>Ga0209758_1000015_pt1 | contig 851943 bp, 789 predicted proteins | sample AraplaMF_Col_mMF_FD_184258 | JGI IMG/M metagenome (GOLD analysis project Ga0209758, IMG submission 184258) | Arabidopsis root microbial communities from the University of North Carolina, USA - plate scrape MF_Col_mMF (SPAdes) (version 2) | ecosystem: Host-associated > Plants > Roots >... | reverse complement strand
CGGCCTCTTCGACGTCGTGTTCAGAACTCAGACGATTGCAACTGTCGATATCCGGCCTCTCGACGGCAGCCTCGAAAGTGTCCACGATGTCTCCGAACACCCGTCCACCATCTCCCCGGTCTGAACACCCTGGAGGGGGAGGGTCGGCTCACATGGAGCGCAGCGGAATGTGAGACGGGGTGGGGTGACGGTCTCTCCACAGCCAACAGTGCCCGTGGGGAGAGATCACCCCACCCCGTCACGCAATCTCGCTTTCGCTCGATCGCGTGCCGACCCTCCCCCTCCAGGGGAGGGTAAGAAAGAGCACGGCTCGATCAGGTTGACGTTTTTCGCTTGCGCCGGTGCTCAAGGTGTATCGCTCCCGCTTCGCGCGAGCCGTAGAGCTCGACGTAAATTCGCTCCATCACCGCTGTCATGTCGCTCGAAACCTCCGAGTTCCAGAATCGGACGACGCGATAGCCTTCGTTCTCGAGCCAGCGTTGGCGTTCGAGGTCGCGGGAGGCCATCTCGTCTTGATTGTGATGCCCGCCATCTAGCTCGATGATGAGACGCTTGGCCGGACAGAAAAAATCGACGATGTAGGGGCCGATCGGTGCTTGGCGGCGGAAGTGCGAGCCGTCCATCGGTAGGTCCTTGAGGGCGCGCCACAGCATCCGCTCGTGGGGCGTCGTATTCGCTCTCAGCTTTTTTGCGGTCGCGCGTCGGATTGATGTTGAGACCATTGCTGTGGCTTCACCCCACCCCGCTTCGCGCTGCGCTCCGCGCAACGCGAAGCGACCCTCCCCCTCCAGGGGAGGGTAAGGGAAGCGTAGCGTCGATGCAATCTCTCGTAGTGCGAGACTTACACCGCCGCGGTGGTCACGCCGCCGTCGATGACGATGGTCTGGCCGGTCATGAAGCTGGAAGCGTCCGAGGCGAGGTAGGCTACGGCGCCGGCGATTTCGTCGGGTTCACCGATGCGGCGGAGCGGCGTGGTCGCGGTGCGGCGCTTCAGCATGGCTTCGTCTTCCCACAATGCGCGGGCGAAATCGGTCTTGACGAGGCCGGGCGCGATGCAGTTGACGCGGACGCCTTTCGGCCCCCATTCACCGGCGAGCGAGCGGCACAGCGCGAAGTCGGCCGCCTTGGAGATGCCGTAGGCGCCGATCACGGTGGAGCCGCGCAAGCCGCCGATCGAGGAGATGATGACGACGGAGCCGTTGCCGCGCTCCGCCATCTGCGGGATCGCGAGCGCGGAGAGCCAGATGTTGCTCTTGACGTTGCTCCCCATGATCTTGTCGAAGGCTTCGTCGGTGATGTCGAGCAGCGGACCGTAGTAAGGATTCACCGCGGCGTTGCAGACGAGGATGTCGATCTTGCCGTAATGCTTGGTGGCGCCCGCGATCAGTGCCTCGACCTCGGCCTTGCGGGCGATGTTGCAGGGGATGACGGTGGCATCGCCGCCGGCCGCGATGATGCCGTCGGCAACCTCCTTGCAGGCATCGGCCTTGCGCGAGGACACCACGACCTTGGCGCCGAGCCTGGCGAGGAGTTCCGCGGAGGAGCGGCCGATGCCGCGGCTGGAGCCGGTGACCACGGCGACCTTGCCGGTGAGATCGAACGGGGTGTTTTTCATTTCGTTAGGCTCCGCTATGTCCCCATACTCGGTGTCATCGCCCGACTTGATCGGGCGATCCAGTACTCTGCGGCGGACGTTGCGTGAACTCATTGCCGCCGCGGCGTACTGGGTCCCCCGCCTTCGCGGGGGACGACAGTCATGGCGTGGCTAGATCAACCCGCCCGCGTCGGCCACGCGGCGCTGGTGGTAGTCGGTGTCGCCGAACGTGTTTTCGATCATGGTGAGGCGCTTGAAGTAGTGGCCGATCTTCGCCTCCATGGTCATGCCGATGCCGCCGTGCAGCTGGATCGCCTGCTGTCCGACGAATTTCAGCGACTTGCCGATCTGCACCTTGGCCGCGGCGATGGCGTTGCTGCGCTCCTTGGGGTTCTCGAAATCGCCCGCCATGGTCGCGAACATCGACATCGAACGGGCCTGCTCGGCGGCGACGAACATGTCGGAGGCACGGTGCTGCAGCGACTGGAACGAGCCGATCGCGACGCCGAACTGTTTTCGCGTCTTGATGTACTCGACCGTGGTCTTGAGCGACTCGTCCATCAGGCCGACCGCTTCGGCGCAGAGCGCGACGCGGGCTTCGTCGACCACCCGCTCGATCAACGCGAGGCTGTCGTCGGGATTGCCGAGCGCGGCATCCGCGCCCACCTCGACACCGGTGAAGGTGATGTCGGCAGCGTGCAGGCCGTCCTGGGTCGGGTAGGACTTCTTCGCGACGCCCTTGGCATTGGCGGGCACCAGGAACACGCCGATGCCGGACTTGTCGCGGCGATCGCCCTTGGTGCGCGCGGTGACGACCAGCGTGTCGGCATTCTCGCCGTTGAGCACGACGAACTTCTCGCCGTCGATGACCCAGCCGTCGCCCTTCTTCTTCGCGGTGGTGGAGACGTCGAACAGGTCGTAGCGCGAGTTCTTCTCGAGTTGGGCAAACGCCAGCGTCTTGCTGCCGTCGATGATGGCAGGAACATGCGCGGCCTTGTGCGCATCGGAGCCGGCATGGCGCAGGAAGCCGCCGCCGATCACGACCGTCGCCAGATAAGGCTCGAGCACCAGCGCCTTGCCGAGCGCTTCCATCACGATCATGGTCTCGACGCCGCCGCCGCCGAAGCCGCCATCGGCCTCTGCGAAGGGCAGGCCGAGCAGGCCCTGCTCGGCGAGCTTGAGCCAGACGGCTTTGCTCCAGCCACCCTTCTCCTTCATGTACTTCTTGCGCTGCTCGAAATCGTAGGAATCGCTCAAGAGGCCGTCGATGCTTTCCTTGAGAAGCCGCTGCTCCTCGTTCAGATCAAAATCCATGTCTTTGGTTCCTCGTACCCGGACTATTTGGCTTCGTCATTCCGGGATGGCCCGAAGGGCCAGGCCCGGAATCCATTTCGCCTCAGCGTATGCGGCCCGATGGATTCCGGGCTCGCGACTTCGTCGCGCCCCGGAATGACGGTGAAGATTGCCTCCCCGCCTCCGCGGAGAGGGAGCAGATCACAGCCCCAGCACCGCCTTGGCGATGATGTTGCGCTGGATCTCGTTGGAGCCGCCGTAGATCGAGACCTTGCGGTTGTTGAAGTAGCTCGGCGCGATCTGGGCGGTCCAGTCCATGGCCTCGTTCGAGCCGTCGTCGCCATGCACGTCATAGGGCGCGGCGAACGGGCCGATCACTTCCATGAGCAGCTCGGTGGTGGTCTGCTGGATCTCGGAGCCCTTGATCTTCAGCACGGAAGAAGCCGGATTGGGCTTGCCCTTGCCGTGCTTGCCTTCGTCGGCGACGACGCGGAGCTGCGTCAGCTCGAGCGCCTTCAGCTCGATCTCGCAGGCCGCCAGCTTCTCGCGGAACGCCGCGTCCTGGATGATCGGCTTGCCCGCGGATTCGACCTTGCCGGCGAGATCCCTGATGCGGCGCAGCCGCTCCTTGGAGACGCCGACCCGCGCGATGCCGGTGCGCTCGTTGCCGAGCAGGAATTTGGCGTAGTCCCAGCCCTTGTTCTCCTCGCCGATCAGATTCTCGACGGGCACCTCGACGTTGTCGAAGAAGACCTCGTTGACCTCATGGCCGCCGTCGATGGTCTGGATCGGGCGCACGGTGACACCCTTGGACTTCATCGAGAACACGATGAAGGAGATGCCCATCTGCTTCTTGGCGTTGTTGTCGGTGCGGCAGAGGCAGAAGATCATGTCGGCGTGCTGGGCCAGCGTGGTCCAGGTCTTCTGGCCGTTGATGATCCACTTGTCGCCCTTGCGCTCGGCCTTGGTGCGGAGCGAAGCGAGGTCCGAGCCGGAGCCTGGCTCGGAGAAGCCCTGGCACCACCAATCGTCGACATTGGCGATGCGCGGCAAATACTGCTTCTTCTGCTCCTCGTTGCCGAAAGTGTAGATGACGGGGCCGACCATGCTGACGCCGAAGGCGAGCGGCTGCGGCGCCGGATAGGACTGCAGCTCCTCGTTGAAGATGTAATGCTGCACGCTGGTCCAGCCCGTGCCGCCATATTGCTTGGGCCAGTGGCTGACGCCCCAGCCCTTCTTGTTGAGGATGCGCCACCAAGTCACCATCTCGTCCTTCGAGAGGTGGCGGCCCTCGACCATCTTGCGCCGCGTATCCGGCGGCACGTTGTCGCGGAAGAACTGCCGCACTTCCTCGCGAAAAGCCTGCTCTTCTTTCGTGAATGCGAGATCCATCGGATCCTCCTGTGAATTACTGCAAAATCTCGAACAGCCCGGCTGCGCCCATGCCACCGCCGACGCACATGGTGACGACCGCGTATTTCGCCTTGCGGCGGCGGCCTTCGATCAGGGCGTGACCGGTGAGGCGCGCACCCGACATGCCATAGGGATGGCCGACCGCGATCGCGCCGCCGTCGACGTTGATCTTCTCGGGGTCGATGCCGAGCTTGTCGCGGCAATACAGCACCTGAACCGCGAAGGCTTCGTTCAGCTCCCACAGGCCGATGTCGTCGACGGTGAGGCCGTGGCGCTTGAGCAGGCGCGGCACGGCGAAGACCGGGCCGATGCCCATCTCGTCCGGCTCGCAGCCGGCCGAGACGAAGCCACGGAAGATGCCGAGCGGCTTGAGGCCGCGCTTGGACGCTTCCTTGTCGCTCATGATGACGCTGGCGCTGGCACCATCCGAGAGCTGGCTGGCATTGCCGGCGGTGATCGAAAAGCCTTCGCCGCGCACCGGCTTGAGGCCGGCGAGACCTTCAGCAGTGGTCTCGGGACGCGGCCCCTCATCCTGCGACAGCGTGACGTCCTTCATCGAGACAGTGCCGGTCGCCTTGTCGGTGACCGCCATCTGCGTCGTGATCGGCGCGATCTCGTCCTTGAACTTGCCGCCCTGCTGAGCCGCGGCGGTGCGGCGCTGGCTCTCCAGCGAATATTCGTCCTGCTTCTCGCGCGAGATGCCGTAGCGCTTGGCGACGACTTCCGCGGTGTCGATCATGGGCATGTAGACCTCGCCCTTGATCTTGAGCAGCGCCGGGTCCTGGGCGTGGAAGCCGTTCATCTTGTCGTTCTGCACGAGCGAGATGGACTCGCCGCCGCCGCCGACCGCGATCTCGACGCCGTCGAAGATCACCGAGCGCGCGGCGAGCGCGATGGCCTGCAGGCCCGAGGCGCATTGCCGGTCGATCGTGGTGCCGGCGACGGTGACGGGAAGGCCGGCGCGGAGCAGCGCCTTGCGCGCGATGTTGCCGCCGGTGGCGCCCTGCTGCAGCGCCGCGCCCATCACGACGTCCTCGATCTCCTTCGGATCGACTTTGGCGCGCGCGACGGCTTCGCCGATTGCGTGGCCGAGCAGCGTGGCGCCCTCGGTGGCGTTGAGCGCGCCGCGATAGGCCTTGCCGATCGGGGTACGGGCGGTGGAAACGATGACGGCGTCGGTCAAGAACGACCTCCTGATGCGTGGGTGGATTGTGACGGTTTCTGTTGCTGGCGCAATTCGTGGCGCGACAATTTTCCGACCGGCGTGCGCGGCAGATCGGCGACGAACTCGACCGCGGCCGGCAATTCGTGTTTGCCGACCTTGCCGGTGAGCTGGCTGCGCAGCTCGTCGAGCGAGAACGGCTTTGCGTCCGGCTTCAGCTTGATGAAGGCCTTCGCAGCCTCGCCGCGATAGGGATCGGGAATGCCGAGCACGATCACCTCGTGCACGCCCGCAATGGTGTAGATCGCCTGCTCGATCATCTGCGGATAGACGTTGAAGCCGCCGGAGATGATCATGTCCTTCTTGCGGTCGACCAGAAAGAAGTAGCCGTCGGTGTCGACGTAGCCGATGTCGCCGGTGAGGAAACGGCCGTCGACGAAGGCGTCCGCAGATCCCTCCGGCTTGTTCCAGTAGCCCTTGGTGACGTTCGGGCCTTTGATGCGGAGCTCGCCGACCTCGCCTGGCGGCAGCACGCGCCTGGGATCGTCGAGCGCGACGACGTCGAGCTCGATGCCGGGCAGCATCAGGCCGATCGAGCCGGGCTTGTCCGGCCCCGTGGGCGGATGGCCGGTGCCGGGCGAGCAGGTCTCGGTCATGCCCCAGCCGCTGCGCAGCTTCTTGCCGACCTTGCGCTCGAAGAAATTCGCGATCTCCACCGGCAGCGGCGCGCCGCCGGAGCCGATGGTGGCGAGCGAGGAGAAGTCACGCTTGTCGAGGTCGGGGAGCGCGGCGATCGCGATCCACATCGTCGGCACGCCCGGGAAATAGGTCGCGCGCTTGACCTCGATGTCGCGCATCACGGCCTCGACGTCGAAGCGCTGATGCAGCGAGATCAGGTTGCCGCGGCTGAGCGAAGACAGCAGCACGACGGTCAGCGCGTAGATGTGGAACAGCGGCAGCACGCAGATCACGCGCTCGATCGTCTCGCCGCGCGCGGCGCGGGAGGGCTTGCCCCAGACATCGTAGATCGACACGGCCGAGGTGAGATTGCCGTGGGTGAGCATGGCGCCCTTGGGCAGGCCGGTGGTGCCGCCGGTATATTGCAGCAGCGCGACGTCGGCGGCGGTGACCTTTGGCCATTCTGCCGGCGCGGTGGCATCCTCGACGAAGGCTCTGAAGGTGACGATACGGGGATCATCGGGGATCGGCGCCTGCGGCGTGCCGACCTTGCCCCAATGATCGTCCTCGCAAACGATCAGCTTGTCGATCAGGCCCTTCTCCAGGAACTTCAGCGCGGTCGGCAAGAGCGCCTGGAGGTTCGAGGTGACGAGCAGGCGCGCGCCGGAGTCGGAAACCTTGTGGGTCAGCGCGATCTCGCCGTCGAGCGGGGAGAGATGCGCGAGGCGGGCGCCGGCCTTCAGCGCGCCGAAGAAATTGACGGGGTGATCCGGCGTGTTGCCGAGAAACAGCGCGACGGACGTGTTCTTGCCGCAACCGGCACGCAGGAACGCCGCGGCCGCGCGCTCGGCCATGGCGGCAAGCTCGGTGTAGGTGATCGGCCGATCACGAAACTCCAGCGCGGTGCGTGGGCCGTAATCGGCGGCGGCCTTTGACAGCAGGTCGGGCAGCGTGCCCTGGGCGATCGGATCGTCCCAATGCACGCCCTCGGGGTAAAACTGTTCGCCGGGATGGGTCATTCTCTGCACCAAACTCAGTCGTCATTCCGGGACGATGCGAAGCATCGAACCCGGAATCCATCTGGCAGCGCACTCGAAGGCGAATTGGATTCCGGGCCTGGCCCTGCGGACCACCCCGGAACGACGCCGAGAGTGCAAGCCCCCCTCACGCCGCCTTCGACGCCGCGGCCAGCGAGGCGAAGGTCTTGCCTTCGGCCGCGAGCTTCTTCAGCAGCGGCGCAGGCTCGAGGCTGGGGTCGTTGGTCTCCTTGGCGTAGAAGGCCAGACGATCGGCAATGTGCTTGAGGCCGACGCTGTCGGCCCAGAACATCGGGCCGCCGCGGTAGATCGGCCAGCCATAGCCATAGAGCCAGACCACGTCGATGTCGGAGGGACGCGCCGCGATGCCCTCCTCCAGGATCTTCGCGCCCTCGTTGATCATCGGATACATCATGCGCTCGAGGATCTCCTCGTCGCTGACGATTCGCTTCTTGCGGCCAAGACGCAGCAGCGTCTCGTCGATCAGCTTCTCGACCTCCGGATCCGGCATCGGCGCGCGGGAGCCGGCTTCGTACTTGTAATAGCCCTTGCCGGTCTTCTGGCCGAAACGGCCGGCTTCGCACAGCGCGTCCGCGATCTCCGACTTGATGCCGCGATCCTTCCGCGAGCGCCAGCCGATGTCGAGGCCGGCGAGATCGCCCATCGCGAACGGCCCCATCGGCATGCCGAATTTTGTCACGACGGCATCGACCTGCTGCGGCAGGGCGCCCTCGAACAGCAACTTCTCGGACTGCTTGCCGCGCTGGGCGAGCATGCGGTTGCCGACAAAACCGTCGCAGACGCCGACCACGGCCGGCACCTTCGCGATCTTGCGCGCGATGGAGACGGCCGTGACAAGAGCGTCCGGCGCCGTCTTGTCGGCGCGCACGATCTCGCACAGCTTCATGACGTTGGCGGGCGAGAAGAAGTGCATGCCAAGTACGTCCTGCGGACGCTTGGTCGACTTCGCGATCTCGTCGATGTTGAGATACGAGGTGTTGGAGGCGAGCACGGCGCCGGGCTTGACGTATTGGTCGAGCTTACCGAACACTTCCTTCTTCACCGCCATGGTCTCGAACACGGCTTCGATGACGAGGTCGGCGTCGCCGACATTCTCGATGCCGACGACGCCGTTGATCAGCGCCATGCGCTTGGCCGGCGCATCCGCGGGAATGCCGCCGCGCGCGGCCGTCGCTTCCCAGTTCTTCTGCATGATGCCCATGCCGCGCTTGAGCTGCTCCTCGCCGGTCTCGATCAGGGTGACGGGGATGCCGGCATTGGCAAAGGACATCGCGATGCCGCCGCCCATGGTGCCGGCGCCGAGGATGGCGACGCGGTTGACGGGGCGCGACTTGGTGCCTTCGGGGACGCCGGCGATCTTGCTGGCTTCGCGCTCGGCGAAGAAGGCATAGCGCTGCGCCTTGGACTGGTCGCTGGCGACGAGCTTCAGGAAGCCCTCGCGTTCCTTCTTCAGACCTTCGTCGAAAGGTAGGTCAATGGCGTAGCCCACGGCGTCGGCGGCGGCGAACGGCGCCTCCAGGCCGCGCGACTTCTTGGTCATGGCGGCGACCGCGTTGGTGAAGATCGAACGGTCGGCCTTGGCGGCCGCGATCTTGGAATCGTCGTCGCGCAGGCGGCGCAGCGGACGCTTCTCGGCCAGCAATTTTCGCACGAAGGCTTCGCCGCCCGAGGCCGGTCCCTCGACGATCTCCTCGATCAGGCCGTTCTTCAGTGCTTCCGCGGCACCGATGGGATCACCGCCGACGATCATCTTGACTGCGAGCTCGGGGCCGACCGCGCGCGGCAGGCGCTGGGTGCCGCCGGCGCCCGGCAGCAGACCGAGCTTCACCTCGGGAAGGCCGAGCTTGGCCTCCTTCACGGCGACGCGGTAATGACAGGCGAGCGCGACCTCGAGGCCGCCGCCAAGTGCGGTGCCGTGGATCGCAGCGACCACCGGCTTCGGCGAGTTCTCGATCTCGGACAGAACGTCGTTGAGGGCCGGCGGCTTCGGCGGCTTTCCGAATTCGGTGATGTCGGCACCCGCAATGAAGGTGCGGCCGGCACAGGTCAGCACGATGCCCTTGATGGCGGGATCGGCGATTGCGGCCTTGACGCATTCCAAGATACCACCGCGGACTGCGGCACTCAGCGCATTGACCGGAGGGCTGTTGACCGTGACGATCCCGACTTCGTCATGACGCTCAAGCTTGACCACTTCGCTCACGGTGTCCCTCCTTGGTGGGGCTATATACTTTTGTCGATTTCGCGGTGCGGAATTTAATTCCGCATCTTGACGGCAGGGTTATTTTGAAGCACGGACGTTGTCAACGACTCCGCGCAAGAAGCAGATCTGGGATGAAGCGTACAGGAAAGAAGACCGCGACCGATCGGAACTTCGTCGTCGCGCTTTCCCGCGGACTGGACGTATTGCGCGCATTCCAACCCAATGACGGCCTTCTCGGCAATCAGGAAATCGCGGCGCGGACCAACCTGCCGAAGCCGACCGTATCGCGACTGACCTATACGCTGACCAAGCTCGGCTATCTGGCGCCGGTTCCCCGTTTCGAGAAGTACCAGCTCACGCCCGCCGCAATGTCGCTCGGCTATGCAGCGCTCGCCAATCTCGGTGTTCGGCATTTGTCCGAGCCGTTTCGCGAGGACGTGATGCGCGCGACCGGCGGCGCCGTCGCCGTCGGCGGCCGCGACCGCCACAGCATGATCTATTTCGGGCAGAGCCGCGGCACCGAGACGGTCGGCGTTCAACTTGACGTCGGCGCCCGCGTGCCGATTGCAACCAGTGCGATGGGTCGCGCCTATTTCTGGTCGCTCGACGCCGACGATCGCGCAGAGCTCTCGCGCCTGTTGCGGGAGCATTACGGCAGCCGCTGGCCGAAGATGCGCGAAGGACTGGAACGTTCAGGCGAAACCGTCGCGAAATACGGCTTTGCGATTTCGGTCGGCGACTGGCACGACGACATCGGCGCGGCCGGTGTCGCGCTCAAGCTCAACGACGGAACTGGTCCTTACGCGTTCAATTGCGGCGCACCGGCATTCCGTTTCACGGAAGAGCGTTTGATCAACGACATTGGACCGCGTCTCGTAGCGATGGTAAGGAACATCGAAGCGGCGCTCGGGGGTCTGATGCCGCATTCCAAAAAAGACGTCAGCAAAAAGCTGAAATCAGGAGGGAAAGTTGCTCGTGTGGCCGAGGGGATCAGATAGCTTTTGTCATCACCGGGAGCGGTTCGCATCGCCCCTTCGCTCACTGAACGCCGTGAGCGAGACGAGATGACGCAGGCACAGCTCGCGCAGGGCACTTCGCCCCTGCTCGCGGTTCGCGACGTCAGCGTCGTGTTCGGCGGCATCATCGCGCTCAACGGCGTGTCCTTCGACATGCACAAGGGCCAGATCCTCGGCTTGATCGGCCCCAACGGCGCCGGCAAGACGACGCTCTTCAACTGCCTGTCCCGGCTCTATCAGCCGTCGTCCGGCGACATCCTGATGGAAGGCGCGAGCATCCTGTCGCGGCCGCCGCACCGGATCGCCGAGATCGGCATCGGCCGCACCTTCCAGAACGTGGCGCTGTTTCCGAACCTCACGGTGATGGACAACGTCCGCGTCGGCGCGCATTCGAGGACCTCGAGCGACATCATCAGCGACTCGCTCCGCTTGGCCTGGGTTCGCCGCAGCGAAACCAGCGTCAACAAGAAGGTGCACGAGATCCTCGCCTATCTCAACCTTGAGGACGTTGCCCACACCGTGGTGTCCGGCCTGCCCTTCGGCACGCAAAAGCGCGTCGAGCTGGCGCGCGCTCTCGCGGCCGACCCGAAGATCCTGCTGCTCGACGAGCCCGCCGGCGGCCTCAACCACGAGGAAGTCTACGTGCTCGGCGACCTCATCCGCAAAATCCGCGACGAGCGCCACATGACCGTGCTGCTGGTCGAGCATCACATGGGCCTCGTGATGTCGATCGCGGACCACGTGGTCGCGCTGAATTTCGGCAAGAAGCTCGCGGAAGGCACGCCTGCCCAGGTGCAGGCCGACCCGGACGTCATCAAGGCCTATCTCGGGAGCAAGGACCAATGACGCAACTTCTCAACGTCAAGGACCTGCGCGCCTATTACGGCCAGGTCCAGGCGCTCCATGGCCTGTCCTTCTCGCTCAACGAAGGTTCGCTGACGACGCTGCTGGGCGCCAACGGCGCCGGCAAGACCACCACGCTGCGCGCGATCTGCAACATGGTGCGCTCGACCGGCGGTATCGAGTTCGACGGCAAGCCGCTGAACAACCGCTCCACCGAAAGCATCGTGCGGTTCGGCATCGCCCATGTTCCGCAGGGCCGCGGCACTTTCACGACCATGACGGTGGAGGAGAACCTCCAGTTAGGGGCCATCACCCGCAAGGACAGCGCCGGTATCGTCTCCGACATCGAGCGCATGTATGCGCATTTCCCGGTGCTGAAGCAGCGCCACACGCAGCAGGCCGGCACGCTCTCCGGCGGCGAGCAGCAGATGCTCGCGGTCGCCCGCGCGCTGATGCTGCGGCCGCGCCTGATGCTGCTGGACGAGCCGTCATTCGGCCTCGCGCCGCTGGTCGTGCGCGACCTGTTCGGCATCCTCGGCAAGATCAACCGCGAGGACAAGGTGTCGATCCTGGTGGTCGAGCAGAACGCGCAGCTCGCGCTCGAGCTCGCCGACCAGGCCTATGTGATCGAGACCGGACGCATCGTGATGTCGGGCAATGCCAAGGACATCGCGAACAACGAAGAAATCCGCAAATCCTATCTGGGTTACTGAGGAGCCGGCACGATGGAGCTGTTCACCAACCAAGTGCTGGCCGGCATCGCCACGGGCGCGATCTACGCCTGCATGGCGCTCGCCGTGGTCATGATCTACCAGGCCATCGACCATCTCAACTTCGCGCAGGGCGAGATGGCGATGTTCTCGACCTTCATCTCCTGGCAACTGATGCAGTGGGGCCTGTCCTATTGGACCGCGTTCGTGGTCACGCTGGCATTCTCTTTCGTCGCCGGCATCGCGATCGAGCGCATCCTGTTCAAGCCGCTCGCGAAAGCGCCGGTACTGACCAACGTCGCCGGCTTCATCGCGCTGTTCGCGATCATCAACTCCTCGGCCGGCCTGATCTGGGACTTCACCATCAAGCAGTACCCGACCCCGTTCGGCTCCTCGCCGTTCCTGGGCAGCCAGCTGATCTCGACCCACCAGGCCGGCATGATCGGCGTCACCGTGCTGCTGCTGCTCGGCCTCTATTTCTTCTTTCAATACACCCGCATCGGTCTCGCCATGCGCGCGGCCGCCTCGGTGCCTGAATCGGCGCGCCTCGTCGGCATCAACACGAGCTGGATGATCGCGCTCGGCTGGGGCATGGCGACGGCGATCGGCTCGATCGCCGGCATGCTGATCGCACCGGTGGTGTTCCTGGAGCCCAACATGATGGGCGGCGTGCTGATCTACGGCTTTGCCGCCGCGGTGCTCGGCGGATTGTCGAGCCCGTTCGGCGCCGTGGTCGGCGGCTTCCTGGTCGGCGTGTTCGAGAACCTCGCCGGCACTTACATCCCCGGCGTCGGCAACGAGCTGAAACTCCCGATCGCGCTCGCGCTGATCATCTCCGTCCTGGTCGTCAAACCCGCTGGCCTGTTCGGCCGGCAAATCGTCAAGCGAGTTTGATCATGAGCGCTGCAGAAGAAGTCGTTGCAGAAGGCCACCAGGCGGTCGAGGCCGTTCCAAAGCGGGCCATGACGCTGGGCACGGGCACCTCGCTGCTGGTGCTGGCGGTGCTGTTGATCGTGCCGGTGTTCGTCAAGAACTTCATCATCTTCCAGATGACGATGCTTCTGATCTACGGTCTCGCCGTGCTGGCGCTGAACATCCTGACCGGCGGCAGCGGCCAGTTCTCGCTGGGCCAGAGCGCGTTCTACGCCGTCGGCGCCTATACGTCGGCGGTGCTGATGGAATACTTCAACGTCAACTACGCCCTGACGATTCCGATTTCCGCGACGGTCTGCTTCGGATTCGGGTACCTGTTCGGCAAGCCGGCGCTGCGGCTATCGGGCGTCTATCTCGCGCTCGCGACCTTCGCGCTCGCGACCGCAATGCCGCAGCTGCTGAAGCTGAACTTCCTGGAGCACTGGACCGGCGGCGTGCAGGGCCTTGTCGTCACCAAGCCCGACGCGCCGTTCGGCCTGCCGATGTCGCAGGACATGTGGCTGTACTACTTCACCCTCCTCGTGACGCTCGCGATCTATATCTTCTCGGTGAACCTGCTGCGCTCCCGCTCGGGCCGCGCCTTCATGGCGATCCGCGACAACGAGATCGCGGCCTCCTCGATGGGCGTCAACGTCGCGCTGTACAAGACGTTGGCCTTCGGGGTGTCCGCCGGCATCACCGGCGTTGCCGGCTCGCTCGGCGCCATCGCGGTGCAGTTCGTCGCGCCCGACAGTTACACCATCACGCTGGCGATCTCGCTGTTCCTCGGCATGGTCGTCGGCGGCGTCGGCTGGCTGCCCGGCTCGTTCGTCGGCGCCGCCTTCATCATCTTCGTGCCGAACATGGCGGAGAGCATCTCCAAAGGCCTGTCCGGCGCGGTGTTCGGCGTGCTGCTGTTCCTCGTCATCTACCTCGTGCCGCACGGCGCAAGGCAGATCGCGATCCTGGGCCAGCAATTCGCCGGCAAGCTCAGAAGAAGCTGAACCTCTCGAAGACTGTTGTTTGAACGAAGGAGACCGAATTGCGTTTTGGAAGAACACTGCGAGCCGCCGCGCTGCTCACGGCAACGGCGGCCATTGCCCTCACCTCAGGCGCTGCACTCGCCCAGAAGAAATACGACACCGGCGCGTCCGATACCGAGATCAAGATCGGCAACATCATGCCGTACAGCGGTCCGGCATCGGCTTATGGCGTCATCGGCAAGACCGAAGAAGCCTACTTCAAGATGATCAACGACAAGGGCGGCATCAACGGCCGCAAGATCAACTTCGTCAGCTATGACGACGGCTATTCGCCGCCGAAGGCCGTCGAGCAGGTCCGCAAGCTGGTCGAGAGCGACGAGGTGCTCGCGGTGTTCAACCCGCTCGGCACGCCCTCGAACACGGCGATCCAGAAATACCTCAACGCCAAGAAGATCCCCCAGCTCTTCGTCGCCACCGGCGCCACCAAGTGGAACGATCCGAAGAACTTCCCGTGGACCATCGGCTGGCAGCCCTCCTACCAGAGCGAAGCGCAGATCTACGCGAAATGGCTGATGAAGGAGAAGCCGGACGCCAAGGTCGCGATCCTCTACCAGAACGACGATTTCGGCAAAGACTACCTCAAGGGCACCAAGGACGGCCTCGGCGCCAAGGCCTCGTCCATGATCATCATGGAGGAGAGCTACGAGGTGTCCGAGCCGTCGATCGACGGCCACATCGTCAAGATCAAGGCCGCCAATCCCGACGTGCTGCTGATCTACACCACGCCGAAGTTCGCGGCCCAGACCATCAAGAAGACCGCCGAGCTCAGCTGGAAGCCGCTCCAGATCCTCACCAACGTGTCGATCTCGGTCGGCAGCGTGATGAAGCCGGCCGGCTTCGAGAACGCGCAGGGCGTGCTGTCGGCGGCCTATGCCAAGGATTCGACGGACCCGCAGTGGGCCAACGATCCCGGCATGAAGAAGTGGAACGAGTTCGTCGACAAGTACATGCCGGGCGCCGACAAGTCCGACACCAGCATGGTGTACGGCTATGGCGCCGCCTCGACGCTCGCCAAGGTACTGGAAATGTGCGGCGACGATCTCACCCGCGCCAACATCATGAAGCAGGCGGCCTCGTTGAAGGACTTCGTGCCGGACACCATGCTGCCCGGCGTCAAGCTCAACACCAGCGCCACCGACTTCGCCCCGATTTCGCAGCTCCAGATGCAGCGCTTCAAGGGTGAGAAGTGGGAACTGTTCGGCGAGATCATCAGCGGCGACGTCGCTTCCGAGTGACACGCTGACGCAATAGTCCGAGCCTCGAGAAGCCCCCGCGCGCGACCGCGGGGGCTTTTTGTTGACGGCACGCGTCAATCTTGTTCAATGCGGCGCCGATCCAACTCGGGGTAGGAGAACAATGACCGCCGTTCGTTTTCAGGTTGCGGCCCTCTGGACCGCGCTCGTGTTGTGCACTGCGATGAGCAACCCGGCACTGGCGCAGAAGGAGAAAAAGTACGACAGCGGCGCGTCCGACACCGAGATCAGAATAGGCAACATCATGCCCTATAGCGGCCCGGCCTCGGCCTATGCCGCGATCGGCAAGGCCGAGGAAGCCTATTTCAACAAGGTCAACGCCGAGGGCGGCATCAACGGCCGCAAGATCAGATTCATCTCCTATGACGACGCCTACTCGCCGCCGAAGACGGTGGAGCAGGCACGCAAGCTGGTCGAGAGCGACGGGGTGCTCCTGATCTTCGGCTCGCTTGGCACCTCCACCAACGGCGCCATCCGCAAATACATGAACGAGAAGAAGGTGCCGCAATTGTTCGTGGCGAGCGGCGCCTCGAAGTGGAACGATCCCAGGCAATATCCCTGGACCATGGGCTGGCAGCCGAGCTACGCGAGCGAGGCGCGCATCTACGCCAAGTACATCATGAAGGAGAAGCCGGACGGAAAGATCGGCGTGCTCTACCAGAACGACGATTTCGGCAAGGACTATCTGAAGGGGCTGAAAGCCGGTCTCGGCGCCAAGGCCTCGATGATCGTGCTGGAGGAGGCCTACGACACCTCCGAGCCCGCAATCGACGAGCACGTCGTGAAACTGAAGGCCTCTGGCGCCGACGTGTTCATCAGCATCACCACGCCGAAATTCGCCGCGCAGGCGATCAAGAAGGCGGCGGAGATCAACTGGCATCCGGTCCACATCGTCTCCAACGTCTCGGCCTCCGTCGGCGGCGTGATCGAGCCGGCCGGCCTCGAGATCTCGCAAGGCCTGCTGTCGGCGAGCTACCTCAAGGACGGCTCCGATCCGCAGTGGAATGCCGATGACGGCATGAAGAGGTTTTATAATTTCGTCGCGCAATACGACCCCAAGGCCAACAAGCTCGATGCCGGCGTCGTGTTCGGCTATGCCGCGGCGCAAACCATGGTGAAGGTGCTGCAAATGTGCGGCGACGATCTCACCCGCGAGAACGTCATGAAGCAGGCCGCTTCCTTGAAAGACTTCGAACCCGACACGCTGCTGCCCGGCATCAAGATCAACACCGCGCCGGACAATTTCGCCCCGATCGAGCAGCTCCAAATGATGCGCTTCAAGGGCCGGAAATGGGAGCTGTTCGGCGACATCATCTCCAGCGAGACGGGCCACTGAGGCCGCGCAACTCAAAATCGCCACCGGATTGGTTAAGCAACTCAAGACAGTCGGACCTTCTCGCAGTCGCACACGAGAGCCGGCGGCCCTTGACTACTAAAGACGCAGCCCCTGCGACGCCGTCGCGGGGGCTTTCTGTTGAAGGCATCAGCCAAATCGTATTCAATTGCGGCCGCGCCGCCAAAAAAGATCAAGTCAAGAAAAGGGACGCACACACACCAAGAAAATAGGGAGATAGGAATGCCCGCTGTCATCGGCAAGTTTGCGGCCGCGTCACTGGCGCTCGCGCTCATTGCGGCCACGACCTCCACTGCGTCGGCCCAGAAGAAATACGATACCGGCGCGACCGATACCGAGATCAAGATCGGCAACATCATGCCCTACAGCGGACCGGCCTCCGCCTATGGCATCATCGGGCGGACCGAGGCCGCCTATTTCAAGAAGATCAACGACGAGGGCGGCATCAACGGCCGCAAGATCAACTTCATCTCCTACGACGACGGCTATTCGCCGCCGAAGACGGTGGAGCAGGCGCGCAAGCTGGTCGAGAGCGACGAGGTGCTGTTCATCTTCAACTCGCTCGGCACGCCGCCGAACTCGGCGATTCACAAATACATGAATTCCAAGAAGGTGCCGCAGCTGTTCGTCGCCACCGGCGCCACCAAGTGGAACGATCCGAAGGACTTCCCGTGGACCATGGGCTGGCAACCCAACTACCAAAGCGAAACGCAGATCTATGCCAAGTGGCTCTTGAAGAACAAGCCGGATGCCAAGATCGCCGTACTCTTTCAGAACGACGATTACGGCAAGGATTACCTGAAGGGGCTGAAGGACGGCCTCGGGGCCAAGGCCGCCTCGATGATCGTCATGGAGGAGAGCTATGAGACCTCCGAACCGACGATCGACAATCACATCGTCAAGCTGAAGTCGACCGGCGCCGACGTCTTCATGAACATCACGACGCCGAAATTCGCGGCGCAGGCGATCAAGAAGAACGCCGAGATCGGCTGGAAGCCGCTGCACTTCCTCAACAACGTCTCGGCCTCCGTCGGCAGCGTGCTCAAGCCTGCCGGCTTCGAGAATGCCCAGGACATCATTTCCGCCGACTATCTCAAGGACGTCTCCGATCCCGAGTGGAACAACGACCCCGGCATGAAGGATTTTCTCGCCTTCATGACCAAGTACTTCCCCGAAGGCGACAAGCTCGACCATGGCACGATCGTCGGCTATGGCGTGGCGCAGACTCTCGTCCAGGTGCTGAAGCAGTGCGGCGACGATCTCACCCGCGCGAACATCATGAAGCAGGCGGCCAGCCTGAAGAACTACCGCACCGAAGTGCTGCTGCCGGGCATCCAGATCAACACCTCCGCGACCGACTTCGCACCCATCAGCCAGCTCCGGCTCGAGAGGTTCAAGGGCGAGAAGTGGGAACTGTTCGGCGACGTGATCAGCGCCGACGTCGGCGGCTAGCCGCCTGACGATTTGACGACGAAAGCCCCCTGCGAGACCATCGCAGGGGGCTTTTGCTTGCGCGCCGATTATGATCACGCGATTGCACAATCGAATGATGGCAAAGCCGGCTTACGCTTTGACGCCCAATGCGGTAGGCAGGTGAACAGCGGCGTTGGCCGCCCGTTTCTTCCGTTCGCCGAAGGCCATCGTCATGACCGACCGACGTCCTCTGCTCCGCGCACTCTACGACGCTGCCGTCGCCGCCGCCCATCCGAGCACAATTCTGGCGCCGCACTTGCCGCGCGCGCCCAAAGGACGCGTGATCTGCCTCGCCGCCGGCAAGGGCGCCGGCGCCATGGCCGCGGCCGCCGAGCGGCATTATCTCGACACGCTCAAGCTCGCGCCGGAACACATCGCCGGTATTGCCACCACGCGCCATGGCTACGGCGTGCCGACCCGCCGCATCCGCGTGGTCGAAGCCGGACATCCCGTGCCTGACGAGGCCGGCCTCAAGGGCGCAGCCGACACGCTCGCGCTTGCCGGCGAGGCCGGACCGGACGATCTGCTTTTGGTGCTGCTCACCGGCGGCGGCTCGGCGAACTGGATCGCACCGAGCGAGGGCATCAGCTTCGCGCAGAAGCAGGCGGTCAACAAGGCGCTGCTGCGCTCGGGCGCGCCGATCGGCGAGATGAACACGGTGAGAAAGCATCTGTCGCGGATCAAGGGCGGCCGCCTCGCCCGCGCCGGCAGGAATGCCGCCGAGATCGTGACGCTGGCGATCTCGGACGTGCCGCATGACGATCCTTCCGCGATCGCCTCCGGTCCGACCGTGCCCGATCCGACCACGCTGGCCGATGCGCGCGCCATCGTCGCGAAATACCGGCTCGACATCGACGACGCCGTCCGCCGCGCGCTCGACGATCCCGCCAACGAAAGCTGCAAGCCTGACGATGCCGCCTTCGCGCGCGCGCATTTCGAGCTGATCGCGCGGCCCAAGCAGTCGCTCGACGCCGCGGTGAAGCTTGCGCGCCAATCCGGCTACGAGACGATCGATCTCGGCGCCGATCTCGAAGGCGAGGCGCGCGAGGTCGCCGCCGCTCACGCCAGGATGGCGTTGGACGCGCGCGCGCAGGGCAAGCGCCTGGCGATCCTGTCCGGCGGCGAGCTCACGGTGACCGTGCGCGGCAATGGACGCGGCGGGCCGAACCAGGAATACGCGCTGGCGCTCGCCAGCCTGCTCAAGGACACGCCGGATATCTCGGCGCTGGCGGGCGACACCGATGGTGCCGACGGCGGCGCCGGCAACCCGACCGACCCCGCCGGCGCGCTGATCGATGACGCGACCTTCGCGAAGATGAAGGCGCAGGGCCTGCAACCACAGGCCTATCTGGATAACAACGACGCCACCGCGTTCTTCGAGGCGACGGGGGATCTGCTGCTGCCCGGCCCGACGCTGACCAACGTAAACGACATCAGGGTGATCCTGGTGGATTGAGGCTGATCTTACCCTCCCCTGGAGGGTAAGATCAGAACTCGCTCGCGACCTTCGAGAGCATCGCGATCAGGGCTTCGCGGTTGGCCTGGCCGAGCAGATCGTTCAACCGGGCCTCGTGTTTGGTGGCGACGAGCTTCTTAGCGCGGGCCAGCACCGCCTTACCCTTGTCGGTCAGCATCAGGATGTGCGAGCGGCGGTCGTTGGTGGAACGGATCCGGGCGCAAAGGTCGCGGCTCTCGAGATTGTCGAGCAGCGCGACGAAATTCGGCCTGAGGATGCCGAGGGTGGAGGCAATCTCGGTCTGGTTACGGCCGGGATTCTTCTCGACCAGCAGCAGCACGGAGAATTGCGCCGGCGTGAGCTGGAGCGAGGCCATGCAGCGCAGGAAGTTCTCGAACACCTTGAGCTGCGCCCGCTTCAGGACATAGCCGAGCTGCTCCGAGAGCTCCCCGAGCTGGAGGGCTTCCGCAGAACCCGGACCTTGCGGCTCGCTTGCGTCCTTGCGGCCCTTGGTCGCCTCGCCGGACTTTTCGGAGGACTTTTCAGCGGTCTTGGAAACGGTCATCGCCTCGTGCTCGTAATCCCGCTAAATTCGGGACAGGTCGTTCGCCCCACCCTTGATGTTATATTTGATAATTGTTATGGACCATATCAAATATCGCATGCGTTTTTCAATGGCTGTGAGCGGACCGTCCACCGCAATCGAGGGGACCGGTCCGTAATCTTTAGGGGGAGCGTCCGGTCTTGAATACCACCATCATGCTGTTCCTGGTGCAGGACGGCATCACCAATGGCGCGATCTATGCGCTGCTCGGCCTCGCGCTGGTGCTGGTGTTCGCCGTCACGCGCGTGATCCTCATTCCCCAGGGCGAATTCGTCACCTATGGCGCGCTGACCTATGCCTCGCTGGCGGCGGGCCAGATGCCGGGCACGGCCAAGCTCGCGCTGGCGCTGGGCATCGGTGCCTTCGCCTTCGATCTGTTCGTCGCACGCAAGGCGCTGCACGGCCGGCTGATCCTGCGCAGCATCCTCACCAATATCGCGCTGCCGGCCATCGTGCTGGCGCTGACCGCGTATTTCGCGGCCCAGAAGCCGCCGGTCGCGGTCAGCATCGCGCTGTCGCTGGTGATCGTGGCGATGATCGGCCTCTATCTTTACCGCATCGCATTCCAGCCGCTGGCCCACACCTCCGTGCTGGTGTTGCTGATCGCCTCGGTGGGTGTCCACCTCGCGCTGCAGGGTCTCGGCCTTCTGTTCTTCGGCGCCGAGGGCCAGCGCGGGCCCGCCGTGCTGTCCGGCGCCTTCACCGCCGGCGCGCTGCGCTTCACCGGCCAGAGCCTCACCGTCTACGGCATCACCATCGCCTTCATCGTCGGGCTCTGGCTGTTCTTCGGCCTGACGCTCTACGGCAAGGCGCTGCGCGCGACCGCCGTGAACCGGCTCGGAGCGCGACTGGTCGGCATCCGCACCACGCTGTCGGGGCAGATCGCCTTCCTGCTGGCATCCGTGATCGGCGCGCTGTCAGGCATCATGATCGTGCCGATCACGACGCTCTACTATGACTCAGGCTTCCTGATCGGCCTCAAGGGCTTCGTCGCCGCGATCATCGGCGGCCTGGTCAGCTACCCCCTGACCGCGGTCGCGGCGCTGGTCGTCGGCCTCGTCGAGGCGTTCTCGTCCTTCTATGCCTCGAACTACAAAGAGGTGATCGTCTTCATGCTGCTGATCCCCGTGCTGCTGCTGCGCTCGCTCGCCGCGCCCGCGGTCGAGGAAGAGAAGGACTGAGCACGATGCAGAGCCGGCTTCCCATCATCGTCTTTGCGCTCGTCATGGCGGCGATCCCGTTCGTTCCGGGCATGCCGCCGTTCTGGATCGTGCTGCTCGACAATATCGGGCTTGCAGCCCTCGTCGCGATGGGCCTCGTGCTGCTGACCGGCGTCGGCGGCCTGACCTCGTTCGGACAGGCCGCTTTCGTCGGCTTCGGTGCCTACACCACCGCGGTGTTGTCGACGGCCTACGGCCTGTCGCCCTGGCTGACGCTGCCGCTGTCGCTGGTGGTCAGCGGTTCGCTGGCGGTGCTGCTCGGCCTGATCACCGTCCGCCTCTCCGGCCACTACCTGCCGCTCGGGACGCTCGCCTGGGGGCTCGGCCTGTTCTACCTGTTCAGCAAGCTGGAATTCCTCGGGAGAAACGACGGCATCTCGGCGATCCCGCCGCTGTCGATCGGCACGTTCAAGATGCTCTCGCCCGGCTCGATCTATTACGCGATCTGGGTCGCCGTGATCCTCTCGGCGCTGCTGACGATGAACCTGTTGGATTCCCGCACCGGCCGCGCCATCCGTGCGCTGCGCCGCGGCCATGTCGCGGCCGAGGCGTTCGGCGTGCACACGCCGCGCGCCAAGCTGCTGGTGTTCATCCATGCCGCCGTGCTCGCCGGCCTCTCGGGGTGGCTCTATGCGCATCTCCAGCGCGCGGTGAACCCGACGCCGTTCGGTGCGCAGGCCGGCATCGAATATCTCTTCATCGCGGTGGTCGGCGGCGCCGGCTATGTCTGGGGCGGCGTGCTGGGCGCGGCGATCGTCGTGGTCCTGAAAGAGGTGCTGCAGAGCTATCTGCCGCTGATCCTGCCCGGCTCCGGCCAGGTCGAGACCATCGTGTTCGGCATCATGCTGGTGGCCCTGCTGCAGCTTGCACCCGGCGGTCTCTGGCCGTGGCTGATGTCGTTCCTGCCGGAGCGGACCAGCGGCAAGAAGCCCGATACGTCGCTGAAGCTGGAGCAGCGCACCCGTTCGCCCGGGCAGTCCAGCATCCTGCTCCAGGTCGACAAGGCGCGAAAGCAGTTCGGCGGCGTCGTCGCGGTCAACAACGTCTCCTTCGACGTCCAGGCCCGCGAGATCGTCGCGCTGATCGGCCCGAACGGCGCCGGCAAGAGCACGACGTTCAACCTGATCACCGGCGTATTGTCGGCCAGCTCAGGGTCGATCTCGGTGCTGGGCAGCAAAGTCGACAGGGCACCGCCGCAGGAGATCGTCAAACTCGGCATCAGCAGGACGTTCCAGCACGTCAAATTGGTGCCCGACATGACCGTGCTGGAAAACGTCGCGATCGGCGCGCATCTGCGCGGCCATTCCGGGCCGATCGCCTCGATGCTGCGGCTCGACCGCGCCGACGAAGCCAAGCTGCTCGCCGAGGCCGCCCGCCAGATCGAGCGTGTCGGCCTCGCCGACCAGATGCACCAGCTCGCAGGCAGCCTGTCGCTCGGCCAGCAGCGCATCGTCGAGATCGCCCGTGCGCTGTGCGTCGATCCGATGCTGCTGCTGCTCGACGAGCCGGCCGCCGGCCTGCGCCACATGGAGAAGCAGCAGCTCGCCACACTGCTCCGTGAATTGCGCGACGGTGGCATGAGCGTGCTGCTGGTCGAGCACGACATGGGCTTCGTCATGAACCTCGCCGACCGCATCGTGGTGCTCGATTTCGGCACCAAGATCGCCGAGGGCACGCCCGCCACGATCAAGACCAATCCCGAAGTGATCAAGGCCTATCTCGGAGTGGCGGCATGAGCGCGTTGTTGTCCGTCACCGACGCGCACGTCGCCTATGGCAAGGTCGAGGCTGTGCGCTCAGTCTCGCTCGAGGTCGGCGCCAATGAGATCGTCACCATCGTCGGCGCCAACGGCGCCGGCAAGACCACACTGCTCTCGGCGATCATGGGCATCCTGCCGCTGAAGGGCCGCGTCGCCTTTGCGGGGCAAGATCTGGCCCGGCTCGACATCGAGGACCGCGTCGCGATGGGGCTCGGCCTCGTGCCGGAGCACCGCGAATTATTCGTGACCATGAATGTCGAGGACAATCTCGAGCTCGGGGCCTTCCGCATCGAGCGCAGCAAGGCGAAAGCCTCGATCGAGCGCGTCTACACGCTGTTCCCGCGGCTGAAGGAGCGCCGCAAGCAGCTCGCCGGCACGCTTTCCGGCGGCGAGCAGCAAATGCTCGCGATGGGCCGCGCATTGATGGGCGAGCCGAAGCTGTTGATGCTGGACGAGCCGAGCCTCGGCCTCGCCCCGATCATCGTCGCCGACATCTTCCGCATCGTCACCGAGCTCCGCGCCGCCGGCGTCTCCGTGCTGCTCGTCGAGCAGAACGCGCAGGCCGCGCTGAAGATCGCGGACCAGGCCTATGTCATGGAGCTTGGCGAGTTCGTGCTCAGCGGCAAGGCGAGCGATATCGCGGCGAACGAGCGTGTGGCGGCGAGCTATCTCGGCTTCCAGCACGAAGGTGAGAGCGTGATCTAGCTTCAAGGCGCCGCGACAGATGCGCTGTCATCGCCCGCGGAGGCGGGCGATCCAGTACTCCGAGGCGACCATGATTGAGCCGAGATGCCTTGGCGTACTGGATGCCCCGCCTTCGCGGGGCATGACACCGAAGAAAGCGGCGAGAGAGGAGGGAAAGCCTCCTCAACCCGTCCCCTTCTCGCCCTTCAACGCCGCGACCTCCGCTTCCAGCTCTGCGATCCTGGCATCCCTCGCCGCCAGCGCAGCTGCAACATCACCCGCGTCGAACTTCTGCGGGATGTGCTGCGGGCAGTTGGTGTCCCAGGCTGCGATCTTGAACAGGATCACCTGCTCGGGCCGGGCGCGGTAGCCTTTCGGCATCAGCGACGTGGTCAGCGCCTCGTCGTCCTCGACGATTCGCGCCTCGCCCCAGATCTTCACCCGGCGGCGGTGGGCATAGTCCATCACGAAGATGTAGGCCTTGGGATTCTCCGACAGGTTGCCTTGCGTGATGTATTGCCGGTTACCGGCGTAGTCGGTGAAGGCCAGCGTCTGCTTGTCCAGGACCTTCAGGAAACCCTTAGGCCCGCCGCGGTGCTGGATGTAGGGCTGGCCGTCGGCCGACGCCGTCGCAAAATAGAAGCTGTTGGCGTCAGCCAGGAACGAAGCGAGGTTTTCGTCGACCTCGGTGCGCCATCCTTGCTGCTCGGCGTGGGCGTAGCCTTCGCGCGATCCCTTTCGGGTCTGGATCGCTTTCACCGCCGGCGAGAAGGCGACGTCGCTGGCGTAAGTGTGAGTTGCGGTCATCGGAATAGCTCCTGAAATTCCGGCGCATTGCTGCGTCTTCGAGTCATAATCTGGACCGTCCCGCCGTTAAAACAATCGAGCGGCTTGACACTTCATCATTGCACTATATGCAATAATGCCATGGACCGCCTCGACGCCATGCACGTGTTCGTCACCGTCGCCGACCTGCGTGGGTTTGCGCCGGCAGCGCGAAAACTGCGGCTGTCGCCCTCGGCGGTGACGCGGATGATCGCGGCGCTGGAGGAGCATCTCGGCGCCCGGCTGCTGCAGCGGACCACACGGCAGGTGGCGCTCACCGACGTCGGCACGCGCTATCTGGAGCGCGCGCGGCGCATCCTCGCCGATGTCGAGGAGGCCGACGGCTCCGCGCGGGAAGAGCGCAACCGGCCGAGCGGGCGGCTGGTGGTCTCGGCCCCGGTCGGCTTCGGCCGGCTCCATGTCGGATCGATCATGACCGCCTATCTCAAGCGCTATCCCGAGGTCACCGCAGAGCTCAGGCTATCGGATAACCTCGTCAATCTCGTCGAGGACGCGGTCGACGCCGCAGTGCGGATCGGCCACCTCGCCGATTCTTCGCTGGTGGCGCGCCAGGTCGGCGAGATGCGGCGGATCGTGGTGGCGACGCCGGGCTATCTGAAACGGCATGGCGAGCCGAAGACGCCACAGGAATTGCTCGCGCATCAGACCATCGCATTCGGCCCATCCACGACCTGGCGCTTCGTGCAGGACGGCCGCGAGATCGAGGTGGCGCCGAACCCGCGCTTCGCCAGCAACAGCGCCGACGCGGCCCTGCAATATGCCGAAGCCGGCGGCGGCGTGACGCGCGTGCTGGCCTATCAGGCCGCCGAGGGGCTGAAGCGTGGGCGGCTCAGAATCGTGCTCGCGAAATACGAGCAGCCGGCGCTGCCGATCCACATCGTCTACCCGACCTCGCGCCTGCTCTCGGCCAAGGTGCGCGCGTTCGTCGATCTCGTGGTGGAGACGGCGGAGTGGAGGTTCGGGTAGGTCTCCTGTCCCGGACGCGCTGCAACGCGTAGCGTTGCTGCGCAGAGCCGGGACCCAGACGGCGGTACTGTAGCATGTCGATGGATGGGCCCCGGCTCTGCGGAGCCGCACTTCGCGCCGCACCGCGTCCGGGGCACGAGAGTATCACCCCTTCTTCGGCACCACGCGGAACGTCCCGCTCGCTCGTGCGATGGCGACGTCGTCGGCCTTGATCAGGCACTGCGCGAAGCAGATCGTCTTGCCGGTCTTGATCACGTCGCTCTCGATCGCGCACCACTGGCCGATGTCGGCGGAGCCGGCGAAATCCACCGTGAGCGAGACCGTCACGAACGACGTGGCCCAGCCCGTCGCCTGCGCGCAGCTATAACCCATGGCATTGTCGGCCAGCGCCGCGATGAGGCCGCCATGGATCAGGCCACGGCCGTTGGTGTGCGGTTTGGCCAGCCGCAGGCCAATGATCACGGCCGTGTCGGTCTTCTTCGCGTAGAGCGGCTCCCAGGGCTCGGTGAGCGGGCTCTTGCGGAACAACGGCTCGAAGCCGTCGGGGATGTCGGTGCCGGTCATGATGATCTCGCGTTGCCGTGTCGGGCGCATTGAACGCGATGTGGACGACAGTTTCACCGCCTACAAAGTTTTAAACGGGATTTGCGCGGGTGTTTGAGATGGGGCGCGCGCCGTTGCCACACCACAGCTGTCATCACCCGCGAAGGCGGGTGATCGAGTATCCAGTGACGGCCGTGATTGAATCGAGAGGCCGCGGCGTACTGGATGCCCCGCCTGCGCGGGGCATGACAGTCTTGGTCAAACCGGCAGCGCCGCCCTAAAACGGCAACCCCACGTAATTCTCCGACAATGACGTCATCGCGGCCTGCGACTGCGTGACGTAATCGAGCTCGGCGAGCTGGATGCGCGCGCCAATGGTGCCGGTGTCGGGGAATTTGTGCAGCATCGAGGTCATCCACCAGGAGAAGCGCACGGCTTTCCAGACCCGCGCCAGCGCGGTGGCGGAATAGGCCTCGATCCCGGCGCTGGATTTCTCGTCGTAGAACTCGCGCAGGGCACTCGACAGATAATGCGCATCGGAAGCAGCCAGATTCAGGCCCTTGGCACCGGTCGGCGGCACGATGTGGGCGGCATCGCCGCACAGGAACAGCTTGCCGAAGCGCATCGGCTCGGCGACGAAGCTGCGCAAGGGCGCGATGCTCTTCTCGATCGAGGGCCCCGTGACGAGGCTGTCGGCCGCCTCCTGGTCGAGCCGGCGCTTCAATTCGTCCCAGAACCGGTCGTCCGGCCATTGGTCGACATGGTCGTCGAGCGAACACTGCACGTAATAGCGGCTGCGTCTGGTCGAGCGCATGGTGCAGAGCGCGAAGCCGCGGGCGTGGTTGGAGTAGATCAGTTCGTGGCTGACCGGCGGCGTCTCCGACAGAATGCCGAGCCAGCCGAACGGATAGACCCGCTCGAACTCCTCGATCGCCGTGGCCGGCACGCTGGCGCGGCTGACGCCGTGAAAACCGTCACAGCCGGCGATGAAATCGCAATCGAGCGTATGGGTGATACCGTCCTTGACCCAGGTTACGCGCGGGTGACTGCCGTCGAAATCATGCGGCTGCACGTCCCTGGCCTCGTAGACCGAGATGAGACCGGCGGCCTTGCGCGCATTCATCAGGTCCAGCGTGACCTCGGTCTGGCCGTAGATCATGACTGTCTTGCCGGTCGCGCCCTTCATGTCGATGCGGTGACGGCGGCCGGAAAACGCGAGCTCGATGCCCTCATGCACCAGGCCTTCGGCATGCGCCCGCGCCCCTGCACCGATCTGATCGAGGAGCCCGACGGTTCCCTCCTCCAGCAGGCCGGCGCGGATGCGGCCGAGCACATAGTCAGGGCTCTGCCGCTCCAGAATGACATTGTCGATGCCGTAAGCGTGCAGCAGTTGCCCAAGCAACAATCCGGCCGGTCCGGCCCCGATGATTGCGACTTTTGTCCGCAATACTTGCTCCTCCCGATCCTGTAGGCTTTGCCGCGGCCCGCTTGTCGCGCCGGCCCGCAGACGATAATTATATCATATAACGTTTGGGCAAAAAGGGGAGCGGTGGTCGCCCGGGCAGCGACAAATCCATGCAACATGGCTGTCGTAGACAGCGCGACAAGCCGCGCGTCAGTTCCGGCTTGAACGCGCCGGCCAATTATATAACATGTTAATTAAAGAGACCGGGCCGTCGAAGCCCGCCGTCGAAAACAGGGAGAGACGCGTGATGAGAAGAGCCTGTCTGGCATTGCTGCTGGCCGCGAGCGTGACGCCTGCCTTGGCGCAGGACAAGACCTTCGATTTGAAGATCTCGCACTGGGTGCCGGCCTCGCATCCGCTGCAGAAGTCGCTGGAGGACTGGGCCGCGGCGGTCGAGAAGGATTCCGGCGGCACCATCAAGGGCAAGGTGTTTCCGGCCCAGCAGCTCGGCAAGGCGTTCGACCACTACGACATGGCACGCGACGGCATCGCCGACGTCACCTACGTCAATCCCGGCTATCAGCCCGGCCGTTTCCCGATCGTCGGTGCCGGCGAGTTGCCGTTCCTGATCTCCGACGCCAAGGGCGGCTCGATGGGGCTGGACGCCTGGTATCGCAAATATGCCGAGAAGGAGATGAAGGACGTCAAATATTGCCTCGCCTTCGTCCACTCGCCCTCCTCCTTCCATTCCAAGACCAAAAAGATCGTGATGCCCGAAGACGTGAAGGGCATGAAGATCCGCCCGGCGCACGCCACCATGGCGAACTTCGTGACCTCGCTCGGCGGCACCAATGTGCAGTCCTCGGCACCGGAGGTGCGCGACATCATCGAGCGCGGCGTCGCCGACGGCGTCACCTTCCCCTGGGGCTCCCTGGTGCTGTTCGGCATCGACAAGGTGACCAAATACGACATGGAGGCGCCGCTCTACACCACGACCTTCGTGTTCGTGATCAACAAGGACAAGTACAATGCGATGTCCGACAAGCAGAAGGCCGCGATCGACAAGAACTGCTCGGTCGAGATGGCGGGCGTGGTCGGCGAGCACTGGGGCAAGTTCGAGGATGCCGGCATCGACAAGGTGAAGGCGGAATCCGGCCATGAGGTCTACAAGCTCACACCCGAGCAGACCGCCGCCTGGAAGAAGGCCGCCGAGCCGCTGGTGAAGACCTGGAGTGAGGGCGCCAAGAAGGCCGGCGCGGATCCGGATGCGGCGATGGCGGAGCTCAAGGCTTCGTTGAAGAAATACAACGCGTTGGCGGAGTAGGCGCCGCGACGCGATCGCTCGCTTGTTGCACCTCTCCCGCTTGCGGGAGAGGTCGCGGCGAAGGCGCGGGTGAGGGCTTTCTCCTCTTGGGGGTTCTCGATTGTGGAAGCACCCTCTCCCCAACCCTCCCCCGCAAGCGGGGGAGGGAGCGCACCTTCTTCGCGGCAACAGCTGAACCCAGCTTCGCTAATTCTAGATAGGACTCATCGCCCATGAAGCGCTCCTGGATGGACCGCATCATCGACACCATCGAATGGATCGCGGCCGGTTTCGTCGGCATCGTCGCGCTCGACATCTTCCTGTCGGTACTGCTGCGCAACACGCTGAACTATTCGATCCCCGACAGTTTCGACATCGGCCGCCTGCTGCTCGGCATCCTCATTTTCTGGGGCATCGCGGCGACCTCCTATCGCGGCACCCACATCACGGTGGATCTGGTCTGGGGCAATGTCGGGCCGCGCCAGCAGCGCTGGATCGACGTGTTCGCCACCCTGGTGCTGCTGTTCGTCGTCACCGTGCAGACCTGGACCTTGTTCGACAAGGTGCGCGGCACCTACAACGACAACGTCCAGACTTTCGACATGCACATGCCGACCTGGCCGTTCTTCGCGGTCGCGTGGATCGGCGATGCCGCGGCCGTGCTGCTGATCGCGATTCGCACCTACCGCCTGATCTTCCATCCCGAAGACATGCACGACCCCAAATTGAAGGCGACGGAGTAACCATGAGCACCGATGCCGTCGCCTTAATCGGCTTCGTTTCCTTGTTTCTTTTGATGCTGTTGCGGGTGCCCGTCGGCATGGCCATGGGCCTCGTCGGCGTCTCCGGCTTCGCCTATCTCGTCAACGGCAATGCGGCGCTGAAGCTGGTCGGCCAGACCTCGATGCGCACGGTGACCGACTATACGTTCGGCGTCATCCCGATGTTCCTGCTGATGGGCTCGTTCGTGTCCAATTCGGGCATGAGCCGCGAACTGTTCCGCGCGGCTAACGGCTTCGTCGGTCATTTGCGCGGCGGCCTCGGCATCGCCACCGTCGGCGCCTGCGGCGGCTTCGCCGCGATCTGCGGGTCGTCGGTGGCGACCGCCGCGACCTTCTCCGCCGTCGCTTATCCCGAGATGCGCCGGTTCGGCTATCCTCAATCGTTTGCCACCGGCGTGATCGCGGCCGGCGGTACGCTAGGGGCGATGCTGCCACCCTCCACCGTGCTCGCGGTCTACGGCATCATTACCGAGCAGGACATCGGCAAGCTTTTCATCGCCGGCATCATCCCGGGCCTGCTGGCGATGAGCATGTACATGATCACGATCTTCCTGATCGGTTATTTCCGGCCCGACTTCCTGCCCAAGGGCAAGGCCACGCCGTGGCGCGAGCGCTTCGCGGGCCTGAAGGAGATCTGGGCGCCGGTACTGCTGTTCGTGTTCGTGATCGGCGGCCTCTACGGCCTGCCGTTCCTGCCGCGCTTCACCCCGACGGAGGCCGGCGGCGTCGGCGCCGCGGGCGCGTTCATCATCGGCGTGGTCACCCGGCGGCTCGACCGCGAGAAGATCCTGGCCTCGCTGCTGCAGGCGACGCGCACCGCAGCAGCCGTGTTCACCGTGCTGATCGGCGCGCTGATCTTCGGCTATTTCCTCACGGTGACGCAGACCCCGCAGAAGGTGACGGAGTTCCTCACTGGCCTCGGGCTCGGCCCCTATGGCGTGCTGGCACTGATCATGGTGATGTATCTCGTGCTCGGCTGCCTGATGGACGCCATGGCGATGATCATCCTCACCGTGCCGATCATCTTCCCCGTGATCACGCATCTCGGCTTCGATCCGATCTGGTTCGGCGTCATCATCGTGATGACGGTCGAACTCGGCCTGATCCACCCGCCGGTCGGCATGAACGTCTTTGTCATCAAGAGCGTAGTGAAGGACGTCTCCTTCTCCACGATCTTCAAGGGCGTGATTCCGTTCGTGGTCACCGACCTGATCCGCCTCGTGATCCTGATCGCCTTCCCGCTGCTGGCGACCTGGCTGCCGACACGGATGATGGCGAATTAGGAGACGTGCTAGAGCGGCGAGTTATCTTCCCCTCTCCCCTTGTGGGAGAGGGTGGCTCGGCCGCGATAGCGGCGAGACGGGTGAGGGGTCTCTCTCCGCATGCACCTGCGTTTGCGGAAGCAACCCCTCATCCGGCGCTTCGCGCCACCTTCTCCCACAAGGGGAGAAGGAAGGGCAGCGGCGCACTGCGATACATTGGAGGCGACCGATGATCCCCATCCTCGAGACCAAATACGTCTTCACCATCACCGCGCGCATCGGCGACGTCGTGACCGCCGGCGAGACCGGGATCGGCGTTCGCCGTATCATTCCGATCATCGGCGGCGAAGTGACGGGCGCGATATCAGGCAAGGTGCTCCCCTTCGGCGCCGACTTCCAGACCATCCGCCCCAACGAGCTGATCGATCTCGAGGCGAAATATGCCTTCGAGACCGGTGACGGCGCCGTCGTCTATGTCGAGAACAAGGGCATGCGGTTCGGCCCGGTCGAGCTGCTGCAGAAGCTCAAGCGCGGCGAGCCGGTCGATCCCAAGCTGATCTATTTCCGCACGGTCCCCAGGTTCGAGACGGGACATGAAAAGTATCGCTGGCTGATGGAGCACATCTTCATCGGCTCGGCCGCGCGGCATGCGGACCGCGTCGTGATCGACGTGCATCAGGTGACGTGATGCGTGGCACCGCACCGCGGGGCTGATAGTCCATTGACATTTCGATCAATGTAGCGTATACGCTACAAAATGCTTGACGATCAAGAGAACGGACGAATTCTCTGACGGGCTCAGAAACCTGCGAGACCGGAGAGCAAAGGCGAAAATCCTTGCCCGGATCGATCGCCTGGCACTCGGCAATCCCGGAGACGTTGCTCCGGTCGGAGGCGGCATCAGCGAAATGAGAGTCCATGAGGGCGCTGGATACCGAATCTACTACGTTCCGCGGGGCCAGGAGATCGTCGTTCTGCTTTGTGGTGGTGACAAGGGCTCTCAGCAAAGGGACATTGCCTTGGCAAGGCAGATCGCAAGTGATTTGGAGGACTGAACGATGGCAAAAGCAAAATCATTTGACGCTGCGGAGTACCTCGACAGCCCCGAGATGATTGCGGCCTATCTCACCGAAGCCTTCGAATCCGACGATCCGTCCGCAATAACGATGGCCATCGGCGCGGTGGCCCGCTCTCAGGGAATGGGCGCCATTGCCGAAAAGGCCGGCCTATCCCGTGAGAACTTGTATCGGTCGCTTGGCGGCGAGGCCAAACCTGAATTCGGCACCGTGATAAAAGTTCTCCATGCCATGGGCATCAATCTGGTGGCGCAACCCCAAGGCGGAACGAAGGCTGCGTAGCGCGCCCGAAGGCATCAACGTCCGCCATGTCCATCCCAGTTTTTGGCGCGGAGGTTCGGGCATCGGCACCGCTTCCGGACTGCGGTCTTTTCCGGGACCATGCATCGCTTTTACGCGGCCAGCCTTATTGACTCCCCCAGAATTCGTTATACAACATAACTATTCTGACAAGGACGCAAATGACACAGGGAAACGCCGATACCGCTGACGCGGGTGCCTCCGGGCTGCTCCGGATCGAGAGGGCGGACCGGGTTCTGACCGTGGGTCTGAACCGGCCGGCCAAGCGCAATGCGCTCAACGACGGCATCATCCTGGAAATCGGCGAGTGTTTCGCGAACCTGCCCGAGGATATCGGCGCGGTCGTCATCCACGGCATCGGCGACCATTTTTCGTCCGGCCTCGATCTCTCCGAGCTGACTGAGCACGACGCGACCGGCGGCCTGCTGCATTCGCAGATGTGGCACCGGGTGTTCGACCGCATCCAGTACAGCCGCGTCCCTGTGATCGCAGCGCTCAGGGGCGCCGTGATCGGCGGCGGGCTGGAGCTTGCCTGCTCGGCGCATATCCGCGTCGCCGAGCCCTCGACCTATTTCGCACTGCCGGAGGGACAGCGCGGCATCTTCGTCGGCGGCGGCGGCTCGGTGCGGCTGCCGCGGCTGATCGGCGTCGCCCGGATGATGGACATGATGCTGACGGGCCGCGTCTACAGCGCGACCGAAGGCGCCTCCTACGGCTTCGCGCAATACGTCACGGAAGCCGGCAATGCGCTGGGCAAGGCGATGGAGCTGGCGACCAAGGTTGCCTCCAACGCGCCGCTGACCAATTTCGCTGTGATCCAGGCGCTGCCGATGATCGCGGAGGCCAATCCGCAGACCGGCCTCCTGATGGAATCGCTGATGGCGACCGTCGCGCAGAGCGACAAGGAGGCCAAACGCCGGATCCGCGAATTCCTCGAGCACAAGACCGCAAAGGTAAAGCCGAAATCATGAGCGCACAGCCGTCCTCTTCCAGCATGGAGCGCGGCGCGAGCACTTTCCCGCTGCGGCCCATCTCGTTCGGCGATCCCGTCGTCGACATCGAGCGTCGCGACGACGGCACGATTTACCTGCGGCCCAAACAGCCGCTCGGCGACTACCCGGTCCGCATCACCGACCGTCTGCATCATTGGGCCAGCGCCACGCCGGACCGCGTCTTCATGGCCGAGCGCGAAGGCAGCCGCTTCTGGCGCAAGATCACCTATGCCGAGCTGCTGGTCGCGAGCCGGCACATTGCGTCAGGCCTGATCGCACGCGGCCTGTCGGCGGAACGCCCGGTCGTCATCCTCTCCGGCAATTCGATCGACCACGCGCTGCTCGCCTTCGGCGCGTTCTATGCCGGCATTCCGTTCTGCCCGGTGTCGCCGGCCTATTCGCTGGTGTCGAAGGACTACGGCAAGCTGTCTTACCTGATGAAGCTGCTGACGCCGGGCCTCGTCTTCGCCGAGGATGCCGACAAGTTCGCCGATGCGCTTGCCGCCAATGTCTCGCTCGGCACCGAGATCGCCGCGTCTTATGGCGGCGTGCCCGGCCGCGACGTCACCCTGCTCGCCGACCTCATGGCGACGCCGATCCGCGGCGATCTCGACGAGGTCCACGGCCGGATCGGCCCCGACACGATCGCGAAATTCCTGCTGACCTCGGGCTCGACCGGCAATCCCAAGGCCGTGATCAACACCCAGCGCATGATCTGCGCCAACCAGGTGATGCTGCGCGAGACGCTGGCCTTCCTGAAGGACGAGCCGCCCGTCATCATCGACTGGCTGCCCTGGAATCACACCTTTGGCGGCAACCACAATATCGGGCTGACGCTCTACAATGGCGGCTCGATGTATCTGGACGCCGGCAAGCCGATGCCCGGCGGCATCGAGGAGACCGTGCGCAATCTCCAGGAGATCTCGCCGACGGTCTATTTCAACGTACCCAAGGGCTATGAATCGCTGCTGCCCTATCTGCGCGACGACCAGGGCCTGCGCGCAAAGTTCTTCGACCGGCTGCACGCGATGTTCTTCTCGGGCGCGGCGCTCTCACCGTTCATCTGGGACAGCCTCGACGAGCTCGCGGTGAAGGAAAAGGGTTATCGCGTGCCGATGCTGACCGGGCTCGGTGCGACCGAGACCGCGCCGTTCTTCATGTCGGTCAACCCGCGCACCAGCCGCTCCGGCCATGTCGGCCTTCCCGTCTCCGGCAACGATGCCAAGCTCGTGCCGAACAACGGCAAACTGGAAGTGCGCGCCAAGGGGCCGAACGTGATGCCCGGCTATTGGCGCCAGCCCGACATCACCGCGAAATCCTTCGACGAGGAAGGATTTTACAAGATGGGCGACGCGCTCAAGCCGTCCGATCCCGATGATTTCAACGCCGGCTTCGATTTCGACGGACGCGTCGGTGAAGATTTCAAGCTCGCCAGCGGCACCTGGGTCAGCGTCGGACCCTTGCGCGCGCGTCTCACGGCGGCCTGCGCGCCGCTGGTGCGCGACGTCGTCATCGCCGGCATCAACCGCGACGAGGTCTCCGCGCTGGTCGTGCTCGACCTCGACGGCTGCCGGCTGATCAACCCGACGCTGCCGACCGACGATCTCGTCGTCGCGACGCGCGACCGGCTGGTGCGCGAAGCTTTTCGCGAGCGCCTGACCCGTTTCCTCAGCCAGGCCACGGGATCCTCGACGCGGATCACGCGCGCGATCCTGATGGACGAGCCGCTCTCGATCGACAAGGGCGAGGTCACCGACAAGGGCTCGATCAACCAGCGCGCCGTGCTCGAGCACCGCGCCGAATTGATCGAGGAGCTCTACGCTGCCAATCCGTCGGGCCGTGTGATATCGGTCGGATAAGAAATCACCGCATCAGGAGAACGCCATGTTGTTGAAGGATCAGGCAGCCATCGTCACCGGCGGCGCATCGGGACTGGGCGCTGCCACCGCGCGAAAGCTGGCGGCGCAGGGCGCCAAGGTCGCGGTGTGCGACCTCAATACCAAGCTTGCCGAGACGGTTGCCGCCGAGATCAAGGGCGTGGCCGTGACCTGCGACGTCTCCGATGCCGCTTCCGCTGAAGCGGCGGTCGCACAGGCCGCGAAAGCTCACGGCCCGGCGCGCGTGCTGGTCAATTGCGCCGGCATCGGCGTTGCCAAGCGCGTGGTCGGCCGCGACGGCCCGATGGCGCTCGCCGATTTCGACAAGGTGATCAAGGTCAATCTGATCGGCACCTTCAACATGCTGCGCCTTGCCGCCACCGAGATGTCCAAGCTCGAGCCGCAGGCGACCGGCGAACGCGGCGTCATCATCAACACCGCTTCAGTCGCCGCCTATGACGGCCAGATCGGGCAGTCCGCCTATTCGGCATCCAAGGGCGGCATCGTCGGCATGACGCTGCCGATCGCGCGCGAACTGGCGCAGTTCGGCGTCCGCGTGCTGACCATCGCACCCGGCCTGTTCCTGACGCCGCTGCTCGCCAACCTGCCGCAGGAAGCGCAGGACTCGCTCGCCGCCGCCATCCCCTTCCCGCGCCGGCTCGGCCAGGCCGACGAGTTCGCCGCGCTGGCGCTGCACATGGTCGAGAATGCGTACCTGAACGGCGAAGTGGTGCGCCTCGACGGCTCGCTGCGCATGGCGCCGAAATAGGACGACACCCGCATGTTCGTGAACCGGCGCGAGGTCCAGATCCAGTGGGGCGATTGCGACCCCGCCAATATCGTCTACTACCCGCGCTATTTCGCGATGTTCGACGATTCGACCTCGACCCTGTTCGAGGTCGCCGGCTTCTCCAAGCAGGACCTGGTCCGCAAATACGGCCTGGTGGGCATTCCCATGGTCGACACGCGTTCCAAGTTCTACATCCCCTCGACCTATGGAGACTGGATCACCATCGAAACCAGGATCGAGAGCATCAAGCGTTCGAGCTTCGAGGTGAAGCACAACGTCTACAAGGGCGAGTCGCTGGCGATCGAGGGTTTCGAGACCCGCGTTCTGGTCGGCCGCGATCCCGTTAACCCCGACAAGCTGAAATCGGCACCATTCCCGGCGGAAATGGTAGCCAAGTTTACCGGAAGCTAAATCGCCGCATCACCAAAAGAGGGGGCTGAATTACCCCCCGATTTCTGCTTTCAAACAAACACGAAAAGGGAGGAAACAATGAAGCGCTTTTACCTGACCGCCGCCATCACGGCTGCGGCGCTTGCCCTGCCGGCGCTGCCGGCATTGGCCCAGACCAGCGAAATCACCATCGGCATCACCACCACCACGACCGGCCCCGGCGCAGCGCTGGGCATTCCCGAGCGCAACGCGCTGGAGTTCGTGCCGAAGGAGATCGGCGGCGTGCCGCTGAAGGTGATCGTGCTCGACGACGGCGGCGATCCCACCACCGCGACCACCAACGCCCGCCGCTTCGTGACGGAATCCAAGGCCGACATCATCATGGGCTCGGCGCTGACGCCGCCGACCATTGCGGTCTCCAACGTCGCCAACGAAGCCGGCATTCCGCATTTCGGCCTGGCCCCCTTCCCGATCACGCCCGAGCGCATGAAGTGGTCGGTGGCGATGCCGCAGCCGATCCCGATCGTCGGCAAGGTGCTGTACGATCACATGAAGTCCAAGGGCGTGAAGACGCTCGGCTATATCGGCTACTCCGATTCCTACGGCGATCTCTGGTTCAACGATCTCAAGGCTCAGGCCGTGCCGATGGGCATGACCATCGTCGATGAGGAGCGCTTTGCCCGTCCCGACACCTCGGTGACCGGCCAGGTGCTGAAGCTCGTTGCCGCCAATCCCGACGCCATCCTGGTCGGCGCGTCCGGCACTGCGGCCGCGCTGCCGCAGACCGAGCTGCGCGAGCGTGGCTACAAGGGCCTGATCTACCAGACCCATGGCGCCGCGAGCATGGACTTCATCCGCATCGCCGGCAAAGCGGCCGAGGGCGTGCTGATGGCCTCGGGCCCCGTGATGGATCCCGAGGACCAGCCGGACGAAGCCGCGACCAAGAAGCCGGGCCTCGCGCTGAACTCGGCCTATGAAGCCAAGTACGGCCCGAACAGCCGCAGCCAGTTCGCCGGGCATTCCTACGATGCCTTCGAGATCCTCAAGCGCATCATCCCGACCGCGCTGAAGACAGCCAAGCCGGGCACGCCGGAGTTCCGCGAAGCGATCCGCCAGGCGCTGCTGTCCGAGAAGGAGCTCGCGGCCAGCCAGGGCGTCTACAATTTCACCGAAAAGGACCGCTACGGCCTCGACGAGCGCTCGCGCATCCTGCTGACGGTGAAGGACGGCAAGTACTCGCTGGTGAAGTGAGCGCTGCAGAAATTCCGAGACGACGAGAGCCGGCCCGATGGGCCGGCTCTTTTGTTTTGAGCATCTGGGATTTAGGACGCCGCCACGACATCGCTGCGCTCCCTCTCCCGCTTGCGGGAGAGGTTACGCGGTGCCCGCGGAAACGTCTCGGCTACGCCGCCTGCCGCAGTGGCGTCCAGGCGAACTCGGGATAGTAATTGTCCATCATGCGATCGACATAAGCCGTGAGGTTCGGAAATCCCTCGGCGCGCTCGCGAAAGGTCGATTCGAAGAACGGCGAGAGGATGCCGGCGAGCATGCCGAAGGCGGTGGCATCGACGCCGCAGGGCTTGTTGCCCATCAGATAGGTCTTGTCGCCGAGCTGCACCGACAGCGCGAACAGCGAGCGCACGGCGAGATCGACGTCGTCATCGGGCGCGTGACGGCCGAGCCCCGAGAGCAGATAGTTCTCGGCGACGCGGAACTGTGCATCCTCGCGCAGCTTCTCGCGATTGTGCTCCGGCGCGCCGTCGAAGAAATGCGAAGGTCCCTTGGCGAAGTTCACCGGGTCGACCCAGCGCGCCCCGACCAGCCCCCAATAGACATGGTGCTCGATCATCCGTTCGAACGCCCAGGCCTGCGCCCGCTCGGCCAGCGACAGGCCGGCGTCGAAATCGAAACCGTAGCGGCGCTCGATATGGGCGCGGATGAAGGTGGAATCGGCCACCGCCTCACCGCCGTCGTCGATGAACGGCAACTGCCCCTTGGGCGAGGCCGGCGGCATCGCCCGCTCCTTCCGGTAGGGCAATCCCGCCATCTTGAGCTGCACCTCCGTCTTGGTAACGAAGGGGCTGATTTCCGGCAGGCCGAAGCCGGTGCCAAATCCGTAAAGCGTGATCATGAAGCTTCTCCTGAACCACCGAAAAAGTTGACGGAACCTAGTGACGGGCTGCTGCCACCATGGTGGCAGCAGCCGTGATATCTTCTGCGAAACGGGCCCCCCGCCAGGCACGGCTCATCACATGGCGGGCCAGCGCGTCCGCAGCCTGGATCAGCGAGCGTGTCACCACGCTGGCGAGGGCAAACCGGAGGTCGACGGCCATGAGATCGAGTGAAACGAGGCGGCCGAACGCCGATGCGGACCACGCCTGTGCCCGCAACATCGGAATGGCCGGGCCGAAATGGGTTGGAATGATCATGGACAAATCCCCTTCAGTCGCTGTGTTGTCCCGGTATAGAACCCCCCTGCTGCCAACATCCTGTCAGCAGCCGTGCGCCGCTTTCTGAAAAGACCTCCAACGAGAGACCCGTCATGAGACGCGCCGACCGGCTGTTTCAGATCATCCAGGTGCTAAGGCGCACGCGTAAGCCGCTGACGGCGGACGCCATCGCGGCCGAGCTCGAGACCTCGAAGCGCACGATCTATCGCGACATCGCGACGCTGATCGGCCAGCGCGTGCCGATCCGCGGCGAGGCCGGCATGGGCTACATCCTGGAAAAGGGTTTTGACCTGCCGCCTTTGATGCTGACCCCCGACGAGATCGAGGCGGCGGTGCTCGGCGCGCAATGGGTTGCCGGCCACGCCGATTCGGCACTGGCGCGCGCGGCCGAAGATCTGATGGCCAAGATCGCCGACACCGTGCCCGAGCGTCTGCGTCCCTTCGTGCTGGAGCCGGCGAGCCGAGCGCGGCCAAGCTGGAACAGGGAGCCGGACCGTCTGGACATGGTCCGCACCCGCACGCAGATCCACGAAGGCAAGAAGATCATGCTGCGCTATCGCGACGAGCAGGGTCGCGCCAGCGAGCGCATGATCTGGCCGATCTCGGTCGGCTATCTCGAAGCCGTGCGGCTGCTCGCGGCCTGGTGCGAACTGCGCGGCGACTTCCGCAGCTTCCGCACCGACCGCGTGGTGGAGGCGAACTATCTCGACGAGAAATATCCGGAACGACGCGACGTGCTGCGCGCCAGATGGCGGCAGAGCCTGGTCTGGGGCCCGCCCAAGGACACGTGAAGGATACGTGACGACGATGGAAGAAACCGATCTGTCGAGCTGTTGCCAGAGCTGCGGCGCCTGCTGCGGCTATTCGCAGAACTGGCCGCGTTTCTCGATCGAGAGCGACGAGGAGCTTGCTGCGATTCCGGAGGCGCTGGTCAACGAACGCCAGTCCGGGATGCGTTGCGAAGGCGATCGCTGTTCGGCGTTGCAGGGGGACATCGGGAAAGCGACGGCGTGCGGCATCTATGCGGTGCGGCCGGAGGTGTGCCGTACCTGCATGCCCGGCGATGCCGAATGCGCGATGGCGCGGCGGAAGTTCGGGCTGCCTGAGATTGCTAGCGCATGATCCGGATCCGGAGGGCCGCGTTAACGCAAAGCGTGAATCGGTTTTCGGCGCGACAAACGCAAAGCGTTTGCGCGGAGATCCTGCGTCAACAAATTGCGCTTAGGCCGGAACGGCTTCGCTGATCTCGTCGTCGAACTCGTCCTCGAGCGGTGCGAGCACCGAGAGCGGCTTGGTCGACAGCGTGATCGGCTTGCGGCCGCCCGACAGCGACGGCGAGGATTTCGCCGCGCCTTCGCGCGACAGCGCGTAGAGCGTCGAGCCGACACGGCCGCCGTTCTCGATCAGGTCGCGCTCGTTGCAGCTCGCAGCGATGGCGACCGCCAGCGAGTGCAGATGGCTGCGGCGATAGCAGAACAGCGCCAGCCTGGCGCGTGCGTCAGGGGAAACACTCTCAACCAACCTCGGCAGGCCACTCTCGCTGGCGCGATACATCTCGCCAAGGAGCTCGTCGCGGACCGGGCAGAAATCGCTTTCAAAGGCGTCGCGGCTTGAAAACATTGTAGTTCTCCCTCGTGTGAGGAAGATGCAGTGCAATTCTCTAATGAAAGGTTAACCACGCCGCCCGGTAGTCACCCGGGGTGGTTGCGCCTGTGGACGAATCAGGGGCGGCAGGAAGAAGCTCGTGGGGAGCTGCGTAGCCCGGATGGAGCGCAAGCGTAATCCAGGACCAGACTAACCGCATCGCTCGGCTGCCGGCCTGGAACGAATCCCGGATTGCGCTTCGCTCCATCCGGGCTACGGGATCAATCGCCGGTCTCAGTTCGCCGCCATGAAGATGGAGAGGCCGAAGCCGGTGAGATGGTGCAGCGCCTGGTCGACGCCGATCAGGGTCCAGAACCAGGGGTGCTGCAGGTCCACCCCGAAATTCGCCGAGACGAACCCTTTGGCGCGGTCGATCGTGATGTGGATCACGAAGTCGATGAAGGCCACGAACCAGAATTTCGGCGCCACGATCAGGATCAGCGGCAACGCAACCGCAAGGTGAACGAGGCAGTGCACCAGGAGGGGCAGAGCCCAGCCGTGCTTCTGGTCTTTGCCATGCGCCATCCAGGCGGTCTGGAGGACGAAATCGGCGATGATGTGCTTGAAGGTGAGCAGCAACATCCAGCCAATGAGCGCTTCGACCGGAACCGCCGATGACATGGGTGGAAACGACAAAGCTGACGCCCTCATTGACGTGACAAGGAAAATTGGAGCGTTCAGCGCAACTTCTTCTTGGACCGGCTCTTCGACCGGTCAAATCGCCGGGACGTGCGATTTATGACATCTCCCGCGGCGGAATGCAGCCGGGGGGAACCGGAAAATCGCCAAGTGTGGCTAACCGGTGATAGCATGACCAATCGCCGCGCTGGCCTTGCGTAAGGTTACCTCCGGCTCGAAATTTGCTTTCCGTGACCTTCGCGCTATCATTGTCGATAGAGAATATCGTTCTTTTTTCAGACGTTTAGGAATTGCAGGGGCCCCGCCGCGATCACGTCCGCAGGCCGCCCGTCCCCCGAGAATAAGGCCAGAGTGCTGCCATGAGTACTGAAGGCCCCATTTCATCACCGACCGAGCCGCCGCCGCGGCGTCCCAAGGTGATCAAGACCAATCAGCAGCAGGTCTTCCTCTACGTCGTGCTGACCCTGCTGTTGTCGCTCGCCACCGTCTGGGGCGGCCGCGCCTTGCTGCACAATTCGGAAACGCTGACCTTTGCCGTCGGCGCTCCCAACAGCGACGAGGCGCTGTTTGCGACCAAGCTCGCCACCGTGCTGAAGTCCAACGCCTCGCGCTTCCGGATCAAGGTCGTCAACAACGCAGACAACGCCAAGGCGCTCGCACAGTTCGACCGCAAGCAGGCTGACCTCGCCGTCCTGCGCACCGACGCCAAGGTGCCGCTGCGGGCGCGCACCCTCGCGATCCTCGAGCACGATCTCGTGCTACTGCTCGGTCCCGGCAACAAGAAGATCAAGTCGATCGCCGAGTTGAAGAAGAAGAAGGTTGCGGTCGTCGCCGAGAACGAGTCCTCCCTCGCCTTCGTCCGCAGCATCCTCGACATCCCCGACGGCCCCGACGCCGCGAAGATCCAGATGGCGCCGCAGGGCGCAACGCTCGACAAGCTGTTTGCGCCGTCGAATGGCTTCGGCGCGGTGATCGCCATCGTTCATGCCTCCAGGGCGGTGCGGGACAAGGCCTATGAGCAACTCGCCAAGCGCGGCGGCTTCACGCTCAACGCGATCGACGAGGCCAAGGCGCTGGCACGCAGACTCCCCGGCATTTCCAGCGAGACGCTGACGGCGGGCACGCTGTCGACCTCGCCGCAAATTCCCGACGACGATCTCGATACGATCGGCCTCGAATGGCTGCTGGTCGCGCAATCCAGGATGTCACCAAGCACGGCAGGCGAGCTCGCACGCATCGTCTACGAGAACAAGTCGGCGCTCGGGCTCGACAACAGCTTTGCCACCAGGATCGAGCCGGCCTCCGTCGAGAAGGACGCCTTCGTGATGGCTCATCAGGGCGCGGCCGACTACATCAACGACGACACCAAGTCGTTCATGGATAAATACAGCGACCTGATGTATCTCGGCGCCGCCGCGCTCAGCGTCATCGGCTCGATCTTCGCCGCGATCTACGCCAAGATCACCCGCATCGCGCCGGAGAAGGCCAGCGAGCTCTCCACCGCCATCCTCGACATCGGCGAGCGGATCGAGCACGCCCACTCCCTGGATCAGCTCGAGTGCCTCCAGGACGAGCTGGAGGGTATTTTGCGCGGGGCCGTCATTGGGCTTCGAGACGGCACGATCAGCACCGACGGGCTCGACACCTTCAAGCTCGGCTACGAATTCGTCCGCGACGAGATCGGCATGCGCCGCGACTATCTGAAACGTCATGCCGGCGAGACCGAAAAGGCGGCGCGCGACGCGGCCCCTGCCCAGCACGACGACAGCAATGTCGTGATGGTGAAGACCGCCCAGAGCGCCTGAGAGAGCCGGCGCAGGGCTCCCGCCCCGGAGCCTTGCCGGATTTTCCCGTGAGCACGGGGCGAAATTCGGGAACCGTCGCGATTTGCAACCGTTGGTTCCCGGTTACAACCGGAGACCGCAGCATGCGTGCACTCCTCATCATCCTCCTTCTGGGAATGCTGGCCGGGGCCGGCTACTTCGCCTACTCCGCAATGGCGGTCGAAGGTGAGCCGATCCCGACGGAAGGCTATGTGGCGCTGGCACTGGGCGCGGGGTTCTCCATCATTGTCGGCGTCGGGCTGATGGTGCTGCTGTTCTTCAGCAGCCGCCGCGGCTACGACGAGCCGCCGCATTTCAGGTAGACAGGCTCGCCAGACGGCCCCGCTGGTCCGAGGGCTCGGCGCGGCAGCGCTGATCACGCTGCCTGCCCCTGTCGTTGACGGCCTCCGCCCGGGCAGGCACTTTGGCGCCGGCGTCCCAGCCGGGACGCCGAAGACTTGTCCCAGACCGATCCCAAGACCGATCCCAAGATCGATCCCAAGACCGATCCGAGACTGATCCCGAGACCGAGCCACCTTCCCGCATGTCCAAGCCGCTGATCTCCGCTCTGGCCCAGTTCGCGGCCGCCACGGCCGGCCGCAACATGACCAAGGCGGCCTATGTCGCGGTGGTCGTCGGCGTGCTCGGCATGGTGTTGCTGTCGGACAAGCGGGCCCATGAGGCGCACGGCTGGATCGGCGCTCTGCTCTGGGCGTGCCTCGCCTATTTCGTCTTCGAATGGCTGGTCCGGCTGCGCCATATGAGGCAGCACGGGCGGCTTTCGCTCTACATGTCCTCTTCTGCCGGGGTGGTCGACGCGATCGGGGCTCTGGCGGTGCCGGTCGCGCTGTTTCTCGGCGCCGAGCCCGGGACGGCCTGGCTGCTCGGCGTGCTCTGGGTGCTCAAGGTGGTCCCGGGCATTCCGGGGTTGCGGCAGCTCCGCCGCGTGCTGGTGCTGGAATCGGGGCCGCTGGTCAGCGTGCTCGTGATCTTCCTGATGGTGGTCTTCCTCGCCTCGGTCGCCGAATATTTCCTGGAGCGGGACGTGCAGCCGCAGACCTTCGGCAGCGTGCCAGCCGCGCTGTGGTGGGCCGTCGTCACGCTGACGACCACCGGCTATGGCGACGCCGTGCCGGTGACGCCGCTGGGGCGCCTGGTGGCGGCCGCGGTGATGATCTCCGGCCTCGGCGTGTTCGGCCTCTGGACCGGTATCCTGGCGACCGGGTTTGCCGCCGAGACCCGGCGCGACAACTTCCTCAAGACCTGGGAGGCCGTCAGCAAGGTGCCGTTCTTCGCGGCGCTCGGCCCCGCTGCGATTGCCGACGTCACCCACATGCTGCGGACCATGGAGCTGCCGGCGCGCACCATGATCATCCGCAAGGGGGCGCAGGGCGACTGCATGTATTTCATCGCCGCCGGCGAGGTCGAGGTCGACCTGCCCGGCAAGAAGGTGCAACTCGGCGAAGGCGCCTTCTTCGGCGAGATGGCACTGCTCGGCAACAACAAGCGCGGCGCCAACGTTTCGACCACAAAAGTATCGCGGCTTCTGGTGCTCGACCTCGTCGACTTCCGCGTCCTGATGGCACGGCACCCGGATCTCGCCGAGACCATCGACGCCGAGGCGAACCGCCGCGCGCTCGAAAACAAGTAAGATGGAGACAAGAATGTCGGACATCACCGACGCAGCCACCGGCCCCCTGCTCGAACGCGACGGCGCGCGCGCCACCATCCGCCTCAATCGGCCGAAGCATCTCAACCGGCTCCAGGCGGAGGATCTCGACGAGCTCGTCAAACTGTTCGACGTGGTCGAGGCCGACCCGGCCATCCGCGTGCTGGTGCTGACCGGCACCGGCCGCGCCTTCTCCGCCGGCTACGATCTCAATTCGGTCGCCGAGCGCGCCGTCAGCGCGAACGAGCAGCAGAGCGCGGGCTCCGCCTTCGAGGTGGTCGTCAACCGGCTGGAGGATCTGGGCGTCCCGACGATCTGCCGGCTCAACGGCGGCGTCTATGGCGGCTCGACCGATCTCGCACTCGCCTGCGATTTCCGGATCGGCGTCGACACCGCCGAGATGTTCATGCCGGCGGCGCGGCTCGGGCTGCATTATTACCCGAGCGGCATCAAGCGCTACGTCACCCGGCTCGGCCTCGACAATGCAAAGAAGCTGTTCCTGACCGCGCAAAAGATCAGCGCGCCGGAAATGCTGCGCATCGGTTATCTCACCGCGATGGTGGCGGTCGAATTTCTCGACGAGGAGGTCGACCAGCTTGCCGGCATCCTCGCCGGCAACGCCCCACAGGCGATGGCCGGCATGAAGCGCGCGATCAACGAATTCGCTCGCGGCGAGCTCGACGATCGCGCCGCCGATCAGCGCCACCGCGACAGCATGCGCGGCGACGAGATTAAGGAAGGCATCAAGGCGTTCGCGGAGAAGAGAGCGCCGAAGTTTTAGCTCCGAGTCTTAGCAAAACACCACCCTGTGGTTATGGGTCCCGGGTCTGCGCTTACGCTTGCCCGGGACGACACTGAATGTGAGGCGCGCGCGCCCTCAGCCTCCGACCGCCTTGGCATGCTCCGCCGCCATCTCCTCGTCCGCCGCGTTGATGCGCTGGAATGCGGGCCCCGAGGTCATGCGATCGGCATAGCGGACGAAGACGTCCTTCCTCGGCACGATGCCGAACATCATGGTCCAGCTGAAGGCGACGCCCCACAGCACATCGGCAGCCGTCATGCGTTCGCCGAGCAGATACGGTCCCTTCGACAATTGCGCTTCGAGCGCTCCTAACATGGTGTCGTAATCGGCATAGGGCGACTGCGTGATCGGCGCAGGCTCGCGCTGCATGAACTTGTCGATCAGCGCCGGCTCGAACGACGAGCCGTAATAGGTGATCCAGCGCAAATAAGGCCCGCGCAGGGGATCGTTCAGCGCGGGCGTCAGCCCCGCCTGCGGAAACAGATCGGCGAGATAGATTGTGATCGCGACCTGCTCGGTCACGAGCGCCTCGCCGTGGCGAATCGCGGGCACCTTGCCGAGCGGGTTGATGGCGAGATAAGCGGGCTGACGCTGCTCGCCGGCCTTCATGTTGAGGACTTGGAGATCATAGGGCGCTCCCAGCTCCTCCAGCAGCACCCGCGTGCCGGTGGCGCGCGTCTGCGGCGAGTAATACAGCGTGATGCGGTTCGGATCGGTCATGGCAAATCTCCTGGGGCGCCGTCTGGCGAGGCCCCAGCTCTACGCGACCATACCTGACATCCTGTGTCAGGTATGATTTAAAGCAATCATGCGCGCGAGCCGGATGCTGTCGATCCTCACCACCCTCCAGGCCAGGGGCCAAGTCACCGCGCCCGAGCTGGCCGAGGCCTGCGAGGTCTCGGTGCGCACGATCTATCGCGACATCGACGCACTCGCCGCCTCCGGCGTGCCTGTCTATGCCGACCGCGGCGCCGAGGGCGGCTATCGTCTGCTCGACGGCTATCGCGTGCGGCTGAACGGCCTGTCGCAGAGCGAGGCCGGCGCGCTGTTCCTCGCAGGACTGCCGGGCCCCGCGGCGGCGCTTGGGCTCGATGCGGCGATGATCGCCGCGCAGAACAAGTTGATGGCGGCGCTGCCGATCCACCTGCGTCAGGATGCCAGCCGGATGCAGGAGCGGTTTCACCTGGACGCACCCGGCTGGTTCGGCGAGGCGGAAGAGCCGGAGCATCTGCGCACGATTGCCGGCGCGGTGCTGCGCGGGACATCGATAAAAATCCGCTACCAGAGCTGGCGCGCGGAAAAGCAGCGCCGCCTCGCGCCGCTCGGCCTCGTGCTGAAGGGCGGCAGCTGGTATCTGGCAGGCCGCGTCGATTCCAGCGTGCGCACCTATCGCGTCGCGCGCGTGCTCGACTGCACGGCGCTCGACGACCGCTTCGAGCGTCCCAGCGATTTCGATCTCGCCGCCTATTGGCAGGCCGCGACGCTTCGGCTCGAGGCCGAGATGCATCCCAATGTCGCGGTCGTGCGGCTGTCGCCATTCGGCGTCAAGCTGCTCGACGCGCTGAGCCAGCCCTACGTCAAGGCGCGCACGCAGCTTGAAGAGACCGCCGATGCCGACGGCTGGCGCATTGCGCGCGTGCCTGTCGGCAAGACGTCGTGGCACGCCGCCGCCGAATTGTTGCGGCTCGGTCCCGAGGCCGAAGTGCTGGAGCCCGCCGATCTCCGCGACAAGATGACGGACATGACGCGGGCGATGGCCGCACGCTATCGCGCGGCGCGGAAAGCCTGACCGCGGCACATTTTGCCGCAAGCCATGAAACAATCCTGAAACACGATTCTCCCCATCGCCTGTGAACGCGATCGCATCTCGGCCCGACCGAAATGCAGGGACACAACAACGGCCTTAGCGCCAATTGGAGAATGAAGATGTTTCGTAAGCTTGCTCTTGGTCTGATCGCTGCCGGTTCGCTCGGCGTTGCCGCGCTCGCCCCCACCGCCGCTTCGGCCGGCGGCTTCCATTACCATGGTCATCACAACCATTGGGGTCCGGGCTGGGGCTTTGGCGGCGTCTACGTCAACACCGGCGTCAGCAACTGCTACCAGGAGCGCGTCGTCCAGACCCGCCATGGCCTGCGCGTGCGCGTCGTGAATGTCTGCGCCTACGGGATTTACTGAGCCCGCTTGCACTGGTTGACGCAGCCCCGGTCGTTCCGCGACCGGGGTTCGTCGTCTCAGCTCGCCAGGGCCGTCGGTGTCGCGGAAGCGGCTTGCTCGTCCGCCAGGGCATTACGCTCGGAGATCCATCGTTCGGCTCGCGCACGCCGCAGCGAGGGCGCAAAGAGGAATCCCTGGGCGACGTCGCAACCGATCCGGCGGATGATCTCGAGCGCCTCCGGGCTTTCGACGCCCTCGGCCACCACCTTCATGTTGAACGCCTTCGCAAGCGCGACCGAGGCATCGACGATCTTCATCATGTCCTCGTCGGTTTCGCAGCCCTTGATGAAGGATTGGTCGATCTTCAGCTCGCTGAAGGGAAGACGCGCCAGGGCCGCGAGCGACGAATAGCCGGTGCCGAAATCGTCGATGGCCGTCCCGATCTTCTTGATCCGCAGCCGCACCAGAATGTCGTTGGCACGATCGACGTCGGCCATCGCCGAGGTCTCGGTGATCTCCACCGTCAGCGACGTCGGCGAGATGTTCTCGCGGCGCAGGATCTCCTCGATCCTGTCGGGCAGGGTCAGGTCCGACATCAGCGAACCCGAAATATTGACGGCGATGGTGAAGCCGGGATTGCGTTCGATCAGCTTGCGACCCTGCGACATCGCCGATGACAGGATGCAATCGGTCACCTCGCGCATGAGTCCGGCCTGTTCGGCAATCGGGATGAAGATCATCGGCGAGACCATGCCGAATTCGTCGGTGCGCCAGCGTGCGAGCGCTTCGGCGCCGACGACCCTCCCGGTCACAAGCGCGATCTTCGGCTGAAACTCGACGAAGAACTCGCGGTTCTCCAGGCCACGCACGATCCGTTCGGGCGTGATCAGGAGCTGCGGCGAGGCAGAGGTCGCGGCCGGTGGGGCGCGCCGCTGCAATTCCAACGCACTGCGCAGACGGTTCAGGTCGAGCGGCTTGGTCAGGCATGCGCCGACCGAGAGCTTCAGCCCGTTCGCGACGCGGCGTGTGGCCTTCATGATACGATCATCGCAGCCGCTGATGATCACGATCGACATCGCGCGCAGGCCGCGCTCGGCCACGAAGCGCAACAGCTCTACCCCGTCCCGCTCGCCGAGCGACAGGTCGAGCGCCATGATTTCGAAGGCCTCGCGGGCCAGAAGTTCGGTAGCGGCCTCGTAAGATGAAGCAACCACCGTCTCGTAACCGAGCTTGGCGCCGATTTTGCCGATCAGAACCCGTTGCACCAAATCGTCGTCGACCACCAGAAGACGGCCCCTCGTCGCATTCATCACTAATCTCTCCAGACGTCGCAGCGTTGATGGCGTGACGCTTAGAGCAGCGGCCTCGCTTGGTTATGAAGACAAGACGGCTAAAACTTTCCCGATCCGGAAGGATTTATTAGGCACGTTTCCGGAGCAGCCAAGTGACTGATTTTCATCACGTTTATGCAACGCTTGACGAGACGGTATCGGGATGTTCGACGCCATCCCTTAGTGCAATGAACACGCCGTAAAGTGCGCTATCGGAAGCCGGCAAAGCCACGTCAAATTACGGGGACGGCGTCACCGGCGCTCGTGCATCTGCGTGGCCTGCCGCTGCCGGCGAAACCAGGCCCAGGTCTGGCGCGTCGTTCTGATGTAGCCGCGGCCGCGATGAACAATCTCGCCGTCGACGATCCCGTTCAGCTTCGGCAGCGCGTGAAACGGAATCGAGGGATAAGCGTGGTGCTCGACATGGTAGGGCATGTTCCACGCGAACCATTTGACGACCGCGCCGGTGTAGGTGGTGCGGGTGTTCTGGAACGCGCTGCGGGTGCGGTCGCAGCCGGTGTGCTCGGCATAGAGATAAGGCCGCAGGAAGAACTGCCCGATCACCAGCGGGACAATCCAGACCCAGAGCAGCAAAGCTGACGAGAACCACAGCGAGAGCGCCAGCAGCAGCGCGTAGAGCGCGACATAGGCGCGCGCCTCTGTCACGATGACGGCGCGCTTGTTCTCGGGGATCCAGGGCACCACGACCTTGCCCGTGACGGCGTGGCCGAGCATCAGGCGGAGCCGGCCGGCGACCTGGAGCACGCCGCTATAGGCGATCGCGAGCTGCGTGTCGGATGTCGGCTTCACCCCGACGATCAGCTCGGGATCCTTGTCGGGATCCTGAGTGTAGCGGTGATGGTCCCAATGAAACAGGCAGTAATATTCGTAAGGCAATCCGATGATGAAGGACGAGAGATGGCCGACGACGAGATTGAGGCTGCGGCTCCTGAACGCGGTCTTGTGCGCGGTCTCGTGCACCGCCATGAACAGGAAGGCGACGACATAGCCCTGGACCGCCATCAGCGGCAGCGCCCAGAGCACGCCGTGGCGGGAAGCGACCATCCAGATCAGCGCGCCCACCAGCACGATCACGCCGTAATGGCCAAGGCTCTGCGCCGCGCCCCTGAGATTGGAGCGTGCCGACAATTCGCGCAACATCGCCGGCGTCAGCGGCTTCAGGCGATGGCCGGGTTCTGAAACGGTCGCGTCACTCATGATCGGTTGCCTGCCCTATTTACCGAGAAGCGCTGCGATCTCGGCCTCGATGAAGGCCTGGTCGCGCGGATTGCCGACGGGGTTGCCGGCGCGATGGCCGTGCAACGACGGGATCGGATGCAGCACGGCCGATTTGGCGCTGGTCAGCCGGCCGAGCTCAGCCTCGTTGTCGCGGACGTCGAAATAGCGATCGGTCGCGCCTGGCATTAGCAGCATGTGCGCCTTGATCGCCGCCAGCGCCCGATCGAGATCGCCACCGAATGCCGCACAACGACTGATGTCGCCACGCTGCCAGATGCCGATCTGCGCCAGCAGATCGTTTGCGTCGCGCCGCGCGAACGTCGCGTCCCAGGTGCGGACCAGATAGTCCTCCAGCGAGGTGAAGCCGGCCTCGCGCCACAGCTCGTCGCGGTAGAAGCCGTGCGACATCGCCCAGCCGGCATAGACGCGCCCCATGGCGCGATAGCCTGCGACGGGCTTCTCCACGAAGCGGCCGCCGCGGAAGGCGGGATCGGCGGTGAGCGCGGCTTTCACGCTTTCGAGGAAGACGTAATTGTAGGGCGCGCAGCGTGCGACGCCGCAGACCACGGCGGCCCGCTCGACCATATCGGGATGCAGCGCCGCCCAATGATAGGCCTGCATGCCGCCCATCGACCAGCCATAGACCAGAGCCAGCTTCGAAATGCCGAAGCGCTCGGTGAGGAGCCGGTGCTGGACCGCGATCGCATCGTGATAGGTCATCTCGGGAAACGGCGCCGCGCTGTTCGAAGGCGAGGATGACAGGCCGTTGCCGAACAGGTTCGGGATGATGATGAAATAGCGCGTAGGGTCGAGCACGCCGTCCGGCCCGATCAGCCATTCGGTATCGATGTGCTGCGCGCTGAACGAGGTCGGATAGAGGATGACGTTGTCCTTGGCCGGGCTCAGGGTGCCGTAGGTCTTGTAGACGAGCTTCAGCGAGGAGAAGACGGCCCCGGACTGGAGGGGGACGTCGCCGGCCTCGAAGATATCGTCGTGCGCCGTCATGAACCGAACTCCCGCTCGCGCCCCAAAACGCGCCGCTGGCGCGGTGATGCATCGATCATGCCGAGCCCGCAGACGCGCCATTGCGCCGCGATCAATAACTGTACTTATAGTACAGTTATTTTATGCCGGCAAGATAAATCCGTTCGCCCGCTCAGGCGATGGCCGCAATGTAGCGCTCCACCGACGCCGCGAACGCGGCCTTGGCACCGCCAGCGATGTTGCGGCCCCACCAGGCGCCATAGATGCGATCGAAGGCGAGCGGCTCGACGGCAGCCGCGATCCTCCGCACCGCGGCGGCGTTGAGCGGCATGTAGTTCGGATAGGAATACATGAAGCTGACGAAGCGGCGGTCCATCGTCACCTGGGCGATGTCGCCGGTGAGCAACGCGCCCCGGCCCTCCGCACTGCGCGCCGAGTGCAGCATGGTGGCGCCGGCGAAATGACCGCCGGTGCGCAGCAGCAGCACATCGTCGGAGATGCGGTGGCTTTCGCCGGTCCAGTGCACGATCGAGGGATGCGGCCGCGTGACGAAAGCGCGATCGTCGGCATGCAGATAGACCGGCACGCCGCCAAAGGTGTCGCTCCAGTCGGCGAGCGCGCCGTAATAGTGCGGATGCGAGATCGCGATCGCCTTCAGCCCGCCGAGTGCCGCAACGTGGTGGATGGCGTCATCGGTTGCCAGCGGAATGCAATCCCACATCACGCAGCCGTCGCCTTGAGGCACCAGCAGCGCGCGCTGCCCGATGGCGAAGCTCGGCTCGAGGCCAATGCCGGTGAGGCCGAGATCGTCGCGTCCCACCAGCCGGTGCCCCCGCGCGAGCTCCTCGCGCGTGAGAAAGCTCTGCCCTTGCCAGTTCACGAACTGCCGCTCGTCCTCGCAAATCAGACAGGAGGCGGGCGGATTTCCGCCGTTCGGAAATTGCGCGCCGCAGGTTTCGCAGGTCCAAAGAGGCATGAAGAGAGAGCTCCGTGGGAAGATCGCAGGATGACATTGCGAACGCGCTGTCAGCAAGATCGATCAGCGGCGCGGTGACTGGAACCAACGCGGTGAGCGCCCGTTACGTTCGGATCGACGCCAGAACGATTGGCCAAGAGGATCACGGCACACGAAGAGCATGTTTGGGTATCGATGACTTCGCGGCCTCCCTCACAATCCCGTATCTGGCCCCTGTTCGCGCTCAACTTCTTCATGGCCGACATGCAGTCGGGCATCGGTCCGTTCGTCGGCGTCTTCCTCCAGGAGCGCGGCTGGGCGACCGGGCTGATCGGCACCGCGCTGACGATCGGCAATGTCGCGGGCATGCTGATCACGACGCCGATCGGCGGCTTCATCGATGCCAGCCGCAACAAGCGGCTATGGGTCGTCATTCCCGGCATCTGCGTCGTCCTTGCCTCCGCGATCATCCTGATCTCGCAAAATTTCTGGGCGGTGACGTTCTCGCAAGTGGCGCAATCGCTGGCGAGCGCCGCCATCGTGCCGGCGGTCACCGGCATCACGCTGGGCATCGCCAAGCAAAAGGGCTTCAACGCACTCAACGGTCGCAACCAGGCGTTCAACCACGCCGGCAACATGGTCGGCGCGGGGCTGTCGGGCTATCTCGGCTACACATACGGCTATGTCGCCGTGTTCGTGCTCGCGGCCGTGTTCGGTGCGATCGCGATCGCCTGCGTACTGATGATCCCGGCCAAGGCCATCGACGACCGTGCCGCGCGCGGCAGCAAGGAGGATGACTCCAAGGCTGCGCCGGATGCGATGACGATGCTGCTCAAGCACAAGCCGCTGCTCGTGCTGGCGCTCGCGCTCGCTCTTTTCCATCTCGGCAATGCCGCCATCGTGCCGCTCTACGGGCTTGCGGCGGTCGCCGAGGGGCAGGCCAACGGCCCGAGCTTCGTTGCGACCACCGTGGTGATCGCACAAGGCGTGATGATCGTGACCTCGCTGATCGCGATGAAGGCCGCGAGCAAGCGCAATTACTGGCCGGTGATCCTGGTATCCTTCATGTTCCTGCCCATTCGCGGCGTGCTGGCCTTTTTCGTCACGGGGTGGTGGGGCGTGGTGCCGATGCAGGTGCTCGACGGCATCGGCACCGGACTGCAGACGGTCGCCGTTCCCGGCATGGTGGCGCGGGCGCTCAACGGCACCGGCCGCATCAATCTCGGCCAGGGCGCCGTGATCACGGTGCAGGGCGTCGGCGCCAGCCTCAGTCCCGCGCTCGGCGGCTGGATCACGCAGTGGATCGGCTACGGTCCGACCTTCCTGCTGCTCGGCGGCTTCGGGCTTGCATCGATGGTGCTGTGGTTCGCGTTCGGAGCGACAGTGAAGAAGTATTGAGCTTCATCGCCGCCGCCGGTGTCATGGCGCAAGTTGCCGGTTCAGGCCGACCCTGAAGGTGTGAAGCTCGATGTCGCCGGCCGGCATGCTGGTCGCTGGAATGGACAAGGAGAGCTGGCGGCCAAGATTGAGATACAGATACTCGGCCTTGAACGACCAGTGCGGCGCGAACGCCCATTCTCCGCCGCTGCCGACCGCGTAGCCGATATTGTAGCCGCTTGCGGAGGCATGACCGTCCAGCGCGCCGGGAAAACCGGGCATCGGGAAATTGTTGGTCAATCTGACGTGAGAACTGTCGAGGCTTGCCTTGACATGGGCCCAAGCGAGACCGCCCGTGGCATAGAGCAGCCAGTTGTTGCTGGCATAGCCGAGACGGCCGCGCAGCGTACCGAGATAGTCGATGTCCTGGGTCACCCTCACGGTGCCGGTGTAATTGTCGAAATCGCCGACCAGGAAAACAGGACGAAACGCATATGAGCCCGATGCCCGCCCGCCGATCCCGGCAGCGCTCACATCGGCTTCGACGCCGGCGACCAGATGCCCGCTCTGCCAGTTGTAGCCTGCCTGCAATCCGCCCAGCCAGCCGGACTGATCGACACCCAGCGTGAACGGCGCCGATGCCGTCGACGTGAGATTGTTCACGCCGGGAAACTGCGCCGGCAGTGCACCGGGATCGACCCTCGCCGCGTTGCCATCGCCGGTGCCGTAGCCGGCGTGAACACCCGCATAGAAGCCCGTCCAACTGAAGCCGACCGGCAGCGGCGCAGGCGGAGCCTTGAGCGCGATGTCGGCGGCCGTTGCATCGGTGGCACAAGCCGCGCCAAGGCCAAGCGCCAGCAAAGCCGGCAGCAGATCGCGCGCACGAGGTGTCATCCAGTCATTTCCTTCCAGTCGGTCGATCACTCGCTGGCGACGATAGGCGGGAAGCGATCCGCGTTCGTGGCAGGGCACGAACCCTCGAATGGACTGAGCTGAAACGCAGAGACAGCGGCTGTGCCTGTTGCGATCCGGGCACACCGGACTGCGGCACCTGGTCGCGGTCGCAGCGCGTCATCGCAAGTGGCTTATCACGCAATTTCCCGCTTTTGCGGTTGCGGCGCAGCAGCGTGACGATACAACCTGTCGTAATCGCCAACAGACCTGCCCTTCCCGATCGATGATCCAGCCTCAACTCTCCTTTGATGGCGACCCGAACGGCCCGGCGTATGAAAGATGGCGCGAGCAGTTTTGCCGTCAGGTGGCGAATGTCGATTTCGTGCCGGTCGGGGAAGGGCGCGTCCACCGGACCATTGCGCCGGCCATTCTTCCCCGCATCAGACTCTCGGCCTCGTTCGGCTCGCCGATATCTTTCGTGTCGTTGGGGACGAACGACGAATTGGTGATTACGACGTCGCCCGATTCGGCGTTGAGCGGGACCATGGGAAAACGCCCGCTGGAGATCGCGGCGGGCGACGTCACAATCGGAGATCCCTCGATCAAGGGCGCCTATATCACCCAGACCGGGAACGGAAATTTCCGGACCGCGCTGCTGCCGCGCAAGGCGTTGCTACGCGTTTGCCCGAATGCCGAGGACCTGATTGCGCGGTCGATCCCCGGCGCCAATCCGATCACGTCGATGTATCTGCGCTATTACGACCTCGCGCATGCTTATGCCGACAAGCTCGCCCCCGCGGAGCTCGATGCGGTCTCGCAGCATTTGTTCGACCTGTCGGTGCTGATGATCGGAGCCCGCGGCGATGTCGCCGAGGAAGCTCGGACGCGCGGCCTTGCCGCTGCGCGTCTCGAGACGCTCAAATCCGACATCATGGCGCAATTGGACAGCCCCGCGCTGTCGCTCACCGTCCTGTCAGCCGCGCACCGGGTCAGCCCGCGCACGATCCAGCTGCTGTTCGAGCAGGCCGGCATCACCTATAGCGGCTTCGTGCTGGAGCAGCGCTTGCTGCGCGCCGAGCGGCTGTTGCGAAATCCCGCCATGCGCACGCGCAAGATCATCGAGATCGCGCATCTCGCCGGATTCCACGACGTCTCGTACTTTCACCGCGCCTTCCGCCGCCGCTTCGGCCAGACGCCGGACGACGTCCGGCAGCTGGCCGGCGACGCCAATTAGGCGAACTCCACCACGATCTTGCCGAAATGGCCGCCTTGCTGCATCAGGCGCAGCGCGTCCGGCACCGCATCGAAGCTGAAGACGCGGTCGATCACCGGCTTCATGCCATTGCGTTCGATCGCAGCCGTCATGCCTTCGAACATACAACGACTGCCGACAGAGAGGCCGATGACGTGCAGGTTCTTGGCGAACAGGCTCGGAATCGCGATCTGCTGCGAGAAGCCCGTGAGCACGCCGATCACCAGGATGGTGCCGCCGACTCGCGCTGCCTCGAGCGATTGCGCAAAGGTGTCCTTGCCGCCGACTTCGACGACGTGGTCGACACCTCCGCCGCACCACTCCGCTGCGGCCTTGCCCCAGTCCGGCACCGCCCGATAATTGATGGTGTGGTCGGCGCCGAGCGTTTTGGCGCGTTCGAGCTTTTCGTCATTCGACGACGTCACGATCACGCTCGCACCGGCGAGCTTGGCGAATTGCAGCGCGAAAATCGAGACGCCGCCGGTGCCCTGCACCAGCACGGTATCGCCGGGCTTCACATCTGCTTCTTCGAACAGCGCGCGCCAAGCCGTGAGGCCGGCGCAGGGCAGCGTCGCGGCCTCTTTGAACGAAAGATGTGCGGGCATGCGGCTGACGCCTTCGGCATCCAGCACCATGACCTGCTGCAACACGCCGGATCGCGTGCCGCCGAGCGCGTAACGGCGGCTGGCCGCCGAAACTTTGCCGTCAATCCAGGACTGAAAGAACATTGGACAGACGCGATCGCCGACCGCAACGCGCGTGACGCCGTTTCCGACCGCGATCACCTCGCCCGCACCGTCCGAGAACGGGATCAGCGGCAATCGGGTGACGCCGCCCTTTCCTTGCACGGTGAGCAGATCGCGGTAGTTGAGCGAGGCCGCCCTCATCCGCACCGCGACCTGGCCCGGTCCGGGCATGGCCTCCGGGAGATCGGCCAGCTCCATCCCCTCGATCGACCAGCCGCGCGCAACCTGCCAGGCCTTCATGGGGGCGCTCCGTCTCAGGTGCCAAAGCTCTTCTGCACCGCCTTGTCCAGCGTCTCGCCGTCGACGAAGCGCTGGCGCAGTTCGCGCTTGAGCAGCTTGCCGCTCGGATTCTTCGGCAGGGCATCCACGAAGATGACGCGCTTGGGCACCTTGAAATGCGCCATCTGGCCGGCGCAGTGCCTGATGACGGCGTCCTCGTCCAGCTTCTCGCCGCTCTTGACGACGACAATGGCGGTGACCGCCTCGATCCAGCGCGGATCGGGCAGGCCGACGACGGCGACCTCCGACACGGCGGGAATGCGATAGACCATCTCCTCGACCTCGCGGCTCGCGACATTCTCGCCGCCGGTCTTGATCATGTCCTTGACGCGATCGACCACGGTGATGTGGCCCTCGTCGTCGACGGTGGCGAGATCGCCCGAGTGAAACCAGCCGCCGGCGAAGGCCGCCGCGGTCTTGACGGGATCGTTGTAATAGCCGGAAAGCAGATGCGGCGAGCGGTGTACGATCTCGCCGACCTCACCGACTTTCACGTCCCCCATCGCGGTATTGACCACGCGCGTCTCGACATTCAGCACCGGCTTGCCGGCCGAGCCCGCCTTGCGCAGCTGGTCCTCGGGGCGCAGCACGGTGGCGAGCGGCGCGATCTCGGTCTGGCCGTAGAAATTCCAGAACTTCACGTTGGGCAGGCGGCGCTGCAGCTCGAGCAGCACTTCTACCGGCATGATGGAGGCGCCGTAATAGCCCTTCTGCAGCGTCGACAGATCGGTCTTATCGAAATTCGGCGAGCGCAGCATGGCGATCCAGATCGTCGGCGGCGCGAAGAAGGACGTGATCTTGTGCGCCTGGATCAGCGCCAGAATATTGTCGGCCGTCGGCTTGCCCGTGATCACGCCGGAAGCGCCGAGATAGATTTGCGGCCCCAGGAAGACGTCGAGCTGGGCGCAATGATAGAGCGGAAGCGCGTGCAGGAACTTGTCCTCCACGCTCATGCCGCCGTCGATGATGCAGCTGACATACTGCCACATCACCGCTTCATGGGTCAGCATCGCGCCCTTGGGCAGGGATTCGGTGCCAGAGGTGTAAACGATCTGCGCGAGATCACGGCTGTCGACTGACGCTTCCAGGAACGAGCCGTCGGCATCCAGCAGACCATCGAAGGTGGTGAGACCCGCGGGCGCCGCGGCGGGATCCTCGCCCGGCAACCAGACCATCTTCTCGACCGCGCAATCCTTGGCGCTTGCGGCCTTGGCTGGCTCGACGAAATCAGGGCCGGTCGCAAGCAGCTTCGCGCCGGAGCTCTTCAGGATGAAATTGATCTCGTCCGGGTTGAGCATGAAGTTGATCGGCACCAGCACCGCGCCGATCCGCGCCGCCGCAAAGCGCAGCGCGGCGAAGGCGTGCGAATTGCGCGAGAGCACCGCGATGCGATCGCCCTTCCTGACGCCGAGACCGAGCAGACCGCGGCCGAGCCGGTTGCAGATCGCATCCATCTCGGCAAAGGTCCAGCTCACTTCGCCGCAGCTCACCGCGAGCTTGTTCGGCTCGCGGCCCGCCGAGCGGCGCAGCAGATCGCCGATGGAATGCTCGCGGGCTTTGGCGATGGTGGCTGCGGTGTCGGCGGTCATGTCTTCTCCCTGAATCTTTGTCTTGCGTGAATGGTGGCCTGAGCGCTCGTCGGCCCGCCGCATTCAGACGTATTTGCATTTCCGCGAACGTAGTCGGCGCGATTGGCTGCGTCAAATCAACCGGCCGCCGCGGCGCCAACACGCAAGAATTGACCGCCCAAAGCAGCAAACCTGGTTTCGTGCACCAACGATAATATTGGGGGAAATACCATGCGCCGGATTATGTGCGCCGCATTTGCGGTCGCACTCGCTGCGTTTGCCGTCGAACCTTCTCGTGCCCAGCAGGCGCCGCTCAAGATCGGGGTGCTCTCCGACTTCTCCTCGGTCTATTCCGACATCGGCGGCCAGGGCAATGTCGAGGCCACTCGGATGGCGATCGAGGATTTCGGCGGCCAGATGTTCGGCAAGCCGATCGACATGGTCTCGGCCGACGTGCTCAACAAGCCCGACGTCGCCTCCACCATCGCCCGCAAATGGTGGGAGACCGAAGGCGTCGACATGATCATCGACCTGCCGACCTCGGCCACTGCGCTCGCGGTGATGGAGCTGTCGAAGCAGTACGAGAAGATCATGATCGTGACGGACGCGGCCAGCTCCGACATCACCGGCAAATCCTGCTCGCCCTACACCGCGCACTGGACCTACGACACCTATGCCAACGCCCACACTGTCGGCAGCGCCATCGTCAAGAACGGCGGCGATACCTGGTTCTTCCTCACCGCGGATTACGTGTTCGGCCATTCGGTCGAGCGCGACACCGGCGATGTCGTGAAGGCCGCCGGCGGCAAGGTGCTGGGCAGCGTCAAGCATCCGCTCAACACCGCGGATTTCTCCTCGTTCCTGCTCCAGGCCCAGGCTTCCAAGGCCAAGATCATCGGCCTCGCCAACGGCGGCGGCGACACCATCAACGCCATCAAGCAGGCCGGCGAGTTCGGCATCGTCGCCGGCGGCCAGAACCTGGCCGCGATCGTGATGTTCATCTCCGACGTGCACAGCCTGGGCCTGAAGCTTGCGCAGGGATTAATCATCACCGAGGCCTATTACTGGGATCTCAACGACAAGACCCGCGCCTTCGGCAAGCGCTTCATGGAGCGCGTCAAGCGGATGCCGACGATGAACCAGGCCGCGACCTACAGCGCGACGCTGCATTACCTCAAGGCGGTGCAGGCCGCCGGTACCAGGGACACCAAGACCGTGATGGCCAAGATGCGCGAGCTGCCGGTGAAGGACGCCTTCACCGACAATGGCGTGCTGCGCGAGGACGGCCGCATGGTGCACAGCATGTACCTGTTCCAGGTGAAGAAGCCGGAAGAATCGAAGGCTCCGTGGGATTACTACAAGCTGCTCGCCGAGGTGCCTGCCGACCAGGCGTTCCGCCCGCTGAAAGATGGCGGCTGCCCGCTGGTGAAGTGAGCCGATCGGCACCGAGCCGATCGCAATCCGTTCAGCAAGCCTGGCTCGTCCGCTTGACCAATTTGGCGGGCGAGCGGCATGACGACGCGCAGCCCAAAATAGAGGCAAAGACGCTTCGCGCCGACGTCTGATCTGCATCAAGTTGCGATGCAAAAATCGCTGCAATGTTGAGGCCGCCCTGCCGCACGATCAGCGGCCGGGCGTACGTCTCAACAGTGGGCGCCGTTTCACGGCGTTTTGAACAGATGAACTTCACTCCGGGTCGCGTCATCGCCGCGATCGCCGTGCTCGTTGCAGGCGGCGGCTATTACTATTGGCAGCACCGCGATACCAACACGCTGCCGGCAGGCTTCGCCCGCGGCAATGGCCGCATCGAAGCGGTCGAAATCGACATCGCCACCAAGACTCCGGGACGGATTCGCGAGATCCTGGTCGGGGAAGGCGACTTCGTCCGCGCAGGCCAGGTTCTGGCGCGCATGGACACCGAGCAATTGCAGGCCCAGCGCCGCCAGGCCGAAGCGCAGCTGCAGCGCGCAACGATCAATGTCGAGACCGCAAAGAGCCTGGTGAACCAGCGCGAGGCCGAGCGCAAGGCTGCGGAGGCCGTGGTCGACCAGCGCGTCGCCCAGCTCGACAGCACGAGCCGCAAGCTCGATCGTTCCGAACAATTGATCAAGACGAGCGCCGTGTCGCAGCAGGTCCTCGACGACGACCGCTCCGCCAACGCCACCGCAAAGGCGGCGCTCGCCGCGTCCCACGCCCAGGTCGCAGCATCCGAGGCCGCGATCAGCTCCGCGCGCGCGATGGTGATCGACGCCGGCGCTTCGGTCGATGCCGCAAAGGCCGCGATCGAAAGCATCAATGCCGACCTCAACGACAGCGTACTCAAGGCACCGCGCGACGGCCGCGTGCAGTATCGGGTATCACAGCCCGGCGAGGTGCTTGCCGCCGGCGGCCGCGTTCTCAACATGGTCGATCTCGGCGACGTCTATATGACGTTCTTCCTGCCGACGGCCGATGCCGGCCGCGTCGCGATCGGCGCCGAGGTTCGCCTGGTGCTCGACGCCATCCCGCAATATGTGATCCCCGCCAAGGCCACCTTCGTCGCCGACGTCGCGCAATTCACACCCAAGACCGTCGAGACCGAGGAGGAACGCCAGAAGCTGATGTTCCGGATCAAGGCGCATATCGCACCCGAGCTGCTGCGCCAGCACATCGAGCATGTGAAGACCGGCCTGCCCGGCATGGCCTATGTGCAGCTCGATCCGGCCGCGCAATGGCCCGGCAATCTCACCATCAAGCTGACGAGATGAGCACGACGGCCGCAGCCGAGCCAGCTGCCGGGCGCGGCAGCGTGGTGCATCTCGACGGCGTGGGCTTGAGCTACGGCAAGACCCGCGCGCTGGAGGCCATCACGCTGGACCTGCCCTCCGGCTGCATGGTCGGATTGATCGGCCCCGATGGGGTCGGCAAATCCAGCCTGCTCTCGCTGATCGCCGGGGCCCGCGCGATCCAGCAGGGGCGCATCGAAGTGCTCGGCGGCGACATGGCGAATTCGCGCCATCGCCGCAACGTGTGTCCTGATATCGCCTACATGCCGCAGGGGCTCGGCAAGAACCTGTATCCGACGCTGTCGGTGTTCGAGAACATCGACTTCTTCGGCCGCCTGTTCGGACACGACGAGGCGGAGCGGAACAGGCGGATCGCCGGCCTGCTGCGCGACACGGGGCTGACGCCCTTCGCCGACCGGCCCGCGGCAAAACTCTCCGGCGGCATGAAGCAGAAGGTCGGCCTGTGCTGCGCGCTGATCCACGATCCCGAGCTGTTGATCCTGGACGAGCCGACCACCGGCGTCGATCCCTTGTCGCGGCGCCAGTTCTGGGAATTGATCGCCTCGATCCGCGCCGGCCGGCCTGGCATGAGCGTGATCGTCTCGACCGCCTACATGGAAGAGGCCGCGCAGTTCGACTTCCTGATCGCGATGAATGCCGGCCGTGTGCTGGCGACCGGAACGCCGGCCGCGCTCAAGCAGCAGACCGGGGCTGATACGCTCGACGAGGCCTTCATCCGCCTCTTGCCCGAAGCCGATCGCGGCAACCATACCGAGGTCGTCATCCCGCCGCGCGGCGAGGGCCATGACGAGATCGCGATCGAGGCTGATCATTTGACCCGGCGGTTCAACGGCTTCGTCGCCGTCGACGACGTCAGCTTCCGCATCAGGAAGGGCGAGATCTTCGGCTTCCTCGGCTCCAACGGATGCGGCAAGACCACCACGATGAAAATGCTCACCGGCCTGTTGCCGGTGAGCGAGGGCACCGCGCGGCTGTTCGGCAACACCATCGATGCCGGCGACATGTCGGTGCGGCGGCGCATCGGCTACATGTCGCAGGGCTTTTCGCTCTATTCGGAGCTCACGGTCGCGCAAAATCTCGATCTGCATGCGCGGCTGTTCGAGCTGCCGGCGGAGACCATCGCCCCGCGCATCAGCGAGATGATCACCCGGTTCGATCTCGCCGACGTCGCCGATTCCCTGCCCGACGCGCTGCCGCTGGGCTTGCGGCAGCGATTGTCGCTGGCGGTCGCCATGATCCATGCGCCCGACATCCTCATCCTCGACGAGCCGACCTCCGGCGTCGATCCGGTCGCCCGCGACGGCTTCTGGCAGATCCTCGCCGAGCTCTCCCGCAAGGACAATGTCACCATCTTCGTCTCGACCCATTTCATGAACGAGGCCGAGCGCTGCGACCGGATCTCGCTGATGCATGCCGGCAAGGTGCTGATATCGGACACGCCCGCGGCGATCGTGGCTGCGCGCGGCACCGCCACGCTGGAGCAGGCCTTCATCGCCTGCCTGGAGGAGGCGATCGCGGACACGCCGGAGCCGGCCAGCCAGCCGGCGGACGCCCCGGCCGTGGCAACCGAGACGACGGCGGCGCCACGCAAGCGCAGCGCGGCGTTCAATCCGACGCGCATGCTCGCCTATTCCCGGCGCGAGACGCTCGAGCTGCGGCGCGATCCGATCCGCGCCACGCTCGCGATCCTCGGCAGCGTGCTGCTGCTGTTCGTGCTCGGCTACGGCATCAGCATGGACGTCGAGAACCTGACCTTCGCCGTGCTCGACCGGGACGACAGCGCGATCAGCCGCGACTACAGCCTCCAGATCGCGGGCTCGCGCTACTTCACCCAGAAGCGGCCGATCACGGATTATGGCGACCTCGACCGCCGCATGCGCGCCGGTGAGATCGGCCTCGCCATCGAGCTGCCGCCCGGCTTCGGCCGCGACGTCAGCCGCGGCCGCCATGTCGAGATCGGTGCCTGGGTCGACGGCGCCAATCCGACCCGGGCCGAAACGCTGCGCTCCTATGCGCAGGCGATCCACGCCACATGGCTCGCCCAGAAGGGCCGCGAGCTCTATGGCGAGGCGGCGATCGCCGGCTCTTACCAGCTCCAGCTGCGCTACCGCTACAACCCCGATGTCATCAGCGTCGTCGCCATGGCGCCGGGCATCATCCCGCTGCTGCTGATCATGATTCCGGCGGTGCTCGCCGCGCTCGCGGTGGTGCGCGAAAAGGAGCTCGGCTCGATCGTCAATTTCTACGTCACACCGGTGACGCGGTTGGAATTCCTGCTGGGCACGCAGCTGCCCTATGTGGTGCTGGCGTTCGCCAACTTCCTGCTCCTGGTCGGCTTTGCCCTCGCCGTCTTTCGCGTGCCCTTCACCGGGAGCTTTCCGACCTACGCGCTCGCCGCGCTGCTCTACGTCACGGCGACGACCGGCATGGGGCTGGTGATCTCGGCCTTCATGAACAGCCAGATCGCGGCCCTGTTCGGCACGGTGCTGATCACGCTGATCCCGGCGATCCAGTATTCCGGGCTGATCGATCCGGTGTCGTCGCTGCAGGGCGCGGGCGCGGTGATCGGGCGTCTCTATCCCACGACCTATTTCGTCACGATCTCGCGCGGCACCTTCTCCAAGGGCCTGGCGTTCGACACCCTGCACAACGATCTCCTGGCGCTCGCCATCATGGTCCCCGTCCTGGTGATCGCCGGCACGATGCTGCTGAAGAAACAGGCCCGCTGACCATGCGCTTCGACAACGTATTCCAGCTCGGCATCAAGGAACTGCGCGGCCTCGTCCGCGACCCCATGCTGCTCGTGCTGATCGTCTATTCCTTCACGCTGGCGGTCTATGCCGGCGCGAAGGCGCTGCCCGAAACGTTGAACCACGCCGCCATCGCTGTCGTCGACGAAGACCGTTCGCCGATCTCGACCCGCATCGAGATGGCGTTCACGGCGCCTTATTTCTCCGCGCCACGCCTGATCTCGCAGGATGAGATGGACCGGAGAATGAACGCCGGCCTCGACACCTTCGCGCTCGACATCCCGCCGGACTTCCAGCGCGACCTCTTGGCCCGCAAATCACCCACGATCCAGCTCAACATCGATGCGACGCGCATCTCGCAGGCGTTCAACGGCGGCGGCTATGTCGAGCAGATCGTCAGCGCGGAAATCGCGGAGTTTCTGGCGCATGCGCGCGGTGCGCAGACCACGCCGGTCGAGCTGGCGCTGCGGGCGCGGTTCAATCCGGAACTGAAGAAATCCTGGTTCGGCGCCATCGACCACGTGATCACCTCGATCACCATGCTCTCGATCATCCTGACCGGCGCGGCGCTGATCCGCGAGCGCGAGCACGGCACGATCGAGCATCTGCTGGTGATGCCGGTCACGCCGCTGGAGATCATGGTGAGCAAGGTCTGGTCGATGGGCGCCGTGGTGCTGGTCGCCTCGGCGCTGTCGATCGCCTTCGTCGTCAAGGGATGGCTGGCGGTCACGATCGACGGCTCGCTGGCGCTGTTTCTGGTCGGCGCCGCACTGATGCTATTTGCGACCACCAGCATGGGCATCTTTCTTGCCACCGTCGCCGGCTCGATGCCGCAGTTCGGACTGCTGCTGATCATGATCCTGCTGCCGCTGCAAACCCTGTCGGGCAGCATGACGCCGCGCGAGAGCATGCCGCAATTCGTCCAGGACATCATGCTGGCGGCGCCCAACACGCATTTCGTGATGCTCGCCCAGGCGATCCTGTTCCGCGGCGCGGGCCTCGAGGCGGTGTGGCCGCAGCTCGTCGCGCTCGCGGTGATCGGCGGCGTCTTCTTCGTGATCGCGCTGCGCCGGTTCCGCGCGTTTCTGGCGTGAGGCACGGGGGCCGCGCTGTCAAAAACGCGAAAACAACCCCATGCACAGTAGAAGCGATCTCGTAAGGGCTTGCTTGCGCTACGAAACTCAAATGACCCGTCGGGCAGAAAAATCGGCGCAACGGTATGATCGCACGCCAACGACGAGCAAAGGTCAGGTGGACTGGTCGTCCCGCGCCAGCACCTGGTTCAGCATCGCCTCGGCCTTGATCCGAAGCGGCGTCGCGCCGCATTCGGACGCGATCGCGATTGTCCCGCGCAAGGACGCAAGGATAGCCGCCTCGTTGCCCTCGGAGGTCACGGGCGTCACGACGGCTTCGCCGAACAGGGCCTCGGCCTCGAGGCCTGAAAACCCCTGCTGGCGGGCGGTGTTGCGCGCCTCGCGGAGCATGTTCTGCGCGGTCTGGACATCGCCAAGGCGAGAGGTCGCGAGCGCCAGGTAGATCGAGCTGCGCAGCACCGCCGAGGTATAGCCGACCGCCTTCGCCTCCTCGCGCGCCTCGGTCAGCATGCCGCGCGCCCGCTCGAACAGCCCCTGCTCCAGATAGGCCATGCCGAGCTGGCAGGCGAGCACCGGCACGAACAGCCGGATGCCGTGCTTCTGCGCCAGCACAAAACCCTCTTCGAGAATGGCGGCGGCCGCCGCCGGCTCGCCCCGGCCAAGCTTCAGCCAGCCACCGCTGTAAGCGGCGGCGACGCGGTCGTAGGGACGGCCGGTCTCCTCGGCGATCGCGGCCGCTTGTTGCTGGAGCTGCCCGGCGGCATCGAGTTCGCCCATCACGGTGTGGGTGATGCTGTTCATCATGCAGCAGAGGAGGAGCAAGGAGCGCGGCGTTGTGCCGATCGGGGCACTTGCGGCCTCGCCCGCAAGTTGGACACGGGCCGCAGCCAGCATCTTCCGGGCGCTTTGGTAGCGACCGGACAGAAAATAGGCCTGTCCAAGGCTGTATTGCGCGAGATTGCGCCAGCCGGGATTGCCCGAGCTCTCCGCCAGTTGGACGACGTCTTCGCCGATCACGACGGCCTCGACCGGCGTTCCATAGAAGTTCTGCGCGCCCGCTCTCATGGTCATCGCGGCGATCTTGCGGCCAACGTCGTTGATTGCGTCAGCTCGCCGTTCGGCTTCCCTTCCGAGATCCAGAGCCTCCGCGACACGTCCCGAACCGGCAAAGGCCAAACGCGCCTCCATCCGGAGGTCGATGGCGGCCGCCTCCCGCACGTCCGTCACTGGGGTCTTGTCGAGAGACTCCATCGCGATCTCGAAATAATCGACTGCGTCAGCATAGGCTGAGCGCGCCAGACATTTTCGAGCGGCGCTTCGGCCATGGTGAAACGCCTTGTGCCAGTCCTTCGCTCGCGTTGCGTGATAGCAGAGCGCGTCCGGACCATCGGCCGACGTCTCGTCGTCCTCAAGAGCGGCTAGAATGCTAGCGTGGATGCCTTCGCGCACCTTTTCGACCATGGAATCGTAAGTCACTTGCCGGACCATCTCGTGCCGGAATTCGAGCGAGTCCTCCAACTCGCTATCGATCCGGACCAGCAGTTCGGCCCGATCGAGTGCGCTGAGGCAATCCTGCAGGACGTCTTCCGGCAAGGCCGCGACTTTCCGCAAGATCGCTTGGCTGGTTCGGGGCCCGAGCGCCGCAGCGACCTGGAGAAGCGACCGTTCCTGACGTGACACCCTGTCCAGCCGCGCCGCGATCACGCCTTGAATGCTGCTGGGAATGCCGAGCTCGTCGACGGGGCGTGCCAGGGAAAGGTCGCCCCACTGCCCAAGGAGCATGCCGTTGTCCTTCAGGCCTCGGCAGACTTCCTCGATGAACAACGGCACGTTGGCCGTATGAGAGATGATCCGGCTCTTCAGGTCTTCGTGCGTCGTGGCGGGGCCGAGCATCTCCGCGAGCATGGCGAGGCCCGAATCGTCGTCAAGCGGCTGCATCGCGACGATCTCCGCGTGGCCGCGCGCGATCCACACCGGCATCCCGTTGGGCCGCGTCGTCAGCAGCACGAGCAAATTCGGGCATTGCAGCGCGGAAAGCGTAGCCACGACCGTATCGCTGGCTCGATCGATCCAATGCAGATCTTCGATCAGAAGGATCGTAGGCTGGCGACCGGCGATGCTTTCAACGATCGCGCAGCTCGCATCTGAAATCATGCGCCCGCGAGCGTGAGGCTCCAATTCGTCCCATTGCGGATCAGAAATCGGCAGGTCCAGGACCGCGTCGATCGCCCGCTGCTGCACTCCCGGCAGGGCGTCTCTGGGGTCGTCGGTCCCGGCCTGATCCCTCGCGGCTCCGTCGAGGATCGAAAGCAACAGGCGCTTGAGAGCGCTGTACGGCGCGCCCTGGAGATTTGGGCTGCACTCGGCATCGACTAGCCGCCAGCCGCCGGCCCGAAGATCCTGCGCGAATTCGTGGGCCAGCCGCGACTTGCCGATACCGGCGTCACCCGTCAGCAGAACCGTCTGCCGGCTGACACTGACCCTTTCCGCCGCGCGCCACAACAACGCCCGCTCCGTGGTGCGGTCGACGAATCGGGAGACACTGCGCGCACGCCGGACCCGCCAACTCGACAGATCGCTCGCGCCCATGACCCGGTACACGGGCATCGGCTCGGCAAAACCGCGGAGCGCCTTGCGGCCCAAGAATTCGAAGCGGACGTGGCCGTCCGCAAGCTTCTGACAGGCCTCGGAGACGTAGATCTGGTTCGCTTCGGCCGCTGCTTCCAGCCGGGCCGCCAGATGCTGAGCGGCGCCGCCGATCTCGTAGACCTTGGAAAACTCGCTGGATACCATGTAGGCCACCACATGGCCGGAGTGGAGGCCGACCCGGACCTGAAGTCCGGGGTCGCCCAGGCTGCCGACGCGTCGGACCAGCTCGATGGCCGCGTGGCAAGCCAGCGGCGCATGATTGTCGTCGGCGATCGGCGCTCCGAACACAGCGGCCAATCCGTCGCCCAGCTCCTTGCTGACGATGCCGCCGAACTGGCGCACCGCGCCTCGCATCGCGACAAGCGCCGGCTCAAGACGCGACACCGCCTCCTCCGGCTCCAGCTCGGCAACAAGACCGGTGGAATCGACGACGTCCGCACGCAGAATTGTCACGAATCGTCGTTCGCTGTCGGGATCAACGCGTTGACGGACCGCCGCCCCACATTTGGAGCACCAGCTGTCGCCCGGACCGATCGCCGACTGACACGCGAAGCAATGCATTCCAGCGCCTTCAAAAGACTGCCTCTGCAGCCCTTGCACCAACACCCGCGAGACGTTCGACTTACATTACCCACAGGGGAATGCATGGCAATTGGGCTTGCAGGGTACGCGATGTTACCGGATGGTGGCTGTCTGGACGAAGTACAGTCGTGGGTGGTAGCGTGCCTGCACACAACAAATTGTGTGTTCGGCTGCTCCGTCGTGCGTATTTGCGGCCCGACTCCACGGTTTTTGACAAACAGACATATCGAGGAAAGAGGCAATGGCCGGACTGGTATATAGCGGCAAGGCATTTCGAGACTTGATGAACGCCAATTACTATCCGCTGGCGAACATGAAAAAGAGCGTTGCCAAGCTCAAGGCATCCGACGACATCGACCTGCCGACCCTGGAATACGGCCAGTACCACCTTATCCTGAACCCGCCTTCGAAGTGGCCGCAGGGAAGCGCCAAGTACTGGCACAAGGAGAAGGGCCGGGCGCGCGTCGATCTCAGCACCCAGCCGAACACTGTCCCGCTGTCCAGGGACGAGCCCGGCGTCATCCCGCTGACCCGATGCGATCTGCTCGATGCCTGCGTCCGGAAGTGCTTCAATTCGGAGCCGCCGATTCCGATGAAGACGAAGATCATCACCCACGCGGCCAGCGACGCCTACGCTCACCGCCACGAGATCCGGCTGGAGTGGGAGTACAAGAAGGGCTCGGACACGCCGACACTGCTCAATCTGACGATGGTCTGTCCGTACAGGTCGTGATTGGAAACGTTCTACGGCGTTAAAATGCTGATCGCCCGCGCCACAGGCGCGGGCGTTTGCCTGCCGGCCGGCCGCGGAGGACGCCCACAGGCTCCCCGCGCTTGGTCCGGCATCGCTTCATGAGCCTGGCCGCGAAGCTCGGCTCGTTGCCCCTCACACGGCCTCGCCCCAAGGCTTCAGGATGATCTTGCCGGCACTGGCCCGCTCGGCGAGGATCCGATGCGCCTCTGCCGCCTTGCTCAGGGGGAGGATGTGTCCGATCTGAACGTCGATTTCGCCGGACCTGATGAAGCCGATCAGCTTCTGCAAGGCGGCGATCGCTTGTTGCGGCCGTGACTGAAACCAGCCGCCAACATAATACGTGATCAGCGACTGATTGAGGCCAAGCATGGCGTAGGGATTGACCGGCTTGCGTTCGCGCGACGCCGCGCCGTAGACGACGATGCGACCGAATGGTCCCATGGCCTGAAGACTCTGGTTCAGAACGTCACCACCGGTGGCTTCGAGCACCACGTCGATGCCCTTGCCAGCGGTGAGGTCGCGCGCCTCCTTGACCCAATCGGGCTTGGTGTAATCGATGGCGGCGTCCGCTCCTAACTTCAAGGCGAGCTCGCGCTTGGCCGCCGTGCTGGCCGCAGCGATGACCTTGCCGGCACCCAGCAGCTTGGCAAGCTGCACCGCGTAGGTGCCGACACCGCCCCCGGCCGCCTGCACCAGAACGGTTTCGCCCGGCTGCAGCCGGGCACAATCGGCAAGCGTTTGAAATGCGGTCATGCCGGCCACCACCAGCGAACAGGCCTGGTCCGGGGTCAGGCCATCAGGGAGAGGAATGACCTTGCCGACCTTGGCGACCGCATATTGGGCGTAGCCCCCGGCCCCACCATTTTCGAGCGAGGCAAAGACCTTCGCTCCGACCGGGATGGTCGTCACACCATCGCCGAGAGATTCGACGACGCCCGCGACCTCGCTGCCGGGAATGAACGGAAGCGGCGACGGAAACGGATAGGGATCGTTGTTGCGCCTGACGACATCGGCAAAATTGACGCTCGCCGATTCGACCTTGATCAGGACTTCACCGGCGCTGGGTGCCGGCTTTGGCGCGTCCTCGTAGAGCAGAACGTCCGGGCCGCCATACTGGTGCAATTGCGCGACTTTCATTGCACTCACTCCGCAGCTTCGGCCGTCTCTAGCGCGGGGTAGTCGACGTAACCGCGCGCGCCGCCGCCATAGAAGGTCGCGCGATCGTAGGGATTGAGCGCGGCGCCGAGCTGCAGGCGGCGCGGCAAATCCGGGTTGGCGATGAAGTGGCGCCCGAAGGCGACGGCGTCGCCCTGCCCGGCGCGGATCGCCGCATCGGCCGACGGACCGATGAAGCCGCCAGCGAGAATCAGGGTGCCGCGCCAGAACGGACGCAGGTCGTTGATCGCCAGCGGCGCGCCGGCCTCGCCGGCATCGGTGTTGCGGGATTCGATCAGGTGGACATAGGCGATATCGAGCGGAGCAAGCCGGGTCAGGACGTGGCTGTAAAGCCCGATCGGGTCCGCCTCGCCGGCGTCATTGACGACGCCGAAGGGCGACAACCGGACGCCGACGCGGTCTCCGCCCCAGATCTCGACCAGCGCCGTCATCACCTCGATCAGCAGGCGGGAGCGGTTTTCGACCGAGCCGCCATAAGCGTCGGTGCGCTGATTGGTCTTGCTGTGAAGGAACTGCTCGATCAGATAGCCGTTCGCGCCGTGAAGCTCGACACCGTCAAAGCCGGCAGCCAGCGCATTGCGCGCGCCGTCGCGGTAGGCCTCGACGATCCCCGGAATTTCGGCGAGATCGAGCGCGCGCGGCGTCTCGAACGGCACCATCGCGAACGAGGGCGTGAACGCCTTGCCCGCCGGGGCAATCGCCGACGGCGCGACAGGCTGCACGCCGCCCGGCTGGAAGCTCGAATGGGACACCCGACCGGTGTGCCAGAGCTGCAGAAAGATGACGCCGCCCTTGGCATGGACGGCGTCGGTGATCTTCTTCCATCCCGCGACCTGCTCGGTGGAATGAATGCCTGGCGTTGCCGGATAGCCCTGCCCGTAAGGCGTGACCTGCGAAGCCTCGGTGATGATCAACCCGCCGGATGACGCGCGCTGCGCGTAATATTCGACGGCGAGGTCCGTCGGCACATTGCCGGTCGAGCGCATGCGCGTGAGCGGCGCCATCACGACGCGATGGGCGAGCGTGTAGCGGCCGAGTTCGAGCGGGGCGAACAAGTGCGCGGAAGTCATGGCGTCATCCTTGGTTTGGGCGGGAAGCCTGCGGGACGGGTCTCTTAGACTGGTTTCATATTAAAACCATCGACAACATGATGTGGCTGGTTTAAATTTGCAACCAAAATGTCATCACATCGCCGTGGGCGCGCGGTGGCAGACGAGACGGAGCATGAAAGGCAAGAGGACCAACCTTGATGATGCAGCCTGCGCCATTGCACGCTCGCTCGGCGTGATCGGCGATTGGTGGTCGCTCCTCATCCTCCGCGATGCGCTGGCCGGAAAGCGGCGGTTCGGTGAGCTTCAGAAAAGCCTTGGCATGGCCAAGAACATCTTGTCGGCCCGGCTGCAGAAGCTGGTCGAGCACGGCATCCTCGCCACCGCTCCAGCTTCCGACGGCACCGCTTACAAGGCCTATGTCCTCACCCCCAAGGGAAAGAAGCTCTACCTGGTCCTGGTAGCGCTCTGGCAATGGGGCGAGGAATTCTGCTTCGCGCCCGGCGAGCTCACCTATGACATGGTCGACAGACAGACGCAGAAGCCGTTTCAGCCGCTCGAACTCAGAGCGCGCGATGGAGGCGTGCGCGGACCAGGCGACCTGTGGGCATTGCCGCGCCGGGCGCCGAAGGCGCGGAGGGGGGCTTCATCGCGAAGATAGATGCGTGCCGCGTAGCGGTCGACGCTCCTTAGAGCTTTGGCGCCGCCGGCGGATTGCGCTGCAGCCTGGCCTTTTCCTCTGCGAAAGCCGCTTCGATGGCATCGTTCATCTGAGACCTGAGGGCTTGTATGCCCGCAGCACAGAGATTGGCGTCGAAGAGATCGCTTTGAATCTCGTGGACATGGCCGCCGATAGCCCGAATGACGACCTTGAGGATGGTGTCGTAACCGTTGAATTTTGCACTATCCATGCAATCAGGCCGCTTGTGAAACGGACCATTGATCACGGCTTTATCAACCGACCTGCTGCCGCTCGACGAAACCCCATTCTTAAAGCGCCAAGCAAAAATGAGCGTACTATATAGCCCCGCCTGATCCGATTTCTGGTCAGAGGCGGGACCGTACTTTGCCAGGACCGCATCAACGACTGTCTGAAGGTCGGGGTTTTGATCGACCGTGTTGTATGAGACCTTCCGCTGGATCTGGAAAACGGGGTTTCCGACGAACACCGGAAGCGTGTTGATTTTGATGCTGTGGCTCGCCGAGATCCCATTTTCCGAATACGTCTCCGCCATATCGAGCGTTACGATTGCGGGCTGGGAAGATATGGCAATTTGGATCGGCGGCTCGTTTTTGGTCCATGTGACCGATTCAAGATTCTGCTGAACCCTCTTGTCTGATGACGCCCCAATAATTCGCGACGCCTCGGCCAACGACATGCCAAGCTTTACACCCAAGACATCTTTGTCCTGGAGCGGCCCGTTGAGCTGCGGCACAGGACTTTCAACCAGCTTGATGGTCTTTTGTGCGAGAGCAGACGACGAGAGGACAAGGGCGAAGAAGCCAACAGCGACAATCTTCCTGCAGAAAGCTCGAACCATACGCGATCTCTAATGACAAAGACTGACCAAGGCGGTCGATAGCTTAGTTGCGAGGAAGGGTACCACGACAACTCTCCCCCATAGACGGCCTATTTTTCCTTCTCGGGACTCCGCTCCCGATCCTTGCACACGATCGGTCCGGGATGACAAGCAACTCCAATGTTGCTGCACATGGCCTTTTCGTCAGGGCCCGCCTTACAGCTGACGCAGCCGTCACTCCAAGAAACGCAAGTTTTGTCAAAGTACCGATAACGTTGAACCGACAAATGGGCTGGATACGGCGCGGCCTGCTGGGCTCGTGCCGAAGGCGTACCTGCCAGTAGACTGAGGGTTTCGAGAGCGGCGACGAGGATGGCTATTCGCTCTCGTCGCATCGGACGTCGAGATTCTCTGTACATCGTCCCCTGACCGACCCGTACCAATTGCAAAGGAGACCCGGTTCCATGCCAAGGATATTCGGAGGAAAGACGCTGTGTCTAGACGGCCTCGGCACCCAACGCAGCTTATGAGCTTGGCCGAGTTTGACGGTCCCGTCGCTTTCGCGGCAAAGGCCGACGTACGGCGTGCGTCGATCGCCAAGACGACATCGCTCGCGCCTCACGTCGTCAAAGGCTTCCGTCCGACAGGCAGCCGGCTTGCGCCACAGCGTTCACTGGGCGCGCGCCGCTCCCGCTCGAGAGCGGCAATTTCCGTGACCCGACTTTCCGACCGCCAACAACTCCAGACGGCCGCAAGCCACTCAACTTGACCAACTTGACGTTGGGCAATCGCGCTGACTGCAATCCCAGTAAGACCGACCGAGTCGGTGGCTCGGAAGCATCACTTTCCAAAACAATCGGCGATATCCCTAAAACAAGAATGGCCCGCGTGATGCGGGCCATTTTCGTCTCGGATCCGGTCAATCCGAATTTGGTTGCGGGGATAGGATTTGAACCTATGACCTTCAGGTTATGAGCCTGACGAGCTACCGGGCTGCTCCACCCCGCGTTAAACACTTGCTTTGCCTTCGGTTAAATCCCGGGGACGGTCGGTTGAGGCCTGCGCTGTTCGCGTGGCTTTTCTCGTCCGTCCCAAAGGCTTCCTTGGAAGGCAACCCCGGGGCAGTGCCCATCGGGTGCGGGGCGTATGTATCAAGGTGGGGTGGCTTTGGAAAGGGCTGTGGGAACGTTTTTTTCGACTTTATGACAGGCGAATGGACCGATTTCCGATGCTCTTGCCAGAAGTTCCACAAAGGGCCAGCTTGCGGCAACAAGATTAAGGCTGAAACGCCGCTTTGAGGGAGGGAACGCCGTGGACAAATCCCTGACGAGCGCCCCGGTCGGAGCGCTGGAGGAGGCCTTCCACGCCACGGTCGCGCGGTCGCGGGACGAGCCGGCGCCCGGCCTTGCCGAGCGGCTCGACCGGCTGGCGCGGCTGCGCAGCGTGGTCGCCGACAATGAGGAGCGGTTCCGGCAGGCGATCTCGGCCGATTTCGGCCACCGCTCGGCCGTCGAGACCACCATCGCCGAGACCATGCTGCTGTTCTCCGAGATCCGCCATGCCACAAAGCACCTGAAGAGCTGGATGGCGCCGCGGCGGATCGCGACCGCACTGCAATTCCTCCCCGCCCGCAACCGGCTGATACCGCAGCCGCTCGGCGTCGTCGGCATCATCGCGCCTTGGAATTATCCGCTCCAGCTCACGCTGGCGCCCGCGATCGGCGCGCTCGCCGCCGGCAATCGCGTCCTGATCAAGCCGAGCGAGCTGACGCCGCATTTCGCAGGGTTGCTGAGGGAGACGATCGCCGCGCGGTTCGATGCGACGGAGCTGCTCGTCACCGGCATCGAGAGCGAGATCGCAGAAGCCTTTGCGCGCCTGCCGTTCGACCATCTCGTGTTCACCGGCTCGACCCGGGTCGGGCGGCTGGTCGCGGAGGCCGCGGGGCGCAACCTGACGCCGGTCACGCTCGAGCTCGGCGGCAAGTCGCCCGCGATCATCGATGCCTCGGCCGATCTCGAGGAAGCCGCGGAGCGCATCGCCTACGGCAAGCTGCTCAATGCCGGGCAGACCTGCATCGCGCCGGACTACGTGCTGGTGCCGGAGCCGTCCTTGCAGGCCTTTGCCGAGAAGGTCCGCGCCCAGATGCGGCGGATGTTCGGCACCGATCCCGCCAACAAGGACTACACCTCGATCGTCTCGGACCGGCATTATGCGCGGCTCGAAGGCCTGGTCGCGGATGCGGCGCAGCGCGGCGCAAAGATCCTGCAGCCGGCGAAAGCCGACGATCCGAACTGGAAGGCACACCGAAAATTCCCGCCGACGCTGATCGTCGGTGCCACCGCAGCGATGACCGCGATGCAGGAGGAGATCTTTGGGCCGGTGTTGCCGATTCTCGGCATTCGCGATTCCGCGGAGGCCATCGACTTCATCAATCGTCGCGACCGGCCGCTGGCGCTGTACTGGTTCGGCAAGGACGGCGCCGCGCGCGACGAGGTGCTGGCGCGCACCGTCTCCGGCGGCGTCACCATCAACGACTGCCTGTTTCACTTCACGCAAATCAACCAGCCGATGGGCGGCGTCGGCGCATCCGGCACCGGGGCCTATCACGGCGAATGGGGCTTCCGCACGTTCAGCAAGCTGAAGCCGGTGTTTTATCGCTCCAAGTTCAACCGCCTCGCCGACCTCTATCCGCCCTATGGCGGCAAGATCGCGCGGCTGGAAAAGCTGATGCGGTTCATGTCGTAGGTAACAGTCATTCCGGGGCGCGAAGCGAACCCGGAATCCATCTATCGGCATCAATGTCGTGACATGGATTCCGGGTTCGCGACTTCGTCGCGCCCCGGAATGACGATCAATGGGGGAAACAAGTGACGGACACATTCGATTTCGTCGTCGTGGGCGCGGGCTCGGGCGGCTGCACCGTGGCGGGGCGGCTGACGGAGGATGCGGGGACATCCGTCGCGCTGCTCGATGCGGGCGGACGGAACGACAGCTGGCGGATCACCACGCCGTTCGGGCTCGCCTTGCCCTACAGCCCGGCCAACTGGGCCTTCGAGACCGTGCCGCAGGAGGGATTGAACGGCCGCATCGGCTATCAGCCGCGCGGCAAGGGCCTCGGCGGCTCATCGGCGATCAACGCCATGGTCTACATCCGCGGCCATAAATGGGACTACGACCACTGGGCCTCGCTCGGCAATGCCGGCTGGTCGTATGCGGACGTGCTGCCCTATTTCAAGCGTTCGGAGAACAACGCCGATTTCGACGGCGAGTATCACGGCAAGGGCGGCCCGCTGCATGTCAACAGGTTGCGCACAGCCAATCCGATCCATGACGTCTTCCATCAGGCCGCGCGCGAGGCGCAGTTTCGCATCCGCGACGACTTCAATGCCGAGGACCACGAAGGGCTCGGCAGCTACCAGGTGACGCAGCACAATGGCGAGCGCTGGAGCGCGGCACGCGCGTATCTCGATCCGCACAAGGGCAGGCGCGCCAATCTGCGTGTCGAGACCGGCGCGCACGCCACGAAGATCCTGTTCGAAGGCAAGCGCGCGGTCGGCGTCGAATATCTGCTAGGCAAGCAGACCAAGCAGCTGCGCGCCCGCCGCGAGGTGATCCTTGCCGCCGGCGCCTTCCAGTCACCGCAATTGCTGATGCTGTCGGGCGTCGGCGACGGCGATGCGCTCGGCGCGCATGGTCTTGGCGTGGTGCATCATTTGCCGGGCGTCGGGCGCAATCTGCAGGACCATCCGGATTTCGTGTTCGTCTACACCTCCGACTATCCGCACTTCGTTCATTCCTCGCTCGGCCGGCTGCCGTCCCTGCTCCGCGCGATCCAACAATACCGCCGCGAGCGTCGTGGCCTGATGACGACCAATTTCGCCGAGTGCGGCGGCTTCCTGAAGACGCAGGCCCAGCTCGACGTCCCGGACATTCAGCTGCACTTCGTCATCGCGATGCTCGACGACCACGGCCGCAAGAAGCACAAGGAGGCCGGCTTCTCCTGCCATGTCTGCCTGCTCCGGCCGAAGAGCCGCGGTAGCGTCTGGCTGAAAAGCGCTGACCCGCTCGCAGCGCCGATGATCGATCCGAACTTCCTCGGCGAGGAAGAGGATGTCGAGAGGATGGTCGCAGGTTTCAAGACGACCCGGCGGCTGATGGAGACGCCCGCGCTCCGCGCGCTGCAAAAGAAAGACATGTTCACGGCGAACGTGAAAACCGACGACGATATCCGCGCCATCCTGCGCGAGCGCGTCGACACCGTCTATCACCCTGTCGGCACCTGCAAGATGGGAACGGATGCGATGGCCGTGGTCGATCCCACGCTGAAGGTGCACGGCGTCGAGCGATTGCGCATCGTCGACGCCTCGATCATGCCGACGCTGATCGGCGGCAACACCAATGCGCCGACGATCATGATCGGGGAGAAGGCGGTGGATATGATCAGGGGGGAGAAGCGGTAGGGTCGCGCTGGAGCCCTCGATACAGACGATTTTATCGATCTGAAACCGAAATGATCGGACTTGCGTTAACTTGCTTTATCAAGGCAAGGTTGCGCTCCATGAACAGTTTCGATCTCGCAGTCTATGCCGCGCTCGCCATCGCGGTCGGCTTCGGTTTCAGGACCGGCCTGCTGCGCAGCGCCATGACCATCCTCGCCTATCTCCTCGCCGCGCCGATCGCCGTCGCGCTGATGCCGCTGATTGCGCCGCAAATCGCAGGCAACCCGAATTCGCCGCTGCTGCAGAACTGGATCTGGTTCTTCGCCATCTTCGTCGTGGTCGGCATGCTGTTCGGGCATATCGGCCGCATCGCGCTGAACGACACCATCGGCGAGGCCGGCATCGGCGACCGGCTCGGCGGCGCCGCGCTCGGCGCGATCAGGGTCGGGCTCGTCGCCACCACGCTGGTGCTGGTGTTCGACCAGATCGTGCCTGCCAATCGCCAGCCACCGTTTCTCGCCGGCTCGCATCTGCGGCCGCTGTTCTCCACGGCAGGGCAGATGGGCTTCAGATCGCTGCCGCCGGAAGCGGCCTCCGCGATCGACCGCCTCAAGCAGGAACAGCGGATCTAGAACGCATTTGCATCGCTAGCCCCCAGCGCATGCATTTTGGTGCGAGCCCGTCCCTTATCAGCGGCGCCGCGATTGGCTAAAGTACCACCATCGAAAACCTGCCTGACATTTACGGGAGTGAAACAGTGGATCTTGGGATCAAAGGTCGCCGCGCCATCGTCTGCGCATCCAGCAAGGGCCTCGGGCGTGCCTGCGCCATCTCGCTGGCGGAGGCCGGCGTACACGTCACGCTGACCGCGCGCGGCGCCGAGGCGCTGAGGAAAACGGCTGACGAGATCCGGAAAGCCTATCCTGACGTGACCGTCACCGAGATCGTCGGCGACATCACGACGCCGGCGGGCCGCGAGGCCGTGCTGAAGGCCTGCCCGGAGCCCGACATCCTGATCAACAATGCCGGCGGCCCGCCGCCCGGCGATTTCCGCAACTGGACCCGCGACGACTGGATCAAGGCGATCGACGCCAACATGCTGACCCCGATCGAGCTGATCAAGTCGACGGTTGACGGCATGATGGCGCGCAAGTTCGGCCGCATCGTCAACATCACCTCGGCGGCGGTGAAGGCGCCGATCGACATCCTCGGCCTCTCCAACGGTGCGCGCGCCGGCCTCACCGGCTTCATCGCCGGCCTGTCGCGCAAGACCGTGATCAACAACGTCACCATCAACGGCCTGTTGCCGGGCCCGTTCGAGACCGACCGCCTGACCAGCACCGCGAAGGGCGAAGCCGACAAGCGTGGCGTCACGCCGCAACAAATCCTGGCCGAGCGCGCCAAGCTCAATCCCGCCGGCCGCTTCGGCCAGCCCGACGAGTTCGGCTATGCCTGCGCCTTCCTGTGCGGTGCCAAGGCCGGCTTCATCACCGGTCAGAACATCCTGCTGGATGGCGGCGCGTTCCCGGGAACGCTGTAGCCGGTCCTCTCCCTCTCCCCGTTCTTACGGGGAGAGGGTTGGGGTGAGGGGCTGCTTCGGCAAACACGGTGAGAGTTGGATTCGCGGAGAGTCCCCCTCACCCGGCGCTTCGCGCCGACCTCTCCCCGCAAGCGGGGCGAGGTAAGATCATCACCGCTGCTTGGTCGGCTCGTCTTCGTCCTGCTGGCTCGGGCCGGAGGAATCGGCCGTCGTGCGTTCGTCGGTCCAGTCGATGCCGAATTCGTCGAGCCCGTTCGCGAGCAGGTCGCCCAGCATGGGATCACCCAGCAGATAGTGCACGGTTTCGCGGCGCGGGCTGCGATACTCCGCGCGTGCCTCCGCCGCGCGGGCGCGCAGATCATCCCAATCGTCGATCGTGCCGTCGCCGCGACCGAGCCAGGTCAGCGCGACGAGATCGAGCTGCTCGTCCTCGTTCAAGGCGATCATGAAGCTGCCGAGCTCCTGGACGACAGGATCGGAGCCGTCGTCCTCGAGGACATCGAGCGCATCGTCATCGCTCGGGTTCGAGCCGGAATCCGGATCGGAATCCCCTTCCTTGACGTCGAATTCACGCGCCTTCTCGATGATGAAGGCGACTTTTTCAGCAGATATTGCGAGCTCTGGCATGGCTCCTCCTCAGGTTCCCGCGATAACGCCGCATCGCGTCAGATGATCCATTGCGCATCATGGCGGAAAACCGCATGTTTCGGCGCCAAAACAAGAACATGGGAACGCACGCGATGCAGTGGAAGGTCGGTCGGGTCAAAATCACGAAGGTCGTGGAGTTGGAGACGGTCGGCTCGACCCGCTTCATCCTGCCGCTCGCTGGAAACGCCGAGATCCAGAAGCTGCCCTGGCTGATCCCGCATTTCGCCACCGAAGAAGGCCGGCTCAAGATGTCGATCCATTCGCTGGTGGTGGAGACGCCGACGCGCCGCATGGTGGTCGACACAGGGCTCGGCAACGACAAGCAGGGCCGCAACGTTCCGACCTGGAACAACCGCACGACGCCGTTCCTGGAGACGATGGCCGCGGCCGGCTTTGCGCCCGACAGCATCGACACGGTGCTGTGCACGCATCTTCATGTCGACCATGTCGGCTGGAATACGAAGCTGGTCGACGGCAAATGGGTGCCCACTTTCGCAAACGCGCGCTACGTCTTCGGCAAGACCGAATACGAGCACTGGCAGGCGCATTCGACCGAGCCGGACAAGGCGGCGGTGTTCAATGATTCCGTGCAGCCGATCGTCGAGGCCGGCAGGGCCGATCTGATCGCGAGCGACCACCAGCTCTGCGACGAGATCAGCATGATCCCCACCCCGGGCCACAGTCCCGGCCATATGAGCATCCTGATCCAGTCCGACGGCGAGCAGGGCCTGCTGACCGGAGACGTCGCCCATCATCCCTGCCAAATGGCGCATCTCGGCTGGTCCTCGACGGCGGATTCCGATCAGGCCCAATCGGCCGAAACACGGCGCGAATTGTTCGGCCGCTTTGCCGACACGTCGACGCTGGTGATCGGCGGGCATTTCTCGGCCGGGCATATCCGGCGGGATGGCGATGCGTTCAGGTTTGTGGCGCTGGATTAGGCCTCGTGCCCCGGATGCTGCCCAGCACGAAGTGATGCGCTGCTAAGCCGGGGCCCATGCTCGGGGCATTCTGGGTCCCGGCTCTGCGCCGCACCGCTTCGCGGTGCGTCGCGTCCGGGACACGAGACCGCCCTTGCCCACCGAATTGGGGGGCTGCAATGCGCCCCCTTTTCGGCGGTTGAATTTCCTGCCGCCCTGTTCCATGAAGCTGTTAACCGATCGGTCCAATCCCAAGGGAGAAACGAGAATGAAGCTTGTTCGTTACGGCGAAAAGGGTGCGGAAAAGCCCGGCCTGATCGACAAATCCGGCCAGTTGCGCGACCTCTCGGCGCATGTGAAGGACCTCACGGGCGAGGCCTATTCGCCGGAGAGCCTGAAGAAGCTGGCAGGCCTTGATCCGGCCTCGCTGCCGGCGGTCTCGGGCAAGCCGCGGTTCGGCGCTCCCGTCACCGGCATCTCGAAGTTCGTCGCGATCGGCCTCAACTACTCCGACCATGCCAAGGAGACCGGCGCCGATATTCCGAGCGAGCCGATCATCTTCATGAAGGCCAACACCTCGCTGTCCGGCCCGAACGACGCGGTCGAGAAGCCGCGCGGCTCGACCAAGCTCGATTGGGAGGTCGAAATCGCCTGCATCATCGGCACCCGCGCGAAGTACGTCTCGGAAGCCGACGCGCTGAATTACGTTGCCGGCTACTGCGTCTGCAACGACGTCTCCGAGCGCGCCTTCCAGATCGAGCGCCTGGGCCAGTGGACCAAGGGCAAGTCGCACGACACGTTCGGCCCGCTCGGACCGTGGCTCGCGACCAAGGACGAGATCAAGGACGTGCAGAACCTGTCGATGTGGCTCGACGTTAACGGCCAGCGCCGCCAGACCGGCTCGACCAAGACCATGATCTTCTCCATGGCCAAGTGCATTTCCTACGTCTCGCAGTTCATGACACTGCTGCCCGGCGACGTCATCACCACGGGCACCCCGCCCGGCGTCGGTCTCGGCATGAAGCCGCCGACCTTCCTCAATGTCGGCGACGTCGTCACCCTCGGCATCGAGGGTCTCGGCGAACAGCGGCAGGAGATCGTGGCGGCGTAAGCTGCGCCTACACGCTCCGTCGTCATGCCCGGGCTCGACCCGGGCATCCACGTCTCACAGTCTTGCCACGCGGCGACGCGTGGATGGCCGGGTCGAGCCCGGCCATGACGGAGGAGACACCGTTCGTACAAGATCGATTGCAGGGATTGGTCCATCATGAAACTCTCCTTCTCCCCCGCCTCGCCCTTCGCCCGCAAGGTGCGCATCGCCGCGATCGAGCTCGGGCTGATCGACAAGATCGAATTTACGCCGGCGAGCGTCGCGCCGGGCACCGCCAACGAGGACTATTCGAAGATCACGCCGCTGAAGAAACTGCCGGTGCTGATCACCAATGACGGCGACGTCATCTTGGACTCCTATGTCATCGTCGAGTATCTCAACGAGATGGCCGGCGGCAGCCTGATCCCGGAATACGGACGGGCACGCTGGAAGGCCAAGACCAATCACTCCCTGATCAACGGCATGCTCGATTCCATGCTGCTGTGCCGCTACGAGAAGATGGTGCGGCCGCAGGGCCTGCAATGGCAGGCTTGGTCGGACGATCATTGGAACAGGGCCTGGACCGGCATGGCCCGCTTCGAGAACATGCCCGAGGTGTTGAACGGCCCGTTCGACATCTCGCAGATCGGCCTCGTTTGCGTGCTCGGCTATGCCGATTTCCGCTTCGCCGATTGCGGCTGGCGCAAGGCCTATCCGAAGCTCGATGCCTTCCACCAGAAGATGCTGGAGCGACCCTCCGTGAAGATCTCGGTGCCGCCGGCCGCGTAACAGGAATATGCCGGGAGAATGATGATGCGCGATCGCTTCTCCCGCCTCACACGTCTCGGCGCGAGCCTCGTGCTCGCGCTGTCCATCTCAGGCACCCATTTACGGGCCGAGAGCATGTCGCCTGGACCGGCCGATCAGGCCTGCGGATCACCGTCATCGATCGACGATGGCTGGCAGATCGCCCTACCCGCCAGCGTCGGCATGGACGGCGCGCAGCTGTGCACAATCGCCGCGCGGCTCGCGCAACGGTCAACCGCGGTCCATTCGGTCGTCGTCGTCAGGCACGGCAAACTCGTCTTCGAGCAGTATTTTCCAGGCTACGACCAGCCTTGGGGACGGCCCGACGGCCAGTACGAATTCACCGCAACGACCAGGCACGACATGCGCTCGGCGTCCAAGAGCGTAACCTCGCTGCTGATCGGAATTGCGATCGACCGCAAGCTCGTCGCGGGCGTCGATGAGCCCGTCCTGCAATTCTTCCCCGATTATGCCGCCGTGAAACAGCCGGGATGGGACGCCATCAAGCTGCGTCATCTGCTGACGATGTCCTCAGGCTTCAAATGGGACGAAGCCCGGGCCTGGAGCGATCCTGAGAACGACGAGCCGCATCTCGTGACCGAGCCGAATCCGCTTGGCTATGTGTTGTCGCGATCGATCGCAGCGCCGCCGGATGTGCTGTGGACCTATAGTGGCAGCAGCACGGAGCTGCTCGGCAACATCATCGAGCGGGTCTCGAACAAATCGCTGGAGGCGTTCGCGCGCGAGACGTTATTCCAGCCGCTCGGCATCACCGACGTCGAATGGAAGCCCTACAAGAGCGGCAAGATCGCAGCGGCCGCGGGCCTGCGCCTGCGACCGCGCGATGCGGCAAAGATCGGCCAGCTGGTGCTCAGTCGCGGCCGCTGGAACAATCGACAAGTTGTCTCGGCCGACTGGATCGCACAATCGATCACGCCGCGCTTCCAGGCGGTCGGCTATTTCGGCGGCACGCTGTTTTATGGCTATCAATGGTGGATGGGTCGCTCGCTTGCTGGCGGCAAGGAGATCAAATGGGTTGCCGCATTTGGCTGGGGCGGGCAACGCATCTTCATCGTGCCCGAGCTTGATCTCGTGATGATGACGACCGCCGCTCAATACGGTCAGCCGAAGGAAGGGCTCGCCGCGATCGACATTCTCACCAATATCGTCATTCCATCCGTGCGCGACGCGCATTGATCACGAGGGAAGCGAGCATGAGCCTGAAATACGAGATCGGCGATCTCACCATCCATCGGATCATCGAGCAGGAAACCTCGTTCGTCCCGGCGCTGGAGATGCTGCCGGGACTGACGCCTGAAGTGCTGGCCGAGAACCGGGCGTGGATGCGCGAGGCGAAGGCGCTGGACGAGCAGGATGTGCTGCTGCTGTGCTTCCAGTCCTACGTGGTGAAGACGCCGCACCACACCATTCTGGTCGACAGCTGCATCGGCAACGACAAGCCGCGGCCGAATCGTCCCAAATGGAACATGAAGACGGACGACACGTATTTGCGTGCTCTGGGTGCTGCCGGATTCTCGGTCGATGACATCGACTTCGTGATGTGCACGCATCTGCATGTCGACCATGTCGGCTGGAATACGCGGCTCGAGAACGGTCGCTGGGTGCCGACCTTCCCGAGGGCGCGCTACGTCTTTGCCAGGCCGGAATTCGACCACTGGTCGGCGCAGAACGCGAAGACGGAAATCCCGCCCTTCGCCGACAGCGTGCTGCCGGTGGTCGAGGCGGGGCGCCACGAGCTAGTCGGCAATGATCATGTGATCGGCGACCATGTCCGCATCCTGCCGACGCCCGGCCACACGCCGGGCCATATCGCCATCACCATGGGCCGCGGCAAGGATGACGCGGTGTTCTCCGGCGACCTCATGCATTCGCCGCTGCAGACGCTCTATCCGGAGCTGTCCATCAAGTTCGACGTCGATCCGGCGGCGGCGGCTAAAACGCGGCGCAGTTTTCTCGAGCGCTACTGCGACACCAACACGCTGTGCTGCACGGCGCATTTTCCCTCGCCGTCGGTGGGGAAGATCAAGCGCAAGGGCAACGGGTTCGTGTGCGCGGCGGTGTGATTTAGCGCGGCTCGCGCCGCGGACTCCCATCCTCCCCTGGAGGGGGAGGATCGGTTCGCATGCAGCTAAGCGCAATGCGAACCGAGGTGGGGTGACGGTCTCTCCTCTTCGTAAACTGCCCGTTTTGGGAGATCACCCCACCCCGCTCGCGCTTCGCGCGATCGACCACGGGCGAGCTACGCTCGTCCCGGACCCCTCCAGGGGAGGGTAAGAGAGGCTCAAGTGGAGAAACCGATGACAACACTCCGGAACATCCCGCTCCCCGCCAGCATCCGCTCGCGCCATGTCGACGGCATCAACGGCTTGCGCATGCATGTGCTCGAGGCCGGCTTCGAAACCAAAGGGCGGCGCTGCATCCTGCTGCTGCACGGCTTTCCCGAGTTGGCCTTCTCCTGGCGCAAGGTGATGCCGGCGCTCGCCGCCGCCGGCTATCATGTGATCGCGCCGGACCAGCGCGGCTATGGCCGCACGACCGGATGGAGCGCGGACTATGACGGCGATCTCGCGCCGTTCTCGCTGCTCAACCTGGTGCGCGATGCGCTCGCCTTGGTGTCCGCGTTCGGCTACAGGCAGGTCGACGTGGTCGGACATGATTTCGGCAGTCCGGTCGCGGCTTGGTGCGCGCTGATCAGGCCCGACGTGTTTCGGTCGGTGACGATGATGAGCGCGCCGTTCGGCGGACCGCCGCCGCTGCCGTTCGACACCGCAGATGCGCCGGCCAAGCCCGCGGGCGAAGACCCCGTTCATCGCGAGCTCGCCAACCTGCCGCGTCCGCGCAAGCACTATCAATGGTATTATTCGACACGCGCCGCAAATGCCGACATGCAGCACGCGCCGCAGGGCGTGCACGATTTCCTGCGTGCCTATTATCATCACAAGAGCGCCGACTGGACCGACAACAAGCCCTATCCGCTCAAGGCATGGTCGGCGAGCGAACTGGCGAAGCTGCCGACCTACTACGTGATGGATCTGAACGAGACCATGGCGCAGACGGTCGCCAAGGAGATGCCGTCGCCGGCCGAGATCTCGGCCAATCAATGGCTGCCCGACAGCGAGCTCGCTTATTACAGCGCCGAATATGGCCGCACCGGATTCCAGGGCGGCTTGCAATGGTACCGCTATGGCACGTCGGGTACGCTCAACAGCGAGATGCAGCTGTTTGCAGGACGTAGCATTGACGTGCCCTCCTGCTTCATCTCGGGCATGCAGGATTGGGGCACGCATCAGCGTCCGGGCGTGTTCGAGACGATGCAGACGCGCGCGTGCACGAAGATGCTGGGTTGCCATCTCATCGACGGTGCCGGGCATTGGGTGCAGCAGGAGCAGCCGGCCGAGGTGAGCCGGTTGCTGCTCGATTTCCTCGCAAAAGCCGGCACGGCCTGATTTGACCCGGGAAGCACGGCCTTCTATATAGTTTAGAATAATTCTAAACTACCGTGACAGGACAGCCGTGAAGAATTTTGCCGAACTGACCGAGCGCGAGGTGCTGGCGGTCGCGATCTCCTCCGAGGAGGAGGATAGCCGCATCTACATGACTTTCGCCGAGGACTTGAAGGAGCGCTATCCGGACTCGGCGAAATTGTTCGAGCAGATGGCCGAGGAGGAGCGCGGCCACCGGCACATGTTGCTCGAATTGTATGAGCAACGCTTCGGCCCGCATCTGCCGCCGATCCGCCGCGAGGACGTCAAGGGGTTCCTGCGCCGTCGCCCGGTCTGGCTCACCAAGAACCTGTCGCTCGACGCCATTCGCCGCGAAGTCGAGACCATGGAGATGCAGGCGGAGCGCTTCTACGTGAAGGCGGCCGAACAGGCCCAGGACGTCGGCGTGCGCCGCCTGCTCGGCGATCTCGCCGAAGCCGAGAAAGGTCACGAGGAGACCGCCGCCAAGCTGACGGGCGAGATCCTCAATTCCGACGCCCGCGCCGAGGAGGATCGCACCAACCGCCGCATGTTCGTGCTGCAATATGTGCAGCCGGGCCTTGCCGGCCTGATGGACGGTTCGGTCTCGACGCTGGCGCCGCTGTTCGCGGCGGCCTTCGCCACCCACCAGAACTGGCAGACGTTCCTGGTCGGCCTCGCCGCCTCGATCGGCGCCGGCATCAGCATGGGCTTTGCGGAAGCCCTGTCCGACGACGGATCGCTGACGGGGCGCGGCTCGCCCTGGCTGCGCGGCGTCACCTGCGGCGCGATGACGACGCTCGGCGGGCTCGGCCACACCGCGCCCTATCTCGTGCCGGACAGCTGGGCCAACGCGTTCTGGATCGCGACCGGCATTGCCTGTGTCGTGGTGTTCTTCGAACTGTGGGCGATCGCCTTCATCCGCTCGCGCTACATGGACACGCCGTTCCTCCAGGCGGTGTTCCAGATCGTGCTCGGCGGCGCGATCGTGCTGGCGGTGGGGATATTGATCGGAGCGGCGTAGCGGCTTTCATATCCGGTGTCATTCCCCGCGAAGGCGGGGAATCCAGTAGGCCGCAGCCCATCGGCTCAATTATTGCTGTCACGGAGTACTGGATCGCCCGGTCAAGCCGGGCGATGACAGCGAATTTTCGATCTCATCCGTTCCGTCTCGCCATCGCATCAATTCCCATCAAACGACCGTTGCGGCATTCGGGCAAACTGCGCATCATCCTCCGACAACAAGAGCAGGAGAAGCGCCTTGGCCGGATCGAAATGGAGTTACAAGAGCGCGGTCGAACTGTCGGCCGCGTTGATCGCAAAGAAGGTGTCCGCGGTCGAGCTTGCACAGGACGCCATCGACCGCATCGAGCGGCACGACGGCAAGGTCAACGCCATCTGTGTGCGGGATTTCGATCGCGCGCTCGCTGCCGCGCGCGAGGCCGACGCGGCCTTGGCCCGCGGCGAGCGCAAGCCGCTGCTCGGCCTGCCCCTGACGGTGAAGGAATCCTTCAACGTTGCCGGCCTGCCGACGACCTGGGGCTGGACGCCGCAGAAGGATTTCAGGCCGCCGGAGGATGCGCTCTCGATCAGCCGGGTGAAGAACGCCGGCGGCGTCATTGTCGGCAAGACCAACGTCCCCGTCGGGCTCGGCGACTGGCAGAGCTACAACGACATCTACGGCACGACCAACAACCCGTACGACCTCGGCCGCACGCCCGGCGGCTCGTCGGGCGGCTCCTCCGCGGCGCTTGCGGCGGGCTACGGGCCGCTGTCGCTTGGCTCCGACATCGGCGGCTCGCTGCGCGTGCCGGCGTTTCATTGCGGGGTCTATGCGCACAAGCCAACCTACAATCTCTGCCCGACGCGCGGCCATACGCCGCCGCCGTTTCCCGCGATCCCGATGGAGCGCGACATGGCGGTGATCGGTCCGATGGCGCGGAGTGCCGCCGATCTGACGCTGCTGCTGGACGTGATGGCCGGGCCCGATCCACTCGACCTCGGCGTCGGATACAGGCTCGCGCTGCCGGAGGCACGCCACGCCGGACTGAAGGATTTCCGCCTGCTGGTGATCGACAGCCATCCGCTGCTGCCCGCGAATGCAGAGGTTCGCGGCGCGATCGAGAAGCTGGCCGGGCAGCTGACGAGCGCGGGCGCGAATGTCGCGCGCGAAAGCCCGCTGTTTCCGGACTTCCGGGAGGCCTCCCGCCTGTACATGCGCATGCTGATGGGCTTTCTCGGCGCGTTCTTTCCGCCCGATATTCTCGCCGGCGCACGTGCCGGCGCGGCGCAGCTCTCACCCGACGACAAGAGCCTCGCGGCCGAGCGGCTGCGCGGCATGACCGCAAGCCATCAGGCCTGGGTGTTCGACGAGGGCGCCCGCGCCGGCCTGCGCGCACAATGGCGGCACTTGTTCAGGACGTTCGATGCGGTGATCTGCCCGATCATGCCGACCCCCGCCTATCCGCATGATCACTCGCCGGAGCAGGAGAAGCGCCGGATCAATATCGACGGCAAGGACCACGCCTATCCGGACCAGCTCGCCTGGCCCGGCATCGCCACGCTGACGGGCCTGCCGGCCACGGCCATTCCGCTCGGTCTGTCGAAGGACGGCCTGCCGGTCGGCGTCCAGATCATCGGGCCCTTCCTCGAAGACCGCACGCCGCTGAAGCTCGCCGAGCTGATCGAGCGTGAGTTCGGCGGGTTCGTGCCGCCGAAGATGTTTGACGATTAGCGCTCGCCCCACGCGTCATTGCGAGGGCAGCGAAGCAATCCATACCGCATCCGTGGCAACAGCTCTTGATTGCTTCGCTTACGCTCGCAATGACGGAGTTCAAACCGCTCAGCTATCGAACATGATCACGCTGCGCAACGTCTTGCCGGCTTTCATGTTGGCAAAGCCCTCGTTGATCTCGCTCAGCTTCAATTTCGCCGAGATCCAGTCTTCCAGGTGCAGCCGGCCCCGCAAATAGAAATCCACCAGGCGCGGCATGTCGACGCGAAAATGGTTCGAGCCCATCGAGGAGCCCTGGATCCGGCGCTCCCTAAGGAAGTCGAAGCCGTGCAGCTCGATCTTCTGCCCGAACGGGATCATGCCGACGATGGTGGCGGTGCCGCCGGAGGCGAGCATGCCGAACGCCTGCTCGGCGGTTTCCTTGCGGCCGAGCACCTCGAAGGAATGATGCACGCCGCCATTGGTGAGGTCGCGCACCTGCTTCACGACGTCGCCGTCCGCAGGGTTGATGATGTCGGTGGCGCCCAGCTTGGTGGCGAGCTGGAGCTTCGCCGGGTTGGTGTCGATGGCGATGATGCGGCCGGCGCCGGCGATCTGCGCGCCGTTGATCGCGGCCATGCCGACGCCACCGCAGCCAATCACCGCGACGGTCTCGCCCGCCGTCACCTTCGCCGTGTTCACCACCGCACCGTAGCCCGTGATGACGCCGCAGCCGATCAGCGCGGCGAGATCGAGCGGCATTTCCTTGCGGATTTTCACGATGGCGTTCTCGTGCACCAGCATCTGCTCGGCAAAGGAGGAGAGATTGAGGAACTGGTGGAGCTTCTCGGGCTTGGACCACTGCATGCGGTTGGAGACACCCGGCAGCAGCTTCACGGTGGTGTCGGTGCAGAGCACGGTGCGACCCGTGGTGCAATTGTCGCAGGTGCCGCAGAACACGGAGAGGCACGTGACGACGTGATCGCCCGGCTTCACATAGGTGACGTCGGAGCCGACCTGCTCGACCACGCCGGCGGATTCATGCCCGAGCACCGCGGGCAGCGGATGCGGATAGAGCCCTTCCATGAAGTGCAGGTCGGAATGGCAGAGGCCGGCGACCGCGGTGCGGATCAGCACTTCGCGCGGGCCGGGCTTCGGAAGGCTGACATCCTCGATGACCAGCGGCTTGTTGACTTCATAGAGGACGGCGGCCTTCATCGAGCACTCCCTATCGCGTTTCTTTGGTTGAGCGTGACGTAGAGCCTACGCTGCCAGGACCAGTTCGCCAACCTCGCTCATGGGGGCGTCGCGGTCGCCGAGCAGCAATGCGGCGATCTTCGCCTGCGTGGCATTTTCCGTCAGCCGGAACGGATCGTTCGGCATCACCCGGTGATCGACCACCAGCCGCGACAGCAGCAGCCGGCGCGCATCGCCGCGCATGTCGTGGATGCGGTGCGCTTCCCAGGCGAGGGCGACTGCGCTCGCGACATGATAGAGCACGCTCGTCGCGCGCCGCGCATCGGCCTCGTTCTCGGATGTCCCCGCGACCTCGCGCGCGAAGCCGACGGCGCGATCGACGAGGCCACGCAGATTGTCGCGCCAGGCCTGCGGTACCGAGGCACTGTCGTCGAGCCGCGCATGCAGATCGGCAGCCAGCGCGGACTCCGCGCCGTGGCGGCCGACCGCTCGCCTGAGTGCATCGATCGCCACGATGTTGCCGGTGCCTTCCCAGACCGAGCCGAGATGCGCATCGCGCAGCAGGCGGGGCGTTGCGAACTCCTCGATATAGCCGATGCCGCCGCGCATCTCGAGCGCATCGCCACAGACCTTTCGTGCGTCCCGCGTGGCGCGGAATTTCAGCGTCGGCGTCAGGATGCGCAACAAGGCCGCCGCGTCCTGGCTGCCGGCCTCGGCGCGGTCGAGTGCGTCCGCCGTGAGGAAGCTCATCGACAGCGCCTGCTCGACCGGCAGCATGATCTTCAGCATCTGGCGGCGGCCGAGCGGCAGGTCGATGATGCGGCTGCCGAACACGACGCGGTTCTTTGCGACCGTCATCGCGTCATGATAGGCGCGCCGCATCAGCGCGGTGGATTTGACTCCGTTGGAGAGCCGCGAGGAGTTCACCATCTCGGCCATCTGCACGAAGCCGCGATCGAGCTTGCCGACCGCGTAGGCGATCGCGCCTTCGAGCTTGATCTCCCCTGATGCCATCGAGCGGGTGCCGAGCTTGTCCTTGAGACGCACGATCCGGTAGTGGTTCTGCGAGCCGTCGTCGAGAAAACGCGGCATCAGAAACAGGCCGACGCCGCGTGTGCCGGGCCCGGCGCCCTCGGGCCGCGCCAGCAGCATCACGACCTTGGCATCGGCATTCGAGCAGAACCATTTTTCGCCATAGAGGCGCCAATGGTCGCCCTCCTGCACCGCGCGGGTGGTCAGCGTGCCGACGTCGGAGCCGCCCTCCTTCTCGGTCATGAACTGGCCGCCTTGCGTCAGCTTGCTCATATCGGTCGAGGTCAGGCCGTCGAGATATCTCGCCTTCAGCGCCTCGCTGCCAAAATTTGCGAGCAGCTTCGCGCAGCCGTCGGTAACGTTGATCGGGCAGCCCATGCCGAATTCGGTCTGGTTGAACAGGAAGGTGAAGGCGTGCTTGGCCACCACGGGATATTTGTCCGGCCAGCCCATGATACCCTTGCGGATCGAGAGCGCATGGATGCCGAACTCGCCGAACGCGGCGTTCTCCAGCTCGCGATAGGCTGGATGATATTCGATCGCCTGCACGTCGCGGCCGAACTTGTCGCGCTGGTGCAGAATGGGCGTGTGCCGGTCGGCGAGGCGCGCGCACTCATCGAGACGGCCGCCGGCGAGCGCGCCAAGGCGGTCGAGATGCGGCTCGATGTGGCGGAACAGATTGTCCGGCAGGTGGATGCGCAGCAGATCGGTGAGCGCGGGATCGGCACGGTAGAAATTCATGCCTGACGTATCGGGCGCCAGCAGGCCGGATGGCTCGGCCGCCACATTTTTCGGCTGCGCTGTGACCGGCTCGTGCATGATCGTCCTCTTCGTTTCCGCCTTGCGGACATTTTTGCGCTGATTTGGCGCTTGCCGCTTTGGATGATGTCGATCATGCTCCAGTCGGAAAGAGCGATAAAGCCGCAAATTGTCAGGGAGGCATGATCGCAATGAAGGAGCAATTCGCTCTGCGGAATTGTGATCGCCCCGGCTGGTTGTTCGCGCAGGCGGTGCATAGATCAACGTCTCCCAGCCCTGAGAGATCACGCCATGGAACATCCGAAGTACAAGATCGCCCTCATCGTCGGCGCCGGCGAAGGCCTGAGCGCCTCGCTGGCACGCTTGCTGGCCGCGCAAGGCATTCGTGTCGCGCTGGCCGCGCGAAAGATCGAGAAGCTCGGCGCGCTCTGTAGCGAGACCGGCGCGAAGGCCTACGCCTGCAACGCCACCGAGCCCGACGAGGTCGAACGCCTGTTCGGCCTCGTCGAGCGCGAGATCGGCACGCCCGACCTCGTCGTCTACAACGCCAGCGGCCGCACGCGCGGGCCGTTCGTCGATCTCGTTCCGGCCGACGTCGCCAATGCCATCGCAATCAGCGCCTATGGGGGCTTCCTGGTGGCGCAACAGGCAGCCAAGCGCATGCTGCCGAACAAGCACGGCGCGATCCTGTTCACCGGCGCTTCGGCAAGCGTCAAGGGCTACGCGCAGTCGGCCTCGTTCGCGATGGGCAAGTTCGCGTTGCGTGGGCTGGCGCAGAGCCTGGCGCGCGAGCTGTCGCCGCAAGGCATTCATGTCGCGCATTTCGTGATCGACGGCGGCATTCGCAGCGCCGCGCGCACGGAAGCCGCGGACAAGCCGGATTCGATGCTCGATCCCGATGCGATCGCACTGAGCTATTGGAACGTGTTGCAGCAGCCGCGCAGCGCCTGGAGCTGGGAGCTCGAGTTGCGGCCGTGGGTGGAGAAGTTTTAAGGGCGAGCTGCCGTAGGGTGGGCAAAGGCGCAAAGCGCCGTGCCCACGATCTCCTCGAAATTGCGTAAAAGACGTGGGCACGCTTCGCTTTGCCCACCCTACAGAAGTCAGGGAGGCGATATGACCACGGAAACCATCATCGACACCGGCACCAACGAGCTCCTCTGCGTCATCCGCGACCGCGTCGCGATCATCACGCTGAACCGGCCGGAGGCGCGCAATTCGCTGTCGGACGCTCTGACGCCCGCGCTGCGCACCATGATCCGCAGTTGCGGCGAGAACCCCGGCGTCGGCGCGCTGCTGCTGACCGGCGCGGGTGAGGCGTTCTGTGCCGGCGGCAACGTCAAGGGCATGGGCGCACATCGCGACCCGAAGAAGCTCGAGATGTCCTTTGACGACAAGGTCGCCGATCTCCAGGAACGGCAGCGGCTGCTCACCGGCGCGCTGGTGTCGATCCGCAAGCCGACCATCGCCGCCCTGCCCGGCCCGGCGGCCGGCGCCGGGCTCGCCATCGCCATGGCCTGCGACATCCGCATCGCCGCGCAATCGGCTTTCGTCGCCACCGGCTATGCCCGCATCGCTCTGTCAGGCGATTACGGCATCGCCTGGCTACTCACCCGCCTCGTCGGCACCGCGCGGGCGCGCGAATTGATGTTCACCGGCGATCGCGTCGATGCCGCGCGCTGCGAGGCGATCGGCCTCGTCAACCGCGTCGTGCCCGACGACAAATTGCAGGCCGAGGCCTTTGCATTGGCGAAGTCGCTCGCCGAAGGCCCGCGCCTGGCGCTGCGCTACATGAAGGACAATCTCGACGAAGCCCTGCTGTTCGACTTCGAGACAGCGCGCGACCACGAGGCCGAACGGCTGGTGCGCCTGACCACGACCGCCGATCACAAGGAGGCGGTGCAGGCGTTCATCGAGAAACGGAAGGCGGTGTTCACGGGGAAGTAGGTGCTCGTCCGTAGCCCGGATGGAGCGCAGCGCAATCCGGGGCGTCTGCGCATGCGGTACTAATCCCGGATTGCGCTGCGCTCCATCCGGGCTACGAAGGACAAAAAAGAACCCGGCGCTGGATGACCAGGCCGGGCTTCTCAGTGATGTCAGGCCGAGGCTGAGGGGCTATCGGCCTGACGGGAAAGGGCGGCGAGGCGCCAGCTCGCGCAGGGGATGTCTTTCGGCGCGACGCTGATCTCCTTGTCGAAGCGCACCAGCTTCCAGTCGTCAGGATGATTGACGAAGGCGAAGCCGGATTTGCGGGCGAGCGAGAGCATGGTCTCGTTCGAGCGCAGCGTTTCGCCGAACATGCGCTCGGCACCAAGCGCCGCGGCGCGGCATTCGAGGTTCTTCAGCAGCGCGGTGGCGATGCCGTGGCCCTGCCAGCGATCATCGACCGACAGACCGAATTCGAGCGTCGCGGTCTCTGCATGCAGCGCGTAGCGTGCCTCGGCGACGATGCTCTCGAAGCCGTCGACCATCATCGTGGCGACGACGGTGAAGCGATCGCGCTCGCCGACCTCGAGAAAGTCGTGCAGCAGGCCGTTGGGCAGTTCGCTGATCGCGCCGAAGAAGCGATTGTAGCGGGAGCGGGTCGAGAGCGAACGGAAATAGTGCTGCAGTTCGTCGCCATCGCGCGGCTCGACGAAGCGAACGTTGAGCGCCTCGCCCTGTCGGGTGCGCAACGTATCCGAATGTTGCCTGAGGTCTTCGAGGCGGAGGATGCTCATGACACTGCCCTCGGTAAAAAAAGGACCGCCGGCGCCCCCGGAGTCAGGCGGCGCCGGCCTGGCGGCCAATCAGGCCCGCCAGAAGGGTTTGTCGGCCTCGAAGGCGATGTCGCTCCAGGACAGTCCGACGTCGTGAAGGTCGCGGGCGGTCCAGTTCGAAAGCTCGCGCCTGTTACGGTAGCGCTCGTGCCAGACGTGAAGCGTCTCGCTGACCTGCTGGAGCAGGCCCGGCACATGATGATTTGTCATCGAGTTGTGGGTCAAAGTAGACATTTTCAGCTCCTGGAGCTAACCTAGATGCTAATATCTGCTTCCTAGTGCACTGCGACAAACGACAATTTGTACCCTTTCGCATGAAATAACGTCATGTATCCTGCTGCCAAATGACTGCCAGATTGCCGTCCCTGAACGGACTGCGGGCGTTTGAGGCCGCCGCGCGCCATCTCAGCTTCACGCTGGCGGCGACCGAGCTGAACGTCACGCAGACCGCGATCAGCCATCAGATCCGAAGGCTCGAAGAGGAGCTTGGCATCCGCCTGTTCATCCGGCAGAACCGCGCGCTGGCGCTTACCCCGGAGGCCCGCGACTATCTGCCGGGCGTCCGCGCCGCCTTCAACGACCTCCGCCTTGCGACCGACCGGCTGCTCCGCAGGGACGACGACAAGGTGTTGACAGTATCGACGCTGGCCTCGCTCGCCGCGAAATGGCTGCTGCCGCGGCTGACCGATTTCCAGGAACAGCATCCGGGCATCGACGTCCGCATCACCACTTCGACCAGCCTGGTCGACTTCCAGCGCGACAATGTCGACGCCGCGATCCGCTACGGCCGCGGCCAGTGGCCCGGCCTGCGCGCCGACTGGCTGATGGCGGACGAGCTGTTTCCGGTGTGCAGCCCGTCGCTGCTGCGCGGCGACAAGCCGCTGCGCCAGCCGGAGGATTTGAGGGGCTATCCGCTGCTGCACACGTCGAACACCAACAGCGACGATTGGCGACTGTGGCTGACCGCGGCGGGCCTGCCGGCCGACATCGCCAAGCAGCCCGGCATCACCTTCGACATGATCTTCATGACCATCCAGGCCGCCATCGACGGCATTGGCGTCGCGATGGGGCGGACGTCCTACGTCCAGGACGACATCGCCAAGGGCCGGCTCGTGGTGCCCTTCAAGATCGCCCTGCCGGCCGACGCCGGCTTCTACCTGGTCGCACCGGACGGGCGCCGGGAGGCGCCGAAGCTGACCGCGTTCCGCCAATGGATGATTGCCGCAACGCAAAATAAGGCCTGAAAAATCAGCGGCTTCCTGTCGCAAAACGGATTGACTCGTCCCGCCTTGCGCGGGAAGAGGCGTGGCAGATTGTCGCAGTCTGTCGCCTGACCGTGAGATGACGTCCCGGTCCGGCCACGCCTTTCCCAGGGGAGCAACGCCATGGCTGGACCAGCCACCTCGACCAATCCGTCCGCGATCAAGTCCCGCATTGGCGCGATCCTGCGCGCCACCTCCGGAAATTTCCTCGAGCAGTTCGACTTCTTCCTGTTCGGCTTCTATGCCGCCGCGATCGGCAAGGCGTTCTTCCCCTCCAGCAACGAGACGGCATCCCTGCTCAACACTTTCGGCGTGTTCTGGCTCGGCGCCTTGATGCGCCCCGTCGGCGCCATCGTGCTCGGCGCCTATATCGACCGCATCGGCCGCCGCCAGGGCCTGCTCGTCACACTGGGCATCATGGCGTTCGGCACGGTCGTCATCGCGTTCTGCCCGAGCTATGCGACCATCGGCATCGCAGCGCCCATCATCGTGTTGATCGGGCGTTTGCTCCAGGGTTTCTCCGCCGGCGTCGAGCTCGGCGGCGTCTCGGTGTATCTCGCCGAAATCGCAACGCCCGGCAATCGCGGCTTCTACACCTCGTTCCAATCGTCGAGCCAGCAGGTCGCGATCTTCGTCGCCTCGATCCTCGGCTATCTCCTCTCCGAGGTGATGCCGGCCGACACAGTGGCCGCCTGGGGCTGGCGCATTCCGTTCTTCGTCGGCTGCCTGATCATTCCACTGATCTTTATCCTGCGACGGACGCTGGAGGAGACTCCGGCGTTCCTCGCCATGAAGAAGCACCCGACAGCCAGCGAGGTGTTTGCCTCCGCGCTCGCCAACTGGCGCATCGTGATCCTCGGCATGATGATCGCGATCCTGACCACGACGACGTTCTACTTCGTCACCGTCTACACGCCGACCTTCGGCAAGACCGTGCTGAAGCTGTCGACGCAAGATGCGCTGCTGGTCACGTTGCTCGTCGCTGTTACCAACTTCTTCTGGAATCCGGTTGGCGGCGCGCTGTCCGACCGGATCGGTCGCAAGCCGGTGCTGATCACCATTGCCAGCCTGTCGCTGGTGACGGCCTATCCGGCTCTGCACTGGCTGGTGGCGACGCCGACCTTCGGTAAGCTGCTCGCCGTCGAGATGATGTTCTCGTTCTATTTCGGCGTCTACAGCGGCACCATGCTAGGCGCGCTGGTCGAGATCGTGCCGGCGCATGTGCGCACGACCTGCTTCTCGCTCGCCTTCGCGCTCGCCGCCGCCCTGTTCGGCACCTTCACGCCGTTCGCCTCGACCTGGCTGATCGAGCGCACCGGCGACAAGGCCTCGCCCGGCTTCTGGCTGATGTTCGCCGCGCTGCTCGGCATCATCGCGGCCTCGACGGTGTATCGCGGCGGCGGCAAGGCGGTGCCGACATATGATCCGGTGGCGGAGCCGGTTGCTGGGCATTGACGGCTCTTACCCTCCCCTCGAGGGGGAGGGTCGGCTCACATTGAGCGCAGCGAGAATGTGAGACGGGGTGGGGTGATCTCTCCTCGCGGGCAGTCCGTCGTGCGGAGAGATCACCCCACCCCGCTCGCGCTTCGCGCGATCGACCCTCCCCCTCCAGGAGAGGGTAAGAGCGGACACCTACAGCTCCACCACGACGTAGTCACTTTCGACGCTCACCGGGATCGTCTCCGCGACATACGGCCCCTTCACCACGCTCGCGCCCGGCTCGACATGGGCCGGATAGGCCTTCACGCGGAAGCGGCGGGGGTCGCAATAGGATTGGCCGGTGCGGATGTCGAATTCCCAGCCGTGCCAGGGGCAGCGGATGATCTCGCCGAGCTTGGTGTACTCGATCTCGCCGGGACTATTCGACTGTGCGAGGCCGATCAGCGGGCCTTCGCATAGCGCCGCGCCCTGATGCGGGCAGCGGTTCATCAGGCCGAAATATTCGCCCTTGATGTTGAAGACTGCGATCGGTCGCCCGTCGATCTCCAAGAATTTTCGCGTGCCGGGCGGTAGTTCGTCGACCGGTGCAATCACATGACGCGCCATCAAGCCAGTCCATACAGCTTCTGCGCATTGCCGAGATAGAACGCCTCGCGATTGGCTTCGCTGACGCCTGCCGGCAGCACGCGCGAGGGCTCGTCATAGTCCCAATGCGGATAGTCGGTCGCGAACAGCAGCCGGTCCCAGCCGATCCAGTTGATGACGTCGAACAAATCCTCGCGCCGTTCCGGATCCTCCATCGGCTGCGTGGTCCACCACACCTGCTCGCGGATGTATTCCGACGGCGGCCGCTTCACATGCGGCACCTCGCTGCGCAGGCGCTGCCAGACCTTGTCCAGCCGCCACGCCAGCGACGGCGCCCAGCCGAAGCCGGCCTCGATCATCACCATCTTCAGTTTCGGGAAGCGCTCGAACACACCTTCCAGGACCAGGCTCGCCAGCGCCGATTGCTGGCACTGCGAATGACCCACCATTTCCTCGATGTAATAGGACGGCCAGCCCGAGGGCGTGATCGGATTGCCGCCGAAACCGAAGGCGTGAACGCCGACGGGAAGGCCCGCTTCTTCCGCAGCCTGATAGATCGGCCAATAGCGGCGCTGACCGAGCGGCTCGACATTGCGGCTGAGCAGCAGCACCTGCACGAAATTCTTGTCGCCGGCGCGCTCGCGAATCTCCGCGGCGGCTGACAGGCCGTCCTCATTGCCGACGACGATGGACGCCTTCAGCCGCTTGTCCCGGCTGGTCCATTTGTCGATCTGCCAGTCGTTGATCGCCGAGCACAGCGCAGCCGACAGCTCGTGATTGCGGATGCCCTGACCGGTGTTGAGCGGATTGAGCACGCCCAGCTGCACGTTGTTGGGATCGAGCAGCTGCTTCTGCATGAAGGACAGCGAGGAGCCCTGCGGCCCTCCCTCGGGCGGATAGGCGTCGCGGCGCGAGGCGTTGGGCTGGGCCTTCGGATAGGGCGGGCCTTCCATCATGCCCTGATAGGCATGGACGCCGTAGATTTCGAGGTGATGCTGCCAGCGTTTGGCAAGGTAGGGATAGAGCTCGGTGCGGGTGGCACGGGCCGGATGGATGTCGCAGTCCGCGATCGCGGTTTTGACGGTCAGAGGGGACGCGGCTTCTTGGCTCTCGCGGAACTGGATATTCATCGCCTTGCCTCCTTGGCAGCGGGCTCATTTCAGGCGGGGATAGGTCGCATGCGGATTGTCGATCATGATCTTGCGCACGAGATCGGGGGACAGACCTTCGGGCAGCGCGTCCTGGCCGTCGAACTGCCAGTGCGGATAGTCCGTGGAGAATAGGACCAATTCATCGGACTGCATATGATCAAACAGGCGATTTAATGTCGCCCCGTCTGGCGGTGCATCAAATGGCTGTAACGAGAAGCGGATGTTGCTGCGCACAATCTCCAGCGGCGCGCGATCGACCCACGGCGTCTCCATCCGCACCCCGCGCCAGAACTTGTGCAAGCGCCAGAGATAGGGCGAGATCCAGGAGACGCCCGACTCCAGCATCACCATTTTGAGACGCGGATATTTCGCGAACACGCCCTCGACGATCAGGCTGGTGAGCTGGGTCTGGAACGCCTGGGCCTGCCCGACATAATCCTCGATGTGATAGGACCCCCATCCCACCGCGGACGGCGGATTGTGATAGGCGGAACCGGCGTGGATGCCGACGGGAAGTTCCAGTCGTTCCGCGGCTTCATAGATCGGCCACAGCGTGCGTTTGCCGAGCGGTGTGTCGCCCATGACCAGCATCAGCACTTGAACGAAGCGCTTGTCCTGCGCGCAGCGCTCGATCTCGTCGACGGCCTTCTCGATGCTTTGCGTCGGGATCACGATCGAGCCGCGTAGCCGCGTGTCGCGATCGAGCCATTCCTTTGCCAGCCAGTCGTTCAGCGCGCGGCAGAAGGCGGCCTGCATATCCTCGGAAAACACCATCTGCACGCCGTAGAGCGGATTACAGATGGCGTAGCTGAGCTGAAAGGGATCGAGCACATGGCGCTGCATATCCACAAGGCTCTCGCCCGGCTTGCCGCTCTCGGGGCGCCAGTCGGGCCGTGCCGTGATCGGTGAACTCGGCGGATAGGATTGCGAAACGAGGTCGACCATGCCGCGCGTCGTCACCTGATCGCGCCAATAATCGTTCAGGTAGGGCAGCAGGCTGGTCAGATGCGGCACGGCCGGATGCACGTCGCAATCGATGCCGCCGGCGATCAGGGACGCCATCACGTCTCCCTTCTCACGTTTCCTCGCGTGTCTCTTCTTGTACCCACCATTGAAGCAGGCCTGCCCTCCGCCTGCAACTCGGCCAAGCGTCCTGTCATATGCTAGGAAGGCTGAGCTCGGTTGCGAAGGAATAGGGGTTGCGGAATGAAAGAGCTCGTCGGCATTGCGGAACAGGTCGCCGCCAAATTGATCGCGCGCAAGCAGACCATCGCTGTGGCGGAATCCTCGACCGGCGGCCTGCTTGCGGCCAGCCTGCTCGCGGTGCCCGGCGCGTCGGCCTATTTCCTCGGCGGCGCGGTGGTCTACACCCGCGATGCCAGGCGCGTGCTGATGGATATTTCGGACGAGGGAATGAAGGGCTTTCGCTCCTCCTCGGAGCCCTACGCGCAACTGCTGGCCGATCGGATGCTAACGCGCTTCGGCAGCGACTGGGGCCTGTCCGAAACCGGCGCAGCCGGCCCCACCGGCAACCGCTACGGCGACGCCGCCGGCCATAGCTGCATGGCGGTTGCGGGGCCCGCAGCGGAGGTGATGACGCTGGAGACGGGAAGCAACGACCGGTTCGCCAACATGCAAATGTTTGCCGCGACGGCGCTGAAGTTATTGTTGAGGAAGCTGGAGGGGTGAGCTTGTTGTCTCTTGTTTGGCGGCCACGCTGTCCGAGCCGTCATCCTGAGGCGCTCGCGCAGCGAGCCTCGAAGGATGCAGGGCCCCGATGCAGCTGGGCCGTCGCCCTTCGAGGCTCGCAGAAGAGGCGAGCACCTCAGGGTGACGGCCGCAGTTTCGCGATCGCGGCAACGACCGACCTCACCGTCCCAAATGCCGCATGAAGATCCGCACCACGTATCCCTGCACCCGCGGTGCCTCGTCATAGATATCCGACGCGATCCGCTCGATGGTCTCGCGCAGCGACAGGAACTGCGCCTGGCGCGCGCTGCTTTCGGTGCCCTGCATGCCCGCGAGCTCGTCCATCGCCGCATCGCTGATCTGGCACTGCACCGCCTCGCCGTCGTTCAGCATGGTGAAGCGAAAGGCCAGCCGTTCGAGGTCATGGCCAATGATCTTGTCGCGCGTGAGCGGCATCAAGTCGTCCCGGTCGAGCACCCCCGCCGGACAATGCTAAAAATCGCTTCGATTGTCAGCAGCAAAGAGCAACTTTGCCTTACTGGAACGCGACCTCGGCAAAGCTGCGCAGCTTGCGCGAATGCAGCCGCTCGGATTCCTGCTGCTTGAGCCGCTCCAGTGCCTTCAGGCCGATCTCGAGATGCTGGCCAACGCGGCGGCGGTAGAATTCGCTGGCCATGCCGGCGAGCTTGATTTCGCCATGCAGTGGCTTGTCGGAAACGCAGAGCAGCGTGCCATAGGGAACGCGGAAACGATAACCGTTGGCGGCGATCGCGGCCGATTCCATGTCGAGCGCAACGGCGCGCGATTGCGACAGGCGGCGGATCACTTCGGGTCCGGATATCTCCCAATTGCGGTTGTCGACGCTCGCCACCGTTCCCGTGCGCATCAGGCGCTTGAGCTCGAAACCTTCGAGCCCGGTGACGTCCTCGACCGCCTGCTCGAGTGCGACCTGCATCTCGGCCAGTGCCGGGATCGGCACCCAGAGCGGCAGCTCGCGGTCGAGCACATGGTCCTCGCGGACATAGCCATGCGCGAGCACGTAGTCGCCGAGCCGTTGCGTGTTGCGCAGGCCCGCGCAATGGCCGAGCATCAACCAGGCATGCGGGCGCAACACGGCGACGTGGTCGGTGACGTTGCGCGCGTTGGACGGGCCGGTGCCGATGTTGATCAAGGTGATGCCGCGATAGCCGGGCGCCACCAGGTGGAAGGCCGGCATCTGCGGCATGCGCGCGGGCGCGTCCCCAATCGTCGTTCCGCCACTGCGTGTGATCACGTTTCCCGGCGCGACGAAGGCGTCGAGGCCGGCCTCACCGGCCTGGAGCCGCTGCTGGCAGGCTTGCGCGAAGGCGTCGACATAGAACTGGTAGTTGGTGAAGATCACGAAATTCTGGAAGTGTTCGGGATCGGTGCCGGTGTAGTGATAGAGCCGCCGCAGCGAGTAATCGACGCGGGCGGCACGGAACAGCGACAGCGGCTCGGCCGCGCCGGGCTGGAGCTCGAAGGTACCGTCCGCGATGGAATCGTCCATGGTGGCGAGGTCAGGCACGTCGAATGCATCGCGCAGCGACCTCGCGACGGGCGAGTTCTCGCTGGTGGTGATGGCGGCCTCGATATTGATGTCGCGGCGATAGGCGAAGTGAATCGGGATCGGCTCGGCGGACTCGCCGATCTCGACCGGCACGCCGTGATTCTGGATCAGGAGTCCGATCTGCTCGACGAGATAACTGCGGAACAAATCCGGACGCGTCACGCTGGTTTCATGCACACCGGGCCCGGCGACGAAGCCATAGGCGAGACGCGAATCCAGCCGCGCATGCGTCGCGGTGGTGATACGGACAAAGGGATAGTAAGCCCGCACCCGTGTCGTGATCGGCTCGCCGCCGACATAGGCCTCGAACCGGTCGCGCAGGAATTTCGTGTTGCGCTCGTAGATCTCTTCGAGGCGGGCGACGGCAAGGCCGGCGTCGGAGAAGGATTCGGTGGCGATGGAGGGGAGAGATTGCATGGTTCGACCGCGGGGTTGTCTGAGCTTCGAGTCGAACTATAGCAAAGAAGGCGGTGTCGTAGGGTGGGTTAGCGCAGCGTAACCCACCGCTTCTGCTTCCGCGGATAGAGAAGTGGTGGGTTACGGCTTCGCCTAACCCACCCTACGAGATCTCCGGGATGACGCGCTTTCGCGCGTCACTTCTCGCGGAACGCACGCATCAGCTGGTCGTGCAGCGGCTTCATCAGATAGGACAGCATGGTGCGGTCGCCGGTCTGGACGAAGGCTTCCACGGGCATGCCGGGAATCATCTTGACGTCGCCGAGACGGGCGATCTCTTCGGCCGGCATCGTGACGCGGATGGTGTAGTAGCTCTGGCCGGTGCGCTGGTCGGTGGTGACGTCGGGCGAGACGCGGCTAACGAGGCCGTTGAGCTCGGGCGTCGTGCGCTGGTTGAAGGCGGAGAGGCGCAGCAGCGTCTTCTGGCCGATCTGGAGCTTGTCGATGTCGACCGGGTTGACCTTGGCCTCGACCTGGAGATCGTCCGCCTGCGGCACGATCAGCATGAGCGCGTCGCCGGCGGTGACGACGCCGCCAACCGTGTGCACGTTCGATTGCAGCACCATGCCGTCCTGCGGCGCGCGGATGTCGATGCGGCGAAGCTGGTCTTCGGCCGCGACCTTGCGCTCGATCAGCTCGCCGATCTTGTCGTTGGTCTCGCGCAGGTCCTTTGAGACCTCGCTCACCACGTCCTTGTCGACCTGGATGATCTGCAGCTCGGTCTCGGTGATCTTGCCCTTGGCCTGGGCGCGCGAGGCGATGTACTGCGCGCGCTCGCCGTTGAGGCGCGCCGAGTCGCGCTCGAGCTGGGTCAGTCGCGAGATCTGCACCAGACGCTTGTCGTAGAGCTCCCGCACGCCGGTGAGCTCGTTCTGGACCAGCGCGATCTCCTGGTCCTTGGCCTTCTCCTGGGCGCTGAGGCCGGCGATCTCCTCGTTGAGCTGCGTGATGCGCTCGCGCAGCTGCGCCTTCTGTCCGGCGCGGCCGTTGACGCGAACGTCGAACAGCTTGGTTTCGGCGGAAAGCAGCAGCTTGACGTCGGGATCGTTGGCGCGATCGAGCAGGCTTTGCGGAAACTCGATCCTGTCGACACCGCGCTGCTCGGCCTGCAGCCGCGCCGCACGCGCCTGCGCGGCGTCGAGATTCTTGGTGACGATGGCGAGGTTCGCCTTGGTGACGGTGTCGTCGAGCCGCACCACGATGTCGCCGGCCTTGACCAGGTCGCCGTCGCGGGCGCGCACCTCGCCGACCACGCCGCCGGTCGGGTGCTGCACCTTCTTGACGTTGGATTCGACCACGATCTGCCCCGGCGCGATCAGCGCGCCCGAGATCAGAACGGTGGACGCCCAGCCGCCGAGACCGACGACCAGGACGAGCACGATGCCAAGTCCGAGCAGGAGGTGAAACTTGATCGAGTCCCGAACGGTCTTCTTCGCGGCAGGCTTCGGACCGCCGATGGCCATCGTGCTCATGGTTTGGCCACTCCGCCTTCGCTGACGATCTTGATCGGTGCCGGCGGTGTCACGCGCGGCTGCAGCACCTGGGCGAGCACCTGTTCCTTCGGCCCAAACGCCTGCATGCGGCCGTCGCGCAGCACCAGGACCTGGTCGACCGCCTCGACGCCGATCGGGCGGTGCGCCACCACGATGACGATGGCGCCGCGCTCGCGCGCAGCGCGCACGGCGCGGGTCAGCGCCTCGTCGCCTTCGGTGTCGAGGTTGGAGTTGGGTTCGTCGAGCACGATCAGGAAGGGATTGCCATAGAGCGCGCGCGCCAGCGCCACGCGCTGGGCCTGGCCTGCGGAAAGTGCTGTGCCCTGCTCGCCGACTTGCGTGTTGTAGCCCTCGCGCATCTTGATGATCATCTCGTGCACACCGGCTTCCTTCGCCGCCGCGATGATGCCGTCGGACGTCGCCTCGGGGTCGAACCGGCTGATGTTCTGCGCGATGGTGCCGCCGAACAATTCGACGTCCTGCGGCAGATAACCGATGTGGCGGCCGAGCGCGTCGGACGACCATTGATCGAGCGCCGCGCCGTCGAGCCGGACCTTGCCGCGCACCGGCTGCCAGACCCCGACCAGCGCGCGGATCAGCGACGACTTGCCGGAACCGCTCGGACCGATCACGCCGAGGCCGTTGCCCGCGGAAAGCGCGAAGGTGATGTCCTGCACGATGAGACGCTGGTCACCGGGCGCCACCATGGCGACGCCTTCGACCGAGAGCCGGCTCGTCGGCGCCTGCAACTGGGTCGGCATCGGCCGCGCCGGCATCTGCTCCAGCAGGCGGGTAAGGCGATGCCAGCTCTGGCGCGCCGCGACGAAGGACTTCCAATGCGCAATGGCGAGATCGACGGGCGCCAGCGCGCGCGCGGAGAGGATCGAGCCGGCGATGATGATGCCGGCGGTCGCCTCCTGGTGGATGACGAGATAGGCGCCGACCGCGAGCACGGCCGATTGCAGCATCATACGCAACACCTTTGCGACCGCGCCGAGACCGCCGGCGACGTCGCTCGCGCGCTGATTGCCGGCGAGATATTTTTCGTTGGCCTCGCTCCAGCGCGCGTTCATCCGGCCGGCCATGCCCATCGACACCATGACCTCGGCGTTGCGGCGGCTGGCCTGGGCGAGATCGTTGCGCTGGGCGGCAAGGCCCATCGCATCCTTCGCCGGCTGGCGGGACATGAATTCGGTGACCAGCGTCAGGCCGACCAGGATGATGGCGCCGACCAGAGCGGTGACGCCGATCATGACGTGGAAAGCGAAGCAGATGGCGAGATAAAGCGGCAGCCAGGGCAGGTCGAAGAACGCGCTCGGGCCCATGCCGCCGAGGAAGGAGCGGACATTGTCGAGATCGCGCAGCGGCTGCAGGCCTTCGTTGCGACTGCCGACCAGGAGCGGCAGGCGCACGATGGTGTCGAACACGCGCTTGTTGAGCGCCTCGTCCAGCGCGGTGCCGATCCGCCCCAGGATCCGGTTGCGGATCATATCGAGCACGCCCTGCGCCATGTAGAGGAAGCTGGCGAGGATGATGAGGCCGACCAGGGTGGGAATGCTGCGGCTCGGCAGCACCCGGTCGTAGACCTCCAGCATGAAGATCGACCCGGTCAGATAGAGCAGGTTGATCATGCAGCTCATCAAACCGACGCCGATGAACGCCGTGCGACAAGCGCGCAAGGCGTCACCGAGCTCTGAACGGCGGACGCCAGGGATGGCTGCCATCAGTCTGATCTCTTTCCGGTGAGAGGCAAAGCCCCTGATTTCAAAGGCGAAATCAGAGGTACTTGACCCGGATTAACATCGCGTTTTCCGCGCGTCCAACGCCGTCGACCTCATCCAGGCCTCCACCAGCCACATCTACCCTTGATGGCCTCGCACGCAAGTCCGGAATTTCACAGGCTTGCGGCTTTTTCTTGCGGGTTTTCAGGCTCTTCCCGGAAAAGCGAGAGCCCGAAAGTTCCGATCAGCCGGGCGCGGGCTAGAACCGGCCGCCGCCGCGCACCAGCCGCACCACCAGCAGCAGGATGACCGCGCCGATGGCGGAATAAACGATCTCTGACACCAGGCCCGTGCCGAGACGAATGCCGAGTTTCGGAAACAGGAAGCTCGCCACCAGCGCGCCGGCGATGCCGACCACGATGTCGCCGATGATGCCGAACCCGGTCCCGCGCACGACCTTGCCGGCGAGCCAACCGGCCACCAGGCCGACGAACAGGATGACAAGCAGGCCTTCGTTGGAAATGTACATAAGTGAGGTCCCCTCTCCTTGAATGTCCGGCATGGAACGGGAACCGGGATGAATGGGGTGTGAATGCCGGGCGCGGATAAAAAACGCGAAAACAACCCCATGCACAGTAGAACGGCTTGGTCGGAGTGCGGGCCGTGAACTGCGACAACCCGGTGTCGTCGCAGCGGGATTTTGGAGAAGCGCGCGCTGCGCTTCGCAAGAGCGCGTGAGTGAGCGCGCCGGCCTAGGTCGCGACCACCGGCTCCGCCAGCACGCACCTTGCCGCCCGGCCCGGTCCGACCTCGACATTCGCAGGCAATTGCTCCAGGCAGCGCGGCTCGGCGAGCTTGCAGCGGGGGGCGAAGGAGCAGTTGTGCGGCTTCTCAGACAGCGAGGGCGGCGTGCCGGGGATGGTCTCCAGGCGCTGCCCCCGGCTGGCACCGTGGATGGTCGAGGCAAGCAGGCCCTTGGCATAGGGATGTACTGGAGAGCGGACGATATCGCGAAGTGTCCCCTGCTCCACGATCTGGCCGGCATACATCACCGCAACGCGGTCGCAGATCTCGATGGCGACGCCGATGTCGTGGGTGACGAAGATGACGGACATGCCGAACTCGCGCTGCAGCTCGCGCAGCAGCAAGAGGATCTGGATCTGCACGGTGGCATCGAGCGCCGTGGTCGGCTCGTCCGCCAGCAGGATCTTCGGCCGGCAGGCCAGCGCTAGCGCGATCATCGCACGCTGGCGCATGCCGCCGGACATCTCGTGCGGATAGGCATCGAGCCGCCGCTTGGCGGAGGGAATGCGCACGACCTCAAGCATTTCGAGCGCGCGCGCCCTGCCCTCCGCATGGCTTTTGCCCTCGTGACGCACCACGCTTTCGGCGATCTGTGCGCCGATGGTGTAGACCGGATCGAGCGCGAGCGCAGGCTCCTGGAAGATCATCGAGACGGTCTGGCCGCGGAACGACGACAATTGATCGTCGTTCATGGCGAGCACGTCCTGCCCCATCACGTTGACCTTGCCCGAAATCTGCGTGCGCTTCTTCGGCAACAGCCGCATCAAGGCACGCAAGGTCACGCTCTTGCCCGAGCCGGATTCGCCGAGCAGGCCCAGCACCTCGCCGTCCCCCAGCGAGAGACTGAGGTCGTTCACGGCGTAGACCGTGCGCTCTCCGGTGAAGCGGATGTTGAGGCCTGAGATCTCGACGAGCTTGGTCATGACGGCAGTTTCGGCAATCGATCGTGATAATCGGTGACGCGCTGGAAGGCGGCACCGATGGTGAGAAGGGTGGCTTCATCGAAGGAGCGGCCGATCAGCTGCATGCCGACTGGGAGACCGCTCTTGGTGAAGCCGGACGGTATGGTGAGCGACGGCAGGCCGAGGAAGTTCACGGGGCGGGTGAACAACGTCAACCGCTGCACCATGGCCGGTGCGCTCGGACCGCCACCAACATCACTCTCCTCGATGGTCGGCGCCGGCACCGGCGAGGCCGGTGCGATCACCGCGTCGACACCCGCTGTTGCGGTGTTGTGCGCAGCGAGTGCCGGCCCGCGCCAACGCATCGCCTCCAGATAGGTGATGGCGGGAACGGCGAGGCCGTTCTGCAGCCGCATCAAGACTTGCGGGCCATAATCCTGCGGACGCTCGATCATCCAGCGCTTGTGGAAGGCCGCAGCCTCGGCGGCGAGCACGAGCTGGCTTGCCGAGGACAATTGCCGCTGATCCGGCAGCTCGACCTTGACGATGTCGGCGCCCTCGCGCTTGAGCACCGCGATGGTCTCGTCGAGCACTCGCGCGACCTCGCTGTCGAGATCGTCGACATAGAACGAGGTGGGCACGCCAATCTTGAGGCCCTTCAACGAGCCTTTGGTGGCGGCGACGTAGTCCGACAGCGGCTCGTGGCTGCAGGTGGAATCGGCGGGGTCCGCGCCAGCCATCAGCGCCAGCAGCAGCGCGCAATCCTCGGCGGTGCGGGCGAGCGGGCCGACGGTGTCGAGCGATTGCGACAGCGGCATTGCGCCGGCGCGGCTGACGCGGCCGACGGTGGTCTTGAGGCCCGTGACGCCGCAGAAATGCGCGGGCATGCGGATCGAGCCGCCGGTGTCCGAGCCGAGCGCCGCATAAGTCAGCCGCGCCGCGACCGCCGAGCCGGAGCCGGAGGACGAGCCGCCGGTGATGTGCGCGACGTTCCAGGGATTGCGGACCGGACCATAGTGATGATTGTGACCGGTTGGGCCGTAGGCGAACTCGGCCAGATGCAGCGTACCGAGCCGAACCTGACCGGCATCCTTCAGCCGCTGCAAGGCGGTGGACGTGACGGTCGGCACGAAGTCGCGGCGGATCAACGAGCCGCAGGTCGAAACCTTGCCGGCGTCGTAATACATATCCTTGTGCGCGAGCGGCACGCCGTGCAGGGGACCTCGGACATTGCTTTTAGCGAGCGCTGCATCGGCAGCTTCGGCCGCCTTCAGCGCGGACTCGGCCTCAATCGACATGAAGGCGTTGAGATGCGGCTGCCACTGCGCGATGCGATGCAGCAGCGCGCGCGTCACCTCATGCGATGACACCTGCTTCATCGCGATCGCGCGCGCGACCTCGGTGAGCGTCATGAGTGCAGGTTCAAGGCTCATTTCGACACCTTCGTGACTTGCGCGATCGGATAGAGCGCGGGCTCGAGGTCGAACGGCAGCGTGCCGGCGATGGCTGCAAAGCCTTCGAACGCAGGTCCGATGGAATTGGAGATGCGGGTCGCGATCTCGTCATCAACGGGCACGCCCGCAATTTGCGCGATCGGCTTGATCTCTTTCGGTGTCGGTCTCGTCATGCATGTGTCTCCCTGGGCGCGCGGCTATGGCCAGAACCCGGAATGGCCATGTAGCACGCGGCCTCGTGGCCCATATTATCGAGCGCAGTGAGCTTTGGTGTCGCATTTGCGCAGAGCGGCTCCGCAAACGGGCAACGGGTGTGGAAGCGGCAGCCCGAGGGCGGATCAATCGGATTGGGCGGATCGCCCGTGATCGGCGGCGTCTCGGTGCGCCTGTCAGGGTCGGAGGACGGCATCGCGGCAAGAAGAGCGCGCGTGTAGGGATGCGCAGGACGATCCCAGACCTGGTCGACCGGACCGAGCTCGACGACCTCGCCAAGATACATCACCAGCACGCGGTCGGAGATGTAGCGGACCACATTGAGGTCGTGGCTGATGAAGAGATAAGTCAGGCCGAATTCGCGCTTGAGGTCGGCGAGCAGGTTGAGCACCTGCGCCTCGACGGATTTGTCCAGCGCGGACACCGCCTCGTCCAAGATCACCAACCGCGGCGACAGCGCCAGCGCCCGCGCGATGTTGACCCGCTGGCGCTGGCCGCCGGAGATCTCGTGCGGATAGCGGCTCGCGAAATTTTCCGGGCGAAGCCCGACCTTGCCGAGCAGCTCGCGCGCAAGGGCGCGCGCCGCGCCGTCGGCCATGCCGTGGACCTTCGGGCCGAAGGCGATCGATTCCTCGATGGTGAGGCGCGGGTTGAGCGAGGCGTAGGAGTCCTGGAACACCATCTGCATGCCGCGGCGCAGCTCGCGCAGGCTCAGCGACTGCCCAACTGTCATGCCGTCATAGATGATGTCGCCGGTATCGCGCGGCATCAGATGCATCAAGAGCCGCGCAGTGGTCGACTTGCCGCAGCCGGACTCGCCAACGATGCCGACGGTTTCGCCCTTGGCGACGGAGAAGGAGACATTGTCGACGGCACGCACTGTGCGCTTGGCGGCGAACAGCCCGCCGCGCACCGGAAAATGCTTGGTCAGGCCGTTGACCTGCAGCAGCGGCTGCGCAACGCCGCCGACGTCCTCGACGGGCTCCAGCATGGTGACGGATGTGGTGCTCTGGCTCACGGCTAGTTCCTGATGTCCATGGCGCTGCGCAGGCCGTCCGAGAGCAGGTTGAAGCAGATCGAGACGGCGAAGATCATCGCGCCCGGCAATGCCGCGACCCAGGGATTGACGTAGATCGCGGTGCGCAAAGTGTTCAGCATCAGGCCCCATTCCGGCTCCGGCGGCTTGGTGCCGAGGCCGAGGAAGGACAGACCGGCCGCCAGGATCATTGAAACCGAGATCAGGCTCGTGGCGTAGACGAAGATCGACCCCAGCACATTGCCGAGGATATGCACGCGCATGATGGTGAAGGGCCCGGCGCCCGAGGCGCGCGCGGCTTCGACGAAATCCATGTTGCGCACACCCGTGGTGACGCTTTCGGCGACGCGGGTGATCTGCGGCACGAACACGACGGTGAGCGACACGATGGAGTTGAGAATGCCGGCCCCAAGCGCGCCGGAGATCGCGATCGCCAGCAGCACGGACGGGAACGCGTAGAACACGTCGACCGTGCGCATGATCGCGGTGTTGAGCTTGCCGCCGACATAACCGGCAACGAGGCCAAGCGAGGTGCCGATGCAGAAGGCGAGGATCACGGGCAGGATGCCGATGACCAGCGACAGCCGGCCGCCGTAGACAAGACGCGCGAGCATGTCGCGGCCGAGCTCGTCGGTGCCGAGCGGGTAGCCCGTGGTGCCGATGTGGCGCAGGCGACGGATCATCGAGCCCTTGTAGGGATCTTCGAGTCCCAGCCACGGCGCAAGGATTGCAGAGAGAAAGATCAAGAGCAGCACCAACGCGCAGACCATGCTGACCTTGTCGCGGGTGATGCGGCGGCCGACGGTCGCCCAATAGCCGCGCGCCTTGGTGGCGGGCGCGGCCTGCAATGCGGCGTCGGCGGTGGCGGACAACGGAAGCTCGCTCATCGGCTGGCTCCCGGCGCGCATGGCTGCAATCGATGCGAGTCAAGACGGCAGTGCACCTCTCTCGCTTGCGGGAGAGGTCGCGCCGCAGGCGCGGGTGAGGGTTCTCCCCTCTTGGGGGCTCTCGCGAGTGGAGACACCCTCTCCCCCGCCCTCCCCCGCAAGCGGGGGAGAGAGCGCACCGGTGGTATGGAGACAGCAGGGCTCATTCCGTCAGCCCCGCTTGATGCGCGGGTCGATCGCGGCTTGGGCGATATCGACCAGGAGGTTGAGGAAGACGAAGAACAGCGCCAGAATCAGGATCGTGCCCTGCAGCAGCGGCAGATCGCGCTGGAAGATCGCAGAATTGAGCAGGAAGCCCGAGCCCGGCCAGGAGAACACGGTCTCGATCAGGATCGAGCCGCCGAGCATGTAACCCAGCTGAAGGCCCATCACCGCGAGCGCCGTCGGCGCGGCGTTCTTGATGACGTGACGGAACACGCCACGCTCGTGCAGTCCCTTGGCGCGCAAGGCCTCGACGAAATCCTGGCTGAGAATGTCGCCGGTGAGCGCGCGCACGGTGCGGGTGACGATGCCCATGGGGATCACCGAGGTCGTGATCGCCGGCAGCACCAGATATTTCAGATGCGCCCAGTCCCAGGCCCAGGAGTTGGAGCCGTTCGGCCCGGCACCGACCGCGGGCAGCCAGTTGAGCTGCACCGAGAAGATGATGACGAGCACCATGCCGAGCCAGTAATGCGGCACCGAGACGCCGGCGATGGCAAAGGACGTCGCGAGCTTGTCGATCCAGGTCTCGCGAAAATAGCCGGCGATCAGGCCGAGCAGGATGCCCATGGTGAAGCCGATGATGGCGGCGGCGATCGCCAGCGTGACGGTGTTGCCGACCGCGCGCATGACCTCGGCCAGCACGGGGCGTCCCGTCGCGATGGAATTGCCGAGGTCGCCATGCAGGGCGCGGAGCAGCCACAGCCCGAACTGCACCGGCAGCGGACGATCGAAGCCATAGGCGGCGCGCAGCTGCGCCGCGAGCTCCTGCGAGGCGTCGGCGGGCAGCACGGCGACGAGCGGATCGCCCGGCGTGATGTGCACGAGCAGGAAGCACACCAGCGCGACGCTGATGACGATCGGGACGACGTAGACGATGCGTCTGGCGATATAGGCGAGCACTGGTCTTCTTTCTTCCTTCTCCCCTTGTGGGAGAAGGTGGCGCGAAGCGCCGGATGAGGGGTATCTGTCCGCGGATATAGTTTCGAAATAAGAGAGAATCTCTCCGCGGAGAGAGACCCCTCACCCGGCTTCGCTCTGCGAAGCCACCCTCTCCCGCAAGGGGAGAGGGTGCATCGAGCAAGCCGCTGGATTACTGCGCGATCGACACCGGCGAGAAGTCGATGAACCAGCTCTTCGGCTGCACCACGCCCGTCACCTTCGGGCTCATGGCGCGCGGGCCGACGTCGTGGGCGACGTAGAGGAAGGCTGCGTCGTCGACCGAGGCCGCATGCAGCTCGGCGAGCGCGGCGTCACGCGCGGCGGGATCGAAGGTCTGCCGCGCCTTCTTCACCAGCTCATCGAACTTGGGATTGTTGATGAAGCCCCAATTGTTGGAGACCGGCGGCGCCATGCCCGATTGCAGGAAGCGTACCAGCGCGAAGAACGGGTCCATCGCCGCATAGGTGACGTTGGTCGCGTTCGAGCCGTTGGCGCTGGGGTCCTTGGCGCCGCGGCGCCAGTTGGTGAACAGCGTATTCCACTCGATGACGTCGAGCTTCACGTCGAAATAGCAATCCGCCAGCGCCTGCTGCAGATATTCGTTCATCGCCAAGGGCTGCATCTGGCCCGAGCCTGAGGCAGACGTCTGCGTCTTCACCGTCAGCTTCTTGTTGGGGCCGAAGCCGGCCTCCTGCATCAATTTCTGCGCAGCCGCCTTGTCGTATTTGATCTCGAAAGTCGGCTTGCCGCGCCAGGGATGGCCGGGCTCGAAGGTGCCGGTCGCGGGCACCATCAGGCCGGCGAGCAGGCCATCCTTGAGGCCTTCGCGATCGATGCAGAGGTTCGCCGCCTTGCGCACGCGGATGTCGTTCCAGGGCGAACCCTCGACGCGCGAGAACTGCCAGGGCCAGACATGCGGCTGCTCGTTGGAATAGAGCTTGAAGCCGCGCTGCTTGAGCTCGGGCAGCGCGTCCGGCGCCGGAGCCTCGACCCAATCGACCTGGCCGGAAAGCAGCGCCGCGGTGCGCGCGTTCGCTTCCGGCATCGGCAAGAGCACCATCTTGTCGATCTTGGGTACGCGATCCTTGTTCCAATAATTCGCGTTCTTCACCAGCTCGAGCCGCTCGCGCGGCGTGAAGCTCGCCATTTTCCACGGGCCGGTGCCCGCGGCGTCCTTGGCAAACGCTGTCCAGGCGGCCTGCGATTTGGCCTTGGCGTCAGCGCCTTCCGCCTTGTCATAGAAATGCTGCCACTTCGTCGGGCTCGCCATGAAGAGATTGGTGAGGTTGATCGGCAGGAAGCTGTCGGGCTCCTTGGTGGTGAGCTCGACCGTCATGTCGTCGATCTTCCTGGCGGAGGCCAGTGTCGGCATGCGCGAGGCAGTAACGCCAACCTGGCTGGCGTCGAATTGCGGCGCATCCTGTTTCAGCACCTTCTCGACGTTCCACACCACCGCATCCGCATTGAACGGCGTGCCGTCATGGAAGGTGACGCCGGGGCGAAGCTTGAACACCCATTTGGTCTTGTCGGCATCGTCGACCTTCCACTCGGTCGCAAGGCCGGGAATCACCACGCTCGCCTTGTCGGCAGAGGACAGGTCCCAGCCGGTCAGCGCGTCGTACATGGTGAGGCCGGTGAAGCGGTTGCCCTCAAAACCCTGATCGGGCTGGCCCAGGGTGCGCGGAATATCGGCAGCGGTCATGCCGATGCGCAGCACACTCTCCGCGCTGGCGACGCGCGGCCAGGCAGCGGCCGTCGTTAGAGCGAGCACCGCGATCAATGCCGCGCGCGTGTTCTTCTTCGTAAGCATCGCCTCAATCCTTTTCCGGCTTCGATGACTATTTTTGATGCAATCGTATGCAATGGCTATGCCAAAGAGAAACTTATTCTGCAATTTAGCCATGCGACGACAAGTCCTTGTAGGTCGCAGGTGGCTGCACGCGTCGCGCTGCCTATTCTGGCATCAAGATTGCAAGCCTACTCCCGAAATCCCTGGGAGCTTTAGGTCATGCGTCTTCGTCTATCGATCTGTCTCGCTGTGCTTGCGCTGGCATCGTCCGCAATCTCGGCGCGCGCCGAAACCGTGGTGCGCTACGGCATCTCGATGGCGGACATTCCGCTGACGACGGGGCAACCCGATCGCGGCGCCGGCGCCTATCAGTTCACGGCGTACACGATCTACGATCCGCTGGTGGCGTGGGAAATGGACGTCGCCGATCGGCCGGGCAAGCTGGTGCCGGGTCTCGCCACCGAATGGAAGGTGGACGATGCCGACAAGACCAAATGGCGCTTCGCGCTGCGCAAGGGCGTCAAGTTTCACGACGGCAGCGAATTCAATGCCGATGCGGTGATCTGGAATCTGGACAAGGTGCTCAACGACAAGGCGCCGCAGTTCGACAAGCGGCAGAGCGCGCAAGTGAAGACCCGCCTGCCCTCCGTCGCCAGTTACGCCAAGATCGACGATTCCACGGTGGAGATCACCACCAAGACGGTCGACTCGTTCTTCCCCTATCAGATGCTGTGGTTCCTGGTCTCTAGCCCCGCGCAGTATGAAAAGCTCGGCAAGGACTGGGACAAGTTCGCCAGCCAGCCCTCGGGCACCGGTCCGTTCAAGCTGACCAAGCTGGTGCCGCGTGAGCTGGCAGAACTCAGCAAGAATCCGGACTATTGGAACAAGAAGCGCATTCCCAAGGCCGACAAGATCGTGCTGGTGCCGATGCCGGAAGCGCTGACCCGCACCAATGCGCTGCTTGCGGGGCAAGTCGATCTGATCGAGACGCCGGCGCCGGATGCCGTGCCGCAGCTCAAAGCCGCCGGCATGAAGCTGGTCGACAACGTCACGCCGCATGTCTGGAATTATCATCTCAGCGTGCTGCCCGGCTCGCCCTGGACCGACATCCGCTTGCGCAAGGCGCTGAACCTCGCGATCGATCGCGAGGCCGTCGTGGGCTTGATGAACGGATTGGCGAAGCCTGCAAAAGGACAGGTCGATCCGTCCAGCCCATGGTTCGGCAAGCCGAGCTTCGAGCTGAAATATGATCTCGCCGCAGCGAAGAAGCTGGTGGAAGAAGCCGGCTATTCGAAAGCAAAGCCGCTGAAGACCACCTTCATCATCGCGCAGGGCGGCACCGGCCAGATGCTGTCGCTGCCGATGAACGAATTCCTGCAGCAGAGCTTCAAGGAGATCGGCATCGACATCGACTTCAAGGTGGTCGAGCTCGAGACGCTCTACACGCATTGGCGCAAGGGCGCCGCCGACGAGATGAATGCCGGCATCACCGCCAACAACATCGCCTACGTCACCTCCGATCCGCTCTACGCCATCGTCCGCTTCTTCCATTCCGGCCAGATCGCGCCTGTCGGCGTCAACTGGGGCGGCTACAAGAACCCGAAGGTGGACGCGCTGATCGACGAGGCCAAGCAGACGTTCGACAGCACCAAGCAAGATGAGTTGCTGGCGCAAGCGCATGCGTTGATCGTGGACGATGCCGCGCTGGTCTGGGTCGTCCACGACACTAACCCGCACGCGCTGTCGCCGAAGATCAAGCAGTTCGTGCAGGCCCAGCACTGGTTCCAGGACCTGACGACGATCGGCATGGAGTGAGGGCGACGCTGCTGCCGTAGGGTGGGCAAAGCGCAAGCGTGCCCACGCCTTTTTTTTTTGCGATCGAAAGAGTTGGTGGGCACGGCGCAAGAGCGCCTTTGCCCACCCTACGGGAGTTGTCCTTAACGCTCGCGCGTCAAATACAGCTGTCGTCCCGGGCAAGCGTCAGCGCAGACCCGGGACCCATAACCACAGGGAGGGGTTTGGCGACGACTCGGAGTTATCAGCTCGCACCATAACTCCTCCCTGTGGTTATGGGTCCCTGCGTTCGCAGGGACGACACCTTTAGCGCAGCACCAGCTCGCGCGCCCCTACTTCGTCAGCAGCGCATAGGCCCCGTTCCATCCCTCCGGCGGCGGATTGAGCTGGAAATCCTTGATCCTTGCCTCGTAGAGCCCGAACAGCTTTTCCAGCGTGTCGGCGTCCTCGCTGCGACGGCCGCGCTCGATGGCGTCGAGAGCGCCCTGCCAATCGCGGCCGCGGTAGCAGGCGAGCATCTCGATCGTGATGTTGCGCAGGCGCTGGAAGGCGGCCGAATGCATCACATCGTCGCCGCCGGCGATGGCGTAGATCACCTCCGGCTCGCTCTTGCCCTTGACCATGATGAAATCGAGCTCGAGGATCGCGAACCTGTCCTTGGCGGCGAGCGCGGTCCGGGAGCCCACGATGATGGGAAAGCCGTATTCCTTGGTCTGCCCTTCGAGGCGCGATGCCAGGTTCACGCTGTCGCCGAGCACCGAATAGTTCTTCTTGCGGTCGGAGCCCATGTTGCCGACCACGCCAATGCCGGTGTTGAGGCCGATGCCGACATTCAGCGGGATGTAGACGTGGCCGCCTTCGGCTGCCTCCTGCTCGCGCTCCCTGTTGACCGCGTCGATCTGCTCGAGCATCCGGATCGCGGCTTCGCAGGCGTTGACCTCGTGCTGGGCGTCGTCGAGCGGCGCGTTCCAGAACGCCATGATGGCGTCGCCCATATATTTGTCGACATAGCCCTTTTCTTCGAGGATCACGTTCGTCAACGGGGTCAGGAAGCGGTTCATCAGCTCGATCAGGCCCTGCGGATCGTGCTTGTAGCTCTCCGAGATCGTGGTGAAGCCGCGCACGTCGGAGAACATGATCGTCATCTCGCGCTCCTCGCCGCCGAGCACGAGCTTTTCCGGCTGCTGCACGAGCTGCTCGACCAGCACGGGCGACATGTACTGCGCGAACTGCCCGCGGATCTGCACGCGCTGGCGCTGCTCGCGCACGAAGCTCGCGAAGATCAGCGTCAGGTAGATCCCGGTGGTCGAGAGCAGCGGATAGGTGAAGTCGATGAGGTAGCGGTACTGGGCATAGAAGAACCAGGACACGCCGACCAGGATGGCGGCAAAGGTCGCGCCCGCGAGCACGAGGCGCACGGGACCGAGATTCGGCGTGAAGATGATCACCAGCAACCCGATGACCAGCGCGGCGATCAGCTCGACGCCGAGCGCGTAATTCGGCTGCGAGATCACCGCACCGCTCAGCACGCTCTCCAGCACCTGGGCATGGATCTCGACCCCCGGCATGGCCCGCGAGACCGGCGTGGTCTTGATGTCGTTCAGGCCGACCGCGGAGGTGCCGATCAGCACGAGCTTGCCGGCGATCCTGGCCGCCGGCACGGTGTTGTCGAGCACGTCGACTGCGGAGACGTAGATCGAGGGGTCCGGGCGGGCATAATGCACCCAGAGCTGCCCGTTCTTGTCGGTCGGAATCTCCACGCCCTTGAGCCGCACGGCGCGCACCCCGGTCTTGTCGGTCCGCACCAGCAGGGTCGGCGTGCCCGTGACGACACGCAGGATCTCGAGGCTGAGCGAGGGCATGATGTTGCCCTGGGCCCGCATGATCATGGGCACGCGGCGGATCAGGCCGTCGCGCTCGGGCCTGATCGTGAACAGGCCGCGGCCGGCCGCGACCTTCTCGATGACGGGCACGTTGCGGAGCAGGCCGGGGAATTCGAACAGGAAGCGCTCGGCGTTCTCCTCGCCGACGGTCGCGACGCCGGTGAAGGGCAGCGATTTGTCGATCTCGGACGAGATCGCCCGCTGGCCGGTCTCGCCCAGCACCACGCGCGACCGCTTGATCGCGTCGGAGAGTACCTGATCGTTGCTCGGCAGCTCGCGCAGCTTGGTGCGGGTGGCGTCGTCGAGATAGCGCATCTGGCTCGCGACCAGATCGGGATTGAGCCGGTCGGGTTCGGAGAACACCACGTCGAAGCCGATCGCCACCGCGCCGTTGTGGGTGAGGTTCTGGATCAGATCCGCGATCCGCGTGCGCGGCCATGGCCACTGGCCAAGCTTGGCAAGGCTCTTGTCGTCGATGTCGACGATGACGACCGGCCGCGCCGCCTTGTGGCGCGGATCGATCAATTGGAACATGTCGAAGGTGCGCAGCCGCAATTCCTGGATCGGCAGCGGATCCCACAGGCGCACGGCGGCAAACAGCACCAGCAGCGCAAGGCACATCAGCCGCGCGAAGCCCAGCTTCCGCGCAAACCACCGCCGCAGGATCTTGAGACGTTTCATTCCAATCGGACTTCCTGGCCTGCACCATGCCGCGCGTGCCGATCATGGAGCGTCGGCGCGCGGTTGGCTATTCCCCGAACGCCAGGGACCAAGGGTTTTTTGCTGCGGTCAAGGTGGCAAGGCCGCCGTCACTAGGTGACCTGAGGACCGAAGATGAAGTCACTGGCCTGCAGGTTCGCGCTGACCACGCCCTTCAGCAGGATGGTCTCGTGATTGTCCAGCGTGAGGAGCGTACCGCCATCCTGCGACGCCGGTGACAGATCGTCGATCGAGCTGATGCCGCTGAACTGGCGCAGGTCGATCTTATCGAGGCCAATCTCGAAATCGTTCACGGTGTGCTGGACGGTATCCAGCGAGGATGCCGGGGCGAACACGAACTGATCCTTGGCGCCGCCGCCGATCAACGTGTCGCTCGACTCGGTCGCGAAGATGACGTCCTTGCCGGCAGCGCCTTCCAGGGTGATGCCCTGGCTGCTGTCGCCCTCGACGAAGATGAAGTTGACGGTGTCGGAATGGCCGGCCGAGTCGGACACGATCAGCGTGATCTGGTCGGTCGCGGGCGGCTGGGCGTCGGGATCGGCCCCGGTCGGCTCGTAGGCGATGCCCGCGCCTTGCGCGAGGGCGGCGTTGATCTGTTCAAGCGTGCCGGTCGTCGGATCAATGCTGGCGAGGCTGACGTCCGAATGCGCGGTCGACAGCGTGACGGTGAATGCTTCGGCTGCACCGGCATCGGCGTCCGTGACCACCAGATCGGTAATGACGTCGGTGACGCTGCCCTCGCGGAGATGCTCGACCTGGAAGCTCTCGGTATCGATAACGGGGCCGGTTCCACCGGCGGGCGCCGTCACGCTCGTGCCAATGGTGGTGACATCGTGCGAGACCGCCGTCGTGCCGCCGGTGACGGTGATGTCGATCGTCGCCGGCGACGAAGCGCTGGTGATCCCGCCGGTATAGGTGTCGTCGAGGGCGTGGACGCCCAACGGGTCCGGCGTGCCGGCGAAACCATTTGCCGGAACGAACCGGATCAGCGTGTCGGGGCCGAGTACCAAAGCGGTCGAGTCGCTAACGGAGCCGATGTCGACCCATTGATCGGCGCCGGCGACCTCGTACTGCCAGACGCCCTGCGCAGCGCTGGCCACGTCCGATGTCACCGCAATGGCCTTCAGGCTCGCGCCGGCGTCGGCATCATGGAACTTGTCCGCGAAGAGCGAGCTGATAGTGCTTCCGCTCGGATCGGCGTCATTGCTCGCGACCGGATCCAGCGTGGCGTTCTCAAGCGTCGGTGCGTCGTTGGTGCCGTCGATGGTGATGGTGACGACTGCCCCCGTGCCCATGCCGTACCCGTCATGCGGAACGATCGTGTATTGCAGCGACAGCGTCTGGCCGGCCGCGAGGAAGTCGAAGGCCTCGCCGCCCGAATTGAACTGCCACGTGAACTGGGTATGGGTGGCGGTGCCGTCGAGAATGTCGCCGGAGGGGACGGTGAGATAGTTCAAGAGGTCCGTCTGCGACAGCCCGCCGACGCTACCGGTTTGCGTCACGCCGTCGAGCGTGACCTGGAGCTGGCTGACCTCTACCGTGACGTGATCGGTCGCGTCGACGTCGGAGATCGTCAGCACGCCATGCGTGGACTGGCCCTCATTGGTTTCCTTGAGATCGGCAAGGTCGATGTCGAGGCTTTGGGCGGGGTTGACCGAATTGGCGACCGTGTTGCCGCTGCCGCCGAGCTGGTAGTACGCGGCCAAATTCGTCTCGTGGCCGCTGAGCGCGGTGAAATCGATCGACTGGATCTGCGTCGGCGTGAGTGCGTCGGTCCAGACGCTGACATCCGCGATCGAGCCGAAGAAGCCTTCCGAGCCAAAGCCCGCCGCGCCCGGCTCGCTCGCGCCGCCGATCATCATGTAGGAGTGCGACGGATTCGACGGGCTCCCGTCGATCGGGTTGACCGACCAGGCCTGCGAATATTCGAGATGGCCGTCGAGATAGAGCTTGAAGGTGCCGTTGTCCCGGGTCAGCGCGATGTTGTGCCATTCCGACGCGCCGATTGCCACGCCGGTATCGGCAATCTGGGCGCCGCCCGCCAGGATCTGCAATTCCATTGTGCCGTTGGCATTGACCGTCCCGAGCAGGCCGAAGCCCGTCGTCGAGGTGTTGCCGTTGTAGAACAGGATCTGGCCGTGTCCGGCCTCGGCCCCGCCGTTCCAGTTCACCCGGCCGTCCAGCGTCACGTCATCGGTGGCGACCGTCGGCGCGGCGCCGACCGCGATGGTGTGGCCGTCGAAGCCCATGTCTTCCGAGGCGGCATAGGAAACGACCGGCGCGTCGTTGGTGCCTGTGATCGTGACCGTCACGTCCTTGCTGACCGTGCCACCGTTCTTGTCGTCGAACGTGACGGTGTAGACCTGGGTGATGGTCTGCCCCTCCGCCAGCGACTGCAGCACCGGATCGCTGTTGTCCAGCGTGAAGTACCAGCCCAAAGTCCCGCTGCCGTTGGATTCGGACACCGACGAATCGATCGTGAACGTGCCGATATGCGCGCTCGATCCGAAGCCCGGAAGATCCGAGCTGACGGACGAAGATACGAACGACCAGGTCGCCGTGTGGGTGTCGATCAGGTCGACATCATGAATCGCCAGCGTGCCGTCGGCCGTGAGGGTGGCGCCCTCATCCTCGGTGACCGCACCCTTGGCGGCGTCGGCATCGCTCGTGATCGTCGGCGCGTCGTTGGTGCCTGTGATCGTGACCGTTACGTCCTTGCTGACCGTGCCGCCGTGCTGGTCGTCGAACGTGACGGTGTAGACCTGGGTGATGGTCTGCCCTTCCGCCAGCGACTGCAGCATTGGGTCGCTGTTGTCGAGCGTGAAGTGCCAGCCCAGCGTCGCGCCATTGTCGGTATCGGTCGCGGATTCCGACACCGCATCGATCGAGAACGTGCCGATATGCGCGCCGGCTCCGAAGCCCGGCAGGCTCGAGCTGACGGACGATGATTTGAATGACCACGTCGCCGCATGGGTGTCGGTCAAGTCGACGTCCTGGATCGCCAACGTGCCATCCGCCGTGAGCGAGGCACCCTCGTCCTCGGTCACCGCGCCCGTCGCCGCGACGTCATTGCTCGTGATCGTCGGCGCGTCATTGACGCCCGTGATCGTCACGGTGACGTCCTCGGTGATGACGCCGCCGTGATGATCATCGAACGTCACGGTGTAGACTTGGGTGATGGTCTGGCCCTGCGCCAGCGACTGCAGCACGGCATTGCTGTTGTCCAGCGTGAAATGCCAGCCCAGCGTCGCGCCATTGTCGGTGTCGTCGCCGTACTCCAACACCAACGGGTCGATCGTGAAGGTGCCGATATGCGCGCTGCCGGCATTGAAGCCCGGCAGCGCAGAGCTGATGGACGACGACTTGAACACCGCATCCGCCGCATGGGTGTCGATCAGATCGAGATCCTGGATCGCCAGCGTACCACCGATCGAGAGCGTCAGGCCCGCGTCCTCGACGACATGCCCTGTCGCCGCTGCGGCAGTGCTGGTAATGGTCGGCGCGTCGTTGACACCCGTGATGGTGACGGTGACGTCCTTCGTCACCGTCGCATCGTGATTGTCGGTGAAGGTGACGGTGTAGACCTGGGTGATGGTCTGCCCTTCAGCCAGCGACTGCAGCATCGCATTGCTGTTGTCGAGCGTGAAGTGCCAGCCCAGCGTCGCACCATTGTCGGTGTCATCGCTGTGCTCCAACACCGACTGATCAATCGTGAAGGTGCCGATATTGGTCGTTCCCTCGACAAAGCCGGGCAGATGCGCGCTCGAGGACGAGGTGTTGAACCCCACATGCGCCGTATGGGTGTCGATCAGGTCGAGATCCTGAATCGCCAGCACGCCGTCGATCGACAGCGTCAGGCCGGCATCCTCGATGACTTTGCCGGTTGCCGCCGCCTCGCTGCTGGTCACGGTCGGCGCATCGTTCTTGCCGGTGATGACCACCGTCACGTCCTTCGTGACCGTCCCACCGTGATGGTCGTCCACCGTGACGGTGTAGACCTGCGTGATGGTCTGGCCTTCGGCCAGCGACTGCAGCACCGGGTCGTTGTCGTCGAGCGTGAAGGTCCAGCCCACCGATCCGCGGGAGCTGACGCCCGGGCTTTCGACCACCGAGGTAAGCGCGAACGTGCCGATATGCGAGGTGCCGTCGTTGAAGCCCGGCAGATGCGCGCTCGAAACCGTCGACTTCAGCGAGAAGCTGGCAGTGTGCGTATCCGTGAGATCAGGGTCGTTGAATGTGATGGTGCCGTTGGCCGCGAGCGTGGCCGCATGATCCTCGGTCACCGCACCGGCCGGCGTGGTATCGGCTTCGACGATCGTCGGCAGGTCGTTGGTACCCTCGACATTGACGTCCGCGCCGTTGATGGACACGGTGATCGGCGTGCTGACGACACCGCCGTGGCCGTCATCGACCTGCACGACGTAGTTGAGAGTCAGCGTCTCGCCTTCGGCGAGGAAATCGAACAGATGATCGGGAACGCTGTAGGTCCAGGTGGCCGAGCCGTTGTTGCCGTTCCCGGAGCCCTGCACCACGGTCAGCGGCACCTCGACGGCGGCGATCGCGGCGCGCTGCTCCGGCGTCAGCGTTGCGGTGATGTCGTGGCCCTGCGCATCGAGATATTTGAACGGATGGGCGGACGAGAGCGCCGCGCTCACGATCGGCCGGTCCGTCAGGTCGACATCGGTGAAGGCGACCGTGCCCGTGATGGTGTCGAGCGCCTCGTTGCCGGTGCCGACCTTCTCGATGACTGTGCCGCCCGCCGTCGCGACCGTGGGCTTGTCGTTCGTGCCCGTGATCGTGATGGTGATCGGGATGAACTTGGACTCCGGGCTCACCGCGAAATTGGTGTCGACGCGAACCATGTAGGTCAGCGTCAGCGTTTCGCCGGCCGCGAGGAAGTCGAAGACCTTGTCGGGGATCGTGTAGGTCCAGACCGCCGATCCGTTGTTGGCGTTGCTGGCGTCGGGGACGACGCTGATCTGGATCTGCGTCGCCGCGATGTCCTGCTTCTGGAGCGCGGAGAGCGAGCCGGTGACGTCGTGCTGGCCGGCGTCCTTGTAGACATAGTTCGGTGCGTCGGCGAGGCTGACGCTGGCTGTCGGCCGATCGCCGAGGTTTTGGTCGAGGAACCTGATCAGGCCGGAAATCGTGTCACTATGCGTGTCGCCTGTCGTGTCCGCGCGCTCGGTCAACGCGAACGCCGTCTTCACATTGCCGCCGGCGTCGAAGCTCTGCACGAGCGGCTGGCCGGGAATACGCGTGGAGGACGGCGGGGGCGTGCCGGGTCCCTCCGACCCCTGCGGATTGAGGTTGACGAAGGTCGCGATCACGACGGGGCCGGCGCCCGACTTGAACACCAGGTCCTGGCTCGTCGGCGTGAGCGTGTCGGTGAAGTTCGTGGTCAGCTTGGTGTTGGTGTTGTTGTCGGTGAACTTCAGCGTGAACACGTCCGTGATCAGCTTCTGAACGTCCGGCGACATCAGCGCATTGGAGATCGAGACGTTGCCGCCGCTGATCTGGATCATCTGGCCGGCCTGGTTGACCGTCGCGATCGGCAGCAGCGTGATCTTGTCGAACAGGATGTAGGAGCCCGTCGTGCCGTTCGGCTCGACCAGCACCTGGAAGCTGGCCTGCGGCTGTGGATCGCCGCCGCCGGCGGGAACGACGAAGTTGATCTGGGTCAGCACGGCCGTGCCGCGGATGCCCATGGTGGCGACCGGCGTGTCGATCTTCATGTCGCCGTGCTTGGCGGTCTCGCCGGCGACGAAGGTAATGGTGCCCGCGACGAGGCTCAGCAGCGAGGAATTGCTCGACCCGTTGGGGTCGTAGACCATCTCGTTCAGCACCATCCGCGCATTGGAGGACAGGCCGAACACGGTACCGTCGATGAAGGTGATGCCGAGCGTCGAATCGGCGCCGGTCGAGACCACGTCTCCTTTCTCGACGTTGTCGCCGTTGTTCAGGATGACCGAGACGCCATTGCGGATCGCGGTCGCGCTGCCCACGAGCTTGGTGACGTGGCCGATGACCTGGGCCGCTGCCGCGCCGGGCGCGGCCTGCGCAACCTGGACATAGCCCGTGAGCGCGTTGACGACGTCACCGGTGAGGTGGGCGCCGTCGGGGGAGGCAAGCGCGGCACGCTTGTCGCCCCTGAAATAATCGTGAACGACGAACTCGTTCCCCTCGTGGGACAGCACGAGATCGAGACCCGCGCGCTTGAATTCGCCGTTGAAGATCAGATTGGGGTCGGGAACAACGAACGCGCCCTCGGGCACGTGGCCATGCGCTTTCGCCGTAAAGGAATCGACATGGGCCCCGGCAGGCGAACGGGAGCCCTGGCCGTCCAAAGAAATCGCGGCGTCAAACTGGCCAGCGTAATTCAACCGGGCACCGTAAAAGGGTTAAAATTTAAGTAAGTATCGATTGCCTATGCTTGCATAGCATTAGCAAGTCCTTAGCGATACCATCTATTGCTTGTGTGATTTCGCATCACTTGGCCCCAGCAGGCCCCCTGGGAGGGGACCCGTCCAGAGGAACTGAAGTAATCTCTCAAATATTTTGAAGTTGAATTCGGCCTATTTCCACGCATTTCCAGTCATCCAAAGTAGACTTATGTATAGTCGCGAAGCAGATACTGGCGTCATCTTTTCATCGCGAGGTCCCGCGGCATCCTGCGGCAAATACGGCGTTAAATCTGTGACCCAACTAACAGAACCCCATGAAATAGGGGGTCGTTAGCCATGCGACGCAGATTCGGAACGCCCACAACCTATGTCTGCAATTGGCGCCGTTTCGCGGCAGCCGGACACCTCCTAGCCGGCGAATCGTAAAATTTTACGCAATGTGGACAGGCGCGTTTCAGCCTGTTCCCCGGTTTTGGAACCCCGGCCGGACGCGTTAAGCAGAACAAAACAGCCCGTCTCGCACTATCTCCACGAAAGCAACAAAGCCCGGCGCGTCGAGGTCGAGGGGGACCTGACGAAGCCAGGGAAGGGGATGTCAGATGGAGACCGCTGCTCGCTCGCGCGCCTGGCGCGCAATTCTTGTCCTATGCGGACTGGTCCTGCTCGGGTCGGCCGCCGAGCTTCGCGCCGGCACGCTGCTGTCGCCGGGAGCAGGCGTTCTCGTGCGCAAATCCGCCGAGCCGTTCGGCGTGTTCGCCTTCGCGATTTCGTCCGGCAGCCTGCAGCAGAAATGGTCGGCGCTGAAGAACAGGCTCGACGACGACATGGTGCAGCTTGCGCTTTGCGACGGCGACCGGGACAATTGCGCATCGCCCGCGGCCTTGAGGCTGCTCGCCATCGTCGACCAGGCCCGTGCTCGCGACGGCCGCGCCCGGCTCGGCGAGACCAATCGCGCCATCAACCTCGCCATCCACCCCGCCAATGACGGCATCGACGACGTCTGGAGCTCGCCGCTTGCGACCTTCGCCCGCGGCGCCGGCGATTGCGAAGACTACGCCATCGCCAAGCTGGCCGCTCTGCGGCTGTCAGGCGTCGCCGCTGAAGACCTCCGCATCGTCGTGGTGCGCGACGTCAGGGCCGGCGAAGAGCACGCGGTCGCCGCCGCAAAGCTCGACGGCCGCTGGTTGATGCTCGACAACCGCCGCATGGCGATGGTCGAGGACGAAGCTGCGCGGAGCTACCAGCCGCTGTTCGCGCTCTACCAGTCGGCCGTGCTGAAATATGTCGACGAGCCCGCGCGGCTCTCGATGGTCGCCGCCGAGGCACATTGATCTTCCCGTAGCCCGATCCCAGACAACCCCATTCCACCCCGCGATCCGAACCGCTAGCATGGCGCCTTCCATGCGGGGGCGACTGGAATGCGGTTCATCGTGCTGACTGTGCTTGCGCTGCTGGCGCTCGCGACGCCCGCGGCCGCCCAGTCGGACCCAGCCATCGCCGACCGGCTGCCGCTGTTCGCCAAAAACAACTGCCGGCAGATTCGCGACCCCGGCAATCAATTGTTCTGCGGTGATGCAGCGCTCGCCGCCGCCGCCGAGAAGCTGAGCGTGGCGATCGAAGGGCGCCTCGCCCGCCTGCCCGATCGGCTGCCTGCGATCGAGGAGAATGCGATCTGGATCCGCCAGCGCAACCTCGGCTGCGGCATCATCGGCCAGACCGCGATCCGCACCGACGAGTTCGACCGGGTGAAGGCCTGCCTGCTCAAGGTGACCGAGGAGCGTGCCGCGATCGTGCGCGATCCCGATTTCGACTGCCTTGCAGCGAACACCGCAGCGGGCGCACTGATCTGTGCTGACCCCTCGCTGGCGCTGGCCGAAACCGAGCTCAATGGCCAGGTGCTCGGCCTGATCGCCAAGCTGGACCCGACCGCGGCGCGCTTTGCCTTCGCCGAATATGGCAGGTGGACCCGCGAGCGCGATCGCAAATGCAATCTGGTCGGCAAGGAGAATGTGCCGCTGCAGGAACTTCAATCCGCGGAGGATTGTCTCGCCGGGCATTTGAAGCGCAGGACCGACGAGATCCGCGCGGCGAAGGGCGACCCCAAGAAGGTGTTCGGTCGGCAGGTCGCGGCCCGCATCCCAGACACCGACGCGGTCGACTTCTGCGCAGCACGCATCCATGCGGCCAATTCGTGCGGCAATTTCCTGCGCATCAACCGCGTCTTTGCTCTCGACAGCCAGGTCACAGACCAGGAGGCCCAGGTCACGGGCGAGATCGAGATGGCGGTGCTGGCGCCGTTCACTGTGTGTAGCAAGGTCGCCTTCAGCTGCACCGGCACCTGCTGGGACGCGAGGACAGGGCTTCCGCAGCCGGGCGCCGGCAACAAGGAGCGCACGGCCGAAGCCTTCAACGTCACACGGCGCTTGCGGATCCAGCGCACTTTTGCATTCGTCAAAGCCGCCGACGGCTGGCGCTGCCGTGAGGATGAGCTGGCGCCGGTGAATTCGGGGACGGCCGGCGGGGGATCGTAGCACTTACCCTCCCCTGGAGGGGGAGGGTCGGCTCACATGGAGCGCAGCGAAATGTGAGACGGGGTGGGGTGACGGTCTCTCGGCTTTGCGGCACTGCCCGCGCCGAGAGATCACCCCACCCCGCTCGCGCTACGCGCGATCGACCCTCCCCCTCCAGGGGCGGGTGAAAGCGAAGCATCAAAACATCAGATTGTCCTTCACCAGCACCCAGCGGCCGCCCTTGACCTGCTGCACCTGGGTGATGGTGTTGGCGAGGTGGTCGGTCTTGGAGAACTTGGTCGGCGGCGAGTTGAAGATGTCGAGGAATTTCTCGCCCGACTCCAGCGAGTCCAGCATCTTCTGACCGGTGAGGTCCTTGCCCGCCTTCTGCGCGTAGAAGGCGAAGGTCATCATCGCATTGTAGCCGATGATCGCCTGGGTGTTGGCGTCGGTGCCGAACATTTTCTTGTAGTTGACGAGCCAGTCCTTCACCTTGCCCTTGGCTGTGTCCTCGTAGGGAATCTCGAAGCCGCTCGCGGCGTAGAGCCCCTCGACCGCCTCCTTGCCGAGCAACGGCACTTCCATCACGTTGGTCGGCGTGGCGCCGAGGAAGGTGACGTCCCAGCCGAGCTTCTTGGCTTCGGTCATGGCGCCGATGGGTTCGCGCAGCACCGCTCCGAGCACGACGAGGTCGCAGCCGTCGGACTTCATCTTGGCGACCTGCGCGCTGAAGTCGGAGGCGCCGCGCTTGTAGCTCGTGATCGACGCCGGCTGCACCTTCATGGCGGTGAGCTGCTGGTTGAAGCCGTCGAGCACGTTTTTGCCGTACTCGTCGTCCTGATGCATGATGCAGGGCTTCTTGAAGTTCTTCCACTCCATCATGTATTTCAGCGCCGCGCGCGTGCTTTCGACATAGGGCAGCAGATTGTTGAACTTCAATCGCTCCTGCGGCTTGGCCGGATCGAACTTGAAGGTGAACTCGGCAGCCGTGAGCGGAAACAGCTGAAGCACGCCGGCATCGAGCAGGATGTCCTGCGCGGCGAGCACGGTCGGCGATCCCATTGCTCCGACCATCGCGAAGATCTTGTCGCGCTCGATCAGCTTTTGCGACGCCAGCACGGCCTTCTTCGGATCGTAGCCGCTGTCCTCGACGACCAGGCGGATCTTGCGGCCGTTGACGCCGCCGGCCGCGTTGATCTCCTCGACCGCCATCTTCATGCCGTTGGAAACCGGGACGCCCCAGCCCTTGATCGGGCCCGAGAGATCCTGGTGCGTGCCGACGACGATCTCGCTTGCCGAGATGCCTTCATTGGTGACCTTGGTTTGCGCCGCGGCCGGCAGACAGGTGAGCACCATTGCACTAACAGCAAGGCCGAACGCGCTGAACGATTTCGACATCGACGTCTCCTCTCCTAAAGGCCCGTGTTACGCGAAGGGCGGGGGCCGTCGCTCCTTCGCTTTCTCGAACGTGACTTTTTTGCGCATGCCCTTCCCGGAAAACCGGTTGCCACTTTTCCGGGGCATGCACATGCGTCACGCCACCGCGCGCTGGCGATACATCGCTTCGATCTCGGCGGCGTAACGCTTGTTCACGAAGCCACGCTTCAGCTTCATAGTCGGGGTCAGCTCCTCGTCTTCCGGCGTGAGCTGGCGCTCGATCAGGTAGAACTTCTTGATGGTCTCGACGCGGGCAAAATTGCCGTTGACCTGCTCGATCTCGCGCCAGATCAGGTCCTGGATCTCCATTGCCCGGCACAGGCTGGCGTAGTTGGTGAAGGGGATGTCATGGTCCTGGGCGAATTTCTCGACATTCTCCTGGTCGATCATCACGAGGCAGGTCAGATACGGCCGCTGGTCGCCGATCACGACGGCGTCCGAGATGTAGGGTGAGAATTTGAGCTGGTTCTCGATCTCGGACGGCGTGATGTTCTTGCCGCCGGAGGTGATGATGATGTCCTTCATCCGGTCGGTGATGCGGATGAAGCCTTCATTGTCGATGGTGCCGACGTCGCCAGTGTGCAGCCAGCCGCGGGAATCGATGGTCTCGGCGGTCTTCTCCGGCTGGTTCAGATAGCCCATGAACAGGAAATCACCCTTGATCAGGATCTCGCCTTCCGGCGACAGCGCAACCTCGCCCCAGGGCACGGCGGTGCCGACCGAGCCGAGCTTGATCCTCTCCGCCGGCATCATGGTGGCGACGCCGCAATTCTCGGTCTGGCCGTAGAGCTCGTGCATGTCGATGCCGAGCGCGAGATACCAGCGGATCAACTCGGGCGCGATCGGCGCCGCGCCGGTGAAGGCCACGCGGCAGCGATCGAGCCCGATCATGCGGCGGATGTTGCGGAATGCGACCCGGTAGGCGATGCGGCTTGCGAGCCGCAGCGACAGCGGCGGCGCCTTGCCCTCGAGCCTGTAGTCGACCATGCGGTAGCCGACGGCGATGGCGCGGCGGTAGACCCATTGCTGCAGCGGCGTCGCATCCTTCAGCGCGATGGTCACGGCGGAATAGAATTTCTCCCAGATGCGCGGCACCGCCAGGAAAACGGTCGGCTGCACCTCGCGCAAATTGTCCGGCACGGTCTCCGGGCTTTCGGCGAAGTTCATCACCGAGCCGAGCGCGACTGAGATGTAATAGCCGCCGATGCGTTCGGCGACGTGGCAGAGCGGCAGGAAGATCAGCCGCTCATCGTCCTCTCGCGCCGGGATGAAGTCGTTGGCGTGCCGCATCTGGTGCGTGACGCTGCGGTTGGCGTGCATCGCGCCCTTGGGCGGACCGGTCGTACCGGACGTGTAGACCAGAATCGCGAGATCGGCGGCGCTGCGGCTGTCGATCATCTCCTGCCACAGCGCTTCGCGGCCGACCATGTGATTGCGGCCGAGCGCACGAAACTCGTCGAGCGACATCACCATGTCGTCGGAGAAGCCGCTGAGGCCTTCCATGTCGAACACAATGATCTTCTGCAAGGTGGCGCAGCGGGCGCGGCAGGCGAGGATCTTGTCAAGCTGCTCCTCGTCCTCGGCGAAGATCACCTTCGTCCTGGAATCATTGACGAGATATTCGACCTGGGACGATGCGTCGGTCGGATAGATGCCCGAGGCAACACCGCCGGCGCACAGGATGCCCATGTCGGCATGGACCCACTCGGGAACGGCGTTGGCGATGATCGAGGCGACGTCGCCTGGCATGAAACCGGAGGCGCGCAGCGCGTAGGCGATTTCCTTCGATATCTCCAGCCATTCGCGCCAGCTGGTCGGCTGCCAGATTCCGAATTTCTTCTCGCGGATCGCCGGCCGATCGCCTCGCGTCTCGGCGGCGCGCAGAAAGCTCTTCGCGATCGTATCAGCGACCGTCAGCACCGCCGTTCGGGCCATGCGCCTCTCCTCCCTGTCGCCTGCCTCCGCTGCCTGCCTTACGGCGGTCTTCCGTTGCGGATGACAGGTTCATCTTACTGCCAGCACGTCCTCACCGCCACGTCTTCTTCTTTTTCCAGCGCCGCTCGCCTCGCGCGCCGGCTTCCTTGGCGCCAAGGTAGAACTCCTGGATGTCCTGGGAATGCATCAAGCGGTCGCAGCTGTCGTTCATGACGATGCGGCCGATCTCCAGCACATAGCCGTAATGTGCCGTTTCCAGCGCCACCTTGGCGTTCTGCTCGACCAGCAGGATCGACATGCCCTGCTCCTCGTTGACGCGGCGGATGATGGTGAAGATCTCCTTCACCAGCAGCGGCGACAGACCGAGCGAGGGCTCGTCGAGCAGGAGCAGCGTCGGCCGGTTCATCAGCGCGCGGCCGATCGCGAGCATCTGCTGCTCGCCGCCGGAGAGCTGGCCGGCCGGCTGGTTGATGCGCTCCTTCAGCCGCGGGAAATAGCCGTAGACGCGCTCGAGATCCTCCGCCACGCCGTCGCGGTCCTTGCGCGGATAGGCCCCCATCATCAGGTTCTCACGCACCGACAGGAACGGAAAGACCTCGCGTCCCTCCGGCACGTGGCTGAGGCCGAGCCGCACGATCCGGTCGGCCTCCATGCGCTGGATCGGCTTGCCCATGAATTCGATCGAGCCCTTCTGCGGGTCGAGAATGCCCGAGATCGTCTTCAGCACCGTGGTCTTTCCGGCGCCGTTGGCCCCCAGCAGCGTGACGATGCGGCCGCGCGGCACCTCCAGCGAGATGCCGCGGATCGCCATGATCGGCCCGTAATAGCTCTCGATGTTGGAGAGTTTCAGGATGATCTCGGGCTTGACGGCGGCGTCCATGCGTCAGGCTCCCAGATACGCTGCAACGACATCGGGATGCTGCTGCACCTCGGCGGGCGAGCCCATCGCCAGCACCCTGCCGTAGTTCAGCGCGATGACACGATCAGAGACACGGTTGACCAGCGACATGTCGTGCTCGACCATCAGCACGGTGATGCCGAGCTCGCTCTTCATGTCGCGGATCCAGAACGACATGTCGTCGGTCTCCTCGACATTGAGTCCGGATGACGGCTCGTCGAGCAGGATCAGCTTTGGCTCCGAGCACAATGCGCGCGCCAACTCGATCACCTTGCGCACGCCGTAAGGCAGGCCGGAGATCAGCTTGTCGCGATAGGGCTCGAGATCGAGAAATTCGATGACCTGCTCGACCCTGCGGCGATGCATCTTCTCGTTGGCCCGTACGCTGGGCAGGAACAGGAACTCCTGCCAGAGCTGCGTGGTCGAATGCCGATGGCGGCCTACCAGGAGGTTGGAGAGCACGGTCGCATTCTCGAACAGCTCGATGTTCTGGAAGGTGCGGGCGATGCCGAGTCGCGCGATGTCGTAGGGCGGCTCTTCCGTGATGTCCTGGTCCTCGAAGAAGATACGGCCCGAGGTCGGCCGGTAGATCCGCGAGATCAGATTGAAGATCGAGCTCTTGCCCGCGCCGTTCGGCCCGATGATCGAGAGGATCTCGCCCTTCTCGACCGCGAAGGACACCGCATCGACGGCCTTGAGGCCCCCGAAATGCAGCGACAGGTTCTCGGCGCGGAAATAGCTCATCGGTTCCGCTCCGACTTCACGTAGATCTTCTGCCGCTTGAAGGTCGCGCGCTTGTAGAGCGGGAACAGCTGAAAGAAGAGTTTGATCTTGAGCCAGCGGCCGTAGAGCCCGAGCGGCTCGAACAGCACGAACAGCACGATGATGATGCCGTAGATCGCACCTTTCAGGCCGTTGAGCGAGGCAAAGGCGGCGACGGTCGATTTGATGTTGCCCGCTGTGGCCGGGCCGGCGCCGAACGTCGCCGCGACTCCGGCGATCATGCCGGGCATGTCGTCCTTAAGGTACGTCAGGAACGGATCGATCATCACGATGAAAATCGCCCCCAGCACCGCGCCGTGCAGGCTGAAGGTGCCGCCGATCAGGATCACGATGATGAACTCGATCGAGAGCTGCAGCGTGAACATCTCCGGCGAGATGAAGGACAGCTTGTGGGCGAACAGCACGCCGGCAAAGCCGGTGATCGCCGCCGAGATCGCAAAGGACTTCACCTTGTAGAGCGCGACATTGATGCCCATGCTGCGCGCCGCCGTCTCGCTGTCGCGGATCGCGACGAAGGCGCGACCGGTCGGCGAGCGCAGCAGATTGAGGGTGCCGACGATGGTCAGCACCAGCACGGAGAGGCAGAGGAAATAGAATGTCGGGCTATCGCGCGGCACCGTGACGCCGAACAGCGACAGCGTCTTGACCCGCATGCCCTCGTTGCCGTTGGTGACGCTTTCCCAGCGCGCCAGGATCTCCTCGACGATCAGGGCGAAAGAGATGGTGGCGATGACGAGGTAGATGCCGGTGAGGCGCAGCGCGGGAAAGCCGACCATCGCGCCGATGATGCCGGTCAGGCCGCCCGCGGCGAGGAAGTAGACCGGGAACGGCACGTTGTATTTCTGCAAATAGGCCGCGGTGTAGGCCCCGATGGCGAGGAATGCGGCGTGGCCGAGCGAGGCCTGGCCGGTGAAGCCGGTCAGGATCAGCAGCGCAACGCCGACGGTCGCATAGATGCAGACGAAGACGAGCTGGCTCATCAGATAGCTGGAGAGCACGAAGGGCGCGATCAGCAGCAGCGTGAGCAGGACTCCGTAGGAGACGATGTAGCCCGAATGCGGGAATAGCTTGATGTCGTCCTCATAGTCGGTCTTGAACAGAAAGCGCATGGCGTTCAGACCTTCTTGCGGACGTGATGGCCGAACAGGCCTTCAGGCTTCAACAGCAGCACGGCGAGCAGCACTAGGTACGGCGCGACGTCCTTCCAGCCTTCAGGCAGGTAGAAGCCGGCCATGCTTTCGATCACCCCGATCAGGACGCCGCCGACCACGGCGCCCGGGATCGAGCCGAAGCCGCCGAGCACGGCCGCGGGAAACGCCTTCAGGCCGAGCACGAGACCGACATTGGAATGGATGAAGGTGATCGGCGCCAGCAACACGCCGGCGCAGGTGGCGACCGCCGCGCTGATCGCCCAGACGATCGACACCACGCGCTTGACCGGGATGCCCATGTAGTAGGCCGCGAGCATGTTCTCGGAACTCGCGCGCATCGCGGTGCCGAGCGTGGTCTTGTTGAAGAACAGATAGAGCAGCGCGCACAGGATCATCGTCGCCGCGATCACCGACAGCTTGTCGTAGGCGAGCACCAGCGAGCCGATGCGCAGCACGCCCTGGCTGAAGGGCGTCTCGATCTTCAGGTCATCGGTGCCCCAGATCATGCCGGCGATCGAGCGCAGGAAATAGCCGAGCCCGATCGTCGCCATGATGATGGAGAACTGCGGATAGCCGAGGATCGGCCGCACCACCACGCGCTCGGCCAGCATGCCGAACAGCGCCATCGCGGCCACCGCACCGGCAAAGCCGATCCAGTAGTTCAGGCCCATCATGCCAATGAAGGTGAAGGCGAAGAAGCCGCCGAGCATCATCAGATCGCCCTGGGCGAAATTGACGACCTCGGTGGCTTTGTAGACGAGCACGAAGCCGAGCGCGATCAGGCCGTAGACGCAGCCGAGCGCAACACCGCTGACCAGCTGCTGAACGAAATCCAGCATTGACGCGCGTCCTCCCGATACAACCGGCGGTTCTTCCCGACCGCCTTGCCGCATCTTGTGTCCAGTCGCTACGCAGTCGTTTCGCCGCGTTAGCTCCATTTGTCCGGAACCAATTCAGCCTGAACCATTCAGCGCTGTCAACAAACGGTGACTTGCCGTTAGTCCAATCCGGATGACGGAATTTGCTGCGGCGCGATTCACCGCGCCGAAACATCTTCAGGTCATGGTCGCGAGCGATGCAAAACCGGATGGTGTGGCCGTCATGAAGCCGGACAGCTCGGCGCTGGAAGTTAAGGGGTTAACGAAGCGTTTTGACCGTCTGGCGGTCGATAGCCTCGATCTCACCATCCACGCCGGCGAATTCTACGCGCTGGTCGGCCCCAACGGCGCCGGCAAGACCACCACTTTGCGCATGGTTGCGGGCCTCTTGCGCCCCGATGCCGGCGCGGTCTCGATCTTCGGCATCGATGCGCTCCAAGATCCCGTCGCCGCCAAGCAGGTGATGGCGTGGGTCTCCGACGAGCCCATGATCTACGACAAGCTGACCCCGCTCGAATACCTCGAATTCGTCGCCGGCCTCTGGGGCATCGCGCCGTCGGTCTCCGAGCCGATCGCGCACGACCTGCTCGGCTCGCTCGGCCTCGAGCCGCACCGGCACGAACGCTGCGAGGGCTTTTCCAAGGGCATGCGCCAGAAGGTCGCTCTCGCCGGCGCGCTGGTGCACGATCCCCGCCTCATCATCCTCGACGAGCCGCTGACGGGGCTCGATGCCGTCTCTGCCCGCCATGTGAAGGGCCTGCTCAGCGAGCGCGTCCGCGCCGGCTGTACCGTCATCATGACCACGCATATCCTGGAGGTGGCCGAGCGCATGGCCGACCGCATCGGCGTGATCGCCTCGGGCCGCCTCGTCGCCGAGGGCACGCTGGCCGAGCTGCGGCAACAGAACGGCCATGCCGACACCAGCCTGGAGGATCTCTTCATCGCGCTGGTGACGATTCCGGAAGCCGCATGAGCTCGGCAACCGCGCTGTCCTGGTTTGCGCGCCACGAGCTCCGGCTCGCCTGGCGCGAATGGCTCGCCATGATGACCGGCGGACGGCGCAAGCGGACGCGCGCGGCCATCATCGGCCTCGTCTGCTTCGCCGCGCTGCTGCACCTGCCGGCCTGGGCGGTGATCGGCCGCTTCGCCGATCTGCAGCTGCCGCTCGACAAATCCTCGCTGATCGTGATCTCGGCGACGATCTTCCTCGCCTGGACCCTGATGCTGTCGCAGGCGATCGAATCGGTGACGCGGGTGTTCTACGCCCGCGCCGATCTCGACCTGATCATGTCCTCGCCGGCAACGCTTGCCAATCTGTTCTCGGTTCGCATCGCCGCGATCGCGCTGACCGTCACGGTGATGGCGCTGCTGTTCTCGACGCCCTTCATCGACGTGCTCGTGATCGGCGGCGGCGCGCGCTGGCTTACGGCATTCGGCGTGGTCGTGGCGATGGGCCTGTCGGCCGCGGCGATCGCGATCGCCGTCACCATCCTGCTGTTTCGCCTGATCGGGCCGGCGCGGACGCGCCTGATTGCCCAGATCCTCGCCGCGATCATCGGCGCCGGCTTCGTGATCGCGCTCCAGGTCGCCGCGATCATGTCCTACGGCACGCTGTCGCGCTTCACCATCCTGACCTCGGGTAGCGTGGCCGCTCATGCCCCCGACGCCGACAGCATCTGGTGGTGGCCGGCGCGGGCGGCGATGGGCGACAGCGAAGCGCTGCTGCTGCTCCTCGCTCTCGCTTTGGTGCTGCTCGGAAGCGTCATGGCGATCTTCTCGCATCGCTTTGCCGACACGGCGATCGATGCCGCAGCCTACGGCACCTCCGGCAGCAAGCGCGCCAGGGAGCGCCCATTCCGCGGCGGGTCGCGGCAACAGGCGCTGCGGCGCAAGGAATTCCAGCTGCTCTGGCGCGATCCCTGGCTGATCTCGCAGACCCTGATGCAGCTGCTCTATCTGGTGCCGCCGGCGCTGCTGCTCTGGCGCAATTTCGCCGACAGCTCGGCGGCGCTGACGCTGATCACGCCCGTCATCGTGATGGCGGCCGGACAGCTCGCCGGCGGGCTCGCCTGGCTGACGATCTCCGGCGAGGACGCTCCCGACCTCGTCGCCACCGCGCCGCTGACGGCATCCAGCGTCATCCGCGCCAAGATCGAGGTGGTGCTGATCGCGATCGCCGTGATCTTCTGCCCGCTGGTCGCGGCGCTTGCGCTCGCCTCGCCCTACCAGGCCGCGATCAGTGCCGGCACCATCATCATCAGCGCGGCCTCCGCGACCGCGATCCAGCTCTGGTTCCGGGTGCAGGCCCGCCGCAGCCAGTTCCGCCGCCGCCAGACCTCGTCGCGGCTCGCGACCTTCGCCGAAGCCTTCTCCTCGATCGGCTGGGCCGCGACGGCGGCGCTGCTGCTTGCGCTCCCCGTTGCGGGCCTCATCAGTGGCCTGATCACCGCGAGCCTCGTTGCGATCACCTGGAAGTTCAGCCCAAGGCGGCAATGAGGGCCGGCTTGAATGTAAGGCTGATCTGCCTTACATCTCCTTGCATCTCAGAACCTGCGAGGCGGCCATGGGCGAGCTTACCGTCACAGCCAAGGGACAAGTCACGCTGCGGAAAGATCTCCTGGAGCACCTGGGTGTGCATCCGGGCGACAAGATTTCGATCGAGAAACTTCCAGGCGGCAGGGTAGAGGTGAAAGCTGCTCGGCCGACGGGACAGATTTCGGATGCGTTCGGCTTCCTGAAAGGAAAAACGAACGATCGATCGCTGTCGATCGAGGAGATGAACGAAGTCATTGCTGGCGGCTGGGCCGGCAAGCGATGAAGATAACCCCCGACACCAACGTCTTGGTGCGGGTTCTGGTCGGAGATGACGCCGAACAGAGCAAGGTGGCCGAAGCGCTTCTCGAGAAGGCCGACCTCATAGCCATCTCGATCCCTGCACTGTGCGAGCTGTCCTGGGTCCTCTCTCGAGCCTACAAGACTTCTGCTGATAATATCGCGGCTTCGATCCGGCACCTGATCTATGCCTCCAATGCCGTCGTCGACCGACCCGCAGCCGAGGCTGGATTAGCGTTCCTCGAGGCCGGAGGCGATTTCGCCGATGGCGTCATCGCCCACGAGGGCAATTGGCTTGGAGCTGATACCTTCGTGTCCTTCGATAAGAAGGCGGTGAAACTCATCGAAGCGAGCGGCGGATTAGCGCGGATGCCTTAGCGTCCGTTTTTCTTCGCGCCAGCCTCTCGCCCTATCTCTTTTGAGGATGATCTCCGCTTAAAACTTGTTGGTATGCGCTTCCGCCATGCGCGCGCCTTGCCAGGCCCGCGCGTCAGGTGTCGAAAGCCGGCTGCGTGCGGCGGACCGCAGCGACCTTGCCTCGATCCATCAGGCGCCTGACCCAGTTGCGCCCGGGCTCTTCGACAAGACGATAGGTTGCAACCGACAGCACGACGGTCAACAGCAGCATCGCGACTTGCAGAAGATCGCCGAGCCACAGCGATCCATGCATGGACATCACCTTCGTCGGCTCATGGCCCGAGCTCAACGCGTAGGAGACGAACAAGTCCGTATGCGCGAGCCGCTCGACCACCATGAGGATCGCCCGCGCCACGGCCCTGACGAGCGGATGCAGCATGTAGATGGAATAGGTCAGCGTTCCGATCACGAGCATGAACGGCACCGTCAGCTTGCGACTGACCGCACCGGCTTCACGCGCGAACACCAGAACCACCAGCGTAAACACGACCGGCGAGGCCACCTGCAAAGCGACGCTGCCTCCGGCGAGGGAGACATAAGCTATGACGAGCAGAAAGCTCGCCGTCTCCAGCAACGTCTCGCCGGATGTCGTCAGGCGAGCGCGCAGCACCGGAAAGCGCTCTCGTAGGTCGAAGGAGAGAACACCGAGCGCGAAGCCATAAAGACAGCGCACCAGACCGTAGTCGTACGTCGCGTTCATCCCATCCGGGCTGATGGTGGCGAGCACGATCGGCCCGGCCATGATCGGGAGCAGCCAGGGCCAGATCGCCGGTCCGATCCTGCTGACGACCGCGGCGAAGATCACATAGGCGGCGAACTCGGCGCTGATGCTCCAGCTCGCGAAATTCAGCCAGTTCTGCGGATTGACGCCGAGCCCCTGCAGGAGAAGCAGGTTGGTGACGATGGCCTGCAGCAGATTCGGGCCGATACCGTCCTTCGCAGCGTCGATGGGAATGAACAGCAGCAACGTCACGAGATGCAGCGGATAGATCCGTCCGAGCCGCAGGATGAGGAAGCGGCCGATGCCGAAGCCCTCGGCGAGGCGCGAGCGATAGTTCGACGCGATGACGAAGCCGCTCAACACGAAGAAGAAATCGACGAACAAATAGGCATGCCGGGTGAGCGGCAGGAAGGACAGATGGCTGATCACGTCGAAGTGAAACAGAGCAACCATGCAAGCGCAAATGCCGCGCCAACTGTCGAGCGCATGATATCGGGTGATATTTGCAGCCGCGTCCATTGGAAATGGGTAGGCAAGACCCGACACCGGAACAAGCCGAGGCTGAGTCTATGCTTAATGTGGCACGCGGTCCGAGAACAGCTGCAGCGCGATCCCTCTCCGCCGAACTCAGTTGGATTGGCCTGGCGCCCGTCGGCCGGCACCTGAAAGCTTCGGCTGCGGCCGGAGCGAGGGTGCGACACTGACGCGCTGGTGATGGCAGCCCATTGGCTACGCACAGCATTGCACGCTAGACTTTCCCCTGACACATCGGGGACGGATGCATGTGGCGACTGGTTTCGACGGCTCTGGCGCTGTTCAGCTTACCCTTCGCGCCTGCTCTCGCCCAGCAGCCGCCGCGCAGCGAGTGCCTAGCGATGGCCAATGCCGCGCCGCGGGCCATGCCCGTCGCGTTTCGGCAGGCCGCCGGCGCCGCCGAGGTCGAGATCACCTATGCCGGCCACTCCACCTATTTCATCGACACGCCCGGCGGCTTGCGCATCGCGACGGATTATAGCGGCGCCTATCAGGTTGGGCGGCTGCCCGACGTCGTCACCATGAACCGGGCCCATAGCACGCACTACTCGCTGTTTCCCGACAAGCGCATTCCTCACGTGCTGCATGGCTGGAGCGAGGACGGCAAGCCGGCGATCGTGTCGGAGCGCATCGGCGACACCTTCGTCCGCAACGTCACCACCGACATCCGTCGCTATTTCGGCGACGATGCCGGCGCCGACATGATCCGCGACGGCAATTCGATCTTCATCTTCGAGGTCGCCGGCCTCTGCATCGGCCATCTCGGCCACCTCCATCACAAGCTCGACGACAGTCATTTCGCCCAGATCGGACGGCTGGACATCGTGATGGTGCCGATCGACGGCACCTACACCATGTCGCTCGACGGCGTCTCCGAAATCACCAAGCGGCTGCGCGCCTCGGTGGTACTGCCGATGCACCGCTTCGCCACCCCACTCGACGAGTTCATGCGCCGGATCGGCCAGCAATTCGAGATCGACCGCCGCTCGGAGCGGTCCTTCCGGATGTTGCGGGATGCGCTGCCCGCGAAGCCGACGGTGATCATCCTCGACGGCGTCTGAGGCGCAATTTTCTCCAAGCCGGCCGCCGCCTTTCGGTGCTGGTCTCCTGTGAGAGGAGATCGACATGACCGATTTTGCGAGATTGTTGCACGCCGATGGACCGAATCCCGAGCATGCCGCGGCGCTGCAGCTCTACGGCCGCTTCGTCGGCGACTGGGATGCCGAGATCACCGCCCATGGATCCGACGGCGCAAAACACACGACGCCCGGCGAGATTCATTTTGGCTGGGTGCTGGAGGGGCGCGCCGTCCAGGACGTCTGGATCATTCCCCGCCCGGCAGGCGCGCCGGCGTTTCCGATCGCCGGCAATTGGTACGGCACGACGCTGCGGGTTTACGATCCGACCATCGATGGGTGGCGGATTTCCTGGTTCGATCCCGCGCGCAGCGTCTTCCGCCAGCAGATCGGCCGCCCGCGCGGCGATGACATCGTGCAGGAAGGCACGACTGATACCGGCGAGCTGACGCGCTGGAGCTTTACGGAGATCACCGAGGAGGCCTTCCATTGGCTCGGTGAGGTCAAACCGGCCTATGCATCCGATTGGCGGCTGGTCGTCGATGTGAGGACGACGCGACGGAAGGGCTGACGACGCCGCTGTGCTCGCGACGACGGGCGCGGTTGCGCGGCACGCGCTGCTGCATGCGGAGATCAGGTGCTAAGCTCTCGGCACAAAAAACATGAGGGAGCGAACGCCGATGTCTGCAAGCGGGTTGCCCGCCAATACGAGCGGATTGTTCGTCGAGCCGCGCGAGGACTGGCTCGCGCTGCATCGGGAGGAGATCATCGATCCCGCGCGGCCGATCGTCGATCCTCACCACCATCTCTGGAATCGCGGACATCGCTATCTCATCGAGGAGATGGCTGATGACATCGCCTCCGGCCACAATGTCGTCGCCACCGTCTACGTCGATTGCCGCTCGATGTATCGCGCGCATGGGCCCGAAGCGTTCCGGCCCGTCGGCGAAGTCGAATTCGCCAACGGCGTCGCCGCGATGAGCGCGAGCGGAGGGTACGGCAAGGCCGCGATCTGCGCCGGCATCGTCAGCCACGCCAATCTGCTGCTGGGCGACGCCGCAAAAGGCGTGCTGGAAGCGGAGATCGCGGCCGGCATCGGCCGCTTCCGCGGCATCAGGCATTCCTCGGCCTGGGACCAAGACCCCGCCGTTGCCGGCATGTATGCGAACAGGCCGAAGGGATTGTTGCAAGACCCGACCTTCCGCAAGGGCTTTGCGTGCCTGGCGCCGCTGAACCTCAGCTTCGATGCCTGGTTGTTTCATCCGCAGATCGGCGAGCTCACCGAACTGGCGCGCGCCTTCCCGGACACCAGGATCGTGCTCGACCATTGCGGCGGGCCGGCCGGGGTGGGCCGCTTCGCCGGGCGACGCGAAGAGGTGCTTGCGCAATGGCGCACCTCGATCCGGGAGATCGCCAGATGCGAGAACGTGGTGGTGAAGCTCGGCGGTCTCGCGATGTGCCTGCTCGGCTACGACTTCCATTTGCGCGAGAGGCCGCCGTCGTCCGCGGAGCTTGCCGCGGCGTGGCGCCCCTATGTCGAAACCTGCATCGAGGCGTTCGGCCCTGGGCGTGCGATGTTCGAGAGCAATTTTCCGCCGGACAAGGGCCAGTGCAGCTATCAGGTGATCTTCAACGCCTTCAAGCGCATCGCCGCGCCGCTGAGCGAGGCCGAGAAGAGAGCCCTGTTCTCGCAGACCGCGATCGACGTGTACCGGCTCGAGCTGCCGTCATGACGAAAAGAGGGGCCGGGATATGATCCCGACCCCTCTTCGTCGTGGCCGCTGGGAAGCGTCCTTGAAAGAGACTAACCGGCCCCCATCAGCGAGGCGGGACGGCGCTCGCCGGTGGAGGTGAAGATCTTCTTCAGCTTGTTGACGACACGGATCAGGAAGCCGATCATCACGGGATTGGTCTTGCGGCAGAAGGCGATCTTCTTGACGTAGCCTTCGACATGCCATTTGGCATGGGCGCCGTCGCGGAAGAAGATGACGTCGCCGGGGCCGTAGCGCTTCGGCGGCATGCCCTCGCTCTCGAGCACGATCGATCCTTCCATGATCATGATCGTCTCGTCGATATCGTAGTACCAGTTGAAGCGACCTTCGGTGCAGTGCCAGATGATTGTCGAGGCGGTGCCGTCGGCGCTGGTGGAGAGGATGTGCGAACGCGACACCGGGTTGCCTTCGATGATCCAGGACGGCTCGATCGGCCGCAGCTCGAGGTCGACATTGCAACTACCGATTTCAATCAATGAACGCGACATCTTCTTCCCCAGAGGATATAATAAGTATGGCCGGGTCTCGGCCCGGATTGTTTCGAAAGATGTTGGAACGCTAGTCATCGGTTTTTAATTCTTTCTTACGCAGGCCTCGAAAATCAGCCGGAAGTTGCAGGCGCAAAGCGGTTAACGCCGCAATTTCCCTGCAAATTCGCGCACATGAACCGGTCCCTTTTGGGGTGCGACAAAGTGCGCGGAAGCACAAAAACGGAGCCATGCCGATGCCCCTCACGCCCGAGGTTGTGACAGCCGATCGTGCGGTCGTCGCCCGGCTCGCCGGTCTCGATGTCTCCTTCGTGCCGGACGAGGAGCCCTGGTTCACCATCGACGGCGTCGAAAGCCCCCGGCAGATCGGCAGTGACGGCTTGGGCGGTGCGTTCGTGCTGCTGCCGTCGCAGAATGTGCTCTACGTGTCATCGGAAGGCCGCGCCGGGATTATCGCCGAGAGCTTCGAAGCGTTCATCCAGCTCGTCGTCGCGCGTCCCTACTGGCTCGACATGCTCAAATTCTCCGCCGGCGGTGATCTCGCCGAGATGCGGCGCGCGGCGGATGCGCTGGAGGCAACGCTCGACGACGAGGACGAGGTCAATGATGCAAGAGAGGAAATCCGCAAGAGCCTCGGCCTGGGCGAGGCGGACGATCCGGTCGGCGCGCTCTACGAGGCCATCGCCGCTTCCGACGCCATCGTGCGGGCCACCGACGGCAGCCCGTTCACGACGCTGTTCAACCGTTTCAGCATCGACAGCAATCCCATGCTGCGCAACGCGGCGGCGTGAGAGGTAGCGAGACTGTCGCGAAGACGTCCACCTCTCCCCACGGAAGAGGTGGGCCACGCCTCGGGCTACCTATTGGATCGAACTGGCTACGACTTCGCCCACTCGCCCTTGCGGAACACCGGCACCTTGCTGCCATCCGGCAAAATGCCGTCGATATCGGTCTCGGCCGAGCCGATCATCCAGTCGATATGAATCAGGCTCTGGTTGCCGCCTTGCGCTGCGATCTGCTGCGGCGTGAGCTGCGCGCCGTTGACGAAGCATTTCGAATAGCACTGGCCGAGCGCGATGTGAGACGCAGCGTTCTCGTCGAACAGCGTGTTGTAGAACAACAGCCCGCTCTGCGAGATCGGCGATGAATGCGGCACCAGCGCCACTTCACCAAGGCGGCGGGCGCCCTCGTCGGTGTCGAGCACCTTGTTCAACACCTCCGCGCCGCGCGAGGCTTTCGCGTCGACGATCTTGCCGTCTTCGAAGCGCACCGCGATGTTGTCGATCAGCGTGCCCTGGTAGGACAGCGGCTTCGAGCTCACGACATGACCGTAGACCCGGCGGCAATGCGGCGTGGTGAAGACCTCTTCGGTCGGGATGTTGGCGTTGCAGCTGATGCCGTTCTTGGAGAGCGAGGCGCCGCCTTCCCATTCGTGCCCGTCGGCAAGGCCGATGGTGAGGTCGGTGCCCGGCCCCGAATATTGCAGGGCGCGGAAGCGCTGGCCGTTGAGCCAGTTGGTGCGCTCGCGCAGCACCGCATTGTGGCTCGCCCAATTGCCCATTGCGTCCTCGCGGTCGACGCGCGAGGCCGCGAAGATCGCATCCGCGAGCTTGCCGACCGCTACGTCCTCGGGATCATTGGGAAACACTTGCTTGGCCCAGGACGGGCTTGGATAGGCGATGATGTTCCAATTGGTGTCGAAATTGACGATCTTTTCCAGCGCAGGCTGATAGGCCATCGAATTCGCCTTGCTGGCGCGCGCCACCTTGGAAGGATCTTCGTCCGACAGCAGCATCGGATTGTCGCCGACGATGGCGAGCCGCGCGGTGTTGTCCGAGAACGCCTTGGCCATGCCCTCGTAGAGCCAGTTGGCGGCACGGTCGAAGCTGTTATCGTGGCCGTGGCGGTAGCGCGCCAGCGTCATCTCCTCGTCCGACAGGATCGGCGTCACGATACCGGCGCCTGCCTTGTAGGCATGCACGGCGATCCGCCGCACCAGCGGCAGCGCGATCGCGGGCGCCGTCAGAAGCAGATCCTGTCCCGGCCGCAAGCCCAGGCCCACCTTCACCGCCACCTCGGCCAGCCGGTCGAGTTTCGCGGGATCGATGGGAGGTGCGGAATTGCGGTGATCAGTCATGCGGGTCCCTCTGCCGAAAGTCTCTCGTTCAATCTAAGTCTAGCATCGCAGGGCGCAAGTGCGCGAGCACCTTGCGTCACGGAGAAGATACGCAGTTTCACGCATATTGGTTTTCAACGCGTTGCCGATTTCAGCACCCGGTCAACCATCTCGGGCGCGAGCCCGAGGTAATTTTTCGGTGAGGTGAGCGCCTCGATCGTGGCGCGATCGATGCGGCTCGCGATCCGCGTGTCCGCGGACAGCGCATCGGCGAGGCTCATTCCCTTCTCGTTGGCCTGGCGGCAGGCGTCATAGACCACGTCATGGGCCTCTTGCCGGCCAAGCTGCGGGGCGAGCCCCATCATGACCGCTTCGGCCACGATCAGGCCGCGGCTGATGGCGAGATTGTCGTTCATCTTCGCCTCATCGACGATGAGACCTGCGAGTGCGAACTTTGCCTGGTGCAGCGCGCCGGCGGTCAGCACGAAGCTTTCGGGGATCGCCATCCACTCGGCGTGCCAGGGACCCGTGGCGCGCTCGAAATCCTGCACCATGGCGTCCAGCATCAGGCCGGCATGCTGACGCACGGCCTTGGAGGCCGCCAGCATCAGTTCCGACGAGATCGGGTTGCGCTTCTGCGGCATGGTCGAGGAGGCGCCGCGGCCCTTGACGAAGGGCTCATAGACCTCGCCGAACTCGGTCGAGGCCATGATCATGATGTCGAGCGCGATCTTGCCGAGCGAGCCGGTGACGAGCGCGAGGAAGTTCACGCCTTCCGCAAAGCCGTCGCGCGCGACGTGCCAGGTCGAGGCGGGAACGCCGAGCTTGAGCTCGGCGCAGAGCGCCTCCTGCACCTCGAAACCCTTGTCGCCGAGCGAGGCCAGCGTACCTGCCGCACCGGCGAACTGGCCGACCAGCACGCGCGGCTTCAGCTGCGCCAGACGCTCGGCATGGCGATCGAACATCGCGAGCCAGATCGCCGTCTTGTAGCCGAAGGTCACCGGCAGCGCCTGCTGCAGGTGGGTGCGGCCGGCCATCGGCGTGTCGCGATGGCGTTTCGAGAGATTGGCCAGGATACCGCGGAGCTCGTCGATGTCGCGCGCGACGATCTCCAGCGCAGCGCGGAGCTGCAGCACCACGGCGGTGTCCATGATGTCCTGCGTGGTCGCGCCCCAATGCACGTAGCGGCCGGCCTCGCCGCATTGCTTGGCCATCTGATGCACGAGCGGGAGGATCGGATAGCCGACGACATCGGTTTCCTGCCTGAGCAGATCGAAGTCGAGCGCAGCAACGTCAGTCCGTGCCGCGATCTGGTCGGCCGCCTCCCGCGGGATCACGCCGCACCTCGCTTCCGCCTTCGCCAGCGCCACCTCGACCTCGGCATAGCGCGCCACCAGCGCGACGTCCGAAAACACCTCGCGCATCTCGGGCGTGCCGAAGGCATCGCGGAACAGCATGGAATCGAGCACGGTGGTGGACGCTGGGAAGGCGGGCATGGGCGTTTCTTCGTGGTTGGTGTTTGTGTGGGCCACAGCTTACGCAGTCGGCGCAGTTGGGGCAAAGGGCATTCACCGTTCGCCAGATCTGCCGCGCGGCGGCATTACGACGACACGTCACGCTTTCACCCCTCCATCCTTCGATGGCCTCCGCTGCGCTCCGGCGCCGAGGGGATGACGGAGTGGAGGAGCGATCCGCAACATTCCGGCCGCGATTGTATTCCCCTCCGATAACGGCATGACAGCCATCTTTCGGTCGCGATGAACCAAACACGCTCTTCGGCAGACTCATAGTTTTCATCCCAAATTTCATTTTTGTCGTTTTGCCTGCCCGATTTCGCAATGAAGCCTGAGTTTTCGACGTGCAGTTTGTGTTCAGGGACCATCTTCTCGATACCGACCTGCGCGAGTTGAGCCGCGAGCAGGTTCCAATTGCCGTGGAGCCCCAGGTTTTCGATCTCGTCGTCCACCTCATGCAGAACCGCGACCGGGTGGTCAGCAAGGACGAGTTGATCGACAAGATCTGGCACGGGCGCAGCGTCTCCGAATCCACGCTGACCAGCCGGATCAACGCCGCACGCAAGGCGATCGGCGACAGTGGCGCGAGCCAGGCGCTGATCCGCACCATCGCCCGCAAGGGCTTTCGCTTCGTCGGCGATGTCGAGGCCAAGGGGGCCACGAGCGCGCTGGAACACGGCCGCACCGCATGGATGCCGCGCGCTTCGCTCGCGCTGCCCGAGCGGCCCGCGATCGCCGTGCTGCCCTTCACCAATATGAGCGGCGAGCCCGGGCAGGATTATTTCTCCGACGGCATCAGCGAGGACATCATCACCGCGCTGTCGAAGTTGCGCTGGTTCTTCGTCGTCGCGCGCAATTCCTCCTTCGTCTACAAGGGCCGCGCCGTGCACATCGGCGAGGTCGCGCGCGAGCTCGGCGTGCGCTACGTGGTCGAAGGCAGCGTGCGGCGGAGCGGCGAGCGGGTGCGCATCTCGGCCCAGCTCAACGACGTCTCGACCGGCAGCCATCTCTGGGCCGAGCGCTATGATCGCGAACTCGCCGACATCTTCGCCGTGCAGGACGAGATCACCGAGGCGATCGTCGCCGCGATCGAGCCGCAGCTCTACGCCGCCGAAAATTTTCGCGCGCAGCAGAAGCCGCCGGGAAGCCTCGACGCCTGGGACCTCGTGATGCGCGCATTGTCGTATCATTGGCGCATCACCCGCGAGGACAATGCCGCCGCGCAGGCGCTGCTCGAAAAAGCCGTCGCGATCGATCCCGCCTATGGCAAGGCACTGGGCCTGCTCGCGACCAGCCATATCTTCGGCGCGCATATGGGCTGGGCCGACATGGCCGCGACGGTGCCCATCGCCGAGCGCGCGGCGCTCGCGGCGGTGGAAGCCGACCGCGAGGATGCCTTCGCTCATCACGGCCTCGCCTATGCCTATCTGTTCCGCCGCCGCTTCGACGACGCGCTGGCGGAGTTCGAGCTGGCCTTGCAGCTCAATCCGAACTTCGCGATGGCGCACGCCTTCTACGGCGTGACGCTGTGCTACGCCGGACGATGGCAGGACGGCGATGCCGCCGCGCGTCGCGCGCTGCGCCTGAGCCCGCGCGACCCACTCGCGGCGATCTATTGCGGGGTTGCGGCCTATGCCCGGTTCGTCGGCCGCGACTATGAGGGAGCCGTGCAAATGGCGCGGGAATCGATGCGGCAGCGCGCCGATTTCGTCGGCGCGCATCGCGTGCTGACGGCCGCCGCCGGGATGTCAGGAGATCCGGCGCTGGCGGCGTCCGCCCTGGACGGTCTGCGCCGCGCTCAGCCCACGGTTTCGCTCGCCTGGATCACGCGCGAACTGCCGATGCTACGGAATGAGGATCGCGCGCATTATCTCGAAGGATTGCGGCGCGCAGGGCTGACGTGACGGCGGCGCACCGTCTTCCCTGCCGGCCGCGATCGCGCGCCGAGCGCTAATCGTCGTCGGGCCCGAACAGCCTGATCTGCGGGAAGCCGCCGCGGGGCCGGCCGGCGTAGGCGCGCGCGTCGGAATCTTCGCGGATGTTGCGGGCCACGTCGTCCCAATCGGTGCGGTCGCGCAAGCCGCGCGGCTCGCGGGATTCGTAGTGGCGACGCTCGGCCCAGCGCTCACGGCGCTCCATCCGGCGCCGCTCGGAGGCAGCGCGCTTCACGTCAGACTCCCTGGCCTTGGCATAGGCATTATCGGGCGAAGAGGCTGGATCGGCCGACGCTTGCTGCTCGGCGGGATTGGCGGCTTTCGGTAGCGATGCGACCGTCGGCTTGGACTGCTCCTTCGGCGGCTCAACCGCGGCCGCTTGTGAAGGCGGCGAGGCCGGCGGTTCGGCATTCGCCCGCGTCGGCTGCGAGTCAGGCTTTAAGGCGTCAGCGGCAGGCTTGGTAACGTCAGGCTTAGCAGCATCAGGCTTGGCTTCGGCCTGCGCCGGTGCGGCGATCATTGCGCCGAAGGCTTGCGAGCCGGTGAGGTAATTGACGCGTTCCGACGGCGCATCTGTCCGCGCCGGGGCGCCAGCAGCCTCAGTGCGTTGCGCCAGCTTGCTGGTATCCGGCCCTTGCTTGGGCGCGATCGGATTCATGATGTTGCCGGCAACGATGCCGCCGCCAAGACCGATGGCAATCGCTGCGACAATGGTTCCGGCACCGACGAAATAGGCTGTCGAGGCGCGCATTGATCCACTCCCTCTTTGGAGCGAGCAACGCACGTTGATTGCCGGATGTTCCTGGTGTCGAAGCAGTTCCCTTAGGAACTTACGCGGTCAGATCTGCTGCGCGACCTTTTCGAGCCCGATGAGGCGGGCGAGCTTGCGCACTTCTTCCTTCTGATCGTCACGCAGCTGGAACAGCAGGGGCATTGCTGCCGACTTCAACTGCTGGACCTCGTCGCAATTCGGATCGATCTGCGCGCTGGGTGGCGCGTTCGGATTGGAGAGCTTGTTGGCCGAGATCTTGCGGACGACGTTGCGCAGCGCGCTCTCAACCGAGGGCCAGTAATATTCCTGCGACGAGGACAGCTTCAGGCGGTCCCTGATGCCCGCAATCTGTGCGTCGGACAGCAGGGTGTAATGTTTCTGCGGCTGCGGCTTCGCCACCACCTTCGGCTTGGCCGGAACTTCGACGGCGGGAACCTCCGCGGCGGCGGGCGCTTCGGACACGCTTGGCGCGGCCTTCAACGACTCCTTGGGCATCGGGAAATCGGTCGGGGTGGCGGCGGCAAAGGCCTGGCGCAGCGGCTCGGCCAGCACGGGCGCCTGCGAAAGCCTGTCGGCCGGCACCTGGACCGGCTCGATCGCGGCCGAAGCCAGGGCCAGCGTCGGGATCAGACGGTCGGACTTGGCGGCACGGTTGGTTGCGAGCGGCTTGGGCGGAGGCGTCTGGGCGATCATCTCTTCGCTGACGCTGGGTACGCTGTCGCGGCCAAGGATGGCGGTGGTGGCGGCGCCCAGGACGAGGAAACAGGTCAGCACAACGATGGTGATGGCTTTGGACAAACGTCTCTCCGGGAACGGACGCTTCACGAGTTTGTTAACGATGCCCGGGAAAAGGGCACGAATTATGGCTTGAGTGTGCCTTCGTTGCGACAATCAGCATGCCTGCAGCGACACCCTGCGCAAAAAGCCAAGGAAATCAGGCTGCTGCCGACAGGTCGTAGGCATCCTGGATGTCGGCGACGATCTCCGAAGCCTCCCAGACCGCGCGCGGCTCGACCGATTGCAGCGCAACCGTCCAGTTGCCGCCCCGGCGGGTGCGGGGGACGCTGACGATGTCGAAGCGGACGTTGCGGCACAGCGGGTGGCGGGCCAGGGCGTGCGCGACCCGAACGCGGATCTCGTCCAGCGAAGCCGCCGTCTTGGTGTTGAGATAATCGAAGTCCATCGCCTGTCCCTCTCGGTCCTGATTGGCGGACCGTGAGGGGATTGTTGGCGGGCCTTGGTTAATCCGCCGTTAAGTGAGGCATGTCGAGCGAGCGCTCGATTAACTGTGATCGGAATGGCAGCTCTCGCCTCCCGCAATTCTACGGGGATAGGCGCGCCCTCGCCGCGCGGTATTCGGCCGCCGTCCGAGCGACGAGATCGCCGACGGCAAGCACGTCAGTGACACCAGAAGTGGAATGACCGCCGCTCCAGATGTCGCGCCAGCGTTTCGGGCGGTTCTCGCGCGCGGCAACGTCGATATCCCTGGCGATGTCGATCGCCCCGCGCGCCGGCAGATCGTCGGGATCAAGCCCGGCGGCCACGATGGACGGTCTCAGCATGCTGGTCTGCAGGCCCGTGAATGCGGTGGTGAGCAGGATGTCGTCGGCACTGCTTTCGACCAGCATGTGCTTGTGGCGTTCGTCCGCCATGCTCTCGCGCGTCGCGATGAACTTGGTGCCCATGTAGGCGAGATCGCAGCCGAGCACTTCGGCGGCATGCAGCGCATGGCCGTCGCTGATGCCGCCGGCGAGCACGACGATGCCGTCGTAGAACGCGCGGACCGCGCGGACGAAGGCGAACGGGTTGAGCCAGCCGGTCTGGCCGCCCGCGCCCGCAGTGAGCAGCACAAGTCCGTCAGCGCCTGCCTCCGCCGCGCGCTCGGCGTGGCGGATGGACGCGACGTCCGCCAGCACCAGCGCGCCGGTGTCATGCAGCGGCTTCAAGACCGGCGCCGGCGAGCCCACCGACGTGATGACGATCTCCGATTTGTGTCGGATCAACATTGCAAGATCCTGCTCGAGCCGCGCATTGGAGCGATGCACGATCAGGTTCGGGCAGAGCGGCGTCGCCTTGCGGCCGGTTTGATCTTGGTGCTGGCGCAGTCGCGCTTCGATCTCCGTGAGCCATGCGTCGAGCTGCTCCGTGCTGCGGCAATTCGCGGTGGGGAAGCTGCCGATCACGCCGCTCCGGCAGGCCGCGACCATGAGCTCGACGCCCGACACCAGAAACATCGGCGCTGCGATCAAAGGCAGCGCGAGACGATCGCGAAAGCGTTGCAGTCGATCGGACGTCACGCAAATCTCCCTGTCACTCATGCGTCCCTGTGCTAGCGTCATCAGCAACATTGGCACGTCAGAAGCCGGTGACAAAGCAACGAGGAAACATATGTCCGATCCGCTCCACGCATCGTCCCCGACTTGTGCGCAGACGCTACGGGCGCTGGCGCGCTATCCCGGCCGCACCGCCTTCGCTTGGCCCGGCGGATCGTTGAGTTACCAAGGCACCATCGACCTGATCGGACGCATCCAGAATGTATTCATGCGGCTCGGCTTGCAGCCGGGCGCGCGCGCCGCCTTCCTCACCGCGAACCGTGCCGACACCTGGTGCGCGGGCGTCGCCGCACAATTGTCGCGGCTCTGCATCACCTGGCTGCATCCGCTGGGATCGGTCGAGGACCAGCTGTTCCAGCTCGACGATTCCGAAGCCGAGATGCTGGTGGTCGATGCGGCCGCCTTCCGCGATCGCGGCGGCGAGCTTGCGGCGAGAGCGGGCCGGCTGAAGGCGGTCTTCACCATGGGGCCGGCCGGCTACGGTGTCGATCTGCTGGCCGCCATCGAGAGCGCGGGACATGCGAGCGCGCAAAACCTCGCCAGCCTCGACGATCTCTCGACGCTGAACTACACCGGCGGCACCACCGGCAAATCCAAGGGCGCGCTGCGCTATCACCGCGAGAATGCAGGAGCAGCCGCCGCGATCCTCGCCGATTTCGAAATCCCCGACGCAGCGCGCTACCTCACGGTCGCCCCGATCAGTCACGTCGCCGGCACGAAGGTGCTGCCGACCCTGATGCGCGGCGGCACCGTGCACATGCTCAAAGGTTTCGATCCCGAGGCCGTGCTGACCACGATCGCACGGGAGCGCATCAATTTCACGCTGTTCGTGCCGACCATGATCTACGTGCTGCTCGATCATCCTGCGCTCGGCAAAACCGACCTCTCCTCGCTCGAGCTCGTGCTCTACGGCGCCTCGGCGATGTCGCCGAGCCGGCTGGTCGAGGGCATCGAGCGGATCGGACCGGTGTTCTCGCAGCTTTACGGGCAGACCGAATGCTATCCGGTCTCGGTACTGCGCAAGAAGGATCACGATCCGAAGACGCCCGAGCTGTTCTTGTCCTGCGGCTTCCCGATCGCGGCGTGCGAGGTCAAGATCCTCGACGACAACGACCAGGAGGTGAAGACGGGCGAAGCCGGCGAGATCTGCGTGCGCGCCCCGCATGTCATGGCCGAATACTGGAAGCGGCCTGACATCACCGCCGAGACGCTGAAGAACGGCTGGCTCCACACCGGGGATATCGCGCGCCAGGACGAGCGCGGCTACTTGTTCATCCTCGACCGCAAGAAGGACATGATCGTATCAGGCGGCTTCAACATCTTCCCGCGCGAGGTCGAGGACGTGCTGTCACAACACGCCGATGTCGCCATGGTCGCGGTCGTCGGCGTCCCCGATGAGAAATGGGGCGAGGCCGTCACCGCCATCGTCGTGCCGCGCGAGGGCGCAAGGCCAGACCCGGACGAACTGATCAACCTGGTCAGAGCCCGGAAAGGCTCGGCGCATGCGCCCAAGCAGATCCAGTTCGTCAAGCAGCTGCCCATGACCGGCGTCGGCAAGGTCGACAAGAAGGTGCTGCGCGCGGGCTTCTGGAGCGGCCGGGACCGTATGGTGGGATAAATACCCCGGAATTCTACGGGGTCGTTGTGGCTCCGACACCACATCGCGCGACGGAGTGCACGCCAGCGAGCCCCGCACGATTGCCCGAGAATCGGGGAATCACCTAGACCGCTGATGGGGCTGGGAAGCGGAGTGGGACATGAGAGTCGCTTCCCTGGAAAGTGCAGTCGCCGCGGTCACGTTGATCACGGCTATCATCGTGATGCTGTGGGAGATCAAGATCTTCTACGGACTATGAACCGGCAGGATGGCTTCGGTCGAACACGACCAGACATCCCTTCCGCGGCGGCGGAAGCCTGCCGTTCAAGCGCGCGATACATGTCTTCACCGCTTCTCGATCACCAGGCTCTGCACCGCGCGGCCGAAATAACCCTGGCGGTCGGCGAGGCGCGACATCGCGAGGCCCGCGCCGTCGGGGCCGATCCAGGAGTCGCCGTCGAGCAAGATCCACTCGCCCACAGGCTGGCGTGCAAAGCTCACGGTGAGATCGGCGTTGATGTAGGTCCAGGCGCGGAAGTCGAGCGTCGAAGCGGTGCCGTTGGAAAAATCGGCGGCGACCACGGCGCGCATGGCCTGCGAGATCGCTTCACCCTCGATCAGCGGATGATCGACGCGAAACCAGATCGCGCCGGCACCGGCCTGACCGAAGCGGCCGCGCGCCGCGCGCATCGAGACCAAACGCACGAACGGGCTGGTGGCGGCATGGCCGTCCTCGACCAGCGAGTCTTCCGGCAAGGGCAGCGTGACCGGCAGCTCTTTGACGCCCTCGGGCAGCGACAAAGCCTGCCGCCTGATCTTGAGCACGGTGGCGCCGACGACCTGCACGCCGTCGGCCAGCAGTTTGATCTCGCAGAGCTGGATCTTGCGGCCCTCGCGCAAGATTTCGGTCTCGATCGTGAGCGGCGCCACGGGAACGGGGCGCATCAGATCGATGGTGACGCGCGCGATGTCCATCGGAGCAGGCGTCGGAATGCGCTCGGCCGCCCACGTCACCAGCGACGCCGGCGCCGAGCCGTGCTGCATGCGCCGGTCCCAGGGACCGGCGGCATCCGGGCTGGTGATGACGTTGTTGCCGTCGACGCGGTAGATGGCGGACATCACTCAAATCTCTGTTGGCTTTGAATGTCGGAGCTTAGCAAAAAGTGTCGTCCCTGCGAACGCAGGGACCCATAACCCCAGGGAGAAGTTGTCGCGCGAGACTGGCAACCCCGAGTGTCCGCCAAACTCCTCCCTGTGGCTATGGGTCCCGGGTCTGCGCTCACGCTTGCCCGGGACGACGGGGGAGAGAGGCGGGACGACAGTGTTCTACAACGGCGGGTCGATCGCTTCGTCGTACTCCTTCTTGAACCGCGCAATCAGCTCAGCCGCTGGCACGATGCCGTCGATGCTGCCGATGCCCTGGCCGGAGCCCCAGATCTCCTTCCAGGCCTTCGGCTTGGCGCGCTCGCCGGAGGCGTCGGTGCCGAAGTTCATCTTGGAAGGATCGGAGGTCGGCAGGTTCTCGGGGTCCATGCCGGCGGCGAGGATCGAGGGTTTCAGATAGTTGCCGTGCACGCCGGTGAACAGGTTGGAATAGACGATGTCGTCGGCCGTCGAGCCCGCGATCATCTCCTTGTACTTCTCGACCGCGTTGGCTTCCTTGGTCGCGATGAAGGCCGAGCCGATATAGGCGAAGTCGGCGCCCAGAATGCGCGCGGCGCGGATCGCCTTGCCGTTGCCGATCGCGCCCGACAGCGCGATCGGACCGTCGAACCATTTTCGCGTCTCGGCGACGAAGGCCAGCGGCGAGATGGTGCCCGCATGGCCGCCGGCACCGGCCGCGACCAGGATCAGGCCGTCGGCGCCCTTCTCGATCGCCTTGTGCGCGAATTTCTGGTTGATCACGTCGTGGAAGACGATGCCGCCCCAGCCGTGCACGGCCTGGTTCAGCTCCTCGCGCGCGCCGAGCGAGGAGATGATCATCGGCACCTTGTACTTGGCGCAGAGCTGCATGTCGTGATCGAGCCGGTTGTTCGACTTGTGCACGATCTGGTTCACCGCGAACGGCGCCGACGGCCGTTCCGGATGCGCGCGGTCATAGGCCGCGAGTTCTTCGGTGATCCGTGCCAGCCATTCGTCCAGCAGCTCCGGCGGCCGCGCGTTCAGCGACGGGAACGAGCCGACCACCCCCGCCTTGCACTGCGCGATCACGAGATCGGGCACCGAGATGATGAAGAGCGGCGAGCCGATCACGGGGATCGACAGGCGCCCTTTGAACAAGGCAGGCATGGACATTGCGGGACGATCCTCTGTTGGCCGGTCAATGGAAGGTTGGGCAACATACCAACAAGGCAATCTTTCCACTGTCAAGTATTGCGTTTTGCCGCCGATGATCGCGGGGAGCGGCCAATTCCAAGCAGCGGAATTCCTTCTTCACTTTCTCCTGCAGGGAGAGGTGGCACGGCCGGCGCGGCAAAAGCCTCACCCGATCAGATCCGGGTTGATCAGCCGCTCGAAGGAGAACATCTCGTCCCACTTCTCCTGCGTCAGCAGCTGGCGCTCGACCACCACGATCTGGTGCAGCGACTTGCCGCTCTTGTAGCCTTCACGCGCGATCTCGGCGCATTGCTTGTAGCCGAGCAGCGGCTTGAGCACCGTGACGATGCCGAGCGAGTTCAGCACCATGTTGCGGGTGTGCTCCGCGTTGGCGGTGATGCCGACGACGCAATTCTCGCGCAGGCTGTTGACGGCGCGCTCCATGGTGCGGATCGAGAAGAACAGCGCAAACGAGATCACCGGCTCCATCACGTTGAGCTGGAGCTGGCCGGCCGAGGCCGCGAGCGTCACCGTGGTGTCGAGCCCGATGACGAGGAAGCTGGTCTGGTTGACGACCTCGGGGATCACAGGGTTGACCTTGCCGGGCATGATCGAGGATCCCGGCTGCAGCTGCGGCAGGTTGATCTCGTTGAAGCCGGCGCGCGGGCCGGAGGCGAGCAGGCGGATGTCGTTGCAGATCTTGGTCAGCTTGCTCGCCGTGCGCTTCAGCACGCCCGAGAGCTGCACATAGGCGCCGGTGTCCGAGGTCGCTTCGACGAGGTCGCCGGCGAGGATGAAATCGACCCCGGTCAGCGCGCTCAAATGGCGAACGGCGAGCTTGGGATAACCGTGTGCCGCCGTGACGGAGGTACCGATCGCGGTGGCGCCGAGATTGATCTCGCGCAGCAGCGCCCGAGCCTCGGAGATGCGATCGACCTCCTCGCCCATGGTGGTGCCCCATCCGCGGAATTCGGCGCCGAGCGACATCGGCACCGCGTCCTGCAGATGCGTGCGGCCCATCTTCAGGACACGGTCGAACTCGCGCCCTTTGGTGAAGAAGGCTTCCTGGAGCTGGCGCAGCGCGGTCATGTAACTTTCGAGTCGCAGGATCAGTGCCAGCCGAAACGCGGTCGGATAGGTGTCGTTGGTCGACTGGCCGTAATTGACGTGGTCGTTGGGGCTGACGTGCTGGTAGTCGCCCTTTTTGAAGCCGAGCGATTCCAGCGCCAGGTTCGCGATCACCTCGTTGGCGTTCATGTTGGTCGAGGTGCCGGCGCCGCCCTGGATGAAGTCGGTGACGAACTGGTCCATCATGTCGCCGGCGATGACGCGGTCGCAGCCGACGATGATCGCTTCGGCCACCTTGGCGTCGATCGCGCCGAGGTCGCGATTGGCCATGGCGGCGGCCTTCTTGACGTAACCGAGCGCCTTCACGAAGTAAGGCTCCTGGTTCATCGGAATGCCGGTGATGTGGAAGTTCTCCTTACCCCGGATGGTCTGGACGCCGTAATAGATGTCGTCGGCGATCTCACGCTGTCCGAGGAAATCCTGCTCCGTGCGGCTCATGGGCGCTCCTTGTTGCTCGCGCGACGTCGCCTAGTTCTGGCACAGCGCGCTGGTCACGAAAGTATCGGTGCGGCAGTCGTCCGGTTTGCGTTGCCGGCCGGGGATCAGGACCTTGGCCGAGCATTTTTCGGCGGAGTCGGCGTTCAGGCTCTTGCCTTCCTTGTAGCCCTTGCTCTGGCAGAGCTGGTCGGCGGCCTGCTTGCAGTCGGGCGCGCCGTTCGACGAGGCCGGACAGGCCACGCGCCCCGAGACCATGGTCGAGGGCTTGGCCAGCCGCGACAGGTCGTTCATGGTTTCGCTGGGGCTTTTGATCGGCGGCAGGATCGAGGGCAGCTTATCGAACAGCTTGCCCATTTCATTGATCAGCCCGGGATTTTCTGCAGGTGCGGGCGTCGAGGGCGGCGGCGGAGCCTGCGGCCCCTGCTCCTGCAAGCCAAGCGTCGGCGGCGCCGATTGCGCCCAGCCGGCCCCGCAGGCACCGAGCAGGAGCAGCACTGCTGACATCAGCGTCCCGAACCGCGCGGCCGGATTGCCGGATCGAACCATCATGACGACAACCGTAGCCGAAGCGGGCCCTGCGGCAAAGCGCCGTGGATCTAGATCAGCTTGATCGCCACCACGAAGCCGAGCACCAGCACGGCAGCACCGACAGCCACCACGAGTCCGAGATGCTTCTCGATCTTGACCCGGATCCAGTCGCCATAGCGGTTGAGCAGGATCGCGACGATGAAGAAGCGACCGCCGCGCGCAACGATCGAGCACAGGACGAACAGGATGATGTTGTAGCCGGCGAAGCCCGAGGTGATGGTGACGAGCTTGTAGGGGATCGGCGTCAGCCCCTTGAGCAGGATGATCACCGCACCCCATTCCGCATAGGAGGCGCGGAAGGCCTCGACCTTGTCGCCGAGACCGTAGACCTGGATCAGCCAGTGGCCGACCGAGTCGAACAGCAGCGCGCCGATGGCGTATCCGAGGACGCCACCGAGCACCGAGGTGACGGTACAGACCATCGCATAGACCCAGGCGCGCTGCGGGCGCGCCAGCGACATCGGAATCAGCATCACATCCGGCGGGACCGGAAAGAAGGAGCTTTCGGCGAAAGACACCGCTCCCATGATCCAGAGCGCGTAGGGCTTGTGGGCGGCGTCGATGCACCAATCGTAGATACGTTTCAGCATGGCGCCGCGATGAAGCACCATAGGGCGGATTTGTCCATGCCGAGTTTATGACGTTCTAGTGGCGCTTACGCGCGGTGCGGCCTTCGAGCGCGACAATCGGCCGCCTGGCGGCCACGCGCGGTGACGCGACTTTGGGCAGCTTCATCGACGATTTCGGCAGCTTCTCGGCGATGCCGAGCATGTCTTCCCGCCGCGTCATCTCGCGCCAGACGTCCTCGGGACGTACCCCGGCAGAGGCCCAGAGCACCGTGAGATTGTACAAGAGGTCGGCGCTTTCCCGGATCACGGCGTCGGTGTCGCCATTGACCGCATCGATCACGACCTCGATGGCCTCTTCGGCGAGCTTCTTTGCCATCTTCGAGGGCCCGCGCTGAAACAGCCGGGCCGTACGCGATGTTGCCGGATCAAGATCCCTGGCCGCGAGCACAGCCAGATATAGCCGCTCAAGCGAATCACTCATGGTACTCAAAACTACTCTAAACAAATGGCGAGCGTGTTAACGCCCGGGCATAAAAGCAGAAAACAGGCCGGCGCGGCAAGCGCGACGGCCTGTTCGGGTTAAGGTCGGTCGCCCTGCTTAGTAGCAGGTCGAGATATTACCCTGGCCGCCCTGGGCAGACTGGTAGGGACCGCCGCAGCGGTGGTACGGGCGCGGGCCGATATAGGAGTCGCCGCCGTAATAGACAGGACCCTCGTCATAGTAGACCGGGCCGCCGCCATAATAGGCCGGCGCGTCGTAGGCATAGGCGTCACGCGTGGCGGCGATCGCAAGGCCGGTGCCGATGGCGCCGGCGATGGCCGCGCCGGCAAAGGCCGCGCCACCTCCGCCATGCCAGTGGCGACCGCCGGCGTAGGAGGCAGTCGGGGCGACCGCGGTCAGCGCCAGCACCGCGGCGGTGGCGAGAACGGCCTTACGGCCGGTAAACTTCGAAAAGCTGTCAAACATGTCCTGGACCCTCCTTGGGACCTCGAATGGTGCCTGCAGACAAGGCTCATGTCTTTCAAACACGCACCTCGATGTTGGGTTCCCCAACCCCAACACAAGCTGAACGGGGTTGCGTAATCGTGACGCAACCGCCGCTCATCCTCCGTTCATGTTGGCGCGCGCACGGTGTCGCCGGCCGGCGCTGCGAGCGTCACGAGACCACAACAATGCGGGACCGGCGCAACTGATGTTGGAATTTCGGACGATCGCGCTTCGTTGCCTGCTGGCCCTCTCGATCCCGCTTGCGACACTGATTGCCGGCGATGTCGGCGCGGCCGAGACGGCTGCGCCCTCCGTTGCGATCCACTTCAGCTTCGACCGTCCGCTCGACGCCAGCATGGCGCCGTTCTTCCTTGCGGCGAAGGACGGCAGGTTCAGCGCCGAGCATCTCAACGTGTCCTTCAGCAGCGCGGCCGGATCGCCGGAAGCCCTTGCACGCGTCGCCAAGGGTGACAGCGAGCTTGCGCTCGTCGACATCAACGAGCTGATCCGGTTTCGCGACAAGGAGGATGCGGCGCCGGTCAAGGCGGTGTTCGTGCTGTTCAACCGCGCGCCCTACGCCATCGTCGCGCGAAGGAGCCGCGGCATCCATGTGTTGTCCGATCTCGACGGCAAGACCGTCGGCGTTGCCGACGGCGATCTGTCGATGCGGCTGTGGCCGGCGCTGCAGAACGGCATCAAGGCATCGCGCGTCAAATTCCACAAGATCGGCGCTGCGGTCCGCGAACCGATCCTGTCCGCGGGACAGGTCGATGCCGTCGCGGGCTTCAGCTATCTCTCGGCGGTGAACCTGCGTGATCGCGGCGTGCCCGGAGCCGATCTGGTCGTGCTGCGCTACGCCGATTATGGCTGCGAGGCCTACGGCTTCGCCGTGGTGGTCAATCCCGCCTTCGCCGCAGCAAAGCCAGACGCCGTGAAGGGCTTCGTCCGCGCCGTGATCGCCGGCATCGCCACGACCGTTAAGGAGCCGGCGCGTGCGGCTGAGGAGGCCGCGAGCCGGATCGACGACGGCGACCGCGACCTCGAGCTGGAGCGCCTGCGCACCGTCCTCGCCGACAACATCCTGACCGACGAGGTCAAGCGCAACGGTCTCGGCGGTATCGAGCCAGTGCGCCTGGAGCGCTCGATCGACCAGATCGCGCAGGACTTCAAATTCCGCAAGCGGCCAACTGCAGCCGACATCTTCGACGCCCAATTCCTGCCGCCGGTCGCGGGGCGGTTGATCAATTGAGCCTTCCGATCTTGACTCATGTAAGCAAATAGCTTACACTCGTTGCCGGATCAGATTTGGCGGACTCTTGATAAAGTCTTTCCGAAACAAGGCTCTTGGCGATCTCTGGTCTAAAGGAAAGACGGCGAAGATCGACTCGAAGATGCACGCCAGGATTCTGCGGCGTCTCGATCAACTCGATAGCGCCACGCTCGCCGAGGACATGAACGTGCTCGGCTTTGACTTCCATCGTCTGCAAGGAAAGCCAGTCCGTTACACTGTCCATATGAACGGCCCCTGGTGCATCACTTTCGAATTCGAGGATGGCGACGCTTACCGGGTCGATTTCGAGCAATATCACTAGTTACCTCAGCCGAGAGGGACTCGGCGTCGCGGAGCTGCCATGGTCGAATACGCTGCAAAGAAAAATCCGCGCCGTTGCCCGGTTCATCCCGGCGCGGTGCTGCGCGAGGACATGCTGCCGGCCTCCGGCAAGACCAAGGTCGAGATCGCGCGGCTGTTGGGCATCTCGCGGCAGCACCTTCACGACATCATGGAAGAGAAGAAGCCGCTGTCGCCGGAGGTGGCAGTGCGTGTCGGAAAGCTGTTTGGAGGCGGCGCCGGGATCTGGGTCCGGATGCAGGCAGCCCATGATACATGGCATGCGGAGCGGACGGTGGACGTCAGCCACATCCCCACCTTGAAGGTGGCCTGAGCCGTCCATGCCGGTGTAGTGTTGCACCTTCCTACCGGTGATCCACGACCTTCTCTCACGGTTCAGCCTATCGCATGTCCATCCTCCGTCTCTATACCCGCGTTCTCGAGCTGCTCGGCAGGGAGGCGCGGCTGGGCTGGCTGCTCGCGGTCGCCAATCTGCTGCTGGCGGCCTCGCAATTCGCCGAGCCCGTGCTGTTCGGCCGGATCGTCGACGTGCTCTCCGGCAAGACGGTGGCCGGCTCGAATTCGGCCTGGCCGTTCCTCATCGCCTGGGTCGCGTTCGGGCTCTTCACCATTCTGTGCAGCGCGCTGGTGGCCTTGCAGGCCGACCGGCTCTCGCATCGCCAGCGCCAGGCGGTGCTGACCGACTATTTCGAGCACATCCTGCAGCTGCCGCTGACCTTCCACTCCGGCACCCATTCGGGCCGGCTGATGAAGGTGATGCTCAACGGCACCGATGCCTTGTGGCGGCTGTGGCTCGGCTTCTTTCGCGAGCACTTTGCCGCGATCCTCTCGGTCGTGGTGCTGCTGCCGCTGTCGCTCTATTTGAACTGGCGACTCGCGATCCTCCTGTTCGTGCTCTGCATCGTCTTCACCGCACTGACCACCTTCGTGGTGCGCAAGACCTTCGGCATGCAAATGGAGGTCGAGGAGCATTACAGCGAGCTCTCCGCTCGCGCCTCGGACGCGCTCGGCAACGTCGCGCTGGTGCAGAGCTTCGTCCGCGTCGAATCCGAGGTGAAGGGGCTGCGCTCCGTCGCCGACGATCTGCTCGCGGCACAGATGCCGGTGCTGTCGTGGTGGGCGCTTGTCACCGTGATCACGCGCGCTTCCACCACCATCACCGTGCTCGCGATCTTCTCGCTCGGCATCGCCCTGCATGACCAGGGTCTGACCTCGGTCGGCGAGATCGTGATGTTCGTGAGCTTCGCGACGATGCTGATCCAGAAGCTCGAGCAGGTCGTGAGCTTCATCAACAACGTGTTCATGGAAGCGCCGCGCCTGCGCGAGTTCTTCAATGTGCTCGACGCCGTGCCCGCGGTGCACGACCGGCCCGACGCGATCGATGCCGGCAGGCTGTCCGGCCTCGTCGAGTTCAACGACGTCACGTTTTCCTATGACGGCAAGCGGCCGGCGATCGAGGATCTCACCTTCACCGCGCTGCCCGGCCAGACCATCGCGCTGGTCGGCCCGACCGGCGCCGGAAAGTCGACCGCGATCGCCCTGCTGCATCGCGCCTTCGATCCGCAATCCGGCTTCATCAGGATCGACGGCATGGACGTGCGCGGCGTCACGCTGACCTCGCTGCGGCGGAACATCGGCGTCGTGTTCCAGGAAGCGCTGCTGTTCAACCGCTCGATCGAGGAGAACTTGCGCGTCGGCAAGCCTGACGCGACCGAGGCCGAAATGCGCAAGGCGGCCGAACGCGCGCAGGCGCTCGAATTCATCGAGCGTAGCGGCGGTTTCGCGACCAACGCCGGCGAGCGTGGCCGCATGCTGTCCGGCGGCGAGCGGCAGCGTCTGTCGATCGCCCGCGCGCTGCTGAAGGATCCGCCGATCCTGATCCTGGACGAGGCGACAAGCGCGCTCGATGCCGTCACCGAGACAAAGGTGAATGCCGCTCTCGACGAAGTGATGAAGGGCCGCACCACCTTCGTGATCGCCCACCGCCTCTCCACCATCCGCAACGCCACGCGGATCCTGGTGTTCGAGAATGGGCGCGTGATCGAAAGCGGAACTTTCGATGAACTCGTGGCCAAAGGCGGCCATTTTGCCGAGCTCGCCAGGGCCCAGTTCATGGTCCACGAGACCGCTCAAGCGAGCACACGGGCCAGCATGACGGCGGCTGAGGCTGCCGCGACGGCTGCCAAATCCCCCTAGCAAGTCCTCCTGGCAAGTCCCCACATCATCGTCGAAATTCGGCCTATTTCATTGCGGAATACCCCGCTGATGCCCCTATTCTCGACGCACCAGCCGGTATAGGTTTGCGACGCCGCAAGCGGCGGCGCTGGATTTCAAAACCGAACATCAGATCACGAGAACCGTCCATATCAGGCGGGTCTCCAAGGACCGGAATCGGATAGTGCACGCCCTACGCCCGCTGCTTCGCAAGTCCCTGTTCAACCTGTTCGCTGCGAGCCTCGCATGCACCGCATGGCTCGCGCCCCGCGCGGCGAGCGCCGAAGCGCTGCTGCTGATCGAGGCCGATAGCGGTAAAGTGCTGCAGGCGGAAAACGCGACCATTCCCTGGTATCCGGCCTCCGTCACCAAGATCATGACCGCTTATGTGACGTTGAGGGCGGTCAAGGACGGCAGGCTGACGCTCGACACGCTGCTCACGGTCTCGCCGACGGCCGCCTCGCAATCGCCCTCGAAGATGGGGTTCCGTCCGGGAACGCAGCTCACCGTCGACAACGCGCTGAAGATGATGATGGTCAAGTCGGCGAACGACATGGCCGTAGTGCTCGCCGAAGGCGTCGGCGGCTCGATCGACGGCTTCTCGGCGATGATGAACGACACCGCCAGGAAGCTCGGCATGACGCAGACCAGCTACGTCAATCCGAACGGCCTGCCCGCCGACGGCCAGATCACCTCGGCGCGCGACCTCGGCATTTTGGCGCGCTCGTTCCTGCGCGACCTGCCGGAATACGAGTACTTCGTACACATCCCGGCGATCCGCTTCGGCAAGCGCGTCACCGGCAATTTCAACAAGCTGATCGGCCGCTATCCCGGCGCCGACGGTTTCAAGACCGGCTTCATCTGCGCCTCCGGCTACAATCTCGTCGCGTCGGCGACGCGCAACGGCCGCCGGCTGATCGCGGTGGTGCTGGGCGCGAGCTCCGGCACCGCGCGCGCGGTGAAGGCGGCGCAGCTGCTGGAGCGCGGCTTCGGCCAGGACAATCTGACCTGGCTGCGCCCCTCGCTCGGCACGGTCGACAACCTGGTGCCGGTCGATGCCTCGCCGCCGAACCTGCGCGACGAGATGTGCGGGCCGCACCGCAAGCGGCCGGCCAGCGACGACGACGATGCGCTGATCGCGGCCAATGGCGTCACGAGCGGATCGGCCTCGGCCACCGGCGGCGAAGCCCAGGTCACCTTCTTCACCGCCGGCCTGCAGCCGCCTTTGATGAAGGCCTCCGAGCTGATGGCCTCGGCCCCGGCGGCGACCGAGCCCGTGCTGGTCTATACCGGCCCGACCCGCACCGGCACCGCCCTGATCGCGGCGGTCGCGGCCGATGCCGACCAGCAGGCCGCGTCGAAGCCGCGTGGCAAGAAGTCGCGCGTCGCCAAGAAGCCTGACGCGGCCGACAAGCCGAAAGACGCGGGCAAGGACGGCAACAAGGATATCAAGACGGCGGCGGCCAAGCCCACGGCCAAGCCGGCCGAGGCCAAGAACGAGGGGAAGAGCGACGGCAAGAACGACAGCAAGACTGCGGCAAAGCCGGCGGCGCCCAAGCATGCTGCCGCCAAGCACGATACGGCGGCAAAACCCGCCGACAAGCCTGCGCCGAGCGGCGATCCGAAACCCGCCAAGCCCAAGGCCGCGACCAAGCCAGCCGCCAAACCGGCCAACAACAGTTAACGGCGCTCCTCACCGCAACGGCCGGCGCTTCGCACCTGCGGCAGCGCCGTTTGCGACGATTCCAGTAGCTCCTTCCCGACCTTTGCCCTAAGCCTCGGCGGCTTGCCACGCGTTCCGGCAGGTTCGATACTGGCGGCAATGAGGCAAGCCCGAGACACAACGGGCTCTGGTCAATGAGGGGAGTTTTCCATGGAGCGCATCTGGCTCAAGCAATATCCGCCCGGCGTGCCTGCCGATATCGAGCCGACGCAATACGCATCACTGGTCGACCTGCTGGAGGAGAGCTTCACTAAGTTCGCCGACCGCAAGGCGTTCATCTGCATGGACAAGTCGATCAGCTACCGCGACCTCGACCAGATGTCGGTCGCGCTCGCCGCTTATTTGCAGGGCCGCGGCCTGCAGCGCGGCGCCCGGGTCGCCATCATGATGCCGAACGTGCTGCAATATCCGGTGGCGACCGCCGCGGTGCTGCGGGCCGGCTTCGCCGTCGTCAACGTCAACCCGCTCTACACCCCGCGCGAGCTCGAGCACCAGCTGAAGGATTCCGGCGCCGAAGCCATCATCGTGCTGGAAAACTTCGCCCACACCGTCGAGCAGGTAATCGCGAAGACCGCAGTGAAGCATGTCATCGTCGGCAGCATGGGCGATTTACTCGGCTTCAAGGGCGTGATCGTCAATCTCGTGGTCCGCCGCGTCAAGAAGATGGTACCGGCATGGTCGCTGCCGGGCTCGGTCTCCTTCAACGAAGCGCTGTCCGCGGGACGCGGCATGACGTTCAACAAGCCGAAGCTCTCGCCGGGCGACGTCGCCTTCTTGCAATATACCGGCGGCACCACCGGCGTCTCCAAGGGCGCCACCCTGCTCCACCGCAACATCGTCGCCAACGTCCTGCAGAACGACGCCTGGCTGCAGCCGGCGATGGCCGCGCCGCCCCATGTCGATCAGCTCATGATCGTCTGCGCGCTGCCGCTCTATCACATCTTCGCGCTGACGGCCTGCTACCTGCTTGCGGTGCGCGCCGGCGGCTGCAATCTCCTGATCCCCAATCCGCGCGACATCCCCGGCTTCGTCAAGGAGCTGGCGAAATACCAGGTCAACAGCTTCCCGGCCGTGAACACGCTCTACAACGGGCTGATGCACCATCCCGATTTCAAGAAGCTCGACTTCTCCAAGCTGAAGATCTCCAACGGCGGCGGCATGGCGGTGCAGCGTCCCGTGGCCGATCAATGGAAGGCGATCACCGGCTGCTTCATCGCCGAAGGCTACGGCCTGTCGGAGACGTCGCCGACGCTGACCTGCAATCCCGCGACCGCGACCGAGTTCACCGGCACGATCGGCATTCCCGTGCCGTCGACCTACATCTCGATCCGCGACGACGACGGCAACGAAGTGCCGCTTGGTCAGGCCGGCGAGATCTGCGCCAAGGGCCCGCAGGTGATGTCGGGCTATTGGAACAGGCCGGAAGAGACCGCCAAGGTGATGACCGCGGACGGATTTTTCCGCACTGGCGACATCGGCGTGATGGACGAGAAGGGCTACACCAAGATCGTCGACCGCAAGAAGGACATGATCCTGGTCTCCGGCTTCAACGTCTATCCGAACGAGATCGAGGAAGTGATCGCGAGCCATCCGGGCGTGCTCGAATGCGCCGTGATCGGCATCCCCGATTCCAAGTCGGGCGAGGCGGTGAAGGCCTTCGTGGTGAAGAAGGATCAGAACCTCACCGCCGAGGCGGTGATCAAATTCTGTCACGAGCAGCTCACCGGCTACAAGGTGCCCAAGCACATCGAATTCCGCAACGACCTGCCCAAGACCAATGTCGGCAAGATCCTGCGGCGGCAGCTCCGCGACGAGAAGAAGGCGGAAGCGGCGTAAGCCGCACTGCCGATGACGGACGCCGGCGACATCGCGCCATCAGGCATTCTCGCCTTCTGGCGCGAGGCCGGCCGCGAGCGCTGGTACGAGCGCAACGAGGCTTTCGACACGGAAGTCAGGCGCCGCTTCCTCGCGTTGTGGCAGAAGGCGGCCGCCGGTGAGCTTGCATCGTGGGAGGCGAGCGACGAGGGCGCGCTCGCGCTCGTCATCGTGCTCGACCAATTTCCCCGCAACATGTTTCGCGGCGATCCCAGGACGTTTTCCAGCGATGCGCTGGCGCGCGATGTCGCGCGCCGGGCCATCGACCGCGGCGTCGACCGCAGGATCGATCCCGTGCTGGTCGAATTCCTCTATCTGCCTTTCATGCATTCCGAGCACTTGCCTGACCAGGAGCATTGCGTCGCGCTGTTTCAGAATGCCGACAATGCCAACAAGGCCGACAATGCCGAAAACCTGAAATACGCCCGGGAGCACGCTGACATCATCCGCCGGTTCGGCCGTTTTCCTCACCGCAACCGCGTCCTCGGGCGTCCGACCACGGAGGACGAGCAGGCCTTCCTCGACGGAGGCGGCTTTTCCGGCTGATGACATCGCGGTGAAGGACCGCCGCCACCCCTGCTTTCCCCGCCGGCAATATTGTGCAGGCCCGCTGCACGGTCTAAAAAGCGGGACCGATTTTCAGGGAGACTGACGATGGCGATCCAGACTGGCGACAAGCTGCCCGAGGCGAAGTTCCGCGTGATGACGGCGGAAGGTCCGCAGGTGAAGACCACCGACGATATCTTCAAGGGCAAGAAGGTGGCGCTGTTCGCGGTGCCCGGCGCCTATACCGGCACCTGCCACAAGATGCATCTGCCGAGCATCTTCCTCAACGCCTACGCCATGAAGGACAAGGGCATCGACACCATCGCCATCGTCTCCGTCAACGACGCCTTCGTCATGAACGCCTGGAAGCGCGACACCGACCAGCGCGACGAGGCGATCTTCCTCGCCGACGGCAATGCCGAGTTCGCCAAGGCGATCGGCATGGAGCTGGACGCCTCCGCCAACGGCCTCGGCATCCGCTCCAAGCGCTATTCGATGCTGGTCGAGGACGGCGTGGTCAAGAAGCTGAATCTCGAGGCGATGCCCGGCAAGGTCGAAGTCTCCGGCGGCGATACGCTGCTGGGGCAACTGTAAGACCGCGTTCGGAGCCACTTTTGATGCATTCGCGCCCTGCGGAAGCGGGGCGTGAATGCATTGGTCACGTGCCCCATTGACATCGGGGTGCCTTCCATCATCCGGGTCACAGTCTCATCTAGCGGCGTACTGCATCAGCTTGCCCGTAATATCGACGAAGGCAGCCTGCTGAGTAACCGTATCCAGCTGCGCAAGGGGGATCTGAGGATTCGGCAGGAGCGACTGAAACTCAGTGATTTCCTTGTGAGTGAGGAAGACGGTACTGGGGCTCAGATGCAGCCAGAATATCTGCTTCCCGCTCTGCTTGGCCGAATTGAGGAGTTTCGGCAGTTCGACGTCTTTCACGAACTGCGAGCTGAGGAAATTCTGGCTGACCAACAGCAGTCCCGCGCTCGACCCGTTCAGCACGTCCATGATTTGCCGCTCCCACGGATTGCCGGGAACAAGCTGGCTGTCATCCCAGAACCTGATGACCCCCCGCTGTTCAAGCGCCGTCAGGAAGGTCTTCAGCTTATCGAGCCAGTCCTGATCCTTATGCGAATAGCTCACAAAGACCGTCGGCTGCGGAGCCAGTTTCGGCGCGAAATAGTGAAACAGGTAGATTATCTTCGCTTCGCGATCGACCTCGAAGGTGATCTGTAATTCGGGTCCTGGGTGTTGATAGATCTTGCTGTTGCCGTCCTTCGATGCCGGAATGATGCGCTCCGGATATTTGTCGGGATCTCTGGCCAGCTCCGCTTCGATATCGTCGGCAACTTGGCGGAGTTGGAGCGTCATCGCCAGGCGGGTCTTGCGTGCCTCGTCGGCATATTTGAGCGCGTAATCGGGGAAGCTTGGAGCACTCATGATGTCGCCGCCCCCTTCCCGTCCTCGCGAGCGAGATGATAGATGCGAACTCTCTGGAGATTCTCATCGACGTCATAGACAATCCGCCACGGAGTATCGGGAACGGAGAGTCGCCGAAGATTGGTCTCGGGGTCTGCCCTCGAGCCCAGCCCGTTCGGGTCATCGCTCAGGCTGAACATCGCGCGTGTGACCTTGGCCTCGGTGGAGGAGTCGAGACTCTTCTTGGCCGACAGCAGAAAGCCGTCGCTCAATTGCATGGCATAGCCGGACCTGCGCTCGCTCTCGGGGACATTCTTCAGGCTCTGTTGACGTTCTTCAGCGCCCTGAATGCGTTCCTGGAGCGCAGTGCTTTGTGCACTGCCTATGATCCTATCCAGATTAGCCTGCCGCAGGAACGCTGCATCGAATACGTGAAGATGCACTCGGGCCAGCACGAAGCCGACACTCGCCATCACGCTGCCGATCACTATCTCGCGGAGCGACTTGCGATAGTTGATCAGCCTGGCCGTCAGCCAGAACCCACCCAACAGGAGCGGCGGAACGACGATGGTCCAGAGTATCCGACCGTACGTGATTCTGATCCCTAGCGAGAGCTGCTGTTCGGCAAATTCGTAGAGATATGAGATGATCACCAACGCTGCCACGACGACGGCCCCCAGCAGGAATGCGGCCGTCAATTGCAGATACCGCATCGACAGCCAGGCCTTGAACGTGAGCCTGCTGCCAACTTCCAGCTGACGGTCGATCCAGTACGCGACCGGGCTGAGCGCGCTCGGCTGTCGTAACAACGGCTCGATCTTCAAGAACCACCAGCTCGACCGAGTTGACTGCCCGACAGGGAATCCCAATGTATCTTGTCCGAGGACTGTCTCGGTCGTGAGATAGCCGCTGGTCATCAGCGCCGTCGCTTCGACGTCGGAGAAGGAGTCGAGATCGGTCCGGATCGCGGCGAGCCTTCGCTGAATACCCTTCTGAATTCCGTAGCTCGTCAATTCCCGCGGCGGCAGCGGATCGGACGGATCCTGGCAGCCGATCCAGTCGACGAGCTGACTATCCAGATCCTTCTTGAGATGTACGAACATCAGGCCCTTGAGCGTGCGGCCCTGCAACCTGCTCATGAGGTCGTCGTACTGGCTGGCCCGGACGCGCGATTGCAGGATGGAGTTCGCGCGCAGAGGCACGCCGAGCAAACCGTCGCTTGGCTCATCCAAGTGATCCATCTGACCACTGGCGTCGCTGACCAGGAGAATCGAGCAACCTTGCTCGAGCAAGGCCGCGGCCCCCTGGTTGTCGTGCACACCGCCGTCGACGAGCCGCACGATCGGTCGGATCTTGCGATCACTCTCCGGCGGCAGGCGTTCGTACAAGTCCGCGATCGAGAGCGGCTCGAAAATTCCGGGAACGCATGCCGACGCAGCCACGGCGTAGCCAAGGCGCATCCTTTCATGGGGTTTTGGAGCATCTGAATAGTAAAGTCGCCGCAGCCGATAATTGGCGTCAACCTCGGTGTTGATCGTGGCCGGGGACTCACCCATCCAGCTCGCGGTGAATTGCCAATTGTGACCGGTGTTGAGGCTGGTCGCATTGAGGATCAGAATCGGGACCTTCGCCGCGCGGCGCCAATTATGATCTTCGGGCCGAAAAGGCTGGGATTCCCCATGCGGAACGATCTTGAGGTCGTTCAGCCATCTGGGCCGGCCGCCCTCCCCGTCCTGGACCCGCGCAAATATTTCACTCTCGTAGAGCTCGCCAGCGCGCTTGGTGCGCGAATAGTTTGAAGCGAAGATCATCTTGACGTTGGTGATCCATTCCGCAGCGATGCGCACGCGAATGTTACGCTGAACGCCAGCCAGAAAGTCCTTGCTCAGCCGCTCCACGATATCGATGTAATCTTGTCTGATAATGTCGGCGTCCGCCTTGGAGGCAAGCAGCTTCCGTACCTCGAGATAGTAGTGGGCTCCGATGATCGATCCGCCGGAAACGCAGGAGAGGTACTCGACATGTCGCAGCAGATCGAGCTCGGCCAATCTTGCGAGAACGCCTATGTGATAGAGCGAGGCTCGAAACCCGCCGCCGGAAAGCGCAAGCCCGATCTTGCCTCTCACCACGGACAACAACGCCGTTTCAGCGTTGCCGAGAAAGGCCTTTAGGACCGTCCTGGCATCTGGATCGAGCGACGTGCCCCGGCGGGCTGCGTCGCGCTCCATGAGTGACAAAAGCGCAGCAAGCTGCCGGGCCGTTGTCTCGCGCTCCCAATCCGGAACATTCGTAAGAGAGGCAGCCAACTCCAGCCATCGCTTCGCCTCGGAGAACTGCCGCAAGCCGAAATGGGCCTCACCCAGGGTGACCAGAAACCACCATGTTTGCCGTAGCCATGCGTTTTCGGGTTTCTCTATTAAGCTAGGCAGACGCTCCGCGATGGCCCGTCGAATCTGCTGCGCCTTGTCTTGCCTTATCGTCGGTGCCGCCTCGACACTGACCTCCTGCTGCGCCGGGAATTCGATATCTGCGAGTAGATCGAGCACGAAGGCGGCATTGATCGCGGTATAACCGAAATCCCCGTCAACGCCTTGCTGGTATCCGCGCAAGTAGAACGCGCTCGAGGTCTCAAGCTCGCTCTCCCGCGCACTATATTCCCACAGCCGCTTGTGGATCGCACCGGCAAGCCCGAGTGTCTCCTGGTCGACGGTATGCGCAAGGTCTTCTACGTTCTTCAAGATGGCAAGCGCCATCCTTAATCTTGCTTCGACGGGAAGATCGGGATCCTTGTACGTCGACAATGCAAGCTTGTGGCCGACGAGGACTCGCAGCTTCGGATCGGATGCGACATCGCTGAAGCGGCTCAGCCGTTGAAGTAGTTTCCGTGCAAGGCCAAACAGCCGTTCCCGGTGGAGGTCCTTGATGAGATCGAGCAGATCCTTCGAGCTCGCGGCCCTGCCGGCCAGGATTTCCTGCGCGCGCTTCTCCGCAGAGGTGTGGGCCGCCATGATGAAATCCTCACCCAGTCGACTATTTATCGGCTTTCACAGCCAATCACATAAATTGCATTGAAAAGCTCATTCTGCCACAGGTTGGGCGGGTGCAGTCAAGTGGCCGGATGGGATCACGACAACCGGCTGCAATGGAGGCCGGTGAATGACCCAGAAAAGCCCGGCCGGGGAGTGGCGGAAGAAGCGCGCCCTGCCCTACTCCGCCACCCTCTGCTGCAACCGCGCCTTCACAATCCCATCGCGCGCGAGCTGATCGGCGCGCTCGTTCTCGGGATGGCCGGCGTGGCCCTTGACCCAGTGCCAGCGGACCTCGTGCGGCTTCAGCGCGGCGTCGAGACGCTGCCAGAGCTCGACATTCTTCACCGGCTTCTTGTCGGCGGTGCGCCAGCCGTTGCGCTTCCAGCCGTGGATCCAGCCGGTGATGCCCTGCCGGACATACTGGCTGTCGGTGTAGAGATCGACGGTGCACGGCTTCTTCAGCGCTTCCAGCGCCGAGATGGCCGCCATCAGCTCCATCTGGTTGTTGGTGGTATGGCGCTCGCCGCCGTTCAGCTCTTTTTCCTTGTCACCGAACTTCAGGATCGCGCCCCAGCCGCCCGGCCCGGGATTGCCCGAGCAGGCGCCGTCGGTGAAGATCGTGACGACGGGCTTATCGCTCACGCGACCAGCCCCGACGGCATCAGCCCATAGTCGCGCACGCTTCCCACGCTCTGGTGGAAGCGCAGCTTGCGGACATATTCGAGAGGGTCCTTCGGCTTCACCAGCGCACCCTCGGGCACGTTGAGCCAGTCGACCAACCGTGTCAGCAGGAAGCGGATCGCAGCCCCGCGCGCGAGCAGCGGCAGCGCGGCCTCTTCCGCCTCCGAGAGCTTTCGCACCCGGCCATAGGCGTTGAGGAAGGCACGCGCCTTGGTGACGTTGAAGGAATGATCCGGCTCGAAGCACCAGGCGTTGAGGCAGATCGCGACGTCATAGGCCAGCATGTCGTTGCAGGCGAAGGTGAAGTCGATGATCCCCGAAAGCTTGTCACCGAGAAAGAAGACGTTGTCGTTGAAGAGGTCCGCGTGGATCACGCCTTCGGGCAGATTATCGGGCCAGACGCCGCTCGAAAGATAATCGAGCTCGGTGGCAAGGAACGCGCGCAGGCCCGGCTGCACCTCGTCGGCGCGGTTCGAGGCCGCGTCGAACAGCGGCCGCCAGCCCGCAACCGACAGCGCATTGGCGCGGCGAACCGCAAAATCGGCGCCGGCCAGATGCATCCTGGCGAGGCCCTCGCCGACGCCGGCGCAATGCGCCACGTTCGGCTTGCGCGGCCACATGCCTTCGAGAAAGGTGATGATCGCCGCCGGGCGTCCCGACAGCTCGCGCAACGCCTCGCCGTCGCGCCCCTTCACCGGCAGCGGGCAGTTGATGCCGTGCTCGGCCAGATGCGTCATCAGCGCCAGGAAGAACGGCAGATCGTTCTTCGCCACGCGCTTCTCGTAGAGCGTGAGGATGAACGAACCCTGGCTGGTATGCAGAAGGAAGTTGGTATTCTCGACGCCCTCGGCGATGCCCTTGTAGGAGAGCAATTCGCCGAGATCATATTGCTTCAGGAAATCCGCAAGCTCGTCGGCGGCAACGTCGGTGTAGACCGCCATAAAAGTCTACTCGGCGGCAGCTTCAGGGCGCACCTGACGCGGCAGCGGGAAGAACTCGTTCTCTTCCGCGGCCGAGACCGTCTCCACATGCAGCGTGTAGCGCTCGGCGAAGGCGTCCATGATCTCTTCGACGATCACTTCCGGCGCGGAGGCGCCCGCGGTGATGCCAAGGCTTGAGATGTTGCTGAACCTCTCCCAATCGAGGTCGGCCGCGCGCTGCGCCAGCACCGCGATCCGGCAGCCCTCGCGCTCCGCGACTTCACGCAGGCGCTGCGAGTTCGACGAGTTCGGCGCACCCACAACGATGAGCGCGTCCACCACCGGCGCCACCTTCTTCACCGCGAGCTGGCGGTTGGTGGTGGCGTAGCAGATGTCTTCCTTGTGCGGCCCGTTGATGTTCGGGAAGCGCTCCTTCAGGAGCGCCACGATCTCCGCGGTGTCGTCGATCGACAGCGTGGTCTGAGTCACGAAGGCGAGGTTGTTGGGGTCCTTCGGGGAGATGGTCTTGGCGTCCTCGGCGGTCTCGATCAGCGTCACGGCGCCGGTCGGAAGCTGGCCGAGCGTGCCGACCACCTCGGGATGGTGCGAATGGCCGATCAGGAAGATCTCGCGGCCACGCTTGAAATGGATCGCCGCCTCGCGGTGCACCTTGGTCACCAGCGGGCAGGTCGCATCCAGCGAGAACAGATTGCGGGACTGGGCGTCGGCCGGAACCGATTTCGGCACGCCATGGGCCGAGAATACCACCGGCGCGGAGGTGTTTTCCGGGATTTCCGCCAGCTCCTCGACGAAGATGGCGCCCTTTTTCTTCAACCCATCGACGACATACTTGTTGTGCACAATCTCGTGGCGAACATAGACCGGCGCGCCGTATTTATCGAGCGCCCGTTCCACGGTGTCGATCGCCCGGACCACCCCGGCGCAGAAGCCACGGGGAGAACAAAGCACGATCTTGAGGTCTGGTTTGGCTGACATTGAGCGATCTCGGGACCGAATCACCTCGCCAAATGGGCGGGAAGCGGTCGATGGATTGAATAGGGCTTAGGGTACGGGCTTACAGGGAATTGGGCCCCCTTTCGGGCGCTGTCAAGGCACTATCTATAGCAGAACCATTGCGTGGCTACCCCCTCCGGGCTTATATAGCGCGAATTCCCAGTCATCGCTGATGACCACCGGTTTCGCCTCCAAAGGGGTGGGCGAAGCACAAAGGAGATTTGCCATGAGCAACGCACCTCTGATGCCCAAGGCGACCGCCGTCTGGCTGCTCGACAACACCGCGCTGACCTTCGACCAGGTCGCCGATTTCACCAAGATGCATCCCCTCGAGGTGCGCGCGATCGCCGACGGCGATGCGGCCCAGGGCATCAAGGGCATGGATCCCCTCTCCAACGGCCAGCTGACCCGCGAGGAGATCGAGAAGGGCGAGAAGAACCCGGACTACCGGCTCCGCCTCCAGGAGAGCAAGGTGGTGCTGCCACCCCAGCCCAAGCGGAAAGGCCCGCGCTACACCCCGGTCTCGCGCCGCCACGAGCGTCCCAGCGCCATCCTCTGGCTGCTGCGCAACCATGCCGAGCTCAAGGACGCCCAGATCATGCGCCTGGTCGGCACCACCAAGAGCACGATCGCGAGCGTGCGCGACCGAACCCACTGGAACACCTCCCAGCTGACCCCGATCGACCCCGTCACGCTCGGCCTCTGCTCGCAGATCGAGCTCGATTTCGAAGTGGCGCGCGCGGCCAAGGAAAAGCCGATCGACGCAGCCTATGGCGGCGCCACCCTGCTGCCAGCCTCCGAGACCACCAAGAAGGACGAGTACGAGCCCGCGGAGAAGTCCAGCGACGACCTCAACCTCGACGCCGTGTTCGCCAAGCTGAAGACGCTCGGCGGCAAGAAACACGAGGACGAGGAGGAATAGTCCTTCTCTCTGCGACAGCCTCAAACGCAAAAAGCGCGGCAGGGAAACCTGCCGCGCCTTTTGTTTTTGTCACCACCCTCGGTGTCGTCCCTGCGAACGCAGGGACCCATAACCCCAGGGAGAAGTTTGGCGAAGATTGGTTGTTCGGTACTTCTACCAACAACAATCGATAGCTTCCGCGGTATGGGTCCCCGCGTTCGCGGGGACGACAGCGGAATTTGTCGCGACGCCAATGCCTCTTTCGACGCCTCTCAGAACTTGTACGTCACACCGGCGCCGACCAGCCACGGATCAATATGCGCGGTGCCGGTGACCGGCAGGCCGGAGACGGTCGCGCTGTAATCCGGACGCAGCCACAGCTTCTTGACGTCGACGTTGAGACCCCAATGCCGGTCGATCATGTAGTCGAAGCCGAACTGCACGGCGCCGCCCCAGGCGTTGCTGACATGCAAATTGGTGGTGGTGGCGACGATCGCAGGCGGACCGGCGATTGCGGCCGGCGAATTGGCCGCGGAATTGTTGAAGAACACGGTGTAGTTCACGCCGGCGCCGATATACGGCTTGAACGCGCCGAACTGGTCGAAGTGATATTGCAGCGTCAGCGTCGGCGGCAGCAGCGTGGTCTTGCCGATCGGCAGGTTCGCGAGCGAGCCGGTGCCGCTGATCGAGTGCCGGGTCACGCCGAGGATCAGCTCGGCCGCGATGTTCTTGGTGAAGAAATAGCTGATGTCGAGCTCGGGAACGACCTGGTCGCTGATCGAGAGGCCCGAATTCGGCGAGGACAGCGAGGGCACGCCCGCCACATTGACGGTGGAGCCGCCGGCATCCGGCAACACGCCGAGCACACGCAGGCGCACCATCCAGGGATTGAACGCCTCCACCGGCGGCGGCGCCTTCTTGTAGACCGGCAAATCAGCGGCCTGAGCCGTTGCAAAGGTCCCCACGAGCATCGCACCCAGCGTCGCGATCCGCGCCACGTTTCTTATCGTTCCGTCCATTTCAATCCCCTTCAGCCATAGCGCGCTTCGTTGCGCGACATCAGCGTCAGAGCAGAAAGGGACCGCTGAAGGATTTGACCTCGATCAATTCAGGCGAACGTCGCCACGATTTGGCCACGGCGTTGCAGATGTGTCACGGAAAGGGCGAACGCGTTGCGCCCGGCGCGGCAAGATAATGCCGCACCTCCCCGTCAGGGCCGCTCGGGATGGTTCAGCATGTATTCGCCGAGATCGCGCTGGCGGCGGTCGGCCCGCGCGGTGGCGGCGCTGCGCTGGACGTCGCGGTCCTTGCGGCAGGCCACGTATTCCGGCGAGCCCTGCGCATTGCCCCGGCTCAGGCAGACTGCGTCGTCATCGTCGCCGCCCACCGCCACCGGCGTCTGGTAGCGCGCGGAGCAGGCGGAGAGAGCGATGGCGAGCAGCACAGCTGCAAGCAGGCGCGGCGCGGCGGCGAGTGGCATACGAGGTCCCCTGTTGGCCGGCCCTGTTTAGCGCGGAATACGGAGATTGTAAGTCCCTGGGGGCTTCCCTGCTCGCGGTCATTCCACGCGAAGGCGGGGAATCCAGTACGCCGCGACCTCTCGATTCTAGCATCGCCGCCTCTGGAATACTGGATCACCCGCTTTCGCGGGTGATGACAGCGGAGACCGCCTCACACCCTCCCCTTCAGCGCCTCCCCGATCTCGTCGAGTGCCTTGGGATCCTCGATCGTCGCCGGCATGGTCCAGGACTCGCCGTCGGCAATCTTCTTGATGGTGCCGCGCAAAATCTTGCCGGAGCGCGTCTTGGGCAGGCGGCCGACGGTGATGGCGAGCTTGAAGGCTGCGACCGGGCCGAGCTTGTCGCGCACCAGCGCGATAATCTCCTTCTCGATCTCGGCGGGCGCGCGTTTCACGCCGGCCTTGAGCACCAGGAAGCCGCAGGGCACCTCGCCCTTGATCGCGTCCTTGACGCCGAGCACGGCGCATTCGGCGACGTCGGGATGCGAGGCCAAAATCTCCTCCATGCCGCCGGTGGAGAGCCGATGGCCGGCGACGTTGATGATGTCGTCGGTACGACCCATGACGAAGACATAGCCGTCCTCGTCCTTGTAGCCGGCATCCGAGGTTTTGTAATAGCCGGGGAATTCGCTCAAATAGGCTTCCTTGAAGCGCGCGTCCTGATTCCACAGCGTCGGCAGGCAGCCCGGCGGCATCGGCAGCTTGATGACGATCGAGCCCATCGTATTGGGTCCCACCGGCTTTGCCGCCTCGTCGACCACATCGACCTGGTAACCCGGCATCGGCACCGTGGGCGAGCCGTGCTTCACCGGCAGCATGCCGAGCCCGACCGGGTTGCCGGCGATGCACCAGCCGGTCTCGGTCTGCCACCAATGGTCGATCACCGGCACCTTCAGCTGCTGCTCCGCCCATTCGACCGTCGGCGGATCGGCCCGCTCGCCGGCCAAAAAGAGCGTGCGGAATTTCGAGAGGTCGTATTGCCGGATGAACTTTCCTTCCGGATCCTCTTTCCGGATCGCGCGGAACGCGGTCGGCGCGGTAAAGAGCGCAACCGCCTTGTGCTCCGAGATCACGCGCCAGAATGCACCGGCGTCCGGCGTGCCGACCGGCTTGCCCTCATACATGATCGTGGTCGCGCCATGCAGCAGCGGGCCGTAGACGATGTAGCTGTGGCCGACCACCCAGCCGATGTCGGAGCCGCACCACCACACCTCGCCCGGCTTGACGCCATAGAGGTTGAACATCGACCATTTCACCGCGACGAGGTGGCCGCCATTGTCGCGCACGACGCCCTTCGGGATGCCCGTGGTGCCCGAGGTGTAGAGGATGTAGAGCGGATCGGTAGCGGCCACAGGCACGCAAGGTGCCTTCTTGCCGTCGTTCAGCGACTTGCGGCGCAGGCTCGCCCAATCATAGTCCCGCCCCGGCGTCAGATCGCAGGTGAGCTGCGGACGCTGCAGCACGATGCAGGCCTTGGGCTTGCTGCCGGCCAGCTTGATGGCTTCGTCGAGCAGCGGCTTGTACTGCACGATGCGGCCGGGCTCGATGCCGCAGCTCGCGGAGAGAATGAGTTTCGGCTGCGCGTCGTCGATGCGGGTGGCGAGCTCCTTGGCGGCAAAGCCGCCGAACACCACGGAGTGCACCGCGCCGATCCGCGCGCAGGCGAGCATCGCGACCACGGCTTCCGGCACCATCGGCATATAGAGGATGACACGGTCGCCCTTGGCGACGCCGAAGTCCTGCATGATGGCGCCAAGCGCCTGCACCTCGTTCAGCAGTTCCGCATAGGTCAGCTTGGTGACGCTGCCCGTCAGCGGCGAATCGTGGATCAGCGCGACCTGGCCGGCGCGGCCGCCTTCGACATGGCGGTCGAGCGCGTTGTAGCAGGTATTGACGACACCGCCGGTGAACCAGCGGCCGTAGGGTCCTTGGCTGGGATCGAAGATTTTCTTGGGCGGCTCGATCCAGTCGATCTCCTTGGCCGCCTCAGCCCAGAAGCCTGCGGGGTCGGCGAGCGAGCGCGCATGGACCTCGTGATAGAGACTCTTGCCCTGGATGTTCATTCCCGCGCTCCCGTTCCCTTTATTCGGCTGGCCCTGAACCTCGTGGCAGGACGGGCGTGCCGCCATGACCAGGATCAATCGCCGGCCTTGTTTGCCGGCTATTTTCCCGGGAACGGGCCGCGGTTCAAGCTGAAAAGAATGGGGCTTCTGAAGGTGGAGTTCGCGCGGCATTGGCGGTGCGCTCCCTCTCCCGCCTGCGGGGGAGGGCCGGGGTGGGGTGCTTCCGCGACGGGATTGCTCGAGGCCCTAGCAGGAAATCCCCAAGAAGAGAGAGCCCCCACCCGCCGCGCTCTTCGGGCGCGTCGACCTCCCCCGCAAGCGGGAGAGGTAACCGAGCCAGCCGCGCGACCTCGGTCCCGCTCAACTCTCCATCGCATTCAGCTTCTGCAAGCGCTCCTGCATGACCTTCTTCAGGTCATAGCCCGGGCGGCCGAAGCTCGTGTTGCGCGTCGTCAGGAAATCGCGCTGCGTCTTGCGCAGGTCGTTCGCCGAACGCTTGCTTGCAGATTTCAGCACGCGCGCGTAGGTCTCCGCGATCTGGCGGTCGAGCACGCCGAGGTCGGGATCGGCGCAGATCACCTTCTCGACCTCGCGCCTGGCGGTCGCGCATGTGAAGGACGGACCGTTGCCGGACGCCGCATTCAGCGCCCGCGGTGGTTCGGTGCCGAACTTCGCGATCTCGGCGATCATGGCGCGGCGGCCGCTCGCGGCATTGTCGTTGGCGGGGTCGAGCCGCAGGGCTGCCTCGTAATCCGCCAGGGCCTTGGCGCGCTCGCCCATCTTCTTGTAGAGCACGGCGCGGTTGTTGTAGGTCTTTGCAAAATTCGGATCGAGCTTGAGCGCGGCATCATAGTCGCTCAAGGCAGCGCCGAGCTCACCCTTGAACTGGTAGGAATCGCCGCGATTGGTCAGGAAGTTCGCGCGTTGCTCGCGCCGGATCGCCTGGTCGTAATCGGCGATGGCCTTGTCGTACTCGCCCATCGCAGCATAGGCGAGACCGCGATTGTCGTAATATTCCGGCTGCTTCGGATCGAGCCTGATCGCCTCGCTATTGTCGGCGACCGACTTGTCGAACTGGCCGAGCTTCTTCCAGGCCGCGCCGCGGTTGGAATAGGTGCGGGCCCGGTTGGGATCGAGCCGCAAGGCCTCGTCGAAATTCCTGATCGCCTTGTCGTTGTCGCCGCCGAGATAATACGTCGCACCGCGGTCGGACCAGGCCTGTGCATAGTCGGGCTTGAGCTTGATCGCCTGATCGTAGTCGACGACCGCGCGGTCGAGCCGGCGCTGATTGGTGTAGACGACGCCGCGCAGTTCGAAGGCCTCCGCATCCTGGGGATCGAGCTCGATCGCCTTGCTGAGATCAGCCGCGGCGCGGTTGAGGTCGCCGCCGGCCTCGCGCAGCAGGTCGCCGCGCAGACGCCAGGCCTTTGCATTCTTGCCGTCGAGCGCAATGGCGCGGTCGATGTCGCGCAAGGCCTGGGTGAGGCCGCCCGATGTCCAGGCGTGGGCGTCGGCACGAACCAGCAAGGCCGAGGCGCGGTCGGACGTAGGATTGGCCGCCTGGTCGATGATGACGGTGCAGGCCGGGATCAACTCCGCCGGGGCGGCCTTGCTGCCCATCACGCAATCGGCGCCCGCGGAGGCCGGGCCTGCGAGGGCGAAGCTCATGGCCGCGCTGACGAGAAAGATGCGCAGCGAGATTCTCGCAAGCGAGGGCATTTGCGCGGGAAAATGCGTGCCGCACATGACAGAGTGCTCCGTGACGTCAGGTTTTCACCATTGTCGCGGCGGGACTGGGATGGGTTCAATGCGGGCCTGTCGCCGGGCTTGTCCCGGCATGGTGAACTCTCATAAGGCGGAGCCCCTCAATAGCCGTCCACCCCGTTGATCTGCTGCACCCGCTCCTGCATCGCCTTCTTCAGATCGTAGCCCGGCCGGCCGTACGCCGCGTTGCGACGGGCAATGAACGTGTCCTGCTCGCGCTGGAGCTTCTTCGCCGCCGCCGGATTGGGCGCCTCCCGGAGCGCTCGCACATGCGATCCGTAGATCTCGCGGTCGAGATCGGCGAGCTCGCGATTGCCGCAGATCGCTCTTTCCACCGCGAGACGCGCTCGCGCGCAATTGAAGCTGGGCTTGCCGGCGACGGCCATCTGCGCACCGATCCGCTCGATCTCGCGGGCCATCGCCTTGTGATTGGCCTTGGCCTTCTCGTGGTTCGGATCGAGCTTCAGGGCAGCGCCGAAATCCTGCACCGCCTTGGGCTTGTCGCCCTTCTTGAGCCAGAGCTCGCCCCGCGCGTTGAAGATGTCGGCAAGCGAGGGATCGAGCTGAAGCGCGCGGCTGTCGTCGGCGATCGCGCGATCGATCTGGTCGTGCCGCGCAGAGAGCGCCGCCCGCGCGATCAGCGCCTTGATCAGGTCCGCCTTCGCCGTCTTCTCATTGTCGATCACGGCGGCGCAGGCCGTGGCAGCCTTCTCCATGTCGTCGACTGCAGCAGCCGCAAGGCATGAAGCGACATCGACCTGGATCACCGCAGCCGGCTCGCCGCCGGTCGCGGCATGAGCGGCGGCGGCCATGAGCACGCAAAGCAACACGACACCTGACGATTGGATGAGTTTTTGAAGACGCATGCTCGTTGCAGCCGGAAGTCTTGTTGTCGATCTCGTCTTAAGTCTTTGCCTTAGGTCTTGCTTCAGGACCCCAGTATCCATCATACGGCCGGATTGGTGCTAGCTTGTGGCGCCGCTCACATCGGCTTCGGGGATCATCGTGTCGACATTCGAATGGATCATCACGCTTCTGCTCGGCGCCGTTGCCTTATCGGCGCTGGCGCGGCGGATCAAGGTCCCCTACCCGACCTTTCTCGCCATCGGCGGGGCGCTGATCGCTTTCGTGCCGTCCAGCCCGTCCTGGACACTGGAGCCGGACCTCGCATTGGCGCTTTTTGTCGCACCGGTCCTGCTCGACGCCGCGTTCGACACCTCGCTGCGCGATCTGCGCAACAATTGGGTTCCGGTCTCGACCCTGGTCGTCGCCGCGGTCGGCCTTACCACGGCCGGCGTCGCCTACGTCGCGCACCGGCTGATGCCCGATATGCCCTGGGCCGCCGCGGTTGCGCTCGGCGCCATCGTGGCGCCGCCCGACGCGGCTGCCGCGGTCGCGATCCTGAGCCAGGTCAAGCTGCCTCATCGCATGGTCAAGGTCTTGGAAGGCGAGAGCCTGCTCAACGATGCCACCGCCCTCCTGATCTATCGCATCGCGGTCGGCGCGGTCGCCACCGAGCATCTGACCTGGAGCCAGGTGGCGCCGACCATGGCGCTGGCCCTCGTCGGCAGCGTCGTCGCCGGCCTGCTCGCAGGCCGCATCATTCCGCTGTTCCTGGAACGGGTGACGGAGGCGCCGAGCGCGATCATCGTGCAGTTCGCCACCACTTTCATGGTCTGGATCGCCGCCGAACATCTCGGCCTCTCCGGCATCCTCACCATCGTGGTCTATGCCATGACGATGGCGCGCTCGGCGGGGATGCGCATGCCGGCGCGGCTGCGGGTGCCGTCCTACGCGGTCTGGGAGACGACGGTGTTCGTCCTCAACGTGCTCGCCTTCATGCTGATCGGCATGCAGATGCGGCCGATCTGGACGCGGCTCGACGCGGACGTGCGCTGGGAATATTGCGTGGCCGCGGCCTGGATCCTGCTCACCGTGGTGCTGGTCCGGCTGCTCTGGGTGACGTTCTACCGCACCATCTTGCGTGTGCTGGTCGCGCAGGGGATCTATCATCCGAAGGATCCGAAGCAGGTCGCCTCGGCCAAGGGCGGCCTCATCATCTCCTGGTGCGGCATGCGCGGTCTCGTCACACTCGCCACCGCTTTCGCGCTGCCGGAGAATTTTCCCCATCGCGACTTCATCGTCTTCATCGCCTTTGCGGTGGTGCTGGGCTCGCTGGTGATCCAGGGCCTGACGCTGCGGCCGCTGATCCTGGCGTTCGGCCTCAAAGACGACGATCCCGTCGGCACCGAGGTGGCGCGCGCCCGCGCCGTCGCCTATCGCGCCGCGCTCGATGCGATCGAGAGCGATCCATCGGAGGAAGCGGAGATCCTGCGGCTCGAATATCGCGCCATCCTGATGCAGACGGAAAGCGATCCCAACGGCGGCATTGCGAGTGGCGAGCTGCCCGCCGATCCGCTGCGCCGCCGCGCCATCGAGGCCGCACGCAAATCGATCATCACACTCCGCGCCACCGAGGTGATCGGCGACGATGCCTTCCACCGCATCGAAGAGGAGCTCGATCGCGCAGAATTGAGCGCGGGGGGATGAGGCTTCTATACCTCGCCCCGCTTGCGGGGAGAGGTCGACGCGCGCAGCGCGGCGGGTGAGGGGGTACAGGTCAGTCGGCGGACTCGCACGCGGAGAGAGCCCCTCACCCCGGCCCTCACCCCGTAAGGACGGGGAGAGGGAGAGCGTTGAACCAAACTCGTCCTTCCCAGACTCACCCCTGATGACGACTCTGACCGACGACCGTCGTGTCCGCGCGCGAGATGCGTCGCCCGCACGATATTTTTATCTCCACATGGCCCTGGCCTGCGCGGCCACCGCATTTCTCGGCTTCGCACCGACCTATTGGCTCCCCCTCGCCAACCGGACGCTCTCGACCAGCCCCGTGATTCATTTTCACGGACTCTTGTTCTTCACTTGGTCGCTCTATTTCGTGCTGCAGACCTGGCTCGCCGCCTCGGGCCGCGTGGTCAATCACCGTTCACTGGGCATCGCCGGTGTCTCGCTCGCGACCGCGATGACGATCTTCGGTTTCCTCGCCTCCGTGCACGTGATGCAGCATTCCCCCGCGCTCGGCCAGCGCGAAGCGGGCATCGGCTTCTCGATCGTGCCGATGAGCGGGATCGCGTTCTTCGCCATCGTGTTCGTGCTCGCGATCATGAACACGCGCAAGCCCGAGATTCACAAGCGCCTGATGCTGCTCGCCGCGGTCTCGATCCTCGATGCCGCGATCGCGCGCTGGTTCCTGACCTTCCTCGCGCCTCCCGGACCGCCCGGCCCGCCGCCCGTGCCGGTGACGATCGCGCCGGCTGTCGTCGCCTCGCTGCTGCTCGTCGTCGCCATGGTGCGCGACTGGCGCACCGAGGGCCGCGTGCATCCCGTCTATATCTACGGGACGCTGGCTCTGCTGACGGTGAAGGTGCTGAACTGGCCTATCAGCGAGAGCGCGGCGTGGCATGCGTTTGCCGGCGGGATATTGGCTCTGGCGCAGTAGCTATCGATGCCGTCCCGGTTCTGCGCTGCGCTTGTCCGGGACGCCAGCTGTGCATGCGGCGGCGCCTAAGCCCCCGCCTTGCAGGTGATGCCGCCGTCGACCACGAGCTCGATCCCCGTCACGTATTTCGACTCGTCCGACGCCAGGAACAGCGCGGCGTTGGCGACGTCGAAGGCATCGCCCATGTGGCCCATCGGCACCTGGGCATCCCGCGCGCGCCACATCGCCTCGACATCGCCCTTGGCATAGCTGGCGGCAAGGCCTGCGGAATGCTCGACCATCGGCGTCTTCATCAGGCCGGGCAGGATCGCATTCACCCGCACATGATGGCGCGCGAACTCGACCGCGGTGGTGCGCGTCATCATGTTCATCGCCGCCTTGGAGGTCCCGTAGGTGACGTAAGAGATGCCCATGTGGCGGATCGAGGCGATCGAGGAGATGTTGATGATCGAGCCGCCGCCCTGCTTCACCATCACAGGGATGACGTGCTTCATGGCGAAATAAGCGCTCTTGAGGTTGACGCTGAAGACGCGGTCCCAGCTTTCCTCGGTCACCTCGACCACGCTGCCCATCTCGGCGATGCCGACATTGTTGTCGAGCACGTCGATGCGGCCATAGGCCTTCAGGCACGCCGCCACCATCGCCTCGATCTCGGAAGGCCGAGAAACGTCGGCGGTGAACGCCGTCGCCTTGCCGCCCTCGCCGGTGATGATCTTTGCGGTCTCCTCGGCCGCCGCACCATTGCGGTCGACGCAGAACACCTGCGCGCCCTCGCGCGCGAAGGTCACCGCCGTGGCCTTGCCGTTGCCCCACCCCGGACCGATCGAACCGGCCCCCACCACCATCGCAACCTTGCCCTTGAGCCGATCCATCGTGTTTCTCCCGTGTTGTTGTTCTTCTTGTAGCCCGGATGGAGCGCAGCGCAATCCGGGGCAGTGGTCCCGGATTACGCTTTGCTCCATCCGGGCTACGGGTCGCTGCAAATCTTCATCGTGGTGACGTTAGCACCAATGGGATGCCCGACAATCTGCGACAGCGTCCGGCACTGCCCGTCATGGCACACCCGCCATTCGCCCGCCGCACCGGAATTGCCGAGCACGACCTCTTGCATCGCTTCACGCTTCGGCTGCCATTGAAACCAGCCGTCGACCAGCCGTGCCTCCGGCGGCGGCTCCATGCCGGGGCCGGTGCCCTTGACGCGGGCCTGCACCAGTTCGAGACCGGCGGGGGTGACGCGCCAGTCTTCCTGCCAATCGACTTTCGCGATCGAATGCGTCCAGACCAGCGTGAACGCTGACAACGCCAGCGCCTTCACGCCGCCGGCGGTGGCGAAGCAGAGGCTCACACCGCCTCGACAGGCGCAGGCGGGCGCCGCCGCCATTGCCACAGCACGATGGCCGCAGCCAGCACGAAGCCCGCGGTGTCGCTGAACGCAAATTCGCCGAGCAGGCAGAACGCGGCACCCAGCGCGACCAGGCGCTCGATGAGCGTCAAGCGCGTGAACAGGAATCCGATCGCAACCATGCCGAACAGGGCGATCGCCACCAGCGCCTTCACGCTTGCCAGCGCCACCGCGCCGTAGAAGCCGAGCTTGGCGGCCATGGGATCGCCGGCCTGCAGCATCAAGGCCGGCGAATAGACGAAGATGAAGGGGATGACGTAGCCGGCGAGCGCGATACGCATCGCCTCCCAACCGATCTTGTCCGGATTCTCCTTGGCGATCGGCGCCGCCGCGAGCGCGGCGAGCGCCACCGGCGGTGAGAGGTCGGCCATGATGCCGTAATAGAACGCGAACATGTGGCTCGCGATCAAGGGCACACCGAGCTTGGCCAGCGCGGGCGCCGCGAGCGCAGCGGTGATGATGTAGGTCGGGATGGTCGGAATGCCGGTGCCGAGCAGGATCGACAACAGCATGGTCATGATCAGCGCCAGGAACAGGCTCTTCTCGCCGAGCCCGATCACCCAGCCGCCGAAGATGGTGCCGACGCCGGTCTGCGACATCATGCCGATGATGACGCCGACGATAGCGCAAGCCATGCCGACAGTGATCGCGGATTTGGCGCTTTCGGCCAGCGCGTCGCGACAGTCGCGCAAGGCTCTGAACCCGCCACGCACGAAAGCGGTGATCAAGATCAGACCGACGACGACGCTCGCGACCGGCACGATCTTGAGGCCGTCACGCGACAGCGCGGCGACCACCAGTGCGAGGCCGACCCAGAAGATGATGCGGATCGCATTCGAGGAGGCGCCCGTCGTGATGGCGGTGCCGAGGATCAGCGCCACGGTGAGCGCAAGGCCCATGCTGCCGGCATAGAGCGGCGTAAAACCTTCGAACAGCATGTAGACCAGCGCGGCCAGCGGCAGCACGAGGTACCAGCGCGTCACCAGCGCCTTCCACGCGCTCGGGATCTCCGAGCGCTTCATGCCGACGAGGCCGTGCTTGCCAGCCTCCAGATGCACCATCCAGAAAGCCGAGGCGAAATAGAGGATGGCGGGGATCGCCGCCGCCTTGACGATCTCCGAATATTGCACGCCGAGCGTCTCGGCCATGATGAAGGCGACCGCGCCCATCACCGGCGGCATGATCTGTCCGCCCATCGACGCGGTGGCCTCGACGCCGGCGGCGAACGCGCGGCGATAGCCGAACCGGATCATCAAGGGAATCGTGAACTGGCCGACGGTGACGACATTGGCGACGCCGGAGCCGGAGATCGTGCCCATCATGCCCGAAGCGAACACCGCGACCTTGGCTGGGCCGCCGCGGGTCCGGCCGAACAGTCCAAGCGAGACGTCGGTGAACAGCTGGATCATGCCGGCCCGTTCCAGGAACGAGCCGAACAGGATGAACAGGAAGATATAGGTCGCCGAGACGTAGATCGGCACGCCGTAGAAGCCCTCGGTGCCGAACGACAGATGCGTGATGATCTGGTCGAAATCGTAGCCGCGATGGTTGAGCGGCGACGGCAGGTACTGGCCGAAGAACCAGTAGACGAGGCAGGCGCCGCACATCAGCGGCAGCGCCGCGCCCATCAGGCGCCGCGTGCCCTCGAAGATCAGCACCGCGAGCACCGTGCCGACCACGAGATCGAGCCGGGTCGGATCGCCGTCGCGCGCGATCAGGTCGGCGTAGAAAATCCACTGGTAGAGCCCGCAGAGGAAGCCCGCGCCGCCGATCAGCCAGCCGAGCGCGCGGCCGGCATTGCTCTTCGCCGTGAAGTTGGCGATCAGGCCGAAGGTGAGCAGGACCAGGAAGCCGACATGGACGCCGCGCACCACCTGGCTCGGCAGATAGTTGAAGGCGGCGACGTAGAGCTGGAACGTGGCAAAGGCGATGCCGATCCAATAGGCAAGCGCGCCCCACCCGCGCGGACCAAAACCTTCCGGGAAACCGTGCTCGAAATTGTCGAACTCGACTTTGACCTTCTCGGGCGCAGTTTCAGTGCCCTCTGCCTGCAACATCGTATTTCCCCGCGCCCTGATGGACGTTCTTGCAGCTTTCTCGCTGCGCCCGAATGCGTCATGCCCGGGCTTGACCCGGGCATCCATCGGAAGACGACTCTCAAAGGATGGATGGCCGGGTCAAGCCCGGCCATGACGAGTGTCTTACTTGATCAGTCCCTTTTCCTTGTAATAGCGGATCGCGCCGGGGTGCAGCGGAACCGGGCTGCCGGTGGCGGCGGTCTCGAGCTTGATCTCCTTGCCGGCGGCGTGCGCGTTCTGCAATTCCGGCAGCGATTCATAGACCAGCTTGGTCATCTGATAGGCGAGATCGTCCGACACGGCGGAGCTCGTGACGAGATAGTTGATCACAGCCGCCGTCGGCACGTCCTTGTCCTGGCCGGTATAGGTGTTGGCCGGAATGATCGCGGAGACGAAGGGCGGGCCGATCTTGTCGACGGTCTCCTTCGGCACCGACACCACCGTGATCGGGCTCGAGGTCGACAGATCCTTCAGCGAGGCGACGCCGAGGCCGGCCGATTGCAGCGTCGCTGCAAGCTGGCGATTCTTCATGAGATCGACGGATTCGGCGAACGGCAGATACTCGACCTTACCGAGATCCTTGTAGCTCATGCCGGCCGCAGACAGGATCGCGCGCGAATTCAGCTCCGTGCCCGACTTCGGCGCACCGACCGAGAGGCTCTTGCCCTTGAGGTCGGCCAGGGTCTTGATGCCGGATTCGGCGGTGGCGACGATCTGGATGTAGTTCGGGTAGATCGCGCCGATGGTGCGGAGCTTGTCGAGCTTGGTCTTGAAGCCCGCTTCCTCCTCGCCGTCCCAGGCGGCCTTGAGAGAATCGCCCAGCGTGAACGCCAGCTCGCCGCGGCCCTGCTGCAGCAGGATCAGATTCTCGACCGACGCCTTGGTGGCCTGCACCTGCGTCTTCACGTTCGGGATCTTGTCGCCGTAGATCTTCCCGATCGCGACCCCGAGCGGATAATAGACGCCGGAGGTGCCGCCGGTCAGCACGTTGATGAAGGATTGCGCCTGCGCGCAAGGTGCCGACGCCGCCAGAGCAAGAGCCGCGGCCGCGCCGAAAATGGTCCGTTTCATGGTTGTTGTTCTCCCCAAACCGGCCGCGAAATTGGCCGGATGACGCGAGCGGGTCAACCCATCCAAAAGATAAAGCTGGGCTGCGGTAAATGGCCGATCCGGCTCGATTTTTCGGGAACCCGGCGGGTGCGGCGACGTGGCGCAGCATGAGGGGCAATCGCGCGTGCCGCGGGCTCAATCACCTCGCCCGCTCGCGGGAGATGTCGCGCCGAAGGCGCGGGTGAGGGCCTTATCCTCTAAGGGATTGTCCCGTAGCGGAGACACCCTCTCCCCCAACCCTCCCCCGCAAGCGGGGAAGGGAGCGCAACGTCAGAGGTGCTTCATCCCCCTCATTGGAACGTCATGTCCAGACACTTGGAGATGTCGGAGCCGAGGCCGGAGGAGATGGTGATGCAGCCGCGGACCTTCTGCGCGCCGACGTCGGCGGCCCACACCGAATAGCCGCCGGGACCGAAGAACGAATTGGTGTTCGGCGGCTCGGTCTCGGTCGCGTCGAAATCATACTTGCCGTCGGTCTCGAAGATGCGCGGCTTCTTGGTGCAGCCGCCGTCGGTCTGGACGTTGATGACTTCCTTGTTGTCGCGGGTCAGCGCCAGCGAAACCTGGCAGCGGAAATATTCCGAGGTCTTGGTATTGAAGAGATAGGTGTAGGACTTGCAGGTCGCCGTGTTCAGCTTGCCCGGGGCAAGGCCGCGGCTGCACGAAATGCGCTGGTTGTGGCTGAGCTGGTAGTCATCGGCCCGGGCGGCCGGCACCAGGGCCGTCAACGACAATGCAGCAGCCCAGCAAAGTTTAATCACATGGCGCATCCGAATCATCCCTGCCAATAATTTTGTCGAGTTGCGTTCTAGACGGAAAGCGGAACATAGTCGCGAGGGGACGAAGGGAAAATCACAAACTGCTGGGCAAGACGTGATGTGCTGCGGCGCTTTCGCAAATTGACCCGGACATACCGTTCGTGATTTGTTCAAGCCCGGATGTCCCGACCATGGGAGGATGGGAATGACGGCATTTTCAATCAAGCCATTTGCAATCGCAGTCGCACTCGGCGCCTTTTCCGCGCCCGCATTGGCGCAAGCCCCGGCAACACCGTGGGAGCTCAAGCCCGACACCGGCTATGCCTATGACAAGGAAGGCAAGACCTTTTCCTACAAGATGGGCACCAGCAACGCCGGCGAACTGCTGAAGGGCGCCAAGAAAGTGCCGAAGGGCACGCTGTTCTTCATCGGTCACAACGGCCAGCTCTACATGCGCAGCGGCCCATACCTGGAAGGCGACGGCAAATTCAAGTTCGGGCCGGATCAGTAGGGGCTGCGGCGGGCGGCACGACGCGCCGCCACACTCTCGGTGTCATCACCCGCGAAGGCGGGTGATCCGATATTCCAGAGGCCGTCGTGATCGAATCGAGAGGCCGCGGCATACTGGATGCCCCGGTCGAGCCGGGGCATGACAGCGGAGAATGCGGCAAGGCGAAGGGCTAAAACGCCGCCGCCAATTCCCTGGCGCCGGGCTTGCCGCTGTTCACGTCCATCCGCTCATCCGTTACGGCGAGCAGCTTGGCCACCGTGTTGTGGCGGATCGCGACCGGGTTACGCTCGTAGCCACCGCGCTGGAAGAAGTTCGAGGTCGGCACCTGTTCGCGCATCGCCTGCGGCATCGTTACCATGTCGAGGCCGGTGCCGTCGCCGGTGAGGTTCATCATCTCGAGCTCGGCCGCGGTGAGCGGACGGCTGTAGCCCTTGGCACGCGCGAACAGCACCGAGGTCAGCAGCTTGTGAGTCTGCAGCATCGGCCCGACATCGATGTCGAGCACCATCGCATGCATGGCCCAGCCCTGCGCGGTGTTGCCGATCTTCTCATGCTCCGACCAGGTGTCGGGCACCGCCTTGGCATGCGACACCATCTTCTTCAGCACGCCGAGCTTGTGCTCCAACCCCTGGCGCGCCGGCCCCGAGGTGCGTACCACCTTCTCTGAGAGCGCGCGAATGAGCTCGTGGCCCTGCTCGGCCAGCAGCTCGACGCTGTTGGTGGTCAGGAGCTGATTGTAGCCCATCGCGGTCGAGATCGCGCGCTTGCCGCCATGCTCGATGCCGGCTTGAACGTCGTAACTGCCGGTGCCGCCGGTCTCGAACGAATAGACCCGCACCGCCTGCTCGCGCGTCAGCCCGGACGCGAGCGCGTAGCGCGCATAAGCGCGTTTGAACTCGACCTCGCTCGACGCGCGCTGCGGCGTGAACTGATAGAGCTCCTGCGCCGCACGCAGGAAATCGGCGACGACGGGAATCGGCTTCTTGGCAGGTCGGTCCGGCGTTTCCTCCGGCTCCGGATTCACCGGCTTCTTCGGCCCGTTATAGAGCGGGGGATGCTCCAGCACGTAATCGTCGAGCGTGATCTGCTGTCCGCTGCGCCTCTTGGCGTTGCGGCCTTTGCGCTTCTCGGAGATCTGGCTCCAATAAGCGCCGGCCTCGGCGTCGAATGCGGCACGTGCCGCCTGATATTCGGCGAGCTTGCGGCGATATTCGAGTACGGCGGGCGAGGCGCCGCCTTGTGCAAAGAACTGTGACAGCAGCTGGGCGTTGGCGTCGCGGACGGCGGGCGGCAGCGCATCGGTCTCGCCGCCGCGCACGGCAGGCGCGAGCAGGAGAAGCGCGAGTGGAACCAGCCTCAGGCCATGTCGAATCGAATGATGCATGCGAACGTCCTAGCAGGCATCCGGTAACCGTCACGTTAACGTGCCGTTTACCATGTCACTTCCAGGCGAAAACCGGCTGTTCCAGCTCTGTCACGCGGGTCTGCCTTCCCGCCAGCACCTCGCGGAACTGATAGATCAGCGCCGCGGTCGGGGCGTGGATCAGGCTTTCCCGGTGATGGAAGCGAATCACGCGGCGCGCGCTTTCGGGGATCGCGACGAAATCGAAGGCGTCATCACGCTCGATCGTGTCGAGCGCGATGCGATGGACGGAGGCGACCTCGTCCGGATTCGGCCGGATCGCGGCGCCGCCCGAAGCCCAGACCACGACCGGCGTGATCAGATAGCCCGACCGCGTCGGGTAGTCGTCGAGCGTGCCGAGCACATCGGCATCGCCGAGGCGAAGGCCGAGCTCCTCGTCGAGCTCGCGCAGCGCCGCTTCGACCGGCGTCTCGCCGGCATCGCAGCGGCCGCCCGGCAACGCCCATTGGCCGCGATGGGCACGCAGATGCGATGCGCGCAGCGTGAGCAGGAATGCGGTGTCGTCGCCCTCGCTCGCGGTCAGCGCAACCGCCACCGCCGCACGCTTCAAGGCCGAGGGCGCTTCTTCCTCCGGCAGACGCGCGAAGGCGGCGCAGGCAGCGGCGATATTCCGCCGTGTGGCATCGTCGAACGGTCTCATCATGCTTGACTACACCACGTCCGGCCCTGATGAAACGACATCGCAAGGCCCGCACAGGAACGGACGACATGACCAGCAAGGCTGCCGCAAGGCTCAAATCGGAGGGCTGGAGCATCCTCGAGACCACCGGCTTCATGCACCTGGTCGGCCCCCTGTGGGAGCGCAAGATCGACGGCCATTACGAGTTCGCGCTCGCGACCGAGGACAAGCACCACAACCGCCGCGGCATGGTCCAGGGCGGCGTGATGATGACCTTCGCCGACCGCACCTGCGGCATGACCGCCCGCTACGTCTCCGGCAAGGAGTTCATGGCGACCGTGCAGCTCGATACCCATTTCGTCGAAGCCGGCCAGATCGGCGACATCCTGATCTCCCGCCCGCGCGTGGTGCGCTCGACCCGCAGCCTGATCTTCATGAGCACGGAGGTGACGGTCGACGACCGCTGCATCGTGATGGCGAACGGCGTGTTCAAGATATTGAAGGGGCCGGGGTAGGCACGCTTGGGGCAGCCCGCGCTGCCAACATATCCACCGCCGTCATTCCCCGCGGAGGCGGGGAATCCAGTACGCCGCGCCTTCTCGGCTCTATCACTGCGGCCTCTGGAATACTGGATCGTCCGCCTTCGCGGACGATGACAGCGGAGGACGCAGCTCTGGATTGCTTCGCTGCGCTCGCAATGACGGGCGTTGCTGGCTATGCTGCCCTCCATCGAACGATCGAGGAAATCGCCCATGCAATACCGTCAGCTCGGCCGCTCCGGCCTCAAAGTGTCGCCGATCTGTTTGGGCACCATGATGTTCGGCGGGCCCACGGATGAAGCTACGTCAAGACGGATCATCGACAGGGCGCACGGCGCGGGGATCAATTTCATCGACACGGCGGACGCTTATTCGAAGGGCGGATCCGAGGAGGTCGTCGGCCGCGCCATCGCGAGCAATCGCCACGCCTGGGTGCTCGCGACGAAACTCGCCAATCCGATGGGCAACGATCCCAATCGCGGCGGGCTGTCGCGACGCTGGGTATTGCAGGCCGCCGACGAGAGCCTCAAGCGGCTCGGCACCGACCACATCGACATCTACTATCTGCACAAGGAAGACCATGCGACGCCGCTGGAGGAAACGGTGCGCGCGATGGGCGATCTGATCCGCGCCGGCAAGGTGCGCTATTTCGGCGTCTCCAACTACCGCGCCTGGCGCGTCGCCGAGATCTGCAACATCTGCGACCGCCTCGGCATCGACCGTCCGGCGGTGAGCCAGCCTTATTACAACGCGATGAATCGCATGCCCGAGGTCGAGCATTTTCCGGCCTGCTCTTTCTACGGCCTCGGCATCGTGCCCTACAGCCCGCTGGCGCGCGGCGTGCTCACCGGCAAGTACAAGCCGGACGCCGCCCCCGACAAGGAGACGCGCGCGGGACGCAACGACACCCGTATGATGCAGACCGAATGGCGGCCGGAATCGCTTCGGCTCGCGCAGGAGATCAAGGCGCACGCGGAGAGGCGGGGCATCACCGCCGGCCAGTTCGCGGTCGCCTGGGTGCTCAACTCCGCCTTCGTCTCCTCGATCGTCGCGGGGCCGCGCACCGAGGAGCAGTGGGACGGCTACATCGGCGCGCTCGACTATCGCTTCACGGCCGACGACGAGGCACTGATCGACCGTCTGGTCGTTCCGGGCCATCCCTCGACGCCGGGCTACAACGATCCCGCCTACCCGATCGAAGGCCGCCGCGCGCGGACGGCGTGAATTTCGAAAGACGATGATGCCGCACGAGGATCGCTACGGCCTGCCGCTCTCCACCGCATCCGATGCGGCGGCAGCCGCCTATCGTGAGGGCGTCGACCTCATGCTCGCGGGCTGGACCGGCACGGCAGAGGCGCTGGAGCGCGCGATTGCGGCCGACCCGGAATTCGCGCTGGCTCATATCGCCCGCGCCCGCGTGCACGCTTTCTACCAGCAGGGCGACCTGGCGCGGAGCAAGGCGACACTCGCGCGCCAGCTGGTGGCGAAGCGCGGCACCCAGCGCGAGCGCTCGCATGTCGAGACGCTGGCGCTGGCGATCGAGGGCCGGCTGCCGGACGCGATCGCAGCGACGCTGAAGCACGTCGAGAGCTGGCCGCGCGATGCCATGGTGCTGTCGCTCCCGCTCGGCGCGTTCGGCCTGTTCGCCTTCTCCGGCATGGCCGACCACGACCGCGCGCGGCACGAGCTCTGCGAGCGCGTCAAGCAGCATTACGGCGAGGATTGGTGGTTCCTCACCATGTCCGGCTGGGCCATGACCGAGAATGGCGACGTCGCGCGGGGCCGCGGCGTGACCGAGCGCGGCTTCAATCTACGCCGCCAGAACGCCCACGCCGCGCATGCGGTGCTGCATGCGATGTTCGAGGACGGCTCGATCGACGCGGCCGACCGTCTCGTCGACGAGTGGATTCCCACCTATGATCGCGCCGGAATCCTGCACGGCCACATTCGCTGGCACCAGGCGCTCGGCGCGCTCGAGCAGGACGATGCGGCCCGCGCGCTGTCGATCTATGCCGACGTGCTCCAGCCCACGGCCACGCAGGCACCGCCGCTCAACGTCATCACCGATGCCGCCTCCCTGCTCTGGCGCCTGTCGGTCTACGGCCACACCGTACCGAACACGCTGTGGCAGGAATCCTCCACCGCCGCGCAAAAATTCTTCCCGAAGTCGAGCCTGTCCTTCGCCGACGTCCACATGGCGCTGTTCGCGACCGCGACGCAAGACCGCGCGGCGCTCACCACGCGCCTTGCGACCATCGAGCAGCGGCTCGCCGAGGGCAAGCTGCCGGCCGGCCCCGTGGTGCCGGCGATCTTCCGCGCGCTGGCGGCCTATGCGGATGAGGACTACGCATCATGCGCGCAAACGCTCATGCCTGTTCTCACTGAAGTCGTGCGCATCGGCGGCAGCCATGCCCAGCGCGAGTTGATCGAGGACACCTATATCGTCGCACTCATGCGCGGTGGCGAGCTGGCGCGCGCCCGCGCTACGCTGGACGCCCGCCTGCACCGCCGCCCCTCGCTCCGCGATACGCGCTGGCGGACGGCGATGGGCTAGGCTCCGCCACGAAAAAAACACCGGCCTGACGGCAAGTGCCGCCCGGACGGCTTGGCGATTGGGGCGAATCGCCGTTGGGGTGGCGCGGTGGTATTCCAGACGGGTCTTGCAGAACAAACGGGATCGCAACCTATTTGCGGTTTGATGGTTATGCTGCGGAACCTGTCCGTGGTTCCCTGGCACGTGAGCTCCCCGATGCGCCTCTGCCGATCGCCGCTGGCCGCCGCCCTTGCTCTGGCCGCCACCCTTGCCGCTTCGGCAAGCCCTTGTTTTGCCGAAACTTCCAAGCCGATCCCAGTCAACAATCCGCCGGCGCAGCAGAATGCCTATATCGACCTGCTGGCGCTGATGTCCGGCCATTGCAAGACATTCAAGGTCGCCGGCCGCACCTTCGCCTGCAAAACGGTGGCCTACGCCCACGGCGACAAGGGCCGGGTCAATTTCGCGGTCGCGGTCGACGATCCCTCCGACGACAGTCACGTGGTGTCGTTCTCCGGCGAGAACGGCAAGCGTGCCGACGACAATTCCTACGAACTGCCGATCGACCGCATGCTGCTCAACTCCAAGCACCGTCCCAAGGTCGACGGCCTGCCGGTGCCGGCTGAACAGATCTCCACCGGCCTGTGCCGCCAGACTGGCAACTTCGCTGCCAGGAAAGTGAACGACGTTACCTGCTCGGCAACCGACAACGAAGGCCGTCGATATGAACTGCTGTTCGTGTCCGACGGTACGCCGGTGAGCGTGCGCCGCATCCGGCAGTCGTCGCCTTCGATCCAGGATCCGTTCAAGTAGCGGCACTTCGTCCCGCTCTTGCGTGATAGCGCAACCGTCGCGCATCGCTCCGTTGAAACTCCAGGTCAGCCGGTTATGCTCGCGCGCGCGTCCTCATCGAGGAGACGCGATTGCAATGGGGGCGGGCCGACGGTCCAGTAGAGCGTATGATCACCGGGCTGGTGCGCATCCTGATCGTCTGCCTGCTTGCAAGCCTGTCGCGTGAATGCATCGCGGCCGACGGCAAGCGGCAGCGTTCGATCCTGGTGCTGGAAGACGCCGATTTCCGCTCACCGTTCTATTCCGAGATCTTTGCCGGCATCCGCACCGCAGCGAAGCAGAGCGGGAGGAGCCCCACTGTGACTTATGGCGAGAGCCTCGATCTCGCCCGCTTCCCGGGGCCGGATTACGAAGAGAGTCTGGTCGGCCACCTCAGGACCAAATATGCGCAGCGGCCGATCGACGTCATCGTTTCGATCGGCGTCGCGTCGGCGAAATTCCTTCAGAGACGTAAGCAGGAGATCTGGCCAGGCGCGCCGGTCGTCTACGGCTTCGTGCCCGATCTGCCCGAGACGCGCGCGCTTTTCCTGCCCGACACGACGGCCGTCTTCGCACGGATACGGCCGGCACAGTTGCTGATGGCAGCCCGAGCCGTCGTTCCCGATCTCAATCGTGTCGTCCTCGTCGGCGAGGCCTGGAAGAATCCGCTGACATACGGACAGTGGAAGCAGGATTTCGCGGCCGCCATGCCTGACCTCGAAGTCACCGATCTGTCCGGGGCAACGCTACGCGAGGTCCGCGATCACGTCGGCTCCCTGCCCGCCCGCTCCGCGATCCTGACCTCGGCGATGTATTCCGACGGCGAAGGCACCTATTATTCCCCGGCCTCGGCGCTCGCGCGCGTCGCCGAAAAGGCCAACCGCCCCATCATCATCACGTCCGATACGTTCGTCGGTCGCTCCGGGGTGGGCGGATTTCTGCTGCTGCCCGAAATGATCGGACGGGAAGCCGGCGAAGTGGCCATGCGGATCCTCGACGGCGAAGCACCGTCGAGCATCGTCCCCTTCGGCGGAGACAACGTGAAGCCAATCTTCGATTGGCGGGAGCTGAGACGCTGGAACGTGGACGAAGCCAATCTGCCCCCCGGCAGCGAGATCCGTTTCCGTCAGCAGACCTTCTGGGAGCAGTATCGCTGGCACGCCACCATCGTCGCGAGCGTCGTTCTGCTTCAGGCGTTGATGATCGCCATCCTGCTGCGCGAGCGCCGCTTGCGCTTCGTGGCCGAGGTCGAGGCGCGTCAGCGCATGTCGGAGCTCGCCCACATGAATCGCCGCGCAACCGCTGGCGAGATGTCGGTCTCGCTCGCCCACGAGCTGAACCAGCCGCTCGCCGCCATCCTGATCAATGCCGAGTCGGCCCAGCAGATCTTGCTGAGCCCGGCGCCCGACCTCGACGAGGTCAGGGACATATTGGACCACATTTGCAGGGACGATCAGCGGGCAGCCGAGGTCATCAGGCGGCTGCGCGCATTCTTGAAGCGGGAGCCCACCGAACGGCGCGAACTCGACCTCAACACGATGGTCGGCGAGGTGTTTCGATTTCTCTCAGTGCAGGCACTGACGCACGATGTCGAGCTCGTGACGGAGCCCTCAGCCGCGGAAATCCGCGTCAAGGCCGACAATATCCAGCTCCAGCAGGCCATTCTGAATCTCGTCGTGAATGGCATAGATGCCGTGGCGCATCTTCCGGACAAGCGGCGCCGTGTCATCGGCCGAACCGGCCTCGCTGACGGCAATCAGGCCCTCGTCTCGATCGCCGATACCGGCGACGGTATCCTCGCGGAAAAGGCGACCGAGATCTTCAAGCCGTTCTTCACGACCAAGGCCCAGGGCATGGGCATAGGCCTTTCGATCGCGCATACCATCGTCGAGGCGCACGGCGGACGTATCTGGGCCGAGAACGCGCCGTCAGGGGGCGCCGTCTTCCACGTCAGCCTGCCGCTGGCAGCGCCGCGATAGAAGCTATCGCTTCTACAACGACGCCGTGCCGCCATCACGCGAACGCCTTCTCCAGCGTTGCGAAGATCACCGCGAGAGATTTGTCGTGCCGCGTCACCGGCGGCACCGGGCGATCGACCTTCATGAGCTGATAGACCGCCATTTGCGCCGCACGTACCGAATATTCGACGGTGAACACGACATCGTCCGGGATTTCGACGAACTGGCTGACGAAGGCGAGGTTGACCGAGTTCTTCGGCACCGGCAGCGGCCGGTCGGCCCAATTGCGCGGCATGAACATGCTGGTGATGTAGGGCATGCGACAGGGGATGCAGATCGCGTCGTCGAACACGCTCGCATCGAAGTTCAGGTGGCCGCACAGCTCCTTCAAAATATCCGCGCCGCCGCATTCGGACATCGGCTTGGCGACGAAATTGCCGACGCGGTCGGGATGCAGCGCATAGCCCCAGAACACCTGCACGTTCTTCGGCTGGCCGGAGAAATGCGGCTGGTGATAGAGCACGACCGACATCAGCCAGTTGGAATCCTTGAACGTCACGAGGCCGCCGGTGCCGGCCCTGTTGCCGGAGAACGCCTCCATCCGGTCGAAGAAGCGCGGATCGCGGCAGGTGACGGTGAAGGACAGCCAATAGGATTCGGGGATCGAGGTGTTGAAGGCGGCGGGATTGCCGAATTCGGGACGACCTTGCGCGATGGTCTCCCACAGCGCCCAGCCCTGGCTCTCGGCCTTTGTCAGACGCGGCGGCGGCTCGGTCATGGTACCCAGGCTCGAGGCGTCCGTCATCGAACCGTTCTGGAAGAACACGAGGTCGCCGTCCTCGAGCCGGACATTGGCAACGCGGCCGTCGCGATCGAGCACGAGCTGGCGCACCCGCAAGCGTCCGTCCTCACTCTCGATCGCCATGTCGGTCACGCGCGTGCCGCGCACGAACTGCACGCCCTGCCGCTTCAGCCAGTCGGCGAGCGGCTGCACGATCGCGTCATATTGATTGTAGACGGTGCGCTTGACGCCCGCGAGCGTCTCGATGCGTGGAAACTCGCTCATGAAACGGTGCAGATAGCGCTTCAGCTCGACCGCGCTGTGCCAGGGCTGGAACGCGAAGGTGGTCTGCCACATGTACCAGAAATTGGACTCGAAGAATTTCGGCGAGAGCCAGTCGGTGATGCGGCTATTGCCGAGCGTCTCCTCCGAGGCCTCGGTGAGCCGCAGCAGCTCCAGCCGGTCGCGCGCGGAAAAACCCATATGCGAGACGTCGACCTTGAAGCGGTTGCGGTCGACCAGCCTTGCCTGCGAATGCGCGGGGTTGTCGATATTGAACGCGATGGTCTCCTCGCGCACGCTGAGGCCGGGATGCTCGAGCGAGGGGATGCTGGAGAGCAGATCCCAGGTGCATTCGTAGTGGTCGGTGGTCAGCATGCGGCCGCCGCGCAGCGAATAGGCGCCGTTCGCGAGCAGCGCGCCGTCGAGGCTGCCGCCGACCAGCGGCTGCGCCTCGTAGATCACGATGTCACGCCCCGCCTGTTGCGCGTCGCGGATCAGGAACGCCGCGCCCGCGAGCGATCCAATGCCGCCGCCGATGAAATACGCCTTCATGACTTGCCTCGATTGCCGTAAGAATTGTCGCGGGCGACATTGCATGCGGAGGCAGCGATCGAAGTTGCGCTGGATCAAGCGCGGCCCAAGCGGCGTTCAAGAGGATGTGAGCGCTCTCGGCGGGGGCGCCGAAACATTCGCCTTCTTCGCATAGATGTGTTCGATCTCGTCCGCGAAGCGGCGTTCCAGCGCCGGCCGCTTGTTCTTCAGCGTCGGCGTGAGCAGGCCCGCGGCAATCGTCCACGGATCCAGCGTCCACCACACCGCGCGCGGCGTCGCATAGGACGGATAGGCCTTCACGGCCGCCGCAATTCGCGCCAGCAGAGCCGCCCGCTCCGCGGCGCCGCCTTGCTGGCCGCCGGCAGCCAGCCTTTCCGTCTCCGCCACCCAGGCTTTGGCGTTCAACACGACCAGCGCGGCGACGAACGGCCGCTGTTCGCCCACCACCAGCGCCTGCTCGAACAAGGGATCGGCGAGGATCGCGGTCTCCAGATCGACCGGCGCGATCTTCTCGCCGGTCGAGGTGACCAGGATGTCCTTGATGCGGCCGGTGATGGTGATGCGCCCGTTCTCGATGCGGGCCTGGTCACCGGTATGCAGCCAGCCGTCGGCGTCCTTGACGCGGCGCGTCTCGTCCGGCTTGTGCCAATAGCCGAGCATGACGCTCGGCCCGCGCACCAGCAATTCGTCGTTCTCGCCCAGCCTGACCTCGACGCCGTCGAGGACGTGGCCGACCGAGTGCGGATCGTTGTCCTCGATGGTGTTGACGGAGACCACCGGCGAGGTCTCCGTCATGCCGTAGCCCTGGAGCACGTCGAGCCCGAGTGCGAGAAACAGGCGAATCACGGGCTCCGCGATCGGCGCTCCGCCGGAGACCGCAACGCGCAGCCGGCCGCCGAGCTGCGCCAGCACCTTGTCGGCGACGAGGCGTTTGAGCAGCGGCCAGAGCAGCCGGTCCAGCGGCGACGGCGCGCGATGCCGCTGCCGCGCGTCGAAGCGCCGCCCGCCGACGGCGATGGTGAGGTCGAGCAGCGTGCGTTCGATCCAACTGGCGGCCGCCCGATGTTGCATGATCAGCGCGTAAACGCGCTCGTAGATCCGCGGCACCGAGACCAGCACCGTCGGCCGCACATGCTTCAGATCCTCCGAAAGCTGCGGCACCGAGCGCGCATAGGCGACACAGGCGCCGGCGGCGATCGGATAGTAATAACCGCCGGTGCGCTCGAAAGTGTGCGAAAGCGGCAGGAAGGACAGGAAGACGTCGTGCGGCTCGGCTTTGATGCGCCGCGCGATCGCCTTCACATTGACGACGACGTTGCCATGGGACAGCATCACCCCCTTCGGCCGCCCTGTCGTGCCCGAGGTGTAGACGATAGCGGCAAGATCATCCGGCTGCACAGCGACATCAGGCAGCGGCGCGGTCGCACCGGGGGCTTGTGCGAGCCAGTGGTCGAGCCCGACGATGCGCGCATCCGGCGTGATGAGCCCGCCTGCATCGGCGCAGACGACACGCTTGAGATGATCGAGCGGCTGGCCGGTCGCCACGATCGCCTGCCAGCGCTCCAGCGTGTCGACGAACAGCAGCAGCGCGCCGGAATCGACGAGGACGTAGGCGATGCTGTCGGGATTGTCGACGGCATGCATCGGCACCGGCACGAGGCCGCGCGACAGCGCCGCCTGGTCCATCGCGATATGCGCAATGCCGTTCGGCAATAGGATCGCGATGCGCTCGCCGGACGCGAAATTCTCCGCGGCGAGCGCCCGCCGCCACAGCTCGAATGCCGCATCGATCTCGCGCCAGGATTGGCTGACCCAACGCTGCGCGGCCCTATCGAAATGGCGATAGGCCTCCGCCGCCGGCGTCGCCTTGACGCGCCAGCGCAGCAGCTCCGGCAGCGTCTTGATGTCGGCAAGGCCGTCCGGTTGACTCGCCTGTCCGGGCATGGCGTTCTCTCGCATCTCATCGATTCCCGATCATTTGGTGCCTCGACCCTAGGCCGGCCGGTCCCCGCCGCTTTGATCCTCAGCAAGGCGGCCATGCTTTGGAGCGACCCATGACGCGCGACCGCCTGTTTCTGCTGCGTCCCGGTTTCGAAGACCCGGCCTTTCCGGGGCGACTGTTCTATTGCTGGCATTGTGCGCTGATCGAGGGCGTACTGGCCTCGTTTCCGCAGCTTGCCGCAAAGCTCGAGGTCGAGCGCATCGCGTGGCCGCGCCCGCGGCAGCCGGTGATCGCGCTTCTTGGCAAGGAGAACCAGTCGCTGCCGCTGCTGGTATTGGCCGACGGCGCGACATCGCCGCACCAGACCGGCAGCCATGAGGGCCGCGCCTTCATCGCCGACAAGGACGCGATCCTCGCCGCACTTTCCGAACGCCACGGCTTTCCCGATCCGCATCCGTGAGGCGCATCCGCCAGCCGGCATGACCGTTCTCGTGTCCCGTCGCAAAACGAGGGAAGATCGGCATTGCGCGCCGTCCCTATCCTCGCATATTCGCTTCTACGACCCGCGCGAAAGACCCGATCATGCCCCACCCCCTCTCCGCCCTCATCGTCATTGACGTCCAGCGTGCATTCGACGAATGGGCGGCGGCGGGAAAGCGACGCAACAATCCGGACGCGGTGGCGCGGATCGCTGATCTGCTGACGACGTTCAGGGCGCACCGCGCGCCGATCTATCACATCCGCCACGAGGGCACGAACCCGAACTCGTCGTTCCTGCCTCAAGGCTCCGGCTATGCCGTCAAGGACGAGGCGCGCGAGCAGCCCGGCGAGACGGTCATCGTCAAGCGCGTCAACAGCGCCTTCATCGGCACCGACCTGGAACAGCGCCTGCGCGCGGCCGGCATCGGCACACTCGTGATCTGCGGCGCCACCACCAATCATTGCGTGGAGACGACGACGCGGATGGCCGGCAATCTCGGCTTCGACGCGCGCCTCGTGCGCGATGCGACATGGACGTTCGACCGCATCGGCCCGGACGGCGATAAGCACGCCGCCGAGGAGATCCATGAGATGACGCTGTCGAACCTCAATGGCGAGTTCGCCCGCATCGTTACCAGCGACGACGTGATCGCGTCATTCGCGGCCAAGTAATGGCAGCAATGCGATCGATGCGATCGATGCGATCGATGCGACAATAAATCTCACGACGCGAACGCTCGGGCGCGAATCAAGCGCCGCACACTGCGTCGTTTCGACGCCCGCACTTCCCGGAACGCAGCCGACGCCCATCTGTTGTCTCACGACATTCAACTGGAGTGATGACATGAAATATCTCATTGTCGCGATGGCGGTCGGAGCTGCGGCGCTTGCCGGCGGATCGGCGGCGAACGCGGCCGGCAGTTCGAGCGCTAAGCAGAGCGCGCAGGGCGGCCAATCGACCGACATCAGCGCGCAGCACCGGCACCACGGCCATCACCATCATTGGCGCCGTCATCACCACCATCACGGCTACTACCGTCCGCACTACCGCAGCTACGGCTACTACCCGCGGCATCACGGTTATTACGGCGGCGGGCCGTATGGATATTACGGTGGCGGCGGCCCGGGCGTGACGTTCAGCTTCGGCGGCGGCCGCTGGTGAGACATGAGGCCCGCAGAGATGCGGGCCTTTTTTATCCCCTCAGGATCATCCCGGCGGTCTCCACCCCGCTCGTTAGCGCCGCTTCCACCGTGCCCATGTCGCGGCCGCGATAGAGCGCTTCTCCGGAGAACAACACCAGGCCATCGGCGCGCGCGAGCATTGCCTGTGCCGCGCGGGTCCGCGGCGTCGCCCAGGAATAGGCGCCGCGCGCAAAGGGATCGTGCGCCCAGTTGATCGCTGTCGCGGCCACCAGCTCGCGCGCGACGTCCTCGCGCGACAGCTTGAAGATGGCAGCGAGCGAATCGAGCCCGGACTCGACCAGGCCTTGGGGGTCGAGCCCTTCCAGCTCCGCCGTGCGCGGGCCGCCGAACCAGCCGGTGAGCACCGCGTGCTGGCTCGGATATTGCGTCCACCACACCGGGATCGTCTGATCTGACAACAGGAAGGTCATGCCGGCGAGATCCGACCCTCGCTCGCGCCACCATGGCTGCGCGAAGCGCAGCAGGATCTTGACGACATTGCCGAAGCCGATGTGATCAGTGGCGACCAGTTTCGCGCGAGCGCTCGCCGGCAGAGCGATCTCGCGCAACAATGGCAGCGGCACAGTAAGGATCACGCGGTCGCAGCCGTACGCAACGCCGTCAGCGCAACGCACAGCCGCCGAACCATCTCGTTCCTCGATCGCCGTCACCGCACAGCCGAGATGGATGGTGACGCCGTGCCTGCGGCAGTCCGCCGCCAGAAAGTCGATCAGCGCGCCATAGCCGCCGTCGATGCGCGCCTGCGCCGCGTGCCCGCCATCCATCCATTCCTCGCGCAGCGCCAGCGTCGAGGCGCGCTCGGGGTCCGCAGCGTCATAGCCCTCGACCATCCGCTCGATCGAGTGGCGCATCGGCGCGTAGTCATTCCCTGCAAAATGCCGGCGCAGGAACTCGGCGACGGTGAGATCGTCCTTCAAGTCCCGCAGCACGGCCTGAAGCTCCGCCTCGTGCGGATCGTCGCGCTCGTCGCGCGAGAGCGCCGTCCCGTCAAAGCTCCATTGCTCGCCCGCGATCTCCCGAAGCGACAGCCCGGCCTCGCGCAGTAATCCGTGCGTCACCGGCGCCTCGCCATGGACGAACTCGGCGCCTCCAGCGGCGGGATAGCCAAACTCGTCAGCCGGCAATGGATGGATGCGGCCGCCGCAGCGCGTGCGCGCCTCCAGCAGCGTCACCCTCCGGCCGGCCCGCGCCAGCTCGCGCGCCGCCATCAGCCCGGCCGCACCGGCGCCGACGATGACGATATGCTCCGCTGTCTCGGACATGGCTGCGCGTTACCGGCTCGCGGCCGGCGGATCGTTCTTGATGAGATAACGCAGTAGCAGGACGCCTCCGCCGAGATCCCGCGTGCTTTCCAGCGTCATCGCCGCGATCGGCGCGCGCTTGTCGCTGTCCGCTTCGGTCGACGAGAACACGAAGGGCGCGCCCGTTGCGCCGTCGATCGCGGGGCTGAGGATCAGGTTGAACTCGTCGATCAGGCCGGCGCGCAGGAACGCGCCATTGGCGACGCCGCCGCCCTCCACCAGCAGACGCTTCACCCCCAACTCCTGCGCGAGGATGTCCAGCGTCAGCGCCAGGTCGATCTCGGACTTACCGGCGAAGATATAGGACACGCCCTCGCCCCGGAGCCCGGCAAGATGCGAGTCCGGCACGCTCTCGGTCAGCACCACGACGATCGGGTCGCCCCCGATGTCCGAGCGGCCCCAGCCGATCTTGCCCTGCGCATCGAGCACGATTCCATAGGTTTTCGCGTCGCGCCGCGCCAACCAATTTTCGCGCGGTAACTTCTCATTTGTCGCGGGATAGGGATGGCCCTTGGCGAACTCCGACCCGGTGACGCGGCCGATCACCCAGGCGTCGCCGCCGAGCTCGTCATGGATCTTCTCGAACCAGTCCGTCCCCGCTCCCTTCGGACGCCAGCGGCTCGGGTGGGTGCGGCCGTCGAGGCTGGAATGCATCAGACAGATGACAGTGGGCTTCATGCAAGTCTCCGGGGCAGCGCTTCAGGCCGCCGATCCACCGCCGCCGGCATTCTCCCTGGCGCGGTCGTTGACGATCACCGCAAGCGGATTGAGCTTCGGCGGCGCGACCAGCTGCAGCGTGTTGGTGTCGCGATGATTGAACGGCGCGCCGCGGACGAACAACTCGGTCTGGATCAGATAGGTCCAGCTGCCGTCCTCGTTGAAGGTGATGTCGCAGCGGTAAGCATCGGTGCGGAAGGCTTGTTCCAGAAAATCGGTCGAGCAGATGCCATAGGCGGTGTCGCCGCGCTTCGCGGTGACGGAGATGGTCCTGTCATCAGGCCCGGCCTTGCCCGAGGCCAGCAGCACCTGTCCGCGCGGAATGGCCAGCGTCTGCATGATCAGCCCGGTCGCGGGCTCCCACAGCCAATAGCCGACCTGGTCGTGGAAGGTGATGTCTTCCTCGGGCGTGTTGATGTGGATGTGGTAGCGCAGCCCGTAGAAGAGCTGCGGCCCGTTGGCCTGCGGATCGATCGGGTCCATGCGGATGCGCTCGATGAAAGTGCGCCGCTCCGGCCCCTCCGCTTTCGGATTGATGTCGATGCCCTTGTCCGCCTGCCAATGGCCTGCGAGCCGGCGCAGCGGTCCGAGATTGGCAAGGCCGTCGGGCGAAACGTCCTCGGGCTCGGTGAAGATGTCGGCGGGAATGGGGAGCATGGCGGCCTCACAGCAAGTTGCGGAACAGCCATAGCATGGCGGCGAGAACCTGGCGCGGGCTCAGGCCTCACAATCGCGAATGGACACCGGCGCCATGTGCAGATGATCGCCGGGCCTTCAGCTGGAGGTCGCCATTGGACTTCGTCGGAGCGACCGGCATGTGCCGCGACCTGCCGATCTGCTTTGCCGATCTGCTTGCGGTCTACGAGGATTTCGCCGGACTCAGGCGTCTTCCCACGAAATCACATAGGCGCCGAGATAGTCGCTGGTGCCGAATTGGCCCTGCCCCTTGTAGTACCAGCTCCCCGCGCTGACGCCGTAATGATCGCGGCCCTGCTCGGTCAGGCTTGCCGGACCGATTGCGTCACCGTTCGACGCGCTGCCGATAATGAGTCCCGAAGCATCGCGCAGGACATGAAAGCTATCGGTGCTCATCGTGTAGAATGAGGGGTCCATGGCTTCGATCTTGATCTTGCCGCTGCGGGCGGCGCTGAGCTGCGCTTCCATGGACGCGACTTGCGCGGTGACATTGGCCATCTGATCGGCACTATAGGCGCCGGCGGCGATTGCCGCCTTTTGTGCCTTGATCGCATCGGGAAATCCCGACAACGTCATTTGAACGAACTGCTTCTTGGCGTCCTCGAGCGTCGCCGGTTGCTGTTCGTAATAGCTTTGCCACCATTTGGCTTCGACGTAGACACGCAGCTCCGCGGTACTGAGGGATTTCTCCTGCTCGGCCGTGAGGGCCGGCAGGGTCGGGAGTTGATGGTCGCGGGCCATTTGCTTGAGCGAGGCATCGTCGTGCCCGCTGGCAGCGTCCCCGAACTTCCCGGATTTCACCCAGGATCGCACCAGCGCCGTCGCCTCTTCCGCCGATGCCTTCCCGGCGGCGCTGTCCGCCGAGCCATGCTTGATCGCATCGAGTTGCTTGGCGAGGTCTCCGATCCGGGCGAGAGCATCGACGACCCCGGGCGCAAAGCGGCGCGACGAGGCGGCATTGACATGCGGAACCGGGCCGGCTCCGGCAGCTTCGGATTCAGTGCTCGCGGTGGGGCTTGCTTTCAGCAGGGTGAGCGCTGTCGCGCCGACGGAATTGATGGCAACCATATGCCCTCCTAAATCCTTGACCTGGACGTCCGCCAATCATTGCCGGGTCACAAGCGGGGGGCTGGCCTCATGCCAGTTGTCGCGCGGCTGATCAACCTCAGGACGTGAAGCCGAATCAGCACTCGCAGACTAACGGCTACAGTCGGGGTGACGCAATCCGCGAAATTGCCGATCAGCTCACTTTGGTGAATCGATTCTTGAATTGCGAGACAGCGCGCCGGGATTGCTCGAACCCTGCGTCAGCCGGCCGCAGCATGCTCCCGCCGCACCATGCGAGACGGAGCCGAACCATCTCGGTTCGGCTCCGCGGCGGGGACTCTTAGTGGCGGTGATCGCGGACCTCGGGCTGAGTGCGGTGGTCGCGGACGATGGTCTGGTTGCGATGGTCGCGCACGATGGGCGGATCGCGATGATCGCGCACGATGGTCAGCGCGCTCGCGGGCGTCACCGCGCTCGCCAGGGTGATCGCCGCGAAAGCCACGAGGATGGTATTGCGCATGAGTCTTGTCCTTTGCCTTGGTGGATCACTGCGAGCCACCTGACGCAAAGCTAGATTGACCGGCGCGAAAGATATGTGCCTCCGGTCACGTGATGGTCATCGCCCCGCTTGGCAATCGCGCCTCGTTCGATCGAAGGAGAGACACGAGAGTGATCGCGGCGGCTTCAGCGCCAGCCCGCCGCGAGTGCCACGCTACTGCAATAGGCCGAGGTCTCGCCCGATCGCCAGCCGGTGATGCGCCCTGCTTCCTTGCACTCGTCGTAGCTCTTGTAGTTGCCGACGTTGCGGCATGTTGCCGAGTACACGCCTCCCGTGGCGCTGCAGCCGACCCAAGGCTGGTTGCCCGTCCTGAAGCTCGATTGGCAGCCGCCGACACAGTTATTCGTCTTGGCGGCGAGCTGGGCCAGCTTCGCGACATCCGAGTTCGGGGCCGCCGATGCCGTGGTTGGCGAGGTTGCGACGACCCTGGTGCTGCGGGCAGTTGCACGATGCGTCGACCTGTGTGGTCTCGCCATCTGTTTCGGCGCCTCCACCGTGATGCCGGGGAGCTGGGTATCAGCAGGTGTCGGTTGCGATTTCGCCGTGCCGCCTAGGCCGCACAGCAGTAAGGCAATCGACGGGATGGCGACGGCGCAGCGCGGAACGAGGCGTGATGACGACATCATGGCAATTTCCTTCCAAAGGGAGACAGTCAATTCCATCCCCGGAGCAACGATATCCCATGCCCGATCAAGTTGCATCCTTGCATCCCGCAACCCGCCAGATTTTCGGCGCGCGATCGGCGCCCCGTCTGCCGATTTTTTAGTCGCCCGCACTGGAGCATTTGTGTTCGGCGATCCGTTTGCGCGGCGGAATCGCAATGCTAAAACGCAATGGGCTGCGTCTCCTGCCATTAGCGGGAATGACGCCGTTCCCAGTGCGGCTTTTGCGTAACGTCAGTGATCTTCAAGTGAGCAGTCCGGAATGCAGCAAGCTTCGGTCGAGACGTTTTCAGACCTCATTGGCTCGATTTATGACTGTGTGATTACGCCCGAGCGATGGACCGGAGTTCTGGACGAGATCTGCGCCGAACTGGGCTTCGCCACCGGCGCGCTCTCGGTCGCCAGCCTCACCAACATGAAGGCCGTCGTCAACGCGGTCTCCGGATCCGACCTCGCCGTGATGACACAGAACGCGATCGGTTACGGGCCTGATATCATCGAGCTCTGGGGCGGCGCGGCCCGCATCCAGCAATATCCGCTCGGAGAGCCGATCGTTCAATCGCAGGCGGTCCCGCAGGCCGTCATCTCGGGCAACCGCTATTATCGCGAATGGGCCCTGCCCAAGGGCCTGTTCGATGCCGTCGCCGTCGGCCTCGTTCGCGACAAGGCGATGGTTGGGAATGCGATCTTCAGCCAACACGAATCGGCGGGCCCGGTCGACGACGGGCAAATCGCCGGGCTCCGCCTTCTGGCACCTCACATCCGCCGCGCCGTGACGATCAGCAATCTGTTCGACATGAAGACGGTGGAAGCCACCACCTTCGCCGCCACGGTGGAGGCCCTCACGGTCGGCGTCGTGCTGGCGGACGAAGAGTCGAAAATCGTTCACAGCAATGCGGCGGCCACCGCGATGCTCGAAGCTCAAGATCCGATTCTGATGCGGCATGGCCGGATCGCGGTCCAGTCCGCGGCAACCACCACCACATTGCAATCGGCCGTCGCGCAGGCGGCAAAGGACGAGGCGACGCTCGGCCAGAAGGGCATCGGCATCCCGATCCCTCGCCCGGGCGGTGACCCTCTCGTCATTCACGTCCTGCCGCTGCGGCGCAGCCCGACGCGATCCGGCTTGATCCAGAGAGCCGCCGCAGCCCTGTTCGTGGCCTCGGCCGCCGGACCGCCGCGATTGCCTCACGATGCCCTGAGCCAGCTCTATGATCTGACGCCGGCCGAGATTCGCATTTTCGAGCTCATCTGCGAAGGTCAGACCCGCGACGCGATCTCGCAATCGCTCGGGGTCGCCGTCAGCACCGTGAAGAGCCATCTCGTTCACGTCTTCCAAAAGACGGGGTGCCGGCGCCAGGTCGACCTGGTCAGGCTGGCGAGATCGCTGACGTTTCCGGTTTAGGCGCCGACCGCTGTCAAGCCGCTTCCGCCACTGATTTCGCGCGCTCCTCCAGCATGCCGATGGTGGAGACCAGATTGTCGCGCCGCGCGCGAAGGTTAACGGCCAGCAGCGGATAGGTCGGCTGCTGCACGTCGAAAACCCCGGCTTTGGCCTCCACCTCGAGAATATCAGTATTCAAGAGCCGAACGCGCCACCACAAATCGGCGATCAACGCATCGAGCCGGAGTTCGCCGGCAGCACCAGAACGGGACATATCTTGCATCGCTTGCCTCAACCTGAAACGGGCCTCCCTGCTGAGGCCTGGATTTAGCGTTGACTGAGCAAGCGGAGTGCCAGGCGGGGCAGGCGCGGAATGATGCGGCGGTCGGGGGATGAAGTTGCCGTGATTGCTTTACTTCGCGGAAAAAAAGATGAAACTAGTTAGACGAGCATTTTTCTCTACCACTCGTCTTAACTGGACTCACACCGCCCAGCGATTGGACTACTGCAGGGGGAAACTGAATTTGTTTCTGCTCTCGGGAGCATTGATCGACAGCCCCGCGATTTCGCAACCTCAACGCGTTTGACGTCTGCAACGACACGTCCGCACCGACAGCCAAGGTGAATTTATGAATCTACGCATTCTGAAGACGATATCGCTGTTTCCCTTGTTGTTTGCTTGTGCAGAAGCGACGGCCCAACAGCCCGCCGCAGATCCCACTGTCGTCAAGATCGAAGCGATCCGCGCCGCGAACTTGGTCGGCGCCAAAGCCGGGTCCGCGCAATGGGGACCGGTTTTGGTCAACAACGTCAACGGCGGAAACACCGATGGTCCGAACAGGGCCGAATACCTGGTCAACATTCCCAGGGATGGCCGATATGCCGTTCGCATCAGATACGCGGCCGCCGACCCCAGGCCAATCAAGGTCATCGTCGATAAGCGGATCGTAAATGGCGAGGCTCTCACGGAGCGAACCGGTTGCTGGGAGTTCTCTTGCCAGAAATGGGCAAGCGTCGGTCAGATCGATCTCACTGAGGGACTTACCACGCTCGTGCTGGATCGCGCGGCCATGTTTCCTCATATCAGCGCGATCGAGCTTGCGTTGACGCCGTCCTCCAATTCGGGAGGCACGGCGTCCGCCCCCGTCAACCCTCCTCCGCAAAGCTCTGCAGGAACCAGCCCAGCACCGCAGCGCGCCGAGTCTTCGACGCCGCCCTCTCCCGGAGCTTCGGCAAACACTGCCACCGCCCTTCCTGAACCGCCGTCAATCAGCGACCCGCTGGACAAGCTGGCCTACGAGGCGTTCTGTCAAAATAACGAGCAGCAAATCGCGTCCGTCTCCGTGACCGTCCCGAGCACTCGCGCGCTCGATCTTTCCTACAGAGCCCTGATCGATTGCCCTGAACGAAACACTGGTCCTTTTTTTGCAGCGGGATCGTTCTGGAATAAATCGACGCCGACCACGACGGTTGGCTTCTTTTTCAAGACCGTCGGTCCAAATTTCCAATCCACGCCGCTGGTCTGGCAGACCGTTCCGGTTTACGTGTCCGGCGAGCCCACCAAGCTTTTTGGTCGCGATTATCGCCCGTTACGGCGGGCAGGAGCGAGGACCGTTCTACTACCCTACTCGCCCGTCACGCATGCATTGAATGCATTTTCCTGGCGAACTGCCGACAGCACGTCCATTGGCGGCATCCTCGGTGCCGAACCCGAAAAAGAAATGGCATTCTCGGACGCCAACCTCCGATCCATCGTGGCGATGTTGCCGGACAAGTTTCCGCCGACCAACCCTCTCAGCGCCAAATATTCCAATCGATTCGATGCACCCAACTGCATAGGCCTGCCCTCGCTGGCCTCCTCGGTGCTCGCTCAACGCTACGCAGCCGTGAATAGCTTGTTGGATCGAAACGCCGACGTGAACGTCGAAGTCGCGGCCTTGACCGAAGCGCAAGGCGTTCCACTCGAGTTCCTCGAGCCCGCGAAATTCAACGAGCGTCAAAATTCGCCATTGATGGTCCTGAAGAAGGGCATTGGATGTTTCGAGCTGCGTTCGAACGGAACGACCGCGTCCGCGACTTACGACATTGTCCAGGCGTACCGCAATATCTCGGCGAGCATCCCCTTCTTCGACTATTTCCTGTTGCTCTATCAGGATCGCCCTGGGGCGAAAGAAGCTTTCCAGAAGATCATCGATCGCGTCGCGAAGGTATCGCCTGGCGTATTGCCCTTCATGATCTCGTCTCCGCAGTTCGGCATCAACCTTCGGCAACAGGAGGGACAGGAGATCGTCAAGCGCCTGATCGCGAAGGGCGCCGACATCAACGCAAGGGATTCGAACGGCAACACATCCCTGAAAATCCTGATGAACAACGCAATCGCGCCTGACGTCTATCAGTTCATGGTGAGTCAGGGAGCCCAGCTCTAGAGCATTGTCGCGCCCTGCGCGAAGGTTAACGGCCGGCAGCGGATAGGTCGGCTGGCTGGCCTTCCGGAACTCGCAGCAAAGCGCCTCCCGAGGTGATCCAGCGGCCGGCCCCGGTCGTTGTCAGTCCGAGAGGTCGCTTGTCGAGGCGCTATGAACGCTGCTATCCGGGCTTTGAAGATGCCAATCCGGGCCGAGGCCGGTTTACCCCGGAGGGTGACGGCGCGGCTGTCGATTGGTGCGAGCAAAGGGCCTAAAGCAACGGTGGACTGGGCTGATTTGATCGGACGCGTCGCCTCTGACGGCGACCGGGAGGCTTTCAAGCGGCTGTTTGAGCATTTCGCGCCCCGCATCAAGGGCCTGATGCTCAAAGCCGGGTGCAGCCCTGATGTGTCGGAAGAGATCGCCCAGAGCACGATGATCGCCGTGTGGCGGAAGGCGCACCAGTTCGATCCCGCCACCGCCGGCGCGCCGGCCTGGATTTTCACCATCGCGCGCAATCTGCGGATCGACTTGTTCCGCCGCAGGGCGCGGACGGACCGCCTGGAAACCGGTCCCGAGCTGCCCGATGCACCGGATCAGGCCGAGCCGGCCGATATCCTGATTTCGCGCGGGCAGGATGCGGCGCGGATCGCGTCGGCCCTCAAGCAACTCTCGGCAGAGCAATCCATGGTGGTGCGGCTGTCGTTCATCGAGGAAAGGCCGCATCCCGAAATCGCGAGCGCGCTGGGAATTCCGCTTGGCACGGTCAAGTCACGGATCAGGCTGGCGATGAACCGGTTGCGCGACATTTTGGACGAAGAAGCATGACGATCAGCCATCATCCGCCGGAAGATCTTCTGGCCGATTTCGCGGCCGGCAAACTGGAAGAGGCCCATCAGCTGGTGGTCGGGGTACATGTCGCCGGCTGCCCGCGCTGCACGCGCTTCGTGGAGGCCATCGAGCAGCTCGCAGGCGCCGCGCTGGAAGAGGTCGAGCCGGTGCCGATCGCGCCGGATGCGTTCGACCGCGTGATGTCGCGCATTCAAGAGGCTCCGAGGGAGACAGCTGCGCCCTCCCTGGTGTCGGGCATGGATGATGATGTTCCGCCGGCCTTGCGAAAATACCGCATCGGCAAGCGACGGCGGGTCGCGCCCGGTCTCAGCCTGCGGCCGATCGAGCTCTCGAGTTCGGGCAAGTCGCGCGCTTTCCTGCTTCGGTCGGCGCCGGGCTCGCGCATGCTTGAGCACACCCACACCGGCACCGAGCTGACGCTCGTGCTCGAGGGCAGTTTCAGCCATGAAGGCGGACGCTTCGGCCCCGGGGATTTCGACTACGGCGACGACGAGGTCGATCATCGTCCCATCGTCGGCGACGAAGGCCCTTGCCTCTGCCTGGTCGCGATGACCGGCGACCTGCGCATGAACGGTCTCCTCGGCCGCCTGATCGGGCCGTTCGTGCGACTCTGATCCTGCTTCGTCCTTCTCCCGTCAGGTGATCCAGGCCGGCGCCCGCAGCGTTTCGTAAGGAGACGCAAGGGAGACAGGACATGGCCTGTTCAAGCCTGGCCAATCAGGCGCAGAGCGAGATGCTGAACGGATTGCTGGCACGCGTTTCCGCTGGCGAGACGCGCGCCTTCGCAGAGCTTCATACGCTGACGCGCGGCAGGCTGCGCAGGATTGCGCTGGCTGTTGGCGCCGCGCCGCACGACGTCGATGACATCCTGCAGGACAGCTTCTTGAAGATCTGGCGCAACGCCGCCCGGTTCGATTCCAGTCGGGCGTCGGCCATGACCTGGATGTCCGCGATCGTCCGGAACACGGCGATCGATCAACTGCGGACCAGGCGGCAGCCCAGCGTCGAACTGGACGAGGCGCTCGCCGTCCCGGTAGCGGCCGGGCCATCGCCGGTCGAGGATTTCGACTACGCCAGCGCCGAACCGATTGCCCTGGGAGCATTGGCCCGCTTGCCGGAGGATCGCCGCAGGCTCGTCGCACTCGCCTATCTCGAAGGCGAGAGCCGCGCGAGCCTGTCACGGCGCTTCAATGTGCCGGTCGGCACCATCAAGACCTGGCTGCACCGGACGATTTTGGCGGTGCGCAAGGATTGCCTCAGCGTAGCGGCCTGAAGCCTGACGCCAACGAGAGCGCGTACATGGACGCAGAGATCATCGATTTTCCCGAGCGTGGGCGCGAGCAGCGGCTTGCCTCCGCGACTGCAAGGCTCGAAGCGATCGTGAGAGAAGTCGAACACATCGTGGCCGACGAGCCTGCAGCCGGCGTCGATCGGTTGCTGGCAATGATGGAGCGCATGGGCGATCAACTGGTCGAACTCGCGAGCCTCCTGCTCAACGAGGACTCGAAGCTTCAGGCTCACGAGGCCTTCAAGTCCTTGTCCGACAAGATCGCGGACACTAGAGATACATTCGAGCTGCTTGGAAGACAGAAGCAGACCTGACGTGTCTGGTGCTGGACGGCGCGGTCGCGCGCGCGCTCAATGCGACAGCTTTTGAGCGACGAGAAATCCGATCCAGGCGCTGACGCCGGCGAGACACGATCCCCAGCACACGTCCGCAACGGTCAGCCCGGTCGACCAGTTTCGCAGCGTCGCCTGGTTGGTCAGATCGTAGGTCGCGTAGGTGAAGCAGCCGAGCAGCAGGCCCGACGTGAAGGCACGCAGCGCGCCGCCATCTTGCTGCGCCGGCAGTACGGCAAACCAGATCAGGCCAAGAGGATACAACAGGTAGAATACCGCCGCGGCCGGCAGGTTGGGCTGGGCCCGCAACATGTCGCCCAGCACCGGCCGATAAAGCCTGTCGACCATGATCGTCAGCCAGACCATGTCGATCGCAACGAAGGTCACGGCCACAGCAAGATAGGTCAAGAAAGGATTCATGTCCGTGCGTCTCGTCGCTCTGCATCCGGCTCATCGGCCGCCCGTCAGATTAACGCTCGACAGGCTATGGCGGATCACTTCAAGCGGTTCGCTTGCGATGCCGCGAAACGGTCGTCTCGAAGCAGGAGGCGCGCGCTCAGGCCCGTCGCGGAGGCCAGGGGAAGAAGGCGCTGGTGCGCGCCTGATATGCGCGATAGCGCTCGCCGCGAGATCGCAGCATCTGCTCCTCGAGCGGCGGGATCCCGGTCACGTGGACCAGGATCCAATACATGATCGCCGGTGCCGCCAGGCTGGCCCACCCCCAGGCATAGAAGGGCGCGAGCGCGATGACCGGATAAGCCAGCCACCCCAGCCATTCGAAGAAATAGTTCGGATGGCGCGACCAGCGCCACAGACCGACATCGCAGACCTGTCCCTTGCTTGACGGGTCGTGTTTGAAGCGCCGCAGCTGCCGGTCCGCCAGGCCTTCGCCGGCGACAGCGATCACGATGATGACGAGGCCGATGTAGTCCTGCAGCCGCAGTTCCGGCGCCGGCACGTGCGCCGCGAGGAACACGGCGAAGGGGAGTGGCAACGACACCAGCGCCTGTGATTGCAGGAAGAAGAACATCCGGCGCGGGGCATCCGCGCCCCATTCGCGCGCATAGTTCGCATATCTGGGATCGTCGATCCCCGCTGCAGAACGACGCGCGATGTGCGTGCCGAGCCTGACCGACCAGAGCAGCACAAGCCCCGCGACGAGCCCCTGGCGAGCCGGCAGGGCGCCGTCAAGCGGCCACAAGGCACCGGCCGCACCGACGAGACCGCACGAGTAGGACCAGATCGCGTCGACCCAGCCGGAATTGCCCGTGCGCTGCTGGACGACCCAGGCCAGTCCCATCAAGAGACAGAAGGCCAGCGCCATGCAGCCGATCGCCTGAATGTACGGAAGGATCATGCCCTCACCCCAATCGACCCTGTCGATACGTCATGTCCGCGCTGCGGTTTCGCCGCCAACGCCAGGCTCGGGCGAAGTGATCCGGGCGCCCTTCCCGGACGTTTCCTGATGGTTGCTTCGAGGGCCGTAACGAGCGGTACCGCAGTGGGGGCGAAAAGCATGCGTTTGGCCGTGATCGGGACGGGAATTGCCGGCAACGCCGCCGCGTGGCTCCTGTCGAAACGTTACGCAGTCACCGTTTACGAGCGCGAGCTGCAGCCGGGCGGGCATAGCCACACCGTTCGCGTCGACTATGACGGTGAGCCCATCGATGTCGATGTCGGTTTCATCGTGTTCAACGAGACCAACTACCCGCACTTGACGTCGCTGTTCGCGCATCTCGGTGTGAAGACCCTCGAGACCTGCATGAGTTTCGCTCTGTCTGCAGATCACGGTCGATTCGAATGGCGCGGTGGCGGCGAGAGCGCCTTGCAGACGGTCTGCGGCCTGTTCGCGCAACCCCGCAACCTGGTATCGCCGTCCTATTTCCGCATGCTGGCCGAGGTCGCGCAGTTCAATAAGCAGAGCGTGGCGGATCTGCGCGCCGGCAAGTTGCGCGACCTGACGCTCGGCGAGTATTTGAACCGGCGATCGTTCGGGCCCCGCCTGTTCTCCGACTATCTCGGTCCAATGGGAGCCGCCATCTGGTCGTCCTCGTCCGACGACATCCTGTCGTTTCCGGCGGAGAACTTCGTCGCCTTCTTCGACAATCACCGCCTCCTGCACCTCGATCGGCCGCGCTGGCGCACCGTGGAGGGCGGCAGCCGGCGCTATGTCGACAAGCTGACCGCTTCGTTCAGGCACAACATTCGGCTAGGCTGCGCAGTAACATCGATCGACCGAACGGGGCATAGCGTGACCGTCCGCGACAGTCATGGCGGCGTGGAGAGTTACGATGCCGTGGTGATGGCTTGTCACAGCGACCAGGCCTTGGCGGCGTTGTCGGATGCCGACGCCCAGGAGCGCTCCATCCTGGGAGCGATCAGATATGCCCCGAACACCATCTACCTGCACCGCGATCCCGGTCTCATGCCCCGGCGCCGTCAGGCCTGGGCCTCCTGGAACTTCCTGCGCTGGCCGCGGCAAACGGCTGCCCTGAACGACGTCGCGGTCACTTATTGGATGAATCGGCTGCAGGGCATCGACGAGCGCAAGCCATTGTTCGTCAGCCTCAACCCTCCGTTCGAGCCGGCGGCCGATCTGACCTTCGGCAAATTCACCTTCGCCCATCCGCAATACGACATGGCTGCATTCGCGGCGCAGCGAAAGCTGCCCGCGATTCAAGGACGCCGTCGAACCTGGTTCTGCGGCGCCTGGACCGGCTATGGCTTTCACGAGGATGGCCTGCAGGCCGGCATTTCCGTTGCCGAGGCACTCGGCGTCGAACTTCCTTGGCGTCAACCGGATCCGGCCCTGGCCGAGGCTGCCGAGTAAGGCGATGGTCCGAGCCACACCAGCCGAAACCGAGAATGCGACGGCGCCCGCCGCGCTCTATTGGGGAAAGGTGATGCACGCGCGCTGGCGCCCCGTGCAGCACAGGTTCACCTACCGCGTGATGAGCCTGCTGATCGACCTCGACCGGCTAGAGGAAGCGGATCGCCAGTCATGGCTGTTCGGCATCAATCGAGCGGCACCTTTCAGCTTTCACGAGCGCGATCATGGCGACGGCAGAGGCGCAGGCCTCAGCGAACACGCCCGACAGCTCGCGGCCGACCACGGCATCGACCTGTCCGGAGGCCGCGTTCTCCTGCTCTGTTATCCCAGGGTCTTCGGTTACGTGTTCAATCCGCTCTCGGTCTACTTCTGCTATGGCGCGTCCGGCAATGTCGCGCTGATGATCTACGAAGTCCGCAACACCTTTGGCGAGATGCACTCCTACGTCCTCCCGGTGCAACAGGGCAGCGCGAGCTCGTCCATACGCCAAAGCCAGGCGAAGGCATTCTACGTTTCACCCTTCATGGAGATGGAAACGCATTACCGCTTCAGCGTTTCTCCACCCCGGCAGGATGTGAAAGTCAGGATCCTGCAGAGCAGCGCGCAGGGCGCGATGTTTGCGGCAGCATTCTGCGGACGACGTCGTGCCCTGACGAGCCGCTCCCTGTTGGCGGCGATGTTCAGCCTGCCCTTCCTGACCTTCAAGGTGATCGCGGCCATTCACTGGGAAGCAATGCGGCTCTGGCTGAAAGGTGTTCCCTACGTGCCTCGTTTGAAACAACGCGAGATCTGAACCATGGACCTGGCAGCCACCCATCCCGCCGTTCAATTTAATGGCGTCCCGTTCTTTGCCCGCCTGGCTCTCCGCCTCGCGTCGCAACTCCGGTGCGGCACCCTCCATGTGCGCCTTCCCGACCAGAGGATGGTGACGTTGCGCGGTCAGCTTCCAGGTCCGTCGGCCTCGATCGAGCTGAAGAACTACAGGTTCGCGCGCAGCCTGGTCATCGGCGGTGATATCGGCATGGCCGAGGCCTATATCCGAGGCGATTGGACCACGCCCGATCTCGCTCAGCTTCTGTACGTGTTCTGTCTCAACGAGGATCTGGTCGACAGTGCTTTCGCCGGAAACATGCTGGTTCGCCTCTGCCGGCGAGGGCTCCATCGCCTGCGCCGCAACACCAGGGAGGGATCGCGGCACAACATCCACCAGCATTACGATCTCGGAAACGAATTCTTCTCTGCGTGGCTCGATTCCAGCATGACCTACTCGTCGGCCCTGTTCTCGCCCCAGACGACCGATCTTCCCACCGCGCAACAGCACAAATACGAACAGCTGGCGAAGGCGATCGATTTGCAGCCCGGTCAGAGCGTGCTCGAGATCGGATGCGGTTGGGGCGGCTTTGCCGAATTCGCCGCCAAGACTTACGGCGCCAAGGTGTTGGCCCTCACCATCAGCAAGGAGCAGCATGATTTCGCACGTCGCCGGATCCACAAGGCCGGGCTCGCCGAGAAGGTCGAGATCCGCTTGCAGGATTACCGCGACCAGGACGGCCGCTTCGACCGCATCGCCTCCATCGAGATGATCGAGGCGGTCGGCGAGCAATTCTGGCCGGCTTATTTCACTCAGCTGAAGCAGCGCCTCAAGCCCGGCGGACTTGCCGGCATCCAGGCCATCACGGTTCACGACGAGCTCTTCAGCAGCTACCGTCAGCGCGTCGACTTCATCCAGAGATACATCTTCCCGGGCGGCATGCTGCCCTCGGCCAGCATCCTGCACTCGCTCGGCGAACGCTTCGAGTTGCCCGTCATCCGCGAGCGCATGTTCGGGCAGGACTACGCCAGAACGATCTCGCTCTGGCGCGACAATTTCAGCCGGGCCTGGATCGACCTGACCTCGCTCGGATTCGACGAGCCCTTCCGCCGGATGTGGGAATATTATCTGTGCTACTGCGAGGCGGGCTTTCGGGCCGGGAAGATCGACGTCGGGCACTTCGTGTTTGCGCGGCAGGGGTGAGAGGTGCGCGCCGCTGGGCAACGCGGCGGGTTACCATCAGAGCCCTGAATGACGCGGAAGCTGTTTGGCGATTGAAGCAGACGCGACCTCGATGGTCCTAAAACCCCGCCGCCGGCACCGTCAGCGGACGTCCGCGTATCGCCCGTCCGGCAGTGTCCTTGCCACTCTGGGTGTCGTCGGTCCAGACCGCGAAGGCCACTTCCTCGGCTGGGCCTGAAGCCGCGACAGCCGCGAGGCTGAAGCGATTGTGGCCGGTGGACGTGTTGAACTGGACGACCTGGCCCAGCGGACCCTTGGTCGAGAAAACCCGCGCCTTCACGTTGGTGGTGGCGGGCTGGTCGACGTTGAGCTGGACCCAGCCGATCAGGAAGCGTCCGCCCGAGAGCGGCGAGAGCGTCGGCCAGGTCGCCTGGATGCGTTGCTCGCTGGTCGAGACGAGGTGGAGATTAGCGGGCGAGCCGTCGGCCTTGTACACATCCGCTTCCACGACGATCAGGGTATTGGCCGTGGCGTCTTCGCCGAAATCGTTCAGATGCGCGATGACGAACTGGCCGCCGTCGATCGCGGCCATGGCTGCCGCGGTGGCGGTCGCGGGCGTGATGTGCTCGCTGCCCACTGCTCCCTTCGCGTTGAAGAGCTGATAGCGGATATGTAGGGGACCCGTGATCCGCGCCCGCCATGCGATGACGACGTCGCCGGTGGTCAGGCACGCCACCATCGGGACCTTGTGCAGCCCGGCGGTGGTGTTGGCGCGAAACTCGGCGCCGATCCTGCTTCCGTCGGCGCCGAAACGTTGCGCGCGGATGCGCTGGTCGGCCCGCTTGTCTGCCCAGACGACAATGAAGTTTCCGTCCTGCAGGCGCGCCAGGGCGGGCCGGGTCAAAGGCTCGACCGGCGACGTCGAGACCTGGATTTCCGGTCCCGACAGCGTATCGGCATCGAAGATGCGAAGCTTGAGCTGGGTCGGCGCCGTCGCGGCGCTGCCGGCCGCCTGCTCGTTCCAGGCCACGACGAAGCCCGTTCCGTACTCCACGGCCACGGGAAGCTGCCGCCGCGGTCCCGGCGGCGTCGGCAGGTTGATCAGGATCTGGTCGCTGCTCCTGGCGCCGCCCGCACCGAACATCTGGCCCTTGATCGTATTGTCGCTGTGGTCCTCCCACACCACGACGTATTGGGTGCCCTGAAGGCCGCACACGCTGGGCTGGCTTTGATCGCCGGCTGTGGTCGTGTTGATCAAGACCTCGTCCATGGCGTTTCCCTTCCTCAATCCAAACGTGATGAAAAGCGCGGGGTCGACCGAAAGTTGGGACTATAACACGAGCGCTTGCGGCGATCGCAATTGAGTTTGGGGCAATGCGACGCATCAGGATAGCGGCCTGGACGCGATTCATTTCCAATTTATGAAGGGCGCAGATCGAACCGAAGCCGCCGGTTTCAGACTCGCTCAACGGTTCGCGCCTAGACTTCCAGGTTGTAGGAGGCCGGCATGTCAACCGATGCTATTGTCGACGAAACCCTGCGTGATCTCGCCAGCGAGCTGGCCGACGGCAGCAAGATCGCGCGCTATCGCGACTCCACGCGCAATCGCATCATGATGCATGCCGTGTGCCATGCCGGCGGGGCCGGCGTGTTCCAGGGCCTGTCATGGGACTACTTCCTGGCCGATGTCGAACTGGAAGCCCGCGCCGCGCGCAGGAAGATGCGCGACATGACGGTCGGTTCGATTTGCGACACGATCGACGTGCTGCCGCCGGCCGCCATCATCCGCCTCGATGCGGCTCTACTGGTCTACTTCACGCCTCGATCCCCCGAGAACGAAGCGCAGGTCGACTGGCTGCTGCAGGGACAGGATGCCGCCACGGTGAAGCGCATGCGGCAGCGGCGCCATGCCGTTCATGCCGCCGAGGCGGTCGCCGCCAAACAGGAAGAGGCCAGACGCGCAGCCGCCGCGCCTGACGAGATGCTCCTCTCGCAATATTGGCCCTGTCCACATGCCGCGATCAGTACCGGGCCTGAGGATTTCCTGCCCTGGATCAAGCTTCAGACTCCCGACACCTGGCACATCATTGTCGAGGGTTGGGACTACAACAGCATGCAGCGCGACGACGTGATCGAGTGGATTCTGGACCAGCCGAGCTGCGACCTGGGCACGGCAGCGCAATACTTCTTCACCGCAGCGATCGGGCTCGCCGACTCCGATCCTGAAAAGCTCAGCCCGGGCTCGCGCCGCAAATGGCATCTCATGAAGTGCGTGGCCGACAATTGGCAACGCGGACTTTACCGGCAAAATCAGTTGCAGCACTCGCTCCAACCATCCGACATGACCTACTACGATGAGCTCGCGGCCCGGCGGCAGGCCGAAGGCCGTCCGCTTCCGTTCGAGGTACCAGGCCCCGCGGCGCGAAAGTTCGGCGGGCGACTAGCGGACTCGCCCTATGTCTATGAGCATTTCCATTTGAGGCTGGGCTTCAACGTGTGGAAACGACAGCGCCCGCCTGAATGCGGCAAGGACTTTCCGCGCTGCTGCGATACGTAGTCACTACCGGGGCGGCGACCTTCACGCGTTCGCTGGGGGATGAGCGTGGCTACGCTACGCGTAACCGAAGCGTGGTGCCCAGGGGCGGAATCGAACCACCGACACTGCGATTTTCAGTCGCATGCTCTACCAACTGAGCTACCTGGGCGTGCTCCAAGAGAGGGGCCAAAGCCCATCGAGCGGGCGGTTTATAGTGGGCTAGGGGCGGCCTGTCCACCCGGCTTCGCCAAGTGGCTTCGCCGGGCGCGGCCCGGCTGTGCACAAGCTGCAGCGGGCTGGGCTGGGTTCGCGCGGGACGCGTCGCCGACCTAGGCAAACAATTGATATCGTTTAATTATTCCACGTCATCCACGTCATCGTCGCGGCCGGGGATGACATAGCTGCCCTTCAACCATCGGTTCAGATCGACGTCGCGGCAGCGCGAGGAGCAGAACGGGCGGGTGGCCTCCGCCTGCGATTTGCCGCAGATCGGACAGGTTTTGAGAGGGCCGGCGGTTTTTTTGATCTGGTCGTCCATGGCAGGCTTCTACCACCCTCATGCGGGCGATGGGATGGAGTTGCTCCGGCCGCCTCGCGCGGCTCCCCAGCGCTCAAAATTCTGCAATCCCTTCAAGGGGCGATCTACGGTGCATGGGGTTGTTTTCGCGATTTTTGTTCGGCTGCGGCTTGCCGGCTCACACCGCGGTGGTGGCGTTGAGCCAGCCGAAGCGGATCGGGAAACCCTCGCCGCCGAGCAGCGTGGTGGTCTCGTAGAGCGGCAGGCCGACCACGTTGGTGTAGGACCCCACCATCTTCACCACGAAGGAGCCGGCGATGCCCTGCACGGCATAGCCGCCGGCTTTGCCGCGCCATTCGCCGGAGCCGATATAGGCCTGGATGTCGTCTTCCGAGAGGCGCTTGAAGCGGACGCGGGTCTCGACCAGGCGCTGGCGGAAGGCCTCACGCGGCGTCACCAGCGTGATCGCGGTGTAGACGCGGTGGTTGCGACCCGACAGCAGGCGCAGGCACTGCGCGGCTTCGTCCACGAGATTGGCCTTGGGCAGGATGCGGCGGCCGACCGCGACCACCGTGTCGGCGGAGAGGATGAAGGCACCACGCAGCTCGTCGTCGAGCTGCACCGATTTCAGCGCCGCATCGGCCTTGGCCCGCGCCAGCCGATTGGCGCAGGCGCGCGGCAGCTCGCCCCGCTTCGGCGTCTCGTCGACGTCGGCCGGCCGGAGTGCGTCCGGCTCGATGCCGGCCTGGTTGAGCAGCGACAGGCGCCGCGGCGAACCGGAGGCAAGTACGAATTTGGGGCGGCCAAGCATCAGGTGATTTGGGGGATGAAGCGGGGGTGAATTGCGCGCGGAACCTATCGGAAGGGGGCTGATTTCACAACCCGGGAACCCGGACTTTGCTGATTCGAGGTTTCCGACATGGCTGTGCCTGCGGTCTGTGACGCGGGTGTTACGGGTACCGAATGCTTACCCGCTTGCCGCGCCGACCTTCGCAAACCGCTTGCGGATGCGCATCAAGAGCTGGTCGCAGACGTCGCGATAGGCCGCCAGCTTCTGGTCGCGGCTGCCCTCGATGGTGGTGGGATCCTGCGTCGGCCAGTATTCGACGTCGGCCGCGAGCGTTCGCGTCAGCTCCAGCGCCTTGTGGTGCGCCTCGGGCGAGAGCGTGATGATGAGGTCGAAATTCAGCCCCTCCCAATCCTCCAGCTCCTCGAAGGTCTGCGGCTTGTGGGCGGAGATGTCCTGGCCGAGCTCGGCCATCACGGCGACCGCGAAGGGATCGAGCTCGCCTCGCCGGGCACCGGCCGACTTCACGTAGAGGCCCTGCGGAAACATGTGCTGCAGCAGGCTCTCGGCCATCGGCGAGCGCACGCTGTTCATCGCACAGGCGAACAGCACCGATTGCGGATCGCGTGCGCGTGGCGGCGCCGCCATCGCGGCTACGCCCTTTTGGTAGAGGGCATGGCCTTGTCGGAAAACCGCTGCACACTTTTCCGGGCCATGCCCTAACCCTTCCAGTGCAGGACGGTTATGAGCGTGAACAGCCGGCGCGAGGTCTCGAAGTCGACCCGCACCTTGCCCTTCAGCCGCTCCTGTAGCGTGCGCGATCCCTCGTCATGGATGCCGCGGCGACCCATGTCGATAGCCTCGATCTTGTCGGGGGTCGCGGTGCGGATCGCCTGGTAATAGCTGTCGCAGATCATGAAGTAGTCTTTCACGATCCGCCGGAACGGCGTCAGCGACAACAGATGCGCGACGACGGGCGTGCCATCCTCGCGGCGGATGTCGAACATCAGCCGGTTGCCGGTGATGCCGATATGCAGCGTGAACGGGCCCTTGCCCTCGGCGCCATCGGGCGCGAACAGGTTCTGCTCGATCAGATCGTAGATCGCGATCGCGCGCTCATGCTCGATGTCGGGCCCGGAACGGCCGATCGATTCTTCGTCGAGCGTGACGCCGACGATGCGATTCTGCGAGTCGTCCTGTTCGGGCGGCGTTGTCATGACAGATTGAGGCGCAATCCAATCGAGCGCGAATGGGCATCTAACCCCTCCGCCTTGCCGAGCGTCATCGCGGCCGGACCCAGCGCACGCAGCTGATCCGGACCACATTTCAGGATCGAGGTGCGTTTGATGAAGTCGTGCACCGACAGCCCCGAGGAGAATCGCGCCGAGCGCGCCGTCGGCAGCACGTGGTTGGAGCCGCCGACATAATCGCCGATCGCCTCCGGCGTATGCGGCCCGAGGAACACCGCGCCGGCGTTGCGGATCTTCGCAGCCAGCGCATCGGGATCGACGGTCATGATCTCGAGATGCTCGGCGGCGATGGCGTCCGCGAGCGGGATGGCGTCGCCTAAGTTCTTCACCATGATGATGGCGCCGAAATCGGCCCAGGACGCGCTTGCGATCGCGGCGCGCGGCAGCGTCTTCAACTGCGCCTCGACCGCTTTTTCGACATCGGCGGCAAGCCGCGCCGAGTCGGTGATCAGGATCGACTGGGCGCTGGCATCATGCTCGGCCTGCGCGAGGAGATCGGCGGCGATCCAGTCGGCATTGCCGGTGTCGTCGGCGATCACCAGCACTTCAGACGGGCCAGCTATCATGTCGATGCCGACCTTGCCGAACACCAGCCGCTTGGCGGCGGCGACATAGGCGTTGCCGGGGCCGACGATCTTCGCGACCGGCGCGATGGTCGCGGTGCCATGCGCCAGCGCGGCCACGGCCTGCGCGCCGCCAACGCGGTAAACTTCCGTGACGCCGCCGAGATGCGCGGCCGCCAGCACCAGCGGATTGAGCTTGCCGTCGGGCGACGGCACCACCATCACCAGGCGCGAGACGCCGGCGACCCTTGCGGGCACGGCGTTCATCAGCACCGAGGACGGATAGGCCGCGGTGCCGCCGGGCACGTAAAGGCCGGCCGATTCGATCGCGGTGTAACGCCAACCGAGCTCGACGCCGAGCGGGTCGGTGAAGCGCTCGTCCTGCGGCAGCTGGCGGCGGTGATAGGTCTCGATGCGGTCGCGCGCGAGCTTGAGCGCATCCAGCGTCGCAGGCTCGCAGGCCTTCGTGGCGGCCTCGACCTCGGCGGCGGTGACGCGAAGGTTGGATGCATCCAGCGTCAAACGGTCGAACTTTGCGGTGGCCTCGAGCAGCGCCGCGTCCCCGCGCTTTGCGACATCGTCGACGATCGCGCGTGCGGCGGCCTCGACGTCGGCCGAGACCTCGCGTTTGGCGGCGAGGAAGGCCGCGAATCGCTGGTCAAAATCGGCGCTGCTGCGGTCGAGGCGAACGGGCATGTCTAGCTTAATGTCTGGCTTGGCTTCTGGCTGGTCTTTGGGGCGGATTGGCGCACCAGGTCCCCTGCTCAATGGCGCGGCGGGGGAGCGACGTCAACCCTCGCAAGGCACTGTCCTGGCGCAGGGGGCGAGGCGGTGCGGCTGGTATACCGGCAACCTCACACCTCCCCCTCGGTCTCCAGCCCCGTTCCCAGTGCATCCGCCCCGAGGTCCGTCAGCTCACATTCCAGGCATTCGACGTCGAGCCGGATGGCCCCGCCGTGGGCGAACAACAGCAGGGCGCTGCCGGCAGGCTCCTCGTTGCGCCCGTCCCTCGGGTGAAATTCGATGCCGACGAGGTCCAGGACCTTCTCGGGAGCAGCCATGTCGATGTTGCGCGACTTGCAGGCGAGCACGCGGTCGAAGCGGAGCGCTGCGACCAGCCGGCGCGGCTCGGCCTCGCCCTCCAGCGTCTGCTCCCAGTCCAGCCGGCTCATCCCGACCACGAGCCGCTTCTCGCTTTGTCGCCAGAGGATGTCGGAAGCCTGGACACGGGCGTCCTGGACATGAGTCGAGATCACGGCGAGATCGTCGGCGTCGAGTGCGATCAGTTTGAGCTGGGGCGGCATCGCCGACGCTTCTCCTTCGGAGTGGACCGGGCTCAACGCGCACAGGCCGCGAAATTTCCGTCCAAATTAGCGGGTCGGCGGGTCAGAGGCTATTGATATCCTCCATTTCCAGCACCTTCCGCGGATACCCCTCCCGGGCGACGCGGATCATGGCGCGGCCGATCTGCTCGGTCGAGGTGACGAGCCGCGGCGAGAGCCGGCGCAGCACCGACCAGAGTGGCCGGGTTGCGGTATAGACCGCCTGCACCCAGGCGGTCTTGGAACGGGCCCCATGCAGGGGCTGGATCGCGCCGGGCCGGAACATGTAGGCGGCCTTGAACGGCAGCTTGAGCAGATCGTTCTCGGTCTTGCCCTTGATCCGCGCCCACATCCGCGAACCCTGCTCGGTGGAATCGGTGCCGGCCCCGGTGACGTATGTGAACGTCATTTGCGGATTGAGCCGTGCCAGCGTCGTCGCCGCCGCAAGCGTCAGGTCATAGGTGAGGTGGCGGTAGCGCTCTTCGCTCATGCCGATCGAGGAGACGCCGAGGCAGAAGAAGCAGGCATCGAAGCCGGTCAGCTGCGTTTCGATCGTCGAATAGTCGAGGAAATTGTCGTGGATGATCTCCACGAGCTTGGCGCTGCGCACGCCGGTCGGGCTGCGGCCGACCACGAGCACACGGTCGATGCCGGGATCGACCAGGCATTCGCGCAGGACGCCCTGCCCGACCATGCCGGTCGCGCCGAAGATGATGACCTGCATCGGGCCGTCCCCAGCCTGTTCGCGGCTCATGCTGCGACCGCGATCTCGTCGAAGGAGACACCGGTCAATGTCGCCGAAGCATCCCACAGCATGGCGGCAACGGCAAAGTCCTGTGCGTGCGGCATGATCCGCGCCGGCCCCGGCGCCCCCTTCAATTCGTAGAATCCGTTCGGGCCATAATAACCGCCGGGCTCGGCGGCCGACGAGGTCGCCGCGAACAACGTTGGCAGCGCGCCTTCGGCGGCGGACTGGCTGATCAAGGGCTGCAGCCATCGGCTCACGCGCGACTGGAGGGAGCTGGTGCCCGGCCCGTTCGCGATCAGATCGGTGCGCGCATAGCCGGGATGCGCCGCAATGCTCCTCACGGTGCAACCGGCCGCGTCGCTCCGGCGCTGCAGTTCGAGCGAGAACATCAGCATCGCGAGCTTGGACTGGCAATAGGCGCGCCAGGGGCGATAGGAATGCTTGCCTTGCAGATCGTCGAAATTGATCGCGCCGGAGCGGTGCGCAAGGCTCGAGAGATTGACGACACGCGCCGCCTGCGCGCGGCGAAGCTGCGGCAGCAGATGCGCCGTCAGGGCGTAGTGGCCGAGATAATTGGTGCCGAACTGCATCTCGAAGCCATCCTCGGTCTGCTGCCGCTTCGGCAGCGCCATCACGCCGGCATTGTTGACGAGGAGATCGAGTTGCTCGTTGCCGGCGGCAAAGCGGCTGGCGAAATCGGCGACGGAGGCGAGGCTGGCGAGATCGAGATGCTCGTAGGCGATCAGCGCATTGGGGAACCGCTCGCAGATGCCCTCGATCGCCCGCAGGCCCTTTGCGTCGCTGCGTCCGGTGAGTATGACAATGGCACCGGCGCCCGCCAGCGCCATCGCCGTCTCGTAACCGAGGCCGCCCGTGGCTCCCGTGACGACGGCCGTCTTGCCGCCGAGAGAGGGGATCTCTGCCGTGGTCCAGTCGGTCATGCCCTATCTCCGTTCCGGGCTGGAATGAGGCCCGCGGACTGTCTAAATGTGCACTGAGTGCAACTTTGCAAGAGGTGAACCAATTTGAAGGCTTCGAAGGTTGCCCGGAAATTGCCCGCGGGCGGAAAATCCCCTGACGGCACCGGCCTGCGCCAGCGCAAGCGGCAGGAGACCCGCGCGCGGCTGACCCGGGCGGCGATGACGCTGTTCCTGGAGCGCGGCTTCGAGGCCACGACCATCGACGACATCGCTGCGGCGGCGGAGGTGTCGCGCCGCAGCTTCTTCCATTATTTCGCGTCCAAGGAGGACGTGGTCGCCGCCTGGCAGGAGAACGCCGCCAGCACGTTGACCGCCGAGATCGTCGCACGGCCTGCGGACGAGCCCATGCTGACGGCCGCGGAGAACGCGATCGCGGCGGCGATCAAGCGGATCGATCCGGCGGAGACCGCGGCGATGTCGCGGCTCAAGCGCGACAATCCCGCGCTGCAGGCCCGCGACCAGCTCAAATATGAGAAGCTCGAACGCGCGCTGGCCGACGGCCTCGCCCGGCGCGGGCGAACCAAATCGGATCAAATGAAGGCGCGGCTCGTCGCCATGATCGCCACCGGCGCGATGCGCGTCGGCGGCGAGAGCTGGATCGGCGACGGCGCGCGTGAGAAGCCGGAGGCATTCGTCAAGCGCACCTTCGATGCGATCAGGGCGATCCTGAAGTGAGATGCTCTCACCCTCTCCCCTTGTGGGAGAGGGTGGCTCGCCGCGTAGCGGCGAGACGGGTGAGGGGTCTGTCTCCGCGAGCCAACCTCTGTGATTTTGGACTCGCGGAGAGGTACCCCTCATCCGGCGCTTCGCGCCACCTTCTCCCTCAAGGGGAGAAGGAAGGCGCACGCCGAGTTCGTCCCTCACTCCCTGAAGAACGCCAGCAGGTCCGCGTTGATGGTCTCGGCATGCGTGGTCGGCATGCCGTGCGGGAAGCCCTTGTAGGTCTTCAGGGTGCCCTTCTTCAGCAGCTTGGCCGAGAGCGGGGCGGAATCGGCGTAAGGCACGATCTGGTCGTCGTCGCCGTGCATCACAAGCACGGGCACGTTGATCTTCTTGAGGTCCTCGGTGAAGTCGGTCTGCGAGAACGCGACGATGCCGTCGTAATGCGCTTTCGCGCCGCCCATCATGCCCTGGCGCCACCAGTTCTGGATCACCGCTTCCGACAGCTTTGCGCCGGGACGGTTGTAGCCGTAGAACGGGCCGGTGGGGAGATCGCGATAGAATTGCGTGCGGCTGGCGGCGAGCTGCTTTTGCAGATCGTCGAACACGCTCTTCGGCAGGCCGCCGGGATTGGCTGCCGTCTGCACCATAAGCGGCGGCACCGCGGAGAGGATCGCGGCCTTTGCCACCCGGCTCTCGCCGTGGCGCGCGATGTAGTGCACAACCTCGCCGCCGCCGGTGGAATGGCCGACATGGATGGCGTTCTTGAGGTCGAGATGCGCGGTGACGGCCGCGAGATCGTCGGCGTAATGGTCCATGTCGTGACCGTCAGCGACCTGCGACGAGCGGCCATGGCCGCGGCGGTCATGGGCGACGACGCGGTAGCCGTTGTTGACGAAGAAAATCATCTGCGCGTCCCAGTCGTCGGACGACAGCGGCCAGCCATGGCTGAACACGATCGGCTGTCCGCTGCCCCAATCCTTGTAGAAGATCTCGACGCCGTCCTTGGTGGTGATGATGGGCATGATCGCTCTCTTTCAATGAAGTCAATTGCGTTGCGCGTGAACAGGCACGCACCGACGTTGCGCAGATAGTCGCGCGAGATCCCGAATGCGACGCCTTGCATCAACCGGGATGTTGAGAATCGTGTGATCAGGCAAACGCCATCGGCTTGAAACGACGCCAGGCGCCGACGGTGAGCACGACGAAAAACACCAGCACGATGCCCTGCACCACCGCGAACACCGGTCCCGACGGCGGCGCGGGCGCCACGGCCGGAGCCAGCGCTGCGAGCGCCGGAACCTTAAGGAACGACTGGATCACCAGCACGAAGACGTTGAAATAGAGCGAGATCATCGCGGTCACGACATAGACCGGACGCCAGACCCCTGTGAGCTTCATGCCGTACAGCGCCACGCAGGCGATCGCGAGCAGCACCAGCGAGATGATGCCGATGATGTGCGACGGCAGCAGCTTCTCGAACGGAAACAGAAAGCCGGTGGCACTGGTCAGGATCGTGAACAAAAGGAAGATCGCAGTCAGCCCCGGCATCGACTTCGAGCCGAGCAGGCCGAACATCACGACGAGGCCGGCGGCGATGGCGATCAGACTGATGATGACATGGACCATCGTGAAGGCGGGCAGGCTCAAGCCAAGCACCATGACATCTCTCCTGCTCTGCAATTAGATTCAGGAGAGTAGTATTACGGCCCTCATGGGATTGCCACCTGCGTTGACGTCACAGGCACGTGCGCAGCCATGCGTCATCGTGCGATTCGACAAACGCATGGCTGAATTTTTTGCACCGCTGTCACAAACGACAGCAGGCTGTTGTTTGTAGCCCGGATGGAGCGCAGCGTAATCCGGGGTTCTCGCGTGTGGATGGCGCTGTCCCGGATTGCGCTGCGCTCCATCCGGGCTACGAGCTCTCAGGTTTCGACGAAAGTCGAATCGTGTCTCACACGTCCTTGGTGTCGAAGATCAGGAGGTCGGCACCGCCGCTCGCAAACTTCGGCACGTCGCCCGCGGCCGCCTTGCCTGCTTCACTGCCGAAGGCTTTCTGGATGTCGCCCACGCTGTCGAAGGTGAGAATGGCGACGAGATGAACTCCCGACGGTCCCGCGGGGGAGCCGACCGCGCCCGTGCTGACCGCGTACTTCTTCAAGCCGGGAAGCTTCTTGGCGAGCGGAATGTGGGTCTCGGCATAATGCTTGTCGAAGGCGGCAGCATCCTTGGGCGTCTTGTAGAGCACGACGAGTTCGGCCATTTAGTCCTCCCTTTTGAATCTTTGTTCTTCCACGCGCGATTGGCTTCGCGACGACCGGATAGTCCGTGGGACACGGCAAGATGGCAAGCCACATTCGACTTGCCATTCGATTGTCTTGTCCTTGATTATAACGCCGGTTTTGCGGCGTCCCCGAGATAGCCGTGCAGGGACGCCACGACCTGGGCGCCCTCGCCGATGGCGCCGCCGACGCGCTTGACCGAGCCGGAGCGGACGTCGCCGACGGCATAGACGCCGGGCACCGAGGTCTCCAACGGCGCCACCAGCCGGCCCTGGTTCTGCTCGGACTGCGCGCCCGTGACGACGAAGCCGCCGCGATCGAGCGTCACGCCGCAGCCGTCGAGCCAGGAGGTGGCGGGATCGGCACCGACGAACAGGAACAGATTGCGGATGTCGGCAGAATCCTCGTCATCGGACAGCCGGCTCTTCCAGCGGATGCGCCGCAGCAGCGCGGCCTCGTCACCCTCGAGCGCACTGATTTCGGTGTTGAACATCAATTCGATGTTCGGCGTCGCTTCGATGCGCTCGATGAGATAGCGCGACATGCTGGCTCCTAAGCCGCCGCCGCGGATGATCATCAGCACCTTCTTGGCATGCCCCGACAGGAACACGGCCGCCTGGCCGGCCGAATTGCCGGCACCGACCAGAGCCACCTCCTCGCCCGCGCACAGCCGTGCCTCCACCGGCGAGGCCCAGTACCAGACGCCGCGTCCCTCGAATTTGTCGAGGTTCGCGATGTCAGGCCGGCGATAGCGCGCGCCGCTCGCGACCACCACCGCACGCGAGCGCAAGGGATCGCAGCCGTCGAGCGACACCGCAAACGCGCCGTCCTTGCGCGTGCAATCGAGCGATTTCACCGTGACCGGAATCATGATGTCGGCGCCGAATTTCTGGGCCTGGGTGAAAGCGCGTGCGGTCAGCGCCTGGCCGGAGATGCCGGTCGGAAAGCCCAGATAATTCTCGATGCGCGCGGAGGCGCCGGCCTGGCCGCCGAAGGCGCGGATGTCGAGCACGGCGACGGACAATCCTTCGGACGCCGCGTACACGGCGGTGGCGAGCCCGGCCGGTCCACAGCCGACGACCGCGACGTCGTAGATGCGGCCGTCCTTGGCCCCGCCGATCATGCCGATGGCGCGCGCCAGCTCGGTCTCGTTGGGATTGCGCAGCACCGCACCGCTCGCGGCGACGACCAGCGGCCAGTCTTCCGGCTTCGGCGAATAGCGCGCGATCACCTCTGCGGCGTCGCGATCGCGCGCGGGATCGAGCAGATGATGCGGCTGGCCGTTGCGGGTAAGGAAGCCCTGCAACCGCACCACGCCGGCGGAGTTCGACGGTCCGATCAGCACCGGACCGCCAATGCCGCCCTGGAGCAGATTGACCCGGCGCAGGATCAGCGCGCGCATGATGCGCTCGCCGAGTTCGGCCTCGGCGACCAGCAGCGCGCGCAACCGGTCCGGCGGCAGCAGCAGCGTTTCGACATCGCCCTCGGCGCGGCCGTCGACCAGCGCCGGCTGCCCGGAGAGCTGGCTGAGCTCGGCCAGAAATTGCCCCGGCCCCTGGTCGATGACAGGCGTGACATGACCGAGCCCGTCGCGCTGGGTGATGGCGACATGGCCCTTCAGCACCACGAACATGCCGGGCCCCGGCTTGCCGGTCTCGAACAGGAACTCGCCGTCGGCGTAATTGCGGACCTCGCCGAAGTGCCTGATCCGTTCGATCTCGGCCGGCGTCAGCGTCGGAAAGGTCTGCTCGGGGCGCGTGAAGCGCGACATCAGCGCCTCCCCGCCGGTTGGCTGCTGTCCGTTCTGCCCCATTGTCATTCTCGCTCGTTCCAATGTCTCAGGTGCCGGCCTTGCCGGCGGTCCCCTCATTTAGGGAACCATCTTCGTTCTGCGAGGGCTCTGCGCTTGTGGCGCGTTCGCGCGCTTGCAGCTTCCGCCGCTTGAGGTTTTCGCGCAGCGCCGATTTCAGACGCTCGTCGCGGGACGACTTCGCCTGTCTCGTGCTCTTGTCGTTCTCGTCGGTCATTGCGGGTCCGATACTACCATCGCGATAACTTGCCCAGAGAATGCGGCAGCTCAAGAGGTCCCGTGCGATCCGATCGTGCGAAAGTCGAAATGGACCGAATCCGCGTCCTTGGCCACCTGACCAGTTGGCCGGGGATGAGCCGAGTGCGAATCGGCGGAACGACGGCGGTTTCGAGCGAAAACGACCAATTTGGCCCCGATATCGGCCCGATTTTCTCGCTCTGACGGGCCAAGCGAGCTTGCACAGGAGGGGGGCTTGTGGCAGATATCGGCCCGCTTGGTAGGCCCCTCGGGCGCCCGATTCTTCACCAGCACATGCTGCCGTAGCTCAGTGGTAGAGCACTCCATTGGTAATGGAGAGGTCGACAGTTCAATCCTGTCTGGCAGCACCATTCTCCCCCGATTGAAGCGAGCCGTCTCCGTCCGACCAGCGAGCCCGCAACCTGTACGGATGCCATCGTGATCAAGCGTTCCCTGCCCTATGAAGGACTGCTCCACGAGATCGTCGAGCATAACGGCGTGCTCTATCTCGGCGGCATCGTCCCTGAAGATGCGCGGCTGGACATGGCCGGCCAGGCCGACGACGTGCTGCGACAGTTGAAGACCTTGCTCGAGGGCGCCGGCTCCGATCTCTCCTGCGTCCTGCAGGTGACCATCTTCATGGCCGATCTTTCCGACAAGGCGGCGTTCAACGAGGTATGGAAGCGCTATTTCACCGCGGACCATCTGCCCGCGCGCGCCGCCGTCGGCGTTGCTGATCTCGGCAAGGGCGTCAGGCTGGAGCTGACGGCGACCGCCGCCCGTCGCTGATGGGCGACAGCGGCGAGCGCGATCACTCCGTCATTCTGATGTCCACACATGGCGCTGCGGTCTCGCGGCTTGAAGCGCCCGAGTTTTGCTCGTTTCCTTGACCCTCTTCTGTGAAGAGGGCGCAGGGAAGACCGGGTGCCGACAGGCACCCGCGGTCCGCTGCGCGAAATGCACACGCAGGAAGAACCGCACAGCAGCATACAGGTGACGCCGATCACTCGGCCTTCCCTGCGCGATGGTCGGACGGCTTATGCCGTGCTCTCCCGGGAGCCGAACTTTCCTTTGGCCTCCCTCGCCCCGCGAATTCAATGATGCAGTCTGCCCGGTTGGGCTCGCTCGCACCTTCGCTAGGCTTGACCGTAGCAACGACGGCCAGGACCACACGGTTTTGCCGTACGCACGGCCCACCATTTCGCCGCAGTATTCCCGGGCCCCGTCGACGAAGCCGGAAACGTACGAGCGAGACGAAGCCTAGCAGCGCCGTTCGTCACACGCGGGGTTCAGGCTCACAGGGACTACCCGCCCTGCCCGCCCCATCTCGTGCCGACGCTGCCGCGTCCACCGCAAGCCCGGCTCGCGATCAAGACGACCTCGAGATCGCCCCTCTTCAGTGAGCCGGGATGAGCGACACATACGCTAAAACCGAATTTCGGTAAAGTGGAATATTTTTACGGCAGGGGCTTGACGGAGTTTGGGTGTTTTGCCCGACGGGCCGCGGTGGCGCGGCGCAGGTAAGGTTAATTGTTCCTTTCGATTGTCGGTAAAATTTTATCTATTATCGTCTTGGCCGTGGATGATGAACCAGGGGCTTCGATAGTGCTTGCGTTTTGCCTGATCGTGATTGGGACTGCGTTGCTTCTCTCCGGCATCGTTGCCTTCGGCTTTCACCGAAACTCGCTGCACTCGATGGCGTTGCTGTAGCCCGTATCAGGGCGCCGGGCTTGCAGATGGGTGCGAGCGGCTCGTGTGCCGTCGCGCGCAGTTCGTAGGATGGGTAGAGCGCAGCGAAACCCATCAAGTCGTGCGGCGCGACGAGAAGCGATGGGTTTCGCTGCGCTCTACCCATCCTACGCATCATCGATTGTCGTTATCCGCCGCGCGCCTCGCGAACCGATCGTCCGCTCGCCGCAGCCGCCGGCACAGTTCGCGGTTGATGTTCTGCAGGACGATCACGTAGGCGTGGATGTCGGACTTGTAGCAGGCGTAGAGATTCTTCGCGGTGAGCTCGTACAGCACCGTCGGGGCCTCCGCGATCACCGTGGCGGAGCGGTTCTGCATTTCGATCAGCGTCATCTCGCCGAAGAAATCACCCGGCTGCAGAACGGAAATCGGGATGGCGCTTCCCGCATTCGCCCGCTTGCTCACCGCGAGGCGGCCGGATTTGACGATGAACATCGAACGCCCCGGCTCGCCTTCCGCCACGACGGTCTCGTTGGCCTCGAAACGGCGCTCGGCCAGCATCGAGGTCAGGAGATCGAGGCTTCCGTCGGAAAGGCCGCCGAAGAACGGCGTCGCGAGCAGGAACGTTTTCAGATCGGGGGCAGTGACGGTGCCCGGTCGCCAGCAGCGACAAGTTGAGCGACGTAGCCCGGATGGAGCGCAGCGCAATCCGGGGCTGTCAGCCGCGGGTACAGCCTTCCCGGATTACGCTTGCGCTCCATCCGGGCTACGGGCCCTCCCCGCGCAGCGTCCGTCGCTTTCGCCAGACCTGCAGATCAATCATGACCTTTGCGGTCGCCGCGACGACCAGCACGCACAGCGCCGCTTTCGAGATCGTCTCCATCGTCCCCTCGATCAAAAGACAATGGACCACGCTGCCGACGACGATGACGATCGCCAGCGGCATGTGAATGAAGCGCCAGGTGCGCGGGCGCAGCTCGAAGCGACGGCGTAGGGACGCCAGCAGCCCGACGGCGAAGATCGCCCACATCGCGGTGACGCCGAAAGGAGAGAACGGCGTCGGCGAGGTGTAGGTCAGGGCGTCGATCATGTCGGGCGGGCTGGTGATCCAGAGGCCGGCGACGTGGATCGCCACCGCAAGCACCAGCGCGCCGCCGATCCAGTGGTGGGCCCGCCGCCCGCGATAGGCCGACAGCGGCGCCAGATATCCGCCGATCAACAGCGGCTGCGCCAGCACCAGGCCGAGCGCAATGATGCCGGCGAATCCGGCGAGGATGTAGAGCGGACCGCGCCATGCGAGCTGCTCGCTCGTTGCCGCAAGCGCGATCGGCACGCCGATGGCCACGGCAAGGGCGATCCAGATCAGGATCACCCGAGGCGATCTCCACCCCATCATCCGCCGGCCCGGTCAGGCCGGTTGCAGCACGAAGTGCGCTTCGAGACTGGTTTCCTTGGCGCTGCGCATCACCGGCCGCAGGAACACCGTCTTGAACTCACCACTGTCATAGGCGAGGTGGCAGTGCGGCTGGCCGAAGATCGGAATGATCTGCGGCATCTCCAGCCGGAACTTGCCGTCCTTGTCGGTGAGCGTGGCGCCGTGGCTCTGCGGCTCGTGCTCCTGGCCTTCGACCGTGTGCGCCCAGATCTGGATGCGTTGCCCGGCGAGCGGCGCGCCGTCGCCGGCACGGCGCACGGTGCCGCTCATCCAGAAGCCGCCCTTGCCGATGCGGTCCACGATCGCCGCGCCCTTGCGATAATTGTTCGCCCCGCCCGACATCGTTTCGGTCGGCGCAAGGCCGTCGGCGCGGGCCGGCAGCAGCAGGCCGGGGACGCCCGATACCAAGACGCCGGTTGCGAGGACGGAGCCGCCCGCAGCGAGCAGGCTTCGGCGGTTGAATACGACCTCGGTCATGTCCGGTTCCTCCTCGCAACCGTGGGGCTGCTGCCGCAGGCTACAACAACAGGCGCAAAACGCCCAGTTGCGACGAAGGGCGCCTAAGGTCGCAATAACAGTGTTGTGAACGGAGGCGCGAGCGACCCGAACAGCTATGGAGGATGCGTCACGCGGCGTGAAACCTATCAAGGCCTTGCCTGATGACCAGCAGGATGGGGTTCGCAAGTGCTCTACCCATCCTCCGCGCCGACACTACATGTGGTGACACAGCCTCCTCCCGCCGGACCTCCCCATGATCCCGTTCTCCGTGCTCGACCTCGCGCCGATTTGCCAGGGCTCCAACGCCTCACAGGCGTTCCGAAATTCGCTCGATCTGGCGCAGCATGCGGAAGGCTGGGGCTTCAAGCGGTTCTGGCTCGCCGAGCATCACAACATGACGGGGATCGCGAGCGCGGCGACGTCGGTGGTGATCGGCCACATCGCCGGTGGCACGACAACCATCCGCGTCGGCTCCGGCGGGATCATGCTGCCGAACCATTCGCCGCTGGTCATCGCCGAGCAGTTCGGCACGCTGGCATCGCTCTATCCCGGGCGGATCGATCTCGGGCTCGGCCGCGCGCCCGGCACCGACCAGTTCACCGCACGAGCGCTGCGGCGCGACCTCGCCACCTCGTCCGAGAATTTTCCGCAAGACGTGCTGGAGCTGCAGGCGCTGCTCGGCGACGTGCAACCGAACCAGGCGATCCGCGCCGTGCCCGGCATGGGGACCAAAGTGCCGCTGTGGATTTTGGGATCGAGCACGTTTGGCGCGCAGCTCGCTGCGATGCTTGGCCTGCCGTTCGCCTTCGCCTCGCATTTCGCGCCGCAGATGATGATGCCGGCGCTGCGCGAATATCGCGCGCGGTTCGAGCCGTCAGCGCAGCTCGACAAGCCCTATGCGATGATCGGCGTCAACGTGTTCGCGGCGGATACCGACGAAGCGGCGCGGCGCATGTTCTCCTCGCTGCAGCAGCAATTCATCAATCTGCGCCGCGGCACGCCAGGCCCGCTGCCGCCGCCGGTCGACGACATGGACGCGCTGTGGTCGCCGGCCGAGAAGGCCATGGTGGGGCAGTCGCTGTCCGTCTCCGCGGTGGGCTCGCCTGATGTGGTGGAAGAGAAGCTGAGGGCGCTGATCGCCGAGACCGGCGCGGACGAATTGATGACGACAGGGCAGATCTACGATCACGCCGCCCGGCTGCGCTCGTTCGAGATCGCGGCCGAGGTGCGGGACCGGCTGGCGAAGCAGCCGGTGGTGTGAGAAGGCCCGATGTTGCGTCGATGAAGGTGCGCTCCCTCCCCCGCTCGCGCGGGAGGGAGCGCACTGCGTTCGTGGCGAGCTTTGAGCCCTTTAATCCGGAAAGCCGAACAGCTTTGCCGGATTGTGCACCAAGATCTTCTCCAGCTCCGTCTGGTCGGCGACATAGCGGTACATCAGCTCGAGCAGGTCGGCATCGTTCGGCGGCTGCTTCACCGACACCGGGTGCGGCCAGTCGCTGGCCCACACGCAGCGATCGACAGCGGCCTCGATATAGGCGCGCGCCATCGGGATGACGTCGTCGTAGGGCGCACCAAGCTTCGAGGTTTTTTCGCCGAGCGACAGCATGACCCAGAAATTGCCCCTGGCGAGCAGGTCGAGCATCTTGCGCAAATTCGGATCGTTGCTGCCGGCTTCGGGATCGGGCCGCGCCATGTGGTCGATCAGCACGGGCACGTCGAGATTCTCGTATTTGGCGACGCTCGACATGATGCCGTCCTTCTCGGGCTGGATCTTGGCGTACCAGCCGAGCTCGCGGATGCGGGCGATGGCGCGGGCGAAATCGGCGTCCGACAGCACCGCGCCGAGCTCCTGGCGGAAGCTGAAGCGTGCGCCGCGCACGCCGGCATCATGCAGCTTGGCAAGATAGGCGTCGTTCGCCTCCGCGAACACCAGCGCGTTGGCGCAGCCGCGATAGTTCGGGCCCATCGCTTTGAGCCCGTCGAGCACGACGGCATGGTCGGCGCCGTAGGTCGTGGTCTGCACGATGATGCCGCGTTCGATGCCGAGCTGCTTGTGCATGCGCAGCGCCGCCTCCCAGGTCGCGGTCGGCATCCGGTAGGCCGCACCGGGACGCTCCGGATATTTCTCGATCGGACCCAGCACGTGAAACTGGCTGTCCACGGTCTTCGGCGGCGGCGCCTTACTCGGGCGCCGCGGGTTGGGATCGAACGGCAGATAGGTCGGCATGCGAAACTCCCTCAGTCGATCACGGCGGTGAAGTCGCACTGCACCAGCGCGCCGCCGTCCATATTGTCCATCGGCAGCGCGTGACGCGCCGGGCGCGAATGCTCGTCCGGAAACATCTTGAGCCATTCGACATTGATGGGACCGCGGTTGCCGCGATCCTTCAGCCACACCGTCATCTTGATGATGTCATCGGTGCTGCCGCCGGCGGCCTCCACCGTCGCTTTCATATGCGCAAACATGTTGGCGCATTGCGCGTCGAGAGACTCCGGCATCGCATTGGTCGCGGGATCGCGGCCGAGGATGACGCCCGACATCACGAGATTGCCGATGCGGCAGGCGTTCGGGATCGGATTGACGTGCTTGAAGCCGCCGATGTGGACGCTCTTGCGCCGCTTCTCACTTGTCATGATGCGCTTCCTCTTATTGTTGCTTCAGACGAACCGGCACGACACCGAGCCGAACGGGCCGTAGTCGGCGTGGAACGTGTCGCCGCGGCGGATGTCGACCGGCCGCGTGAACGAGCCCGCCAGCACGACCTCGCCAGCTTTGAGATGCTCGTCATGCGGCGCGAGACGATTGGCGAGCCAGGCGATGCCGTTGGCGGGATGGTTGAGCACGCCGGCCGCAAGCCCGGTCTCCTCGACCTCGCCGTTGCGGAACAGCAGCGCGCCGATCCAGCGCAGATCCGCGTCCATCGGACGGATCGGTCGGCCGCCGAGCACCAGCGCGGCATTCGCCGCGTTGTCCGAGATCGTGTCCATGACCTTGCGGGTCTTGCCGGTCTCGGGATCGACGCGATGCATGCGCGTCTCCAGGATCTCGAGCGCCGGCGTGACGTAATCGGTGGCGTTGAGCACGTCGAAGATGGTGCAGTCGGGCCCGCGCAGCGGCGCCTTCAGCACGAAGGCGAGCTCGACCTCGATGCGCGGCGCGTGGAAGCGATCGAACGGGATCGGCGTGGCGTCGGCATAGAACATGTCGGCGAACAGCACACCGTAATCGGGCTCGTTGATGCCGACCGCGTTCTGCATCGCCTTCGAGGTCAGGCCGATCTTGTGGCCCTTGATGACGCGGCCGCGGCCGAGCTGGAGCCTGGTCCAGGCGCGCTGAACGGCATAGGCATCCTCGATGCTGAAATCCGGATAGTCCTTCGTGAACATCGGGATCAGCGCTTTGGTGCGCTCGGCCTCGTCGAGGCGCGCGGCAAGGCGTTCGATCGTTGCGTTATCGAGCATGATCTATTGCTCCGCGGCGACGGTGTTGCGCAGCACGCCGATGCGGCTGGACTCGACCTCGACGACGTCGCCGACTTTCAGCCAACGCGGCGGATCGAAGCGAGCGCCGGCGCCGGTCGGCGTACCCGTCACGATCATGTCGCCGGGCTTGAGGGTGGCGAAGGTCGAGAGATAGGAGATGATGAAGTCGAACGGGAACATCAGCCGCTCGGTGGTGTCCTGCTGCCGCACCTCGCCATTGACGCGCGTGGTGATGTCATGGGGACCACGCGGGTCGAGCTCGTCCGACGTGACGATCCACGGACCGATGCTGCCGGAGCGATCGAAATTCTTGCCTTGGGTGACGTTGAACTTGCCGTGGCGCAGCCAGTCGCGGATCGTGCCTTCGTTACACAGCGTCATGCCGAAGATGTGCGACCACGCCTGCTCGCGCGGGATGTGACGGCCGCCCCGCCCGATCACGATGACGAGCTCCCCCTCGTAGTCGAGCTGGTCCGAAACCTTCGGCTTCTCCAGCGGCTGGCCGGAGCCCGTCATCGACGACATGCTGCGCACGAACAGGCTGGGATATTTGGGCAGGTCCGAATTGTCCTTGTATTCGGCGTTGCGCTCGGCGTAGTTGACGCCGATGCACCACAGCTTTTCCGGCGCCAGCACCGGCGCCAGCAGGACGAGCTGGTCCAACGCGTAATCAGGCTTTTGTCCGGCGGCTGCTTCCTGCGCATCGGCGAGCGCGTTGGCCGCGATCAGCGCCTTCACGTCGGAATAGTCGCGGCCGATCCGCCGGGTCAGATCGATCACGCCATTTTCGACGGCTGCGCCGTAGCGCGGCTCTCCATCCACGAGATAGCTGACGAGGCGCATGGTCGTTCTCCAATGATGTTCGGGTGAGCTGCGACGCGGGCGCGCTCAGTCTTTCGATTTCGGGGTCTGGAATACGGTGTTCAGCGTCACGATCTCGCCGAGCCGCGCGTAGCGGGGACCGCCGATGCGCGCGATCGGGTCGAGCGCCTTGGTCTCGACCTTGCCGTCGTTCACGAGACCGTCGCGGATGTGGAACATCACGACCTCGCCGACGATGAGCCGGCTCTTGGCATCACCGAATTCCAGGCACTGCCGGAAGCGGCATTCCATCGCCACCGGCGCTGCCGCGAGCCGGCGCACCTTGATGAGCTCGCAGGGTAGCGTTTCGAGCCCGAGATGCTCGACCTCGCTGATGTCAGGCGGGTGCTCGACCGATGAGTCGTGCACCGCCGACATCAGCGGCGCATCCGCGATGTGGATCACATATTCCTCGGTATCGAGGATGTTGTGCGCGGTGTCCTTGTAGTCGGCGCCCTTGCGGCCGACGCTGATGGCGAGCATCGGCGGCTTCTGCGAGACGAAGGTGAAGGCGCTGAACGGCGCGAGGTTGAGCACGCCCTTGCGCGACAGGCTGGTCACCCAGGCGATCGGGCGCGGCACCACGATGCCGGTCATCAGGCGGTAGATGCGCTCGGCACCGAGTTCGGAGGGATCGATCCGCATGCTCAGTTGGCCGTGATGTTGGCCTTGCGCACCACCGGAATCCACTTGGCGTCCTCGCGCTCGAGATAGGCCTTGAATTCGTCCGGCGTCATCGGCGTGGCTTCGCCGCCGAGCTTTTCGAATTTGTCGACCACGCTGGGGTCCTTCAGGATCGCGACGAGCGTTTCGTGCAGCTTCTCCACGATCGGCGCCGGGGTGCCCGCGGGTGCGAACAGGCCCGTAAAAGTCTGGCCGTCGAAATCCTTGTAGCCGAGCTCGGCGAAGGTCGGCACGTCGGGCAGCGACTTCAGGCGGTGCGGGCTGGTGACGGCCAGCGCGCGGAACAGGCCGGCCTTGATGTGCTGGAGGCTGACCGTGAGCTGGTCGAACGCGAACTGCACCTGGCCGCCGAGCAGGTCGTTGATCGCCGGCGCGTTGCCGCGATAGTGCGCGGTGACCCATTGGACGTCGAGGCTGGACTGCATCAGCTCGCTGAGCAGATGGTTGGTGGTGCCGGGGCCCGGGGATGCCATGGTCAGCTTGCCGGGCTCGCGCTTGGCGAGATCGATGAACTCCTTCAGCGTGGTCGCCTGCACCGACGGATGCACCTCGAGCACCAGCGGCGTCATCGAGATGGTCGAGATCGGCATGAAGTCCTTTTTCCAATTATAAGCTTCACGCTTGTTGATCTCGGTCGCGAACAGCACCGGGCCGTTGGCGCCGACGAACAGCGTGTAGCCGTCGGGCGCCGATTTCGCGAAAGCCTCGCCCGCGATCATGCCGCCGGCGCCGGCCTTGTTCTCGATGACGAAGGGTTGGCCGAGCTTTTCCTGCAGTTTGTCGGCGACGATGCGCGCGGCGCTGTCGACATTGCCGCCGGCGGGATAGGGCACGATCAGCTTGACGTTGCGTGCCGGCCATTGCTGGCCCGATGCCGGCCCCGCCAGCATTGCAGTGGCAGCAGCTATGGCAATCCAGATTAATCTCATGTTAACCTCCCGGCGGCGCTTCCAATTTTCACCTCGAATGCCGCAGGCGTCGCGCTGAGGCACGCGGAAGGCATCTCGATTGGAGCGCAATCTCCAGATGCGCACTTTACCTGTCGAGTGAATTGTGGCGTTCTTGTCCATAATATGGACAATACCAGACTAGCCCGCAACGCCATGGAACCGCGGCAGGGCGCGCAGGCCATCCGGCGCGCGCTCGCGGTGCTGCGCATTCTCGCCGCAGGCCGCGAGGCCGGTGTGCCATTGGCCGAGGTGGTGCGCGCGACCGGCCTCACCCGTCCCACCGTGCATCGCATCGTGCATGTGCTGATCGAGGAAGGCATCGTCGAGCGGAACGCGCGCACCGGACGTTACGCCATCGGCAACCAGGTGCCGGAGCTGGCGCTGGCACGGCCGCGGCCGTCGCGGCTGCTGATTGCCGCCAATCCGTCGCTGCAACGTGCCTCCACCGAGGTCGGCGACACGCTTTTCCTGACGGTGCGCACCGGCAACGACACGCTGTGCGTCGATCGCCGCATCGGAATCTATCCGATCCAGGTGCTGTCGATCGAGGTCGGCGCGCGCCGGCCGCTCGGCGTCTCCAGCGCGGGCGTCGCGATTCTTGCCGCGATGCCGGCACAGGAGGCGCGAAAGATCGTCGCAGCCAACGAAAAGCGGTTCGAGACCTACCAGACGGATGTGGCGACCGTCCTCGGCGAGGTCACCGCCGCGCGGCGGCTGGGATACGGCCTGAGGGAGCTCGGCCTCGTGCAGGGCACGAAATCGATCTCGACCTGGATCAAGACCCCGGACGGAAAGCCCGCCGCGGCGATCACGGTCTCCGCCGTTCGAACGAGGCTCGGGCCAAGGCGCGAGCAAGAGGTCGCGGAGATATTGTTGCGGGAGGCGCGGATGATCGAGCAGGCGATCGGAGGCTAAGCACGGAGGGCGCTGCGAAGCATCGTCCCGCGCGCGGCGGGTGAGGGCTCTCACCGCGCAGGGACATTCTCGGCAAATTCTCAACACCCCCAACGCGGAGACACCCTCTCCCCAACCCTCCCCCGCAAGCGGGGGAGGGAGCACACCGTCGTCGCAGCGATGTCAATGGGCTGACTTCGCGCGCATTTTTGTGGCACAAGAACCGCCTCGCGACCGACCAACGAGGCCACGCATGCCCGCGCCGAAACCGCCTGCCTTCGAGACCCTGAGCCTGCATGCGGGCCAGCATCCGGATCCCGTGACCGGGGCCCGCGCGGTGCCGATCTACCAGACCACGTCCTACGTGTTCCAGGATTCCGACCACGCCGCGGCGCTGTTCAACCTGGAGCGCGCGGGGCACATCTATACCCGCATCTCCAATCCGACCACCGGCGTGCTGGAGGAGCGGCTCGCAGCGCTGGAAGGCGGCGTCGGCGCGATCTGCACCGCGAGCGGCATGGCCGCGCTGCATCTGGCCATCGCCACGCTGCTCAACGCCGGCGACCATATCGTCGCGTCGAGCTCGCTCTATGGCGGCACCATCAATTTGCTGGCGCACACGCTGCCGCGCTTCGGCATCACCACGACCTTCGTGAAGCCGCGCGATCTCGACGCGTTCGGCGGCGCCATCAAGCCGAACACCAAGCTCGTGATCGGCGAGACCATCGGCAATCCCGGGCTCGAGGTGCTGGACATTCCCAAGGTCGCGGCGATCGCGCATGAGGCAAAAATCCCGCTCTTGATCGACAACACCTTTGCCACCCCCTATCTCAGCCGTCCCATCGAGCTCGGCGCCGACATCGTCATGCATTCGGCGACCAAATGGATCGGCGGCCACGGCATCGCGATCGGCGGCGCCATCGTCGACGGCGGCCGGTTCGACTGGCGCGCATCGGGCAAGTTCGGCGTGCTGACCGAGCCCTATGGCGGCTATCACGGCATCGTCTTCGACGAGCAGTTCGGCACCGCCGCCTTCATCATGCGCGCACGCACCGAGGGTCTGCGCGATTTCGGCGCCTGCCTGTCGCCGACCAATGCGTTCCAGCTGCTGCAGGGCGTCGAGACGCTGGGCGTGCGCATGGACCGCCACATGCAGAACACGCACCTCGTGCTGGAAGCATTGAAATCCAACAAGGCTGTCGACTGGGTGCTGCATCCCTCGCTGGAGACGCACACCGATTATCAGCTCGCCAAGCAGCTGCTGCCGCGCGGCGCCGGCTCGATCATCTCCTTCGGCATCAAGGGCGGACGCCCGGCCGGACGCAAATTCATCGAGAGCCTGCGCATGATCAGCCATCTCGCTAATGTCGGCGACGCCAAGACGCTGGTGATCCATCCGGCCTCGACCACGCATCAGCAGATGGACGCCGAGCAGCTCAAGGCGGCCGACATCGGCGAGGAGCTGGTGCGGCTCTCGGTCGGCATCGAGACCGCAAGCGACATCATCGACGATCTCGCGCAGGCGCTGCGCATCTCGCAAAAGGTCTGACACCATGAAGCTCTCCGTCAACGGCCTCGAGGTGTTCGCCGCCACCGGCGGCCGCGACTTCGACAAGACCCTGCCTACGGTCGTCTTCATCCATGGCGCCGGCTTCGACCATTCGACCTGGGCGCTGCATACGCGCTGGTTCGCCCATCACGGGTTTGGCGTGCTGGCGCCTGATCTTCCCGGGCACGGCCGCTCAGCCGGCCCCTCGCTCGGCAGCATCGCCGAGATGGCGGACTGGACCGCGGCGCTGCTCGATGCGGCGGGCGCCGCGAAGGCGCATCTGATCGGCCATTCCATGGGATCGCTGATCTCGCTGGAGACCGCGGCACGTCATCCCGACAAGGTCTCAGCGCTGAGCCTGATCGGGACCGCCGCGACCATGACGGTCGGCCCGGATCTGCTCAAGGCCGCCGAAGCCAATTCACAGGATGCCAACGACATGGTCTCGATCTGGGGCCTCGGCTTCAACGCAGAGCTCGGCGGCAGCCTCGCGCCGGGCCTGTGGATGCATGGTGGCGCGCAGGCCGTGCTGAAGGCATGCGAACCCGGCGTGCTGTTCAAAGATCTGTCGGCCTGCAATGCCTACACGAATGCGCTTGCCGCCGCTGCGACTGTGAAGGTGCCGACGACCCTCATCCTCGGCGAACGCGACATGATGACCCCGGCGAAGGCGGGCAAGACGCTGGCGGCAGCGATCCCGCATGCGAAGACCGTCGTCGTGCCAGGCGCCGGTCATATGATCATGGCGGAGCGGCCGGACGAGTTGCTGGCGGCGCTGAGGGGGTAAAGCGACCTCCAGGCGCCATAGCGAGTTGGGCTGCGAATGCGAGCTGCGAGTCCGGTGCACCTCTCCCGCTTGCGGGAGAGGTCGGCGCGCAGCGCCGGGTGAGGGCTCTCTCCTCCAGGGGAGTATCCCGTCGCGGTGAGACCCTCTCCCCACCCCTCTCCCGCAAGTGGGAGAGGGAGCGCACCTGCTGGGTTGCGCTCAGGAGCCCGGCGTCCATTTGAACACGATGTCGGAGACGTTGACGGGCTTCGGGATCAGCCCGATTTTCGCGAAGCGGTCTGCGACCGCCTGTTGGCTTGCGATCACCTCGGCATCGACGGGCACGATCCGGTAGTTGGAGCGCGCGACGAAGCGTCGGATCGCCTCGATGTCGACGCCGGTGGCCTCGGCCTGCGCTTTGGCGACCTCCTCGTGATGCTCATCCGCCCAGACGCCTTCGCCGGCAAAGGTCGCGTTGAGCTTCGCGACGATCGACGGATATTTATCCACGAAATCGCTGCCCGCGATGTAGAAGGCGTTCGGCTTGTGCACGTCCTTGTCGAAGGCGATGACGCGCGCGTTCTCCTTCAACTCGGCGAGCGCGAGATAGGGATCCCAGATCGACCAGGCGTCGACCGAGCCCTTGACGAAGGCCGCGGTCGCATCGGCCGGCGCGAGCGGCGCCGGCGTGATGTCCGACCATCCCAGGCCGGCCTTCTCCAGCGCGGCAACCAGGAGATTGTGCGCGCTCGATCCTTTGCCGAAGGCGACGCGCTTGCCCTTGAGATCGGCCAGCGTCTTGATCGGAGAATCCTTCGGCACGATGATCGCCTGGGTGTTGCCGTCGGATTTCACCGCAGCGACGTAGCGGATCCTGGCGCCGCCCGCCTGCGCGAAGATCGGCGGGGAGTCGCCGACATAGCCGAAATCGACGCTGCCGACATTGATGGCCTCGAGCAGCGGCGGGCCGAACTGGAAGTCGACCCACTTGATCTCGATGCCGAGCGGCTTGAAGGCGTTTTCGAGCGTCAGGCGCTGGCGCACGGCGGGGAAGAAGCCGCCTTTCTGCGTGCCGATGCGGATCTCCGCCGGTTTGTCCTCGGCGTGGACGGATGTCGCCAACGCCGTTGCGAGCACCAGCGTCGTTGCCAGGATGTGTCGTCTCGTCAGCATGTCGTGGTCCTTTCGGTGTGATCAAGAGGCGAAGAAAAGCGTAGTGGCGCGCTGCGTCCGGGCGGAGAGCACGGCGCGCACCGCGCGCTCGGCCTCGCGGGCAGAGCCGAACTGGCGTCCGTCGAGGCTGTCGAACAGGCGCTCGGACGAGAAGAAGCGAAAGCCGCGCTCATCCCTGGCGACGATGCCGGCGGCGCGATCGTGAATTTCGATGATGTAGGCGTTCGACTGGGCTTGAGACATGACTGCTCGTTCGCCGGAATCCGGCGCTCCTGTCTTGCAGATTTACGGTGTGGAGGTTGCTAGGACGAGGTCAGCAACAACAGGCGCCCGTCGCCGCCGAGAAACAGCGCCGCGTCATGCAAGCATGCATGTCGGTGGAATTGCGCTGGCCATCGGTTCTCATGGTGCGGTTTGAGCTCGATGAGCTGTTTCGATGCTGCAAATATCCAGCGATCGCCGCGATTGGTCAATGAAATGGCTATCCATATTTGGCAGCGCTGCGCTGAAGCGCTTCTCTCGCAGCACGCGAGGACAGCCGGATTCATCTCGGGCGGCGACGATCTCTTCCTCCCTTCTCCCCTTGTGGGAGAAGGTGGCGCGAAGCGCCGGATGAGGGGTATCTATCGGCGGACCGATCGCAAGAGGCTTGATCGCCGGGAGATACCCCTCACCCGTCTCGCCGCTTCGCGGCGAGCCACCCTCTCCCACAAGGGGAGAGGGTAAGAAAGCTCACCACATCGTCGCGGCAGCGCGCCCCGGCCAGATGCGGTCGTACTCCTCGCCGCCGACTGTGTTCGCGCTCATCTCGGCGAGGATCTGGCCGGGCGTCGGCAGCGTCTTGGGGTCGACGCGCTTGTCGGGATTCCAGAGGTCGGAGCGGACGATGGCGCGGGCGCATTGGAAGTAGATCTCGTCGACCGTCATCACCATGACGCTGCGCGGCGCCTTGCCTTCGACCGCGAACGAGGCGAGCAGTTCGGGATCGACGGACAGATGCGCACGGCCGTTGACGCGGATGGCGTTGCCGGATCCGGGGATCATGAACATCAGCGCCACGCGCGGATCGCGCACGATGTTGCGCAGGGAATCGACCCGATTGTTGCCGCGGCGATCCGGCAGCATCAGCGTCTTGGGATCATGAATGCGGACGAAGCCGGGCAGGTCGCCGCGCGGCGAGCAATCGATGCCCTCGGGGCCAATGGTGGCGAGCGCGGCGAACGGCGCTTTCTCGATGAAGACGCGGTAGAGCGGCGTGACATGGTCGGCGACTTTCACGGTCGAGGCGTCGTTGGTGACGCCGTAGATGGCTTCGAGTTGCTCGACCGTCGTGATCACCGACATTCCGCTCTCCTGGTTGTGCTGGCTATTCCTGCCAGCCTTGGTTCCTGATCACCCGCAGGAGCTGGCGGCCATGATAGTCCGCGCTGCCGGCGTTGAGAATGGTGACATCGGCAAGCGCCGAGGCATCGTCGACGCTGCGGGTGAGGCGCTCGGCAATGTTGCCGTCGCTGTGCCGCGCCCGCGCGGCGAGCCGCGCCGCCAGCACCTCCGGCGGCGCCGTGACGGCGACCACCACGACGTTCGCATAGGTCCGGCGGAGTGCGGAGATCACCGTGCGTGAGACGTTGACGACGACCGTGCGGCCGGCGCGGATATCGTCGTTGATCTCGGTGGACAAGGCGTAGGAGTGCCCATGCGCCTCCCAATGCACGGCGAAATCGCCGTGCTCGCGCGCGCGGCGGAATTCGTCCGGCGTCATCGCGATGTTGTCCTCGTCCGCGGAGGATTCGCGCGTCACGACACGGCGCGGAAAGACGACGCCGGCATCGTCGACGCTCGCCGCCCGCGCCAGTCGCAACAGCGTGTCCTTGCCGGCGCCGCTGGGGCCGACCACGAGCACGAGCCGCCCAGGTCCGACCCCGCCTGCCGCGTCCTGCGCCATGGTCGCGGTCTCGCTCATGCGACGCGGTGTCCTTCGCGCCAGACGCTGCGGACGACCGGAACGTGGCCTGCGACATGCACGCGGATCAGGTCGGCACGCTTGCCGGTCGCGACCTCGCCGCGGTCGGTGAGGCCAACCGCCTCGGCCGGCGCCTTCGTCACGGTGCGGATCGCGGCAGGAAGGCTGATTGCGGGCACATGCTCGGGCAGCTGCAGCGCGCCCATCAGAAGGCTCGACGGGATGTAATCCGACGACAGGATGTCGAGCAGACCTTCGCGGGCGAGATCGACCGCGGCGATGTTGCCGGAATGCGAACCGCCGCGCACGACGTTGGGCGCGCCCATCAGGATGTCGATGCCGGCCTCGTGCAGGCCACGCGCGGCCTCCAGCGTGGTCGGGAACTCCGCGACGGCGACGCCGTCACGCACGGCATCCGCGACGTTCTCATCGGTGGTGTCGTCATGGCTGGCGAGCGGGATTTTGTAAGCCTGCGCCAGCGCCACGATCTCGCGCATGTTGGCCGCGGCATAGAGCCGTTGATATTCGAAGCGCTTGGCGAACAACTCATCGAGCTCGGCATCGGTCTTGCCGCCGCCCTTGCCGCGGTAATAGTCGCGCAGCTTGACCTCGTCGCGGAACTGGCGCTGGCCGGGCGTGTGGTCCATCAACGACATCAGCTTGACGTCGGGGCGATCGATCAGCTCCTTGGCTTCCTCGACCACGCTCGGCATCGGGATCTCGCAGCGCAGATGCAGGAAGTGGTCGGCGCGCAAGAGATTTGCGTCGCGAGCGGTGGTGATGGCGGCGGCGAGCACGCCGGCGCGGCCGTCCACCTCCTCGGCGCCGTCCTCGCGCCAGACCCGGAGCGAATCGAACACAGTGGTGATGCCTGACGTCGCGAGCTGACCGTCATAGGAGATCACGGCGGCGACCGGATTCCAGAACACTTTCGGGCGCGGCACGTAGTGCGCTTCGAGATGGTCGGTGTGCAGCTCGATCAGGCCCGGCATGATCAGATCGCCGCCGGCATCCTCCGCACCTGCGGGCGCCCGGCCCTCGCCGATCTCGGCGATGCAGCCTTCGGCAAGAGCCAGCCAGCCCTGCTCGATCACCCGGTCGGCCAGCACGATCCTGGCATTGGCGATCACGATATCCTTCGGGGCGTTCATGTCCATGTCCTTCAGGCGGCGGCGGCAAAGCTGGTGACGTCGACGATGCGGTCGGCAATCAGATGACGGATTTCGTCGTCATGGACAATGGCGACCATGGCGACGCCCTGACGTTTCTTTTCAGCGACCAGCTCGACCACGACGGCCCGGTTGGCGGCATCGAGCGAGGCGGTCGGCTCGTCGAGCAGCAGGATCGGCAGGTCCGAGATGAAGCCGCGCGCGATGTTGACGCGCTGCTGCTCGCCGCCGGAGAAGGTCGCGGGCGGCAGCTGCCAGAGCCGCGCGGGGATGTTGAGGCGCTGCAGCAGCTCGCCGGCACGCGCCTGTGCATCGGCCCGGCTCACGCCATTGACGATCAGCGGCTCGGCGACGACGTCGATGGTGGCCACGCGCGGCACCGCGCGCAGGAATTGGCTGACATAGCCGATAGTGGAACGGCGGACGTTGAGCACCTGGCGCGGCTCGGCGCTGGCGAGATCGATCAGCGCGCCGCGATGGCGGATGCCGATCCGGCCGCTATCACAGCGGTAATTGCCGAAGATCATCTTCAGGATCGACGACTTGCCGACGCCTGATGGCCCGGACAGCACGACGCACTCGCCGGGATTGACCTGGAAGGTAACACCGCTGACGACCGGCAATTCGATGCCGCCTTGCAGGTGCATCGTGAAGGTCTTCTTGGCGTCGGTGACGTCGATCATGGCGGTCATCTGTGAGCTCGTATTGAAAGGTTCATGGCGGCAGGATCGAGGAGACGAGGAGTTGCGTATAGGGCTCGCGGGGATCATCGAGCACCTGATCGGTGAGACCCGTCTCGATGACCCGGCCGCCCTTCATCACCATCACGCGGTGGGACAACAGCCGCGCCACCGCGAGATCGTGGGTGACGATGATGACGGCGAGATTCAGCTCGGCGACGAGGCTGCGCAGGAGGTCGAGCAGGCGGGCCTGCACCGAGACGTCGAGGCCGCCGGTCGGCTCGTCCATGAACACCAGCCGCGGCTCGGTGACGAGGTTGCGCGCGATCTGGAGCCGTTGGCGCATGCCGCCGGAATAGGTGCGCGGCGCATCGTCGATGCGGGCGACGTCGATCTCGACGCGCGTCAGCCAGTCGGAGGCGGTGTCGCGGATGCGGCCATAGTGATTCCAACCCACCGCCATCAGCCGCTCGCCGACATTGGCACCGGCCGACACCGCCATGCGCAGGCCCTGGGCGGGATCCTGATGCACGAAACCCCAATCGGTGCGGAACAGGAAGCGCCGCTCGGCTTCGCCGAGCGTGGCGAGATCGCGCGCGACACCGTCGCGCATCCGGTAGGAGACGTGGCCGGCACTGGCCGCAAGCTGGCCCGACAGGAGCTGCAGCAGCGTCGACTTGCCCGAGCCGGACTCGCCGACGATCGCGAGCACCTCGCCGGGATAGAGCGAGAACGACACGTCGCGGCACGCGGCGATGCGGCCGAAGGACTTGCTGAGCGAGGTCGCAACCAGCAGCGGTTCGTCGTTCTCGAGCAGATCGTGATCAGCCATGTGAGCCCGCCTTCTCCTTGTAGGGCGCGGCGCTGAGGCTGCCGTGGTGGCCGGCGGCCTGGCGGCCCTCGCAATAGTCGGTGTCCGAGCACACGAACATGCGGCTGCCCTTGTCGTCGGTGACGATCTCGTCGAGATAGGAATTCTCCGCGCCGCACAGCGCGCAGGGCGCGTTGAAGCGGTAGGGTTCGAACGGATGATCCTCGAAATCGAGCGACACCACCTGGGTGTAGGGCGGGATCGCATAGATGCGCTTCTCGCGGCCGGCACCGAACAATTGCAGAGCCGGGCAATTGTCCATCTTGGGATTGTCGAATTTCGGTGTCGGCGACGGGTCCATCACGTAACGCGCGTTGACCTTCACCGGATAGGCGTAGGCGGTGGCGATGTGGCCGAAGCGGGCGATGTCCTCGTAGAGCTTCACATGCATCAGGCCGTATTCGGCGAGCGCATGCATACGCCGCGTCTCGGTCTCGCGCGGCTCGAGGAAGCGTAAGGGCTCCGGGATCGGCACCTGATAGACCAGCACCTGGTTCTCGTGCAGCGCCGTCTCCGGGATGCGGTGACGCGTCTGGATCACGGTCGCATCAATCGTCGCCGTGGTGGTGGCAACGCCCGCCGTCTTGGCGAAGAATTTGCGGATCGAGATCGCGTTGGTGGTGTCGTCGGAGCCTTGGTCGATCACCTTGAGCACGTCCTGCGGTCCGAGGATCGCGGCGGTGACCTGCACGCCGCCGGTGCCCCAGCCATAGGGCATCGGCATTTCGCGGCTGGCGAACGGCACCTGATAGCCGGGAATCGCGATCGCCTTGAGGATGGCGCGGCGGATCATCCGCTTGGTCTGCTCGTCGAGATAGGCAAAGTTGTAGGCGGGCGCGTTCATTCCGCGGCTTCCTTCATGGCATCGGGCGCTTGGGCATCCGCGAACTCCTGACGCAGCTTGCGGAGCAGTCCGAGCTCGGACTGGAAGTCGACATAGTGCGGCAGCTTGAGATGCTCGACGAAGCCGGTCGCCTGGACGTTGTCCGAATGCGACATCACGAATTCTTCGTCCTGCGCGGGGGCACGCACCTCTTCGCCGAGCTCGCGGGCGCGCAGCGCGCGGTCGACCAGCGCCATCGACATGGTCTTGCGCTCGCTCTGGCCGAAGGCGAGGCCATAGCCGCGGGTGAAGCATGGTGCCTCGGTCGCGGAGCCCTTGAACTGGTTGACCATCTGGCACTCGGTCAGTTCGATCGCGCCCAGCGGCACCGCGAAGCCGACGTCCTCTGCCGCGAACTCCACCTCGACCTCGCCGAAGCGGATCTCGCCGGCGAAGGGATGGTTGCGTCCGTAGCCGCGCTGGGTGGAATAGCCCATCGCGAGCAGGAAGCCTTCATCGCCGCGCGCGAGATTTTGCAGGCGCAGATCGCGGTCCGCCGGAAAATTCAGCGGCTCGCGGGTGAGGTCGCCGACGCTGGCGCCATCTTCGGCCTGCGGCGAGGATTCGATCAAGCCGTCGCGGCCGAGAATGTCCGTCACGCGGGGCGTCGGCGCGGTGGATGCTTCCGCCGTGGCCGGTGCCTCCGGCACGAAGCCTTGCGCGAGCGAGGGATCGAGCAGGCGGTGGGTGTAGTCGAAGGTCGGCCCGAGGATCTGGCCGCCGGGAATATCCTTAAAGGTCGAGGACACCCGCCGCTGCACCCGCATCGCGCCGGTGTCGACCGGCTCGCTGGCGCCGAAACGCGGCATGGTGGCGCGGAAGGCGCGGACCAGGAAGATCGCCTCGATCAGATCGCCGCGCGCCTGCTTGATCGCCAGCGAGGCCAGCTCGCGGTCGTAAAGCGAGCCTTCGCTCATGACGCGGTCCACGGCGAGGCCAAGCTGCTCCGAGATCTGGTCGAGCGTGACCTCGGGAACGCTTTGGTCACCGCGCCGCTTGTCCGCGAGCAGGCGATGGGCGTTCTCGATGGCGCGCTCGCCGCCTTTGACTGCGACATACATGCTTTAGCTTTCCTTGCTCACGATTCGCGTGGTGCGGGGGATCGCCACCACGGCGTCATCGGCGACCAGCACCACATCGATGCCGCGCGGAAACAGCGGCTCGTTGAACGCGAGACGCTCGAACAGATCGAACGGCTTGATTGAGGCCTGTAGCCGCGCGGCGCCATCGATGCCGGGGCCACGCAGCTCGAAGCTACGGCCTGCATCGAGGCGCTCGACCTGCAGGATGACCGTGGTCGAGCGATCCGGATATTCGCTGGTGCCGAGCGCGAAGCGATCGAGCGCGGGCAGCAAGGCGCCGTCGCTGATCAGCGCAAAACTCGCGATCGACGTATCCTGCACCACGGGCGCGCCGGTGTGGAACTTGAGCCATTTCAGCACGTCCGAGCTCTCCGCCATCCGCGCATCGAGCCAGAGCGGCGTGTCGTGGTCGAACAGCGTCAGCGCGATCGCGGCGGTGCCGCGCATCATCCTGTCGGGCGTCCCCGCGCCCGGCACGATGCGCTGGACCGAGCCGGGCCGCGCCATCGCGTCCATCACCGAGCGAAAGGTCGATTGCGCCGACAGCACCTTGTCGGCGAAGCCCGGGGGCAGTTCCGCAATCGTGGTCATGATCTCAACCCTCACCGCGCACCATGGTGTAGAAATCAACCTTCGTCGCAGCGGTCTCGGCCGCGGCCTGCTTGCGCCTGACCATAAGCTGCTCACGCAACGGCGCGATTACGTCCCGCTCCACGGCGCCGCCGAAATCACGGGATTGCACCAGCGCGTCGCACAGCGCGATCAGTCGCGCCTTCTCACCGTCGCGCCCGAGCGTGTAGCCGAAGCCGACCTCCCCGCTCGCAAGCCGGACCGCCGCGCGCGATACCGTGGCTTCGCCGAGGTTGAACGGCGCGCCGTCGCCGCCGGCCCGGCCGCGCAGCATGACGAGGCCGTTTTCCGGCGCGCGGAGGTCCTGATGGGGCGGCAGAGCCACATCCAGAGCCAAGTCGCGGAGGCGGGCGGCGATCTCGCCCGCCTCCGCGTGCGCCAGCACGGCCATGGCGGCCTTGCGCTGGGCTTGCTGGGTATTGTGCTGGGTCACAGGATTCACCGAACCTTTGGACAGAACTTGCCGCATCGAAGTTGTCTATGATAATAGACAACTTCATACGGGAGCGCCATGACTGTTTCGTGACAAGTCCGTGATTTCTGGGCTAGGTTGACCGGCGATATGAGCATGCAAGACACTGCATCGTCCGGCGTCGCGCTGTGGCGCCTCGTTGCCGACGGCATCGAGCGCGGCATCGCCGACGGCCGCTTTGCGGCCGGCGACAAATTGCCGGGCGAGATGGAGATCGCCGAAACCTATCGCGTCAACCGCCACACCGTGCGGCGCGCGCTGGCCGCCCTTGCCGAGCGCGGCCTGGTGCGCGCCGAACGCGGCAGCGGAACCTATGTCGAAGCGCAGAAGCTCGCCTATCCCCTGCGCTCGCGCACCCGCTTCTCCGAGATCGTCGGCGCCGGCGGCCGCGAGCCGCGCGGCCAGCTGATCGAGGCCTCCGACGATATCGCCACCCGCGAGCTGGCGCGCGAGCTCGGCCTAAAGGCCGGCGCGCCCCTGGTGCGGATCGAGGCGATCCGCCTCGCCGACCGCACGCCGATCTGTGTCTCGACCACCTGGCTCTCGGCGGAGCTGTTTCCCGGTGCGGGCGCCGTGTTCGCAGCAACGCGCTCGATGACGAAGCTGCTGGAACATTATGGCGTGCGCGACTATCGCCGCGGCGCGACCCGGATCACCGCCGGCATCGTCGACGCAACCGACGCGGCACGGCTGGATCTCGCGCTGGGACGCCCGATCCTGGTGGTCGATGCGACCGACCATGACCTCGAGGGCAAGCCGCTGATGACCAAGCATTCGCGATTTGCGGCAGAGCGGGTGGAGTTTCTGGTGGAATCGTAGCGGGCTCTCTCGCCACGACACCGGTGCCGTAGGGTGGGCAAAGCGAAGCGTGCCCACCACCTTTAGCGATCGAAAAGATCGTGGGCACGGCGCTGCCGCGCCTTTGCCCACCCTACGGCACCGTCGATCAGGCCACCGCCCTGCGCCCGATGATCGCAAAGCGCAGCTTGCTTGAGATGAAATCGATCGCGGCGACGGCGACCAAAATCATCAGGATCAGGAACGACACCTTCTGCCATTCCAAGACGCGGATCTGCTCGGCGAGCTGAAGGCCGATGCCCCCGGCGCCGACGATGCCGATGATGGTGGCCGAGCGCGTGTTGGACTCGATGAAATAGAGCACCTGGCCGGCAATCACGGGCAACACCTGCGGCAACAGCCCGAAACGGATCTCGTGCAGCGCGCTGCCGCCGGAGGCCCGGATGCCTTCGACCTGCTTCTGGTCGGCGCCCTCGATCGCTTCCGAGAACAATTTGCCGAACGCGCCGAAATCCGACACCGCGATGGCGAGCACACCGGCGAACGGGCCGAGCCCGACGACGTTGATCCACACCAGCGCCCAGATCAGCGTGTCGACGCCGCGGATCGAATCGAGAAAGCGGCGCACCGGAAAGCGCAGGATGCTCGACGGCACGATGTTGCGCGCGGCGAGCAGACTGACCGGGAGCGCGAACACGGCAGCCAGCGTGGTGCCGAGCAGCGCGATCGACAGCGTCTCGCCGAGCGCCTTCAGATAGACCGGCAGCGACGATCCGGGATCCGGCGGGATCATCATCAAGGTGATCCAGCCGAGCTGATTGAGACCGGCGATGAACCGCGACGGCGAAAAATCGAGATCGACGAGGCCGTAAATCAGGATCGCGAACGCCGCGACGATCATCGCCGGCATGGCGAGCCGCGCCGAGGCGGGCCGGTCGAACACATCGGGGTAGCGCGCGCGAAGCTCGCGCGGATCGACCTCGTGCGGCGTCACGTCCGCGCCTCCTTGCCGAACAGGCGGCCGCGCAGCCAGCCGGTGGTGATGTCGATGACGAACACCGTGACGATGATGGTGAGCAGGATGGCACTGACGTCCGAATAATAGAACTTGCGGATGGCAACGACGAGCTCCTGGCCAATGCCGCCAGCGCCGACGAAGCCCATCACGGAAGCTTCGCGGACGTTGATCTCGAAGCGCAGCAGCGCATAACTGGCGTAGCCCGCGGTCACCTGCGGCACCACGGCGAAGCGCATGCAGGACAGCCAGCTCGCGCCAGTCGAGCGGATGCCCTCGACCGGCTTCATGTCGGCGTTCTCGACGATCTCCGAGAACAGCTTGCCGAGCGCGCCGGTGGAATGGATCGCGATCGCCAGCACGCCGGCCATCGGCCCGAGCCCGAAGGCGATCACGAACACCAGTGCGAACACGATGCCGGGGACGGTGCGGGCGAATTCGAGCAGGCGCCGCACCGTGAAGCGCAGCCAAGGCGCGGGCGAGGTGTTCTCGGCGGCGAAGAAATTCAGGCAGAATGCGAGGGTCGCGCCGATCAGCGTACCGACATAAGAGATCAGCAGGGTCTCGCCCAGCATCTTCAGCCATTTGCGCCAGCCCCATAGCCATTCGCCGACATCGGTCCAGACGCGCTGGCCGCTGTCGAGGGTGAAGATGCGGTCGAAATAGCTCAGGAAGTTGCCGAAATAGGTGAACAGCGTGCGCAGATTCACTTCGGCGCCGATCGCGGCGAGCAACAGCGCCGCGGCGAAGATCGCGATGCCCAACAGCAGGCGCCATCGCCTGCGTGCGACCGCCTGGCGATAGGCGGCGTTGAGCACGGCGAGCTGCTGCTCGGGAAGGATCGAAACCGCTGTCGTCATCGGCGTAAGATGAGCCCCGTCAAAGAAAGAGCCGGGTCGATCGACCCGGCTCCAGTGCCATCGTCCCGATAGTTAGGACGCCTTCTTCTTACGCAGCGCGTCGACGAACTTGATCAGCTCGATCGTGCCATCCCAGTCCTTGGTGGTGGCGTGATTGAAACCCTTCTTCTGGCCGTCCTGGAGGCGATCAAACGCCGCCTTGTCCTTCGCCGGTGCGTCGAAGAAGGCCTTCGCGATGGCCGCCTTGGCGTCGTCAGGCAGGTCGGAGTTGTACGCGTAGGGACCGTTGATGATCGGTGCCGACTTGTGGATGATGCGGAAATCGTCCTTCTTCATCGGCGAGCCGTCGGAGTTCTTCAGCATGCCCTTGGTCAGCATCTGCGCCAACGTCGAATCGTCGTCGGTGGTCCACTGGTTGGCCGCGACGTCGACCGTTCCTTGCGACAACGCCAGCATCGCGTTCTCGTGGCTGCCGGTGAAGACGACCTTGCTGAAATAGCCCTCGGCATCGTGGATGCCCATCTTGTCGAGCTCGAAGCGCGGCACGTTGTTGCCGGAGGTCGAGTTCGGATCGACCAGGCCGAGGTTCTTGCCCTTGAGGTCGTCGATCTTCTTGTAGGCGCTGCTCGCCTTGACGAAGAACACGGAATAATAGCCGGTCGAGCCGTCCGCGTTGATGTCGTTGGCGAAGGCGTCGGTCTTGACGCCGGTCAGGCGGGCACGCGCGAACGAGGCCGAGCCGTAGCTGGCGATGTGGATGTTGCCGGCGCGCTGGCCTTCGATCACGGCGGCGTAGTCGTTGGCGATGCGCAGCGTGACCTTCACGCCCAATTCCTTGGAGAGATAGGTCATGAACGGCGCCCAGCGCTCGGTGACGCCGGAGGCGTTCTCGGCGGGGACGACCGCGAAGGTCAGCTCGGGATATTTGGCCTTCCAGTCCTCGGCGGAGGCGGAGGCCGTGAACGCGAGCGCGGCGGCGCCGGCAAGGATTAATCTGCGAGTGATCATGTTACCCTCTTCATCGGTTGGGGTCGGTTGACGCAAAGATTGAAACCAAATTTGCAACGAGACGGATGGCTCAGGCGGCCGCGGCCGTTCCAAGCGCCGGAACGCCGGCGGGCGTGGGAGCAGGCATCGCGCCCATGACATCTGCGGCTTCGAGATCGTAGAGCTCACGGGCGACGTGGTCGGTCAGCGCGGATGGCGCGCCATCGAACACCACGCGCCCCTGCGCCATGCCGATCAGGCGATCGCAATAGCTGCGCGCCAGATCGAGCGAGTGCAAATTGCAGATCACGGTGATGCCGAAATGCTTGTTGATGCGCAGCAGCGCATCCATCACGATCTTGGTGTTGCGCGGATCGAGCGAGGCGATCGGCTCGTCGGCGAGAATGATGTCGGGCTGCTGCACCAAAGCGCGCGCGATCGCCACGCGCTGCTGCTGACCGCCGGAGAGCTGGTCGGCGCGCTGGGCGGCGAGCGAGGCGATATCGAACTGCTCGAGCGCCGACATCGCCAGCGCCTTGTCCTGCTCCGGCCAGGCCTGCGACAGCGAACGCCAGGCCGGCATCGTGGCAAGGCGTCCCATCAGCACGTTGGTGAGAACGTCGAGCCGGCCGACCAGGTTGAACTGCTGGAAGATCATCGCCGAGCGCGCCCGCCACTGCCGCAGCTCCTTGCCGCGCAGGGCCGTAACCTCGACGCCCTCGAACAGGATGCGGCCGCCGGTCGGCGTCACCAGGCGGTTGATGCTCCGCAGCAGCGTCGACTTGCCGGCGCCGGAGCGCCCGATCACACCGACGAAGCCGCCGGGGGAGATTTGAAACGAAGCGTCGTCCACTGCGGCTTTTGCGCCGAAGCGACACGTCAGACCTTCCACCACCAGCATGCAGGGCTCCAGATTAGCTGGGGCCCACCGCTAACGCCGGCGCTTAACACTTGTGTGACAGGCGCGTTGCGGTGCGGCGATCCTACGCAGTTCATCCCCTGTCATCGCCGTGTCATGACATCGTCATCAAGCCGCTCGATGAGGAACGCCCGCCCCGCAACTTCGGATTCACCATGGCCGCCAAAGCTCTCTCGGTTCAGCCGACCATCGATCCCTCGGCCAAGCTGCATGAGACCAGGCTCGGCGCCTATACCGAGGTCGGCGCGCGCACGATCCTGCATGAAGTCACGATGGGCGATTACTCCTATGTCGTGAACGATTCGCAGATCACCTACGCCGCCATCGGGAAATTCTGCTCGATCGCGGCGATGACGCGGATCAATCCCGGCAACCATCCGATGCAGCGCGCGACCCAGGCGCATTTCACTTACCGCTCCAGCGCCTATTTCGAGGGAGAGAGCGACGATGCCGAATTTTTCGAATGGCGACGCCAGCATCACGTCCATATCGGCCACGACGTCTGGATCGGCCACGGCGCGATCGTGCTGCCGGGCCGCAACATCGGCACCGGCGCGGTGATCGCGGCCGGCGCCATCGTCACCAAGGACGTGCCGGCCTACACCATCGTCGCCGGCAATCCGGCCCGCATCGTGCGGCGGCGCTTCTCCGAGGAGATCGCCGGACGGCTCGCCAAGCTGGCATGGTGGGACTGGGATCACGACAAATTGCGTGAGGCCCTGCCCGATTTCCGCAAGCTCGGGATTGAAGAATTTCTTGCGGCGTACGAAGCACGGGCAATTCTCCCTGCCAGCAAACGAAGCGCGGTCGCGTGACAGACATTTTCCTCGAGGGCGGCCGAGCCCTGATCGGCACTGAGCTCGTCGAAACCTCGTTGGCGGTGTCCGGACAGGACATCGCTGGGATAGACGCCTCGCGCGGCCGGGCGCGGTTGGCGATCGATGCGCGGAGCCTGCTGGTGCTGCCCGGCATCGTCGATCTCCATGGCGATGCCTTCGAGCGGCAGATGATGCCGCGCGCCGGCGTCGACTTTCCGATCGACGTCGCGCTCGCCGACAGCGACCGCCAGGCCATCAGCAACGGCATCACCACGGTGTTTCATGCCACGACCTGTTCGTGGGAGCCGGGCCTGCGCAGTGCGGGCAACGCGCGCGGGCTGATGGAGGCGATCGAGCGGCAGCGCCCGCAATTCGCCGCCGACACCCGCTTCCATCTCAGGCATGAGACCTACAATCTCGACGCGGAGAACGAGATCGCACAATGGCTCAGCGAGGGCCGTGTCGACCTGTTCGCCTTCAACGACCACATGGACGGCACGGTTGCCGACATGGCCAAGCCGCGCAAGCGCAACCGCATGGTCGAGCGCACCGGCCTGTCGGCCGAGGAATTCGACCGGTTGGTCGAGCGCGTGGTCTCGCGCGCCGACGAGGTTTCCGCTTCCGTGTCGCGGCTGGCCGCGACGGCGCGCGCGGCCGAGGTGCGGATGCTTTCGCACGACGATGCGACGCCGGCGATGCGCCAGGAATTTCGCGAGCTCGGCGCCTTGATCGCGGAGTTTCCGATCAACGAGGAGACGGCGCAGGCGGCGGCACACCATGGCGATGCCATCGTCTACGGCGCGCCGAACGTGGTGCGTGGCGGCAGCCACACCGGTTGGACCCGGGCCTCCGACATGATCGCCAAGGGGCTCTGCTCGGTACTGGCGTCGGACTATTACTATCCCGCGCAGCTGCTTGCCGCGTTCCGCCTCGCCGCCGATGGCGTGTTGCCGCTGACGGAAGCCTGGAATCTCGTCTCCGCCGGGCCCGCACGCGCGACCGGCCTCGCCGATCGCGGCGTGCTCGCGGAAGGCCGCCGCGCCGACATTCTGCTGGTCGACGACAGCGCGCCCTTGCGGCCGCGGCTGATCGCGGTGATCTCAGGCGGCAAGCTCGTCCATCTCACCGATGCGACGCGACTGCTCACCGCGGCGGCGACGCCGCGCGAGGCTGTCGTCGCGGCATAAATTGGCTATGCTGAGGCGATGACAGGTTTTCCCCGCTACGCGATCTATTTTGCCGCCGGCACTGAGAGCGCCCTCTCCCGCTTCGGCGCGGAGCTGCTCGGCTATGACGCCTATTCGGGTGACGAGGTTTCGTTTCCGCAGGAAGCGATACAGGTCGCGCCGGACTGGCGTGACGTCACCGCCGATCCCCGCAAATACGGTTTTCACGGCACGCTGAAAGCGCCGATGGCGCTGGTCTCGGGGAAGACCAAGGCTGAGCTGATGGCCGCCTGCGCGGCATTCGCCGGCAAGGCGCGATCGATCCCGACGATCCGGCCGGTGGTCGATGCCATCAGCGGCTTCATTGCCGTCATTCCGGCCGAGCCGGTCGATGCGTTGCAACAGCTCGCCGCGGACTGCGTCCGCGAATTCGATTCGTTCCGCCCAACCTTGACGGCGGAAGATCGCGCGCGCCGCAAGCCGGAAAAGCTGAGCGAACGGCAGCGCGATTATCTCGACCGCTGGGGCTACCCCTACGTGATGGAAGAATTCCGCTTCCACATGACGTTGACGGGACGGCTCGATGCGGATCGACGCGGGCCGATTTTGGCGATGCTGCGGGCGCGCTTTGCGGCGCTGGGGATCGAGACGCTGGCGATCGACCGCATCGCGCTGTTCAGGCAGGATGATGCGAAGGCGCGGTTTCGCATCATCGGTGAGTGGGGATTGGCGCGTTAGCCGGGATCGCGCGGCACATTCAGTGTCGTCCCTGCGAACGCAGGGATCCATAACCACAGGGAGGAGTTATGGGCCGAGCTGGTAACTCCGAGTCGTCGCGCAACCACTCCCTGGGGGCATGGATCCCGGATCTGCGCTTCGCTTGTCCGGGACGACAGCGGAGAATGTCTCACGAGCTTTCGTAGGGCGGGCAAACGCGCAAAGCGCCGTGCCCACGATCTTTCTCGATAGCAACAGGTGGTGGACACACTTCGCTTTGCCCACCCTACGACAGCGGCGTACGGGGCCCTACTTCCCCCACCTGAGCGCCAGCGCGTCGCGCTCTTTCGCCAGCTCCAGCAATCCCGCCCTTGTCGCCGGATGCAGCGGCTGGAGCGGATGCCTCACCGCGTCCGACTTGATCACGCCGCCGGCCTGCATCATCGCCTTGCAGGCGATCAGGCCGCATTGGCGGTTCTCGTAATTGATCAGCGGCAGCCAGCGCTCGTAGGCCGCCTTCGCTTTCTCCCGATCGCCGGCGAAATAGGGATCGACGATCTGGCGGATGCCATCGGGATAGCCACCGCCGGTCATCGCGCCGGTGGCGCCGGCATCGAGATCGGCGAGCAGCGTGATGGCTTCCTCGCCGTCCCACGGACCTTCGATGTCCTTGCCGCCCGCCTCGATCAGGCTGCGCAGCTTCGAGGCCGCGCCCGGTACCTCGATCTTGAAATAGCGGATGTTGGAAAACTCGCGCGCCAGCCGCGCCAGCAGCTCGACCGACAGCGGCGTGCCCGCCACCGGCGCGTCCTGAATCATGACGGGGATATTGATCGCGCCGGAGAGCACCTTGAAGAATTCAACGATGCCTTTCTCCGGGACGCGGAAGGTTGCGCCGTGATAGGGCGGCATCACCATCACCATGGCGGCGCCCGCAGCCTCCGCCTGCTTGCTGCGCGCGGCGCAGACGGCCGAGCTGAAATGGGTGGTGGTGACGATCACGGGAACCCGGCCCGCGACATGCTCCAGCACCGCATGCATCACGGTCTCGCGCTCGGCATCGGTGAGCACGAACTGCTCGGAGAAATTGGCGAGGATGCAGATTCCGTTCGAGCCGGCGTCGATCATGAAATCGATGCAGCGGCGCTGGCCCTCGAGGTCGAGCTCGCCGCGCTCGTCGAAGATGGTGGGCGCGACCGGGAACACGCCGCGATAGGGGCGCTGGGCCTTGTGGGGGGTGACCGGCATCGAACTCTCCATCCCTGATGTCTTACGTCTGGCGCTGCGCTCACGGAGCGAGGCGGCACAGATGTAGCCGCCGCGCGGATCGGCGGCAATGCCGAACGCACGACGTCAGGATGGACAAATGAGGCGAAACTACGCGGTCTTCACCGCGCCCAGGAAGCCCTCGACCGCGACGCGGAGGCGATCGGCATCGGCCGACATCTTCTTGACCGACTCCGTCAGCACCGTGCCGGCGTTGCCGGTCTCCTGGTTGAGCCTGGCGACGCTGCCGATGGTGTCGGTGACCTCGCGGGTGCCTTGCGCGGCCTGCTGGAAGTTGCGCGAGATCTCCGTGGTGGCGGCGCGCTGCTGCTCGACGGCGGCGGCAATCGCCGTCATCTTCTCGTCGATGCCGCTGATGGCGCCGCCGATCGAACGGATGGCGGCAACCGCCTGGCCGGTCGCGCCCTGGATCTCCTCGACCTGACGCGAGATCTCTTCCGTCGCTGTCGCCGTCTGCGAGGCGAGGCTTTTGACCTCGCCGGCGACCACGGCGAAGCCGCGGCCGGCCTCGCCCGCGCGCGCAGCTTCGATGGTGGCGTTCAAGGCCAGAAGATTGGTCTGGCCGGCGATCGCGTTGATCATCTTCACGACTTCGCCGATGCGGCTTGCGGTCTGGTCGAGGATCTCGACCGTCGCGTTGGTCTGCTCGGCCTGCGACACGGCTTCGCGAGCCTCTCGGGCGCTGGACTGCACCTGCGCCGAGATCTCGCCGACGGATGCGGAAAGCTCTTCGGTCGCCGCTGCGATGGTCTCGAGATTGTTGGTGGCCTGCTCGGCGGCGGAGGAGACCGCCGCGGTCTGGCTGCTCGATTGCGACACCAGCGAGCGCACGCCGGTCGCGGTGGCATCGAGCTCCCGCGTGGAAGCTGCGACGCTCTGGATGACCGCCTGCACGGTGTCGTCGAAGCTGCGGCATGCCGCATCGACTGTGCCGGAGCGGGCGAGCTGCAGCGCCTGCTGCGATTCGCGTTCGTGGCCCAGCCGCTCCGCGGTCGCCGCGCTCTCGCGCAAGCTTTCGAGCGCGGCGGCCATGGTGCCGAACTCGTCGGGATGCCGGGATTGCGGCACCGGCGTCGCATAGTCGCGCGCGCTGATGCGCGCGATGGCGTCGAGAATGGCGCGAACCGGGCGCATCAGGCGATTGCGCACCACGTACACGCCGGTCAGGGTCACGGCGAGCGCGAGCAGGAACGCCAGCGACTGCACGATGAGGTTGGTGAGGGCTTTGGCCTGGACCAGCTCGGCGCGCGCGATCGACTGGTCCAATGCCTTGTTTGCGACCCCGACGATGAGCGGGAACGGCGCCTGGCACAGCGTATTCCATTCCGCCGCGGGGAGCGCGGGCTTGCCGCTGCCGTCGAAGCTTTTGGTGAGCTCGTTGATCTGCTTGAGGGCGCCATCGGTCTTGGCCTTGGCGTCGTTGGCCGCGGTCACCAGTTCCGCGGTCACGTCGGGCGCCGCCAGCAATTCGGTCATGCCGGCCCAGGCGGAGGTGATCGTCCCGTCCCATTGCGCCACCGACCGCTTCTGAGCGTCGTCGAGCGGCTTGCTGCTGTTGACGTTGGAGCGAAGGGACGAGCAATGAATGCCGTAGCGATCGCGGACCTGCCAGGCGAATCGGCGGACCTGGATCATGCGCGCGATATAGGGATCGTTCATCCAGGCGCGGTTCGACACCGCAGTGGAGGCAAGGTTCGCGGTGTCGATCACCTTGGTGACGGCGTCGTACCAGGAATTGGTCCGCTCGATCTTGCGCTCGGCGCGGGGACGCTTGGCCTCGTCGTAGAACAGCTGGAATTGCGGTGAGGCGTCGGCCCAGCGCTGCTTCAGCGTGCCGGCGAGCTCATCACGGCGTGCGAATTCGACGGTCGGGAGGGCGGCGGCAATGGCCTCATAACCTGCCTGCTCGGCCTTCTCGGCGGCATCGAGCTTGGCGCGCGGATCGTCGTCGCCGAGCAGCGCGCTCTGGGCGTCGCCACGATTGGTGCGTAGCGACAGCACGCCCTGGAAGATCGCCTTGTCGGCGGCGGCAAGCCGCTCGGTCTCCAGACTGTCGCTGTAGCGGCCGAACGCGCCGACCATCTGGGTCGCCGTAGAGGCCAGCGCGCCGACGGCGAGCAGCGCCATCAGCGTCAGGAGAAGCGAGCTTACCGATTTCTTAAAGATCGTCATGGGTCGGGGGCCTACTCTTCACGAGAGGCCACCTTGCACCGCGACATGCCAAGGTTTGGTTAAAACTTTAGTCAATCACTTGCGGTTGTGACCGCCGCTTCTCCCGGCAGGCCGCGCCCCTCACGCAACCTTGGTGAAATCAGGCGGGCGGCGCTCGGCAAAGGCCGTGAACGCTTCGCGGGCCTCGGCGGTGCGCAGGCGCTGGGCGAACTGCTCGCCTTCCGCCTGCATCTGCGCGACCAGCGCCTCGCCGTTGCGCATCAAGCGCTTGGTGGCAATGAGCGCGCCGGCCGGCTGCCGGGCGAGACGCTGCGCGAGCGCGAGCGCCTCGGCATCGAGCTTGTCGAGCGGCACCACCCGGTTGGCGAGGCCCCATTCCAGCGCCGCCTTCGCCGGCACGGTCTCGCCGAGCGCGAACATCTCGTAGGCACGGGCATGGCCGATCCGCGCTGGCATCAACAGGCTGGAGGCGGCTTCCGGCACCAGCGCGAGGCTGACGAAAGGCGTCGACAATTGCGCGTTGTCGGCGAGCACGACGAGGTCGCAATGCAGCAGCATCGTGGTGCCGACGCCGACGGCGCGGCCCTGCACCGCCGCAACCAGCGGCCTCGTGCAGCGCGCCAGCGACTGGATGAAGCGGATGACGTTGCGGCTGCCTTCAGACTTGCCGGCTGCGACCGCGGCGAATTCGCCGACGTCGTTGCCGGCGGTGAACATGTCACCCTCGCCGCGGATCAGGATCACGCGGGCCGAGGCGTCGCGCTCGGCGGATTCGATGGCGTCGGCAAGCTTGCCGTACATCGCATCGGTCAGCGCGTTCTTCTTGTCGGGACGCGCCAGCGTGAGGGTGAGAATGCCGCTATTGTTCTCGATCCGGACGTGCTCGGTCATTGATCTGCTCCTTGGTCTGAATGTCGCGTTTCGGAAGATCTTGTCTCGGAAGATCTTGTTTCGGAAGGTCTTGGAAACTTGTCCTGAATGCTGGTCAGCCAGCGCGCGACGATGTCGATCTCCGCGGCTGTGAATCCGTCCGTCAGCGCCGCGTTGACCTCGGCGGCGCCGGCTTTCGCCCGCGCCAGCGCGGTGCGTCCCTTCGGCGTCAGCCAGATCCGCCAGGCGCGACCATCCTCGCGATCGGTCCGCCGCTCGACCAGCTTCGCGGCCTCGGTGCGATCGACGAGGCCGGAAATGCCGGCCGGCCCCAAATCGAGCGCCGCGCCGGCTTCGCCCATCAGGACGCCGTCCTGCCTGCCGAGGATGAACAACAGCCCGGCCTGCGCCGGCGTCACCGCGTTCTCCGGCCGCGCCGCCATCCAGCGTTGCACGCGGCGCTGCGCGACGCTGAGCAGGTAGATCAGCCGATGATGCCGCGCGTCGACGGATTTATTTCGCATGCGAAGCAAATAGCACCTGCCATGTTCCTTGTCAAAACGCTTGACGTTATCCCGCCTCCATGTTCCTTATCTGTTCCATACTCGTTCCAGTTGTAGGGGGCGTCGTGATGCAGGGGCAGGAGCAAGTGGAAGAGCGGGATTCCGAAAATTCGGGGGACGGTGAGCCCGCCTATGCATTCGAAGTCTTGGATGCGTACTTCGAGGACGTTCCGCTCAGCAAGCTCGTGACGACCACCCGGCAATTTCCCCTCCACATGCGAGTGGACGTCCAGGCCGCGCTGGACAGGCTGCTGGGAGCGCATGTCGACTTGTTCGGGCTTGCCGAGGAACACTACGAAACGCTGTCGTTTGCGCGCCTGCTCCGCGACGATCGGAGCGCGGTGGCGATCGCACCGCTGCACTATTCCGATGTCGATGTCGGCGAGAGCAGTCCGTCGCGGTGCCTCGACAACGGGTTGTGGCTCTGCGAGCAAGACGGCTTGCGCCATGCGGTTCTGCTCTGCGTCAGCCGCGAATCCCGTCGCGAGCCCGGCATCCGAATCGAAATCATGGTGTCTGCGGGAAGCGCGGGGGCGGCTGTTGTGCAGCGTTGCTTCGGTGCGCTCGAAGACGCCGTGCAAGCGTCGTGCACCTATCGCGGCAAGATCCTGTCGCTCGAGGCGTCTTCCGACTACCGCGGCCTATCCAGCGGCATCAATGTGCACCGGCTGCCGACCGTCGGACGCGACGAGGTGATCCTGCCGGAGCGAACTTTGCAGCTGCTCGATCGCAACGTGCTGAATTTCGTCGGCACCCGCGAGCAGTTACGGCGGCTCGGACAATCGACGCGCAAGGGCATCCTGCTTTACGGACCGCCCGGCACGGGCAAGACCCATACGATACGCTATCTCGCGACGCACCTGCCTGGACACACGACCCTGATTATCACCGCCGAGCAGATCGGCCTGCTCAGCGCCTATATGAGCCTGGCACGGCTGCTGCAGCCATCGATGGTTGTGATCGAGGACGTCGACCTGATCGCACGCGACCGCCGCAACATGGGGCCGTGCGAGGAAACCATGCTCAACAGGTTGCTCAACGAGATGGATGGACTGAAGCAGGATGCCGACATCCTTTTCGTTCTCACCACCAACCGGCCGCAGGACCTGGAAGCCGCCTTGGCCGGTCGCCCCGGCCGCATCGACCAGGCCATCGAAGTGCCGCTCCCGGACGAGAATGGCCGCAGCAAGCTGGTGCGCCTCTATGGCAAGGAATTGCCGCTCGACGACGCGATCGTCATCGAGGCTGCTCGCCGCAGCGAGCGGACGAGTTGCGCCTTCATCAAAGAGCTGATGCGGCGGCTGGCGCAAGCAAGTCTCGCGCGCGACGGCGGCAAGTCCATCGTGTCGGCCGACATCGATGAGGCGCTCGACGATATGCTCTTCTCCGGCGGCCGGCTCAATGCGCGTCTGCTCGGCGGGGCGCAGGCGATGGCAGCGGAGTGACGTTCGCTGTCATCCAACCGCCTGTCGCGTCTTACGGCGCGCAGGTGAAGCTCGCCGCTTCCGTCACCGGCCCCGATTTGTAGTGCGGCCAGGCCGGCCAGCGGCACAGCGGCAGTGCGCGGAGCGTCGCAAAGGACGGCGCCTCGACCTTCTGCTCGGCAACTTCGAGATCACCTGGCGCCTTGGCCTTCTCGACCCAGTCGACCAGCACGCTGAGCATGTCGACATTGGCCGGCGCGCCGGAGCCGACATGATCGACGCCGGGTGCGGTGTAGAGCCGCGCGAACTCCGCTGTCTCGGCCTTGCCGAGCTTGCTCTCGACGCTTTCGAAATAGCGGATGCCGGCATAGGGGCTCTGCGCATAATCGGCCATGTGCTCGAGCATGATCAGCCGGCCGCCGCGGGCGCGGAAGCGGCTGAGATCGGGATCGGTCGAATCCATCAGCATCGACACTTCGAGCAGCCGCGCCTTGTGCTCCTCCAGCTTGTAGGTGGTGACGTCGAGCTTGGGATCGCGCGCGAAGACATATTGAATGCCGCCGGCGCCGTAGATCCAGGCGATGCCGTTGTTCGGCGCGGGCGGCTGCGCCGGCGGCGCCGTGCCGAGCCACCACGCGGTCCAGCCCCCGGTCGGCCCGATCGCCGGTGTGTCCTCGCCCGACACGCCCCAGCCCGGATAGTCGTCGAGGCCGTTGGCGAGCGCGAACGGGAATTTATAGCTCGCGTGCAGCGTCTCGATCGCCTTGATCTGCGCGTCGGTGAGACACTGGTCGCCGCTCTTGCCGGCCTCACAACGCAGCGTCTCGACCTTGAAGGCCGCCTTGCAGCCGACGGGATCCTGCACCAGCGCATCATCGGAGCCGTCCGCCTTGTCGCACGCCGCGCGCACGGCTTCGCCGACGAGCTTCACCTGGGCCGGGTTGATCCAGCCTGCGCCCATGGTGACGAGACCCGAACGCGTGCCGGCGTGCTGCAGGCCGACCCAGTTGATGACTGGCACGCGGGCAAAGATGCCGTCGAAATCGTCGGGATAACGCTGCGCCATGGTCAGGCCTTCACGGCCGCCCTCGGACGAGCCCATGAAGTACATCTTTTCAGGCTTCTTGCCGTAGGCGCGCTCCATCAGCGCAACGGCGGCGTCGTGCACTTTCTTATAGGCGCGGTGGGCAAAATTCTCGAAGGCTTCGTCGTTCAGCGCAAAGACCTGCGGCGGTTCGCCTTGCTTGGTCTCGTGGCCCGAGTCGGTGCCGTAGGTGACGAAGCCGCGCGCCAGCGGCGACGGCTTGTCGAAAGGATAGGCCGGCGGCAGCGCAAGACCGGTGATCAGTACGCCGTTGAAACCGCCGCCGCCATATTGCACCGAGCGGCCGTTCCATTCGACAGGGAGGTTGACCTGGAATCTGATCGGCGGCGCCTTGGGGTCGACCGGGTCGATATGGCCCAGCAACTTGCAGAAGCCGGGATTGGCCGGCGTGATGCGCCCGGACGGCGTCGGCCCGCGTTCGGCAACGGCGATTGGCGAGGGCGCCTGCAACGTCGCGGCATCGATCTTCACGGTGTCGGTGCCGCCGGCAAGACCCTTGCAGACCGTCTCGGCATCCTCCGCCAGCGTCAGCGCCGCAGCGGAATTCGCGCTCAACGCCGCCACGCCCCCCGCGAGCCATGCACATAGCTTCGCCCTGTTTCGCCTCATCGTTTCCACCCGGTTATGTTGCGTTCGAACGTTGGCCTGCATTGAATGCAACCTTCGTCCATCCGTCAATCGCCGACCCGGCCTATCAGAACGATCCCACCGCGCTGCCCAACGCGATCACGGCCACCAGCGCCAGCAGTGATGTCACGATGCCGACCATGACGATGTCGAAATAGCTGTCGCGATGGGTCAGCCCGCAGATCGCGAGCAGGCTGACCACCGCACCATTATGCGGCAGGATGTCGAGGGTCCCCGAGCCGATCACCGCCACGCGATGCATCAGTCCGAGGTCGATGCCAATACGATCGGCAAGTTCGACATAGGTCGGGCCGAGGGCGTCGAGGGCGATGGTCAGACCTCCCGACGCCGACCCGGTCAGCGCGGCCAGGATGTTGGTCGCGACCGCGAGCGAGACCAGCGGTCCGCCCTCGATTCCGAGGACCCAGTCGCGCACGATCGTGAACGCCGGCAGCGAGGCGACGACGGCGCCGAAGCCGACGAGGCTGGCGACGCTGAACGCGGGCAGCACCGACGCATTGGCTCCGGCGTCCATGGTCCGGCGCAGCGCCGGCAGCCGCGCCCAGTTCAGCGCGATGGTGGTGGCGATGGCCGCAGCCAGCGCGACCGCGACCGACCACACGCCGGCAACGGCCGCGAGCGACGTGGCGCCGAAGCGTTGCTCGGCGAGATAACCGACGTCGAGCCGCGGCAGCACGACCAGTGACATCACGAGATTGACGGTCACGACGACGAACAGCGGCGCCATGGCGCTCAGCACCGGCGACGCCTGGTCGCTGCGCTGACCATGCTGCAACTCGGCCGGATCGAATTCGCGCGCAGTCGTCGCGCGCTCGCGCAGGAGCTCGTCGGCCGCGACTTGCTCGATCGCGCCCTCGGCATCTTCGCCGTAGCCCTCACCGGCGCGGCGCGCAGCGGCTTCAGCGCGGTGCAGCCACCACAATCCCGAGCTGAGCATGATGAGCGAGGCGATGATGCCGAGCCCCGGTGCGGCGAACGGCGTCGTGCCGAAGAACGGCATCGGGATGGCGTTCTGGATCGACGGCGTGCCGGGCAGGGCCGACATCGTGAAGGTCGACGTTCCCAGCACGATCGCAGCCGGGATCAGGCGACGCGGGATCGAGGCGGCGCGAAACAGCGAACGGGCCATGGGAACGATGACGAAGAACGCGACGAACAGGCTGACGCCGCCATAGGTGACCATCGCGCCGGCGAGCACGACCGCCAGGATCACGCGTCGCTCGCCGAGACGCTCCGCCATGAACCTGGCGACCGACGTCACCGCGCCGCTGTCGTCCATCAGCTTGCCGAAGACCGCGCCAAGCAGGAAGATCGGAAAGAACTGCGCGAGGAATCCCGCGGCATTGATCATGAACACCTGGGTCAGGTTCGCGAGCAGCGGTTCGCCGCCGAACAACGCGGCAACGAGCGCGGCGAACGGCGCGAGCAGCAGCACGCTCCAGCCGCGAAAGGCGAACAGCACGAGCAGACCGAGCCCGACGAGGAGGCCGAAGAGACCCATGTCTCAGCACTCCGACAGGAGGACGTCGAGATCGGCGGTCGAACGACGGCCGATATCCGCGCCGTGCTCACGCAGGAAGGCGTCCGCTGCCATGCGCCCCTCGGCGCGCAGCATCGAGACGAACTCCCACTCCGCGTTGAGCTTCGAGGAGGCCCCGAACTTCGCCAGCATGTCGCTCTTGATCCGGTGTGTCCGCATCTTCGCCCAGCGCGCGCCTTCGCCGCTGCCGGGGTCGGCCGCCTGGCGCAGCAGCGTGATCATGCGCAGCTCCTTCATCAGCGGTGAGTTGAAGGAGATCTCGTTCAGCCGATTGAGAATCTCCGCGGCGCTCCGCGGCTCTTCCAGCCGCTCGGTCGGGTTGATCTGGACGAGAATGGTGTCGTGCGCGTCGCTTTCGCGGACCAGCGGCGTGATCGTTGGGTTGCCGGCGAAGCCGCCGTCCCAATAGGGCTCGCCGTCGATGTCGATGGCGCGGAACATGGTCGGCAGGCAGGCCGATGCCAGCAGCACGTCCACCGTGATCTCCGCGTTGCGGAAGATGCGGCCGCGCCCGGTGCGCACCCGCGTCGCGGTGATGAACAGCTGGATCGGCGAGCCCGCCAGCCGCTCGAAATCGATGCTCTCGGCCAACACCGCGCGCAGCGGATTGTAGCCGGTCGGGTTGAGATCGTAGGGCGACAGCACCCGCGACATCAGGTCGGTGAGGATGTAAGCCGGTGACGTATCGAGGGTCCAGCGCCCCATCAGGCGATCGAGCGGCGAGCGCTGCAGTGGGCTGAAGGCCGCGGCCTTCGACACACGGCGCCAATATTGTTCGAGCGCTTCACGCGCGCCCTCGGCGCCGCCGGCCGTCCAGCCGTCCGCCAGCACCGCCGCATTCATCGCGCCCGCAGAGGTTCCGGAGATCGCGGCGATGCTAAGCCAGCGTTCATCCAGCAGGCGATCAAGCACACCCCAGGAGAAGGCGCCGTGCGAACCGCCGCCCTGAAGCGCGAGATCGATCAGTACCGCGTCCCGTTCCATGGCGGACACTCACGCGACTGAAGTTCAAATTCGACATGATTTTTGACCATGTCGAATTTGACCGCAGTGTGAGAGCAGTCGCCACAAGATGCAACCGGAACGTGGGGATCCAATTTCCAGTTCGACGCGTTTTCCTGACGCGAACCGGTATCCAATTCGCTCGAAAACGCTTTAGTGCTCGAATACCAGCCTTGCGCCGACAGTTCCGTCGAGGCTGCGGATCTGCGCCAGCAGCGCGCCCGAATCCTGGCCGCCGAGATCGGCATCAAGCACGACGTAGCCGAGATCGCCTGATGTCTCGAGATATTGCGCGGCGATGTTGATGTCGCGCTGCAGGAAGACCTCGTTCAGCCGCCGCAGCATGCCGGGCACGTTGCGATGGACGTGGCTGAATCGCGCCCCTGAGGGCCGCAAATGCAGCTGCACCTCCGGGAAATTCACCGCGCCCATGGTCGAACCCGTGATGAAATAATCCACCAGCTTGCGCGCGACTTCGCCGCCGATGCGTTCCTGCGCCTCTTCGGTCGAGCCGCCGATGTGCGGGGTGAGGATGACGTTCTCCAGGCCCTGCACCGGGCTCTTGAAGCGGTCCGCATTCGAGGACGGCTCGACAGGAAACACGTCGATCGCGGCGCCGGCGAGATGACCGTCGCGCAGCGCGCGCGCGAGCGCGTCGAGATCGACCACGGTGCCGCGGCTGTTGTTGATCAGGAACGAGCCCGGCTTCATCGCCCGCAGCTCCTTCTCTCCGATCATGCCCGCGGTCTCCGGCGTCTCCGGCACGTGCAGGCTGACGACGTCGCTCTGCGCCAGCAGCTCGTCCAGCCGCTCGACCGGCTCAGTGTTGCCGTGACGGAGCTTGTCGGTGCGGTCGAAATAGATCACGCGCATGCCGATGGCTTCGGCCAGGGTCGAGAGCTGCGATCCGATATTGCCGTAACCGACGATGCCGAGGGTGCGGCCGCGCACCTCGCGGCTGCCGGTCGCCGATTTGTCCCAGCCGCCCTCATGGGCCGACACCGAGCGCGGAAAGATCCGCCGCAGCAGCATCACGATCTCGCCGATCACGAGCTCGGCGACGCTGCGCGTGTTGGAGAACGGCGCGTTGAACACGGGAATGCCGCGCTTGCGCGCCGCCATCAGATCGACCTGGTTGGTGCCGACGCTGAAGCAGCCGACCGCCAGCAGTTGGTCGGCGGCAGCGAGCACCTCGTCGGTGATCTGGGTGCGCGAGCGGATGCCGAGCAGCGAGACGCCCTTGAGGGCGCGCCGCAGATCCTCGCCGTCCAGCGCCTTGGTCAGTCGCTCGACATTGCTGAAGCCCGCGCCCTTGAACAGGTCGACAGCGCTATCATTGACGCCTTCGAGCAGCAGCGCCTTCGCGCTCCGCTCAGGGCTTTGGCCTGGGGCTGACATGGAATCTCCTGAACTGGCGGCTTTGCCGCAGCTCTTAGACCGCGGAGGAGGCCCAGCACAATAGGGGTCGGATACGGGAAGAAGATGGCGGGACGGCGGGTACGCCCAAGGGCTGCGTCAAATCACATAAAACCCGTGCGTGCCGTCGCGGCGGAGTTGCTCGACGAGCCCGTATTCCCAATCGAGATAGGCCTGCATCGCTTTTTCCGCGACGTCGGTACCTTCATAGGGGCGGCGGTAGCGATGGGCCGGATCGGGCTTGGGCAGCAGGCGCGGCGGGCCGATCTCGCGCGCGCCGTCATAGCCGCCTTCGAGCACATAGACCTCCCAGCCCATCTGCGCCAGCCACGACGCCGTCATGTCGGCGCGGACGCTTCTGTCGTCGGTCAGGACGATGCGCGCGCCGCGCACGGGCGCAGCCATATCGGTCTCCTGCACGAGTTGCCCGCCGGGATAATGCCGGAAGCCCGGCAGGTGACCGGCCGAATACTCTTCGGCATCGCGCACGTCGAAGCGATAGAGCGTGCGATCCGTTTGCGCAGCGAGCCCGGCCATCTCGCGCGTACCGATATGGCGCACGCCGGCGCGATAGGCGACGTCGCGCGCATTGGCGGCGCCGCCCTCGAACGAGCCGATCTCGCCGCGCCTGTCGGCGCCGTGGTCGAGCGTGTGCCGCGCCAGCGTCCAGCCGATAGTGCCGTTGCGCAGCGCCCGCACTTTGTTGGGCACGCCGGCATTGATCAGCGACTGGGTACCGATGATGGAGCGGGTGCGGCCGGCACAATTGACGATGATGGTTGTTTCAGGATCGGGCGCGGCCTGCCCTGCCCTCAGCACCAGCTCCGCGCCGGGCACGCTGACCGAGCCCGGAATGTTCATGGTCGCGTATTCGTCGAAGCGGCGAACGTCGAGGATGGCAATGTCGGCCTTGTCCGCGATCAGCCTGGCCACCTCGTCGGCGCTGAGCGAGGGCGTATGCCTGCGCGACTCGACCAGCTCGCCGAACGCTTTCGAATAGGAATTGACGTCCTCGAAAACCTCATAGCCCGCCGCGCGCCAGGCCTTCAGCCCGCCGTCGAGCGCGCTGACATTGGTGTAGCCAAGCGCGGCCAGACGCTCGGCGCCTCGCGCGACCAGACCCTCACCGTCATCGTAAAGCACGATCGCCACGCCCTTGCGCGGCAGCCGCGTCTCGGCCTCGATCGCGATCCGGTCGGCGGCCATGTTGGCGGCGAACAGCGGATGCCCGGTCGCAAAGCCAGCCTCGTATCTGAGGTCGAGCAGCGTGATTTCCTCGCGCAGCAGCAGCGCACGACGGACGTCGGCGGGGGTGAGGGTCGGAAGCTTCATGGCGTTTACCTTGAGGGAAGAGCCGTCAGCTTTTGGACCATCGCGGCAGCGTTGGCCAGCCATACTGGTCACTAGCGCTCGTCTTGGGCCGACTACGCAACCATTACTTTAGTCACATTCGAGCGTAGCGACGACCTGAGAAAAATCGAGTTGCGCCAGAAGGTCCCGACCGATCCAGAAATGGAGCACGCATCCAATATTGGAGTGCCAACCGAGAAACGCAAGTTCGCCTTGTATTTGGAGCAAGAGCGTGTCTCCCAAATGCTCTTCCGCCGCATCTTGCGGACCACTGCCATATCCCAGCATCTGATGAAGCGCTGTATTGAAGTGGCGGTACTTGCCGTCGTGCACGGTTGGCGTCTTCCAGTGATTCTGCAGCGTCAGGTTCGTAACGTAGCTGGACGGCGCGTGGTTGAAAATATCGACGTCCTGAGCCGCCATACAACGGATCGTATGGTTGATGGCGTCGCCGAGGTCGTCCGCGATACTACCTACATATGTGGGCACCTTCCCAGCCAGATCCTTGTAGGCATGCGCAACGTCGAACCACCAGGATCTGAAGCTCGCTTTTATTTCCGGATCAACCTCATCCATTGGTGTTCGCTCCTGGCTCCGCTCAAGCCATCCGATCGCACCAGCGTGAAGGCGCTCCAAGCCGACGGTTGCCTCGCCGGTGAGCGGCTTGCCGAAGTATCCATCGGTCAGATCGCCTTGAACGTGGGACAACACCGATCGGACCACGTGGGTGATCAGAAGCCAGTTGAAGGGCCAATCCTGATCCTTCTCGTAGTCGGGTACCCTTCGGAATTGGAGCAGATCACTGTGCGGCGGCTCGCCCGGCCCCAACGCCCTGCATAACTCCTTGATCATGAGCTCACCTCCCACCGCATCCTCGAGAAAGTAGAAATCGCGGAACGGCCGGAACGAAAGCGGGTACTTGAATTCGACCTTGGAATGAAAATCGAGATTGGGATCGAGCCATTTGACCTGGTAGTCACCGTTGGTGCCTGCCAGTGGCATCAGATCGGGAGGTGGCGCGCGGTCAGCATATGCATCACCGTCGGTCGGGCTATAAAGTACGCGACCAGGTGGATGGCTTTCGCCGCAAAACACCGAACTACAGAAGAAATAAAGAGTGCCACGCGTCGGAAGCGGCGACCAGCCGCCTCCAGGCACTTCAGCCAAGTCTATTTGAGCCACGAATGTTAGCGCAACTTTTTCTAACTCTCGATCTATCGTGACCCTGACCTCTGCGGTCGGCCAATCAAATTGCGGCGGCAACCTGGGAAGTCCGCCGAAGAAGCTCCGCGCCGGGTCCGTGAGTGGCACAGGCAGGTCACAGCGTCTGACAAGCACGGCAGGCCGCGCCGTTTGTTCGATCTCGTCTCGCTCGGATAACGCCATCAGGGTCGCCCCACGACTTCCGCGTGCATCTTTTGGATCGAACCATGCCGTACAATCGCAGACAAGTGATTCTTGTCTGCCGCCGCATATGCGCTTCGCGCGATGGGCTTTGAGCGGTCGAAAGAGCCCGACTGCTCACTCGCCGGGAACGAGCCGCCCGAGCGGCGTCGGTGCCGGACGGCGCAGCTTGCGGCGCGACAGATAGAGCAGGACGCCCGTGACCGCGAACAACGGCATCATGATCGCGGCGATCATGAAGGCGAGCTTGCCGGGCCAGCCCAGGATTGCGCCGCGATGGATGTCGTAGATGGCCGCGATGATCGTTTCGCCAAAAGTCTTGTCGGCGTAGCGCTCCGCGGAGACCAACTGGCCGGTGACGGCGTCGATGCGAAATTCGTCGCGCGTGGTCTCGAGCAGCGATGCTTTCCCCCAGGAGCGGATGCGTATCGCCGTGCCCGCCGCCGGCAGCGTCAGCAGCGCTTTGGAGAAGCGACTGCCCTCCTCGCGCCGAAACGTCGTCCAGGCCTGGTCGAATCCGATCGGCGATGCCGGCTCGGCACGGCCACGGGGCGGCTTTGCGGGCATCTTGGCGGCGGTGACGTGCGGGCGCGCCAGCAGCCAGGTCACGCCGTCCTTGTACCATTCGAAGGAGAAATACAGGCCGGTGAGCGTCATCGTCAGATAGACCGGCAGCACCCAGGTGCCGATCACGGTGTGCAGAGAGCGATGCAGGGCGCGGCCGCCGAGCCCGAAATTGGGCTTCAGCCACATCTTCACACTGCCCGCCCGGCGCGGCCAGCGCAGCACGAGGCCCGACACCAGCATGACGATGAGGCCGATCGCGATACTGCCGGTGATCGGACGTCCCCAGCCCTTGCCGTCGCCGGGAATCAGCAGCCAGCGATGCAGCTGGCGCACCGTCGCGAAGAACGCCTCGCCGCGCGGCGAGCCCAGCACGCGCGCGTCATAGGGATCGACATAGAGCGAGGCCGGCCGTCCGCCCTGCTCGTCGCGGCCGAAGCGGACATGGATCGCGGCCGACGGATCGCTCGACAGCGTGACGGCGGCGACCTTGCCGAGGTCCTGCCCTGCTTTCAGCCGCGCCACCAGCTCGTCCGGCATCAGCCTCGGCGCCTGACGCGGCGCGACCTGCATGATGCCGGCATTGAGATGATCGACGATCTCGTCCTCGAGACTCATGATCGCGCCGGTCAACGCTATCAGGGACACCAGCAGCGCCAGGACCAGGCCCGCGGCGGAATGGACCTGGAACAGGATCGCCTTGATGGTGTGTCCCAGCCGCACTGCCATGGCTAGAACTTCACCGTCGCCGACAGCGAGACGCGCCGTGCATCGCCGATGGCCACGTTGAGATTGTTGACGGCGGAGGGATAATAGACGGTGTCGAACAGGTTCTTGACGTTGAACTGATAGATCACCGGCGTGTTCTGGTACTTCGTCTCATAGGTCGCAAAGATGTCGGCGACCACATAGGACGGCAGGAAGAAGCTGTTGGTGGAGTCGCCGGGACGATCACCAACGTAGCGCGCACCGCCGCCGACGCGAAGTTGACCCGGCAATGCCGTGCCGAAGTCGTAGACCAGATAGAGCGATGCGGTGTTCAGGGCGACGTTCTGCAGCTTCCTGCCGAGCAGCGTCGCATCCTCGGACGCCGTCACGCGGGCATCGGTATAGCCATAGCTGCCGATCAAGGCCCAACTGTCGGTGAGCCTGCCGGTGACGTCCAGCTCGACGCCGCGCGAGTGGGCACGACCGACGGTGTGAAGCTCCACGATGCCCGCGCTGTTCGTCTTCGTCGTCTGCACGTTCTTCTTGTCGAGATCGTAGACCGCCAGCGTGCCGGAGATGCGCTTGTTCAGATCGAACTTCACGCCGGTCTCGTACGATACGCCCTCTTCTGGCGCGACGTTGGAATCGATCACGACGCCGATCGGCGCAATGGTCGAGTTCGGCTTCAGCGATTGGGTATAGCTCGCATAGAGCGAAACCTGATCCGTGAGCTTGAAGATGGCGCCGCCGAGCGGGAGCACCTTGTCCTGCGATACGTTGGTGTTGGTGACGAAAGGCTTTCCGCGCCCCGCGATCTGGTCATAGTCCATGTAGCGCACGCCGCCAACCAGCGCGAGCCGCTCGGTCAGATGCAACGTGTCCTGGACGAACAGCGACCACTGGCCAAGCTTGTCGGTCTGGGCGCTGTCGGGGTTCGACGGCGTCGTCCCCGGCCCGATCAACCCGTAGACGGGATTGTAGACATTGAAGTTGGGCGTTGACTGCCGGATCAGAGTGTCACGGTAGATCGTGCGATACTGACCGTCGCCGCCAAACACCACCTCATTACGCATGTTGCCTAGCCAGAAGCCGCCTGAAACGTAGGACGTTCCATAGCTGACGTTGCTGAGCGAGCTTCCCGTGCCGTCATTGCTGCGCTTCTCGGCGCCGGTGGCGAAGTCGATGCTGGTGATGCGAAGCTGGTTGGCACTGAAGGTTTCGGTGTTGTAGCTGTAGCCGGCGTAGAGTTTCCAATCCTGGTTGAAGCGATGCTCGACCGAGGCCTGGATCAGGTCCGACGTACCCCAGGTGTTGTTGAAGGGCTCGTCGAGCCGGCGGGTGGCGGGCACCGCGAGCGGTGACTTGGTCACCGGATTAAACGCCGTGCCACGGTCGAAGGGATAGATGAACTCGCGATGCTCATAGTTGAGCTGCACCGTAGTGTCCTGACCGTACCAGGCCAGCGACGGCGCCACCAGCATCTCGCGGTGACGGCCGAAATTGCGCCAATAGTCCTCGCTGACGCCGTAGCCGATGAAGCGATAGGCGAGCCCCTGGTCGCCGATCGGGCCGGTGACGTCGAGCAGGCCGTCGGCGCCGGTCTTGGAAGCGCTGAAAGCCGAGCCGAGCAGCGTGACCGAACCGTGCTGATAGAGCTCCGGCCGCTTGCTGATGGTGTTGACGATGCCACCGGGATCCATGATGCCGTAGAGCAGCGAGGCCGGCCCCTTCAGCACCTCGACACTTTCGACCGCTGGATTGAAGCTGCGCCCTTGCACCAGCGGCATGCCGTTGCGCATGATCGAGCCGTCGCGGTTGTCGCCGAAGCCGCGGCGGATCACCGCGTCCTGGCTGCCCGCGAGCGTGTTGGTCTGGGTGATGCCGGAGACATTGATGAGCGCGTCGTCGATGTTGCGCGGGAGCTGGTCCTTCAACACCTGCTCGGGCACCACGTTGACGGCTTGCGAAGTGTCGAGCGGCGAGGCGCCGCTGCGCAGCGTGGTCGAACTCGGCATCGCGCGATAGCCGAGCTTTGCCGCCTGCTGCGCGGCGGCTTCCGCGGCCGCGCGCTCCGAGAGCGTCGGCGCTGCGGGCGCAGGATTGCGATCGCGCTGGCGCGCCGCGGTCTGCGTGCGGCGTGGGGACTGCTCGGATGTGCGCGCCGGTTTCGGCCGTTGTGTCGGCGCCTCCACCGTCACCGGCGGCAGCGCCGATTGCGCCTGCGCGATCGTCGTCGTGGAGGGACATTCGGCGAGCAGCACGGCTGCTCCAATGAGAAGATTTGCGCGGCGCTTGCCGGCGAGATGACGATGGCCACCGACGCGGAGGCCATTCGGATGAGCACGCACGTTCGATTCACTTCCAGGTCAGACACGGCATTGAAGCTCGCGCGTCTAACAGTCGTGGCACGTGAAGAGAACTGCGGGCGGCTTTGAATCGCTCTAGTGTTGAATCGTTCTAAGAACGGATCGGGACCGAACGGCAATCTGCAATTGTCGCCATGGCAACGGCGACACGTCGCGCGCGAGTTCGGGGCGACGTATCACGATCTTGTACGATCTCACGCGATGGCGGGAGCCGTCAGCTCGTCGAGCTTGTGCTTGAGCGCGGCGCCGTCGGACGAGGCGCGCAGCGGCGGGCGCACGCGCTGCCAGGCGGCATCGCCGGTCTGTGCCGCCAGGATGGCCTTCAGCGTCGCGGTGAACGAGGCCGTCTTCAGCACGATGTCGATCGCGGCCTGCATGCGCGCTTCGACGTCCTTGCCCTCGACCATGCCCTTGACCAGCGCCGGCACGGCATTGGCCATGCCGCAGATGGTGCCGGCGCCGCCGGCGGCGATCGCGCGGGTGATATCAGCTTCGTTGCCGACGGTGATGGCAAGTTCGGGAGCGGCGGCGCGGAAGGCCTGGAACTGCTTGAAGTCGCCGCTGGAGTCTTTCAGGCCCGCGACCACCTTGCCGTAACGCTTGCGCAGGTTCGCAGCGGCGCTCGTCGGAATCGCGACGCCCGACATTTGCGGGATGTGATAAAGATAGGCGCGCAGCCGGTCGTCGGCGATGCCGTCGATGATCGCGGCAAAGGCATCCTCGATACCCTCGGGCGAGACGCCGCGGTCGAAATAGGGCGGCAGGACGAGCACGTGGCGCAGGCCGAGGCCGAGCACGGCGCGCGAGAGTGCGATGCTGTCGGTGATGGCGGGAAAGCCGCCGCCGATGCCGATGCGCTCCGGCGCAACGCCGGCCTTGAGCACGGCTTCGATGGTCGCGAGACGCTCGGCGACATTGAAAGAGGTGCCCTCGCCGGTGGTGCCGAACAGCACGACGCCGTCGACACCCTTGCCGAAGAGCTGCTTGGCATGCGCCGCGAGCTTTGCGGAGTCCACGCTGCCGTCCGCCGCCAGCGGCGTCGCCGATGCCACCCAGAACCCGCGAATTGCCTCGGTCATCACACTGCCCTTTGCTTCGATCCCGACCTAATCCTCTGATCTCTAACGATCTTACGGAACTGTGCCGGGCCTTGTTTTTGCTTTACTTTTCATCTTGTACCTTACATACAAGAGGCACGCAAACGCTTTCCGGCGGCACGGCGCGCATGGGCGCAGCCAGATTTTGAGGAGGTCTCGCATGAACATGGTGACCCCCATCGGGCGACCCGACCAATTGCTCGGCGCCCTGCGCGACAAGCTCGGCGCGGCCGCGGTGTTGATTGGCACCGACGTGCCCGCGCGCAATTGCAACGACTGGAGCGCGAGCCTGCCGCAGACGCCGCTGGCGGTGATCCGCCCCGTGGACGCGCAAGGGGTGGCCGATGCGATTGCGACCTGCCGACAGGCGAAGCTGCCGTTCGTGCCGCAGGGCGGACTGACCGGCCTGTGCCGCGGCGCCTCGCCCGAAGCCGGCTGGATCGCGATCTCGATGGAGCGCATGACCGGCATCGAAGAAATCGATTCCGCGTCGATGACGATGACGGTGAAAGCCGGCACGCCGCTGGAGACGATCCAGAAGGCGGCCGACGAGGCCGGCTTCTTCTTTCCGCTCGACCTCGGCTCGCGCGGCTCCTGCGCGATCGGCGGCAATCTCTCGACCAATGCCGGCGGCAACCGCGTGATCCGCTACGGCATGACGCGCGAGCTGGTGCTCGGTCTCGAAGTGGTGCTGCCCGACGGCACAATCATCACCAGCCTCAACAAGCTGATGAAGAACAATGCGGGCTATGACCTCAAGCACCTCTTCATCGGCTCCGAAGGCACGCTCGGCATCATCACCCGCGTGGTGCTGAAACTGTTTCCGAAGCCGCGCTCGACCATGGCCGCGCTCTGCGCGCTGAACGACTATGCCGCGGTGGTGGCGCTGCTCGGCGCGGCGCGCAGCGGGCTCGGCCCGCTGCTGTCGGCCTTCGAGGTGATGTGGCCGGACTATTGGGACGTGATCACGACCCGCGCCGGCGTGAAGCCGCCCGTCGCAGCTAACCAGGGCCTCTACGTGCTGGTGGAAGCGCAAGGCACCGACGAGAGCGTCGACGCGCCGCGCTTCCAGGCCTGGCTCGAAGAGCTGATGGAGCGCGGGCTGCTGGCGGATGCCGCCGTGGCGCAATCGCTGGCGCAGACGCAGGCCTTCTGGCGCGTGCGCGACATCTGCGCCGAGTTCGGCCAGGTGCTGGGCCCGCACATCTCCTATGACATCGGCCTTGCCGTGGCGCGGATGGACGAGTTCGCGACGCGCTGCAAGGCGGCGCTCGCGGACGGCATCGAGGGATGCGAGAGCGTCTATTACGGCCATATCGGCGACGGCAATCTGCATCTCGTCTCCTGGGTCAACGGCCTTGCCGTCGAGCAGCAGCCGAAGGAGGAGATGGACGCGATCATCTACGGTCTCGTGCGCGAGCTCGGCGGCAGCGTCTCTGCCGAGCACGGCATCGGCACCTTGAAGAAGAAATGGCTGGGCCATGCCCGGAGCGAAGCCGAGATCGCGCTGATGCGGACGCTGAAGGCGGCGCTCGATCCCGATCAGCTGCTCAATCCCGGCAAGGTGGTCTGAGACAGGCAAATGCGCTCGCTCAAGCTCGATACGCCGAAATCGCTGTCGCAGCGGGTGATGCAGCGGTTGCGGCAGGCGATCATTGACGGCGAGTTCGCGCTCGGCGCGGCCATCTCCGAGGAGATGGTGGCGAATTCCTTTGGCGTCAGCCGCACCCCGGTGCGCGAGGCGATGGGCCAGTTGCAGGCCCAAGGCCTCGTGGTGATCCGTCCGCAGGTCGGCAGTTTTGTCTTTACGCCGAGTGCGGACGACATCAGCGCGCTCTGCACCTTCCGCATCGCGCTCGAGCCGAAAGCCGCCGAGCTTGCCTTCCGTCACGATCGCGACAGCGCGATCGCGGCGATGGTCGAGGCGATCGCGGCGATGGAGCCGGCGGTCGCGGCAAAGGACAACGTCGCCTATGGCCGCGCCGATGCCGCCTTTCACGAGGCGCTGTTCGCCCATTGCGGCAACCGCTACCTCGCCGAATCCTATCAGCTGGTCTCGGGCCGCGTCGCCGCGCTCCGCACCAATCTGACCTCGCCGATCGACGTGCGCACCCGCACCTCGTTCGACGAGCATCGCAAGCTGCTCGATCTGTTCGCGCGCGGGGAGTTCGCCGCCTTCGATGAATTGATGACAACGCACATCACCAATTCGGGCGTGGTCTACGCCAAAGCGCTCAGAGTGGATTGAGCGCGACTACCGCGCGTCCTTCGATCCCGGCCTGTCCAGGAAATCCAGCGCGGTGTTGATCTGCTCGAGCTGGTGCTCGATCTTGTCGCGATCCTCGACCGACGGCGCTTTTTCGAGCTGCTCCACGAGCTTCTGCTTCCGCAACAGCAGGTTCTCTATGACTGTACTCACAGCTCCCCCAGCGCCAGAGGCGAACATTGCGAGCGCGCGCGAGCCGGGCCCGCCGCAACCCCTCCATCAGAATGTTCACGAGACCCGATGGTTCCTGCGGATGCACCGGCACGCGTGCGGATGGAACTAGCGGCGCAGGCTGGCCCAGACGCCGCCCAGGATCAGCAAACCGCCGAAGAGATGGATCAGCTTCGGCGGTTCGCCGAGAATGGCGAAAGACAATAACGCGCTTGCGACCGGCCCGAGATAGAGCACGAGCGAGGTTCGCACCGAGCCGAACTTGCCGCCGAGCCAGGCAAAGCCGGCATAGGCGAGCAGGCCGGGAACGATCCCGGCGAAGACATAGGCCGACAGCGCCTTGGTGCTGAAGACCTCGCCCGGCCTCGCCCACATCTCCATGGCCGCTGGTGGCAGCGAGAACAACGCGCCGGCGGCGGAGAACAGGCTGATGCGTGCCAGCAGCGACGCCTTTGGCGCGGCGCGCGATTGCAGCAGCGTGTAGCCGGACCAGCCGAGCATCGCGATCACGACGAGGCCGTCGCCTGCCGCGGTCTGAAGCTCGATCAGCGTCTGCGGATGGCCGCCGGAGATGATGAGCAGCGCTCCTGCGAGCGCCAGCGCCGTGCCGAGCCATTGCAGCGGGCCGACATGCTCGATGCCGCGCAGGGCCGAGATCAGCAGCACCACGATCGGCGACAGCGCCATGATCAGCGCGATGTGGATCGCCGTCGTCGACACGCCGGCGGCGTAGACCGGACCGCCGCACAGGAACATGCCCATGAAGCCGGCAGCGAGGATCGGCCAGATGTTTCGGCCGAGCGTCACGCGGCCCTCACGGATCTCCCTCAGCGCGATCGGCGCGAGCCCGATGGCGACGATGCCCCAGCGGAAGAAGGCGAGCGCGAAGGGCGGAACGGAGCCGGCGAGCCCGCGCGCCAGAACCTGATTGGAGGCTTGCGCGGTCGCCACCAGGATGAAGCCGATCAGCGCGATCGCACCTAACCAGGTGTTCGTGGACGGTGATGCACCGGCCACGCCGTCAGAGGTTTCCTTGCCCGTTTCCTTGCCCATGGATCAATCGGATATCCGATGTCGGCCGCGGTGAGAACCCCGAGGACGGCTCGCTGACATGCATATGCGGCACGCGCGCCATTCCGGGCGGCGCCGAGACACTCGCCAGCAGCACCGGCACGATGGGGGTGCGGGTGATCGACACCGAGAACACCGCGAGCAGCGCGCAGACCATGCAGAGCCTCATCCGCACCGTCCTGCGATCGGAGATCGGCAGGAACAGGAAAAACAGCATCGCCAGGATCAGCAGCGCGTCGATCAGAAAAAACATGGCTCTCTCCCTTGTAACTGCGGGAGAGCATGGCCTGAGCCGCGGTGGACCGTATGTGGAAGGCGTCACACACCTGACGGCACCGGCCCGCGAGCGCGTCGAGGAGGAAGCGGCACCCGTCCGTGAACCGCTCACCTGCGCCGGACTGCCGGCCTGGAACCTCGATCTTTCACGCGTCCGTCGGTTGTATTCGCAAGCCCGGAGTCCTATGCCTACGCCCATGGACACCCAGATCATCACCGCCGCAAAGCCCCTGATGGCGCACGCCCAAAAGCGCAAGCCGGCGCCGTTCCTCCCCATGAGCCGCGCCGAGATGGACGCGCTCGGCTGGGACGCCTGCGACATCGTGCTGGTGACGGGCGATGCCTATGTCGACCATCCCAGTTTCGGCATGGCCATCATCGGACGCCTGCTGGAAGCGCAGGGATTTCGGGTCGGCATCATCTCCCAGCCGGGCTGGCACTCGGCCGAGCCGTTCAAGGCGCTGGGCAAGCCACGCGTGTTCTTTGGCGTCACCGGCGGCAACATGGACTCCATGGTGAACCGCTACACCGCGGACCGCCGCATCCGCAGCGACGACGCCTATACGGCCGGCGGCGAAGGCGGCAAGCGGCCGGACCGCTGCACCGTCGTCTATGCGCAGCGCTGCCGCGAGGCGTTCAAGGACGTGCCGATCGTGCTCGGCGGCATCGAGGCCTCGCTGCGCCGGATCGCGCATTACGACTATTGGTCCGACAAGGTGCGCCGCTCGGTGCTCGCCGACGCCAAGGCCGACCTGCTGCTCTACGGCAATGCCGAGCGCGCCGTCGTCGAAGTCGCGCAGCGGCTCGCAGCGGGCGAAGCGCCGCGCGCGCTCGACGACATCAGAGGCGTCGCGCTGTTCCGCAAGGTCCCCGAGGACTACACCGAGCTGCACGCCGACGATCTCGATTCCGCCGACGAGGGCGCAACGCGTCAGAAGGGCGCAACCGTGATCCGGCTGCCGGCGCTGGAGCAGGTCGAGCAGGACAAGGAAGCCTATGCGCGGGCGTCACGCGTGCTGCACCGGGAGAGCAATCCCGGCAATGCGCGGCCGCTGGTGCAGCGTCATGGCGATCGCGACCTCTGGCTCAACCCGCCGCCGATCCCGCTGACCAGCGAGGAGATGGACGCGGTCTACGACCTGCCTTACGCCCGCGCGCCGCATCCCTCCTATGGCGAGGCCAAAATTCCCGCCTGGGACATGATCAAGTTCTCGGTGACGATCATGCGCGGCTGCTTCGGCGGCTGCACCTTCTGCTCGATCACCGAGCACGAGGGCCGCATTATCCAGAACCGCTCGGAGGGCTCGATCCTGCGCGAGATCGAAAAGATCCGCGACAAGACGCCCGGCTTCACCGGCGTGATCTCCGACATCGGCGGCCCCACCGCCAACATGTACCGGATGGCGTGCAAGGACCCGAAGGTCGAGGCGGCGTGCCGCCGGCCGTCCTGCGTCTTCCCCGAGATCTGCCCGAACCTCAACACCTCGCATGACGACCTCATCAGGCTTTATCGCAAGGTGCGCGAGACCAAAGGCATCAAGAAGGTGATGGTCGCCTCGGGCGTCCGCTACGACCTCGCGGTGGAGAGCCCGGAATACATCAAGGAGCTCGTCACCCATCACGTCGGCGGCTACCTCAAGATCGCGCCTGAACATACCGAGCGCGGCCCGCTCGACAAGATGATGAAGCCGGGCATCGGAGCCTACGACAAGTTCAAGCGGATGTTCGACGAAGCCGCCGAACGCGCCGGCAAGAAATATTACCTGATCCCCTATTTCATCGCGGCGCATCCGGGCACGACCGACGAGGACATGATGAACCTCGCGCTGTGGCTCAAGAAGAACCGCTACCGCGCGGATCAAGTGCAGACCTTCCTGCCCTCGCCGATGGCGACGGCGACCGCGATGTATCACACCGGCGTCAATCCCTTGCGCGGCGTGCGCCACGGCGGCAGCGACAAGGTCGAGGCGATCAAGGGCCTGCGCCAGCGCCGCCTGCACAAGGCGTTTCTGCGCTATCACGACCCCGACAATTGGCCGGTGCTGCGCGAGGCTTTGATCGAGATGGGCCGCCGCGATCTGATCGGCTCGCAGCCGCATCAGCTCGTCCCCGCACACCAGCCGCCCGGCACCGGCAAGGCTGCCGGCACGCGGCGACCGGTGCGTCCCGGCGATAAGACCCAGCGCTTCACGACCAAGGGCGTGCGCATAAGGAAGTGAGGCGATGTCTTCGTTGATCGTGATCGGCCGTCTCGACGGGATGATCCAGTCGAAGCAAGAGGGCCTTTCCTTCAACCCCGATCAAGCCGACATCAAGGACCTCGGCTTTTGCGACGGACCGGATCAAGCGTTATCGTATCGTCCACCCCGGCCCGAACGGCTGCCGTACGATCTCTGGTGTACAGACAGGTTCCTGTCGATCAAACCCGAGGACGATAGTCCTTCCATCGGAAGTGTGGAGATCGGCGAGGCTCTGGTCTACGATAACAGGATGCACGCGGAGATCGACTTTACCGGCTTCCGCGTGAGGCTGTCGCTGCGAAGGGACACTTACCAAGCCTACCTGCAATACATCGGCGAAGTCCCAAGGCCGGAGCCGGGCGACGAAGATTGTTGGCAAGGCTGGATCGTGCTTCGTATCCCCTCGGAGCCTTTCGAATTCCCGGCGCCGCGCGGCGGCTCCGATCCGTGGCAGATCGCGAAGCCGGTCGTCGGCCGACTGAATCTGATCAAGCAATTCGCCTTCGACGAGATCGAGATCCAGGCGCTTCGCGACGGACAAGACCATCGGGTGACGTTCGACGATGCCGGGCGCCGGCAGCGGCCTGGCTGGCGACCGGCGCTGACGCTGCGCACGTAACGGGACACGACCGCTTTAGAGATCCAGCACCACCTCGCCCGACACCGCATCGGTCACGCCGCGTCCGTTGCCCTGGTCCTCGAGCACGGACCTGAAACTATCGAGGGTCTTGATCATTGCTGGTCGTGCCGCGAGCAGCGCATCCTGGCTGGACCACGCGCCAATGAGACAGAAGGTCTGCTCGCCGGTCTTGATGATGACGCCGTGCTCCAGGCCCGGCCATTTGGCCTTGCCGTCACGGTGCGCGTCGAGGAAAGCAGCTTCCTCACCCGGCTTCACCTTGAACTTCACCACATTGTAAACCTGCATGACGCGCCTCCGAAAATGGATGGATGAAAACGGGCGCCGCGTGCGGGACAGGACAAAACGTCCATACCGTCGCCCGGCGGGATGTTGCGCCTCGCTCGTGAGGCCGTCACCGTGACAAATCGGCATGCCGGGCCCGCCTCCAGATATTTCAGGCTCGCCGAAACAAAAAAGTCGAAAACAACCCCATGCAAAGTAGCCGGCCCTAGCGGGATCAAGGGCTTAGGCGGATTACGGAGATGCTGACCGGTCGACCGGACGGGCGTTGCACCGTCGGGCGACACAGGCGCATGATGGCATCATCGGACGTGCTGGCCGTCCGGCGGTCTAAAAGGTCCGCGCCGGCCGCCCCACCCAAAATGCGCAGATGGCCAATCCCTGCACCAGCGCCGCGGCAGCATAAAATTCTGGTGTGGCAGCCGAACCGGCCGGAAATAGTTCGCGGATCAAGCCGAACACCGCCGGCGCAAATGAATAGGCACCTTGCGACATGGCAACGATCAGCGCGACCACGCGCGGCACATCCTCTCGCGCGAACTCGACCTGGGCAATCAGCGGCGGGAGGAACGTGCCATTGCCGAAGCCGAGGCCGTAGAGGACGACCCCGAGGATCAACAACGGGATGTTCGTTCCAGCCGCGGCAAGGAAGATGATCGAGCCCGTGATCTGAACGGCATAGCTGGCGCAGGCAATCAGCCGCCGGTCGATCCGCGCAGGCATGAGCCAACCTAGCAGCGTCCGGCCGGCGATCGCCATGATGCCGACCAATCCCACGGCCGGCCCTGCCCATTTCGCACCGAGCGCAGGTTGCAACAGCGAGAAGAGATGCGCGGCGAGGCCGATCTGTGCGAACAGTCCGAGGCTCATGCCCGCTGCAAGCGTCAGGAATTTTCGATCGTGCCAAAGCAGCGATCCGGGCAGCGGCCGTGCTGTCTCCGCCGAGATAGTCTCGGAGGCCGGCGCAGCTCCATCCGGCACCGATCCGGCGGACTCCGGCGGCCGCGACAGCACGGTGCTCGCGAGCGTCCACACCACGACGATCATGACGAGGCCGATGGCAGCGGCGGCCGCGGCAAATCCGACCATTGCGATGGCTGCGGCCCAGAGCGGTGAGAACACGATGCCGCCGACATTTGCGCCGTTATACGCAATGGCGAGGGCAGCGGGACGACGGCGGGTGAACCAGGGCGACACGATGGCGTTCACCGCGGCGATACCCATCGTCACCCAGCCGGCACCACCCAGCAGCGCCGCGGCGAAGAGCTGCCAGGGCGTTGCCGCCACCGCCCATCCGAGGACGCTGACGGCCAGCAACGTGGCACCGACCTTGGTCACGGCTGGAATGCCGAAGCGCCGATAGAGCGCCGGCAGATTGGCCGTCACGATCGATCCCGTCAGGAAGTGGACGGTGACGGCCGTCGAGACCAGGGCCAGCGACCACCCCCTGGCTTCGTGAACGGTACTCAGGAAGACCGGCGGACCATAGAAGCCGAACCCCAGCCCGAAGACAGCAAGCACGAAGGCCGCGGCGACAACCCGCCATCCATGGAACGTATCGGTTTGCATTTTCTTCGACCGCTCGAGTCCGGCGATTTGATTGTGCACACGCGGGCCGATGCGTCCTTCGCTGCCGGTCGAAGCGTGAGATCGAAAGCAAACGCATCGCGAAATGAGTTGACTCGGGCGGCATCACGCAACATATAAAGTTACATGAAACGAGATTCCCGACTATCCGGCGTGCTCCACGTGCTCTTGCACATGGCACAGCAGCCGGGGCCGTTCACGTCCGAGACGCTGGCGACGGCGATGGACACCAACCCCGTGGTGATCCGCCGCATCATGGCGGGCCTGCGCGATCTCGGTTACGTGCGCTCTGAGAAAGGGCATGGCGGCGGCTGGATGCTGGCATGCGACCTCTCGAAGGTGACGCTGCGCGATGTTTACACCGCGCTCGGCAGCCCGTCGCTGCTCGCGATGGGCAACCGGACGGAAGCGCCGGGCTGCCTCGTCGAGCAGGCCGTCAATGCCGCGCTCGATCAGGCCTTTGCTGACGCAGAAGCGCGGCTGCTGTCGCGGCTCGGCGAGGTGACGCTGGCGATGCTGAGCGAGGACATGCGCAAGCGGCTTGGGTCTCGCAAGATTCACGACATCGGCGCGCATCGCGCGTGACCAGCTGTATTCAGGGACAGTATCATGACCGACATTCAAGCCGCATTCGCCGATCCGCAATTCGTGACTCGATACACCGAAGGACCGCCGCGGTTCGTGCCGGGCTATGACGCCATGCAATCCATGGCGTCCATTCTGCTGGCCGAAAGCGTTCCCAGCGATGGGCAGGTGCTCGTGCTCGGCGCCGGCGGCGGCCTGGAGCTCAAGGCCTTTGCGCAGGCGCATCCCGGTTGGCGCTTCGACGGCGTCGACCCGTCCGCGCCGATGCTGGCGCTGGCCGGGCAAACCCTGGGAGAGCTCGCACCACGTGCGCGCTTTCACCAAGGCTATATCGATGACGCCCCTGAGGGACCGTTCGACGGCGCGACCTGCCTGCTGACCCTGCACTTCGTCGATGCCACGGAGCGACGCCGGATCGCCTCGGAAGTCCGCCGCCGGCTCAAGCCGCGCGCGCCGTTCGTGGTCGCGCATTTCAGCATTCCCGACGGCGAGCAAGAGCGTCCGCGTTGGCTGGCGCGGTACTCCGCGTTCCTGGCCTTCTCCGGCGTCGATCCCGACAGGGCGGCAGCCGCGCGGGACGCCGTCACCAATCATCTGGAAATTCTGGAGCCCGCGCAGGATGAAGCGATCTTGCGCGAGGCAGGCTTCTCCGACCCGACCCTGTTCTATACCGGCTTCACGTTCCGAGGCTGGGTGGCCTACGCGTGAGGGATGCTCACCGGTCCACAGGCACCCCGGGCCCGAGATGATACCGGCTGGAGAAGAACACCAGCGGCGTGGTGTCGCGATAGTCGCAGGCCGAGACTTCGGCGATGATCAGGGTGTGGTCGCGGACATCGACGTGGCGCGTGACCTCGCAGGCGAACCAGGCCATGGATCCCTGAAGGCGCGGCAGGCCGTCGACGATGTCGTAATCGGGAGCGGCGCCAGTGTTCGGCTGGCTCGCGAAATGTTGCGACAGATCCCGGCCGTGGTCCGGCAGGACGTTGACGCAGTAGCGGCGGGTCGCCGAGATCGCGCGGTGCATCCGGCCGGGCATGACCGATACCAGCACGGTAGGCGGCGAGAGGCTGACGGTGACAAAGCTGTTCGCGGTCATGCCACAGACGCGGCCGTGTTTGTCGAGCGCGGTTAGCACCGCGACGCCAGTCGCAAAGCGTGACGCAGCTTCGCGGAACGCCGCCGGAGTGGCGCGCGGAATCTCAGTCTCTGCTCGCATCGGTGCTCACGCAATCGCCCGGACGGGCTCAGCCGGTGCCGACATGCGGTCGATCCAGGCCTGGATGCGCTGCGGCGTGGAGATGCGATCCCACTGGCGATCCGGGTAATTGAAATTCTCGGTGAACTCGTTGGCCAGCGCGGGGTTCTGGCTCATCGCGCCGATCAGCATGCCCAACGCTTCGGTCGGCGGCTGCAGCATCACATTGGTCCAGCGCGAAGCCGCGAGCACGCGGTCCTGCCGCTTCAAATCGATCTTCTCGCACAGGCGTGCATCGAGCACGTCGGCGTTGACGATCTCCTCGCCCAGCACGAAGGCGGCATAGGAGGCGACGTTGGCGCCCTGGCCCATCATGGGATCGACGATGGCGTGGACGTCGCCGAGCGCGATCGCGCATTTGCCGTCGTCGAACTCGACCATGGTGTTGCGCACCGTCGGCACGACGCCGCCCTGCAGCAGGTCCTGCGGCTGCGCCAGGTCGAAGCGCGCGGTGTCGATGCGGTCGTAGGTCGTCGGATGATGCTTCTCCAGCTTGCCCAGCAGCACTTTCAGGAAGTACTTCGGATTGTCGTCGTAGCTGAGCGTCGCCAGTTCCTCCATGTCGCCGCCCGGCACGTTTTCCATCAGCAGCGCGTTCGCGATGCCGCCGAAGGTGACGGTCGGGATCACGATCATCTCGCCGTGGCCAGGTGACACCGAAAGCGTGACGTTCATCGGATCGGGCTGCCGCACGCCGGTGTAGAGCCCGACGCACAGCCGCCGCTGAGGCTGCGAATAGGGCGAGTGCTCCGGCCGGTAGGTGAAGAGCTGTCCGAGCGGACCCTTACCGGTCGAGACGACCAATAGATCGAACCGCGCGACCAGCGGACGAATGTCGCGCTCTTCGATGCGGCGATACTCGATCTTGCCGCCGCGGCTGGCGAAGTCCTGCATCAAGGCGGGCAGATAGAGCCGGTAGTCGACGGCGCGGCTCGGCTTGGAGAAGTCGCCGCGAAAGCTCAGCGGCTGCGGGAAGTTGAAGACGTGGTCGTGGTAGTAATAGTGATGCTTCGGATCGCTCCAGTGGTTGACGCCGAGATAGTCCTCACGCGCGAGCGTCACGTGGTGATGCGCCACGGTGTTGATCAGCCGGATATCGCGATAGTCCTCGGGCGGACGGTCGGTGATGATGGTGGCGTCCACGCCATGCTTTTGCAGGTAGAGCGCGAGATGCAGGCCGGCGATGCCGGCGCCGACGATTCCGACGTTTCGTGCCACGTTGTCTCCTCCCCGTTTGCGGCCCTTGCGAGGGCTCGTTTTGAGGGATGCTAGCCAGCAGCCGTGTTGCACGCTACGGAATATATGGGATATGATTCATTCCAAACTGGAATGAATCATGGACCGGATCGATTGCCTGCGCGCTTTCGTTCGCACGCTGGAGGGCGGCAGCTTCTCGGCGGCAGCCAAGGAGCTCGGCATCGGCCAGCCCGCGATCAGCAAGCGCATCGCAACGCTGGAAGCCGAATTCGGCACGCAGCTGTTCTCGCGCACGACGCGCACCCTGAAGCCGACGGCGGAGGCGCATCGCATCTACGATCTCGCGCGCCAGATCCTCGACAGCTTCGACATGGCGCGCTCCAGCGTCGAGCAGGCCGCACCGCGTCCCAGCGGCACGCTTCGGATCGGCGTGCCCTCCTCGTTCGGACGGCGCTACATGATGCCTGTCATCGCCGACTATGTGCGGCACTATCCCGAAGTACGGGTCGACATCCGCTTCAGCGAACGCTTCGTCAATCTCGTCGAGGAAGGCATCGAGCTGGCACTTCGGATCGGGAATCTGGAGGCGAGCACCCTGGTGGCGCGCCGGCTCGGCACCGTGCAGCGCTATCTGGTGGCGACACCGACCTATCTGCACGGCCGCCCGCTGCCGCGCACGCCCGACGATCTCGCCGCACATCAGTGCATCGTCTATTCCAGGATGTCGCCGGCGCACCAATGGGCCTTCGAATCCGAGCATGGCCGGCACGTCGCCTCGATCAACGGCCCCATTCACGTCGACGATGCCGACGCCATGCAGGAAGCGACCATGCATCATCTCGGTATCGCCATCCTGCCCGAATGGAATGCCGCGGACGGTCTTCGCAGCGGCGAACTCGAGCACGTGCTGCCGGACTACACCATCGCCGCGCTGCCGCTGCACGCGGTCTATCCGGAGACGCACTGGATGTCGCTGCGTGCGCGCAGCTTCCTCGATCTGCTGATCGCGCGCGCCGATCATTTCTCACCGGCCTCGCCGCATGGTCCACCGCGGGCAGGACAGTTGAAGCCGACCGAAGCCGTGCCGGGAGCAGTGCTTCCTATCCCGGCGGGGAGCCCTGGCAAATTCGAATCGAGAAGCTGGGCAAATTCCACGAACGCTAATAAGGGACAGCGCCGCTGAGGCATCTCGTCATCAGGCCCAGAATAGTTCTTGCATCGCGTGCACAATGAGCGGCTGATGTCAGCCTGAGCGCGCCACGCTGCTGAACTGCCGGAGGCCGCAATGAAGAGCTACGTAAACCACGAAAACATCAGACGGTATGAGAAGCTCATCGCCATCAGCGAAGGTGATCCCTCGCGCGATGAAGCAAGGCATCAGACGCTGTTGCGCCTCCTGGCCGAGGAAAAAGCCAAGGACGCGCGGCCGGACGACTGGCCAAATATCTGATCGGGACCGCCGAAGCCGACGCAATCCAATTCACTCCAAGCCCGTTCGGGCCATGGCGGCAATTTGCAGTTGACCCGCAACGGAGGAGTTTCTTTTGACGCTCGCGGAACCATTGTTCCCCGAGTCCATTGGCTCCCTGACACAAACTTATTTTTGGGAGATACTTCATGAGAATTCTCACAGTCTTAGCAGCCGCAGCCGGTACGCTCATCGTGACCGCTGCTTCGGCAGCCCCGCTTTCCCTCAGCGCGCCGTCCACACCCGAGAACAGCGTTCAGAACGTTCGCATGGTCTGCAACGAGAACGGACGGTGCTGGCGCGAGCGTAGCGAACGACGCGTGATCATCCGCGAAGGACGCGATGCCTACGGCTATGCACCGCGCGAGCGCTACATCGAGCGGCGTGGCTATGAGGACCGCGGTGGCGTCGGCTTCCGCGCTCCCGGTGTCAGCGTCGGAATCGGCACCTACTGAGCGACGAAGCGAGTGAATGAAACAGGCCGCGGTGCAACCCGCGGCCTTTTTTGTTGGGATTTTTTTATCGGACTCTCGGGCGATCGGCGGGTGAAGAGATCCAGCTCAGTCCGCTGCGGCGACCGAGCCGAGCGGCACGTCCAGTGCGTAAACGAATCCGCCCCGTTCATATGCGAGGCTCACCTGCCCGGTCAGTTGCTGACCGAGAGACCCCATCATCCGGGTGCCGAAACTCCGGCGTGTGGGCGGCTCGACCGGGGGACCGCCCCTTTCGGTCCAGACAAGGCGAAGCCTTCGCTTCGCCTCATCAATCGCCCACGAAATCTCGACGCGGCCTGTCGGGACGGACAGCGCGCCGAACTTGGTGGTGTTGGTGCACAGTTCGTTGAACGTCATCGCAAGCGCAATGACGGCGACGGAGGTAATCCGGATATCCGGTCCATTGAAGTGGAAGCGTCGGTCTCCCGGACTGTCGTAGGGCTCCGTTGCGCTGCTCAGCGTGTGGGTCAGGCTCGCATCGGCCCAACTCACCTGCATCAAGAGATCATGGGCTCGTCCCAATGCGAGCAGCCTGCCCTCCATGGCCTTCTGTCCATGCTCGATACTCGGCGCGCCGCGGAAGCTCTGGGACGCGATCGCACTCACCATGGCAAGCGTGTTCTTGACGCGATGATGCAGCTCTCCGAGGATGAGCTTCTGCAACTTGTCGGCGGCACTTCGCTGCTCGGCATCGATACCGGCCTGAACGATCAGGGCGCGCGCGTCTATCTCGGCCTGTTCGAGCAGCAGGCGGAGGGTGTCGTTCTCGGCGGACAGGGAAGCCTCCTGCTCCGACCGGGAGGTGGGCGCAGCGGTCCGCGCGGCGTCGAATATCCTATCTGGCGTCCAGTCGCCTGCCGTCGGAACGATCTGCAAAGCTCCTGCGCCGACCATGGCCTGCAACTCGGTGATCATTTGCTCGACACCGATCGGCTTACCGAAAAACCTGCTGTCCGCTGGCCGTTCCGCCTCGGACGGCTTCACCTGGCCGGACACCAGAATGATCTTGATCGAGGGCCAGCGCTCGTGCACCGCATGGGCGAGCTTGAGGCCATCAATGCTGCCGGGCATCTGAATGTCGGTCAGCAGCAGCGAGATGTCCGATCGGGACTCCAGAACCGAGATTGCCTCGTCGGCATTGATCGCCTCGATGGGACAGAACCCGGCATCCTCCACAATGTCGACCGCACGCATCCGCAGGATCATTTCGTCTTCCACGACGAGAACGTTCGGCACCTGGATTGGATCTGTCGACATGGTGATCTCACTCTCTCTCGTCGGGCCGAGGGTGTCTCGGGAGCCGCGAATGCTCGTAAGCCGATTGCCCTTGACCGACGTCCGCACCCATTGCTGCGCTTCTCGAGCGGAGAAGGCCAGCCAATTCGCCCGCGTCAGCGGTATCTCGTCTCGGCGCAGCGGTCCGATCACGACCAGGCGGGTCGGACGGAAGCACTGGAGGGTTGGGCTGATCCCCTCAGGGGAGCGGATTGACGGACGACCGATCTATCGGCGGGCAGTCACGAGGCGAGCTTCCTGGATCTTCGTTCCAGCACCGGCGTGTCGCAAGCAGGACGTGGTAAGGTCCGGCCAGACCTGTGCCGAGCAATCCGATGAAGCGGCTTGGATTGCGAGCCGGTCCCCTTTGGCCAGTGCCTGAAGCTCATCCGCCTGCACTTTTGGAGCAAAAGCCGGCAAAGCGATCACCGACGCTCCGAGGAGCACGAAAGCCGCGAGGGATGACAGAGATCTTACCATTTTGTTCTGCTGACTTTTTTCTCGTCGACCCTGCCACGTCTGAGGATCCGGCATGACAACAACCATAACGAGAGATTGTTCCCCCTTCTCAACTCCGTCGTTTGGTCTTGCTCATTCCTGTGGCTGGTGCGCCTCGGCTATCCAGCGGAGCGACGCACGCTGACGCGACAGATCTGAACCATTGGCCCTGCTAATCGTCTTCCTCCGTGGAGGACAACAGATGATGGAAGACCAATTGGCGCGCCAGGAGCAGATCGCTTCTCGTTTAGAACAATCCAAGCGCCTGCTGCGGGCTGCGAAAAGCCCCACGATCACGCAGCGCATTGGGAAGCTGATCAGTGCCCTGGAGCGGGAGCAAGCGGAAGAAAACGAAAAATAACCACCGCTCGCGGCCGCAAAGCCGCCTCGGGTCGGGCTTGCGCCGACATGGAGCGTCACGGCCTCAACGGTAGCGACAGGTCGCAGCTCCCACTCGACGAACTGAAAGAGACGCGCCAGCCATCATCAGCACCGCCGCCGTTAACCCTGTCGGCAGATGATTCGCCGTGGGTCGGCAGCCGCCGGCAAAGTTGCCTTATTGACGCGGAGAATTCCTGGCGGCGCTAATTTGGGATAGAGGCGCGTGATGCTGAGAATGGCGTTGTTGGGCCTGCTCATCCTGTTGAGTGCGGGGATGCTGTCGGCCATGGAGCTGAGCGCTCCACCGCGTCGCTCCGTCGCAATGGTCCAGCCACCGGCCGAACAGAGCGAGGGCATCACTGCTTCGCATGATGCGCTGGCGAAGGCCGATCGCCTCGAGGTCGCCGCTGTGAGCAGCGGGATGCCGACGCAGGCGGCTTCGATCGAAAACACCGTTGCTCCGCAAGACGTCCATGTCGGTTCGTCCGCGCCGGCACCGCTCATCCGCCAGCGAAACAAGCCGAAGCCGATCGCGACCGCGAAACCTCGCGAGCCGAAGCCGAAGGCAATCTTCGTCAAGCGAACCGCCAATGTTCAACGCGCCCAGGCCGCCGGCGAAACCGAGTCCTGTCGGCTCAAGGCGTTTGGCGGCTTGCTCAAGGCATTGAATATGAGGGGCTGCGAAATCTGAGGACGCCGCAAACTGCCTGAGCCTATGGCTGCTTTCCTCCGAGAGCTGCTGACCCTACGCCTGACTGCCATCTTTCCCCCGGCCGGCGTCTCGCAAACCGCTCCGATCATCCCTAAATTGCGCGCATGAAGAAGATCGGATTTCTGTCCTTCGGACACTGGACGCCCGCGCCGCAATCGCAGACCCGCTCCGCCGGCGACACGCTGCTGCAATCGATCGAGCTGGCCGTGGCGGCCGAGCAATTGGGGGCCGATGGCGCCTATTTTCGCGTGCATCATTTTGCGCGGCAGCTCGCCTCGCCGTTTCCGCTGCTCGCGGCCGTCGGTGCAAAAACGAGCCGTATCGAGATCGGCACGGCTGTGATCGACATGCGCTACGAGAACCCGCTCTACATGGTGGAGGACGCCGGCAGCGCCGACCTCATCGCCGGCGGCCGGCTGCAGCTCGGCATCAGCCGCGGCTCACCCGAGCAGGTGATCGACGGCTGGCGCTATTTTGGCTATCAGCCGGCCGAGGGCCAGAGCGATGCCGACATGGGACGGCGCCACGCCGAAGTCTTTCTCGACCTCTTACGCGGCGAAGGCTTTGCCGAGCCCAATCCGCGGCCGATGTTTCCGAACCCGCCGGGCCTCTTGCGCCTCGAGCCGCATGCGCAAGGCCTGCGCGAACGGATCTGGTGGGGCGCCGGCTCGAATGCCACCGCCGTATGGGCGGCCAGGCTCGGCATGAATTTGCAGAGCTCGACGCTGAAGAACGACGAGACCGGCGAAGCCTTTCATGTGCAGCAGGCCGCGCAGATCCGCAGCTATCGCGCCGCGTGGAAGGAGGCCGGCCACAGCCGTGAGCCGCGCGTGTCCGTCAGCCGCAGCATCTTTGCGCTGATGAACGAGCGCGACCGCGCCTATTTCGGCGGAGAGCGGGGCGGCGAGGACCAGATCGGCTTCATCGACCCGCAGACCCGGGCCATCTTCGGCCGGAGTTATGCCGCCGAGCCCGATGCGCTGATCGAGCAGCTACGCCAGGACGAGGCCATCGCCGAGGCCGATACGCTGCTGTTGACGATCCCGAACCAGCTCGGCGTCGATTACTGCGCGCATGCGATCGAAGCGATCCTGAAGCACGTCGCACCGGCGCTGGGGTGGCGGTGACAGGGGCCGCTGCGGCACCACCATAAGGCGCGGTTGACTTCGTGCACCACCCTCGCCAATGATCCCCCCGGGGACTATTGGACTGAATCAGGGGGTTGGAATGGGCTTGCGTCCGGGAATTTTCGTTGCGGCTTTCTTGCTTGCGGGGTGTGCGTCGGGACCGATGGGCAGCACGGCCCTGACAGATAACGTGAAGGCAAATAATGCGCGGCTGGTGGTCTATCGTTCATCGGCCCTCGGTTTCGCCATCCAGCCAAGCTATTCGGTCGATGGACGCTCCGTTGGAGGCAGTCAGGCTGCCGGCTTCGTGGCCTGCGACCTGCCTCCGGGCCGCCACGAGGTCGCGGTCAACAATCTTCCGCTGAGCAGCAATCTGTTCGGGCAGGGAAGCGAGAAGGTCAGTCTCGATCTGCGCGCCGGCAGCACCACCTACCTCTCCGCCCAACCGCAGATGGGAATCATCACGCCCGGTGCAATCACGCTGGTTCAGGTGACGGAAAGCCAGGGCCGAGCGGACGTCGCCAGCTTGCATCAGAGCAACAGCTCGTGCGGCAAGGCATGATCTGAGGCGATTCACTCTCATCGCATCGCGCTTTGGCGCGCCTCCACCTCACCCCGTCTTCGTCCCGGTGATGACGGCCAGCGCCTCGACGAGACGATCGAGATCGGCCTCGTCGGTGAACAGCGCCGGCGTCACCCGGATGCATTGGCCTTTGGCGACGCCGGCCCGGCGCACCGTCATGACCTTGTGGCTGTCGCGGAGCTTCACCACGATGGCCTCGTTGTCGGCCTTGCTGGTCTTGCCGGCGAGACGGAAAGACGTGATTGCGCCGTATGAGCCGGCTTCGTCCGGCGTCAGGATCTCGATGTCCTTGAAACCGCGGGCGCAGCTCACCCAATAATCGCGCAAATGGCGCAGGCGGGCCTGCTTCGCCGCCGCGCCGATCTGCTGATGCAGCGCGATCGCCGTGGGCACCGTCAGCACCGTGGCGAAATTGACCGTGCCGGTGTGAACCCGCGAGCGGATATCGGTCTCGGCAAAATCCTCGTCGCCCATGTCGCGATCGATGGCCGCGAGGCGGTCCTTCCTGATGTAGAGGAAGCCGACGCCGAGCGGCGCGCCGATCCATTTGTGCAGGTTGAAGCCGACGAAATCGGCTTCGAGCTCGCTCACCTTGAAGTCGATCTGCCCCCAGGAATGCGCGGCGTCGACAATGGTGTCGATGCCCTTGGCCTTCGCCATGCGGGCGATCTCCGCGATCGGCATCACGAAGCCGGTGCGGTGGCTGACATGGGTCAGGAGCAGAAGCTTCGTCTTCGGGTTCGCCTCGATGGCGCGGGCATAGGCGTCGAGCACCGCCTGACGCGTGGCGGGCTCCGGCACGTCGAACTTGACCACCTCGACGCCGCGGCGCGCCTTCAGCGCGTTCATCGCATATTGCATGGAATCATAATCGAGGTCCGCATAGAGCACGCCGTCGCCGGGCTTCAGCCTGTTGTAGCCGCCGATGAGGAGCTGCAGCGCTTCGGTCGCGCCGCGGGTGAGCGCGATCTCCTCCACCGCCGCGCCGACCGCTTCCGCCACCTTGGCGCGTACGGAATCGAAATCCGCACCCGCGCGCAGCCGCGCATAATAGGTGTTCTGATAATTGATCATGTCGGACTGGCGGATGAACTCTCGCCGCACCGGCTCGGCCATGATGCCCCAATAGCCGTTCTCGAAATTGACGACGTCGGACGTCACGGCATAGAGCCGCTTGACCTCGCCCCAATAGGCCCTGTCGGTGGCGATTGCGGCCCCGGCCGGCTGCATCGGAAGCCCCTCGGTCGCCACACCCTCGGCTGCCAGACCCTCGGTGACCATGGCCGGTGCCGCCAGCGACGTGACGGCGGCGGCCGCGAAACCCCTCAGGATCGACCGGCGGCCGGATGAAATCGTCTCAGTCATATGCATATCATTCTCCACGACGCGCGGCGAAAGGACCAGCGATCGATAGAGAGCGAATGACGAAATGGTGACGGTTCGATGATGGCGGATCCGCGTGATCTCACAGCAAGGCAGCGTTGGCTGCCTGCTGGTAGATCATCGCGGCCACCAGGGACAGCAGCAGGCCCGCGCCCGCGAAGATCAGCAGCACCTTCAGAGTCTCGGCGTCGACGTCGGCGCGTGTCGCACGCGATATCGCCCTTGCCAGTGCAGCCATCATCGCCAGCTCCGAACCGGGCCGCGCCGCACGCGAGCCCTTGGTTGATCTAGCGTGATCGGTCAGGTTTGCGTGTGAAGCAGATTACAGGTGAGCTTGCGAGCTGCGCCGACAGCGCGCGGCCACGATCAACGGCAAGACGTCGCGGTGCCGGCAGCACGACGTTGTTAGGTGCGGGCGGCGTGGGCCCCGGTTCTCGCAGAACGGGGCCCCTCGCATTCAGTGCATGTGGCCGATGAGATAGATGCCACCGCCGACAACCAGGATGGCGGGCACGGCCCAGAGAATCAGTACCGGCATTTTCCTCTCCTCCAATCAGCGATGAAACGGGAAAAACTGGCAAATGTTCCTCTCGCAGAGGGAACGGGCAGGTGGATGGCGAGTTCATTGCAGCGCCGCATACAGCGGCGAGGGAGAATGCGATGAAGAAATTCATACTGATATCCGCGGCCGCCTTGCTCGTGTCGTCGAGCGCGATGGCGCAGACCACTGTCGTCACCACGACTGGCGCCGGCCATGGCGCTGCGGTGCAGATCGAGCCGGAATATCGCACCAAGATCCGGTCCTACGTCACCGAACACAAGATCCGCCCCGTCGAAACGCGCGAGAAGATCGTGATCGGCTCGCCGGTGCCGCGCGACGTCGAGCTCGCGACCGTTCCGAGCGACTGGGGTCCTTCGCTCACCAAGTACCGCTACGTCTATTCGGGCAGCCATGTGATGCTGGTCGATCCCGAGACCCGCATGGTCGTCCAGGAGGTCGACTAACACCGCCGCGGCGGGCCGTGGAGGAGCGGCCCGCCGCGTCATCGCACCTCGTTATGCCGCGGTAGCATTCAATGCCCATCGTTCGATACTTTCTGTTTGCAGGCGCATTCGTTGTCGCCCTGCTATTCGCACTCGATCGCTCCCTGCCACCGCCCGCCGATAGTTCTGCAAGCTCCGACGTCGACCGCAGCATCATCCGCATCCACTCCGCGCGCGCCTGGCCCGAAAAGATCGTCTTCGATACGTCCACTCACATCGCGACCATTGTCTCCTCGCCCCTGCTTGCCACCGAGCGGCGAGACGACTCCAGCCAAGCGCTTGCGATGGCTGCGCCGCAGAAGCCGGAGACGAAGATCGCACCCGCATCTCAGCCGAGCACCGTTCCGACAACGAGCTTTCGTTCGAAGCGAGCGGCACGCCCGGCCGCTTCACGCCGGCCCTACGACCGTCAGCTGATCGTCGGAGCGTTCCGAGAGAATTGATCCATGCCGCGGCGCAGGGCGTGTATTGCCGCGAGCGTTCAGTCCGGATGAACAACGACTGAATGAACCACCGCGGTGCGCGTCCGTCGCGCCACGGAACTCAGCACACGCATAAATCTGCGCGCCAGCTTCTCTCGACACAGGAACGTTTGCGCGATTGCCAGTTTATCCCGAGCCTGATTTGGCGATTTGCTTTTTTTGAAACAACCCTGGAGGAGAACGACATGAGGATCCTGAAGCTTTCTGCGGCTGCGGCCGCGCTGCTTGCCGGCACCGCATTTGCTGTTGCGCAATCGAGTTCGACGGTCGGCACCGGCGGCTCGTCAGCGGGTGGCGGCACCAGCAGCTCGACGGTCGGTACCGGCGGATCTTCCGCTGGCGGCAGCGGGTCGGGCTCGGCCTCGACGCTCGGCACCGGCGGCTCGTCGGCCGGCGGCGGCACCAGCAGCTCGAGCGTGGGCACGGGTGGCTCGGCGGCCGGTAGCGGCTCAGGCAGCGGCTCGGCTTCGACGCTCGGCACCGGTGGCTCATCGGCCGGCGGCGGCAAGAGCTCATCCAGCGTCGGCACCGGCGGCTCGGCCGCAGGCAGCGGCTCGACCGTTGGTCAGTCGGGCGGGTCGAAGTCGCCCGGCATGGGCGACGGCAAGTCCGGCAGCCATGCCAGCGACATGGGTATGGACAAGGGCAAGGGCCACAACAAGGACGAGTGGAAGAAGGACAAGAACTAGTCCGATCATCCCGGGAGCGGCCAGGTGCCGCTCCCTCCGTCCATGTTGAGGAGGAGACGCAATGAACAAATCAATCGTTGCGATCATGGCGCTGACCCTGATGAGCAGCGCGGCATCGGCAGAAACCATGGAAAAGACCGGCAAGACGGCATCTGGCGAAACCTGCAAGGTGACGGTGGTGAAGCACGCCGACGGCAGCATCAGCGCGGCCGGCGCATCAGGGTCAGGCACCACCGGATCAAGCGCGTCGAGCGGTTCGCTGTCGAGTTCGAGCTCAGCAGGCGGATCGTCCGTGCATGTGCAGGCCGGCGGCGGCAGCGTCTCGAGCTCCTCGTCGACGGCAGGCGGTCCTGGCACCACCAGCGCCAGCACCATCACCGTCAACGGCTGCACGATCTCGACGTCGTCCCCATGAGATTCACCGAAGGATTGAAAATGAAAACCTTGATTATGACTTCGGCGGTCGCATTGCTGCTGGCCGCCACTTCACCAGTTCTTGCGCAGAAGAGTATCACCGGCGGAAGCGGCGGCTCGGCCGCGGCTGGGGGCACCTCGGCCTCGACGGTCGGCACCGGTGGCACGTCCACCTCGGCGAACGGCAGCACCGGCTCGTCGATCGCGGCCGGCGGAAGCGCAGCTGCCGTCGACGGCAAGACGCAGACTGGCGTCAGCATGAACAAGGGCAACGGCCCGGTGATGAATTCCAATGCCCGGGCGCAGGCCCACGAGGGCGGCACGTTCAGCCGCTCGCATACGCGCACCCAGGTCAAGGCCGGAGAACAGGTGGGATCGACCACCAAGACGATGTCGCATGTGCCGGGCTCGAAGCCGACCATGTCGACGACATCGACGACCTCGCGCTAAACCTCACGACCTGCTGCCCGGCTTGCCGGGCAGCTCTCTTCCGTTTGGGTTGAACTAGCCGCCATTCAGGCTGTGGCTGATCCGTGTGACGATACGGTCCCATTGCCGCTTCTCGGCCACGGGATAATTGATCAGCACGCAGTGCACATAGCCGCGCGAGAAATTGCAGCGGTCGTACCAGATTGTGCCGCGCTTGATGCTGGAAACCACGAAGAAGTTCCGCGCGATGCGCTTGTAGATGATCTCGGGCGGAGGATTCTTCCTCGCCAGAAATTCGGCAGGCGACAGACCCTGCCGGTTGGAAACGGCCTGTACGGTGAGATCGGCGCTGCCGTCGGAGGTGCGAAACTGCTGGCCATAGCCGTCGGGCTTGCCGGCCATCTCCGTGAAAATCGAGACGGGAATGTCAACGGAGGTCCCGGACTCGGGAATCCGGTAGCTGCTCCAGCTATCGGCCCGGGCAACGGACAGGGTGGCAGACAGCGCGAAGGCGGCGGCAAGGATCGTCTTCATATCAGCCTCATCAGTTGCGCGGCGCCAATTGCAGCTCCATCAGAGCGATCCGTTGCAGATTGGCGACGGTACGTTCGCCCGCGCTCGCGGTACGCAGGATGGATTCGGCAAGCGCGTTGACGTGCGAGGCGTGCACAGGCTCCGGCAAGCTCGCAACCGCAGCTTCCAGGGCGCTCGTCATGAGTTCGATCACCTCGGGGGAAAATTCAGCGTTGGAAAAATTCTTCATCGCGTGCGCTGGCCGGTGGTGCGGACCGCCGGCTCAACGTCGGGAAAATCTGGAAGTTCCTGCGCGTGAGCAAGCCTGCGACGGGGCTACGTCACGGCCTGGTAGTGCGTGAGCGGCTTGCGTTCCGCCTTCTCGCTGGCGACGGCCTGCATTCTCACATGATTGCCGATGACGAGACCGGTGAGCGAGAGCATGAGGCCGAGCGCCAGCGGCGCGAACAAGGCTTCTTCCTGGAACAATCCGTTGAGCAGCACGACCATGACGCCGAAGCCCGCGAGGCCCTGCGTCGGATATCCTGAGGACGCGTAGAGGCGCCAGGCCTTGAGCGCCATCGCGAAATAGAACGCCAGCAGCACGAAAGCGGCGACGCCCATCTGGTACAACAGCACGCCGATCGCGCTTTCGACCGCGCCATCAATCGTCCCGGCCGCCTGCGCGGCACTCCAGTCGATGGAGAAATAGCTGTCCGACAGATTGCCGCCGATGCCGAGACCGCGGCCGTAGGGTCTTTGCACGAAGCCGTCCAGGCCGCCGATCAACCCGATGACGTGATAGTCGCCGATCTGAAGACCAAGTCGAATGGCCAGAATTGCAAAGGCGATCATGCCGACGAAGCCGAGCAACAGCGTCGCCACGGCACCGATGAGGCGGGTCCCGATCCAGGCCGCGATCACGAAGATGACGGTGATGAGCGCGCCCTTCACGCTGCAGAACACCAGCAGCGGCAAGGCTGCCAGGGCCAGCAACGGCCGCCCGACCGAAAACAGGAACAGGGTGAGAAAGCCGAGCCCGTAAGCAAAACTGATCGGGTGCATGTTCGGGCCGTGGATGCGCAGCATCTTCGACAGGCCGAACCCTTCGAGCAGGGGCGTGTTGAGGAAGTCGAAGCTGAAGCGGTCCTTGAGGTCGACGGGCACGTTGCCGGTGGCCCGCATCTGGGCCTCCCAGACGCCCGAATGGGTCGCCTTGAGCTCGTCGAAGCCCCAGAACGTATAGCCGTTGGTGATGGCCAGCCAGAAATCGCGGAAGGCGAACTCGACATAGCCGCAACAGATCAGGACGACCGCGAGCGCCACCAGGAACGGCGTGATGCGCACCTCATAGGTCGCGGCCGTCAGAAGCGAGAGCTGGAACAGGAACAGCGGCAGCACGATGTTGCGCAAGTAGACCGCCGCCGGTTGACCATCCTGGATGAAGCCGATCGCGAAATACACCGACACCACGGCCAGGGTGATCACACCCCAGCGCATGATCTGATTGACTTCCGCTGACTGATTCCGCCGGCCCAGCACGTAAAGGCCGAACGTCGCCAGCCACATTACGGAGCAGACGAGGAAATTATAGCCCTTGATGAAGTCGAGATCCGACGGCAGTGGCACCAGCGGCGACAGGATCGAGACGAACAGGTTCTGGAAGAACAGGACGAAGATCGCGATGGCCGGCGCATAGGAGGGAACGCTGACGACGATGGCGATGCCGACGAGGACCTCGACAACGATGCCGAGCGCCGGACTGGCGAGATGCAGGATCGGTGCAAAGCCGATCGTCGCCGTCGCGATGCAGAACGTCGCAACCAGCTCGTACCATGCCGGCGGCGATGTCGAGGCGTGCACGCTCTGATCCCGGGTCAAGTCGGCGGCGCTCATCGATCGTCCTTTGGCATCGCGCGGCGGTCACCATAGCGGGGCGATGGGTAAGGAGTCGTTAACGATAGCGGAGCGCGCGTCAGCGCCGGCCGGGCCGGGTCGTGCCGCCGAGCAGCGCCCGCATCACGTCGGGATCGGGCTGGCCGGTGCTGCGGTCGACGAGGCCAAAGCCCTGCGCCAGCTCCCAATGCGTCCAGCCCCAGCAATGGTCGCGGGCATAGGCGGTGACTTCCGCGAGCCAACGCAGCCGGCTCTGCCGGGGCGCGCCGGCTTTCAACACGCCGAATTCGTTGATGATGATCGGCCGCGCGAATTGCTGCTGCCATTGCAGCGCCGGCGCGAGCCAGCGATCGGCGCCCGGCCTGTCCTTGGCGGCGGCAATCGCAACATCGAGCATGCCGAGCGCCTTGGAGGAGCCCCTCGCCTGCAGATCCTGGCGGATGGCCTGAACCTTGGGATCGCCGGCGCTGATCGGATAAGGCAGATCGATGATGTCGTGCAGCGGTTCCTGCGCATCCCAATGGGCCTGATGGGTGAACACCATGGGATCGTAGAAGTGGATGGCGTAGACGATATCGGGATCCGGCAGCGGCCGAAACCGCGGTAGCGAGTCCGCGCGTTGCCAGTTGACCGGGCCGATCACGAGAGTCGTCTTGGGAAGCAATCCGCGCACGAAAACGGCGAGCGTCTCGACCTCGGTCTGCCATCTGTCGGCATCGACATCGGGCTCGTTGAGCAGCTCGGCGAAGATGCGATCGGGCGGATAGGACCGGATGACCTCCGCAAGACCGCTCCAGGCCTCCTGCATCTGCCGCCGCGCCGCGTCCGGATCCTCCTTGTGCAGGCGGTTGAAGCGCTCGCCGGGATGAAGATCGACCGAGATGGCGTAGCCGAGCGCGGTGAGCTGCTTCAGCGCCTGGTCGAGCACGCGCAGCGTCTCGTCGCGCTCGGCCTTGGCTGCGAAACGAGGCATCACGCGCTCTGCCGGCACGGGAAGGCGGACATGGCTCATGCCGGCCCTGCGCAACTGCTGCAGCAATTCGCGGCTCGGCGCCGCGCCGTTGATCCAGCCGTCGGCATTGAAGCCGCGAGACAGCGCGGCAAGCCGGCCAGGTGCGACCGTCTGCGGCACGGGCACGCAATCGCCGGCGAACACCGCCGGGCCTGACGAGATCGACAAGAAAATCGCCGCGACCAGCAAACGACCGCGCGACGTCATGGTCAAACCGCGAGGCCCAATGCGCCGCCCTCGGGGTGCGGCGACAGCGAGCTCGCAGGCGCATGATTGACGACGAGCCCCGTCGGCACGGTCTCGTAGCGCGACAGCGCCGCGGTCACCCGGCGCATCGCCGCCGAACCAAGCTCGCCGGCGCGCGCCACCAGGACGATGAGGTCCGCATGCGCCGCCAGCGCGATGGCGTCGGGCTGCAGCGCGAGATTGCCGGCATGGACGATGATCAGGTCGAACTCGGAGCGAATATCGTCGTCGGGCCGCGCATCGGCCTTGCGGCCCGCGCTCAGGAGCTCGTCGATCGACTGCAGGCCCGCCGTGGTCGAGCCGTCGTTCCATTCGGTCACCGGAGGCTGGTGACCTGCAAATTCCGGTTGGAGACGAATCAAGACGCTCATCATGCTCCGATTCACGGCGGCGCGATTCAGCGAGCGCGCAACGGTGTTGCCGCCGGCGCTCTTGCCGACCGACAACACCAGGGCGACCTTGCAACCGCGCACCGGCACGCGATCAATCCGCTCCAGCAGCGGACGTAGATGGACACCGAGATCGAGCTCGGCCGTCGCAATCGGTCGTTGCCAGACGGTGTTGCTGTTGGTTCCGGCTCCGGACGAAAGATCGGGAATGCGGGCCCAGACGGGAAGCCGCGGCATCCCCTCGGGCCGTTCCGCGGCCGGAGGCTGAGCTTGAGGCTGAACGTGAGCCTGCACCTGCCGGCCTTGCGTCTCCGCCGCTGCGGCAGCTACGGGAGCTTCCGCCGGCGCGGGCTGATCGGACAGGCTCGTCATCACCGCAACGGTCGCGGTCGACGTCAGCAGCGAGCCGATCGCCAGCGCGGCCAGCAGCAGCGCGAGCGGCGGGCGCGTCGAGCGCAGCGGCGGAATCGCGAGCGATGCGATCTTGGTCTGCGACGCCTGCAACTGACGCTGCTCGTTGGTGGTCTTGAACCGCGACAGGAACTGCTCGTAGATATTCCGGTTGGCGTCGGCGTCGCGCTGCAGCTCCTGCAGCTTCACCAGCGCCTGCCCGTCGACCAGCATCTGCGTCTCGACCGTCTTGAGCTGCTTTTCCAGCGCGTTCTGCTGTTCCAGCTGGGCTTCATATTCGGACTTGGCGGTGTCGATGTTCTTCTTCCGCTCGACCTCGATCTGGCGGTTGATGTCGGCCAGCTGGCTGTAGGAGATCGCGAGGTCCGGATGGCGCTCGCCATACACGGCTTTCTTCTGCGCAATCTGGTCATTCAGGGTCGAGCGCTGCGCCCGGAGCATGCTCAACAAATCCTGCTTCACCGGCCCTTCGACATTCGCCTTGAGATCGCGCTGCACCTGCTCGTAGCGCGCCTTGGCTTCCTCGGTGCGCAGACGTGCGGCGGAGACCTGCTGGTTGAGATCGGTCACCCGCAATTGCTGGGTGGTGGAATCCTTGCCGGCGTTGAGAATCTTGTGCTCGAGCCTGAAGGCGGCGACGGCGTCTTCGGAGGCGCGCAGCCGCTCGTTCAACGTCTTCAGCCGGTCCTTGAGCCAGTCGGCGGCCTCGTCCGTGGCCTCGGTGCGGACGCGTCCTTGGCTCTTGACGAACGCCTCGGCGATGGCATTGGCGTAGTAGGCGGCCCGCTCGGAGCGGTTCGAAGTGAAGGAGATCGCAATGACGTAGGTGAGCCCGCGGCGCGTGATCTCGAGGCGGTTGCGGAATTTCTCGAGCAGGCGTGTCATGTCGGTATGACCGCCGGCGATGTCGTCATCGTCGGCGATCTTGAGCTGCTCGATCAGGGGGCGGAGAAAGCCGTCCGATTTGGCGATCTCGATCTGGCTCTGCAGCGCCGCGGCGTCCTGGCCGATGCCCGGCAGAACGTCCTGCTCCGTCGTGATGCGCAGCTCGCGGGGATCGAGCACGACCAGAGCCGTCGCGGCATAGCGGACCGGCAGGATCATGAGAGCGACGACGCCGAGAGCGAACAGCGCCAATGCCAGCGTCAGAATGCGCCGGCCGTATTGGCGCAGGAAAGAGAGCGCTCCGGAGACGGTCAGCGATCCCTTGATCAGCGCCGGCACGGCACCAGGCTTCGTCGGCGTAGCGCGCGGCGCTTCCCACGAAGCCGCGGGCTCCGTCGGGGCGATGCTTCGCGGAGATGCGCGGCTACCGAACGCCATGGGGTTGGACTCGAAATCAACTGACAGTCACAGTTCAGAGGCTTTCGACACCGTAAATAGCCATGGTTAACCGGCGGTTACGGCCGGCGCGAAGCCGTCATGGCGCGCGGCTTGGCCGTGCCGGCAACCAGCGACGCCCGGGGTGGGACGGCGCGCTCGATCTCGGCATCTCCGAGCAGGCAGGACCGCAGGGCCTCGATCTCCGGACAATCGGCGGTTCCGAGCGGGCCGATCAGGAAGCCGCGCTCCAGAGGCTCGCATTTGTAGCCCGGACAGCGCTGCACCCGGTCCGCGATCACGACATCGACCTTGCCTTCGAGCAGCTCGTGCAGCCCCGCCGGCTGGCTGATGCGAATGGCGACCTGCGGCTCGGCGCGGCGAAACCGAGCCAGGCGCGCCCGCACGCCATCGACGGCGAAGCTCGCGTGCAGCCCGATATGAAGCATCGCGGTGACGCCCTCGGGCTTGAGCTCGGCGGTGGCCTCGGCAAGGCGGCGGAACGCCTTTCGGACCTGCGCCAGATAGGTCTCGCCGGCCGAGGTCAGAATCACCTGCCGCGTGCGCCGCTCGAACAGTTGCACCCCCAGCCGTTCCTCCAGCAGGCGCACCTGCTGGCTGATCGCACCGGCCGTGACATGCAGCTCGTGGGCGGCCTGCTTGAAGCTGAGATGACGCGCGGCGGCCTCGAAGGCGCGCAGGGCATTGAGTGGCGGCAGCAGATACGTCATGGCCGGCTCCGGACGATGCGGGGAGAGGGGCGAGGATGCATGAGTTTTGCTCGCGCGACAAAAGAGAAATCCTGCTTTGTCGCCGCCGCCGGCGGGCGATACCCCGGGGCCGATCCCAGCGCAGCCCGAGGAAACCCGCCGCAGTGCCGCCCCAAAAGCCGACGATCGAAAATTCGTACTCCTGGATTCGCCTCGCCGTCTCCATGGCGCTCAGCACACTCGGCTGCGTCGGCATGTGGTCGCTGGTCGTGGCGTTGCCGGCGGTGCAGGCCGATTTCCATGCTCCGCGCGCCGAGGCGGCCCTGCCCTACACGCTCACCATCATCGGCTTCATGATCGGCGGCATCGTCGTCGGCCGCCTGGCGGATCGCTTCGGCATCCTGCCGCCACTCGCGGGCGGTACGATCCTGATGAGCCTCGGCTACGTCCTCACCGCCTTCGCGCCGAGCCTGCCCATGTTCGCGCTGATCTCAGGCGCCACGATCGGCCTTGGCGGCGCGGCGAGCTTCGCGCCCCTGGTCGCCGACGTCTCCCTGTGGTTCGACAGGCGCCGCGGCCTCGCCATTTCCTTTGCGACGGCCGGCAGCTCTCTTGCCGGTGTGGTCTGGCCGCCGATCGTCCAGCATGCCATCGCCGCACACGGCTGGCGACAAACCCATATCGGCATCGGACTGTTCTGCCTGGTGACGATGCTGCCGCTCTCCCTGCTTCTACTTCGGCAGCCGCCATTGCAGACGGCTGCGCGCGCGGCGGCGAGCAGCGGCGACACGATGCAGACTATCGGCCTGTCACCGGCCGGCACCCAGGGCCTGCTCGCCCTCGCCGGCATCTGCTGCTGCGTCGCCATGGCGATGCCGCAGGTGCATCTGGTCGCCTATTGCGGCGACCTCGGCTACGGCTCCGCGCGCGGCGCCGAGATGCTGGCGGTGATGCTCGGCTTCGCTGTCGCGAGCCGCCTGATTTTCGGCTGGGTGTTGAACCGCATCGGCGGCCTGCCGACGCTGCTGCTGGGCTCGGCGATGCAGGCCATGGCGCTCGCGCTCTACCTGCCGTTCAACGGGCTGGTCTCGCTCTACGTCGTGTCGGCGATGTTTGGCCTGGCGCAGGGCGGCATCGTGCCGAGCTATGCCGTGATCGTCCGCGAGCTGTTCCCGGCGCGGGAGGCCGGCTTTCGCGTCAGCCTCGCCATCTCGGTCACGCTCGCCGGTATGGCGCTGGGTGGCTGGATGGCCGGCGCGATCTTCGACCGGACCGGCTCCTATGCCGCGGCGCTGGTCAATGGCATCGCCTGGAACGTCGTGAACATGGCGATCGCAGCGTGGCTGCTGCAGCGCCAGCGCCGACATGTCGTCGGCGCCTGCGAGGTCCACCTCTCCCCGGCGGCGAGAGGTGAAGACTCAGCTGATGTTCAGCAGGATTCGCCCCGATGTGCCGCTGCGCATCAAATCCAGCGCGTCGTTAACGTCGTCTAGCGCGAATTCGTGGGTCACGATGCCGCGATAGTTCACCTTGCCGGCATCGCTGAGGCGAACGAGACGCGGGATATCGCGCGCCGGCTGGCATTGCCCGCCTTCCGAGCCCTTCAGCACCTTCTCGAAGTGGAGCGGCAGCGTGTAGATCTCGGCCTTCTCGCGGGGAACGCCGACCAGGATGCAGCGGCCCTTCTTCGCCGTGATCTCGTAGGCCAGCTCGATCAGATTCTTGACGCCGGTGGTCTCGACCACCTTGTCGGGACCGTCGGTGCCGGTAATCGCCCGAACCTCGGCGGCGACATCCTTGACCGCTTCGGAGTTGATGAGATGAGTGGCGCCGAACTGCCGCGCCATCTCGAGCTTGTTGTCGAGGCGGTCGATCGCAATGACGGGATAGGCCCCGACCATCGCGGCAAATTGCACGATGTTCAATCCGACACCGCCGACGCCGAACACGACGACGGCTTCGCCGATCGCAATCTGCGCATCGTTGTTGACGACGCCGAGCGCGGTCGTCACTGCGCAGCCGAGCAGCGGCGCGCTGGTGCGGTCGATCGAGGCCGGAACCGGTGTGACGCGATTCTCCGATACCACGGCATATTCGTTGAAGGTGGTGACCCAGCCGGCGTTGAGGCGCTTGCCGTGCCAGGAATAGACCGGGGTGTTGGACTGGATGCCCTTGCCCGGCCGCCAATGCATGACGACGGTGTCGCCCTGCTTGCAGGAGACGACGCCGGGTCCGGTCTCGACGATCGTTGCCAGCGCTTCGTGCCCCAACAGATGCGGCAGGAACTTGTCGACGCCCTTGACCGCGTCGATCTCGTTGATCTGCGCGCCGCAGATGCTGGAGGTGTGCACATGCGCGAGCACCTGGCCGTGTTCGAGCCTGTCGGGCAAATCGAATTCGTCGACGATCAGCGGCTTGCCGGATTCAACGAGGATGGCCGCCTTGGCAGTCTTGATGTCCATGGGAAGCGTCCGGTCACTCGAAATAAATGAATTCGTAATCGCCGGTGTAACCGAGCTTGCCGTAGAGCCAGATCCATTCCGACGTGTGCAGGATGGACTCCGCCGTCAGCGCCCAGCATTCGAGGTTGTGCAATTCGGCGACGGTCCGGTAGCCCTCGACCATGACGTATTTGTTCTTGCCGACCCGCTCGACTTCCCTCAGCGCCGCCTCGAGCTCGTAGAGCCGGAGATTGTGCAGGGTGCCCAGCGAGATCACGAGATCGAAACTGTCGTCACCATAGGGATAGATGTCCTGGGCGCGATAGTTGAAGAGGTACGGTTTCACCTGCTCGTGCGCATTTGCGAGACCATGCTTGGAGATGTCGAAGCCGACGACCTTCAGGCCCGGCAGGATCTTCTGCATCTCGTACAGCAGAAAGCCCTTGCCACAGCCGACGTCGAGCACGCTGGAGCCGTCCTTCAGGCCATAGGTCTCGATCAGCGCCTTGGCGACCGGCGCCCAGCGGCCTTCGATGAAGCGGTAACCGCCATAGCCGAAGCGGCGGTCGCCATCCCAATAATCGGCCTCGTATTCCCGCGCCTTCAGCGAGCAGCCGATCTTGTCGTCATTCATGCGGCCCATGTAGTCGCGCTTGGTCGCCGTATGCAGCGGCGTCACGATATTCAGTAGTCGTCCCATTCAGCCCTCGGATTCCAATGCGCGTTGCGATGGTCGCGGCCGGCCGGGAGCCTTGAGTCGCGACTTGCGAATCCTTCTAGCATTGGTGGTCGAGATCATCATTGCTTCAGATCAATGATGGGGAACTCCGGCGACCATCCCCGGCATTGGGTCGGCCTGCCGACCCACATCCTTACGAACATTTCATTTTCTGCGACGCTGTGACGTTCGCGGGGCATCGGAGGGAACGGTGCGGGCGACCGGCCGTTGCTCCTGCATCCCCAACAGCATGGAGCCCCACATGACAATGCGCAGAACTTTCGTCGCCCTTGCGGCCGCCGGAGCGATGCTTTCGACGGCTGTTTCACCCGCGCTCGCGGCGCCGCTGCCGATCGCAAATCCCGGCCCCGACCAAGGCGCGCAGCAGGTGCAGTACAGGCATTGGCACGGAGGACATCGGCACGGCCATTACGGGCATCATCACGGTCACGACGGTGGCGGCGCAGCCGTTCTGGGCGGCCTCGCCGCCGGCGCGATCATCGGCGGCGCAATCGCCAACAGCCAGGCTCAATCCAACGCTGCCTCCTATTGTGCGCAGCGCTACCGATCCTACGATCCGGGCTCAGGAACGTATCTGGGCAATGACGGCCAGCGTCACTCTTGCCCATGATAATGACCATATGACGCGCGCATGAGCATGCGGCAGCCTTCTCGTTCGGCGAGAGGCTGCCGACACTCGCGAGCCTGTTGGCCAGTGGTCTTGATCTCGCGGCCCGTCGCGCTATACGTTCCTGCATGATGTTCTTCTCCACATTCTTTCCGCTGATCTGAACGGCAGAACGTCGTTCCGGCGCATCCGCGCCAATCAGATCAAACGGCTGCGTGATGCGCTGGCCGAACGGAGAAATGTGTCTATGCCCAAGCTTGAACAGCATGGCCTGACCCCGCGTCAGGTCCAGAGCTTCATCGACGACGGTTTCGTGAAAGTCGAGAATGCCTTCAGCGCCGACCTTGCAAGGCAATGCAGGGACCAGCTGTGGGCGGATATCGGCCTGTCACCGGACCAACCCGAACATTGGACCCGAGCCGTTGTCCGCGTAGGATTCAAGGCTACACCCCCCTTCATCGAGGCTGCGAACACGCCGCTTCTGCACAAGGCCTATGATCGACTCGCCGGCGACGGGCGCTGGCTTGCGCCCGGCGGGCTCGGAACCTTTCCGATCCGCTTTCCCTCGACGGAAGCACCTGGCGATGACGGCTGGCATGTCGACGTGAGCTTTGGCACCGCGAATCCGGATTTCATGGAATGGCGCGCCAATGTGAAGAGCAGCGGACGCGCATTGCTGATGCTCTTCCTGTTCTCGGATGTCGGCGCCGACGATGCGCCCACGCGAATCCGGAAAGGCTCGCATGCCACGATCGCGCGGGAGCTGCTGCCCTATGGCGAAATGGGCGCGACGCTCCGGCAGCTCGCTGCCGAGGACTGGGCCTCGACGAAAGATTGCGAGATCGAACTGGCGACCGGTGCGGCAGGCAGCGTCTATCTGTGCCACCCGTTCCTCGTTCATGCCGCGCAACCCCACCGCGGAAGGCGGCCGCGCTTCATGGCACAACCTCCGCTGCTGCCGAGGGGCGAACTTGATCCGGCGTTGCCACCTTCGCCGGTTCAGATCGCGATCCGGCGGGCTTGCGGACTGAGATTCTAATTGGACGGCATCCGGGGCCGTTCGCGGCCCCGGACACTGGCCGGATTCGCGCGTCTATTGCACCTCGATGTTCGCGTCCTTGATCAGCTTGCGCCAGCGATCTTCCTCCTGAGCGACATAGCGATCGAGCTCTTCCGGAGCGCTGCCGACCATGATGAGGCCTTCGTTGGCCTCCAGCTTCTTGAAAGCACCTGACTGCACCGCCTTTGCGATCGCCTGGTTCAGGCGCGCGATCACCGGAGCAGGCGTCTTGGCCGGCGCGTAGAGGCCGTACCAGGATTCGGCGGCGTAGCCGGGCACGCCGGCCTCCGCGACGGTGGGCAATTGCGGAAACGCTGCTGACCGCTCGGCAGACGTGACGGCCAGCGCCCGGAGCTGACCCGCCGCCACCAGCGAGGCCGCGCTCGCTACCGTAGTGAACATCACGTCGATCTGTCCGCCCAAGAGGTCGCTGATCGCAGGCGCCGCGCCCTTGTACGGCACCGCTGTCATCTTGACTTTCGCCATAGCATTGAACAGCTCGCCCGCCAGGTGCGCCGAGGTGCCAGTGCCGAACGTCCCGAAATTGAGCTTGCCCGGATTGGCCTTGGCCTCCGTGATCAAATCGGAAATCGAGTTGATCTTGGATGCGGGGTTGACGACGACGATGTTGAAGGAGCGCGCGATCAGCGAGACCGCGGCGAAATCCTTGTGCGGATCGAACGGCAGCTTGCTGTACAGGCTCGGGTTCACGGCGTGCGCGAAGGTCGCCATCAGCAGCGAATAGCCGTCGGGCTCGCTGGTCGCCACCGTCTGGGTGCCGATGATGGTCCCGGCGCCGGGCTTGTTCTCGATGATGACGGACTTGCCGAGATCCGCCTGGATTTCCTGCGCTGTCGTTCGCGCCATGATGTCGGTGCCGCCACCGGCTGCGAACGGCACCACGATCTTCACGATCTTGTCGGGATATTCGGCGCGCGCCGGCGTCAGTCCCAGGCCTGCGACGACCGCACAGGCTAAGACGGTGAGATCGAGCCATCGCCGCACGGCGAAATTCTTTCCGCGCGCGCTGTGGTGATTGATGCTTCCGCCAATGGCCATCTGGAGCTCCATGCGATTTTGTTCAGACATTGAGAACAACCAATCCGTCCGCTGCCTTCACGCCCTGGCCCGCCGGCAGCACGAACACCGGATTGATTTCCGCCTCGGAAAGCCGGTCGCCGAGCTGCGCAACCATGCGCGAGAACGCGACCACCGCTGCTGCGAGCGCATCGACATCGCATGCCGGCCGGCCCCGAAAGCCGTCCAGCAAGGGCCAGGTGACGAGGTCGCGCGCCATCGCGCGCGCCGCGGACAGATCGAGGCCGCCCTGCGGCGGAAGCAGACGCATCGTGGTGTCCTTGAACAGTTCGGCCGCGACGCCGCCCATGCCGACAAGGATCGCGGTTCCAAGCGAATCACGATGCACTCCGAGAATGATTTCGACGCCGCCCGAGATCATCTCCTGGACCAGGAACTGGTCGGGCCGTTTCCCGGTCCTGGCCTCGACCTCATCGGCCATCGCCGTCAGGCGGCCGCCGATCGTCTCGACCGTCAAATTGACCGCGACGCCGCCGACATCGCTCTTGTGCGCGATCTCGCGCGAGAGGACCTTGAGCACGACCCGGCCACCGAGGTCGCGCGCTGCCTGTTCCGCTTCGCGCACGGTTGCGACCACTTTCTCCGCCACGACAGGAATCCCAAAGCGGGCGAACAGCGCCTTGGCCTGCGCTTCATCGAGCGATCCAGCCGGGACATCGCCGACATCGACCGTCATCAGGGGCGAGGTGGATGTCTGAACCTGCTCCGGCATCGCGGCCCGCAACAGCCCATCGAGCGCAGCCGTGCAACTCTCGGCGGAAGTATAGGCAGGGACTCCGCGCCGCGTGAGGACGGAGACGACCTCGGGCGCATAAGGACTGACATAGGCAATGACCGGCTTGTCGCTGAGCGGCAGGCAGTCACGGATGGCGTCGGCCAGCAGGCCCGGCGAACCCACGGCTGACGAGCCGGCAATGACGACCAGCGCGTCATAGGAGGGACTTGCGAGCAGGATGCGGATGGCGCCGCGCAGCAGATCCGGCTGCAGGCCGGCCAGGGTCACATCGATCGGGTTGCGATCGAGATTGGCATGCGATCCCGACTGCAAGGCTCGCAATTGCGCGGCCGTCTCTGCATCGGGCGCGGGTGTCGTAAAGCCGGCGACGCCGAGACTGTCGGACACGATCGTGCCGGCACCGCCGGTCGAAGTGAGGATCGCGACACGCCGGCCGGAGAGTTTCCGTCCCGCTGAAAGGGCTGCGGGAATATCCAGCAGGTCTTCGAACGTCCTGGCGCGGATCACACCGAGTTGCGTGAACAGGGAGTCGTACATGCGATCGGAGCCGGCCAGCGCACCGGTGTGCGAGACGGCCGCCTGGGCGCCCGCCTCCGACCGCCCGATCTTGAAGGCGACGATGGGTTTGCCGGCGCGGCGCGCCCTCAGGACTGCTTCCCGAAAGCGAGGCGGATTGCGGATCGCCTCGATGTAGAGCGCAATGACTTTCGTCGCATCGTCTTCGGCAAGGAATTCGATGAAATCGGAGAGCTCGAGATCGGCCTCGTTGCTGGTCGAGACCAGCTTTGACAGCCCGACCCCACGCGCCGCAGCGCGCGACAGCACGGCGCCGAGAATGCCCCCGCTTTGCGAGATCAGCCCGATGGCCCCCGCCGGGAAGTGATCCATCGCCAGCGCACCCGACGCCGACAGCACGATATTGTCGGTGAGATTGACGAGGCCGATCGTGTTCGGCCCGAGGACCCGCATCGAGCCGGCGGCTTGCATCAGCTGCTGCTGGCGCGCGGCACCTTCCGGCCCGGTTTCGGTGAAGCCGCTGGCAAGAACAATTGCCGCTGCAGCCCCCCGCTCGGACAATTCGCGCACCGCGATATGCGCGCGCTCGGCGCCGAGCAGGACAAGACCGACGTCGGGCACGTCAGGCAGCGAAGCGACGTCGGCATAGCATTTGAGACCGCCGATGTCCGCGACCTTCGGATTGACGGGGTAGATCGCACCCGCAAAGCCATGCTTCTGCAGGTAAGACACCGGCCGGCCCGACGTCTTGCTCGGGTCCGCGGATGCACCAATGACGGCGATGCTGCGCGGCCGGATCAGGCGTTCGATCGCGCTCATCACTCACTCCTTCGCGGAGGATTGCGCGAGGAACGCCGTCACGGCGTCGCGATGTTCTGCGCTGGTGTAGCAGATGGCCTGCGCCTGGCTGCCGAGATTGAAGATGTCGTGCGCGGAATGCTCGAAGGTCTCGTTCAGGATCTTCTTGCTCAGCGCCAGCGCAGTGGGGGACCCCTGAGCCAGCTCGGCCGCCCAGGCCTGCGCGGCCGGCAGCAGCTCGGCCGCAGCCACCTTGCGGTCGACGATGCCGAGCGCGAGCGCTTCGTCGGCCTCGACGATGCGGCCGGAGAAGATCAGCTCCTTGGCCCTCGCAAGGCCCACGCGCCGCGGCAGGAAATACAGCCCGCCGCCATCGGGGATCAAGCCGCGCTTGATGTAGGACCAGGTGAATTTCGAGCGTTCCGTTGCCATGACGAAGTCGCAGGCCAGCGCGGTATCCGCCCCGAGCCCCGCAGCCGCGCCATTGACGGCGGCAATGGTCGGCTTCGGCAGCCCCAGCAGTAGCGATTGCACGTGATGCACGCCCTGTTGACGGCTCCATCCGTTGAAGGCGACCTCGCCCTGCGGCGCCTCGAGCCGCCGCTTCATGCCGCTGATGTCACCGCCGGCACAGAAGGCGTGGCCACGCCCGGTCAGCACCAGGGCCTTGATCGCCTTGTCGCGGGCGACGGTTTCGAGTGCGGCAGCGAATTCGGCGCGCATCTCGTCGCTCATGGCGTTGCGTCGTTCCGGGCGGTTGAAGGCGATCGTCGCGACGCCGGCCTCGAGCGAAAATTCGATGAGCTGATAGGACATGGCGGGCTCCGTGCGGGCTTTTCGAATGCCGATGTCAGGCCGTGTCGCTTCCTCGTCGAGCCGTGCGCGGCCAAGCATTCTTCTTTCCGGTCGCTATAGCGGCTTGCACCCTCCGCAACATCCCCCTAATTCCACTAAGTGGAAATGGCGACGGAGCTGGGGACATGGCGGAGGCGCGCAGATACGCAGGCGGGATTGACGGCAACCGGTCGCTCGAACGGGGCATCGAGATCTTGCGGGCGTTCCGGCCCGGCGTCGACACGCTGGGCAACGGCGAGATCGCGGAGCGAACAGGCTTGCCGCGATCGACCGTCAGCCGGCTGACGCGAACGCTGGTCAATTCCGGGATGCTCGACGAGGTCCGTCACCAGCGGACCTACCGCCTTGCCGCGTCCGTCGTCAGCATCGGCCACGCCATGCGGACGGGATCACCGGTGCTCAACGCGATCGGCCCGATGATGCGGGCCGAATCGGCCAAGCGCCGGCTCAACGTCGGGCTCGCGACGGCGGATCGGACCATGATGGTTTATCTCGAATCGATCCGCTACAGCCCGCGCGCGGCGTTGCGCAACGTGGTCGCCGGCCAGCAGGTCCCCATGGAGTTGACGTCGCTGGGGCGCGCCTACCTCGCCGGCATTGCCGAGACCGAGCGCGAGCGTTTGCTGAAGTTGTTCAAGCGGCGCAACAGTGCCGCGATAAAGGCGCTGCTCGCAGAAGTGAGGAGATCGATCAGCGCCGTCGAACGCGACGGCTATTGCGCCGTGTCGTGGCAGCCCGCCGTGCTCGCCGTCGCAACGCCCATCGTGTTACCCGGGCTTCCGGTCTACGCCCTCAACATGAGCCTGCAAAATGTCGACCGGTCCGCTGCGCTGGCGAACGAGATGGGCGCGTACCTCAATGCGTTTGCGGCGAAGTGCAAGGAAGTACTGGCGGGCGGTTGACGTTGATTGAGACCCTTACAATTTTCCATAGACGCGCGCCGCGACCGCCTTCAGGCGCTCGACCGAGCCGGATTCCGGATGCGGCTTGACCGGCGCGAACAGGATCGAGGCCTGCCTGCCGTTCTTCCAGACATAGATGTTGACGGCATTGCCGTTGCCCTTGGTGCAGGAATGCTCGCCGAACGCTTCGCTACTGAGATCGGGGATCGCGACGTGCTTGCAGGGACCTGCGCGCTTCATCATGCCGACGGCGGTGTCGCGCGAGGTGGCGATCACCGCAACCGTCATGGTGTTGGCCTCGCGATCGAACATCATGCAGCTGCCCGCGCCGGTCCGTTGCACCGTCAGCGTGCTCGCGTCGAGAAAGCCGTCGGCGTCGGCGGCCGTGAGCCACTCGCAAGTGCCGAAGCGCTCGCTGCTCTTGCTCACGCTTGCGATGGCAATGCGCGCCGCTTCAGTGAGCGGAGCGAGCAGCGCATCGTCGGCACGCCGGCCGATCGGATAGACGGTCATCTGGAGAATGTAATCACCGGCCAAGGCGACGACCGAGGCCTCCTGGCGCTCCGCACCGGCGGCGCTCGTTCCGCGCTGACCTTCGTCGCCGACCCCAGACACCGCGCTGAGCGGCATGCGCTCACCGAGCGTCTTGACGAAGGTGGCATACAATTCCCTGGCACGGTCCTTGTCGGGATTGCGGAACACGGAGAGCATCATCGTGTCGCCGCGCCCGGCCTGGTAGATGCAGCCGCGGCCGTCCTGATTTGAGATCAGCGACCATTTGAACGCCGGCATCGCGCCGGCGAGCTCCTTGGCGCTGATGAACGGGCAGGGTTCGGCCGCGCGCGCCGGGGCAGACGCGATGGCAAGGAAGAGAGCGAGGCCGGAGAGCAGGCGACTGATAGTGGGCATGGGACGTACTTAATATCGATACGGCACGCCGCGGCGGTTGAAGATGGACACTGCTGCTTCGCCGCGGCGGCTAGATAGCGTGGTACGCGCGATTGCGCGAAGATTTCCGCCCCTCGATCAGGCTGCCGGTTTAGCTTCGCGCGCCGGAGCGATCTTGCGCAGCGTGGCACCCAGCTCGTCCTCGGCCCGTTCGAGGTCGTACTGTGTCTGGATGCCCATCCAGAACGCGGCCGAGGTGCCGAAATATCTGCCAAGCCGAAGGGCGGTGTCCGCGGTCACCGGGGTTTGCTCATTAGCCAACCGCTCAATTCGCGTGCGCGGCACGCCGACAGCACGGGCCACTGCGTAAGGCGAGAGGTCCAGGGGGCGCAGGAATTCCTCGCGCAGGACCTCTCCGGGATGAACAGGGGGAAGCTTCTTCGCCATGACCGCACGCCTTTCAATGATAATCCACGGAGGTCGGGTCAGCGCAGGGCCGTCGTCACCGCCCGTTATATTCAGCCCAGCAATCCGCCGTTTCATAGACCCGGACGGCCCACAGCTGCGGAAGGCTCGGCTTCAAGCGGTCCCAGATCCAGATCGCGATGTTCTCGGCGGTCGGGTTCTCGAGGCCTGCGACCTCGTTCAGGCAGCGGTGATCCAGCGCCTCCAGGATGTCGGCGAAGCATTTTTCGATGTCGAAGAAATCAGCGACGAAACCGGTGTGCGGATCGACCGGCCCGTCCAACTGGACCTCGACCCGGTAGGAATGACCATGCAGCCGCCGGCATCGGTGGGTCTCAGGCACGTTGGGCAGCCGATGCGCCGCCTCGAACTTGAACGCCTGCGATATCCTCATTCCGCTCCTCACACGGCGTAGCCATCCGGTCTCAGGCCCGTCTGGCGACCAGATGCTGCTTGATCCCAACCTTTCGGCGAAGAATGGCGCGCCCGGAACGATTCGAACGTCCGACCCTCAGATTCGTAGTCTGATCTTCCTTCCGAAATGTCTGCCGAATTTTGCAAACTGACTTGCAGTTGTACTCAGGAGTATCAATAGCTTCTCAGACTTTTGCAAACCGATTTTAATCGAGCCAACCTCCGCCCCTTGCCCAATTCAGGTGCCTTCAGGCCGCCGTGCCGGAGTTTAACTGCTCGTTTGCCCATCCCACCAGATCACCTGGCGCAGCACCATTGCCGCCGCTTTTTCGACGCCGGCCCCGCTTTGGGTTTCTTGGATATTAACTACGAGGTGCAGGGCAGGCCTACGAGCCCGAAGTATTCTTCTTTTCCTTAGCGCAGATCCCCACGGCGTGACCGCCGATAAAGAGGAAAGTGATGCCCTCCTTTTCGAGAGCCTCGCGTAAATCTTTTAACGTGCGCGGCTGCGCATCCCGTTTGCCGAGCTCGAACTCCTGAATTGCACGGCGAGCGACAAGCGTCGCGTTTGCGAGGTCCTGTTGTGACCAGTTTAGCCAAGCTCTAGCTGCCCGCACCTGTGGTGGCGTGACCGTCCCGGTCGTGGAAAAGTTCTCATCAACCATAGATGCGCATAGCCTCGATATTTTAAAAAGCGCCCTATTGCGCTAAAAGCGCCTTTCGGCCTATAAAGCGCGCATGGACGCCGACTGCTCAGGGGCACTTGGGTCCGCCAATAGGGAAGCCATAGCATGGAAGTCGAGTCGCACATCCACTCCGTCACAGCGGCCGCGCTGGCGCGCGCTGCCCAGACGCTCGTCACTAACGCCGTCGCCGCAGCATTCAACGAAGACCCTGTCATTGGCCCGGATCTCAGCCGGGCCATCTCGGTGGTGGGCTCTGTGGTCAAACGCCACGGTCTCCTGCTCCAGCGCACTGCCGCTCACGCGTTGGCGGCGAGCGGTCGCTTCGAGGTGCTGCTAGATGCCGAGATCCCGATCGTCGACGCAGCGAACGAGTTGCTACTCGCCCGCAACTCCACCGATGACCTGGCTCGCATCAGCATCCGGGCCGACGCCGCGGCCGAACGCATTGTCACGATGGATCTGACCGTGGTCGATGAGGAGGTGGGTTGGGCAGGCGTCTACGAGGTAAAGCGTGGCAACGGCCCGGTCGACGCCCGCACACGTCGTCCTACCGAGCACGACTTGAAGGCGGCCCGCCTGGTACTCCCCAGCTATCTGGCGAAGAGAGGGTTCAAGAACATCACGAACGTGACCGCCGGTGTCATCGACTATTACGGCTCTGCAGGCTTCCACAAAGACCTCAAAATCGGAAGGGATGAGCTGGACGCGCACTTCCACGTGCCCGTCCGCGACGCGTTGGACCAGGTCACCTCCTGCCTCCGCGCCGCGCTGCTTTCGGAGCTTCCCAACCTCTTCTCCACGGTGATCAAGGCGATCAATCGAGATAGCGCGCGGAATGATGCTGCAAGCTCTCCGGTTGGCTTGGTGCCGGATGCGGCTCCGCTCGAAGAGGCAATGACGCATTTCATCAACACCCGTCCGACAGGACCCGGGCCGCGCAAGCCGGTCTCAAACGTCAGGTTGGGGGGCTCGGCGTAGAGCCGTTTGGCAGCGGGCACGACGCAGAGGAAAGCGCGAAACGACATCAGCATGAGTAGCAAACTGAAGGACAACGAGGCAAAAGGCAGACGCTCGACCGCTTGGGACCATCCGCCCACGCGCTGGTGGCGTCGGCTCCCGCCGTCGGGCTTCCACCCCGAGGCGATCCGCGCGATGCGATATATCGCGTCGCGGATCGAATTCTTTGGCGAGCCCCGCTGGCGCGACGCAGTTGCCGGCGACGCCGAGAGCGCCATCGCCATTGTGTTGTCGATGGACCCGAGAAGGCCGTTTTCTCAGAAATTCGACGTGGCCATGAGCGTCCTCGTCGCTTGCGCTTGCGAGGGCAGCGCCAGCGCCTGCGTGGTGGTGGGCAATGTCATCCTGAATCTTCCCAGGGCCGGCAACAAGGACTCGGACCTGGCCGACGCGTGGGCGCGTCTCGCTTCGGCGACGATTCATCCGGCCCGAGTTCGACGTGAATAAGCCTTTTGGTAGACCATCGCGGCGGCGCGAGCGGGGGGCGTCTAATGCACTGGTTGGCCGCATCAAGGGCTTCGACGTCAAGCGTGACTAGAGGAGAGTACAATGAGTATGCAGCGCAGGTTTGTCGGCGACATCACCGTCCGCGAATTCCGATTGACGGAGGAGTTGCACGCCAAGGCATTACGTTGGTGGCGTAGCACCCGAGCGCACGATTTTCACGCGCCGTCGGTGGGCCAGATGAAGGCCGCCGTCGCCAACATCGCGATGCTCGCCGAGCCCCGCTGGCGCGACGCGGCCTCCGGCGATGCCGCCGCCGCAATCGCGATCGTGCTGGCGATGGGCACTGAGAACTCCCATACGCTGAAGTTCGACATCTGCATGACCGCGCTCGTCGTATGCGCCTGCGAGGGCGATGCGGCATCGTGCCTGGTGATCGCCTGGGTGCTCAGGCGGTTGCCGAAGGCGAAGACGCGCGAAAAGCGGATCGCCACCTCGTGGACCGTCCAAGCGATGCGGCCGCTCCTCTCGCGCGCTGGGCTGGGGGGCTGAGATGAGGCTGCAGATCATGAGCGACCTGCACCTCGACCATCCCGGTAGCGCGGGGCCTCCCGCGCTGGCGGAGGGCGTGCACATGGTCCTGGTCGCCGGGGACACGTGCGAAGGATTGGTAAAGGCAGTCGAACGCCTCCGCAGCGCCTATCCCACTCCGACCGAGATCGCCATGGTCTCGGGCAATCACGAGCTCTGGTCTAAGACCGTGGATTTCGGAGAGCACTGGAAGATGGGGCACTCGGCCGCCGAACGTCACGGCGTCCACCTCCTGGAGAATTCCGTCGAGATCGTGGGCGGCGTCCGTCTGATGGGCTGCAGCCTGTGGACCGACTACGAGCTGTTCGGGGCCCGGTTGCGCGAGGTGGCCATGTATACCGCGTCCCGGACCATGCTCGACCATCGCCGCATCAAGTGGTCGAGGCATCCTTGGCAGCGGTTTCGCCCTGCCGAGGCCCGCATCCTGCATCACCGGTCCCGCTCGTTTCTCGAAGCGGAGCTCGCGAAGCCGCACGACGGCCCCACCGTCTGCATCTCGCACCATGCCATGACGCTGGACGCGGTCGCGCCCGCAGTTCGGGACAACGTCATCACGGCCGCTTACGCCTCCGAGATGTCGCCCATGATCGATCGCTTCCAGCCCGACCTAATCGTGTCCGGTCACACCCACTATGCAATGGATCTGCGCCGCGGCCGGACGCGCCTCCTCAGCAATCCTGCGGGATATCCAGGAGAGATCCGCTCCTTCGACCCGACGTGCACCGTCGACTTGCCCATTTCGTAGCCGCGCGATGCAAGCCGCGAGATGATTTCTGAAGAGACAGAACCGATGACCATCTTCCCGCATCCTAACCATTTATCGACGCGCGGTCGCAGGCCGACGTACGAAATGCGGGCATTGGAAGCTGGTCGTGTCGTCGCCTCAAGGGGAGCGCAGCCGTGAGCCATGACGACGAAAAATCCGACGCGCACAAAGGCGGGGGCTTCTCCCGCTTGGCCGGACTCAGCGCGATCGCACATGAACATCTGGAACAGTCGGACGATTTCGAGGACGATGCGGGCGACGACGAAGCCACGCATTCCGCGAAAGACGCTCTTCCCGAGTCGGTCACGCCGCGCGAGACGCTGGTCTCTGCAGCACTCGAAGCGGCGCTCGCGCCTGCCGTCAAGCAAGCGCTGAAATCTCCCGCCCCTCGGGCGCTCGTGATTTCGGTCCCTTCGTCCGACTGGATTGAGCCTCTGCGAAATCTTTTTTTCCAGCGCCCTTTTGGACGGAAGTGGACCTGTATTGCCCGGGACGGGTCCGACCGCCGAGGGCACCAACCGTCCCGCGGGAACGCGGAGGCGGCCACCGCCCTCGCCGCTGGCGCATCGGTTGTCGGCATCGCCGTGGCTCCAGAGCAGGTCCTTCCCTCCACGCTCATCGGTGCTGCCGATTTCCGGCTGATCCTGAAGTTCGGAAAGGACGTCGTTGAAGACGCGATCCGCAAGATGTTCGGCATCACCGCACAGATCGATCCACGCGATCTCGTCGGTCTCGATCTCGAGGACGTGGTAGCCGCCATGCGGCGCGGCAGCACCGGCCAAGAAGTCAAGTCGCGCTTGTCGTCCGCGGCAAAGACGCGCCTCGGACAGACGGGCGCGGACGATGCGCCGCTTCTTCAGACGGCCGTCGAATACGGCGCCGCCAGGGATTGGGCGTTGGCTCTCGCCCGCGACCTGCGCGACTATCGCGCCGGCGTCTTGCCCTGGAGCGCGGTCGACCGGGGTGCCGTCTTCCATTCGGCGCCGGGCATGGGCAAGAGCGTCCTCGCGAGGAGCATCGCCCGCGCCTGCGAAACGACGCTGGTCGTCGGAAGCGTGGGCGAGCTCTTCGCCTGCAGTTCCGGTTATCTCGATGGCGTGATCAAAGCCCAGCGCGAGCTCTTCGCGAGGGCCGTCGCGGCAGCCCCTTCGATCCTATTCCTCGATGAGATCGACGGTCTTCCTTCCAGAAAGTCCTTGAGTGATCGGAATCGCGACTGGTGGATGCCGATCATCGAGGACTTCATGTTGCTGCTGGACGACGCCACGAGCGCGCGGCGCGAGGGCGTGGTCGTCATCGGTGCGACGAACCGGATCGAGGCCGTGGACAAGGCGATTTTGCGACCGGGCAGGCTGGAGCGGGCCATCGAGATCACTGATCTCAGTCCGGAAGGCATCCTCAACGTCCTCAAGTTTTATGTCCGGGACGATCTGCCGGAGAAGGATATCCGTGCGGCCGCGCGAATGCTGGATGGCGCCACGCCGGCGGAGATAATGGAGACGGTGCGGAGCGCGCGCCGCACCGCACGAACCGCCGAACGGAAATTCTCCATCGACGATCTCAGGCTTGCCATCATGCCGGCCACCACCATTCCGCCGGCGGTACTCAAGCGCATCGCTATCCACGAAGCAGGCCATGTCGTCGTCGCCATTGTTCTCGGCCTTGGCAGGGTCAGATCGGTCAGGATCGGCTTGCGTCAGGGCGCCGGAGGGATGACAAGCATCGACCCCGATCGGCGCGATCTCGAGACGCGGAAGTCGATCGAAAGTCAGGTATTGGGCATCCTGGGCGGGCGCGCCGCGGAAATCGTGCTGCTCGGTGCGCCTTCGGCCGGAGCTGGTGGAAGCGAGCGGTCCGATCTGGCGCTTGCGACGCGCTTCTTGGCGAGCATGGAGCTCTCGTTCGGATTGGGAGACGACGGCTTGGCCTTCCTTGGCGATGCAGACGCCGCTATCGAGGAGGTGCGGCTCGACCGGGCCGTCCGACAACGGGTCGACGAAATGCTGCGGCGGTTGCAGGCGCGGGTCTGCAAAATCGTAGAAGAGCGCCGCAACCAGGTCGTGGCCGTCGCCGACGCGCTCATCGAGAAGGGCTTCCTCTCGGGAGAAGAGATCGAGAAGATCCTGGCCGGCAGGTGCGCCGACGAAGGAGACAATCTCGACGCGGTCGACACCGGGAGCATCCCGTCGTGATGCATGAAATGCTACAGCTCCAAGACCTGGAGAAGCTCGCCGCGGTGCTCGAGAGCAGCGGCGAGTACCGGATCCTCAGGCGATTGCGTCTGGCGAACCCTGCTCCGCCACCTGCCGGAGTGATATTGCGGCGGGGCGTGCTGGTGGACGTCGAAACGACTGGCCTGGATGCCGCCACGGACGAGATCATCGAATTGGCGATGCTCGCCTTCGACTACTCGGCGGATGGTTCGTTCGTGGCGCCAGCGGATTCGTTCGACCAGCTTCACGATCCCGGTCGACCGATTTCGGCCGAGGTCACCCGGTTGACCGGCATCACCGCCGAAATGGTAGCCGGACGAAGGATCGACGTCTCCGGAGCGGGCGCGTTCATCGCAGATGCGGCTCTCGTGATCGCTCACAACGCCGCCTTCGATCGCAGATTCTGCGAACGGCTACTTCCGTCGTTCGCGGCGAAGCCCTGGGCCTGCTCGCTTCGCGAAGTCGATTGGACGTCCGAGGGTTTCGAGAGCGCGCGCCTGTCGGCCCTCGCCGCCGGCCATGGTCGCTTCTTCGATGGCCATCGCGCCCTGCACGATTGCGAGGCCCTACTCGACGTGTTGTCCAGACCGCTGCCGCGCACCGGAAGCCCGGCTCTCCGCGTCCTTCTGGAGTCCGCTCGTCGCCCGCGCTGGCGCCTACGCGCCGATCGCGCGCCGTTCGCGTCCCGGCAATGCCTCAAGGAGCGGGGCTACCGGTGGGAAGCAGGCAAAGGGACAGCCCGGGGCGCTTGGTGCACCGAAGCCCATCAAGAATCCTTCGAGGTTGAGTGCGAGTTCCTCCGGACCAACGTTTATCGGCAGACGGCGCCACCGATTCACGCCCGGTTGCTGACGGCCTACGAGCGCTATTCGCTGCGGGCCGACTGAACCGGGCCGGCGAACATCGAAATATTCTTGGTCGCCTCTCTGCGTCGAGAACTCCTTCAGGAACTCCGGCGCAATGACGATCAATGCTTAATAGGCGAGCATATCCCCCGCCTCATGCCTGGACACACGAAGGTCGTCGACAAAGCGCCCGGCCGTCGATTTCCGGTCGATTTAGCATCTCGCTCTCCGGACGCCGAGCTAAGGTCGATTTCGGGTACCGACGGATTGGAGGCAGCCGCTCGGACCCTTATCCGCACGGGAGCATGAAACCGGTCCGAGGCGACCGACGACCGCATCCACCGAAAAGAGGTCTCTTCGTTCGTACCGCTCTCGCGCATCTCCCAGCTCGAAAAAGAAGCTCTTGAAGCGCTTGCCAATCCGCTGCGGGGCCTTGCCACCGGCCTCGCCGTCTGAGATCGCGAATTCAGGAAGGTGCGACTCGGCAAATTCCAGCCGGGGCGGTCGCTGCGGCGGGACAGACAGGAGATCGAAACCGAACGATCCGTGACGGCTGTGGACCTCGTACGGCGAGGATTGAACATGCGACCTACGGTTTAGGAAACCGTTTCATGCGTAAGGATGTCAATGGGTTAGTCGTGTCGTGTTGCAGATGTGTTGCTTGAAGCAGCGAGAGGGCGAAACGAGCATCAAATTTGTAGCCTGGGCGCGGCGGCGCTCAGGAGCGTACCTCAGCTATTAACTGCCTTCGACCGGTCGACGTTGGCGGAGAGAATGGGACTCGCCTAGATCTGGGCCACCCTGGGGACAAAGGACGAACGCCAAGACCGACGTCAAGATCGGCGCCGTCGACGCTCCCATCGAGGCCGAATGGTCCCGCCTGCGTGCCGGGGCTACCCGGGCGGCGAGCCCGGCGGAGGCGTTCGTGCTCGAGCCTTTCAAACTCACCCATCAGGACCTGCACGCCCTCCACAAGGAGGAACACACCCGGATCCGGGACTACTGGATGAAGGAGCCACCGACCGGATTGGCCAGACCGCCGACGACGAATTGCTCGAGCTGGATGCCATCGGCCTGCTGCAGGACGGCGGGTATGAGGTTTCGCCGGCCGACGTCGCGCACCTGATGCCGCCCCTGACAAGGCCAGGCGGGAGGCCCTCTCGGACGTCGAACACGCCCGGGTCGGCGAGTACGACAAGATCGCCAATCTGGCGAATATTCCCGCGCGCACGGTCCGGCGCTGGACATCATTGCCGCGTTCGAAGACTACGCCAGGGAGCGCGGGCTAAAAGGGGGGAAGCGCCGGACGCACGGCAACCCGCTGGCGGCCCAAAGTCAAGGAGTTCTGCGACTTCGTCCGCCACCGCGATGTGAAGCGGATGAAGACTTTGGATGGTTACCATTGGGTCGACCATCTGATCGAAAATCACGTGCTCGAGACAGCATCCGAAAGGTCTGACTCGCGACGCTGTTCGCGATGGCGGGCTTCACGATCAAGCGCCGCAAGCTCGATCAGAATCCCTTCCTCGGTATCCGCGTCCGACGACGACAAGCCTGACGACGAAGAGCAGCAGAAGCCTCCGCGGAAGGGTTTCACGCCACAGGAAGCCAAGCGCGTCCTGACGGTGACATTCGTGGCGCCGAGCGATTTCATTTCGGTCGAGATGGCCGCGGCACGCCGCTGGCTACCATGGCTCTGCGCCTGCAGCGGCGCGCGCGTGAACGAACTGACCAGCCAGCCGACTGATCGCCCAGATCTTGTTCTTCATCGGTATGAGCCTAATGCCTATATCTGGGCGGCATCTCCCCGCACCGCGTTGATGGCGTCTAGTGCGGGGTTTCGACGCGTTGCTTTCCATATCTCAGTGGTAAGCCCGCAAAGACGTTCGGCTATTCAGGGCCGATCCTCGGTCCCGTGCTTCGGTTTCGGCGGGGCGGCGTCGAGATGAGCGTCCGCAACGAGCTCGGCGTTGCAACCACGGTCCACTGGCACGGCCTGCTGGTCCCGGGGCATGCCGATGGCGAGCCTCAGCGAAAATCGAGCCGGACGCGACCTTGGCGACCCATGCTCTCGATGACCAGCCGGCCGCGACGCTCTGGTATCATCCTCATCCGCATCACGCGCGCCGTCGACAAGGCCGTGACCGAGCTTGGCGGCATCGACATCCTCATCAACAGCGCGGCGATCGGCTATTATGGGCCGATCACCGAGCTGGACCTTGGCGAGTACCAGAAGCTGATGGACGTGAACGTGCGCGGGCCGATGCTGTTCGCCAAGGCTGTCATCCCGCACCTTCACGCAGGCGGCCGCATCGTCACCATCGGCTCCGGCCTCGCCGAGCGCGTTCCGTTTCCGGGCATCACGGCCTACGCCGTTTCGAAGGCGGCGCTGACCGCGTTCACTCGCGGCCTGTCACGCGAGCTTGGGCCGAGCGGCATTGCCGTCAACCTGGTGCAGCCCGGCTCGACCGACACGGATGCGAACCCCGCGGACGGCGACACGGCCGACTTCCAGCGGGGCATGACGTCGTTGGGGCGCTACGCCGAGCCACGCGAGATCGCCAATGCAGCCGTTTTCCTGGCAAGTCCGGCGGCCAGTGTTACAGGCGCGATCCTCAACGCCGACGCGGGCGCCCTCGCCTAACGGTCATCAGCGGCGAATTTTTCTTCAACAGTCACGCGAAACGTGACGCGACCTGTCCACAACGCATAGGAGAAACCGATGTCCACTCGCGAGCCGATCTTCCCGGCCCAGCGCCACGCCCTCTATGACCAGCATCGCTACTCGGCGGCGATCAGGTCCGGCGACCTGCTGTTCGTGTCCGGACAGGTTGGCAGTCGGGAAGACGGCTCGCCCGAGCCGGTGTTCGAGAAACAGGTCCGGCGCGCCTTCTCAGGTCTGTTCTGGCAGCGGCCGACTGCACCTTCGATAACGTGGTCGACGTGACGACCTTCCACACCGATCCCGAGGCGCAATTCGAAACGGTGATGAAAGTCCGAACCGACGAGACCGGCGAACCGCCTTTCCCGAACTGGACGGCGGTCGGCGTGACATGGCTTGCCGGCTTCGAATTTGAAATCTCGTCCGAAAAGCAGCTCCGCGCGTGCTTCGGCTCAGCTGTTCAGTCACATCATTCAAAAGCAGGCGAGTTCGCCTTCGAGAAACAGAAGCGGGCGATCTTCCAGTCGCCGTCATCGCTCCTTTTCAAAATGAATAGCTCCTGCCCTACGTTGGCCGCGCGCCGGCCAGTAGCAAGCGAAATTACATAGCCGGACGAGCTAGTCCGAACGAACACCCAATCCGGCGCCATCTGCATTATCTCTTCGACATGTATTTCAACGCCGAAGGTCATCGACAAAAATAGGCAATTGTAGGCACCCTGAACAGCTTGGGCGCCCACAGAGGCGGGGCTATGCTCCGGCATATAGACGATGTCGGAGGCAAATAGAGCCATGATCTTCTCAACGCTCGAAGTATTTAGTGCCGTCTCATAGCACTGCAACAACCGCGCAATCTTCTCATCCGCGCCCACGCAAGCCATGCATTCACTTCCCTGTTAGTTCGCCACCGTATCAACGTACACGGCTCCAATCTCAATGATAGGATCAAGGATTGCGCTACTGTGTAGCCGTTCGTGCAACGGAGCAGACTAGACTAGCGGACCAATGCTGGAAGCCGGCAGAGAACGAGAGAGAGCCAAGGTGAGGTTGATGGGTCGCGCGCAAGCGCTTCTGCTCGGCCAAGAGCTGGCCGACACGCCGACCCCCTCTTCGAGACCGCAGGCATTGTTGCGCCGAAGCCGTCGATGGGTCCCCCGACGTAGACCGAACGCTCGCATCACGTCTGTTATTCGTTAAATCAACGGCGCCTTCGAAGAGACGTGATGGCTAACGATTCTCCAGTCGCCGTCTTCCAGCACGATTACCCAGGTTATCTTGAGGGACAAGCTTATGGCGCCTCGATCTACCTCAAAAGACGCTATACCAGCGACATTGACCAGGTCGGGACCGACCTGTTCGGAAACGACGTCGCTGAACTGAACGGCAGACGTCGACCACCTCGGCAATCTTACGAAGTAGGCCGCAACACCGGATCTCCCTCGATACAGTTCCGGGTTCGATCCGAAGAACAGCGCATGCCTCGAATAGAGCGTGGAAAGCGCGGCAGCGTCCAGTGTCCTAAACGCAGCCGTCCATTTTGCGATCATGTCGAACGCGATGTCGTCGGCAGCGGTTGGCATCAAGTATCCCATCGTCTTGAACGGCTTCAGCGCTTAACCGTTTCCATCAGCACTTCCGTGCGCGGAGCAAACATCAGCTTTGCGGTGCCGACCGACCAGCTCGTCGCTTGCCGCTCTGTCTGAACCTCTGCGAGTCATTCGTATCGGCTTCACCCACGCCCAGTCACGTTTCGCGTATCCGACACCAAGCGACATCAATGGCGAAATGGGGGAGCCGGCGAACACTCGATCGGAAACGCAAATTCAGCTCTCGCGACCGGGCCGCCGGCAGCGAAATCATGGTGCCCGACTTGCTGCTTCCTCCGGGGCTTTCGGCCGCGGGTCGCCATGAAAGTTCGGCGTCGCTAGGCAACCCGGCCGCGGCGCCTCGCGATGACCCGGTGCATTTAACGAAGGTTAGCGCCCGAAAGCTACGCATTGCATAGTCTTGCACTTCTCAGAGCGGGCAGTCCGGCTGAAACGCCGCCGGTCTCTTTTCAACGAGAGCCGCGAGGCCCTCTTTCACTTCCGGCCCTGTAAAGCCCATGAATTCAAGAGCCAATGATGCATCGAACGTCGGCCCAGCCTGGCGCAGCCAATTGTTGAGGGCGTACTTCGTCCAGCGAATGGCACTCGGCGGCCCTGCAGCGAGACGGCCGGCGACTTCCACCGCCTTTTCATCCAGCTCGCCGTCCTCGCAACACATCGATACGACGCCGATCCGCTCCGCCTCTTCGCCCAGAAGCTGGTCGCACAGCAGTAGATAATATTTCGCCTTGGCCATTCCGCACAACAGCGGCCACACTATCGCCGCGTGATCGCCCGCGGCCAACCCCAACTTCGTATGTCCATCGATGATGCGAGCTGTTTTGGTAGCGATGGAGATATCTGCCAGCAAGCCGCAGGCGAGCCCCGCGCCGACCGCTGGCCCCCTGATTGCGCTGACGATAGGCTTGGAGCAGTTGATGACGTTATAAACTATGTCTCGGGCTTCCTTCCAGTTACGGATGCGGGTGTCGTGATCGCCGATGATCCGCTCCATCATCGCGAAATCGCCCCCCGCCGAGAAAGCCTTGCCGGCACCCGTCAGGATCACGGCAGAAACACCTGGGTCGCTGTCGATGTCCCGCCAAATGGTACCCAGTTCGCCGTGCATCTTCTCATCGGCGGAGTTCATCTTGCCGTTCGACATCGTAACCCTGAGGACCCGCGGCTGCGGCCAGTCGAACTGAAGCCGCGTATACTTGGCGTAGCGATCATCTGCCTGCCCAGCCAATGTTTCGTCGCTCATCTGGCTCTCCTCGACTCTTGAATGGCCGCCGCGCTCTGCGTTTCATAGCGTCACCGAAACGCACCGATGCTGCGAATATCTCAGTTCGTCAACGACGAATTCAGTCATATTGGGCTTCAAACCGCATATGAGTTTCTTGAGAATACTTTTCTGATTTGACGCCCTTCTGCGAGCGGGTATCGTGGGCGGGTGTCTTGCGTCTCTTTTCTCGGCGGCTGCCGAGACACGGTAGTGACTTGTTCGGCAGGGCGACAACCAACTAGGTCGATGGCTTTGTCCCGGCGGACGGCGTCTGACTGTTCGATCCCACCTTGGCTATCCCGATGGCGGTCGGCTTACTTGCGTGGCATCGGCAGAACCTAGGGAGCTCGGCCGGATGCCACGCAACTTATAGAAGCCCGCGAGCCTCAATTTTCTCCGTAATAAGTCCCGAAGTACTTGACGGGGGACCAGCCCGGGAGGACGGCGGGGAGTTTCGGAGATAGGCCGCTATAATCCTGCGCGCCAAAAACAACCCTTCCGTCCAGGATGGTCAGAACAGAAGATATCGATTTGATCTGATCCTCCGGAACGGAAAAGAAGTCTTTATCGAGAATAGCGAAATCCGCGAGATTGCCCGGCGCGACCAGCCCCATTTCGGATTCCGTATTCATGAACCATGCTGCGCCATTCGTGAACAGCTTAAGCGCTTCATCACGAGAAAGACGATTGTCCTTGGCGAGAATTTCCGATCCGGAAACGGACTTACCGGTCACCATCCAGCTTATGCCGATCCAAGGATTGAACGAGGCCGCGCGAAAGGCGTCGGTGCTCATGGCCAGCGGGATTCCGCTGTCGACGAGCATCCGCAGACGCGGGGTCTGCAGAGCCACCTCGCGGCCGTGGCTTTTGATGAAAGCATCTCCGTGCAGCGCCATCTTGTGGTCGAGCGCAATGCCGCCGCCCAGTTTCTTTACCCGTTCGATGTTTGCCGGACTGATCGTCTCCGCGTGTTCGATGCTCCACCGCAAACCCGCAAGCGGAATTTCTTCGTTCAACTTCTCCAGAGCATCGAGAAAGGGAGTGATATTCTCGTTGTAGCTGATGTGCTCGCGGAAGGGCATGCGTCGCTGGACCAGCTTCCGAACGTCCTGCTCGACCAAGCGCCGCATCCTCTCGGGGTCGACTATGATCGCAGGACGATCGAAATTCTCGTGATCGTGGACTTCCGCCTGCAAGACCTCGCCGGCGCCACGGTATTCATGGCCATGGGCAAGGGTGGGATAGAGGTTCTGACCGGCGCTCATCGGCGCCGTTTTCGTGATCGCGTCCAGCTGCGCATCCACCATATTCACCGGGGTACCGCCATCGCCGAGTTGAAGGACCACAAACGGCATGCGCACGTTTAGACGGTTCTCCCGAGCCAGACGGTCCACGATCTCCGCAGCCCTAGGGTACCCCCATCTGCTGCCATTATCGATTATCGAGGTGACGCCGAATCGGTTCAGGCCATGAATGCTATAGACCAGCGAGCTTACCTCTTCGTCGGGGGTCAGCTGCGGAACCAGGGTCTCCAAGGCCACGAAGGTCCAAGTGTTGCCGTAGACAACACCGGTGGGATTTCCGTTTTTGTCCTTTTCCCATTCGGTGTCCGGCAATTTAGGAAACCGATCGGTGCCAACGCCAAGGGTCTCGATGGCCTGCTTGTTCAAGAAAGCACGGTTGTAGGCATACTGCACGATGAGGGGCCGGTCTGGCACGGCCTTTCCCAGTTCCTCTAGCGTAGGAAATCGATTTTCCTCGAATTGAAAAGGCGACCAGCCTCCGATCACCTTGACCCATTGCCCCTTTGGAGTGCGTGCGGCCTGCTCGCTCAACATGGTCAACGCCCGCTTCAGCGTCGGCACGCCATCCCAACGGATGTTGTAATTATAGCCGCTGTCATTGAGCACGTGGATATGAGCATCGATGATCCCGGGGATGAGCCTTCGGCTGTGCGCATCGATTACCTTGGTCTCGGAAGTTCTCAGGCCAAGAATGTCTGCATCGGCTCCAACGGAATAGATACGGCCTTTCTTAACGGCCAAGGCCGACGCTTCGGGCTGCCCGCGATTGCCGGTGAATATCTTTGCGTTGAAGACGATCAGGTCAGCGCCAGGATTATCTTTCGTGGATTGCGCCTGAATCGCGGAGAACGGAGCGATCGCCATCAACGCGATTAGTAATTTTTTGATCATTTTACACCTATTCGGCCGTTCAAAGTCGTTTGGCCTCGCTAGACGGTAGCCGTCATTGCGAGTTCTTCGTCGCAGGAGCAGGATGGCGTGCATCGACGTCTGCAGTTTGCCGATTCGCAATTCGCCGCGATCGGCTACTTGCTCAAGCCTCGGTGCGCGCTCAGCCCAATTTCCCGCGCTGAAAAGCGCCGCCCAGTCCTCGCACCGTTATCAAGAGTTGGCTCGTTAGAAGACACCCGTCCTTATGACGATGCCTGAGTTCGCAGTACCATTGCGGTCCGTTAGACGGTAGTTAGTCGCGGCGGTACACTGTGTCTCGAAACTGGGAACGAAAGGGTATGCTCTCGGGAGAAAATGGATCGCGAAGCTGTCTTTGAACAGGCTGCGGCCGAGAACTGGGCGTACCATCAGCACGCGAGTGTCGCAGCGATTCAATCGCGACGTCATTCGCCCGCGGTCCTACCGAGACGCCGCGCGCAACGACGAGATAGGCGACGCGCGCCTAATGGGGAGTCGTTTATCATGCCAGTTCTGCGGCGAGCGCAGCTGAACTCAACCTACAGTCAGTCCGTTGGGCCCGGACTCTCATAGCAGCCACCGGACCTGCGTACACCGACAACAGGGCGCTCCTGTCGAATTTCGGATCTCGCGCAGCCCACGCTCCATATTGCGGCGTTCCAGCATCAGCGACACAGTTTAGCAATCCCTCCCACTAGTTTGCAGACTGGAGGCAACATAAGGTCCCGTATCCATCAATCGACCAACAGAAGAAAAAACTCATGAAAAAGCTGGCAAAGTCCGCACATGCAGCCGCAGAAGCGGCTTCGGTCCAACTCGAAATCGAAAAGGTGCTGCAGGACTACGAGAAAGCGCTGAACTCTTCGGATACCGATTCAGTTTTGACCCTGTTTGCAACTGACGGCGTATTCATGGCTCCCAACAATCCTTCGACGGTGGGAACCGATGCTATCCGGGCTGCCTATAATGGCATCTTCCAGACGATCACTTTCGATACCGAGCTTACCGTCGAGGAGGTCGTGCAGGTCGCTCCAAATTGGGCTTTCGTGCGAACGAGCTCGAACGGGCACGTGACCGTGAAAGCGATCAAACAACGGGTTCCCGATGCCAACCACGAGCTGTTCATTTTCCAAAAGGCCAAGAAGGGTCATGACGACGCGTGGAAAATCGCGCGCTATTCCTTCGCGACGACGCTTCCACTTTCTCGTTGATCGCGCGCGTCGCTCGCCAGGCGATGAGCTCGCTGGACCGGCCTGAGCGGAATTTTGGCATCTACAGTGGCGTCAGTGGATCCGGGCCGAAAGGCACGGTTCATGCTCGGGCCACCACGGGTACGAGCTCGAAACCGCTCGATGCTATGCGCATTCTTGGCGACGATTGGTGCCAAGTTGACGACCTTGTTCAGCGCCAGAGCTTTTCGTAGCGCTGATTGCTTCGTGATGGCCGTCATCGGCAGCTCATTCGGTCTCATGCATGATCCTCTGATTCCATCTCGGTCCTCTCTTGCCGACATCTACGTTCTTAGTCGGCATTCGACATGCGCAATACGACTTGGGGCTGGGTCCCGGTCGGGCTACATACTTGTACCGAGGGGTCTGGAGCGCCGTCTTATCTAAGGCTCGCCACGCCAGTGGGCTGGAGTTCGCAATCCGCGGCATCGCCACCGCTTTCCTGCTGCGTACGCGTCATTCCCGCTTGGCAACCTTGAAGGGCACTTCTTGTCGGAGATCCCGCGACGGTCGCGGTAAGGATCCGGCGCGCCAACAGGGTCCTTGGCTGACTCTCAAGGGTCACGTTTCAGATGAGTACGACTTCCCTCCAACGGCCGCAACGAAGCGCCCGAGCGAACTTCTGGGCACTGCTGTGGGTCCGCTCGTTCGGTCACACCGCGCAATTGCATGGAGCAGGCGATGCCTGCCTAGCTTGGTTCAAGCGAACGTCGAACAGCGCCGGCGCGAACTCCAATAGCTTCGACGTCGGCCGAGAACCGCCTTGCGGGAAAGCGCCCTTTCGACCATTTAGGACCGGTCGATCTCGCAGCAATCTAGGCGAACCGATTGGGCTCTGCATCCACCGCAGCGTCCTGCTCCTGCCCAAAACATTCGATCAACAACTCCGTGAGCAAGCGTATTTTCCGCGACGGCTCTTGCTGCCCTGGGGGCCGAACGACGTAGATCGCGGCGGGCGCGACCGGATAGCGTGTCATGACGGGCACGAGCGCTCCTGAAGCAAGATGCTCGGTCATGAGTCCGTCGGGGAGCACAGCGACGCCTATTCCCGCAAGAGCTGCGGCGACCAGAGCCACTCCATTGTCCGCCTTGAATCTGCCGCGGGGATTAATCGAAATAGTTTCGTCACCACTGACAACGTACCACGCTTCGGTCCCCTGCATCAGCGCCTCGTGCTTGAGAAGCTCCTCAGGGGTCTCCGGCGCTCCGTACTTTTCGATGTAGTCCGGGCTCGCGACAAATCTTGCGTTAATGGGACCGATTCGACGTGCAAGCAAATTTGAGTCCGGCATATGGCCAACCCGAACGGCGCAATCGAATCCCTCTGCGATTAAATCCACGAACCTGTCGCTATAGCTCGCCTGAATATGAAGTTCCGGGTGACGCCGCGCCATTTCCGCGAACACCGGAGCAAAGTGAATCGGGCCGAAAGACAGCGGAGCGGCTATGCGCAATCGACCAAGGAGATTGCCCGTTGGCAGGATCGTCTCCTTTGCCTGATCGATCTCGGCACAAACCCTGGACGCGTAGTCGCGAAACGAAATCCCGGCTTCCGTCAAACCAGCGCCTCGCGTCGTACGGGCCATCAGTTGGACGCCAAGGCTCTCTTCCAACCGCGTGAGCCGCCTGCTGACAATAGACTTGGAAACCCCAAGCCGGTTCGCAGCGAGGGTAATGCCACCCGCATCGGCAACTTCAACAAATGTCCGCAAGTCATCGATTTCCAAAGCGCTAGTCCGTTCCTGATTTCACGACAGAGTGTTCTAATCCGTGAGCGACACTCAACCTCGTTCCTATTGCGACAGAGTTTAACAACAAATGATCCTACTGGACTGTTGGCAATGCTGACAATACCAACAGCATCGCTGGTGCCGCGGCGAAAGCTCCGCGCTGGGATATTTTCAGCGTTTCTCTATCGATTTCACGGCTTGGCACTCTCGGTCGAAGCGTGTCACGCGTGCGACCTCGCACCGTGGGCTGCGGGAGGCTTGGCGTTCACGCCGTTGCCAAATCAGGGACACAGCGTTCCTGGAGAGTGAACTATCGGCCTCTACGCAACATCGTTAGCTTGTCTAGACTTCACGACGCTCGCCCATCCGCTGCTCGCAGGCTCGCTTCGATATCCATCAGTGGAGAAGCGTCGCCCTGACTTTTTCGATAATGCAACCGGAGTTCCATGGTGTTAGTGAGGGTTTGCGATGCTCTCGGCGGTTGCCGCCTAATCTATGCCCCGCTGACAAGCCGCCGGCGTCTCAGCTTTATGAGGATCGATTTGAGTACGCTGCGGCAGCTGGCTTACTACACCACGGCAGCGCTGATCATAGCCTTCGTCACCGCGCTTGGCGGCTGCTCGCGCCGGCCGGGGCCGTCGGTGCTCGACCCGGTTTCGGGCTTTAAGGCTACGAAACTGGTGAATGTCTACGTTGCGAGCACCCGTGCTGCGCAACCGGAAGCGGCGGTACCCCTTGCCGAAGGTGGGACTGCAGCACCCACTTACTTTCGCTATGCGATCTCGATCCCGCCCAATCACAGGCCGACCGAAATCGAATGGCCGATCGACGTGCCTGATCCAACGAAGCATTTTTCCGTCCTTTCGGCCGAGCGCCTCAACGAAGAGAGCTTGCTCGCGAAGATCGGCGAGGCTGCTGCTCACGGCGAATCACTCGGTTACGATGTCGGAATCTTCGTTCATGGGTACAACAATAGTTTCCAAGAATCGTTGTTCCGGACCGCCCAGCTCGTTGCCGACTCAAATGCAGGTCGCTCGGCCGTTCTGTTCTCCTGGCCATCGAAGGCCGAGCTCACCGGCTATATCGCCGACAAGGACGCGGTAACTCTCGCGCGCGACGCGCTCGCCCACGTCGTAACACGGGTCGCCGCCGACCGCGGAGTAAAGGGCGTGAAGCTTGTCGCTCACAGCATGGGATCTTGGCTGACAATGGAGGCCGTCCGGCAAATTCGCATTGCGTCGGACATCCGAACTCTCGAAAAAATAGATGATCTAACCCTCGCAGCGCCCGACATAGACACCGAGGTTTTCCTTCAACAACTGCGCGTCGTCGGCCGCCTCCGCTCGCCCGTCACGGTGCTGGTCTCCAAAGGAGATCAGGCGCTATCATTTTCTCGATTTCTCGCCGGAGGTCAGCTCCGCGCCGGCGCCGCTGACATAGACGACCCTCGCGTCATCGCGGGGGCCGAGGCCGCGAACGTCCGCGTGATCGACATATCCAGGCTTGCCACGTCGGAGGGAGCCGGTCATGACGGCTTCACGGCTTACTCGGCTATTTACGGTCGGCTTCAAACAAGCGGCGACGGCCCGATAGCTTCGAGTGTCGGTGCGGGAGTGTACGCTCTCGATGTGACTGACAGGCTAAAACCTTTGGATGCCCGCCTCGAGCATAGAGCGGCAACCGCACAGTGAGCTTGCAGCACATGGCTTCCGACATGATTGAAGGGCGCTGGATGGGGATTAGTTTACCGCGCCACCTGTTCAGAAGCTTTACGGCGCTCCGACTATCAACAACTGCCACACGGATCACACGAAGCGCTTTACCGTCATCTCCTCCAAATCGAATTCTTGCTCGATCGCATGCAGCACGATGTCATAGATTTGATCATCACGATGCACCCGCAACAGTTCTCGCCGGCCGGCGGAAATTGCCGCTATTAGGATGGCGGTGAAGTGGTCGGCGCGGTGCGGCGAAAACGCCAATTTTCTTGGCCGCGATACCGGACGCGTCGTTGACCAGGCTTCTCCGTCCAGCAACACCATCACTCGTCGAGGCAACGGCAACTTCCGCGGTATATGGCCGCTACGGCGTCTGACGGCAGGACGATCGCACCTGGAGTGAAGCGGGCTCCGCATGGCAGGTTTAGTTGCACCAGGTGCGCAAGCATTCCGACGACTAGCGTCGTTAAGACAACGGCACCCACGGCGAGTTGCATTGTGATTCCGGGGCGCTACGGGGCCATCGGTCTGTTCGGTCGCTTCGTGGTACGCGGAAATCCCGCCAGGCCGTGAACCATGCGCTGGCCATCAAGAGTGGTGGCAGGAAAAGAACGAGGACCAGATCGGGATCCAGCTCAATATCCGGAGCGCCTGGAATCATTGCGAGACCGATTCCCACGGCAATCAGCGCCGCGGGCCCGAGCAAGCCATAGTCTTTGAGCGAGCATCTCAAGAACGACGATCATAGCGATCAGTAACATACATTCTCAAAGCGCGTGACGGAGGACATTTCTTCCTTGTTTGGTCGCTGGCGATCCGGAAATCCGGTCGGAAGTTGTAGACGGGGCGACGCCTTCAGCCAATTAAGATTGTGCCCTCCTTCGGTGGAAGTGGTTGCTCGGATACGCCGGTTGAACCGGCAATATAGCGAAATGGTCTCGCGGCGGCAGTTCTAGACGGTAGATTTTGCGTTCCAGTTTTCGGGACACAGAAACTCACATACCGCGGCTACCACATGTCGTTGCAACGCGATACCGACCTTCGAGGGTGTCGTAGGAGTTCAGGCCCCTCGGCATCATGAGTCCGGCCGTCTCTGTGGGACGGGCCGAGACTTGCTGGTCTGATCCTGCGCTCGAAGGAGGCGATTATGACGATCTCGAGCCCTGCGCGGGACCTCAAGATTGAACGGGCTGCCATTTTGCTCAACTACTCGCTCCCGCCTTCCCGCGTTCGCGTTCAAAACCACTGGCGCAATGCCTCCAGGACGACGTCGTTGACGGCCGCGACCAGACGCCGGATCTTCGTCGGCTTTTTTTTATTCGGTTTGAGTTTGTTTCCGACTGACGCGTGGGCAGAGGCGGCTTGCCCATTTTCTCCCCCCTATGCGTTGCTTCGTCAGGACGAAGATTACAGTTATCTTCGCGACGCCAGATGCAAACGTGATGTCATCGATTCTATCAAGTTCATTCCACTGAACAACCGAAGCGATCAGTATCTGACGCTCGGTGGTGAGTTGCGGGAATGGTACGAGGGCTTTCGGAACGCGAATTGGGGAGCGGGGCCGCAGGACCGCGACGGCTATCTGCTTCAACGCTTGTCGGTACATTCGGACTGGCATCTCGACGATGGTGTTCGCCTATTTGGCCAACTTTCCAGCGCCAGGGTCGAAGGTCGCGATGGAGGTCCTCGTCCGGTGGATGAAGACCGGCTGTGGCTTGAGCAAGCTTTTGCCGAGTTCGACGTGCCCTGGGTGTCCGGCGGGGATGCCGCGATCCGGCTCGGTCGGCAGGAGTTTCAGTTTGGATCCGGTCGATTTGTCGACGTTCGCGAGGGACCGAACGTCCGGCGGGCGTTCGACGGGATCTCCGGAGTTTTCGACATAGGGACTTGGCATACGACGGCTTTCATCACGCAACCTGTGCGGAATCGTCCGCAAGTCTTCGACGATCCGACGGACACGCGAACCACATTTTGGGGAGTCTACGCAATCTCGCCTGTTCCCGCGATGGGCGGCGGAATCGATCTCTACTATCTCGGCATCAACAATCGCCAGGCAAACTTCGATCGCGGCACGGCCGATGAGGAGCGTCATACCTTCGGTGTTCGAGCACATGGCGGGAAGGGAAGCTGGGATTATGACTGGGAATTGACCTACCAGACCGGTCAGTTCGGAAGCTCGCCGTTGAGCGCCTACGCATTCGGCGGAGAGACAGGCTATACCTTCAAATCCGTGGATCTTTTGCCGCGCATCAGTCTCACGACCGCGATCACGAGCGGCGACAGAGGACCGGGCAGCGGGACATTCGGAACCTTCAGTCCTCTTTTTCCGAGCGGTATCTATTTCGGTGAAGCCGCGGTCGGTTTGAATGGTCCACCCAACATGCTGCGACTGGGCGTTTCGCTCAAGGCGCGCCTCTCGGAAACTGTTCGGGCTGGCATCGATTACGACTGGTTCTGGAGAACTAGTCTATATGACGGGGTCTACGGATTGGGTGGCAACTTGCTACGCTCGGGCCAAGAGAATCAACGCCGCTATGTCGGAGATCAGATATCGGCGTCGATCGTTTGGCAAGCCAATCGCCACGTAGATGTCTCGCTGGCCTATGCGTACTTCTTCGTTGGCTCATTCCTGACCGAGAGTCCGAGACCCGGACGCGATGTTCAGTTCGGATCCGCCTACGTGAGATTCAAATTCTGAAGGGACGCTTGCCCACTGCGCAGCGCCGACCCGGTACGACCACCGGAATTGACAATCGGCTTCGGACAGATCGTCTTTCGAGCGGACGCAAGTAGGTCAGGGGCAAGTTCGATTATCGAAATGTTGGCATCAGCCCATCCGGCAACCGACTGAAGCCCCCATTGTCAGCGTCGGGAAGTTTCATTCTCCCTGCCTCATCAATGTCCTGCTTGGCAGTATGATATCGAAGGAGACGGCTGGTTGCGACAACAGGGCCGCGGGGTGGCCGCCGCGTGATCAAATCGGGCTCGGGCTGATCTCAGTCCTTTAGTCTCGCATTTGATTTCAGGTTATCATCATAGAGCGACGCTAGGTGCTCGATTGCCTGATCGACGTATTCGGGTACGTCATACATGTCGTAATGGTCCGCACCGTCTATCACCACGAAGTCGCGTCGATTGCGCGCGCGTTCCCAGAGACCTCGTCCGGCCTCGTGGGAGAAGGTCGTGCCGAGCTTGCCCCCGACAATTACCTGAAGGGGTTGAACCAGCAGCTCCTCGACGAGGTGGAAGCCTTCGTATCCAAGCAGGAGCGCGTCGCTGACTAACAGCCGACGGTTGGTTCGCCGGTCGTGGTGGCCCCGCGGCGTCGCGTAATAGTCAATGGCGTTCAGAAGACTCGGATCCTCGATCCCGGCCGCCTCCGCCTCAGCGGGATTGGGCAGCCACTCGAGGCGCTTCTCCGCTCCGCCGCGCGCCTCGACCGTCCGCTGCGCTCCGACAGCCGCAAGCATCTCCTCGACCGCTGAGGCCTTCGGCTGCATGCGCCGGAACGCCGATCCGATGTCGTTGGCTACGACGGTGCCCACTGCTTTGAAGCGGCGCTCAATCAAAGCGGCGTCGATCGCATAGCCGCCACCGGCGCAGATGCCAAGTAGGCCAATCGCCGCCTCAGCGACGAAGGGCAGCGTCACGAGAAAGTCGACCGCGCAGCGGATGTCCTCGACACGCACTGCTGGGTTTTCGGTGTCTCGGGGTTGGCCTTCGCTCTCGCCCTGGAACGAGGGATCGAAGACGAGCGTCAGATAGCCTTTGGCAGCCAGCTTCTCTGCGTAAATGGCACCCGCCTGTTCCTTTACGCTGCTGCCAGGGCCAACGATCACCACGGCGGGATGGCATTTTTGATCGGAGAAGCGATCTGGTAAGCGGAGGTGCCCGACGATCGTTCGACCATCGTTCTTGAAAGTGACGCGCCGCTTTTCGATTCTCATCCAGCCTCCTTGCGCCTGCAAATTGGTGAAGACGCTGCGGCTCGATGGTGGCCTTCGGGCAAGAGTCACGATAGTGCCGTTTGCTGTCGTTCTGTGTCGCAATTTGCGCAACACGAAACACGTGTGTGTTCGCTTGCTACCGCGCTCGTTGAGTTTCCCGCAGCATGATCCCCCTGCACAGGCTCTCGCAGCATTCAACCATCATTTCAGTCAGCACCCGCACCTTTCGGGCTGGATGATGGCCGGCCGGCCGTACCACGTAGATGCCCAAGGTTGGGGGAGGATACTGCTTCATCACAGGGACCAACGCGCCGGACTCAAGATGTCCGATGATAAGTTCCTTGGGAATACCTGCAAGCCCGATGCCTGCAAGAGCGGCGGCGACGAGAGCGACGGCGTTGTCCGCTTTAAAGCGCCCCTTCGGCCGAAGTGTGATCAGCTTGTCGCCATCAAGTGCCAGCCAGGTCTCTGTCCCTTGCATAACAACGTCGTGAGTCTCGAATTCTTCCGGCGTTTCTGGAGCACCATGACGCTCGATGTATTCAGGCGTTGCGACATATATGGCTGGCGTGTATCCGACTTTCCTGGCGAGCAGGTTCGAGTCGGTGAGGTGACCGATCCTGATGGCGCAATCAAATCCCTCCGCGATGAGATCAACGAAACGGTCCGTGTAGCAAGCGCGAACCTGCAACTCTGGATTAAGGCGCGCTAATTTTGCAATCACAGGAGCGAAATGTGTCGGGCCGAAGGTCAGCGGAGCGGCGATCCGTAAGTTACCGCGTAGTTTACCCGCCGGCAGGATCGTTTCTCGGGCAATGTCGATCTCTGCGCAAACCTTCGAGGCGTGATCGCGAAACGTTATTCCAGCTTCCGTCAGGCCAGCGCCACGAGTGGTTCGTGCGAGCAACTGGATACCCAGGTCGGCCTCTAGCCTAGCGAGACGCCGACTGACGATCGACTTGGAAACGCCAAGACGAAGCGCAGCTGCCGTGACGCTTCCAGAATCGGCGACCTCAACAAATGTCCGTAGTTCCTCGATATCCACTCGCGTTCCCCGATCCGCAACTCAGCACAACACTTTTTGAAGCTATGCGCACGAGAAACGCAATGGCATTCGAACGTGCGCGGTGCGCTGCGATCGCGGCAAATGAGCGCTTCTGCAGAAAGGGAATTGCCATGAGTTTTCGCCAAGGTCTCGCTTCCCTCCTTCGCCCGGAGGACTCGGTGTTGGTTCTCATCGACCATCAGCCCTACCAGCTCGCCAACTTGAACAGCCATGATCCTCAAGCAGTAGTCAACAATACAACTGCCCTAGCCAAGGCCGCCAAGGTCTTCGGCGTCCCAACGATCCTGACGAGCGTCATCGCGGGGCGCGGCGGACTGATCTTCAAGCATATCACCGACGTCTTCCCAGAGCAGAAGGTGATCGACCGCACCTTCATCAATACTTGGGAAGACAAGGCAGTCGTAGATGCTGTGAAAGCGACCGGACGGAAGCAGCTGGTCATAGCCGGCCTCTGGACAGAAGTCTGCGTCGCCATGCCGGCGATCCAAGCCGCGGGCGAAGGCTGGGATGTGACAGTGATCACCGACGCATCAGGAGGTACCTCGGTTGAGGCCCACGAGGTCGCCATTCAGCGCATGATTGGGGCCGGCATCAACATGATGACCTGGTTGGCCCTCGCAGCCGAATGGCAGCGCGACTGGGCGCGTCTCAAGACGGCTGGTCCGCTGACGCAAGTCATGATCGATCACGTTGGCGGCAGCGGCGTCGCCTACCTGTGGGAGCAGCAGCTGCTGAACACACCAGTGCCCAACGAACAGTCGGCAGGCGTCTGATCGGAATGAAAGGGGACCGGGATGCGCCCCGTAGCGCAACCCCTCCCTGCCCCGCCGCAGCCAACGGCGGATGCTTAGGAGCGTGGAGATGTCGATTCATGGCTTCTTCCTCATCGCACAGGAAATCGACCTCACTCACCCAGAGATTAGCGTGGGCCCCCGGCTTCACTCGCGGACCCAACTTTCGTTCGAGATCGAGAAGGGCCCCTTCGCCAGCGCCAACACGTTCAAGATAGAGGACATCTTCCCGGCAAGCTGGGCGGAGGACAGTGGCAGCACGGTCGCGAATGTTCAGGATTACCATCGCGGACTGGCCCCTCGCTCATCAAGCTTCCTGCCGGGGACTTCCTTATGCGGAGTAAAATCGAGACAACGAAGTCGGCCGATCAGATCTTCGGCGATCGTCTCGAAGGCAGTAAGGCGCTGGTGCCGGATGCAATGACGGCGCTGTTCCAGCGGCATGACCGATCAGCTGTCAAACAGCTTTACGCACCTGGCCGTGTCCAACACCGACGTCGCCCAAGGGGCGCAACGCGCTCTCATCTGGCGGTATCTCCATGTTCGATCCTCTAAACGGAAGGGTCAGGAGCCAAGAGACGCCGGCTGAGCCGAGCAGCCACCCGATCCCTCCTTCACCTAAGGAACCCAAAATGGAAATCGGCATCGACAGCTTCGCTGCCATCCTCCCTGATCTCGCAACTGGCGCGCTGCCGTCCGCCGCCGATCGTATGGCCGAGCTCCTCGACGAGGTAGAAGTCGCAGACAGGGTCGGTCTCGACGTTTTCGGAATTGGCGAGCACCATCGCTCGGAGTTTCTCGACTCCGCGCCGGCGATCATCCTGGCCGCCGCGGCCGCACGAACGAGGCGAATTCGTCTGACCAGCGCGGTGACGGTACTGAGCGCGGCGGATCCCGTGCGTGTGTTCCAGGAGTTCGCTACGCTCGACCTGATCTCGAAGGGCCGGGCTGAGCTCGTCGTCGGCCGCGGATCCTTCGGCGAGGCCTTCCCGCTCTTTGGCCTCGACACACGCGCCTATGACGACCTCTTCGCGGAGAAGCTCGACTTGTTCATGCATCTGGGTGAAACCAGCCACCCGCGCTGGCAGGGCCGCTTCCGGCCGGAGCTGAGCGGTCAGGGCGTGTTCCCACGTCCGTACCAAAAACGGCTGCCCGTCTGGATCGGCGTGGGCGGCACGCCGCAGTCGTTCGCGCGCGCCGGCGTGCTGGGTCTGCCGCTGATGGTGGCGATTATCGGCGGAACGTTCGAGCGCTTCCGCCCCCTCGTCGACCTTTATTACGAAGCCGGCGCGCGGGCGGGGCATGATCGCGCAACACTCAAGGTGGGCGTCCACGCGATGGGATTCGTCGCCGAAACCAACGTGGCGGCCGGCGACGCCTTCTTCCCTGGCTGGGCCCACCTCACCAAGACCGTCGGGCGCGAGCGGGGCTGGGCACCTCCGACTCGCGCGCAGTTCGACGCCATGGCCGGCCCTGAAGGCGCGTTCCTAGTAGGTGATCCGACGACTGTTGTGGCCAAGATTCAGAAGGCAAGTGCAGTCCTTGGCGGGCTCTCACGTATCACATTTCAAATGAGCACCGCCGCGCAAGACTCCGCTGCGATGAAGCGCGCGATCGAGCTTCTTGGCAATGAGGTCGCTCCCGTCGCCAGGAGCATGGTTTGAAAACTGGCCAGGAGAGTAGTTATGGCATTCCGCCCCCAACGTCGCTGGCGTTCGGTCGTGATCACGGGAGCCGGTACCGGTCTCGGTCGCGAGCTCGCGTTGAGCTACGCCGCCCGAGGCAGTATCGTCTTCGGAACCGCAGTGTCTGCTGCTGAGGTGCAAGAGCTCAGAACTGCATCGGGCGGGCGCGTCAGCCTCGCAGTGAGCGATGTCACCAAATTCACCAAAGGCAAGATTTGGGCGGAAGGCGTGTCGGAGGCGCTCGACGGGGCCGGACTCGACCTCCTGATCAACAATTCTCACATCATCCCCCCAAGTCCGCTCGAAGCGGTCTCCATCGATACGGCACGGCATACTCTTGAGGAGAACGTCGTTGGTGCGATGAGCGTTATCAACGCCTTTCTGCCGACGCTTCGCCGAGCGCGCGGCCACATCGTCCAAATCATCGACGCGAGTAAAAGTACCCCAATTACCTTTTGTGGGCTTGCGGCAGCATCTAATGCGGCCCTCGAGGCACTCGTGTCCGCTTACCGGGCCGACCTCAAGCCGCTCGGCGTGCACCTCACGACGGTATCGATGGGCCGCATCCGAGGGGTTGATTTATCGGCGATTTCAGATGCTCTGATGAACGCCGCCAAGAACATGGGCCCCGAGCAGCGCGAACTGTATGGCAGGCGGCTTGCAAAATTTTCCAAGAGTAACGAAAAGCTCTGCGCTAACGCTTTGGATCCCTGTGAAGCTGCTGCGCGTGTGATCGAGATGCTCGACCAGGAACCCGCCCCAAGCCGGGTGGCGGTTGGGTCCGATGCAGAGGCAGCTTAGCGCAAGCCGGCATCTATCCGACGATCACCGGATGGAATGCCGCTGGAGCCAATGGCTCTAGTTAACTGGATCGGGGATCGCTGAAGCACGGAGATGAACCCTTAATCGATATCACCATGCAAGACGGGACCGCGATGCAACCTTTTACGTTCCATCATGGCTGAGAGTTGAGTGCCGACGACTGAGACAACCAGATGCTGGAAGGGGTGTCGAAGCCGAGCGGGGTATCGGGTCGTCGATCACCCGCCATCCTCAAGCGTCCGATCGCGGCGTTCCGTTCCCTGCAACACAGTTCGGCACGTTTCGCCACTAATTAAGGCGAACGTCCCCCCCAAAATATGCCGAGCATGTAATCCCATCGCCGCTTCGCACGCTCCGGCTGAAGCGGCCGACTTCAGGGATGGCAGAAAGGAAAAGGAAATGATCGATTTGAGTGGAAAGCGAGCCCTCGTAGCCGGTGGATCGCGGGGAATCGGTGCCGCGATCTCGCTGGCGCTCGCTGAAAACGGCGCCGACGTCGCGTTCACCTTTCATAACTCCGCCGAGAAGGCCCAGGCAGTAGCTGCGTCGATAAAGGCGACCGGACGTCGTGCAATCGTCATCCAGGCCGACAGCGCCGATCCCGTGGCGATCACGCGCGCGGTCGACGAGGCCGTCACCCGGCTTGGCGGCATCGACATCCTCATCAACAGCGCGGCGATCGGCTGTTATGGACCGCTCACGGAGCTGGACCTCGGCGAGTACCAGAAGCTGATGGACGTGAACGTGCGCGCGCCAATGCTGTTCGCCAAGGCTGTCATCCCGCACCTTCGCGCAGGGGGCCGCATCGTCACCCTCGGCTCCGGCCTCGCCGAGCGCGTTCCTTTTCCGGGTGTGACGGCCTACGCCACCTCGAAGGCGGCGCTGACCTCGTTCACCCGCGGCCTGTCGCGCGAACTCGGGCCGAGCGGCATCACTGTCAACCTAGTGCAGCCCGGCTCGACTGACACCGATGCGAACCCCGCGGACGGCGACGCGGCCGACTTCCAGCGGGGCATGACGTCGCTCGGCCGCTACGCTGAGCCGCGCGAGATCGCGAATGCAGTCGTTTTCCTTGCGAGCCCGGCGGCGAGCGTGATCACAGGCACGATCCTCAATGCCGATGCGGGCGCGCTCGCCTAGGCTTCGACACCACGGCGGCGGTCGGCCAAGTGCAGCTTGCCGACACCATCGCCACAATCATAAAGGGCAGACAGATGTCGAGCGTCCGCTATCGCATTCAACAGGTCGGGGATGTCGAGGTCTTTTATCGGGAATCCGGCCCCGTCGACGCCCCGGCCCTGCTGTTACTCCATGGCTTCCCGACGGCAAGTCACATGTTCCGGGACTTGATTTCGCTACTGGCGGACCGTTACCGCATCATAGCGCCGGATCTGCCCGGATTCGGCCAGACGCGGGCGCCCGAGCGCGGTTCCTTTACCTACAGCTTCGACGCGTTGGCCGAGGTCATAGAGGAGTTCGTCGATGCGATCGGGCTTGACCGCATCGCCCTCTACATCTTCGACTATGGAGCCCCGATCGGCCTGCGGCTCGCCACGAAGAACCCGGATCGCATCACCGCAATCATCTCCCAGAACGGCAACGCCTACGAGGAGGGCTTTAGTGACGAATGGGGGGCGTGGCAGGCCTACTGGCGCGAGCCCACTGAGGCAAATCGCGAGGCCTGTCGCGCGTCACTGTCGCCCGAGACGATCCGCAGCTGGCAATATGGGACAGGCGCGGATGCGGATCTGCTCGGCCCTGACGGATACGAGCTCGACATCGCGTACATGGCGCGTCCGGGTGCGGAGGACATACAGCTCGATCTCATTCTGGACTATCGCAGCAACGTCGCGCTCTACCCCGTCTTCCAAGCCTACTTTCGCAAACACCGCCCGCCGCTCCTGGCAGTATGGGGGCGTCACGATCCTGCGTTCGTTCCCGCAGGAGCGCTCGCCTATAGGCGGGACCTACCGGATGCCGAGGTGCACCTGCTGGACGCGGGCCACTTTGCACTGGAGACGCACCATCGGGAGATAGCCGTCATCATCCGCAACTTTCTTCAACGCTCATTCGAAACGTGACGCGACCTGTCCACCTCACATAGGAGATGCCGATGCCCACACGCGAGCCGATCTTCCCGGCCCAGCGCCACGCCCTCTATGACGAGCATCGTTACTCGGCGGCGATCAGGTCCGGCGACCTGCTGTTCGTGTCCGGGCAGGTGGGGAGTCGCGAAGACGGCTCGCCCGAACCGGTGTTCGAGAATCAGGTGCGGCGCGCCTTCGCTAATCTCAGGTCTGTTCTGGCCGCGGCCGGTTGCACGCTCGATGACGTGGTGGACGTCACCACCTTCCACACCGATCCCGAAGCGCAGTTCGAAACCGTGATGAAGGTCCGATCTGCCGAGATCGGCGGTCCGCCTTTCCCTAACTGGACGGCGGTAGGCGCGACCTGGCTGGCCGGCTTCGATTTTGAAATCAAGGCGATTGCCCGCATTCCAAGTAAACATTGAGCGGCTGCCGGTTCAAGCGATGGGCGAGCACCAAATGTGCTAGATCCTGGCTGTCAAAACTGCGGGGATCTAGACCGGCATGGCGTTGAAGGATGGCTCGCAGGTCTTGGTCAGTGACGAGCTTCGGAGCTGGCCTGTGAGAGCCAACTCGGCCTTGCAGCCCCCTTGCGGAGGTCAGGGTGGCTCTAACTAAGACGGCTCGAAGTCGGCCGGACGTGCCTAGTCCCTTGATGCAAGTGAAATGACTTATCACCGGCGGATCTTAACCTTGCTTCAGATGCTGGTTTCCGATCCATCTGGATTTGCTTTGATGAGATACTCGCCGCTTTCTCTAAAACTGCGGACGGTCGCGAAGGTATCTTCCATAAACTGCACGTATGACAGCTTGCCGTTCTCGCCGCGCGCCAGAACCGCGAAGGGTGATGTCACCTTTTTTTCCAAAATGTTTGATGTGTAAGTAAAGGAGCCAAAGATCGCTGCGCCATTTTTATTCTCAAAGCTATCCTGAATTTGGAAGTTGTCTACCGTCCAATAACGGCTGACGTCCATAAACGTCTGAACCAGTCCTTTGGTGCCTTGGTTAGTTCCGGCCCAAGGCATGATCTGCTTCAGTTCCGGGTGCTCATAATTGAGCGATACATATGTGAAGTCATCAGTCGTAAATTGTTTGACGAAATCCAGATCGGTGGGGTTCGACAGGATCGACTGCAGAATGGCCAAAGGCGATGCCGCAGACGCGGGTTCGGCTGTAGACAGCTTCTGGGCAACAGCGCGCGCACTAGTAGACATGGTGAGCTCCTTCTTTGGAAATCCTAGGAATTGAGGTGTTAGGCAGCCGCCCTTAGCTATCTGGTTACAGGTCAGTTATGGCTCCCAGCTCTGACTTTATCGAAGGAGAGCTTTCCAGGACCCGCTGAACTGGGCACTTGGAGGCAACATCGAACAGTCGTGAACGCTGCTCGTCCGTAAGCTCGGCACCCCGAATGAAGATCGTTTTCTCGAACACATCCACTGGACTAGAAGCGCCGGCAAGCTGTCTTTTCCCGTAATCGACCACCACCGACACATGCTCTACCGGCCAACGCTGTTGGCGCGCGTACCACCGCACTGTCATCGCCGTGCATTCTGCCAGTGCGGCCGACAGAAGCTCAAAGGGGCTTGGGCCAAGTCCGCCACCGCCGGCATCCACAGGCTCGTCGCCGGTAAGCACATGACTGCTCGTTTCGATGCGAACAGCGAAAGTACTTCTTCCAGTCTCAGAAGCTGTCACATGTGCGCGCGGCGCAGACATCATTACCTCCAGTAGCCAATAGCGGCAAAGCGGGCTTCTTGGTACCTCGCCGCTTAGGGGCTGGCCGAAGCAGGCGGCTCCGGCTGGCTCGGCAGTGGGATGAACTCCGCGTCGTCCGCATCCGGCAGCTTCATGCGCCCCGCTTTCCAATCTGCGGCCGCCTGAGCAAGCCGCTCCTTCGAAGATGAAACGAAGTTCCAGTAGATGAAGCGCTCGCCAACGGGTTCGCCCCCGAGCACCATCACAGCCGATTTTTCAAACGCCTTTACGCGCGAGATTCCCGCACCGAGCACCAGCATCCTACCTGCCTCATAGCGGCGACTATCCACCTCGACTGCGCCCGTAGCGACGTATAGGGCGCGCTCCTTGTGGCCGACCGGAACTTCTGCCGTCGACCCGGCCGACATGTCGAGATGTGCGTAGAACAGGGGCGAGTGCGTTACGGAGCCGGCCACCAAGCCGTAGGCGCTGCCAGCGATGAGATGACCCATGACCCCCGACTCGTTCCACTGCGGCAGATCGAGGCCGGAATGGTGCGAAAAGGAAGGGGCGACCTCCTCCTGCTCGACTGGCAGCGCAACCCAGGCCTGGATGCCGTGCACGCGATCACCATGCGCCCGGGCATGCTCGAAGCGCTCACTATGGGTGATGCCGCTGCCTGCTGTCATCCAATTGACTTCCTGCGGACGGATCGCCTGCTCATAGCCGAGACTGTCGCGATGCATGATCTCGCCAGCGAACAGATAACTCACAGTAGAAAGGCCTATATGCGGATGCGGGCGGACGTCTAAGTTGTGATCATCGCCGGGGGCGATATCAATCGGTCCAATGTGATCGAAAAAGATGAACGGGCCCACCATGCGCCGTTTCGCGAATGGCAGCACACGTCCCACCTCGAAGCCACCCCCGAGATCTCGGCGCCGCTGTTCGATGACCATCTCAATCATGTCTTTTCTCCTGTGGGCCGTCATCGACCACGTCCGAATATTCCGGGTGACGTGCGTAGAAGGCGGTCATGAAAGGACAAACGAGAATGGCCTTACGCCCCGCGGCACGAAGCGCTTCGAACACGCCGCGCGCCAGCTGCGAAGCTAGGCCTTGGCCCGATAGTCGCTCGGGCACCTCGGTGTGGGTGAGGACGATACGGTCGCCTTTGGGCCGGTAGTATGCAGCCGCAAGTTCACCGCTGCCATCAATAGCCAACTCAAAACGATGTTCGGCGAGGTTATCCCTTACGGAGTTCATGATGTTGTCCGGTCCTCGATGAACGCCAATAGATCTGCATTGACGATATCGGGATGAGTGGCGAATAGGCCGTGCGACAGGCCGGGATACGTCTTCAGTGTTCCCCTGGTTAGCAACTGGATCGCCGTTCGGGCCGACGCGTCGACAGGCACTACCTGGTCATCTTCGCCATGCATCAGCAACACTGGAAGGGACACGGCCTTAAGATCCTCTGTGAAGTCAGTATCTGAGAAGGCGGCGATGCAGTCGTAATGTGCCTTGGCAGCGCCCATCATGCCCTGCCGCCACCAGTTGCGGACAAGTCCCTCGCTCACTTCGGCGCCCTCGCGGTTGAAGCCGTAGAATGGTCCGCTCGGGACATCGAGGAAGAATTGCGCCCGGTTGCGGAGGAGAGCTTTGCGAAATCCGTCGAAGACCTCCATCGGCAGACCACGAGGATATCGTGACGTCGCTAGCATGATGGGAGTCACGGCGCCGATCAGCACTGCCTTGGCGACCCGACCGGGTTCGCTACGCGCAACGTAACGTATCACCTCGCCGCCGCCGGTCGAGTGACCAACGTGCACTACGTCCTGCAGATCGAGGTCGCGCACCAGTTCGGCGACATCGGCCGCGTAGGTATCCATTTCGTTCCCGGTATCGGTCTGATCGGAGCGGCCGTGACCACGCCTGTCGTGCGCTATGACGCGGTAGCCTCTGTTGCGGAAGAACAGCAACTGATTGTCCCAATCGTCCGCGCTCAATGGCCAACCATGATGGAACATGATGGGTTGGGCGTCTCTCGAGCCCCAATCCTTGTAATAGATCCTAGTGCCGTCCCGCGTCGTTAGCTTTGCCATTGTGTCGCTTTTTCCTAAGAAGCATCTCTATGAAGATCAGCCCGACGAGGTTCAACGGTCACCGACCTGCTAGGAGGTCAATGATCGCGGGCAGCGGTCTTCTCTGGATTGAGCCCGTCAAAGCTTACAAAGACATTCTTGACGCTGGGCACTCGGCTATTGAACTGTACGTCTGCCTGCTCAATGCGGTGGTGCGCCGACTCGTGAGCGGCAAACAAGGTACGACGGACCGCATCGAACGGCACATAGGCCTCATAGCCTTCATGAGTGGCGTCGAAGGTAGGCAATGTGAGGCTCGCCTCTGTCCAGAGCGCGGTTATGACGGCTTCCGTCGACCGATTGCTGACGGCGTGCTTGAACTCGGTGTCCCCCGGCTGTTGGCCGATGTGCGATCGGAGGTCGGCAGGTGGCAGACATGCGTCATTGAGGATCTTCGGCACGTAACGCTCCGCTTGTTCAACGAGGTAACACTGTGGCTCGTGCTTACGGTAGGTTCGAAACGTGAGTAGCTGTGTCGCACAAAGCGGAACGCAAATAGGTAGGCTTATCGACCAGCTCGCTCGCGCGTGCGATCTGAGGCCTGATGCCGAGCTTGTGCCGCCATTGAAGCGCATAAACTCTGCCAGAGCCTCTCGAAGTGCGTCATACAAACCGCTTTACCGTTATCTCTTCCAGGTCAAGCTCTTGCTCTATTGCGTGGAGCACGCTGTCATGGATCAGGTCTTCACGGTGCATCCGCAGCAGTTCTTTACGGCCAGCAGAAAGCGCGGCCAAAACGGCTGCGAAGTGATCCGCGCGATGTGAAGCAAGAGCTTCGGGCTCTTCGGAGAACCGCACGGACGCTCGAACGCGGTAAGAGTATTGCTCCATTAAGCGAGGATGCCGGTGACTTCCGTCGGTGCTCAGCGACTCTTTTTCTACCGCCAATAGTTGAGCTGCAGCGATGCGAGCGCGGGCCTCAGCCTCAGACAGCTTTGAGGCCGTTATCGAGTTAAGTCCTATCCCGGAAAGCAAACGCACGAGGGGCGCCAACGTTGTGCCTTGGAGCAGGACCGTTACGAGAATGACCGCAAACGTTACCGCGAGCATGAGGTCGCGGCCGGGAAACGCTTCAGGAAGCGAGAGCGCTGCGGCTAGACTGACCACGCCCCGAATGCCCGCCCAGCTCATGATGAAAGGTACAGATAGCGGAGGGTAAGGATCGCGCGCGCGCAGCGTCGAGGACAACGCGCGGGGAATGTACGTTGTCGGAAAGATCCACACGAACCTCGCGACAATCACAGCCGCGACAATCGCCATCATCGACGGCAGCAGCCGGAGCAAAGTCTCCAGTCCACCGAGCCGTGTCAATATTCCGCGCAGCGACAGGCCGATAAAAATGAAAATCACCGATTCCAGCAAGAACACGGCAACGCCCCAGACGGCCGTCGACCGCGTGCGTGTAACGGCTGATAGAAGCTCATGCTGGTGCCAGCCCATAACCATTCCGCACGCTACGGTGGACAAAACTCCGGAGACGCCCAACTTCTCCGCCGCAATGTACGAAATCCAAGCAGTCAGGAAACCCCATACGACGGTAAGATCGGCATCGGGAATGCGTTTGATGACGAAAATAGACCCGTAGGCGGAAGCCACCCCGAAGGCTACGCCGCCAACTGCGAGCCAGGAAAACTGGACTACGGCATAGGTCGTGCTGAATGCACCGGTAAGCGTTGCGCCGACAGCTAGTCGAAACAGTACTAGCCCGGATGCGTCGTTGACTAAGCTTTCCCCTTCTAGCAGCGCGATAATTCTCTGCGGCAAAGGTAGCTTCTGCAGCACCGCCTTCGCAGCGACGGCGTCTGGCGGCGAGACAATCGCACCCAGAGCAAAGCAGGCTCCCCACGGAAGGGCCGGTTGTACCAAGTGTGTTACGACGCCGACGACCAACGTCGTAAATGCAACAGCTCCAACGGCTAGTTGCATTATGATCCTTATGTCGGCGCGAAAATCCCGCCAGGCAGTGAACCACGCGCTGGCCATCAATAATGGTGGCAAGAACAGAACTAGGACCAGCTCGGGATCGAGTTCGATGTTCGGACTTTCCGGGATCATCGCGAGCCCAATTCCGCCCACGATAAGTGCCGCGGCACGAGGAAGCTGAAGTTTTCGCGCGATGACCTCCAGGATGACGATCATAGCCAATAATAGGAGCATGATCTCAAAGCGCTCTACAGGGGTCATGTCTTCCTACTTTCGTCTCAGCGATCAAGGCATGATCGAGCGGCTCGGCTCGATGAATGAGGACTTTATGTGTCTGTCATCCAGATGGATGCGGTGTTGGCACACCCTGTACGCGGTCACGACTGAATATAGCGGGCCTGCAGAGACTTCCGGCGTGAAAATGCTAAATCAGCGTTCCGAATGATGAGACACAGAGTTTCCATTAGCGCGACTGCCGCATGTCGTCGCGAAACGCTATCCGGCTGCCAGCGGTCCTTTTGTGACAACCGAGAAAGCTTGCAGCGCTCGAGGGATGCGACATGACGTTGCCGGGCACGTCCCGCGCCTGAGCCTCAAGACCGCAGTGACAAGTGGCGATGGAGGGGGGAAGCGGCACATTTCGGACATTCAGGGCTCTGGACGCACGATTCATGCGACGAGCAGTAGGCAGACGCCTTCCCCTCATCAAATTCTCGCAAGGGTTTCGCGTTTGCGATGGAAGGTAGCGGCCATCCCTACCCGCCCATCTATGCGATGGTTCAAGCTTGTGGTTCGGTCGCAGAAGCAGAGAGCGAGCTCACCAGAAACTCGGTGAATGCGCGTACCTTGAAGGGCATGTACCTGGCCGGCGGAAACATGGCGTAGACCGACATTTCCGGAGCGCGATAATCGGCCAATACTTCCTTCAAGCTGCCGTCGTGCAGACACGTCTGGACAATGAAGGTTGGGAGAAGAGCGACGCCGCGCCCTTCTAATGCCGCGTCCCGCAGTATTTCTCCGTTGTTGCTGCACAAACTCCACTCGACCGGTATCCAGTGGTCACCATCGTTTCCGGTGAGCTTCCATTGAGAACCGGTCGCGAGATATCCGTAGTTCAAGCACTGGTGAGCGCGTAGGTCTTTCGGCCGCTTGGGGGTGCCGGCCTTCTGTAGATAGTCCGGAGAGGCGCACAATACCCTCGGCGCAGAACAGATCTGCCGCGCGACGACGGTAGCCGGCGGCGCGTCGGTGAGGCGAATGGTCACATCGAACCCTTCTTGGACAGTGTCCAACTGCTGATCGCTCAGGATCAGCTCGACTTGGAGGCTCGGATTGCCTTGCATGAACTGCGGAATCATTCGTCCGAGAAACTTGGTGCCGAATGACATGGGTGCGTTGACTCGAAGTACGCCCCGCGCTTCGACCTGGAACTGAGATAGAGATCTTTCTGCGTCGTCGATTTCCGCCAGGATCGCAATACATCGCTCGTAATAGCGGTGGCCTACCTCGGTAGGTGTTGCGTTTTGGCTGTTGCGATTGAGCAGTTGAACGCCGAGTTCGACTTCGAGATCGATGACGTATTTGCTCACGGCTGATCGGGATAGTCGCATCTCTCTCGCCGCTTCACTCAGGCTGCCGCGATCGACGACCTTGATGAACGCTTTCATGTTGGTCAGCTTATCCAAACTCGCCTCCTGGCCCTAAGAACAACCTACCGCATGTCGCCATTTCGTGGACACGCCCGCTATACGATTGCGTATTGTCAACCTGTAGAGACCCCATTATCGTCTCGAATAGAGATGAATACTGTATTGTCGGGGCTATGTCATGTATTCACCCAAGTTAACTTACGTCATTACTGATTATCATCGGTATACTTCCGATGAATATTCGGCCCGATCTCTAGCAAGTGGCATCTCACCTCAGGTCCTGGCCGCTTCTCGCGGTAAGCAGTTGTGCCACCCCGCACTGCTTCAGCAAACAAGAACACATTTTTGCTCCGTAGCAATCTCGATCGCCGAGAACGAGCCTCCTGAGCTACTCGCTCGCGCAAAGAGCACAGCAATCCCGGTGACGGTCCACGTGTTCTAGCGAGAGCGCGGCGGCGCGGCTGAATTCCATGCTTTCCGGTGTTCCACTAGCGTCAGGAAATCGCACAGCGCATCGGTGCAGTACCGCGGGCCCGCGCTCTATCGGACGCGGCAGCGGCGAGAAATGTGTCCCCCACGGCCGCACGAAAACGACCCGGCCCCCATCCTTTGTCGGGAGCAAGAGCCAATAGCCATCCGTCCAGACCATCATGGAGACTAACGATGAGCGCACTCCTCGAAGTTCTTACACCTCAGAACAGCCAAGTAATCTTTATCGATCAGCAGCCGCAGATGGCGTTTGGGGTTCAGTCCATTGACCGGCAAGTCTTGAAGAACAACGTCGTTGGCCTCGCAAAAGCGGCAAAGGCGTTCAACATTCCGACGACCATCACCACGGTGGAAACGTCATCCTTCTCGGGCAACACTTTTCCTGAATTGCTCGCCGTGTTTCCGCAGAACAAGCTTCTTGAGCGGACGTCGATGAACTCCTGGGACGACCAGAATGTCCGCGACGCACTGGCTAAGAACGCCAAAGACGGGCGAAAAAAAATCGTAGTCGCCGGTCTATGGACCGAAGTTTGCAACATCACGTTCGCGCTTTCCTGCAAGCACGACACCGACTACGAGATCTACATGGTGGCTGATGCCTCCGGTGGCACCTCGATGGACGCGCACAAGTACGCGATGGACCGCATGGTCCAGGCCGGCGTAGTCCCGGTCACGTGGCAGCAGGTCCTGCTGGAGTGGCAGCGCGATTGGGCTCGCAAGGAAACCTACGATGCGGTCATGGACATCGTGAAGGAGCATTCAGGCGCCTACGGCATGGGCGTCGATTACGCCTACACCATGGTGCACAAGGCCGACGAGCGCGTTGCCCATGGCGAACGGATCGGCCCAAAGCCCGCGAAGTGAGATTTTCCGAAAGCGTCTCTGGTCGCTCGTGCGGCCAGAGACCAGGCGCCCGACACCGACTTTCCTATCCAGTCACGAACACGGATCGGAAAGGCGTGCCGGAATCATGGAGCACTCCATGCAGCTATATGTCGTGTCATTAGGCGCCGGACTTTTGGTCGGTGTGATTTACAGCCTCTTGGATGTTCGCTCTCCGGCGCCTCCGATGGTGGCGCTTGTCGGCTTACTAGGCATTCTCATCGGGGAACAGATCGTACCGGTCGGCAAGCAGCTGCTTGCCGGTAAGGCTTTTGCTTCCGCCTGCGACGAATTCCATGCGGTCAAGCATGTCTTCGGCCATCTACCTGGTCGGCACGTTCCGCAGACACCGGAAACATCGAAGGAACAAGGCTGATGGTTGGGACCCGACGTAGTTTCCTCGGGGGTGTGTCGAGCCTCGTTCTTCCGCACATTGTTCAGTCGCGAAGGGCCGCAGCTCAAAACTCATCCGGAGATGACGCAGTGCGTGCAGACATCATCCTCCACAATGCGCGGATCGTAACGCTGGACCGGACGAAGCCGGTCGCCAGCGCGGTTGCGATTAGGGACGGTAAATTCCTTGCCGTGGGCACCGACCAGGAGATTCGGCCTCTGGCCGATGCCCAGACGAAGGTTGTTGATCTCAATGGTCGGCTTTTGTTGCCCGGACTGATCGATAATCACACCCACGTCATTCGCGGAGGCCTCAACTTCAACATGGAACTGCGCTGGGACGGCGTTCGCTCGCTGGCCGACGCAATGAGCATGTTGAAGCGTCAGGTCGCCGTGACACCCGCGCCCCAGTGGGTCCGGGTCGTTGGTGGGTTCACCGAGAATCAATTCGTCGAGAAGCGCCTGCCGACGATCAATGAAATCAACGCAGTGGCTCCGGACACGCCGGTCTTCTTGCTTCATCTCTACGATCGTGCGCTGCTGAATGCAGCCGCCTTGCGGACGGTTGGCTATACCAAGGACACGCCGTCACCGCTCGGCGGTGAAATCGTGCGCGATGCCAGCGGGAATCCGACCGGACTGCTGATCGCCAAGCCGAACGCTACTGTTCTTTATGCGACGTTGGCCAAGGGCCCGAAGTTGCCGCCTGAATATCAGGTAAACTCGACGCGCCATTTCATGCGAGATCTGAATCGGTTGGGTGTAACGGGCGTGATCGATGCCGGAGGCGGTTTTCAGAACTACCCGGACGACTACGCTGTCATCCAGAAACTCGCGGACGAAGATCAACTGACGGTTCGCCTCGCTTACAATCTGTTTACGCAGAAGCCCAAGCAGGAGAAGGAGGACTTCCTCAACTGGACGTCTTCGGTGAAATACAAGCAGGGAAGCGATTATTTCCGGCACAACGGTGCCGGCGAGATGCTTGTGTTCTCGGCCGCTGATTTCGAGGATTTTCGGCAGCCGCGCCCAGATATGCCGCCAGAGATGGAAGGTGAATTGGAAGAAGTCGTGCGGATTCTCGCGCAGAATCGTTGGCCTTGGCGCTTGCATGCTACCTACGAGGAGACGATCTCGCGCTCGCTCGATGTGTTCGAGAAGGTCGACCGCGACATACCGCTCCGAGGCATCAACTGGTTCTTCGACCATGCGGAGACGATTTCGGATAAGTCCATCGACCGCATCGCGGCGCTTGGTGGAGGCATCGCAATACAGCACCGGATGGCCTATCAGGGCGAATATTTCGTCGAGCGCTATGGCCAAAGGGCGGCCGAAGCCACACCTCCGATCGCGCGAATGCTGGAAAAGGGCGTCAAGGTTTCGGCTGGCACGGATGCAACCCGCGTAGCTTCGTACAATCCTTGGGTTTCGCTGAGCTGGATGATCACCGGCAAGACCGTGGGCGGAATGCAGCTTTACCCCCGTCGCAACTGCCTTGATCGCGAAACCGCTTTGCGCATGTGGACCGAGAACGTCACTTGGTTTTCGAACGACGAAGGTAAGAAGGGACGGATCGAAAAAGGGCAGTTTGCTGACCTGATAGTGCCGAGCAAGGATTACTTTACTTGTCCGGAAGACGAGATTTCATTCCTTACCTCGGATCTCACGATGGTCGGCGGCAAGGTGGTCTATGGCGCGGCCGAGTTCGCCAAGCTCGACGAAAATAAAGTACCGCCTGCCATGCCGGACTGGTCTCCAGTGCGCACCTTCAAAGGCTATGCGGCCTGGGGTGACCCGGACGGTGCCGGCAAGAACTCGCTGCGACGCTCGGCGATGTCGTTTTGCGGGTGTCAGTCGACTTGCGGCGTTCACGGCCACGACCACGCAAGCGCCTGGGCGTCGCGACTGCCAGTTTCGGACCTCAAGACCTTTTGGGGAGCGTTAGGTTGCTCCTGTTGGGCGGTGTGAGAATGACCGTCTCGCCCGACACTGATGCATCGCTTTCCACCAAGGCGTCTGGATTTGTCAAACCGATCTTAGGATCGCCAGCGGCCCGCCTTTTGGCCTATGTCGCTCTCTGCGCAGCCTACATCCAGGGTCCGATAACCAAGATCTTCGATTTCAATGGCGCCATCGCCGAAATGACCCATTTCGGTTTGTCGCCCGCACCGACGTTTGCGGTGTTGGTCATCGTCTTCGAACTGGTGGCCAGCGCGATGATCTTGTTTGGCCCCTGGCGTTGGCTTGCCGCAATCGGGCTGGCCGGCTTCACGTTGATGGCGACTTTCGTCGCGCTCCGATTCTGGGAGATCCCGGCCGGCCAGGGACGGACGATGGCGATGAATGCGTTCTTCGAGCATTTAGGCCTCATCGGCGGCTTCGTTCTTGTTGCGATCGACGATCTCACCAAAACGGAAGCAGCGGCAAAGCCGATTACCTGAGCGGCCGCTTCTACCTTGTCTGACAATGCCGGCAGTTGGGACTTGAATGTCCGGCCAATTCTGGCCGAGGCCGGACCAGCCGCCCCGCCTTCGGACGGAAGGCATGACGCAAAACGTCGAGAGTAAGGAAGGTTTCTATGGCGCGCCGGACCTGTGCGATGGTCGCCTTTTGCTGGCTGACGTTGGCTGGTACTGCTGCAGCGCAGGAACAGGTCTCTACGAATCCTTCGGAAGTCGATCCGCTCGGCTCTCTCAAAGGCATTCCCCTCTCTTCGGATGGCAGCGTTAAGGTTAGTCTGGGGGGACAGCTTCGTATCCGACCGGAACTGTCAGACCGACCCGTCTTCGGCCTGGCGAAGCCGGAGCATAATGAAGCTTTGCTCACACGCTCGTTTCTTTCCGCTGACTTTAGTCTCGGCCCCTACTTGAGGAGCTTCGTTGAAGTGGGCAGTGGACAAGCTCCCATTTGGAACGGCGTGCCGCCCGCTACCCAGCTAGACCGCTTCGATCTCATGCAAGGCTTCGGCGAACTGACTTTGCCACAGAGGTCCGGCGCTCTTATATTTCGCGCCGGTCGGCAGGAAATGAGCTTCGGATCTTCGCGCTTGGTCTCGGTGCGCGACAGCCCAAACATCCACCGTGCATTCGACGGTGTTCGCGTCGCCTGGACCCAGTCGCCGGATACTCGTATCGATGCTTTCATCGTGCGACCGGTGCTTCCTCAGTCCGGCGTATTCGACGACAAGTCGGATCCGGGACAGGCGTTCTGGGGCATTTACGCAACCGCTCCGGTGCCCCACCTCTCCTCCCTTAAAGTCGATTTCTACTATCTCGGCCTGGACCGAGCGGACGCCGCATTCGCGCAAGGGACTTCGGCCGAGCACAGACAAACATTGGGAACTCGCTTGTTCGGCAAAGCAAGCGACTTCGATTGGAATGTGGAAGCGGCCTATCAATTCGGACGCTTCGGACGCGCCGACATCCAGGCATGGAGCGTGTCGGCCGAATTCGGTTATACATTCGAGGGAATGCCGCTCTCGCCGCGGATAGGCCTCAATGCCGACGCGATCAGTGGCGATCGAAACCTGCGCGATACGACACTCCAAACATTCAATCCGACGTTCCCCAGGTTGCCCTACTTCTCTGAAGCGAATCTGTTCGCTCCTGCAAATCTGATTGACGTTCAGCCGAATCTTACCGTTACGCCGGCGAAGAACGTCACTCTGACGATAGGCTGGAATCCGCTGTGGAAGGAGTCTGAAGCGGACGCGTTCTATGGTCCGGCCATCACTCCCGTTGCGGGAACCGCGGGCGGCACTGGCCGCTACGTGGGGCAACAGCTTTCAACGACGCTGAATTGGAAGCCTACCAAGCATCTGACCATCGGCGGCACCTACGTCAACTACGCACCTGGCCAGAGACTTCAACGCGCCGGCGGAACGTCCGGATCCTTCGCCGCCGCCTGGGCCACGATTTCGTTCTGATTCAGCGCCGCCTGCTGCTCACAGAGGACCGGATAGGAAATGAAGCATAGCGCGCCCTTATTGATGAGCTTCAACGCAGGATATGTCGATACGGCTGGATTTCTGACCCTCCAGGGCCTGTTCACAGCACACGTTACGGGAAATTTCGTGACATTGGGCGCCACTTTGGTTGAGGGAACGTCAGGTGCGATCGCAAAGCTTCTCGCCCTGCCAGTGTTCTGCGTCACGATCGTATTAATTCGAATGATCGCTCTACGCCTTGGCGCTTCCAATTCCGCAGCGCTCAAAGCCATGCTCGCGCTGGAAGTGCTGTTGCTCGCCGTCGCAGCCGCCTGCGTCTTGGCTTGGGGACCGTTTCCGGACAGCGATGTTTGGCGCGCCGTTCTCACGGGCATGACGCTCGTCTGTGCGATGGCAATCCAGAATGCTGCTCATCGCCTTCATCTTTCGAAGACGCCCCCATCGACCCTCATGACCGGAACCACGACGCAGATCATGTTGGACTTAGCCGATATCATGGCCGGTAAGACTTCCCCACTGCAACGTTCGGAGATTATGGACCGACTGAGAAAGATGGTGCCCAGCGTCGTCGCCTTTGCTGCCGGTTGTGGTTCAGCTGCACTCATTCTGATCGGCATGGGTCTCACCGCTTTCCTCCTTCCGCCAATGGCCGCCCTGGCGACCGTTATCTCGCTGAAGTTCAATTCGGACCTGGAGATAACTTGATATTGGCGTCGTCTGTAGAGGTGCCGGGATGTACACAAGCAAAGGGCGCGACTTGTATCGCCCTGACACCGACACGGGCTCTTCGAGTGAGGCCAGTGCCCACGCGAACGGACCTTCCTTTCTCGGCGGCTATTGGGCTTCTTTCTCTGGCGAACCACGAAGAGCTACTAACGACGCTGCCGAGTGTGACCCACAAAGGAGACAGGCGTGACGCTCAGTGGATTCCGCAACAAAGGCAATTCGGTTGTCCTCGCGTTCGTCTCCGGATTCGTGGATGCCCTTTTCTTCATTCATCTCGGAGGGCTCTTCGTTGGACTGGTGACAGGCAATGTCGTGCTTATCGGATTGGGCTTGGTTGGGCATGAGAAAGGCGGCCTACGCGATCTCCAATTGATGACGTTTCCGATCTTCATGTTGGGCGCGGGGCTTGCTGCGATCATGGTCACAAGGATCAATCCGCTCCAACGCGCCACAATTTGGGTCATCGGCCTCTCAGCTTGTGCCTTCGCGATCTCCGCCGGCCTTGCCATTTGGCATACTCACGTCAACAGCGCTTGTGCGCTCTTTACCGTCGCTGCGATGGGGATGCTGACGGCTATCGATCGTCTCGATCCCAAGCTTGGTCCACCCTTTTCGTTGATGACAGGGAACATCGCGGGGCTTGCCGTCGCGGCTGCCCGACGCCTCATTGGCTATGCCGAGAAGCCGGATGAATCGGCGCAGTCGCTGACCGCTACTATGCTGGTGTTCGCCTTTGTCGCGGGATGTGCAGTTGGCGCCTTTACGCAGGTGACGGTTGGCGTCGCCGGAATGTTTTTCCCCGCCCTTCTTTTGCTTCTGATCGGCGTTTTCTATTCGCCGCACATCGATCAGAAACAACAGTAGCTATACGATGCGGCGCAGCTGAGCGACAGCATGTCGCCGGTTTCCTCGCCCGACCGATCAGGACGGAAACTGGAGCCTGGACAGCAGCTTGCTGCTTTCCGGGCCGTCGAGGTTGATGACGTGCAGCGGTCCGGGCTTTCGGTCCCTCGTCGCCGGATCGATGCGGAAGCCGTAGTGTTCGACGGCACGCAGTCCGTCCCGCGTGATTGGCCTGCAGAAGATGGCCTTGAGAGCGCTCATTTTTCTGACGCGGTTCAGGGTATCCTGCACAAGATGGCCGGCCGCGTATTTGTTGACCGGGGCTATGGCGAGAATTGCAAACGGATGGGCTCGCCGCTCGTCCTTGATTATCTCGTTCTCGCGAAGATCGAGCCCGTTGCGCCGGCACGCCAACGCTCGTAGCCGTGTGGACGTGAATAGACAGCGGCTTGCGTCACCTAGCTTTTTGAAAGGGGTAGATCAATGGTCCCGATGCCATATTTCTCGGAGCCACCACGATCTGCCGCGAGCCGTCTCTGAACTGGTCGGCTCCCTGGCCATCGATGTTCTGGAATTGCACTTGCAGCACGCGGGGGTGGGCCCACTCGCCGCGCGAACCAAACTTGATCTCGCCCATGACCGTCGAAAACGTGGCATTACGCGTGAACTCGGAAAGCTCGCTGTCGGCGAAATTATGCGTCGCCTCGACGGCCTGGGCCACCACCTGCAACTGCGAGTAGGCGAGAGGAGCCATATAGTGCCCCAAAGGATCGACGTCCGATCCCGCTGCCCGCGCACGGTACGTCTTCAAGAGCTCATCGACGCCCTTGAACGCCAGAGCGGGCGCGGGAACCCAATATTCGTAGTTCACTATGCCGTTCAGAAGCGGCCCAAGCTTCGTTCGAACTTCGGTGTTCTGCGGCCCGATCATGCTGGCGCCAACCATCTTCGGTCTGAACGAATGTTTGTCGAGAGCCCGAATCAGCCCGACGGAGTCCTCGAGATAGGAACACAGAAACAGGAGATCGCATCCACTCCGCGCGACAGCGTCGAGATACGACTGGAAGTCGCCGGTCGTGAGCGGGTAAGCCGCTTCGAAGACGACCTCGAAGCCGTGCTTCGCCGCGTTCGCCTTGGCGCCGAGAATTGGGTTGCGCGCAAATACGGCATCCGCCGAGAGCAGCGCGACGGTTGTCGGCCGCGGAGATTGAACAGCGGCCGTCTCGAAGAAGCCCTCCGTCAGGGACGCGTTCGGATCCGGTCCAGTCGGAATCATGGCGAAGTAGTTCTCGTAGCCCAATTCGTTGTTCGCGCCGAGCGCCATCAACCCAACGAAGAACCGCTGGCGTGCCATGATTTCCGGCAGAGCAGCGAGGTTCGTGTTGGTGCCGTAGCCGCCCACGACAAGGTCCACGCGATCCTCGTCGATCAGACGCGCATACAGCGAAGCCACCAACGACGCGTCCCCTTGGTCGTCGTAGCGCACGAATTTGACCGGACGGCCGAGCAGGCCACCGCGCTTGTTCAAGTCGTCACGCCAGATGTCATGCGCAAGACTGGCGGACCTGCTGTTGCCCGATACGGGTCCGGTGAGCGAAAGGCAGTAGCCGATCCTGATCGGGGAATCGTTGGACGTCATCGCTCAAGTACCTAGTTGATCGAGAAACACATGGAGGGATCGTATGCGGCCGCCCTCGATATGGGCCACGTCTATTCCCGTGACGGCGGGCGGGTCCCCTGGCAACCCTGACGCCATTGGAGGCAGCCGACGCCGTTGTGTCTCAGCGCCGGCCGGACCGTGAAGGCAAAGCCCGATGGCAGGTGACCGAGAAGATCCGCGGCTGCATGCGAGATCGCTTCACGACCCTGCGCGGAGGCTTGGGGCTGGTGAAGCACCGCGTCCGAGCGCTTGCGTTGCAAGCTCGTCGGGCTGGTCGCCACGGCTCTGACACCCGAAACGATCGTCGGAGTCAGGTGAGCGACCGAGCATGAGCCGACGTCGCGACGGATGACCGTCGCCTCATGGATCGACCGCGACAAACGCACTACTGCCGCATCGACCAAGACCAGAGTCACTGATCCCTCTCCAGAAACGCTGCTGTTGACGATCCGCATGCGGCACTCCCATCGAATGTACCTCATCCAAGATACTCGCGTCGGTCAGCCCACCATAGCGCCGCAATCTGATGAACTGTGTCGCGGAAAGTGGAACTCAGATTCTCCCGTATGCCCCGCCTGCTGCACTGGGCTCCTTCCTCCGAGGTCGGTGCTTCTCGCCCGTCATCGAGGTGTTGGATCGAGGAACACGTGGAGATGCTTGATGCGATCGCCATCCAAATGGACGACGTCGGTGCCCGTAACCGCCACGGCGCCGCCGGGCGGACCGGATCGCCAGAATATCCGCCCGACGCCATTATGGCCTACGGCAGGCCCCGCGGGCGTGAAGACGATGTCTGTGGGCAAACTGTCGAGCAGACTTCCGACGGCTCTCGATATCCCGTCCCATCCCTTCGCGACGGCGTCCGAATCGTAGAGGGTGGCATCTTCCGAATAGAGCCGTTCGACCGCCGCACGGCGACGAACCCCGTCACGCTCATTGAAGACTTGCTCGATGTTCGCGCGCATCAAGGCGTCCCAATTGACGCTGTTCGTCGTCGTCTTTTCTCTGTCGGCTTCGCTGGTCATGTTCCGCTTCCTTAGGTTGCCGCCTGCCGGCGTCGTGGAGGAAAGAATTGCGTAGACCGGAGCGAACGCGAGGCGTCGGCGACACCGGAATGGCCCGCTGGAATTCCGCCGGCTTCCTCACGCCGATCCGGCCTGGCTCATCGAAGTCCGACCTGCCGATCGAACGACCCTGAGTTCCAGTTGCGATTAGATCACGCCATCGACCGTCCGCATGAAACAGCACTTTTGGACGCGGAAGGACTTTCCGTCGGTGGAACGACGGCAGAAGCGGCCCCTTGTGCAGGAGAAGCTGCCTCGACTGGCTCATTGCTCGTCGCACCTAATGCGCAGCAACCGTCATTCGATGAGGCGTTCGGAGGGCGGCCGATGCCCCAGACCATCATTCTTGTCATCGGTCACCGGGAAAAATGAGACCTACTTAGGTCACTGGTTTCAAAAAATAGGCGAATTCCGTTGCGTCCACGTTTTTCACGCCATTTGCGTGAAAATGCCTGATATGGGCGCCGTCATTGTGGTGTTTGTCCCGATGCTCCTGCGACGCCCAATGCTCGACGAACACAAAGCGACCCGGATCATTCTGATCTTCGAAGAGTTCGTAGCGAAGATTCCCCTCCTCTTTGCGCGAAGGCTCGACGACTGCCGAGAGATCACGGCGCAGTTCTTGCTCCCGCCCCTTCTTGGCCCTCAGGGCGACGAGGATGTACAATTCACTCATAGTCGTTTCCATGAAATGTCTTGCGGCTGCCCGACGGGGCAGCCGCCTCCGGAAATGGACCGGGTAGGAACTAGTCTTTATTGTTTTTCTCAGGATTGAAGCCGTCCCAGCTTTGGAAGACGTCCATGAACCCCGGCACGGTCTCCTCCCGTGCCCAGTCGCGCTGAAGCTCGCAGTACAATTGCGTCTTGCTGATGAGCTTTCCGCCGGCCTGTTCTATCCGGCGAAGTGCCGCCTCGTGAGCGGCGACCGAAGTGCCACCGACGGCGTCTGCTACCACGTAGACTTCATAGCCTTCCTTGATGGCGTCGAGTGCGGGGAACGTCAAACACGCTTCGGTCCACAGCGCCGTCATGATGAGCTTTTTTCGGTTCGTCGCCACCACCGCCTTCTTGAATTCGACGTCTTCCCAGCTATTGATCGACGTGCGATCGTAGGTGGGATACGAGCTTAGCACCTCCATAAGCGGCCCGATCGGCGGCTTATTTCTGCCCGTCGCGATATTGACGGTCGAATGAACGATCGGGAGCTTGTAGTTCACCGCAGCCTTCGCGCTGTGAACGATGTTGAACACCAATTCCTTCTGGTCCATCGATCTGATGGAGCTGACCTGGATTGGTTGATAATCGATGACGATGAACGCGGAGTTCTGCGGTGTCAGGAGATGATCTTTTGCAGGATCGCGGATTGCTTCGCTGGTCATAATGGGGCGCCTTTGACTGTGGTGGTAATGGCCTGTACTACCATCCGGATTGGATCGTAATCGCATCCGGACGCCCTCGACAGGTCTCGTCGACGAAACCGGTGTTTCCGGACATCGAACAATCCGATCGCACATGAAGAAGGATCGAAATCCGTTCGATCCGATCTGTGGACGCCTCATCCGCGAGGGCAACGTGCCACCGAACGAAGCCGCCGAGGGTCGCGCCGACGGCACCACTCGCGGGACTTCTCAAGCCGGACAGATGAGCCGGACGCGCGGAAGATGCTCGTTGCGTCGACGGGATGAAGCAGGGCCGGCCCGCAATGTTCTTGTCACGGCCGGCGCATCGATCAATGGACCGGAATACGGCGATCGCCGGCTTGCACTGGCGCGGGGTCTCGCTTCACGGCGGCGCTTTTGCTGTAGCCTCATCGAGCCCCACCCCGCGTGCAAATGGATCGGTAAAGGCGCTTCACAAGCGACCTTCTCGCCTCGCGTGTTCCGCTACCAGCGCGGTCATTATCAGGCCTCCGATTAGACCGATGTGCTCGAGGAATACGTTCATTGCGACGAACCTCTGTTCGCCCTGCATCGCCCAGAAACCGTGCCCGACAAGCGCGGCCATGGCGGTGAAAACTCCCAGCGCGCCCGCTCCCAACCAAACGAACCTACCTGAAATGACCAGCAGAGGTCCGACGATCTGGACGGCGATGGTCAAAGCCGCCCAGAAAGCTCCTGGCCGAAGCCCGTGCCCCTCCTGTTCGGCAACTGCAGCAGGAAAGTCCAACAGCTTGATAGTTCCGGAGACGACGAAGATGCCGACAACCGCGATCCGGGCAATTAGCCAAGTCCACCTCCAGTCGAGGATTGCGTCGACCCAGGCGGGCCCCTCTCTTCCGTAGTCGCTCATGATGTGTTCACCAGTTGCTTGACCGGGACGCCATGCAAGACTGAGGCGACCGGCCGCGAAAACTATGATCGATATGCGTCGTATGCCTGCCGAAATCGTCTGCTGCCCCCTTCTGGTCGGACAATTGCTAACAGCGCTGCTCCCTTCCTGATTGCGCAGACGGCGGACAGGCCTCAGTGTTGCGTCGCTATGGCGCGGCGCATGCCTCTAAGAATCAGACCTGTGGCCGACGCGCCCCAGCTTGAAATCCTGAATCGCTTGATTGATCTCCTATTCGGTATTCATGACAAACGGTCCATATCCGACGATCGGCTCTTCGATCGGCTCGCCGGTCAGCACGAGAAACGTTGCCTCTTCGTGCGCAGAGATGTTGACGTGGTCGCCTTCCCTTGAGAGCAGCGCCATTTCGGCCGCTCGCGGGGCGGGACGGACCGATCTTCGGCGGGCCGGTAAGCACGACAACCGTACTATTGTGGCCATGGGGGATGGTGAGCTTGAGACACGCGCCGGCTTCGCATCGAACATCCCACAGGTTTATGGGCGTGAATGTCTTTGCTGGACCGCGTGTGCCGCCGAAATCTCCGGCGATGACGCGAATCCTGCCGGCATCATCGGGGAGATGTACCAGGGGGATATCCGTCCAAGCGATCAACTGGCAACGCCGCGACGTACTCTTATCCTTGGACGGCAAGTTCACCCATAGCTGGATCATTCGAAACGGACCCCCGGTCTGCGTGAAGGCCGGAGAGTGATACTCGGCGTGTAGAATGCCGACGGCGGTCATCCACTGCAGGTCGCCCGGACCGGTGACGCCGCCATTGCCGGCTGAATCGTGATGTGCGACTTCTCCGTCGTACACGATTGTCACGGTCTCGAAGCCGCGATGCGGATGCTGATCGACGCCCCGTGCTTCTCTAGTCGCCTCGAAAAAAAACGGCCGACAAAGTCCAGCATCAGAAACGGGCTGAGCTCCCGTCCGAGATCGTCATAGTTGAAAAGTGTGCGAACGGGAGATCCATCTCCGACCCAATGCCGAGGATTGCTGTACAAGCCGACAACTTTCTTCATCGAACGATCCTCATATGCGACTTTCGCCCGACGGCAGGCTCGTATAGCTATGACGTTCCGGAGACCTCGTCGAAAGATTGCAAAACAAGAACCTCCGTCCTACAGATAGGACGATGCATGACCTCAACGATCTCTATTACTTCGCCCAAGTGGTCCAGCATGGCGGATTTGCCCCCACAGCGCGCGCGTTGGGTATGCAAAAGTCGAAGCTCAGCCGCCGGATTGGTATATTGGAAGAGCGATTGGGCGTTCGGCTCATTCACCGCTCGTCACGTCGTTTCTCGGTCACCGATGTGGGACAGGAGTATTATCGACACTGCATGGCGATGCTCGTTGAAGCGGCGGGTGCGCAGGCGATCATCGACAACGTGAAGTCAGCTCCGCAAGGCGTAATTCGGATGGCCTGCCCGTCTGGACTGTTGCTCAATCGGCTGGGTGCTTCGCTTGCTCGCTTCATGGCGGATAACCCCAAGATCGAAATGCACGTGAAGGCGCTCAACCGGCGGGTGGACGTGGTCGGCGAAGGTTTCGACATCGCAATACGGGTGGGTCAACCAATTGCTGAGCCGACCACGTTGGCCACGCGCAAACTTGGCGAAGTCAGCAGAAGATTCGTCGCGTCTCCTAAGCTGTTTGAGCGCCGCGCTCCCCCAGAAACGCCGCCGGAGTTGGCCGGGTTCCCTACCGTTGATTTCGGCCTCGACATGTCCGAGCCCGCGGGCGCCCAACCCGAGTGGCGACTTGAACGGGAAGGCGGGCCAGTCGTGACTGTGCCCTATCGGCCGAGATTGATTACGGACGATCTTTGGTCAGTTCGCGAGGCGGCTCTCGCCGGCATCGGCATCGCGCTATTGCCCAGCCTTATGGTTAGCGAAGACGTGGATGCCGGACGCTTGGCGGTTCTCTTGCCAAGATGGCGAATGCCGAACGAGGGGATATACGCGATGTTTCCGTCTCGCCGCGGTCTGCTTCCGTCGATCCGCTCACTTCTCGACTTTCTCGTCCTCGAATGTCTGCCATATCGTCATGGAACGCTGAATGAAGCGTCGGCAAAGTCGACGCCTGTGGGTGCGCATCGTCAGGGTTCTATCGGTTAGTCGTTCGATCCTGCTATGGAGATTGTATGCGCCGTCCATCAGACGGTCCGGGCCGGAGCGCCTCGTGTCTGATCTCGTTCGCGACAGTTCGTCGAAGTCCCGATCGGGTAAGGCGGCGACATCGATCGGCGCGGCGCTCCTTAACGGTCTATAGCCTCTCCCTTCGCGGCCTAGCTCGGGTCGGTTTCCCGGACGCGATGGTGGCGGAAGTGCGCCACCAGATGATCTATGAACGCGCGCACTTTGCTCGAGACGTGTCTGGTTGCGGGGTAGACAGCCGAGATGGCGTGCGAAGTGGGCTGCTCGTCCAACTGAGCCGCTATCAGATCTCCGTTATCCAATGCATCGGCCACGACGAAGAATGGCAAGAGAATAAGTCCAAAGCCGGCGATCGCCATGTCGCGCATCGCTTCGTCGCTGTTGGCGACGACCCGGCCTCGCACTGGAACCGATGATCGCGTTTTTCCATCGGCCCCCTCTGAGAATTCCCATATCTGCTTGTTGTGCAGACTAGAGTGATCAATGCAGACATGGTCGGCCAGGTCCGCGATACGGGTCGGCAGACCTTTTTCTCTGACGTAGGCGGGGCTGCAGCATACGATGCGTCGACACTCGAAGAGCTTTCGGGAGATCAGGCGGGAGTCGCTCAGCACTCCGATGCGCACCGCTAGATCATAGCCGTTCTTGACCAAATCGACACTGTGATCGTAATAGTCGATCGCTAGTTCCAGTTCGGGATGGCATTCCGCGAATCGTGCGATGGCATCTCTCAGGTAATTCGTCCCCACTGAGATCGGTACGACGATGCGAAGACGGCCTTGCAGGGTGTCGGAGGGATGGGAAAACTGCCGAACGGTGTCATGGAAGTCGTGGATTAGCGGAACGATCTGTTCGTACAGGGTCTCGCCTTTCTCAGTCGGCTTCACCTGCCGGGTTGATCTCTTGAACAGCTCGACGGCCAGCGCCGACTCCAGATCCTGAATACGCTTGCTGACGACCGATTTGGAGAGGTCCAGTCGCGCGGCGGCGGCCGTAACGCTTCCGGTCTCCATCACTTCCGCGAACGTCAGCAGATCCTCGAAGCGCCATTTTCTGACCGGGCAAAAGCGATTTACGAGGCGCCGTCGCTCTTCAAGGATAGTCAACTGACGCGTCACCAACTTCTCCGAAAATCTCGAGACCTGCGGCTGCAGCTTACTTTATTGAGGTAATGCCCTCCTGAAAAAAGCCCGCAAAACCGGACTCTGCGTCCTACGGGTAGGACGAGCCGCCAGATGCGGAAGCTGACAACGGCCTGATCGCTTTAATTGGTCCTGCAGCGGGCAAGGGCGGGCCTGCGCAGCGGGCGATCTATCCGGGAAGCTCCTCTGTCATCCTGGGGTGCGCGGGGCGAAGAGCTCGATTTTGTCCGGGAAGTCTCGGACCATCACGGAGCCGATGACTTCGAATTCGCTCAAGGTTGCGGCAAATTGCCTAGTGGCCAAGACCTCCCGCCCGATTTCCCTGGCGATCACCTGCAGTCTGCTGGCAAGGTTCACCGCTGGTCCCACCACCGTGAAATCGAGGCGGTCGATGCCGCCAACATTGCCATACGCGACCCTTCCGTAGTGGAGCGCAGCCCTGAACGCGAGCGATCGGCGGGAGGTGCTAAGCGTCCCCCGGGCCTCCAATAGTGCGGAGTAGGCTCGCCGTCGGCCAGTGTCGGCCGCTTCGCCGTGCACCGGCGGAAAGATGGAAAGCAAGCCGTCTCCCATGAACTTCAACACCTCGCCTGAATGATTGGACACGGCGTTCGAGAGAGCTCCGAAATAGTCGTCCAAGAGCGAGATGACCTCGCTCATGGGCTCAACGTTGCTCATTCTCGTGAAACCCGCAATATCTGCAAACATCATCGGTGTTTCGATGGTCGCATGGAAACCCCTTCTGACGTGACCATCCAGAACTCGGCTCGCTTGCTCTCGGCCGATATAGGTCGTCAATACTTCGCGCAGCTGTCTCCTAAGCATCATGGGCTCAAGGGCGATTGCGAGTGCTTCGACTGAGATTTTGAGAGCGGCAATATGCGAGGTAGCCCAACCGGATTCTCGGTCTGTCGAAAAGCTCACGGCGTGCAAACTGCCGTCGCTGAATCGCATTGGAATCGCAAGGTAGTCAGTTTCCCCCTCGTCCCGCAGCTGCGCGAGCAGCCGATGATCCTCGGGCCGGATCCGATCGAGACGCCTACGGAATGGACGACCGGTGCGGTAGATTACGTCGAAGGGACTGCCCGCAAAGCTCGGCGTTTGGTCGACATTATGGGGGACCTCGTACTTTTCGATGGAGTTCGAGCGTTCCGACCAAAAAAGTCCCATCGCCCAGGAAACCGGACTCAAGAGCCGAGGAGAAAGCCGTACACGGGAGAGCGGAATGCCGCTTGCCTGAAGACGCTCAATGGTACCCGCCAGCAGTTCTTCGGGCTCGGAAAGAAAACGACCTTCCGAGTTCAACCATCGTCTCGTCGGGATAGGGCGCACCGACTTGTCTATTCCGCCGGAACGGTGGTAGGCCGTGGCCTCGATCGACCCATGCCCTCCCGCCTGAACCGTGAGCCGGTCTGACGGAGAATTTGCGCGCTACGCTTGAACGCGATCCGCTCGTCGTCGTCCATTTCGGGTTCGAAAACGCGGATGATGCCTTTCCGTCCCAGTACGGACGGCAGAGACAATGTCACCCTGTGGCCGGGTTGAAAGGATCCGACGGGCACGATGGCATTCTCGTCACGAAGGACGATCTCGGCAAGCCGCGCCGTCACGAGTCCTGCGCCCGTGCCCTCGATGATCGTGATGTTAGCGTAGCGCACGGTCTGCTCCAGGCGGCGTCGGAAAGCCGGTTCACCGCCTGGCGAGCGAGCGCCATCAGCCTTTGGCCGCGAGCGTCGGGTCGCTACGTCAGGCATCTTGGCGAACTTAGGCATCACGCGGCCGTCGGGACCGGCGTGGGTTGATAAGCTAACAGCCTCCATTCACCCCGCTCCTGTATCCAGATGGCCAGCGACCTGTTGTCGAGCCGCTTCTCGGTCCCGCCGACAGTGACTTTCGCCACCATCCTTCCGATCACCATTGCCATTTCGCCGAAGCCGCGGACTTCTTCTTCCGGTCTCGATATCGAGTGATATTTGAAGTGTCCGGATGCGACCTGCGACAGATACTCGCTCTTGCTGTCGCGTTGCCCGTTCGAGTGCGTGTAGACGAGATCGTCGGACAACAATCGATCCAGAGCGGCGATATCGTTGCTCAACATCGCGCCGTAGCGGCGGTCTTCCAGTTTCTTGATCTCTGCAAGCGTGGCTTCGACCCGCATGATGCGCCTCCGTTAGAGCGTTCGACCGGCGTCCAGTTTGAGTTGACTTCCGGTAAGATGAGGTAATGCATCCCCCAGCACGAAGGCCGCATATCGTCCAAGCTCGTCGGCCTCGACCACCGACCCGAGGGGAAGCGACTTCGCGACCCGCTCGAGATAACCCGGCATGTTGCGGGTCGCCTCGGTCGCGGTCGTACCTGGGACCAGCGTATTGACACGGATGCGGTGCGGCGCCAATTCAACGGCCAAGGCGTGCATCATCGCATGCACCCCTCCCTTGCTCGCCGCATAGGCCATCATTCCGGGTATCGGCTTCAGAGCGGTCGACGAGCCGGTGGCGAGAATCGATCCGCCGTTTCCCTGACGCACGAGAATTCTTGCGGCCGCCGTCACTGTGAGGAACGTCCCCGTCAGATTCACGCCGATCGTTCTGGTCCAGTTGTCGACGGACAGATCGATAGCCGCCGATTGATCTCCTATCACGCCGGCATTGGCCACTGCCGCATCGACCCTGCCGAAGGTGCGCATTGTGACCTCGAAGAGTTCACGAACACTTTCGGCTTCGGCGATGTCGACCGGGACCGCGATCGCATCCGCGCCGCGGCTTTTGATTTCATCCACGGTTGCCCCAAGCTTGTCCGCAATCAGGCCCGAAGCGACAACACGAGCCCCATTGGCCGCGCATGCGAGGGATATCGCCTTACCGATGCCCGACTCTGCGCCGGTGACAACGACGATCTTTCCCGCGACGGTCATGTTGCCCAACTCCGTGGTTGGCGGCTCTCTTTTCGGAAGACGCGGCGCCGTCCCTTAAACGCTAGATCTATTACGCATTCCAAGGAGCGAAGTGAGAATGATGTTCCAACCAGGCGGCCGGCGGTACCGTGCCCCATCGATTGACGAGCTTGACGTTCGAGAGATCGGGCGGGCACTCTACCACCCGAGGCTGGAAGTCGGTGCCCTCCTTAATCACCGCCATCTCCGACGAGCACTCCACGAGAAAGCCGGCGGGATCGACGTAGTAGGTGAACAGGTTGTCACCTGCTCCATGACGACCCGGCCCCCAGACCAGCGATCGGTCGACGGAATCCAGGAGATCGCCAAGCCTCATGAAATCGGAGAACTGCGCGAACTCCCATGCGAAATGATGCAACCCCGATTGGGAGCTCTTCGCCAAGCCTATAGTATGGTGACGGCCGTCAGCGGCGCGCAACCACATCAATTGATTGTTCGCCATGCGCTCGGAAAGCTTGAGCCCGATCGCCTTGCCGAGCTCGACGTACATCGCCCAGGGGTCTTTTGCCGCCAGGTTCACATGGCAGATGCCCTTTGGATGGATTCCGGGGCCGAGATATCGCCGCCTGTTGGTTTCCGGCATGGGCGTATGAACCTCCATCACGTGGCCCTCGGACGTGGAAAACGTCACAGAGCGCGCGATGCAATCGAGCGAGGGTTGTTCGCTGAGGACGCGCAATCCGGCCTCGCGGATCTTGACGGCAGCGCGATCCACCGATCCGGCGTTGGGCGCCTCCAGTCCGATGCATCGGGCAGCGTTTTCCGATGCGCGGTGAAGTATCAGCTCCGCGTGCCTTGATCCCGAGCTTAGGACGACGCGAGCGTCGGAACGTTCGATCAACTGGAGGCCGGCGACGTCTATCGCGTCTTTCACGCAGGCATCGAGGTCCTGCACGTTCAAGGCCATGTAGCTCTGGCGCACCACGAGTGGGGTCACTGGAGTCCTCCCTGATTTCGGTTGTTGTCGATCAAGCGGCGACGGAAGTCCGAGCCCCGTCCTTGATTGGATTGCGGAGGACACCGAGACCTTCGACCTCGATCTCGCAGATGTCGCCATCTTTCATGAACAGCGGCGGCTTGCGCGCGAAGCCGACTCCCGACGGTGTGCCGGTCACGATGACATCGCCCGGCTCCAAAGTGAGGGCTTCGCTCGCGAAGAAGATCAGGTCGGCGACGCTGAAGAGCAGGTCGTTGGTGTTGGCGGCCTGCACGACCTTTCCGTTCAGACGTGTTTCGAGGCGCAACCCCGCGGCACCGTTGGGCAATTCGTCGGCGGTGACGAACTCGGGTCCGAAAGCGCCTGTCCCGTCGAAATTCTTTCCGATGGTCCACTGCGGCGACTTGAACTGATAGTCCCTGATGGACCCGTCGTTAAAGATGGAATAGCCCGCGACATGATCGAGCGCCCTGTCGCGCGCGATCCCGCGGCCGCCCTTGCCGATGATGGCGGCGACCTCGCCCTCGAAGTCGAGTTGCTCCGACACGATGGGCCGAACGATCGGCTCTTCATGAGCCACCAGGCTGGAGGCGAACCTGGGGAAGAACGCGGGATAGGTCGGCAAGTCCTTGTACGGACTCTCGGCGACGTGATCGATATAGTTCAGGCCGACGCAGATGATTTTCGGCGGTCTCGATATAGGCGGAAGAAACCGGATATCGGTTGGGCTGAGAATGCGGCCGCCCCCGTTGGCAGCTGCGGCCAATGCACCCGCCCCGTCGGCCAGCAGATCGAGCAGCCGCAAGGGCCCGAGGTCCAGCAAATCGTCGCCTTTTCGGACGGCCAGCGCTTCGGTCCCGTCCTTCCGATAGCTCACGAACCTCATCTCGAACCTCCCGGGTTATGCCTCGGGTTTGCCATCGCCGGATGGAGAGGTCAAGATATTTTCGAATATCTTCGCTATCTTCCTAGTATTTGCTGTCGTCGAAGAGGTTCGGATCGCCCGTCAGCACGATTTGTATCGTCCTGTCGAGGTGCCTGCGCGTGAGGAAGGCCGACGCTTCGACGTCTCGAGCCAGTACGGCCGCGGCGATCTCTTGATGTTCAGCGAGGTCATCCCTGGCGGAGCGAAGGTATTGCACCGAAAGCCGGCGATACCTGTCCGCCATGTCGTACAGCTGATTGCGATAGTGCAGCAGCCACGACGACCCGCATGCGCAGACCAGCGAAAAGTGGAAGGCTCGGTGGCGCTGCTCCCACTCGGCGTCGATCAGCCCGTCCGCTCCGATCTTCTTCCGTCTCGAAAGCTCGTGCAGAGCCGCCACGATGTTCGCTTCCCATCGATCGTCTCCCTTGTCTATCGAGAGCTTTATCGCTGTACAATCAAGCTCTTTCCGAAGGAAAGTCACGTCCAGCAGGTCGGATTTCGAGACCGATGCAACGCGGAATCCCTTGTGCTCTTCGAGCATCACCAGGCCGTCCGAGGCGAGTTTCATGAGCGCCTCGCGCAGCGGGCTAAGGCCGATGTCGTACTGGATCTTCAGATCGTCCGATCGCAGCCTCGCTCCCGGTTTCAGCCGGCATTCGAGGATGTCCCGTCGGAGCTCGTTGTAGATCTCCGAGGTACGGGTCTTGCCTTTGCGGGTCGCGTCGAGGGCGTGCCCCCGGGAATCTCGAAGATTGATGACCGACCTTGCCAAGCGAATGCCCCCGATTCGACGACCGACTATCTCGGCACCATATCGAAGAAACCACGATTTACACCTCTTTCCTGATATTTTCGAATATTTTTGACTTTTTAGATTGTTGAGTTAGGCTGCTGCGGCGGCGCCGGGGGAAAGACACGCCTCGAAGTATCGCTTCGGCCCCGCGGAGTCGGACGCCTCGAAGCGGCATCCGAATGAAAAAAGCAGGGAGGGTAATGCATCATGAGCTACGCAAGGACGATCGCGAGGGCGCTCTGCATTCTCGCTGGCGGCACCTTCTTTACGTCGTCCGCCTGCGCGGACGATCCCATCAATGTCGGGGCCGTACTGTCCATTACGGGGCCGGGGGCAGGCATCGGCGTTCCTGAACGCAACGGAGTGGTGCTCGCTCAGAAAGCGATCAATGCGAAGGGAGGTGTTCTCGGGAGACGGCTCAACATCGTCGTCGAGGACGACGCCTCCAATCCCGACGTCGCCATCACCAAGACGAACGATTTGATCTACGGCAAGAAGGTCGTCGCCATCATCGGCGCTACCCAGACGGCGCCGACTGTCGCCGTCGGCGGCATCACCAGCAAACTGGGAATGGCTCAGATCTCGTTTTCCGGCATCGGACCGGAGATCGAGAGGTCGCGCAAATGCGTATTCCACATTCTACCGCCGCAGATCCTGAACGCGAAGGCCATGCTCGGCTACGCAAAGCACATCGGAGCAAGGAAGGTCGCGGTCCTCTACGACGCGGGATACGGCAACGTGGTGATGCAGGCGATCAACGGCGTTTACAAGGATTACGGCATCGAACTCGCTGCGCTCGAGAAGTTCGAAATTGGCGCCACCGACACCACGACCCAGGCCGCCAAGGTTCGGGCCGCGTCGCCCGATGCGATATTCATCATCGCGACAAACGGGGCGCCGTTCCGGAACGTCAAGCAGCTGCGCATCGATAAGCCCGTGGTCGCGGCGATCGGAACGGCATCCTACGAATACGTCACCGCCATGGGCATGGGAGCGGACAACGTGGTGCATCCCGAGTTCCTCATCGGTGAGGATCCACTGCCGCGACAGAAGGAATTCGTCGATCTCTTTCGGCAGGAATATGGCCGCCTCCCGAAGAATTTCGAGGCGGCCGGCTGGGATGCCGTCTTCGCCCTGAAGGCCGGCCTGGAAAAGCAGAAGTCGGCATCACCGGAGACGATTTGCGGAGCTATGCAGGGGGCCTACCGGGGCGTCATGGCCGACTACGATTTTGGCGCCGACGACATGACGGGCATCAAGCTCGAAAGCTTCACGTATTCGATGCTCAGGAACGGGACGTTCTCGCGCCTGCCCTTCAAGCTGATCGATTGACCGGACCGCAAGGTCCGCTGACGCGCCATCCGGGAACATCGAACGAGCAGGTTGTCGACATGTCTTTTCTCATGACGCAGGCGGTCCTCGCCGGGATTGTCAACGGTTGCATCTACGCACTCACTGGCATGGGACTGGCGGCCATCTTCAAGGGGACGCGCGTCATCAACGCGATGCAAGGAGAGTTCAGCATCATCGCCGCCATTGCTACGGTGCTGCTGATGCGCGGCTACGGCTTGCCGTATTGGGCGGCGATCTCCGGAGGCATCGCAAGCGGCGCCGTGATCGGCGCAGTCGTGGAGATCATGCTTGTGCGCCCGATGAACGCGCGCAACGCACCGGACGACAGCTACCTGCTGCTAACGATTGGACTTGCGATGACGCTTTCGGCCTGCGTGCTCTATTTCGTCGGAAGGGATTCCTACGGGCTTCCGCCGATCGGCGGCGACGGAGTGATCTTCGTTTCCGACGCAATTCTGCAGGAACATGCGGCTTGGCTGATCGGGATCGTGCTGCTGCTCAGTCTCGTCATCCGCCAGTTCTATCACAAGACCACCCTCGGACTTTCGATGATGGCTGCCTCGATCGATCCGGATGGCGCTGCCACCAGCGGCGTCGACGTGCGCATGATGCGCACCTGCACTTTCGCGCTCGGCGGCATCCTCGGCGCGGTGGCCGGCGTCCTGGTCGCGCCGATCGTGCCGGTGAACTACCACCTCGGGCTTGCGCTGACGCTGAAGGGGTTCGCGGCGGCGATCCTTGGCGGTCTCACCAATCCGATGGGCGCGGTCATTGGCGGCCTGGTATTGGGGCTCGTCGAGTCCCTCGCCGTGGTCGGAGTTCCTTCGGGGTATCGGGATGTTGTCGCCTTCTCGGCTTTGATCGCGATCATGATCTTCATGCCTCACGGTCTATTGGGGCACGCCGGGCGGAAGGGAGGTTGATCGTGCATCGTTGGTTCGTTCTGGTTGCGGTGATCGCGGCCTGGGCCGCCGTCCCTGTAGTGGCCGATCGTCAGCTCGTGGGACTGTTGGTGTTCACCGCCATCTACGTCATCGCCGGCCTGGGCGTCGGCCTGTTGCTGGGCCAGTGCGGCATCGTGAATTTCGCCCAGGCCGCGTTCTACGGGATCGGCGCCTACTCGACCGCCTATTGCACCGCACGGCTGGGGTTGCCAAATGCCGCCGGTTTCGTCCTCGGCATAGGCGGCAGCGCCGCGATCGCGTTTCTTATCGGGTGGCCCGTTCTCCGTTTGACCGGCTATTTCCTCGCGCTGGCGACGCTGGCATTCGGAATCATCGCAAACAGCATGTTCTTCGAATGGGACTTGATCACCGGCGGCGAGCTGGGCGTGGGAGGCATCCCGAAACTGGCTATCGGCGCCTTTGTCTTCGATACGCCCGAGCGCTTCTACTATCTGGTCTGGATCGTCGTGTTCGTCTGCATGCTGCTCGTGCGCAACCTGATGGGAAGTCGAACAGGCCTGATGATGCGCGCGATGCGGGATTCCCCCGAGGCGGCGGCAAGCCTCGCCATAGACATGCACTGGCTGCGAACCAAGATGTTCATGGTCGGAGCGGCGCTTGGAAGCATCGGCGGAAGTCTGTGGGCCCATCACATCAACTTCGTGAGCGTGCACAGCTTCTCGATCGAACGGTCGATCACGCTTCTTCTCATCCCGGTGATCGGCGGATTGAATTCTCTCCCAGGTATCGTCATCGGTGCGCTCTTTGTCACGTTCGTCCCTGAATTCTTCAGCCGTTTCGGAGATTTTCACCAGATCCTGTTCGGCCTCGCGCTAGTGGCGGTCGTCGTGGCGGCTCCCAACGGGATTATCGGCTTCGGCGCAGCCATTATCGATCGCTGGAAGACGTCTTTAGCGACCACCGACGAGGCCAAATGATAGATCTACTGAGACTTCAGGGAATTCGACATAGCTTCGGAGGACTGCGTGTTCTCAGCGACGTCAATCTGCGGGTGGAATCGGCCGGCATCACCGGACTGATTGGGCCCAACGGCTCGGGAAAGACGACCCTTTTCAACATCATTTCCGGCTACCTCGTCCCGAACGGCGGCGACGTTCGCTACGAGGGCGCTGTGATCAATGACGAGACCGTGCAGGCACGCTGCCGTCGGGGCCTCGTCCGAACGTTCCAGACCCCTCGCCTGTTCGAACAGATGACGGTGCTGGAAAACGTCATGGTCGGCGTCACGAAGCTGACGTCCAGCAACCTGCTACAGGATGTGCTCGGGCTTTCTGGCGGCAAGCGGGAGATCGAACGCTGCCGCGCGGAGGCGGAACATATCTGCCATCGCTTCGACATGGTCAAGCTCTTGGATCAACGAGCGGGGAAGTTGCCTGCTGGGCAGCGGAGAATGGTCGAGATTGCGCGCGCAGTCGCCGGACGCCCGAAGCTGCTACTCCTCGACGAACCGTCCTCGGGATTGAACGACAACGAGATCGAAAGTCTGAGATCCTGGATCACGTCGTTGCAGAACGACGGTCTCAGCATCCTGCTCGTCTCGCATGACATGGAACTGATGTCCGTCGTTCAGGAAGTGCATGTGCTCTATTTCGGGGAGATCATCGTGAGCGGCACGATGGCCATGATCCAGCAGCATCCGAAGGTGCGGGAAGTCTATTTGGGAGTTTAGCATGCTGGCGGTCCGGGATCTTCACGCAGGATATGGCGCCCTGTCGATCCTTCGGGGCGTTTCGTTGACGATCGACGCCGGCGAAGCGGTCGCGATCGTCGGCGCGAACGGCGTCGGCAAGACGACCTTGGTGCGAACCATCTGCGGTCTGCTGGGATCGATGTCGGGCAGGATAGCCATGGACGGCTTCGACATCACTAATTTGTCGGCGCACCTGATGTCACGGCACGGCCTCGCCGTGGTGCTCGAGAACCGCAATCTCTTCGGCGAACTTTCGGTTCAGGAGAACCTGGCGATAGCCGAACGATATGGCCGTCGGTCGGCGGACAAGGGCTTCGCCTTCACTTTCGACGAAGTCTACGAATTGTTCCCCGTCGTCGCCGAGCGTAGGACACAACGCGTGGAGCTGCTGAGCGGAGGGCAGCAGCAGATGGTGGCTATCGCGCGCGCGCTTCTACTGCGCCCGAGACTTCTGATCATGGATGAGCCCTCCACCGGTCTGGCGCCTAAGGTCGTCAAGGATATCCTGCAGATCACCCACAAACTGAGGCGGAGAGGGATGAGCCTGCTTCTGGTCGAGCAGAACGTTGGCATCGCCTCGGAGATCACCGACCGGGCGTACGTCATGGCGTCCGGCCGCGTCGTTCACGAGGTGGGGATGGGACAATGGGAGACCTTCCTGTCCGACGAACGGTTGGCGAGCGCCTATCTCGGCGTCCATTAGTCGCTGTGGCTGTACAAGTTTTCATTGAATGTCGCAGGTACTACTCCGCGGCCTCGGTGTACCGCCCTGTTTTGAGACCTCGCGGGTGGCCGATCGAGTGCGAGCGTACCTGATCGGCGCTCCCGACGTTTCGTCGACAGAACGTGGCGCTATGCGAATGCCTATTAGCAAATCTTATGAAGAGCTACCTGAAAGCGGTTGTATGTGGTGCCGTGCCTGCAGAAGGAAGCTACTTGCCATGAGGTGAAAGCCCGTATCGAGATCTAGCGCTCCGATCGAACGCCGCGATGCGTATGAAGGTGTACGACAGACCTCGGCAGCGTCGTCTGAGCACATTGGACCTGAAGCCCCATCCAAACCATCAGGACCGCGTTCCACTTTATGCGACACAGAGGTGCCACACCTACCGCAATCGACTTGTAAGGGTTAAGCGGCAAGCAAGCAGCGCGCTCTGGCAACCCTCGAGATCGCCTGACCTCATCGAAGATTGGAGGAGGCGGACAATGGCAATCTCGATAGAACCGCGCCCGAAGACGGAGCAGAAGATCGGTCTCTCCTGCTGCGTGTCTTCTTCGTTTCTCTTCCTCAAGGAACGGCGACTGGGAAGAGGATAGGCGGCGCGACGTCCGACATGTGACCGTTGACGAACTCCGCACGGCGTGCCGCCCAACGCCGAAACGCGCCTACGACACGGGGGCCACGACGGCGAAGACCAGAGGTTGGAGTACGTCGCGGTTTTGGATGTTCGCTCTCTGCATGGTCTCTACTGCCGCATGGGCGGATTAGAGTTGCCCGTCGCCTCCTCCCTTCGCGTTGCTACGACAGGACGAGGACTACAGCTATCTTCGGGATGTCAGATGCAGACGTGATCCTCTCGATGCCATCAAATTCATTCCGTTGGGAAGCCAGAAAGATCAGTATCTGACTCTTGGTGGTGAGGTGCGCGAGTGGTACGAGGGTTTTCGTAATGCTAGTTGGGGAGCAGGCCCTCAAGATCGCGACGGTTACCTACTTCAGCGCACTTCTGCATACTCGGATTGGCATTTGGGAGACGGGATCCGGCTGTTTGGCCAGCTTTCCAGCGCGACATTAGGTGGGCGCGATGGTGGCCCCCGCCCAATTGATGAGGATCGGCTGTGGATCGAACAGGCGTTTGCCCAATTCGACCTACCGGCATTCTCCGGCGTGAATGTCGCGGTTCGCTTGGGCCGGCAGGAGTTTCAATTTGGCTCAGGCAGATTTGTAGACGTGCGTGAGGGACCAAACGTCCGACGGGCATTCGACGGTGTCTCAGCGATCTTTGACGTAGGCGCTTGGCACGCAACTGCGTTCGTAACCCAACCAGTCCTCAATCGCCCGCAGGTGCTCGACGATCCAGCGGATACGCGGACGACATTTTTGGGGAGTCTACGCCACAACGCCGGTTCCTTCGATCGGTGGCGGCCTAGACCTATACTATCTAGGCAATAAAATCGCCAAGCTGTCTTCGATCGCTGAATAGGTGACGAGCAACGCCATACCTTCGGCGCGCGGGCGTTCGGGCTTAAGGGAAATTGGGACTACGATTGGGAATTGACCTATCCGGCCGGCAGCTTTGCCAACCTGCCGTTGAGCGCCTACGCTTACGGCACTGAGACGGGTTACACTTTCAAGTCCGCACTTTTCACGCCCCGCGTGAGTCTTAAGGCAGCGGTGACAAGCGGCGACGGTGGCGCGACAAGCGGTACATTCGGAACGTTTAGCGCTCTATTCCCGACTGGAATCTACTTCGGCCAAGCTGCAATCGGCTTGAACGGCCCTCCCAATCTGTTGGCTCTGGGCGCTACGTTCAAGGCCAATATATCCGCCTCCGTTCAGCTGGGAATTGGCTACGACCTATTCTGGAGAAATAGTCTACACGACGGCGTCTATGGGTTAGGCGGCAATTTGCTTCGGACGGGACGGGAAAACCCCCAGCGCTACATCGGAGACCAGCTTTCGGCCTCGATCGTGTGGCGAGCCACTCGGCACTTAGACGTTTCGTTGGCCTATGCCTACTTTTTCGTCGGACCGTTCCTAAGCGAGAGCGCGATACCCGGACGTGACGTTCAGTACGGTTCGGCATACGTGAAATTCAAATTCTAACTGGCGCGGTCATTCGGCCCACAATATTTCCTCCCTAAGCCTCGCGATTGGCGTCTAAAATTGCTCCCTGCAGATAGGTGTCAATCGGCCCTTTAATTGCGGATTGATGTCAATTCTCTTTTTCAAGCCATTCGGCAAGACGGTAGCGCTCGACCCGTTGGAGCGAGTCGGGGTTGCGGAGACGGGGCGAGCGCGGCTGATAGATCGATAGCCAGCTCAGTAGTATTGGTCGATTAGCGGTCACCTAATCTCAATGATCCGCTGCCCGTCGCTGGGGTCATGGTCCTTTCCGAGGTCGCAATCGCCTCATGATGATGTCCGGATCGGGTGCCTCATCGTTTGCAACGGCGTGCGGACGAGCCGTCACCAGCCGATTGACCGAGGTCACCACGACCACCGTCCCAGCGGGACATCGCCAGCCCGGCGGACCGGGCCAGGAGCTTACAAATAAGGTCAGGCCGGAGCGTGGCCCCAATCGAACGACGTGCCGTCGACCCAAATGCAGTGGAGGATCACTGCGATCTTACGGGCAAGGGCGACCTTTGCCTTTTTCATACTGATCCGCTTCGCGAGCTTCACTCCCCAGGCCTTGAGGGAAGACCATTTTTTGGTCCGATAGAGAAGGACCGTCGCTGCCTCGAACAAGTAAGTTCGGAGAAGCCTGTCACCCCATCTAGATATCTTGCCACTAGTGTCTGTTTCACCAGACTGGTTGCGCCGAGGTGTGAGGCCGAGATAAGCGCTGACTGCCGAGGTCGATCGGAAGCGGGACGGGTCATCGATCGTATGGCGGAACGTCAAGGCAGTCACCACGCCAACACCAGGGACCGTCATCAGGCGACGCGTCGTCTCGTCAGACTTCGCCAAATCGGCGGACCTCGTCGTCGAATTTGCTCTGCTGCTGGCAGATATGCTCATGAATCGCCAGGAGCGGCCCGATCACGTTGAGGAGTTGATGATCTTCGCCCAATAGCTCGCCGACCTGGTTACGGAACTGTTAGCCGATCGCGCGAGGGAATAATAACCCACATTCCTTGATCAGGCTGCGGACCTGGTTCTCGATATCCCGGCGTATGGACACAAGGCGGGATCGCGCGACGAGTATCGCTCGAACCTTCTGACTCTCCTCGCTCTTGATTTTAATTTCTCGATACCACCCAACCCGCACCAGTTCAGCAAGGCCCCGAGCATCGTTCCGATCGCTCTTGTTCATGCGCCGCGGACTGACCTTGTGCGAAGCTCGTCCGGATCACATAGGGTGAGCGCTCGGTTACGCTGGAAGTAGCCGCACCCATGACGATCATAGGAATTTTCGTTTGCGTGGCCAACGGCGCCGCGGCAAACGCGAGAGGCGTAAGCCCGAAGCCGGACAGGATGTCAACCTTGTCGTTGACAATGAGCTCCTGAGCCAGCCGTCGAGTGGCATCCGCAACACCTCCATCGTCCCTCTCGATGAGCTCCACTCGCCGATTGCCGACCTTGTCACCGTTCTTGCGGAGGTAATAGCGCGCGCCTTCCAGCATCTGCTTTCCGCTCGCAGCGAACGGGCCGCTCAAAGGCAGGACGATTCCGACCTTCACGACTTCCTCCGAACGGACAGCCCTAGGCAGGAGCCATAGTGTCGAAACTGCAAGTGCCGTCGCTACCGCAATACAGCGCATCGGAATCATATCCTCTTCAAAATCCTAGGCAAATGCGAGCAATCGGCTGACGCCGCCCTCGCCGGTGACACTCACTTCCTCATCTCTTGAGCGGCCTGCTCAACATCGTAGTCGTACAGGGATCTTCTAAGAGCAATCGCAGCTTCCCGTATTTCGCTGTCGCGCTGAGCGAGATCTTCGTAGCGGGAGTCGTATCGATGGCCATTACGACGTGCTTCGGCCTGGATCACGTCAGTGCGCGGCTTTCTCAGAGACTGATAAGCCCTCAGAGCCGCCGGCACCTCGGACGAGGTTCTACCCTCCAAAAGCACAGCTACCGCTACGCCGTCCTCGATTGCCTGGTTGGCGCCTTGGCCGAGATGGGGAAGCATCGGGTGAGCTGCGTCGCCCAGCAAAGCGAGACGACCACTTACCCAGTTCGAGAGAGGCCGACGATCGTAAAGCCCCCACCAAAAGCAGCTTTCGATCCTGCTGAGCAAATCGGTAACTCGCGGATCCCAATCCGCGAACTCGTTCGCGAGTTCATCGCGATCGCCGGTCGCCGACCATGACTCAACCGTTTCAGATGCCGTCGGAACGAACCCTACGTAGTTAAGCAGCCTCCCGGACCTGACGGGGAAGACCATGAAATGCTTGCCGTCACCCATCCAGACCTGATGGGTGCGGTCATCCCATTCGGCCAACTTTTCGCGGGCAATCAGCCCGCGATATGCGCGATATCCGGCATACTCGGGTTGCTCGGAGTCGGCGACTTGAAGCTGCAAGGCGGATTTGATCCCGTCGGCCGCTATGACCGCGTCTACCCTCGCCGTTTCGCCATCCTCGAACCGGAGTTCGGCATATTCATCGGTCTGCTCGACAGACACGCATTTGCGGCTGGTGCGCACAACGCCAGGAGGAAGTCCATCTGCCAAAATATGCAGGATATCGGCCCGATGCATCCCGTACATTCCGTTCCAACCCGACGAATCCGTTGTGAGTATCGGGCCTACGACACTCCCGTCCTTGCGACGGTACACCGAACCAGGACCGACTCGGGTCCCACCTCCTTCAAGGCCTTTGCGAATCCCATCCTCTCGAGCTGGCGGAGACTGTTTGGATAGACGAAGATGCCAGCACCGACTTCGCCGAGCGCCGGCGCCTGTTCGTAAACGCTCACGTTAAATCCACGCCTATGAAAAGCGTTAGCAGCTGCCAGACCGCCCAATCCGGCACCGACGACGGCTACACGTAACGTTTTCGACGTTGTTCCCATTCGATCCTCATTCTCGGCTGCTGCGGGGGGAATACCGGTAGGGGCCTAGCGCGCAAAGCATACCGATCGCACAGAGGCTGATCATCGCCATGCCAAGGAGGCCCGGAGCGTAGTCGTGAAACGTGTCGTGCGCCCGCGCCATGATCCAAGGGCCGAGACCAGATCCGACCGTGAAGAAGGCCAGCACCAGACCGTAGACCGCCCCGTAACTTGAGATCCCGAAGTATCTGCTTGTGAGATAGGCCATGATATCGCCCTCGGTTCCGATGCCGAGCCCGAGCAAGATCGCGGCGAATACGGCCAACCAGCCGCTGCTTCCCACCCCGAGCAGCCCCATTCCCAGTAGAGGAATCGCGAAGAGGACTGCAGCAACGTACCTAACGTGGAATCGATCGAGTGCGAAACCGCAGGCGATGCGCCCAATGATAAGCGCAAATCCGGCGGCAGACACGGCCGTCGTCGCAGTACCGGCTGAGATTCCGCGATCGGACAGGAGCGGCACGATGTGCGCGATTGTGCCGTTGATCGCAGCGGCCTCCAGCAACAAGGCGACCGATGCAAGCCAGAACTGAGGATCTGAAATGGCCAGTTTCAGACTGAAGGTCTTCTCGTTCGTGGCGGGCTGGCATGGGTTCTCGCGAACGAAAATCATAACCGCCGGGAAGGCCACAAGGAGCGTCATGACCCCGAGGCCACAATACGCCGCGCGCCACCCGTAGTTCGCAACCAAGACATAGGTGAATTTCGGCACGATCGCAGCACCCACACCAATGCCGACAAGCGACAGTCCAAGAGCACGCCCTCGCGAGGCGTCGAACCACCCGGAGATCACTCGCGCATAGGAGAGCGTTGAATGGGCGGCGCCCAGAACTCCGAGGAGACCGTAAAGCAGGATGAAGTGCGCCGGATGAGGTCCGAGCAGTCCAGCACTCGCCAAGACAACACCGAACAGTGCGATCGCGGGAAGAGTGACGCTTCTTACGCCAACCTTGTCGATCATCATTCCAACGAAAGGCATCGCCACAGCTCCGAGGATGTGCGCGACTGCGATGGCGGACGCCAGAACGCTTCTTTGCCAACCGAATTCGGAACTGATGGGCTCGAGAAGAACCCCGAAGGTGAAGAGCAGAATCGGACCGTTGCCGACGACCAAAGCCAAAGCGGAACCGAAAACGACCCACCATGCGCTTCTAAGGGCGCTGCCTCGCTCGGGCACTGAAAGTTGCCCGGTCGCCTCGACCGCCTCCACCAGATGCCTCCCTGCAGTCTAATTCTCTATTGCATCGACGTAGGCCCTATGACTGAGCGTGCCAACTCGGATATGCTCGATCAATCTATATCCTTACGCTATGAATAAGAGGCCGCACATTGGCACGCGTCACCCTGAGGCAACTCGAAGCATTCGTGGCCGTCGCGGAAAAAGGCGCATTCACTCGTGCCGCCTACGTGCTGCGCGTGGCCCAGCCGGTCGTATCCGGCCTGATCCGCGAACTCGAGAGCGAACTCGCGCTTCGTCTGTTCGACCGATCGACGCGCCGCGTGCGTCTCACGGAAGCGGGAGAAGATTTCGTACCGGAAGCTCGCAGGCTAGATCGGTTCACAGATTTATTGAATCGGAAGGGATTCCGGATCTGGGGCGAATATGATTCAAGATGCTGGCTGGGCTGGAGGCCAGCATCCGATGGTCCGACCAATTTCCAACGATTTGCGTAAGCGCGCGGTATCCGCCGTTGCCAAGGGTGAGAGCTGCCGATCCGTAGCGGAACGGTTTGGCGTTGCGGTCTCGTCAGTTGTGAAGTGGTCGCAGCGTTATCGAACGACCGGCTCGGTAGCGCCTGGCAAGATGGGCGGCCACCGCAAACCTGTGCTTGATCCGCACCGCGCCTTCATCGTTGAGCGGATCACTCAGACGCCGCACCTGACGCTGCATGGTCTGAAGGCGGAACTGGCAGCCCGCGGGGTCAAGGTCTCGCACAACGCAGTCTGGCTGTTCCTGCACCGGGAAGGGCTGCGCTTCAAAAAAAGCACTGTTCGCCCTCGAACAGGCACGCGCAGACGTCTCTCGTAGGCGCCAGCGTTGGCGATCCTGGCAGGCCGGGCTCGATCCGGGCCGGCTCGTCTTCATCGACGAGACCTGGATCAAGACCAACATGGCCCCCTTGCGGGGCTGGGGACCCAAAGGAGCCCGCCTGCGCGGCTTCGCCCCGCACGGGCACTGGCGTACCCTCACATTCCTCGGCGCGCTCCGCCATGACCAACTCACGGCACCCTGCGTCTTCGACGGCCCGATCAACGGTGAATGCTTCCGTGGTTACGTGAAGCACATTCTACTGCCAACCTTGCGCGAAGGCGACATCGTCATTCTCGATAATCTCGGAAGCCACAAGTCGAAAGCTGTCAGGCAGATGATCAAGGCTGCTGGCGCCAGGCTCTGGTACCTGCCGCCATACTCGCCCGACCTCAACCCGATCGAACAGGCCTTCTCCAAGATCAAACACTGGATGCGGCAAGCTCAGAAGCGCACCATCGAGGACACTTGGCGACACATCGGTCACCTCGTCCAGGACATCCAACCTCGCGAATGCGCCAACTACTTTGCTAACGCCGGTTATGCTTCAATCAAAACGTGAAACGCTCTAATACGAGGGCTCGATCGCGCGATCGACCACGCCAGGGAAGTCGGTGCCGGCCAGCGGGGGCAACTACGCGTCGGCGCGCCACCGCTCTTGGCTGCCGCGCTGCTTCCTCATGTCCTTCGCGCTTTCTCTGAGAGTGCTCTGGAGGTCAAAGTAGGCTTGATCGATAAGCCGGTCTCGGTGTTGCACCGGCTCGTTCTGGAGGAAGAGCTTCATTTGGCGATCGGAACTTTCTCTCGCCCGGACAGCGAAACTTCCAGGACCCGTTTGATCTCCGACGTTCTTTGTTTGTTGTGTCGAACTGATCACCCGACCGCGAAGTTGAATCGCCCACGTTGGAAAGACATTTCGGGACTGCCGCTGATTACCCTCCAGAAAGGCAATGGAATCCGCGATCTTCTCGAGGCCGCATATGCTTCGGCGCAGATTCCATTCGCTCCCGCTTTCGAACTCGAACAGGTATCCACTATCGTGTCGTTGGTTCACGCCGGTTTCGGAATCAGCGTTTTACCGCCCTACGCTCTCGCCGTACTTCCAATCCTAGGGCTCACTGCCCGGCCGCTCGGTCCGCCCCAGATCGGCCGCAGCATTGAGGCGATTTACAGAGCCGACCGCTCTCTTTCCCCCGCAGCCGTCCAATTCATCAAGATCGCAAGAAGGCTCGCCGGCGGCCTCAGGAAAGAATTTTAGGGTGGCCGAAGAGCATCCGTGAGAGCCCTCTCCGACCGCGGATCGAATCGGGGGCTTTCAACCTTAGACGAGAACGAGACTTTGGAAGCAACGGAATGGCTTCGTACTATAGCTTCAACGTCACGCTGCTAGGGCTTTTGAGCCTAGATTTGAACCGCGATGTGCTTCGTCTTGTAGAACTTCTCCAGCGACATCAATCCGAAATCTTTTCCAAAGCCTGACTGTCTGTACCCCCCCATCGGGGCATTGGGCTCAGAATTGGGACCGTAGGTGTTCACCCAGACCGTGCCTGCCTGAATCGAGCGAGCTGCTCGCAACGCCTTGGAGATATCTCGAGTGTGGACTCCACCCGCGAGACCAAAGACCTCATGATCCGCCAAGGCAAGTCCCTCAGACTCGTCTCGGAAGGGTTGGACGGTCAACGCCGGGCCGAACAATTCGTGGCGCACGGCGGGATTGTCTGGCGAAGCGTTTTCAATGATCGTCGGAGCAAAATAAACGCCGCCTCTCACGGCTTCAATCCGTCCGCCGCCGCACCTGATACTGGCTCCGCCAGCAATTGCATCAGAAAGAAGTCCTTCCAGCCGCTGCGCTTGCTTCTCCGAAACGATCGGACCCAGGGTGGTCCGTTCGTCCCAAGTCGCCCCAGCCACCACTTTGCGCATGTGAGCTTCGATGCGGTCCAGAAAAGCCTCGCGGACCGACTCCTCGACGACGAGCCGCGTTCCGGCAAAACATACCTGGCCGGCATTCGCGCAAACAGAGTTCGCCACCATCACGGCCAGCGCATCGAGATCCGGAGCATCTGCAAAGACCAGTTGAGGACTTTTGCCTCCAAGCTCGAGCGTGACAGGCTTAACCCCGGACAAGGCCGCGTCGCTCATGACCTGGGCGCCGGTCGCGCCCGACCCAGTGAACGACACGAAGGCGACGTCGGGATGACGAACCAATGCGGTTCCGGTTTCGTTGCCGTATCCGGAGACGATGGAAATCAGTCCTCGCGGTAGTCCGGCTTCGATGCCGAGCTCGACCAATCTCACGGTGGCGTAAGGCGTCATCTCGGACGCCTTGAGAACAATCGCGTTCCCGGCGGCTACCGCCGGCGCTATCTTCAGCAGCGACAACAGCATCGGCGTATTCCAAGGAGCGATCCCGGCAACGACGCCATGCGGCTCGTGCACGAGAAAGCTATGCCGGTTCGGCCCGGTGGCGAGCACCGCGCCTTCGACCTTGTCGATGCATTCCGCGAAGAAGCGGATGACTTCGCTCGCGATACGAACGTCGCGAACAGCGACCGAACCGATGATCCGCACTGATACGAGACATTCGAGGCGCCCGAGCTCGAGCTGAGCGTCGTCCACCAGGTCCGCCCATCGCCGCATGATTCGCTGCCTTTGGCGAGGAGCAAGATCCGCCCAACCACTTTGAAGGTACGCGAGCTTCGCGGCCGCCACCGCTTCGTCCACCTGGCGGCTGGATGCAGAACGTTCGATACGGGCCAATACTCCGTCTGAAGGCCGCCGCACTTCATATTCCGAGCCTTCGCCGTTGCACCTGTTGCCGGCGATCAGGTTCGCGGTCGGCAATTCGACAACGTCAGGATCAAAGCTCATCTGCGACATGTTAACTCCCTAGTTGTCCATCAGGAGGACGGCCTTGAGCACGTCTCCTCTCTCGATCGCTTCGACTGCTTCGTTGATTTCCTCGAACCTGAACGTCGTTATCAGCCGTTCGAGGGGCAGTTCGCCGCGACGATAAAAGTCAATCATTCGCGGTACGAAGTCGGAAGATACGGCGTCCCCTTGAACGACTCCTCGAATCGTCTTGCCTGGCGAGATGATCGCGCGGGATTCAAACGCGAGCTTCGCACCGGGCTTCGTCGGCGCAACGAGTGCGAGTTCCCCCCGTATGCTCAACGCAAGCAGAGCCTGTTCGGCGACGCCTGGCACTCCCGTGGTATCGAAGGCGAAATCTACGCCGTGCTTCGATATGCTGGCGATTCGCGCCAGAACATCTTCGGACGTCGCATCGATGACTTCCGTCGCTCCCATCTCCCTTGCGAGGGCGAGGCGCTTCGACTTGGCGTCGATGGCGATGATGGTCGAGCAACCCACTACGCGCGCGGCGATGATGGCCGCCATGCCGACCGAACCGCATCCGAACACCGCGAAGCTGTCACCGGCCTTCGGCCGCAAAGCCAACATGACCGTCCCCATCCCGGTCTGGAAGCCGCAGCCCAACGGGGCCATCAACTCGAGACGAAGATCGCGATCCAGTTTGATCGTGTTCCGTGCGGTCGATATCGCATGCGTGGCAAATGACGACTGGGCAAAGAAACCCGATGCAAGCGACACCCCATCGACTGTGTGAGTCACGGGACGACCGCGTTCGCCGAGAAAATTGATCTTGAAGGAATGTGCGCAGTAGGAAGGCATACCGCGGACGCAGCAACGGCACTCACCGCAAGAACCGTAGCTCATCAGCACGTGGTCGCCTGGCACGAGGTGCTCGACTCCTCTTCCGATAGCAGAGACGACGCCTGTACCTTCGTGGCCAAGCACGCGCGGTAGCGACAGCGGCATGTGCAGAGACTTGACGGCTACATCCAGGTGACAGATTCCGCAGGCCGCAATCTTCACCAACACCTCGCCCGGACCAGGCTCAGCAAGATCGCACGAGACGATCTCGAAAGGTCGATCCGATGCGCTCGCCACTGCGGCACTTATTTTCATCCAATCTCCTCTCCAGCTGATACCGGCGTTCCACCGACCGAGTGGGTGTCCCCTCGTCCGCGTCCAGGCGCGCCCGTTACGCAGCTGGAACTTTGCCGCAAGCGCTGGTCCGGCGCGCATGCAACGGCCGCGTTGATCATCATGAAGCGCCCCTCAATCTACGTCATGGGGCCCACTCAGGTAAGGAATTCGATAAATCCGCGTAAATTTCCCATCCCGAATCCCAATCGGGGTCAGAATTGGGAAAAGCGGGAGACCACCTCAAAGGAGCATGAGATGGTCTCTTGGCAACGTCAACCCAGCCGCAGAACCCTTTCTGCATTCCGGAAGGCTAGTTTTTCCTTATCTTCGTCTTTCAGCGGCACATCGTTCAGGAACTTGGCCGCGACTTTATTGGATTCGTACGGCCAATCGACCGAGAACATGACGTTGTCGATGCCGAGAATTTCAATCGTGCATTTCAACGCCGAAAAGCAGAAGTTTCCGCTTGTCGTCACGACCAGATTGTCCCTGAAATATGCAATCGGCTCCTTCTTCAAGCCGCGATTCCGGGCGGCGCTCAGGGTATGATCGTTCAAGCGCACGAGCCCAAACGGAAGTCCTTCGCCCAAATGGCCGAGAATGATCTTCAGCTTCGGAAAACTGTCGAACGCTCCGCTAAACAAGATTCGCAGGAAGTGCGTACTCGCGTCCATGGCGAAACCCCACGCCGGCCGCGCGAGATCCTCGAAGCCCTTGAAGTAGGATTGCATCGCCATGGGATGAGGCGTGCCCGGATGCAGATAGATTGGAACGTCCTTGGCCTGCGCGATTTCGAACAAGGGCCAGAACTTTCGGTCGTCGAGAAATTCCCCGTGGGTGTGACCGGTAATGAGAGCGCCCTTCAATCCCAGCGTCTCGATCGCCCTCGTGAATTCCTCCCCTATCGCGCCGGGCACAGACGTCGGAACTGCGGCAAGACCGGAGAGGCGCGTCGGATATTTCGAGATGGCATCGCGCAATAGATCGTTGGTTTCCTTCGCGAGCGCGACGGCCATGTCCGGACTTGCGCCCTGGCAGCCGGGGGTCGTGAGTGACATCACCTGAACGTCGATGCCCGCCTCATCCATCGCCTTGATGCGTCCCGCACCAACATCGAACAAGGCCGTATTGATGTCGTGCCCAAGATGCTTCGATCGCTCTTCGGCCCAACGCAGGCGCTCGTAGGGACCCGTGACGCTCCCCTGAGGCGGCAAGCTCTTGTTGTTCGCCGCTGTCGAGAAGTGATCTTCCAGGGTGATAACGCGCATCGTAACTTTTCCTTCCGATAGATTGTTAGTGTTGAACATTCTTGAAGCGGTACGCTCCCAAAGTCGTGAAGAGGACCATCGCGAACAGGAGCAGGAATTCGAATCCGATCAGCGCGGGCCCGTAACTCTTTGCCGAATCGAAGACGCGTCCCATGATGTACGGGCCGGCGGCGGTCGCCAGGGAAAGGATGGCGGCCGAAATCCCGAACATCGAGGCAATGGCCGATACGCCAAAATAGCGCCCCAAAAAGAATGCGATCAGGTCGACTTCGGCGCCGACGCCGAGGCCACACAGAATTCCTCCGGCAATTGGCACCAGTCCCGTCGCGCCACTCATCAACAACCCGATGCCGGCCATCGGCGCCGCAACGAAGAACGCCGCGACGGCCTGCCCCCGGAAACGGTCCAAACACCAACCTGCGATGATCCGACCAACAGTGATGAAGATCCCGGCCACGGAAAGTACGTTGGTCGCATCTTGTGCAGACAGGCCGCGATCTGTGAGCATCGGGACCATATGCGTCAATGTGCCGTTGATCGCGCATACAGCCAGGAGAAGCGCGCCGTTCAACCGCCAAAAGGTCGATTCCCGCATCGCCTGCTTGAGAGTGTAGCCTTCAAGGTCTGTCGCTGCTGGGGCACGATCGACTATGACCTGCCTGGAAGGCTCCCTGAAGAGCAAGGATACCGGCACAAGTGCAAACAGCAGAATAAGCGCCCCCAACGCAGCGAACGCAACGTGCGTACCGTAATGGCGATTCACGAATGAGGCGATTTGGGGCATGAAGAGCGTACCTAGCCCAACGCCCGCCAAAGCGATTCCGAGTGCCAGCCCCCGTCGATCATCGAACCAAAGCGAGATCATTTTCACGTAGCCAATCGGTTGCTGCGCGGCGGTTGCGAGCCCGCTCAATGCGAAGACCAGATAGATCATCCATGCGCTCTCTGTCGGCACGAGCCCGTAGGCGGCAGTAGCTGCGGCAAAGAGCAGTATCCCAGGCACCATAATGCGGCGGATGCCATAGCGGTCCATCAGGTAGCCGATGAACAGGCTCGTGACCGCCGTCAGCGTATGACTGATCGCGACGCCAAGAGAGATATCGCCACGCGACAAGCCCAATTGAGAGGCAAGCGGCTTCAACAACACCGAGAAGCCGAACGTGTTGATCGCGGCTGAGCCGACCATCAGGCCCGAGAGGCATCCACCCACGATCAGCCACTGCGACACAGCCGCACGTCCACGCGTCGCAACCTGAGGCCTGGAAGTCTCGATATCCCCGCCGGCGACGGTTTCCGTCATTTAAGTACGCCCCCCTTCGACTTTCTCGCGCAGGTATTTTCAGCCTGTCGGTTTTTCACTACCGGTTATGATTGCGAGGGCGCCAGACTTGATCCAGTTGCGTCCGCTAGGCGGACAGGCCGTTAAAATGCAGTCTGGGATGATCGGCGTTCGATTCTTCGTGTGTCCGCACCGCGGACATGTCGGCGCACACCTTGGCGTTGGAGGCACTTACCGCTTATGGATCGAATGAAAGGATCTGAGACAGGAGTGAGCCGGGTGCTCCCGACGACGCAACGTGCAATTCTCATAACATCGGCCGGCGGGCCCGAAGTCCTCAGGGAGAGACCCGACTGGCCGGTCCCGTCACCCGACGATTTGGCGCCGACCGAAGTTCTTATCGAAGCGAAAGCGGCCGGTATCAACAGGCACGACTGCAATCAGCGCGCGGCGGGACCCGATCGCGAACTTAACCCCGTCCCCGGTTTGGAGGTGTCAGGCCGAATTGTCGCTTGCGGAAAGGACGTCTCCTCTGCTCGCCTGGGGGAGGCCGTTGTGGCTCTGACCGACGGCGGCTCCTACGCGCAATACGTCACGACAGATCAGGACCTCGCCTTGCCTCTTCCGGAGGGCCTCGACTGGATCACCGGAGCGGCGCTGCCCGAAGCACTTTTCACGATCTGGTTCAATTTCGTGCGGTTGATGCGCTTGTCACCTGGGGACACTGCCATGATCCACGGCGGCTCAAGCGGCGTCGGCACCATCGGAATTCAACTGCTTCGGGCCCTCGGCCATCCGGTTTTCGCAACCGCCGGCACAGCCGCCAAGCGCCAGGCCGCATTGGATCTCGGCTGCACGGCGGTGTTCGACTATGCAGATCCGGACCTCGGCCGCAAGATTTACGCCGCAACGGGAAACAAGGGAATAGACCTTCTTCTCGATACGTCCGGCGGCGCTCATATCGTCCAGGATATCTTGGCCCTGGCCCCCGGTGGCCGAATCTCTCTTTTGTCGGCCGCCGGCGGCAAGCAATTGGGGGTCCCACTGCGAGAACTGATGGCCCGGCGCGTCAGCATCACCGGAGCCTTCTTGCGCTCAACTCCTCTGCCGATCAAACGTGAAATCGCGGATCAACTGCGGGAGAAGGTTTGGCCGCTACTTGGGCAAAAGGTTCGCCCTCTGATCAACAGGACCTACGATTTGTCCGAGGCTTCCCGCGCGCACGCTCACATGGAAAGCAACCAGCACATCGGGAAGATTATTCTGACGGTGAGGCCGTAGGCGCCAAAGGGCGTCCGCTTTCGGACGGGGCGGTCGAGATTCCATCAGCGACCAGCGCAATTCGGCGACCGCCGGACATCCCAACTTTTAGATATTTCAATATCTTAGAGCCGATGTCTGACGGTGACCGGGACGTTACTCCTGCGCGATCACGGCATCGAGCCACGCGCAGTTCAGCGGCGGGACGCGCGGATCTGCCACGCGCACGCCGCGCGCCGCCGCATCCAGCCTCATATCGCGCAACCGCTTACGCTGCTCTTCCGGCATATAGAGTCGCTCGTGGCCCCACAGCGACGGACCGTCGAAAGTCTCGTGCGGCTGCCAGGTCGCAGGATCGATCACGCGCGCACCCCAGCCATATTCGATGAAGAAGCCGGAGGGCGTGTTGACGTAGAACGAGGTCATGTGGTCGTTGGTGTGCCGTCCTAGCGTATAGGCGACGCGGCCATCGTCCAGCTGCGCAATATCATATCCTTGCCCGACATCATCAAGGCTGCCGAGCTCGACCATGAAATGATGCATCGCCTTCCGTCCCGAGCCGACCATCGCAAAGGAGTGATGGCGGCCGTTGACGTGAAAGAAGTAGAGACCGTAGGGCTTCAGTCCGAAATCCGAGACGTGGAAGCCGAGCACATCACGATAGAACGGCAACAGTGGCTCGACATCCTCCACATTGAGAACGACATGTCCCATGCCGAACGCGCCAGTGCGAAAGCCGGAGATCGGCCGGCCCGGCTTGAATGGTTCAGTCGCGAGCTCAGGCTTGCAGAAAGCTTCCAGACGATTTCCGGCGGGATCGGCGAACGTGATGAGCTCGGACACATGCCGTTCATCGGCAAGCGCGCGTGATCCACGCGACACCTTGAAGCCATGACTTTCCAGCCGCCCCGCCAATCGGTCCAGCTCGGCGACCGAGGGAACTTCCCATCCCATCACCGCAAAGCCGGCATCGCTGCTGCCGTCGACGATCAATCGCTGCTTGCGATCGTCCATGCGGAAGGCCCGTATCTTCGCGGCGCGATCGACCTGCTGCATTCCGAGCAGTCCCGTCGCCATCCGGCCCCACTGGTCGAGCTGCGTCGAATTGATCCCGATATAGCCTAGCGCGGTAATTTCCATCGACGTCCTCCCGAGGGAATCGCGTCGCCGCACTGCGGCGAACTTGATGCTGCGAACGATCTTGCGATAGCCCCGCAATCGCCTCGCGCTTGAAACACATAGACGCGGGGCCCCGGGCCACAAGGGAGGAATCGCAAAGTGTCCAAGGAGCGGACGCGAAAGCGATCCTGGCGCGCAGCATGATCAAAGGGTGTCCGGACGGCGAAATGCCCGGCCAGCCGTCATCCGTCCGCTGGGTGGACACTTTGCGCGGGGGCATTGATGCCGCAGTGCGGCTTGGGGAAGAGAGGGCTATGAAAGATAAACTCGCCCCTGAATACTTTGACGTTGTGATCGTCGGCCGCGGCCCGGTAGGCGCGACGCTCGCCAATCTCCTTGGTCTGTGCGGCGTGCGGACGCTGGTGCTGGAGCGCGAGGCACGGGCCTATCATTTGCCGCGTGCGGTGCATTTCGACGACGAATGCATGCGCGTGTTCCAGAGCATCGGCCTTGCCGACGACATCCTCCCCCAGGTCATCCTCAGCCCCGGCATGCTGTTCCTCGATGCTGACGGACGGATGCTGCTGGACTGGTCGCGGCCGCAAACGCTGACCCCGATGGGCTGGAATCTCAGCTACCGCTTCCATCAGCCCGATCTGGAGAACGCTCTGATCAGAGGCCTCGCCCGCTGGCCGCACGTCGCTCTGCGCAACCGCTGCGAGGTGTTCGCACTGGATCAGGATGAACTTGGCGTGCGCGTCCGTTACGAGGACCTCTCCAACGGAACTCTCACCGAGGTTCGCGCCGGCTATGTCGTCGGATGCGACGGCGCCCGCTCGCTGGTTCGCCGCTTCATCGGCTCCGGCATGGACGATCTCGGCTTTCACGAGCGCTGGCTGGTGATCGACGTGCTGCTCAAGCGCAATCGCGACGATCTCGGCGACTACAGCATCCAGCATTGCGATCCGCGCCGGCCGGCGACCTATGTCCGCGGCACCGGTACGCGGCGGCGCTGGGAGATCACCGTCCTTTCGGATGAGGACTCCCACGACGTCACCCAACCGGCCAAGGTCTGGGAGCTTCTGTCGCGCTGGATCACGCCCGACGATGCCGAGATCGAGCGCGCCGCGGTCTATACTTTTCACTCCGTCATCGCGCAGCAATGGCGGAGCGGACGCCTGCTGCTGGCGGGCGATTCCGCGCACCAGACCCCACCCTTCCTCGGACAGGGCATGTGCGCCGGCATTCGCGATGCCGCCAACCTCGCCTGGAAGCTTGCCGCAGTCCTGCGCGAACACGCGAATGAAACCCTGCTCGACACCTATCAGAGCGAACGCCTCCCCCATGTCCGCGAATTCATCGCTCTCGCGGTTCGCCTGGGTGGCCTGATCAATACCAAGGCCGTCGAAGCAGGCCTTGCCGCCGGCGAGGCGCGCGAGAACGCGCCCGTCAAGCTCGAGGTGAAGAAGCCCCTGCTCGGCCCCGGACTCACGCTCGGCGACCTGCCCCTGGCCGGACATCTCGCGCCGCAATTCGAGTTGAAGGACGGCAGCCGCAGCGACGACCAGGTTGGCTACGGTCATGTGCTCATCATCGAGAGCGCGGCCGCACTCCCGCCGCCCGCCGCACTTGCGCAGGCCGGACTTAAAATCCTCACCGGCGACGACGCCGACGGTGTCGGACGCTGGCTCCGCGAGCACGGCATCTTCGCCGCGCTGGTTCGCCCGGACCGCTACATAACCGGCGCCGCCCGCAACGACATTGACCGCGACCGGCTCATTGCCTCGGTGATTTCTCAAACCCCCGTGCCGTCCGCGGCCTGATCGAACACCCCCTCAAGGACAGCTCATGAAACTTCTTTCTTTCATCGCCGGCGGACGCGCCTCCTTCGGAGCCGTCAAGGACAATTGCGTCGTCGATCTCGGTACTCGCATGGCCGGCTGCACCACGTTGCGGCAGCTGCTCGAAGCCGGTCGCGTTGCCGAGGCAGCAAAGCTCGTCGCGTCCACGGCACCCGATCATGCCCTCGACAAGGTCAGCTTCGCGCCCGTCATCCCCGATCCCGGCAAGATCATCTGCGTCGGCCTCAACTATCGCGACCACGTTGCCGAAACCGGCCGTACCGTCACCGAGCAGCCGGCACTGTTCGTACGCTTTCCCTGCAGCCAGGTCGGCCATCTCCAGCCCATCGTGAAGCCGAAGGTCAGTGACCACTTCGATTACGAGGGCGAGCTTGCGCTCGTCATCGGCAAGGAAGGGCGCCACATCCCGGCAAGCCGCGCGTTAGAACATGTTGCCGGCTATTCCTGCTACAATGAAGGCAGCATCCGCGACTGGCAGCGCCACACCAGCCAGTTTCTCTCGGGCAAGACCTTTGCAGAAAGCGGTAGCTTCGGCCCGTGGCTGGTGACGGCGGACGAGGTCCCCGATCCGTCAAAACTGACCTTGCAGACCCGGCTCAACGGCACCGTGGTGCAGAACACCACCACCGATCTCCTGATCACGGCCATTCCCGAATTGATCGCCTATATCTCGACGATCTGCCCGCTCGTCCCCGGCGATGTCATCGTCACGGGCACGCCGGGCGGCGTCGGGGCCAAGCGCACGCCGCCGCTGTGGATGCGTCCAGGCGACACCGTCGAGGTCGAAATTTCCGGGATCGGAACTTTACGCAATTCGGTGGTCGGCGAGGGGGGCTGAGAAGCCGAGCGGACGCACGCCGCGCCACCCCGCAGACGCCCCGCCTTCGAAGCGGCGTCGCATCTCAGCAAGAGATGCGGATGGCCGCGGCGGCCTCCCGCAAGGGCCCCGCGAAAGTCCTGACGGCTTCGTCCAAAGACAGCGCCGTCCGGATCCAGATGATCGAAATACAGCCGAATACGACATCGTCTCGCTTGACCGGAACGGCGATGCTCGAGGTCTTTTCATTGAATTCACCCGCATCGCGCTTGGCATAGCCCCGAGCATTCGTGTCCTCGATCATCTGCGCCAGATTCTCCGGCTCCAGGAAGGGGCGGTCATCCGGATCATCGATGCGTCGCAAATGCGCAACAATGACGTCCCTTTCCCGATCATCGCACACCGCGAGATATGCGCGACCGGCGGACGTCCTCAACATGGGCAGACGCTTCCCGATCATTCCCCGATCGATCGACAACGGGCTGCGCGAATGGGTGGTCTCCTGGATCACCATCGCGGCGTTTTCATAGATTGACAGGTCGACAGGCCAAACTAGCTGTTTGCTGAGCGCAATCAGCAAGGGGGCAGCGGCCTGACTGACCAATACGCCGGGATCGTAGCCATCACCGAGGCTGCTGGCCCGGCGGGTGACCCTGAAGCGATCATCGGTCGAGCTTCGCGCGACGTAGCCAAGCTCTTCAAGAGTTTCCAACAGGCGATAGACCGTCGGCCTGGCGAGATTGAGCTGTCGAGCAACTTCTCCCGCGCTGATGCCGCCCGACCGATTGACTTCTTGCAGAACGTCCAATCCCCGCTTGAAGGCGCGAACCCCCGCGCGGTGATCACTTGAGCGTTCCGTCCGTTGCCTCAACACCGAATGTTCCTTCACTTCTGCAGCACTCGGCGTACCTTCCGCTCGTCATCGAGCCGCCGATCGATCGGTCACCCAAGGCGGGGATGCGTTATCTCAAAAATCAAGGGTTCGCCGAAACCACGCGGGCCGTCGCACTCCCCACAGCTAGGAGGTTCCGCTCCTGATCGAACAGGCGACCTTCAAGAAAGGCAATCCGGTTGCCGCGTTTCAGAATCCGGCCTTCGCCAAAGATCGTGCCTTGCCGGGCCGGGTGCAGATAGCTCACTTTCATCTCGAGCGTTTGCGTAAAGACGCGCTGACTTAGCACCGCCGCGATTACCGGGCTCATCGCCTCGTCGAGCATGGTCGCTAGTATCCCTCCCTGAACAAATCCCGCGGGATTGAGGAAGGCCTCGGAAGCCTCGAACGTACACGAAAGCGTCCCGTCGTTCAGACCCGCAAAGCGCCAATTGACCAACCGTGCGGAAGGCGGCGGCGCCGCCCGCCCCTCCGCCACAGCCCAAAAATCAAGTGAAGCCGTGAGGTCGTTGGACGGCTTGGCATCCGAGTTCACTCTACCCTCCCCGCGACCATCGCGAATAACTTTGTCCATCTCACGAGCGAGAGTACACCCAGATCGGGACATGGCTGTTACCCCCGGAAGTACCGGCTGCAACGGAGACGCCGACGCTCACTCGGATGCAATGACCGAGTCCAACCAGGCGCAATTCGGATTGGGGACGCGCACCCCGCGCGCAGCGGCATTCATCCGCATTTCCCGCATCTTCGTCCTCTGTTCCGGCGGGAGGTGAAGCCGCTCGTGTCCCCACAGGCTTGGGCCATCGAACGTCTCATGAGCCTGCCAGGTTTCGGGATCGACAACCTGTGCGCCCCACCCGTACTCGACGAAGAACGACGATGGAGAATGTGCATAAAATGAAGTCATATGGTCGTTCGTATGCCGGCCCAGTGTGTATGCGATCCGACCTTCCTCAAGCTGCGCAAGATCATAGCCCTGCCCGACATCATCGAAACTCTGCATCTCGACCATGAAATGGTGGAAGCTGCGTTTACCGGATCCGACCATCGCAAAACTATGATGGCGGCCATTGATATGCAGGAAGTACAGCGGATAGGGAGAGAGGCCGTAATCCGTCACGTGGAAGCCCAACAGATCGCGGTAGAACGGAAGCAGATCATCCACGGTGACGACATTCATCACCACGTGCCCCATTCCAAGCGGACCGGTCTTGAAACCGGAGATTGGTCGTCCGGGCTTGAACGGGTCTGATGCCAGTTCCTGCCCGTGGAAGACTTCGACCCGGTGACCGCCGGGATCGCGGAAACTGATGAGTCCGGCGACGCGACGTTCGTCCGCAAGCGCGCGCGTCTCCATCGTAACCGCCACGCCGGCGGCATCGAGACGAGCCGCAAGGTCCTCCAGATCGGCCCGGCCCTCCGCCTCCCAGCCAAGAAAACCGAGACCGTCGTTCTCCGCCCCGGTGACGACGAGCCGCTGCTTTCGGTCGTCCATACGGAACGCTCTGACTTTGGCGGCGGCGTCGACCTGCTGCATGCCGAGCAGCCTCGTCGCGAAGCCTTCCCAGTCTTCCAGCTTGGTGGATTCGACGCCCACGTAGCCCAATGCCTTCAAAGCCATCAGATGCCTCCGACTGTTGTTCTCATGAATGCCACCGTGGACCGCAACATCTCATCTAGAGAGAAATGCCCTCGGCCGCGAATACGCGATGGGCCGAAGGGTCCGATTTCAGCTCGCGCCAGCGAGCAGCGCAGGCGGACGGAACTCCGAGCTTGAGCCTTTCACAGGCCCAGAACAAAACGTAGAACAGAGCGCCGTCGGCGAATGTCGGGATTGCATTTTTTTGAATCTGCTTCTCGACGACCAAGAGCCCGTTGCTGATGATCTCCCGACCGCGCGCACGCGTTGCCTCGTAGCCCGACTCATCCGTCGCGAACTTCTCTGGACGAAAGGTCCGCGAAAATCCCTGCATATGGATGGTCGAGACGAGAAATTCGGTCAGCTCACTCGCGCGAAGAACGGCCTCCTGGTCTGACGGCATCAAACCCGCTGAAGGCGCCTGCTCCGCAAGATATCGGGCTATCACCGGAAACTCGGTCAGGAACGAGCCGTCAGGTCGCTGCAGCGTCGGAACCTTGCATTTCGGATTGATCGCGACATACCACGGCTCGAGGTGTTGCCCACTCCGGATATCGACCTTCTGCCGCTCGAACGCCTGTCCGATTTCTTCGAGCAGATAATGGATCCCGATCGAACAGGCTCCGGGCGCAAAATAGAGTTTCATGATTCATCTCCCGTTCAATGCAGAACCGTATCCCGATCCAGTGGACGCCAAGCCAGGCAACGTCGCTGCAGCGCCATCAAGGCGGCATCTGAGGCGAAGACCAGAATGACGATCAAAAATATACCGGCGTAAACGCCCGCGATATCCACCGAATTGTAGGACTGCTCGATATAATGGCCGACGCCATTTTCGGCGGCGAGAAACTCCCCGACCAATGCCGCGTTGATCGCCCAGGGCAGCGCAGCACGGAGCGCCGTCCAGACGAACGGCTGCACACTGTTCCAGATCACCTCGCGCGCAATTTCGAGCTTGCCCGCGCCAAATATCGACACCGTGTTTATCAGGTTCTGGCCGATCGATCGAATTCCGGCGGCAGTCGCCACGAACACCAGGAAGAACGTCATAAGCGCGACGAGAACGACCTTCGCTTCGAGACCGATACCGAACCAAAGGATCAGAATCGGGCTCAAAGCCAGCTTGGGAATTCCGACCGCCGCGCGAGCAAACGGCTCCGCCACGGCCTGAAGACGGGCCGACATGTGAACGACAAACGGCAGCGTTACGCCCAGCCCGGCGCCCAGGCAAAGACCCATAAGCGCCTCGCCAGCGGTCGTGGCGACCATCGGGAAGAGATCGCGACTCGCGAACAGTTCGATCATCCGTCCCAGAGTTGCCTGCGGCGTGGCAATCAGCGTTGGATAGGCCCGAGCGGCCGCGAGCCATGCAGCAACGAACAGCACGGCCACGGTCATGCGGGCGATCAGCAAGGGCGACGGAAGGATGATCGCCGGGGAACGCGGCGGCGAAGTCGTCGAGGGGATCGACATCAGACTTGTGCTCGAATTCGGCTGAACAGACCAGGAAATTGCGGAGCCGTGACAATGCTGTCGAGTGCACGGGGCCGCGGGATATCGATGATGTGCTCGCCCCTGACGCTCGCCGGCGACTTCGTCAGGGTGATCGTTCGATCTCCGAGCGCAATCGCCTCGTTGATATCATGCGTCACGAACAGGATCGTCTTCTCCCCTCGTTGCCAGAGGCTGACAAGATCGGACTGAATGTGCAGCCGGGATTCGGCGTCGAGCGCCCCGAACGGCTCATCCATCAGAATGACGGGCGGGTCGTAAGCCAGGGTCCTGATGATGGACGCGCGTTTGCGCATCCCGCCGGAAAGCTGGTGGGGATAATAGTTTTCGAATCCTCTCAAGCCGACGGCCTCGATCAGTTCGTCGACACGACGCCTGGCTTCCTGATCGAGACGTCCCTGGATCGCGAGCGGATATTCGACGTTGGCTCGCAGGTTCCGCCACGGCAGGAGGTTGTCGTCCTGCATCACGTATCCGATACGGCCATCGCACCCCGGGGAAGGCCTGCTGCGATCGGGGTCGTTGATGACGTCGCCGCGAAAATGGATTTCGCCCTTCGAAGGAATATCTATCTGCGCGATCATGTTGAGGAGAGTCGATTTTCCGGAGCCGGAGGGCCCGATAAGCGTGACAAATTCCCCCTCGTAGAGCGCAAACGACATGCCCTCGACGACCCAACGGTCACTGTCCTTGCCTTGCTCGTGGAAACGTTTGCCGAGATTGCGAACGTCGAGGAGCGGCTTGCCGTCCGATTTCATGGCTGGCTTCCCCGTTTGATTGCGGTTGCGTGAACCTGCCGCCAAGCCAGCAGGCGATTGTGCAGACGATCGATCCCGATATTGGTGACAGCTACGATCGCGGCGAGCGCCGTGACCGCTGCAAGCGCGCCGGTGATCTCGAAATTGGCCGCCGAGAACTGGACCAGATAGCCCAAACCACGGTTCGAAGAGATCAACTCGGCAATCGCTGCACCGCCGATTGAAAGGGGCAAGGTCACCTGAACGGCCTGAAAGACAAAGGGCAACGCCGATGGCCACACAACGGTGCGCAACAATTGCGCTTCGCTTGCGCCTGCCACCTTCGCCATGCGCAACAGGCGAGGATCGACGCTACGCACGCCCTCCATCGTGCTGAAAAACACCAGGAAGAAACTGACGCTTGCGACCAGGGCGACCTTGCTCCAGATCCCGATGCCGAACCAGATGATGAACAGCGGGATGAATGCGACCTTCGGCAATCCGTAACCGACCAGGATGAAGGGATCGATCACCGCGGTGACGAAGGGGTGTTTCCGGAGCAAAAACGGAAGCACCAGCCCGGGCAAGCCGCCGATAACGAAGCCCAGGATTGCTGCGAGGACGGTGTATCCGGCATTGGACGCCAGAACACCGTCGATCAACCAACGATAAAGTTGGTGCAGGACAAGGATTGGAGAACTGATCGATTCGGGACCAGCCCAAGCGCTGGCGGCTTGCCAGGCGAGCAACAAGACCGCTCCGAAGGCGAACCTGTCAATGGTCGCTTGACTCATAACGTCTGCTCCGCCGGCGCGACTACGGGGTGAACGCGATCGAGTAGAGTTCGCCTTCGGGCGGCAGCTTCGCATCCGCCGGAATGATACCGCTGATGCGATCGAATGCGATCACGTTGTCCAGCATCGTGCTGGTCAGCTTCATGTCCGATTGAGCGAACGGAGCAAACACCTCGTAGGAGGCCTTGAGAATATCGGGCTCCATCTTGTCGAAGGATTTCCCGAGCGCCTGGAGGCTCGCGGACGGATCGGACTTCATGAGGGCGATCGCGTCCTTCAGCGCAGCCACAAATCCCTGGCAACGCACCTTCTCGGTATCGCAATAGCCCGGCCGCACCAGCACGACATTGTATGGAAACGACTTCAGCTCGGGCAGCGATACCTCCGGTCCAAACACCCATCGGACGCCGCCTTCCTTCACGGCCAGAAGAGAGAAGGGCGGGGAGAAGGCCATGGCGTCGATCGTGCCAGCCTTGAGCGCGGCCACCATCGCAGGCGGTTGCAAGGCAGTGATCGTGAAGTCGGTTTCGGGGTTCAGCCCGGCCTTGATGGCGAGAAACCTCACGAAACTGTGCGGCAAGCCGTTGATCGCGTCGATCCCGATGGTGAGCCCTTTCAGGGCACGAACCTTGGCCAACACGTCCGCGTCCGGCGCCAAACCAAGCTTCTTGGCCACGGCGTCGCGAATCACGATATCGGTCGTAAACCGATCCTGCGTATTTGCAATGGCAACCAGCTTTTGATTGCGGGCTGCCGCCGCAATCTGAATGCCGCCCGAGGTCATCGTGAAATCCGCGCTCTTGCCAAGCATCGCGTTGATCACGCCCGGGCCGGCGACATAAATCACCTTCGGCTCAATGCCGTGCTGGCGAAAGAGACCGCGCTCCACCGCAATATAGAGCGGCGCGAACAGGAGCGATTGTGCCGGCAGCGCAATCGTGGTCGAAACAGGAGCCTGAGCAAGCGTTGGCGAAACGCCCTGCAGCAAGATCACCGCCATCATTGCAAAGCGCAGCGGCCAGCGCCCGAAGGCCTTCACCTTATGCATCGATTTCCTCCCTTGTCGTCTTTTTTGTTGTCGAGTTCAGTGTTCGTCTCGGTACGCCTTCAGGCGGCAGTCGGCTCCTTGCCCCTGGCGGGCATTCCCGCGAGAGCGTGGTCGACCACGCTTTCCAGAAATTTCCGCGGATCCGGCACTGCATGCGCGCTTCTGGCCGCGACGTAGCCATCCGGCCGGATCAAGACCATGCCGCGCGGTCCGATCCCATAGGACGGCGCGAAGCTGCCGCCGTCATCGACATAGTCTCCGCCGCTGCCAATTCGACAGGAGCGGCTCGGCAGCCGAAGTGCTGCGGATATGTCCGCAAAGGCTCGCTGCCATTCCCCGCCCTCCGGCGTCGTCAACAGCAGAAAGCGTCCATCGCCGGTCAGATCGATCGTCGACAGCCTGCCGTTCGGCCCCTGCAGCCAGAGATGGGGCGCGCGATGGCCGGGGCATGCGACCGGTTCGTAGTGCTCGATCCGGAATGGCGGCGCGATCGTTCCATCCGGCACGATCCAGGCAGAGGCGTAGGCGTGACCGAAGGTCTGACCTATGTAGTCGAAATGCTCGCGGAGTGTGGGGATCACTTCCCGGATGTGGCGCTCGGCCTCGGCCGCTTCCGGCCCTTCGAGCATCTTCGCAATAGGACTGTTATGCGTGGCCATCCCGGAGAGACCGCTGTCGGCCATCTTCATCGCGTTGTGCACGCTCTGGGCGATGTTCGCCTGCGCAACGGGACGACGTTCTTCATTGTAGCTGTCGAGCAGGGAATCCGGCGCATGCCCCCGCAACACAAAGGCCAGCTTCCAAGCCAGATTGTGGACATCCCCGATCCCGGTATTCATGCCCTGCCCGCCGGTTGGCGGGAGCGGATGGACTGCGTCGCCAGCGAGGAAGACCCTGCCTACACTGAATTGATCGGCGAGACGGGCCTGCATCCGCCAGGGCAGGATGCTGCGGATGGCGATCGGCACGTCGGTCGATCCTATGGCCGCGCGAACGATAGCTTCGCACTTCTCGGCCGTGAATTCCTCGACGCGCTCCGTCTCCGGATCGAAGGCAAAGTTGTAGGTCCAACGCCGCCGGCCATCGAGGGCAATAAGAACGCCGCAGGTTTGGGCGTTGAAGATCCACCACAGCAGATAGGGCCGGCTCTCGACGATCTCCCACAGATCGGCCTCGAAGTAGATGCCGATCTGCCGGCCGATTCTTCCGCGTCCCGTCATGCCGATACCGAGGCGCTCTCTCACGAAGCTGCGTGCTCCATCCGCCGCGATCACGTAATGCGCGTCAATCGCGAGCTCACCCTGCTTGTCCTCGCAGGCCAGCCGCACGCCGTCAGCGTCGAGCGCGAGACCTCGCAACTCGGTCGAGAACAACAGCCTGACAGTGGGATATTTACGCGCGGCTTCGACCAGAATGGGCTCAAGTACGTCCTGGGGACAAGACGTTTTCAGACAGGGGCTGGCCGTTAGATGCGCACGGTCGCGATCGGGGATGCCGCGCGTCGGCAATACGCCGATGTCCGGCCCGGTCAGTCGAGAGAGAAACGCCACGCCTGCGTTGCGCTCCGGCGGTAGACCGGCGCGCGCCACCGTATCCCCGCAACCCAGCGTTCGAAAGATTTCCATAGTGCGGGCGTTGACGACGTGCCCCCGCGGATGGACCGAAGTCGCTTCGTTTCGCTCGATCAGCGTCGTACTGATACCCAGCGCGCCCAACAGGGCGGCGGCTGATAGGCCCACAGGTCCACCGCCAACGATCGCTACCTCGGTCTCCATGGGCCCTCCTGATCGACAACGAATTATTGTGCGCGACCAAGAACCAACCGCATGTTTGACTACCAGTCAATCTCAATTTGACCGTCAGTCAATTGTGCGTCGCAAAAACACTAGATTAGCCCACTGTCAGATCTGTGGAATATTCTTTTCGCCAAGCAATTCGGCGTTAGACATCGCGAGTGGAAATAGTCGGAATGCCATTTCGACGATGGCTCCCTTCTTCTTTATCTGCCCCTGGACCCAAGCCAGAACCAATTCGTCATAGTAACCGAGCCAGGCGCGCGTTGCGACTGCAAGTTCCTGCGATGGCTCCGTCACCCCATAAAATCCAAGGACCAGTCGAATGCCATTGCTGCGCGAGCGCTCCCAGATGTCCTGGATTACAGCGCTACCGCCACCGCGCGAATGAAAGACGTAGTCGACGCGACGACGGTAGACTTCCTCCATGTGGGCCATCAGGAAGCTACGCAACTTTTGCGGCGGTGAACCGACTAGCGTCGCGTTCAGATGTATCTGGTCCAGCCGGTCAGCGGCGGCCTGCGAGATTTCTTCATACAGCCTGGTCTTGGAGCCAAAATAATGGAATGTAAGTCCATGGGCGACACCGGCTTCACGGGCGATATCATCGGCTGAAATTTCGCCGAACGCACGCTGGGTGAACAGTCGCGTCGCGGCCTCCAGAATCCGATCTCTGGCTGGAATGTCGGCGCGTTTCTTCCTTTTTGCAGTGATCACTAGTCCGGCTTCTCATGGTGAAAGATTTGTGGTGGCGGATGGCCGCGCGCTCAATCACACTCTAGCCGACAAACCCGTACCACTTAAAGATCTACCTGTCCGACAAGCCCAAGCGCACCGCGCCAAGGCTCGTGCTTCGGCCGACATTCACGGCAGTCTCGATCGAGCTGTAGCCACCCTTCGCGATGCGAATAGCCTCGCCCCGCAATTCTGAACTCCCGAACGTATCGGCCATCGCAGCCGCGATCACCGGCGGTTGTTCGTAAACTTGATCTGGGCTTCTCCTAGGCAGTGTTCGTCGCGCGGACGTTTCGGTGATTGCCTGTGTTTCGATGCGGGGTCTCGACCTTGATCGGCGCGTGGGGTCCGATCAGTCAGATTCAATACAATCAGTAACTTGAAGGGGTCCCGAAGACGCCGATGGGGGTCACTTTTCGGTCAGCATTCACAGCCGGCTTCGGCGATTTCGAGGTCGCGCATGTGTCACATCCCAAAATAACGACGGTGAGCATCGACGCACAAGCGTTGGGTCAACGTCCGACCCGCGCAGTGCTTGACGCTCTCGCGGAGCGAAGCACACCGGAAAACCTCCGCGATTTGGTTCTACCCATTCAAATCATAATTCGCGAGAGTGCATAAACATACCTCCTTGGCTTTCCAATGCCATCCTCGATGAGCCCAGTTTGAAGGACGTATTCGCGGCGGCGCTCAAGAACGGCTACTCGCTGGTGACCTGAAGATGTCGCTTCTGCGCACGCCCCCGCTTTGGAATGCTGAGGCTTTATTCTCCTCGATGGATGCTACGAGCAACTTATAGTAGCTTCCACCCGTTTGCCGCGCGACTTCGTCCCAAGCCGTTAGGCAGCATTGCTGCGACCGCCGTCGATGACCTTGAAAAGGGCTCGTCGGTCCATGTGAGCTGGGCGCGGAATCGCCTGTTCTTCGCTATGCTGCAGATCCGAAGCAGGTACATTTGGCGACGCGAGTTCCGATGTCGAGGCTTGAGCAGGAGCTGCCGGCGAAGTGCTCCTAACAGCCTCCTCCATCATTTCGAGGGCAATTGCGCCCTTGGCCGTCAGGCGCCAGCCAAACGAGTATCTCTGCACGAAGCCCAGGGAGAAGACGTCTAAGGAAGGAAAAATGGCGCCAAGCCGCCTGCTATAATCGGACCAATCAGGACCGCTGGTCGCCAAGAACGCCAGGTCTCGCTTGATGTCAGCGTGCGTAGCCAGCCTGTTCGGATAGCTGGCAAGCGCCTTCATTATCGACACCTGAAAATTCACGGCACGCAACCAACTAGGATTGGACCAAAGCCGCGAGCCGCGGCGAATGCATTATACGAGCAGATTCAAGCGTTTGCCACAATAGTCCGGTGGTTGAGGATCGAAACCTCCCGAGCTTCAAGTATTCTCGATCGGAACGAATTGAACCGGTAGGTGGAGGCAGGTTGAAGGCCAGCGTCCGACGTTGCCACCTTCACCAGAAGCTTGACATCCGAGCATTCCGCCAATTTATTCCGTACCAAGAGCCGCCCCCCATCTCGGCTCATGCATCAAGCGTTTTGAGCCCTTATCGAACTTGCCTCTATTCAGGAGCGAGGAAGCGGTGCGTCAACGTTGACGGTGCCTCCTGAGCTATCGGAAATCTCTGGGAGCGACAGCGAGTCGAGGGCCGGAATTGGGATCGTGCCAGGTGCATCATGCAAAGAGTGACGGTTCAGTTGGCCAGTGACTTCGCCAGCGCCCTCTCCCCCGATGCGGCAGCCCGCTGACCGGGCCAAACGGCGCCGCGAACGTCGTGAACGACGACGCGAGGCGCGCGAGCGTGCCCGAGCGAACGCTTCCTAAAGCGAGGCCAAAGAAAAAGCCCCCAACTTGGCGCGGCGGCTTATATAGCCGTGGACTGTCGATCGCTCCCCGAGCCCCAAGCTGGAAGCCGTGGATCCGCTCGGACTGGCCCATCCGCTTGTCGCCAGGTTTCGTAGGCATGGGCCTCGATCGCGGCTCCGAGGGACCCCGCTTGTTCCGTTATCTCGCGGCCGAACTCGACAAGCTCGTTCTCGCCTACGTGCACATCGTCAATGTCGCCTGACCCGCAACCAACTCTCGGATCCGTGCTTCGAAATTCTTCCGCGTCACCGGGCCAACCTTCAGCCCAAAGCCACGCAAAATCCCGCGGATACTTAATTCCACATCGATAAGTCGCCCAAGAAGCTGCTTGCGCGCAACCAGCAGCGCTCGAATCTCTTGAGCCCCTATCGACTTTGCGTGCACCGCGCGGAACCATCCCATCCGGATCAACTGGGCAATTCCGCGTGCATCCTTGCGATCCGTCACTGTCATCGCCGACAATGCTGCCTTCACATGCCGTGTTTCCAGCAGAACCGTCTCGAATCCTGCTCTTTGCAGCCCCGCATGCAGCCATTGCGACAGTGGCCCAGCCTCCAGCCCGATCCGATTCACTGCAAAGCCAAGCATCTCGAAAAATTCGACTAAGGAGTCGGGTTCGCTCGCGACCTTCGCCTCCTTCAGGATCTTACCCTGGGCATCCACAACGCATACGCTCGACAGTTCCCTCAAGTCTTTAAAATTGTGAAAGCGTCATGATCCTCTTCCGTGAAGGGATCGACAAAGATCGGAGCGACCAACACGCAAGGACTTCGATCGGATGCCCCCAAGCTGGCGATCGCTTGCCGCATAGCTCCGTTCTTGGCGTCGAAATCCGGCAGAGCGCTTTCATGCGGAATTGCAAGTACAACCCTGTCGTAAAGCCACGCCAGTCCATAAGCGCGCGCTACCCAGTCTGCACTCTTTGTGAAGTAATTCTTCTGGTTGGTGTAAGGCCCGACAATCAGTACGGCTACTTTAGCGCGCACTTGTTCTTCGAGCTCAAGCACGAAATCTACGGAAAGGCAGCCAGCAGCCTTGATGTTCTTTTCGATGACCGACACCCGGGCGCCTGTGACCAGTTTGACCGCGTCGACGACACCCGATTCAGCGGCCGCCGCGTACTCTTTCTCGTAAGCGGAGCCGGTTCTGCCGTAAAACCCCTTTGGTCTTCTGGATTGCATTTCTTCGGTGAATGAGCGAACCGTCCCTATCCCTTGAGACCACCTCTTAGCTGCGTCCCGAGCGCCAGCGCTATCAAAAGAGTACCACCTGGCTATCACTTCAACGATTGATAAGGGCGCATCGGCCAGGTGAGCATGGAGCAAAGGTTCTGTATCAGCCAGATTTCGCCAGAACTCATACGCAAATATCGATCGGCGTAGCGCGGTCGTGTCCTTGTGCTTTTTGAGTTGAAGGGCGATGCGTTGCATCTCCCTTTCTTTCTCCCCGTGCGGAACGTTGCTCAGGTCGCTCAGAGCGGCTCGGGCGTCGTCCTTCCAATCACGTCGCAATTCGCGCTCCGGTCATATTGAGTTGATTATTTGCGTTGCATAGGGGTTGAACCGTACCCCTATTCCTTGTAACCTAAAGTAGGTTACAAATCTACTGCATTATTAACCATCCGCCGCCTTGGCCCTTAGTCGCGGCTGATTTGTAACCTGAATTAGGTTATAAAAAGGAGAATGTCATGCGGGCGCTCATCATCGATCCATTCAAGAAGGAAGTGAGCGAGGTCGAAATCGAGAAGAATTTGGCTGCCTATCAGGCCGCCGTCGGCGGGTATCTCGAATTCGCGGTGCTCATCGATAGGAGGGACGTCCTGTACGTAGCCGACTTGGCCAAATGGCCGCAGCGCTTTTACGTCGGCAAGAACCGCAGCTACTCGGGCTACGGACTGGTGATCGGCGCCACCCGCGAAGGCGAGGCCGCCCCGGCCAAGGTGTCGGTCGATGCCTTGCGTGACGTGGTCCGCTTCCCCTTAATCTAGCAGGATCGGTCGTGGTGACGCGGGAGCTCAAAACGTCGACGGTCGAACGTCGCGCTCTCACGAGAGCCGAGGCGGCTGAAATGGCCGCGCTATCGCCGGCTGCGTTCGACAAAGCACGGCGTGAAGGGCTCTACCCGCAACCGACCTTGCCCGGTGGCCGCTACGATCTGAAACTGATGCACCTGGCCATGAACCGCGCGAGCGGTATCGACCAAGACTGGCATTCGCCCTCAGCCCTCGAATCGTGGAGGGCTAACCGCCGTGCGCGTAAGGCTTAAAGGAATCAACACCGTCAAAAAACGACTGGCGGACGGCACCACGAAAATCTACCGCTATCATCGCGCCACTGGAGTGTTGTTGAACGGTGAGCCTGGATCGCCGGAATTCATCGAGTCCTATGGCGCCGTCGCGCGCGGCCAGAAAAGTCTCCAGAGCAGGTCGTCCGAAACTTTCTCGGTGCTCGTCGCCAAATACAAGGATTCGGAGGTCTTCAAGCTTCTTGCCGATAGAACGCAGAGCGAATACGAGCGCCTGCTCCAGGCGGTGGAGAACGAATTCGGTACACTGCCCTCCTCGGCCCTGAACGACCCCGACGTCGTGGGCGATTTTCTCGACTATCAGGATGCAGTTACCAAGGCCTCCGGCGCCAGAGAGGCTGATAATCGCCTCTCCGTTACGAGCGCGATGCTCACGTGGGCGAAAGACCGCAAGTATGTCAAATTCAACCATCTCCGCGGTTTCAAGAGGTTACACTACGTCGACCGCAGCGAGATCATTTGGTTACCCGAACACGTCTTGGCTTTCATGGACAAGGCTGTTCCGGAATTACAGCCGGCCATGATTCTGGCGGCCCACACCGCTCTGCGCGAGGGTGATCTCCTCAAACTAAAATGGTCCGCTTACCGTGACGGCTGTCTCGTCGTCAGGATCAGCAAGTCCCGCCGCAACAGAGGCAACGGCCGGCTCGTCGTAATCCCGTGCACGAAAAGTCTGCGTCACATGCTCGACGGTATGCCGCGTACTTCCGAGTACATCCTGACGACAAAGACTAACCTCCCGTTCAAGATCCGGTACTTCAGCCGCCTTTGGCACGAAACCATGGTGGCGGCGGGCATCGATGAGATCAAGCTCGAGGGCCTGGAGGCGCCGGTTGCGCTTCACTTCAACGACCTGCGCGGCACCGCCATCACGTTGCTGTCGGAGGCCGGCTGCACGCCCCAGGAAATCGCGACGATCACGGGCCATTCCTTGAAATACGTGAACCACATCCTCGAGAGGTATCTCGCTCGGACCAAAGGCCTGGCACGCCGAGCTATCGAGAGGTTCGAGTCTTCGCCCAGCGCTCAGTTCGTACACGCGCTGACTACAGAGGAGAGAGCCTAAATGGCACACGTTCCCCGCATGCAATCCAGCGAGGAGTATACGCCCAACCGGGTGACCCTCGAGACGTTTCTTCCGGACTTCTCGGGTTTCATGTCCACCGATTGGTCACTGCTCCTCTTCGAACCCCGTTGGCAGACTGCGCGGATCTTGGCGGACGCAGAGGAAGACAACAGCACACTCGGCACCGAGGATTTTCTGACGCTGCTCGATGGTTGCAGCGATCGCGCAAAGCAGCGCTCCGAGGTGGCCAAAGAATTCTGCGCGTTTTTCTGCATTCGGCTGGCGCTGAGGGTTGGATTTCCCCTCGGTATCACCTTCAACCGTTACGATCCGAAAACCGATCAGATCATCGTAAACGTCCCTCTGACGACGGTACGCAACATCCTAGATCGTTGCGAGATGAAGCGGCACCGCTCGCTGGAAGGCATCGTGCCGGCCGACTTCGAGCCGTTATGGGAGTCCCTTCATGAACTGGGCTTTCCGCACGGCCACGTGATGAACTGCTTGCAGAAGCTGGATCCGGAAACGGTCAGCACAATCTTACGAGCCTTTACTCCTCCGCGCGTCGAGAAGGCCGCTCTAAGATACACTGCGCGGCATACCCAGTCGGCTTTTTCGAGTTCGGTCGACTGGAGTCGCCTTCATTCCGCAAAGGATGCTTGGCACCAAATGCTGGCAGAACGTTCGCTAAAGACTCTGTCTGTTCACTAACCCGCTGGAATTGCAACGAGACATAACATGACCAAAGAACCCGCGCCGGCCTCCGACGACTGGACTCTCGATCTGATCAAGCAGACCGCAAAGGATATCGGCGATGAGGTGATCTGTCACATCGAGACTATGTATCCGGGCGCGATCTATGCTGCTCCGTCGACGTTCGCAACTTCAGTTCGCAACAAGATCATCAACGAGATTCTGTGTGCAATCAGGATCAACGACGCCAGTCAGATCGTCGCGCGGATCAACGTCAGGAAGAAAGCTCGGCGGGACTCGAAGGCATTCTATCGCCGAATGAGGGCTGCTGGACCTTGAGCGTGGCGTGGGCGGCGCCGATAACGAGGTCCTGAGGCCCAGCGAGCTTATCGGCAGCGTACGCCCTTCGCCGGCGGCGTCTTCGATATGCGCCGACGAGGAACTCCCTGAATAATCACCTAGTTAGGCCACGTAACCGTAAACGATCGAGCTTGAGAATCCGCTTGAGATGCGCAAACAGCATCTCGATCTTCTTCCGCAAGCGGCGCGAAGTACGGCCTTCCCACGATCTTGCTATCTCGCGCGCCATGTCGCGAGCGCCCTCGTAAATCGAGCGCGATACTCTGCGGACCGGTTTCTTCGGGCAGCAACGAGCCCTCAGGGCGCAACCCATGCAATCGTGCTTGCTCGCCCTGTAGAGCATCGTCGCCCCATCGTTCACCAGTGTTCCGGTTGTCGTCAGCAACTTGCCACCGGGGCAGGTATAGACGTCGCTGGCGTGGTCATAGGTGAAGTCCTCGCGCGAGAAAGTGCCGCCGGTGCGGGCCGATTTGTCGAACACCGTCACGTGCGGCTCGATCCCGTGCTCGTAGACCAGCCAGCCGAGCATCTCGGCCGAACCATAGCCGCTGTCGCCGAGGAGCCGGGTGGGGTAGAGGTCGAACCGTTCGAGCGAGCGCTCAATCATGCGTTTGGCGGCCAACACCTCCCCTGCCGGATTGCCGTGGTTACCTCGACATCGACGATGATCGTGTTCTCGACATCGATCAGGTAGTTCGTCGAGTAGGCGAAGAAGGCTTGGCCGCCATGCGCCCCGGTCCAGCGCGCTGCCGGGTCGGAGGGCGACACGAACTTCGGGGTGACCTCGGTCGCTGCTCCGAAAGCGGCATCGTCGAGAACAGCCAGATACTCATCGATCGCTCGGCCGGCGGCCTCCGGTGGAAGTCCCTTGTCGCCTTCGATTCCATTCTCCGATTGGCATCGGCCTTGATCAGGCTCGCATCGACTGCAAATCCTTCACCGCCAACCAGTCGCTCCTCAATGCAGCGGCGCAAGACGCTCTCGAACACGCGACGGAAGAGATCGCTCTCTCGGAAGCGACCATGCCTGTTCTTGGAGAACGTCGAGTGATCCGGCACCGCACCGTCCAGGCCGAGCCGGCAGAACCACCGGTAGGCCAAATTAAGGTGAACCTCATCGCATAGACGCCGCTCCGATCGGATACCGAAGCATTAGCCGATCAGGAGCATCCGGATCATCAACTCGGGATCGATCGAAGGCCGGCCGATCTTACTGTAGAAGGGCGTCAGGTCTTGCCTGACCTGTTCAAGGTCGACAAACCTATCGACAGACCGCAGCAGGTGGTGCGCGGGAATATGCTTCTCGATTGGAGTACGGGACCTGTTCTCCGAAACGTGGACGTACGGGCGCCGCCAGCACGCACGCACCGAGCAGATCCGCCGATGCAGGAAGGACGCCCTTCGGGAAATTTCGGAGTGCCTGAGGTGAGGGCGCCGAAACGCAACCGAGGTCCCAGCCGTCATAGCTCTCGATCCACCCCGCCAGATTCGGCTGCCTCGCTACACGCTCCGGCTCGTTGAAGCCAGCAGATGCCATTTGCGCCCACGACGATCAGGGGATAGCGAATGCGCAGATTACGGAGTGGCTTCAGAATTGAAGGGAAGGCCTTTTGCAGATCTGCGCTAAGGTGCCTGCGGATTGCCTTGGCGGCCAACGATCCATGCTGCTCCAAAATTACGATTGTTTCGGCCGCGAGGCGCTCAAGTCTCGATGGCGGCGGATTTCCGGCGACGGCGGCCCCTTTGAGCCACCAACGCTTGTCGTCGCGCCGGTAGAGTTCCGGAACGTCTCGCGTCGCCATTTGCAGAGACTGATGAACGTCGTGGGCAGGCAGACGAGCGGTCAATGTTGGAGGAATGCGCTCTGCGATTTCCGGGCCGCTCATGGGATATCCGACCTCCTGCAGTAGGCCAACGACCAATCTGCCAAGTTCGACGTAGGCGTCGTTCCGGACTCGGGAGTGGTAGCCTCGACCCGAGTGGACCGCCGGCGGCTCGCGATCCGCCAGATACCACGATCCATCCGGCAATTTCCGAAGCCGCTCGTCGCCGCAGGTTGAAAGGACGTCGCTGGTGTAGCCTCGTACGAAGCCAGGCTCGAACGCCGGCTCATCGATTTTTTTCCTCGCATAGAGGTCGTAAAGTTCGACCGCCGCTAAGGGCCGGTTGTGGAGCTCCATCACGGCCACGGCGAAGTTTGCGAAGGTCGCTCGTATCGCCCAGTAACTATCGCTCTTCGCTCTCTGACGAGGGATTTCGATCACGCTGTCGGACCAGTACCAATTGCGGTCCGGCAACTGTCTGATCCGAGGCTCCCGCGCCGCGGCCGCCCGCAGAATTTCCTGTGCCCGGCGCCTGCTTATCGCCTTCCTTAGATCGTCAGGTAACAGGTCGAACACGGCCACGGCCTGGACAGTGACCAGCGCCTTGAGGATCCCGACGACTTCCGCGGTTGCAAGCTCGAAGGGATCACCGTCACCCGGAGGATCGACGAGCTTGGCGGAGGCTGAGGTAGCAATTGCGGACCGAGCGGAAGCGGCTGGCAGCGCGTGTAGGACCGGACCGGTCTCATTGGTCGCCGCATCGAGCCCGGCGGAAGGTTCGGATTCCGACGGGTTGGTTGGGTGACGGACCGAGGCGATGACGGTGAATTCCATTTCATCCACCGTGGCCACCGCCGGGGCGGGCGTGACATCCGCCGACGGTGACCCGCCCTCGATCATGGTCTGCTCCACCGCGCCCCGGATGACCGTCTCGAGCGCTAAAACCTTGGCGCGAAGCTCCGCAAGCTCGCTGGATTGGCGGATGTTCGCGCGCAGTTGCGTTGGCGGCGGAGTAGCTCGCGCACCGCGGATGGCCTTGCTGCCGGACTTGGCCCGGCGACCGCCCGACGGCTTGGCTTTGCCTTTCTTGCTGAAGCCGTGCTGTTCATTCCATTCGCCGACCATCGTGCAAACGAGGTTGTTGTTGGCCCGCGCGAGCCGCTGTGCCTCGCGCACCTGCACGCGCGACGGCTTGCCGTCCGGACTGCGCCCGAGCCGTTCGATGACTTCTTTGATTCTTGGGGCGCGGCGATCCTGCTCTTCGCTCATCGGGCGCCCCCGACAGCCCAAGGAGACGAGAGCCGGCCTTTCGACGGAGCGCTCCGCACAAGGCTGTGGATAAGTGTGGTGACCGCCGGTAACGCGAAATGCGTATGACGCGTTACCGACGGCGTTACCGTTATCGCGTTATCGGTGTCGACAGAACGGGCAAAATCCCCCGTCTGGTAACGCTCTTCCAAGGCCGGAATAGGTCCTGGCCGTCCCGACAAACCCGTCCAAAGTACCCCCGACGTGCGCCCGTTTTTGGCCCGGCCTTGTCGGGATGAGGCGCGCGAACCCTTGTGCCACCGCGGTTGGCCGAAGGGGTGAAGTGGATTCGAATAACGCCCACAACTGGCGCTCCGCCCTGCAATTGCTGAGTTTTTTGCGTCATCCCGACCAGCTGCGGCATTTTCATCCCGACGCAGGGAGGACCGCGGAGTAACGATCGAGCGGCGCCAGGCGAGCACGTTACCGGCGTTATCGAGCCGGTAACGCGCGTTACCGCCGTCGTTACCAGCTTTCGAAATCGAGAAATTTTCGGGCATTCGGTCCGCCGCTTCCTGGCTTTCGGATGGCCGAACAATCGCATAAGTCAGGATTATTAAACAATGGTAATTTCGCCAATGTTCCAAGATGGAGAGAAGTTATGGTGAATCTCGTCGTTCCTGAAATGCAGGTCGTGCTCCCGCACTACCTGCGCGCGCACTGGTCGCAGACCAGCGAGGAATATACCTACCGATGGGAGGTGAATGGCCGCATCAAGGATGCGGGCTTCCAGCCGGTTTCGGTTAAGTTCGGCACGGATCTCGAACGGGCGATCCGGATCGTCAATCACGAACTGCTGCCGAAGCTCGAAGCGTTCCTGAAGCGCAAGAACGCGGTGGCCGTCCCCACGGGGCCGGTCGAAGGTACGATCGATGGGCTGTTTGAGTGGTATATGAAGCAGGAGGAATTCACCTCCCTGCGCATCCGGACGCAGCGCCGCTATCGCGTCAGCCTGACGACAGTTGCCAACCACGTCTTCCGCAAGGAGGCTCTCGAGGGCCGCAGGTTCGGTGCCCTCCTGGTGGAAGAGGTGAACCTGCCGGTGGCGCGCCAGCTCATCTCCGAGTATGCGACCGTCGTCTGCGGTCAGACCGACGACGGCAAGCCGATCGAGCGTAAGCGCGATGGCGGCGCCAACCATGCTCGCGCCACCCTCGTGACCGTTTGGAATAACAGCTTCGAACTGTACCCCGGCGTGCCGCTCGCCAACGTGTGGTCGCGCACCAAGAAGCGCAAGTATCGGAAGCGGAAAACCGTCCACGCGACCATCGAGGATCTCGCCCACTTCATCATGTCGGCCCGCGAAAACGGCTATCCCAATCTTGGTGTCGCAGCCTGGTTCGCGTTCGAATTCGAAATGCGTGTGGAGTCGACTCTGAACGGTGGCCTCCTCGTCGAGCATTACAAGCCGGCAGAGTATCCCACCTCGGTGAAGATCACCCACTACAAGACGGGTGAGGAATATTGGGTGGCCCTGCGGGATACGCAGGGAGAATCCTTGTACCCCGGGCTCGAGGCAGCGCTCGACGAACTCAAGGGCACCCGCACCTCGGGTGTGCTTATCCCGAAGGACGGCACCCTCAAGGCTTGGGCCAAGCCCGAGGAACCCCTTGGCCTCTTCTACCGCTTCTTCAACCGGATCGCGGGCTCGCGCCTCAAGAACAAGGGGATCACCTTCACCTCCTTCCGCCACGGCGGCATCACGGAGGGCGCGGAGGCGGGGTTGACCGAATTCGAGATCATGGTCCTTTCCGGACACAAGGATCCGCGCACTGTGCAAGCCTACGTCAAGCGCACCGCGACCCTGTTCGAGTCGGCGCAGAAGAAACGGCTTGCCCACCGTGCGCGGGTGATCGAGTCCTTGATTCGCGGCGGCGTCATCAATGGCGAAATGCTCGCCATCGACGGAATTCAGGACGTGATCGAGAGGCTCCCCCCGGTGCCGAAGGTCCCGGAGGCCCCGGAGGATTCGATCGAGGCTTAGTATTCAAAGGATCCGAATGCTTTCAAGAGCCCGGCGAAGAGCCGGGCTCTTTTCGTCGCAGACGGGCGGCCAAACATGCCACCTCGATCGAAGAGAGCGAACGAAAGACAGCCGTCAACGCCGGGACACGCGCGCGGACCGAGGCTTACGCTCGCGCGTTCTCACCGTGGGCTGGCTGATCGCGCGTATGGCCGCCTGGAGCACTTCCCCACGGAAGTAGTGACCGGTGAAGCCTGATACGTCCGCACGGAAAGTGTCGAACAAAAGCGGCAGTCCGTGTCGCTCACCGAACCCTTCTTTCTCTTCCCACGTCGAGTAGACGTTGAAGATCTCCTTGCCTTTCCAGGACCCCGTCTTTAGAAGCGCGGCCCCGCCACGTTTTTCGAGATCCATCATGATCGTGAGAGACAGCAGATCGGGACGATCAAAGGCATTGTACAGAACCTGGTCCTGCTCCGTTTCGAACCATTCGTCGGTCTTGATCTCCTGACTGACGACCGTCTCAAGTCCATCAATGAAAGTGTGCAAATCGGTTTTCGCGAAGAAGGGATGTCCCACGATATCGTGCAGCCTACCAAACCCCTTCGTCTCAGGACGTTCAAAAAATCGAAGGGGCATACGCATGAGCAGTTTGGTGGCTTCTGCCACGTAGGAGGTCGAGGCGCCGCTTCCGATCGCTATCAGAAGGACGGCTGCATCCTTCGCCGTCATGTTGGCGGCGCTCGTCCCACGGCCGCGTACGGAGATCATACCCGATGACCGCAGCGCTTTCGTAGTCGTCATAACGACGGCGGGCGGAAGCCTGAGCGCTCCAGCCAACGTCTCAATCAATCGTCCGGATGTAGTCAATACTTCACCTACGCCTGGCGAACCGCACGCCCTCGCCCTTAGTGTCGTTCGGAAAGAGAAACTCGATATCGCGCTTTTCAAACTCGTCGCGAATCTTTTGCTGAAGCTCGCCCCGGCGCGCCTCTGAGCGCTCCTCAACTTCGTGCCGAATGATCGTCCTTTTCGTAACTCCGGTTATGTCCGCGAGCTCGGTCTGGCTCATGTTCAGCAGCGCGCGTGCGGCCCGGATCATCGTAGGCGTCAAAACTTCATCACCGCTGCTTGGCGATTTCGATTCGCTCATAAGGCGAGATTAACCATAGCAGACTTGATTTGTCACCTTTGGTGACGAGAGCGTTGACTTCACCAAGCAAATATGTCACCTTTAGTGACATGAAGAGCCACAGGAACAACTTTGTCGCAGTCAAGCGACCGGTTCACGAGAGATCCCGGCCGCCACCAGGCCTGCGCCGCCCAAGGCGCAGACCCTGGTCAGACCTCCTCCTTCCCTCAATTGAAGTCATGCAGAACGACAGAAGTCCGCAAGCCGACGCTCCTGCGAATGCAATGGCAAAGCAGCGCGCGCGCGGACCGCTGACATTCGCACGCCAGCCTCGGTCGCGGTCCCCGGCTGAGCCCGCGTTCGCTATTGCTGAAGCGATGCCCGCCAAGCGGTCCATTCAGCTGCTTCGGGTGCAAACGCGGAAAACCCTCGTCCATGTCGCAAATCGGCCGGCCTGCTTTCCGGCAGGGGCGGCATGGCCGATCGAGATGCGAGCGGAAACGTTAGCAGCCTATCTCGATTTTAGCAGCACGCGCGAATTGTGTCGGGCGGTCGCCGTCGGCGAAGCGCCTGCCCCTCACGCGACCAGAGGCAGCGGAAAACGTCTGGAATTGATCTGGTATGCGCGAGCAGTGGACGACTTCGTCGCTCGACGAAGTCGATTGAAATAGACAGGGACGGACGCCATCCGTCTATCGAGCTCAGCATGGTCCGAGGACCGAGCACCATAATGTTCACGTTCGGCTTGCGGCCTTCGGACGACGGACACGGCGTCTACTATGGATTCGCCGGCGGAAAAAGACTGCGCGCCCGGTCGCGGCGGGTATGAAGACGACCGTGGAGGATCTTCTGAGCAAGCCCGGCCGGCGTCGTTCCCGTGAGCCTCGTATGACGACCGGACACGCCCCGGTGGCCGCGGTCGCTTTACCACTCGACATTTGTTCGTATTATTTTCTAAAGCATCCCGTCATTGCTCGACGCACCGACGACAGCATGGTTGTACGTCATTGCCCTGAACGGGACGCTAGTTGGCCGCTACGTACATCTTGAAGCGCAAAGCGACGCGATCTCGATCCGGCCGATCCTCTTCCGATTGGGGCTTTCGAATCCGCATCCCCTTCATCGCTTCAACTGCGCTCAGCGCGTCGATATCCCGACAATCGGCCATGAGCTGCTGCAACACGTGAACGAGGCCGTCCGGATTGATACCGATCAAATTGGCATCATAGGCGGCATGGTGAATCTTGTTCAACGGAAGGCCTCGCCCGCTCCATCGAACCATCCCGTCAATCGAAGCCGCTTGATCGGTTGGCACGCCCAATGCCACTGCTCCAGGCCGTACAGTTCGCAGTCATCGGGGCACCACCGTGAATGCCGCAAGCAGCAGGCCGAAAGGCCCCAAGATCGGGCTCCCGCCAAGCTGACCGGCTATGCCACCTCGTTTTTATGATCTCATTTTGATGAAGGCGATTTTGATGACGATGGACGCCTCTTTTTCTCATCGAGCTCGCGCCTCTCTATATTCAGCGGCAGCAGCCTGAACAGTGGAGGGGTCGCGGGCCGTTTGAGCATAAAAGTTCCGCCTGAATACTGGAGCAGTCCTACTCCGCTTTCGCACTTCTCATTCATCTCAGTTAACTTGCTTAACATCGCCGGTGTTGGAAATGGCATGACAAGATAGAAACTCTCGAAGAACCGACTTGTAAACACCGCGTCAATGAACGCCTGCTCGAAGCCACTGTCGCTTGTAGCCGCCGACGCAAAATATCCCGTAGGAATTCCATCGCCTGCCCTCGCATAAAGCCAGTGAGCTCGAAGAAAAGAGGGCCCAATAACTCTGGCGAAAGAGCCGCCTGGCTCCAGGGATCGAAGGTAGCTCCTGAGATGTTCCTCGATGGTGTTCAGCTCTTTCATCCGGGATGAAATTGCCTGACCGCGTCGCGACGTAATTGAAGCGGGGTTTTTGGATCGCTCAGTTTCCAAACATAGTTCCAGATCTCGCGTGGTCACCTCACCGTTTCTAAGTTTCTTTAGGAGTTTTCCCGCCTCCACAGGATCCATTTTTTCAATGCGGGAGATTTTCTCCAAACCACTAAAGTTGGAACGGACGAAGGAAAGTGTCTCTTCGGCGGGCTCGGGCCGACCCGCCAGGACTTTTCGATCCACGAATTCCAAAAGAGCTAAATACCGCCTAAGAGTGTTAACGCCAGCGCGCATCCTGGCCGCCGCTTCGGGTAGAACCGCCGCGACGTAGTCCACTCCGTGTCTCTCTGCGATTGTGCGCGACGTGACCTGCAGGTCTCTCGCGCAATCGTACCACGGCGCTCTCTCAATCCTGGCGGTCAGACGCTTGACTTCGGCCAGCGCCCGTTCGCCGCGTCTAGTTTCTTCATCATCCATCAACCATTTCTCCCATTTTGCGGAGTTTACCGCCGGCGCGTTAACGGCTCCTCATGCAGTAGTAGACTTCGCATGAAATGTCGCGAGCTGACACCGCAGATCCTTTCGCCAGATCGGGTGACGAGTACGATCTCGCCAATGCCTGTCTGGAAGACATCTACGTCGGCGCGTATGGCTACCGCGACCGGATCCGGGAGACCCGCGCCGGCATTCGAGCGAGGCATCCGAAGCTGCGCAAGGGATCCTACTTCCCGCGCCGGATAGTCGAGAAGACGCTTACCCCCATGGAGCAAGAAGGCTATGTGTAGAGCGTCTCGACCGATCCGACGGGCGACCTGGTGCAAGCGATGGGCATAAGCGGCATCTCAAGAGCCAAGTCAGCTGGCTCTGCAGCGAGATCGAAGACAGGTGAAGGTCTTCCTCGCCGTCCGATCGGAGCGACTGGCCCTATTTATCGATCGACTGTCGCGGTCGGCGTTAAAGGCGACGGCCGGCGCGAGGTCTCCCGGCCCGGACATTGGGCTGTCCAGGCCGAAACGGCCTAGACCGCGTTCCTACGCAAGCTCGTTCGCCGCAACCTGCGCGGCATCAAGTTCGTCGTCTCCGATACTCATGACGGCATCAAGGACCCGCCGCTCAACGCTTCCTGGCAGCGCTGCCGCGTGCACTTCATGCGCAACACACTGGCCCATGCAGGACAAGAGCGGCCGGCGCGTCGTCTCCGCCTTCATCGCCACCGCGTTCGCCGAGGACGATGCCGAGGCGCTCGCACGCAGTGGCGCAATGTCGCCGACCAGCTCCGTCCAAGCTTGCCGGCTTCCTAGACGACGCAGAGACCGATCTGCAGCCTACATGAGGTTCCCGCTGCAGCACCGGACCAAGCTGCACTCAACCAACCTTGAACGGCGAGATCAAGTGAAACTAAGGTCGTCGGCATCTTCCCCAATGATGCAATCGTCCGTCTCATCGGCGCGCTCCTGCTCGAACAGAACGACGAATTCGCCATCCAGCCTCTTCGTTCGTGATGTGCAGAGGGGATCAATCCAAGAGATGCCCACACCAAGGTTAGAAGGGCATTCGCTATCAGCCAACGGATCGGCAGCCCTTCTCCGCGGGTGACTTTCTTCTGGCTCGACTGCGCCAGGCTCTGAGCTCGCGATGCACACCCGAACGTCGGCATCGTGAACAATCTACGGTCCGCTAAAGTTTTCAGAGAATTGTCTTAGGGTTAAAAACCGGGCGTTAAGCATCCGTCCAAAAGACCGTTGATGCCGATGGCTGCTTGCGGTAGTAGACTCCGCAATGGATCTTAGGAACATCTCATGCTCCCCGATTTCGCTTCGACCGATTTCTCCGCCCTCCTGCACAGCTTCGGGACGCAGCTCGCCCCGGGCGGCTTCGCGGTCTTCACCGACATGGCCAAGGCGGAGAACGCCTACATCCACCACACCGCCGTGCCGGCCGCGCTGGTGACCTACGCGACGATCTCGCCGAATTTCGCCAAGGGTCGCTTTCCGGAAACCACGCTGGCCGACATCGTGCTGAAGCGTATTCACATGGATCGCCGCGAGGCGATGGCGCTTGCCGTCGTCTGCGGAGAACACATTCCGCCCGAACCCGACCCGGATGCGCAGACCTTCGTCGCCCACCTGCTCCGCGTTATCGACCGGTATGGCCTAGAACCGTTCTACGGGCGTTCGGGATTTCCCGCCAGCTTCGGCATCGATGTCAGGCCGTATGGCGTCGACTGGCGAACCCATGACATCGACGAGCCCGCTCTGATGGCCTGGCGCCAGTCCTATAAGGCGCTCGACCCGTCGCCGCAGATGATGGTCGCCACCATCATGTTTCTCTACCACGGCCATCGCGACGGCCCATGGCTCCGACGACTTCCCCACCGTTGGCATGCTGCCGACGCGATCAACGTCATGAAGGGTTCGGGCATGTTGGCCGACTGGGGAAAGCTGGTCGCGCTCTATCAGGGCTGGTGATCGCACCGGCGACGACGGCGAGGCGATCGCTTCACCGGAACATCCGAAACAATGGAGTCCAGACGATGATCATCATGATGCCCGAGAACAAGGTGAAGGGCGCGGCCAAGCGGCTTCGCAAGATTCTCGTCGAACACGATATCGAGCTGAAGCATCTCAAGTGCCTCGAGCTCGCTGCCCGATTGTACGGGTTCGACGGCTGGCTGCACTTCCTCGGTCGCGATCGCGGCGCCCCGTTCAGCCCTTTCGATCACGATCTCTCGGAGACCGAGTTCGCAGCCCGCGATGCGTTCCAGATGAGCGTGTTGGAGGCGTCCGGTCTCGGCGCCGTCGCCCGTGAGCTGTTGGAGCGCGTCGATCCGACCGGTTCGTGGGCCAAGGCGCAGGCTGAGGCCGGGCAGCCGATGCAGCCGTAGCCGACCGTTCACCAGGCGTCTGCCCGACAGCAGCAAACGCCGACAACGACGACCAACCCATCCCAAAAGGAATCCAAAATGTCCGACAACGTCATCTCCTTCTCGACCGGCCGTCCCGTCACCGACATCGAGGGCATCGGCAACAGCATGGTCACGAACGACGTCCCCACCGGCGCCGCGGTCGAGCCGCATGCCTCGGAGGCGACCACCGAGACGACGCCGATCATCTATCCTTTCGTTCCTCCGGACGTCTATTCGACCTGCAAGGCGGAACTGGGTCTGACGGAATTCGTGCTCGTCCGGGTCCGTCCGATCGAGAACGCCGACCCGGCCGACTACGTCCTGAACGTCGCGCATGCCATGCTGGAGACGCCGGGTCGCCCCCTGTTCGGATATCGCATCCGGACCAACCCGCTGTACGTCGCCGCCGAGTTCTGCGCCGTGTTCGAGACCGACACCGGGCTCGTCGACCTGACGCCCAACGCCAAGGGCGAGGGTTACGTGGTGTTCGCACCCGACCGGGACATCCCCCCTGACTTCGACTATCTCAACCGCCCGGTCACCCGCCGTTTCCGCACCTACGAGGCGCCGACCCGGCGGCAGCGCGTCGCCGCCGAGATCGCCGCCATGGATCCGCGGCGGCTCGCCTCCGAGCGGCGGCGCGCCACCGACCAGGGATTGGCGCTGGAGGACAAGCTCTCGCTCGCTCTGCTCCCCGACGCCCTCGAGACCAGGCTCGACCTCTTCATCGAGTGCTGTGAGGAGCTCGAAGCGTTGACCATGGCGGCGCTCGACGGTCGGGAAGCGATCGACGTGAACCATTTCGAGTTTCTGCATCGTCGCCGGGCGTCGTTGGAGACCATGCTCGACGAGGCCTACGCGCAGCATAAGGCCAAGACCGCGAGGTCGGCCCGAAAGCGTCGCGGGCGCTAGTCGTAACAAGAACATGCGGGCGCCGCTTCGCCGCCGCGGCGGCAAGCGGATCGCGAACCAAGAGCAACGCCTACGGCTCTCCCTCGATTCCCTGGAGTACATGAGATGAATGATAGCATGCGCGTGCGAGCGGAACTCTTCGGCACCACGGCCTTCCGCGAGCAGCTGGTCGAGGACCTCGGCCTTGCCGCCCATTCTCACAGGATCATCGCCTGTCTGGACTTCCTGTTGGAAGATGGTCGGTTGCCCAGTTCGACCGAAGGCAATACCGCGGCGCTCGCGGCAGACGCGGCGCTGATCATCGCGTCGATCGGGAGCATGCAGACGACCCGCGAGTCGGTGCTGAGCGTGACCGGTGCGCTCTGCGCCATGAAGCTCGACTGCGCGGTCACGAGCCGCGCCGAGATCGAGCGTCCTGCAGAGGCTGCCCCTCCGACCTTCGCGGCAGACCTGACCGCGCTGTTTCCGGAATACTGGGCCGCGCCCCGTGGCGCCTTCCTCCAAGGCCTTTGTCACACCGCCGTTTCGATCTTCAAGAGTGATCCGCAAGGCGCGCGACTGTTCGGTGTGCTCGACCGGTGGTCTGCGAAACGAAAGCAGTTCTACACGAACGGCGTTCTGCCGTTTCTGACCCACCCCGCGCTCGCCAATTTCGTGTCGCCCGAGCATGGCGGCCTTCTGCTCATGCCTGCGGCCATCGCCAATTTCGCGGAGCTGCTCGAAGCGTCGGTTGCGGGCACCGTGGCATCGATCGGCACTCGCCGTCGCACGGAGAAAGACCGACGCCGACAATGATCTCGGCCGCCATCCGGGCGGGCGAGCTTCGACTGGGTACGCGCAGTACTAGTCGTCACCACCACCAACCATAGAGGCAACTAACATGAACGTCATGCACACCGTTTTTTCCCTCCTGCGGGAAGAACAGAAGATCCCGGCCATCAAGGTATTCCGGGAAGCCTTCGGCTGCGGCCTCAAGGAGGCGAAGGACGCGATCGAAGCGCTGATCGACATTACGAAGCCGCTCGGCGCCAAGCCGACCGAGTACGTCGTGATTAGCCGGCACGAGGGCGACACCGACTACGAGGTCATGCGCACCTACGGCCGGGGCTCGGCGATGTACGACGCCAACGGCATCGTCGACGTCAGGGAGGAAGTGATCGTCGCCGCCGTGATCGCGCAGTCAGTTGTCACCCGCGCCATGAAGCAAGTCGCGTAGACGAATTCAACGGAGGACCACCTCGTCGCTCTCACCAATACCGCCTCGGCTCAGCGGCGGTCGCGATTTCCACTTCGCTGCGCCGTGGCGCAAGGAAGGAAAGATGAAAAAATGTCCTATGATTCGAATAAGGCCAGACGAAAGCTGTTCGCGACGCGGGGGTTTCTCCGCGAGGCCGCCGGGCGGCTCAATCTCGATCCCAAGATGGTTAAGGACGCGATTAAGGCGCTCGTCGTCGCCGGGGTCGTACCATGCACGCTCGAGGACAACGCCGAAGCCCTTGCCGCGGACGGGGTTTGGATGCTGCTCGGCATCGGGAGCCGGATCCGCCCCAATGCGATCGCCCGCGTGACGCCGCGGTTCGCGTCGATGACGCTTCAGATCGACGGCGACCGCCGGCGAAGCTTGTCGCCCGGCACAACGTTCGAGAACGAGCTGGCCGCGCTCTTCCGCGAGACATGGAGCAAGGCGGACGAAGCCGGGGTCCCGCCGCTCCTGGGCGTCAGTCTTCAATGGAGCGACGGGCGGGGGAGCGTCTTGTTCGGCACCGTCGATATCTGGGAGCGAGGCAGGCCACGGCACTGGAAGATCTTCTCGTCGGAGCCGCTGCGACTTCCCCAATCGCCGGGAGGCGAATGGGATTTCGTCCATATCGACGAATCCCTCCGCCTGCCGGGCGTCGGCGGCATCTCATTCTCGCCGCTGCCGCTGCTGGGCTTCATCGAACTACTGGCGGAAGGCGTCGAGGAGACGTCAGCGAGCGTATCCCGAAACTCCTAACGCAACCGCAGAGGTCGTCGGACGACCGACTGCCGCCATTGCTACGCTAGGAGTGCTTGGAATTCGGCTCTGAGAGCGCCCGACACCTTTCCGTCCATGGCTTCGAGCTCGGACAGCGCCTGATTAATCGTCATCCAAGGCGCCGTTGTGTATCGGCCTTCGCCGCGACGACGCGCAGCGATATCATCGACGATGATGCAGCGCTCCGGCTCTTCCAAGAGGTGAGGGCATTCGAAGTAGATCAGCCGCCGTGCAAGTCGCCGCAATCGTGAGTCCTGAAAGCGCTGAGCAACTTCCACCCTTGATGGCCATGGAATGCTGTGAAACTGCCGAGACAACGCAGAATCGGTTTCCGAGATAAAATTTCCGCCGTAGATCTGTTGCTCGACGTGTTCGGCGGGCGGATAGGTCGGCTCATTTGACACCGCTGCACGCGTCAACGCCTCCATGAATTCCGGGTCGGAGCGAACGGAAGACGCCCGCCGCACTAACTCGTCCTCGGTGAAGTCAACAAACCGATCGTGCTCGATGTCCCATAAGGGATAGAGCAGTGGCGAAGCGTTGACCTTCAGCCGACGGATCGGACGCGGCTCCTGCGTCAGGCGAACTGATAGTTCTGCGCTATCAAGCTTCCGCAGGGCGTCGATATCGCACGTAAGATCGAGACAATAGTGCGAATTGGTGTCGTTCGAGTTGATTCCGACCCTCGTCAGGAAATGCATGACCTGGGGGCGCCCGAAGTAGTCAAAGTAGGCAAACGCGTCCTCGTCCCGAACGAAGTCGACGACCGCCGCTTTGGACGAGAAGCGCAGAAACGTCGACCAAAGATCGGGGGCGCCGGCGCGTACTAGCCGACATAGTCCGAGCATCGCGTCGACATCGGCAGCAGCGTCATGGAGCGCCCGTGACAAGATGCCGTTGGCCGCCGCCATTGCGCCGAGACGGTGGCTTGCTCGGCCATCGGGCTCTATGCCTGCGCGCAAGACCGAGGGATGCAAGGTCGTTGCAGCCCGCATGAGATTGAGCACGTCGGCGCGAGCATTGCCGTTCGTGTTGGTCAGGAAGATTGGATGCAGGCATTGATAGAATGCCTGACGCAGAAACTCCTCGTCGAAGCGGATCGAGTTGTAACCGAGAAAAGTTCCGGGGCACCACGAAGCCAGCGCTTTCGCGATTTCGCACACCATCGAGTAATGCGACTGTCTGGATGGGCTGTTAACGTCGGCAAGCATGTGCCCGGTGACGAGCAACGCCTGCGGCGACGGAATGACGTGAGGCAACAGACGCGATTTCGCCTCGAACCGGTGCGTTTCGTTGAGATCGGCGTCGGTCCTGACGGCCGCGAATTGGAGTATCTGATCGAAACGCTTGTTCAACCCCGACGTTTCCAGATCGTACAGGATGAATGCCACGACCGCGATTGCCTAAAGCCGTCCGAGTCTGAACTGCAGAGCGGCGAGACTAACGCGGAAGCGATTGGCCATGCCGATGAGATAGTCGTCGTCCTGGATGTCTCGGGACGATTCCGCGAGCACCTGGCGCACGAGCCGGTCTGGCATCAGCAGCTCGGATGCGAACGCGTTTGCTTGCATTTCGAGGAGATCGATTCCTTCCGCGGAAATGGAGTCGCGCGGAATGAAGTTCCTACCCTTGTCAATCAGCACCGTCGCCTCCAGCTTCGCGCGGTGCAGCACCACGTGACCCAATTCGTGCGCGATGGTGAACCGTTGCCGGTTCGGATGATGACTCGAGTTGACGCCAATGACAGGCTTGCCCTCCCGCATGAATGCCATGCCCGACAATTCGTCGTCGAACGGCGTGTATTCGATCCGGACACCCAGAACCTTGGCAAGCCGATCGACCGGGACGGGTGGTGCTTTCAAGCCGAGTTTTTTGACTAGGGCACTCGCTTGCGCTCTCGCCTCTTCGAGATCGTTCATTTCCGGCCTCCGCCCTTGCGCCTTACATACTGCTCTATCTGCGCCCGCTGCGCATCGCTCACGTCGCTGCCTTCAATCATGAGCGGACCACTCGCCTGCTCGAACGAGAAATTGCTGGGAACGAGGTCGATAATGGATTCGACCTTGAGAGCCGAGGCCAGCCGATAGATCTGGTGCAGCATGATCTTCTGGCGCCCTCGCTCGATGTTGGCCAACGATGCTCTGGTGAGGCCAATCTGATCGGCGACCTCCGACTGCTTGAGGCGCAGTGCTTTGCGCTTGGCCGCCAAGGCAGCGCCGATGATCCGGTAGAGCTCCAAATCAGCCATAGCGCTAGAGAATCAAAATTTGATTCTTGCGTCAATGACGCAAACTATTTTGTGCTTATTACAAACATTACGACGAATTAATGTTTCCAGATGCTATAATTTTGCCGAATCCAGTTAGGCTGTTGGCCGAGATCGGGTGCCGATTCCAAGGTGCCCGCGGACACAGGTTCGAACGAGAACGATCGCAGCGCCCCTGCGAAACATTGATGGAAACTCACCGGCCTGGCGAACCGGAGCTTGGCGATCTCGCCTGCGAGATCCGCCGCAGCAGCACCAGGAGGTGAACGTGACGGCGCAACTTAAGGCTACTACCGCGGAGATCGAACTGCCCAAGGGCATTCAGCGGATCCTCACCCTGCCGAATGACCAGCTCGGCGCCCTCTGGAGCTCGATCGTCATCGACCGCGCGATCAAGGACAAGCTCGAGGCCCAAGGCATCTTGAACTTCACGGTCCGTGAGAAGGTCTCCCGGACTGTGCTCCCGCTGCACGGTGTCATCCTGCTGGTCGGACCACCCGGCACCGGCAAGACGTCGCTGGCCCGCGGCCTGGCCAACCAAATCTCCAAGGCGTTCCCCGGCGGCAAGTTCCGTCTGATGGAGGTAGAGCCGCATCGGCTCGCAAGCTCCTCCCTCGGCAAGAGCCAGCGCGCGGTTACCGAACTGTTCGGCCAGGCGATCGCCGAAGCGGCCGCCGGGGGACCGGTAGTGGTCCTGCTCGACGAGGTCGAGACGCTCGCCGTGGATCGCGCGAAGCTGAGCATGGACGCCAATCCGGTAGACGTGCATCGCGCCACCGACGCGGTTCTGGTTCAACTGGACGCACTCGCGGAGCAGTACCCGAATCTCTTATTCGTCGCGACCAGCAACTTCCCCCGCGCGGTGGACAGTGCGTTCACGTCCCGCTGCGACCTCATTGTCGAGATCCCGCTTCCCGCCAAGGAAGCCTGCGCACAGATCCTCAAGGACTGCCTGGCCGGGCTCGGCGCGACCTACCCCGCCGTCGGCAAGCTCGCGAACGCACCCGGCTTCGCGGAGTGCGCGGCCGCCTGCGTCGGGCTCGACGGCCGCGCGATCCGCAAGATGGTCGCGAGCGCGCTCGCGAGCGATCCGGAGACGGCGGTACGTCCGGAGAAGGTCACTCTCGCGCAGATCCTCGCCGCGGCGAAGGCCGCGAAGGCCGCGCGTTCGGCGGCGGAGCGCTGACTATGAGCACCGTCTCCCGCCGCACCTTCGCCGCCACCCCCGCCCGCGACGCCATCTCGACCTGGAGCGCGATCGTGGACGTGCTCGCGCCCGGCGCCACGCATTCCGCCCGCAAGGAGCTGACGGCGGTCGCCGGCATCGCAGCCAGCATCATCTCGGACCGCTCGCCGAAGGACCATGCCATCGTGGCCACCTGCGACGGCCCGCGCACCCGCGTCTATTGCCTCTTCGACGACGATGCGGTCGACGGTTCGGACGCCAACGAAGCCGCGCTCGGTTACGACGCCTTGAAGGGCGACTGGGCCGTCTCCCTCCCCTGCGATGCCGACGAGCTCGACTGGGTCCAGCGGGCGCTGAAGAAGCACGGAACCAGAGTCACGGCGCGCGAACTCGACGCGCCGGTTGCCGCCGACCAGGACGAACCGGCCACGGCCCGGCTTTCGCTCGTCCCCGACCTGAAGGGATTGCGCGAATCATGACCGCCGTCGCCGTAAACGTCTACTCGCACACTCACTCGGTCACCTACGTGGCCGAGAACATCCTCAAGAGCTTGAAGGACATCATCCGCCTCAGCGGCTTGGACCCCTCCGAGTTCGTGAACGACTGGGATCTGCACATGCGCGGGGTCGATGGCTGGCTCCGCTCCGGCGACCTCGAGCGGGTCATGCTCGACATCTACCATCCGCGCACGGGCGTGCTCCTTTTCCAATGGAGCATCGAGATCTCCTACGCTTGGAACGGCGGCGACGGCAGCTTCTGGACCGACACCGACCAGCTGAAATACGCGATCCGCAAGGCCGGTCTGGCGCCGAGCGAAGCGAAATACGAACTGCGTCTGAAAACGAAGCCGGGGCGCCAGGATATCGCCGGCTGGAGCAAGGCCGCGGCGCGCTCCACGGAGGGTATGGTGCGGCACAGCCTCGGCACCACTATCGGCCACGGCAGCCTCAGCGGCAGCACGTCATACCTGAGGAGGGCGTGATGCTGACGACCAACGAAGCTTTCCGCAAGTTCAAGAGCAAGCTCGAGCTAAACCAGCGCGAGCAGGACAACGCCTCGTCGCGCGAGAAGGAAGTGCGCGAGTACCTCGACACCAAGTTCTCGATCAGCAACGACTTCCTCACCGGCTCCTACGCGCGGTGGACCAAGACGAAGCCGCTCAAGGACGTCGACATCTTCTTCGTGCTGAACCCGAATAAGCACAACTACCGCGACAAGGCACCGTCGGTGGTTCTCGGCGACTTCAACGACGCGCTGGTCGACAAGTACGGCGCGAAGGCCGTCAAGAAGCAGGGCAGATCGATCAACATCGACTTCGGCGTGCATGTCGACGCCGACGACAACACCGACTACCGGATCATGAGCGTGGACGCGGTGCCGGCCTTCGTCGCCGGAGACGACTACGAGATCCCCGACAAGGACCTCGGCAAGTGGATCAGGACGAACCCGAAGACGCATGCCGAGAAGGCGACCGCGGCCCATCAGGCCTATTCCAGCGAATGGAAGGGTCTCGTCCGCATGGTCAAATACTGGAACAACAATCCGAAGCACGGCGAGAAGCCGGTCAAGCCGTCCTTCCTGATCGAGGTCATGGCGCTGGAGGTGCTGCACGGCGGCTTCGGCGGCAGCTTCGACCGGGAGATCCAAGGCTTCTTCGCCACGTTGGCCGACCGGATCTTCGACACCTGGCCGGACCCGGCGGGGTTGGGGCCTCCGATCAGCGACGGCATGGATCAGGTGCGCAAGCAGCGTGCGCGCGACCTGCTGCGCGCGGCCGAGGGCGAAGCCGCCTTCGCCATCGATCTCGCGCGCAAGGGCCGCCAGGGCGACTCGCTGAAGGCTTGGCGCGCGCTGTTCGGCCCGAAGTTTCCGATCTCATGAGCCCAATCATGCAGCGCAACCGGCCGGCAGGAGAAAAACATGGCTGACGCGGTCCTGCCGAGATGGCACGGCGACAACTACCAGGCCCGCGTGTTCTGGGAGAATGCGCTCAACCTGCTCGACGGCACGTCGTGCATCGTGGAAGTGGCCTTCGAGGCCGATGGTCCGAAGGCCTTCGACGACGTCGTCGTACGCTACGATCCCGCGGTGGTGCGGTCGGGGCCCGAGCGCATCACGGCAGACTACCATCAGGTCAAGTGGCACGTCGAATACGGCGGCCGCTTCGGCTACGAAGATCTTGTCGATCCTGCCTTCATCGGCGCGACGACGTTCTCCATCCTCCAGCGTCTCCGGGAGGCGCGGGAGAAGGCAGGTCCCGGCGCCTGCTTCTCCTTCCTCACTACCTATCGCATCAAGGACGGCGATCCGCTCGCCGATCTGGTTTCAGGCAATGACCGGTCGCTACTTATCGAGAAGCTGTTCGACGGCACCAAGACCGATGGCAGCAGGATGGGCAAGGTACGTAAGCTGTGGCGCGAGCACCTCGGCCTCGTCGACAACGAGGCGCTCCGCGGGGTCCTCGTCGGCTTCCGCATATTTGACGGACACCGTTCGCTCGAAGAGCTCAAGGAATCGATCGTCCTGCGTGCCAAGACGGTCGGCGTCATCACCACGATGCCGACCAACTCCGACTTCCGGCTCGACGAACTCGCCCGCGCGCTTAAGAAGCGTGGCCTCAATTCGTTCACGCGCGAGACCTTCAGGCAATTGTGTCAGGACGAATCGATGCTCGCCGAGGTCGCGGCCGCGCCGGATCCCTATCTCCCGGTGGCAGTCCGCTCGTTCCTGGGACCGGCTTCGGATATCGTGGGCGCCTTGCCGGAACATACGCTGCTGCTAACCGATTCGTTCAGGCAGCGGTATCTTCAAGACGACCTCGATTGGCAACGCGACATCCGTCCGCAAGTCGCGGATTTCCTGCGCGCGAAGGTCGTGCGAAGCCCGATGCTGCGCCTGATATTGGACGCGCACGCTTCGGTGGCCTTCATCTCCGGCGCGGTGTTGGACCTGAAGTCCGGCGTTTCGATCGAGTTGGTGCAGAAGGGCAGAGTCGGATCTCGCGTGTGGCGGGCGGACGACGGCTCGGAAAGCGAAGCGCCGACGTTCGACGTCTTGGAGCACAGGCTAGGTGATGGACCGGAGATCGCGGTCGCAATCAGCGTGGCTCAATCCGCGGAAACCGCCGCGCGCACCTACTGCGAGACATCGCTACCGAAGGTCGGGCGCCTGCTGGTCTTCGCACTCGGGCCGAGCCAGCGCGTCGTGCTCGGGGGCGGGCACGCGGCAGCGCTGGCGGAATCCGTCGCGAACCGTCTGCGCTCGGTCAAGGGAAACGACATGGACGTCGTCGCGCACGTCTTCGCCGCCGCGCCGAACGCGGTGCTCTTCTATCTCGGCCAGCAGCACCAGGCGATCTCGCCGTGCATCGTCTACGAATACGACTTCGATCGGCGGGGCAACAAGAGCTACCACCCCTCCATGATCATGGACTGAACGCAAATGCACCGGGTGTCGAATGGACGCGTCGGCGGATACTCGAGATGAAGGCACCGCTATGAAGAAGGTCCTACGGTTCAGGACATCAGATGTACCTTGGAAGCGAGCGCCTTAAGAGAGCATGGGTCGCTCGCTCCTCACTTTCGTTCCCTTGTGCGCGGTGTGAGGAGGCGTTCGAGCGCGTCATCACTACACTAACCAGCATTCAAAGGCGGTAGGCTAAACGCTGTGGTGGGCTGAACTCTCTAAGCTGCGTCTGCCGTTTCCATGCATCTTGGACCGCAGGTTACGTTCTTGATGGCCTCGCGGAGGTTGACAGAGGATCGAAATGAGAGCGGATGGCATTCAGGCGAGGCCGTATGACGAAATGGTCGAAACCTACAACTTAACCATTTTGACCGAGGTGGGTGATTGGTCGCTGGACGGCACCGGTGACCTCGTTATGACCAGAGACGGTGACCCTCAGCACGGAGACATCGCCTACAACGGCCTATTCCGGCTTGTGCAGATGTGGCGCTATAGCGAGCCGCACCTTAGTTACCTGTTCAAGACTATAGGCGAAATGCAGTCCCAGCGCCGCGCCCTAGACGACGATCTAAACGCCGTGGGGGAGAGGGCGCAGGAAGAAATCATGCGTGGGCATCGGATACCGTCCGGGGCTTTTGGCGCAGCCTTGCATGATGTGTGGGACCGACAAGCCGCAGCGGCCATGGGCGCAGGCATCTACGCTGGTTCGTTGATGCTCATGTTGAGCACAGTTCTTCTTCGCCTTCGGGACGACATCCAAGGCAAGGAGCAATGGACCACTGTGGGGCCGTTCTTCAACGGTCATTCCGTTGGCGCGATCATCGAAGCTGGGGCGAATGGTTTTCGTCACGCTGACGAGTGGGCCAAAACTCGACCGCCTACGACGCAACAGAAACGCTCTCAGAACATTATCGAAGGCGCACTGCATGGGCGTCCTGAGCCAGACGAAAGCAGTCCCGGAGCGTGCGTGGAACTGATGGCCCTGCTCAGTGGTGGCACTTTTGAAGGTGTGGCCTCGAATGTATTCGCGTTCGCCCACAATCTGGCGGTCGAGGCTCGCGCCGCGATGGTTCCGTAGCCAGATGGCTGGAGACCGAATCACTCTGTTTCGAGTACTGGATCATCTAGATACCAATAACTGCACTGGAGGCACCGAATGGCGCTTAGCGAACGAATGAAGGTTTTGCAGGATGCAATGTCCATGTACAGCGACATGACGGTCCAGAGCTTCCACGCCATCGGATCTCTCGGAGACGCGGTCGTGCAGCATCTGCCGGTTTACCTTGGCGAGGGCTCTGAAGCGCGCGGTGTGCCGCCTGAAGGCGAGTATCGAGAGGATGCCGGAGACTATCGTGGTGCGAAGTTTAGCACCTATGACAAAGGCACGTTGACGTTGGCCCCGATTCAAATGGGTGTTGCTGTCGGAATCCCACGCGCAAGCGGCAAGGGGAAGTTTTGGCCCCGCATAATTCTAGAATTCGAGATGATCGGAGATGCCATAACAGTCTTGGTTGGTGACAGTCCGCGCGCGGTGCGAGGCATCCAACTAGATTTCAGCGAACAGGACGTGGAACGTATTTGCGAAGAGATTCACGAGTACATCAGGTCTGTACTAGAGAATCCGGTCAAGGTTGCGACTGCCGTGCGCAAGGGCAAGATTGGCTTCATCTAACGCGCTATAGATCAGCGTAGCGCTCACGTCGCAGGTTGAACTGGCGTCGCGAACAGGGCTGTCATCTTCCCTCGCGCCAAAGGAATGCAGATCATCGTCTGATGCGTGATCGCTCACAGCTTCCCTGCGAGAACAAAAACCCACCCTCAATGGGCTCAAACACGAATGACGGAAGCCCATGGGGGCTTTAACAAGCTGTATGGCCATCATTTTGGCGAACACATCGCGCCCATTTGAAGACTTCACTGCCCAGGCCGCGCATCTGGCGCGGTAGTCCTTGTGTAGCTGAAAGGTTGGCGGCGCGCATTGGCGGCGGTGAACATTCCGTTAACCGCGCGCGCGCGCGACGCACTTTCCTGGTTTTCGACCTCCAAAAATAGCTTTTCCCGCCAGCACCTTGCCGAACCGGCGCCGAAGTCGACCAAAGGACTAATTAGGGAACGAAGGGGACCGTGCGGGACCGATGGGGATTTAATCCGCCTCTAAATCCCCACAGCGGGACCGCCCGGGCCCCCACCATCTCGGCGATCGCCGCACCGCTTGCCCCGCCTTTTTCGGAGACCTCATCTCGCGGGGGCGAAAATCCGTCCGGGGCTCCCCGGGCGTCCAAAGAGAATATTATTCTAATTTTCGGTTTTTCAGATTCCACCTCGAACGGCGCGCCGAGCGCCTTTTCGTTGTTTGTCATCGACCCGCCGAAGCACATCTTTCCAAGGACTCGTTTATCGGCCGGTCGGCCAGCGCAAGATCGCCCGAGGCCGCGGTCCTCGCCGTCGGCCCCGTCGCTGCCGGTACGACGGCAGTTGAATTTCGAATCCTTGTTTTTTGAAGGACCCTTTCCGACGAGATGGGTCCGCTTCGGCTAGGGCGGCGATGTTGGACGATACGCCCCCCGAAGACGCACCGAGGATGGCAGGAACGCGAGCTCCCACCCCACGTGGCGGGGCCAGGCCACCGCGACGCTGATTGCCGACAACCCGATACCCACATCGACCCGTGGGCTGGTCCCTTCAGAAGCCGACGTTGAGGTCGTCGCCTCGTAACCCGAGCCGGCGGCTTTGGCCGCCTTGCCGGCGGCGTCTCAAGAGACGCTTCTTAGCGCCGGCTGGCCATGCTGGCCACCCCGCGCCCGAGCCCCGGACGAAGCAGGGACCGGCGCCGCGACGACGCCAGGCGTGATCGTGGTCGTGGTGTACTGGCACCCCGACGCCCGTTCAGAGATGGCCTTCGCCGCTTCGCTCGCCGTCCTCCACAGCAAAGGCATTTTAGTCAAAATGACAAAAATTCTTTCCGGTGTACGTACTTCCGAGAGGCCCGGTATCCGGGCGGATAGATCTGCGAGGCGGTGATGAGTAGCAATGACGTCACGGAATCCGAGAGCGCCCTTTACGACTTCGCGTTCTGTCTGTCGGGCTTACAACGAACCTACGAAGCGGCAATCGAAAGGAACGCATTCGAGACGGCGGCCAAGTGCACGAACAGCTACGATCCGCTCACCTACTTCGACGCGGTGGCAGCCTCCATCTTCCACCCCCGTGCCAAGTCAGAGATCGTGCGTCGCTTTCTGACGGGCGTACGCGATCTCGCCAACAAGGAACTCGGCCTGCGGCTCGACGTCGAGATGACCCGGTACGACGGAGAGTACGGCCGCGGCGGCATCGCCTATGGACGGATCGACGCCCACATGACCACGGCCGAGATCGTCGACACGGTGTCAGCGGTCATTTCAGCCAAGTGCGGGACGGTTGCAGAATTCGAGGGGGACATTGGAAACCACTATCTCCTCGAATGGTGCCTCGAATGCATCGAGATAGCCGACGCCCGCGACATCAACCACGTTCCGGAGGGCGACGTCGCAACCGCGGTCGCGGAGAACCTCCAGGAATCCGGCGTCGTCTTAGAATGCCTCAGGTCGGCATTGAATCCGGACGCGCTGGCCCGCAGGCTGGCCGATCCCGCCCGGGTCGCAAGGGACCTGAAGTACAGAGCGCGGTGCGCCTATTTCTGACGAAGACGCTTTCCAACCATCGAACGGCCGCTGCGACCCCGGTAGCTGTCGTCGGCGTAGGTGTCGCTGTGGGGACAAATTCGGCAAAGCGCTCCCTGCCCCCGCTGGAAGGCCTAGCTGCACCTGGAGAGCGTTTGCGTCGACGACAGCATGATCGTACGTCGAACCCATGATTGCGCTGGAGCGATGGATGCTAATTGGCCGCCAGGTACATCTCGAAGCGCAATGCGACGCGATCTCGATCCGGCAGATCCTCTTCCGATCGGGGCTTCCGAATCCGCATTCCTTTCATCGCTTCAACTGCCTTCAGCACGTCGAGATCCCGACAATCGGCCAATAGCCGATGCGACACGTGAACGAGGCCGTCCGGATCGATACCGATCAGATTGGCGTCATAGGCGGCGTGGTGAATCTTGCTCAACGGAAGACCGTTCGGAATCCAGGGCTGCCCCCAATTCTCGTCGGCGTCCGGCATGATGTGAGACGCATCGAGAAGCTCGCGCACCGACAGCCCGGTGATCACGCATCGTGCGTCGTACGCATCGAGCACCGCTTCCCTGAACTCGGCCTGATGAACCCGTTGCTTGACCTCGACCAGCCTGTAGCGGCGCTCGATCGGCGTCGCCGGCGGAGCGACGACTTTGGTCATCGAAGCCGACGGAGCGAAAGTCAGATCGGCTTCGAGCCTCTCCGGATACCAATTCACCACGAAGGCGGGATAGAGAGGCACGTAGACGGCCGGTGACACGGCGACGAAATAGATGATCGGGTGCTGCTTCTCTAACGCATCCTTCAGCATCAGATTGTCTGAGGATGCAGGGTCCTCGCCCCTGAAGCTGTAGCGGACGGTCGTATCGCCCGTGTACAAGGCATCGCGACCGTCGTGCTGGTCACGATACCAGATCTTTCTGCCCTTTCGGGGCATGACCGTTCTCACGGAGAGGATGCCGGCCATCTCCTTCGGTTTGAAGATGCCTTTCGCACGGCTCGCGAACCGTAGCCGATATTCAAATCCGGGCGCCGCAAATCCGGGGTCGATTGCGCTCCACGGAAGCACCGCCCGCCCGGTCAGCAGCCGATCGAGCGCCGCGAACGCCGACATCCTGATAAGTTCGTCGTCCACGCCTCACAAGCCCGCCGCAGCCATCCACCTGGGCAGCGTACCAGGCTGCCAGCCGACTTAAAAGGCAGCGACACCTTTACCGCTCGTGAGCATGGCACGTTCGCTGCTGATCCGTCGCGCTCGGACGCTCTTGAATACAGCAGCTATGCCGACCACGCTGTCGATACTTTCTACGACGGGACCTCGGCGTGAGCGTCGCTAAGGCGTCGGAACGACGCGGCGGCCGTTGGAGACCGCAATACCGAAGTCCTGGGCCGCATGCGAACTTATCGCAAGGTTCGGGCTTCCCTCAGCGCCTGATCGTGGCAACAGCCATGGCCCGCCATCGCTTCGGCTTCAACTCCATTGCCCATCGGTTACTCGCGGAGCATCTTGGCGTCGTTGAAGAACAGTATCGTGCATATCTGATCGGAGGGTACGCGGAAGGTTTCCTCATAAATCTCGAAATCGTCGGCACCTCTATGGTCGAACCATGCATCGGCGCCGATGCGCCTGGGACCCCCTCTGTCTTCGTTCTTGCCGAATAGAGCAGCGAACGCAAAACTCTCATGGTCCAATTCCTGCTTAGGAAACCAGTGCTCCGGTACGCTCGGCGCTCTTCTGAACCAGGCCCTCCCCTTCTGTGAATGGGAAACCAGCATGATGGGAAAGCGATCGGTCTCAACAATCTTCAAAGCCGTTGCCGTAGTGCTCGCATCGAAGACCTCGGCCGTCTCTCTTACGAACTTCAGCGTCGGCCGAGGACAAGCCTTGAGCATCGGCTCGAGCATGTAGCGCGGTAGCAGCAGGTCCGACGCGTAGTCGTCGGCTACGCGCTCGGGATCCGTAGCGGATCGCCGTCGGTTGCCGATCTCATCCGATCGACAGATAAGGCAACGTCCGCGATGATGATGCCAGTGCCCGAGTTCATGAGCTATCGAAAATCGCTTCCGACGGGGTGTCGCCTTGGCGTCTACCGTAATGATCGCACGGCCGCCTTGACCGACGATCCTCGCTTCGCACGAATGCAATTCGCGGTACTTTACGCGCGCGCCGAGCTCCCAGGCGATGGCGTGCAGATCGATCTCTTCTGGACGCTCTATCCCGAAATCCTGCAATAGCTGCTCCGGAAGAGTCAGCCGTCGGCTCACGACCGGTCTCGATCCTGCGCTTCCCATGCGTCGAGCTCCGCCAGGTCTTCGTCCAAACCGACCGCGTCCGCCTCGGCGTTCGCGGTCCCGCTTCTAGCGGCCAGCGTCATCTTCTTGTCCAGAGCCGGGTCCGACTTCCGCAACGTATTTACCCTGCGCCCATCTGTCCTCGGGCGGATCGTCGCGGCGCCTACCGCATGCAGCGCGACCTCAGCCTTCGCTCGCGCCAGGCGCAGCTTCCCGACCATCCCTTTCGCTTGAGCCAGGCTTTTTCGCGATGCCGCAACGTCGGCGTCTTCAACGAGCGCGGCGGCTTCCGCTCCGCTCATTCCCAGGATCTCTTCGATTATCGCATCGTCGAGCCGGTCGACACGCTCTTTGTCGCTCATCGTCGCATCCTCAAAGTGGAACGCCGTTTGGAAAGCCTACCTGCAATTTACGAATCCATCGTTTCCGCACTGCAGCCAATCCCTTGGTGTCGGTCCCAAGCACACTCTCCAGATCCTTTCCGCGGTATCCGTCGGCCAACGCCTCGACCAGCAGTTCGAGCTCGTAGTCTCCGGCGACGAGCTTGCCCGCCCGCTCGATTTCCTTCGCATACACGGTCCGTGCCAAAGCCTGGTCCTCCGGAGAAGGCGTAGCACGGTCCACCGGTTCCAAAGCGTCGCCGCTGCCATACTCAGGCACGTAGACCAGTTCGAGCCCGGCCCCCTCCCTCGCCCTCTTGCGGGCGCGGGGCGTCTCGGAAGCGATACTCTTGACGGTGCCGGCAAGAAATTCGACGATTCCGACGTCGACGCTGCAGGTCCGGCTCGACAGGACCCTAAGGAAGGCCTCCTGCCGCAGGTCGTCTTCGGTCATATCGGTGCGAGGCGCGAAATAGCGCACGATGGCCGTCAACCGACGATGGTCGTCGTCGGTCAGGCCGTCGAGCATCGCCCGGATCTGCTCCGCCGTGTGGCGGGCACCGCCCGGCCCCCCTCCATCGATATCGTCCGACCTCATGAGCCCCCCAATCGGGCAACCCTGCCTTCGAATGCGCGGCCCGCGCCGCATTCGGACAAAAAATTCCGTGTCCGAATCCGGCTCGGCGAGCGCAGAAGTTTGTAGATGGCCGCCAATCCGCCGTCCACGCAACCTTGGGCTTAGGCCAGAGAGGAAAGCTACCCATGTCCGAACCCGGAAACAAGACCGCCGATGAGCTCGAACGCGAGGCGAAATTCCTGAAGAAGGAAATCGAAGGCGTCGACGAGGTCATCCGTTCGGAGGAGAAGATCAAGCGCGATCTCGAAGAGCGGGAGCACGGGCTTGAAGAAGAGGCTCGTCGCGAGCGCGAGAAGGACCACGATCACGGTCACGACCACTGCGTCCGGATCACCGTGGTGGTGAACGGTCAGCCGACCGTCGTCGAGGCCAAAGAAGACGAAACGCTGGCCGAGGTCCGCAAGAAGGCGTTGCACGATACCCAGAACGTGGCCCAGCCGCCGGAAAACTGGGAGATCAAGAACGAGGCCGGCACCCTGCTCGATCCCGAAAAGCGTGTGGGCGAATATCATTTCGGCAAGGAAACGACCCTGTTCCTGAGCCTGAAGGCGGGCGTGGCCGGTTGACCGCAGCGCCACAGGTCGTGGATCCCGAGGTCTCGCGAGCCAAATTCGATCGCGAGGTCGCGGCCTACCGCATGCTGGAGGCGACCTACCGAAAGCGCGGTTGGCTTCTGCTCGGCGCCACGTTTCCGGAGGTCTTCGTCGCGTTCGCCGCGACCAAGATCAAGCCGGCGCCGATCGTCGCCGCCGTGATCGTCGACTTTACCGATTACGATCTGCAACCTCCATCGGTCCGCTTCGTCGACCCCTTCACACGCGAGCGGCTGACGGCGTCGAACGCCGGCTTCCAGATGCTCAGGCGTCCGGCCATGCCCGGTGCTTCGCCCGAGATGATCGCGGCCATGATTCAGCAAGGCGCGATCCATCTGTCGGCGATGCTACAGGCGAACAAGCCGGAAGATTTTCCCTTCCTGTGCCTGCCCGGGGTCCGCGAATATCACGACAATCCAGCCCACACGGGGGATTCATGGCTACTGCATCGGGGTTCTGGCGAAGGCTCCTTGGTCTTCATTCTGGAAAAGATCTGGATCTACGGGGCGGATCCTCTCGCCGCGTACAACATCCAGATTCAGATACAGGGCCTCGCCCCGAACCCGATGGGAATCCCGGAATGATGCGTCTGGTCGACGTCGAGAAGGTCGTCGTCAAGCGGCGCGACGCCCAAATCGTCCACAAGCACCTACGCGACGTCGGTCGGCAAGGCTATGAAGGCCTCGGGCTTTGGGTCGGAAGACAGAACGGCCCGGTATTTCAGGTCGATCAGGCCGTCATTCCCGCGCAGCGCCACATCCGCACCGCCGACGGTGTATGCGTCATCACCGGCGCCGAGGAGCTCCATCGCATCAACGTCTGGCTATACCGCAACGGCCTGTCGCTGATCGCGCAAATCCACAGCCACCCCGGCCGCGCCTACCACTCGAGCACCGACGACGAATTCGCGGTCGCGACCACGGTCGGGTGCTTCTCGCTCGTGGTGCCGGACTTCGCTTCCGGCGTGTTCGATATCGGCCGGCTTGCGTCCTATCGGCTGGACGGCTCGGGCCATTGGCGGGAGATCGCCCCGTCGCGCGCCGCCCAAACGATCGTGATCGAGAACTAGAATGTCCTTCGCGAATTTCTTCGACCGGACTGCTACGGCCGCGTCCCAGGTCCTCCTGAACTTCAATCTGGAAGCGTACAAGGCGACGCTGTCCGGACACGTGATCGGCCTGGCCTTCGACGAGGCGGCAGCCGCGTCGCCGGAAGGACGCGCGACATTGGACCTCTGCGTCAGGATACTCGCGCGGCTCTACCCGACGATCTCCATTGCATGTGCCGGCGGCGAGGCGGAGAAATACCGGAAAGAATTGGAGGGACTGGCTCGCAAGATCAACGGCCGTATCGATGTCGAGCGCGACATCACGCGCTCGAGCGTCGCGATCGTCGTCGGCTCGACCAATACCGCCGGCACCATGACCAAGATATTCGTCGGATCGGACGGCTGGCGCGCTTTGATCTCCGCAGACGGCCCGCTCGGCTCCGGCGCGACCACGAACCCGTTCGGCGCCGGCGCTGCTGCCTGCTTCGCGACCGCGAACGTCTTTCGGTTCGTCTTTGCCGGACAGCTTACACGCGGGGAGCTGGACCAGCGGATCGACGTCTCTCTGTTCGACTACGGCCAGGCCGGCGCGCAAAATCCGCCCCTCCCCGCCGAGATCGACCTCGGCGACGCATATCTCGTCGGACTCGGTGCGATCGGACACGGTGCGATGTGGGCGCTAAGCCGCGTTCCTGGTCTCACGGGAGCTCTCTATGCGGTCGACCATGACACGGTCGATCTATCGAACCTGCAGCGATACGTCATGGCCGTTCAGAAGGACGTCGGTCAGCCCAAATCCCGCCTGGCGCAACGAATCCTCAAGAGAAAAGGCCTCAGCGTCGCCGGGCAGCCCATGCCATGGAGCGACTACGTCGGCAGCCGTCAGAAGCGACACTTCGAACGCGTCGCGGTCGCGCTCGACAACGGGCCGGACCGCATCGGCGTACAGGCTTCGTTGCCCCGCTGGATCGTGAACGCCTGGACCCAAGAACTCGATCTCGGGATATCGAGACACGGATTCGACGACGGCAAGGCTTGCCTCGCTTGCCTCTACATGCCGACGGGAACGATCAAGAGCGAAGACGAAAAGGTCGCCGAGGAACTTCGGCTTCCCGAAGCGAAGATGGAGGTACGGGCGCTCCTGCAGAACGGCGCCGGCGTCTCCGACAATTTCGTCCAGAGAGTCGCGACCGCCTTCAACGTCCCCTACACCGATCTGTCGTCGTTTGCGGGACAACCGCTACGTACTTTTTATCAGAAGGCGATCTGCGGCGGGCTCATGATAGGGTTGACCGGTACCGGCAATGCCGGCACGGCAGTCGTTCCGATGGCGTTTCAATCCGCACTTGCGGGATTGGGTTTGGCCGCAGACCTCGTCAAGCATGCCGCAGGTCTGCCGGTCCCATCAGCGACCAGCACGCGGATCAATCTCATGCGTCCGCTTGCCGCCATTCTTGCCGACCCGCACGCTCAAGATACGTCCGGCAGGTGCATCTGCCGCGACCAGGATTTCCTGGAGGTCTATCGAAAAAAGTATCGCCTGGACGCCACGACGCGACGGAAGAGATTGGCGAGATCAGACCGAAATAGATTGCTTGGAGGCTATCCGCGATGAGCGATGGACTTGAGGACATCGAGCCGACAGGCCGCAACATCGTGATCTACTCGGACGGCACCGGTCAAGCGGGCGGCTTCCGCTTCGATGAGGCGAGGACTAACGTCTACAAGATGTACCGCGCGAGCCGCTGCGGCCCGGATTCGACCATCGACCCGCACGACCAGGTCGCGTTCTACGATCCGGGCCTCGGCTCGCAGGCCGACGGGACCAAGTTCTTCGGCAAGGCGCTCCGCTGGATCCACAACACGGTGGCGCAGGCGACCGGCTTCGGCATCACCCGCAACCTGATCGACTGCTACGCCGCGCTCATCCGGTTGTGGCGTCCGGGCGACCGCATCTTCATGATCGGATTTTCGAGGGGAGCCTACACCGTGCGCTGTCTTGGGGGCATCGTCGCACGCTGCGGAATCCCCACGCACGCCGCCGACGATCCCAAGGCACCTCTCAAGCTCGACGACGCGTCGGTGCGCAAGCTCGCCGCCGAAGCCGTCAAGCACGTCTACCAGTTCACCGAACCGCGGAAGACCGACAAGGCGACGCCGCGCCAGAAATTCCTGCTCGAGACGCGCGAGCGCATCGCGCGCGCCTTCCGGCGACGCTACGGCTCCGCCGACGTGGCCGCGCCGGAGAACGCCAACGTCTATCCGTATTTCGTCGGCGTGTTCGACACCGTCGCGGCGCTCGGCAACCTGCTGACCTTCCTGCTGTTCACCGGCGTCTTCGCGGGCGGCGTCGCCGTGTTCGCGGCAGTCGTACAGGCGATGGTTGCATTTCTGCCGGCAGACAGCTTCCTAGCGCACTTTACCTTCCTCAACGTGTTCGGCGGCGTCATCGCACTCGCGGCCGTAACCGCGGTGGTGGTCTACGTTTACACGCACCTGAAGTGGGACTTCACGGTCGAAGGCTACGGTCGGGCCGACAAGCTACGCACCATCCATCTCAACGAACTCTGGATGCAGTTCTACGATACCGAACTCAGCGCGCAGGTCAGCTACGCTAGGCACGCGATCTCTATCGACGAAAACAGGAAGGATTTCGCGCGCGTCGGCTGGTCGAGCCCGCGCGGCGCCGGCCAGGACGGAAACGGCATCCAATGGTTCGAGCAGGTCTGGTTCGCCGGCGACCACGCCGACGTCGGCGGTGGCTACCCCGAGAACGAGTCGCGGCTCTCGGACATCGCGCTCGACTGGATGACCCGCTGGGCGGCAGCCGTCCCGCACGGTCTGAAGTTTGATCGCAGCGTGCTGAGGGTCTGGCCGCATCCGGACGGCCCGCAGCACGACGAGGTGGCCGCCGGCTTCGGTTCCATCCCGCGGTGGACGGGCATCACCTGGACGGAAAAGCACCGCGATCTGCCGGACGGCGGCCTACACGGCATCATCCACGAAAGCGTCTACCGGCGCTTCGACGCCAAGGCCGTCCGCCTGGTCGACGGATTCGGCGCCTATCGCCCGGTCTCCTTGAGCAGGCACGACGACTTCGCTCGCTTCTGGGCAGCCGGCGCGACCTTCCCGGCGAACTCCTACGACGGCCAGAAGAACCTTGCTGGCGAGCCGCCGGAATTCCCCGCCGAAGAAAGCCCCACGCGTGACAGACCCGCGGTATGACCGTCGGGGATCCGAGTTGGATCTGTGCACCGGAATTACCATATATCTGCTCCGCCGAGTTCTTCGGCCGCGGCGGCGACATGATGCGAGGTTTGCGTGCCGCGCTACCGAGGTAACGACGAATTCGTCTGCGGAGAATGTTTCGGCGATCAGGGCATGAAGGATTTCTGCTCGAACCATGCCGAGCGCACCGAATGCGACTTCTGCGAAGCGACCGGCGACGAGCCGATCGCCGCTCCGCTCGACGAGGTGATCGACCACATCAACGCGACCATCCACCGCTACTACGACGATCCTGCGAACTCGGGCCTGCCCTACGAATCGGCCGAGGGTGGCTGGCAGGGGCAGACCTGGTGCACCTACGAAATCTTCGACGAGTTGGGGCTCGACTTCCCGCAGGACGTCGACAGCCGGCTTCACAACGCGATCTCCAATGGCCTCGACAATGATCTGTGGAGCGAAGCCGAACCCTACGCGCTGTCGCCGACGCAGCAGCTCAAGTTCAGTTGGGAGCGCTTCTGCGAGATGGTGAAGCACCAGCGCCGCTACTTCTTCCTGCACGAAGAAAAGAAGAAGAAGCAGTGGCCTGACAACGACGAACTTTACTCTCCCGCCGAGATCCTGCGCGCCATCTTCTCCTTCGCCGAACGCGCGGGCGCATTCGTGCCGCTGCCAGCGAGCACGCCGCTCTACCGCGCACGTTGGCAGGACAAGGGAAAGCACTACGTAACGGCCGGTACGCTCGGGCCGCCGCCGGTCGATCATGCGATCAAGACCAATCGGATGAGCCCTCCGGGCGTCGTCATGACCTATGCCGCCGAGGACCGCGACACCGCGCTCGCCGAAACGGCCGATGCGCCCGGCACATATGCGGTGGGCAAGTTCGTCAACGATCGCGAGCTGCTGATCCTCGATCTCACGCGCCTGCCTGAGGTGCCCAGCGTGTTCGCCGAACTTCCCGACACCATGGGCGACCCGCGACCGCAACTGGGATTCCTCCACAGCATCAGCAGGGACATCTCGCGCCCGATCGCACGCGACGACCGGGTTCACGTAGAGTACGTCCCGACCCAGATCGTGACCGAATACGTCCGGACCGCGGTCAAGATCGGAAAGCGGAAGATCGACGGCATCCGCTACAACAGTTCGCGGCTCCATGCCGCCACCGCGCTCGTCCTCTTCGCCGACCAGTCGAACCTCATCCTCGACAAGGACGAACGACCGGATTTCTACCACACCGACGATCGGTGGCTGCGCTTGGCCAAGGCCACTGAGGTCAAGGTCGTCGAGAAGGACATCCGGCGTTGGGCGGCGAAGCCGAAGCATGGATTCTCGGTGGTGGCATGACGGAAAGTCGTTCGCCGATGATACGCGTTGCGACGACGAGCTTCGACGGCGCGGCCAAAGCCGAGTCGCCGATGGTACCTTTATGTGTTTTAACTCATATCCGTAATTTATTAGATAAAACTAATACCGCTTGGATATTGCGTAAAAGTCATATCCATCCTATATGTCTTAAACCTCATACGGGCGATCGGTATGATTTTGAAGACAATCAGCGACTTAGGATTGGCTGTCCGGGAAGCCCGCCATCGACGGAAGCTGACCCAGAAGCAACTCGCCAAGAAGCTTGGGACCACCCAGGAGTGGATCTCGCAGTTCGAGACCGGCCGCCTGGAGAACCCGAGCCTCGGAACGGTGCTAAAGGCCTTCGCCACGCTGGGGATCGACCTGAGCATCGATAGTCTGCCGGAATCGGTCCGGAACGGCAACTTGGACACTGGTGATCTCGCGCTCGACGAGCCGAGCTTCCTCAAGGGACGGCGGCGATGAGCAAATTTATGAACGTCCTTATGGGCGGCGTCCCGATCGGCCGTCTCGAGCAGATGGATACCGGCGTCCTCGCCATCGAGTACGCCGATCGTTGGCTCGCAGCCGACAAGGTCCAGATTCCGCTTTCGATGTCCCTACCTCTCGCCGCCAAGAAGCACTCCGGCGCGAAGGTGGCCAACTATCTCTGGAATCTGCTTCCGGACAACGAGCAGACCCTGCAAAAATGGGGACAGATCTACGGCGTGTCGCCGAACAGCGCGTTCGCTCTGCTGTCGAAGGTCGGAGAGGATTGCGCGGGCGCGATCCAGATCGTCACCGACGAGTGGATGGCCGCCAACGCGGATTCGCCCGGAGAGGTCCAGTGGATCGACGAGGCGGAGGTCGCGAATCGCCTCAAGCGCCTGCGCGAGGAGAGGACCTGGACGGGACGTCGCGACGGCGACCGGGGGCATTTCAGTCTCGCCGGCGCGCAGCCCAAGATGGCCTTACTGTTCGACGGAAAGCAGTGGGGCGTACCGAGCGGCCGTCGGGCGACCACGCACATCCTCAAGCCGCCAATGCCTCACCTACGAGGCACGACCGAGAACGAGTACGCGTGCCTGCGTCTCGCGAACCACGTCGGGATTACAGCGGCTGAAGTGAAGGTCGGAAAGTTTGGCGAAGAGGTCGCAATCGTCGTCACCCGTTACGACCGTGAGATCGACAAGGACGGCGTCGTCAGACGATTCCACCAGGAAGACATGTGCCAGGCGCTCGGCGTGCATCCCGCCGTCAAGTACCAGAGCGAGGGAGGCCCCTCGATCGAACAGATCTCCAACGACGTGCTGCGCTACGCCAGCGATCCGGAAGCGGACAAGGCGGCGTTCGCCGACATGATCGCTTTCAACTTCCTGGTGCTCGGTACCGACGCGCACGCGAAGAACTTCTCCGTCATCCACCTCCCGGGGAGGCGAATGTTTCTTGCGCCGCTCTACGACGTCCTGAGCTTCGTGCCTTACGACGACGACGAACATGAGCGGCGGCGGTTGCGCATGGCGATGAAGGTCGGCGGCTATTACAAGTTCTCAGAAGTCCTGCCGCGGCATTGGAGACGGCAGGCCGAACTAATGAAAATGGATCCCGACGAGATGATCGCGCGATTGGTGGCGCTCGGCGAGAAGATTCCCGACGCGCTGAGCGACGTCGTGAAGGAGGCGAGGGTCGAGGGCCTGAAAGAACCGGTGCTTGACACGATGCTGGACGGAATCTCCGCGCGCGGCAAAGCGATCGTGCAGCAATACTCGGCGTGAACGCGCCGCGCCGAGGATCGTCGACGACGTCGGCGTGACCCCGATGGACGCCGTCGACGCCCGTCCGGACGCTGGAATCCGATGACCAAATAACTGTCATGAATCCCGCGGGGCTACCGCGGCCCGACCCAATCAATCAACTACGGATCGACTGGAGCGCGCAACCGCACCTCAATCGGTGGTTCGATCTGGTCAAGGGCCGACCGGGTGTGATCCGGGGGCGGCGGGCGTTCATCGAACCTTGATCGCCGTTTTGGCGCGACGCCGAACGGTTGCCACCTGGCCGGCTTATGGTAGCCTTCCAGTTGCATTCCCGCGCATGCGCGACCCCTGAGGTGATCCATGGTCATGATCGAGTCCGCCGCCCCTCATCCGCTCGACAGCATCTTCCTGGATTTCGAGAAGAAGTCGGGCTGGACGCTAAGCCATCAGGCGAAGAACATCCTCAAGGAGGGTCTTGAGGCGGTCCATGTGGATACGCTCGGCCTGGGGGATTTCGCCGTGGCCGTCAACCGGGCTCCCATCGTCCATCGGGTCATCGACGCCCTGCCCGAGTTTCTGTTCGATCTCGCGAGGAAGGCCGACAAGCGCGACAAGGTCGAGACGTCCAAGCGTACGATCGGCGGCGTGTTCGTCCTCCAGAACATGAGGCTGTGGGAAAGCCTCTCGGGTTGCACCTGCTGGCCGGTCTGAGCCGGCCATGAACGATGCAGCGCCTCTGCCTTCCCCACCGCTCAAAGACACGATCGACGCGAACTCCGGCCGGTTCGAGTTCCTCAAGCAGACGCTCACGCTCGGGCTCGCCGGCATCGGCGGCGTGGCGGCGCTCTTCACCGACCCGTCGCGCGTTCCGGGCGACACGTTCTCGAAGTGGGTGCTGGTGCTGGCCGGCGCCGGGCTGGTCTTCGTCGTGGCCTTCGCCGTCATGGGACTCTCGGCCTACGCCAATCTGCTGACCGTCAGCGCGAAGGTCCCTCGGAACACGAAGGACGTCGAACAATATTCGAAGGGCGTACGCGGCCATGCGCGCGTCGTAATCATCGCGCTTTCGGTGGCGCTGGCCGGTACGGTCACGTTCGCGGTCAGCCGGCTATTCGCGCCGCCGACCACGCCCGAAGGCGCGGTCACGACCGCCGCCGGTTTCGTCGCTAAGGAAACGAAGCTCACTACCGACATGATCCATTTCGACAGAATGGAAACCGACGCCGACGCCTACGTCGTGACGTTCTCGGTGCCGACGACCGGCAACGGCTTCACCATCCGCGTCGCGAAGAAGGACGGCAGCGTCGCGCAGGCCACGCAGCAGAAGAAGCCCTAGCGGCCGACCGTCCACGACAAGCGGTTCGCCGACGGACCGCGGCGTTGCGGCGACTCATCGCGATTGCTATATCGACGCGGGTTCGCCACCTTCGACCTGTCGCCGGGTCAAACGGCTTCCACATCGACCATCGTCGACGAATTCATCCGTGCCGCCGAATTCCTCTCGAAGTTCGGCCGGCGCAAGTCGATGATCCGCAAGCACAGCAGCTACGGGCTGAAGCACGACGCCGAGCGCGAGCCGGGAGACTACGTCGCGAACGGCATGCTGATCGCCGCGGCGCTGGCGCTGGGCTTCTCAGCCGAGCGGACCCACGCCGGCTCGCCGAACGCCTACTTCAACATCTCGTCCAGACAGGGCGCGTAGCCGCCGCGGTCGGACCGCGATCATCATCGTCGGCATCGTCAGCATGATGACGCCGACGCGGCGTCGACGATGCCGACGGCGATCATCGCCGCGACGATCATCCGCCCGCCGAACTTGCCGGCGCGCCGTCCGCTAGATTCCGGGACGATTCTTGTACGGGGCTTGTACAAGATTTTCGCGAATGCGCGAATCCGCGACGCAAAACGTGGAGGAAGTGCCTTATTTTACAGGAGAAAGTGGGCTGGAGCGGGCGAAGGAAATCGAACCCTCGTATGCAGCTTGGAAAGCTGTTTCTGCCCACGCACGAGTGGTTGGTACACCTTGCCTTCAGCCGCAAGCAGTACTTCAGCGCAACGACGCGTTCGTTCTGCAAACTGCCTGCAAACCACGAAATCATCACGGCGAACTGCGGCAGCAAATCACCAGCGACTTCAGCAAGATAAATGGCGCGCCCGGAACGATTCGAACGTCCGACCCTCAGATTCGTAGTCTGATGCTCTATCCAGCTGAGCTACGGGCGCGTTTTTCGCAAACAGCGCGGGCTGGGCCCGCAAGCAGTCCCCGGCAGAGCCGGAGGGGGTGCGAAAGAGCGCTTTGACTAACCGCTCTTGCCCGGATTGGCAAGGTCCGGGATGGAGAGATTTTCGCGGATTTTCACTCATCTCTCCGTCATTCCGGGGCGCGACAAAATCGCGGGCCCGAAATCCATAAGCACCAGCTGGGGTTATGGATTCCGGGCCCGACCCTTCGGGTCGTCCCCGAATGACGGAAGGAGTGAGATAGTCGGCCACTGGCCGACCTACGCCCTCTGGCGCTCGTTGCGGATGGAGAGCAGTTCCACGGGGCGGTCGGGGATGACGATGCGGAAGGTGGCTCCGATGGTGCCTTCGACCAGGTGGATGTCGCCGCCATGGGCGCGGACCAGCTCGGCGGCGATGGCAAGGCCCAGGCCGCTGCCGCCGGGGCGGCCGGAGGTCTGGAACGCCTCGAACAGGTGCTGCCGGGTCTTCGGGGGCACGCCGGGGCCGGTGTCGGACACCTCGATGATCGCCACGGCGCCCTCGCGCTTGCCGGTGATCCGGATCTGCTGCGGGCCGCCCTCGCCGGAGGAATGACTCTCCAGCGCCTGAGCGGCATTGCGGACGAGGTTGAGCAGCACCCGGAATAGCTGATCGGGATCGGCATCGACCGCCAGCCCGCGCTCGATCGCAGCAACCCAGGCGATCGAGGCGTCGGAGGCGAGGCCCGCGGTCTCGCGCACCTCCAGCACGACAGGCTCGATCATGATCATGCGGCGGTCCGGCGCAGCCTCCTGGGCGCGGCCGTAGGACAGCGTCGACTGGCAGAAGGCGATGGCGCGCTCGAGCGAGCGCACCAGTTTCGGCGCAAAGCGCTGCACCCGCGGATCCGGCACGCTGGCGAGCTGATCCGACAGCAGCTGGGCCGAGGCCAGCAGATTGCGCAGATCGTGATTGATCTTGGACACCGCGAGGCCAAGGGCTGCGAGCCGGCTCTTCTGATTCAGCATCGACATCAAATCGCGCTGCATGTCCGACAATTCGCGCTCGGCGACCCCGATCTCGTCGCTGCGCTGGCTCGGCACGATGATGCCCGCGGAGCTTTCCGGGTTCTCGTGGAAGCCGACCAGGCTCGCGGTGAGCCGCCGCATCGGGCGCACGAAGAGATAATGAAGCGCGAGATAGACGAGGCCCGCGGTCAGAACCGCGATGATCAGCGCGACCACCACGACGTTGCGGGAGAAACGGTACATCTGCTGCCGCAGCGGCAGCTCGTCGGTGACGATCTCGATGAACTGGGCATTGCCGACGCCGGGACCGACGATGCGGATGGCCTGGTTGCCGGTCTCAAGCATCATCCGGAACGAGCCGGTGATGGCCTCCCACGCCGTCATGTCGCGCAGGTCGATGTCATGCTCGAGGGCGGCCGGAATGTTGTCGCTGGCGAGCAGACGGCGCTGCTGGCCCATCTTGATGGCGACGGCGCGGGCGTTGATGCTCTTCAGAATCTGGCGCGACAGCGAATCGGGGACCATGCCGAGCGGCGCCGCATCGAGCACCAGCGCCGCAGTGTTGGCTGCCGCGACGCGGTCGTTCAGCCGGTTGACCCAGAAGTTGGCGATGGCGGGCACGTAAAGCAGGCTGGCCGCGATCATCACCAAGGGAATGGTGAGCAGCAGCAGCTTGCCGGACAGCCCGAGCGTCCCGCGCGGGCGTACCGCCGGCGGGTCCGGCTGATCCTGATCCTGGATCGGCTGGAGGTCTGTCGCTGCCACGAAATTCGCCCTCGCTGCCTTTGGCGTATGAAGGATCGGCGGTAGAAGGATGCGACCCGCCCCCGGTCCGGTCAAATTACGGATCGCTAATCTGCCGAGGTGGGATGTAAGCGCTGATATCGCGAGTCGCCACCTCAAGGGTTAAAAACCCCGCGCAAACAGCGATATTCACCGGAAACGTGCGCTTGTGCGGCGTTGACGAAAACAAGGCGCTCGCTTATAAGCCGCGCAAATTGTCCGCGATGACCCGGTGCGACACCGGGAGCGGCTCTCTTGGGGCCGGAAACGGCCCGTTTTGGGCCGCATCTTCCGGACTTTACCATCAATTCTACAGGCAAATTGCCCGGTCAGCGGAGAAAAACCCGTGAAGCGGACTTATCAACCCAGCAAACTGGTGCGCAAGCGCCGTCACGGCTTCCGTGCCCGTCTCGCCACTGCCGGCGGCCGCAAGGTTCTCGCCGCCCGCCGCGCCCGCGGCCGCAAGCGTCTGAGCGCCTGAGCCGGACCCTCTTTTCCGGGATTTCATCATGGATCGGCTGAGGCAGCGGGCGGATTTCCTCGCCGTTGCCAATGGCGCGCGGGTGAACAGTCCTGCGTTCGTCCTGCAAAGCCGCCCCCGCGATGATGGCGGCCCGGTCCGGGTCGGCTTCACCGTGACCAAAAAGAACGGAAACGCCCCCGAGCGCAATCGCATCCGGCGCCGGCTTCGCGAATTGGTGAAGCGGCTCGATCCGGTGTCGATGCAGCCCCATCATGATTATGTGCTGGTTGGCCGAAGGGACGCGCTCTCGCGCCCCTTCGCGACCATGCTCGACGATCTGCGCATAGCGTTCACGAGGCCGGCACGGCATACGGCCAAGGTGCCGACGAAGGCGCGCGGCCAAAGGCCAGGCCACGCCGCAGCGACCAGCCGCAAACCAGATTGATGACGAGACAATAGTGATGACCGACAATCGCAATACCATCCTCGCCGTCATTCTGTCGGGCCTCGTCCTGATCGCCTGGCAGTATTTCTACAATGTGCCGGCGATGGAGAAGCAGCGCGCCCAACAGCAGGCGCAATCCGAGCTCCAGAAGGGCACGCCGCAGCCGACCGCCTCGGCGACGCCGGGCGCGGCGCCGCAGCCGGGTGCTGCGACCCAGCCGGCAACGCCGGGCGCAAACCAGGCGGCCCAGCCGGTCGTGGCGCGCGATGCCGCGATCGCCGGCAGCCCGCGCGTGAAGATCGACACGCCGCGCATCGTCGGCAGCATCTCGCTCAAGGGCGGCCGCATCGACGACATCGCGCTGGTGCAATTCCGCGAAACGGTCGATCCGAAGTCGCCGCCGATCATCCTCTATTCGCCCTCGGGCACCGCCGAGCCCTATTACGCCGAGTTCGGCTGGGTGCCGGCGACGGGCGTGACGGCGAAGTTGCCGGACGCACAGACCGTCTGGCAGCAGGACGGCAGCGGCAGCCTGACGCCGACGACGCCCGTGGTGCTGAAGTGGGACAATGGCGAGGGCCTCACCTTCCGTCGGACCGTCTCGGTCGACGACCATTATCTCTTCACGGTCAAGGACAAGGTGAGCAATGTCGGCAACGCGCCCGTCACGCTCTATCCGTTCGCGCTGATCTCGCGCCACGGTGCGCCGCAGGTCTCCGGCTACTACATCCTGCATGAAGGCCTGATCGGCTATCTCGATGGCCTGCAGGAATATGCCTACAAGAAGATCGACGAAGCCAAGTCGGTGAACTTCAAGGCCACCAATGGCTGGCTCGGCATGACCGACAAATACTGGGCCTCGGCGCTGCTGCCGGACACCAGCGCGCCGCTTCAGGCGCGCTTCTCGTCGAACCCATCAGGTAACGTCCACACCTACCAGACCGATTATCTGCTCGACCCCGTCACCGTCGCGATCGGCGGCACCGCGACGGCGAATGCGCGGCTGTTCGCCGGCGCCAAGGAAGCCGGCGTCGTCGGCCTCAATTTCCCGCTGGCCGGCCACGGCGGCTACAACAAGGAGCTGGGGCTGAACCATTTCGATCTCTTGATCGACTGGGGCTGGTTCTACTTCATCACCAAGCCGATGTTCATCGGCCTCGACTTCTTCTTCCGCTTCTTCGGCAATTTCGGCATCTCGATCCTGCTCGTGACCGTGATCGTGAAGCTGTTGTTCTTCCCGCTGGCGAACAAGTCCTACGCCTCGATGGCAAAGATGAAGTCGGTCCAGCCACAGCTGCAGGCACTGAAGGAACGCTATCCCGACGACAAGGTGAAGCAGCAGCAGGAGATGATGGAGATCTACCGCAAGGAGAAGATCAATCCGGTCGCCGGCTGTCTTCCCGTGGTGATCCAGATCCCCGTGTTCTTCTCGCTGTACAAGGTGCTGTTCGTCACCATCGAAATGCGGCACGCGCCGTTCTACGGCTGGATCAAGGACCTCTCGGCGCCGGATCCGACCAATTTGTTCAACCTGTTCGGCCTGATCCCGTTCGACCCGACCACGATTCCGGTGTTCGGCCACTATCTCGCGCTCGGCATCTGGCCAATCATCATGGGCATCACGATGTGGTTCCAGATGAAGCTGAACCCGACGCCGCCGGATCCAACGCAGCAGATCATCTTCAACTGGATGCCGCTGATCTTCACCTTCATGCTGGCGGGCTTCCCGGCGGGCCTCGTGATCTACTGGGCCTGGAACAATCTGCTCTCCGTGATCCAGCAGAGCTACATCATGCGTCGCAACGGCGTGAAGGTGGAGCTGTTCGACAATCTCAAGGCGACGTTCGCGAAGAAGGCGACGTAAGCGTCGTCATTGCGGGCGCAAATGCCTCCACATCGTCATGCCCGGGCTCGTCCCGCCTGCGCGGCCGAAGCCGCTTCGGCGCGGCGAAGGCCCGGGCATCCACGTTTTGGAGGGGGCCCAGTTACAAGACGTGGATGGCCGGGACGAGCCCGAAAGGATAGAGCCTTCGCATGACCGACGACAAAGATGCGAAGCTGATCGAGGCCGGGCGCAAGCTGTTCGCGCGCGACTGGCAGTTCATCTGGGCCTCGCCCTCGATTGCGACGCTGCCGCCGATGGCAGGGCTGGAGATCGCCTTTGCCGGCCGCTCCAATGTCGGCAAGTCGAGCCTGATCAACGCGCTCACCGGGCGCAACGCGCTGGCGCGCACCTCGCACACGCCGGGCCGCACCCAGGAGCTGATCTTCTTCGAGGTCCCCGGGAAAACCGATTTGCGCCTCGTCGACATGCCCGGTTACGGCTATGCCAAGGCGCCCAAGAGCCAGGTCGCGTCCTGGACCGAGCTGATCCACAAATTCCTGCTGGGACGCGCCTCGCTCGCGCGCGTCTACGTGCTGATCGACGCGCGGCACGGCCTCAAGGATGTCGATCTCGAGGTGCTCAAGACGCTCGACCGCTCCGCGGTCAGCTACCAGATCGTGCTGACCAAGGCCGATCAGGTGAAGGCCGCCGAGCTGCAATCGCGCATCGCCGAGACCGAAGCCGCGCTGGCCAAGCATCCCGCCGCGTTCCCGAACGTGCTCGCGACCTCGTCGCGCAGCTCGACCGGCATGGAGGGCCTGCGCGCCGCCATGGCGAAGCTCCTGGAAGAGCGGAGCAAGTAATGCTGGCCCATCGCCTCCTCATTGGGCTTGCCGGTTTGATGGGCGCCGCCGGCGTCGCGCTGGCCGCCGCCTCCGCGCATGGCGGCGATGCAAGCCGGCTCGCCACGGCGAGCGCCATGCTGCTGTTTCATGCAACTGCCATACTCGCGGTAATCGGATTGCTCGCGCGCGGCCTTCTGCACGGCGGAATTGGCCTCGTTGGCGCGTTCGGCTTCGTGATAGGCGCCGCGCTGTTCGCGGGCGACCTCACCTTGCGGCAATATGCCGGCCATTCGCTGTTTCCATATGCGGCGCCGACGGGTGGATCGGTGATGATTTTGAGCTGGCTGGCGGTGACGCTGGCCGTGGTGGTGGCAAGGAAATAAGTCTCGTGCCCCGGACGCAGCGCAGCGCCTTAGCGGTGCGCTGCTGAGCCGGGGCCCATACTGCTTTCTGGGTCCCGGCTCAGCGGCGCAGCACTACGCGCCGCACCGCGTCCGGGACACGAGATCGCATGCCAGCCACACTTTGCGCCCCGCCCGCCAATCGGATAGAACGCGCACCGACCGTCCCGCCAGCGAGACCGCGACATGACCGACATCTCTCCGCTCGACCAGGCCCGCATCCTGTCCGAAGCGTTGCCGCACATGCAGCAGTATGACGAGGAAACCATCGTCATCAAATATGGCGGCCATGCCATGGGCGACGAGGAGACTGCGAAGAACTTCGCCCGCGACATCGTGCTGCTGGAGCAGACTGCGATCAATCCCGTGGTGGTGCATGGCGGCGGGCCGCAGATCGCGACCATGCTCAAGCGCCTCGGCATTCAATCGGAGTTCGCGGCCGGCCTGCGCATCACCGATGCCGCGACCATCGAGATCGTCGAGATGGTGCTGGCAGGCTCCGTCAACAAGCAGATCGTCGGCTACATCAACGAGGCCGGCGGCAAGGCCGTGGGGCTCTCCGGCAAAGACGCCAACATGGTGAAGGCGACGAAGACGACGCGCACCATCATCGATCCGGACTCGCATATCGAGAAAGCGGTCGATCTCGGCTTCGTCGGCGACCCCGAGAAGGTCGACCTCACGCTGCTCAACCAGCTGATCGGCTATGAGCTGATCCCGGTGCTGGCGCCGCTCGCGACCTCCAAGGAAGGCCAGACGCTGAACGTCAACGCCGACACCTTTGCAGGAGCCGTGGCCGGCGCGCTGAAGGCCAAGCGCCTGCTGCTGCTCACCGACGTGCCGGGCGTGCTCGACAAGTCGAAGAAGCTGATCCCGCAGCTCTCGGTGAAGGACGCGCGAAAACTGATCGCCGACGGCACTATTTCCGGCGGCATGATCCCGAAGGTCGAGACGTGCATCTACGCGCTCGAGCAGGGCGTCGAGGGCGTCGTCATCATCGACGGCAAGATGCAGCATGCGGTGCTGCTCGAGCTGTTCACCAACCAGGGCACGGGAACGCTGATCCACAAGTGATGCGGGAACGCGAGCAGCGGAAGAAGGTCGTCATGCCCGGGCTTGTCCCGCCTGCGCGGCCGAAGCCGCATCGGCGCGGCGAAGGCCCGGCCATCCACGATCTTTCGACCCGCGCCAAGAACGTGGATGCCCGGCACAAGGCCGGGCATGACGGAGGGAGGCCACCCCGCCGCTCCCCCCTCGCCCGCTTTCTGATGACGCTGCCGGCCGCGGCCATCTCGTTCCTGTTCTCCTCCGCACCCGCCCTCGCCGACCTCAAGATCTGCAACCGCATGTCCTATGTCGTCGAAGCCGCGATCGGCATCGACGACAAGGCGGCGACCGCAACGCGCGGCTGGTTCAGGATCGATCCCGCCACCTGCCGCGTGGTGGTGCAGGGTACGCTGATGGCCGACCGCATCCTGCTCCACGCCCGTGCGCTCGGCGTCTATGGTGCCTCTCCGATCCCGCAGAACGGCCGCGACATGCTGTGCGTAGCGCAGGACAATTTCGTCATTGCGGCCGCGCGTCAGTGCCGCAGCGGCCAGGCGCAAGTCGCGTTCACGCAAGTGACGCCGACGCAAGCGGCGGACGGCAACCTCACCGCCTACCTCGCCGAGGATTCCGAATATGACGACGAGCAGGCACGCCTCGCCGGCATCCAGCGCCTGCTGGTGATCGCGGGCTACGACGTCGGCGCGATCGACGGCGTCGACGGACCGAAGACGCAGGGCGCGCTGGCCGCCTTCCTGAAGAGCCGCGGCTTGTCCTCCGACGTCGTGGGCTCGCAAAGCTTCTTCAAGACCATGGTCGATGCGGTGCAGACGCCGTCCGCGACCGGCCTCACCTGGTGCAACGACACCTCGCACAAGGTGATGGCGGCGATCGCGACCGACGACGGCAAGTCCGTGACCAGCCGCGGCTGGTATCGCATCGATCCCAAGACCTGCCTGCACCCCGACGTGACCGGCCAGCCGAAGCAGATCTTCAGCTTCGCGGAAGCGGTCGATGCCGACAACCGCGTCGTCAAGCTGAAGGACAGGCCGCTGAACTGGGGCGGCGACAAGCAGCTCTGCACGCGCGAGACCAAGTTCGAGACCGTTGAGCAGACCGATTGCGGCGCGCGCGGATTTTCGGCGACGGGCTTCGGCGCGGTGGATATGAGCAGCGGCGGCAAGACGCTGCGGTTCGCGGTGCCGTGAATGGGAGAGTTGCGATGAGCCAACCCCGCGCCTTCTCCCATGTCGACACCTGGGTGTTCGACCTCGACAACACGCTCTATCCGCATCACGTCAATCTGTGGCAGCAGGTCGATGTGCGGATCACCGAGTTCGTGTCGAGCTGGCTGCAGGTGACGCCGGCGGAGGCTCGAAAACTCCAGAAGGATTATTACCTGCGATTCGGCACCACCATGCGCGGCATGATGACCTTGCATGGCGTGTCCGCCGACGACTATCTCGCCTACGTCCACAAGATCGACCATTCGCCGCTGGAGCCGAACCCGGCGCTCGGCCAAGCCATCGCAAGATTGTCGGGGCGCAAGCTGATCCTGACCAACGGCTCGGTCGACCATGTCGATGCAGTGCTGGCGCGTCTCGGCTTCGCCGGCCATTTCGACGGCGTGTTCGACATCATCGCCGCCGAATTCGAGCCCAAGCCGGCGGAGCGGACCTACAGGAAATTCCTCACGGACCATGCGGTCGATCCGACCAAGGCCGCCATGTTCGAGGACCTCGCCCGCAACCTCACCGTCCCGCACCAACTCGGCATGACCACGGTGCTGGTGGTGCCGGATGGAACGAAGGAGGTGGTGCGGGAGGACTGGGAGCTCGAAGGCCGGGATGCCGCCCATGTCGATCACGTCACGGACGATCTGACGGGGTTTTTGGCGGGACTCCCTCGCTAAGGCCGTAGCCCGGATGGAGCGCAGCGTAATCCGGGGCACCTCGCGCCGCGCAGAGACCTTCCCGGATTGCGCTGCGCTCCATCCGGGCTACAGGGGGCCGGGACGACGGCGGAGTTTGCCTTGACTCCGTCCGCCCAAATCCCGAAAAAGCGCCCCAATCCGTCCAAATTCCCAGTCCCCAGAGGAAATCCCGATGTCCCTTGCAGCCCTCGAATCCACCATCAACAGCGCGTTCGACGCGCGTGACGGCATTTCGACCTCGACCAAGGGCGAAGTACGCGAGGCCGTGGACCAGGTGCTGGAGACCCTGGACAAGGGTGAGGCGCGCGTTGCCGAGCGTGGCGCTGACGGCAAGTGGAAGGTCAATCAATGGCTGAAGAAGGCGGTGCTGCTCTCGTTCCGCCTCAACGACATGGACGTCATTGGCGGCGGTCCCGGCAAGGCGAGCTGGTGGGACAAGGTGCCGTCGAAGTTCGAAGGCTGGGGTCCGAACCGGTTTCGCGATGCCGGTTTTCGCGCCGTGCCGGGCGCGGTCGTGCGCCGCTCGGCCTTCATCGCCAAGAACGTCGTGTTGATGCCGTCCTTCGTCAATCTCGGCGCCTATGTCGATGAGAGCACCATGGTCGACACCTGGGCCACCGTCGGCTCCTGCGCCCAGATCGGCAAGCGCGTGCACATCTCCGGCGGCGCCGGCATCGGCGGCGTGCTCGAGCCGCTGCAGGCCGAGCCGGTCATCATCGAGGACGATTGCTTCATCGGCGCGCGCAGCGAGGTCGCCGAAGGCGTGATCGTCCGCAAGGGCGCGGTGCTGGCGATGGGCGTGTTCCTGGGCGCCTCGACCAAGATCGTCGACCGCGAGACCGGCGAGATCTTCATGGGCGAAGTCCCCGAATATTCCGTGGTGGTGCCCGGCGCGCTGCCCGGCAAGCCGATGAAGAACGGCCAGATCGGTCCCAGCACCGCCTGCGCCGTGATCGTCAAGCGGGTCGACGAGCGCACGCGCTCCAAGACCAGCATCAACGAGCTGCTGCGGGATTAGCGCGCGTCAGTCGAACCGAAGTCCAGCCTGGTACGACCAACCTGCGGAACCGCGAGCCGCAGGCCCGGCCCGGAGGGTGCGATGGACTTCGTCCGGCTATTGTTCAGCTTCAACGGCCGCCTCAACCGCGCCAGATACCTCGTCGTGGAGCTGACGCTCCTCGCGCTCTGGGCCATGACCTGGCTCAAGCCCTTGTTTCTGGTCTCGTCACCGCAAGCCTTGAGCTGGATGGCCGCGATCCCGATGGTCTGGATCAACATGGTCACGACGGCCAAAAGGCTTCACGACCGCGACAGAAGCGGCTGGTGGGCCCTTGCCGTTTTCGTCGTCAATCGTCTCTCCTTCCTCTATTACGGGGCCTATTTCGGACTCTCGTTCGGCGTCGACGTTCCGATCGCCGGGCAGATGCTGCTCGTGATGCTGGCGATTGCCCTGTCCCTGCTGCAGACCTGGATCGTCATCGAGTTGTTTTTCCTGGCAGGGACCGACGGGTCCAACCGGTTCGGGCCGGATCCGACGCGCAGCGCTCGTGCTGCTGCCGCCACGTCGCGTCCCGAGCCGCATGGTCTTCCAGATTTTCTCGTGCACCGGTCTGGCTCCGCCTCGCAGAGCGCGAGATAGACGCCGTGGTGCGAATCCCGCGCTTGCGGAACGCACCGAGACCTCATCGAACCCCCTCTCGCACCTTCGCGACCAATCTTCGGGCGGCCCCTGCCGCCCGGAGCCCCTCGCATGGACTGGACCTGGTATCTCTTGCGCTTCGACGGCCGCGTCAACCGCGCCCTGCTGTGGCAGGCGCTGCTGATCGTCGCGCTGCTGGCGGGACTGCTCGGCGTCATCGGCCAGGTGATCCATCTCGTCGGCGCGGAGGGCGCGTTGAAGCTATCCCTGAAGATCGATTTCGACTTCGGACTCGACGATCTCTTTAAGCTGATTGACCCCCGAACCTATCGCTCGCCGGCCTCATTCGACCGCACGGACACGATCCTGAAGTCATCGGGCCTGGCGCTGTTCTCATGGATCTTCCTGGCGACCACGATCAAGCGCCTGCATGATCGGGAAAGGAGCGGCTGGTGGATCATCCCGTTCTGCGTCGCACCAGGCCTGTACAGCCAGTTCTCGGACCTGTTGCCCGACGCCCGCTGGATGCTTCCGTTCAGCCTCACCGCCTCGACCCTGTGGCTGTGGGGGTTCATCGAGATGTTCTGCATGCCCGGCAGCGAGGGCCACAACCGCTTCGGTCCCGATCCGCTGGCCAAGGTCGAGGACGCCGTATCGCCCTCTGCCGATAGCTGGGACCAGAGCCGCGAGATCGAAATTGTCCCGCCCAGCGCTAGCCCACCCGGCGGCATGCATGTTAAGCGGGGCGCATGACCGATGCTCTGTCCATTGCCCGCGATCTCATCCGCTGCCCCTCGGTAACTCCTGAAGATGCCGGTGCACTCGGGGTGCTCGAAAAAGCCCTCGGTGCCGCAGGCTTCACCTGCCACCGCGTGACCTTCAGCGAGGAAGGCACCGCCGACGTCGACAATCTCTATGCGCGGATCGGCACCGAGGGCCCGCACATCACGTTTGCCGGCCACACTGACGTCGTGCCGCCGGGCGACGAAAGCGCCTGGACCATCGGCGCGTTCTCCGGCGAGGTGAAGGACGGCGTCCTGCACGGCCGCGGTGCGGTCGACATGAAGGGCGGCATCGCCTGCTCGGTCGCCGCGGTCCTGGAGCATCTCGCCGCCAATGGCGGCAAGCCGCGCGCCGACGGCAAGGGCTCGATCTCGTTCCTGATCACCGGCGACGAGGAAGACGTCTCGATCAACGGCACCATTAAGCTCTTGAAATGGGCCGCCGAGCGCGGCGAGACATTCGACCATTGCGTGCTGGGCGAACCCTCCAATGTCGAGACGCTCGGCGACACCATCAAAGTCGGCCGCCGCGGCTCGCAATCCGGCACGCTTTATGTCGACGGCGTGCAGGGCCACGTCGCCTATCCGCATCGTGCGGCGAATCCGGTGCCTGACATCTCCAGGCTGATCGTGGCGATCTCCGACGAGCCGCTTGACCATGGCAGCGCGCAATTCCAGGCCTCCAATCTCGAATTCGTCTCCGTCGATGTCGGCAACAAGGCCTTCAACGTGATCCCCGGCGAGGCCCGCGCCAGGTTCAACATCCGCTACAACGACAACCATACCCAGGCGTCCTTGCGCGAACTGGTCGAGGCGCGCGTGGCAAAAGCCTGCGGCAACCGCATCAAGGCCCGGATCGTCTGGGAGCCCTCGAACTCCAACGTGTTCGTCACCAAGCCGGGCTCGTTCACCGATCTTGCGGTGGCCGCGATCGAGGAGGTGACGGGCCGCAAGCCGGAGCTGTCGACGTCAGGCGGCACGTCGGATGCGCGGTTCATTTCGAGCTACTGCCCGGTGATCGAGTTCGGCCTGGTGGGGCAGACCATGCACCAGGTCGACGAGCGCGTGCCGGTGGCGGATCTGGAGAAGCTGACGAAGGTCTATCGCGGGATTTTGACGAGGTATTTCGGGTAGGGGCGCTGCAGTCAACACGCGCATGCTGTCATCGCCCGCGAAGGCGGGCGATCCAGTACTCCGAGATGACAGTGATAGAATCGAGGAGCCGCGGCGTACTGGATGCCCCGCCTTCGCGGGGCATGACGGCGGAGAGTGGGGCGCGAGAACGCCTGCCTCTCTAATAATCCACCTTCATCAGATACAGCCCTTCCGGCGGCGCGACGATGCCGCAGGCGGCGCGGTTGCGCGCGGCGAGCGCTGCGGAGAGATCATCCGCGGTCCAGCGGCCCTCGCCGACCCAGACCAGCGATCCCACCATCGATCGCACTTGGCTGTGCAGGAACGAGCGCGCCGAGGTGACAATGATGATCTCGCGGCCATCCCGCTCGACGTCGAGCTGGTCGAGCGTCTTCTCCGGCGACTTTGCCTGGCACTCGGTGTCGCGAAACGTCGTGAAATCGTGCTTGCCGAGCAGGCGCTGCGCCGCCGCATGCATTGCGTCGGCGTCGAGCTTGCGCGGCACGCGCCAGGCGTGGCCGATGTCGAGCGCGAGATTGGCGCGGGTGTTGATGACGCGGTAGCGGTAGTGCCGCTTAACCGCCGAGAAGCGCGCCTCGAAACTATCGGGCACAATCTCGGCCTCCAGCACCGCGATCGGATGCGGGCGCAGATGCGCGTTGAGGCCGTCGCGAAACCGGCCGTGCGGAAATGGCTTGTCGACATCGACATGCGCGACCTGGCCGCGCGCGTGCACGCCGGCATCGGTGCGGCCGGCGCCATGCACGCGCAGATCCGCGCCGGTCATCGCCTTCACGGCGGCTTCCAACGCGCCCTGCACCGAGGGCAGCGTGTCCTGGATCTGCCAGCCGAAGAACGGCGCGCCGTCATATTCGATGGTGAGCTTGTAGCGGGGCATCTATCCGATTTTGTCCGGTGTCATTGCCGGGCTCGACCCGGCAATCCATCGCCTGGGAAAGAGTTTTGTTAGAAGATGGATACGCGGGTCAAGCCCGCGTATGACGAGTTGGCTAGCTGAACCTCGCGCCCGCCTTCACCGGCGTGCCGTGTAAGAAGTCCGCGGCCTGCATCCGGCCCTTGCCCTCGCGCTGCAGCTCGATGATGCGGATCGCGCCTTCGCCGCAGGCGATGGTGAGCTGCTCATCGAGCACCTCGCCCGGCGCACCCGCACCTTGCGCAAGCTCGCAGCGCAGGATCTTGACGCGCGCATGCTCGAGCTCGGCCCAGGCGCCCGGGAACGGCGACAGGCCGTGGATGTGGCGCAGCACCGCGCGCGCCGGCTTGCTCCAGTCGATCCGCGCCTCGGCCTTATCGATCTTGGCGGCATAGGTGACGCCGTCCCCGCTCTGCTTCCTAAGCTGCAGCCCGCCACGGGCGAGCGCGGCCATGGCGCGCACCATCAGGTCGGCGCCGAGGCGGGAGAGGCGGTCGTGCAGATCCAGCGCGGTCATGCTGTCGGTGATTGCAAGCCGCTCGGCCATGGCGACGTCGCCGGTATCCAAGCCGACATCCATCTTCATCACCATGACGCCACTCTCGGCATCGCCGGCCATGATCGCGCGGTTGATCGGCGCCGCGCCGCGCCAGCGCGGCAGCAGCGAGGCGTGCAGATTGTAGCAGCCGAGCTTCGGCGCATCGAGGATCGCCTGCGGCAGGATCATGCCGTAGGCGACAACGACAGCGGCATCAGCCTCGAACGCGCTGAATTCGGCAAGTGCCTCTTCGGTCTTCAACGTCTTCGGCGTCAGCACGGGCACGCCGAGTTTTCGCGCGGCTTCCTCGACCGGGGTCGGCTGCAATTGCAGGCCGCGCCGCCCGCCGGGCTTCGGCGCGCGGGTGTAGACGGCGACGATCTCGTGGCCGTGCGCGACCAGCTCGAGCAGCGTCGGCACGGAGAAATCGGGCGTGCCCATGAAGATGAGGCGAAGGGACATGTGGCTACGCTCGGTGAGAGTTCTGGTTCTCCGTCATGCCCGGGCTTGTCCCGGGCATCCACGTTCTTGGCCGAGAAGGAAGCGAGGCGTGGATGGCCGGGTCAAGCCCGGCCATGACGGCTCAAGACCGGCGCCTTACTCCGCCCGCTTGGCGGCTTTCTCGAACTTCTTGATCACGCGGTCGCGCTTGAGCTTCGACAGATAGTCGACGAACAGGACGCCGTTGAGATGATCAATCTCGTGCTGGATGCAGGTGGCGTAGAGGCCTTCGGCGTCCTCCTCGTGCACCTTGCCATCGAGATCGGTGAAGCGCACGCGCACCTTCGCGGGGCGCTCGACCTCCTCGTAATATTCGGGGATCGAGAGGCAGCCTTCCTCGTAGACCGACAGCTCCTCGGACGAGGCGATGATCTCTGGGTTGATGAAGACGCGCGGCAGCGGCTTGGTCTCGCCGTTCTCGTCGCGCTTGGCGAGGTCCATGGTGATCAGCCGCAGCGGTTGCGCGACCTGGATCGCAGCCAGGCCAATGCCGGGCGCGTCGTACATGGTCTCGAACATGTCGTCGGCAAGCTTGCGGATCTCCGAGGTGACCTTCTCGATCGGCTTGGAGACCAGACGCAACTGCTTGTCGGGCAGGATGATGATTTCTCTGAGGGCCATGGCCGCGATTTAAGCCGCATGCCGGATGCGGTCAATGCGGAGAGGAACCCCGTTAACCCCCCGCTAACCATAAAACTTCAGCTTTCGTTAACCATAAAAATTAGGGGGTGATTAACCCCTCACGTTCCCTATTCGTTCGCGAATATCGGCGAATCGCGTTAGAAGGGCACATGAACGAGATTATTTTCCTGATTGGCGACTGGCCGGTGCGCACCATCGATGCGTTGATCGGCTTCGGTGCGCTCGTCCTCATCCTACTGATTGTCATTGCCGTTGTGATCGCCCGCTCCGGACGGCGCGGCGCGGAACTCGCGATGGCGCACGCGATCCGGGCCGACGAGCTCGAGGAACGGCTGAGCGAGGTGCTGCGCGCCCAGAGCGAATCCTCAGGCCGGGTCGACGCCATGACCCAGGCCCTGGCGGGGCGTCAGGCCGAGATGGCGCGGGCGGTCAACGAGCGGCTGGATTCGGTGACCCATCGCGTCGGCCAGTCCATGGAACATTCGACCCGCAACACCATGGAGAGCCTGCGCGCGCTGCACGAGCGGCTCGGCATCATCGACAGCGCGCACAAGAACCTCACCGACCTCACCACGCAGGTGACGACCTTGCGCGACGTGCTCGCCAACAAGCAGTCGCGCGGCGCCTTCGGCCAGGCGCGGATGGAGGCGATCGTCCAGGACGGCCTTCCCAAGGGGGCCTACGAGTTCCAGTTCACGCTCTCGACCGGCAAGCGGCCCGATTGCGTCGTGTTCCTGCCCGACCAGCGCCCGCTCTGCATCGACGCGAAATTCCCGCTGGAGGCGATGACGGCGCTGCACGACGCCCGCACCGACGAGGAGAAGCGCGTTGCCACGCAGCGGCTGCGCGCCGACGTGATGAAGCATGTCAGCGACATCGCCGAAAAATATCTCGTCACCGGCGAGACCCAGGAGATGGCGCTGATGTTCGTGCCGTCGGAATCGGTCTACGCCGAGATCCATGACGGCTTCGACGACGTGATCCAGAAGGCCTACCGCGCCCGCGTGGTGCTGGTGTCACCCTCGCTGCTGATGCTCGCGATCCAGGTGATGCAGCAGATCATGAAGGACGCGCGCATGCGCGATGCCGCCGACCAGATCCAGACCGAAGTGATCAAGCTCGGCGACGACCTCGGCCGCCTGCGCGACCGCGTGGTCAAACTGCAGAAACATTTTTCCGACGCGAACGAGGACGTCCGCCAGATCCTGATCTCCGCCGACAAGATCGAAAAGCGCGCCGGGAGGATCGAGGAGCTCGATTTCAGCAAGAGCGATGCGCCGGAAGGCCCGCGGCTGGTGGCGGGCGCAGGCGAGCTGTTTCCGCGGAAGCTCCAGGCGGGGGAGTGAATGAGGGCACACTGTCATGCCCCGCGAAGGCGGGGCATCCAGTACGCCGCGGCAGTAGTGATAGGGCCGAGGCGCTGGTGACTACTGGATCGTCCGCCTTCGCGGACGATGACACCTCCGGGGTGGTCGGATGGGCGTGCGCCACTACTACGTCTACATTCTCGCCAGCAGAATTGGCGGGACGCTTTATATCGGCGTGACGAACGATCTCATCCGTCGGGTCGCCGAGCATAAGTCAAAGCTCATCGAGAGCTTCACAGAGAAATATGACGTCGCAAGCCTCGTCTACTTCGAGCAATTCGACGACCCCGAGAATGCGATCAAGCGGGAGAAGCGGCTGAAGAAGTGGAACAGGGCCTGGAAGATCCGATTGATCGAGCAGCACAATCCGAACTGGGATGATCTCTATCATGAAATTGCCGGCCCGCCGTGACGCTGTCATGCCCCGCGAAGGCGGGGCATCCAGTACGCCGCGGCAGTCGTGATAGGGCCGAGGTGCTGGTGATTACTGGATCGTCCGCCTTCGCGGACGATGACACCGGGAGGGCGACGACACCTGCTTTGTGACTGGCGGGAACGACACTTCCCCCCAGAATCTGCTAACACCGCCCCATGACCGCACCCGACGCGACCTCCCCCGCCGCCGCTCCTGCGACCTCCTGGCGCGATAGTCTTGCCGTTTACCTGCAGCCGCGGGTGCTGATCGTGCTGTTTCTCGGCTTCTCCTCGGGCCTGCCGCTGGCCTTGTCGGGCTCGACGCTGCTGGTGTGGATGCGCGAGGCCGGGGTCGACCTGAAGACCATCGGGCTGTTTGCGCTGGTCGGCACGCCCTACACGCTGAAATTCCTGTGGGCACCGCTGGTGGATGCACTGCATGTGCCGCTGTTCACGCGTGCCTTCGGACGACGCCGCGGCTGGCTGCTGTTCTCGCAGCTCTTGCTGATCGTCGCCATCCTGCTGCTGGCGATGACCGACCCCGCGCGCTCGCCGTTCTACGTCGCGCTCGGCGCGCTGCTGGTGGCGACGACGTCGTCGACGCAGGACATCGTGGTCGACGCCTTCCGCGTCGAGAGCCTGCCGGAAAGCGAGCAGGCCGCCGGCATGGCCGCTTATGTCGCGGCCTACCGCATCGGCATGCTGGTCTCGACCGCGGGCGCGCTGTTCATCGTCTCGGGTTTCGAGAGTACCGGCATCACCCGCACATCGGCCTGGATGTGGGGCTATGTGGTGATGGCGGCGATGGTGCTGATCGGCACGATCACGGCGCTGGCCGCGACCGAACCCGGGCAATCGGTGCAGGCTGAAGCCACGACGAAAACGGAGACCGCGTTCGCGCGCGTGCTGCACGCCGCGATCGGAGCCTTCTCGGAATTCCTGTCGCGCAAGGACGCGCTCGCCGCTCTCGCCTTCGTGGTGCTGTTCAAGTTCACCGATGCGTTTTCCGGCACGATGACCGCGCCGTTCGTGATCGACCTCGGCTTCACCCGCAACGACTATGCGGCGATCGTGAAGGGCGTCGGCCTCGCCGCGACGCTGATCGGCGGATTTGCCGGCGGTTTCGTCGCGCGGCGCTATCCGCTGGCGGCATCGCTCTGGATCGGCGGCGTGGTGCAGGCGCTGGCCAACCTGACCTTCTCCTGGCTCGCCATCGTCGGCACCAATCAATGGGCGCTGGCGCTCGCCATCTGCGCCGAGAATTTCACCAGCGCCATCGGCACCGTGATCTTCGTCGCCTATCTCTCCGCGCTGTGCCAGAACCCACTGCACACGGCGACGCAATACGCGCTGCTCACCGCGCTCGCGGCGGTGGGGCGGACCTATCTTTCGTCAGGCGCGGGCTTCGTGGCGGCGGCGACCGGTTGGCCGGCGTTCTTCGTGATCTGCGTGCTGGTGGCGATCCCGAGCCTGGTGCTGCTGGCCTGGCTGCAGAGGCGCGGGCATTTCGAGGCGCTCGGGCCGGTGCGGGTGTGACGGTCTCGTAGGCGGGCAAGGGCGCGACGCCGATCATGCTTTAGCGCTGCATCTCTTTTCTAATGCGTCCATTGAGAGCCTCGAAATCAGCGACCAGCGCATCGCAAGCGACCCTGGAGGCTTCGCACAGCACGTTCATCCGGATGACGACGTCGCTTCCTTCCTGCACGACGCGGCGCTGAATGGCCGCCGGATAGGCCGGGTGCCCCGCAGGTGGAAACGACCACAGGCTCAGCGTGGCACCGTCCTCGATCACGGTCCAGCCAGATCGAACGGACGTCTTCACCCCGGGCTTGGCGCGCAGCGCCTCGAGGGCGGCTGCAGCGGTCGGATAAGACGCAGCGTCCGGTGCAGCCGAGACCGGCCAAGGAGTTGCGCCGGCCAAGACCAGCAGGAACGCAAGGGCTATTTCCCGCACAGCAAAGCGATCTCCCCAAAGTTAGACCGCTTGCACTATGCGCGACACACAACCGGAGAGCAAGGAGCGGTGCTGATCGCCGGCGCGGCCAAATCGTCCTCTCCTACTTCCTGATGATGCTCCACTTCGTGATCACGGCTTCGCTCATCTGGCCGGCATCGCTGGCGCAGGCGATCTCGTCAACCTTCACGGAGATTTCCTTGCCGACGAACGATTTGAGCTGCGTGGCCTGCGCGTCGCTGGAGGTGACGAGCTGGAACGTTTCAGGGCCGGTCTCGAGATTGCACAGCCCGTTCGGGGCCGGCAGGCGGCGCGGCTCGGAGGTGATCTGATACATCGGAATCCGCTTGCCGTTCTTGCCGTCGCGCACCTTCATCGCGTTCAGCTCGCCCGACAGCACGTCGCCATTGTTGATCGGCTTGCCGGGCTTCGACGGCGGCGGCGCCTCGTCGCCCTGCTGCGCGGAGATGGCCGGGGTCGCCAGCATGGCCATCGTCGCGACCAAAGCCAATCGAGTGGCGAAAAGTTTCGTCATGTCGTTGCGTTCCGTGAGATCTCTGGGATGGCTAGAACAGGGTCCGCTGCCGCATCGCTGCCGATAGCGTACCTTCATCGAGGTAATCAAGCTCGCCGCCGACGGGAACTCCATGGGCAAGCCGTGTCACCTTCACATTGGCGTCCTGAAGCAGGTCGGTGATGTAGTGCGCGGTGGTCTGGCCGTCCACCGTCGCATTCAGCGCCAGGATGATCTCGTGCACCTGCGAATCATGGGCCCGCGCGACCAGCGCGTCGATGGTCAGATCCTGTGGCCCGACGCCGTCGAGCGGCGACAATGTCGCGCCCAGCACATGATAGCGCCCTTGAGTCGCATTGGCCCGTTCCAGCGCCCAGAGGTCGGCGACATCGGCGACGACGACGATGATGGCGGGATCGCGCTTCGGATCGGTGCAGACGGTGCAGGGATTTTGCGTGTCGATGTTGCCGCAGGTCTTGCAGACCTGAACCTTGTCCAGCGCCACCTGCATGGCCGAGGCCAGCGGCATCATCAGCGCTTCGCGCTTCTTGATCAGGTGCAGCGCCGCACGCCGCGCCGAGCGCGGGCCAAGGCCCGGCAGCCGTGCGAGCAGCTGCACCAGCCGCTCGATCTCGGGACCTGCAACCGCGCCCATCTTACTGGCCGAACAACCCCGGCGGCAGGCCGAGCCCGCCGGTGAGGGCCTGCATCTTCTCCTGCATCGCGGTCTCCGCCTTGCGGCGGGCGTCGCCCATGGCGGTGACGAGCAGGTCTTCCAGCACCTCGCGCTCTTCCGGCTTCATCAGCGAGGGATCGATCTTGACGGCCTTGACGTCCATCTTCGCGGTCATGCGCACGGCGACGAGACCGCCGCCGGAGATGCCCTCGACCTCAACGTTGGCCAGAGATTCCTGCATCTCCTGCATCTTGGATTGCAGCTGCGCCGCCTGCTTCATCATGCCGAGAAAATCAGCCATGGGTGCGTGTCCTCAGAAAGAAAGATGGCTCAGAGATCGTCGTCGCCGTCGGAACCGTCGGACGGATCGTCACTGCCATAGTCGGTGTTTATATTGGTTTCCGGCGTCTCGGGGGCAAGCCTGCGGACCTCGACGACCTTCGCGCCGGGGAAACGCGACAGCACCTCTTGCACGCGCGGATCGGCCTCTGCGGTCCGCGCATGCTCCTGCTTGGCGGCCTGGTTCACCGAGCGCAGCGTCGGCTGGCCCTGCTCGTTGGACACGACGATGGTCCAGCGCCGGCCGGTCCACTGCTCGAACTTCTTCGCAAGCTCGGAGATCATGGTCTTGGAGGCGTTGGGCTCGAGCGCGACCTCCAGCCGGCCCTCCTCGAAACGAACAAGGCGCATGTCGCCTTCGAGCGCGCTCTTGGTCATGATGTCGCGCTTCTGTCCGGCGAGCGCGACGAGCTGGGTGAAGCTCGTGACGCGGAGCTGAGGCGCCGCACCTTGTGGATCCGGCGCGGGCGCCACCATCTGCGGCCGGGCGCCGCCACCGAACGCAGTCGGCGAGGATGTCGGCATGCGCACGGGGGCGGCAGACATCGGCGTGGCGGACGCCATCGGCGCGGCCGGCGCAGTGCTGCGCGCGGCACCGCCGCCGGTCACGACCGGCGAGCCGCCGCCGTTCTGCTCCAGCATCTTGATCGCTTCATCCGGCGTCGGCAGGTCGGCGACATAGGCGATGCGCACCAGCACCATCTCGGCAGCGGCAGCGGGACGTGTCGCCGCCTGCACCTCGGTGATGCCCTTGAGCAGCATCTGCCACATGCGCGACAGCACGCGCATCGAGATTTTCGAGGCGAACTCCCTGGCGCGGACGCGCTCGGTCTCGCCGTAGGCGACGTTGTCGGCGGTCGCCGGCACGATCTTCACGCGGGTGACGAAATTGACAAATTCGGCGAGGTCCGAAAGCACGACGATCGGGTCGGCGCCGACGTCGTACTGATCGCGGAATTCCTTGAAAGCGCTCGCGATGTCGCCGCGCGCGAGCGAATCGAAGAGGTCGATGACGCGGGTACGGTCGGCGAGGCCCAGCATCTGCCTGACGGCGTCCGCCTTCACGGTGCCTGCGGCATGCGCGATCGCCTGGTCGAGCAACGACAGCGAATCGCGCACCGAGCCCTCGGCGGCGCGCGCGATGATGCCGAGCGCCTCCGGCTCGATCTCGACGTTTTCCTTCGCGGCGATGTTGGCGAGGTGCTTCATCAGCACGTCGGCCTCGACACGGCGCAGGTCAAAACGCTGGCAGCGCGACAACACCGTGACCGGAACCTTGCGGATCTCGGTCGTCGCGAACACGAACTTGGCGTGCTCCGGCGGCTCCTCCAGCGTCTTCAGGAAGGCGTTGAACGCCGCCGTCGACAGCATGTGGACTTCGTCGATGATGTAGACTTTGTAGCGGGCGCTGGCCGGCGCGTAGCGCACGCTGTCGTTGATCTGGCGGACGTCGTCGACGCCGGTATGCGAGGCCGCGTCCATCTCCAGCACGTCCATGTGCCGGCTTTCCATGATCGCCTGGCAATGCACGCCGAGCGTCGGCATATGGATGGTCGGGCCCTTCACCGAACCGTCCGGCATCTCGTAGTTGAGTGCGCGGGCCAGGATGCGCGCGGTGGTGGTCTTGCCGACACCGCGCACGCCGGTGAGGATCCAGGCCTGCGGAATGCGTCCGGTCTCGAACGCATTGGAGACGGTGCGGACCACCGCTTCCTGGCCGATCAGATCGTCGAAGCTGGAGGGGCGGTATTTGCGCGCCAGCACCCGGTACGGCGCATTGCCGGCCGGGCCGGCGCTATCGGGGTTCGGAGGGGCGCCAGCGTCGGTCATGGGTCGATCCGCAATGAAATGTCTCGTGGCCGGCTTTTGCGGAAAGGAGCGCGCTGGCGGCTGGTGCCGCCGGCGCTGGTTCGCTCGAAAAACAGGTAGGAGACTGACGAGCGACCCGATCCGGACCTCGTTAGGGCTGCTTCCTTCCGGACCTGACCCGGTTGGCGAGTGGCTCGTCCACCGCCAATCTCCCGGTCCCTATTTGGGGCCAAAGGAGCCGGAAAGCAAGCGGGTATCGCCCGGATCAGGTTGGTCCTGCCCAGCATCCAGGCAATTGCCGGCCTGCCCAGCCGATAGGCTGTGCTTTCGCCGGTGGGACCACCTTGCTAAGAACGCTCCATTGGAACTCCATCCAACCAGAAAAGCAGTGATCCCAATGGTTACACGTCGTGATGTTGCATCGATTGTCGGACTTGGTGCCGTGACCGCGGCCGCGCTGGCCGCGCCCGCCGTGGCCCAGACCGCCGAGCCCAACGAATCGACCTTCGCCCGCATCCGCCGCACCAAGAAGATGCGGATCGGCGCGGTCGGCGGCGGCGCGCCCTATTACATGAAGGATCTGTCCAGCGGCCAGTGGAAGGGATTCTACATCGACATCGCGAAGGGCCTCGCCGACGACATGGAGGCCGAGCTGGAGATCACCGAGACCACCTGGGGCAATTCGGTGCTCGATCTGCAGGCCAACAAGATCGACATCTTCTTCGGCCTCAACCCGACCCCGAAGCGCGCGCTGGTGGTGGACTTCTCGGTGCCCGTCTTCAACAACGCCTTCGCCATCCTCTGCAAGAAGGACTTCAAGCCGAAGAGCTGGGCCGAACTGAACTCGCCCGACATCAAGATCGCGGTCGACCAGGGCTCCTCGCACGACCAGGTCGTCAGCCGCCTGACACCAAAGGCGCAGATCACGCGGCTGAAGACCGCCGACGACGCCACCGCCGCGCTGCAGACCGGCCGCGTCGACGCGCAGTGCCTGATCACGATGCTGTCGCTGACCGTGCTGAAGAAGAATCCCTCGCTCGGCCAGCTCGTGCTGCCGACCCCGATCTTCGCCACCACCTCCAATGCCGGCTTCCGCCGCGAAGCCGACAAGACCTGGCGCGACTACGTCAACACCTGGATCGACTTCAACAAGGGCCTTGGCTTCATCCGCAACGCGATCATCACCAACATGGAGCTGGTGGGCGTGACGGAAGCGGACATTCCGCCGGGCGTGTCGCTGTAAAGTGTCGAGGCGGCGCTACATCAAAAGAAGCGGTGCGCTCCCTCTCCCGCTTGCGGGAGAGGGTTGGGGAGAGGGTGCCTCCACAGGCGAGAACCCCAGTGGGGAGAGAGCCCTCACCCGCACCGCATCTTCGATGCGATGCGACCTCTCCCGCAAGCGGGAGAGGTAAGCAAGAAAGCACGCATGTATCAGTGGGACTTCGGCATCCTCTGGAGCTATCGCTGGCTCTTTCTCAACGGGCTTGGCGTCACCGTCGGCTTTACCGTGGTGATCGTCGTGCTCGGCCTGGTGTTCGGTCTGTTCGGCGCGTTCGGCAGCCTGTCACGCTTCAAAGCGGTACGCCTCCTCGCTCTCACCTTCATCGAAGCGTTCCGTTGCACGCCGCTCCTGGTGCAGCTGATCTGGTTCTATTACGCGCTGCCGATCCTCGCCGGCGTCGAGATGACGCCGATCACGGCCTCGGCGCTGGCGCTCTCGCTCTATGGAGGCTCGTTCTATTCGGAGATCATCCGCGGCGGCATCATCTCGATCGACAAGGGTCAGTCGGAAGCCGGCGCTGCGCTCGGCATGACGCCGGGACAGAGCATGCGGCGCATCGTGCTGCCACAGGCGATCAAGCGCATGATCCCGGCGCTGATGAACCAATCCATCATCCAGTTCAAGAACACCTCGCTGGTCTCGGTGCTCGCAGTCCCCGACCTTGTTTATCAGAGCCAGGTCGCCGCCCATGACAGCTACCGGCCGCTGGAGACCTACACCGCGGTCGCAGTCGCCTATGCGGCGATCCTGATCCCGCTCACCATCCTCGTCCGCCGCGGCGAGAAGCGACTGGCGGTGAGCGAATGAGCGAGACGCAAAAGATAGAGATCCGAGCCTTACGCAAGAGCTTCGGCAGCAACGAGGTCCTGAAGAACATCAATCTCGACGTCGCCAAAGGCGGCGTCGTGGCGCTGATCGGCCCGTCCGGCTCCGGCAAATCGACGCTGCTCCGCTGCATCAACCTGCTGGTCGTGCCCGACGGCGGCAGCGTCCGCGTCGGCGACACACGCTTTGCATTCGGCGACGGCGCGAAATTGCCCGACGTGAAGACTCTGGCAAAATTCCGCGCCACCACCGGCATGGTGTTCCAGCATTTCAACCTGTTCCCGCACATGACGACGCTGCAGAACGTGATGGAGGGTCCGGTCACGGTGCGGCGCATGGCGAAGGCCGATGCGGAAAAGCTTGCGCGGGCCCAGCTCGCCAAGGTCGGCCTTGCGGAGAAGGCGGACCAATATCCGGCGACACTCTCCGGCGGCCAGAAACAGCGCGTCGCGATCGCGCGTGCGCTGGCGATGGAGCCGGACGTGATGCTGTTCGACGAGGCGACCTCGGCACTCGATCCCGAACTCGTCGGCGAGGTGCTGAACGTGATCCAGCAACTGGCCTCCGAAGGCATGACCATGGTGATCGTGACGCATGAGATCGCCTTTGCCCGCGAGGTCGCCGACCGCCTCATCTTCATGCGCGACGGACTCGTGGTCGAGGAAGGGCCGGCGCGGCAGGTGATCGACAACCCCAGGGAAGCCGCAACGCGCGCCTTCCTCAGCCATTTCCACCGCACCGGCGCATTGCCGCCGGCCAATGCAGCATCCTGATGCCTGATATCGAACGCGTTTATCTCGTCACCGGCGCCGCCAGCGGCATCGGCCGCGCCACCGCAAAACTGCTCGCCGCGCCAGGCACCGGGCTGCTGCTGCACACGCGCTCCAACGCAGGAGGTCTCGATGCCACCGCGCTGGAGGCTCAAGCGCAAGGCGCGGTGGTCGCAAAATGTCTCGGCGATCTCGCCGAGGAAGCCGCGATCACCGACGCCATCACCGCCACGCAAGCCGCATTCGGCCGGCTCGATGGACTTGTTCTCGTCGGCGGCCATGCCCGGCGCGGTAGTGCGATCGGCACGCCAGCCGATCGGTTTCGTCAGGCGATGGATGAATCGGCGCTCGCGTTCACACGTCTCGTTGATGCCGCGCTGCCGCTGCTACGTGTGGGACACAATGCACGGATCGTCGCGATCTCATCGTTCGTGGCGCACGCGATCCGGCCCGAATTCGCGCCGTTCGCCGCGACCGCCGCGAGCCGCGCCGCGCTGGAAGCATTGGTACGGCTGACTGCAATCGAGCTCGCCAGCGACGGCATCACTGTCAATGCGGTTTCACCCGGCCTGATCGTCAAGGACAAACCGAGCGAGAGCCGGTTATCACCCGAGCAGATCGCCGCAACCGAAGCGCTGATTCCGATGCGCCGGCGCGGGAGGCCGGAGGAAGTCGCAGAAATCATCGCCTTCCTGGCATCACCGAAGGCATCCTACGTCACCGGCCAGGTCTGGCACGTCAATGGAGGCCTGACATGAGCGAAGCAACCGTCGAGCGCATCAGGCTGTTCCTGATCGAAAGCCCGATCAAGATGGCGCGCCTGCAGGGCGTCGGCAACGTCAAGGGCACCGTGAAGCGCGTGCTGATCGAGCTGACGTCGAGCGACGGCGTGGTCGGCTGGGGCGAGGCGGCGCCGTGGGAAGTATTCACGGGAACACCTGAGGCCGCGTTTTCCGCGCTCGACATCTACTTGAGGCCAATCGTGCTCGGCAAGCCCGTACGCCGCATCCGCGCGCTGATGGCGGAGCTCGACCGCGCGCTGGTGGGACATGCCGAGGCCAAGGTCGCCGTCGAAATGGCGCTGCTCGACATCGTCGGCAAATCGTCGGGACTCTCAGTTGCCGACCTGCTCGGCGGCCGCGTGCGCGACACCATTCCCCTCTCCTTCTCGATCGCTGATCCGGACTTCGCCGCCGATCTCGACCGCATGCGGAAAATGGTTCCGGACGGTAATGTCATCTACAAGGTCAAGACCGGCGTGAAGCCGCATCGCGAGGACCTCGACCATCTCGAAGCGATCCGGAAAGAGTTCGGCGACAAGGTCGATCTACGCGTCGACTACAACCAGGCGCTGGCGCCGTTCGGTGCCATCAAGATTTTGCGCGACGTCGAAGCGTTCGCACCGACCTTCATCGAGCAGCCGGTGCCGCGCAAATATCTCGACGTGATGGCGCAGCTGACTGCGGCGCTGGAAACGCCGGTGCTCGCGGATGAAAGCTGCTTCGATCGCCGCGACATGATGGAGGTGGTGCGCCGCGAGGCAGCGGACGCCGTCTCGATCAAGCTGATGAAGGCCGGCGGCCTGTTCGAGGCGCAAGCGATCATGGCGATCGCCGATATCGCCGGCCTGCCCGGCTACGGCGGAACGCTGTGGGAGGGCGGCATCGGGCTGGCCGCCGGCACGCAGCTGATCGCGGCGACGCCGGGCATCTCGCTCGGCTGCGAATTCTACATGCCGCACCACGTGCTGACCGAGGACGTGCTGGAAGAGCGCGTTGCCAACCGCGGCGGTCATGTCGTCGTGCCGGATGGACCGGGCCTCGGCATCCGCGTCAGCGAAGCCTCGGTGCGGGCCAATGCACGGGTGCTGGCGGAGGCGTGAGGCGCCGCGAGGCCGCCACAAACTCGGTCGTCGTCCCGGGGCGCGCAACGCGCGAACCCGGGACCCATAACCACAGGATGAAGTGTTGGGCGGGCCGGCAATTCCGAGTCTTCGCCAAACAACTCCCTGTTGTTATGGGTCCCGGATCGGCGCGCGCCCTTGGCGCGCTTGTCCGGGACGACGATCGTGTATGCAGTTGCCAACCTTCCCCTCGCTAACTGCCTATCGTATGCTCGCGCCCAACACGCCCGATCCATCGGGCCATCCGGAAAGACATATGTCCGAACCCGCCTGGTCGCTGCATTCCCGCCTGAAAGAGGACACCATCGACATCGGCGACTTGCCGCTGTCGAAGGTGCTCGTCATCAAGGACGCGCATTATCCCTGGTTGCTGCTGGTGCCGCGGCGCACTGACGCCGTCGAGATCATCGACCTCGATGAGGTGCAGCAGGCGCAGTTGATGACGGAGATCTCCCGCGTCTCGCGCGCGCTGAAGGAGATCACCAAATGCGACAAGCTCAATGTCGCAGCGCTCGGCAATCTCGTGCCGCAGCTTCATGTTCACATCATCGCGCGTCGCACCAGTGACGCCGCCTGGCCGCGGCCGGTCTGGGGCGTGATGCCGCCCTTGGCGCACGACGCCGCAGAGGTTCAGAATTTCATCAGCGCGCTTCGCCGCAAGATCTGGTTGGGTTGAAAGAACGATAATGTCAGCATTCGACGCATTTCCGCTGGGGCAGCCGGCCTTCGTCACCAACATCCTCGACCGCGCCGCGCATCTGCGCCGCGACGACGAAAAGCTGTTCGCCATGGAGCAGAAGCCGACCTCGCGCGCCTATGTCGTCTATCGCGACTCGCTGCTGGTCAAGCGCGAGGGCGACAAGATCCGCGCGCTGCTCGGGATCGACGAGGCGCTGAAGTGCGGCGCCAATCCCGGCACGATCTTCTTAGGGCTTCGCGACGGCGCCGCGATGTTCGGCATGGGCCTGTCGCAGGCGACCGCCGAGAAGCTGGTGGGGCGCGAGGACTACACCCTGACCGAGCTGCGCGGCATGGCGATGCAGGGCGCGATTCCCCCCGAGGAGCTCTCGGCGATCGCGATGGCGAAGTCGATGGTGAGCTGGCACCAGCGCCACGGCTATTGCGCCAATTGCGGCACGCGCAGCGCGATGAAGGAAGGCGGCTGGAAGCGCGACTGTCCGTCCTGCAAGGCCGAGCATTTTCCGCGCACCGATCCGGTCGTGATCATGCACGTGGCCTCCGGCGACAAGTGCCTGCTCGGCCGCCAGAAGCAGTTTCCCCCCGGCATGTATTCCTGCCTCGCCGGCTTCGTCGAGGCCGCCGAAACCATCGAGGACGCGGTGCGCCGCGAGATCCTGGAGGAATCCGGCATTCGCTGCACCGACGTGCAGTATTACATGACCCAGCCCTGGCCTTATCCGTCGTCGCTGATGATCGGCTGCAGCGCGCGGGCCGTGAGCGAGGACATCGTCGTCGACCGCATGGAGCTCGAGGACGCGCGCTGGTTCACGCGCGAGGAAGCCGCCCTGATGTTGACGCGGACACATCCGGACGGGCTCGCCGGCCCGCATCCCTTCGCCATCGCCCACCACCTGCTCGGCCGTTGGGTGCACGACAAGAGCTGACCGCCGATGGCGCTACCGAAGGCCGCGCCGCGCATCCTCTGCATCGGCATTCCCGTGCGCGACCTGACCTTCCGGGTCGAGGCCGTGCCCGCACGCGGCAGCAAGGCCAACGCGACGCATCTCGCCGAGGTCTGCGGTGGCAACGCGCTCAACGCCGCCATCGCGATCGCCCGACTTGGCGGCCGCGTCGCTTTCGCGGGACCGATGGGGGATGCGCGCGAGACGTCGAGCGGCTTTATCCTCGATCGCATGACCGCCGAAGGCATCGAGACCAGCCATATCGTGCGCATGCCCGATGTGAGCACGCCCGTATCTGCGATCATCATCGACGCGACAGGCGAGCGGACGCTGACGATTTATCGCGATCCCGCGCTGTGGACGGTCAAGCTGCCCGATGACGACACGCTGCTCGACGACTGCCGGGCTGTGCTGGTCGAGAGCCGCTGTGCGGAGTTCGCGATCTCCCTCTGCACCGAAGCACGCCGGCGCGGCATTCCCGTCATCGTCGGCGTCGACCGCGCGATGTCGTTGCAGGACGGCCTGCTGACCGCCGCCTCGCACCTGCTGTTCGCCAGCGAACAGGTCCAGGAGACGGCCGGTATCGCTGATGACGGCGAGGCCTTGAGGCGCCTCGCGCAGCTGACGCCGGCCTTCCTCGCCGCAACCCGCGGCCCGTGCGGCACGATCTGGCTGAACGAGACCGGCGAGCTTGAGGAGGCTTCGGCCTTCCCGGTGCAGGCGGTCGATACGCTCGGCGCTGGCGACGTCTTCCATGGCGCCTTCGCGCTTGGCCTGGCCGAGGGCAAGGGGGTGCGGGAGGCGCTGCGATTCGCCGCGGCCGCCGCAGCACTGAAATGCACCCGCCATGGCGGCGGCCAGGCGGCCGCCCAACGCATTGAAGTTGAAGAGCTTTTGCGAGGCGCGCGGTAGAGCGATTCCACTCTCGCGCTGAGATTATGGGCTTGCTGTGGAAAGATTTTCTCTATATCAGGGAAATCAACCCCTGAAATGGAACAAAGTTCTTCAAATGACCGATGTCGCCGTCCAGATCCCCGAGACCAGCCGCCGCCTCGACGCCATCGACCGCAAGATCCTGATGGTGCTCCAGGAGGATGCCTCGCTGTCCGTCGCCGAGATCGGCGACCGCGTCGGCCTGTCCTCGACCCCCTGCTGGAAGCGCATCCAGCGGCTGGAGGCCGATGGCGTGATCATCAAGCGCGTCGCCCTCGTCGACCAGAACAAGATCGGGCTCGGCATCTCCGTGTTCGTGTCGGTGGAGAGTTCCGACCATTCCGACGCCTGGCTGAAAAGGTTCGCCGAAGCCGTCAGCGCCATGCCCGAGGTGATGGAGTTCTATCGCATGGCCGGCGACGTCGATTACATGCTCCGCGTCGTGGTCGCGGACATGCAGGCCTATGACGTGTTCTACAAGAAGCTGATCAGCGCCGTGCCGCTGAAGAACGTCACCTCGCGCTTCGCGATGGAGAAGATCAAGTCGGTGACGGCGCTGCCGATCCCGGCGGTGGTGGCGACCTGAGTCTCACGCCGGCCGAAATACCGGCAGCGCGACGTTGACGCGGGTGCCTCCGTCCGGGGCCGCAGCGATCTCGATCGTTCCGCCATGGGCCTCGACCAGGCTGCGCACCACCGCGAGGCCGAGGCCCGCGCCGCCGGTCGCGCGATTGCGCGACTTCTCCAGCCGATGGAACGGCTCCAGCACGGTCTGGCGTTGATCGGCGGGAATACCGGGCCCTTCATCGTCGATCCACACGAGGAAGGCACCGTCCTTCGTCGCGGTTCGCACATGCGCAGCGTGGCCATAGGCGAGCGCATTGTCGATGATGTTGGCGAAGATCCGCCGCAGCGCCAGCCGGTCGCCGAGCACGACGGCATTCCGGGCGCGCTCGTCCGTCACCAGGTCGACCGGTTTGCCCTGAACGCGCCGGTCATGCACCTCGACGCCGATCAGCGCAGCGAGCTCGACCATTTCCTGTGACAGGCCGCCGGCGCCGGCCCGCGTCGACAGCAGCGCATCGTCCAGCAGCCGGATCATGTCGTCGATGTCGGCGACCGCCCGTTGTCGCTCGGCATCGTCGGCGATGTGCTCGACCCGTAGCCGCAGCCGGGTCGCGAACGTCCTGACGTCATGGGCGATGCCCCCGACCAGCGTCATGCGTGCACGCAACATCTCGGCGAGGCGGCCTTGCAGGCGGTTGAACGCGGCGATGACGGCGCGGATTTCCGGCGCGCTGCGGCGGGCGTCCGGCAGCGTCGGAGGATCGGCCGACAGATCGACCCGATCGACCGCCGCAGCGAGCTGCGCCAGCGGTCGCGTCTCGCGCTGCATGACGATCAGCGCCAGCAGCGCCACGATCGAGCCGAACAGGCCGGCGCCAAAGCCGACGGGCAGGCCGAACGGGGTCACCGGCAGGCGGGTATAGGCATCGATGATGAGAAGATCGCCGCCGCGCAGTCCGATGCGGAATTCGACGGCATTGGCCATCAGCCGTGCGAGACGGGGAAACAGACGGCTGGCGCGATGATCGGGCGGAGATACGATCTCCACCGCGCGGCCCGCAAGGCCGGCCGCATAGGTCTCGCGCAACTGTGCCTGCTGCGGCGGCGTCTCGCCGGCAACCGGCGTGCCCGACGGTACGATCCGCGCCATGAATTGCGGCGACGACACCGCATCGAGAACGGCCTGCCGCGCGTCGCCGGACGTACGCTCGAGCAGCGTTGCCAGCGCATCGAGCCGCGCCGGCGAAGGCCGCGTCAGCTCGTTCTCGTGCACCGTGGTCCGATAGAAGATCGCCAGGACGACGGTGACCACCACCGTGAATCCGACCAGTCCGATCAGAGCCAGCCGGGCGGCGAGCGTCACGCGCAGCATCACGACACCTGCTTCACGGTCGCGGTGAAGAGATAGCCGCCATTGCGCACCGTCGTGATCAGGTTGGAGCCGGGACTGGCGCCGTCGAGCTTCTTGCGCAGCCGCGAGATCAGCATGTCCACAGTGCGGTCGAACGGTTCGGCCGAACGTCCACGGGTCCAGTCGAGGATCTGGTCGCGGGTCAGCACCCGGCGCGGGCGCTGCACGAAGCAGCCGAGCAGATCGAACTCCGCGCTGGTCAATTGCAGCGCCGCGATCGGGTCCTCGACGGTCTCGACGCTGCGCGAATCGAGATCGATGACGAAACGGTCGAACGCGAAGCGCCGGACCAGCGGCTTGGCCGATGCTCCGCCGGCACGACGGAGGATGGCACGGACGCGCGCCAGCAGCTCGCGCGGCCCGAACGGCTTCGTCAGATAATCGTCGGCGCCCATTTCGAGACCGACGACACGATCGATCTCGTCGCTCTTGGCGGTGAGCATCAGGATCGGAAGCGAATCGTCCGCCCGCAAGCGACGACAGATCGAAAGCCCGTCCTCGCCCGGCAGCATCAGATCGAGGATGACGAGGTCGGGCCGCAGGCGCTGGAGCATCTGGTCCATCGCCTTGCCGTCGGCGACGCAGGCGACATCGAACCCCTCGCGCCGCATGAAGTCGGCGACGAGGCGGCTGATCTCAGGGTCGTCCTCCACCATGAGAATCGTGGCTGCTTGCGTGTTCATGACCGCATTGTGGGCAATGGCCGGCGTCAAGCAAGGGCGCGGGCCCTCTTGTTACATAGTGTTACACGAGGCCGACAAAGCCATAACAATCGTTTCGCGCCCGCAATGTGCCGCAGACGCGGCCCGACCAGTCTCCCCCCTGGCTCCCGCTTACGGCAGCCCCCACAAGGAGACGACGACCATGACCAAGTTCTTCCTGACCTCACTCGTCATCGGCACCCTCTCGGTTGCCGCGGCAGCCGATGCCAATGCCTGGACGCGGTCGGCGACGGCGAGCGGGCCGCGCGGCACCTCGAGCGTCGCCGTGAGCGGCAGCTGCGCCAATGGCAGCTGCACGCGCAGCGCCACACGCACCGGTCCTGCCGGCAACACCTACACCCGCACCGGCACGGTCTCGCGCTGAGCGGGCGGACCGTCGCCGCATCTACCCCGGGGCGGCGACGGTCCATCGAAACAGACCAGAAAGGATCAGCACCATGACATCAATCTTCCGCGCCCTGCCGCAAGCTGCGGCCATCGTCGCCCTCGGCGCCTCGACCTCCGTATGGGCCCAGAGCCAACTGCAAACGCAGATCACGCCGCAGATGCGCAGCGAAGCGCGTACCGTCATGCAGGCCTGCCGTACCGATTATGAGGGCTTTTGCAGCAACGTCGCGCCGGGTGGCGGACGCATCCTGGCCTGCCTGCAATCCCATGCCGGCCAGCTCACCTCGTCCTGCGCACAGGCGCTGCCTCGCGCGCAGGCGCTGCGGGACGGCGCCGTCAGCGCCGGCGTCGCCCCGAAATAGGAGGACGTCGTGGCCTATGCTTCTCTCCTGCTCGATCCGACGATTCGGCACGTGATCCTGGCAACCGCGATCGGCCTGATGCTGCTCGAATATGGCATCGGCCGGCTCGCACACCACGACACCCACGACTGGCGCGAGAGCGTCGCCTCGTTCGGCGTCGCGCTGGGACAGAACCTGCTCCGTGCGATCGAGGCCGGCATTCTCGCCGTGCCGTTCGCCTTCCTGTACGAACACCGGCTGTTCGACTTCGAGCAGACCGCTCCGCTTGCGCTCGCAGGATTATTCCTGGGCAGCGAGTTTCTGTACTATTGGCAGCACCGCGCCTCGCATCGGATTCGCTGGATGTGGGCGACCCATGCGGTGCATCACTCGACGACGCGGCTGAACCTGACGGCGGCGATCCGGCTCGGCTGGACCGGCAACATCTCGGGCAATTTCCTGTTCTTCCTGCCGCTGGCGCTGATCGGCTTTCATCCGCTCGCGATCGTGGCGATGCTCGGGATCAACCTGCTCTACCAGTTCTTCATCCACAGCGGCTTCGCCCCGAAGCTCGGCGTGCTCGAATGGGTGCTCAACACGCCGAGCCATCATCGCGTGCATCATGCCTGCAACGAGCCGTGTCTCGACAGGAACTACGGCGGCATCCTGATCGTGTTCGACCGCCTGTTCGGCACCTTTGCCGAGCGTCCCACGGATCAGCCGCTCCGTTTCGGCCTGGTCGGCGGCACCCCGTCCTTCAACCCGATCCGGATCGCGCTGGGCGAATGGATCGCGATGTTGAGAGACGCATGGACGGCGCGCGGAGCGAGTGCGAAGCTCCGCGCCTTGTTCGGCCCGCCCGGAGGCTGAGCGCGAACGATCAAATCGTCTGATTGTACTCGCCGACTTCGGGATGCGTGCGCAGCACGCTGTTCACCATCTCGAACATGTCGTGCATGCGCTGCTCGGAGACCGGGCTCTCGACCACGACGACGAGCTCGGGCTTGTTGGAGGAGGCGCGCACCAGGCCCCAGCTGCCGTCCTCGACCGTGACGCGCACGCCGTTGACGGTGACGAGATCGCGGATCGCCTGGCCCCCGATCTTGGCACCCTTGGCCTGCAGGCCTTCGAAGTGCTTCACCACCTGGTCGATGACGCCGTATTTGGTCTCGTCGGCGCAATGCGGCGACATGGTCGGCGACGACCAGGTCTTCGGCAGCGCGTCCTTCAGATCGGCCATCGACTTACCGGGGGCGCGGTCGAGCATGTCGCAGATCGCGAGCGCCGAGACCAGGCCGTCGTCATAGCCGCGGCCATAGGGCTTGTTGAAGAAGAAGTGGCCGGACTTCTCGAATCCCGCGAGCGCGCCGGTCTCGTTGGTGCGGCGCTTCATGTAGGAATGGCCGGTCTTCCAATAGTCGGTCCTGGCGCCCTGCTTCTGCAGCACGGGATCGGTGACGAACAGGCCGGTCGACTTCACGTCGACGATGAAATGCGCGTCCTTGTGGATCGCCGACATGTCGCGCGCCAGCATCACGCCGACCTTGTCGGCGAAGATCTCCTCGCCGGTGTTGTCGACGACGCCGCAGCGGTCGCCGTCACCGTCGAAGCCTAGGCCGACATCGGCCTTGTGATGCAGCACCGCATCGCGGATCGCGTGCAGCATCTCCATGTCTTCCGGGTTCGGATTGTATTTCGGGAAGGTGTGATCGAGCTCGGTGTCGAGCGGAATCACCTCGCAGCCGATCGCCTCCAGCACCTGCGGCGCGAAGGCACCGGCGGTGCCGTTGCCGCAGGCCGCGACGACCTTGAGCTTGCGCTTCAGCTTCGGACGATTGGTGAGATCGGCGATGTAGCGCGCCGGATAGTTCTCGTGGAACTGGTAGGCGCCGCCGGCCTTGTTCTTGAACTCGGCATTGAGCACGATCTCCTTCAGCCGCGTCATCTCGTCGGGGCCGAAGGTCAGCGGACGGTTGGCGCCCATCTTCACGCCGGTCCAGCCGTTGTCGTTGTGCGAGGCCGTCACCATGGCGACCGCGGGCACGTCGAGATCGAACTGCGCGAAATAGGCCATCGGCGTCACCGCAAGTCCGATGTCGTGCACCTTGCAGCCAGCCGCCATCAGGCCGGAGATCAGTGCATACTTGATCGAGGCCGAATAGCCGCGGAAATCATGACCGGTGACGATCTCCTGCTTGACACCGAGCTCGGCGATCAGCGCGCCCAGCCCCATGCCGAGCGCCTGCACACCCATCAGGTTGATTTCCTTCTGGAACAACCAGCGCGCGTCGTATTCACGAAAGCCCGTCGGCTTCACCATCGGTTCGGATTCGAAGGCGTAGGTGTTGGGCAACAATACGGATTTCGGCTTCGGGAACATTGAGACGGTCTCGTGAATGGGGGCAGGAATTGAGGCAGCCTTAGCGAATGCCGGGCCGCAGCGGAAGGCGGGAATGCAGGCTTATGGCCGATAATTGCGGCAGTTTGGTAACGAAGAAACGTTACCGCGAAGGCGGTCGAGGCAAAGAGAAGGTCTTGAAATGGACGGCGCCTGATCGCGACGGGCTTTGACTACTGCTCCAACACCATCTGGCCGTTGGCATACTCGAAGCGCTTCAGGCGGGACAGGAAGGAGAGACCGAGCAGGTTCTCCGACAGCGCCTCGTCGGGCAGCACCATGGCATCGACGTCGCGCACGATGAGGCCGCCGACGTCGAGCATGGCGATGCGGGTGCGCGCGGCCTTGATGGTGCCGTTGGCCGTGGAGACGGTGGCGTTGTACTCGCTGCGCGAGGGACGAAGACCAAAGCGGGCGGCCGAGGTCTCATTCAGCGCAACCACGGAGGCGCCGGTGTCGACCATGAAGCCGATGCGCTGTCCGTCGATCCGGCCCTCGGTCTGGAAATGGCCGCGGCCGTCGCGGGAAATGGCGAGGCTGCGGCCCCCTGTCGGCGCAGCCGTCGCGACGGCGACCGTCGTACGCGGCGCCGAGGTTGCGGAAGCCGAGCTCATCTTGTCCGCCATCTGCGCCATGAAGGTGCCGAGGCCGATCATGATGGCCGCGATGATCATAATGTTACGCATTACACCACTTCCGAGCCGAAAGCCCGATTTCACCACGCGAGGCGTCCGTCCGCGAGCGTAGCCGCAGCCGGAGCGCTGCTATTTTGACGAAAAGGATGAGCGGAGGGTTAATGGGCCGGCGTGTTTCTCACGTCCCGCGCGGCTTCGCCCGGCGGGTCGGCACTGCGTTGGCCGGATCGTCCGGCCAGGGATGGCGCGGGTAGCGGCCGCGCAGGTCGGAGCGCACGGCACTGTAACTGCCACGCCAGAAGCCCGGGAGATCACGCGTCACCTGCACCGGGCGCTGGGCCGGCGACAGCAGCTCCAGCACCAGCGGCACCTTGCCGGCCGCGATCGAGGGGTGGGTGTTGAGGCCGAACAATTCCTGCAGCCGCACCGCGATCGTTGGCCCCTGCTCGGCCTCGTAGTCGATCGCGAGCACGCTTCCGGTCGGCGCCTCGAAATGCGTCGGCGCCTCGCGGTCGAGCAGCGCGCGCATCGCCCAGGGCAATAGCGCCATCAGCGCGTCGGAGATATCGCCCGGCGAGATGTCCTTCAACGCGGTCTTGTCGTAGAGCGCCGGCACCAGCCAATCGTCGCGCCGCGCGATCAATCCGTCGTCCGACAGGTCTGGCCAACTGTCGCCTTCGGCCTTGCGCAGGAACATGACGCGGTCGCGCCATTGCTTTGCGGCCTTCGACCAGGGCAGCCGGTCGAGACCGGCGGCGATCAATCCGTCGGCGAAGATGCGCGCGGTGTCCTCCGAGGGCGACACGGCCATCGTCGCCTCGGAGAGCGTGATCGCATGCAGCACACGCTTGCGCCGCGCCCGCAGCGCCAACGCACCGCGGTCGAAGGTGATCTCGTCGGCGGTCTCGATGTGCTCGGCAAAGTGCCGCTCGATCTCGCTTTCGGTGATTTGCGCGGCGAGCAGGATACGCCCGCTCGCGGCCGTGCCCGTCATCTCGCCAATCGCGATGTAGGGTGCGCGGGCGAGCGAGGAAGTCTGCTCGACGGCGGCGCCGCGGCCATTGGCGAGAACAAAACTGCCATTGCCGCGGTTGCGCGCGACGCGGTCCGGGAAGGCGTAAGCTAGCATCAAACCGGTCGAGAGATCCTCCTGCGGTCCCGCTTTCTCCGACGCCGCCACTTGCGAGGCCCAGCGCCGCGCCAGATCGCGCGCGCTCGACGCGCGCTGTGAGCGATCGCGGCGGAACTGGTCGCGCCGGTGCTCGAGATCGACGCTGTCGCCGCCAAGCCCGCGCTCGGTGATGATCGCGGCAATCTCCGCGGCGGCTTCGCCCTCCCCGGCGCGATGCGAATCCACGATCATGCGCGCCAGCCGCGGCGGCAGCGCCAGCGCGCGCAGGCTCTTGCCCTCGGCGGTGATGCGGCCATCGCCATCGAGTGCGTTGAGCTCTTCGAGCAGGCTCTTTGCCTCTTTCCACGCGGGCCCCGGAGGCGGGTCGAGGAACGACAGAGCCGAGGGATCAGCGACGCCCCATTGCGCGAGATCGAGCACCAGCGAGGACAGATCGGCGCTGAGGATTTCCGGCTGAGTGTAGGGCGCGAGCGAGGCCGTCTGCGGCTCGTCCCAAAGCCTGTAGCAGACACCCGGCTCGGTGCGGCCGGCGCGGCCGCGGCGCTGATCCACCGCCGCGCGCGAGGCGCGCACGGTCTCGAGCCGCGTCAGGCCGATGTCGGGCTCGTAGCGAGGCACGCGGGCGAGCCCGGAATCGACCACGATGCGCACGCCTTCAATAGTCAGCGAGGTCTCCGCGATCGAGGTCGCCAGCACCACCTTGCGCATGCCCTTGGGTGCGGGCGAAATCGCACGATCCTGCACCGCGGCGTCGAGCGCGCCGAACAGCGGCACGATCTCGATGGAGGCGTCCTGCACGCGCTCGGAAAGGAAATTCTGGGTACGGCGGATTTCGGCTGCGCCCGGCAGGAAGGCCAGCACCGAGCCGCCGTCGGCGCGCAGCGCGGATGCGATCGCATCCGCCATCTGCCGTTCGATCGGCGCATCCGCCTTGCGGCCGAGATAGCGCGTCTCGACCGGAAAGGCGCGGCCTTCGCTCTCGACGACGGGCGCTTCGCCGAGCAGCCTTGCCACGCGCGCGCCGTCGAGCGTTGCCGACATCACGAGGATGCGCAAATCTTCACGCAGGCCGGTCTGCGCATCGCGCGCCAGCGCGAGGCCCATGTCGGCGTCGAGCGAGCGCTCGTGGAATTCGTCGAACAGGATGGCGGCAACGCCTGACAGTTCGGGATCGTCGAGGATCTGGCGGGTGAAGATGCCCTCGGTCACCACCTCGATGCGCGTCGTGCGCGAAATCTTTGAGCCGAACCGGACGCGGTAACCAACGGTCTCCCCAGTGCGTTCGCCCAGCGACTTGGCCATGCGATCGGCACTGGCGCGCGCCGCGATACGGCGCGGCTCCAGCACGATGATCTTCTTACCCCTGGCCCAGGGCGCGTCGAGCAGGGCGAGCGGCACCCGCGTGGTCTTGCCGGCCCCCGGCGGCGCCACCAGCACGGCAACGTTATGCGCCTCCAACGTGCGCGACAAATCGTCGAGCACGGCATCGATCGGCAGGGGCGTGTCGAAGCTGCGGGGCAAGAATTGATCCCGTCGTCATGCCCGGCCTTGTGCCGGGCATCCACGTTCTTTCATCCGGCAGTGAACAAGACGTGGATGGCCGGAACAAGCCCGGCCATGACGGCTGTTCAAGAGAATGTGTAACTGTCAGCCCTGCACCGGCGGGCGGCCGACGCTCTCATAGGTGAAGCCGGCGGCTTCCATGTCTTCGGGGCGATAAATGTTACGGAGGTCGACGACGACGGGCTGCGCCATGACGGTCTTCAGACGATCGAGATCGAGCGCGCGGAACTGCACCCATTCGGTGACGATGACCAGCGCATCGGCGCCTTGCGCGCAGGAATAGGCGTCATCGCAATAGGTGATGTCAGGGAGCTCGCTCTTGGCCTGCTCCATGCCGACAGGATCGAACGCCTTGACCTTCGCACCCATGTCGATCAGGCCCGTGACCAGCGGGATCGACGGCGCATCGCGCATGTCGTCGGTGTCGGGCTTGAAGGTGAGGCCGAGCACCGCGACGGTCTTGCCGCGCAGATTGCCGCCGAGCGCCTGGCTCACCTTGCGCGCCATCGCGCGCTTTCGATTCTCGTTCACCGCCAGCACGGATTCGACGATGCGCAAGCTCACATCGTAATCCTGTGCGATCTTGATCAGCGCCTTGGTGTCCTTCGGGAAGCACGAGCCGCCGAAGCCGGGACCGGCATGCAGGAACTTGGTGCCGATGCGGTTGTCCAGGCCAATGCCGCGCGCGACTTCCTGGACGTTGGCGCCGGCCTTTTCGGAGAGATCGGCGATCTCGTTGATGAAAGTGATCTTGGTCGCGAGAAACGCGTTGGCGGCGTATTTGATCATCTCGGCGGTGCGGCGTTCCGTGAACATCAGCGGCGCCTGGTTCAGCGACAGCGGACGATAGATGTCGCCCATCACCTTGCGGCCGCGCTCGTCGGAGGTGCCGACCACGATGCGATCGGGAAACTTGAAGTCGCGGATCGCCGCGCCCTCGCGCAAAAATTCTGGATTAGAGGCAACCACGACGTCGGCGTTGGGATTGGTCTCACGGATGATGCGCTCGACCTCGTCGCCGGTGCCGACAGGCACGGTCGACTTCGTCACCACCACGGTGAAGCCGGACAGCGACCGCGCGATCTCTTTCGCTGCGGCGTAAACATAGGAGAGATCGGCGTGGCCGTCGCCGCGGCGGGACGGCGTGCCGACAGCAATGAAAACGGCATCGGCATCCGCAACCGGTTTGGAGAGGTCGGTGGTGAAGTCGAGCCGCTTGGCCTTGACGTTGGTCGCAACCAGCTCGTCGAGGCCGGGCTCATAGATCGGGATCTCGCCGCGGTGGAGCGCCGCGATCTTCTTCTCGTCCTTGTCGACGCAGGTGACGTCGTGACCGAAATCAGCAAAGCAAGCCCCGGACACCAGTCCCACATAGCCCGTGCCGATCATCGCGATACGCATGAAAATCCCTGTCTTGGATTGGTTAACGAAAAATGAAACCCCGACGCTGGGCGGTTTAGCATTTTCCTGAGGGGAAGGAACAGTCCGCATCGAAAAAAGCGGCACGAGAAGTGAATCGGTAAAGAAGTGGGAAACCGTAGCGGCCCCACACTGACCCACCCCCGAACAGGACGGGGCGGAACACGCCTCGAAAAGAGACACCATGGCACCATCAGGCACAATCGCAGGCAGCGGAGGCGTTGAGGCCACGGCTGGCGCGCGTGTCGACTGGGTCGACTACGCCAAGGGCATTTGCATCATCATGGTCGTGATGATGCATTCGGTGCTCGGCGTCGAGCTCGCCGCCGGCCAGACCGGCTTCATGCATGTTCTCGTGGCCTTCGCAAAGCCGTTCCGGATGCCGGATTTCTTCCTGATCTCGGGGCTGTTCCTGGCGCTGGTGATCGACCGCGACTGGCGAACCTATCTTGACCGCAAGGTGGTGCATTTCGCCTATTTCTATGTCGTCTGGGTGACAATCCAGTTCGGCTTCAAGGCGCCGGCCTTCGCGGCCGAGACAAGCTGGCAGCATGTGGGCCTGCTGTATCTCGAATCGTTCATCGAACCGTTCGGCACGCTGTGGTTCATCTATCTCCTGCCGATCTTCTTCGTCGTCACAAAACTGACACGCAAGATTCCGCCACTTGCGGTCTGGCTCATTGCCGCCGCACTGGAGACGGCGCGCATCACGACCGGTTGGACCGTCATCGACGAGTTCTGCGCGCGCTTCGTCTATTTCTATTCGGGCTACCTGTTCGCGCCTTATGTGTTTGCGCTGTCGGACCGCGCGCGCAATCATCCGTCGCTTGCGCTCGCAGCGCTCGCGACTTGGGTTCTGGTCAATACCGGCCTCGTCGTATCGGGGGCCAGCGAATGGAAGATCGTCTCGCTCGTGCTCGGCTTTGCCGGCGCCTGCGCGATCATCACGATGGGCACGCTGCTCGCACGCGCGCAATGGATGAACGCCTTGCGCTTCTGCGGCGAGCATTCGATCGTGATCTATCTCGCCTTCTTCCTGCCGATGGCGACGACAAGGACGCTGCTGCTGCGCACCGGCATCATCCCTGATATCGGCACGGTGTCGCTGATCGTCACCGTCGCGGGCGTGCTCGGCGCGCTTGCGATCTGGCAGATCGCGCTGCGGCTCCATGCACACTTCCTGTTCGAGCGGCCGGCCGCGTTCTGGATTGCGCCGAAGAAAGCCGGCGTGCGGTTGCAGGCGGCGGAATAGCCGCAACCTCGATGTCGTCGCCCGGCCTCACCGGGCGACCCAGTATTCCAGAGACTGTCGTTGTCGACCGATAGGCTGGGGCGTACTGGATTCTCCGCTTTCGCCGGGAATGACAGTGGGGATAGCTGCGCCAGCAAGCCAAAAATCCCGCTCTCAAGGCTGTCAAAGCCCGCAAAAATTCATACATTGCGGCCATGCCCAAAAGCTCCTCAAAGACCTCCGCCAAAGCTGACACCAAGGCTGCCGCGCCCAAGGCCGCCGACACCAAAAAGGCCGCGCCAGCTGCTGCCAAACCGGTTTCGGCAAAGGCCGCAGGCAAGGGTGACCACATCTTCCTGGTCGACGGTTCCGGCTACATCTTTCGCGCCTATCACGCGCTGCCGCCGCTGAACCGCAAGTCCGACGGGCTGCAGGTCAACGCCGTGCTCGGCTTCTGCAACATGCTGTGGAAGCTGCTGCGCGAGATGCCCGCCGACAACCGGCCGACCCATCTGGCGATCGTGTTCGACAAGTCGGAAGTCACGTTCCGCAACAAGATCTATTCCGAATACAAGGCCCACCGGCCGCCGGCGCCCGAGGATCTCATTCCGCAATTCGCGCTGATCCGCGAAGCAGTGCGTGCCTTCGACCTCCCTTGCCTGGAACAGGGCGGCTTCGAAGCCGACGACCTCATCGCGACCTATGCGCGGCAGGCCTGCGAGCGCGGCGCCACAACGACCATCGTGTCCTCCGACAAGGACCTGATGCAGCTCGTGAACGACAAGATCATGATGTATGACACCATGAAGGATCGCCGCATCGGCATTCCTGAAGTGATCGAGAAATTCGGCGTGCCGCCGGAGAAGGTCGTCGAGGTGCAGGCACTGGCCGGCGATTCCACCGACAACGTGCCTGGTGTGCCCGGCATTGGCATCAAGACCGCGGCGCAGCTCATCACCGAATATGGCGATCTCGAGCAATTGCTGTTCCGGGCCACCGAGATCAAGCAGCCGAAGCGGCGCGAGGCGCTGCTGGAGAACGCCGAGAAGGCGCGCATTTCGCGGCAGCTCGTGCTACTCGACGACAAGGTCGAGCTGGAGGTGCCGCTCGACGATCTCGCGGTGCATGAGCCCGACGCGCGCAAGCTGATCGCCTTCCTGAAGGCGATGGAGTTCACCACGCTGACGCGCCGCGTCGCCGAGTATTCGCAGATCGATCCCGCCAATGTCGATGCCGATGCCAGCAACAGCAGCGGCGCCAAGACCGGCGCCTCGGCGGCAAGACCGTCCGACGCGTCCGGCGACCTCTTCGCCGCCCCTGTTGCGAGCGCAACGGGCGGCGACAAGGGCGACAAGGGCGCGAGCCTGAAGGGCGCGCCGGTCTCGCTGGCGGCTGCGCGCGAAGAGGCCATGCGCAAGCTCCCGGTCGAGCGAGCCAAATATCAGACGATCAAGACGCTGAGCGAGCTCAACGCCTTCGTCGCGCGCATTCATGATTCCGGCCATGTCACGATCGAAATCAAGGCCAACTCCATCGATCCGATGCAGGCCGATCTCTGCGGCATCGCGCTGGCGCTGGCGCCGAACGAGGCCTGCTATTTGCCGCTGGCGCACAAGCAATCCGGCGGCGGTGCCGGCCTGTTCGACGCCGGCCTTGCGCCCGAGCAGGTCAAGCACGCCGACGCCATCGAGGCGTTGCGGCCGGTGCTGGAATCCGCGGGCATTCTCAAGATCGGCTTCGACGTCAAGTTCACCGCCGTGATGCTGGCGCAGCACGGCATCACCCTGCGCAACATCGACGATGCGCTCCTGATCTCCTACGTGCTCGATGCCGGCCGCGGCTCGCATGCGCTGGAGCAGCTGTCGGAGCGCTGGTTCGGCCATGCCATGCTGAAGGAAGGCGAGTTGCTCGGCAGCGGCAAGGGCAAGATCACCTTCGACCAGGTGCCGATCGACAAGGCCGCCGCGCTGTCGGCCGAAGGCGCCGACGTTACCTTGCGGCTCTGGCAGGTGCTGAAGCCGCGCCTCGTCGCCGAGCACATGACCACGGTTTATGAGACCCTGGAACGGCCTCTGGTACCGGTGCTCGCGCGCATGGAGCGGCGCGGCATCTCGATCGACCGCCAGGTGCTGTCGCGTCTGTCAGGCGATTTCGCCCAGACGGCGGCGCGCGTCGAGGCCGAGATCCAGGAGATCGCGGGCGAGCCGGTCAATGTCGGCAGCCCCAAGCAAATCGGCGACATCCTGTTTGGCAAGATGGGACTATCAGGCGGCACCAAGACCAAGACCGGCGCGTGGTCGACCACCGCGCAGGTGCTCGACGAGCTCGCCGAGCAGGGCCACGACTTCCCGAAGAAGATTTTGGAATGGCGCCAGGTCTCGAAGCTGAAATCGACCTACACCGACGCGCTGCCCACTTACGTCAATCCGCAGACCCACCGCGTGCACACGACCTACGCGCTGGCCGCGACCACGACGGGCCGGCTGTCCTCGAACGAGCCAAACTTGCAGAACATTCCTGTCCGCACCGAGGACGGCCGCAAGATTCGTCGCGCCTTCATCGCCACGCCCGGGCACAAGCTGGTCTCCGCCGACTATTCGCAGATCGAGCTGCGCCTGCTTGCGGAGATCGCCGACATTCCCGTGCTCAAGCAGGCGTTCCGCGACGGCCTCGACATTCACGCCATGACCGCGTCGGAAATGTTCGGCGTGCCGATCAAGGGCATGCCGAGCGAGATCCGCCGCCGCGCCAAGGCGATCAATTTCGGCATCATCTACGGCATCTCCGCGTTCGGCCTCGCCAACCAGCTCGGCATCGCGCGCGAGGAAGCCTCGGCCTACATCAAGAAGTATTTCGAGCGCTTCCCCGGCATCCGCGCCTACATGGACGAGACGCGGGATTTCTGTCGCAGCCACGGCTACGTCACCACGCTGTTCGGCCGCAAATGCCACTATCCCGATATCAAGGCCTCCAACGCCTCGGTGCGCGCCTTCAACGAACGTGCTGCGATCAACGCGCGCCTGCAGGGCACCGCCGCCGACATCATCCGCCGCGCCATGACGCGGGTGGAGGACGCGCTCGCCGCAAAGAAGCTGTCGGCGCAGATGCTGCTGCAGGTGCACGACGAACTGATCTTCGAAGTGCCGGACGCCGAGGTCGAGGCGACGCTGCCGGTCGTGCAGCACGTGATGCAGGACGCGCCGTTCCCGGCCGTGTTGCTCTCAGTGCCGCTGCATGTCGACGCACGCGCGGCGAAGAACTGGGACGAGGCGCATTAAGCTGCCTCTTAACCTCTCCCCGCCTGCGGGGAGAGGTCGGAATTCGCGCGTAGCGCGGATTCCGGGTGAGGGGGTACAGGTCTCTCAACGATCCCATGCGCGGAGAGAGGCCCCTCACCCCAACCCTCTTCCCGTAAGAACGGGGCGAGGGAGCGCACTGAGTGCGCGGCACCGCTGAATTGTCCTCCGAGCAATTGCGCAATGGCTCCGCCTCGCCTCGCATATTAGAACCGTGCCATCTCCCGCACCGGTTCATCCATGCCCCACACCTCCGCCCTGCTCGGCTTCGCCCTGGTCTGCCTCGGTCTCGTGCTGACACCGGGACCGAACATGATTTACCTGATCTCCCGCTCGATCACGCAAGGCCCCGCGGCGGGCATCGTCTCGCTCGGCGGCGTCGCGCTCGGCTTCGTGTTCTACATGCTGTGCGCGGCGTTCGGCATCACGGCGCTGCTGCTCGCCATTCCCTTTGCCTACGACGCGCTGCGCTTTGCCGGCGCAGGCTATCTGCTCTGGCTCGCCTGGCAGGCGGTGAAGCCGGGCGGCCGATCGCCGTTCCAGGTGAAGCAGCTCGCGATCGACAGCCCACGCAAATTGTTCGCGATGGGTTTTGTCACCAACCTGCTCAACCCCAAGATCGCGATGCTGTATCTGGCGCTGCTGCCGCAGTTCATCGATCCCGCCGCCGGCAGCGTGCTGACGCAATCGGTGGTGCTGGGCGCGATTCAGATCGCGATCAGCGTCAGCGTGAACGCGATGATCGCGCTCGCGGCCGGATCGATCGCGCTGTTCCTGGCAAACCGGCCGAGCTGGATGCTGGTGCAGCGCTGGTTGATGGGCACCGTGCTGGCCGGGCTCGCGGTCAGGATGGCGGTCGAAGCGAAGAAGGTGTGAGGCTTGTGTCACCTCTCCCCGCCTGCGGGGAGAGGTCGAATTCGATCGCAGATCGAATTCGGGTGAGGGGGTACAGGTCTCCCGACCATCTCGCACGTGGAGAGAGCCCCTCACCCCAACCCTCTCCCCGTAAGAACGGGGCGAGGGAGAAGAAAGATCAATCCAGCTTCGCGTCCATGCCCCGCTTCACCGCCGGGCGGGCCATCAGGGCCTCGTACCAGCGCTTGACGTTGGGGAAGTCGGCCAGATCAACCTTGTGGCGAGGGTGACGCCAGGCCCAACCGAGAATGGCGAAATCGGCGACCGAGAGATCGCCGGCGACGAAATCGTGGTCGGCGAGGCGGCGGTCGAGCACGCCGTAGAGCCGGCGTGTCTCGGCCATGTAGCGCTTCAGGCCATAGGCGCGGTCCTGCTCGTTCTCGAGTGCGATGAAATGATGCACCTGGCCCGGCATCGGACCGAAGCCGCCCATCTGCCACATCAGCCATTCGTAGACCGGGATGCGGGCACTGAGCGATTTCGGCAGGAATTTGCCGGTCTTTTCACCGAGATAGAGCAGGATCGCGCCCGATTCGAAAATGCTGACGGGGCTGCCGTCCGGGCCGTCGGGGTCGACGATCGCGGGAATCTTGTTGTTCGGGGAGAGTTTCAGGAACCCCTCGGCCATCTGCTCGCCCTTGGTGATGTTCACCGGGATCACCTTGTAGGGCAGCCCCATCTCCTCCAACGCGACCGAGATCTTGCGGCCGTTTGGCGTGTTCCAGGTGTGCAGCTCGATGGTCATGCCTTGTTTCCTTCCCCCTGACAGGTTCGGCCTCCAACTACTCCAGAAGGTCGCAGCCCCACAACCGGCAGCCGGGGATGGCCGATCTCTGTTGACGAGGGACGCCCCCTCTGGAATGTCGCGGCCGTCGCGGATAAATTCCGCCTCCTCCAAAAAGCTGTTCGAGGGACCGCCGTGTCGAAATCTGCCTCCCGCGCCCGCCTGTTCGAAATCATCCGCCGGCGCTCCTTCGGCCGCGGCGAGGTGACGCTCGCGTCGGGCCGCAAGAGCGATTTCTACTTCAACCTCAAGCCGACCATGCTCGACCCCGAGGGCGCGACGCTGCTCGCCGAGCTCACTTACGAGGCGCTGAAGGACGACAATCTCGATTTCATCGGCGGCCTCGAGATGGGCGCGGTGCCGCTGGCCGGTGCGCTGGCGCAGATCTCCTGGATCAAGGGCCACCCGATCGCGGCGTTCTTCGTGCGCAAGAAGCCGAAAGAGCACGGCGCCAAGCTCGCGATCGAGGGCCTGCCCAAGGGCGAGACGCTCGCCGGCAAGCGCGTCGTGATCGTCGAGGACGTCACCACGACCGGCGGCTCGGCGATGAAGGCGGTGGAATCCGTGCGCGAGACCGGTGCCGAGGTGGTGCTGGTGCTGACCATGGTCGACCGCGAGGAAGGCGCCACCGACACCTTCGGCGCAGCCGGCCTGCCGTTCCGCTCGCTGTACAAGGCCTCGGAGTTCTTGAAGGCCTGACAGCTCTCTTGTCCCGGACGCGGCGCGGCACGTAGTGACGCGACGCAGAGCCGGAACCCAGAATGTCGCGCGCATAGGCCCCGGCTCTGCAGCGCATCACGCCGCCAAGAGCGGCGCGCTGCGCTGCGTCCGGGGCACGAGAGTCCACTAGGAACGGCTCCCTCAACCGCTCATTTACCATCCGGCCTTATGGTGAATCATGTGCTGAGATCCCCCTGGGATCCCGGCCGGTTCAGTAGCGTCGGGTGGAGTGAGCGTTGCGTACAGTCCTGTCCCATGCGCGCCGGCGGCGTCGCGCGATGCTTGTGGCCGCCACCCTCGCAGCACCGCTGCTTGCGGCTCCCGCCCCGGTCTCGGCCGAAGGCCTGTTCGATTTCTTCTTCGGCGGCATGCAGCAGCAGCGGCCGCAGCGCGAGGTGCCGCAGCAGGCCAGCTCCTACGCCGATCCCTTCACCGGCCAGCAAAATGCCGCAACCCCGCAATATGTGCCGCCGACACGATCAGCCGCGGCGGGTGGTTCCGGTCCGGCCTTCTGCGTGCGCAGCTGCGACGGCAAATATTTCCCGCTGATGCGCGGCCTCGCCTCGCCGGCCCAGATGTGTCAGGCGTTCTGTCCCGCCAGCGCGACCAAGGTCTATTTCGGCTCCTCGATCGACGGCGCCGCCTCGCAGACCGGCGAACGCTACGCCGACAGCGAGAACGCGTTCGCCTACCGCAAGGCGCTGCGGTCAGACTGCACCTGCAACGGCCGCGAGCCGGTCGGCCTCGCCCCGGTCGATCTGGCGCTTGATTCCTCGCTGAAAGCCGGCGACGTGATCGCCACCACTGACGGCCTCGTCGCCTATACCGGCATCCGCGTCGGCAACGACCAGGCGGCGGACTTCACCCCGGTCGCCTCCTATCCCGGCCTCACCGCCCAGGTCCGCGCGCGGCTCGGCGAGATGAAGGTGGCGCCGGTGCGCGCGGAAACGGTTTCGGCCGACACGCCCGCTGCGGAGATCGTGCGTGAGACGCTGCCCAATGTGACGGTGCCGAAGACGTCGGCGCAGAAGCCGGCGAAGCGGGCGGGGTTGGATTAGCTCGCTCTCGTGTCCCGGACGCGGTGCAGCGCGTAGCGCTGCTCCGCAGAGCCGGGACCCAGACTGCCGCAAGCATGGCCCCCGGTTCAGCAGCGCACCGTTGAAGGAGCGTTGCGCTGCGTCCGGGGCACGAGACCATCACCTCCCGATGATCACCCCGATCACGTTCGGGGCCGCCAGATATTTCTCCTCGATCGCCGCGCGCGCGGCGGCGCGGTTGTCCGGGGTCAGGAGGCCGCGCTTCTCGGCCAGGATCATCCAGCAAAAACCCCACCAATCGGTCAGCATGCCGGCCTCGCCGACGAGGTCGTAGCCCTGCTCGGCCGCGAAGATGCGCGCATGCGCTTCGTCCAGCGTGTCGAGAAACAGATGGTCCTCGGTGGAGAACAGATCATCGCTGACGTCGTCGATGGTGTAACCCCAGATCGACTGGCACACCGCGTTGAACTCGCGGTCGAACTGGTCGTCGTCGATCCGCTGGCGCCGCGCGGCCTGATGCAGCCGCGACAGCGAGCGCGCGAAATCGGCGATCCGGGTGAGGGCGAATTGATCGAAGGCGATGGTGGACATCTAGTCCTCGCAAAGTCTGACAGACGCTAGATATTGTGTCGGCAACGCGCCGAATCACAATGATATATCAAAGACTTGCTAAAGTGTTCTTAATTTGTTCTGACGCGCCGTCGAAATTCAATAGCAGCGTGAGGCCGCAATGGCATGGACGCGGCGATCGCCGAGCAGATGGGCGACAAAGCCGTTCTTCGGAAAGATCTTCGCGAAGGCGGCGTCGCGGATGCTGAGGCCGCCGGCATAGGCGCCGAACGCCGGCATGATCGCGCGCATCCCGTCACTGGCGAAGCAGCGGCGCTCCATGGAGCGGCCGCGCGCGGAGACACGCGCCTTGGGATGAAGATGCCCGGCGATCTCGCCATGCGCGCCGGTCGGCTCGTGGCGGAAGGTGATCGGGCCGATCGCAACCTCGTCCGCAACAGTGCCGCCGAGATCGCGCGGCAGCATTGGATCGTGGTTGCCGGAGATCCAGATCCAGTCGCGGCCCGTCTGGAGTGCGGCGACGGCGTCGCGATCGTCTGGCGACAACCGCTCATGCGCCGTGCGGTCGTGAAAGCTGTCGCCAAGCGCGATCACGGTGCGCGGATTATGGCGGGAGATGACAGCAGCGAGTCGGCCCAGCGTCGCCAGCGTGTCGTAAGGCGGCAGCAGCACGCCGCGCATCGCGAAGCTGGAGCCTTTCTCCAGATGCAGGTCGGAGACGACGAGCAGGCGCTGCTCTTCCCAGAACAGCGCGCCGGAGAGATCGGCGGCGAAAGTCACATCGGTGATGGTGACCGTGGACACGCGCATGTCGTCGACATCCCCCGAAACCTGCGCGCCTGTCGTCACGTCTTACCCGCTTCTATCCATCGCCTCTTTGACGAGCTCATCGGCGGCTTCGGCCAAAAGCTCGTCTGCAGCTTCGCCATAAACTGACTCGCGGCCGATTTCCAGCATCACCGGCACCGCCAGCGGGGAGACGCGGTCGAGTTCCCGATGGGTGATGCGGCCGTGGATGCGCATCAGCATGTCGCTGAGGCGGCGCAAATCCAAGAGGCCGGTGGCAGCATCGGCGCGGGCGGCGCGCAGCAGGACGTGATCGGCCTGGTGCTTGCGCAGCACGTCGTAGACGAGATCGGTCGAGAACAGCACCTGGCGGCGGCTCTTCTCCTCGCCGGTATGCCGGCGCGTGATCAGGCCGGAGATGATCGCGCAGTTGCGGAAGGTGCGCTTCATCAGCGCGGATTCGGCAAGCCAGGCTTCGAGATCATCGCCGAGCATGTCGGGGTCGAACAGCGCGTTGAGATCGATCCGGCCGTTGCGGATCATGGAGGAGAGATCGCCGAGCGCCCAGATCGCCACGGCATATTCATTGGCGACGAAGCCAAGCGGCCGCGCGCGGGCGCGCTCCAACCGGCGCGTCAGCAGCATGCCCAAGGTCTGATGCGCGAGGCGGCCCTCGAAGGGATAGCAGACAAGGTAATGCTTGTTGGCGCGCGGAAAGCTTTCGACCAGCAGCTCGCGTACCCCAGGCACTTTGCTGACATCCTTCTGCAGCGACAGCCAGTCGCGCACCTGCTCCGGCAAGCCACCCCAGGCGCGGCCGTCATCGAGCAGCCGGCGCACGCGTTCGGCGAGATAGGTCGAGAGCGGAAACTTGCCGCCCATGTACGACGGCACCTTGGGGTCCTTGTCATGCGCGCGCGAGACATAGACCTGATCCTCGACCAGCGTCTCGTAGCGTACCACCTCGCCTGAGAATACGAAGGTGTCGCCGGGCGAGAGGCCTTCGATGAAGGCCTCCTCGATCTCGCCAAGCAGCCGGCCGCCACGAGCAATCACGCCAGTGGCGCCCGTGCCGCCGCCGCGCGAGCGCACCAGCCGCACCTTCAGCATGTCGTCTTCGACGATGGTGCCGACGTTCATCCGGTAGCTCTGCCGCACCTTGGGATTGGCGACGCGCCAGCGCCCTTGCTTGTCCTGCTTGATGCGGGCGAAGCGCTCATAGGTCTTCAGCGCGTAGCCGCCGGAGGCGACGAAATCGACGACGTCGTCGAAATCCTGCCGCGACAGCTCGGCGTAGGGCGCTGCGGTACGCACCTCGGCATAGAGCTCATCGGAGAGGAACGGCTCGCCGCAGGCACAGCCGAGAACATGCTGGGCCAGCACGTCGAGGGCGCCCGTGCGCAAGGGCGGCGTGTCCTGCGCGTTCTCGGCGATGGCGTCGATGGCGACGCGGCACTCCAGCACTTCAAAACGGTTGGCCGGCACCAGCACCGCGCGTGAGGCCTCGTCGAGGCGATGGTTGGCACGGCCGATCCGCTGCATCAGGCGCGAGGATCCCTTGGGCGCGCCGATATTGACGACGAGATCGACATCGCCCCAGTCGACGCCGAGGTCGAGCGAGGACGTGCAGACCACGCCGCGCAATCTTCCCGCCGACATCGCGTCCTCGACCTTGCGGCGCTGGGCGACGTCGAGCGAGCCGTGATGCAGCGCAATGGCAAGGCCGTCGTCATTCATGCTCCAGAGATTTTGGAACAGCATCTCGGCCTGGCTACGGGTGTTGACGAAGACCAGCGTGGTCTTGTTCGCCTTGATCAGCTCGTAGATCTCAGGCAGCGCGTGGCGCGCGCTGTGCCCGGCCCAGGGCAGCCGCTCGCGCGTGTCGAGCATCTCCACCTCGGGCGGCGCGGCACCGCCGGCGACGACGATGTCGGCTGCTCGCGCCTCCCCATCGGGCTGCGGCACCAGGAAGCGCGCGAGCTGCTCCGGCTCCGCCACCGTCGCCGACAGGCCGATCGCGCGCATCTGCGGCGCGAGGCGCCACAACCGTGCAAGCCCGAGCGAGAGCAGATCGCCGCGCTTGGAGGTCACCAGCGCATGGAGCTCGTCGAGCACGATGCGCTTCAAGGAGGAGAACAGGAACGGCGCGTCGTCGGAGGACAGCAGCAGCGCGAGCTGCTCGGGCGTCGTCAGCAGCACGTCGGGCGGATAGCGCCGCTGCCGCTGGCGCCGCGACACCGGCGTGTCGCCGGTGCGGGTCTCGACCTTGACCGGCAGCGCCATCTCCGCGATCGGCCGTTCCAGATTGCGCGCGATGTCGACGGCGAGCGCTTTCAGCGGCGAGATGTAGAGCGTGTGCAGGCCGCCAGTGCGCTGCACGCCGCGGCCGGTGGAGACGAGGCTTTGCTTCTCAGCCGCCTTCCGTTCGGCCGTCTCGGTCGAAAGCTCCACCAGGGTCGGCAGAAATCCCGCCAGCGTCTTGCCGGCGCCGGTCGGTGCGATCAGCAGCGCGCTGGCGTCCTCGCGCGCCTTCTCCAGCAGCGCCAATTGATGCGCGCGTGGCGACCAGCCGCGGGCCACGAACCACGCCTTGAAGCGGTCGGGCAGCAGCGAAAGCGTCTCGGCCTGAATTTTGGGGATACGGCGGGTCACACCATGACAGGTAAGCCGCGAGGATGGCTTCGTCGAGGGGTGGGCCCTCCCCGTCTGGACCGAGGAGGGCCCGCAGCCTCACGCCCCGGCCGGCACCTGGTCGAGGAATCCCGTGACGCTTCTGATGCGGCCGTCCTTCAGCACGGCGAAATCCGTGCCCTTGATCGGGCTGTCGCCGCCGTCGGGACCCAGCCCCCACGAGAAGCGGACGTGGTCGCCGTAGCCGTTGGGCTCGCCGATCAGGCTGAATTTGAAATCGGGAAAGCGCTGCTGCACACCTGCGATCAGCGCCTCGATGCCGTCGCGACCGTCGCCCTTCATCAGGGGATCGACATAGCTCGCATCATTCGTCCAGTTCTCGCCGAGCAGCTCGCGGCGGCGGCCGGCGGTGCGTTCGTTCCAGAGCTCGATGTAGCGGCGGGCGATGGTGACGGGGTCGGTCATGGTGCTCTCCTTCGATGGGGCCGTGATCGGCTGTCCCTGACTATCGAAGGTTCACGCGCGCCGATCGATTACCTCTGAGGTCAGCGCTGCGCCAAAAAAAGGGAGCGCGATGATGTCGTCATCGCGCTCCCTTCGCATGAGAATTGTTCGTGAAAATTACTTCGCGGCAACCACCATGATCTCGACGGTATATTGCGGAGCCGCCAGCTTGGCTTCGACGGTGGCGCGCGCCGGGGTGTTACCGGGCGAGACCCAGGCGTCCCACACCGCGTTCATTTCGCCAAACGTCTTCATGTCGGTGATGTAGATGGTGGCCGAGAGCAGCTTCGACTTGTCGGTGCCGGCCTTGGCGAGGTGACCGTCGATGGTCGCCAGGATGTCCTGGGTCTGCTTCGTCACGCTTTCGCCGGCCGCCTTGTTGGCGACGACGCCGGCGAGATAGACGGTGTTGCCGTGCACGACGACCTGGCTCATGCGCGGGCCGGTTTCGAAACGCTGAATGCTCATTTGCGGATCTCCTCACTGGAATGGCGGCCCTGTCTAGCGCAGTGCCTTGCGGCGTGCCACCCCAGGCACGCATGCGTGGCCGGCTCTGCATGCGCCGTTCAGGGAAACCCACTGAAGAACGACCATATCGTCTCGGCGCCGTCGATGTCGCCGTTCTGCGGCCCGAGCAGGCTGGTCGCGACCCTCGGGAAGCGGGCATCCGGAGCAAATCCGGGCATGCGGTGGCCACCACCGTTGATACGATAGAGCACGACGTCATGCCCTTGCGGGCAACGCGAGGTGATCCGCGTGACCGTGGACTGGTCCGCCGGCGCCTTGTCGGGCATCTCAATTGCGCTGGCATCATCGGTCTCGCAGCCATTGAGCTTGCGCCAGAACGCCAGCGTCTCCTCGGTCGACCAGAATCCGTCTGCGGCATAATAGCTCGATCCGCGTCCGCCCTCGTAAGGCACCAGCGGATCGGCCGTGCCGTTCATCAGCAGCATCGGCAGCGGCCGCGACGGATGGCAGGTGACGGCGGCTTCGTCGGTGAGGTTCATGATCACGCTCGCGCCCGCGGCAAACAGATCGGCGCGGGCGCAAACCAGCGTCATCGCCATGGCACCACCATTGGAGACGCCGGTGACATAGACCCGCTTTGCATCGGCCGTGCCGTCGGCCACCAGCTTCTCGACGAGCTTTGCGATGAAGGCGACATCATCGGTCCCCGCCGGTGGCCCGCGCAGGGCAGGCCCCGCCTTGGTCCGTGCATCGGCCCATGCGTGGTTGAGCCCATCAGGAAACACCGCGGCAAGACCTTCGCGCTTGGCGACCTGCGGCCACGCAGTGCGTGCGATTACGTCGGCGCCGCGTTGGGTCTTGCCGTGCAGCACGACCACCAGCGGCGCCGGCTTCTTCGCTGGGAGCTGCACGGTGTAGGAGCGCTTCAAGCCGCCAACGTCGATCGTCTCGGCGGATGCAGCCGAGGCGGCGGCCAATGCCGCGACCAACACCCCGAAACGCATCCATCGCCGCATCATCTATCCCACCGCTTTCGCCGCGGCGCGCCCGGCATTGCGGCCCGAGAACAGGCAACCGCCGAGGAAGGTGCCTTCCAGCGAACGATAGCCGTGCACGCCGCCGCCGCCGAAACCGGCGGCTTCGCCGACCGCGTAGAGGCCGGGAATGACGCTGCCCTCGCTGCCGAACACGCGCGAGTCGAGGTCGGTCTCGAAACCGCCCAGCGTCTTGCGGGTGAGGATGTTGAGCTTGACCGCAATCAGCGGCCCCTGCGCGGGATCGAGGATCCTGTGCGGGGACGCTGTGCGGATCAGTCTGTCGCCGATATAGCGGCGCGCATTGTGGATGTTCATCACCTGCGCGTCCTTGACATAGGGATTGGCGATCTCGCGGTCGCGCGCCTCGATCTGCATCCTGATGTGCTCGAGCTTGAGGAGGTCGCTGCCGGCAAGCTTATTCATCTCCGCAACAAGGTCCTCGAGCTTGTCGCGCACGATGAAGTCGACACCGTGGCTTTTGAACGCCTCCACCGGCGCCGGCGCGCCCTTGTTGGTGGCGCGCTTGATCGTCATGCGCCAGCTTTTTCCCGTCAGATCGGGGTTCTGCTCCGAGCCCGACAGCGCAAACTCCTTCTTGATGATGCTCTGGGTCAGGATGAACCAGGAATAATCATAGCCCGTCGACATGATGTATTTGAGCTGACCGAGCGTGTCGGAGCCCGGGAACAGCGGCGCCGGCAGCCGCGCGCCCGTGGCGTCGAACCACATTGAGGACGGGCCCGGCAGGATGCGGATGCCATGGCGCGGCCAGATGGGATTCCAGTTCTGGATGCCCTCGACATAGTGCCACATGCGGTCGCGATTGATCAGGCGCGCGCCCGTTGTCTCCGTGATGCCGATCATGCGGCCGTCGACATGCTCGGGCACGCCGGAGATCATGAACTTTGGCGGCGTGCCGAGCCGCTTCGGCCAGTTCTGCCGGACCAGCTCATGATTGCCGCCGATGCCGCCGGACGCCACGATCACCGCCTGCGCCTTCAGAGCGAACTCGCCGACCACGTTGCGCGACGAGCTCTTGCCACGCTCGACATCATCGGGGGCAAGCACGGCGCCGCTGACGCCATCCACCGTGCCGTTGGTGATGGAGAGCGCATCGACGCGATGGCGACACCTGAAGACCAGCCGGCCGCTCTTCATCGCCTCGCGCGCGCGGCGTTCGAACGGCTCGACGATCCCTGGACCGGTGCCCCAGGTGACGTGGAAGCGCGGCACCGAATTGCCGTGGCCCATCGCGTCATAGCCGCCGCGTTCGGCCCAGCCGACCACGGGGAAGATGCGATGGCCCATCGCCCGCAGCCAGGCGCGCTTCTCGCCGGCCGCGAACGCCACATAGGCCTCGGCCCATTGCCGCGGCCAGAAATCCTCGTCGCGGTCGAAGCCGGCGGTGCCGAGCCAGTCCTGCATGGCGAGGTCGAAGGAATCCTTGATGCCGAGCCGGCGCTGCTCCGGCGAATTGACCAGGAACAAGCCGCCGAACGACCAGAACGCCTGGCCGCCGATCGATTGCTCACCTTCCTGGTCGACCACGATCACGCGCTTGCCGGCGTCGGCGATTTCGGTTGCGGCCACAAGGCCCGACAGTCCCGCACCGACGACGATCACGTCCGTCTCTTCAGCCATGTTTCCCCCCATAGGTTCCCCTGTATTTGCCCGGATTGAAGCCAGCGGTTGTAACTGAGATCAAGTGTGTGGCGCGCAACACATCCTTAACTTGTTCCACTTTGGGATAGAGACTCAGCGAGTGCAGCGCGGACGCAACACTGGATTTGAATTTGTTTTGAGCGAGCCGGCCTGCCTAGACAAAACCTCGGTTACGACGGACGCTAGCCCTGCATCACCACCTGACACACAGATTCGAATTCGACTGGGGCGGGGGACAATGAAGTTTCTGACGGGGTTGCTTGCGGCGGTTCTGTTGATCGCTGGCATGGGGGCTTCTCACGCGGTGGTTCGGATCGCGGATGACCGCGGCGGCCGAATTGGAACCTATGTCGACAAGTACCAGGACCTGCGTCAATCCGGCGAAACCGTCATCATCGACGGCCTCTGCGCCTCCGCCTGTACCATCGTCCTCGGCGCCATCCCGCATGACCGCATCTGCGTGACCTCGAGCGCGACACTCGGCTTCCACGCCGCCTGGGATTTCGGCAGCAATGGCCGTGCCGTCACCAATGCCGAGGCGACCCAGATGCTCTATGCGATGTACCCCTCGCAGGTGAAGCGCTGGATCAGCCAGCGCGGCGGCCTCACCCCGCACATGCTGTTCCTCAAGGGCAGGCAGCTCCAGGCCATGTACAAGCCCTGCTACCTGGACGCCCAGGCTTCGGCCATCAAGCCGACGCGCCGGCCGCTGCCGCAAACGGAGCAGGTCGAATCCGCCCGGGGCCAGCTGCTGCACTGACGTTCGCGGCCTGACAGGATCGTTCCGGCCCGCCTGCGGCTTGCCTGCAGGCGGGCCGAAGCTTATCTGAAGGTTGGGAACCCGGGCTTTCGCCCCATCATTGCCATGGCTCAACCACTGCACCAAACGCACCCGCTACAGGACAATTCGCCCACTGCCGGCCGGACGCCGTCCGTGCTGCTGTGGGCGGGTGTGGTGGTCGGTGGATTGCTGGTGCTCGGCGCGCTGGCGCTGTGGTTCCACTACGGCACGCAGATGTTCTTCGAAATGATCAGGACTGGTTTCGCCGCCTGCTTCTGATCCCCGACAGGAAGTTTTCCGCCCATGAGTTCCGCCACCCGTCCGCTGGTGATTGCGATCGCCTTCGCCGCCAGCCTCATCGTCGGCCTCCTGATCATGTTCTGGGCCATGGGCGGGGTCAGCAAGGTGGCACAGCCGGCCGCGATCGGCGGCCCGTTCCAACTGACCGATCAGAACGGCAAGGCCGTCACCGAGAAGGACCTCAAGGGCAAGCCGACCCTGATCTTCTTCGGCTACACCCATTGCCCCGACGTCTGCCCGACCTCGCTGTTCGAGATCTCGGAAGTGCTGCGCGCGCTGGGCAAGGACGCCGACAAGGTCAACGCCGTCTTCATCTCGGTCGATCCCGAGCGCGATACGCCGGTGACCATGAAGGACTATCTGTCGAGCTTCGATCCGCACCTCGAAGGCCTGTCCGGCGATCCCGCCGAGACCGCCAAGGTCGTCACCTCCTACCGGGTCTACGCCAAGAAGGTCCCGACCAAGGACGGCGACTACACTATGGACCACACCGCGCTGATCTACCTGATGGACCGCGACGGCCGCTTCGTCTCTCCGTTCAATCTGAAGCGGACGCCGGAAGAAGCGGCAGCGGATTTGAAGAAGTATCTCTGAGGGCCCAGCAGCCTGCCGCGAACCCCGCTGCAACCTCTCCCGCTTGCGGGGGAGGTCGGCGCGAAGCGCCGGGTGGGGGCTCTGTCCACGGAGGGGCTCTCGCCCAGAGGAGACACCCTCTCCCCAGCCCTCCCCCACAAGCACCCCACAAGCGGGGGAGGGAGTGGACCGCAGCTCATAATCCCCACTCGCGTTCCCGCCGGGATGGTCTATAAGGCCCTCCGATCTCACTGAAATTCGTTCATTTCCGGCCGATGGCTCCATCGCACCAGGCGAAATCGTCCAAACCTGCTAGTCGCTTGCTGACGGCACTGGCCGTCGGCGCCTGCCTGCTCGCGGGCCTGTCCGCAGCAAACGCCCAGGCTCCCGCCAAGCAGCCCCCGGCGGCGCCTCAGGCTACGCCGCAGGTCGCGCCCCAGGCCGCCCCGCAAGCCGTGCCCGGCTTCTGGGACCCGCGGCGGCGCCCCGAGCGGCCGGACCTGTCGCGCCTCACGGTGATCCGCTTCCTGACCGAGACCGACTATCCGCCATTCAACTACACCGGCGCCGACGGCAACCCGGCCGGCTTCAACGTCGATCTCGCCCGCAGCCTGTGCGAGGAGATCAAGGTCACCTGCACGGTGCAGATGCGCCGCTTCGAGACCCTGGTCGACGCGCTGTCCTCCAACCGGGGCGATGCCATCATCGCCTCGATGGCGGTGAGCCCGCAGCTGCGCGCCCGCGTCGACTTTACCGATCCCTATTACCGCGTGCCGGCGCGCTTCGCCTCGCGCAAGGACGCGGTGATGCCGGAGATCCGCCCCGAATATCTCGAGGGCAAGAAGGTCGGCGTCATCGCCGGCTCGGCGCACGAGGCCTATCTCAAGGCCATGTTCACCGACGCCGAGCTGCATCCCTATCCCAATGACGAGGCGATGCGCGCCGCTTTGCGCAAGGGCGAGGTCGATTTCATCTTCGGCGACGCCATCTCGCTGGCGTTCTGGATCAACGGCACCGATTCCGGCGATTGCTGCGCCTTCTCCGGCGGCCCCTTCGTCGAGAGCCGCTTCTTCGGCGAAGGCATCGGCATCGCCGTGCGCAAGGGCAACGACGTGCTGCGCCAGGCCCTGAACTGGGCCCTGTTCCGCGTCTGGGAGAAAGGCCGCTACACCGATCTGTGGCTGCGGTATTTTTCGGTGAGCCCGTTCTGACAATTCAATCCCGTCATTCCGGGGCGCGCGAAGCGCGAACCCGGAATCTCGAGATTGTGGCGCGAGATTCCGGGTTCACGCGCTGATGCGCGTGCCCCGGAATGACGACCAACGTTTTTGCATTCTGCCCGGAAATCGCTATTTTCCGCGGCTCGGAGGCCCTTCTTGATGTCCGCTATCGATCCCAGCATGAGCCCGAGCGATTTGCGTGCGCTCGCCGAACAATCCAACGCCTGGCCGTTCGAGCAGGCCAAGGCCATCGTTGCGCGGCTGAAGAAGAGCCCGAAGGACGAGGTGCTGTTCGAGACCGGCTACGGACCGTCGGGCCTGCCGCATATCGGCACGTTCGGCGAGGTCGCGCGCACCTCGATGGTGCGGCATGCCTTTCGCGTGCTGACCGAGGACAAGATCAAGACGCGCCTGCTCGCCTTCTCCGACGACATGGACGGCTTCCGCAAGGTGCCCGACAACGTCCCCAACAAGGAGATGCTGGCCGCGCACATCGGCAAGCCGCTGACGCGGGTGCCGGATCCGTTCTCGAACGAGTATCCGTCGTTTGGCGCGCACAATAACGCGCGCTTGCGCGCGTTTCTGGATCATTTCGGCTTCGACTACGAGTTCGCGAGCTCGACCGATTATTATACATCAGGCCGCTTCGACGCGACGCTGCTCAAGATGCTCGCCGCCTATGACAAGGTGATGGAGATCATCCTGCCGACGCTCGGCCCCGATCGCCGCGCCACCTATTCGCCGTTCCTCCCCATCAGCAAGACCACGGGCGTCGTGCTGCAGGTGCCGATGATCCGCCGCGACGTCGCGGCCGGCACGGTGACCTATGTCGACCCCGATACCAACCAGGAAGTCGAGACGCCGGTGACGGGCGGCAACGTCAAGTGTCAGTGGAAGGCCGATTGGGCGATGCGCTGGGTCGCGCTCGGCGTCGACTATGAGATGGCCGGCAAGGACCTGATCGATTCCGTGAAGCTGTCCGGCGCCATCGCGCGGGCGCTCGGCGCCACGCCGCCCGAGGGCTTCAATTACGAGCTCTTCCTCGACGAGAAGGGCCAGAAGATCTCGAAGTCGAAGGGCAACGGCCTCACCATCGACGAATGGCTGCGCTACGCCTCGCCGGAATCGCTGTCGCTGTTCATGTATCGCGAGCCGAAGGCGGCCAAGCGGCTGTATTTCGACGTCATCCCGCGCAACGTCGATGACTATCAGCAGTTCAGCGACGGCTTTGCCAGGCAGGATGGCAAGCAGCAGCTCGGCAATCCGGTCTGGCACATCCACAACGGCAAGCCGCCGAAGGCCGACATGCCCGTCACCTTTCAGCTGCTGCTGACGCTGGTGTCGTCGTCGAACGCGGAGAATGCCGAGACGCTTTGGGGTTTTATCGGCCGCTACCGCCCGGGCGTCAGCCCGCAGACGCATCCGAAGCTGGATGCGATGGTCGGCTATGCCATCAATTATTATCGCGATTTCGTCGCGCCGACGAAGACGTTCCGCGTGCCGACCGACACCGAGCGTGCCGCGTTGCAGGATCTGCGCGATGCGCTGTCGCAGCTTGCGCCGGACGCGTCCGCCGAGGACATCCAGAACGTCGTCTACGAGATCGGCCGCCGCGAGCCGTTCCTCGACCAGGTCAAGAAGGGCAAGGACGGCCGTCCCGGCGTCACGCTGGACTGGTTCAACATGCTCTACCAGGTGCTGCTCGGCCAGGAGAAGGGCCCGCGCTTCGGCTCCTTCGTCGCGGTGTACGGCGTGCAGAACGCGGTCAATATGATCGACGGCGCGCTGGCAAGGAGCGCGTGAGGCAGATGTAGCCCGGATGGAGCGAAGCGCAATCCGGGTTCTCACAAATTGCACGCATGGTCCCGGATTGCGCTTCGCTCCATCCGGGCTACGGACTCCCGCTCAAATCGACTTGAGCACGTAACGCCTGTTATCCTTCTGCACCGGGCGCGCGTTCATCGGATAGAGCTTTGCGAACGCGGCGACATCGGTGGCCGACACCTGGATCGGGTCGGTCAGCAGCAGCCATTCGACCACCTCCGAGCACGGCGGCGTCGTCAGCGAGCCGGGATAGCGGAAATAGCTGAGCCGCTGCGGCAGCATGGCGTGCGGATCGATGCCGGCATCGGCCTTCACCGCCGGGCCTTCCGCCGCCGGCATGGTCTTGACGATCTTGCTGAAGGCCGGATTGGGCCTGCCCTCGGCCATCAGCACGCCGACCACGGCGAGCCCGCCGGCCTCGTTGCGATGGACGAAATGCGCCTCCATCGGAAAATTCTTGCCGCCGATCATGTGCTCGCTCGGCCGGTGGAAGTGCACCTGCAGCAGCTTGTACTTGACGTTGCCGAGCATCAGCGTGCTGCCCTCGGCGAAGTTGAGCTGGATCGTATGCCCGTTGTTGACGATGGTGTCGGCGTTCTTGCCCCAGTTCAGCTTCAGCGCGGGCAATTGCGATTTGACGGTCGCCTCGATGTCGATCGGCGATTGCTGCAGGCCGACCGCGCAGGCCTTGTTGGCCGCGTCGAGATCGCCCCATTTGGCCGGAGCGCCGGCGCCCTCATAACTCCAATGCGCACCCTCGGCGGCGAAGGCTGGCTTGCAGATCGGACACAGCGCAAGACCCGCCAGGGCCTTCAATGCGTGACGGCGATTCATCGTATTCCCCCTAAGTAAACTGGATCGGCATTATCGGCCGCAACCTATGCGAGAGGGCCGGTGAGTCGCAACGGAGATCGGGATGAAACGCGGCCCGCAGAGATGCGGGCCATGACGCGGACAAGGTCATCACTACTGGCTCGCCCACACGATCCGCGCGATCCACGCCACCTCGCCCGCCGCCATCGTGCGCACGGCCTGCGAGGCATCGAGGGACTGCAGCTCCAGGGCCTTTGCGGTGTGGCGCCTCAGCGTTGCGATCGTCACCTCGCCCGCTTTGCTCCGCACCACCACGCGATCGCCCCTGCGGATCGGCGTGCTGGGCGAGACCAAAATGACGTCGCCGTCGCGATAGGCAGGCAGCAGTGCATCGCCGGTCATCTCCAGCGCAAAGGCGTGGCCGCCCTCGGCGGTGGGAAGCGCGATTTCGGTCCAACCCTTGCCGGAGGGGCGGCCGGACTCGTCGAAAGCCCCGCTCGCGCCGGCCAGCGCCAAGCCGAGCAGCGGTACCGAGCGGCCGTCGCCGGCGTCGTCGTCGACCAGCCTCGCAAAGCTGTCGAACGAGGCCTTGGCCGCTGCCAGCGCCTTGGCGATCGATTCGGTCGAGGGCCAGCGCTCGCGGCCGTCAGAGGTGACGCGCTTCGACCTGTTGAAGGTGGTGGGATCGAGTCCGGCGCGCTTGGCAAGGCCGGATGGCGACAGACCGGCGCGCTCCGCCAGCCGATCCAGCGCGACCCAGATCTGGTCGTGAGTGAGTATCCTCTGCGGATTGGCCTGTCTGACCATGCAAGGTCCAGCCCGTCGCAACCCAGGAAAACTATCCTCAAATCAACCGGTTTTCAGGTTTCGGCGCAAGAGGCGGCGTGAGCGGCGTTTTCAAGTCGAGGCGGACACCGGTTGGTGTCCAGAAAACGCGTCAAAACAGAGATTTCGAGCCTCGTTCCGATTTCATCGGACCGGAATAGGCTTGAGGTCTTGAGTTCGGCAGGGGCGGCCTTTACGGTCGCGCCGGGTCCTCGAGGACCCCGCACGAGACGAAAAAACTCAAAAGACTCAAAGAGCAAACAGGGCTGCGGTAGCGGTGGTCAAGATCTACAAAATCTGTCCGGCCTCGGCCTGGCGCGAGGCGGAACGGCAGGGTGTCTACCTCGGCAGCGCGGACGATGCGCGCGACGGATTCATCCATTTCTCGACCGCCGCCCAGGTTCCCGAGACCCTCCGCAAGCACTATTTCGGGCAGCGCGCGCTGTTCCTGGTCGAGGTCGACGGCGACGCTCTCGGCGGCGAATTGCGCTGGGAGCGCTCGCGCAATGACGAACTGTTTCCACATCTCTATGGCGAGCTCGATCTCGGGGCCGTCATCGCGGTGATGAACCTCAGCATCCGCTCCGACGGCGGCCACGACACTCCGGAGCTTGCGCCGTGATCCGCGCTTTCGACGCCTTTTCGCTGCCGGTGCTGCGCTGGCTCGATCCGGAAGACGCGCATCGCCTCGCGATCCAGGGCCTGCGCTTCCTGCCGCCAGTCAAGCCGCGCACCGACGATCCCAAGCTCGCGATGCGCGCCTTCGGGCTCAACTTTCCCAATCCGATCGGCATGGCCGCGGGCTTCGACAAGAGCGCGGAGGTGCCGGACGCACTGCTGCGGCTCGGGTTCGGCTTCGTCGAGATCGGCTCGGTGACGCCGAAGCCGCAAGCCGGCAATCCGCGGCCGCGGCTGTTTCGTTTGGAGCGCGACGAAGCCATCATCAATCGCATGGGCTTCAATAATGACGGCGCCGACGTTGCCTTGCGCCGGCTGGCCGCGCGCGCGCAGCACGGCGGCATCGTCGGCGTCAATGTCGGCGCCAACAAGGATTCGCCGGACCGTGTCGCCGATTACGTCAAGCTGATCGAGACCTTTGCGCCGGTCGCGAGCTATTTCACCGTCAACGTCTCCTCGCCGAACACGCCGGGCCTGCGCAACCTTCAGGAAGGCGCACTGCTCGACGATCTCCTCGCGCGCGTGATCGACGCGCGCGAGCGGGTGCGGCAGAAGGCCGGCGACACGCCGGTGCTGCTCAAGATCGCGCCGGATTTGAGCCTTGCCCAGCTCGACGACGTCGTGCAGGTCGCGCGCTCGCGCCGGGTCGACGGCATGATCGTGTCGAACACCACGATCGCGCGGCCGAGCACGTTGCGCGAGGAGACGCGCGCCAAGGAGCAAGGCGGCCTGTCCGGCCGGCCGCTGTTCCGCCTGTCGACGCGGATGGTTGCGGAGACCTATGTGCGCGTCGAGGGTGCTTTCCCGCTGATCGGCGTCGGCGGCGTGGATTCAGGTGGCGCCGCGCTGACCAAGATCCGCGCCGGCGCCAGCCTGATCCAGCTCTATTCGTCGCTGGTCTACAAGGGCCTCGGCCTCGTCGACGAGATCAAGCGCGACCTCACCTCGACGCTGCTTCGCACCGGACGGGATTCGCTGTCCGAGATCGTCGGCGCCGATGCCGCGACGCTCACGGCCGAAGACTGGCCGGGGATGTAGCTCTTCGCCTCTCCCCGCTCGCGGGGCGAGAGAGCGACGTAGCCCGGATGGAGCGCAGCGCAATCCGGGATTCGTGCAACGGGCGAAAGCCCCGGATTTCGCTTCGCTCCATCCGGGCTACGACTCCTCTACGCTTTCGAAAACGTCGCCCTGAACTGCGCCGGATAGCGCGCGGCCTGCAGGCCGCCGCGTGAGAGGTAGGACGCCATCAGCGCCCACCACAGCCCGGTATTGCCGAACGATTGCAGCGCCCACCAGGTGCCGAGGAAGATCACCAGCGAGGCCAGCATCAGATTGCGCATCGCGCGCGCCCAGGTCGCGCCGATATAGATGCCGTCGAAGCCGAAGGCGAACACGCCGGGGATCGGCGCCAGCACGACGAATGGCAGGAATTCGCGCGCGGCATGGCGGACATCCTCGCTCGCCGTCATGACGTCGATCAGGGCCGGCCCGAACAGCGCGAACAGCACGGCGACGACGATGGCGAAGCCGAGCCCCCACAACAGCACCAGCCGGGTCGATGCGGCAAAGCCCTTTGCATCGCGGGCGCCGAGGGTGCGGCCGCACAGCTGCTGCGCCGCGTTGGCGAGACCGTCGAGGAAGAAGGCGCTGATCAGCAGGAAGTTGTTGAGCACGGAGTTCGCGGCAAGCGTGACGTCGCCGGCCTGCGCGCCCTTGGCGGTGAAGAACAGGAACACCGCGATCAGCGCCGCGGTGCGGATCATGATGTCGGAATTCACCGCCAGCAGCCGCAACAGCTTGTCGCGGTCGAGCAGCGTCCTGTACGGCACGGCAAAGCCGCCCTCCGTATAGTGGCGGCAGACGACCACGCCGAGGGCGAACCCGACCGCCTCCGATAACAGCGCGGCGACCGCGGCACCGGCGATGCCGTTGTCGGTGACCAGCACCAGCAGGATGGTCGCCGCCATGTTGACGAGGTTGATGACGACCTGAAGCAGCAGGGCCGAATTGGCGCGCGCCTTTCCGATCAGCCAGCCGAGGATGACGTAATTGGCGAGCGCGAACGGCGACGACCAGATCCGGATCTTGAAGTAGGTCTGTGCGGCCCGCGTCACGCCCTCGCTGCCGCCCATGAGGTCGAACAGCACCGCGGCGAGCGGCCATTGCAGCACGATCAGCGTGGCGCCGATCAGTCCGGCAACGATGAGGCCGCGCGCCAGGATCGCAGTCGGCTCGCGCAGCTCGCCAGCGCCCAGCGATTGCGCTGTGAAGGCGAGCGTGCTCATGCGCAGGAAGCCGAACAACCAGAACAGGCAGTCGAAGATCACCGACGCGATCGCAACGCCGCCGAGCAGCGCGGCATCGTCGAGCCGTCCGATCGCCGTGGTCGAGACGATGCCGATCAGCGGCGTGGTGAGGTTCGCGACCATCGCGGGACCTGCGATGGCGAACACCTGGCGGGAATCGATCTTGAGGGGAACGGGCGCGTGCATCTCAGAATACGAGGACCATGCCGTCTTCGGCGGCCAGATGCGCAATATCGTCCAGACGCGAGAGCATGTCGTCGTTCATATGAGTGAGGACGAGGCGTTTTGCGCCGATCGCGGGCAAATGCTGTTCCAGGGTCTTCAGGCTGAGATGGTTCTTGACCACCTTCTCGTACATATAGGCTTCGGCGATGAAAATATCCGCGCCACGCGCCAGCGGAATCAGCGTCTCGGTCCATTCGGTATCGGCGCTGTAGGCGAGTGTGCGGCCCTCGGCCTCGACGCGGTAGGCCAGGAAGGGCCCGCCGGATTCGCCATGCACGACCGGATAGGGCGTCACCGTCACCGCGCCGAAGGTCCGGCTTTGCTCGGGCGCGAGTTCGACGATGTCGAGCGCGAAGCGCTGCCTGGTTTTGGAGGAATGCTCGAACAGCGCCTCCATCACCTCACGCAGCCGCCTCTCGATGCCTTGCGGGCCCGCGATGGTCAGCGGCCGTGTCCGCCGCGAGAATTGCGCGTCGAGCAGCAGGAACGGCAACCCGGCAAAATGGTCGCCGTGGAAATGCGTGATGAGAATGAGGTCGATCTCGTCACGATCGATCTCGAGCCGCTTCAGCGCCGGCAAAGCCGACGCGCCGCAATCGATCAGGAAGTTGGCCTCGCGCCCGGAGATGTGGAAGCAGGTGTTGAGCCTGCCGCCGGAGCCGAAGGCGTCGCCGCAGCCGACGAAACGGAGTTGCATCGGCTGCGGACTCCCAATTCCTTACCGGCTGCGCGGCGCGCCAAACACGCGCGAGAGCAGCCAGATCGGGATCACGATGACCGCGCCAAGCAGGAAGTAGCGCCACAGCCAGTTGATGGTGTCGAAGCCGAGATCCCACAGCCGCTGGAACAGGAGGCGGATGCTGTTGAGGATGTTCCAGGGATCGAAGCCGATCGTGGCGAGCACGACGCCGACCAGGATCGAGAGCAGGACCAGGCGGAACGCGACAGCCAGCGGCGAGCCGCCGAGAAAGCGGTGCAGGCCGTCGCTGCGGCCGGCCGGCAAATCTCTGACGTCTTGGACCATCGCAAACTCCTCGAGAAGGATTCGACCCCATTATAGGGCACGGCGAGGCACATGGGGAACCCGCATCGGCGCGTCAATCGGGTTACGGGAGTTTAATTCGGGGGGAGCGCGGCTAGAGCTTTCGTACTGTCGCGACGCGAGCCGCGGGCCCTTAACCTCTCCCGCTTGCGGGAGAGGTCGCGCCGAAGGCGCGGGAGAGGGCTTTCGCCTCTTGGGGATTCCCACTGCGGAGACAGCCCTCTCCCCAACCCTCTCCCGAAAGCGGGAGAGGGAGCTCACGACCTTTGTGGCGAGATCGCGCCTCACATGTCAATCTCCGCCGGCTCCGCCTTCAGCATCCGCTCCAGCGTCTCCAGCCTGTCCGCCTCCTTCGGCGGCTTGTCCCAGCGCAGGCGGCTGATGCGGGGGAAGCGCATGGCGACGCCGGATTTGTGCCGCGGCGAGCGCTGCAGGCCCTCGAACGCCACCTCCAGCACCAGGCCCTGCTCCGGCTCGTGCACGACATGGCGGACGGGGCCGAACTTTTCGGTGGTGTTGCGGCGGACGAACCTGTCGATCTGCAGCAGTTCCTCGTCGGTGAAACCGAAATAGGCCTTGCCGACCGGCACCAGCTCGTCACCGCCCTCGCCTGCGGTCCAGACGCCGAAGGTGTAGTCGGAATAATAGGACGAGCGCTTGCCGTGACCGCGCTGCGCGTACATCAGCACGGCATCGATGATGTGAGGATCGCGCTTCCACTTCCACCATTGGCCCTTCGGCCGTCCCGGCAGATAAGGCGCATCGCGCCGCTTCAGCATGACGCCCTCGACGGCCTCCGCATCCTCGCCCGCGCCGGCACTCGCGGGATCGGCGCGTGCGGCGGTGAGCGCCTCCCAGCTTCCGAAAGCAACGGTCGGCGACAGATCGATGCGGGGATCATCGAGTTTTGTGATGAAGGCCTCCAGCCGCTCGCGCCGCTCCGCGAACGGCAGCTCGCGCAGATCGTTCTCGTCGTCGCCGAGCAGATCGTAGGCGCGCAGATGGATCGGAAATTCCTTGATCAGCTTGGGCGAGACGACCTTGCGGTTGAGCCGCTGCTGCAGGACGTTGAAACTCTGCACGCGGCCCTCGCGCAGGATCAATAGCTCGCCGTCGATCGCACCCGGCAGCCGCAGCGACGGCACGAGATCGGGAAAGCTCCCCGTGATGTCCTCGCCGGTGCGCGAATAGAGCCGCGCCGTGATGTGGCCGCGCTCGTCGCGCCCGGCCACTGCCTGCACGCGGATGCCGTCCCATTTCCATTCGGCGATGTAGTCGGCGGGATCGAGCGCGGCGAAATCGCTGTCCTCGATCGCATGGGCCAGCATCACGGGCCGGAACGGCGCGGGATCGCGGTTGACCGGCTTGTCGCCGCGGCCTTCCAGCCAGGCGAACAGGTCGAGATAGGGCGGCGCAAGCCCCGGCCAGATCAGCTCCACCTCGTGCGGATCCTTGTCGCCGAGCGCCGCCGCCGCGGTCTTGGCGAGGCGCGCGGAGATGCCGATGCGAAGCGCGCCGGTGACGAGCTTGAGCAGCGCCCAGCGCCCGGTCTCGTCGAGCTCGTCGAGCCAGCGTTCCAGTTGTTTCGGCAGCTCGGTCTTGCCGAGCGTGCGCAGCGTGGTGACGACTTCGGTGAGCGTGGGAGGTGGCGGGTTGTTGTGGGCGGCAAGCTCGGCCTTCGGCCACATCAGTGCCACCGTCTCCGAGAGATCGCCGACATAGTCGTAACTCAAGCCGAACAGTACCTCGTCCGTGCGCGATGCGATGAGATCGCGGATCAGCGCCGGCTTGGCGTGCTTGAAGCTGAGCGCGCCGGTCAGCGCGGCCAGCGCGTAACCGCGGTCGGGATCGCCGACCTCGCGGAAATAGCCGGTGAGCAGCCGCAGCTTGTTGTTGCGGCCGGGCTCGTAGGCGAGACGGTCGAGCAGTTCGGCGAAGCGGTTCATGCGTCGGCCTCGCCTGCGGCCGGCGCCTCGCTCTCCTCCTCGTCGCCATAGCCGACGAGATCGAGCGGCTGCGCTTTCAAGCCCTTGCTCCGGCACCAATGCACCAGCGCATCTTCCTGGCCGTGGGTGACCCAGATTTCGCCGGCGCCGGTGGCACCGATCGTGGCGGTGAGGCCATCCCAATCGGCATGGTCGGAGATCACCAGCGGCAGCTCGATGCCGCGCTGCCGCGCCCGGGCGCGCACCCGCATCCAGCCCGAGGCGAACGCGGTGACGGGATCGGGAAAGCGCCGCGTCCAGAGGTCTGATGTCGCCGAGGGCGGGGCCAGCGTGATGGTGCCGGCGAGCGCGGCCTTCTTGACGCCCTTCACCGGCCTGAGCTCGCCGAGATCGATGCCGCGGCTCTGATAATATTCGGTGATCGTCTCCATCGCGCCATGCAAATAGATCGGTGCGTCGTAGCCGGCCTGCCGCAGCAGCTTGATGACGCGCTGCGCCTTGCCGAGCGAGTAAGCGCCGACCAGATGCGCACGCTCCGGAAACAGCGCGACGGAAGCGAGCAGCTTCTTCACCTCGTCCGCCGCATCGCCATGGCGGAACACCGGCAGGCCGAACGTCGCCTCGGTGATGAAGACGTCGCAGGGCACCAGCTCGAACGGCGCGCAGGTCGGGTCGGGCGCATCCTTGTAATCGCCGGAGGCGACGATGCAGGTGTCCTTGCAAGTCACGGCGATCTGCGCCGAACCCAGTACATGCCCGGCCGGATGAAACTTCACCTTGACGTCGCCGAGCCGGATCTCCTCGCCGTAAGCGATCGCCTGCGTCGATCCGGCGAAATTCTCGCCATAGCGCAGCCGCATCATATCCAGCGTTTCCTGCGTCGCCAGCACCGCGCCATGGCCGGCGCGGGCATGGTCGGAATGGCCGTGGGTGATCACGGCCCGCTCGACAGGGCGGACAGGGTCGATATGGAAGCCGCCGGGCTTGCAGCACAGGCCGGCAGCAGCTGGCAACAGGATGTCTTGGGCGCGCATGATTGGTATATAGGTTGCAAGCGCTCCAAATTAAGCTGTCATGCGCGGGCTTGACCCGCGCATCCATCCTCTTAAAGAGTTCCTTTTTTGATGGATTGCCGGGCCTACGCCGCGCCGGAGGGGCTTCGGCCCCGCAGGCGGGTCAAGCCCGGCAATGACAATCGGTTCCTCCAATGCCCCTGCGCCTGTTCCAGTCCTCCGGCGATCTTATTGCCGACCGCCGGTTCGAATTCGCCCGCGACCTCCAGCTCAAGGGCGATTTACCCGCCGCCGCCGATTTACTGGAGCAGGCGCTCGAACTCGCGCCCCATTTCACATCGGCGTGGTTCACGCTCGGCGAAATCCGCGAAGAACTCGGCGAGCGCGACAAGGCCATCGCCGCATTCCGGAAAGCGCGCGAGGCCGACCCGGAGGACCAGCACGGCGCCAGCCTGCATTTGATACGGCTCGGCGACGAGCAACTCTCCGAGATGCCGAAGGCCTATGTGCAGGCCCTGTTCGATCAATATGCGCCGCATTTCGAGGATGTGCTCGTCAACGATCTCGACTATCGCGCGCCTTCCCTCATCTTCAAGGCGGTGATCGCCGCGCACGTCGCCGCCAGGAAGCCCGCTCTGTTCAAGCACGCCATCGATCTCGGCTGCGGCACTGGGCTTGCGGCGGCCGCCTTCGCCAGGCAGGTTGATCATTTCACCGGGATCGATCTCTCCCCCGGCATGATCAAGGAGGCGCGCGCGACGGGTCTCTATGCCGAGCTCGAAATCGCCGACATGATCGAGGGCTTGCAAGGCAAGCCCCAACGAAGCGCAAACCTGATCCTGGCGGCGGATGCGTTTGTGTATCTGTCAGATCTTGCACCGGTGCTGACGGAAGCAAGGCGCGTGCTTGCAGCGGGTGGCGTGCTCGCCTTCACGCTCGAGACCCACGATGGCGACGGCATCATTCTCGGAGAAGGCCTGCGTTATGCCCATGCAGCGGAATATGTCCGGAGCGCGCTCGTCAGGACCGGATTGAAGCTCCTGACATTGCAGGCAGCCTCGCCGCGCATCGAGAACAACGAGCCGGTGCGTGGGCTCGTCGTGGTCGCCGAGAAAACTTGAGTCTAGGCGCTAATTCACCGCACTCTAAGCGTCATTGCGTCGCAAAGCAGCGACTTCCCACTTGCGAGCCACGCTGCGTTGTCAGCACAATGCGCTCACCAGGGAGAAACAAATAATGACGAAGAATCCATCGCGGCGCGATTTCAGCGCCGCCGCGCTCGCCACCATCGCCGCATCCACATTGCCCGCGCCCTATGTCTGGGCCGCGGACAAGAAATACGATGCGGGCGCCAGCGACACCGAGATCAAGATCGGGCAGACCGTGCCGCATTCCGGTCCCGGCTCGCTTTACGGCGTGCTCGGCCGCATCGGCGAAGCCTATTTCCAGATGCTGAATGAGAAGGGCGGCATCAACGGACGCAAGGTCAAATTCCTCACCATGGACGACGCCTACAGCGCACCGAAATGCGTCGAGGCGACGCGGCGGCTGGTCGAGCAGGAGGAAGTGCTCGCGCTCTACGGCTCGCTGGGCACCGCGCCGCAAACCGCCGTGCACAAATATTTGAACTCCAAGGGCGTTCCGCAGCTGCTGCTCAACACCGGCGCCTCGAAGTGGAACAACCCGAAAGAGTTCAAATGGACGATGGCCGGCCTGCCGCTCTATCCGACCGAGGCGCGCATCCTCGCGCGCCACGTCGTCAGCGTGAAGCCGAACGCCAAGGTCGGCATCCTCTACCAGAACGACGATTTCGGCCGCGACTTCTTAGGTCCGTTCAAGAAGGTGCTGGCCGATGCCGGCGGCACCGCGCAGGTGATCATGGAGCAGACCTATGATCTGACTGATCCGACGGTCGATTCCCAGCTCATCAACCTGTCGAAATCGGGCGCCGACGTCTTCTACAACATCTCCACCGGCAAGGCCTCGTCGCAGTCGATCCGCAAAGTCGCCGAGCTCGGCTGGAAGCCGCTGCAACTGCTCTCCGCCGGCTCGACCGGCCGCTCGATCCTCAATGCCGCGGGGCTCGAGAACGCCACCGGCATCGTCGCCATCCGCTACAACAAGGAGGTCGGCCTGCCGAAATGGGAGAAGGACCCCGACGTGATGGCGTTCGAGGAATTGCGCAAGAAATACACGCCGGCGATCGATCCCGACAACACCATCGCCTTCGCCGGCTACGGCCAGGCCGTGACCATGGGCGAGATCCTGCGCCGCTGCGGCGACGATCTCACCCGCGCCAACGTGCTGAAGCAGGCATCCAACCTCAAGGGCTTCCACTCGCCCTACTTCCTCGACGGCGTCACCTACGACTACACGCCCGAGGACTACACGCCGATGAAGACGCTGTTCATCTCGACCTTCACCGGCAAGGACTGGGACATCTCCGACAAGCCGATGTCGGAGTAGTCGGGGACGCGAGGCGCCGCCGCCTCTTCCCTTCTCCCCTTGTGGGAGAAGGTGGCGCGCGAAGCGCGCCGGATGAGGGGTTGCTTCGGCAAACCCACATATGAAAGGTGGCTCGCGGAGAGACACCCCTCACCCGTCTCGCCGCTACGCGGCGAGCCACCCTCTCCCACAAGGGGAGAGGGTAAGAGCGCGCATCCACTGCAATTAACCCAGCCGATACGCCTGCGCGGCATTCACGCCAAAAGCCTTGTCCCGCACCTGCGGGGCAAGCTTGGCCAGGCAGGCTTCCAGCGCGCTCTTGATCTCACCGTAGCTCCCCGCCAGCAGGCACACCGGCCAGTCCGAGCCGAAGATCAGCCTGTCCTCGCCGAAACATTCTGCGGCGTGCGCGACGAACGGAAGCAGGCGCTCCGCATCCCAGTCATTCCAGACCGCTTCCGTCGCGAGCCCTGAGATCTTGCACCAGACATTGCCGCAAGCCGCGAGCGCTTTGATGCGGTTGGCCCATTCGTCGCTTCCACCCTCCGCGATCGGCGGCTTGGCCGCGTGGTCGAGCACGAAGCGCGCTTGTGGGAAGGCCTCCGCGGTCGCGATCGCGGCGGGCAGCTCGCGGGTACGGACGAGCAGATCATAGGTGAGATCGTGCGCGAACACTGCCGTGAGGCCGCGCTGCACGTCCTCGCGCAGCAGCCAATCTGGATCGGCCTCGTCATGCACCTGGTGGCGAATGCCGACGAGCTTGTCCCCGCCCGGCAAGCCGCGCAGCCGCTCGAGCGTGTCACCAAGCGCGCCGTCGGTCAGGTCGGCCCAGCCGACGACGCCGATCACCGACGGCGTTTCATGCGCGATGCGCAGGAATTCCTCAGTCTCCTCCAGCGCTGAGCGGCATTGCACCACGATGCTGGCATCGATGCCATTCGCCTTCAGCAGCGGCACGAGATCAGCGGGACCGAACGCGCGGCGGATCGGCGCGAGCTCGTCCGCGGCCATCCAGGGATAGTCGGCACGCGCCGGATCCCAGAAATGCTGATGGGCGTCGATGATCATGGCTTACGCCCCACCCGGCAGCGGCGCGCGGGGATCGACGAGGTTTCGCGCACGCAGCTCCCGCCAGAATGCAGCCGGCACTGTCTGCTCCGACATCGCGATGTTGTCGGCGACCTCGCCGCCATTGCGTGCGCCCATCACCGCGACCGTCACCGCCGGATGGCTCATGCAGAACTGGAGCGCGGCGGCCTTCAGCTCGGTGCCGTGCTTGCGGCAGAGCGCATCGAGCTCCAGCGCCCGCGCCACCAGCGAGGCATCGGCGTCCTGATAGTTGAACTTGGCGCCCGTGTGCGGATTGGCCAAAATGCCGCTGTTGTAGATGCCGCCGAGCAGGATGCCGATGTTCTTCGCCATGCAGACCGGAAACAACGCATCCAGTGCGCCCTGGTCGAGCAGCGTGTAGCGCCCGGCGAGCAGAAAGCAGTCGACCGGCACGGCTTCCGCGAACCGAACCGGCATCTCCGACTGGTTCATGCCGGCGCCGATCGCCTTGACGGTGCCGTCCTCGCGGAGCCGCTGCAGCGCACGGAAGGCGCCGGACACCGCCTCGTCATAATGATCGTCGGGATCGTGCACCAGGAGGACGTCGACGCGGTCGAGCCCGAGGCGGGCAAGACTCTCCTCCACCGACCGCATCACGCCGTCATAACTGAAATCGAACACCGGCCGCTCGCGCGACGTGCCCTTGTAGTGCTCGTCCTCGGCAGCGCCGTCATCGGGGGCGCGCAGCAGGCGGCCGACCTTGGTCGAGATGGCATAGGAGTCGCGCGTCTGCTGCCGCAGGAAAGCCCCTAGCCGCCGTTCGGCAAGGCCAAAGCCGTAGAGCGGCGCGGTATCGAAGAATCGGATGCCGGCCGCCCAGGCCCGCGCGATCGTCGCTTCCGCATCGGCATCGCTGACGGGGCTGAACAATCCGCCGAGCGGCGCGGAACCGAGCCCGAGTGAGGTGACGTCGAGCGAGCCCAGCCGCGATTGTTTCATTCCCATTTGCCTTCCGAGAACATTCCAAGAGTCCAAATCATCTCCCCCGCTTGCGGAATTCGCAAGCGGGGGAGGCATGCAGGAGCGCGGGGCTGGGGGACGCTCCTACTTCAACATCTGCGCGACGTTGTCCTTGGTGACGAGATCGAGGCCGGTGTAGACGATCTCCGGCACCTTCTCGCCCTTCTTGATGGCGAGCAGCGTGTCCATCGCCTTCTCGCCCATCTCGAACGGACGCTGGCCGACCAGCGCATTGGCATAGCCGTCCCGCAGCAGTTCCAGCTGCATCTTCAGCGTATCGGCGACGACAAGCGTGAACTTGCCGGAATCGATGTCCTTCTTGTTCCTGCTCGCGAACGCCTTGAAGCCTTCCGGGGCGAACATCGGCCAGCCGCCGATCGGAACGATCGCGGCGAGATCGGGCGTTGCGGTGCGCATGTCGGTCATCTGCTGCACTGCCAGCGCGGGATCGTCGTTGCAGAACGTTGGCGAGCCCGCGACCTCGGTCCATTTCGAGCCTTGCAGCGCCTCGCGGACGCCGTCGACGCGCTCGGCGAGGTTCTTGGCGCCGGGGCCGCCCGAAACCATGGCGTATTTGCCGCCGTCGGGCCGCATCTTCACCAGCTGCTTGCCGAGCGCGACCCCGAACTCCTTGTTGTTGGTGCCGATATAGGCGATGCGCTTGGAGCCGGGTGCGTCGGCATCGAAGGTGATGACGGGGATGCCGGCTGCGGTCGCCGCCTCGATCGACTTGGTCATGGCCGCGACGTCGGCGACCGAGATGGCGAGGCCGTCGACCTTCTGGGTGACGAAGTCCTGGATGATCTGCGCCTGCGTCGCCGGCTCGTGCTCGACCGGTCCCTTGTAGATGCACTCGATATTGCCGAGCTCCTTGGCGCGCTTCAGGCAGCCGTCGCGCGCGAAGTCGAAGAACGGATTGTTCATCGCCTTGGGCACGATGACGAAGCGGTAGTTCGCGGCGAATGCCGGCGTCGCCATCATCGCCACCGCGATGCCGGCCAGAAGCAGTTTCCGCATGGTCTCCTCCACCCTTGTTGGTGCCTATCCTCTTGAAACGCCCGGGAAGCGGACAGGCGGCGTTTTATTTGCTTTCCCGGAACGACGTCATTTCAGGTCATCCGCGAACGGATCCGGTCGACCAGCACGGCCAGAATGATGATCACGCCGACCAGCGTCTGCTGCCAATAGGAGGAGACCTGCGCGAGCACGAGGCCGTTGCGGATCACTTCCAGCAGCACGCAGCCGACGATCGCCCCGAGCGGGCCACCGATGCCGCCCGCAAGGTTTGCGCCGCCGATCACGGCCGCCGCGATCACGTTGAGCTCGTAGGAGGTCGCCATGTTGGCCGGCGCCGAGCCGAGCCAGCCGGAGATGATGATGCCCTGCAGGCCTGCGGCGAGCGCGCAGATCACATAGACCTCGATCTTCACCCGCACCACCGGGATGCCGGTGAGCTCCGCCGCCTTCTCGTTGCCGCCGAGCGCGAAGACGTGGCGGCCGAACGGGCTATGATGCAGCACCACCGCCATCGCCAGCGCGAGGATCACGAGATAAATGAAAGGCACGGGGACGCCGAGCACGTCGCCCGAGGTCGCGGCGTAGAAATAGTCGGCATCCGGCCCGCCCGGGAAACTGCCGCGGCCGTTGGAGACGACATAGCCGAGCCCGCGCACGATCGAGAGCATGCCGAGCGTGGTGACGAAGGGCGACAGGCCGAGCACGGCGATGCAGAAGCCGTTGACGAGTCCGGCGATCAGCGCGACGCCGAGCCCGGCAAGGACCGAGACCAGCAGGATCAGGCCGGGCACGTTGGCCAGCACCGTCTTGCCGTCAGCCGCCATGTGCACGAACAGCGAGCCTGCCGGCGAGCCGGGCGCCGACAGCTCGGTCATCACCATCGAGGTGATCATGGCGGAGAAGCACATCATCGATCCCACGGAGAGGTCGATACCGCCGGTGATGATGACGAAGGTGACGCCGAGCGTCGCGATGGCGATGAAGGAGAAGTTCTTCGCCACGTTCTGCATGTTGCCTTCGGTGAAGAAATACGGACTGGCGAAATGCATGATCACCAGCAGGACCGCGAGCGCGAGCAGGACGTAGCCGGTCTGCGAGGCGAAGATGCCGCGCTGCCACCATTTGATCTTGCCGACATTGGTGAAGCTGATCGGAGATTCCATGGGCATGGCCATCACGCCGCCTCCTTCGCGCCGGTGATGAGGGCGGTGATTTCTTCCGGCGAAGTCTGGTCGATCGGCTTGTCGGCCCGCTTCTCGCCGCGCCTCATGACGATGACACGGTCGCACACTGCGAACACGTCGGGCATGCGGTGCGAGATCAGCATCACGGCAACGCCCTGCTCCTTCAGCCGGTGGATCAGCCCGAGCACCTGCTCGACCTGCCGAACCGAGATCGCGGCGGTCGGCTCGTCCATCATCACCAGCCGCGCATTGGAGAGCCGCGTCCGCGCGATCGCGACCGCCTGGCGCTGGCCGCCCGACATCTGCTTGACGAGATCGTCCGGGCGCGTTTCCGAACGCAGCTCGCCGAACAGCTCCAGCGCCCGCGCCGCCATCGCCTTGTGATCCAGCAATGCGATCGGTCCGAATTTGCGCTTCAGCTCGCGGCCCAGGAACACGTTGGCGGCCGCCGTCAGATTGTCGGCGAGCGCGAGGTCCTGATAGACGACCTCGATGCCGACGGCACGGGCGTCGACGGGCCGGCTGAAATGGACCGCGCTGCCGGCGAAACGGATTTCGCCATGGCTGGGGCGGAAATTGCCGGCGATGATCTTGACCAGCGTCGACTTGCCCGCGCCGTTGTCGCCCATCAGGCCGACGACCTCGCCGGGCTGGACCTGCAGATCGACACCGTGCAGCGCACGGATGGCGCCGAATTCCTTGCCGATGCCGGTGAGCTCGAGGACCGGTGTCGCATCAACCTGTGCCATCAGCGCTCCCTCAGACATGACGATTGACCAGGGATTCCAGATATTCCTGCCGGCCCGAGCGCGGCTGCGGATCGAAGCCGGGCTGGAGCGCGCGGTCGGCGAGATCAGCGAGCGAACGCTGGCCTGCGAGAATGGCGCGGCCCTCGGGGCCGGACCAGCCTTCGTAGCGCTTGGCGAGCGGCGTGGTGAGCGCGCCCGCGTCGAGCATGTCGGCCGCGGCGAGGAAGGCCCGCGCGCACGCATCCATCGAGCCGACATGGGCGTGGATGAGATCATCGGGATCGATCGACTGACGCCGGATTTTTGCGTCGAAATTCAGCCCGCCAGTGGTGAAGCCGCCACGGTTCAGGATCTCGTGAAACACCAGCGCCAGCTCCGGCACGTTCATCGCGAACTGATCGGTATCCCAGCCGAGCAGATCATCACCGCGGTTGATGTCGAGCGAGCCGAACACGCCGAGCGCCTCGGCGAGCGCGACCTCGTGATGGAAGGAATGGCCGGCGAGGATGGCGTGGTTCTGCTCGATGTTGAGCTTGACGTCCTTGAGCAGGTCGTAACGTTCGAGGAAGCCGTAGCAGGTGGCGACGTCGAAATCATATTGATGCTTGGTCGGCTCCTTCGGCTTCGGCTCGATCAGGACCGGGCCCTTGAAACCGATCTTGTGCTTGTGCTCGACGACGAGCGAGACGAAGCGGCCGAGCTGGTCAAGCTCGCGCTTGAGATCGGTGTTGAGCAACGTCTCATAACCCTCGCGGCCGCCCCACAGCACGTAGTTCTGGCCGCCGAGCCGGTGCGTCACCTCCAGCGCGGCGCGGACCTGGCCGGCGGCATAGGTGAAGATCTCTGGGTCCGGGTTGGTCGCAGCGCCCGCCATGTAGCGGCGATGCGTGAACAGGTTGGCGGTGCCCCAGAGCAGGCGAACTTTTGCGGATGCCATCTTCGCTTCGAACAGATCGGCAATCGCGTTGAGATTGCCGACAGACTCGGCGAGCGAGGCGCCTTCCGGCGCGGCATCGACATCGTGGAAGGTAAAGTAGGGCACATCGAGCAGGCGGAACAGCTCGAAGGCGACGTCGGCCTTGACCCGCGCCTGCGCCATCGCATCGGTGCCGTGATGCCAGGGCCGCAAAAACGTCTCGCCGCCGAAGGGATCGCCGCCCGGCCAGCAGAGCGAATGCCAATAGCAGACCGCAAAGCGCAAATGATCCTCGAGCCGGCGGCCGTGAACCATGCGGTCCTTGTCGTACCAGCGGAAGGCATGCGTGCCGGCATCCTCGCCGCCGAAGGCGACAGGTGCGCTTGCATCGAAGAATTTGGCTGACGCGTTCACTTAATTCGTCTCCTTCAATGCGGGATAGAGCGCGCGCCATCGCCGATAGGCCTCGTCATAGGCCGCGGCCACTGATGCGCGGGGCGTAAAACTCGCGAGCCGCCGCGGGCGGGTGCAGACTGCCGCAGCGCTCTCGCCGGTCGCTGCGAGCCGGCCGAGCCTGGCAGCGCCGAGCGCCGCGCCGACCTCGCCTTCCTCGACGCGGTGAACGGGAATGCCGAGCACGTCGGCGCAGATCTGCGCCCACAGCGGCGAGCGCGAGCCGCCGCCGACGAGATCGAGCTCGGCAATCGGCCCGCCCGCCGCGCTCAGCGCAGCCAGATTGTCGCGGGCGGCGTAGGCGACGCCTTCGAGCACGGCCTGCACGATCTGGCCGCGCCCGGTCGCACCCCGCAGGCCGACGAACGCGCCGCTTGCGGCAGCGTCGTTGTGCGGCGTGCGCTCGCCGTCGAGATAAGGCAGGAACTTGATCGGGCTCGGCCTTTCGACGCGCTCGCCGAGTGGGGCCAGCAGCGTTGCGGCCGGCGTCTCCATCACGCCTGAGAGCCAGGCGAGCGACGCCGCGGCCGAGAGCATCACGCCCATCTGGTGCCAGAGGCCGGGCAGCGCGTGACAGAAGGCATGCACGGCCGAAGCCGGCGCCGGCGCGAAGCGATCGGTAACGCGGAACACCACGCCCGATGTGCCCAGCGACAGGAACGCATCGCTGGGTGCGATGGCGCCGAGCCCGATCGCGCTCGCCGCGTTGTCGCCGGCGCCGCCCGCGACCACGACGTTCTCCGCCATGCCCCAGCGCCGCGCGTAGTCCGGCGCCAGCACTGCACTCGCAGCGCTACCCTCGACGAGGCGCGGCATGTGATGAAGGTCGAGCCCGGTCGCATGCAGCAACAGGGCCGACCAGCGGCGTTGGCCGACGTCGAGCCACAGCGTGCCGGCAGCATCGGACATGTCCTCGACCATCTCGCCGGTGAGGCGATAGCGGACATAGGCCTTCGGCAGCAGCACTTTTGCCACGCGCGCGAAAACATCCGGCTCGTGCCGCGCGACCCAAAGCAGCTTCGGCGCGGTGAAGCCGGGCATCGCCAGGTTTCCGGCGATCGTGTGCAGCGACGGACAGCGCCGCTCCAGCGCGGTGCATTCGGCCTGCGAGCGGCCGTCGTTCCAGAGAATCGCGGGACGCAGCGGCCGGCCGTCCTCGTCGAGCAGCGTCGCACCGTGCATCTGGCCGGACAGGCCGATGCCCGCCACTTTCGCGACTTCGCGCGGATAACGGGCGGCGAGATCGTCGACCGCGCCGATCGTCGCATCGACCCAGGACTCGGGATCCTGCTCGGACCACAAAGGCGCCGGATGCGACAGCGCAAGCTCGCGCGTGGCCGTCGCGAGGATCGCGCCGGCTTCGCTCACGAGCGCCGCTTTCACACCTGACGTGCCGATGTCCAGTCCGAGATACAAACCGTCCTCCTCTTGAGCTATGGCGATGCACGATCTTGATCGTCGCGCTTTCCTCCGCGGCCCGTTCGATATCCGCCCGCCGTTAAGGCAGATTGTCCCGCATCACGATGTCGATCCTGATCTTCTCCTGTTCGCGCAGGATCGGCTCTCCGCGGGCGAGCGCGAGCAGCACGCGCACGGCGGCGCGCGCCTCATGTCCGGGGTTCTGCGAGATCGCGGCATCCATCACGCCTTGCAGCAACAGCCGGCGCGTCAGCACGGTGACGTCGTGTCCGACGAACACCAGCTTGTCGCGAGCAGCTTCGCTCAACGCTTTGGCGACGCCTTGCGTGCCCGCGCCGACGTTATAAAGGCCGACAATGTCGCCATGCTTGCCCAATAAGCGCGCCAGCACCTGTTCCGAACGATCGTCCTCGTCGCGCCCTTCCAGCACCGGCAGCACACTGAGCCCGGGAAATTCCGACGCCATCACCTGGTTGAAGCCGAAGATGCGCTCGGCATGGTCGCGCAGGCCCTGCGAGCCCGCGACGATCGCAACCTTGCCGGACTTTTGACCGGCCAGCCGTCCGACCAGCGCGCCGGCGGTGCGCCCCGCGGCAATGTTGTCGATGCCGACATAATGATGACGGCGCGACGACGGCACGTCGGACACCAGCGTCACCACCTTGGTGCCGGCATCGACGAGATCGTTGATCGCGGCGCGGACGCTCGGATGATCCAGCGCCACCATTGCGACGCCGTCGTAATCGCCCGACAGCGCCTCCAGCGAGCCCGCGAGCACCGAGGGATCGAACACGTCAGTTCTAACAGTCTCGACGCTAAGGCGGCGGGCCGACAGCCAGGTGGACATCTCGCCGAGATAGGCCTCGATCTGCTGCATGAACGGGTTCGGCCCCGACGGCATCACGAAGGCGAAGCGGCGGGCCCGTCCGCGGGCGAGCTCCGCGGCGGCCACATGCGGCTGGAACGAATGACGCTCGATCGCCGCCTGGACGCGCCGCACCGTGTCAGGCCGTACGCCGGGCCGGTTATGCAGGACGCGGTCCACGGTGGCGAGGCTGACGCCCGCCTCGCGGGCGATGTCCTTCAGCGTCAAAGCGGTCGCGGTCAGGGTCTCGGCCATGGCTGAAGGCTAGCAGAGGTTTTTTGAGGTACGCAACTCATTTTGAGGGGCTACGCGCATTTTCGCGTCCCGGCTGCTTATGTGCGCCAGCTCACGCGCGAGCTCGGCGCCCGGCCGGTCTCCGTCGAACGCAGGACGCGAGAGATCACGCGCCTCCGTATTTTTCGCCCCGGGCCTGAGCCCGCGGCCAGACGAAAGTGAATGGGATGGAATGGCTATTTGATATTTCCGAGCAATACCGGTCGCAATTGCGCGAGGGTCCGTTCTTCAGGCGGGTTGCCGACGCCACCCTGCCGAACGATCTGGGATGGGTTCACCAACTCATTCACCAGTCGCGCGAATTCACGCAGGCGCTTTGCCTGCGATCCTCGCTGTGCCGGGACAGGCGCTATCAGCCCATCTTTGCCGAGCACGCCATGGAAGAGGCCGACCATCCTGATCAACTCATCGCCTGGATGAATGAGCACGGATTTCTGCACGACACCGAACCCGGCGCGGTGCCGCCGACGATGGAAACTCTGAACACGATCTCATATTGCTGGCGCAGCGCGATGTGCGATCCGCACGACGTGCAGGTCGTCGCCATGAACCTGCTCAGTGAGGGTGTTGCGCTGGACTTCTACTCCACGGTCATCCCCGTGCTGGACAGGCTCAGGCTGCTGAGCGGGCGCTATTGGAAGATCCACACCGATGTCGATGCCCACCACCTGAGGATGGGACTCGATATTTGCGGCGACGTCACCAGGGATTCGGAGCAAGGCAGGCTGTATCAACGCGTGCTGTGGCAGTCTGCGACGCTCTATCACCAGATGCTCAGCTCCTGGGTCGGCGAGCGGGTTCAGCCGCTGCCGCAATTGGTCTGAGCATCGGCGCGATCCGAGCTGCCGGGCGGCGATGCCGCTCAGCGGCTCAAATCGAGCGTCAGGAACAGACTGTTGGGATCTTCGATATAGCCCTCGAACGGACCGCAAAGGACGAAGCCGTGCGCCTGATAGAGCGCATGCGCGGGCTTGAAATAATCCCACGAGCCGGTCTCGAGGCTGAGCCGTTTCAGGCCCCGCGCGCGGGCCTCAGCGATGATGTGGCGCAGCATCTCGCCGCCAAAGCCGCGCCGCCGCGTGGTCTGAAGCGTGTGCATCGACTTCACCTCGCCATGATCGACTGAGAGCGTCTTCAGCGCGCCGGTGGCAACCAGCTGCTCGCCGTCCCAACCGGTCCAGAACGCGACGTCGCTGGCACGAAGGCCGGCGAGATCAAGCGCATGCGCACTGCCCGGCGCGGTCTGCGCCCGCGCCGCCGTGACGTGATGATCGAGCAGCGCGATGACGCGCGGATCGAAGGTATCGCCGGTGCGGATCTGCATGATCAGGGCCTTACTCACATCTTGCCGTAGGAAGCACCGCGCCGCGTGATGATGACGTAGCGCGCATCCTGTTTGGTTTCGTTCTCGAAGATCACCGCGCGCATCACGTCGAAATCCAGGCAGTCGCCCTCTCGCAGGCGCACCGTCTTGGCGTCGATATGCACGCAGACCGCGCCCTCCAGCATCAACAGCTGTTGGGTGAAGGCGTTGCGACCCCAGGGGCTGTACGACACGCGCGCGCCGGCCGGAAGGTCGACGACGATGATCTCGATGCCGCTCGCCGCATCCGGCGGTGAGGCGTGCCGCCGGCGGTAGCCGCTGTCGGGATCGCGCCAAAGCGGCTGGTCGGCAAGGCGCACCAGCCGCTCCGGCGGCTTCTCGGCGAGCGCGACCACGTCGCTGAGCGTAACGTCGAGCGCTGCACAGAGCTTGTTGAGCAGCGCTGCCGTCGCACTGCTCTGCGCCCGCTCCACCCGCCCGATCATGGCCCGGCTGACGCCGGATCGCGTTGCCAATTCGTTCAACGTCATCCCCGCCTGCGTTCGCAGCGTCTTCAAGCGGCGACCGATCGCGCGGTCGAGTTTCTGCTGGTCCATGGGTCATCCGAACATTGCCCGGCGCAGGGACCGCGTCCACCGGGCGAGATGAGCTTAAGGCGGGCGCTGCATGCGTGCGGGGAGCGAGAGGCTAATATATGAGAATCTTTGCGCGGGGCGTGAAGATCTCACAGCCTGGGTCGAATCGAGCGCATCGGGGAAAAGCTTGGAGCGGGCGAAGGGAATCGAACCCTCGTATGCAGCTTGGGAAGCTGCCGTTCTACCATTGAACTACGCCCGCTTATGCGCGGCTTGCGCGCCCGTCCTGATTAGCCGAGACGGCGCCTTCCGCCAAGCGGTTTGGCGCGCCTGGCTGGGCGGTTGTTAACGCCCCAGTAAGATTCCAGGTGCGCCGGATTGTGGCGGTGGTATGATCAGGCGTCTGGGGAGAGAGACGTGCACTGAGTGGGGCGTGTGCATGGTGGGGCGCGGTTATTCGATATTCGACACGGCCATCGGCCGTTGCGGCGTCATCTGGAGCGCAACCGGCGTGGTCGCCGTGCAATTGCCGGAGGCGCGGGAGATCGACACCCGCCGCCGCATCTTCCAGGTCCATCCCGAGGCGCGCGAGCAGCGGCCGTCCCAAAATGCCGAGCTTGCGATCGAGGGCATCACGGCTCTGCTGCAAGGCGGCGATCCCGATTTCTCCGAGGTCAGCCTGGATGCCGGCGGCGTGCCCGGTTTCAACCGGCGCGTCTATGAGTTCGCCTGCTCCATTCCGCGCGGGGAAACGCGGACCTATCACGAGGTCGCCAAGGCGCTGGGCGCCTCGGGCGCGGCGCATTCGGTCGCGCAGGCGATCGCCAAAAATCCCTACATGCTGATCGTGCCCTGCCACCGGGTGCTGGAGGCCGGCAATTACACCGACCGGCTCTCGCCCTATGGCGGGGTGATCTCCAAGCGGCGGCTGCTGGCGCTGGAGGGCGCCCAGCCCGTCGCCAGCAAGACCCTGTTCGAGGTGCTGCTGCCCGTTGCTCCGCCGCGCGCACCTGGCTAAGGCGCGATCTCGATCGCACCTTAGCTTTGATTTTTTGGGCATGATCTTGTCGGGCAACCGCTACACACCTGTCCGGATCATGCCTAGATAGGCGGCATGGACGCAACCACGCTGCTGACGTCACAATCGATCACGGTCTGCGAGTTCCGCTGCGATGCCGGGCCGGACGATGCGCCGTTTGCCGAATGCCGCACCGGGCATTCCATCGCCTATGTCCGCTCGGGCAGCTTTGGCTGCCAGTGCCGCGCCGGGTTCTTCGAACTGGTGGCGGGCTCGATGCTGGTCGGCGCGCCCGGCGAGGAATACACCTGCACGCATGAACATGTCTCAGGCGATGTCTGCCTCGGCTTCTTCTTTGGCGAGGATATGGTCGATGCCCTCAGTGGGCGGCGCGAGATCTGGCGCGTCGGCGCCATGCCGCCGCTACCTGAATTGATGGTGCTGGGCGAACTCGCCCAGACGGCGGCAGATGGCAACAGCGACATCGGCCTCGACGAGGTCGGCCAGATCCTGGCCGGCCGTTTTGTCGACGTCGTTTCGGGCAAGCCGCGCAAGCCGACCACGCCTAATGCGCGCGACCGTCGCCGCGCCGTCGAGGCCGCGCTGTGGATCGACGACAATTCGCATGAGGAGGTCGATCTCGAACAGGCAGCGAAGCAGGCGGGTCTCAGCCCGTTCCATTTCCTGCGGCTGTTCTCCAGCGTGCTCGGCGTCACCCCGCATCAATATCTGGTGCGCTCGCGGTTGCGGCACGCGGCGCGGCTGCTCGCGGATGACGACATCGCGGTCACCGATGTCGCCTATGACGTCGGCTTCGGCGATCTCTCCAACTTCGTCCGCACCTTCCACCGCGCCGCCGGCGTATCGCCGACCAAATTCCGCCAGGCCTCGCGCGGGGAGCGCAAGATTCTCCAAGAGTCGCCCCTTACCCCTGACTAGCTTCGTCCCCGGCGCGCGCCAGTTGCGGCGCGCTTTGCAAATGGAGACGAACATGTACGACCACATCGGACTTCGCGTGGCCGATCTCGACGCCGCGACGCGCTTCTACACCGCGGTGCTGGCGCCGCTCGGTTACGTGCTGTGCTCCAGTGGCGACGGTTATGCCGGCTTCGGGCCAAAGGGCGAACCGGCGCTGTGGCTGCACCTGGACAAAGGCCGCAAGGCCGACGGCGCGCACATTGCGTTTCGTGCCGGCAATCATGATGCAGTGAAGGCCTTTCACAGCGAAGGCCTGAGGAGCGGCGGCCGCGACAATGGCGGCGCCGGCCCGCGTAGGGATTACAGCCCGACCTATTACGCGGCGTTCCTGATCGACCCCGACGGCAACAATGTCGAGGCCGTGTGTAGCTGAGCGCTCACCGCTCGCGCCGTCATTGCGAGCGAAGCGAAGCAATCCAGCAATGTCTCCGCGGAGACGGTCTGGATTGCTTCGTCGCTCCGCTCCTCGCAATGACGGAGTTCTCGGCCGACATCCAACATCATCAAGGACACCTTCATGGCCTCCATCCACAACGACATCCTCCTCCCCGCCCCGGCGCACGTCGTCTGGGATGCGGTGCGCGACTTCGGTGCGCTGCATGAACGGCTGGTGCCGGGCTTCGTCACCGCCTGCACACTCGACGGCGATGCGCGCATCGTCACCTTCGCCAACGGCGCGGTGGCTCGCGAAGTGCTGGTCGATTGCAACGACGCGCGGCGGCGTCTCGTCTACGCCATCAGCAACGAGCGGCTGAAGCACTACAATGCCTCGGTGCAGGTGATTGCCGAAGCCGACGACAGGAGCCGGATGCTCTGGACCATCGACATGCTGCCGAACGATCTTGCGGCCTATGTCGAAGGCCAGACCAGGGAGGCCGTGATGGCCTTGCACAGAGCCTTTCCACCGGTCGCGGCCTGATCAGGCTCTGTGAGTTTCTTCACAGAGCTCCGCCCTCGCCGCCCGCAATCATGCCCGCGTGCGTCCGGTTGGCTCCGCTCTTCCGGCGGTGCCGCGCACGCGAGGAGCATGCCATGAGAGGTGCGGACAAGGTGATCTGCCAGGCAGCGGCTGTGCTGCTGCTGTTTTCCGTCGCGAGCTCGCCGGCGAAGGCGCAGTTCCTTGGCGGCGGAGGTGCCGGCGGCGAGGACATGATGACCCAGATGGCCCCGATGCTGGAGATGATGAAGGCGAAGATGGGCAAGCGCCGCTTCGCCATGATGATGCAGACCATGGGGCCGATGATGAGTCGCATGATGGAGAATGGCGGCGGCGGGCTCGGTGGCATGATGGGCGGCGGCGGCCTTGGTGGCCTGTCCGCCGGCAATCTCGGTGGCGGCTTCGGCGCGCCCAATTACGGCGGCGCCACGCCGATGGGCGGAAGCGGCTATATGCCGACCGGGCTCGGCGGCATCGGCGCCGGCGACATCACGGGCATGCTCGGTGGTGCCGGTGGCGGCGACATGATGGCGATGATCCCGCAACTGATGCGGCTCGCCAATGTCGGCGGCGGCCATCGCCGCCACAGGCATCGCTAATCGGCGGCAGCGGACAGGGCCGGTCTGATCGCGCCCTTGCCGGCGCGCGGTCCCCAGCGCGTCAGCACCACGCTGGAGAGCGAGAGCACGCCGAGCACGACCATCGAGCTCGCGGCCAGCCAAAAAAAGCTCTGCGCGGTGGCCCCGTGGGTCGACAGCCACCAGCCGACGGCGGAGATGTAGACCAGCCGCGCCGTCTGCGCCAGCACCGGCCCGATCACCTTGGCCGCGCCCTGCGAGGAGAAATACATCACCGTGGCGATGCCAAAAAACGCGTAGAACGGTCCGACCGTCGAGAGATATTGATGGCTCGCCGCGCGCACGGCGGCGCTGTCGGTGAAGATGTTGATCCAGAGGTCGGGGAACATCGCAACGACGCATGCCGGCGCGCCGACGGCGACGAAGGCGGCGGCGCTGGCGGTCCAGGCGATGCGCCGGGCGCGCGCGATGTTGCCCGCGCCGATCGCCATGCCCACCATCGGCACGCAGGCGATGCCGAACGAGAACGCGATCGAGGTCAGCAGGAATTCCAGCCGCGCACCGATGCCGTAGCCGGCGAGGATCGTGGTGCCGAACTTCGCCAGCATGTGGGTGAAGATCGAGATCGTCAGCACCGATTGCAGCGGCGAGAAGCAGGCGATGGCGCCGACCTTCAGGATGTCGAAAAACATCGCCCATTGGATGCGCAGGCCGCGCAGCTTCGGCGTGACACGCGCACGGCCCGAGAACAGGACCCAGCCCATGATGCAGATGTTCATGGTGTAGGCGATCAGCGCGCCGGCGGCGACGCCGCGCATGCCGAACTGCGGCACCGGGCCGAGCCCGAGGCCGAGCGTGCCGCCGAGCACGATCTGCCACGCCGCGGAGTTGAGGATCAGGAACGACGGCAGCTTCATGTTGCCGGTGCCGCGCAGCACGCCGGCCATGGTGTTGAGCAGCCAGGGCAGCACGGCGCCGCCGAAAAACACCTGCGTATAAGCGACCGCATGCGTCAGCACATCGCCGCGGCCGCCGAGCATTTCGAGCACTTTGGGTCCGAAGATCAGCATGCCCAGCATGAAGACGAGGCCGAAGCTGATTCCGATCAGCAACGCGTGCGCGGCGAGCGTGCCGGCGCGCTCGCGATCGCCGGCGCCGAGCGCGCGTGCAATGGCGGACGCCACCGCACCGCCCATGGCGCCGCCCGACATCGTCATGGTCAGGATGATGGTCGGGAATACCAGCGCCATCGCCGCCAGCGCCTCGACGCCGAGCCGGCCGATATAGGAGGTCTCGGCGATCACCGTGCAGGTGCCGGCCGACAGCGCGATCACGTTGGGCCAGGCAAGGCCGAGCAGCGTGCGCAGGATCGGCCCGTCGGTCAGCGCGCTTCGCACCGGCCGCGGAGGCGGCGGCAGCGGGCGCTCTTGCTCATCGACCGGGATTTCGGCGATGTCGGACATTTCCTCTCCGGGACACGAGCGCTCTTTGCGGCGCGGCAATGCTTGGGTGTGCCAATAAATATGTTCGCGCGCAGGGCGCGGGAGGGCTTGTTAGCACGGCGCGGAGCGATTGCTCCTGCGCCAGATGCAGGCGTGCCCTGCGGCAGCGCATTTCGATAGGTGGGGCTATTCGATCGTCCAGACCAGCGGCGACCTGCCTCCAGGAGCGGGGCGCAGGTGCACGCCGATATGCCGCCCGCATCCCGCCGCCAGGCCTTCGAACAGCCCGGCCAGCACCTTGGCGCAAGCTGGGTGATAGTCGGCGACGTCGTCCATCAGCTTCCAGCTCTGCTGGCGGATTTCAAGACTGCCTTCGGATGTCGCGGTCTCCGACGCGTCGTCCTGCGCTGCGAATAGCGCATTCAGGAACGCCGCGAACTCGCTCGCACCACCGCGGCTCATCGCCAGCGCGGCGGCGACTTCGTCGAAATATTGCATGCCGATCAGCTTGCCGGTGAGGTGCAGCAGATAGCCGGCGTCTTCGGGGCCGAACAGCTGCACCATCACGGGCGCGGCGGTGCGGACATATTCCATCGCGTAGTTGCGATAGGCCTTTTCCAGGCGCGGCTTCGGCCAGCTTGCGACCGGCAGGGCCGGCGCGGTGGCCGCATCGAACAGCGGCGCTTCGAGGTGGCGCGCGAACACGAGCCGCTGGTCGAGCTCGAGCGGATGGTCGTATTGGTGGTAATAGCCTTCGAGCCCGTCCTGGCCGTCGACGCTCTGCTTGGTGCAGACGAAGCCGAGCCTGAGATCACCGAGCGCCACACCGTTATTGGCGTGCCAGCCGCGCATCATGGCACGCGAGACCTCGCCCGGCACGCCGCAGATCGCGGTGCCCTTCCAGATCCAGCGCGGCGGCGGATAGCGGATCCAGGCCTTGGTGTCGCTCTCGTACATGTATTCGACATGCACGCCGCCGATCCAGTTGGAGAGGTAGTGATATTGCGCAGCCGCGACCGCCGGCGGCAGATGATCGATCCCGAGCTTCTTCAGCCCCGGCAGGAAGCGCTCCTGCTGCTGGCGGCGGAACACGCGGAAGACGAACTCGGCAGCGTCAGCCGTGCCGCGCCGCGTCACGACGGTGAGGATGAGGCCGGTGAAATAGGCGTGATAGAGGTCGGCGACCGCACGCCAGCGCTTCCATTGGGCTTGCTGCGCGGCGTCCAAAGCGGCGGTCATGTTCGCTCCCGATCGTTGTTTCGATCGAGTGTGTCACCGCACCCCACGGCAGGCAACATGACGCCCGTGCAGGGCGCCCTGCGCAGCCGCCCGTCAATTCCGCATCACGAAGTTTGCGGCGGCGTCTTGGCCGCGCGCTCGCGCTCGACCCGTTCGGTGACATCGCGCGCCATCGCCACGGACCCCAGCACGTTGCCGCCGGAATCGCGCACCAGGGCGAAGGTCATCTCGATGTAGAGCTTGCGTCCGCTCTTGTGCAGCGCGCGGGTCAGCGTCGGCCTGCCCGCAAGCTTCATCGCGCCGCTGGCGAGCGCCGCTTCAAAGCCCTTCCAGTGCGCGGCGCGCAGATGCTCGGGAATGATCAGATCGAGATTCTGGCCGAGCGCTTCTGCGGCGGTGAAGCCGAACAGGGCCGTCGCCGCTCCGTTCCAGCGCATGATCGTGCCGTCGCGATCCGAATAGATGAGCGCATCCGCAACGTTTTCGGCGATCTTTGCGTCGAGCTCGGATGGATTGCTCATCTCGTCACCTGTACCCCGGATGGAGCGGAGCGCAATCCGGGATCGTGCCACAAGCGAGACTGTCCCGGATGACGCTTGCGCTCTATCCGGACTACAGGATCGCGCTACGCGCGGAAATGCTTCGATAGTTTGAGGCCCTGGGCCTGGTAGTTCGAGCCGATGCGCTGGCCGTACATCGCGTCGGGACGGGCCAGCATCTTCTCGTAAACGAGGCGGCCGACGATCTGGCCGTGCTCGAGGATGAACGGCACTTCGCGCGAGCGCACTTCCAACACCGCACGCGAGCCCAGCCCGCCGGCGCCGGCATAGCCGAAGCCGGGATCGAAGAATCCGGCGTAATGCACGCGGAATTCGCCGACCAGGGGATCGAACGGCACCATCTCCGCGGCGTAGTCCGGCGGCACCTGCACGGCTTCCTTCGAGGCGAGGATGTAGAACTCGCCGGGATCGAGGATCAGGCTGCCGTCGGGGCGGGCCGAGATCGGTTCCCAGAAATCTTCCACGGCGTAACCGGAGCGGCGATCGACGTCGACGACGCCGGTGTGGCGCTTGGCGCGGTAGCCGACGAAGCCGCTCGCCTTCTCACCGGACAGGTCGACCGAGACGGCGACGCCGCCCGACAAATCCGCATCGTCGACGTCGACGAGCCGCTCTGCGGCGTGCAGGCCATCGAGCTCGTCGGCGTTGAGGATGGCATCGCCGGTGCGGAAGCGCACCTGGCTGAGGCGCGAGCCCTCGCGCACCAGCACCGGAAACGTCTTCGGGCTGATCTCGGCATAGAGCGGACCGTGATAGCCGGCGCCGATCATGTCGAAGCGGCGGGTGCCGTCGGCGATCACGCGGGTGAAGACGTCGAGCCGGCCGGTCGAGCTCTTCGGATTGGCGGCCGCGACGATCTCCGGCGGCAAGGCGAGGCTCTCCAGCAGCGGCACGATGTAGACGCAATTGGTCTCCAGCACCGCGCCGTCGGCGAGGCTGAACTCGTGCAGCTTCAATTCGTCGATGCGCTCGGCGACGGTTGAGCCGGGACCAGGCAGGAAGCTGGCGCGGACGCGATAGGCGATGTCGCCGAGGCGCAGATCGAGGCTCGCCGGCTGGATCTGGCTCTCGACGAAGTCGTAGGCGGGCAGGATGAGGCCCGCCTCCGCCATCGCCGCGATCATGCGGTCGGGCAGGATACCATTGGCGTCGGGCGCGACCGTGAACGTCAACCGGGGGTCCTCATCGGGGCTCAAATGCATCCGGGCAGGCCGGAAATACAGGTCTTTTACGGCTATCCGATGGACGCCTTGACGGAAAGGGCATTGCGGAATATGAGCATCACTTATCCCGTGGTGATTTGAGCCGGCCGGCTTGCAGCCACGTTAAATAAGTCGCTAAACAGGCCGGGGACCTCTGAGATCCCGGCCCGTGGACATGTCCAGGCCGGTTTTTTTGTGACCGTTTTCGCGTGAAGCGGTCATGTCGGAGGTACCTATGTCGAAGTCGACCGCCAACTACCGCCCCGAAACCCGCCTGGTCCATTCCGGCACCCTGCGCTCGCAATATGGCGAGACGTCGGAGTCGCTGTTCCTGACCCAGGGCTACGTCTACAACAGCGCCGAGGAGTGCGAGGCGCGGTTCAAGGGCGAGGATCCGGGCTTCATCTATTCGCGCTACTCCAATCCGACCATCGCGATGTTCGAGCGCCGCATGATCGAGCTCGAGGGCGCCGAAGCCGCGCGCTCGGCGGCGACCGGCATGGCCGCGGTGACGACCGCGATCCTGGCGCCGCTCAAGGCCGGCGATCACGTGGTGGCCTCGCGGGCGCTGTTCGGCTCGTGCCTCTACGTCGTGCAGGACCTGTTGCCGCGCTATGGCATCGAGACCACGCTGGTCGACGGGCTCGACCTCGACCAGTGGCAGCGCGCGCTGCGACCGAACACCAAGACGTTCTTCCTGGAGAGCCCGACCAATCCGACGCTGGATGTGCTCGACATTCCTGGGATCGCTGAGATCGCGCACAAGGGCGGCGCGCGGCTCGTCGTCGACAACGTGTTCGCAACGCCGATCTGGCAGAGCCCGCTCGCGCTCGGCGCCGACGTCGTCGTCTATTCCGCGACCAAGCATATCGACGGCCAGGGCCGCTGCCTCGGCGGCATCATCCTGTCGTCGGAAGCCTTCATCGCTGAGCACATCCACAATTTCATGCGCCAGACCGGCCCGTCGATCTCGCCGTTCAACGCCTGGGTCCTGCTCAAGGGCCTGGAGACGCTGGGCGTGCGCGTGCGCGCGCAGACCGACACCGCCTCGCGCATCGCCGAGGTGCTGGCGAGCCATCCGAAGATCGCGCGGCTGGTCTATCCCGGCCGCGCCGATCATCCGCAGGCCGCGCTGGTGAAAAAGCAGATGCGCGGCGGCTCGACGCTGGTCGGCTTCGAGGTCAAGGGCGGCAAGGCGGCTGCGTTCCGCGTGCTCAACGAATTGAAGCTTGCGCGGATCTCGAACAATCTCGGCGACGCCAAGAGCCTCGTCACCCATCCGGCGACCACGACGCATCAGCGCCTGAAGCCGGAAGACCGCGCCGCGCTCGGCATCGGCGAAGGTTTCATCCGCTTCTCAGCGGGGCTGGAGCATCCGGACGATCTGATCGAGGATCTGACGGCGGCGCTGGAGAAGGCGTAGCCACGCATCCGCGTCTCGTAGGGTGGGCAAAGCGAAGCGTGCCCACGTCTTCTTCCTTCGTATCACTGAGCGATGGTGGGCACGGCGCTTTGCGCCTTTGCCCACCCTACGGCACCGACACCTACATCGGCCGATACGTCCGCACATCCGCTGGCACGTTCACGCCCAACTTGATCTGCCCCACCGAGCGGATGATGTCGTCACCGAGCAGCTGGGCGAAGCAGGCGTAGCCCCAATCGTTCATGTGCAGGCCGTCGGCGATGACGAAGCTCTCGACCGGGATCGATTGATTCTCGTGCCAATCGCGCATCACCTCGAAGCGCGGGAAGATGCCGACGTGACGCAGCTCGGCGACCTTGCCGAGCAGGTGCACCATCTTGCCGGCGCTCTCCTTGCGCTGGTTGACGGCCGGCGAATATTGCGGATCGACCAGCACGATGTCGGCACCGCCTGCGGCCTGGATGCGGCTGATGCCGTCCTCGACCAGCTTTGCGGTCTCACCGGGATCGAGATTGCGCAGCACGGCGTTGGTGCCGACCTGCCAGATCACGAGATCCGGATGCACGTCGATCACCTGCGTCTGCAGGCGCTTCATCATCTCGGGCGCGTCCTCGCCGCCGACGCCGGCATTGACCACGGTGATATCTGCGGTCGGATAGTGCCGGCGCAGCTGCGCGGCGAGACGGTTCGGATAGTTGAACTCCGGCGAGCTGGCGCCGAAGCCCGCGGTCGACGACGAGCCGAACGCGACGATGACGACGGGCTTGCCCGCGACGAGCTTGCCCGCGACATGCGGCAGCGTGCCCATCGCCTTCGAGCCACTCTTGTTCGCGTCTTTGGGCGGCAGGCAGGGCACGCGGCTGAAAATGTCGGCGGCGGACTTGGCGACCTGCTTCACCTTGTCGACGGCACGCGCCGTGACGCCGCGCTGCTCGGGCGACGTCGCTGCGACCGTGGTCTGGGAAGGCGAAGCGGGGGCGGGATCAACCGACTGCGCGGGTGCGGGCGTCGCCTGCGCGGCCGGCGCCTGCGCATGCGAGGCCGGCGCCAGCAACAGCAGCATCGCGGCTGCAGGTGCGGCCAACCATGCCGTCAGGCAAAAAGGGCGGAGAGAACTCATTAACGCTAGACCTCAATTTTGCTGCTGGGCCGGCTCCAGATGGGCAGCGTCGATCACGAACTGTGCCAACGCCCGGCCAAGGCAATCATGGACCTGTTTCGCCAGTTCGGGCCCGCGGGACGGGCTGAACAGGTCGAACTGACCCTGATCATTCCACTGCCGCATGATCGCAAAACGATCGAACAGCGGAATATCATGCTCCTGCGCCACTACGCGCATATTATCGAGAAAAGGCTGCGCCGAGATCATGGTTTCGGTGCGCGGGCTGTACTGCAAATTCATCAAGACGACGTCAGCCCCTGCCTTTTGCAACGCAACAACCCCTTCGGTCACGGCGCCGCGAAATTCGTCGGGATCGATGGATCGGATCGCGTCCACTGTCCCGGTCTGCCAGATCACCAAAGTAGGCGTTTTTGCTTCTATCAGCTTAACGAAGGTGGAGGCGGCCTCCTCTGCCGTTCGCTTGCTCTGTATTTCTACGGAGACGTGCACCACCTCGGACGCCGGCAGCTTCTCCTTGAGGATCGCCTCCATGCGCGCCGGATAGGAGCTGCTCTCCGACGACGGAATCGTGGTCGAGCGGCTGCCGATGACGAGAATGTCGAGGGGTTTGCCGGCCTTGACGGCCGCGGCCACCTTGGGAAGCTGGCTTTCGCTGGTCAGCAGATAAGACGGCAGCTCGCACGCCGCGGGGACGGCAGGCGCAGGCGCGGCATCGCCCGCGCGCGCCACAGGCGCGGCGAGGCTACCGCATAGCAGGACCAGGCTCAGGAGAACCTTCGCCTTCATCAGCCCCCTCCCGCCAAATCGGCGTTGCCGACGGCGTTTTTGGTCTTCGCACCGCTCTTGTCAGCCACGCGCTTGTACCACGAAATCACCCAGGCAACGCCCCACATGATCAGGACCCCGGAGAGACTAATCAGCGCATGCATGGCCGCGCCGCCGGACACTTCGGCAAGAATGAAATGGCCGGCGAAGGCCAGAAAGACGCCGAGACAGAAGATCTCGAGGGAATGCTGGCCACATAGAATCAATGGTCGCAGCCAGCGCGATTTCAAGCCCGGCCAATCCCGGGGCAGGAAGCGCACGGTGAGCGCGGCCAGCGCCAGGAAATGCGTGAAGCGCAGCACGTCGAGATCGGTCTTGTCGATCGGATACATCCACTGCTCGAGCCGTTTCGGCATGAAGTGGGAGAGCTGCGGCACGTACCAGGTCAGCGTCACGCAGAACGCCGCCGCGAGATAGGCGATCGATATCCACATCGTCACGGGCGAGGCCAGGATGCGCGACATCCGTCGCGCACCTCCGAGCGCGCACCATGCACCGAACACGAACAGCAATTGCCAAGCGAAGGGATTGAAGGCCCAGAAGCCGTTCGGATAGGCCGACAGGTAGAGGTCGTATTCCCAGGTGACCGCGTAGAGCACGACCGAGAGGCCGAGCGTGACGTCGGGGCGCCATTTCATCGACCACAGGATCAGCGGCAGCGCCAGCATCAGCACGATGTAGAGCGGCAGCACGTCCATGTTGACGGGACGGAAGCGCAGCAGCAGCGCCTGCACGATGGTGATGTCGGGCTGCTTGAGGAAATCCAGAATGCCCATTTCCTCGGTGTAGAGCGGGTTCTCGAACCGGGTCGCGACATAGGAGATCTCGGCGAGGAAGATCGTGAACAGGAAGACGTGGGCGACGTAGATCTGCCAGACCCGGCGCAGGATCCGCGCGGTGGCGATGAGGACGCCACTCTCCAGCATCGCCCTCCCATAGACGAAGGCGGCGGTGTAGCCGGAGATGAAGATGAAGATCTCGGTGGCGTCGCTGAAACCGTAATTGCGGATCGTGAACCACGTCAACAGACTGGCCGGCAGATGGTCGATGAAGATCAGCCACAGCGCGAGGCCGCGGAACAGGTCGAGCCGAAGCTCGCGCTCGCCGATGGCGGGCAGCGTGATGGCCGGCGCGGCGGCGCGGGGCTTGCTCCCTGCGGGTTTGGCCCCCGCGGTTCCCGCGATCGTCTGTCCCGTCACTTGGTCGGCAATGGTCATCGGGGGCCAAAAACCCTTCCGCAAATCGCGACGTGTCAAGGAGTGTACCGGTCCACTCGCCATCTCGCAAAGCGGCCGGACCTTCGGGGGTGTCATTCCCTTTGAATTCTGGCGGGACGATGTCGCCAAAGCCGCCCGCGGCGTTTGGTTCCGGAGCCGGATTTCGGTATGGTAGCAACCATGTACCGCGCCGTGACCCGCCACATCGAAGTGACCGTCGAGCCGAACTTTGTTCCGGAACAGTCGTCGGCCGACCGTTCGCGTTACTTCTGGTCCTACACCATCGTCATCACCAATTCCGGCGAAGAGACCGTGCAGCTCAAGACCCGGCACTGGATCATCACCGACGCCTCCGGCCGCCAGCAGGAGGTCAAGGGCGAGGGCGTGGTCGGCGAGCAGCCGATCCTGGCCCCCGGCGAACGCTTCGAATACACCTCCGGCGTGCCGCTCTCGACCGCCTCCGGCTTCATGACCGGCCGCTACCAGATGGTCACCGAAAGCGGCGAGCGCTTCGAGATCGACGTGCCGGCGTTTTCCCTGGACAGCCCAGACAGCAAGCGGGTGTTGAATTAGGGGCGGTCGGTCTCGATGTCGTAGGGTGGGCAAAGCGAAGCGTGCCCACGTATCTTTCGCGACCGGGAGAAATCGTGGGCACGGCGCGAGAGCGCCTTTGGCCACCCTACGAGATCGAGCTTGCGGCAGGCAGCTTGCAGACATGGCTTTTCGTTCTCGCGGCGCGTTTCGCCCGAGCTTTGCTTCGTCGCTCCACCCTCTGAAATCCAAGAGGGCGCAGGGAAGGCCGGGTGCCGACAGGCACCCGCGGTCCGCTGCGCGAAATGCACACGCAGGAAGAACCGCACAGCAGCATACAGGTGACGCCGATCACTCGGCCTTCCCTGCGCGATGGTCGGACGGCTTATGCCGTGCTCTCCCGGGAGCCGAACTTTCCTTTGGCCTCCCTCGCCGTTCGAATTGGATGATGCCGTCCACCCGGTTGGGCTCGCGCACATCTTCGATCCGGCTTGACCGTAGCAACGACGGCCAGGACCACACGGTTTTGCCGTACGCACGGCCCGCCATGTCGCCCGCAGTATTTCCAGCCCTGTCGACAAAGCCGGAAACTTACAGACGAGACGAACCTAGCAGCGCCGTCGTCCGCACGCGGTTACGGACTCACAGGGACTACCCGCCCTGCCCGCACCTCTCATGCCGACGCTGCCGCGTCCACCGCAACCCCGGCTCGCGATCAAGACGACCTCGAGATCGCCCCTCTTGGTGAGCCGGGATGGGCGACACATACGCCAAAACCGAATTTCGGTAAAGTGGAATATTTTTAGCGAGATGGATTGACAGAGGCCGACACAGGCAAGGTCCCGTAGCCCGGATGGCGCGCAGCGCAATCCGGGACGGTGCCAGATGCCGGGCGAGCGGCCCCGGATTACGCTTTCGCTCCATCCGGGCTACGAAAGCAGTGCCCACGTCTTTTGCCGTCATCCGAGAGATCGTGGGCACGGCGCAAGTGCGCCTTTGCCCCCTATGCCTACGAGCCCGACGCGTCTTCTACGCCCGCCTCATGCGGCGTGAACTGGTACACCGACGAGCAGAACTCGCACGTCACGACCACCTTCTCGTCCTTGACCATCGCGGCGCGGTCGTCGGGCGAGAAGCTCTTGAGCATCGCGGCAACCGCATCGCGCGAGCAGGAGCACTGCGCCTTGAGCACCATCGGATTGAACACGCGCACGCCGCGCTCGTGGAACAGGCGGAATAGCAACCGCTCGCCGGAGAGCTCGGGATCGATCAGCTCGACGTCTTCCACCGTCTCGATCAGCGAGCGCGCCTCGACCCAGGCGTCGTCTTCCGCAACAGCGTGGACCTCGACGCCGTCAGGCGCATCGCCGGGATGCAGATCAGCCTGCCGCGCACGCTCCGGCGCCTTCGGCAGAAACTGCATCAGCATGCCGCCGGCGCGCCAGCGATGCTTGCCGCCGTCGTTCGAGCGCCACTCCTCGCCGACCGCGAGACGCACCTTGGTGGGGATCTGCTCGGAGCGCAGGAAATATTCGTGGGCGGCGTCTTCCAGGCTGCCGCCGTCGAGCGCGACCAAGCCCTGGTAGCGGCTCATGTCGGGCCCCTGGTCGATGGTCATGGCGAGATGGCCGCGGCCGAGCAGCGTGCCGGAGTCTTTTGCCTCGCCAAGGCGCGCAGCATCGAAGCGCGCATAGGCGCGCAGGCGATCCGGCGCCTGATAGTCCACCACCAGGAACGACACCGGGCCGTCGGTCTGGGCCTGCAGGATGAAGCGGCCCTCGAATTTCAGCGCCGAGCCGAGCAGCGTCGTCAGCACGATGGCCTCGCCGAGCAGCTTGCCGACCGGCGCGGGATAATCGTGCTTGGTCAGAATGTCGTCGAGCGCCGGACCAAGCCGCACCAGGCGGCCGCGCACGTCGAGCGCGTCGACCTCATAGGGCAGCACGGCATCGTCGATCGGAATCGCGGATGGCGCGCGAACCGGGCCTTCGGGCCCGGTTTTCATGTCAGGGGATTGGGAAACCATGGCGCATTATCTGGGGTCGGTCGATGCAAATTGGAAGAGGCATGCCCGTATTCCTCGCGGAACGACGGCTCACGTAGCCCGGATGGAGCGCAGCGTAATCCGGGAGATCTTTCCGCGCATTGAGAACCCGGATTTCGCTGCGCTCCATCCGGGCTCCAAGAGGCTACTTCACCGCGTCGAAGCACCAGGCCAGAATGCCCTTCTGCGCGTGCAGGCGGTTTTCGGCCTCGTCGAACACCACCGATTGCGGGCCGTCGATCACTTCATCGGTGACCTCCTCGCCGCGATGGGCGGGCAGGCAGTGCATGAACAGCGCATCGGGCTTGGCCAATGACATCAGCTTGCCGTTGACCTGATAGGGCTTCAGCACGTTGTGGCGATGCTCGCCCTCCTTGTCGCCCATCGACACCCAGGTGTCGGTGACGACACAATCGGCGCCCTTCACGGCGGCTTCGGGATCGGTGCCGAGCATGATCGATGCGCCGGTCGTCTTGATGAAGTCGCGCATCGCCTTTTTCGGTGCAAGCTCGGGCGGCGTCGCGACGTTGAGCTGGAACTTGAAGCGCTCGGCGGCGTGCGCCCAGGACGCCAGCACGTTGTTGTCGTCGCCGGTCCAGGCCACCGTCTTGCCCTCGATCGAACCGCGGTGCTCCTCGAAGGTCATGAGGTCAGCCATCACCTGGCAGGGATGCGAGCGCCGCGTCAGGCCGTTGATGACAGGCACGGTGGCGTTGGCCGCAAGCTCCAGCAGCGCCTCGTGATTGAGGATACGGATCATGATGGCGTCGACATAGCGCGACAGCACGCGCGCGGTGTCGGCGATGGTCTCGCCGCGACCGAGCTGCATCTCGGCACCGGTGAGCATGATGGGCTCGCCGCCGAGCTGGCGCATGGCGACGTCGAACGACACCCGCGTCCGCGTCGAGGGGCGCTCGAAAATCATCGCCAGCGTCTTGCCTTCGAGCGGCCTGACCGGCTGCTGCGCCTTCTGCTTCGCCTTCATGGCGCTTGACGCCGCGAGCATGCGCTTGAGCTCCGACAAGGGGAGCTCGTTGATGTCGAGAAAGTGCTTCGGAGTTTTGTTGGGGGACTTGCTCATCAGCTTGCCGCCCGCTTGGTCTGACTGGACGAGATCGCGGCGCAGGCGCGCTCGAGCCTGATGACGCTGTCCTCGATCTCGGCTTCGGTGACGATCAAAGGCGGCAGGAAGCGCACGACGTTGTCGCCCGCGCCGACGGTGAGCAGTTTTTCGCTGCGCAAGGCCGCCACGAGATCGCCCGAGGGCACCACGGCCTTGATGCCGATCAGGAGGCCCTCGCCGCGCACTTCGCTGACGACATCGGGATGGCGGTCGATCACCGAGGCGAGCTTCTGCTTGAGCAGCAGCGACATCTTCTGCACGTGGTCGAAGAAGCCGGGCTTGAGCATGACGTCGAGCACGGCGTTGGCCGCGGAAATCGCCAGCGGATTGCCGCCGAAGGTCGAGCCGTGCGAGCCGGGGCCCATGCCGGAAGCCGCTTCCGCGGTCGCCAGCACCGCGCCGATCGGGAAGCCGCCGCCGAGCGCCTTCGCCAGCGACATCACGTCGGGCGTGACACCGGTGCGCCTGTAAGCGAACAGATCGCCGCTGCGGCCCATGCCGGTCTGCACCTCGTCGAAGGCCAGCAGCAGGCCCTTGTCGTCGCAGAGCTGGCGCAACGCCTTGAGGAAGGCAGGTGTCGCCGAGCGCACGCCGCCCTCGCCCTGGATCGGCTCGATCAGGATGCCGGCGGTGTGCGGACCGATCGCCTTCTTCACGGCCTCGATGTCGCCATGCGGGACCTGGTCGAAGCCGTCCATCGGCGGGCCGAAACCTTCGAGATATTTCGCCGAGCCGGTCGCGGCCAGCGTTGCCAGCGTGCGGCCATGGAAGGCGCCTTCGAAGGTGATGATGCGGTAGCGCTCGGGATGCCCCTTGGAGAAGTGATGATGGCGGACCAGCTTGATCACGCCCTCCAGCGCCTCGGCGCCGGAATTGCAGAAGAACACGAAGTCCGCAAAGCTCTCATTGCACAGGCGCGCGGCGAGCTTCTCGCCGTCCGGGCTCTGGAACAGGTTCGACATGTGCCAGAGCTTCGTCGCTTGCTCCTGCAACGCCTTGATCAGATGCGGGTGGCAATGGCCGAGCGCATTGACGGCGACGCCGGAGGTGAAATCGAGATAGCGATCGCCATTGGTCGCGATCAGCCAGCAGCCTTCGCCGCGTTCGAAACCGAGGTCGGCCCTGGCGAAAACGGGGAGCAAATGCGGCGCTGCGCTGTTAGTCATGACGGTCACTTGAATGTTGCGGACGGTGTGACGCGTGCATTGCGCAACGCACCAGACCGGCCCGGAAAACGAAACGTGCCGCCTTTTAAGGGCGGCACGTGACACCATCTTATGCCGGGTAGAACGGGTGTCAATGCCGCCCGGAAAGCCTCGGGAAACGCTGAATCCGTAGTCTTGCGGTGCCGATTTCGCGGGTTTTCAGTACGGAACATGTGGAAGCGAGTCGGCGGACTCTTGCGCGGGAGTCACGCCATATTGTAGCGTTTGGATTGTCAGATACGACATCTCGTGCAGCGGTTCTGATCCCAAGAGTCCTCATGTACCGGCGTAAACGTTCGGGCGTCAGTCACGCGCCCGGCGAGCCTTAAGGGATTCTGGCGGCACGGGTTTTTGAAGGCTTAGCAATCGCCGCATGGGCGCCAGGACGGCAGCCGCGCGGCGAGGGAAAGGGTGCAATGACGGTTTTGACCTGGTCCGATGATCGCGTCGAGCAGCTGAAAAAGCTCTGGGAGGCCGGACTTTCGGCCAGCCAGATCGCAGCAGAGCTCGGCAATGTGACCCGCAATGCCGTGATCGGCAAAGTGCACAGGCTCGGTCTGTCCGGCCGCGCCAAGAGCCCTTCGTCGGCGGCGCCCCGGCCGCGCAAGGCGCGTCCGGCGCAGCACATGATGCGGGTGACCCGCCCCATTGCGCGCGGCAACACCGCGCTGGCGCAGGCCTTCGAGGTCGAGGTGGAAGCCGAACCGGTCACCTACGACAACGTGGTGCCGATGAGCCAGCGGCTGTCGCTGCTCGAGCTCAACGAGGCGACCTGCCACTGGCCGGTCGGCGATCCCTCGAGCCCGGATTTCTTCTTCTGCGGCGGCAAGGCGCTGTCCGGCCTGCCCTATTGCGCGCAGCATTCGCGCGTGGCGTATCAACCGGCGGCGGATCGCCGTCGTGCCCCGACGAAGCCGGGCCCGCGGTGAGCTTGCGGATTAGTTGACCGTAAGAACGGCAGCCGTCACATGGCGGCGCCTCAACAAACGTGATGTCGTCCCGGACAAGCGCGCCCCAAGCGCGCGCAGATCCGGGACCCATAGACACCGCAAGATGTGGTTACGGGGACTCGGAGTTACCTTTTCGCAAGACAACTGCTGCCTGTGGTTATGGATCCCGGATCTGCGCTGACGCTTGTCCGGGACGACGCCGAGTGTGTAGCGACAGTCTGCCAAAAGCCCTACGTCTGCTCCGCCTTCGCGAAGCGATCGTCCAGCGCGTAGCCGGCGCCGCGGACGGTGCGGATCGGGTCCTGCTCGCGGCCGAGATTGAGCAGCTTGCGCAGGCGGCCGATATGGACGTCGACGGTGCGCTCGTCGATATAGATGTCGCGGCCCCAGACGCTGTCGAGCAGCTGCTCGCGTGAGAACACGCGGCCGGGATGCTCCAGGAAGAACTCCAGCAGGCGATATTCGGTCGGGCCGAGATCGATCGGCCGGCCCGAGCGCGCCACGCGGCGCTTGTCGCGGTCGAGCTCGATGTCGCCATAGGCCAGCACTGTCGCGAGCCGCTCGGGGCTGGCGCGCCGCAACAGGCCCTTCACGCGGGCGAGCAGCTCCGGCACCGAGAACGGCTTGACGATGTAATCGTCGGCGCCGGTCGCGAGCCCCCGCACCCGCTCGCTCTCCTCGCCGCGCGCGGTGAGCATGATGATCGGCAGCTGCTTGGTGTCGGGCCGGGTGCGCAGGCGCCGGCACAGCTCGATGCCGGACAGGCCCGGCAGCATCCAGTCGAGCACGATGAGATCGGGAATGTGCTCCTTGAGGCGGGTGTCGGCGTCGTCGCCGCGCATGACCGTCTCGACGTCATAGCCGTCGCCTTCGAGGTTGTAGCGAAGCAGCTCGGTAAGGGCTTCTTCGTCCTCAACCACCATAATGCGTGCGCCCATGGTGTCGTCGCTCCTTAAAGTCTTCAGGTATTCGGGATCGTCGTGGCGAAATTGGTCATGTCGCCCTTCGGCCGCTTGTCGGTGATCGCCTGGCCCTCGATCATGTAGAAGACGGTCTCGGCGATGTTGGTGGCGTGGTCGCCGATCCGCTCGATGTTCTTGGCGCAGAACATCAAATGGATGCAGAACGAGATGTTGCGCGGATCCTCCATCATGTAGGTGAGGAGCTCGCGGAACAGCGAGGTGCAGATCGCGTCGACTTCCTCGTCGCCCTTCCACACCGCCATCGCCGCCGGCAGGTCGTGCGCGGCATAGGCGTCCAGCACCGACTTGACCTGCTGCTGCACGAGGTCGGTCATGTGCTCCAGGCCGCGGAACAGCTTGAGCGGATGGAAATCCGTCTCAAGCGCGGCGACGCGCTTGCCCATGTTCTTGGCGAGGTCGCCGATCCGCTCGAGGTCGGTCGCGACGCGCATGGCGCCGACGATCTCGCGCAAGTCCACCGCCATCGGCTGGCGGCGGGCGATGGTGAGCACGGCGCGCTCCTCGATGCGCTTCTGCAGCGTGTCGAGGTCGGCGTCGATGGTGACGACGCGCTGGCCGAGCGCGACGTCGCGGCGGATCAGCGCGTCGACGGAATCGACGATCATGCGCTCGGCGATGCCGCCCATCTCGGCGACCAGGCGGGTGAGTTCCTGGAGGTCGGTGTCGAAGGCCTTTGCGGTATGTTCGGTACCCATATTGCGTCTCCTCAGCCGAACCGGCCGGTGATGTAGTCCTGCGTGCGCCGATCGGTCGGCGACGTGAAGATCTTGCTGGTGTCGTCGAACTCGATCAGCTCGCCGAGATACATGAAGGCGGTCTTGTCGGAGACGCGCGCCGCCTGCTGCATGTTGTGGGTGACGATCGCGATCGTGTAGTTCTCGGACAGTTCCTGGATCAGCTCCTCGACCTTGGCGGTCGAGATCGGGTCGAGCGCCGAGCAGGGCTCGTCGAACAAGATCACTTCAGGGCGCACCGCGACCGTGCGGGCGATGCACAGGCGCTGCTGCTGGCCACCCGAGAGCGACAGGCCGGAAGCGTTGAGCTTGTCCTTGACCTCGTTCCACAGCGCGCCGCCGCGCAGCGCCTTCTCGACGCGGTCGTCCATCTCGGACTTCGAGATCTTCTCGTAGAGGCGGATGCCGAAGGCGATGTTCTCGTAGATCGTCATCGGGAACGGCGTCGGCTTCTGGAACACCATGCCGACCCGGGCGCGCAGCAGGTTGAGGTCGAGCTTGGGGTCGAGGATGTTGGTCTGGTCCAGCATCAGCTGGCCGGTGGCGCGCTGGCCCGGATAGAGGTCGTACATCCGGTTGAAGATGCGCAGCAGGGTGGACTTGCCGCAGCCCGACGGGCCGATGAACGCCGTGACGCGGTTGGCGCCGAGCGTCAGGTTGATGTTCTTCAGCGCGTGGTGCTCGCCGTAATAGAAGTTGAGGTTGCGCACCGTCACCTTGGCGGGCGCCTCGGGCAGCACCGGCGCCTGCGGAAGGCCGCCGGACGCGCTCATCGATACGGAAAGATCACTCATTTTGCGGTCCTCTCGGCGCCAAGGATGCGCGCGCCAATGTTCAGGGCAAGCACGGTCAGGGTGATGAGCAGGGCGCCGCTCCACGCCAACTGCTTCCAGTAGGCGTAGGGGCTCTGCACGAAGTTGTTGATGGTGACGGGCAGGTTGGCCATCGTCTTGTTCAGGCCGAGGCTGAAGAACTGGTTCGACAGCGCGGTGAAGAGCAGCGGCGCGGTCTCGCCGGCGACGCGGGCGGTGGCGAGCAGCACGCCGGTGATGAGGCCGGACCGGGCCGCACGATAGGCGATCCGCTTGATCACCAGCGAGCGCGGTAGGCCCAGCGCCGAGGCCGCCTCGCGCAGCGGATTCGGCACCAGCAGCAGCATGTCCTCGGTGGTGCGCAGCACGACCGGGATCACGATGACGGCTAGCGCCAGGCTGCCCGCGATCGCGGAGAAGCCACGCATCGGCACCACCACCGCGCCGTAGATGAACAGGCCGATGATGATCGAGGGCGCCGAGAGCAGGATGTCGTTGATGAAGCGGATCACCGAGGTCAGGCGGTCGTTGCGGCCGTATTCGGCGAGGTAGGTGCCGGCGAACAGGCCGAGCGGCGCGCCGATGCCGACGCCGATCACCGTCATGATGATCGAGCCGACGATCGCGTTGCGCAGGCCGCCTTCGGTCGAACCCGGCGGCGGCGTATCCGCGACGAAGAGCTCGAGATTGAGGCCGGCCAGGCCGTTGAAGAGCAGCGTGATCAGGATCAGCGCGAGCCAGGTGACGCCGAAGGCGGCCGCGGCGAAACAGAGCCCGCGGATGACGATGTCCGTGCGGCGACGACGCGAATAGATCGGATTGAGGGCCATGACCTTACTTCCCCGCCTTCTTGTCCAGCCGCATCAGCATCAGCCGCGCGGCGGCCAGCACGAAGAACGTCAGCACGAACAGCAACAGGCCGAGCAGGATCAGGCCGGACTGGTGCAGGCCGTCGCTCTCGGCGAACTCGGATGCGATCGCCGCCGAGATCGTGGTGCCCGGCGCGAAGATCGATGAGGAGATGCGGAACGAGTTGCCGATGATGAAGGTCACCGCCATGGTCTCGCCGAGCGCGCGGCCCAGCGCCAGCATGACGCCGCCGATGATGCCGACGCGGGTGTAGGGGATCACCACGCTGCGGACGACTTCCCAGGTGGTGCAGCCGACGCCGTAGGCGGCCTCCTTCAGCACCGGCGGCACCGTCTTGAACACGTCGACCGAGATCGAGGTGATGAAGGGCAGCACCATGATGGCGAGGATCAGCGCGGCGTTGAACGTGCTGAGATAGGACGGCGGACCCGCGAAGATCGCGCCCAGCACCGGGACGCCGTCGAAGATCCTGATCATGAAGGGCTGGAAGCTGTTGGCCAGGAACGGGCCCAGCACGAAGAAGCCCCACATGCCGTAGATGATCGAGGGAATGCCGGCGAGCAGCTCGATCGCCATGCCGATCGGGCGGCGCAGCCATTGCGGGCAGAGCTCGGTGAGGAAGATCGCAATACCGAGACCGACCGGAATGGCGATCAGCATCGCGATGAAGGAGGTGACGAGCGTGCCGTACATCGGCCCGAGCGCGCCGAGCACCGGCGGATCGGCCGACGGCGCCCAGCGCTGCGTCCACAGGAAGGAGAAGCCGAATTCCCTCATCGCCGGGTACGCGCCGACGATCAGCGAGATGATGATGCCGCCGAGGATCAGCAGCACCGAGATCGCGGACAGCCGCGTGATCCAGTAGAAGGTGACGTCGCCGAGCTTGAACGCGCCCAAGGCCTTGGCGCGGTCATACGGTCCGGCGTCGTCGATTACATCGCTCTGAACGGCCATTTCTGCCACGCCGATCCCCTGTACCCGTTTTATATACGCTTGTTCTTGGTGTTTTTGGTGCCGTGCCCCGGATGCGGTGCGCCGCTGATCCGGGGCCTAGTTCTTGTGGGTCCCGGCTCTGCGCCGCAACGTTTCACGTTGCAGCGCGTCCGGGACAGGAGAGCCTGGCTCAGCTCTTGATCTCGGCAGCCCAGGTCTTCTCGATCAGCTGGACGACGCTGTCCGGCATCGGGATGTAGTCGAGCTCTTCAGCCATCTTGTCGCCGCTCTTGAAGGCCCAGCGGAAGAACTTGATGGCTTCCTGCGAGGCCGCCTTGTCGGTCGCGGACTTGTGCATGAGGATGAAGGTCGCCGCGGTGATCGGCCAGGACTTCTCGCCGGGCTGGTCGGTCAGGATGACGTAATAGCCCGGCGCCTTGGCCCAGTCGGCGTTGGAGGCGGCCGCCTGGAAGGCTTCGACGGTCGGCTGCACCGGCTTGCCGGCCTTGTTGACGAGACCGGTGTAGGTCAGCTTGTTCTGCTTGGCATAGGCGTACTCGACATAGCCAATCGAGTTCTTGGTCTGGCTGATGTTGCCCGACACGCCTTCGTTGCCCTTGGCGCCGACGCCGACCGGCCACTCGACCGCGGTGCCCTCGCCGACCTTGCTCTTCCAGTCCGCGCTGGCCTTGGAGAGGTAGTTGGTGAAGTTGAAGGTGGTGCCCGAACCGTCCGAGCGGCGGACCACGGTGATGGCTTCCGAGGGCAGCTTCGCGTTCGGATTGAGCTTCTTGATCGCGGCGTCGTCCCACTTGGTGATCTTGCCGAGATAGATGTTGGCCAGCGTCTCGCCGTCGAACACCAGCTCGCCCGGCTTCACGCCCTCGAGGTTGACGACGGGAACGATGGCGCCCATCACCATCGGCCACTGCACGAGGCCGTCCTTCTCGAGCTGCTCGGCCTTGAGCGGCGCGTCGCTGGCGCCGAAGGTCACGGTCTTGGCCTGGATCTGCTTGATGCCGCCGCCGGAACCGATCGACTGGTAGTTCAGGCCATTGCCGGTCTCCTTCTTGTAGGCGTCAGCCCACTTCGAATAGATCGGGAACGGGAACGTCGCGCCGGCACCCGTGATGTCGGCGGCAAGCGCCACCGTCGTCGATGCGGCGACCAAGCCGGCAGCGACGATCGTCTTGAGGAAATTCATGCTGGTCTCCATACAGGGGAGCGAAGCGCCATCCGCGCCCGATCGCGCTCCCCACGCCGCCCCTTTAGGAGCGGTCGGCTGTGCTTTTACGAAGGTTTCGTGACAGTCGGATGACACCCTCAAGCGATTGAAATCGCTTGATTATCCCGTCTAAGCTAAAGTCTTAGCCTGGGGAAAACAGGCGGTGAAAGTGGCGCCCTGTTTGGGCACGCTTTCGATCAAAAGCCGGCCGCGATGGCGGTTAAGAATATGTTTCACCAGCGATAATCCGAGTCCGGTTCCGCCTTGCGAGCGGCTGTCGCCGACGTCCACCCGATAGAACCGCTCGGTCAGCCGCGGCAGGTGCTCGGGCGCGATGCCGGGGCCGAAATCGCGGACCATGATCCGGATTTCCTGAGTTCCATCAGTGGCTGCGGCTGAGCTCAGCGACACGATGACGCGTCCGCCGGAGGCGCCGTATTTGAGCGCGTTCTCGATCAGATTCTCGAACAGGCGGAGCAGCTCCTCGCGGTCGCCCGCGATCATCACCGGCCCCTCGGGCAGATGGATCTCGACCTCGACCTGCCGCTCGCGCGCCAGCGGCTCGAGCCCGTCGGCGACCTGGCGGATGATCGGCAAGAGGTCGACCAGGGTGTCGGGCCGGACATGGGCCGACAGCTCGACCCGCGACAGCGACAACAGATCGTCAATCAGGCGCGCCATCCGGGTCGCCTGGTTGTGCATGATGCCTAGGAAGCGCTCGCGCGCCTTGGGATCGTCCTTGGCCTGGCCCTGCAGCGTGTCGATGAAGCCCGACAGCGCGGCGAGCGGCGTGCGCAGCTCGTGGCTAGCATTGGCGACGAAGTCGGCGCGCATCTCCTCGACCCGGCGCAGCGGCGTCTGGTCGTGAAAGGTCATCAGCATGCATTTGTCGGCGCCGCCGAAGCTGGTCGGCACCGGCACCGGCGTGATCATCAGCTCCATCCAGCGATCGACCGGGACGTGATCGAGATAGGTGGCGCGCCGCAGCTCGGTGGTCGCGATCGCTTCGCGCAGCGCCGTGATGATCTCCGGCGAGCGCAGCGCGAACTGGGCGAGTTCGTTCCGGCGCAGCGCCGGCGCGAGCTGGGCGGCAGCGGCATTGAGGTGGATGACGCGGCCGGCACGGTCGAGCAGCACCGCCGGATCCGGCATGCCGGCGACGACCGCGGCCACCGCCGCGCTCTCGACCGGGTTGATGCGCCTGACGTCGTCGCGCGAGGCCGCGGGGTCATGCAGCCGCCACGGGATCAGCGCCGCCGCCGCGATGCAGAGGAACACGATCGCGGCGTGCAGCGCCGACAATTCGCCGAGCGAGACCACGACGGACAGCGCCAGCGCCGCGGCGATCAGGATGACGGTCGAATGCCGCAGCCGGTCGGACCAGGGCTGGGCGGCGGGAGAAGATGGGGCGTCGATCGCCATCGGGGCGGACTTCTCCTGGAGGGACTGGTCCTAAGACTTGTCGCTGCGCTCTCTTACATAAGCCGCTTCAGGCGCCGGACCGGGGTCGAGCTTGAGCGCCGCCTGCTGCAAGCGCTTCGATCGCGCGCCGATCATAACTTCGCGAAACGTCAGCAAGATTACAGAGATGACGAAGGGGGACAGATAATAGAGCACGCGGAACAGCAGCATGCCGCCGAGCAGCTCCTCGCGGTCCATCTGCCAGAGGCCGACCAGCATGGCGGCGTCGAACACCCCGAGCCCGCCGGGCGAGTGGCTGGCGAAGCCGAGCAGCGTCGCCGAGACGAAGATCACCGCGACCACCACGAAGCCGAGATTGGGCTCGTCCGGGACCAGCACATACATCGCCAGCGCGCAGAAACCGAGATCGATGATGCCGATCGCGATCTGGAGCAGCGTCAGCGCGCCGCCCGGCAGCACCACGGTCCAGGGCCCTCGGCCGACCACGCGCGGATGGGTCCAGACCCAGACCACGTAGCCGACCAGCCCCGCGATGATCATCAGCGCCAGCGTCCGGTTCAGCCACGGCGGCAGTTGGTCGATCGAGGCGGCGGCCTCCGGATGATAGGAGATGCCGAGGCCGAGCACGGCGGCATTGCCGAGCCAGAACGTCAGGCCGGCGAGGAAGCAGATCTTCGCGACGTCGATCGCGTTCAGCCCGTAGGCCGAATAGATGCGATAGCGTACCGCGCCGCCGGTGAAGACGGATGCACCGACATTGTGGCCGATCGAATAGGAGGTGAAGGCCGCGAGCGCGTTGATGCGATAGGGCACGTGGGTGTGGCCGATCGCGCGCACGGCGAACAGATCGTAGAAGGTCAGGGTGAAATAGCCCGCGGCGACGAACAGCGCCGCCATCGCGATCTGGCGCGGCTCGGTGCTCTTGATGGCTTCGAGGACCTCGTTGAAATCGATGCCTCGCAGCATGTGGTACAGCACATAGCAAGCGATGCCGATGACCGCGACGCTGATCACAACTCCAAGCTTATGCAGGACTTGCTTCTGGCGCAGAAACGTCATCGCCCTGCGTATGGCTTCCAGCATCTAGACCTCGAACAACGCTTCAGCGGCCAGGGTGGCCGGCGAACGGGCGGACGACGCACAGGCACTCAACGAACCCTCGCCGCCGGCTCCGGCATCGCGCATGCCCCCTGCCCCTCCACTAGCGCGTTTTCGGGCCGAGTGGAATTCGCCAATTCGAACAAAAACACGTGCATTCAATATTTTAGGCAGGGTTGCGGGCTCCTGAAGCACGGTTTGGCGCCTTCGGCGGCAGAACTCGAGGCGAATCTCCCTAGCGATCCTGCGCAGGCGCCATGAAGGTTTGATGATTTCGGCCGCACAATGTTCCGTCACGCCTTAAGCCCAAATCAATCTATGGGGCGCGCCTGCCTGTTGAAAGGGGGCGGATTTTCCGATGCGCCGGAAGGTCGCGGGCGCCGAAAGGCCGGCCCAGGAGCGGCAAGGCGGCTGCGCCGGCCGGCACCGGTCCGACGCTTGAGGCCAAAGGCTCACGCCGCAGGCTGCCCCCGCGACACCACGCGGTCGCGCAGCCAGGCACCGATGGTGCAGCCGACGAGGTAACAGGCGAACATAATCAGGCCGAGGTCGAGCCAGTAGCCGAAGCGGCCGGGGACGACATGGGCGAACGAGGCCGCGACCAGGGCGACGGCGAGCGCGGCCAGCCAGCGCGCCGTCACCTTCGAGGTGCCGTTGCCGCGCTGGACCACCGAGATCCAGCCCATGCAAAAGCCCAGCAGCAACGAGCCGATCAGCCAACCCAGATGGAACGAGACGAGATAGGGCATCGTCACCTCACCAGAAATTCGATGCGGCGGTTCTGCGCCTTGCCGTCGTCGGTGTCGTTGCCGGCGACGGGCTGCGTGCTGCCATGGCCGACCGCGGTGAAGCGGCTGGCGGGCAGGCCGGCCTTGACCAGATAGTCGATCACCGCCTGCGCGCGCTTCTCCGAGAGCGCCTGATTGAAGCCGTCCTCGCCATCGGCGTCGGTATGCCCGGCCACTTCGATATTGGTGGTGGGGCAGCGCAGCGCCGTCTCGATCAGATGATCGAGGATTGCGGCGGAGTCCGGATCGATGTCGGCGCGCTTGGCTGCGAAGCGGATCTTGCCCTTGGCCAAGAGGTCATTGAACAATTGCTGGCACACGGTGCCGTCGACCGGCCCAGCCGCGGGCTTCACGGTGATCTCCGGCTTGTACTGCCAGTTCTTCGGGAAGTCCTTGCCGAGCCCGGAGCGGATGTCGTTGGCGGCCCCCTCATAGAGGGCATCGCCCGACAGCTTCACCTCGCGGTCGGAGACGACCAGCGTGCCGGTCGACAGCCGCGACAGCGCGCCGAGCGCTGCGACCACGGCCGTGTTGAACGAGCCGGGCGCGCCGATGCTGGCCTTGAGATTGTCGACGACCTTCTCGGTGAAGAATCTTCGCCCGGCGCTGCTGACGATCGCCGCATGCACGTTGTTGTCGGGAACGTAACCGGTCAGCGTCACCGTCGCGGCGACCGGATCCTTGTAGGCCTGGAAGATATAGGGCGGCGCCTTGACGTCGTTGGCGGCGATCGAAAAGCCCTCGGGCAGGTTCTTCAGCGCGGCTGCGATGGCTTCGCGGCCGCCGAGCTCGCGGGCCATGCCCGACAGATTGACCTTGGTATCCGTGATCGTGACCTTGCCGTCCTTCAGCCTGCCGATCTGGTCGAGCAGCAGCATCGCGGCGGCCTCGAACAGCGGCGGCGCACCGCGCGCCAGGCTCATCTGGTCGGCCACCTCGGCGCCGCCGACCTCCTTGCGGGCCGCCTCGGTCAGCCGGCCCTTCATCGCGGGCAAGGGCGCGGAGCCTGACAGCGTCACCCGCACCACGTCGCGCTCGGCATTCCAGACGAAGGGTTTGGCCTCGGGAACCAGGCGGGTCCGGTCGTCGACCAGGCGGACGCCGGGGACGGTCTCGACCGCCATCACGGCGTCGCGGCGCCCCTCCTCGGAGAAGGCGTCCGCGGCCAGGCTGACGTCGCGGCCGTCCACCGCGATCCGGGTCTTGTCCAGAACGGTCCCCTTCAGCGCGGCCGTGCTGCGGGCGGAGAGGTCGGCCTCGACCGGTAAGGTGTTATTCCAGGCCGCAAATCCCCACATGACGGCCAGGGGAATCAACCCCGGCCACCATTTGCTGGCCCACCTGAAAAGCTTCTGCATTCGACGACCCGAACTCTGGAACCGGAGACAAAACAAACCCTTGGCAGGCTGTCAAACCGGAAATGGTGCCCTTCCGAAGGCGCAGCTGGACAATCGGAATAACTTTTTCTTCAAGGGTTCTTCCGTAAGTTGAAGGTGGAATGCCAAAGCCCGCCAGCCGGTCATGAAACAACTGCGTAACAACGTCATCCGCGCCGGGCTGGGAGCACTTTACTTCAGCGGGGCGCACCACCTCTTGCGCCCGCTTTTGTCGGGTGTCGGTGCCATTTTCATGCTGCACCACGTGCGGCCGGCCCGAGAGGCTGCGTTTCAGCCGAACCGGCATCTCGAAGTCACCCCTGAATTCCTGCGCGAGACGCTGTGTCATTTGCGCTCGCGCGACATCGACATCGTCAGCATGGACGAGCTGCATGAGCGGCTGGTGCAGGGCCGGTTCGACCGCCGCTTCGCCGCCTTCACCTTCGACGACGGTTATCGCGACAATCTGGACTATGCCCTGCCGGTGCTGCGCGAATTCGACGCGCCGGCGACGGTCTATGTCGCAAGCGACTTTGCCGAAGGCATCGGACGGCTGTGGTGGGAAGCGCTGGAGGCCGTGATCGCCAAGGCCGAGCAGATCGAGGTCACGATCGGCCATTCCGCGCTGCGGCTCGACGCGACGACGCCTGCGGCCAAGCAGGCCGCCTATGACCGCCTGCACGACTGGCTGCGCGCGCTGCCCGGCGAGCACGACCTCAAGCGGGAGATCGAGGCGCTCTGCGCGAGATATGGCGTCGACATGGCCGCGCTGTGCCGCAGCCTTTGCCTGTCCTGGACCGAGCTGAAGACGTTTGCGGCTGATCCGCTGGTCACGATCGGCGCGCACAGCGTCAGCCATTGCAACCTCGCCAAGCTGGCGGAAGACATCGCCGCACAGGAGCTGGCGACGAGCCGCGCGCGGATCGAACAGGCCCTGCAGGGCCCAGTGCTGCATCTCGCCTATCCCTATGGCGACCGCGAGGCCGCAGGCACGCGCGAATTCGGCCTGGCGGCGACGGCCGGCTTCAAGACCGCGGTGACGACGCGGCCCGGCATGCTGTTCGCCGAGAATGCCGGCCACATGACGGCGCTCCCGCGCGTCTCGCTCAACGGCAATTACCAGGACGTGCGGATCCTCCCCGTGCTGACCTCGGGCGCCGCCACCGCGATGTGGAACGGTTTTCGCCGGATCGCAGCGGCGTAGGCGCTGCAATCTCCACTGTCGTCCCTGCGAACGCAGGGACCCATACCGCGTGATCCATCGATCGCGTTTGGTAACAGTCCCGAACCGCGAATCTTCGCCAAACTGCTCCCTGGGGTTATGGGTCCCTGCGTTCGCAGGGACGACACTGAGTTGGTGTCGCCGCCGTCGCGCCACACGCCCATCTCATCCCGCGCCTTCCTTGACTCCCCACCCCGCCCCGCTCAAAACAACGTCAAACCAAGGGAGGCATCATGTTCAACGATCTGTTCTCGCTCAAAGGCCGCGTCGCGCTGGTGACCGGCGGCTCGCGCGGCATTGGCAAGATGATTGCGGCGGGATTTCTCAGCGCCGGCGCCGCAAAGGTCTACATCACCGCGCGCAAGGCCGGACCGTGCGAGGCCACCGCCAGGGAGCTCAGCGCGCAATATGACGGCGAGTGCATCGCGCTGCCGATCGACATCTCCACCGTCGAAGGCTGCGACAGGCTCGCATCCGAGATCATCAAGCTGGAGCCGAAGCTCGACATCCTCGTGAACAATGCCGGCGCGGCCTGGGGCGCGGAGTTCGACGAATTCCCCGAAAGCGGCTGGGACAAGGTGATGGACCTCAACGTCAAATCGCTGTTCTTCCTGACCAAGGCGCTGGCCAAGCCGCTGCGCGCGGCGGCCTCGCACGAGCGGCCGGCCAAGGTGATCAACATCGCCTCGGTCGACGGCATCTTCGTCAATCCGGGTGAGACCTATTCCTACGCCGCCAGCAAGGCCGCCGTGATCCATCTGACGCGGCGCCTGGCGACCAAGCTGATCAAGGACAACATCAACGTCACCGCGATCGCGCCCGGCGCGTTCAGGTCCGACATGAACCGTGCCGCGCGCGACCATTCGGACGAGGTCGCAAAGCGCATTCCGTCGCGGCGGATCGGCTCCGACGAGGACATGGCGGGCGTTGCGATCTATCTCGCCTCGCGCGCGGGCGATTACGTGGTCGGCAACACCATCGCGGTGGACGGCGGCGTGGTGTATGCGAATGCGGGGTTGGAGATCGCGGGGTAGGCGGCGATACACACTCCGCTGTCGTCCCTGCGAACGCAGGGACCCATACCGCGGGATCTATCGCGTGTGACCGGTATCAGTACCGGACAACGAGCCTTCGCCAAACCACGGCCTGTGGTTATGGGTCCCCGCGTTCGCGGGGACGACAGGTGAGTGCGCGGCGCCGCCGTCGCGCCTCGTAACCGCCCTTACGACTCGATCTTCACGTACTCGAAATCGCCCGGCTTGTTGTCGATGCCCACCTTCGGCGGCGAGATCCAGGAGGCGAACTTGCCTTGCTCGGTGACGGGCTGCATCAGCGAGGTGATGAAATCACCGTCGGCCGTCGAGGGCAGCCATTCGTCCTTGCGCTTGGCCCAGGTGGCATCGTCGATCAGGATGCCGTCGGGCGTTGCGTGCACGTCCTTGAACTCGCCGATGTGGCGGTGGAAGGCGACGTTCGGCAGCTTGAGCTGGAAGTCGTAGCCCGCGGTCGTGATCACCTTGTTCCAGCGCAGCATGCCCTTGACGCAATCCTGGCTGTAATCGTCGCGCAGGCGCATGTTGAGCGCGGTCAGCGCGGGCTCGTCGACCAGCTTGATCTCGCCGTTGATGAACTTGAGCACCGGATAGGTGGCGTTCTTGAGCTGGTGATCGTCCTCGATCTGGGTCTCGTGATAGCGCCCCTTGATGCCGGCATTGAAGGCGTTGGCGGCGTTGGTCGAAACCTCCGAGCCGAACAGATCGAGCGACAGCGTGTAGTGCAGGTTCAGCTTCTTCTGGATGGTCGGCAGGTCGATCACCCCGAGCGCGCGCACTTTCGCGATGTCGGTGGGGTCGGTGATCCCGGCCTCGCGCATGGCATCGCAGGTGCGCTGCACGACGCGGGTGATGCCGGTCTCGCCGACGAACATGTGGTGCGCTTCTTCCGTCAGCATGAAGCGGCAGGTGCGCGACAGCGGATCGAAGCCGGACTGCGCCAGCGAGTGCAGCTGCATCTTGCCGTCGCGGTCGGTGAAATAGGTGAACATGAAGAAGGACAGCCAGTCCGGCGTCGCCTCGTTGAAGGCGCCGAGCATGCGCGGCGCGTCGGCATCGCCGGAGCGGCGGCGCAAGAGATCATCGGCTTCCTCGCGGCCGTCGCGGCCGAAGTACTTCTGCAGCAGGTAGACCATCGCCCAGAGATGGCGGCCTTCCTCGACGTTGACCTGGAACAGATTGCGCATGTCGTAGAGCGAGGGCGCGGTCTTGCCGAGATGGCGCTGCTGCTCGACCGAGGCCGGCTCGGTGTCGCCCTGGATCACGATCAGGCGGCGCAGCATGGCGCGGTGCTCGCCCGGGACTTCCTGCCAGGCCGGCTCGCCGTAGTGCTCGCCGAACGGCACGACGCGATTTTCTTCTTGGGGTGCGAGGAGAATGCCCCAGCGATATTCGGGCATGCGGACATAATCGAACTTGGCCCAGCCGCGCGGGTCGACCGAATAGGCGGTGCGCAAGTACACCAGCGATTCCTGGAAGCCCTCCGGCCCCATGTCGCTCCACCAGTCCATGTAACCGGGATGCCAGCCTTCCAGCGCTTTGAGGACCTGGCGGTCTTCGGCGAGATTGACGTTGTTGGGAATCTTGGTCGAGTAGTCGACGTTCATGATGTTCATGTTCATGGCCGTGCTCCTTGATCGGTCTCGTGTCCCGGACGCAGTGCGGCGCGAAGTGCTGCACTGCTGAGCCGGGACCTATTGTCTGGTCCGTCTGGGTCCCGGTTCTGCGCAGCGGCATTGCATGCCGCAGCGCGCCCGGGACAGGAAAGTCGTTACACCCGCGTCATATCGAATTTCGGCTTCTGGCCGCTGCCGTAGCGGCGCAGCGCGCCTTCCTCGCCGACCGCGTTGGGGCGCTGGAAGATCCAGTTCTGCCAGGCGGTGAGGCGCGCGAAGATCTTGGATTCCATGGTCTCGGGGCCGACGAAGCGCAGGCTCGCTTCCATGCCGGTGAGACTGTCGGGCGAGAAGCTGGCGCGCTCTTCGAGAAACACGCGAACCTCGTCGTCCCAGTCGATGTCGTCGAGCGCGAAGGTGACGAGGCCGAGCTCCTCGGCCTGCTCGGCGTCGAGGCTGGTGCCGAGGGTTGCTTCCGCGCGCTCGACGTCGGCGGGATCGGCCTGGAAGCGCGATTGCAACCGGGTCAGGCCATGGCTCATCGGATAGGGGCCGAAATTCATGGCAGAGAGCTCGATCGACGGCGGCGGACGGTTGTCGCCCTGGCGCGTGCCGATCAGCATGTAGGAGCGGTCGGCGGCGAACACGAGTTCGGCGAGCGTGCCGGCAAAGCACGAGCCCGGCTCGACCAGCGTCACCAGCGTGCGCGAGGTGACGTCGATGCGCTTGAGCACGCGCTTCCAATAGTGCCTGATCTCGTTGACCAGCCAATGCGCCTTGTTGGCTTCGAGGAAGGCATCGTGCGCGAGCACATGGGCGCGATCGCCGTGGCTTTTGAACACCAGCATGGCGATCTCGAGCTCGTTGATGCGCAAATGCAGGATGGCGTCGTCGAGTTCGCGCGCGACTTGGAGTGACCAGAACGAAGCGCCTTGCGCCATCATGCCGTCGATGTCGGCGGGCGGCGCGGCCTCCGGCGCCTTGATGGAGATGGTGGCGATGCGGGCGGCGCGATCGATGTCGACGGTGACGAAGCCGTAACGGATGCTGTTTTCGTCGATGACGCGCTTGAGCGGCGTCAACGCGATGCCCTTGCCGCTGCCCTTGCGCTTCGATTGGCCCGCGAATTCCCTGGCGCGCTCGGCGATCCTGGCCTCGAGCTTGGAGTTCGGCGCGATCTCGTCGACGAGGCGCCATTGCACGGCGCGCTTGCCCTTGACGCCTTCCTCGATGGTGCAGAAGAAATCGGCGTGGTCGCGGCGCACCTTGCGCTTGTCGACGACGCGGGTGAGACCGCCGGTGCCCGGCAGCACCGCGAGCAGCGGCACTTCGGGCAAGGCGACAGCCGACGAGCCGTCGTCGGCGAGGATGATGTGGTCGGTCGCGAGCGCCAGCTCATAGCCGCCGCCGGCGGCGGAGCCGTTCACCACGGTGATGAAGCGCTGGCCGGAATTCTCGGACGAGTCTTCCATGCCGTTGCGGGTCTCGTTGGTGAACTTGCAGAAGTTGACCTTGTGGGCATGGGTGGAGCCCGCGAGCATGCGGATGTTGGCGCCGGCGCAGAACACACGGTTCTTGGCCGAGCGCATCACCACGACCTTCACCTCGGGATGCTCGAAGCGCAGGCGCTGGACCACGTCCGCCAGCTCGATGTCGACGCCGAGGTCATAAGAGTTGAGCTTGAGCAGATAGCCTTCGAACAGGCCGCCATTCTCGTCGACATCCATGGTCAACGTCGCGACATCGCCCTCGACCGCCAGCTTCCAGTGCTTGTAGCGGGACGGTTCGGTCTGGAAATCGATGAATGTCGCGCCGCCTGCGAGGCGCCGATCTTCCCCGGCCATGGGTCATCCCTGAGCTTGATTATGCATTTTCGCCGTAGCGTTAGATGCACAATAATGCATCTTTCTGAGCGCGTCTACCCCTTATTCGGGTTCACATGCATTTTGCTTCATGATGCCTCAGGTCCGCGCGGTCGCCCCGAGTGCGATCCAGTCGGCCTTGGAAAGCTCTGGACGGCCGAGCTTGGCTTGCAACAGCGCGACCAGAGCCGGGACAGGGAAGGTCTCCACGAAGCCGTCGCCGGCCGCAGCCGCCTTGCGGGAATTCAATGCCCGCAACTCTCCGAGCGCGTCCCCGAACAGCCGCGCGGCCGAGCGCGCGCGCTGCATCCGCAGTCGCAAATTGGCATTGGCGATCTGGATGCAGGCGCGCAGCAGAATTCGCTCGCGGCCGCCCTGGGGCGCCGCGGCCCACACCGCCTCCAGCACTTCCTGTGCTTCCCAGAAATAGCCGCGGTCGTTGAGCGCAAGCCCGTAGCGCAGCGCCGGATGGCGCGCCGGCACGTAGCCGCGGAAGGCCGAGGGCACCATCGCCTTGGCCAAGCCAAGCGTCTCGTAATCGGCATCCACAGCGCCGGGCTCGCCCGGCACATGGGCCCATTGCGGCCACGGCAATGGGCCGCTCGCATGTGAAGGCACATTCACAACTGTGCCTCCGCGTGGTCATGCGGCGTGTCCTTGAAGTCCCTGATCGTCGCGCAGGGCCGCCTTTGCAAATTGCTCAATTGCGTCAAGCGTCGCCCCCGGCGCTTCACGATGCGGGGAATGGCCCGCCTCTGAAATGACTTTAATATCGACTGGACAATAGCACTCTTCCCTGGCGATTTCGACCTGGCGCATTGTCCCATATTGATCGTTCTCGCCCTGCAGGATCAGGACGGGAACGCGGACATAAGCGAGGTATTCCGAGATGTCCCAATCGCGGAAGTGCGGATCGAGCCAGGCGCCATTCCAGCCGTAGAAGGCGTTGTCGACGTCCTTGTGCCAGCGCGCCAGCTTTGCCTTGAGGTCGGTGGTCTCGAACGTCGCCTTGATCTCCGCGATGGATTTGACCGACACGTCCTCGACGATGAAATGCGGTGCGATCAACGCAACGCCCTGCAATCGGTGGTCCTGATGTGAACCGGCATAGATGGTTGCGATCGAGGCGCCGTCGGAATGGCCGAGCAAGAGGCCGCGCTTGAACGGAATCGTATCGAGGATTTTCGGCAGCACGTCGCGCGCCTCGCGCTGCATGTAATCGAGTGGGCGCGGCAGCGTGACCGGGCTCGACTGGCCATAACCCGCACGCGAATAGGCGAAGATGCCGGCGCCAGTGGCCTGTTGCAGCTTCTCGGGAAAATCGCCCCAGAGCCCGACCGAGCCGAGCCCTTCATGCAGCATGACGATGGTGGGTGCGTCGGCGAATGCGGGCGCGAGCCATTTGTATTCGAGGCTGGCGCCGCCGATGTCGAGGAAGCCGGTGGGGGTGAGGTTGGTCATGAGCGAATTCCGGTTTCTGCCACCCTCCCCTGGAGGGGAGGGTCGATTCACAGCGAGCGTAGCGAGATGTGAATCGGGGTGGGGGTGACAGTCTCTCGACGGATGCGGTGCTCGCGTGGAGAGATCACCCCACCCCGTCACGCATCTCGCTGCGCTCGATTGCGTGCTGACCCTCCCCCTCCAGGGGAGGGTCAGCAAGGGAGTCGGCCTCACAGTCACACTCACTGCGCGCCCTCACGCAGCTTGAACCGCTGGATCTTCCCGGTCGCCGTCTTCGGTAGCGAGTCCACCACGTCGATCCAGCGCGGATATTTCCACGGGCCGATCTTCTGTTTGACGTGCTCCTTGAGCATCTCCTGGAGCCCCGTCGTGGTCGCACCGAGGCGCAGCACGACGAAGGCCTTTGGCTTGAGCAATCCTTCCGGATCGGCTTCCGGCACCACGGCGGCTTCGAGCACGGCGGGATGCGTGATCAGCGCGCTCTCGACCTCGAACGGCGAGACCCAGATGCCCGAGACCTTGAACATGTCGTCGGCACGGCCGCAGAAGGTGTAGCGGCCTTCGCCGTCGCGGACATATTTGTCACCGGTGCGGGTCCACGGTCCCTCGAACGTACGCCGGCTCTTGTGGCGCTGATTCCAGTAGCCTTCGCCGGCCGAGGGCGCATCGACCAGGAGCTCGCCGACCTCGCCGTCGGCGACATCCTGGCCGGCCTCGTTGACGAGCCGCACCGCATAACCCGGCACCGGCTTGCCGGAGGAGCCGTATTTGATGTCGCCGGGCGCGTTGGACAGGAAGATGTGCAGCAGCTCGGTCGAGCCGACGCCATCGAGGATGTCGACGCCGAAGCGCGCCTTCCAGCTGTTGCCGACGGATTCCGGCAGCGCTTCGCCTGCGGAGGTGCAGATGCGCAAAGCGCCGCCGCCGCGCTCGCTCTTCATGGTCTCGTCGTTGAGCATGGCCGCGAACAGCGTCGGCACGCCGTAGAAGATCGAGGGGTTGTAGCGATTCATCAGGTCGAACATGCGCGCCGGCGTCGGACGCTCGCTGTTCAGGATCACGCTGGCGCCGACCGACATCGGGAAGGTCAGCGCGTTGCCGAGACCATAAGCGAAGAACAGCTTTGCCGCGGACAGGCACACATCGCTCTCGCGGATGCCGAGCACCTGTTTTGCGTAGGTGTCGGCGGTTGCCTGCAGATTGGAATGGATGTGGCGCACGCCCTTGGGCATGCCGGTCGAGCCCGACGAGTAGAGCCAGAATGCCGGCTCGTCCGGATGCGTCGCGGCCGTGGTAAACTGATCGCTCTCGCCTGCGATCTCTTCCGCGAGCTGCTTGTGGCCGTTCTGCTTGGCGCCGGAGACCACGACATGCTCGAGATCGGGCATGCGGCCGACCACATCCTTGATGACGGGATAGAGCGCTTCGGAGACGAACAGCACGCGCGCGCGGCAGTCGGCGAGGATGTAGGCGTATTGATCCGCCGTCAGCAGCGTGTTGAGCGGCACCGGCACGACGCCGGCGCGGATCGCGCCCAGGAACACGACCGGAAAGTCGACCGTGTCCAGCATGATCATCGCGACGCGCTCCTCGCGGCGGACGCCGAGCCGGCGCAGCATGTTGGCGGCGCGGCGGGTCTGCTGCTGAAGCTCGCGATAGGTCAGCCGCGAGACGGTGTCGTCGAAGGCGAGCTTGCTGCCCCGGCCTTCGGCGACGTTACGGTCGAGCAGCCAGGACACCGCGTTGTAGGATCCCTCGCTCACGGACTTCTCCCCCGAATTTAGAATTATAATTCATAGAAAGACACCGCGGCGGCTTGCTGTCAATGCCAGCAGGCACTATGTTTCATTAAAATGCGCCGCAGGACAACCTTCAAGAAAGACATCCCTTAAAGAAGGCTCATGACCGACAGTCCCGACGCCGAATCCCGCTTTCTCGAACAGCTCGGCCAACGCGTGCGCACCATGCGCGCGCTGCGCGGCATGTCGCGCAAAGTGCTCGCCAAGGTATCGGGAATCTCGGAGCGCTACATCGCGCAGCTCGAGAGCGGCAAGGGTAATGTCTCGATCGTGCTGCTGCGCCGCGTCTCCGACGCGATGGGCGCGCATCTCGAGGATTTGCTTCCCAGCCCCGATCCGACGCCGGATTGGCAGATGTTTCGCGACCTCCTTCGCAAGGCGACGCCCGCGCAGATCGCGCAAGCCAAGGACCTGCTCGCAGGCGGCAGCGCCACCGCGCCACGGCGCGCGCCGTTCTGCGGCATCGCGCTGATCGGCCTGCGCGGTGCCGGCAAGTCCACGCTCGGCAAGATTCTCGCGAAGAAGATCGGCTGGAGTTTCGTCGAGCTCAACAAGGAGGTCGAGCAGCAGAACGGCCTCTCGGTCGCCGAGATCATCGCGCTGTACGGCCAGGAAGGCTTTCGCCGCATGGAGCAGGCGGCGCTGCAGCAGCTGCTCGCACGCAACGAGCTGATGGTGCTGGCAACCGGCGGCGGCATCGTCTCCGAGCCCTTGACCTTCGACCAGATCCTGAGCTCGTTCTACACGATCTGGCTGAAGGCCGAGCCCGAGGAGCACATGGCCCGCGTGCGCCGTCAGGGCGATCTTCGTCCGATGGCCGATGACCGCTCCGCGATGGCCGAGCTGCGCAACATTTTGCTCAGCCGCGAGCCGCTGTATGCACGCGCGACCGCGGTGGTGGATACAGCGGGACTCAGCGTCGATGCCGCCGCGGCAAGGCTGATCGATGCGGTGCGGCCGGTGCTGCAGAACGAGGCCCGCAGCTTCGGGCTGCGCAGCGTGGCGTTGTAGGGCGAGCTGCATTCAAACCCGCCGCCGTCGTCCCTGCGAACGCAGGGACCCATACCGCGTGATCGATCGATTGTGCACGCGGCCAATCCCGAACGACCAGCCTTCGCCAACAACTCCCTGGGGTAATGGGTCCCTGCGCCCCGTGCGCAATTGCGCACTAGGCAGGGACGACCGCAGAGGTTTGTGCGCGAGCTCGGCTCACCCTATATGCGAGCCCAGCAGCAACATCCGGACGACCAATGACCTCCACCGACGTCACCACCTCCATGTTCGAACGGATCGGCGGCAGCGCCACGATCAACGCTCTCGTCGACCGCTTCTACGACCGCATGGACACGCTGCCGGAGGCGAAGGTGATCCGCGCCATGCATGCGGACGATCTCAGCCTGATCCGGGACGTCTTGAAGCGTTATCTCACCGAATGGACCGGAGGCCCGCGCCTTTATACGCCGGAGAAGGGGCACCCGCGGCTGCGCCAGCGCCATTTCGGCTTTGCCATCGGCGACGCCGAGCGCGACGCGTGGATGCTGTGCATGCGCGGCGCGATGGAGGAGACGATCACCGACGCGGCCGCGCGACAGGATCTCGACAAGGCGCTGTCGGGTCTCGCGGACTGGATGCGGAACCGGCAGTGAGTTGGCGGCAGCGCCTCGACGCAAATCGAAGACGTGCAACGCACGTGCACATCGCATGCATCGCGTCAATTGAGTTCCGTGGCGATCGCCTGCTAATCTCCAGACATGACCGATAGTCTTCCCGACACCATCCGCCGCCTCTACACCGATCCCGGCGAATACATCGACAGCGATCATCCTGCTGTGCAGCAGTTCGCCAACGACGCCGTGCGCGCGGAGGCGAGCGCGCGCGAGAAGGCAAGCGTGCTCTACAAGGCGGTGCGCGACGGCATCCGCTATAATCCGTATGTCAGCATGCGCGTCGCCGAGACGTTTCGCGCCTCCAGCGTGCTCGCCGCCGGACAGGGCTATTGCGTCGGAAAGGCCGCGCTCTACGCCGCCGCCTGCCGCGTCCACGGCATTCCCGCCCGGGTCGGCTTCGCCGACGTCAAGAACCATCTCACCACCGAAAAGCTGCGTGCCAGCATGGGCACCGACATCTTCACCTGGCACGGCTTTACCGAGGTGCATGTCGACGGCGCCTGGCGCAAGGCGACGCCGACCTTCAACGACACGCTGTGCGCCAAGGTCGGCGTAGCCCCGCTCGATTTCGACGGCCACACCGACGCGCTGCTGCATCCCTTCGACGGCGAGGGCCGCGCCTACATGCAATACGTCAACGACCGCGGCACCTATCACGACGTGCCGGCGAAGTTTTTGATGCGCGAGATGGCGCGGGACTACGCCAACATGCAGGGCGAGGATCTTTCGGGCCGCGACATGGAGCGTGAGGCGGAGAGGCGTTAGCGCCGGGCTACAGGAGTTGCGATCCCACCGTTTCCGCCCCCTGCCTCAGCAGCGGCAGGAAACGGTCGATCAATTCCTGCGCCGGCACGCGGTCGACATGCGCGCCCATGTTGATGGCGGCGACGATGACGCCGTCATAGCGGCGCACCGGAACCGAGATCGAGCGGAAATGCGGCTCGGCCTCGCGGTCGACCAGCGAATAGTTTTGCGCACGGTCGGCGCCGATGCGCGTGAGCAACGCCTCCGGGTTCGTCACCGTCTGTGGCGTGAGCTGCTCGCGCGTCATCGCCTTCAGGCGCGCGGCAAGCTCGGCATCATCGAGCTGGCCGAGCATGGCGCGACCGACCGAGGTGCAGAAGGCCGGCAGGCGATAGCCGATTTCGAGTCCGCCTGAGAACATCCGCGCCGGACTGCTGCGCGCGACGAACACGACGTCGTCGCCGTCGAGCACGGCGAGCGAGGAAATTTCGTTGGCCGCGGTCGCGACGCGATCGAGCACGGGCTGCAGCACGGCGACGAGCTGGCTGGAACGCAAATACGACGCCGCCAGCGTCAGCACATGCGGTGTCAGCGAGAACAGCTTTCCGTCACCGGCGACGTAGCCGCCGCGTTGCAGCGTGAACAACATGCGGCGCGCGGTGGCGCGTGGCAGATCGGCGGCGCGGGCGAGGTCGCTCAGCGTCATCGGACCGGCGTGCGTGCCGAAACATTGCAGCAGGCGCAGGCCGCGATCGAGCGCCTCGACGAAATCCGTCGCACGCTCCTCCGTCTCGCTCCGCTTCAACTTGGGCATGGCGTGGGACAATCCTGCAAAATAGTGCTTGCTGCCTTTTCAAGGCATGTCATAATTCGCCCATTCGTTCAATAGGCGAACAAACGCCCCTCCACAAGGATGCCCCCGCCATGATGAGCCAGGAGCAGAACGACCTGATCACCCGCACCGGGCCGAAGGATCCGTGCGGAAAGCTGATGCGGAGCTATTGGCAGCCGGCGGCGCTGGCGGATGAGCTGGAAGGCGATCGCCCGATCCGCCCCGTCAGACTGCTCGGCGAGAACCTCGTGCTATTCCGCGACGAGACCGGACGCTACGGCCTGATGGATCGCCACTGCGCGCACCGCGGCGCCGATCTCGCCTTCGGGCGATTGGAGCATGGCGGCCTGCGCTGCGCCTTCCATGGCTGGCTGTTTGACGCCACCGGCCAATGCATCGAGACGCCGGCCGAGCCGAAGGACTCCAAGCTTTGCCAGAACATCCGGCAGCGCTCCTATCCCGTGGTGGAGAAGAGCGGCATCCTCTGGGCCTATCTCGGCGAGGGCACCCCGCCGGCCTTTCCGGAGATCGACTGCTTCGTCGCGCCCGGCACACACACGTTCGCGTTCAAGGGCCACATGGCATGCAACTGGCTGCAGGCGCTCGAAGTCGGCATCGATCCCGCGCACGCCTCCTATCTGCATCGCTTCTTCGAGGACGAGGACACCTCCACCGCTTACGGCAAGCAGTTTCGCGGCGCGTCCGCCGGAAGCGATCTGCCAATGACGAAGATCCTGCGCGAATACGATCGGCCGATCATCAATGTCGAGCACACCGAATATGGATTGCGGCTGATCGCACTGCGCGAGATCGACGAGGAGCGCACCCATGTGCGCGTGACCAACCAGCTGTTCCCGCACGGCTTCGTCATCCCCATGAGCACGGAGATGACGATCACGCAGTGGCACGTGCCGGTCGACGACGAGAACTGCTATTGGTACGCGATCTTCACCAGCTACGCGAACCCCGTCGACAAGAAGAAGATGCGCGACCAGCGGCTCGAGCTCTATGAATTGCCCGACTACGTCTCGCGCAAGAACAGAGCCAACGATTACGGCTTCGATCCGCACGAACAGCAGACCGCGACCTATACCGGCATGGGCACCGACATCAACGTTCACGACCAGTGGGCGGTGGAATCGATGGGCGCGATCCAGGACCGCACCAAGGAGCATCTCGGTTCGAGCGACAAGGCGATCGTGCAATATCGCCGCCTGCTGCGGCAGGAGATCGAGAAGGTCCAGGGCGGCGAGAAGCCGATGCTGTTTTTGGACGACAGCAGAGCACGCAGCATCCAGGGTCCGGCCACCATGGACGGCATCGGGCCGACCCAGGGCTGGGAGCTCTACTGGATGGAGGTCGACGTCAAGCGCCGCCGCGGCGCTCCCTGGGCCGCACCGGTGCCGAAGGAGATCGCCGACAACGTGCACCGGCTGACGGCGGCGGAGTGACGTCCATGCACGCACCCCGTAGGGTGGGCAAAGGCGCAACGCGCCGTGCCCACCATGTTTCTGCTCGGACGATAGAGACGGTGGGCACGCTTCGCTTTGCCCACCCTACGGCAGTTGAGGGAGTGATGAAGTGACTTTCGTCGCGCGTCACGCGCTGTGGTCGGATGAGCAGAAGGACGCCGCGGCGCGGATGCGCCGCCTCGTCGAAGAGAAGAACCTCGAGGTCATCCGCCTCGCCTTCCCCGACCAGCACGGCATTTTGCGCGGCAAGACCATCGTCGCCAGCGAAGCGATCGCCTCGCTGGAGAGCGGCTGCTCCATCACCACCACCATGCTGGCGAAGGACACCTCGCACCGCACGGTGTTTCCGGTGTTCACCGCCGGTGGCGGCTTCGGCATGAAGGAGATGGAAGGCGCAGCCGACGTGCTGATGGTCGCCGACCCCACCACGTTTCGCGTGTTGCCCTGGGCGCCGACGACGGGCTGGGTGCTGTGCGACCTGTATTTTGGCGACGGCCGCCCGGTGCCGTTCGCAACGCGCTCGCTGTATCGAAAGGTGCTCGACGAGCTCGCGGGCCGCGGCCACGATTTCGTCGCGGGGCTCGAAGTCGAATTCCACATCTTCAGGCTCGACGATCCGCATATGCGCGCTGAGGACGCGGGCCAGCCGGGCACGCCGCCGTCGGTGAGCCTGCTCAGCCACGGCTATCAATATCTCACCGAACAGCGCTTCGACCAGATGGAGCCGGTGCTGGAGATCTTGCGTCGCGACATCGTCGCGCTCGGCCTGCCGCTGCGCTCGGTCGAGGTCGAGTTCGGTCCGAGCCAGTGCGAATTCACCTTCGCGCCGAAGAAGGGCCTGGAGCCCGCCGACAACATGGTTCTGTTCCGCAGCGCCGTGAAGCAGATCGCGCGGCGCCACGGCTATCACGCCACTTTCATGTGCCGGCCGAAACTGCCGAACGTGTTCGCAAGCGGCTGGCACCTGCATCAGTCGGTCGTCTCGCGCGCGAGCGGTGAGAACCAGTTCATGGCGAAGGACGGCAGCGAGCCGCTCAGCGCGTTCGGCAAGGCCTGGCTCGCCGGCCTGCTCGACCACGCCCGCGCCTCCACTGTGTTCACCACCCCGACCATCAACGGCTACAAGCGCTACCGCTCCTATTCGCTGGCACCGGACCGCGCGATCTGGGGCCGCGACAATCGCGGCGTGATGATCCGCGTGCTCGGCGGCGCAGGCGATGCCGCAACGCGCCTGGAGAACCGCATCGGCGAGCCCGCCGCCAATCCCTATCTCTACATGGCCTCGCAGATTCTCTCAGGGCTGGACGGCGTCGACCGCAAGCTCGATCCCGGCCCGTCCGCCGACACGCCCTACGAGACCAAGGCGCCGCTGCTGCCGAAGAGCTTGCGCGATGCGGTCAGTGCACTGAAGGACGATCCGTTCTTCCGCGAGAAGCTCGGGGCGGAGTTCGTCGATTATTACACTCACATCAAGAATGCCGAGATCGATCGCTTCCTGTCCGAGGTGACCGACTGGGAGCACCGGGAATATTTCGAGGTGTTCTGAGCCTGCCGGCAGAACACCTCGAAAGCCCCTTCACCAGCGATAGCCGAGCGTCGCGATGACGGTGAGCGGAGCGCCGCGGTAGCAATAGCCGACCTGGCACGTGGTGTAGTGCAGGTTGAACAGGTTCTTGGCGTTGACCTGAAACGAGAGGCCCTTCAGCTCCTTCGCCGCCTGGCCGAAATTATATTTCAGCGCCGCGTCGACCAGGGTCACCGAGCTGTTCTTGAACGTGTTGAGATCGTCGCCATAGTTCGAGGACATGTAGCGCGCGCCGGCGCCGAGGCTCAGTCCTGCGAACGGGCCTGCCAGCGGCAGCGCGTAGTTCGCCCACAGCGTCGCGGTGTGCGGCGGATTGCCTGATGGAAACTTACCGATCAGCGCGCTGTCTCCGGCCTGCTTGGTGACCATGTCGAGATAGGTATAGGACGCGGTGATGTCGAAGCCGCCGCCGAGGCTCGCCAGCCCCTGCAGTTCGAAGCCGCGGCTTTGGATCTCGCCGCGCTGGACCGTGATGCCCGTTCCCGTCGTCACGAGACCGCCGGTCTGGGTCAGGTCGAACAATGCAGCGGTGACGAAACTCCGCGTCCCCAGGGGCTGATATTTGACGCCGATCTCGGTCTGCTCGCCGGTGGTCGGCTTGAAAAAGGCGCCGGAGGGATCGACGCCGAGATTGGGAAAGAACGAGGTCGAATAGGCGACGTAGGGCGCAACTCCGGAATCGAACACGTAGGTGAGCCCGGCTCGGCCGCTATAGGCCTGATCGGATTGCTGCTGCCGCGTCAGCGCGAACAGATCCTCACCGGTGGTGCGCACCCAGTCGCTGCGACCGCTCAGCGTCAGGATCCAGTGATCGAGCCTGGCCTGGTCCTGGATGTAGACGCCGGACTGGGTCTGCCGCTGCCGCGTCGAGGAGGAGATCGCGGGATCCGGAATCGATTCGGGCACATAGGCCGGGGCGGCCAGATTGAGATCGGAGACGCCGAAGCCAAATCCCTGCTTGTCGTTGAATTTCGACGACGTGTAGTCGGTGCCGACCAGGAGCGTGTGCTGCACGGGGCCGGTGGAGAGCTTGGCCTCCACCTGGTTGTCGATGATGGCCGATTGCAGGGTGTCGTGGACGTAGCCGGTGTAGCGCGAGACGACATTGCCGACGGGCGCGCCGAGAAAACCGACATAGCGGGTGACCGCGTCGACATCGACGTAGCGGAATTTCTGGCGAACGGTCACGGCGTTGTTGAACGCATGCTCGAACAGATAACCGACGCGTCCCTGCTCCTGATCGAGCGAATTATAGGACGGGCTGCCGGTGAAGATGTCGGTGGTCGTGCCGGTGCCCGACGAGTAGGTGAACATCGACCCGGGCGTCTTCGATTTCTGGTAGGCGCCGAGAATCGTCAGGGTCGTCGACTGATCCGGTTTCCAGGTGACGGCCGGAGCGATATAGGTGCGATTTTCCTTGCCGCCGGGCACGAACAGATCGGCGTCGCGCACCACGCCGGTCAGCCGATACGAGAACTGGCCGTTGGGATCGATCGGCCCCGAAAAATCGAAATTGCCCTGCGCACGCTCGCGGTCGCCGAACAGCGTCTGCACCTCGTGGAACGGCTGGCTGGTCGGCAGCTTGCTCTGCAGGTCGATCAGTCCGCCGGGCGAGCCGAGGCCGTAGAGCGCCGAGCTCGGTCCGCGCACCACGGTGATGCTGTCGGCGCCATAGGGCTCGGTCTTGAACACGCTGAGGCCGGCGCCGACGAGCCGCAGGCCGTCGAGATAGACGCCGTTGTAGGTGACGTCGAAGCCGCGGATCGCGATGGCGTCAAAGCGCGGATCGTAGCCGGAGGCATCGATGCGGACGCCCGGTTGATAGCCGACGGCCTCGGTCAGCGTCTGGACGGCGCGATCGTTGAGCTCCTTGCGCGTCACCACCGAGATCGACTGCGGCGTCTCCAGCAGCGGCGTGTTCGTCTTCGTGCCCGCCGAGCTGCCGCTCGCAACATAGCTGCTCTCGCTCGACGCATTGGCGAGGCCGCTACCTGCCTCGCGCGTATCCGGGTTTCTGGTTTGCCCGGCTGCGGCATTGCGCGGCGTGGCGCGGCCACGCTGCGATTGCGAGGCGCGCTTGGCAGATTGGGGGCGCGGACGCACCTGGCTCGGCGCCTCGACCGTGACAGGCGGCAATGTCGCCGCCGTCGATGTCGAACTGGTTCCGGAAACCTGTGCAAACGAGGGCGTCGCGTGCAACACCATACCCAAGCCAGCCATGCCCAGGCTGGCCTTCATCATTCGTTCCCAGCCGGGGACCTGCCCGTCGTTGCGCCTCATCGTCTTTCCCGAGCTCCGTATTTGAACAACCCGGGAGTAATCAGATCGAGGCGCGCGCCGCCTTTGCGCGTGCGCAAATCACCTTTGATCGCGCGTGGAGGCTTTCGAGTTTACTGGCAACGCTTCGGCGAATGGCCGAAACGCCTGCGGAACGCCGTGGCGAAATTGGCCGGATGGGCATAGCCGACCCGATAGGCCGCTTCGGAGACCGACAAGCGCTGGTGAATCAGAAGGGCACGTGCGGCATCGAGTCGCTGCGCCCGCAAATAATCGATTGCGCTCGCGCCATGCGCCATCTGGAATTTCTGGTTGAAGGACCTGCGGCTCAGCCCTGCGCTCCGCGCCAGCTCGTCGATGCTCCAGGGGTAGGCGAGATCGGCATCCATCCGTTCTTTGACCGATTGCAGCCGCATCCGTTGCAGGTCGGTAGCGGGATCGACCGCAATCCGGCCGCGCTCGCCGAACAAGGCGTGGACGATGACCTCGGCGGCGTGCGCGGACAGCAACAATCGACCTGCATGTCCCGCGACCGGCGGAGAGAACATCTCCGCCGCGACGGCCTCGATGCGTGGCGATGCCGTCAAAGAGATGACGGCCGTGCCTGCCCCGTCGTCTTTGAACAGCGCCTGAAAGGCGTCGCCCAGTCCAAGCTCAAAGATGGATGCCTTGGGAAGAGCAAGGCCGATGGCAGGACGATCGCCACAGCGTGCCGCGCGTTCCACAGCGCGATCTTCGCGCACGGCAATTGCCGTCATCTGCCTTTCGCCGCTGGCCGCGCGTGTCAGAATGCCGCGGCCAGCGCTCTCGTCGAATGCCACGGAGATGAACAGGCCCGAAGCTGCGATCGCAGGGCCGTCGGACTCAGCGCGGAATTCGCCCCTGACAAACACGCAGCCCGGAAAATCCAGCCATTGGCCCGCCGTCGAAGCGTCGGGCTGTGCGGAACCGATGTCGTCTTGGAGCCGTCCGACAATTTGATCGTAAAAGTCCCGCATCGAATTCCGCTTACGCAGCGGCTTCTTTGACGGCTGACGACGGCGCGCTCAAGGGCTCAACGCGCAGTTTGGAGGATTTCGAAACTGGATTTGCTCGAAGAGGCTTTGCGCTGCGCGCGAGGGCAAGGAACGCCTCAGATCCCCAGATATTTGTGCTGCAGATCCGGTTCGGCCATCAGCTCGTCCGAGGTGCCGCTCCACACCGTCTTGCCGCGCTCGATGATAAAATGTCGGTCGCAGATACGGGCGAGGTGGTCGACGTTCTTGTCGACGACCAGGATCGACTGCCCCCGGCTCTTGAGCAGCGACAGGCAGTGCCAGATCTCTTCGCGGATCAGTGGTGCGAGCCCTTCCGTCGCTTCGTCCAGAATGAGCAGCTTCGGGTTGGTCATCAGCGCGCGGCCGATCGCGAGCATCTGCTGCTCGCCGCCGGAGAGCTGGTTGCCCATGTTGGCCGCGCGCTCGGCGAGGCGCGGAAACAGCACGTAGATCGCGGCGAGCGTCCAGGGATTGGGGCTGTCGAAGCGATCCGCCGCGGCCGCGACCAGGTTTTCACGCACCGTGAGGTTCGGGAAGATCTGGCGTCCCTCGGGAACGAGCCCGATGCCGAGCTTCGCGATCCGGTAGGACGGAAGCTGCCTGACCTCGGTGCCCGCGAAACGGATGCTGCCGGCGCGTGCCGGGGTCAGGCCCATGATGGAGCGGATGGTCGTGGTCTTGCCCATGCCGTTGCGGCCCATCAGCGAAACCATCTCGCCCGGCTTGATCGACAGCGACAGGCCGAACAGCACCTGGGAGAGGCCGTAGCAGGTCTCGATGCCGTCGACGTCCAGCAGCGTGTCAGCCATGATGCGTCACCACGTGCTGGTCGCCGAGATAGGCGCGCTTGACGTCCTCGTTGGCCCGGATCGCAGCGGGATCGCCGGAGGCGATGACGCGGCCATAGACCAGCACCGAGATGCGGTCGGCGAGCGCGAACACCGCCGGCATGTCGTGCTCGACCAGCACGATCGAGACCTCTTTCCGCAGCTCCTGGAGCAGCTTCACCATGCCCTGGGATTCGGTGACGCCGAGACCGGCCATGGGCTCGTCGAGCAGCAGCAGTTTCGGCTTGCTGGCGAGCGCGACCGCAAGCTCGATCTGGCGCCGCTCGCCATGGCTGAGCTTCGACACCAGCACGTCGGCGCGATGAGCGAGGCCAACGCGGTCCAGCGCGGCGTGCGCGGCATCGCGCAGGCCCTTCTCCTTGCGCGCATCGGCGAAGAAACGGAACGAGGTGCCGGCATGGGCCTGCGCCGCCAGCGCGACATTGTCGGCGGCGGTGAAATCGAGCAGCAGCGAGGTGATCTGGAACGAGCGGGCAAGGCCCAGCGCGCAGCGGCGATAGGCCGGAAGATAGGTGATATCGCGCCCCCCCAGCGAGACGCTGCCGGAATGCGGTTCGAGATGCCCGGTCAGCTGGCTGATCAGCGTGGTCTTGCCGGCGCCGTTCGGGCCGATGATGGCGTGCAGCTCGCCCGCCGCGACGTCGAGCGAGACGTTGTCGGTGGCGATGATGCCGCCGAAACGGCGCACCAGCTTTTCGACGCGGAGCAGCGGTTCAGCCACGGCCGACCCTCCCGAGCATGCCCATGATGCCGCCGCGCCCGAACAGGACGATGAGCAGCAGGAGCGGCCCCATGATCAGCGCCCAATATTCGGTGATCTGCGACAGGAATTCTTCGAGCAGCAGGAACACCACCGCGCCCATGATCGGGCCGAACAGCGTGCCCATGCCGCCGAGGATCACCATCACCATGAGGTCGCCCGAGCGTGTCCAGTACATCACGGCCGGGCTGACGAAATCGGTGTTGTTGGCGAGCAGCGCGCCGGCGAGGCCGCACATGGTGCCCGAGATGACGAAGCAGACCAGCTGGTAGCGTTTTGCGGGAAAGCCGATCGCCTGCATGCGCTGCTCGTTGGAGCGCAGACCCTGCACGACGAGGCCGAAGCGCGAATTGACGATGCGCCAGATCAGGAAGATCACGCCGAACAGGCAGGCGAGGCAGAGATAGTAGAACTGCGTGCGGTTCGAGAGGTTGATCAACCCGGAGAAGTCGCTGCGCTTGTAGACGGTGAGGCCGTCATCGCCGCCGTAACGCGCAAGGCCCGAGGCGACGTAATAGGCCATCTGCGCGAAGGCGAGCGTGATCATGATGAAATAGACGCCGCGGGTGCGAAGTGAGAGCGCGCCGATCACGAGGGCGTAGAGCGCGGAGGCCGCGAGCGCGACCGGAAACTGGATGAAGCCGCTCCCTATGCCTTCCTGCGCGAGCATGCCGACCGCGTAGCCGCCGATGCCGAGATAGGCGGCGTGGCCGAAGCTCATCATGCCGCCAAAACCCATGATGAGGTTGAGGCTTGCCGCGGCCAGCGCCAGGATGACGATGCGGGTGAACAGCGTCAGGATGAAGATGTTGCCGGACAGATGCGAATAGAGCGGCAGCAGCACGAGGCCCGCCAGCATCACGGCCGTGACGGCCTTGCTCACCGTGAAAGCCTTCATCGACGGTTGGCCGGAAACAGCCCCTCCGGCCGGACCACCAGCACGATCGCCATCAGGAGATAGATCAGCATGGACGACAATGCGGGCGCGGCGGTGGAGGCGGCGGCGCCACTCAGCACCTGCCGCAGCAGATTGGGCAGGAAGGCGCGGCCGAGCGTGTCGATCATGCCGACGAAGATCGCGGCGAGGAAGGCGCCGCGGATCGAGCCGATGCCGCCGATCACGATGATGACGAAGGCGAGGATCAGGATGTTCTCGCCCATGCCGATCTGCACGGTGAGGATCGGCGCCTGCATCAACCCGGCAAGGCCGGCAAGCGCGGCACCGAGGCCGAACACCAGCGTGTAGAGCAGCTTGATGTTGATGCCGAGGGCACCGATCATCTCGCGGTTGGAGGCGCCGGCGCGGATCAGCATGCCGATGCGGGTGCGCATCACGCCGAGATAAAGCAGCAGCGCGACCAAGAGCGCGACAGCGATGATGGCGAGGCGATAGGCGGGATAGTGGATGCCGGGCAGGATCGGCACCGGCACGGTGAGCCAGACCGGCAGCGGCAGCGCGAGGCCCGCCGGACCCCAGATCAGCCGCACGGCTTCGTTGAAGAACAGGATCAGGCCGAAGGTCGCGAGCACGTGGTCGAGATGATCGCGGCCGTAAAGATGCCGCAGCGCGCTCATCTCCAGCACGATGCCGAGCACCAGCGTCGCGCCGAGCGCCAGCAGCGCGCCGAGCAGGAAGCTGCCGGTCCACGCCGCGAAGGTCGCGGCGAAATAGGCGCCCATCATGTAGAGCGAGCCGTGCGCAAGGTTGACGAGATCCATGATCCCGAACACCAGCGTCAGGCCGGCGGCGAGCAGGAACAGCAGCAGGCCGAACTGCAATCCGTTCAAGAACTGTTCGACGACGAGCAGCATCAGGACTCTTTCAGGCGCATACGGACGCGCGCCGATGTTCGAACACAGTCGCCATCAGTGAAAGAGCTCCCCCTGCCTGTTCAAGGCGGAAAAATGGGTAATGGCAGTATCGTTCCGAGGCAAGAGCGATTCGACACCAAACATGCACTTTGTTGCATGCCGGTGCATGCGATCAAAATGACCTTGCAAAATGACCTTGCAAGAAGGCTGCCGCGCCAGGCTGGGGCAACCTGCCGCACCTCGTCATGCCCGGGCTTGTCCCGGCCATCCACATCTCACCGCGCGGCACGAAGAACGTGGATGCGCGGGCCTTCGCCGCGCCGAAGCGGCTTCGGCCGCGCAGGCGGGACAAGCCCGGTTCATGAAGACCTCTGTTGCATGAATGCGATCACCCTCCCCCGTTGCCGGAGGAGGGTGCTGCGATCTTCGGATCCCTGGATGCGTCTAGTGCGACGTCATCTGCTGTGGAAGGTCATCCGGCTCGGCGAGCACGCTGTTGGCCGTCGAGGCCTCCAGCGCCGCCATCCGGAACAGATAGGCGAGCGTCGCCAGTCCGGTGTCTTCCGCCATCTGCGCCAGCTCGAGCGCCATGTCGGACATGTAGCCGAGATTCTCGTCCCTGGTCTGCGCCATGATCTGGTTGTCCCGCATCATGTTCGACATCTCAGGCGCTCTTTCGTTGCGCGGCAGCAGCGCCGCAGAGGTTGGCACGGGCGATACAGTCGATCCGCGGACCGTCCTGCTGGACGACGCTCGTCATCCCGATCCGGTCGCGCACGACATCGAGCGACTCCTGACGGATCTCGATCGTCGCCGCCATGGTCCAGGAATTTTCCACCAGTGCCGGCAATCCCAGCGGCGTGACGACGAATCCGATGTCGTGGAACCGCGGCAGCCACCAGGTCTCCATGACGAGACAAAGCCGCTCAATGCCCTGCTCCAGGCAGAACTCCTGCGCCGCCGCCATCAATTGCAGATTGAACAAGCCGTCACGGCGCTCGCGCGAGACGAAGAAGCGCGACCATTCCCAGATCAGAGGGTCCGACGGACAACCGCGCACAGACGCGAGATGCGGGAACACCTCGCTGATCATCGTCGGCCTGGTGGTGGGATACAGGCGCGAGCCGCCGAGCACCCGGCGGTTCTCCAGCGCCAGCAGATAGACCGCGTCGTCATTGTCGTAGGTGTCGATCTCGCGCCCGTCAGGCTTGCGCAACGCTTCCCATTTCCGTTCCTCGACGAATATCTCGTGGCGGATCCGGAAATGCTGTTCGAGGACGTCCTCGTAGAGGTGCCGATTGACGGCCGAAATCACATGAATCATGAACTCCCCCATGGCTCGCAATGGGGGAAACCTCAGCGAAAACGGCCGAGCCGACTATTGGGAAATTTCCCAGTAGCCGAATATTTCAGGGATTGATGATTCTGTGGCGGATCGCGATCGCGACCGCATGCGTCCGGTTGACCGCACCGAGCTTGCGCGCGGCAGTTGCAAGATGCTCTTCCGCGGTGCGTTGCGTGATGTGCAGGATCTCGCCGATCTCCCAGGCTGACTTGCCTTGCGAGGCCCAGGCGAGCGCCTCGCGCTCGCGGGGCGTCAGGCGCATCGACGGATGCGGCGTCGGATCGAGCAGACGGCGAATGTGATCGAAGCCGTACATCCCGATCAGGTGCAGTGCCGGCTTGCTGCGCGCATTGAGGTCGAGGTGGACGCCGCCGAGCGAGACGCCGGCCTCGTAGCCGGTCAGGCCGTGGATCGGCACGACGAAGCCGCGCGACATGCGGAAGTCGGCGGCGCGCCGCATCACTTCCACCGCGCCCGGCTCCGAATCCGGATCGTACGGGGCTTCAGACCACTCGAACGGGTTCACCGTCTGCCGGCATTTGCGGATCACGGGATCGACGCGGTCGTAGCTTTTCTGGGTGTAGAGGCTGAACCACTCCGCCGGCCATTTCTTGGCCAGCACCATCTGGGAAAAGCGCTGCTCGGGATTCGGCAAGCCCGTCACGATGATATGTTCGAAGCCGTACCGGCCGAACGCGGTCGCGAGCGCGTCCATGGCATCCGGAACCTTGGTATAGGCTCCGAGCCCTTCGATGAAGTCGAGCGCCTCGCGGCCATAATCAACGGCATCTACGGCGGACATTCGGTACGTTTCCTGACCTTCGCCCTCGCATATAGCACGTATTTGGGGACTGCCTCAATTCGCTGCTCCCCGTAGTTTGCCGGTATTCCGTCCGCCTGAAGATTTAATCTACTTGTGGCAGAATGGGCGTCACGATACACCTGAAGCGTCTGCAGCGGGAAACTCACGATGGAAGACGAGGACATCGCCCTCAACAGCGTGCTCGGCCTGGAATTGAACCGCGTGTTTTTCGCCGTCCGCGAAACGGCAAACAAGCAGAAGATCATCGAGTTCGCGCGCAAGGTGCTGCAAAGCGAGCGTGCAGAGCTGGCCGACAGCCGCTTGCCCGAGGGCCCGGCGAGCTAGAGCGCAGTTGCGGCGTTACGCTCCGCGACGCCCTTGCACTCGAACACGCTGATTTTAATCGAAACATTCCGACCGTAAAGTTGCTTTCCCTTCTCCCCTTGTGGGACAAGGTGGCGCGAAGCGCCGGATGAGGGGTTCTCTCCGCTCACTGACTGCGACAGGATCATTCGCGGAGAGTACCCCTCACCCGTCTCGCCGCTGCGCGGCGATCCACCCTCTCCCACAAGGGGAGAGGGGAGAGGTCGCCGCCACGATCCTCTTTCGGACGCAAACAGCATGATGACGCTGCGCCAGGTGGAAGTGATCCGTGCCGTGATGGTGACGGGCACCATCGGCGGGGCGGCCAAGCTGCTCAACGTCTCGGCGCCGGGGATCAGCCGCCTCGTCAAATACACCGAGCGCTCGCTTGGCATCCGTTTCTTCCAGCGCCAGAACGGTCGTTACTTCCCGACGCCGGAAGCCGAGAACATCTTCGAGCAGATCAACGGCGTCTACAAGAAGGTCGACGACCTCTCCGAGATCATCTCCAAGATCGGCCGTGGCGGCCTCTCCGAACTGCGCATCGGTTCGGTGCCGAGCATCTCGCAGGTGATGGTGCCGCGCGCGATCGAGCGCGTGCGCCGCCGCTATCCCGACCTCGGCATCGACATCAACATCCTCAAGCTCGAGGAGGCCATCGACTATCTGATGCTCGGCCGCGGCGAGTGCGTTGCGATGAGCTATCGGCTAGAGCATTCCGCGCTCGACTTCATGCCGCTGGCCTCGGGCGAATTGTACTGCATCGTGCCGCCGGGCCACGAGCTCGCCGGCCGCAAGCAGGTCTCGGCCGCCGAGATCACCCGCTATCCCTTGATCGGCATCGACCCCAACGATCCCTACGGCCGCATCATGGCCGAGATCTTCGCGCGCCACCGGCTCGACTACAACATCACCATCCGCGCGCGCTTCGGCACCACGGTCTGCGCGCTGGTGAAGGCCGGCCTCGGCATCGCCATCATCGACCAGTTCACCGTGGCCCATGGCGGCTATCCCGCGATCGAGCTGTTGAAGATCGCCGAGCCGACGCGGTTCGACACCTATATTGCGGTCAAGCGCGGCGCGCCGCTGTCGCTCCATGCCGAAGCCTTCATCGCAGCGCTGCGCGCCGAGATGCAGGCGGTCGAGCCGTCCCGCGGGCGCGGCAAGATCGCGCCGGGCGGCAACGGCAAAGCCGCGCCGGGACGCGGCCGGAAGAAATAACATAATGTTAGGTTCACCGCATAAAAGGGTAATTGTGTTAGCCTTCGGAAAGGCTATCGTCGGGTCAGGAAGCCCCCTTGGAATTGCGCGGGTTTCCCCGCTAATGACCGGGACAGAACGCTCCTTTTGAGACGATAGCGAACCATGTCGAAGCGCGGATACGCCGCCAGCCAGAAGCTCCTCACCGGCCTGATCGGCGCGCCGATCGCGCATTCCGCGTCCCCCGCCATGCATGAGCGCGCCGCCGAGGCGCTCGGCCTGCGCGGTCACTACCAGCTCATCGAGGTCGCGGGCGCTGACGCGTCGGGGCTGCGCATGATGCTCGAAGGCGTGCGGCGGCTCGGCTTTGCCGGCGTCAACGTCACTTACCCCTATAAGGAAGCCGTCGTTCCGCTGCTCGACGCGCTGGCGCCGGGCGCGGCCGCGATGGGCGCCGTCAACACCGTCGTGGTCAGGGATAACAGGCTGACCGGCCACAACACCGACACGACCGGCTTTGCGCGCGCGGTCGCGCCGCTGCTGGCGCCCTCGGGCAACGCCGTCGCGATGATCGGCGCCGGCGGCGTCGGCAAGGCGATCGCGTTTGCGCTCGCGAGCCTTGGTGTGACCGACATCCGCATCTTCGACAGTGAGCCCGCCCGCGCCGAGAAGCTGGTCGCCCTGCTCGCCCCGCGCGGCGGCGCCCGCGTTGCCGCCAGCGTCGAGGACGCACTTGCCGGCGCGACCGGCCTCGTCAACGGCACGCCGGTCGGCATGCTGCCGAACCGGGACACGCCGGTGCCGGCGGCACTGCTCAGGGCAGACCTGTGGGTCGCCGACGCCGTCTATTCGCCGCTGATCACGCCGCTGCTCGCCGCAGCGCGAGAAAAAGGCGCGCGGATCATGACCGGCCGCGAGCTCGCGATCTTCCAGGCCGCCGACGCCTTCGAACTGTTCACCGGCCTTGCCCCATCGACTGACGTCATGGGAGAGGCTTTCGATGCCGTGATGGCTGCGCGCAGCGCCGCCTATCAGGCAGCTTGAGACAAAGCGGCCGGATACAAGGCCGCTTGCAAAACTTGAAACGTGAGGAGACGACGATGAAATCAACGCTAATGGTGGGCGCGCTGCTCACCGCCATGACGGCCACCAGCGCCTTTGCCCAGGCGATCAAGCTCGCCGATGTCGCCGAGCTCTCCGGCGGCGGCGCCACCGTCGGCACCAATTGGAAGAACGGCATCGACCTCGCGATCGAGGAGATCAACGCCAAGGGCGGCGTGCTCGGCCGCAAGCTGGAGGTCACCCACGCCGACTCGCAGTCCAACCCGGGCGTGGCGCGCGCCCAGGTGCAGAAGGCGCTCGATGCCGAGCCCTATGTGCTGCTCGGCCCCGGCTATTCCGGCTCGGTGAAGGTGACGGCGCCGCTGGCGGCCGAAGCCGGCATCGCGCAGATCATGGGCGGCGAGGCCGCCGAGCTGACGCAGGCCGGCAACAAGTTTCTGTTCCGCACTTCCTTCGGCCAGCAATCCTCGATGCCGAAGGTCGCAAAATACATCCACGACGACATGAAGGCGAAGACGGTCGCGGTGGTCTGGGTCAACAACGATTTCGGCCGCGGCGGCCGCGACATGGTGACCAAGGAGCTCGAGCGGCTCGGCTCCAAGGTGGTCGCCGATCTCTCGACCGAAGCGGGCCAGGCCGACTTCGCCGCCGACGTCGGCAAGATCAAGGCGGCCAATCCCGATGCCGTGTTCGTCTATCTCAACGAGGAAGAGAGCGCGCGCATCCTGAAAGAGCTGAAGCGCCAGGGCGTCACCGCACCGCTGATGGGCGAGACCACGCTGATCGGCCAGAAGGTGATCGAGCTCGCCGGCGATGCCGCCAACGGCGCGCGCGGCCATGTCGGCCTCACCACGGATGCGCCGGTCGATCTGATCAAGGCGTTCCGCGAGAAATTCTCCAAGAAGTACAATTACGTCCCCGACCATAACGGCCTGAAGGGCTATCTCGCCGTCTACATGGTGAAGGCCACCACCGAGAAGATGGGCAAGGTCGACCCGAAGAAATTCGCCGATACGCTGCACGGTCTCACCATCAAGGCCGCGGACGAGCCGGGCATCCTGATGGACGTCACCTTCAGCGACACCGGCGACATCGATCGCCAGAGCTTTCTGGTCGAGGTGGTCGAAGGCAAGCAGGTCGTGAAGCAGGTGCTGCCGAAGGTGAAGTGAGGTCTATCCTTCTCCCTCGCCCCGCTCTTCGCGGGGAGAGGGTCGGGGTGAGGGGTGCCTCCGCAAAGACGTTGAGAGTTTGGCTCGCGGAGAGAGCCCCTCACCCCACCCTCTCCCCGTAAGGACGGGGAGAGGGAGCGATCGGCCTGAATTCGCGTCAAGTCTGCTCGGCCTCTAACGATCCAAGAAAACCTATGTCCAACCTATTCGATCTTCTGGTCGCAGGGCTCGCCACCGGCGCGATCTATGCGCTGGTCGCGGTCGGCTTCACGCTGCTGTGGCAGACCTCGCAGACCATCAATTTCGCGCAAGGCGAGTTCGTGATGCTGCCGGCGTTCCTGATGCTGGCGGCGATGCACGCGGGCGCGCCGTTCTGGCTCGCCATCATCCTCGGCATCCTCTTGTCGATGATCCTGCTCGGCCTCGGCTTCAAGCTGCTGCTGGTCGACCCGATGATGCGTCATGGCGTGCTGCCGCTGGCGATTGCGACCATGGCGCTCGCCATCGGCCTCAAGGAAGCCGTCAAGCAGTTCTTTAGCGCCGAAGCCTCGCCCTTCCCTTCGATCGTGCCGACCGGTGACGTCTCCATCTTCGGCCACGCGGTGTCGCTGCAGAGCATCGGCGTGCTCGTCGTCGCCATCCTCGCCGTGGTTGGCCTCACCACGCTGCTGAACCGCACCTCGCTCGGCCACCAGATGCAGGCGGCGGCGCAGAACCCGACGGTGGCGCGTATCATCGGCGTGCCCGTCGAGCGCATGATCCTGCTGACCTTCCTGATCAACGCTTTCCTGGTCGCGCTGGCCTCGCTGCTGATCACGCCGATTTATCTGGCAAAATTCTCCTCCGGCGAGGTGCTGGGCCAGGCGGCCTTCATCGCCGCCATCGTCGGCGGCTTCAACCAGGTGCGCGGCGCGATCGCCGGCGGCCTCCTGATCGGCGTGCTCGACAATCTCGCAGCCGCCTATGTCTCGACGCAGTACCGCGCCGCCGTGCCGATGATCTTCCTGATCGCCGTCATCCTGTTCCGGCCGCAAGGATTGCTCGGCCGCGCCGAGGAGCGCACGGTATGAGCGGCTTCGCCAAACCCCTGAAGATCGCGCTCGGCCTTGCCATCATCGCCGGCCTGATCATCGTCCCCATGAACTTCAACCGCTACGGCCTGTTCATCCTCAGCCAGTGGGCCGTGATGAGCATCGCCGCGATGGGGCTGAACCTCACGCTCGGCTATGCCGGCCAGGTCTCGCTGGCGCAGGGCGCGTTCGTCGGCATCGGCGCCTATGCCGCGGCGATCATGACCACGCATGGCTGGCCGCTGCCCGCCGCGATGCTGGTCGCGATCGTCTTGAGCTTCGCGGTCGGCTGGGTGCTCGGCTATCCCGCGCTGCGCGTGCAGCACCATTACCTTGCCTTCGTGACGCTGGCCTTTTCCACCCTCGCCTTCCTGGTGTTCCGCAACGAGAGCTGGCTGACCGGCGGCATCTACGGCATCTCCAACATCCCGCGGCCGCATATTTTCGGCTTCGCGACCAACAAGCCCCTCCCCTTCTACTATGTCTGCCTCGGCGCGCTCGCGATCGTGTCGCTCGCGGTATGGTGGCTGATCCGCTCGCCCTGGGGCCGCGCCTTCATGGCGCTGCGCGAAAATCCGCTGCGCGCGCAATCGCTCGGCATCGACACGCGGCGCTACACGCTGATGGCGTTCGCGATCGGCTCGGCGCTCGGCGGCGTCGCCGGCGCGCTCTATGCGCCGCTGACGCAATATATCGACCCCGTGCCGTTCAACCTGTCGCTCTCGCTCGATCTCCTGATGATGGTGATCGTCGGCGGCGCCGGCTTCTATTTCGGTCCGTTCCTCGGCGCGATGATCGCGGTGCTGCTGCCGGAATGGCTGCGCTTCACGGAAGGGTATTATCTGATGCTCTACGCGATCGCGGTAATGCTGCTGTTGATCTGGTCGCCGACCGGCATTTTGGGAATTCTCGACCGCTACATGGCTGAACGCCGCACCAAGGCGGCATCCGCATTGCGCGCCGTGGCAAAATCCCGCCTGGAGACGGCGCAATGAGTGCGGTTCTCGAAGTCACCAGCATCAAGAAGAATTTTGGCGGCATCAGCGCCGTCGACGGCGTCTCGTTCGACGTGCGCGAAGGCGAGATCCTTGGGCTGATCGGGCCGAACGGCTGCGGCAAGTCCACGCTGTTCAACTGCATCCTCGGCCAGCTCACGCCATCGGGCGGTGAGGTCAAGCTCGACGGCAAGCTCGTCACTGGGCTGCGTCCCGCCGAACTCAACAAGCTCGGCGTCAGCCGCACCTTCCAGCTGCTGCAGGTGTTCCCAAAGCTCTCGGTGCGCGAGAATTTGATCCTCGCCGGACAGGAGCACCAGGGCAGCATGGCCTCGCGCCTGGTCGGCCGCTCCGATGCCGGGCTGACCGACGCCGCCAACCAGATGATCGGCTTCTTCAAGCTCGATCATCTCGCCGACGAGCCGGCCGGCGGCCTGTCCTACGGCCAGCAGAAGCTGCTCGATGCCGCCATGGCCTTCATGGGCGGCCCGCGCCTCGTGCTGCTCGACGAGCCCGCCGGCGGCGTCAACCCGTCGATGCTGGCGGACCTCAAGGAACGCCTGGTCGCGATCAACCGCGAGAAGAACGCCACCTTCGTCGTGATCGAGCACAATATGGAGTTCGTGATGTCGCTGTGCTCGCGCGTGATGGTGATGGCGGAAGGCAAGGTGCTGGCGATGGGACGCCCCGACGAGGTGCGCAAGAACCCCGCCGTGATCGAAGCCTATTTGGGACATTGACCATGAGCGATCCGATCCTCTCGGTTCACAATCTCGTCGGCGGTTACGGCAAGATGACGATCTTGAACGGCACCAGTTTCTCGGTGCCGGCGGCCACGATTACCACCATCATCGGCCCGAACGGCGCCGGCAAATCCACCGTGTTCAAGGCGATCTTCGGCCTGCTCAAGCTGCGCGACGGCAAGATCAGCTTCGCCGGCCGCGACGTCACGAACCTGAGCCAGCGCGCGTTGCTCAATGCCGGCATCTGCTACGTGCCGCAGGGCCGCAACATCTTTCCGGAGCTGTCCGTCCGCAGCAACATCGAGCTGGGCGGCGTCTCGGCCGGCAAGGGCCTCGACCTGCCAGCGCGCATCGAAGCGGCGCTCGACCTGTTCCCGGCGCTGCGCCGCAAGTCGACACAGCAGGCCTCGACGCTGTCGGGCGGCGAGCAGAAGCAACTCGAGATCGCGCGCTCGCTGCTGCTCGATCCAAAACTGGTGTTGATCGACGAGCCCTCGATCGGCCTGTCGCCGCTGATGGTGCAGCAGACCTTCGACATCCTCAAATCCTTGCGCGACCGCGGCGTCACCATCCTGATGATCGAGCAGAACGCGCGCTCGGCGCTGGAAATCTCGGACATCGGCATCGTGCTCGAGCTCGGCCAGACCCGCATGGTCGACGACGCCAGGCGCATCCTGAACGACCCGCGCATCGGCCAGCTCTTTCTCGGCGGCGCCATGGAGGAGAGTGCGGCATGAACAAGCGCTCGATCGCAACGGTCTCGCTCTCAGGCAGCCTCAACGAGAAGCTCCGCGCCATCGCATCCGCCGGCTTCGACGCGGTCGAGATCTTCGAGAACGATCTGCTGTCGTTCGGTGCAGGCCCGCGCGACATCGCAAAGCTCTGCGGCGATCTCAACCTGAAGATCTCTGCGTTCCAGCCGTTCCGCGATTTCGAGGGCATGCCGGAGCCGCAGCGTGCGCGAAACTTCGCCCGCGCGGAACGCAAGTTCGATTTGATGCAGGAGCTCGGCACCGATCTGCTGCTGATCTGCTCCAACGTCTCGCCCGCCTCGCTCGGCGGCATCGACCGCGCCGCCGACGATTTTCGCGAGCTGGGCGAGCATGCCGCCAAACGGGGCTTGCGGGTCGGCTACGAAGCACTGGCCTGGGGCCGCCACGTCAACGACTATCGTGACGCCTGGGAGATCGTGCGACGTGCCGATCATCCAGCGATCGGCATCATCCTCGACAGCTTTCATGCGCTGGCGCCGGGACTTCCGACCCGCGCGATGGCCTCGATCCCCGGCGACAAGGTCTTTCTGGTGCAGCTCGCGGACGCGCCGAAGCTCGAACTCGACATATTGTCCTGGAGCCGGCACTTCCGCTCCTTCCCCGGCCAGGGCGATCTGCCGGTCGGCGAATTCATGGCGGCGATCGCGGCCACCGGTTACGCCGGACCGCTGTCGCTGGAGATCTTCAACGACCAGTTCCGCGCCGGCTCGGCCGCGCAGACCGCGCTCGACGGCCTGCGCTCGCTGATCCTGCTGGAGGACCAGCTTGCACCGGACTGGCCGAAATTCGCCGCCGAGCCGCTGGCGCCGAAGGCGAAGAGCCGCGGCACCGGCTTCGTCGAGTTTGCCGTCAACGAGACCAAGGCCGGCGATCTCGCCCGGCTGTTTTCGCAGCTCGGCTTCCGCAAGACCGGCGCGCATCGCAGCAAGGCGGTGGAGCGCTGGTCGCAGGGCAAGGTCGAGCTCGTCATCAACAGCGAGACCGACGGCTTTGCGCATTCGCACTATGTGACGCACGGCCCCGGTGTCTGCGCGATTGCGCTCGACGTCGACAATGCCGGCCTTGCGATGCAGCGTGCCGAAATGCTGAAGGCGCGCACTTTCTATCAGCCGGTCGGACCGGGCGAACTGGAGATCCCCGCGATCCACGGCGTCGGCGGCAGCCTGCTGTATTTCCTCGATCAGGCCGGCAAGAACTGGGACACCGATTTCGAGCCGGTCGCGAGCGATGCGGGCACCGACGCGCTGCTCGCCGTCGATCACATCGCGCAGTCGATGCCCTATGACGAGATGCTGTCCTGGCTGCTGTTCTACACCGGCATCCTCGACCTCAAACGACTGCCGCAGATGGAGATCGCCGACCCCCGCGGCCTTGTGCAGAGCCAGGCCATCGTCAACGAAGACCAGAGCCTGCGCTTCGTGCTCAACGGCTCCTCAGCCAACCGCACGCTGCCGGCGCGCTTCATCTCGGAGTTCTTCGGATCAGGCGTGCAGCACGTCGCGTTCGCGTGCCGGGACATCTTCGCGACGGTCGCCGAGATGCGGGCGCGGGGAGCGGATTTTCTCGACATCCCCGCCAATTACTACGACGACATCGAAGCCAAATACGACCTCGCACCCGAGCTGATGGCGCAGCTGCGCGCCAACCACATTCTCTACGACCGCGAGGGCGACGGCGAGTTCTTCCAGGTCTACACTCACATTTTCGACGAGCGGTTCTTTTTCGAGATCGTCGAGCGCAGGAATTATCAGGGATTTGGCGCGGCCAACGCCGGCATCAGGCTCGCAGCGCAGGCCCGCGAAGTGCGACCCGCGAGCATGCCGAGGGTGTAGGCTCTTGTTTCCCTCGCCCCTTGTGGGAGAGGGTGGCTCGCCGCGCTAGCGGCGAGACGGGTGAGGGGTTCTCTCCTCACTCGCAATTGCAAGAGTGGAGAGAACCCTCATCCGGCGCTTCGCGCCACGTCACTTGTAGCTACGACCTCACTTCATCTTGCACTTGTCGTGGAAACGGTCCTGGTCGTTCTCCACGATGGTCGCCACCGTCTTCAGCGCGAGCTGGCCTTCGGCATCCTTGACCACGTCCTGCAGATAGAAGCTCTGCACCGGGATGTGGTTGTTGCCGTATTTGAACGCGCCGCGCAGCGACTTGAAGTTGGCCTTCTCCATCTCGGCCTTCATCGCGTCCTTCTTGCTGGTGTCGCCCTTCACCGCGACCACCGCGCTGTTGATGAGCTGGGCGGCGTCATAGGATTGCGCGCCGTAATAGGTCGGGCGCAGGCCGGGATATTTCTTGCGGTAGTCGGCAACGAAGCGCTTGTTCTGCTCGTTGGGGAGGTCGTTGACCCATTCCTGCGCGCCGGGCACGCCGAGCGCGTTCTCCTTCTGCAGCGGCAGCGAGAGCTCGTCGACGGTGAACGCCGTGTAGAGCGGCATCGTGCTCTTGAGGCCGGCCTGCGCATATTGATTGAGGAACTGCACGCCGGCAGCTCCCGGATAGAACACGAAGATCGACTCGGCGCCCGAAGCGCGCGCCTTGGACAGCTCGGCGGAGAAATCGAGCTGGCTCGGCCAGACCGTGTATTCCTCGCCCTTGATCTCGCCCTTGAAGGTGTTCTTCAGGCCCGCGAGCATGTCCTTGCCGGCGGCATAGTTCGGGCCGATCAGGAACACGCTCTTGACGCCCTTCTGGTTCATGTAGAGGCCCATCGCCTGCGGCGTCTGGTCGTTCTGCCAGGAGGTCGAGAACACGTAAGGCGAACACAGCTCGCCCGCGAGCTGCGAGGGACCGGCATTGGCCGAGATCAGGAAGGTCTGCGAGTCGACCGCGGTCTTCAACGAGGCGAGCAGCACGTTCGACCAGATGTAGCCGACGATGAAATCGACCTTGTCCGACTGCACCAGCTTCTCGGTCTTCTGCTTGCCCACGTCAGGCTTCTGGCCGTCATCCTCGTAGATGACCTCGACCGGCTTGCCGTCCATCTTGCGGCCCATGTGATCCAGCGCGAGCTCGAAGGAGTTACGCATGTCGTTACCGATCACGGCGGTCGGGCCGCTGAAGGTCGAGACGAAACCGATCTTGATGGTGTCGCCGGCGAAAGCCGGGCTCGCCAGCACCAGCGCCGCTGCGCCCGCCAGCCAGAATGCCGTCCTCATAATCACTCCCCTCCTTATGATTGAGCCCGCAAGCGGGGTGATCGCCGCCCCGGGCCTTCTCTATTGAACGCAAAATCTGTCGCGCCGCCAATGGCTCAGCGCCCGCCCCTGCACCATATTTCGCCCCCAAGGCGGATGGCAAGAAATATAATTCTACTCCTTCGGCCAAGGCCCTGTCAGGCCTGCGGCGCTTTTTCGCGCCGGATCGATACACCCTGCCTATGTCGCGATTGATGACCTCTATTGGACCGCGGCCCTCGATCCGCACTTAAATGAAGGGGAGCAGCAGCGAGATTCGAGGGTGCATCATGGCCGCCAATCCCCACCGCGTCGTCATCGTCGGAGCCGGCTTTGGCGGGCTGGAGGCGACCTATCGCCTCGCAGGCGCACCGGTCGAGATCACGCTGATCGACCGCCGCAACCATCATCTGTTCCAGCCGCTGCTGTACCAGGTCGCGACCGCCTCGCTCGCCACCAGCGAGATCGCCTGGCCGATCCGCCATCTCATGCGCGACCGGCCCGAGGTGACGACACTGTTCGCGACGGTCAGCGGCATCGATGCGGCAAGGCGCTGCGTGTTGATCGACGACGGCAGCGAGGTGCCCTACGACACGCTGGTGCTGGCGACCGGTGCGCGTCACGCCTATTTCGGCCACGACGAATGGGAGCAATGGGCGCCCGGCCTGAAGACGCTCGAGGACGGCACCACCTTGCGCCGTCACATCCTGGTGGCGTTCGAGCGCGCCGAACGCGAGACCGATCCGGCGAAACGCGCGGCGCGATTGACCTTCGTCATCGTCGGCGCCGGCCCCACCGGCGTCGAGCTCGCCGGCACCATCGCCGAGATGGCGCATCACACGCTGCCCGGCGATTTCCGTAACATCGACACGACGAAAGCGCGTGTGGTGCTGATCGAGGCGGGGCCGCGCGTGCTCGCGGGCTTTGCCGACGACCTCTCGGCCTATGCACAGGCCTCGCTGGAGAAGATCGGCGTCGAGGTCGTGCTGGGACAGGCCGTCACCGAGATCAATCGCGAGGGCGTGGTGTTCGGCGGCAAGCTGCTCGAGGCCAAGACACGGATCTGGGCCGCCGGCGTGCGCGCCTCGCCCGCCGCCGAATGGCTGGGCGCACCAGCCGATCGCGCCGGACGCGTGCAGGTCGAGACGGACCTCACCATATCAGGCCATCCCGAGATCTTTGCGATCGGCGACACCGTCAGCATCAACGCCTGGGAAGGCAAGCCGGTGCCTGGCATCGCGCCGGCGGCGAAGCAGCAGGGCCGTCATGTCGCCGAGACCATCAAGGCGCGGCTGCGCGGAGCTGCCACCGGCCCGTTTCGCTACAAGCACGCCGGCAGCCTCGCCCAGATCGGCAAACGGCTCGCCGTCATCGATTTCGGCCGTTTCAAGTTGCGCGGCACTATCGCGTGGTGGATCTGGGGCATCGCCCACATCTACTTCCTGATCGGCCTGCGCCACCGTCTCAGCGTCGCCTTGAGCTGGCTCTGGATCTACGCACGAGACCAGCGCGCGGCGCGGCTGATCACGCAAGGAAGCAGCAAGGTGGTGTAGACGCTCGACGCGTGTCCCGGACGCGCTGCAGCGTGCAACGCTGCTGCGCAGAGCCGGGACCCAGGAGTTTGGGCCCCGGCTCTGCGGCGCAACGCTTCGCGCTGCACCGCGTCCGGGGCACGAGACCGTCATCCCTACTTCACCAGCTCACACCCGCCCTCCGCCAGCGGGCGAAACGCCTGCTCCGCCGGAATCGTCGAAACCAGCTTGTAATAGTCGTACGGATATTTCGACTCCTCCGGCTTCTTCACCTCAAACAGGTACATCGGGTGCACCACGCGGCCGTCCTGGCGGATGGTGGTGTCGCCGAACAGCTTGTCCTTGCCCCTGAACTTCTTCATCTCGGGCACGGCGTCCCTGGCGTTATCGCTGCCGGTGGCGGCGACCGCGTTGAGATAAGCGAGCGTCGAGGCATAGACGCCGGCCTGGTTGCCGCTCGGCATCTTGCCGTTCATGCCGGGGCGCGCGGCGAAGCGTTTTGCGAAGGCACGGGTGTCGTCGTTCATGTCCCAGTAGAAGGCTTCCATCAGCTGCAGGCCCTGCGCGACCTTGATGCCCATGCCGTGGATGTCGTTGATGAAGAGCAGGAAGGCGACGAGCTTCTGGCCGTTCTGCTGGATGCCGAACTCGGCGGCCTGCTTCACGGCGTTGATGGTGTCGCCGCCGGCATTGGCAAGGCCGATCACCTGCGCTTTCGAACCCTGCGCCTGCAACAGGAACGACGCGAAGTCGGAGGTGCCGAGCGGATGCTTGGAGGAGCCCAGCACCTTGCCGCCGTGGCCCTCGATATATTTCTGTGCTTCCGCCTCGATCCCCTTGCCGAGCGCGTAGTCGACCGTGAGGAAATACCAGTCCTTGCCGCCGCGCGACATCATCGCGGCCGCCGTGGTGTTGCCGGTCGCCCAGGTGTCGTTGACCCATTGGATGGTGTTGGGCGAGCAGGCCTTGCCGGTGAGATCGGAGCTTGCGGTCGAAGACGCCAGGAACGTCATGCGGCTGTCGCGCAGCAGCGAGTTGATGGACAGGCCGACCGCCGAGTTCGGCACGTCGACGATGGCATCGACGCCCTCGACGTCGAGCCATTTGCGCGCGATGGCGTTGCCGACGTCGGCCTTGTTCTGGTGGTCGGCGTAGACGATCTCGACCTTGATACCTTTGCCGCCACCGTTGAAATCCTCCGCCGCCATGCGCGCGGCTTCCACCGAGCCCATTCCGTTGGTATCCTGGAAGATGCCGGAGATGTCGTTGAGCACACCGACACGCACGACATTGTCCGAGATTTCGGCGCTCGCCGCGCCGGCTATCAGGCTCGCGGCCAGCGCGAGCGTCCATTTCAGATGTTTCATTTTCCCTCCCCTGTTGATGCGTTGCCGCGCCGGTGTTGCCGGCGCGGGAAATTCAGACCTGCCGCTCCGGCAGCTTCACGACGAGCCCGTCGAGCTCGGGTGTGATCTTGATCTGGCAGGACAGCCGGCTGGTCGGCCGCCGCTCGCTCGCGGTGCCGTCGAGCAGCGCGTCCTCGTCGTCGGCCATGGCGGGCAGGCGCGCGAGCCAGCTTTCGTCGACATAGACATGGCAGGTCGCGCACATGGCGTTGCCGCCGCATTCGGCCAGAATGCCGTCGAGGCCGTGACGCGTCGCCGCCTGCATGGCGCTCTCGCCGACCGAGGTCTCGACGCGGTCGGACTTGCCGTCGGGATGGATGAAAGTGATGGCGGGCATGGAACTCCTCGTCAGGCCGGTGTGATGGTGACAGGCAGGCTGTCGAGCCCGCGCAGCGTGTTGTTGAAGCGGCGCTTGGGCTCGCCCGTGATCTCGATCTTCGCGATGCGCCGAGCCAGCGCGGTCAGCATCACCTCGCCTTCCAGCCGCGCGACGAGCTGGCCGACGCACATGTGGATGCCCGAGCCGAAGCCGACATGGCCGGAGGTGCGGCGGGTGATGTCGTAGCTGTCAGGCTGATCCCAGCGCCGGGGATCGCGGTTGGCGGCGGCGAGGAACATCAGCACCTTCTCGCCCTCGCCGATCGTCGCGCCCGAGAGCTCGACCTCGCGCGTGGTGGTGCGGAAGAAGGTCTGCACCGGGCTTTCGAACCGCACCGCCTCCTCGAAGGCGTTGCGTGCCAGCGTCGGATCATCGCGCAGGCGCTGCCACTGGTCGGGGAAGCGCGCGAGGCAATAGACCGCCGCGCCGATGCCGTTGACGGTGGTGTCGAGGCCGGCCGACAGCAGCGAGCGCACCAGCAGCGGCGCCTCGGTGGCGGTGATCGCGCCCTCGTCGGCCTGCGCATGGATGCAGGCCCCGAAGCCGCCGGGCGCGAGATTGTCGCGCTGGCATTGCTCGGCGACATAGGCCTGGTGCGGCGCCGAGCGCGCGATCGCCTGCTGACGCAGCTCGTTCGGCGGGCCGAACGCGTTGAACACGACGCTGGCATAGGGAATCAGATGCTCGCGGCCTTCCGCCTTCAGGCCCAGCGCATCGGGAAAGATCGAGAGCGGATAGGCCTCGGCGAGATCGGTGATCGCATCGAAGCTGCGCTTGTCCAGCAGCGCGTCCACCCGCTCCTCCGCTGCGGCGGCAAAGCGGTCGCGCACCTGCTTCATCACGGTCGGCGACAGCACTTTCGACAGCACGGCGCGGGTGCGGGTGTGCGCCGGCGGATCGGCCTCCAGGATCAGGCTCGGCGGACGCCACGGCGTCTCCTTCTTGAAGTCGGACAAGCCGACGCCGCGGCTGGAGCAGAACGTCGCGGGATCGTTCAGCACGGCATGGACCTCGGCATAGCGCGCCACGCCGTAGACGTTCCATTTGTCGAGATAGACGACCGGCCCCGCCTCGCGCAGCCGCTGATGCGTGGGATAAGGGTCGGCGAAAAAATTCATGTCGAAGGGATCGACGTCGAGATGCGGGACGGACGCGGAGCCCGTCGCTGCCGGGGTGCCGGATGCGGTCATGGAAGACCTCCCTCATTTTGATCTTGTGAAAGGGCGGCGCATGCCCTTAGGTCTTTCGGCCCGCCGCGAGATAGAATCCCGATATGCCTGCGCCTTCGACCAGAGTCCGCCCCAAGCCTGCGCCCGTCGAGGCGGGGCCGACGCTCGATCTCGACCGTTACGTCCCGGCGTTCGTCACCTTCATCGCCAACAAGCTCTCGAACAGCGCGACCGCGTTCTATCAGCGCGAGTTCGGCGTCAACGTCACGGAATGGCGGATCATGTCGCTGCTGGCGATCGAGCCCGGCATTCCGGCCTCGCGCATCTGCCACGTCATCGGCTTCGACAAGGGGCCGGTGAGCCGGACGCTGGCGGGCCTCGAGAAGCGCGGACTGGTCTCGATCCGCACCGACCCGAATGACGGTCGCACCCATTCGATCGCGCTGACGGCGAAGGGCCGCGCCACCCATGACAAGGTGATCGTTGCGGCGCTCGAGCGCGAGCGACGGTTGCTGTCGTGCCTCAACAAGGACGAGCGCGAGGTGCTGATCGATCTCTTGCGCCGGCTGCACGAAAATCTCGGCGCGGTCACCGGCAGCACCGCGGCCTGACGGGCCGCGCACCAGGCGCCACCTTCCGTCACATCCAGGCATGCGCCGGCGTTTGCCGGCGACACCAGTTCTGCCGCGCATTGTTTCCTCCAGAAAAGACGCAGCGGTTCGCCCGCCGTCATCCTTGTCCGGAACGGTTCGCACAAATTAGTTGCTTAAGCAACAAAAGAATCGGCAAGATGATGCGGCGGGAGTGTTGGCATATTTCAAGCGCTGCTGCGTCATGTTCCGTTCGTCATTCCGGGGCGCGCGAAGCGCGAACCCGGAATCCATCGTGCAACACCCTGCGGTGAAATGGATTCCGGGCTCGCGCCGAGAGGCGCGCCCCGGAATGACGGCGGAATGTGACTTCGCTGACTCGGCCTTTACAACCCGATCCATTCACCCGACGCATCATCGTTCAACCGCGCCACTGCTTCCGCTCGCCGCGTCAGCACGGCGCGCTGGTTGATGTAGCCCTTGTCGGTGATCTCGCCGCCGTCGACCGATGGCGGCTCGGCGAGCAGCAGCGCGCGGGTGGCGTGGCCGGAAGAGTTGGGACCCTGCTGCCTGAGTTTCGCCAGGCCCTGCGCGATGGCAGCCCTGACCTTGTCGTGCGCGAGCACCTCGTTCACCTCGGCCGTCTCGCCCAGGCCGGCGTGGGCGCGGCAAGCCGCGATGTTCGGAAACACCAGGAAGCGTGCCTCGTCGCCGCCATGACCCGACACGACGATGTCCTGCGCCAACGGCGAGAGCGCGGCGATGCCGGCGACGCGCAGCGTGCCGACGCTGACCCAGGTGCCGGAATTGAGCTTGAAGTCCTCGGCGACGCGGCCGTCGAAGAACAGGCCGCGCTCGGGCCGCCCGGCATCGGCCAGCTTCACGGCATCACCGATCAGATAAAAACCCTCCTCGTCAAAAGCCTGCTTCGTCAGCTCCGGCGCCTTCCAATAGCCCGGCGTGACGTTGGGGCCGCGCACCCGCACCTCCAGCTTGTCGCCTGACGTGACGAGCTTCAATTCGGTGCCGGGAATGGGCACGCCGATATTGCCGGAGCGTTCGGCGAGGAAATGGCAGTCGGTCGCCAGCGGCGAGGTCTCGGTCGAGCCCCAGGCCGAGACCATCGGCAGCGCGCGACCGACGGTGTTGATCGAGAGTTCCGCGAGCGCGTCCCAGAGGTTCTGCGGCAGCGCCGCGCCGGCATAGAAGGCGAATTTCACTTCGCTGAAGAAGCGGCGGCACAGCGCCTCGTCGCCGCGCAGTGCGGAGCTCAGCATGTCGAAGCCGCGCGGCACGTTGAAATAGACCGTCGGCATCACGCTTTTCAGATTGGCCAGCGACGTCGCAAACAGACCGGGCGCCGGCTTGCCGCCGTCGATATAGAGCGAGCCGCCATTGCGCAGCACGAGATTGAAATTGTGGTTGGCGCCGAAAGTGTGGCTCCAGGGCAGCCAGTCAAGGATGACGAGATCGCCGCGGCCGGGCTGCAGGAAGGTCCAGGTCTGCGCCTTGGCCTCTTGGCTCGAGGTCAGCATGCGCTGCGTGTTGATGACGGCCTTCGGCGAGCCTGTTGACCCTGACGTGAACAGGAATTTCGCGATCGTGTCCGGCGTCACGGCGGCGAACGCCGTTGCCACCTCAGGATTCTCCGGCGTTGCCGCAACGGTGCGGAAGGCGAGCGCACCGGCATCTTCCTCATTGCCACTGATGATCTGTGCATCGTGCAGCGGCGCGATGGCGGCGAGCGCCGCCGCGAATGGCTTTGTCGCGGAGACGTAGATCGCGCCCGGCTCGAGCAGCGTGATCATGCTCCTCAGCTTCTCGAAATCTCTCGACATCAGCGAATAGGCCGGCGAGATCGCGGCGGAGGGCACGCCGACATGCTGGGCGGCGAGCGCGAGCAGCGCGTGGTCGATGCTGTTGTCGGAAAGGATCGCGAGCGGGCGCGCAGCGCTGAGGCCCTGCGCCAGAATCCAGGACGCCGCGGCGCGCACCTGGTACAGCGCCTGCGCATAGGTGATTGTGGTCCAAGGCGCATCGACATGGCCGCGCTCGGCGAGGAAGATGGCGTCGGGCGTTTGACGCGCAAAATGCTCCAGCCAGTCGCCGACGCAGCGCGCGCCCTCGCGCAAAGGATCGGGCGAACGCAGCACGATGCTGCCGTCGGCGCGGTGCTCTGCGACGGTCTTCGGCGTTGCGAACAGGCCTGTAACGTCACCGCGTGGGGCGACTGTCATGTGTTTCCTCCCTCCGCCCGGATCCGGGATCGGCCGCAGCTTCGTTCGGGCTGCCTTGGCCATAATGTTGGGCATGACAATTGTTGTCGTCAACAACAATCTTTCGCTTGGCCCGCTGACGCGCTAAGCTTGCCCGGCGGAGACACGATGTGACAGCCAGCGCAACCCAGACTGCCCCACGCAAGCGCGCCGGCAACGGCGCGGCGCCGCGCGAGGTCGCCGACGATGTCGGCCTCGACGCGCTGGTCGGGCACGCCGGCTATGCGGTGCGACGCTTCCAGATCTGGATCTTCCAGGACTTCATCAAGACACTCGGCGAGGTCGACATCAGGCCGACGCAATATTCGGTGCTCACGGTGATCGGAGCCAATCCGGGCCTGTCGCAGATGGCGGTGGCAAAACGCCTCGGCATCGAGCGCGCCCGGCTGGTGCATCTGCTCGACAGCCTCGAGCAGCGCAAGCTGGTCAAGCGGGTCAAGTCGAAGGAGGACCGCCGCTCCCATGCACTGCACCTCACCGCGCAGGGCGGGACGGCGCTGGCGAAATTCAAGCGGCTCGCGGCCGAGCACGAGCGGCATGTCGAGGCGAAGATCGGCAAGGAGAACCGGGCGCAGCTGCTCCGCATCCTCGCTGACTTCACCTGACCTCGACTGCTCATGATTTGAGCAAATGCCCACCCCAGGGCGGCGCCGCGACTGCCCAGCCACTCCGCGAAATATCCCCCAAGTCCCTGATCACACGATAAGATCCGGAGCAATCGTGCTGCTCGGATATTGTACACAATGGCACATCGCTTGCTTCACCCCGGGCGAAGACAGATTGGAGTTTTGTCGCCATGAGGGCTGAGATGGGGGCTGAGCAGCCTGAAACGATCGCCGCGATTGTGGCCGCGCATCGCGCGGGCACGCTGACGCCGGCACAGACGGTCGCGCGCACCTATCAGCGCATCCGCGACCACAACGATCCCGCCATCTTCATCAGCCTGCGCGACGAAAAGGACGCGGTCGCGGAGGCCGAGAGGCTGGCTGCGCGCGCGGATGCCGCCGGCCTTCCGCTCTACGGCGTGCCGGTGGCGGTGAAGGACAATATCGACGCGCTGGGTTTTCCCACCACGGCCGCCTGCCCGGCGTTCTCCACGACGCCGACGCACGATTCGACCGCGGTGGCGCGCCTGCGCGCGGCCGGCGCCATCATCATCGGCAAGACCAATCTCGATCAGTTCGCAACCGGCCTCGTCGGCGTGCGTTCACCCTATGGCATTCCCAAAAATTCCATTCGCGAGGATCTCATTCCCGGCGGATCGAGCTCGGGCTCTGCCGTGGCGGTGGGCGCGGGGCTCGTGCCGCTGTCGCTGGGGACCGACACCGCCGGCTCGGGCCGGGTGCCGGCCATGCTCAACAACATCGTCGGACTGAAGCCGAGCCTCGGCATGATCTCGAATGCGGGCCTGGTGCCGGCCTGCCGCACGCTCGATTGCATCTCGGTGTTCGCGCTGACGGTGGACGACGCCGCGCTCGCGCTCTCCGTGATGGCGGGACCGGACCAAGCCGATCCGTTCTCGCGCGACCGGCCGCTTCAGCCGATCACGCCGCTTCCGACAGGCTTGCGTCTTGGCGTGCCGCGCAGGGGTCAACTGATCTTCTTCGGCGACAAGAAGGCGGAAGCCGCCTACGCCGATGCGTTGACGCGCTGGACTGCGCTCGGCGCTGAGCTGGTCGAATTCGACCTCGAGCCGTTCTACGAGACGGCGCGGCTGCTCTATGAGGGTCCGTGGGTCGCCGAGCGCTATCTCGTGATCAAGGATCTGCTCGCCTCCGCGCCCGATGCGATCCATGCCGTGACGCGCGAGATCACCGCGGCCGGTGCGCGGCTGACGGCGGCCGAGACCTTTTCGGCGCTGTATCGCCTGCAGGGCTTGCGCAAGATCGCCGAGCGGACATTTGCGAATATCGACGCGCTGGTGCTGCCGACGGCGCCGACGGCCTATACGACCGCACAGGTCCTCGCCAATCCGATCGAGCTCAACAGCCGGCTCGGCACCTACACCAATTTCGTCAACCTGCTTGATCTCTGCGGCCTGGCGCTGCCGGCATCGATGCGCAATGACGGCATCCCGTTCGGCATCACGCTGCTGGCGCACGCGGGACGCGACGCGATGCTCGCCAGCATCGGGCGGGTGTTTCATGCGGATACGAAGCTGAGCCTCGGCGCCAAGGGCGTGGCGCAGGCTCCGCTCGCAGCGCTGCCGGCAAGCAGCGGCGACGAGATCCCGATCGCGGTCGTCGGTGCACATCTGTCCGGCATGGCGCTCAACGGTGAACTGACGGCGCTGAATGCCACGCTGATCGAGGCGACCAAAACCGCGCCCGACTACAAGCTCTTCGCGCTTCAGACCACGCCGCCGAAGCCGGGCATGCTGCGGGTTGCAGCCGGTAACGGCGCGGCGATCGAGCTGGAGATCTGGTCGCTGTCGTCGTCGGCGTTCGGCAAGTTCGTCAACGCCATTCCCGCGCCGATGGCAATCGGCACGGTGCGCCTCGCCGATGGCCGCAGCGTGAAGGGATTTCTCGTCGAGCCGGAAGCGCTGGGCGACGCGCGCGATATCACGGCCTATGGCGGCTGGCGAAAGTTCATGGCGGAATCCGCGAAGGCCTAGCCGGTCTCGTAGGGTGGGCAAAGACGCGCTCTTCGCGCGGCGTGCCCACCATTACTTTAGGGTGGGCACGCTTCGCTTTGCCCACCCTACGGCACCGCGTATGCGTCTACACCGACACCGCGTAGATCTCGTACTCCCCGCGCACCAGTTCGATATGCGCGCGCATCGCGGCGGCGGCGCCCTGCTTGTCACCGCGCATGATGGCGACGACGACGCGGTCGTGCTCGGCTTGCGATTTGGCGAGGCGGCCGAGATTGCGGAACTGGGCGCGGCGGAACGGCTGCACGCGGACGCGGGTGGCCAGCGTGATCTCGGCGATGTAGCCGTTCTGCGATCCCGCATAGATCGCATTGTGGAAGCGCTCGTTGACCTCGTGGAAGCGATCGGGATTGCCGGTGTAGCTCAGCACCCGCAGCTCTTCGTGGATCGCTTCGAGGCCATGCCGTTCGGCGGCGGACATGCGCTCGGCGGCAAGGCCGGCGCACAGCGCCTCCAGCTCGGCCATCGCTTCGAACATGCCCGTCAGCCGCTCGATCGAGGGCTGCGCCACCACCGCGCCGCGATGGGCGCGCGCCTCGACGAGGCCGCTCGCCACGAGCTGGCGCAGCGCCTCACGTACCGGCGTCCGCGAGACGTTGAAGCGGCGCGCGATGTCGGTCTCGTCCAGCGGCGAGCCGGGGGCCAGGGCGCCGCGCACGATCTCGTCGGCGAGCTGCAGGCGCAGCTCCTCCGCGCGCGTGACCTTCTGCACCGATGCAGAGGGACGATCGACGCGCGGCACCACCGGCTCCGTCGGCAGTGTCCCTTGCGGAAAATCGTCAAGCGTCATGCGGTCTCTTTCGGCTCGTCGATGATGCTGACATGGGCGGCGACGACGCGCCAGCCCTCCGGGAACCGAATCCAGGTCTGCATCTGCCGGCCGACCTTGCCGGGCGCGGTGTCGCGATAGAACAGCGTGGACGCCACGGCCGTGTCGCGGCCATAGCTCGAGATGACGGTCTTGGCGGTGCGGCGGTTCAGCCCAACCGGCGAGCGAGCGGCGCGGAAGCCGTTGATCGCCTCATAGCCGTAGAGATTCTCGCCCATGCCGTAGCGCAGCGTGCGGGGATCGTTGCGGAACAGCTCGCCGAGCACGGCGACGTCGTTACTGACGAGAGCCCGCTCATAACGATCGAACGCGGCTTTGACTTCCGCGATCACATCGGGGAGATCGATCTCCATCTCAAATTCCTCTCAAGGTCCGCTTAAGTCCGCTTAAAGTCCCCTTGGGGCAGGCGCGGCAGCCACGCCCATCTTTTCCAGGGCATAGGCGACGCGGAGCGCAATGTCCTCGCGCCAGGGCGCCGCGATGATCTGCACGCCGATCGGCAGCGGCTCGAGCGGCACCGGAACCGCGACGACCGGCAGTCCGATGAACGAGATCGGCTGGGTGTGAATGCCGATATTGGCACGGACCGGGAGCTCGACGCCGTCGAGATTGAAATTGACCTGGCCGAGCTTCGGCGCGGTGCAGGGCGTTGCCGGCGCCAGCAGCACGTCGACCGACTTGAAGATCTCGGCGAGCTGGGCGCGATACCAGCGGCGGAATTTTTGCGCGCGGTCGACCAGCGCTGCCGGCACCATGGCGCCGGCGATCAGCCGGTCGCGCACGGCCGGATCGAAATCGTTCGCGCGCTGGCGCAGGCGATCGAGGTGCAGCGAGGCACCTTCGGTGGTGGAGATGACATAGGCCGCAGCGCGAGCGCGCGCGGCTTCGGGTATGTCGACCACCTTCGTCGCGCCGAGCGCCTTGGCGACACGGCCGACGGCCTCGACAGCTTCCGGAAACACGTTCTTCTGAAAGTATCCCCCGGCGATGGCGATGCGCAGGTCCGAGACCGGGTTGGCGATCAGCGGCAGCGTCGGCTCCAGCCCGCGTGTGGTGCAGGCGCTGTCGTCCGCATCCTCGCCCTGCATCACGTCATAGGCGAGCGCGAGATCGGCGACGGACCGCGCGAACGGGCCGAGATGATCGAGGCTCGCAACGAAGGGGAACGAACGCGCCCGCGACAGCCTTCCATAGGTCGGCTTCAAACCGAAGATGCCGCAGAACGAGGACGGCACGCGGATCGAGCCATTGGTGTCCGAGCCCAGCGCGATCGGCACCAGCGCGCCGCCGACGGCACTGCCCGAGCCGCCGGAGGAGCCGCCGGTCATGCGCGTGGTGTCGTGCGGATTGCGCGAGGGACCGTCATGGACGTTCTCACCGGTGAAATCATAGGCGTATTCGCCCATGTTGAGCGCGCCGACGAGCACGGCGCCGGCCGCTTCCATGCGCTCGATCAACGTCGCGTCGCGGCTCGCGGGCGCGCGGTCGCGGTTGATCTTCGAGCCGGCCCGCGTTGGAAGCGCGGCGACGTCGAACAGGTTCTTCACCGCGAAGGGCACGCCGGCGAGCGGGCCGACGTCCTTCCCGGCGGCGATGTCGGCATCGACGGCGCGCGCCTTGGCGCGGGCGCGCTCGGCGGTGACGTCGGTGAAGGAATTGAGGATGCCGTCGTGCTGCTTGATGCGCGCGAGCGCGGCTTCAGTGGCATCGACCGCGGACATCTTGCGACTTGCGACCGCGCGGGCGATCTCGGCCGCCGTCATCTCTGGCTTGGTGGTCATGGCAGCATCAGGCCGTGAAGATCGGCGCCGGCTCGGTCTCGTCCGGCAGCGCGAATTCGTCGACCAGGCGGGCGAGCCGCAGCGATACTTCGAGATTGGCGCGCACCGCGGGCCGCCAGGCCTCTTCCACCGGCAGCGCCAGCGCTTTCGATAATGCGTCGATATAGTCGTCCAACGGCTCGGCCATCACTGTCTCAGCTCAATGCACTGGCAACGGCGGATGCGGGATCGCCGTCAGCAGTTCCTTGGTGTAGTCGTCCTTGGGATCGCCGAGCACCTGCTCGGAAGAGCCTTCCTCGACAATCCGTCCCGTCCGCATCACAATGACACGATCGCACAGCAAGCGCACCACATTCAAATCATGCGAGACGAACAGATAGCTCATACCTAGCCGCGCCTTGAGGTCCTGCAGCAGGTTCAGCACCACGGCCTGCACCGAGACGTCCAGCGCCGCCGTCGGCTCGTCGAGGATGACGAGCTTCGGGTGCAGCGCGATGGCGCGGGCGATGCCGACGCGGGCCTTTTGCCCCCCGGACAATTGGTGCGGAAAGCGATCGAGCAGATTGTGCGGCAGGCCGACCATGGTGGCCAGCTCCTCGCAGCGCGCGCGGAGCGCGTCGCGTCCCCTGATGTCGCCGAGCTGCATGATCGGGTCCGCGATGGCGCGCGCGGCGGTGAAGCGCGGGTTGAGGCTGTCGGTCGGATCCTGGAACACCATCTGGATGCGGCTGCGCTGCGGCATCCGGGCGAACGAGGCAGGCGCGATGCCGGAGATGTCCTCGCCGTCGAACTGGATCAGGCCGGAGGTCTGGTCCAACAGGCGCATCACCATCATCGACGTCGTCGATTTGCCGCAGCCGGACTCGCCGACGAGGCCGACGCTCTCGCCATGGCTGATCGAGAAGCTGATGCCGTCGACGGCGCGGAACACCTCAGGCTCCACGGGCGGCTTGCGGCCGAACAGCTTGCCGAGCGTGGCTGTGGCACCCTGGCGCGGGTATTCCTTGACGAGCTTTTCGATGAGGAGAAGGGGTTTTGCGTTTTCGTCGCCCCCGGGCTTGACCCGGGGGTCCATCGAAGGAGAGGCATCTTGCGAAGCGTGATGGATGGCCGGGTCAGGCCCGGCCATGACGGCTGGGGGGTGGGACGCGCCCTCCTCTTCCGGCAGAAGATCGCGCAGGCTCACGCCCAGCCGCGGCGTCGCGCGCATCAGCTTCTTGGTGTAGGGGTGCTGCGGGTTGGCGAAGATGTCGGCGGCCTTGGCGGTCTCGACCACCCGGCCCTTCTCCATCACCACGACGCGGTCGCAATAGGCGGCGGCCAAGCCCAGATCGTGCGTGATCAGGATGGTCGACATCGCCTTGCGTTTTGTGAGCTCGACGATCAGATCCATCACCGCCTTCTGCGTGGTGACGTCGAGGCCGGTGGTCGGCTCGTCCGCGATCAGCAGCTGCGGATTGCAGGCGAGCGCGAGCGCGATGACGACGCGCTGGCACATGCCGCCCGACAGCTCAAACGGATAGGCATGGTAACGCTCGCGCGGGCGGGCGATCTTGACCTGCTCCAGCGCCTCGATCGCCTTCTCGCCGTGGTCGGCAACTTGCGCCTGCTGCACATGAGTGCGCAGCACGTCCTCGATCTGGTCGCCCACTTTCCGGATCGGGTTCAGCGCCGCGCGCGGGTTCTGGAAGATCATCGAGACTTCGCGGCCGCGCAAATCGCGCATCTGGTCTTCGCTCGCGGCCTTGACGTCGATGCCGGAGAACATCACCGAGCCCTCGGCGATCCGCCCCGCGCGATCGAGGATGCGCATCACCGCGTAGGACGTCACCGATTTGCCGGAGCCGGACTCGCCGACGATGGCCAGCGTCTCGCCCTTGGCGACGGAGATGTTGACGTGCTGCACGGCTTTGACGATGCCGCGGCGGGTGGAGAATTCGACGGTGAGGTCCTGGACGTCGAGCAGGGGCTGGGCGGTCATGCGGGCCTGCCGTCACTCAAAAAACGCGAAAACAACCCCATGCACAGTAGAACGGCATTGGAATCGCTAGGGAATTTTCGACGAAAATCGGCCATCACGTCCTCCGCTGGGGGTCGACGATGTCGCGCAGGCCGTCGCCGAGGAGGTTGAAGCAGAACACGGCGATCATCAGCGCGAGCCCGGGGAACAGCGCGATCCACCATTCGCCTGACACCATGAAGCCCGCGCCTTCGGCGACCATGATGCCCCATTCCGCCGTCGGCGGGCGGACGCCGAGCCCGATGAAGGACAGGCCCGCGGCGTTGAGGATGGCGTAGCCCATGGTCAGCGACATCTGCACGATCATGATCGGCATGATGTTGGGCAGGATGTGCACCAGGAGGATGCGGAATTCGCCGTTGCCGGACAGGCGCGCGGCCTGCACGAAGCCGGCATTGCGGCGGACATTGGCCTCGGCGCGCGCGACGCGCGCATAGAGCGGGAAGTTGACGATGGCCGTGGCCAGGATGATGTTCTGCACGGTGTTGCCAAGCGCGGCGACGATGCCCATCGCCAGCACGAACAGCGGGAAGGCCATGATGGTGTCGGCGATGCGGCCGACGATGCGGTCGGTCCAGCCGCCAAAGTAACCGGCCGCGATGCCGGCGAGGCCGCCCATCAGGAACACCAGCGCGACCGAGGCGACGGCGATGAAGGTATCGAGACGCGTTGCGACGATGACGCGGCTGAAGATGTCGCGGCCGAGTTGGTCGGTGCCGAACCAGTGCGCGGCGGAGGGCGGCTTCAATGCTGCCGCGGTATCGGAGGCGAGAGGATCGTAGGGCACCACATACGGGCCGAAGATTGCGGCAAGGAGGATCAGGATCAGTAGCGCGAAGGCAAAGCCGGTGACCTTGTTCTCGCCGAGAACGTAGCGGGTCTGTTCGAGGATTGCGGTAAGCCCTGACGTGCGGGCGGGACCGACGGGTTCAACAGCAGGCGCAACGGAACTCATGAGCCTCTCCTTTTGCGCATGATCTGATCGGAAAACCGGCCTCCACTTTTCCGGATCATGCGCCCTACCCCTCCAGCCGTACACGCGGATCGATCACGCCGTACAGGATGTCGATCACGAGATTGAGCAGCACGTACATGACCGCCATGGTGAGGACAAAACCCTGCACCGGCGCGAAGTCCGACGAGATCAGCGCTTCCACGGCGTAGGAGCCGATGCCGGGCCAGGCGAACACTTTTTCCACCAGCACGTTGGCGCCCAGCAGGAACGAGAACACCATGCTGAGCGTGGTGATGACGGGCAGCATGGCATTACGAAACGCGTAGGTGACGATGACGGTCGCCGGCGACAGGCCGCTGGCGCGGGCGGTGCGGACGAACTCGGACGACAGCACGGCCAGCATCGAGGCGCGCGTCATGCGCGCGATCGGCGCCAGCGAGAAGATCGCGAGCGTCGTCGCGGGCAGGATCAACTGGCTCAGCGCCGAGCGGAACGCCTCGAGGTCACGCGCGATCAGGGTGTCGATCAGGTAGAAGCCGGTCACCGTCGGTGGCGCGCTGTAGAACACGTCGAGACGGCCGAGCGGCGCGGGCGACCATCCGAGCCGGAAATAGAAGACATAGACCAGCACCAGGCCGGTGAAGAACACCGGCAGCGAGACCCCGGCTGTCGTCGTGATGCGGCAGAGATGGTCGATCCATGACCCTGGCCGCGTTGCCGCCAGCACGCCGAGCGGGATGGCGATGACGATGGAGACGATGAGGCCGAGCAGTGTCAATTCGGCGGAGGCCGGCAGGCGATTGCGGATCTCGGCCGCGACCGGTTGCCCCGTGGTCAGCGAGTTGCCGAAATCGCCATGGGCGAGATCATTGGTGTAGCGGAAGAACTGCTCGATCAGCGGCTTGTCGAGGCCGAGTTTCTTGCGGATCTGCTCGACGGCTTCCTTGGTTGCCGCGGGGCCGGCGAAATACGCGGCGGGATCACCCGGCAGCGCGCGCGTCAGCAGGAAGGTGACGATGACGACGCCGATCAGCGAGGGGATCGCAAACATCAGGCGCTTGCCGATCATGGTCAGCATGGGATGCTCCACTGGCTTGCTTCGCCTCTCCCGCTTGCGGGAGAGGCCGACGCGCCCCGGGCGATGCGAAAGCATCGTCCCGCGCGCGGCGGGTGAGGGCTCTCTCCATTCGGGGATAGCCTCTGCACGCTCTGACAATCCCTATGCCGAGGCACCCTCTCCCCAACCCTCTCCCGCAAGCGGGAGAGGGAGCCTAGCGCCGATGACGATGCGTCGCCGACGATCAGCATGTCCCCCTCACTCCTTCACGAGCGCGCGATAATCCAGCCTCCGGTGGAACCAGTATTGGTAGCCGCTGATGTTCTTCTGCATCGCGACGTTGACGAAGGGCTGGTAGAGCGGGATGCGGGGGATGTCGGTGAAAGCGAGATCGACGAAGCCCTTCACGTCGGCGTCGTAGGCCGCCTTGTCGCCGCTCGCGGCCGCGGTGCGCGCGCCGTCGATCAGCTTGTCCATCTCCGCCGACTTGTAGCTCATGGTGTTGAAGACGGAATTGTTGCCGTGATAGCACCAGTAGAAGAAGTATTCGGGGTAATCGAGCCAGCCCGAGAACACATTGGTGAAGAGCGGCATCTCCTTTTTGTTCAACTCGGTGCGCCAGTTGGCGCCGGGCACCTTGTTGATGGTGGTCTTGATGCCGATCTGCGCGAGGCTCTCCTGCACCAGCACGCAGAGCGGCTCGTTGACGCCGGCGAAATTCAGGTCGAACGAGATCGTGGTCTCGAAGCCGTTGGCATAGCCCGCCTCAGCCAGCAGCGCCTTCGCCTTGTCCATGTCGGTGTTGTATTTGTGCGGCTGCGGCCAGGCGACCTCGGTCGGCTTGTCCTTGGGCGCGCCGAACATCGGATTGGCGAGGCCGAACATCACGGCGTCCATGATCTTCTGATAGGGCAGCGCGTAGGCCACGGCCTGGCGCACCTTCGGATTGTCGAAGGGCGGCTTGGTGACGTTCATGCCGATATACTGGATGCCGTTGGAGAACGGCAGCGACACCACGTTGAGCTTGCCGTTGGCTTTCATCTCCTGGAAGTCCTTGTTCGGCAGCTCGTAGGAGATGTCGGCGTCACCGCGTTCCAGCAGCGCGCGGCGGTTGCCGGCCTGCGGCACCATGCGCCAGATCACGCGCTTGATCTTCGGCAAGGGACCGCAGACCCAATCGTCGTTGCGCTCCATGATGACTTCGGTGCCGGCGGTCCACTTCGTCACCTTGTAGGCGCCGGAGCCCGCGGTCTGCTGCTTGGTGAATTCGAGACCCCAGGGATCCTTCTCGCTGGCGTTCTTCTTCACCAGCTCGGAGTTGACGATGCAGGGCACGATCACGGCGAGATCGGGGATCGTCAGCCGGTCCTTCTTCAGGAAGTCGACGCGCACGGTGTGGTCGTCGATCACGACGAACTGCTCCGGCTTGGTCAGCGAGCCCGCGCTCATCTGGAAGGTCGGAAAGCCGCCGACGCTGACGGCACGGTCGAGCGACCATTTCACGTCCTTGGCGGTGACCGGCGTGCCGTCGTGGAATTTGGCGTTCTTGCGCAGCTTGAAGGTGACCGACATGTCTTCGATCTTGAAGTCTTCGGCGAGTTCGCCCTTGAACTTGTCGCGGTCGTAATAGGGCACGCCGCCGGGGCCGCTCTTCATCTCGTGGCTGATCAGGCGGTCGTAGCAATTCCAGGACACCTCATAGCCCGGCACGTTGGTGCCGACGCCGTGGATGTCGAGATTGTTGGGGCCGCCCTCCGAGACGATCAGCAGCGTCTCGGAGCGGGCATCGGCATAGGCGGTGGAGATCACGGTCGGCATCGCAGGCAGCGCCGCCCCGGCGGCTAATCCGGACACGGACTTGAGGAAATCGCGGCGCTTCATCGAAATGCTCCAACGCAAAGGTTTTGGTTGGAACCGGATTCGCAAGGTTCGTGCCAAGGCTTAAGGGGCGTTTACGATTGCTCTAAGTAATTGGTCATAATGATATTATTCATATTTTCGTGTCAGCGGCCTTTCGGCCCGACCCTTCGCATTGCATACAAAGATACGCTTTTGCTCATTTTATGGGCGACAATATGCAATCGCCCGCCTTGTGAGCATGGCGGTTATTCGGGGGCGATGCGCAGCATCGGGCCCAGAATGACGGAGAGGCGTGGAGCGCTACCCCGCCCAGATCAGCTCCTGCAGCTCGACCAGATTCGCCGCCTTGTCTTGCCAGCCGTCGATGCAGATATGCGCGTTGAGGTCGCTGGCGCGGTGCAGCAGCATCAGCGCCATCAGGCGGCGCTTGAGCGCGAAGTCCGGCTTGGCATAGCCGAAGCCTTCGAGCAGGCTCTTCACCCTCCCCGACCGGCCCGCCGCCATGAACGCGCTGGGGCCGAGCAGATCGTAGTCCCGCCATCCCGCCAGCACGTCGCCAAAATCGAACAGGCCGGCGAGTGACCATCGGCCGTCATCGCAGGCGAGCAAAAAGTTCTCCGGAATGTATTCGCCGATCAGGATCACCGGCGGCACGTCCATGGGGATGAGCTTTTCCGCATCGCGCAGGAGATCGTCGAGGCCGGCGAGGAATTTTGGCGCAAGGCCGAGGCGCGTGTGCCTGGCGCGGCAACCCTGCATCTGCTGGCGCATGAAATCGTCCCAGCGCGGCTCGATCGTCGCGAGCGGGCCGAGCGGGGCGCGCTGCACGCTCGCGATGGTCTCGCCGATCTGGCGCAGCAGGCGCTCCTTCTGGACTTCCGGCAGGCTCGGCCAAACCTCCGAGCCGAGCGTGCCTGATAGCCGCGTGATGACGAGGTAAGGCCAGCCGTCGCGCGTCCCCTCCGCAACGATCTCGGGGATCGGAAGATGCAGGCGGCCTTTCAACTGCATCAGCGAGCCGCGCTCGGAAACGAACTGCGCATGCAAGAGCGGCGGGAAGATCTTCAGGATCAGCTTGTCACCGAGGCCGACCACGAGATTGGTGCCGGTCGCAAACACATGCGGCGCGCTGGTATCGAGATTGTGGGTGCGCGCGATGTCGAGCGCGATGGGTAGCCAACGCGGCGCATCGGCACGGAAGGCGCGGAAGCTCGCGGTGTCGGTGAAGGCTGGCAACCCCTGCAATGGAGCGGAGATCATTTGGGATAGCTCAACGATATGAGCTTCATTGATTCAGTGCGAACCGAGCAGGCGGTGCACCTCTCCCGCTTGCGGGGGAGGTCGGCGCGAAGCGCCGGGTGGGGGCTTTCTCCTCTAGGGGATTGTCCCATTGTGGAGAGAGCCCTCTCCCCAGCCCTCCCCCGCAGGCGGGGGAGGGAGCGCGCCTCCCGCGCGGCTACAGCTGGGCTCCCTCGCACCACCCGCTACCGATCCGGGCTGGCGCGCTCGAATTGCCGCAGCAGCTTGTTGCCGCGCTCGACTGCGGAATCCAGCGCAGCTTGCGCGCTCTTGTGGCCGGCGAAGGCTTGCTCCAGCTCGTCCTCGATGGCGCCGCGGATCAGGACGAAGGAGCCGAGCCTTATGCCCTTCGAATTCTCCGTCGGCGGGTGCAGCGTGATCTCCTCGAACGAGATCGCCGAGCCCGGATTGCGCTCGTAAAAACCTTGCGACCGCGTCAGTTCGAAGGCGGCACGGGTGATCGGCAGATAGCCGGTGTTCTGGTGCCAGGCGGCCTGCACGCCGGGCTGCGACAGATAGGCGAAGAAACGCGCCACGCCCTTGTATTCCTGGCGCGGCCGGTCGCGCAGCACCCACAGCGTGGCGCCGCCGATGATCGAATTCTGTGGCGCGCCTTTCATGTCGGGCCAATACGGCATCATGCCGTAGCCGATCTCGAACTTCGAGTTCGCCTTTATGTCGGCACGCGTCGCCGATGAGCCGATGAAGATGCCGCATTCGCCGTTCTGGAAGCGCGGCTCGGCCGATTGCCCGCGGCCGCTATAGTCGAACAGCCTGGTCTTCTGCCACTCGCTGAGCGCTCCGATGTGATGCACGAGCGAGGGATTGTTGATGGTCAATTCCGCGTCGAGGCCGCCAAAGCCATTCGCGCGCGTGGCCAGCGGAAGATTGTGAAACGCCGAAAAGTTCTCGACATGGATCCAGGACGGCCAGGACGTGGTGAAGCCGCACACCGCGCCGCGGTCGCGCAGGCGCTTTGCGGCGGCGCCGAGTTCCGGCCAGGTCTTCGGCGGCGTCTCCGGATCGAGACCGGCGTCGCGGAACATGGTCTTGTTGTAGTACAGGATCGGCGTCGAGGAATTGAACGGGAACGACAACAGATTGCCGGCCGCATCGGTGTAATAGCCGGAGACCGCGGGCAAATAGTCGGCCAGCGAGAATGGCTCGCCCTGGTCCCGCATCAGAGTGAATACCGGATAGATCGCGCCCTTGGCCGCGGTCATGGTGGCGGTGGCGACCTCGTTGACCTGGACGATGGCGGGCTGGCTGCGCGAGCGGAAGGCGAAGATCGCAGCCGTCACGGTCTCGGTGTAGTTGCCCTTGTAGGTGGGCACGATGCGGTAGTCGGATTGCGAGGCGTTGAAGTCGGATGCGAGCTTCTCGAGCTGCTTGCCGAGCTCGCCGGACATCGCGTGCCACCAGGCGATGTCGGTGGCGGCCTGCACGGGCAGGGCCCAGGAGAGAGCCGCGAAGACGGCGGCGATTCGCAAAACGCGTGAGGCTGACATCACGATGGCTCTTTCCGGGCCGCTCGGCAAAAGGCGGCCGCCCTGCTTAAGGCGCAGCAATGGCGGTTTCAACCGGGAATGAGCAGCGGCCGCGCCGCACAATCCGCCGAGGCACCCGTCAGGATGGCCTTCCCTTTACCATCTGCTAGATTGCATTGAACCTTTTGCCCCCGCCATAGACTCCACCACTGAGGGGTTGAGTGTGCCAGTGTTGAACCGTGCCGAACTCTCGCGGACCGGGGTGATCTTCGTCGCGCTTCTGCTCGCCGCAGTCTCGATAGGCATGCGCGCGACGGGCGCCGTTGCGCGTGAATTTCGCGCCGCCGATACCCAGACCGAGGATTACCCGACCGTCCAGGCGCTGCGCTACATGGGCGCCCTGATCGCCGAGCGCAGCGGCGGCCGCCACGAGATCAAGGTGTTCCACTCCCGTCAGCTCGGCGAGGAAAAGGAGACCATCGAGCAGACCCGGGCCGGCGCGATCGACCTCAACCGGACCAACGTGGCCCTGATCGGCAATTTCGTTCCGGCGATGAACGTGCTGGCCATGCCGTTCCTGTTCCGGTCCATCGAGCACATGCAGAAGGTGCTGGACGGCCCGATCGGCAGCGAGATCCTCGGCAGCTTCGAGCCCTACGGCTTCGTCGGGCTCGCCTTCTACGATTCCGGCGCGCGGTCGATCTACAACGGCGTCCGCCCGGTGAAGAGCATCGCGGACCTCAAGGGATTGCGGATCCGGGTGCAGCAGTCGGAGTTGATGAGCCAGATGATGCGCGCGCTCGGAGCCGAGCCGGTCGAGCTGCCCTACGGGCAGGTGCTCACCGGGCTCGCCAACCATCTGATCGACGGCGCCGAAAACAACTGGCCATCCTTCGTGACGACGGACCATTACAAGCATGCCGGCCACTACACGCTCACAGAGCACACGATGAGCCCCGAGGTGCTGGTGATCTCGCTGAAGGCCTGGCAGAGCCTGTCGCCGGACGACCAGACCATCTTCCGTGAGGCCGCGCAGCGCTCCAGCCGGTTCATGCGCGAGAAATGGCGCGACCTGGAGGAACAGTCGCAGCGCAAGGCGCAGGAAGCCGGCGTCACCATCGTCAGGGACATCGACCGCAAGCCGTTCGAGGATGCGATGGCCCCGATCTACGCCAAGGCCGGGCGCGATCCCGCCGCGGCCGCGCTGATCGAACGTATTCGCAAGGTGGAGTGAGCCCGTTTGGCTGCACTTGGACATCACGAGCACGCGGACAGGCCGGCCGGCCCGATCGGGCGGTTGCGCGCGCGTGTCGTCGGCGTGCTGCGGGCGGTGCCGATCCGCTGGCGCATCCTGTCGATCGCGGCGCTGAACTCCGCCGTGGTCGTGGTGCTGGTCGCGATGATCTGGAACGGCGCGCAGGTGCTGGGCTCGGCCTGGGACGACGTGCGCCAGGTGCGCGAATCCGACCGGATCCTGGCGCTGCTCGAAAGCGAGACCGGACGCCTGCACAATCTGATCCACCGCTACATCAACCAGCCGAGCCCGGACCTGTTCGCCGAGATCCTGCTGCTGCGCGAGGCGGTGCTGGGCACGCTGGCCAACCGCGCCGCCAAGGACCCGATGCTATCAGGCTCGGTCGAGGAGCTGGAGCGCACCACCGACCGCTTCCTCAACGGCTTCGGCGAGCTGCGCAGCGTGCAGGCCACCATCGCCACGACCTATGAGGAGCAGGTGCAGGGCCCGGCCAGGGACATGGCCGGCCTCTATTCCATCATCGAAGGCGCCACCGGCCATCGCGACGCGCTGATCTGGCCCTCGCTCGGAAAATCCCGCGAGGCCTTCACCGCGATGCTGGTGGCCGCCAATTCCTATTATCTGTCGCAGTCGTCGGGCGCGGCCGACGACGCCCGCCGCAACACCGAGACGATCGAGAAGACCATCCCCGTGATGATCGATCTCGCCGACAACGATTTGCAGAAGATGGCCTTGCGGCGGCTCGGGGCCCGCACCGCCGCGCTGCGCGAGGGCTTTGCAAAACTCTCCGAGCAGCTTGCGAGCCGCACCGAGCTGCTCCGCAACACCATCGATGCCAGCCAGGCCGAGGCGATCGGCGCCATCGACGACCTCTCCACCAAGATGCGCCAGCGCGAGCAGAAGGCGCAGGAGACCTTCGACCGCACGCTGGCCGCCATTTCCAGGCGGGTGCTGTCGATCGCGGTGATATTCCTCGGCATCATCCTCACCGCCGGCGTGCTGATCGCGCTGTCGGTGCGGCTGCCGTTGCAGCAGATCATGACCGCGATGCGCGCGATCACGCTCGGCGATCTCGACCGCGAGGTGCAGGGCACCAAGGCGCGCGACGAGGTCGGGGCGATGGCGCGCGCGGTGGAGGTATTCCGCGAGAACGCGATCGCCAAGCGCCAGACCGAGGACGAGCTGCGCGCGTCCAAGGAGAAGGCCGAGAGCGCGCTGCTCGAGCTCAATACCGCGCAGCAGAATTTGATCGACGCCGAACGGCTGGCCGCGCTCGGCGGGCTCGTCGCCGGCGTCGCGCACGAGGTCAACAACCCGATCGGCATCAGCCTGACCGTTGCCTCGAGCTTTGCCCGGCGCACCGAGATCTTCGAGGCCCAGCTCAGGGGCGAGGGCGGCCTGCGCCGCTCGCAGCTGGAAGAGTTCGTGCAGTCCTCGCGCGACGCCTCGCAGCAGCTCGTCGCCAACCTCCAGCGTGCCGGCGAGCTGATCCAGTCGTTCAAGCAGGTCGCGGTCGACCGCTCCCATGCCGAGCGGCGGCAATTCTCGCTCAGCGAGGCCACCGACCAGATCATCGCCAGCCTCAGGCCGGTCTTGAAGCGCTCGCCGATCACGCTTGGGGTCGACGTGCCCGAGGGGCTGCTGCTCGACGGCTATCCCGGGTCCTACGGCCAGATCCTGACCAACCTCTTCCTCAACGCCGCCAACCACGCCTTCGCCGACGGGCGCGCCGGCACCATCACGATCTCGGCGCGGCCGCGCGGGGCCGAGGACATCGAGCTCATCTTCACCGACGACGGGGCCGGCATGACCCCGGACGTGCAGCGGCAGGCCTTTGACCCTTTCTTTACCACCCGGCGCAATGAAGGCGGCACGGGACTTGGCCTGCATATCGTCTATAACCTCGTCACCCAGCAGCTCGGCGGTCGCATGATGCTGGAATCCAAGCTGGGACAAGGTACCACTTTTCGCATTATCATGCCCCGCATCGCCAAGGGCGGCGCGCAAAGCACAGAAAGTGACGGGACTTCTCAATGGCCGAACCGGACGATGTCCTCCACCTGATCGACGATACCGGTACCGCGTCGGAGGATAGCAACGCCCGGAAATGGAAGATCGCCGTCATCGACGACGATCCGGCGGTGCATGACGGCACGCGTTTCGCCCTCTCGGACTACAGCCTGAACGGCCAGAGCCTGGAGATCCTGTCGGCCTATTCCGCGGCGGAAGGCCGCAAGCTGATGGCCGAGCACGGCGACATCGCCGCCGTGCTGCTCGACGTCATCATGGAGACCGACGTCGCCGGCCTCGAGCTGGTCGAGTTCATCCGCAACGAGATCAAGAACGAGACCGTCCGCATCATCCTGCGCACCGGCCAGCCCGGCCAGGCGCCGGAGCGGCGCGTGATCGTGCAGTACGACATCAACGACTATAAGGCCAAGACCGAGCTCACCGCCGACAAGCTGTTCACCTCGCTGACCGCGGCGCTGCGCTCCTATCAGCAGCTCGAGCGCATGGTGCAGACGCGGCGCGGGCTCGAGATCATCATCGACGCGGCGTCCACGCTGTACGACTTCAAGTCGATGCAGCGGCTCGCCGAGGGCGTGCTGACCCAGCTCGCCTCGCTGCTCAATGTCGACTGCGCCGGCATCCTGGTGCTGCGCGACAATGGCGGCATCGACCCTGAGCTCTCAGTGCTCGCCGGCAGCGGCTGCTACAGCCGCTTCATCGGCACGACGTCGTCCAAGGCGCTCGACCCTGATTTGCGCGCGATGGTGGAAGCGGCCTTCCAGGGCCGCAAGAACGAATTCGCCGACCACCGCAGCGTGATTTACTTGCGCACCGGCTCAGGCCGCGAGGTCGTGGTGCTGCTGCAGGCCGAACGCGAGCTGTCCGAGACCGACCGCTCGCTGGTCGAGATCTTCTCCTCCAGGCTCTCGATCGCCTTCGACAACGTCATCCTCTATCAGCAGCTGCAGGACGCCAACACCCAGCTGGAGGACCGCGTCGCCCAGCGCACCCGCGCGCTGATGCAGGCCAACCGCCGCCTCTCAGCGCAATGGCTGCGGCTACAGCGCGCCAACGGCTTCAAGAACGAGATCCTCGGCACCGTCGCGCACGATTTGAAGAACCCGCTCGGCGTCATCCTCGGCCGCACGGAGATGCTGAAGGAGCTGATCTCGACCGGCGCCTCGGAAAGCGGCGTAGTGGCCCAGGTCGACCACATCCGCGACGCTACCAAGCGGCTGACCACGATGGTCGACCATCTGATCTCGGACGCGATGGCCGATGCCTTCGACATCACCATCCGCCGCGAGCCGGTCGACGTCGCCGCTTTGGTCAAGGAGGTCGCCGAGGCCAACCAGCCGCTCGCCGTCAACAAGCAGCAGGCGATCAGCGTCACCGCGCCGCCCAACATCGTCACCATGTGCGACACCGACCGCATCCGCGAGGCGATCGACAACCTCATCAGCAACGCCATCAAATATTCGCCGATCGGCGGCAAGATCGGGGTCGCCGTCAGCCACGAGGGCGGCGACACCATCGTCCGTGTCAGCGACGAGGGCGCCGGCCTGTCACCGGAGGATCTCGGCCGCCTGTTCGGCCGCTTCCAGCGGCTGTCGGCCAAGCCGACCGCCGGCGAGAGCTCGACCGGGCTCGGACTGTCGATCGTCAAGCGCATCGTCGACATGCATGGCGGCGAGGTGACCGCCGACAGCGAGGGGCCCGGCAAGGGCTCGACCTTCACCATCACCCTCCCCGCGACCGAAATGCCGTGACTGAGAGACCATGACCCAGAGCCAGCACATCATGATCGTCGACGACGAAGCCCCGGCCCGGGAGATGGTCGGCGATTATCTCAAGATGCACGGCTTCACCGTGACGCTGTGCGACGGCGGCAAGTCGCTGCGCGCCGCGATCGACGGCAGCATGCCCGACCTCGTCGTGCTCGATCTCAACATGCCCGAGGAGGATGGTCTCTCGATCATCCGCGACCTCAAGAGCCGCATCAACGTGCCCGTGATCATGCTGACGGCGACCGCGAGCCCGATCGATCGCGTCGTCGGCCTCGAGCTCGGCGCCGACGATTACGTGGCAAAGCCCTGCGAGCTGCGCGAATTGATGGCGCGCATCCGCTCGGTGCTGCGGCGGAGCGTGCCGGCCAAGGCAGCAGCGCCGGAAGCCGCGGCGGCGAAATCCGACAAGGACCAACTGGTGCGGTTCGGCACCAAATGGCTCGACCTCGAAGCCCAGGCCTTGCGCGACGACGAGGGCAACGAGCATCCGCTGACCGCGTCCGAGTTCGGGCTGTTGAAAGTGTTCGCGGCCAATCCGAAGCGCGTGCTGTCGCGCGAGCGCCTGCTTGAGCTTGCGAACGCGCGCGATGCCGAAGCCTTCGACCGCGCCGTGGACCTGCGCATCATGCGCATCCGCCGCAAGATTGAGCCCGACCCGGCCAAGCCGGCCGTGATCCGCACCATCCGCGGCGGCGGCTATCTGTTCTCGCCGCAGGGCGAGAAGGCTTAGAGGGCGGGCGGCGGAGCCGGTGCCGTAGCCCGGATGGAGCGCAGCGCAATCCGGGGCGCTGTATCCGCGGATCGAATTGCCCCGGATTTCGCTGCGCTCCATCCGGGCTACAAGAGCAAGCCGGTGTAGGTTCGCGGAGCGCCCATCTGGAACGACATCGGTGGGTGCAGCGCGACCGAACGCAAGACCCGGAAATACGTTCCCGACTGCTCAGGGCGCCCCCAAATCTCCACCCCGTATTTTCCGTACATTGAAATTCCACGACTTTTTGCCCCGAATGTTTCGTCGCGCCCCCTCCGACGAAACAATTTGGCGGCGCACGAAACCATTTTCCGCTTTTCGTGCAGACGTCCCGAAACGTTGGCTCATTAACACTTTGGTCCAAGGAAACGCCGCTCGGTTGCGGCGCTACGGGGAGCCAAGTCAATGCGGAACGTCATCGCCATCAACGCCCAGGCCAGCCAGAGCATCATTGCCGCTCAGGCGACTTCGGACGACATGCTTCTCGAAAGCATTGCCGGCGGCAACCGGACGTCGATGCATATTCTTTATTGCCGGCACAATGTGCGGGTGTACCGCTTCATCCTGCGTATCGTGCGTGACGCCACCGCGGCGGAAGACCTGGTCAGCCAGGTGTTCCTGGACGTGTGGCGGACCGCCGGCCAGTTCCAGGGCCGCTCGCAGGTCTCGACCTGGCTGCTCTCGATCGCCCGTTTCAAGGCCCTGACCGCGATGCGCCAGCGCCGCTTCGAGGACATCGACCAGGAAGACGTGCGCCAGATTCCCGACGGTGCCGACACGCCGGAGACCTCGCTCGACCGCAGCGACACCAGCGCCATCCTGCGCGCCTGCGTGCAGAAGCTGTCGCCCGCGCATCGCGAGATCATCAACCTCGTCTACTACCACGAGAAGTCGGTGGAAGAGGTCGGGCAGATCATCGGCATTCCCCAGAGCACGGTGAAGACGCGGATGTTCTACGCCCGCAAGCAGCTGGCCGAATTGCTTAAGGGCGCCGGCGTCGAGCGTTTCGCTGCCTGAGGTCAACGATTTCAAAGGGATAGGGCCCGATATGGGCCCATCCCCGGACACGGAAGCGTTACCGCCCACGAAACAATTGAAACAAAGCACAACATCAGGCGGAAAAACTTCCCCCCTATAAAGCTCACATACGGTTTCGTTAAACCTCCCAAGACCTCCAGCGACCCGGACGATGCCCCCGTCCGGGTCGTTTTGTATTTGGACCCGGGCTCCGCTCCACTTGCAGCAGCGCACGTCACGAGCGCGTGACGCCGCGTAACGTGCCGCGCATCCAATCCGAACTGCCCTCGTGACCTCCTTCACGAGTGCCCCGATGCTCGAACTGCTCTTCGCTCTCCTCGCCGGCATTCTCACCATCGCCGCGCCATGCACGCTGCCGATGCTGCCGATCCTGCTTGGCGCCTCGATCGGGCGCGCGGGACATTTGCGCCCCGCGATGATCGCGCTCGGCTTCGTCGTCTCGTTCTCGGCGACCGCGCTGCTGTTAGGTGCGATCACGCGGCTGTTCGATTTCGATCCGAACGTGCTGCGCGAGGCGGCCGCGATCCTGCTGCTCGGCTTTGGCCTGCTGATGCTGTGGCCGGCGCCGTTCGAATGGTTGTCGATCCGGCTCAATGGCTGGCTCGATCTCGGCAATTCCGGCGCCACGCAGCGCGAGGGCGCGTTCGGCGGGCTGATCCTCGGCACCACGCTCGGCCTGGTCTGGACGCCCTGCGCCGGCCCGGTGCTCGGCTCGATCCTGACGCTGGTTGCGACCTCGAACAACCTGACCTGGGCGGGCACGCTGCTGCTCGCCTACGCCATTGGCGCGGCGATTCCGATGCTGCTCATCGCCTATGGCGGACAGGCCGCGACCACGCGCGTGCGCAGCCTTTCGCGGATCTCGCCGCGCCTGCAACAGGGCTTTGGCATCGTCGTGATCGCTTTCGCGCTCGCCGCCTATTTCCAATACGACACGCTGATCGTGGCGTGGCTCACCGGCTTCTACCCGACCGGCCAGATCGGCCTGTAATCACCGAAGATTTCACCCGGAGGACGCTTCTATGGCTTTCAAACTGCTCGCCGTCTCAGCTGCACTTGTCGGCTTCGCCGTCACCGGCGCCGTCATCCCCGGCGTCTGCGACGAGGTGTCCCGCGCAACGCCTGTCTTCACCGCCCCCGCCGCGCCGATCACCGTCGCCGCCGCGAGCCAGCAGACGGCGCCCGACTTCGCCGGCATCAACAATTGGTTCAACTCCAAGCCGCTCAGCCTCGCCGAGCTCCGCGGCAAGGTCGTGCTGGTCGACTTCTGGACCTATGGCTGCGTCAACTGCGTCAACACGCTGCCGCACGTCACCGAGCTCTATGCGAAGTACCGGGACAAGGGCCTGGTCGTGGTCGGCGTGCACACGCCGGAATTCCCGTTCGAGCGCTCGGCCTCCAACGTCCAGGCCGCGCTGAAGCGCCACGGCATCACCTATCCGGTGGCGCAGGACAATGATTCCAAGACCTGGAACGCCTACCGCAACCAATATTGGCCGGCGCAATACATCATCGACCAGAACGGCAAGATCGTGTTCCAGCACGCCGGCGAAGGCCGCTATGACGAGATCGACCGCACCGTGGCGAAGCTGCTCAACGCCAGCAGCTGAGCACGCGGGGACATCGCGGCCGGCGCGAGTCTCGCCCTTGTTGCTTGACTCCATGGACCCGTCCGTGGAGTTTCGCGGGCACCGAAATCAGCCGCCCGCAATGGACGACGCGACCGCCAGCACCGACATTCGCCTTCGTGAAGGTTCCTCGATCGCGCAGCGGCTGATCGTGGCCGGCTGCGCGGCGGCCGTGGCGCTGTGCTTCACGCCGGGCCTGTTCACGCACGACACGCTGGAGATCGTCATTTCGGTGGTCGCGCTGCTGGTGGGAGCGGGATTCGTCGTCGGCATCATGATCGCGCCGGCGGTGGTGTGGATCATCACGGCGAACGAGATCCTGATCGGGCGGCAAAGTCCGTTCGGCAGGCTGCGCACGCGGGTCGTCGCGAAAGACGATATCACGGCGCTACAGGTTCCCGGCAGCAAGCGCGTGAAGGCCCGTTTCCAGCTCGTGTTCACGCTGGCTTCCGGGGAACGCCTGACCTCCCCGCCGATCGCCGACGTCACCCATGTTCGCGACACCGTGGCCCGGATCGCGGCACAGTTCGAAGTCCCCAATGTCGAGGATCCCGTCAATCCGCTCGACGCCAGCAATCCCGAGATGCAGCTCGGCGAGCCGCTGGAGGCGTTTTCCGCGCGGGACATCCGGATCGTGTCGCTGATCGCCGTCGCGTTGTCCGCCCTGCCCTACGCCTACAAGCTGTGGCGCGGATGGCCGCCCAGCCATGTCGACATCCTGCTGCTGCCGCTCGGCGTGCTCGCCGCATTCGCCGTGCACCGCTACGCAAACCTCGTGACCGGCGCCTTCTGGATCATCCGCGAGAGCGATATCCGTGTCGAACGCCTGTGGGGCGACGGCAGCCCGCGCACCGACCACATCGCCGGGCCCGACGTGAAGACCATCACGGTCGAGCGTCGCGGCCGGTCCGAGGAGGAGCATTGCATCGTCGTGATTCGACTGCATTCGGGGCGAAGGTTTCGCAGCCCGCGGATCGGCTCGCGGGTCGAGGCCCGCGCGGTGGGGACGGAGATCGTGCGGCGGCTGGGGATCGCGGCGGAGAGCAATAAGATCTGACTTTGCCAGTTGGGTCGGATGATATGACCTCGGGCTCGGTCTGCGCCTCTCCCGCTTGCGGGAGAGGTCGGCGCGTAGCGCCGGGTGAGGGTTCTCTCCTCTGGGGGAGTCTCCCTGGAGGAGACACCCTCTCCCCGGCCCTCCCCCGCAAGCGGGAGAGGGAGCTCACCTCCCGAGCGGCGACGACCTAAGCTTTTCGCGCCATCCCCTGTTTGTGGCATTGCCCGGCACCGTTAAAAAACCATAGGCATTCTCGTGACATATCAGGGCGGCCCGCCATCAACTTGCCATGAACCTGCCCCTCAGGTTTGATGGATCTGAATGATTTGCGCTGTGGCAGCGGGGAGAGCTTGAGATGACGGATTTTCGTCGCCTGACCGGGATGTTCATGGCTGCGGTGGGGCTCATTCTGTCCGCCCCGCAGGCCTCCGCCCAGCAGCCTGACCGCGGCGACGAGCCCGGCCTGGTCGCTGACGACGCCTACCAGCTCGAGCCGGAATGGCAGAAGCAGGTGGTCTATTTCCGCACCACCGAACCGCCGGGCACGATCATCGTCTCGACCGCCGAGCGTCACCTCTATCTGGTGCAGCCCGGCGGGCGCGCGATCCGCTACGGCATCGGCGTCGGCCGCGACGGCTTCCAGTGGCAGGGGCTGGTGACCATCACCAACAAGAAGGAATGGCCGGATTGGACGCCGCCGCCGGAGATGATCCAGCGCCAGCCCTATCTGCCGCGCTTCATGGCCGGCGGCCCCGGCAATCCGCTCGGGGCCCGCGCCATGTATCTGGGCACCACGGTCTACCGCATCCACGGCACCAACCGCCCCGACACGATCGGCACCAAGGTGTCCTCGGGCTGCTTCCGCCTCGTCAACAACGACGTCGCCGATCTCTACGACCGCGTGCCCGTCGGCACCAAGGTCGTCATCCGTCAGAAGCCTGAACTGTAAGGCTGTCGCTGGAGCATGATCCCCGGGGATCATGCTCCGCACCCTCCTCCCAATTCCTTTTCCCGATTTTTCGAGAGAGCAACATGATGCGCAGTTTTCGTGGCGGCCTGCTGATCGGGCTCGCTGTCGCCGTGCTGGTCGCCGTTCTGGCCATCATCTATGAATTCTACGACACCCGCACGCTGAAGCGCACCGTGCGCCGCGGCGAGGTGCTGTGCGGCGTCAACAAGGGCCTGCCGGGCTTCTCGTACTCCGAGGACAACAAGAACTGGAGCGGCTTCGACGTCGATTTCTGCCGCGCTGTGGCGGCGGCGATCTTCAACGACCCCGGCAAGGCGAAGTTCATCCCGCTCGATGCCAGCGAACGCTTCAAGGAGTTGCAGAGCCGCAAGGTGGACATCCTCTCGCGCAACTCGACCTGGAGCATGGCGCGCGAGCTCGACTACGACCTCTACTTCCCCGCGGTCGCCTATTACGACGGCGCAGGCTTCATGCTGCCGCGGTCGCGCAACAAGGAGACGTCGCTGGACCTCGACGGCAGCAAAGTGTGCGTCCAGGCCAACACCACGACGGCGCTCAACGTCGCCGACTACTTCAAGGCCAACAACATGAAGTACGACGAGGTGAAGTTCGACAACCTCGCCGACGTGGTGAAGGCTTACGACACCGGCAAGTGCGACACCTTCTCCGCCGACGTCTCGCAGCTCTATGCGCTCCGGCTGAACCTGACCAAGCCCGGCGATCACATGATCCTGCCGGACATGATCTCCAAGGAGCCGCTCGCCCCCGTGGTGCGCCAGCGCGACGACGACTGGATGATGATCGTGAAGTGGACGCTGTATGCGATGATCAATGCCGAGGAGCTGGGCGTCACCTCGGAGAACATCGACGAGGCGCTGAAGTCGAAGAAGCCGGAAGTGATGCGCCTCGTCGGCACCGAGGGCAATTACGGCGAGCAGCTCGGGCTGACCAAGGACTGGGTCGTCCGCATCATCCGCCACGTCGGCAATTACGGCGAGATGTACGAGCGCAACATCGGCGAGAAGTCCAAGCTGAAGATCCCGCGCGGCATGAACCAGCTCTGGAACGCCGGCGGCGTGCAGTACGCGCCGCCGATGAGGTAAGGTAAAGCGGCTCTCTCTGCTGTCGTCCCGGCGAACGCCGGGACCCATACCGCGTGATCTATCGATCAGCGCAGGTGACAGTACCGCGCGAAGCTCTTTAACTGCGAGCCTTCGCCAAACTACTCCCTGGGATTATGGGTCCCGGCGTTCGCCGGGACGACACCTGGGGTGCGGCACCATCGTGCCCTGGACTGTCGCCTCAATACCCGCGCGACCGCGCCAGCTGCTCGGTGTGGTAGTTCGCATCGCCGAACAGCTCCTCGCAGACCCTGGCGCGCTTCATGAAGAAGCCGATGTCGAACTGGTCGGTCATGCCCATGCCGCCGTGCATCTGCACGCCTTCCTGCACCGCGCGCGTCGCGGTGGTACCGGCGCGCGCCTTGGCGACGGCGACGGCTGAGGTCGCCTTGGCGACATCGGCGTCGAGGGCCTGCAGCGCTTTCATGGTGGCGGCGCGGGTGATCTCGATGTCGACATAGAGCTCGGCGGCGCGGTGCTGCAGGGCCTGGAATTCGCCGATCAGCTTGCCGAACTGCTTTCTGCTCTTGAGGTACTCGACGGTGCGATTGAAGACCTCATCGCTGAGGCCGACCATCTCGGCGGCGACCGCGCCGCGACCGATGTCGAGCACGCCGTCGAGCAGGCTTGCTGCCTGATCGACCTCGCCGAGCACGCTGTCGGCGTTGACCTCGACATTGGCGAATTCGATCCGCGCCGCATTGTGCGCGTCGACCATGATGGTGCGCTCGATCGCAACGCCCTTGGCTTTGGGATCGACCAGGAACAGCGTCAGGCCGTCGCGCTCGCCGGCCGAGCCCGCGGTGCGCGCGGCAACGATCACGAGATCGGCGACGTGGCCGTCGACCACCAGCGCCTTGGCGCCGGAAAGCTTGAAGCCGTTGCCGGCGCGTACGGCCTGCAGGCTGGTCTGCAGCGGGCGATGCTTGGCGCCCTCGTCGATCGCCAGCGTCGCGAGCAGCGAGCCGTTCGAAATTTTCGGCAGATATTCCGACTTCTGCGCGGCATTGCCGCCGCGGTTCAACGCGGAAGCCGCGACGACTGACGTCGCGAGGAAGGGCGACGGCATCAAGGTGCGGCCGATCTCCTCCATCACGACGCCGGCCTCGACATAGCCGAGCCCGCTGCCGCCGAACTCTTCCGGCACCAGCAGGCCGGCAAAGCCCATCTCGGCGAAGGAATGCCACAGTTCTTTCGAGTAGCCGGTGGGATCCTTGCTGTCGCGCAGATGCCGCAGATGCGACACCGGCGCCTTGTCGCTGATCAGCCCGCGCGCGCTGTCGCGGAGCATCGATTGTTCTTCGGTGAGGACGAGGGCCATGGGCGTGTTTCCGATGAGAGATCTTCTTGGTTCGTCATTCCGGGATGCGCCGCTAGGCGCAGGCCCGGAATCCATTTCACAGCAGAGAATGCGGCCTGATGGATTCCGGGCTCGCGCTTCGCGCGCCCCGGAATGACGGGTGGTGAGAGTGCGGCTCAAGCCCCCGGCAAATCCAGGATACGCTTGGCGACGATGCCGAGCATCACCTCCGTGGTACCGCCCTCGATCGAGTTCGCCTTGGTGCGCAGCCAGGCGCGCGGACGGGCGCCCTGCCTGGAGCGTTCGCTCTCCCATTCCAGCGCATCGACGCCGCCGGCCGACATCAGGATCTCGTAGCGGCGCTTGTTGAGCTCGGTGCCGTAATATTTCATCGCGGACGAGAATGCCGGATGCGCCTGCCCGGCCTTGGCGAGATCGACCGCGCGCTCGGCGCAGGCGGCGAGCGCGGCTTCATCGACGTCGAAGGTGGCAATCTTGCCGCGCAGCATCGCATCGTCGAGCTTGCCCTGCGTATCGGTGCCGACGGAATCCGCCGCGATCTGGCCGAGCGGACGGCCGACGCCGCGCTCGCCCATCCCCGAGATCATCGCGCGCTCGTGCTGCAGCAGATATTTGGCGACGTCCCAGCCGCGGTTGACGGTGCCGACCACATGCGATTTCGGCACGCGGACGCCGTCGAAGAAGGTCTCGCAGAACGGCGAATAGCCGGAGATCAACAGGATCGGCTTGGTCGTCACGCCCTTCGAGGTCATGTCGAACAGGATGAAGCTGATGCCGTCGTGCTTCTTCGCCGTGGGATCGGTGCGCACCAGGCAGAAGATCCAGTCGGCGTAATTGGCGTAGGAGGTCCAGATCTTCGAGCCCGTGATGATGAAATCGTCGCCGTCGCTCTCGGCGCGGGTCTGCAGCGAGGCGAGATCGGAGCCGGCGTTCGGCTCGGAATAGCCCTGGCACCAGCGGATTTCGCCCGCCGCGATCTTCGGCAGATGCTCCTTCTTCTGGGCCTCATTGCCGTACTTGAGCAAAGCCGGCCCAAGCATCCAGATCCCGAAACTCGACAGCGGCGGACGCGCGCCAATCCTGGCCATCTCGGCGCGCAGCACCTTGTGCTCGGCCGCGCTGAGGCCGCCGCCGCCATACTCCTTCGGCCAATCAGGCACGGTCCAGCCCTTGTCGCGCATGCGCTCGAACCAGATGCGCTGCGGCTCGGAGGAGAACTTTGCGTTGCGCCCGCCCCAGAACACGTCGGCGTCGGAGGTCGCGGGCTTGCGCATCTCCGGCGGGCAATTGGCTTCCAGCCAGGCGCGCGTCTCGGCGCGGAATGTTTCGAGCTCGGCGGATTCGGTGTCGCTGGCTTTGAGTTCAGACATTGGTCGTTTCCATCAATCGAAATCGGCTTGTTGGGCGCGACTCTGGGCCAAGCCCTCGCGGAATTCAACCACTTCCGCGCGGGCGCATTCGGCTATAGTCACGTCAACAGAGTGCTTGAAAACATGGAGGAAACGACCATGCGCCTGAAACTTCTTTCGCCTGGCGAAATGAGCGAGAACCAGCGCCAGACCTATGACGAGTCGATTGCCGGCAAGCGCGGCAAGCCTCCGGCACCGATGATGGCCTGGCTGAACAGTCCCGACATGGCCCGCCACGCGACGCGGCTCGGCGAGGTCTTGCGCTACGACACGATCTTCCCGGCCAAGCTCTCGGAGATCGCGATCCTGGTGACGGCGCGGCACTGGACCGCGCATTACGAATGGTACGCGCACAAGCGCCTCGCGCTCGCGGGCGGCATGGACCCTGCCATCATCGACGCCATTCGCGACCGCCGCACGCCGGACTTCGACGATCCCAAGGGGAAGATGATCTACGATCTCGCGAAATCCTTGCATGAGGGCCATGGCGTCGAGAAGGGCCTCTATGATGAGGCGGTGAAGCTGCTCAGCGAGCGCGGCGTCGTCGAGGTGATCGGCCTGTGCGGCTATTACACGATGGTGTCGATGACGCTGAACACCTTCGAGTTCGAGCTGCCCGAGGGCGAGGAGAAGGAGCTGGCTTGATTGCCGATCCCGATGCGCAATTGCGCATCAGGAAACGCTGGGTTTCAGGATAGGCCAATAGCAGTGTCCCGAGGTCCACCCTATGTGGAGTTCATCAACGGAGCATTCACATGTCGCAAAGCCCAGCCGTCGCCGCCGGCACGAAGATCGGCCACGTCCATCTCAAGGTCGCCGACCTCGATCGCGCGCTCGGCTTCTATTGCGGCGTGCTCGGCTTCGAGCTGATGCAGAGGATGGGATCCGGTGCGGCCTTCATCTCGGCCGGCGGCTATCATCACCACATCGGGCTCAACACCTGGGAGAGCAAAGGCGGCTCGCCGCCGCCGCCGGGAACGACCGGGCTCTATCACACCGCCATCCTTTATCCGACGCGCGCAGCGCTGGCGGATGCGCTGCACCGTGTGCTGACGGCGGGCATCGCGCTGGACGGCGCCAGCGACCACGGCGTCAGCGAGGCGCTGTATCTGCGCGACCCCGATCAGAACGGCGTGGAGCTGTATTGGGACAAGCCCAGGGAGCAGTGGCCGTTCGGGCCGGACGGCAAGCTGGCGATGTTCACCAAGCGGCTGGATGTGGAGGCCCTGCTGAGGGAGCGGGAGGCGTGATGCCGTAGGGCGGATTGGCGGAGCGTAATCCGCCAACTTCGTTCCTCACGCGCTGCAAGGCGGCGGATTACGCTCCGCTAATCCGCCCTACGAGACCTGTTTCCTCGGACCATGATCAGCGCGGCGGCCGCCAGCTCCAGCGCGATGCAGAGATAGAACGGCAGCGAATAGCCGCCGGACCAGTCGCGCAAGGCGCCGACCACGCCGGGACCGAACGCGTAGGTGACCTGGTTGATCGCGGTGTTCAGGCTGATCAGCACGCCGAACGCGGCGCTGTCGAACTCCTGTTGCACGATCAGCGACGGCAGCGTGATGAGATTGCCGACCGAGAAGCCGAACAATGCGCAAGCCGCAATCAGCACGTAATCATTGTGCAGGTTGATGACGACGAGCAGCGCCGCGGCCTGGCTGAGGAACGACAGCGCGGATGCGAGGCGCTGGTTGAGGCGGTCGATCACCAGCGAGAACAGAACGCGGCCGACCACCGCCATCGCGGTCAACACCGCGACCGCGACGGCGGCGCGCTCGCGGCCGATCACGGGATCGAGGAACGAGATCAAATGCACGATGAAGCCGACCTGGGCGAACAACACCAGTGCGAACGCAGTGGTCACGGTGAGGAAGCCGACGTCGCGCAGCGCCCAGGCGCGGATCTGCGCCGATGATTGCGGCTTCGCCTTCGTCGCCGCGTGCCAGCCGTGGTGAGCGGGCGGCCGGCCGACCACGAGCAGGATCACCGGCAGCAGCAACACCAGCATGGCGCCGGCCGCGATGTACATCGCACTGGCAAAGCCGACGTGGCCGATCAAGGTCACCAGCAACGGCACGCCGACGATGCCGCCGAAGCTGGCGCCGTTGAGCGCGAGGCTGATCGCCATGCCGCGCTTGTGGTCGAACCACAGGCTGATGGTGTTGGTGATCATGGCAAGGCTGGTGCCGGCCCAGCCGAAGGCGAGCACGGCATTGGCGAGATAGAGCTGCCAGGGTTCGCGCACCGCGCCGATCGCGACGCCGGCTGCCGCCATCGCCAGCGTGCCGGCGACGAGACAAAGCCGCGGGCCGTATTTGCGCACGGCCTCGCCGACGAAGACGACGAGCAGCGCGCCGAACAGGTAGAAAAACGTCGTGCCTGCGGAGATCAGCGTGGTCGGCCAGCCCCGCGCGCGCTGCAGCTCGGCGACATAGACGCTCTGGCCGTAGAAGCCGAGCCCCCAGCCGAAGGTCGCGAGCAGGAAGCAGACGGCGACGATGCGCCAGCCTTCGTAGCGAAGGGAGGATTCGTCGATGCGAGCGTCTTGCCGGGGATTGTCGAGCATTCGCGCTTTTCCTTCGCTGTCCCCACGCCGGGTTCATGATGAGCATCATGTAACGGTGCGGGGCCAGAAAATCACTTCGACAGCGATCGAAGCATCAACGCTGCTGACAGCCTCCCGCCAATCAGACCGCGTCCGGGAACTCGCCCATCGCCGCGTCCAGCCTCGCTTTGCGGCGGCGGGCCCAGGAGACCAGCGAGAGCACGACGAGACCGAGAATCACCGGCGGGAACACCACCAAATTCACCGCCGACCAGCCGTAATTGGCAAGCAGCTGACCCGAGGAGAACGAGCCGATCGCCATCATGCCGAACACCAGAAAATCGTTGAAGGCCTGAACCTTGTTGCGCTCCTGCGGGCGGTGCGTCTCCAGCACCAGCGCGGAGGCGCCGATGAAGGAGAAATTCCAGCCCACGCCCAGCACGACCAGCGTGGCCCAGAAATGCATCGCGGTGAGGCCCGAGAGGCCGATGCCGGCGGCGCCGGCTTCGAGCAGCAGGCCGGCCGCCACGATCTTCGGGGCACCGAAGCGGGCGATCAGCGCGCCGGTGAAGAAGCTCGGCCCGTACATCGCGACGATGTGCCATTGAATGCCGAAATTGGAATCGGAGACGGACAGGCCGCACATCTTCATGGCGAGCGGCGCCGAGGTCATCACCAGGTTCATCATGGGATAGGAGATGACGCCGCACAGCGCCGCCGCGATGAAGCGCGGCTGCGTCACGATGGCGAACAGCGGCCGGCCGCCATGCAGATCGGCCGGCGCGGGTTTTGGCATATCGACGCCGGCGACGATGCCCATGGCGATCAGCGCCACCGCCGCCTGCACCAGGAAGCTGAAGGCGAACAGATAGGGCTGCCAGACGTCCATGGTCCATTGCACGAGCTGCGGACCGAGCACGCCGGCGAACACGCCACCCGCCATCACCCAGGACACGGCCTTGGGCCGGTAAGCCGCGCTGGCGCCGTCGGCGGCAGCGAAGCGATAGGACTGCGCCACGGAGCCGTAGAGGCCGCCGAGGAAGGTCGCGATGCAGAACAGCGCGAACGAGCCGTGCAGGATCGCGAACGAGCCGAGCAGGCCGGTGAGCGTGCCGAGGCCGGTGCCGATGACGAAGGCCACGCGGCGGCCGTAGCGGCGCGAGATCGCGCCGGTCGGCAGCGTGCCGGCTGCGAGCCCGACCACGTACATCGAGATCGGAACGGTCGCGAACGACATGTCGGGCGCGAGCGTGGCGCCGACGATCGCGCCGGTGGCGAAGATCACGGCCGAGTTGGCTCCCGTCAGCGCCTGCGCTGCGGCGAGGCGCACCACATTGGCGCGCACGCGGGCGTCGTCGGCGATCTCATGGGTCGAAGTCACGTCCAGCATCGGCTTTTCCGCCCCAAGGGACTTTCGAGGGCTTTGTTGATTCGCGGCACTATGGAGGGGTGAGGGAAGGCCGGCAACCGGCGCAAACGGGCGCAGGCCATGCCTGTGACGCAATCGGTGCGATGATAGCGGAGCGCGCCCTTGACGGCTTGCGCTCGATCAAATCTGATCCGCCGCGATTTTTCGGGAGTTTCGTTCATGACCGTCGACGACCGGCCCACGCTTCAAGCTCCCGACGACGATCCCTGGCTCTGGCTGGAGGAGATCGAAGGCAAGCAGGCGCTGGATTTCGTGGAGCGGCAGAACAGCCTGACGCTGCAGGCGTTCGGCGGGAAGGTCTATGAGCACGACCGCGACGTTCTCGCGGCGATCTACGATCGCCCCGACAACATACCCTATGTCGGCCGGCGCGGCGATCATCTCTACAATCTCTGGAAGGACGCCGGCAATCCGCGCGGCCTGTGGCGGCGAACCACGCTGGCGGAATTCCGCAAGCCTACGCCCTCCTGGGAGACCGTGCTCGACATCGACCAGCTCGCCGCGAACGAGCGCGAGGACTGGCTGCTCAGCGGGATTACCACGATGCCGGGAAGCCCGCGCGTGATGCTGAGCCTGTCGCGCGGCGGCAGCGACGCCGTGGTGTTGCGCGAGTTCGACATCACCACGAAGAGCTTCGTGGCGGACGGCTTTACGCTGCCCGAGGCGAAGGGCGGCGCCGACTGGGTCGATGCCGACACGCTGCTGCTGGCGAGCGCCCATGGCGAGGGCATGGCGACGACGTCAGGTTACGCGCGGACCGTGCGGCTGTGGCGGCGCGGCCAGCCGGTGGAACAGGCGTCCGTGCTGTTCGAAGGTTCCGTGAACGACATGGCCGCGTATGGCCATATCGACCGCGTGACTCCAGAGCGCACGATCTGGTTCGGCCGGATGCTGGACTTCTTCAACTACAGCGTCTCGATCGGAGACCGGACCGGGCCCGTCTCGAAGCTGGACCTCCCCACCGCCATCGAGCTGCAAGCCCATGGCGACTGGCTCGCGATCAAGCCGCGCGCGGATTCGTCGGTGGCCGGACAGACCCACAAGGCGGACACCGTGCTCGGCATCGCGCTTGCGGACTTGCTGGCGGGCCGCCGCGAATTCGCCGTGCTGTTCGAGCCGGCGCCGCGCCGGGCGGTCCAGGGCTTTTTCTGGGCCGCCGGCAAGCTCGTGCTGTCGATCCTCGACGAGCTCAGGCCGCGCTTCGAGATCTGCACGCCGTCCGCCACCGGCTGGAGCCGCGCGACGCTTCCCGGCCTGCCGCAAATCGGCGTCGTCGATGTCTGGCCGCTCGATCGCGATCCCAGCGAGAGCAATGGCGATCTGCTCGCCAATGTGCAGGACCCGCTCACGCCGCCCTCGCTGCTGCTGCTCGAGCGCGGCGTCGCAAGTCCGGTCGTGCTGAAGCAGGCGCCGAAGACATTCACCGCCGACGGGCTCGTGGTGACGCAGCACGAGGCGATCTCCATCGACGGCGAGCGCATTCCCTATGTGCAGACCGGCCCCGCGAAAGAGAGCGGCGATGCGCCGGTCTATATGAGCGCCTATGGCGGCTTCGCGCTTGCGGTGAAGCCCTATTACAATTCCTCCCTCGGCAAGCTGTGGCTGGAGCGCGGCGGCACCATTGTGCAGGCAAACTTGCGCGGCGGCGGCGAGTTCGGCACGCGCTGGCACGACGCCGGACGGCTCGCCGGCAAGAAGCTCTCGCATGACGACTTCGCCGCGGTCGCGGCCGATCTCGTCCGCCGCGGCGTGACGAGCGCGAAGCGCATCGCAGCCCAAGGCGGCTCGAACGGCGGCATCCTCATCACCAACATGCTGGTGCGCTATCCCGAGCGCTTCGGCGCGCTGTTCTGCACCATCCCGCTGGTCGACATGCGCCGCTACACCAAGCTGCTCGCGGGCGCGAGCTGGATCGCGGAGTATGGCGATCCCGACAAGCCCGAGGAATGGGAGTGGCTGAAGACCTACTCGGCCTATCACAATGTGAAGGCCGGCCAATCCTATCCGCCGATCCTGATCGCCACCACGCGGCGCGACGACCGCGTCCATCCCGGCCACGCCCGCAAGATGGCGGCGAAGCTGCAGGCGATGGGCTATGAGGCCTGGTTCTACGAGCCGGCCGCCGGCGGCCACGGCTACGGCAAGGACAACAGGGAGCGCGCGGGATTCGAGGTGCTCGGCTATCGGTTCTTGAAGGAGAAGATCGGATGGCGGGACGGCGAGGTGTGACGCCGCTTGATGCGTAACCGCGAGCGGCGGGGTGGTGCACCTCCCGCCCAGCTAGCGCACAAACACCAGCGTCAGATTGTTCGCGGGCATGTCGATGGAGTCAACGAGGCGAAGGCCTACGCCGCGCGCGAGCACCTCGACGTCGCCGATGTCACGCACGCCCCATTCAGGGTTGCCTTCACGCAAGGAGGTGTCGAACACCGCATTGCTGAGCGCGGTGTGCTTGCCGCCGCGCTTGAAGGGGCCATAGAGGAACAGCTTGCCGTCGGAGCGCAAGTAGCGGCCCGCGCCGGCGAACAGGCCCTCGGCCACGGCCCAGGGCGCGATGTGGATGACGTTGGCGCAGAACACGGCGGCAAGACTGGTCGGCACCTGCCCGTTCTTCATCTCCGCGCACCAGTCGGGATCGGTGAGATCGATCCGCAAGGGGCTGCGGATGTTGGCGAGGCCCGCATAGACGCGCCAGGCCTCGATGCTCCTGAGATGGCGCTGATTGAGGTCGCTCGGCCACCAGATCAGGCCGGGCGTGTGGCGGGCGAAATGGACCACGTGCTGGCCGGTTCCGCTGCCGAGCTCGACCACGTTGCCAGTCATGCCGGTAAGGTGCTGTTCCAGCGCGTCCCAGAGCGGCGCGTGATTGCGATGGAAGGCCGGTGCATCGAGCCGCCCGTCCGGCTCGACCCGTCCGCCGTCCCTGCCAAATTCGACGACATATTCAGCCAAGTGAAGTCCCCAAAATAAGCGAGATAGAAAGTGAGTCCATGTGGGCCAAACGCCCTAGAATAATTTGCTAGTGCCAACCCACTAGATGAACGAACAATCTCATCGGTTGTAATGCGGAGGATATTAACTCCATTTTGCCGCGTGCATAGTCTTGATTGTCAGGCGGTGCCCTTTGTGCTTTGGAACGACTATATTTCCGGTAACGAGATCATCGACATAACGCTTGGGACGATACCTTGACCGCCTTTCCTCGCAAGCTTGCCGTCCTGCTGGCGCTGGCCCTCTCCGCCGGTGCGGCTGGGGCGCGGGCGCAATCTGTCGTCGCCGACGGCCAGAAGCTCGCCTTCGACCGCGGCAAGGGCAATTGCCTGACTTGCCACGCCATCAAAGGCGGCGACCTGCCGGGAACGATCGGGCCGGAACTGAAGGATCTCAAGACCAAATACCCCGATCGCAACGAGCTCACCGCGATCATCTTCGACGAGACCAAGCGCAATCCGCAGACCATGATGCCGCCGTTCGGCCGGAACCGGATTTTGACCGAACAGGAGATCAGCGCGATCGTTGATTTCCTGCAGACGCTGTAGCGGCACGCTAGGAGACCTCTGATGACCACGACCACCCGCCTTCACCCGACGCGGCGCCTGATCCTTCAGGGCGCGGCCTCGGTCGCGCTGATCGGCCTTGGCAATCTGCCGTTCGCGGCCGGCCCGGCGCGCGCCGCGGCCAACGACAAATATCCGGAAGAGGCGTTCAAGCAGAAGAACGAGGCCGACGCGATCAAGGCGCTCTACGGCAAGACCGCCGAGCCTTCCGACAAGGTCAAGCTGGATGCGCCGGAGATTGCCGAGAACGGCGGCGTGGTGCCGGTCTCGGTGACCACGACGCTCGACAAGGTGACCTCGATCTCGTTCCTCGTGGCCGAAAATCCGTTCGCGCTCGCCGCGTCCTACAAATTCGTCGACGGCACCATCCCGGCCGTTGCCAACCGGCTGAAGATGGCCAAGTCCACCAAACTGGTCGCCATCGTCGAAGCCGACGGCAAGCTCTACAGCGCGGCCAAGGACGTGAAGGTCACCGTCGGCGGCTGCGGCGGCTAGGAGGATCGGTCCGATGGCATCAAGCATTCGCGTGCGCGCAACATCCAATGGCGACATCACCGAGGTGCAGGCGCTGATCCAGCACCCGATGGATACCGGCCTCGTCAAAAATCCCGCCGGCGAGCTGATCCCGGCGCACTACATCCAGCAGCTCAAGTTCGAATGGAACGGCAAGGACGTCTTCGTCGCCGATTGGGGCACTGCGGTCTCCAAGGACCCCTACGTCAAGTTCAGCTTCAAGGGGGCCAAGAAGGGCGACGAGCTCAAGATCTCCTGGACCGACAACAAGGGCGGTTCTGATACCACCACCGCGAAGATCGCGTGATGAAGACCCGCACCTCCCTGCTGCTTGGCTCGCTCAGCGCCGCGCTCGTTGCGTTTGCCCTCACCTCGCCGCGCGTCGTCGCGGCGGACAAGGTCGATCCGGTGGCCGACGCCAAGGCGTTCCAGCACTTCTTCTTCCAGAAGTTTCCTGATGTGAAGCACGAGGATTTCGTCAACGGTCCCTATTCGATGAACGCGGACCTGAAGCGGCAATGGCAGGAGAAGGAGGAATTCCCGCCTTACGAGTTCGCGCTCGATGCCGGCAAGGAGATGTTCTCAACCCCGTTCAAGAACGGCAAGACCTACGCTGACTGCTTCCCGAACGGCGGCATCGGCATCCGCCAGAACTATCCCTATTTCGACGAGAAGGACGGCAAGGTCGTCACGCTCGAGCTCGCGCTCAACCGCTGCCGCGAGGCCAATGGCGAACCGCCCTATTCCTACGTCAAGGACGAGATGGCCTCGCTGACCGCCTATATGGCGTTCACCTCGCGCGGCAAGCCGATGGACATCAAGATTCCCGATGATCCCCGCGCGCTCGAAGCCTTCGAGAACGGCAAGCGCTATTTCTACACGCGGCGCGGCCAGCTGAATTTCTCCTGCGCGAGCTGCCACGTGCAGAGCCCGGGCGAGCGCATCCGCGCCGAGATTCTGGCGCCCGCGCTCGGTATCCTGAATGCGATGCCGATCTACCGCTCCGAATGGAGCGGCATGGGCACGACCAGCCGCCGCTTCGTCACCTGCAACAGCCAGACCCGCGCGGTTCCGCTCGAGCCGCAGTCGGACGAGTATCGCGACGTCGAATATTACCTGTCCTACGTTGCCAACGGCCTGCCGATCTCGGGCCCGGGAGCGCGGCCATGAAGCGGTCACTTCCCCTCGCCATGCTGCTCGCGCTTTGCCTCGCGCCCAATGCGCGTGCGGCAAATGAAGCGGACTACAAGGCGGCCTATGCCGCCGCGGAAGCCGCATCGAAGGAGGCTACGGGCTTGCGCAATCAGTGGACCGTGACCGTTCAGGCGCTGACGGCGGCCAAGAAGGCGGCGGATGGCGGCGATTTCGACCGCGCCACTGCCGCAGCCAAGGAGGCCGAGGCGCTGGCAAAGGCCTCGATCTTCCAGGCGAACACCGAAAAAGAAGCCTGGAAGGCGATGGAAATCCGCTAAACTGGGTTTCTAACCGGAACAGCCTTGCGACCATTCGAGGGCGCGGAGAATTTTGGGATGGCGATCCGCCGCCGCGATTTCCTGAAGAGCGCAGGCCTTGCCGCCGCATCGCTCAGTCTGCCGCGGCTTGCGCGGGGCACCGAGACCGCGGGCATTTACGACCTCGAGCGGTTCGGCAACGCGCGGATCCTGCACATCACCGACACGCATGCGCAGCTCAACCCGGTCTATTTCCGCGAGCCCAGCATCAATATCGGCATCGGCGAGATGGCCGGGCGGCCGCCGCATCTGGTCGGCCGCGCCTTCCTGGATCGGTTCGGCATCCGCCCCGACAGCGCCGATGCCTATGCCTTCACCTGCGTCGAGTTCGAGAAGTCCGCAGGCCGCTTCGGCAAGCTCGGCGGCTTCGCCCATCTGAAGACGCTGATCGACCGCTTGCGGGCCGACGTCGGCGAGAGACAGTCGTTGCTCCTCGACGGCGGCGATCTCTGGCAGGGCACCGGGCTTGCCAATGTCATGCAGGGCCGCGACATGGTCGAGGTCGCCAATCTGCTCGGCATCGAGGCGATGACCGGACACTGGGAATTCACCTATGGCGAGCAGGTGCTGCGCGACAATCTCGAGCGCTTCAAGGGCGAGTTCCTGGCGCAGAACGTCTTCCTGACCGAAGAGGCCGCGTTCAACGATGCCCCCGCCTTCGACAAGGCCAGTGGGCGCGTGTTCAAGCCGTCTGTCATCAAGGAGATCGGCGGCCATCGGGTCGCGATCGTCGGCCAGGCCTTCCCTTACGTGCCGATCGCGCATCCCAAGCGGTTCACGCCGGACTGGAGCTTCGGCATCCGCGAGGAGGAGTTGCAGAAGCATGTCGATGCCTTGCGCGGCACCGACAAGGTCGATGCGGTCATTCTGCTCTCGCACAACGGCATGGATGTCGACCTCAAGCTCGCAAGCCGCGTCACCGGCATCGACGTCATCCTCGGCGGCCACACCCATGATGCCGTGCCGCAGCCGATGCCAGTGAAGAACGCCGCCGGCACCACGCTCGTCACCAATGCCGGCTCCAACGGAAAATTCCTTGCCGTGCTGGATCTCGCCATCGACAAGGGCAAGGTCGGCGACGTCCGGTATCATCTGCTGCCGGTTTATTCCGAGCTGCTGAAGCCCGATCCAGCCATGGCCGAGTTGATCGGCCGGGTGCGCGCGCCGCATGTGACCGACTGGTCGGAAAAGATCGCAACGCCCGACCGCCTGCTCTATCGGCGCGGCAATTTCTCCGGACCGGTCGACGAGCTGATCTGCACCGCGCTCCGCACCGAGCTCGATACCGAGATCGCGCTGTCGCCGGGATTCCGCTGGGGCGTCACCGCACTGTCCGGCCAGGGGCTGACCATGGAGGATTTGCTCGCGGAGACCGCGATCACCTATCCCGAGACCTATGTGCAGGAAATGACGGGCGCGCAGATCAAGGACGTGCTGGAAGACATCTGCGACAACCTCTTCAACGCCGATCCCTACTACCAGCAGGGCGGCGACATGGTGCGCGCCGGCGGGCTCAGCTACGCCTGCACGCCCAATGCTGCGATCGGCAGCCGCATCTCGGAGCTGAAGCTTCATAATGGCAAGGCACTCAGCGCCAGCCACCACTACAAGGTCGCGGGCTGGGCCTCGGTCAACAGCCAGCAGGGCGCGCCGGTGTGGGACGTCGTCGGCAAATATCTGCGCTCGGGCCGGATGTTTCAGGAGCGGCTCGGCTCCGGCGTCACGCTGAAGGGCGTCGACGGCAATCCTGGCATCGCGGGACAGGGATGAGGCGGACGCAGATCCTGACCGCGCTGGCGCTGCTCGCCTTCGCCGCGCTTCCGCCGGCCTCGGCAGAGCAGGTGCCGCTGCAGGACAAGCCATTCGCCGAGCACAGGATCGTGCTGCAACTCTCCGACGGGGATGCGCGGAAGCAGGCGCTGGTGCTGAGCGTCGCCAACAATCTCCTGAAGGCCTACGACCCCGACAAGATCGCGATCGAGGTGGTGACGTTCGGCCCCGGCATCGATCTCCTGTTGTCCGGCAGCGAGCGCCGCAAGCAGGTCGAAAGCCTGATCGCGCAAGGCGTTCGCTTCGACATCTGCCTCAACACGGTGGACACGATCGAGCGGGAGACCGGCAAGCGGCCGGAGTTCATCCCCGCGGCGACGCCGGTGCAGGTGGGTGTCGGGCAGATCCTGTTCCTGGCGGAGAACGGGTACACGCTGGTGCGGCCCTGACGGGCACCGCGGTCTAGCGCCGCAATCCCTGTCGTCCCCGCGCACGCAGGGACCCATACCGCGTGATCTATCGATCGCGGCGGCGGGAGTACCGAACGACTAATCGTCGCCAAACTACTCCCTGGGGTTATAGGTCCCTGCGCCCCGTGCGCAATTGCGCACTAGGCAGGGACGACACCGAATTTGTCGGGCAAGTATCGCGCCCATCTGCAGGTCATTCCGCACAGCAAAAATCTTCCAAATCTCGTGATCTTGTCAGTGAATTGCTTCTCTTTCCGGGGCCCGGCGTAGTAGAATCCTCGAAATCAGTTCCACTGCCGGACTTCCTGCCATGATCTTTCGCCAACTCTTCGACAGCGTTTCGGGGACCTACAGCTATCTGCTCGCCAGCCGCGCCGGCGGCGAAGCGCTAATTCTTGATCCCGTGCTGGAGAAGGTCGATCGCTACTGCCAATTGCTGCGCGAGCTCGACCTCAAGCTGGTCAAGGCCGTCGACACCCATCTGCATGCCGACCACGTCACCGGCCTCGGTGAGCTGCGCGACCGCACCCATTGCATGACCGTGATGGGCGACCAGACCAAGGCCGATGTGGTGGCGATGCGGGTCGCCGACGGCGACAAGGTGACGATCGAGGGCCTGTCGCTCGACGTGATGTACACGCCCGGCCACACCGACGATTCCTATTCCTATCTGATGGGTGATCGCGTCTTCACCGGCGACACGCTGCTGATCCGCGGCACCGGCCGCACCGATTTCCAGAACGGTTCGTCGCGCGCCCAATATGATTCGATCTTCAACCGGCTCTTGAAGCTGCCGGAGGAGACGATGGTTTTCCCCGCGCACGACTACAAGGGCGACACCGTCTCCACCATCGGCGAGGAGAAGCGCTACAACCCGCGCCTCCAGGTGCGCTCGGTCGACGAATATATCGAGCTGATGGCGAACCTGAAGCTGCCCAACCCGAAGATGATGGACGTGGCGGTGCCCGCCAACATGCATGTCGGCCTGCACCAGGAGGAGCTCGAGAAGGAAGGCCGCGCGCTCAGCGCCGTCGAGGCGATCCGCGCGCTCGGCCGGCCCGACATGCTGCTGGTCGATCTGCGCGAGGCCAACGAACGCGCCAAGCACGGCATGCTCGAAGGCGCGCTGCACACGCCCTATCCCTCCGTCGAGGAGAGCCTCAAGCCCGGCGGCATGCTGCGCGAGGTCGCGGCCGCCACCGGCCGCCGCGTCGTGTTCTTCTGCGCCTTCGGCGAGCGCTCGGCGATGGCCGTGGCCGCCGCCAAGGCGGCCGGCCTCTCCAACACGGCGCACATCGCCGGCGGCGTGGATGCCTGGAAGAAGGCCGGCGGGCCGCTGGTGCACTGACGGCCGCGGGCCATTCTCGGGGCGGTTCTTGCGCTAGGTCAGGGACCGCTCATATTTCGGGAGTAGGATCGGGTGCAGCATCACCATCCGGAACCAGCCATGACCAAGTTCTGCAAACCGAGCGAACCGCCCAAAACCGCCGACAAGAAGCCGGCGGACAACAAGGCGAAGACACCCCCGCCGCCTCTCGATGACGACGATTACGAGGACGGCGACATCGCCACGCCCAAACGCGACCGCTACGGGGTGGACGACGAGCCGTTGTGAGGGTTCGCGCCTGATTTGATCCGCGGTAGCGCCCTAAACTCCGCTGTCGTCCCTGCGAACGCAGGGACCCATAACCACAGGCAGGAGTTTGGCGGGAGATCGCTGTCCGGTACTGTGACCGATCACAATCGAGACATCACGCGGTATGGGTCCCTGCGTTCGCACTGACGACAGATGGGATGGGGCTCTGCTTCCCCACCCGCACTACCTGCCATGCGCCTGCGTTCATGGACAAATAACCGCTCTCCCCGATAGTTTCCGCGCTCCAAGGGAGTGAAACGGAACTGCAATGGTCGACGTTCTCGCCGCACCGCAGCAAGGCAAGGCGGACAGCGCGCTGCGCACGCTGACGGGAATCTCGATCGCGCATTGGGTCAGCCATTTTCATCTGCTGGTCCTGCCGATGCTGTTCCCGTTCCTCAAGGCGCAGCTCGGGGTCGGCTATATCGAGCTCGGATTCGCGCTCACCGTGTTCGCGGTGGTGTCGGGATTGACCCAGGCGCCGACCGGCTATCTCGTCGATCATTTTGGCGCGCGTAAAATCCTGCTCGCCGGGCTCGCGCTCGGCGGCTGCGCACTGATCCTGCTCGGCCTGCACCTCAGTTACGCCTCGCTGATCGCCTGCGCCGTGCTGCTGGGCCTTGCCAACAGCGTCTATCATCCCGCCGACTACGCGATCCTGGCCGAGCATATGGACGAGGCGCGGATGGGCCGCGCCTTCTCGATCCACACCTTCGCCGGATTTCTCGGCGGCGCGGTGGCGCCGGCGATCGTGGCGGCGTTCGTCACCGTGTCCGGCGGCGTCGGCGCGCTGATCGCCTCCGGTGCGATCGGCATTCTGGTGGCGCTGCTGCTGCTCGCCATGAACATTCCCGACGCCGGCGCCAGCAGGAAGAAGCCTGGCGCGAAGACCACGCCGAAGCAGGCCGTCATCACCCCGGCACTGATCACACTGACGGCGCTGTTCATGCTGCTCAGCCTGTCGGTCGCGGGCATCAACAATTTCGGCGTCGTCGCGCTGATGAGCGGTTACGGCACGTCCTATTCGGCAGCCAACGTCATGCTGACGGCATTCCTCGGCGCCAGCGCCGCCGGCGTGCTCGCCGGCGGCTTCCTCGCCGACCACACCGAACGCCACGGCTATGTCGCGGCGGCCTGCTTTGCCGTCAACGCGGCGATCGTGCTGCTGATCGCGCTGGTGACGCTGCCGGGCTGGCTCCTGACTTCCGCGATGACCGTAGCGGGCTTCCTCTCCGGCGTGATCGCTCCCTCGCGCGATATGCTGGTGCGCAACGCAGCTCCTCCCGGCGCAGCGGGCCGCGCCTTCGGCATCGTCTCCACCGGCTTCAATCTCGGCGGCATCGTCTCACCGCTGCTGTTCGGCTGGATCATGGACCAGAACGCGCCGCACTGGGTATTCGGCGCGTCGGTGGTGTTCATGGTCGCGACGGTGGTGCTGTCGCCGTTCACGGAGCGGAAGCGGGAAGCTTCTGCGAATTGAGCGATCGATCTCGCCACGAATTCAGCTGTCGTCCCTGCGAACGCAGGGACCCATAACCACAGGGAGAGGTTGAAGCGCGAGACTAGTCACTCCGAGTCTTCGCCAAACATCTCCCTGGGGTTATGGGTCCCGGATCTGCGCTTCGCTTGTCCGGGACGACGGCTGAGAGAGTTGCGCAGAACAAACAACAAAACAAACCGGGAAGAAACACCATGAGCACCCCTGATCTCGTCATCCGCGGCGGCACTGTCGCGGATGGAAACGGCGGCGAGCTGTTCGAGGCCGATGTCGCCATCACCAGCGGCAGGATCAGCGAGGTCGGCAAGGTCGCCGCGAAGGGACGCGAAGAGATCGACGCGCGCGGCAAGCTGGTGACGCCGGGCTTCGTCGACGTGCACACGCACTATGACGGCCAGGTCACCTGGAGCCAGGACATCACGCCGTCGTCGCAGAACGGCGTCACCACCGCGATCATGGGCAATTGCGGCGTCGGCTTTGCGCCGTGCAAGCCCGCCGACCACACCCGCCTGATCCAGCTGATGGAAGGCGTCGAGGACATTCCCGAGCCGGTGCTGAGCGCCGGCATTCCCTGGGCCTGGGAGAGTTTTCCGGACTACATGGACTGGCTGGCCAAGCGCGATTTCGACATCGACGTTGGCGCGCAGCTACCGCATGCGGCGCTGCGGGTCTATGTCATGGGCGAGCGCGGTGCGCGCCGCGATCCCTCGACCGCGGAGGACAACGCAGAGATGGCCAAGCTCGCGGGCGAAGCGGTGCGCTCCGGCGCGCTCGGCTTCTCGACCTCGCGTACGCTCAACCACCGCACCTCGACGGGCGATTTCACGCCTACGCTGAAAGCCGGCGAGGACGAGCTCACCGCGATTGCGGGCGCGATGCACCGGCAGGGCCGCAGCGTGCTGCAATTCGTGCTCGATCTCTCCACCATCCACGAAGACCTGCCGATGATGCTGCGGGTGGCGGATGCTACCCGCTGCCCGATCTCGTTCTCGATCACCCAGAACGACAAATCGCCCAACCGCTGGCGCCAGACGCTGGACGAGATCAATGCGGCGGCACAGCGCGGCCTCTCCATCACCGCGCAGATCGCGGCGCGTCCGGTCGGCCTCCTGCTCGGGCTCGAGCTGTCACGCAATCCGTTCCAGACCCATCCGAGCTACAGGGCGATCGCGCATCTGCCGCTGGGGGAGAGGCTGGCGCGGCTGCATCAACCGGAAGTGCGCAAGGCGATCCTGAGCGAGACGGCGACCGCGACCGACGATCCGCTGTTCTTCCGGCCCAACTACGACAAGATGTTCCTGCTCGGCGATCCCCCCGATTACGAGCAGCCGCCGGAGAATGCGCTGGGGCCGCAGGCGCGCAGGCAGGGCCGCCAGCCGGAAGAGCTCGCCTATGACGCGATGCTGTCGGACGAGGCCGCGGCATGCTCTATGTGCCGTTCCTGAATTACTCAGACGGCAATCTCGACGCGACGCGCGAGATGCTGATCGACCCGCAATCGGTGCCGGGCCTGTCCGACGGCGGCGCGCATTGCGGCATCATCTGCGATGCGAGCTTCCCGACCTATCTCCTGACGCACTGGACGCGCGACCGCACGCGCGGCGAGAAATTGTCGATCCCGTTCGTGGTCGCGGCGCAGTCGCGCAAGACCGCGCTCTCGGTCGGCCTCACCGACCGCGGGCTGATCGCGCCGGGTTACAAGGCCGACGTCAACGTGATCGACTATGACCGGCTGCATCTGCATCCGCCCAAGGTGCATTACGACCTGCCGGTCGGCGGGCGGCGGTTATTGCAGGATGTCGACGGCTATGACGCCACGATCGTCTCGGGCGTGGTGACGCGGCGGCAGGGTGAGGCGACGGGCCTCCGGCCGGGGAAGCTGATTCGTGGGGCGCAGGGAGTGAACTAGGCAACGGCGCAGGTGAGACGCGAAGGCGTCGACAATCTCGGTGTCGTCCCCGCGAACGCGGGGACCCATAACCACTGGAACGCATGTGGCGGAGGATGGCAACTCGGTACTGCGATCTATCATAACCGAGAGATCACGCGGTATGGGTCCCTGCGTTCGCAGGGACGACAGCGGAGTGTAATGCCATTAGTCGCCTACGTCGGCGACACCGCGCCCTTTAGCGCGGCGGCCTGCGGTGTCGCACCGCGCGTCAGCCTGGCCTTTTCCGTGTTCGGCCACAGCAGGAGCAGGCCGAGCAGGCCGGAGCAGACCATGATCACGGCGTTGATGGTGAAGCCGGTCATGTAGCCGTCGATGGTGCTGCCGGCGCGCTGGATCGTCGCCCCCATCACGGCCGGCGCGATGACGCCGGCCAGCGTGTAGAGCGCGCCATAGATCGCGAGGATGGCACCGCGCTGCGAGGTCGGCGTGAACTCGCCGAGCATCGGCGGACAGACGACATAGATCGCCCCGCACAGCCCCGATCCGATCACGAGCAGCGCGATCTGCAGGCCTGCGCCCTGAACGTGCGGCATCGTCGCCAGGATCAGTCCGCCGATCACCAGCGGCACCGAGCCGAGCACGCCGCGCGCCGCGCGGGTGTTGTAGCCGCGCGCCATCATCACCTGCGAGATCCACCCGGTGAGAATGACGATGGTGGCGCCGAACACCCAGGGCAGGATCGAGATGAAGCCGGCCTGGCTCTGCGAGAAGCCGAGCCCCTTGACGATGAACGGCGTGAACCAGGTCAGGCCGAGCGACAGCGCCCAATAGGCGCCGAAGGTCGCCGCGACGCAACCGATGAAGGTGCGCGAGGTGAGCAGCTGCAAGTAAGGGATTTTCTGCTCGGTCGCCGCCAGGACCTGCGTGTCCTCCAGCGGCCCCTCCTTGCCGAGTGCGAGCCAGGCGCAAACCCAGATCAGGCCGACGACGCCGAGCGCGCCGAACGCATAGTGCCAGGAATGATTGACGATGACCCAGTTCAGCGCCGGCACCGCCAGGATCACGCCGAAGGCCGAGCCCTGCGACAGGATCGCGGTCGGCAGCGTACGCTTCTCGTCGGGAAACCATTTGTAGATGGCGTGCGCGGCGACCGAGAACGCCGGGCCTTCGCCGGCGCCCAGCACGATGCGGCAGATCAGGAGCGTCGTGAAGGAGACGGTGCCGACCATCGGAAACTGCGCCAGCGCCCAGACCACCGCGAGAACCAGCAGCACCCAGCGGGTCGGAACCTTGTTGACGATGAAGCCGACCACGATGGCGGCGATCGAGAACAGAAAGAAGAACGAGGAGCCGAGCAGGCCGAATTGCTCCGGCGTGAGCTTGAGATCGGTCATGATCGGCACGCCGGCGAGGCCCACCACGATCTTGTCGGCGAAGTTCACGAGCATGAAGAGGAAGAGGAGGAAGGTGATGGTCCAGGCGCCCTTCGGCGTCGCGCTTGACACCCTCGCCGACTTGCCCGCCGCCTCTGGCGTTCCCTGAGCGCTCATGAATCCCCCCGTCCTTGTCTCGTGGTCTTTTGGCACTTTTTTGATTTGGCCGCCTTGGAAGCTAACAACGGCTTCGAGAGCAACGCAACCCGGCATTTCCGCAGCAAGTGTGCTACGCAGCAATTCCGCTAATTCCGTCCGGCGCCATTCATCGTGCTGAGCATCAAGAATCTCTCCAAGACCTTCTCCTCGGCCGGCGAGCCGGTCCACGTGCTGCGCGGCGTCGATCTCGACCTCCGGGCGGGCGAGCGCGTCGCACTGACCGGCGAGTCCGGTAGCGGCAAGAGCACGCTGCTGCATCTGATCGCGGGGCTGGACGCCGCCGATGGCGGCACGATCCGGCTCGAGGACGTCGAGATCACTGCATTGTCGGATGCGGGACGGGCCCGCCTGCGGCGCGACAACATCGGCCTCGTCTTTCAGCAATTCAACCTGATCCCCAGCCTGTCGGTTGCAGACAATCTCGCTTTCCAGGCGCGGATCGCCGGCCGACATGATGCAGCCTGGTCCAAGGAGCTGATCGAGCGGCTCGGGCTAGGGAGCCTGCTCAAACGTTATCCAGAGCAATTGTCAGGCGGCCAGCAGCAACGGGTCGCCATCGGCCGGGCGCTGGCGACAAAGCCCGCGCTGCTGCTGGCGGACGAGCCGACCGGCAATCTCGATGAATCCACCGCCGAGGACGTGCTGGCGCTGACACGCGATCTCGTCGCGCGCACCGGCTGCGGCTTCCTGATGGTGACGCACAGCCTGCATCTCGCCGGCACGCTCGATCGCCACCTCACCTTGCATGCGGGACGGATCGCATGAGGCGCGCGCTCTGGATCCTCGCGGTGCTGCTCAGCCATTGGCGCCGTCACAAGATGCAGTTCGCGACGCTTCTCGTCGGATTGATCGCGGCGACCGCGCTGTGGAGCGGCGTGCAGGCCATCAACCAGCAGGCCCGCACCGCCTATGACCGCGCCGCGGCGACGTTCGGCGGCAGCCGCACCGCGATGCTGGTGGCGCCTGATACGGCGACCTTTTCGCAGGACTTGTTCGTCAAGCTGCGCCGCGCCGGCTGGCCGGTGTCGCCGGCGCTGGAGGGCCGGGTCCAGATCAACGGCCGCTCGCTGCGGCTGCTCGGGATCGAGCCGGTGACGCTGCCGGTCGATGTCGGCAATGCGCCGCGCCTTGGGGCCGCGGATCTCGGCAGTTTCGTTGCACCGCCGGGGCAGACTCTGGTGGCGCGGGAGACGCTGAGCGATCTGCGGGCGCAGGAGGGCACGGCGCTTCCGACCAGCGACGGCGCAACATTGCCGCCGCTGCGCGTGCTGCCGCAGCTCGTGCCCGACGTGCTGGTGGTCGATATCGGCGTGGCGCAGCGCCTCCTCAACAAGCCGGATCAAGTGTCGCGGCTTCTGGTCGGCAAGCCCAGAAGCACGCCTGCGCCGCTCGCCAGCGTGGTCGGCGACCAGTTGCAACTGATCGAGCCGAGCGCGGAGACCGAGCTGGAGCGCCTCACCGACAGCTTTCATCTCAACCTGACCGCGTTCGGCCTGCTGTCGTTCTTCGTCGGCCTGTTCATCGTCAACTCCGCCGTCGGCCTCGCCTTCGAGCAGCGGCTGCCGATGCTGCGCACCTTGCGGGCCTGCGGCGCCTCGGCGCGGCTGGTCAACACGGTGCTGGTGGTCGAGCTGGTGGTGCTGGCGCTGGTCGCAGGATTGACCGGGCTTGTCTGCGGCTATTTCATCGCCGCCGTGCTGCTGCCCGACGTCGCGGCGTCGCTGCGCGGGCTCTATGGCGCACAGATTCCCGGGCAGCTTTCCTTGCGGCCGGAATGGTGGCTCGCCGGCATCGGCATCAGCATTGCGGGTGCGCTGGTGGCGGCGGCGACCAGCCTGATCAAGGCGATCAGGATGCCGGTGCTGGCGACAGCGCAGCCGCGCGCCTGGCAGCAGCGGCAGCGCCGCTGGCTGGTGCTGCAGAGCTGTGCGGCCTGCGCCGTGTTCGCGGTCGCGCTGTTGCTGCTTCGCTTTGGCGAGTCGCTGATCGCGGGCTTTGGCCTGTTGGCGGCCTTGATGCTCGGCGCGGCCCTGATCTTGCCGGCGTTGCTCGAACTGCTCCTGCTCGCAGGCCAACGGACCGCGCGACAACCGCTGGCGCTGTGGTTCTGGGCGGACAGCCGGCAGCAGCTCTCCGGACTGTCGCTGGCGCTGATGGCGCTGCTGCTCGCGCTTGCCGTCAATGTCGGCGTCTCCACCATGGTGGAGACGTTCAGCCGCACCTTCATCGGCTGGCTCAACGGACGGCTCGCGGCCGACGTCTACATCAGTGCCTCCGACAATGCGCAAGCTGTCGCGATCCGGAGCTGGCTGCGCGAGCGCAGCGACGCGCAGGCGATCCTGTCGGGCGGACGGGCCGAAACGCAGGTTCAAGGCCAGCCGGTGGAATTGCTCGGCTTGCCCGACCACGCACTCTATCGCGAGCGCTGGCCGCTGCTGGACAGCGCGCCGCGCGCCTGGAGCCGGCTGGTGCCCGGGAATGCCGCCTTCATCAGCGAGCAGCTCAGCCGCCGCCTGAACGTGCGAATCGGCGATATGGTGGAAGTGCCCGCGCCGGGAGGGACGTGGGAGCTCGACATCGTCGGCATCTATGCCGATTACGGCAATCCCCGGGGACAGCTCACCGTGAATGTCGCAGCCTTGATCCGGCAGTTTCCGCAGACGCCGCAGACCCGGATCGGACTGATCGTCGCCAGAGAGAACATCCCCGGCCTGATCGCGGCCCTGCAGAAGCAGTTTGCACTCGGCGAGCGCAACGTCGCGGACCAGGCAACCGTGAAGGCGGAATCGATCCGCATCTTCAACCGCACCTTTGCGGTGACATCCGCGCTGAACGCGTTCACGCTCGGCGTCGCCGGCATCGCGCTGCTCACCAGCCTGCTGACGCTGGCGAACTCGCGTCTGCCGCAACTCGCACCGCTGTGGGCGATCGGCATCACGCGGCCGCGTCTGGCTGCAATCGAACTGACCAAGACACTGTCGGTGGCGCTGTTCACGGCGCTGCTGGCGGTGCCACTGGGGCTGGTGGTGGCGTGGTGCCTGATCGCGATCGTGAACGTGAAGGCGTTCGGCTGGCGGTTGCCGTTCCACGCGTTTCCGCTGCAGCTGGTCGAGCTGGTCGCGGTCGCGCTGCTCGCCTCGCTGGTTGCGGCATTGCTGCCGATGATACGGCTGGCGCGAATGCAGCCGGCGAGCCTCGTCAAGGTGTTTGCCAATGAGCGCTGACGGGATCTCGCGGCGCGCCTTTGCCGGCGGCATCGCGGCGCTGACGCTCGCACGCCGCGCCGGCGCGCAAGGCTATGCCGGGCTCGGCGAGACCGCGGACGGCTTTGCCAAGGTGACGCCGGACAAGACGTTCGCCTTTCCGGCCGACCACGGGCCACATCCGGAGTTTCGCATCGAGTGGTGGTATCTGACGGCAAATCTCGTCGATGGCAGCGGTGCGGCGTGCGGCCTGCAATGGACGCTGTTTCGTCAGGCGGCGCAGCCGGGCCCGCAAGGCGAAGGCTGGGCCAATCAGCAGATCTGGATGGCGCATGCCGCCGTGACGCGGGCCGACACCCACCGCTTCAACGAGGTGTTTTCACGCGGCGGGATCGGGCAGGCCGGCGTCACCGCAACCCCGTTTGCGGCCTGGATCGACGATTGGGAGATGAAGGGTCTCGATCGCACGGACGATCGCAGCCTGGCGCCGCTGACGCTGAAGGCGTCGAGCACCGATTTCAGCTACGCCCTGACGCTGGAGGCCGATCGTCCGGTCGTGCTGCAGGGAGATCGCGGCTACAGCCGCAAATCGGAGCGCGGCCAGGCTTCCTATTATTACAGCCAGCCGTTCTATCGCGCCCGCGGCACGCTCACGATCGACGACAAAGTGGTCGATGTCTCAGGTCAGGCCTGGATGGACCGCGAATGGAGCAGCCAGCCGCTCGACACCGATCAGACCGGCTGGGACTGGCTGTCGCTGCACCTTGCGTCCGGCGACAAGCTGATGCTGTACCGGCTGCGGCAAAAGGACGGCAGGGATTATCCGTTCGGCAATTGGATCAGCGCCGCCGGCGAAACGAAGATGATTGCGGGCGGCGATATCCAGATGATTCCGAAAACGACCGCGGAGGTCGCGGGACGCAAGCTGCCGGTGGAATGGCAGATTGCGATCCCGTCGCGGTCGTTCTCGATTGCGTGCAAGCCGCTCAATCCCAAGGCTTGGATGGGGACTGGCTTTTCCTATTGGGAGGGACCGATCAGCTTTGCCGGCACGCATGACGGCGTTGGCTATCTCGAGCTGACCGGCTATTGAAGCGGCGACCTCTTCAAAGGATTCCGCGATGTATCATTTCACCGCCCTCGTCACGCTGCTGGCGATCGCATTTTATTTCTTCACCGCCATGAACGTCTCGCGCTCGCGCAGCAAGACGGGCGTCAAGGTGCCCGCGATGTCGGGCCATCCGGATTTCGAACGCGCCTTCCGCATCCAGATGAACACGCTGGAATGGATGCCGATCTTTCTGCCGGCGCTCTGGCTGTTCGCGGTCTATATCGGCGATGCCGCCGCGGCCGGACTCGGCGCGGTCTGGATCATTGGGCGCATCGTTTATTTCATGGGTTATTCCAAGGCCGCCGCAAAGCGCGGCCCAGGCTTCATGATCCAGGGCATCGCCGCCATCGCGCTGTGGGCGGGAGCGCTGGGGGCGGTGGTGCTGCGGTTGGTGTGAGGCGATCTGCTGCCACACATTCCGCTGTCGTCCCGGACAAGCGAAGCGCAGATCCAGGACCCATATCCACAGGAAGACGTTGTAGCGCGAGCAGGTAACGCCGAGTCCCCGTAACCACATCTGCCTGGGGTTATGGGTCCCGGATCGGCGCGCGCTTGAGGCGCGCTTGTCCGGGAAGACGCCGAGTGTGTAACGCTCGCGGTGCCTCTTCCCGCTACTTCGTCAGCGGGCAGCCGCTGTCCTTGGCGGTGAAGAAGGCCTTGTCGCCGGGGACGGTGGCGAGCAGCTTGTAATAGTCCCAGGGCTTCTTCGACTCCGCGGGCTTCTTGACCTCGAACAGATACATGTCGTGGACCATGCGACCGTTCTCGAGCACCTTGCCGCCCTGCGCGAAATCGTCGTCGACCGGAAGCTCCTTCAGCTTCTTGGCGACGGCATCAGGATCCTTGGTGCCGGCAGCCTTGACCGCCTTGAGGTAGCTCAGCGTCGCCGAATAGGTGCCGGCCTGGATCATGTTCGGCATCCGGCCGGTGCGCTTGAGGAAGCGTTCGCCGAGATTGCGGCTCTTGTCGTTGACGTCCCAGTAATAGCCCTCGGTCAGCACCAGGCCTTGCGCGGCCTGCAGGCCGAGGCCGTGCACTTCGGCCAGCGTCATCAAGAGGCCGGCGAGCTTCTGGCCGCCAGAGACGATGCCGAACTCGGAGGCCTGCTTGATCGAGTTGGTGGTGTCGAGGCCGGCATTGGCGAGGCCGACGATCTTGGCCTTGGAGCTCTGCGCCTGCAGCAGGAAGGAGGAGAAGTCCGAGGAGTTGAGCGGCACGCGCACCGAGCCGACCACCTTGCCGCCGTTCGCCGTGACGATCTCGCTGGTGTCCTTTTCCAGCGCGTAGCCGAACGCGTAATCCGCGGTGAGGAAGAACCAGGTGTCGCCGCCGGCTTTCGTCAACGCGCCGCCGGTGCCGACGCCGAGCGCGCGGGTGTCGTAGGCCCAGTGGAAGCCGTAGGGCTGGCAGGCATCGCCTGTCAGGCGCGAGGTCGCGGCGCCGACCACGATGTCGATCTTCTTCTTTTCCTTGGACAGCTCGTGGATCGCCAGCGCGACCGAGGAGGTCGTCAGCTCCGTGATCATGTCGACGTTCTCGACGTCGTACCAGCGCCGCGCGATCGAGGTCGCGAGGTCAGGCTTGTTCTGGTGGTCCGCGGTGACGAGCTCGACCTTCTGGCCCAGCACTTCGCCGCCAAAATCCTCGATCGCCATCCTGGCCGCCTCGACCGACCATTTGCCGCCGTAGTCGGCATAGACGCCGGACTGGTCGTTGAGGATGCCGATCTTGACGCCTTGCGCGGACGCCGGCGCCGCCAGCACCAAAGCAGAGGTTGCGACGGCGGCCAAAAGTGCTGATTTCATCTGTTAGCTCCCAGCAGTTTTCTGTTTTGAAATCGCGCGGATATTAGGGAAGAACCCCGCGCCTGCCCATCCATTTCAAGTTGGTCGTTAGTATGGGATTCTGCGCGCCCAATACCCGCTGTCGTCCCGGGCAAGCGCGCCTCAAGCGCGCGCAGATCCGGGACCCCCGCGCGAGCGCTTGCGCTCGTCGCGACCACAGGGAGGAGTTTGGCGAAGACTCGGAGTTGCCAGCATCGCCCCACACTTCTGCCTGTGGTTATGGATCCCCGCGCCCCGTGCGCAATGGCGCACTAGGCGGGGATGACGGCGGAGGGTGTGGAGGCGCCGGTGGCCACCACTTGCCTCTAAGAGGCCGCCGCCTCCGGCTTCTTCCCCTCGTTCCGCCCTTCCGCCAGGTTCCGCACCACCACATAGAAGATCGGGGTGAAGAGCAGGCCGAACAGGGTGACGCCGATCATGCCGAAGAACACGGCGACGCCGACCGCCTGCCGCATCTCGGAGCCGGAACCGGTCGAGATCACCAGCGGCAGCACGCCGAGGATGAAGGCGAACGACGTCATCAGGATCGGCCGCAGGCGCAGGCGGCAGGCCTCGATGACGGCCTCCAGGCGCGGCTTGCCCTCGTTCTCGATGTCGCGCGCGAACTCGACGATCAGAATCGCGTTCTTTGCGGCTAGCCCCACCAGCACGACGAAGCCGATCTGGGTGAGGATGTTGACGTCCTGTCCCATGAGGCGCACGCCGATGGTGGCGGCCAGCAGGCACATCGGCACGATCAGGATCACCGCGAACGGCAAGGTCCAGCTGCCATATTGCGCGGCGAGCACGAGGTAGACGAACAGCACGCAGATCGGGAACACGTAGAGGCCGGCATTGCCGCCGGTGATCTGCTGATAGGACAGGTCCGTCCATTCGAAGGTAAAGCCGCTCGGCAGGGTGTCGTCCGCCAGCTTCTTGATCGCGTTGAGCGCCGTCGTCGAGCTGGTACCTGGCGCCGGCTCGCCTTGGAGCTCGGACGCGGCATAGAGATTGTAGCGCGCGACGCGGTCAGGACCCGAGACGTCCTTGAATTCGACCACGCTGCCAAGCATCACCATGTCGCCGGAGGCATTGCGGGTGCGCAGGCGCGCGAGGTCGCTGGGTTCTTTCCGGAACGGGAAGTCGGCCTGCGCGGTGACGTGATAGGTGCGGCCGAACAGGTTGAAGTCGTTGACATAGGTCGATCCGAAATAACTCTGGATCGTGTCGTTGATGTTGGAGATGGGGACGCCGAGCTTCTGCGCCTTGGTGCGGTCGATGTCGACGAAGAGCTGCGGCGTGTTGGCGGTGAACGGCGAGAACACGGAGGGGCCGAGCAGCGAGGGCGATTTGCGCGCCGCGGCGACAAGCTCGTCGGTGGCCGCAGCGAGCAATTCGGGCCCGCGGCCCTGGCGATCCTGGATACGGATGGTGAAGCCGCCACCGGTGCCGATGCCGGGCACGGCCGGCGGCGGAATGACGATGATGAAGGCGCCCTGGATCGCGGACAGTCGCTTGCGCAGATCGACCGTGATGGCGTTGGCCGAAAGCCCCTTCTTGATCCGCGCCTCCGGTTCGTCGAATACCGGGAACAGCGCAGCCGCGTTACCGGCTTGCGTGCGCGTCGCGCCGGAGAAGCCGGCAAAAGCCGCAACGCGGACGATACCCGGCGTATCCAGCGCAATTCGCTCGATCTCGCGCACGACCTCCGTGGTACGCGCCAGCGAGGCCGCGCCGGGCAACTGCACGGAGACGATGACGTAGCCGCGGTCCTGCGCCGGGATGAAGCCTTGCGGCGTGGTTGCGATAAGCCAGCCGGCGCTCCCGATCAGCACGACGTAGATCAGGAGCATCATCACCGAATGCCGGATCACGAAATTGGCAAGGCCGGCATAGCCGTGCGCCAACCGGTCGAACACGCGATTGAACACCCCCGTGAAGGCATTCCAACCTCGTGCGATGACGTTCCAAGCCGCCGGCGGGCGCTTCGCTTCATGCGGGGTGAGGATTTGCGAAGCCAGCGCCGGCGACAGCGTCAGCGAGCAGAAGCAAGAGATCGCGGTCGCAACCGCGATGGTGACGGCGAATTGCTGGAAGAACTGCCCGGAAATGCCGCCGAGAAACGCCGTCGGCACGAACACCGCGCAGAGCACCAGCGCGATCGAGACCAGCGCGCCGCCGACCTCCTCCATGGTCTTCAGCGCGGCGTCGCGCCGGCTCAGGCCGTGCTCGAGATGCCGCTCGACATTCTCGACCACCACGATGGCGTCGTCGACGACGATGCCGACGGCGAGGACAAGGCCGAACAGCGTGAGATTGTTGATGGAGAAGCCGAGCGCCGCCATCACCGCGAAGGTGCCGACCAGCGACACCGGGATCGCGATGATCGGAATGATCGCGGGCCGCCATCCCTGCAGGAACACCAGCACCACGACGACCACGAGCAGCATGGCCTCATAGATGGTCTTGATCAGCTCGTGGACGGACTGCGCGATGAACTCGGTCGGGTTGTAGCCGATATTGTAATCGAGACCCCTAGGGAAACTCTCCTTGAGCCTCACCATGGTGTCGTTGATGTTCTTTGCGGTGGCGAGCGCGTTCGATCCCGGCCGCTGCGTCACCAGCATGGCGACCGCGGATTTGCGCAGCAGGAAGCTGTTGGTGGAGTACGCCAGCGCACCGAGCTCGATGCGGGCGACATCGCGCAAGCGCACCACGCGGCCGTCGGAGCCGGCCTTGATCAGGATGTCCTCGAACTGCTTCTGGTCCTTCAGGCGGCCCGTGAAGGTGAGGTTGGGCTGGAAGGCCCGATCGGCGATCGGCGGCTCGGCGATCTGGCCACCGGCGATCTGAACGTTCTGGGCCCGGATCGCCGCCAGCACCTCGGCCGAGGTCAGGCCGAGATTGGCGATGCGGTCAGGATCGAGCCACAGCCGCATCGAATAGTCGCGCGCGCCAAAGATCTGGATGTCGCCGACGCCGTCGAGGCGCAGCAGCTGGTCGCGGACCTGCAGCAGCGCATAGTTGGAGATGTAGAGCTGGTCGAAGGTGTCGTCCGGCGACAGCATGAACACGACCATGAGAATGTCGGGCGAGTTCTTGCGGGTGGTGACGCCGTTGCGCTGGACCTCCTCGGGCAGCCGCGGCTGCGCGATCGCGACGCGGTTCTGCACCAGCACCTGGGCCTTGTCGAGGTCGGTGCCGAGCTTGAAGGTGACGGTGATGGTGAGCTGGCCGTTCGAGGTCGCCTGGCTGTACAGATACAGCATGTCCTCGACGCCGTTGATCTCCTGCTCGATGGGAGCTGCCACCGTATCGGACACGGTCTGCGCGGAAGCGCCGGGATATTGCGTGGTGACGACCACGGTCGGCGGCACCACTTGCGGATATTCGGAGACCGGCAGCGTGGTGTAGGCGAGCGCGCCGACGATCAGGAGCACGATCGACAGCACCATCGCCAGGATGGGCTGGTTGATGGAGAGACGGCCGAGATTCATGATTTGCCACCGGCCGGAGCTTGCGCGGTCTGCGGCGCGACCTTGGCGCCGACACGGGCGCGCTGGATGCCGTTGACGATGACACGGTCCTCCGCCTTCAATCCTTCGCGGATCACGCGCAGGCCGTCGTCGAGCGGCCCAAGCACAACGGGACGCGCCTCGACCGTGTCGTCGGGCTTCACGACGAACACGATCTTGCGGGACTGATCGGTCGCAACAGCGACGTCCGGAATCAGCAGCGCCTCATAAGGCGCGCTTCCGATCAGCCGGACACGGCCGAACTGGCCGGGCAGGATCGACAGGTCCGTGTTCTTGATCACCGCGCGGCTGCGCAGCGTGCCGGTGGAGACGTCGAGCCGGTTGTCGAGGAAATTGATGGTGCCTTCATGCGACGGCTTGGTTTCACCGGCGAGCGTCACCTGCACCGGATTGGCCGTGTCGCGCGAGCTGGGGCGGCGGCCTTCGAACCACAGCTTGCTGTATTTGATGAAAGTCGCTTCATCCATGTCGAAATAGACGTAGATCGGGTCGAGCGTGACGATCGACGTGAGCAACGTCGACGTGCCGGTATCGCTGCCCTGCACGAGATTGCCGGGACTGACGAGGTGGCGGCCGACCCGGCCCGTGAGCGGCGCTGTCACGTGGGTGAATTCGATGTTGAGTCGTGCAACCTTCAGCGCGCCCTCGGCCTGCATCTCGGCGGCGTGCGCGGCCTGGAGGGCCTGACGGCGCTGGTCCACGACCTGCTCGGAGACGGCACTGCTCTGCACCAGGCTGAGGCCGCGATCGAGCTCGCGCTTGGCGAGCTCCACCTTGGCGCGGGCATCCGACAGCTGTCCCTCCGCCTGCGTGGCGACTGCCTCGAACGGACGCGGGTCGATCACGTAGAGCAGATCGCCCTGATGCACGATGGCGCCGTCCTGGAATTCGACCGAATTGACGAAGCCGCCAACACGCGGGCGCACCTGCACCTCCTCGACCGCCTCGAAGCGCCCGGTGAACTCATCCCAATCGGTGACGGTGCGCTTGACCGGCTGGGCGACCGTCACGGGCGCGGGCGGCGGAGCCGTGGCTTGCGAGGCCGGCTGGCCGCAACTTGCGAGTGCGAATGATGCGGCGAGGAGGCTCGCCATTGCGTAGCGCCGTGACTGGAAGAATTCGTGCTTTTTGACAAGTCGCTTGCTTCCGTCCGGTCCGCTCATCCCAGGTCCTCGCATCGCCCTCGTCGCAAAAGCCGCGGAAAACGCAGGGTAGGCAATTACCCGCGGGTGTTCCAAGATGGGTTGAGTTCATGAACACTTCAAGACCAAAGCGCACGCGCGACTTCCGCGCCCGCCCTGGCCGGATGGCGGGTTGACAGGGTGCGAGTTGGGTGCGCGGGAGGGCCTTCCTTCGCGTCTGCCCGCACGCGGGCAGACGCGAAAAGAAGCCAGCGTCTTCGCACATGACGGACGCGGCGGGCTCGGTTAGATTGCCCGCACAAAAACAAGGCAAATTGTCCGGGAGGACAGGCGTGCACCAGGGACGTGTCGTTTTCGGCGCGATCGAGGAGGTCGTGTTCGGCCATCCCTCAGCCGGCGCCATCGTCGCGCAGATGGACCGGCTGGGAACGCGCCGCGCCTTCCTGATGGTTTCGGGCACGCTCAACCGGCAGACCGACGAAATCGAAAAGATCAAACAAGCGCTGGGCTCCCGCTGCGCCGGCCTGTTCGACGCCATGCCGGCGCATACGCCGCGCGAGGCGGTGGTCGCGGCCACAAATGCAGCCCGCGAGGCTGGAGCTGATCTGATCGTCACCGTCGGCGGCGGCTCGATCACCGACGGCGCCAAGGCGGTGCAGCTTTGCCTTGCCAACGACATCACCGATATCGACGGCATCGACCGCATCCGCGTGCACAAGGGCATCGCGCCCGAGATGAAGGCGCCGATCGTGCGGCAGGTCAGCGTCCCGACCACGATCGCCGGTGGCGAGTTCAGCGCGATCGCCGGCGTCACCGACCGAGCCACGCATGTGAAGCAGATGCTGCGGCATCCGCTGGCGGTGCCACGGGCGACCATCCTCGACCCGGCCATCACCGTGCACACGCCGGAATGGCTGTTCCTGTCGACCGGCATCCGCGCCATCGACCATTGCGTCGAGGCGATCTGCTCGCGTGAGACGCATCCTTATGCCGATGCGCAAGCGGTGAAGGGCCTCGCCATGCTTGCCGATGCGTTGCCGCGGGTGAAGGCCGATCCGTCCGACCTCGACGCGCGGATGGACGCACAGATCGGCACATGGCTGTCGATGGGCGCGCTCGCCGCCGGTGTGCCGATGGGCGCGAGCCACGGCATCGGCTATGTGCTCGGTGCGGCCTTCGACGTGCCGCACGGCTACACCTCCTGCATCATGCTGCCGGCGGTGATGCGCTGGAATGCGCAGGCCAATGCCGAGCGGCAGATGATCGTCGCCGCCGCCATGGGCTTTCCCGGCCACGCCGCCGCCGACGTGCTCGATGCCTTCATCCGCTCGCTCGGCATGCCGCGCAGCCTTGGCGACGTCCGCGTCACGCCGGAGCATTTCGAGACGATCGCCGAACAAGCGATGCGCACGAACTGGATTCCGCGCAACCCGCGCAAGATCGAAGGCCCTGCCGACGTTCGCGAAATCCTGCTTCTCGCCGCATGATTCAAGCCGGAGGATAGATGTACCCAGGTCAGCATGCCCGCCTGCGCCCGCTGCAGCCCGCCTTCATCATGGCGTCGACCGGCGAGGCTGTCACCTATCGCGAGCTCGAAGCGCGCAGCAACCGGCTCGCGCATCTGTTCCGCAAGCACGGATTGAGGCGGCTCGACCATTATTCGATCTTCATGGAGAACAATTCGCGCTATCTGGAAGCTTGCGGCGCCGGCGAGCGCTCCGGTCTCTATTACACCTGCATCAACTCGTTCCTGACACCGGGCGAGCTCGCTTATCTCCTGGTCAACAGCCAGTCGAAGATCCTGATCACGTCGGTCGCCAAGCTCGACATCGCGCGCGAGGCGATCCAGGCCTGCCCCGACATCAAGCTCTGCATCGTCGCCGACGGACCTGGTGAGAGCGAGCGCATTGTCGGGCTTGCGGACGTCACCGCGGACCTGCCGGCGACGCCGATCGCGAACGAGTGGCTGGGCACGGCCATGCTCTATTCATCGGGCACGACGGGACGCCCGAAAGGCATCCTGCGTCCGCTGCCGGAGGAGAAGCCGAAGCACAATCTGCCGCTGTTCGATTTCCTGACAAAGCTCTGGCACTACCGCGAGGGCATGGTCTACCTCTCGCCGGCCCCACTCTACCACTCCGCGCCGCAAGCCGCCGTGAACCTGACGATCCGCATGGGCGGCACCGTCATCATCATGGAGAGTTTCGATCCCGAGCGTTACCTCGAGCTGGTGCAGCGCTGGGGCATCACCCACACCCAGCTGGTGCCGACGATGTTCTCGCGCATGTTGAAGCTGCCGGAGGAGGTGCGCGGCCGCTACGATCTGTCCTCGCTGGAGATCGCGATCCACGCCGCTGCGCCCTGCCCGGCCCTCGTCAAGGACGACATGATCAAATGGTGGGGCCCCATCATCCACGAATATTACGGCGCGACCGAAGGCCTCGGCTTCACCGCCTGCAACAGCGAGGAATGGCTCGGCCACCGCGGCACCGTCGGCAAGGTGCTGCTCGGCGACCTCCACATTCTCGACGAGAACATGCGGGAATGCCCGATCGGCACGCCCGGCCAGGTCTGGTTCAAGACGGCAACGCCGTTCGAATATTTCAACGACCCCGAGAAGACCAAGGAGGCACGCTCGGCCGACGGCAGCATGAGCACGGTCGGCGATGTCGGCTATGTCGACGCCGATCGCTTCCTGTACCTGACCGACCGCGCGACCTTCATGATCATCTCCGGCGGCGTGAACATCTATCCGCAGGAGTGTGAAAATCTCCTGATCACCCATCCGAAGGTGGCCGATGCCGCCGTGTTCGGCGTGCCCAATGCCGATCTCGGCGAAGAGGTGAAGGCCGTGGTGCAGCCGATGCCCGGCATCGTGCCGGACGCGGCGCTCGCCGAAGAGCTGATCGCGTTCTGCGCGACATCGCTGTCGCGTCAGAAGGTGCCGCGCTCGGTCGACTTCGAGAAAGAATTGCCGCGGCTGCCGACGGGCAAGCTGTACAAGCGGCTGCTGCGGGATCGGTATTGGGGCAACAAGGCGTCGCGGATCGTGTGAGGGGGTAGCTACAAACTCCGCTGTCGTCCCGGCGAACGCCGGGACCCATACCGCGTGATCCATCGATGTGAGCAGTAACAATACCGAACGACTTTTTCTTCGCCTAACTACTCCCTGGGGTAATGGGTCCCGGCGTTCGCCGGGACGACGGCGGTGTTTGTTGAGATCGCTGCACCCAATAGCTGCAACAGGACACCTCTCTTCGCACCTGCACTCTCACATTTTGAAGCGCTGAAAGCCCTGCGGCCTTCGTCATCCGAATTGTCGAGGCGACCTACAGCGTTACGGGTTGCCTCGTCCGGCTTGCGTGCTATCGTCGGCTCTAACAGGTCGCAAAAGGCCGATGTCCAGGGAGGATGAGCATGCGGAGCGTGTGGGCGCTCGCCGTAACGGCGACGCTATCTGTGCTGACGGCCTCAACCGCCACGCTCGCCGGCGAGCCCAAGCAGGGCGGCGTCTTGCGGATCTATCACCGCGACAGTCCGGCCAACGCATCGATCCTCGAAGGCGCGACCTATTCGGTCAACGTGCCTTTCATGGGGGTCTTCAATAATCTCGTCATTTACGATCAGCACATCGCGCAGAATAGCCCCGACACTCTCCGACCAGAGCTCGCCGAAAGCTGGTCCTGGAGCAGCGACAACAAGAAGCTGACGTTCAAGCTGCGCCAGGGCGTCAAATGGCACGACGGCAAGCCGTTCACCTCGGCCGACGTCAAATGCAGCTTCGACCTGTTGATGGGAAAATCGCAGCAGAAGCTGCGGCAGAATCCGCGCAAGGCCTGGTACAGCGAAGTCAACGAGATCACGACGAACGGCGATTTCGAGGTGTCCTTCGACCTGAAGCGGCCGCAGCCCTCGCTGCTGGCGATGCTGGCATCGGGCTATACGCCGGTCTATCCCTGCCACGTCTCGCCGGCGGACATGCGCACCCATCCGATCGGGACCGGACCGTTCAAGTTCGTCGAATTCAAGGCCAATGAATCGATCAAGCTGACGCGCAATCCGGACTATTGGAAGAAGGGCCTGCCCCATCTCGACGGCGTCGAATACACCATCATCACCAACCGCTCGACCGCGATCCTCGCCTTCGTCGCCGGCAAGTTCGACATGACCTTCCCGACGCACATCACGATCCCGCTGCTGAAGGACATCAAGTCGCAGGCCCCGAACGCGACCTGCGTCGTCGAGCCGACCAACGTGTCGACCAACATCATCGTCAACTCCACCTCGGCGCCGTTCGACAATATCGACATTCGCCGGGCGGTGGCCCTGGCGCTCGACCGAAAGGCTTTCGTCGACATCCTGTTCGAAGGCCAGGCCGACATCGGCGGCACCATGCTGCCGCCACCCCAAGGCATCTGGGGCATGCCCAAGGACAGACTGGAGACCATTCCGGGCTACGGCCCGGACGTGAAGGCGAACCGGGAGGAAGCCAAGAAGCTGATGCAAAAGGCGGGCTACGGTCCCGACAAGCATCTCGCGGTGAAGGTCTCGACGCGTAACATCGCGGAATATCGCGACCCCGCCGTGATCCTGATCGACCAGCTCAAGAGCATCTATATCGACGGCGAGCTCGACGTCGTGGAAACCGCGAACTGGTTCCCGAAAGTCGCGCGCAAGGACTACATGCTCGGCCTCAATCTGACCGGCAATTCGGTCGACGATCCCGACCAGTCCTTCTACGAAAACTATTCCTGCGGCTCGGAACGGAACTACACCAATTACTGCAACAAGGAGATCGAAAAGCTGTTCGACGTGCAATCGCAGGAGACCGATGTCAACAAGCGCAAGCCGCTGGTGTGGGAGATCGACAAGAAGCTGCAGGAGGACGTCGCCCGCCCGATCATCTTCCACGCACGCGCCGGCACGTGCTGGCAGCCCTATGTCAAGGGCGTCACGATCATGTCGAACAGCTCCTATAACGGCTTTCGCTACGAGGATGTGTGGCTCGACAAGTAACCGGCCTGGCTGAAGAGTAGCGGCTCGCGGAGGGCGAAGCATGTTTGCCTATCTGGTGCGACGCCTGTTGCTGATGCTCGTGACCCTGTTCGGGATCTCGGTCGTCATCTTCCTCCTGCTGCGCATCGTGCCCGGAAACATCGTCGACATCCTGTTCGCCGCCGCCGGCTATGTCGATCCCGCCGACAAGGCCAATCTGGAGAAGGAGCTCGGCATCGACCAGCCGCTGATCGTGCAATATTGGCACTGGATCAGCGGCTTTCTGCGCGGCGACTTCGGCTACTCCTACGTCTCGGAGAAGCCGGCACTGCAGGAGATCCTGCCGCGCATCCCGATCACGGCCAAGCTTGCCGGCCTCGCATTGCTGTTCTCGGCCTCGATCGGCATTCCCCTGGGCGTCATCAGTGCGGTCAAGCAGGGTACGCGGCTCGACTACGCCTTGCGCGTGGTCAGCCTGAGCGGATTGTCGCTGCCCTCGTTCTGGCTGGGTCTGCTCATCCTCACGGCGGCGGTCGCGATGTTCGGCCAGATACCGATCTTCAACCCGAACCCGAAAACCTGGCTGGAGGCGTTTGCAACCTACGCCGTTCCGGCCGCCGCCGTCGGCTTCCGCAGCGCGGCGCTGACCATGCGCATCACGCGATCCTCGATGCTGGAGGTGCTGCGGCAGGATTACATCCGCACCGCCCGCGCCAAGGGCGCCTCCGAGACGGCCGTGAACTATCAGCACGCGCTGAAGAACGCGATCCTGCCCGTCATCACCGTGATCGGCATCGAGGCGGCATTCCTGATCGGCGGCCTGATCGTCACCGAGACGGTGTTCAACATCCCCGGCGTCGCCCGCTTCCTGGTCGAGGCGATCCGCTGGCGCGACTATCCGATCGTGCAGAACCTCGTGATGCTCATCGCCGTGGTCGTGGTGGTCGCGAATTTCACCGTCGACATGCTCTACGCGGTGTTCGACCCGCGGATCAGATACACGGATTAGGAGAGCTGTTTGGCCGCGATCGACTTCGACGTTGAACTGCGGCGGGCCGGCGCGCATGCGACCGGAGGCTGGCGGCGCGTGCTGTTCCTGGCGCAGCGGCACGTGCTGGGCGCGGCCGGGCTGACCATCTTGGCGGTGTTCGTGCTCACCGCGATCTTTGCCGACTTCATCGCGCGCTACGATCCCCTCACCATCGATTCCGCGCGTGCGCTCGCTCGCCCGAGCTGGGCGCACTGGATGGGGACGGACTCGTTCGGCCGCGATGTGTTCAGCCGCATCATCCACGGCGCGCGGATCTCGCTCGCCGTCGGCATCGGCTCGACCGCGCTCGGCGGCACGATCGGCGTCGTCGTCGGACTGACGTCGGGCTATCTGTCCGGCTGGGTCGATCTCGTCTTCCAGCGCGTCTCCGACGTGCTTCAGGCGCTGCCGCTGCTGGTCCTTGCCCTGATCATGACCGCAGCGCTCGGCCCGTCTTTGCCGAACGTCATCATCGCCATCGCGATTCCGCTGATCCCGACCGTATCGCGCGTCACCCGCGCCAACACGCTGGCGCTGCGCGAGCAGCCCTTCGTCGAAGCCGCCAAGTCGATCGGCATGAGCGAGGTGCGCATCGCGCTGCGCCATGTGCTGCCGAATACGCTGGCGCCGCTCATCGTGCTCGCGACCGCCCAGCTCGGCTCGACCATCCTGACCGAGGCCTCGCTGTCCTTTCTCGGCCTCGGCATCCCCGAGCCCTATCCGTCATGGGGCCGCATGCTCTCGGAATCCGCCGCCGAATATGTCCGCACCGCGCCCTGGCTGGTGATCTTCCCCGGGATTGCCATCAGCCTCGCCGTGTTCGGCGCAAACCTGTTCGGCGACGCGCTGCGCGACATTCTCGATCCGAGGCAACGCGGCTGATGGCGGACAAACCCGATCTCGTGCTCGAAGTGAAGAACCTGAAGACGGTGTTCTTCACCAATTCCGGTCTGTTCAAGGCCGTCGACGATCTCTCCTTCAGCGTGAGGCGCGGCGAGACCCTGGCGATCGTCGGCGAATCCGGCTGCGGCAAGAGCGTCACCGCGCTGTCGCTGATGCGGCTGGTGCCCGATCCGCCCGGCCGCATCGTCGGCGGCTCCGTTACGCTGGAAGGCACCGACCTGCTGGCGCTGAATGAGGCGCAGATGCGCGCCGTCAGGGGCAATCGCATCTCCATGATCTTTCAGGAGCCGATGACATCGCTCAACCCGGTGATGCGAATCGGCGATCAGATCGTCGAGGCCGTGCGGCTACACCGGAACATCTCGTCGAAGGAAGCGCAGGCCATCGCCGTCGAGATGCTGCGGTTGGTTCGCATTCCCGAGCCGGCGCGGCGGGCGCGCGAATATCCGCATCAGCTGTCCGGCGGCATGCGCCAGCGCGCGATGATCGCGATGGCGCTGGCCTGCCGGCCGGCGCTGCTGCTCGCGGACGAGCCGACCACCGCGCTCGACGTCACCATCCAGGCGCAGATCCTGGCGCTGATCCTCGACCTGCAGAAGGAGCTCGGCACCGGACTCGTGCTGATCACGCACGATCTCGGCGTCGTCGCGCAGACCGCACAGCGCGTGATCGTGATGTATGCGGGGCGGAAGGTCGAGGAAGCCAGCGTCGAGGCGCTGTTCGCCGCACCAAAGCATCCCTATACGCGCGGGCTGATGGCCTCGATCCCGGCGGTGCCGGCGCCCGGAATCGTCGCACCGGCGCGGTTGAACGAAATTCCGGGCACGGTGCCGTCGCTGGTGCGGTTGCCGCAGGGCTGCGCCTTCGCGCCGCGCTGCAAGCTCGCGATCAAGCGCTGCCAGGACGAGTATCCGCCGCTGGCGGACTGGGGCGGCGGCCATCTCGCGGCGTGCTGGCGCGCGGAAGAAGTGGCGGAGGTGGCATGACCGAGGCGCTGCTCGAGGTCACCGACCTCAAGAAATATTACCCGGTGCGCGCCGGCGTGCTGCGCCGACAGGTCGGCACCGTGCACTCGGTCGACGGCGTCTCGTTCTCCGTTGCAGCCGGCGAGACGCTGGGGCTGGTCGGCGAGTCCGGCTGCGGCAAGTCGACGGTGGCGCGCAGCGTGCTGCGGCTGGTCGAGCCGACCTCGGGGCAGATACGTCTCGACGGCGAGGACATCACGCATCTGTCCAAGACGGCGCTGCGCCCGCACCGCCGCTCGATGCAGATCGTATTCCAGGACCCGTTCGCCTCGCTCAATCCGCGCATGACCGCCGGGGACATCGTCGGCGAACCGCTCGCCGTGCACGGGCTCGCGAGCGGCACGGAGCTGGAAGCGCGGGTTGCGAGACTGTTTGAGCAGGTCGGCTTGCGCCCCGACCAGATGCGCAACTTCCCGCATCAATTTTCCGGCGGCCAGCGTCAGCGCATCTGCATCGCGCGCGCGCTGGCGCTGGGGCCGCGCCTGATCGTCTGCGACGAGCCGGTGTCCGCGCTGGATGTCTCGATCCAGGCGCAGGTGATCAATCTGTTGATCGACCTGCAGCGCCAGCACGGCTTCTCCTATCTGTTCATCGCGCACGACCTCGCCGTGGTCGCCCATATCAGCCACCGCGTCGCGGTGATGTATCTCGGCCGCATCGTCGAGATCGCCGCCAAGGACGAGCTGTTCCGCAATCCCCGGCATCCCTACACGCAGGCGCTGCTTGCCTCCGTGCCGGTCGCCAATCCGCTCGCAAAGAAGCTCGCGCCGCTGGTCGATGGCGACGTGCCGAGCCCGGTCAATCCGCCGCCGGGCTGCGCGTTTCACACCCGCTGCCGGTTCGCGATCGACCGGTGCAAGATCGAGCGGCCGGCGCTGCTGGATGCCGGCGGCGGGCATCAGGTGGCGTGTCTGCTCAACGAGGGGACGGGGCGGAGCAACGCGGCTGTGTAGATCCTGTAAGGTGGATTAGCGTCAGCGTAACCCACCAACTTTGTCACTACGGAACGAGAAGTGGTGGGTTACGCCCTGCAGCTGCGCTTTGCGCATCTGCAGGGCTAACCCTCCCTACGATACCCCGATCTCCGCCACGATCCTGCCCGTGGTGACCTGCTCGCCTTCAGCGACATCGATCGCGGCGATCACGCCATCGATGCCCGCCTTGTGGATGTGCTCCATCTTCATCGCTTCCAGCGTCAGCACCGGCTGGCCGGCGGTCACGCGCTCGCCCGGCTTGACCAGGACGGCGACGACGCGGCCGTTCATGGCGGCGCGGACCTTGCCGTCCCCGCCGTTGGCGGCAGCGGCTTTGGGCGCGGCGAGGGTGAGATCGACGATCGAGAGCGGGATGCCGCGGTGTTGAACATACAGCCGATCGCCACCGCGCAGAAATTTTGCGCTGTCCATCACGCCGTCATGGCGGAAGCGGATCGTATCGGCATCGATCTGCTCGATCTCGAACTTGTCCTGGCGGGCGTCGGCTCCGACCGTGTAGCTGCCGTCGCGCTCGCGGGTGATTTCGAGCTCCAGCGTCTGGCCGGCGAGCTCGATCTTCGCCGGCAGCGGGAACGTGGCCGACAGGCTTCGGCCCCCCTGCCAGGACGGCGCGCGTAGGTTGGTGACGTAGAGCAGCAGGCCCGCCAGCGCGGTGTCGAAGGCTGCACCGGCACGCGGCGCCAGCAACTCGTCGCGGTGTGCGCCGATGAAGGCCGTCGTCGCCTCGCCCCTGGCAAAGCCGGGATGACGCAGACACGATATCAGGAACGCCTGGTTGGTGGTCACGCCAAACGCCGTGAGCTGCTCGAGGCCGACGATCAGCCGCCCCCTCGCCTCCTCGCGCGTCGCGCCATGGCTGATCACCTTGGCGATCATGGAATCGTAGAATGGCGGGATCTCCGAACCCGATTGCAGCGCATGCTCGACGCGGACGTTGGCTGGCAACTGCCAGCGCGCCATGCGGCCTGATTGCGGCATGAAATCCTGCGCGGCATCTTCCGAGCAGAGCCGGACCTCGATGGCGTGGCCGGAGAACTTGACGTCGTGTTGCTTCACCGGCAGCGCCTCGCCGCGCGCGACGCGCAGCTGCAGCTCGACGAGGTCGAGCCCGGTGATGGCCTCAGTCACGGGATGCTCGACCTGGAGTCGCGTGTTCATCTCCATGAAGTAGAATTCGCCGCTGGCGTCGAGCAGGAATTCCAGCGTCCCGGCGCCCTCGTAGCGCAGCGCCTTCACCGCAGCGACGGCAACCTCGCCCATCTTCGCGCGCAGCTCAGGCGTGACCGCGGGCGACGGCGCTTCCTCGATCAGCTTCTGGTGCCTGCGCTGCACCGAGCAATCGCGCTCGCCGAGATGAATGGCGTTGCCGTGACTATCGCCGAACACCTGGATCTCGATGTGGCGGGGATTTTGGATGGCGCGTTCGAGGATCACGGTGGGATCGCCGAACGCGGCCTTGGCTTCCGACCGCGCGCTGCGCAGCGCGTCGGGGAACGAGGCCGCGTCAGTGACGAGCCGCATGCCGCGGCCGCCACCGCCGGCGACCGCCTTGATCATCACGGGGAAGCCGATGTTCTTGGCCTCCGCCTGCATGACCTCATCACCTTGATCGGCGCCCTGATAGCCGGGCACGCAGGGCACGCCGGCCTTCTTCATGATCTCCTTGGCGCCGGCCTTGTTGCCCATCGCCTCGATCGCCTGTGGCGACGGGCCGATGAAGACCAGGCCGGCATCCTTGCAGGCTTGCGCGAAATCTTCGTTCTCGGCGAGGAAGCCGTAGCCGGGATGCACGGCATCGGCGCCGCTCGCCCTCGCCGCCGCGATGATCGCGGGGATGTTGAGATAGGATTGCGCCGGCAGGGCCTCGCCGATGCGCACAGCCTGGTCGGCTTGCCGCACATGGAGGGCGTCACGATCGGCGTCCGAATAGACCGCGACGACGCCAAGGCCGAGCTGCCGCGCGCTGCGCATCACGCGCAGTGCGATCTCGCCGCGATTGGCCACCAACACCTTCTGGAACGGCCGGTGATGCACTGATCCGTTCCTCATGGGCGGGCCACCGAGAACTGCATGCGCTGCGGCGTGCGTGCGTCACCCTCGCGGCAGATCGCGAGCACTTCGGAGAGAACCGCACGGGTGTCGCGCGGATCGATCACACCGTCGTCGAGCACGCGGGCGCTGGTCGAGAACACGTCCATCTGGCCGTCGAACACGCCGATGATCTGGGCCTTCATCGCGTCGAGCTTGTCTTTCTCGACCGGCTTGCCCCGCCGCGCCGCGGCGGCCTCGGTCACGATCGCCATGGTTTCGGCGGCCTGCTCGCCGCCCATCACGGCGGTCTTGGCGTTGGGCCAGGAGAAGCAGAAGCGCGGATGGAAGCCGCGGCCGCACATGCCGTAATTGCCGGCCCCGAACGAGGCGCCGCAATAGATCGTGATCTGCGGCACCGTTGCCGAGGTCACCGCCTGGATCATCTTGGAGCCGTGCTTGATCATGCCGGCTTCTTCGTAGGCTTTGCCGACCATGTAGCCCGTCGTGTTGTTGAGATAGAGGATCGGCGTGCGCGTCTGGCAGCAGGCCTGGATGAAATGCGTCGCCTTGTTGGCGCCGGCCGGATCGAGCGGTCCGTTGTTGGTGATGATGCCGATCGCCTGGCCCTCGATGCGGGCATGGCCGCAGACGGTGGCCGGGCCGTAATTCGGCGCCATCTCGGTGAAGTCGGAATCGTCGACGATGCGCGCGATCACCTGTTTCATGTCCACGGGCCGCTTGTGGTCTATCGGCATGATGCCGAGCAGTTCGTCCTGGTCGTAGCGCGGCGGCTTGAACTCTGGAGCCACCCGGCCCGGTCGCTCCCATTGCAGCGCAGCCATGATCTCGCGCGCGATGCGCAGCGCGTCGCGATCGTCTTCGGCGAGATAGTCGCCGAGGCCGGAGACCTGCGTGTGCATCTCGGCGCCGCCGAGCTCCTCCTCGGTCGCGATCTCGCCGGTTGCCGCTTTCAGCAGCGGTGGCCCGGCGAGGAAGGCGCGGGTGCGGCCGCGGACCATGACGATGTAGTCGGACAGGCCGGTCTGATAGGCGCCGCCGGCGGTCGAAGAGCCGTGCGTGACGGTGACGACCGGGAGACCGGCTGCCGAGAGCCGCGCGAGGTTACGGAAGATGTTGCCACCGCGGACAAAGTCCTCGACGCGGTAGCGCAGGAGATTGGCGCCGGCGCTTTCGACCAGTTGCACATAAGGCAGCTTGTTCTCCAGCGCGAGCTCCTGCACCCGCAGCGTCTTGTCGAGACCGTAAGGCTGTAGCGCACCGGCATCGATGCCGGAATCGTTGGCGCTGACCATGCAGCGGATGCCCGACACGAAGCCGATGCCGGCGATGACACCGCCGCCGGGCACGCTCTTGTTCGCATCCGGCACATCGAACATGTAGCCGGCGAGCGTGGAGAGCTCGATGAAGGGCGCGCCGGGATCGAGCACCAGCGCGACCCGCTCGCGGGGCAGCAATTGTCCGCGCTTGTGGAAGCGGTCTTTCGCCGCGGCCGAGGCCGCACGCGTGCGCTCTTCCAGCGCGCGCATGCGATCGATCAGGCCGAGCATGCCGTCGCGGTTGGCGTGGTAGGCGGCGCTGCCGGGGGAAATGGTGTTTTCGATAGTGGACATGACTTGATCCTGCTCGTCATTGCGAGGAGCGGAGCGACGAAGCAATCCAGGCTGCCTCAGCGGAGAGATTCTGGATTGCTTTGCTTCGCTTCGCTCGCAACGACGGGTGAGGCTACGTTCAGCGATTCGTCCCAAAGATCTTCCGCGCCTCGGCGGGGCTTGCGATCTCGCGGCCGGCGCGGCGGGCGCAGGCGGCGATCGCCTCGATCAACTGGCCGTTCGACGTCACCTTCTTGCCGTCGGCGAGATAAAAGGCGTCCTCGAGACCGGTGCGCAAATGGCCGCCGAGCTCGGCGCAGCGCTGGTGCAGCGGCCAGATCTCCTCGCGACCGATCGCGGTGACCTGGAACTGCGCCTCCGGCCGCTTCAGCTTGATCAGAATCGGCAGCAATTCCGGGTCGGCGGGCATGCCGGAGGCAACGCCCATGACGAAATTGTATTCGAGCGGCCCCTTGTACATCCCGACCTGGCGGTACATGCCGACACAGCGGACGATGCCGACGTCGAAACACTCGAACTCGGGGATGGTGCCGACCTCGTTCATGACGTCGAGATAGTCCTTCACCTTCTCGACCGCGTTGTCGAACATCATCGGCGGCCAAGCCCAACTGTTGTCGGCCTTCACCTTCAGATAATTCAGCGAGCCGGCGTTGCAGGCGGCTATCTCGGGCTTGGTCTCGCGGATGCAATCGAGCGCGCCTGAGTAGTTCGGCCCTGACACGCCCGAGGTGTGGTTGATGATCACGCCGGGGCAGGCTTCGCGGATCGCCTGCTGGATTTCCCGGCTGACAGCGACCTCCCACGACGGCAGGTGCCCCTTGTTCGGCGCCTGCTGGCGCAGATGAATGTGCATGATGGACGCGCCGGCATCGAACGCAGCCTTGGCCTCGCGCGCCATCTGTTCGGGCGTCACGGGCACATTGTGCTGCTTCGGGTCGGTGAGCACGCCGTTCAGCGCGCAGGTGATGACGGCCTTGTCGCTCATGCCAAAAATGTCTCGCACGTTGAGAATTCAACGACGCAATCATGTGATGGGCGGCATGCGGCTTCTTGCGCGGAGAAGCTGGGAAAAACGAGATGCCGAAGGGTGGGTTAGCCGAAGGCGTAACCCACCTCTTTGGCTTTAGCGGCGACAGAAGTGGTGGGCTACGCTTCGCTAACCCACCCTACGAAGCATCAACTCGCTTCCGCCAGCCGCACCGTCTCGGTGCTGCGATAGATGGCAAGATCGCGCGAGCCGACGAAGATCGCGCGCGGCTTCAGACCGTAGAAACGGCGGATCGAATGGCTGAAATGTGTGGAATCGGGATAGCCGATGTCCTGCGCGAGATGGGCGAGGTTGAGGTCCTGGTTGGCGAAGTGCAGCAAATGGCGCGCACGCTTCCAGGCGCGGAACGAGCGGAAGGAGATGCCGGTCTCTTCCTTGAACAGATGCAGGAAGCGCGAGGCGGAAAGGCCCGCCTCCGCCGCGCAGGTGTCCGCCGTCACCGGCTCGCCGGAGAAGCGCCCGATGCGCGCAACCGCGCGCATCACGCGAGGATCGAGCACGCGGCGCGGCAGCGCCTCGCCAAAGCACATCTCGTCGAATTCGGCGGTGGTGATATCGCCATAGCGGCGCTGGCGGAGCAGCGCGTAAGCGGCCAGGATCTTGCGGGCATAAGCGGCTTTGTCCGGCCCCCGCAGCCGTTCGGCCAAGGCCTCGATCACGCCGTCCGGCATGCTCTCGGGCTCCAGCGTTACGCTGATGGCGGTGCGGTAATCGCTGGCAATGGAATGCCGCTGGTTCGGCATCGTGACGAACAGCTCGCCCGTGGCGAGAGCGTCGTCGATGGTCAGGTGCAGATTGCCCTTCACTGCCACGTAGACATGGCAGCAGCCGGGCGTCCGTTTGCGAGGGCGGCCGAGCAGGCCGGCATAGAACACCCGCTCCGGCGTGATCAGCATCAGATGGTCGGATTCGCGACCTTTATCTTCCATTGGGATCCTCCTCGCGCGGCTCTCTGGCCGCTGCGGACGGAGGTCACCTTAGCGGAAATTTGGGCGCTGTCACGACGGGATAGCGCTGTCATGACGCGCAAAGCGTTGGCATTCCAGGACGGCGTCAAGCCAGTTCCGGAACTGTCACGAGGCGGCAGTCCGACGGCGAGGGCTTACGCCCTCACACGCGGTGCAACATTCTGCTCGACGCCGGCCTTTTGCTCCGCAGCAACGGCACGCTTGAAACCCTCGCGTTGCTGCAGACGCGCCCAATAGGCTGCGACATTTGGCCCGAAATCCTTCGCGAGCCCGATATTGTCGGCAAGTCGAAGCGCATAGCCGATCACGATGTCGGCGGCGGTGAAGCGGCCGGCGCACAATGTTTCGGCATTTGCGGTCGCTGCCTCAACGGCGCGCAGGCGTCCCAGAAACCATTTCGCATAATCGCCGGCGACCTGCGGATTGCGGCGCTCCTCCGGCTCGAGCTGAGAGTACCGAAGCACCAGCGTCTGCGGAAAGGTTAACGTGGCGTCGCTGAAATACATCCAGTTCAGGAACGCGCCATAGGCAGGATCCTCCGGCCCGACCATCAGCGGCGTCGGGCCGTGCTTGATGCCGAGATAGTGGCAGATGCCCGACGACTCCGTCATCCTGGTCTCGCCGTCGACCAGGAAGGGAATCGTGCCGAGCGGATTGAGCGCCAGATATTCCTTGGCAAACACCCGCGGCGGGAACGGCAGCATCTTCAGTTCGTACGGCAGCCCCATCTCCTCCAGCATCCAGAGCGGACGGAACGAGCGCGCGGCGTCGCAATGATAGAGCGTGATCATCAGGCGTTTCCTTTACTCCCCGGCAGCGTGCCCATCATCTTGCACAGGACCATCAGCATGACCTCGTCGGCACCGCCGCCGATCGAGGTCAGGCGGCTGTCGCGATAGGCGCGGCTGACCGGCGTCTCGTTGGTAAAGCCCATCCCACCCCAATATTGCAAGCAGGCATCGGTGAGCTCGCGGCCGAGGCGGCCGGCCTTCAGCTTCGCCATGGTCGCGAGCCGCGTCACGTCCTCGCCGGCGACCAGCTGCTCGGCGGCGCGATAGATCAGCGCGCGCAGCAGCTCGACCTCGGTCTGCATCTCCGCGAGCTTGAAGTGCACGACCTGGTTGTCGAGGATGCTTTGGCCGAAGGCCTTGCGATTGCGGGTGTATTCGATGGTCTGGTCGATGATGTATTCGTGCGACTTCAGGCAGGCCGCCGCACCCCAGAGCCGCTCCTCCTGGAACTGGATCATCTGGTAGGTGAAGCCTTTGCCCTCTTCGCCGATCCGGTTGCGCTTGGGCACGCGGACATTGTCGAAGAAGATCTGCGCGGTGTCGGACGAGCGCATGCCCATCTTGTCGAGCTTTCGCGCGACGTTGACGCCCTTGCTCTTCATGGGCACGCAGATCAGCGACTTGTTGCGGTGAACGGGCCCGTCGCCGGTGTTGGCGAGCAGGCAGATCCAGTCGGCCTGGGTGCCGTTGGTGATCCACATCTTGCCGCCGGTGATGACGTAATCGTCGCCGTCTGAGCGCGCCTGCGTCTTGATCGAGGCGACGTCCGAGCCCGCGCCGGGCTCGGAGACGCCGATGCAGGCGACGAAATCGCCGGAGATAGAAGGCGCCAGGAATTCGCGGCGCACCTCATCCGAACCGAAGCGTGCCAGTGCCGGCGTCGCCATATCGGTCTGCACCCCGATCGCCATCGGCACGCCGCCGCAGGTGATGGCGCCGAGTTCCTCGGCCATCATCAGCGCATAGGAATAGTCGAGGCCCGAGCCGCCGAATTCGACCGGCTTGTTCAGCCCGAGGAAGCCGAGGCTGCCCATCTTCTTGAACAGCTCGTGCGCCGGGAAGATGTCGGCTTTCTCCCATTCATCGACATGGGGATTGATCTCGTTGGCGATGAATTTCTGCAGGGAACGGCGGATGTCGTCGTGGTCGGCGGTAAATAGCATTTTTGTCCTCTGTCATTCCGGGGCGCGCGCAGCGCGAGCCCGGAATCCATTCCTCTACGGTACGTACGGCCCGATGGATTCCGGGCTCGTACGCGTTGCGCACGCCCCGGAATGACCGGGCCTCACAACCCCATCTGCCGCGACGCCAGATCCTTCATGATCTCCTCAGTGCCGCCGCCGATGGCGTTGACCTTGACCTCGCGGTAGATGCGCTCGGCCTTGATGCCGCGCATGAAGCCGGCACCGCCGAAGATCTGCACGGCCTCGGAGGCGCAGAACGCCATGGTCTGCGTCGCCTGATTTTTCATCATGCAGATTTCCGCAACCGGACTTTCGCCCTGCTCGAGCCGCCAGGCCAGCATTTCCAGCATCGCCTGCGATACCGCCACCTTCTGCGCCATGTCGACGATCTTGTGCCTGATGACCTGGTGCTGCGCCAGCGGCTTGCCGAAGGTCTTGCGCTCTTTGGCATAGGCGATGGCTTCGTCGAGACAGACGCGCGCAAAGGCCGTGCAGCCCGCCGCCATGCCCATGCGCTCGCTGTTGAAATTCTGCATGATGATCTTGAAGCCCTGGCCCTCCTCACCGATCAGGTTTTCGGCCGGCACGCGGCATGCGTCGAAATGCAGCGTCGCGGTGTCGGAGGCCCACCAGCCCATTTTCTTCAGTTTTGTCCTGGACAGGCCGGGCGTGTCGCCCTCAATCAGGAGCAGGCTGACGCCCCCGGCGCCCTCGCCGCCTGTACGCACCGCAACGGTCAGATAATCGGCGCGCATCCCTGAGGTGATGAAAGTCTTCTCACCGCTCACGACGTAGTGATCGCCATTGCGCCGCGCCCGCGTGCTGAGATTCGCGACGTCGGAGCCCCCGCCCGGCTCGGTGATCGCGAGCGCCGAGATCTTGTCGCCCGCCAGCACCTGCGGCAGCACGCGCGCCTTCACCTCGGGCCGTGCCGCGCGCGCGATCGGCGGCGAGCCGATGGTGTGGCTCATCAGGCTGGCGCTGACACCGCCCGCGCCCGCCCGCGCCAGCTCCTGGCTGGCCACGATCTTCATGAACTGGTCGGCGGCGGTGCCGCCATATTCCTCGGGGAATCCCAGGCCCAACAGCCCGATCTCCGCCGCCTTGCGATAGAGCGCGCGCGGAAATTCGCCGGCCTCGTCCCATTCATGGGCGAAGGGGGTGATCTCCTTCTCGACGAAGCGGCGCATTACGTCGCGGAAGGCGTCGTGCTCGGCGGTATAAAACGGGCTCTTCATCGCTTTCGCCTCGCGGCCGGATTCGTCTCGGCCACCATGGCTGGAACATTGCTGGTTCACTTGCGCGGAGTGGCTGGCTGGTGCGGACGCTTCGCGCAAGGCAGTCACCTAGCAACTCAACGCAAGACGCTTTTCCCTGCTCGCAGGCCAACTCTGGCGCAAAAAAACGTTGCTGCACAGACTCCGGCTGGCCCCAGGGCCACGCCGGGCATGGTGCGCCGAGGGAGGAATCTTTGGCCGTTCGTTACTACGACTGGATCGTTCATCATGGCCGCCGCACGCCTGACAAGGTCGCGGTCATCGACCTCGCGAGCGAGCGCCGCTTCACCTATTCGCAGCTCGACGGCCGCGTCTCGCGCCTCGCCTCGTTCCTGCGCCACACGCTGAACGTTTCGCGCGGCGACCGCGTCGCGGTGCTGGCGCTGAACACAACCGATACACTTGAGGTGCAGTTCGCCTGCGGCCGCCTTGGCGCGATCTTCGTGCCGCTGAACACCCGCCTCACCGTTCCCGAGCTGCAGTTCATCACAGCTGACTGCGCGCCGAAGGTGATGATCCACGACACCGATCTCGCCGAGACCGCGCTGAGCGTTGCAAGGCTCTGCAATATCCCGACCAGCCTCCTGCTCGGCCCCGACGGCTCCTACGAGGCCGGCATCGCCGCCGCAAAGCCGCTGGAGCGGATCGAGGAGGTCACGCTCGATGATGTCTCGACCATCATGTATACCTCGGGCACGACGGGCCATCCCAAGGGCGCGACCATCACCCATGGCATGACTTTCTGGAATTGCGTCAATCTCGGCGGCCCCGCCTGCATCGGACCGGCCTCGGTCCTGCTCACCGTGCTGCCGCTGTTCCACACCGGCGGGCTGAATTGCTACACCAACCCGGTGCTGCATGCCGGCGGCACCGTGATGATCATGCGCGCCTTCGATCCCGGCACCGCGCTCGGCCTGATCAGCGATCCCGCGCAGGGCATCAACGTTTTCTTCGGCGTACCCGCGATCTACCAGTTCATGGCGCAGCATCCGGCTTTTGCGACCACTGACCTGAGCCGGCTGATCGTGGGCGGCGTCGGCGGCGCACCGATGCCGGTGCCGCTCCTCAAGGTGTGGGAAGCGCGCGGCGTGGCGCTGCAGCAGGGCTACGGCATGACCGAGACCTCGCCCGCCGTGCTGGTGCTGGACCGCGAAGACGCGGCGCGCAAAGCGGGCTCCGCCGGCAAGCCGGTGCTTCACACCGAAGTGCGGATCGTTCGACCCGACGGCAGTGAAGCCGATGTCGGCGAACTCGGCGAGCTCTGGGTCAAGGGGCCCAACATCACGCCCGGTTACTGGAACAGGCCGGAGGCGAACAAGACGTCCTTCACCGACGGCTGGCTGCACACCGGCGACGCGACGCGCGTCGACGAGGAGGGCTTCTACTATATCGTCGACCGCTGGAAGGACATGTACATCTCCGGCGGCGAGAACGTCTATCCGGCCGAGGTCGAGAACGTCCTGCACCAGCTCACGGCCATCGCGGAAGCCGCGGTGATCGGCATCCCGGATCCGCAATGGGGCGAGGTCGGCCTTGCCATCGTCGCGGTCAAGCCGGGACAAAAGCTGACGGAGGCTGATGTCTTTGCGCACTGCGTCGGCAATCTGGCGCGCTTCAAATGCCCGCGCCAGATCCGCTTCGTCGATGCATTGCCACGCAACGCCACCGGCAAGATCCACAAGCCGACCTTACGCAAGGACTTCTCGGTGGTCTCCGAGGTCGACAAGAAAGTCGCCAACGCCTGATCGAAGCGCCCTGACGGGCGCTTTTCTTTTGACGTGCCTCCCCAAAAGAAACCAAAGAAACCCCAAGGAATTTTCATGAACAAGAAACTCGCACTGCTTGCCGCAGCAACAGCGATGACGCTGCTTGCGACCCAATCCGCCCTGGCGCAGAAGAAATACGACACCGGCGTCACCGACACCGAGATCAAGATCGGCAATGTCGAGGCGTATTCGGGTCCTGCGTCCGCCTACGGCGTCATCGGCAAGACCGAGGAAGCCTATTTCAAGATGATCAACGACCAGGGCGGCATCAACGGCCGCAAGATCAACTGGATCTCCTACGATGACGGCTATTCGCCGCCAAAGACCGTGGAACAGGTCCGCAAGCTGATCGAGAGCGACGAGGTATTTTTGATCTTCAACGCGCTGGGCACGCCGACCCAGACCGCCGTTCAGAAATATCACAACAGCAAGAAGGTGCCGCAGCTCTTCCTCGCCACCGGCGCCTCCAAGTGGAACGACCCGAAAAACTTTCCCTGGACCATGGGCTTCCAGCCCAGCTACCGGGTCGAGGCCCAGATCTTCGCCAAATACATTCTGAAGGAGAAGCCGGACGCGAAGGTGGCGATCTTCTATGCCAACGACGACTTCGGCAAAGACTATGTCGCCGGCATCAAGGACGTCTTCGGCGACAAGGCCTCCAAGCTGATCGTCGCCGAAGAGAGCTACGAGACGTCGGAACCGTCGATCGACGCCCATATCGTCAAGCTCAAGGGCACCGGCGCTGACGTCTTCGTCAACATCGCGACCCCGAAATTCGCGGCGCAGGCGATCAAGAAGATCGCGGAGCTGGAGTGGAAACCGATGCACCTGATGACCGACGTGTCGGTGTCGATCGGCGCGGTGATGAAGCCCGCCGGCCTCGAGGCGTCCGAAGGCGTGCTCTCGGCCGGCTATCTGAAGGATGCCTCGGATCCGCAGTGGAAGGACGACGAGGGCATGAAGAGGTTCATGACCTTCATCGACAAGTACATGCCGGGCGCCAACATCTCGGACGCCAACCTGGTCTACGCCTATGCCGCGGCCCAGACGATGGTGCAGGTACTGAAACAGTCGGGCGACAACCTGACCCGCGAGAACGTGATGAAGCAGGCTGCCAGTCTGAAAGACTTCGTTCCCGACACGCTGATCCCGGGGATCAAGATCAACACCTCCGCCAGCGACTTCGCGCCGATCGAGCAGCTCAAGATGTGGCGGTTCAAGAAGGGCCAATGGGAGCTATTTGGTGATATCATCAGCGCGGAGACCGGAGGCTAGCTTTCGCGCATGTCCCTATCGAGCGATCCGGAGCCGCCCCCGGCGGAGGCGGCTCCGCACAGGAGTGAAACAACGGCCGGGAGGCCGTTTTTCTTTCTTCACATCCGCAAGACCGCCGGCGTCTCGATGCGTGGCCTGCTGGCCAACCGCTTTCCCGCCGACAGGCTCTTGTTTCAGGCGCATTCTGTGAGCGGCCCGCAACGGCCGGGCGAGGCGCTGTTCGCAACCGGCCATGTCGGATTCGACTATGCCGCGCGGTTCGAAAGCGATCCGGTCATCTTCACGGTGCTGCGGGAGCCGATGGCGCGCTGCCTGTCGGCCTACCACTTCTTCCAAAGTCACAGCGAGGCCTATCTGCGAAGCCTCGCGACCGAGCTGAGCGCCGAGGAGTATCAGAGCCGCCTGCGTTTCCAGGAGAGGGCCCGCGAGCTCGGCCCGGCGCGCTTTTTTGCCGAGGAGGAGAGGCTGGCGCGTCATTGGCTCGCCAATGTGCAAACGCGACAACTGGCCGGCGCTGATTTTGCCGAATGCCGCGAGGACGATCCGCGCCTGCTGGATGCAGCCCTGCGACATCTCGCGCGGATCGATCTCACCGGCATCCTCGAACGCAGGCAAGACACCCTGCGTCTGCTCGGTCGGATGATGGGCTGGGGTGCGTTCGGCCCGTTGGCTCACCTCAATCGCACACCGCAGGCCCGCTTATCCGACATGGACCCGGATTCCCGGGATATCCTCCGGTCCTGGAATGGGCTGGATCTGCGGCTCTACGCGGAGGCCTGTCGGTTGTTCGACGAGAAGCTGGGTGCTCCACTGGATCCGGCGAGGCCGCCGATGCTCGCAACGCTGCTTGCGGCGAACCGCTTCACACCGGACCAGCCGTTGCACGGACACGGCTGGCATGAACGGGAATATTTCGAGAATCGCTTCTTGTGCTGGAATTCGGCGCCGACGGCGACGCTGAACCTGCGAGTGCAGGCGGCCCGCCCGGCGCACTTCAGATGTCTCCTATCACATGTCATCAATGCGGACGCGCTCGACCGGCTCGAGATCGCACTGAACGGCCGCGAGCTGGATCTGCGCAAGCGCGCGGTCAGTGACGGCATCCTCCTCGAGAGCAACATTCCCGCAACGGCCTGGCCGACATATCCGCATCATGCGGCGCTCGTCTTCCAATGTCCGGTGATGGGAAGCCCGCGCGATCTCGACGCGGCTTCACCGGACGGGCGGCGATTCGGTTTTGCCCTGGGCTGGCTGGAGCTTGATTGAAGCTTCGGCATCCCGGCGCACCTCGATGGACACTATGGACAGGCCAAGGCGGCGGGAATCGTCGATGCCTCTGAGCACGGGGCATGACCATGCAAGGACGGCGATGCCCGAGGACGGCAGATCGAGACACAGCGTATAACTGTCAGGGCCGATCGCGATCGCGGAGGGATCGACGCGCACGCGGTCGAGATAGAAATACGCACCGATCTCGCGCAGCGGTGCGCGCAAGGCGGGGCTTCGGATCAGGACGGTGTTGCGCCCCGCGCCCCCCTGGATGCGAACCGCGGCCTGCGGCTCACTCCAGCGGAACACGTGCCCCGCCGACGATTCGAGGCCATGGAATCCGGCTTGCCCGAGTACGCGATCTCCCAGGAATTTCGCCGCCGGCCCGGCCTGACCACGCATGCGACGAATGCATTCAAGCCGCTGCAGATGGATCAGCGCGGCGATGTAGCGCCTCATCCATCGCGCGATCGCCGCGCTCGACCCGATCGCCGTCAGCGCGCTCAGGCCGAAATACGCCTGCATCACGGCCAGGCGCGCGACGACGCGAACGAGACGATCGCCGCACAAAGCCAATCGACCCCAGCGCCAGAAGGCGCGCAGCATTTCATCGGGCCGCTTCCAGCCGCGGCCTTCGAGGCTGTATTGCACGAGCGCATTCATCGCCGCGCGGGCGAGCGATACGTCGAATCCGGCCCATTCGACCCATTCAACGGGAATTTCGAGCAGCTCGCTGCCGGGCTCGCGGCGCGCCTCGCTGAGATAACGGATCTCGCCCTGAACGAAATCGAGCGTGAACGTCTTCAATTCGCCGATCTCGCCGACGTAATAGTGGTGGAAGCGCGCCTCCTCCAGATAGCCGATGGCATGGCCTTTCGCGTGATAGGCCGCAGCCAGCACCCATTCGGCGAAATGGCCGAGCTCCTCGCGCAGGCCGCCGCATTCCCAATAGACGTCACGCCGCGTGACGAAGCACTGATCGAGCACTTTCCGCCAGGGATGCTGCTTCATGCCGAACTCGATGTCGGCCTGGTACATCGCTGCCTCGGCTTTCGAGAGCCTGTTATGGCAGATCGGCACCGAATGGCAGGAGAAGCCGGCCCAGTCGGGATGGGCTTCGATGGCGCGGATGCACAGCTCGATCACGTCAGGCTCGGGCCAGCAATGCGACTCCGTGAAGAACAGATGGCTGCCGCGGGCCTTGGTTGCACCGAGCGCGCACAGCCCGATGTCGTGTTCGGACTCGGTGAACTCGATGCGGGCCGCGTCACCGGCCAGCGCCTGCAGCTCCTCGCGCGCCCGGAAGTCGGGCGGCACGACCAGGATGATCTCGTAGAGCGATTTGTCCGCGGTCTGCGACGTCCAGCCCAGCCAGGACTGCTCCCATTGCCCGCGATGATATTCGAGCGGGATGATGATGGAGAACAGCGGAGATCGGCCGCCGTATCGCGCGGGCTCGTCCTGCATGGTCCACCCTTATAGACGCATGCCCGGTCGGTGCAGGACTATTTCTTGCGGACTATAGCGTCAAAAACAGCGCAAACGGCTCTTCTACCGTGCGTCGCAGGTGCTTTCGATACAAGGCATGGTTGGCGTCGTCGGAAGCCACCCGCCCCAGCGACGGCTGCTGGATGTTTTTGAGCGGTACATAGGCGATCGGCGCCGCGATCGGCGTGAGCTGCGAGCCGGGGCCTGCGCGCAGCGTCGAGATGATGCCGTACATCTCGCCGGCAACCGTCGGCCGCGACACCGTGATCACGCGATGCTGGCCGTGCTTGATGATGACGAGGTAGATGAAGCCGGACTGATGGGGAACGGCGACCTCGCCGGTGTGCTCGTAGGCAGTATCGGTCCGCTCGCCCTCGCGGAAGACCAACGAAGAAACCTTCGGCTCCCAGACGATCTCGGTGCGATAGGCGAAGATCGCATCCTTGTCGCCGAACGACGGCCGCAGCGTGATGTAGACGTCCTCGAGCCAGCTCACCGCGCGGTGCGCATAGGAGCCGAGGCTGTCAGGCGCGACATCGTTTGCGGCCGGCGGCGTCACCACGACGATGCTTTTACGCAAGGAGACGCCCAGCGCCTGCTCCAGCCGGACCGTCGTCGCCAGCGTGAACGGCCTGCGGCCGCCAAGCACCTTCTCCAGCGTCGACAGGCTGAGCTTGGCCTGTTCGGCCAGCGTCTGCCGGGAGATCCGGCGTCTGGCGAGCTCCTCGCGGATGGTCTCGGCGATCTCGCGACTCTGCTCGTCGGAGAGCTGCTTGTCGGTGACTTTATCCTGCATCTGCATCGCTAGCCCTGCCTTGGGAGGGCCAGTCTAGCAGGCCGGACAAACCAGCACAAAACCGCACATGACCGCCCACGGGCGGCGTGCCCGGGCCGGCCGCGGCGGAACATTGCCGATCATTCTGCTCGCGAAATCGGCTCCTCCCGGCAAATGCTCAAAGCCAGCAAACGTCCGCCAGGAGCAGGCCAAATGGACACCTACGACACAGCCGACAACGACGAGCACCCCATGTTGAACCGGCTGATCAAGCTCGGATTGCTGCTTCTCGCGCAGGGCATCGCGGTGATGCTGATGGCCTTTGTGGCCCTGCTGGTCAGCTTCGGGACGAGCTGGTCGGCAACGACCGAGCAGGCCAGCCTGCTCCAGCCCGGCGATGCCAAGTCCGGCACGCTGCTCCTGAAGGACGACGGCGCCACCACGGAAGCAATCCGCCTCGGTATCGACATCGACATCACGGTATCGGGCCCGACGCTGCGCGCCCGGGTCACCCAGATCTTCCGCAACCCGACCAAGGACTGGGTCGAGGCAACCTATGTCTATCCGCTCGCAACCGGGGGCGCCGTCGATACGCTGAAGATGGTGGTCGGCGACCGCGTCATTGTCGGAGACGTCAAGGAGCGGCAGCAGGCGCGCGTGATCTACGAAGAGGCGCGCCGCGCCGGTCAGAAGGCCGCGCTCACCGAGCAGGAACGGCCGAACATCTTCACCAATTCGGTTGCCAATATCGGCCCCGGCGAAACCGTGCTGGTGCAGATCGAATATCAGGAGCCGGTGCATCAGTCCGGCAATGAATATTCGCTGCGCCTGCCGCTGGTGGTCGGGCCGCGCTACAATCCGGCGCCGATCGTGCAGAGCGTCGACTTCCGCAACGACGGCTCGGGCTGGGGCGCGACGACGACCGATTCGGTGCCGGACCGCGACCGTATCTCGCCGCCCGTGCTGGATCCCGCCAAGAACGCGCCGGTCAATCCGACCACCATCACGGTGCGCCTGAAGGCCGGCTTTGCACTCGGCGAGGTCAAGAGCCACCACCACAAGGTCAAGGTCGAGAGTCCGGACAACACGACGCGAATCGTCACGCTCGCCGACGGCGCCGTTCCCGCTGACCGCGACTTCGAGCTGACCTGGAAGCCTGCCGCCGAGAAGGCGCCGTCGGTCGGCCTGTTCCGCGAACGTGTCGGCGATGCCGATTACCTGCTCGCCTTCGTCACTCCGCCCAGCGCCGAGCAAACGGCCCAAAAGCCGCTGCCGCGTGAGGTCGTGTTCGTGATCGACAATTCGGGATCGATGGGCGGCACGTCGATCGTCCAGGCCAAGGCGAGCCTCACTTACGCGCTCTCCCGGCTCCAGCCGACCGACCGCTTCAACGTCATCCGCTTCGACGATACCATGGACGTGCTGTTCCCGGCTTCCGTGCCGGCAGAGGCTGTCCATGTCGGCGAGGCGACCTCGTTCGTCAGCGCGTTGCAGGCGCGCGGCGGCACCGAGATGGTGCCGGCGATGCGGGCCGCGCTGGCCGACAAGCTCGGTGACAGCGGCATGGTTCGCCAGGTCGTCTTCCTGACCGACGGCGCCATCGGCAATGAACAGCAATTGTTCGAAGCGATCACGGCGATGCGCGGCCGCTCGCGCGTCTTCATGGTCGGCATCGGGTCGGCGCCCAACACCTATCTGATGACACGCGCCGCCGAGCTCGGCCGCGGGGCCTTCACCCATATCGGATCCGTCGAGCAGGTCGAGGAGCGCATGCGCGGCCTGTTCGCCAAGCTCGAAAATCCAGCCGTGACCGGCCTCACCGCGAAGTTCTCCGAGGCCAAGGCCGACGTCACCCCGGCGATCATCCCCGACGTCTATCGCGACGAGCCGCTGGTGCTGGCGGCAAAGCTCGACAAGCTCGCGGGCTCGCTCGAGATCAAGGGACGCGTCGGCGACCGTCCATGGTCGGTGACGCTGCCGCTGCAGAATGCCGCCGAAGGCAAGGGCCTGTCGAAACTCTGGGCCAAGCGCAAGATCGGTGACGCCGAGGTGGCGCGCGCCATGCGGGAGCTCGCGACCGAGGAGGCGGACAAGGCGATCCTGGCGCTGGCGCTCGACCATCAGATCGTCACGCGCCTGACCAGCCTTGTCGCCGTCGACAAGACGCCGAGCCGCCCCGAAGGCGCGCCGCTCAAGCTCAGCGAGCTTCCGATCAACCTGCCGGCCGGGTGGGATTTCGACAAGGTGTTTGGCGAACGGCCGCAGATCCCGCCGCAGCTGCGTGAACGCCACGCCGATGCAGGCGCGTCACCGGCCGCACGGCGCCCCGCACCAGCAGCGCCCGATGCCATCCGTCTGCCCAAAACGGCAACCTCGGCCGAGCTGAAGATGATCGCGGGTCTGATCCTGATCGTGCTCGCCCTGGTCCTGTTCGTGTTCAACCGGCGTCAGCTTGCTCACTGACGCCGGTTGAGAGAGGAGCACCCCGAACTCCTCTGTTAGCGCGCGCGGCTGCCCGTCCCATACCAACGGCCGCGCGCGCCTTTTTTCTCAACGTCATTGCGGGAAGCCAAGCGACGAAGCAATGACGAGCAGGCGAAACACAATGCCCCGCTTCCTATCCCCCCTGGCTCTGGCGCTGATCGGCCTCTTCCTGTTCGGCGACGGCGCCTATATCCATGCCAAGGCGTGGCTGGCGCAGGTGCTGCTGGAGCGCGCCTTCGACAGAAGCATTGCGACGGGTGAAGCGATCAAGCCGTGGTCATGGGCCGACACCTGGCCGGTCGCGCGGATCGAGGTGAAGCGGATCGGCGCCAGCGCGATCGTGCTGGATGGCGCGAGCGGGCAGTCGCTTGCCTTTGGACCCGGCCACCTCCACCAAACGGTTGATGCCGGCGAGCGCGGCATTGCGGTATATGCCGGACATCGCGACACACATTTCCGTTTCCTGCGGAATGTTGCCATTGGTGACGTGATCGATGTCACACGCAGCGACGGCAAGCAGTTTCGCTATCGGGCGGATTCATCCGCCGTGGTCCGCTTCGATGCGTCGGGCATCGATCCCACGGCGCAGGATGCCGAGCTCGTGCTCACGACCTGCTGGCCATTCGACGCCGCCACGTCCGGTCCGGAGCGGTATGTCTTGCATGCCACCTTGATTGGAACAGGTGAATAGCGGTTCGCAATCAGTCCATCCCGCATCGACAAGCCCTCTGAAATCGCGCCGGACAGGCCGTACCATTGCGTTTGACGAGACCGTGAACTGGCGCCGCCGGCCGAAGGCCTGTAAGAATGGCCGATTGATTTTTTACGCTGTGATTTTGAAAGAACGATAGATGGACGACGAGTTCAGGCAGCGCCTCGAACAACGATTCGAGCAGCTCGAAAATCGCGTCGCACTCCTGGAAAGAAACCAGGATCTCATTGCCGCGGGGCAAAGGAGAACTTCGCTGCGGAGCCTGTGGCGGCGTCCGCCGATGTGGACCTTCGAGCAATATCCGCCGCGCCTGCTCAATCTGCGTGCATTCCCTCCGGCCCCCGCCATCGGCGAGAATGCACCACGAATCGCAATGGTCACGCCGAGCTACAACCAGGCGCAATATCTCGGCGACACGATCGAGAGCATCGTCGGTCAGAACTATCCGAAACTGTATTATCACGTGCAGGATGGCGCCTCGATCGATGGCACGGTCGATCTCCTGAAGAGCCGCGGCAGCGGTATCAGCTGGAAGAGCGAACCAGACAACGGGCAGTCGCACGCGATCAATCTCGGCTTCGCCGGCACCGACAGCGATATCATGGCTTACCTCAACAGCGACGATATGCTGCTGCCGGGGACGCTGGCCTATGTCGCCAACTACTTCGCGGCGCATCCGCATGTCGACATCGTCTATGGCCATCGTGTCTTCGTCGATCGCGAGGGGCTCGAGGTCGGCCGTGCCGTACTGCCGCCCCATGACGGGCACGCGCTGCAATATGCCGATTATATCCCGCAGGAGACGATGTTCTGGCGCAGGCGCGTGTGGGACAGGATCGGGCCGCTCGACGAGAGCTTTCACTACGCGATGGACTGGGATTTCATCCTGCGGGCGCAGGAAGCGGGATTCAAATTCGTCCGCCTGCCGCGATTTCTCGCCTGCTTCCGCATCCACGACGCGCAGAAGACGGCATCGACCTACGCAATCGGCGTCCGGGAGATGGGCATCTTGCGGCGTCGCGTTCTCGGCTTCGATCCGACCCAGCTGCAAATCCGCCGCGCCATCGCCCCCTATCTCGCAAGGCAGGTCGTCTTCCACTACGCCCACAAGCTGAGCCTGCTGCGGTACTGAGCGGGCGGCGATCAGCGGCCTTGTGGCGGACGAACACCGTCATCGATCCAGATGCGCTCGAGGCCGATGCCGAGGGGGCGCACATCGGAGCTCAATCCCAGATCCGCGGGGGAGCGTGGATCGGATAACGACAGGCTGATGGTCAGTGTCCCGTCGGCGGCAATCGCGGCGGGATCGAGCGTCAGCCTGCGCTGGCCCGCGAACGCCGCTTTCGCAAATATCAATTGCTGCGGCGCTCCGTCGCCGACGCGGCAAGCCGCACGCAGTTGCGGGTTTCTGTCGGAAACGAAGGCCCGGCACGCCAGCACGAGCTCGACCGCTCGTGACGGAATGGGATGAACCTCGAAGCGGAGCACGCAATTCCTGGCGACGGACCAGGTGCCCCATTGCTCCGGATCGCTCCATCCCTCGATCAACGCGGCGACGCCCGCTCCGCCACGTCTGAATTCGAGCGCCCCCGCACCGAGGACCGGCGCCGACATGGGAGCCGCCAGAGCGGCCGGATCGAACGGTTCCTGATCCGGAACGAATTGCGCGATCACGCGCACGGCATCCGCGATCGAGCTGAGTCCGAGCGCGGCACCGTCCAGCTCGTAAACCACGCTGTTCTGCCCGACGACGCGAACACCGTTGCCGGGTGGCGGCCGGTCCGCAAGGCGGGCGGGAATGATGATGTCGGCGACGTCGAACCCATGCGTGCGCGCGAGCTCGCCGATGGTCTGTACGGTCCGATCATACAGAGGCGGCCGATTGTTGATGTCGGTCGCAAGCGCCTGTGCCAGCGCCTTGAAGTCGATCCGCACGCGGTCATCGTCCGCCAGCAACAGATGCTTGAGAACGAGCATATCCTTGGCGATGAAGAGCTGCAGGGCGTTGAGATCAGGGAGCCGGGGCTCGTCGTCAATCGGGCCGAAATCCCGCGCGCCCCGCGGCGTTTCGAGCAGATCAGAGGTCTCGAAGAACAGCGCGTGGCCGGTGCTGTGCTGCGAAAATCCAGCCATGCTCAGAGGCCGCGACAGCCGGACGAAACTCTCGGTCAGCGCAGCATTGGCGATACCGGATGCCACGTCGGGCGACAGGCCGATGAAGTAGCGGCCACCGACCGCACGCATCCGATCGATGACGGTGCGGCGGACGAACGAATTGTAGATCATCGGCAGATGCGCATAGTGCACCTGGAAGCCGAAGATGCGCGCCAGTTCGTCGCGCGACGAGACGTGCTTTACCGACGAGGCCAGGTCGATCTCGGCGAGCAGCCGATTGCGGAACGCCGGATGGTAATAGCCCGGCCAGTAGTAGCTGTAGGCGCGCCAGCTCAGCAGATCGATCTTTCGTCCGGAGAGCAGATCCGATGCCGTGGCGCATGCATAAGGCATCAAACCGTCGTCATCGCCGAGGAAGGCGATGTACTCTCCGGAGGCGTGGCCGAGCGCTGCCTCCCAATTGTCGGTCATGGTCAGGACGGTTTCGCTGGCGAAATGCTTGAAGCGCTCGTCCTGGAGGTCCGCGACTGCCTTCGTGATCTCGGGATTGCCGCCATTGTTCTGAACGATGAATTCGCAATCTGCATGCGCGGGCTGGCACGCCATGGTCGCGAGCGCGTGGCGAAGCGTGTCGGGACGATCGAGGGTCGGCACCACGACGGATAGAAGCGGCATGATCACCATTTGAGAGAATGAGCGTCACGGTTTCCTAGCATCTTGCCGGATCGTTCGCACTTTCGCCAAAAGTCTCGTGATGCTAGCCTTATCGTCAGGTCTTGTCGCCGAGTCTCGACCATTCCGCCTCGCGGCATGGAGTCCCGCCACGATCAACCCGGCAAGCCGGCGCGACTGCGCATTGCAACAAGAACAAGAAGTGAGGGAAGCGCATGGAAGCTCAAGTGCCTGCCGCATCGGTTTCTCGACGTCCATGGTCTCCGGCGCCCGATGCCAGCGACATCGTCAAGGGCATCCACGCCATGCTGCACCCGCACAACATCGTGCTGGTCGGCGCGACCGACAAGCCCGGCAATTATGCCGAGCGCATCTGGAATAACCTCGTCAAATACGGTTTCGAAGGCGGGCTCTATCCGGTCAACGCCAAACGCGACGCCATCTGGGGCGTGCCCTGCTACAAGGATTTCGCCAGTCTCCCGGAAAAGCCCGATCACGTGCTGGTGCTGGTGCCGGCGCGCTTCGCCGTGCAGGTGATCCGCGACGCCGCTGCGGCCGGCGCGCGCTCCGCCACCATCGTCACCTCGGGCTTCAGCGAGCTGCAGGATGAGGAAAGCCAGAAGCTCGCCGCCGAATTGCAGACGGCGATACGCGAGACCGGGCTTGCGGTCACCGGGCCGAACTGCCTCGGCAATTTGAGCGCCGGCGAGAAGCTCTTCACCAATATCGACGATCGAATCGTCACCATGGAGCAGGGCGCGGTGGCGATCGCCGGGCAGTCCGGCGCCATCGTCATGGCGATCCGCCAGGCGCTTGAGGATCGCGGCGTCGGCGTCGGCTATATGGTGACATCAGGCAACGAGGCCGGGCTCGAGACGCCGGACCTGATGCGCTATTTCGCCGAGGACCCGAGCATCAAGGTGATCGTCGTCTATCTCGAAGGCGTACGCAACACCAAGGCGTTCCGCGACGCCTGCAAGGCGGCGCGCGCCGCGAGCAAGCCCGTGATCGCGCTCAAGCTCGGCGCCTCCGAAGGCGGCCGCGCCGCGGCGATGGCGCATACCGGCGCGCTCGCGGGCTCGATCGAGACGTTCGACGCGATCGCAACGCGCGAGGGCGTGATCCGCGTGGGCGGGCTCGACGAGTTGATCGAGACCACCGAATGCTTCGTTCACGCGGCCGTGCCCAAGGGCAACCGGCTCGCAGCCGTCACGCTGTCCGGCGGCAAGCGCGGCATGCTGCTCGACGCCTTCTACAAAGAAGGGCTGAACTTCGCGCCGCTCAGCCCGCATGTCGGCTCCGAACTCGCGAAGATGCTGGGGCCGGGCTCGATCGTCGGCAATCCACTCGATGCCGGCTTTGCCGCGGTCGTTGATCCCTCCGTCTACATGAAGTCGATCAAGCTGATGATCGACGACCCTGATATCGATATCGTCATCATCGATGCCGAGCTACCCAAGGCGCCGCACGAATTGCGCGAGCGCAATCTGCGCATCGTCGACGAGATGGCGCGCCAGGGCGGCAAGCCCGTGATCTATATCAGCGCGATGTCGATCGGCTTCACCGAGTTCACCAAGAGCTTGCGCAAATCGCTGCCGCATCTTGCGGTGATGCAGGGCATGGACCGCGCGGTGACCGCGATCAAGTCGCTGCTCGATTACGCCAGGCTGCGGAAAGCAGTGCCTGATATCGTCTCGAGCTCGAAACCTTCCGCACGCTCCGTGCTGGAGAAGGCGTTGAGATCCGCAAGCGGCGCCGCGCTCGACGAGGTCGCCTCGAAGAAGCTTCTGAAGGCCTATGGCATCCCGATCTCGAAGGAAGCGATCGCGCAAACCGCTGCGGAGGCGGCCAAGATCGCCAAGGAGATCGGATTCCCGGTCGTGGCGAAGGTCGTCAGCGCCGAGATCCTGCACAAATCCGACATCGGCGGCGTGGTGCTGAACCTCAACAGCGCCGCCGAGGTGAAGAAGGCGTTCGCCGACATCACCGCGCGGGTTGCGAAGCTGAAGGGCAAGCCGAAGCTCGACGGCATCCTGATCGCACAACAGGTCAAGGCCGAGCTCGAGCTCGTGGTCGGCGCCTCGCTCGATGCCGAGATGGGACCGGTCGTGCTGTTCGGCACCGGCGGCATCGACATCGAGCTGATGAAGGACGTGGCGCTCGCCGGCGCGCCGCTGGACGAGACCGAGGCGCGGCTCCTGATCGGCCGCACCAAGGCCGGGATCAAGATGCGCGGCTATCGCGGCAAGCCTGCCCTGCACGAGGCCTCCGCGGTGAAAGCGCTGGTCGGCCTGTCCAATCTGATCGCGGATGCCGGCGACCGCATCGCATCGATCGACATCAACCCGTTCCTGATCAACGCCAAGACGGGCGTCGCCGTCGATGCCCTGATCGTGCTGAACAATGCCGCGGCAAAGCGCGCGGCAGGACATTGAGGCGCCGTGGCCCGCAGGGCGGATTAGCGTCAGCGTAATCCGCCAGCTTGCACGGCTAGAGGCGAGAACGGCGGGTTACGCTTCGCTAACCCGCCCTGCTTACCATAGCGGCCATCTTCCAACTTCCCCGCTTTGGCCGTAAAACCTCCCCCGCATGGCACGCGCGAGCAATCTGGTGATCGGAACGGCGACGCTGGCGGTGATCGCCGTGGCGTTCGGCGGCGTGCTCGGCGTGCAGAAATGGCGCACCATGCAGAGCCGCAGCCAGTTGCGCGTGGTATTCGAGGGCGGGTCCGCCAGCGGCCTGCGTCGCGGCGGGCCGGTCAATTTCGACGGGGTCCCCGCGGGCCAGATCCTGTCGATCAAGCTGGACAATCCGCGCAGGATCGTCGCGCTGGTCATGCTCGACAACACCGCGCCGATCCGCAAGGACACCGTGGCGGGCATCGAGTTCCAGGGCCTCACCGGCGTCGCCGCGATCTCGCTGATCGGGGGCGCGCCCTCCGCGCCACCGGTGCCGCTGGACTCGGACGGCATCCCGGTGCTGACCGCCGATCTCAGCGACGCCGAAACCATCGTCGACACCCTGCACAGCGTCGACCGCACAATCGTCAGCAACGCTCCCGCGATCAAGGAGGGCCTGCGCACGTTCGAAGACTACACCGCCGATCTCCGCAGCAAGGGCGGCGAGATCGATTCGGTCATGGCCAAGGTCGACAGCGCCTTCGCGGGCTTCGACAAGGCGGTCACAAAGATCGAGGGCGTGGTGCCCGGCTTCGTCGACGGCAAGGCCGACGAGCTGTACGAGAAGATCAAGGGACTGCACGAGCTCGCCGACATCATGAGGAAGAAATCGGCGGGCTATCTCGAGGACATCCGTCGCTCGCTGCTCGACGTCAGCGAAGCCGCCAACAAGATGAGCGGGACGCCAACCCCCGCCGCCGCTGCCCCGCGCCCACCACGCAAGCCCGAGCAGAAGAAGAAGCAGTAGCCCGCTTCTCTTATCCTCCCCCGGAGGGTCGCAGTCCCGCCTGGCCTGGCGACAACGCCTCACCAGGCGTAGCGCACGACGCCCTTGCCGGCGGTGGAGCGCGTGACGTTCGAGAACTCGCCTTCGAAGGTCGCCGACGCAGACCAGCCGTTCATCCAGTTCATCTGCACTGATGCCGTGGTCAGCGCAGCATCGCGCGCTTGAACCGCGCCATTCACGACAAAAGCCGATCCCGGCAACGTCTGGAACACCGCGGCGGCGGTGCGGTCCGGATTGTAATCATGCGCCCAGGCGAGGCGGCCGCGCAGGGTCAGAAGGCCGCCGGCCGCGGCAAACGACCTGTCCGCGCGCAGGCCGAGTTCGGTGCGGGTGCTGGTCACGTCCTTGGCGGCATAGTTGAGCGCGAAGACGTTGCTGCCCACCACGGCCGACTCGGCATAGGAGGGAAGGCTGAACAGAGTGGCCTGGAGCGCCGCATAGGGCGTGACGCCGGCCCACTGCATGGCATGGCGATAGCCGCCTTCGATGCGGCCCGAGACCGCGTTGGCGTTGAACTGCGCGCGCAACTGGTCGTAACCGGCAGCCGTCACGACGCGGTTGGTCGTGACGTCCTGCCAGCCATAGGCCAGCGCCGCCGTGATGTAAGCCGGTCCGGCCGTATGGCGCACGAAGGCGCCGGCCTGGAACAGATCGGAACGGCCCCAACCGAGACCGTTGACGTTGAAGCCGGTCCCGCCGCCCGCGAGGGCGAAGCCCGCAACCGTCGATGGCGAGAAGCGGTAGTCGAGACCGACGGCAGTGCCATAGACATTGCTGGTCGTGCCGTTCGAGCCGAGGCCGGCATTGCCGTCGGTGGTCTGCGAGCCGCCATAGCCGGCCGCCCACACATCCCAGCGTTGCTCGAACGTCGCAGTCGGCGCCTTGAACGAGGCAAAGGCGTCGCGAGCGATCTTGTCGCGTCTATTGGTGTCCGCGGCAAATGGCGTCGCGGCGGGCGTGCCGCTGCGTCCCGCACCGAAAACGTCGGTCAACAGGCTCATGAACAGATTCATCGCATTGAACGTCGTCTGCTGCGATCCCGTCCCCGGCTCGCCGGAGGCCTGCGTCAGGCCGCCCGGCCCGAGACCTGCGAATTCGGCTCGCAGAAAGCCATTGGCGTTGAAGAAATTCTGAAGCGTCGTGGCGACGTTCTTCTGATTGACGTTGAGCGCGTATTTCGCGCCATAGTCGAGCGTAAAATCGAGAAAGACCTCGTTCGCTCCGACACTCGTCGTACCGATGAGGCCGCCCGGTGCGGCGACGCCGGAGAAATTCCCGGCGGAGGCGCCGAGGAAATTCATGATCGAATAGTGTTTCATAACCGCAGCGCCTGGGTACAGCACGACGCCGACGGTACCGTCCAGCGTGACATTGCCGTTGACGATCGCCTGGCTCGTGCTGGAACCGCTGCCGACCTGCACGACATAGACCGAGCCGGGCTGGAAGGTGAGATCGCCCTGAACCTGCATGCTCGAGCCCGGGCCGCCGTCACCCGGCGCATAGATGCCGCCGCTGGCGATGATTGTATCGCCGACCCGGCCAGCGCCGTACAGCGCGCCGCCCGCATTGACGGTCGTCAGGCTCGATTGGGAGATATCGCCATCGACACGCAGGATGCCGCCGTTCACCGTGGTGGTGCCGGTGTAGGTGTTGGCGCCAGAGAGGATCAGCGTGCCGCTGCCGACCTTCTCCAGCGAGCCCGGGCCGGCGGGACCGCAACCGCAGGGATCGTAGTCCCCTATCACGCCGCTGACCTCGGTCGAGAGGTTGTTGCCGCCGACGACGAGGGTATTGCCGCCGCCGATGTAATAGAGGCCGCTGCCTTCGATCGAACCTGCGGTGATACGGCCGTCGCTGTTCGGGCCAATGCTGACCCCGAAATCGACGATGCCCGTTCCAGTGGTGATGAAGCGGGCATTGCCGCCGGTGGAATTGTCGAAGAACTCGGTCTTGCCGCCGTCCTTGGTGATGATCGTGGCATTGCCGGCCGTCGTGAACGCGCCGAAATTGGTGAGACCATCAGCTTCGTTGATGATGGTTGCATTGCCGGCGGTCGCAGTATCGGAGCCGGCGAGCGTACCGAATATGGTCCCGCTGAAATCCTTGTTCACGATTGTTGCCGAACCCGCCGAAGCTTGTTCGAGAAACGCAGTGCCGCCGCCATTCTGGTTGGTGATGCTGGCGGTGCCCGCATTAGTCCGTCCGAAGAAACCGGTCAGGCCGCCGTCATTGACGATGGTCGCCCGTCCGGCCGTTGCGGTGTCGGAGCCGCCCCCGAGCGGATCTCCGAAATACAACTGGCCGTTATTGGTGATCGCGATCGAGCTGGCGGAGCTGGCGTTGAGAAATTGCGTCGTGCCGGAGAAGTCGTTCAGCAGCGAGGTGATCCCCGACGTATCGGCATTGACGACGGTGAAGAGGCCTTCATTGGTGACAGCACCGACAATGCTTGCCGTATGCGTGGCGTCGCCGAGTTGCAGGGATCCGCAATTGCAGATGAAGGTGCCGCCGGTGTAGGTATTGGCACCGAGCAACGCAAGCAAACCGGGTCCTTGCACGGAGATGCCGCCGCTGCCGACGATGCGGGAGGCGATCACGGCCGAGGGATCACCGGTGCCGGTCACGTCGGCGGTGATGAATGTGGTGCCGCCCGGCGCCAGCCTGAGATCGCCGCCCTGGATGGTGTAGATCGAGCCGTCGCCGGTGATGTCGAACCCCACGAGGCCGGTCAGTTGCACGCCGCTAGGTGCCACCGTCACCGTGCCGCCCGACGCCGGGATCGAAGGGCCGCTGCTGCCGAATTGGACGCCCGCGGACGCCGGATCATAGGCCGTGCTGGTCGATCCAAAGAAGTCGGTCCAGTTGGTCGTGTTGGTGTCCCAAACACCGGCTCCGCCGTTGACGGCGCCGTTCGGCGTGGTCTGTGATCCGTTGAAGACCTGAGCCCGCGCGGGACTCGCAGGTGCGATCGCGCCCAAGACCAGCGCACCCAAGACGAGCGTGCCCAAGACGAGACTCGCGCCGAGAGCCGCGCGCATGTCCGCAACACTCCGGCGCAGGCAACCCCGCCCGCTCGATCGCGACCACCCGCCCAACGCCAGCTCCTCAGCCGCGGCGCTCCCCAGCGGCGCCGGAGGGAACTTAGGCGATGAGGGTGAGCAGTAGAACTACGGTGTCTCGGGAATCTGCCAACTCGACCGCGACTCGGACGGATTCAACAGACCATGTTGCAGCCGCGCCACGGTTTTGCCGAATACCATTCCCATCCCGCGCATGCGGACATGTCAGACCGTCCGCTCATATGGACGGCCGTTCACATCAAGGACTGGTCACCGACCTCGTAGCGCCAGCAAAAGCTCAATAGTTGCTTGGAGACGAGCCATTCGGAATGCCGTCGATCGGGCATTCGTCGGTCCCGGGCGTCGAGCGGGTCATCGCCTCGACCATGTCGCGCGTGCCTTCGGGATCCTTGATCCAGTTCTTGTAGAAATCATAGGGACATGCCGCGACGCCGCGCGGGCTGTCGCCGGAATTGATCATACCGGTGTAGCCGCGGTGGACCAGCTTGTAGAGATGGTTTTGCGACTGGCCGTTGCGGCGCGCGTCGCGGATCAAATGTTTCGAGAGCTGCGCGTATTGGATGCCGTAATCCTCCTCGCCGCATTCGCCGAGCGTGCGGCCATCGAAGCCGATGATCGCGGAGTGACCGAAATACGAGTAGACGCCGTCGAAGCCGGCGGCATTGGCGACCGCGACATAGACGTTGTTGGCCCAGGCCATCGCTTTCGAGATCAGAACCTGCTGCTCCTTGGCGGGATACATGTAGCCCTGGCAGCGCACGATCAGCTCGGCGCCCTTCATGGCGCAGTCACGCCAGATCTCCGGAAAATTGCCGTCATCGCAGATGATCAGGCTGACCTTCATGCCCTTCGGGCCTTCGGAGACATAGGTGCAATTGCCGGGATACCAGCCCTCGATCGGCACCCACGGCATGATCTTGCGGTACTTCTGGACGATCTCGCCCTTGTCGTTCATCAGGATCAGCGTGTTGTACGGCGCCTTGTGCGGATGCTCCTCGTGACGCTCGCCGGTGAGCGAGAACACGCCCCACACTTTCGCCTTGCGGCAAGCCTCGGCGAAGATGGCCGTCTCTTCGCCGGGCACCGAGCACGCCGTCTCGTACATCTCCTTGGAGTCGTACATGATGCCTTGCGTCGAATATTCCGGGAAGATCACCAGATCCATGCCGGGCAGACCGGCCTTCATGCCCACCAGCATGTCTGCGATCTTGCGGGCGTTATCGAGCACCTCGGCCTTGGTGTGCAAGCGGGGCATCTTGTAATTGACGACCGCGACGCCGACCGTGTCGTTGCTGCTGGAAATGTCGCCGTGAAGCATTTTGAGCGCTCCTGTCTTTTGTTTGTTCGAGGTCTTCGCGCTAGTGGCTGATCATCCAGGGCCGCGCGGTCGGAAAGCCCTTGGCGCCGCTCTTGGTCTTGGTCACCAGCCGTGCCGGTTTCTTGCTGTCCGCCGAGCCCTTGTCCTTGACCGTCTTTCCCGAGGAACAGCAGCCACAGCCGGGGCCGTGCGAGGCCTTGTATTGCGCCAGCGTCTGCGGCGCATGCGAGCTGCGCTCGTTGACGGCGTGCGCCTTGCGCTTGTCTGACGGCATGCAGAAAAAATTCGGCGCGGTCAGGATCACCCGTGGCGCCATGGTCTCGCAATGCGGGCAGCTTTGCGGATCGTCGCATTCGGCCATCGGGCGCAGATCCTTGAACGGACCGCAATCGTCGCAGAGATATTCGTAGACCGGCATCGTTGATTCCTACGCATTTGGTGACCGCTTGTGCGGAAACAGTCCCTCTCCCCGCGAGAACGGGGAGAGGGAGCGCTGCCGTCACTTGTCCGGCGAGATCGGCATCTGGATGTCGCCGGTGATGTGCTTGATGGGCCCGGCCGCCGACGGCATCACGTCGAAGTCGAAGATCTCGGTCGGCAGCCATAGCGTGGCGCAGGCGTTGGGCACGTCGACCACGCCGGAGATGTGGCCCTGGCACGGCGCGGTGCCGAGGATCGAATAGGCCTGGGCGCCGGAGTAGCCGAACTTCTTCAGATACTCGATGGCGTTGAGACAGGCCTGGCGGTAGGCGATGTGGACGTCGAGATAATGCTGCTTTCCGGCCTCATCGACCGAGATGCCCTCGAAGATGAGATAGTCCTTGTAGTTCGGCGTGATCGGCGACGGCTTGAAGATCGGATTCTTGATGCCGTATTTGGCCATGCCGTCCTTGATCACCTCGACCTTCAGATGCAGCCAGCCGGCCATCTCGATGGCACCGCAGAAGGTGATCTCGCCGTCGCCCTGGCTGAAGTGCAGATCGCCCATCGAAAGTCCCGCGCCGGGCACATAGACCGGGAAGTAGATCTTCGAGCCACGCGAGAGATCCTTGATGTCGCAATTGCCGCCATGCTCGCGCGGCGGCACGGTGCGCGCGCCCTCCGCGCCGATCTTGGCCTTGACGTCTCCCTTGGCGCGTCCGCCATGGGCGGTCGGCGCGAATGGCGGATTGGCAAGGCCAGGCACGCGGGTCGGATTGGTCGAGATCAGCTCGGCCTCACGCTTGTTCCAGGTGTCCAGCATCTTCGGATCGGGCAGACAGCCGATCAGGCCGGGATGGATGAGGCCGGCGAAATTGACGCCGGGCACGTGGCGCGACGAAGTGTAGAGGCCCTTGATGTCCCAGATCGACTTCTGCGCCAACGGGAAATGGTCAGTGAGGAAGCCGCCGCCATTCTGCTTGGAGAAGAAGCCGTTGAAGCCCCACAGGCTCTCCTTGAGCGGGCCGACGTCGAGAAGGTCAACGACGAGCAGGTCGCCGGGCTCGGCGCCCTTGACGCCGATCGGGCCGGACAGGAAATGCACGATCGACAGGTCGATATCGCGCACGTCATCGGCGGAATCGTTGTTCTTGATGAAGCCGCCGGTCCAGTCATAGGTCTCGATGATGAAATCGTCGCCGGGATTGACCCAGGCCACGATCGGGATGTCGGGGTGCCAGCGGTTGTGCACCATGTCATTATCGTAAGCCGACTTGGTGAGATCGACCTTGATCAGTGTCTCTGGCATCGAGATGCTCCCCTTTTACACGGTTGGTTAGACGGACAGATATTTCGAGACCTGCGCGGCATCGACGGCGTCGCGCGGGTCGTCGCGCACGATCTCGCCGTTCTCGATCACCAGCACGCGGTCGGCGATCTCGAGCGCGAAGCTCAGCACCTGCTCTGACACGACGATCGAGAGACCCTTCTCGTCGCGGATGCGCTTGAGGGTGCGCGCCATCTCCTTGATGATCGAGGGCTGGATGCCTTCAGTCGGCTCATCCAGCAGCAGAACTTTCGGCTTCGTCGCGAGTGCGCGGGCGATGGCGAGCTGTTGTTGCTGGCCGCCCGAAAGATTGCCGCCGCGCCGGCCTTTCATTTCCAGCAGCACCGGGAATAATTCGTAGATGTCGCCGGGCACCTCGGATTCACCCGCGACGACGAGCCCGGTCTCAATGTTCTCCTTCACCGTCATGGTGGAGAAGATCATGCGGCCCTGCGGCACATAGGCGAGGCCCTTGGCGACGCGCTCATAGCTCTTGAGGCCGCCGAGCTCGGCGCCGTCCATGGTCACCGAGCCGCTCTTCGCCGGCAGGATGCCCATCAGCGACTTCATCAGCGTGGTCTTGCCCATGCCGTTGCGGCCCATGATCGCCACGATCTCGTTCGGCGCGACCTTGACGTTGAGCCCGTGCAGCACCTCGCTCTGGCCGTAGGCGACGTGGAGGTCCGAGATTGCCAGCATTAGTACGCCTCCTGGGCTCGATATGTCTTCTTCCTTCTCCCCTTGTGGGAGAAGGTGGCGCGGACGCAGTCCGCGACGGATGAGCGGTCTGCATCCGTGAATGCGAGAAGCAGTTTGACTCGCGGAGAGATACCCCTCACCCGGATCGCCTGCGCGATCCGACCTCTCCCACAAGGGGAGAGGTGCACCGGCGTTGCCGCAACAGGCTCGCTCGACGTCATGTCTCAGTGACCCAGATAGACTTCGATGACCTTGGGATCGTTCTTGACCTTCTCCATGGTCCCCTCCGAGAGGATCTGGCCCTGGTGAAGCACGGTGACCTTGTGAGCGATGTCTTCGACGAACTTCATGTCGTGCTCGATCACCAGCACCGAGCGGTTCTTGATGATGCGGTTGAGCAGCTCGGCGGTCTTGGTGCGTTCGGACACGCTCATGCCGGCGACGGGCTCGTCGAGCATCAACAGGTCCGGATCCTGGATCAGCAGCATGCCGATCTCGAGCCACTGCTTCTGGCCGTGGCTGAGCTCGTCGGCATAGGTGTTGAGCTTGTCCTTGAGGAAGATCATCTCCGCGACCTCCTCGACCCGATCCTTCACGAGCTGGTCGCGCTGGAAGGTCAGCGAGCCGAACACGGTGCGACCGCGCGGAAACGAGATTTCGAGGTTCTCGAACACTGTGAGGTCCTCGAACACCGACGGCGTCTGGAATTTCCGCCCGACGCCGGTCTGCACGATCTCGTTCTCCCTCATCTTCGTGAGCTCCTTGCCACGAAACTGAATCGAGCCCGAGGTCGCCTTGGTCTTGCCGCAGATCAGATCGAGCACCGTGGTCTTGCCGGCACCGTTGGGACCGATGATGACGCGGATCTCGTTCTCCTCGACGTAGAAGGATAGATCGTTCACCGCCTTGAACCCGTCGAACGAGACGGTCAGGCCGGAGACGGCGAGCAGGAAGTCCTTGGGCTGGTGTCCGACGAGCATGATTGATCCCCTCACTCTGCCGGTGCGCCGTCGGCGACCGAATTATCTTTCCAGTCCGACTTCGGCTTGCGCGAGGCGAACAGCCAATCGATGCGCGGCTGCACGTAGTCGGCCCAGAGCCCGGACAGACCGTTCGGGAAGGCGAGCACGACCGCGATGAACAGCGCGCCGAGGCCGAACAGCCAGAGCTGCGGGAAGGATTCAGACAGGCTGGTCTTGGCGAAGTTCACCAGGATCGCGCCCCAGATCGCGCCGAAGATCGACATGCGCCCGCCGACCGCGGTGTAGATCACCATCTCGATCGACGGCACGATGCCGACGAAGGACGGCGACATGAAACCGACGTTGAGCGCAAACATGGCGCCGCCGATCGCTGCGAAGACCGCGGCCATGCAGAAGGCGAAGATCTTGAAATTCGCCACGCTGTAGCCGGAGAAGCGGACGCGATCCTCCTGTTCGCGCATCGCCACCAGAATGCGGCCGAGCTTGGTCAGGCGGATGAATTGCGCGATGCCGATGCAGGCGAACAGCAGCACCACCTCGACGAAGTAGAGGATGATCTTGGCGTGGTCGGGCCGGATGTCCCACCCCTTGAGGGTGCGTAGGTCGGTCATGCCGTTGATGCCGCCGGTGTAGCCCTGCTGACCCACGATGAGGATGGTGAGAATGGCGGCGACGGCCTGAGTGATGATCGCGAAATAGGTGCCGCCGACGCGGCGCTTGAACATCGCGGTGCCGATGATCAGCGCGAACAGGCCGGGCACCAGGATGATGGCGAGGATCGTGAAGGTGAGGCTGTGAAACGGCTGCCAGAACAACGGCAACGACGTGATCTGATTCCAGTCCATGAAATCGGGAATGCCGGGCGTCGACTGGATCTTGGTGTTCTCGACGCTGGAGGCCTCGAGCTTGAGGAACATCGCCATGCAATAGCCGCCAAGGCCGAAGAACACGCCCTGCCCCAGGCTCAAAATGCCGCCATAACCCCAGCAGAGCACGAGGCCGAGTGCGACGAAGGCGTAGGTCAGATATTTCGCGACCAGATTGAGACGGAACACGTCCAGCGTCAGCGGCAGGATCACGAACAGCACTGCGGCGAGAGCAATGAAGCCCATGAGCTCGGATCGATTGAAGAAGCGTGAGTTGATCATGACTTGCCTGCTTCCTGTTATTTGCGGACCTTGAGGGCGAAGAGACCCTGCGGCCGCAGCATCAGGATGCCGACGACAGCGAGCAGCGTGAGCACCTTGGCCATCGAGCCCGACATGAAGAACTCGAGCGTCGACTGCGTCTGCGAGATCGAGAAGGCCGAGGCGATGGTGCCGAGCAGGCTCGCGGCGCCGCCGAACACGACGACCAGAAACGTATCGACGATGTAGAGCTGGCCCGACGTCGGCCCGGTCGAGCCGATCATGGTGAAGGCGCTGCCGGCGACACCCGCGATGCCGCAGCCGAGGCCGAAGGTGTAGCGATCGACCTTCTCGGTGTTGATGCCGACGGCGCCGGCCATGATGCGGTTCTGCACGACGGCACGCACCTGGCGGCCCCAGCGCGATTTGTACATCACGTAGGCGACCGAGATGGTGATCAGCACCGTGAGACACATCACGAAGACGCCGTTGATCGGCACCTCGATGCTCTCAGTGACGTGCAGCGAGCCGAGCATCCATTGCGGCAGCTCGACACCGACCTCGCGCGCGCCGAACACGGAGCGATAGCCCTGCTGCAGCATCAGGCTGAGACCCCAGGTGGCGAGCAGCGTGTCGAGCGGACGTTTGTAGAGGTGGCGTATCAGCGCCCATTCCACCAGCATGCCCAGCGCGCCGGATGCCACGAAGGCCAGGATCATCGCGAGGAAGAAATAGCCGCTGAACAGGCTGGGCAAATAGGCCTGGAACAGATTGGAGGTCATCCAGGTGACGTAGGCCCCGAGGATCATGAACTCGCCATGGGCCATGTTGATGACGCCCATCTGGCCGAAGATGATGGCGAGCCCGAGCGCCATCAGGACGTAGACCGAGAACAGGATCAGTCCTGCAAAACCCTGCATGACGAAGATCGAGCCGAGATCACCAAGCGAGTAGTCGCCGAACATCGATGTCCTCCGTCAGGGATAAGGGTCCCGCGTCGCGAGCAGGTTCGCGACGCGGGGGTCTTGGGCGTGGATTTGCGGTCCACGCCAGGGAGCGGGTTGTGCTGAGGGCAGCGCGGCCGGGTTGCGCTTACTGGTAGCCCTTCGGGAACGGATCGGGCTCGACGAGATCGGCGGTCTCGAAGATCAGCTCGAACTGGCCATCGAGCTTGGCGCGGCCGACGCGGGTCTTCGACCAGAGGTGATGGTTCTCGTGAATGCGCACATAGCCTTCCGGCGCGCCCTTGAACTCGACGCCCGGCGAGGCCGCGGCGATCTTGTCGACGTCGAAGGAGCCGGCCTTCTCGACCGTCAATTTCCACAGCCACGGGCCGAGATAGGCAGCCTGGGTGACGTCTCCGATGACGGTCTTCTCGCCCCACATCTTCTTGAACGCCGAGACGAAGGCCTTGTTGTTGGCATTGTCGAGCGACTGGAAGTACTTCATGCAGGCATAGGCGCCGGCAATGTTCTCGCCGCCGATGCCGTCGATTTCGTCTTCGGTCACCGAGATCGTCAGCAGCGCCTGCTTGGAGAGGTCGATGCCGGCAGCCTTGAGCTGCTTGTAGAACGCCACGTTCGAGCCGCCGACGACGTCGGTGAAGATGACGTCGGGCTTGGTCAGCTTGATCTTGTTGATGACCGAATTGAACTGGGTGTTGCCGAGCGGATAATATTCCTCGCCAACGACCTTGCCCTTCAGCACGTTCTCGACGTGCTTGCGCGCGATCTTGTTCGAGGTGCGCGGCCAGATGTAGTCGGAGCCGATGAAGAAGAACGATTTCGCGCCCTTTTCCTTGGCGATCCAGTTCAGGCCGGCGAGGATCTGCTGGGTCGCCTCCTGACCGGTGTAGATGACGTTCTTGGACTGCTCGAGGCCTTCATAGAAGGTCGGGTAATAGAGCATGCCGTTGTACTGCTCGACCACCGGCAGCACCGCCTTGCGCGAGGCCGAGGTCCAGCAGCCCATGATGGCCGCGACCTTGTCGTTGACCAGGAGCTTCTTGGCCTTTTCCGCGAAGGTCGGCCAATCGCTGGCGCCGTCTTCCTGGATGAACTTGATCTTGCGCCCGAGCACGCCGCCCGCGGCGTTGATCTGCTCGATGGCGAGCTTCTCGGCCTGGATCGACCCGGTCTCGGAGATCGCCATGGTGCCGGTCGCCGAATGCAGGATGCCGACGGTCACCTCGGTGTCGGTGACCGCAAGACCCGTGGTGTTGACCGCCGAGGTCGCCGGCGCCTGGGCGAATGACGCCCGCGGCAGCATCGTGATGGCCGGCACGGCGGCCATTCCCATCAATAATTTGCGCCGAAGCGGCGACAACAGGCCCTTGTTTGCTTCGTCCGACATGAGCACCCCACTTTTGTTCGAGAACACGCGATTGGTGCAGTGAGGATGGCTCGGATTTATGCAGCGTAAGCATACGCAAGATCGCGTATACTGCACCGCAAAATGCCGACGTAGGCTTTTGGTACGGAATTTGCGAGGGCACGGGGTCCGTATCGGGAGTGGGGTAGAGCGTGGCAGGGCGGCAGCGAATAGACCGCGTCAGGCGCCAGTACAACCAGTGGGTCGCCAACCAGACGCTTGAGGACTACGCGCTGCGCTTCACGGCCAAGAGCGCACGCCGCTGGTCCGCCGCCCGGGTCGCCAACACCGCGCTCGGCGCAATCTCGTTCCTGGCGATGGAGGCGATCGGCGGCACCATCACCCTGAACTACGGCGTCACCAACGCGACCGCCGCCATCCTCGTGGTCTCCCTCATCATCTTCTGCTGTGGCGTGCCGATCGCCTATTATGCCGCCAAATGCGGCATCGACATCGATCTGCTCACGCGCGGCGCCGGGTTCGGCTATATCGGCTCGACCGTCACCTCGCTGATCTACGCGTCCTTCACCTTCATCTTCTTTGCAATCGAGGCCGTGATCCTCGCCTCCGCGCTCGAGATGTGCTTCGGGATCCCGCGGCCGATCGGCTATCTGATCAGCGCCGTCGTCATCATCCCGCTGGTGGCCTACGGCATCACGCTGATCAGCCGGTTCCAATTGTGGACGCAGCCGCTGTGGATCGTGCTCCACATCATTCCGTTCGCGGCGATCGCCTGGCACAATCCGCACTCCTTCACGGAATGGCGCAAATTCTCGGGCGAGCACGGCGATCTCAACGGCCAATTCGACCTGCTGCTGTTCGGAGTCGCGGCCTCGGTGGTGTTTTCGCTGGTGGCGCAGATCGGCGAGCAGGTCGACTTCCTGCGCTTCCTGCCGCGCGACCGCCGCGCGTCCAGGGCCTCCTGGTGGATCGCGTTGATGAGCGCGGGACCGGGCTGGATCGTGCTCGGCGCGCTGAAACTGCTGGCGGGCTCGTTCCTCGCCTTCTTCGCGCTCAGCCATGGGGTGCCGCCCGAGGAGGCCGCCGAACCCGCGCATATGTATCTCGAAGCGTTCCGCTATGTGCTGTCGCAGCCTGACCTTGCACTGGCGTTGACCGGCACGTTCGTGATCCTGTCGCAGGTGAAGATCAACGTCACCAACGCCTATGCCGGCTCGATCGCCTGGTCGAACTTCTTCTCGCGCCTGACCCACAGTCACCCCGGCCGCGTGGTCTGGCTGGTCTTCAACGTCATCGTGGCGCTGCTGCTGATGGAGATCGGCGTCTACAAGGCCCTGGAGCAGACGCTGGCGCTCTATTCCAACGTCGCGATCGCCTGGGTCGGGGCGCTGGTCGCCGATCTCGTCGTCAACAAGCCGCTGGGCTTGAGGCCGGAGCAGATCGAGTTCAAGCGCGCGCATCTCTACGACGTCAATCCTGTCGGCGTCGGCGCGATGACGATCGCGACCATCGTCTCCATCAGCGCCTTCTACGGCTTGTTCGGACCTACCGCGAAGGCGCTGTCGGCTTTCATCGCGCTCGCGGTCGCCTTCATCGCCGCACCGCTGATCGCCTGGGCCACGGACGGCAAGTACTACATCGCGCGCAAGCCGAAGCGGAGCTGGCAGAACCTCGAGGCGATCCAGTGCTGCATCTGCGAGCACGCGTTCGAGCCGGAGGACATGGCGTCCTGCCCCGCTTACGCCGGGCCGATCTGCTCCTTGTGCTGCTCGCTCGACGCCCGCTGCCACGATCTCTGCAAGCCGCACGCCCGGATCCAGGTGCAGGTGTCGGAGACGCTGGGCAAGCTGATGCCGCAGCCGATCTATGCGCGGATCAACTCGCAGCTCGGCCAGTATATCGGCGTGTTCGCAGTCTCCGCCGGCCTCGTCGCGCTGGTGCTGGGCCTGATCTATCTGCAGACCTCGGCGAGTGTGCATGGCGAGAATGCGCTGGTCTCCGACGTGCTGTGGAAGGTGTTCTTCTCGCTGAGCATCATCATCGGCGTGGTGGCCTGGCTGTTCGTGCTGGCGCAGCAGAGCCGCCGCGCGGCCGAGGCCGAGACACGGCGGCAAACCACGCTGCTGATCCAGGAGATCGACGCCCACAAGCGCACCGACGCCGAGCTCCAGCGTGCCAAGGAGGTCGCCGAATCCGCCAACCTCGCCAAGAGCCGCTACGTCGTGGGCTTGAGCCACGAGTTGCGCTCGCCGCTGAACGCGATCAGCGGCTATGCACAGCTGCTCGAGCAGGATACGACGCTGAGCACCAAGCCGCGCGACCAGGTCCGCGTCGTCCGCCGCAGCGCCGACCACCTCTCCGGCCTGATCGACGGCATTCTGGACATCTCCAAGATCGAGGCGGGACGGCTGTATCTGTCGCGCGACGAGGTGCGCCTCAGCGAATTCCTCGATCAGCTCGTCGGCATGTTCCGCCTTCAGGCCGCAGCCAAGGGCATCGACTTCGTGTTTCGTCGGCCGCCACATCTCCCTCTCGTCGTCTATGCCGACGAGAAGCGGCTGCGCCAGGTGCTGATCAATTTGCTCTCCAACGCGATCAAGTTCACCCAGACCGGCAGCGTGCAGTTCGTCGTGCATTATCGCAGCCCCGTCGCCGAGTTCGAGGTGATCGATACCGGTCCGGGCATCCGGAACGACGATCTTGAGCGCATCTTCGCGCCCTTCGAGCGCGGCGCGCTCGGTGTCTCGCAGCCGCAGACCGGTACCGGGCTCGGCCTCACCATCAGCCGGCTGCTCGCCGGCGTGATGGGCGGCGATATCAAGGTCTTGAGCACGGTCGGCGCCGGCTCGACGTTCAAGGTCAAGATCCTGTTGTCGGAGGTCGCCAACCCGCAGCGCATTGCGCCGGTGGAGGCCCCGGTCTCCGGCTATCACGGCGCGCGCAAGACCATCCTCATCACCGACGACGATCCCGTGCATCGCGACCTCCTGCGTGAGGTGCTGACGCCGCTCGGCTTCATCCTGCTCAGCGCGCCCGACGGCCCCGGCTGCCTCGCGCTGGCGCAACATTGCCGGCCCGATCTGTTCCTGCTCGACATCTCGATGCCGGCCATGGACGGCTGGGCCGTGGCGGAGGCCTTGCGCGCCAGCGGCCATCACCAGGCGCGGATCCTGATGGTGTCGGCGAGCGCCATCGAGGCCCACGGTGCGCCGCTGGCGCAACCCTTCCACGACGGCTATTTGATGAAGCCGATCGACATCCCACGGCTCTTGGAGACGATCCGCCAGCTCCTGAAGCTCGAGTGGCAGTACGGCTCGGACGAAATCGCAGTGCCATTCTGGCGACCGGAGAGCGGATCGAAGCCGCCGGTGCGGCACATCGAGGCGCTGATCGGGCTTGGCCGGATCGGCTACGTCAAGGGCATCCAGTTGAAGCTGGACGAGATCGGCAACGAGCACCCGGAGCATGCCGACTTCGTGGCGCAGATGCGGTCGCTGGTCGACCGCTTCGATCTCGACCAGTACATGGACACATTGAAGACATTGCATGCGCATGAGCATTGAGTCGAAGAAGCGCGACGTCGCGCTCGTTGTGGATGACTCGCCCGAAACGCTTCGGCTGCTGACCGATGCGCTCGACGGCGCCGGCATGACCGTCATGGTGGCGCTCGATGGCGCAGCCGCAATGCGCATCGTCGACCAGATCACACCCGACATCGTGCTGCTCGATGCCGTGATGCCGGGCATCGACGGCTTCGAGACCTGCCGCCGGCTCAAGCGGGATGCGGGGCTTGCCAACGTCCCCGTGATCTTCATGACGGGCCTTGCCGAAACCGAGCACATCGTGCGCGGGCTCGAGGCAGGCGGCGTCGACTACGTGACCAAGCCGATCGTGATCGAGGAGATGCTGGCGCGCATCCGCGTCCATCTCGGCAATGCCCGGCTGACGCAGAGCGCGCGCACTGCGCTCGACGTCTCCGGCCGCTTCCTGTTCGCGGTGAACCGCCAGGGCGACGTGCTCTGGGCGACGCCGCAGGCGCAGAAGCTGCTGTCCGACCATCATGGCGCACAGGCCGACGATTTCGCCCTGTCGCCGTCGCTGCTGCAATGGCTGGAGCAGGCCAAGACCAAGGGCAGCGCGAAGTCTCCGGCCGCCTGTTTGCCCGACAATCCCCAACTCCGGCTCTATTACATGGGCGAGACCGCGCCGAACGAATTCCTGTTGCGGCTATCCCGGGAGTCCGGCACGGCCCTGCCCCCCGAATTCACCAGCGAGCTCGGCCTCACCACCCGCGAGGGCGAGGTGCTGGCCTGGCTCAGCAAAGGCAAGACCAACCGCGACATCGCGCAGATCCTGGGATTGAGCCCGCGCACCGTCGACAAGCACCTGGAGCAGATCTACGCCAAGCTCGGCGTGGAGAACCGGACAGCGGCCGCGGCGATTGCCACCAATGCGACGCGGAGGAATTCGTAGGCAGGGCTCGGAATGAGTTGCCACGCCGGCCGACAAACAAACGGTGTCGTCCCGGCGAACGCCGGGACCCATACCGCGTGATCTCTCGATTTGAGCGATCACAATACCGAACGGCGAATCTTCGCCAAACCACTCCCTGTGGTTATGGGTCCCTGCTTTCGCAGGGACGACGGCGGAGTCACGGCGGCGGGTGACCATTCAATGGACCCCTGCCGAACCTCACCCATACACGAACGCCTTGTCGTCCAGATCCGTCTTCGGGATCTCGTCCTTCTCGGTCCAGTAATCCTGGCTGTGCTGCCATTCCGGCTTGTCGCCGCGCTTGGGCAACAGGTCCATGTTGCGCATCATGTAGCCGGGGTTGAAGTTCTCGGGATCGATCCAGGGCAGGATCGGCATGTTATGGTCTTCGGCGCGCAAGCTCACCTCGACTTTCTTCTTGCCCTTCGCTTTCATATGGCCGAGCAGCCGGCAGACGAAATCGGCGACGAGGTCGACGCGCAGTGTCCAGCTGGCGCGGAAATAGCCGAACACCCAGACCATGTTCGGAACGCCCGTGAACATCATGCCGCGATAGGTGACGGTGTCGCCGAAGGCGAGAGGCTTGCCGTCGATCTCGAAGGCGATGTCGCCGAGCGCGGCGAGGTTGAAGCCGGTTGCGGTAACGATGACGTCGGCTTCGAGCAGCTTGCCGGATTTGAGCTGAATGCCGTTCTCGACGAAGCACTCGATCTCGTCGGTGACGACGGAGGCCTTGCCGCTGGCAATGCCCTTGAACAGGTCCGCGTCCGGCACGAAGGCGATGCGCTGCCGCCACGGCCGGTAGGTCGGCGTGAAATGCGTCTCGACGTCGTAGTCAGGACCGAGCACCGCGCTGATCTGGCCGATCAGCTCCTTCTTCACTTGCTCGGGCTTGGACACGCAGAGTTTGGTGAAGGCGTCCTGCTCGAACAGGATCTTGCGCCGCACGATCTCGTGGATCCAGGCCTCGTCGACCTGGAGCCGGCGCAGCTCCTCCGCGATCTCGATGGCATTGCGCCCGAGCCGGAAATAGGTCGGCGAGCGCTGCAACATGGTGACGTGTGCGCATTGGTCCGCGATGTTCGGCACCAGCGTCGCCGCGGTCGCGCCCGAGCCGATCACGACCACCTTCTTGCCCGTGAGGTCGATGTCATCAGGCCAGGTCTGGGGATGGACGATCCGGCCCTTGAAGCAGTCCATGCCCTTCCATTCCGGCGTGTAGCCTTCCGAATGGCGATAATAGCCCTGGCACATCCAGAGGAAGTTCGCGGTGAACGTCCTGGGTTCGCCGGTGTCGGTCGTCACCGCCTCGATGGTCCAGAGATTCTGGTCGCTCGACCAGCTCGCCGAATTGATCTTGTGCTTGTAGCGGATGTGCCTGGCGATATCGTTGTCGTCGATGACCTCTTTCATATAGGAGAGGATTTCCTCGGCGGTCGCGATCGGTGGGCCGACCCAGGGCTTGAAGCTGTAGCCGAAGGTATGGAGATCGCTGTCGGAGCGAATGCCGGGATAGCGATGCGTGCTCCAGGTGCCGCCGAACGTTTCCTGCGTCTCAAGGATGACGTAGCTGGTGCCCGGCAGCTGCTTCTGGATGTGATAGGCGCTGCCGATGCCTGAGATGCCGGCACCGACGATCAGCACGTCGAAATGTTCGGAAGCTTGCTTGGTAGCGGTGTGACCGCGAACAGCGACATTCATTGTTGCTTCTATGCCTTGGTTGTTTTGTGGCCGCCCTTGATGGACGACGCGTTTCCTCCGCGCCGGCATGATCACCCGACGCGCTTCAACCTCAAAATGACATAGATCAAGCCGCGGTCAAATCACAGCGCCGCACCCCAGCTCCGCGCGGTCTGCAAGATCCAGTCGCGGTAGAGCGTGAGCGGCGTGACGCCGGTCAACCCGCCGCAACCGGCGGCGCCGTTCGGCCCCGTGGACCAGCTGATGAGGCCGACGAGCACAGCACCATTCGGCTTGTCCTCGAATACAGGGCCTCCGGAATCTCCGGTGCAAGCGCCAATTCCATCGCGAACACCGTTGGTTACGGGATCGACCAGCCGGATCTGGAGCGTGCCGGGCTGCCCGGTGGCAACGAGGCCGGCAACCCGCGTGGTGCCGCCGCTCTTGCCGTCACCGCGAACGGTGACGCCAATGCCTGCAATGACGAAACGGCTGCCGACCTGAATTGGAATATTCGGCATGCCGACCGGCACGGTGGATTTTCCCTTGAGTGGAATTTCCAGTTGCAGCAAAGCCACGTCGGCTGTGGCACGATGCGACTGCATCGCCTGCATGTTGAAGTTCGGATGGATCGCGACGGTGCGGACGTTCAGCAATTGCGGCGCGCCGTCAGCGCCGCGATCGACGACCTTGTAGTCCGCGCCGGGCTGCACACAGTGGGCGACCGTCAGGACCACGCGTGGCGCAATCAAGCTGCCGGTGCAGAAATTGCCGCGCGAGCCGACGATGGTGACGACGGCGCGCGCGACACCATCCGCCTGCGGCGTGCCACCACCGACGATGGCCTGCGCGGGCGTGGCGAGCAGCAGAGTAGCCGTGGCGAGTATCGCGATTGTCTTCATGGGGAACATGTCTCGGCCGTCGGTTCGGTGAGCGCTAGGATTTGCTTCGGACTGGCCCTTGCCGATAGCGCATGCTAGCCCTCTTGGAAAGGAATTGACGAGGGCAGGATGGTGGCGATCGAGGCGGTGATCTTTGATTTTGGCGGCGTGCTGACGAGTTCGCCGTTCGAGGCCTTCGCGCGATTCGAGACCGAGCGCGGGTTGCCGATCGACATCATCCGGCGGACCAACGCCGCCAACCATCTGGAAAACGCCTGGGCCAAGTTCGAACGCGCCGAGGTCGATATCGACACGTTCGATCATCTGTTCGCCGAGGAATCTCGCGCGCTCGGCGCCGAAGTGCGCGGGCGCGACGTAATATCGCTGCTGCAGGGTGACCTGCGCCCAGAGATGGTGGAGGCGCTAAAGCGCATCAAGGCGCAGTTCAGGACCGGCTGCATCACCAACAACCTTCCGGCCAACGCCATCGGCAGCCTGACCGGGCGCTCGCTTTACATCGCCGAAGTCATGGTGCTGTTCGACCACGTCATCGAATCCGCCGAGATCGGCCTGCGCAAGCCCGACCCGCGCATCTATCAGATGATGGTGGAGACGCTGAAGGTCGATCCGAAGAGGTGCGTCTATCTCGATGACCTCGGCGTCAACCTGAAACCCGCGCGCGAGATGGGCATGACCACGATCAAGGTGACGAGCGGCGCGCAGGCCATCGCCGAGCTGGAGAAGGCGACGGGACTGAAGCTGCGGTAAAAGAAGCAGGGTGGGTTGACGCAGCGTAACCCACCATGGTGCAACGATCGCCGAACGCATTGGTGGGTTACGGCTTCGCCTAACCCACCCTACGCACCGAGGTCGCCGCGACCCGCTCGGGGAACGCTGCCGCGAGCGAAGCACGATCCGGCTTCAGCACGCCGCGCTCGGTGATCAGGCCGGTGACCAGCCGCGCCGGCGTCACATCGAAGGCGTAGTTAGCGACCGGCGATCCCTCGGGCACGATGCGCACCGTCTCCAGCCTTCCATCCGCGGTGCGGCCGGTCATGTCGGTGACTTCCGCGCCGCTGCGCTGCTCGATCGGAATGTCACGAATGCCGTCATGGACGGCGAAATCGATCGTCGGCGACGGCAGCGCGACGTAGAACGGCACGCCGTTGTCGTGAGCGGCGAGCGCCTTCAGATAGGTGCCGATCTTGTTGCAGACGTCGCCATTGGCGGCGACGCGATCGGTGCCGACGATGGCGAGATCGACCATGCCGTGCTGCATCAGATGGCCTCCGGTGTTGTCCGGGATCACCGTGTGCGGCACGCCGTGATGGCCGAGCTCCCAGGCGGTGAGCGAGGCACCCTGATTGCGCGGGCGCGTCTCGTCGACCCAGACATGGACCTTGATGCCGCGCTCATGCGCAAGATAGATCGGCGCCGTCGCCGTGCCCCAATCGACGGTGGCGAGCCAGCCGGCATTGCAATGGGTCAGCACGTTGACCGTCTCGCCCGGCTTCTTGGATGCAATCGCCTCGATCAGCTTCAGCCCGTTGCTGGCGATGCCACGGTTGATCTCGACATCCTGCTCGACGATCTCGTCGGCGCGCGCATAGGCCGCCTCGGCCCTTTCAACGGGATCGATCGGCGCGAGCGCCATGCGCATCTCGTCCAGCGCCCATTTCAGATTGATCGCCGTCGGTCGCGCCACCACGAGCGTCTCGTAAGCGCGCTTCAATCCGGCGTCGGAGGCGTCCTCGCGCATCGCGAGCGCCATGCCGTAGGCCGCAGTGGCGCCGATCAGCGGCGCGCCGCGCACCAGCATGTCGCGGATCGCGACGGCTACGTCTTCAGACGAGGTCAGCTTGGCTATGACGAACTCGTGGGGCAAGCGGCGCTGGTCGATTGCACCGACCGACCAGCCGTCACGCTCGCGCCAGATACTGCGAAAATGCTTGCCGTCGACCTTCATGGCATTCTGCCTTCTCGTCTGTCTTGCGCCTCAACCGCGCAGGATGCGCCCAGCCACCGCATCGAGCTTCTTCAGAAGTTCGGGATCACGCGCTTCGGGCGCCGTGATCAGCGCGGTGTCGAGCGCCCGGTCCGAGCCGATCGGGCACGGTTCGTGCTCGCGCGGGAAGTCCTTCGCCAGCCGCGCCACCAGCGCTTTCGCCTTGTCGGCGTTCGAGGTCAAGACGCGGATGATGTCCTGCACGGTGACGGCGTCGTGATCGGGATGCCAGCAATCGAAATCCGTCACCATCGCCACGGTGGCGTAGCAGATCTCCGCCTCACGTGCGAGCTTGGCTTCCGGCATGTTGGTCATGCCGATGACCGAATAGCCCAGGGTCTTGTAGGTCATGCTCTCGGCATATGTCGAGAATTGCGGCCCTTCCATGCAGACATAGGTTCCACCGCGCCCGATCGCGATGCCTTCGGCTTCGGCCGCCGCGGCAAGATGGATGCGCAGGCGCGGCGAGACGGGATGCGCCATCGACACATGCGCGACGCAGCCTCGTCCGAAGAACGAGCTCTCGCGCTTGTGGGTGCGGTCGACGAACTGGTCGACGAGGACGAAGGTGCCGGGCGGCAGCTCCTCCTTGAAGGAGCCGCAGGCCGACAACGAGATCAGGTCGGTGACGCCGGCGCGCTTCAGCACGTCGATATTGGCGCGATAATTGATGTCGGAGGGGGAGAGGCGGTGGCCCTTGTCGTGCCGCGGCAGGAACACGACCGGCAGGCCGGCGATGGTGCCGCGCCTCAAAGGCGCCGACGGCTCGCCCCAGGGGCTCTCGATCACCTCTTCGCGCGCACCCTCGAGACCCGGCAGGTCATAGATGCCGGAGCCACCGATGATGCCCAATACCGCCTGAGTCATGCCTGATCCACCCGTTCGCCACGTACGACATGGTTAAGCTATGCCAGCTTTGCGACGGTTTTGGAACGGGGGTGGTGGGAAGATGCCGGGGGTGTGAGGACCGATGGGCGGGTCTCACGAGTCGATGTCATCCCTGCGTGCGCAGGGACGACAATTGCGGTTTTGGCTTAAGCCGCGTTCGCCAGCCGCAGCTGGGTTGCCACCATGCGCTCGAGCGTCTCGACGGACTGGAAATTCTCCGGCGTGATCTCCGATTGCGGGATGGTGAAGTCGAACTCGGCTTCGACGCCGAGCATCAGATTGACCATGTCCATCGAGGTCAGGCCGACGTCGACGAGCTTGGCAGACGGCGTGACATCGGCGCTGAGCGAATTCTGCTCGAGGACACCCTTCACCAGCTTGATGATGCGATTGCGCAATTCGGTATCAAAGGCTTGCATCGGCAAATTCCCGTCTGTCTGTCAAAACTCGGACCGGCTTCCGGCTACGATGGGCACGGCCTGCCGGGCCCGCAATGGGCGACATCAATACTTCGCGTTTCTTAGTAAACGATGACTCAGATTGTCCGGAATTCGTCCCTACTTCCAGATTCCTAACGCGATGTTCGAAAACCGGGCGATGCAAACAACCGGACCTTAACTGTTCGTTCGGAATTTGACTTTGTTTACCCTCTATTTCATCGACGAATTTGAATTAAATCCGTAGCCTCCTCTCACAAGCAAAGATAGCCGGAGGATCGCTTACGCGCATCGCGAATGATGCCGGCGATCTCGAACGGCAAACCGGAGGCGGACGAGTATGAACGTGCGTGAAGCAGTCCTCACTGTCGACGAAACACCGACGAGCTTCCTCGAGCAGGGTCCCTCCCTGATCGAACGCGCCGCCCGGACCGCGTCCGCCGCGGCGGCCGACGCCGACGGCGTCGATCGCGACGCCCGTTTCCCGCACAAGGCTTTCGAGATCGCGCGCGAGCAGAAGCTGCTCGGCGTCATGATCCCGGTCGAGTACGGCGGCTTCGGCGCCTCCATCTACGACGTCACCGACATCTGCTACACGCTCGGACGCGCCTGCGCCTCGACCGCGATGATCTACGCGATGCACCAGACCAAGGTCGCCTGCGTCGTCAGGCACGGCCACGGCATCCCCTGGATGGAAACCATGATGCGCCGGGTCGCCCGCGACCAGTGGCTGCTCGCCTCCTCGACCACCGAAGGTCAGAACGGCGGCAATATCCGCGCCAGCGCCGCCGCCGTCGACCACGCCGGCGACACCGTCTCGCTGGTGCGCGATGCCACCGTGATCTCCTACGGCGCGGAAGCCGACGGCCTCGTCACCATTGCCCGCCGCGCCAACGAGGCCGCAGCCTCCGATCAGGTCCTGCTGGCACTCGCCAAGGACGATTATTCGCTGAAGCGGACGCTGGGTTGGGAAACACTGGGCATGCGCGGCACCTGCTCGACCGGCTTCGAGCTGAAGGTCGATTGCCCCGCCGACCGCGTCTTCCCGGAATCCTATGACAAGATCCACGCCCAGACCATGACGCCGTTCGCGCATCTGTGCTGGTCGTCGGCCTGGGCCGGAATCGCCGCCGCAGCCGTGACCCGCGCGCAGGCCTTCGTCCGCAAGGCCGCGCGCTCTTCCGGCGGCCAGATGCCGCCGGCCGCAGCTCACTTCACCGCCGCCAAGATGTCGCTGGCCAAGCTGCGCGCGCTGATCGCTGCCAACACCGATGCCTTCGCCCGCGCCGAGCATGACGAGCGGGCGCTCGCCTCGCTCGACTTCCAGTCCTCGATCACGCTTCTGAAGGTGCAAGCCTCCGAGCTCGCGGTCGAGACCGTGATGCATGCGATGCGCACGGCCGGCCTCTCCGGCTACCGCAACGACGGCGAGTTCACCATGGGCCGGCACCTCCGCGACGTGTTGTCGTCCCCGATCATGATCAACAACGACCGCATTCTGGCCAATGCCGCGACATCGACGCTGATGAGCGGCGTGCCAACCAGCCTTCGCGACTGAGTGTTTGACGACCGAACCAACAAGAACAATTTTGAGATAGCAGGACATCGCGACATGAACATTGCCCTTCTTCCCGATTCGCCCGCGACCGCACCGCAAATGATCGATCCGCTCGATCATCTCGCCGACAAGCTGTTCCACCGCATGGGCGCCGACGGCGTCTATGCCCGTACCGCGCTCTATGAAGGCATCGTCGAGAAGCTCGCCGCGCTGATCACGAGCCATCGCGAGACCGGCACCGAAGTGATGCGCTTCCCGCCGGTGATGAGCCGGGCTCAGCTGGAAAAATCCGGCTACCTCAAGAGCTTTCCGAACCTGCTCGGCTGCGTTTGCGGCCTGCACGGTACCGAACGCGAGATCAACGCCGCGGTAAGCCGCTTCGATGCCGGCGGCGACTGGACCACTTCGCTGTCGCCCGCCGACCTCGTGCTGTCGCCGGCCGCCTGCTATCCGGTCTATCCGATCGCCGCGAGCCGGGGCCAACTGCCTAACGGCGGCCTGCGCTTCGACGTCGCCGCCGATTGCTTCCGCCGCGAACCCTCGAAGCATCTCGACCGGCTGCAATCGTTCCGGATGCGCGAATATGTCTGTATCGGCAGCCCCGACGATGTGGCGGATTTCCGCGAGCGCTGGATGGTGCGCGCACAGAAGATCGCGACCGATCTCGGCCTCACCTTCCGTGTCGACTATGCCAGCGATCCCTTCTTCGGCCGCGTCGGCCAGATGAAGGCGGTGAGCCAGAAGCAGCAGCAGCTGAAGTTCGAGCTCCTCATCCCGCTGCGCTCGGAAGAGCAGCCGACCGCCTGCATGAGCTTCAACTATCACCGCGAGCATTTCGGCACGACCTGGGGCATCCAGGACGCCAATGGCGAACCGGCCCACACCGGCTGCGTCGCCTTCGGCATGGACCGCCTGGCCGTCGCCATGTTCCACACCCACGGCACCGACCTTTCCGCCTGGCCCGCCGACGTGCGGGACATCCTGGGCCTGCAGTCCCAGGTCACGGCGGACGCACATGTCGAGGGCTGGCGCTAACGGCATGAGCCGGAAAAGTGCGAAGCGGTTTTCCGAGATGATCATGCCGAAACAAGAGACTGAACGAGGCCTGTCATTTCCACGGGTAAGACGAGCGTGATTCACACCAAGGTGCGATGCCGCGAGATCACCGAGTCCGACGCCGAGGCGGTCGCGGACCTGCTGACGCGCGGCTTCGTCGGCCGTTCACGCAACTATTGGATCCAGGGCCTGCGCCGACAGGCCTTCCGCTCTGTGCCGGAGGGCTATCCGCGCTTCGGCTACATGCTCGAAAGTGACGGCACGCCGGTCGGCGTGCTGCTGCTGATCTACACGGCGCGCAAGAACGGCGAAGAGACCGCCATCCAGTGCAACCTGTCGAGTTGGTATGTCGATCCGGCCTATCGCAACTACGCCCCGCTGCTGACCAAGATCGCGCAGCGGCACAAGGACGTGACTTACTTCAACATCAGCCCGGCGCCGTGGACCTGGCCGATCATCGAGACGCAGGGCTTTCGCGCCTATTGCCGCGGCATATTCTTCTCGGTCCCTGCATTGGCGCGCCCCCCGCGCTGGAGCGAGATCGAGGTCATCTCGCCTCACGCCAAGACGATCGAAGGGCTGTCCGAAGCCGAGACAGAGCTGCTGACGCGGCACGCGCGCTACAATTGCCTCAGCCTCGTCTGCCGCACGCCGAAGGGAACATTCCCCTTCATCCTGCAACCGGTGCGCATCCGCCGCGGCTTCATTGCGCCCCCCGCGATGAAGCTGATCTATTGCCGCAGCGCCGCGGAATACGCCGCCTGTGCGGGCCGCATCGGGCGACTGCTGCTTCGGCTCGGCAAGGTCGCGGTGGCGATCGATTCCAACGAACCGATTCCCGGCCTTGTCGGCATTTATACCGAGCGGCGCGGTCGCAAATACTTCAAGGGCCCGCACCGGCCGCAGCTTGGCGACCTCACGGATACGGAACTGGTGCTGTACGGGCCGTAGCGAAGGCTTTCGGACCCAACCAGCGCTGTCGTCCCTGCGAACGCAGGGATCCATAGGGACGACACCTCAATATGTTGCGCCGTACCGGCCAACTCTTGAAGGAGTCTCCGCATTCCGGCGCGCTCTCCATCCCCGGTCACCCTCCGTAAACTACTGCGCTTAAGGGAATTTTCCCGCCTCTTCGCTACCCTCGGTGGCTGAATTAGATTGCGTTAAGCCTATTGCCCGCCGAGATGCCGCCGATCCCATGATTTCGACCCGCGACAACGAGCTTGGTGCACGCCGCGAGCAGGGCCCGGAGGCCCTGGTCGCGCTGAGCCAGCTTGCGCTCGACCACATGGAGCAAGGCGTCTGCGTCTACGATGCCGACAACCGGATCGTGCTGGTCAACCAACGCTATTTGTCGCTGTTCGGCATGTCGGCCGATGTCGTGCGTGTCGGCACCAGCTACCGCGAGGTGCTCGCGCACAGCGCCGGGCGGGGCAACTTTCCGGAAGGCGAGCTTGACGCTCTCTATTCGGCGCGGATGGCGCAGATTGCGGGCGGACAGCCGTTCCGGACCGAGCAGCGACTTGCCACCGGCCTCGTCATGTCGCTCGAGCTGAAGCCGCTTCCCGGCGGCGGCTGGATGACGATCTGCGACGATGTCACTCGCCTCGCCCGGCTCGAAGCGGAATTGCGCGTGCAGACCGAGCGCAGCCAGCACGCACTCTCCAACATGTCGCACGGCCTCATCATGTACGACGCCGAGAGCCGCGTCGTCGTCTGCAACGATCGTTTCCTCAACCTCTATAATCTCGATCCCGGCGTGGTGAAGCCGGGCGTCTCGCATCGTGCGGTGCTCGACCACTGGATTTCGCGCGGCAATCTGCCGGGCATGCCGGCCGACGAATTCCACAATTCCAGACTGGAGGACGTGCGCGCCAGACGGGCGAAAACCATGCTGGTGATGCGTTACGACGGACGCATGGTGCAGACGGTCTCCCGTTTCCTGCCCGACGGCGGCTGGGTGACGGTGCACGAGGATGTCACCGAGCGGTTGCAGTACGAGGAAACGCTGAGGCAGCAGAACTTCATCCTCGATGCGGCGCTGGAGAACATGGCGCATGGGCTCGCCTTCTACGACAGCGACATGCGCCTCCGCGTCTGCAACACCACCTACCGCAAGATCTACCGGCTGTCGCAAGAGGAGACCAGGCCCGGCACGCATCTCGCCGAGCTGATCGAGCGTTCGATGGTGAACGGTGCGTTTGCTTCGGAGTACAGCCCGGAGCAGATCCTCGAAGCCGCCAGAGAGCGAATCGCGAACCGCGACCGCTCGCCGATGCGGCGGAGCATGTCGAACGATACCGTGATCTCCGTACGCTATTGCGCGCTCGCCGAGGGCGGCTTCGTCGCCACCTATGAGGACATCACCGAACGCGAGCACGCGATCGAGGAGCTGAGCGAGCAGTACCGCCGCTTCGACGCGGCGCTGAACAACATGAGCCAGGGTCTGTGCATGCTCGATGCGAGCCTGCACGTCATCGTGTGCAATCGCCGCTATATCGAGATGTACGGCCTGTCGCCCGACATCGTGAGACCCGGCGTCTCGATGCGCGAGATCATGGAGCACAGCTGCGAGCTCGGTATCCATCAGAACATGACGGGGGCCAGGCTCTATGCCGACTACGTCGAACGGCTGCGCGAGGGCGAACACACGCTGCACCGCCATTTGACCGACGGCCGCATCATCAAGCTCAATCACAAGCGAATGGAGCATGGCGGCTGGGTCGTCACCTACGAAGACGTCACCGAGCGCCACAAGGCCCAGGCCCGGGTGGCGCATATGGCGCGCCACGACTCGCTCACCGACCTGCCCAATCGCACGCTGTTCCGCGAGAAGATGGGCGAGGGACTGAACCAGGTCGCGATCGCCGGCGGCGAGATGGCGGTGCTGTGCTTCGACCTCGACAATTTCAAGACGGTCAACGACCGCCTCGGCCACGCCGCCGGCGACCGGCTGCTGCGCTGGGTCGCGGCGCGTCTGAAGGAGAATGTCGGCGAGCACGACACTGTCGCTCGGCTCGGTGGCGACGAATTCGCCGTGCTGCAGCGCGGACCGCAACCGCAATCGGCAGAAAAGCTCGCCCGGCGCCTGGTCGAAATCATCGGCCACCCGCCACCGCTGGAAAGCCAGTCGATCCATGTCGGCGTCTCCGTCGGCATCGCGATCGCGCCCGATCACGGGCTCGATGCCGACGAGCTGATGAAATGCGCCGATCTCGCGCTGTACCAGGCCAAGGCCAAGGGGCGCGGCGCCTATCAGCTGTTCGAGCCCGAGATGGAAGAGGAGGCGCGCAGCCGGCACGCGCTGGAGCACGATCTGCGCGGCGCGCTGGCAGCGCACGAATTCCATTTGGTGTTCCAGCCGCAGGTCCGGCTCGATTCGTCGGAGCTCACCGGCTTCGAGGCCCTGCTGCGCTGGAAGCATCCGTCGCGCGGCTTCATCTCGCCGGCCGAGTTCATTCCCATCGCGGAAGAAAACGGGCTGATCGTCCCGATCGGCGAATGGGTGCTGCGCACCGCCTGTGCGACCGCCGCGACCTGGCCCGGTGTCGCCGTCGCGGTGAACCTGTCGCCGGTGCAGTTCCGCTCGCGCGGGCTGGTGACGATGGTCACGAGCGCGCTGGCGGAGGCCGGCCTGCCGCCGCAGCGGCTCGAGCTCGAGGTCACCGAGACAGCGCTGCTCGACGACAGCGAGGCGACGATCGAAATCCTGCACCAGCTCCGTGCGCTGGGAATCCGCGTCAGCCTCGACGATTTCGGCGTCGGCTATTCCTCGCTGAGCTACCTGCGCAAATTTCCGTTCGACCGTATCAAGATCGACCGCTCCTTCGTCGGCACGCTCGGCGAAAGCCCGGAGAGCGTTGCCATCGTCCGCACCATCGCAAGTCTCGGCTCCGTGCTCGGCGTCGAGACCACGGCGGAGGGCGTGGAGACCGAGGAGCAACTCGACTTCGTCCGCGAATGCGGCTGCACGGCGGTGCAGGGCTATTATTTCGGCAAGCCCTGCCCCGCGTCGGAAGTCGGCCGCACCATCGAGATGCTGAACACTGTCCGGCGCGTGGCGTAGCGCGCTCGGTCAAATTCCGCCTCTCGGCACACGGCCAAACGACGAATTGTCGCATGTCCCGGTTTGACCGGCATTGCCGCACCGACCGCCGCGCGCAGTCCGCGCAATGCGCTTTTCTTCTCCCTCGATTTCGGGAACAATCGTCCGACAAGAACGAGAAACGGCGGTCCACGGAGACCGCTGCGAGGGAGGAATTCCGATGCCGCGATACGGGCTGAAGACGATCGCATTTGCCGCGATGCATGCCGTCATGGGAGCATTGCTCTCGACTGCCGCCAGTGCGCAGGACTATCCCACCAAACCGATCACGCTGATCGTGCCATGGCCGGCCGGGGGATCGACCGATATCTCGATGCGCGCCATCGCCGACAGTGCCTCGAAGGTATTGGGCCAGCCGATCGTGATCGACAACAAGGCTGGCGGCGGCGGCACGGTGGGACCTGCAACCATGGCCGCCGCCGCGAAGCCGGACGGCTACACCATCTCGCAGATTCCGATCACCGTCTTCCGACTGCCTCTCATGCAGGAGGTATCGTGGGATCCGGCGAAGGATTTCACCTACATCATCCACCTCACCGGCTACACTTTCGGCGTGACCACCAGCGCGGAGTCGCAGTTCAAGAGCTGGAAGGACGTGGTGGAGTTCGCCAAGGCGAACCCAGGCAAGGTGACCTATGCCACACCGGGCGCCGGCACCTCGCTGCATATCGGCATGGAGCAGATCGCCGGGATGTCGGGTATCAAGCTGACGCAAGTTCCCTTCAAGGGCGGCGCGGAGACCAACGCCGCGGTGCTGGGACAGCACACGATGCTTCAGGCGGATTCCACGGGATGGCGACCGCTGGTCGATGCCGGCAAGCTCCGCCTGTTGATGGTGTGGACCGGCTCGCGCTCGCCGAACTATCCCGATGCGCCGACGCTGAAGGAACTCGGCTACCCCATGGTCTATGACTCCCCGTTCGGCATCGCCGGCCCGAAGGGCATGGACCCCAAGATCGTCGCCAAGCTGCACGACGCTTTCAAGAAGGCGGTCGAGGATCCCGCCGTCGTGGCCACGCTCGCCAAATACGACATGGTGCCGAACTACAAGAACACCGAGGATTACAAGAAGTTCGTCGTCGAGGTCACGGAGTCCGAGCGCAAGGTGATCGAGACGCTCGGGCTTGCGAAGAAGTAGCTCCAGGCCACCGGCGTGTCCCGGACGCGGTGCAGCGCTTCTTCAGCGGTGCACCGCAGAGCCGGGACCCACCTTGCCAAGCATCCATGGACCCCGGATCTGCAGCGCGTCACTTCGTGCCGCGCAGCGTCCGGGGAACGGCCGAGAGGGTCTATGAACAATCAAACCAACAAGCTCCGCCTCGACAATTCCGAACTCTGGGGCGGGCTGATCGGGCTCGCACTCGGCGGCTTCGTGATCTGGTCGGGCATGAAGCTCAAGCTCGGCACCATCAACGATCCCGGCTCCGGTTACGTGCTGTTCTACACGGGCATCCTGATGTGCGTGTTCGCGGGCTCCATCATCGTCTCGGCTCTCACCGAGGGTGGCCCGACGCTGGCCTCGCGCTGGGAGAACGTGCGCTGGAGCAAGCCGCTGCTGCTGATCGGCTGTCTCGTGGCGTTCTCCGTTGCACTGGAGCCGCTCGGCTTCCTGCTGTCGTCGATTCCCTTGATGTTGTTGCTGCTGCGGCTGATCGATCCCGTGCGCTGGACGCTGGCGATCCCGATCGCGGTGCTGGTGCCCACGGGCATGTGGTGGGTGCTCAAGCGGCTGCTGCTGATCCAGCTGCCCTCGGGCCTGTTCGGGATCGGCTGACCCATGGATACGCTCGTCAATGTCGCCCATGGCTTCGGCGTCGCGCTGCTGCCGGTCAACCTGCTCTATTGCTTCATCGGTGTCTTCATCGGCACGCTGGTTGGCGTGCTGCCGGGCATCGGGCCGATCTCGGCAATGTCGCTGCTGCTGCCCGTGACGCTGTCGGGCACGCCGGAATCCGGCATCATCATGATGGCCGGCATCTATTACGGCTCGATGTATGGCGGATCGACCACCTCGATCCTGGTCAACATCCCCGGCGAGGCGGCTTCCGTCGTCACCTGCATCGACGGCCACCAGATGGCAAAGCAGGGCCGCGCCGGCCCCGCGCTCGGCATCTCCGCCTTCGGCTCCTTCATTGCCGGCACGTTTGCACTGATCGCCCTGATGCTGGTCGCGCCGAAGCTTGCCAGCGTCGCCATCGCGTTTGGGCCGGCCGAATATTTCAGCCTGATGGTGCTCGGCCTCGTCGTGCTCACCTTCCTGACCCAGGGCTCGATGCCGAAGGCGCTGCTCATGGCGTGCATTGGCGTCGTGCTCGGATTGATCGGGCTCGACAGCATCACCGCGCAGCCGCGCCTGACCTTCGGCCGCATGGAATTGATCGACGGCATCGGGCTCGTGCCCGTCGTGATGGGCCTGTTCGGTGTCGCCGAGGTGCTGCTCAACACCGAGCAGGCGATCAAGCGCGACATCATCAACACCAGGATCACCCAACTGCTGCCCACCAAAGAGGACTGGAAGGCGAGCGCAGGTCCGGTCGGCCGCGGCACCCTCCTCGGCTTCTTCCTCGGCATCCTGCCGGGCGGCGGCGCGGTGGTGGCCTCCTTTGCGTCCTACGCGCTGGAGAAGCGGCTGTCGAAGACGCCCGAACGTTTCGGCCATGGTGCCATCGAAGGCGTCGCGGGGCCGGAATCGGCGAACAACGCCGCGGCGGGCGGCGCCTTCATCCCACTGATGACGCTCGGCATCCCGCCGAACGTGGTGATGGCGCTGCTGCTCGGCGCCTTCGTCATTCACGGCCTGCAGCCGGGGCCCCTGCTGATCACGCAGAATCCGGGCCTGTTCTGGGGCATCGTCGCCAGCATGTATATCGGCAACCTCATGCTGCTGGTCCTGAACCTGCCGATGATCGGCATGTGGGTACAGCTGCTCAAGCTGCCCTACAACATCCTGTTCCCCCTGATCATCCTGTTCACGATCCTCGGCGTCTACTGCTCCAGCAACAACGTGTTCGACGTCTATGTGATGATCGCGTTCGGCATCATCGGCTATTTCATGCGCAAGCTCGGCTACGAGCCGGCACCGCTGGTGCTGGCCTTCGTGCTGGGGCCGATGATGGAGAACAATTTACGCAAGTCGCTGATCCTGTCGCAGGGCGATCTCTGGACCTTCGTGCAGCGGCCGATCTCTGCGGTGTGTCTTGTGTTTGCCATCGTGCTGCTGATCGCGCCGCTATTGCCGTCGCTGCGCAAGAAGCGCGAGCTGGTGGCGCTGGACGAGGGGGCTTAGCAGGATGGCAAGGGCGCAACGGCTCCGTGCCCCCTACGACTTTCAATTTTCGCGAAAACAACCCCATGCACAGCAGGAAGAGGTTGATTTCAAAGGAGAAATTTTAACGTGAAGCGCTACCCCGCCGCAGGCAATACGCTGTCCGGCGGCGCACCCCATGGGCGCTCGGACGATGCAAGCCCGATGAGCCGACCCTGGATATAGTCGCAGCCCCAATCGCGCAGCATGCTTGCGGCGTCCTCGTCCTGCACCCATTCGGCCACGGTCTTGATGTCGAGGCGGCGGGCGAGGTCGATCAGCGTCTGCACGAAAGCGCGGTCGTCTGCGGAATGGGTGATGTTCTGCACGAAGGCGCCGTCGATCTTGACGATATCGACACCGAGCTTGCGCAGGTTTCGGAACGAGGTGTAACCGGCGCCGAAATCGTCGATAGCGATGCGGCTGCCGAAATTCTTCAGCCGCGTGACGAAGCCACGGACGTCGTCGATGTCCTGGATCGCCACCGTCTCGGTGATCTCGACGATCAGCCGTTCGGCAACGCCGGGATGAGCCAGCATCAGCGACTCGATTCCCGCCCACCAGTCCGGATCCATGGTGGTATCGGGCGAGATGTTGAGGCTGAGGCAGATGTCGGGCGCGGCGGCGAGCTCGGCGACCACGAGCTCGAGCACGCGATGATCGACCAGGCGGATCAGGCCGAGCCGTTCGGCGACCGGCACGATGTCGGGCGCGAGCAGCACCTGGCCGCCGCCCTGGTCCATCCGCACCAGGCATTCGTGGAAGGCGCGCTCGCGCGAGGCGGCCGACACCACCGGCTCATAGGCGAGCTTGATGCGGCGCTCGTTCAACGCGGTGACGATTTCGTCAGTGACGCGGATGTTGACGCGCCGCTGCGCGTCGCGCGTGGCATCCGGACGCCATGCCGCGAACGAGCCGGCGCGGCGGCGCTTGGCGGCATCCAGCGTCTCATGGGCACGGTTGACGGCCTCGTCGGTGCTGCGGGCATAGCGCGGCACGCTGACCGCGCCGATCGAGGCGGTGACCGAGACCGGACCGGATTTGGTCGGCACCACCTCGTCGCGGATGCCGGCGAGGAAGCGCTCGGCGGCGACGTTCATGTCGTCGACGGTGCAGTTCTTCAGGATCAGGCCGAACTTGTTGCCGGAAAAGCGGCCGAGCACGTCGCCGCCGCGCAGGCGCGAGCGGATGCGCTTGGCGATGTCGAGGATCACGGCGTCGGCGACGTCGAAGCCGAAGGCGTCGTTCACGCGGGCGAGATGGTCGATACCGACCAGCATGAACGCCGCGGTGGAGCGGAAGCGGGTCGTCTCCTCGATCGCCTCGGCCAGCGCCGCGATCAGGTGCGAGCGGTTGAGCTCGCCGGTCAACGGATCGAGCCGAGCCAGCTTGGTCAGCTCCTCGTCGCGGGCGTGGCGCTCATTGTTGATGCGGACCGAGCCGATCGCGCGCGTGGGACGGCCGTCCGGGCCGGCGAACCAGCGGCCGGTCTCCTCGATCCAGATCACGGGATCGGCGGCGCTCATGCGGACGCCGTACTCGACGCGGTAGGGCGTGCCGTCGGCACCGTGCACGGGGGACGTTTGCGCCAGCGCGGCGGTGCGCAGCGACGGCGCGGGCTCGATCAGCTTGGCAAACTCGGCACCGGTCGCCAGTCGCTCGGCGGGAATGCCGGGAAAGACGCTGGCGACCTGATCACCCCAGATGATCGCATCGCTGCCGATGTCCCAGGCGAACACGGCCTGGCCGAGCGCGGCCAGAATGTCGGAGGCTTGCGGTAATGCGGGGATCAAATTCGCCTCGTTTCGGGACAGCGGGAAGTCCTGAGCCGGCACAGGATAGAGCCAGATTCGCGCCCAACCCTAGGCAAAGTTGATAAACAATTTGGAAACCACGTTTCCAAAGCCCTCAGGAACGGATTAGGCTGCGGCGGCATAGGCCTTGCGAGACCATCACATGCACCGGCGCCAATGTCCCAAAACGCGCCAGTTCAACCTGATGAACGGTGTTGCGATGGCGACTGCGGATGGAATGGAAGAGGCAACGAGGCAGGCCGGAACGGCTTTGGTGCCGCTGATGCCGACATTGTGCTGGGTTCACAAGGCGCCGATGCCGCGCCCCGATCCGAGCTTCGTCACCCAGCTCATCGCCAATGCCGAGCACCTGCCGCAGACGAGCCGCTTGCGCCGCGCCTCTTCCGAAGACGCTCAGATGGCCTATGGCAGCAAGCGCCCGCTGCAAAGCGTCAGCGCGCGGACACGGCAGGTGGCTTGAGGCAGGTCAGCGCGGCGGCGTCTCGGAGGACGGCGGCGTGCCGTTGCCCGGCTGAAGCTGCGGCGAGGGAATTTCCGGCGAAGACGCGCCCTGCACAGGCTTGGGCGCAGGATGATCCATCAGCACGGATTCCGCGACGGATTGCGCCGAAGGTGCGGGAGGCTCCACCGGCGCCGGCTGCGGCGCAATCACCGGCTCGAACTTGCGCTCGGCCACCGCATCCTCCACCGGCTCCTCGGCTTGGCGCTTGGCCTTGCGCGGCGCCGCCACTGTCGTTTCGGCGACATAGGTGACGCGACGGCGCGTGCGCTGGGCGATGCCGCCGAGGAAATCGGCCATCGAAAGCAGCACCAGCAGGAAGAAGGTCGAGTTGCCGAATTTCGGCCACATCACGAATTCGGCCGCGGCCGCGCCGAAGATGATCAGCGACAGCAGATGGTCCATCAGGAATTTCGATCCGGGCCGCGCGCCCTTGACCACTTCGAGCAGCAGCAGCACCACGCCGAGCGCCAGCATGAGATCGGCGAGCGTGACCGGCCAGGTTTCGCCCGTGATCATAGGCACCCTGAACAGCACGTCCGTAAAGGACACGGTCGGCATCAGGAAGGCGATGATGTTGTAGACCGCGAGCGGAATCAGAAGCAGCGGGAAACCGACCATCGGCAAAATGCCTTTTCGATCAAGATATCCGGACAGAACAATGCAGCGGCGAAGCATTTGCTCCGCCGCCGTCACTATCTATCTCATGGGTTGGCCGAAATCAGGCAGGCCCAATCATCCCGCCTGAAGAAAGGTCCTGCCTTCAGGACTCTTTCTTCTTCAGGACCTGGCGGCCCTTGTACATGCCGGTCTTGAGGTCGAGATGGTGCGGACGACGGAGCTCGCCGGAGTCCTTGTCTTCCACATAGGTGGGCTTCTTGATGGCGTCTGCCGAGCGGCGCATGCCACGGCGCGACGGCGAGGTTTTTCTTCTCGGAACGGCCATTTCAGTATCCTCTAGGGATTGGTGTCATCAGGGCATCGTCCGCGGGACGGCTCAGCACCCAAACGGGGCGAGCGAAATGCCGATCAAGGCCGGGCTTATAGAGGAAGGCTGGCCGTAAAGCTAGGCTCTTGGGGCGGAAAATACGCCCGGATTGGGCTCAAAATCAGCGATTTTCCTGCCAGCAGGTCAAAAGCGAGCTCGCCTGGCCCCGCGCCATATAGGTCGCCGCCAGCCGCCGGACACCCGGACCGGGGGTTTTGGCGCTGCGTTTGACCGGATTCGGCAGGATCGAGGCCAGGAGCGCCGCCTCCCGGGGTGAAAGGTCCTCCGCCGACTTGCCGAAGGCGTAGGCGCTGCCTGCCTCGACGCCAAATTGGCCCCGTGGGCCGAACTCGGCGATGTTGAGGTAAATCTCCAGGATCCGCGGCTTGGGCAGGACGAGATCGATCCAGAGCGCGAGCGGGAATTCGAGCGCCTTGCGGACGAAATCCCGCCCCTGCCAGAGGAACAGGTTTTTTGCGACCTGCTGGGTGATTGTGGAGGCGCCCCGGAACGGCGTACCGTCCTCCTTTGCATCGTCGATCGCCTCACGCAGTGCGCCCCAATCGATCCCATGATGCTTGCAGAAATGCGCATCCTCGGCCGCGATCACCGAACGCGGCAGTGAGGGCGACATCACCGCCAGATCGATCCATTCCCGCTGCATCGGCGCGCCACGCAGCGAGCGCCACGCCATCAGCGTCGAAACGGGATGACCGATGCGGTAGAACGGCGCGATCACATAGGGCGCGAGAATGACGACCGCGATCACGACCAGCAGGATTTTGACGATGCGCAAATCGACCTTTCCGGCATGAAACGAGAAGCGGCCCCGGCTCCCCCCATTAAGTCTGTGATAATCCGGGCCTTTTCCAGCACTTTTTAGGCCTTCCAAACGATTGACTGGGGCGGGCGCATAAAGGATTGTCCCGCCGAATTTTAGTTCTGGAGCCCTTCTTGATGACCGGCACGTCCCCGTCCGATTTCGCCAAACGTCTGGACAAGACCGCTGATGACACCGAGGCCCTGCTCGGGCGCCTGCTGTCGGACGACATCCTGCACGATGAGATCGCCCGGCCCAAGCGACTGATGGACGCAATGCGCTATTCGAGCCTCAACGGCGGCAAGCGCCTGCGGCCGTTCCTGGTGGCCGAGAGCGCCGCCGTTTTCGACGTCCCGCGCGAAGCCGCGCTGCTCGTCGGCGCCGCGCTGGAATGCATCCACTGCTATTCGCTGATCCATGACGACCTGCCGGCGATGGACAATTCGGACCTGCGCCGCGGCCGCCCCACCCTGCACAAGCACACGGACGACGCCACCGCGATCCTCGCCGGCGACGGCCTGTTGACGCTCGCCTTCGACATCGTCACCCGCGACGAGATCCACCGCGACGCCAATGTGCGCCTGTTGCTGACGCGCGCGCTGGCGCGCTGTGCCGGCATTGGCGGCATGGTCGGCGGCCAGATCCTCGATCTCGCCGGCGAAGGCCGTTTTGGCGGCAACGAGCCGATCGACGTCGCGCGTATTCAGCAGATGAAGACCGGCGCGCTGCTGCGCTTCGGCTGCATCGCCGGCGCGATCCTCGGCCAGGCCTCGCAAAAGGAATACCAGGCGCTCGACGATTACGGTCGCGCGCTCGGCGAAGCCTTCCAGATCGCCGACGACCTGCTCGACGTCGAGGGCGATGCGGCCGCCCTCGGCAAGCCGGCCGGCGCCGATGCCGCGCTCGGCAAGACCACCTTCGTCACCCAGCTCGGCATCGAAGGCGCCAAGCAGCGCGTGCGCGATCTGCTCGCGCGGGCCGACAGCGCCGTGTCGATCTTCGGCGACCGCGCCGCCGTGCTGCAGGCCGCGGCGCGCTTCGTCGCCGAGCGGAAGAACTGAGTTAGCGCACGATCTTCACCTCCCCCCGCTCGCGGGGAGAGGTCGACGTTCAAGCGCAGCTTGAATGTCGGGTGAGGGGGAGCCTCCGCGAATCCATCTCTCACCGTCCTTGCGGAGGCTCCCCCTCACCCCAGCCCTCTCCCCGCAAGCGGGGCGAGGGAGCAGATCGCCCTCGCTGCAACAGGGAGAGAGCCATCACCGTCATGACCAATGGCAAAGAAGACCCCGCCCTCGCCCGCTTCCGCAAAATGTCGCGGCCGGTGCGGCTGATCTATGCGCGGCCGCGGACTTTCATCGCGCTCGCGACCGGCATCCTGGTCAGCCTGCTGCTGCCGGGCTCGTTCAGGCTGGTGACGCGGCTGCTGTTCGGCTGGGATGCGCTGATCGCGGTCTATCTCGTGCTGGTCTATGCGATGATGCTGTGCAACGACCACCAGCACATCCGCCGCGCCGCTGCGATGCAGGACGACGGCCGCTTCCTGATCCTGCTGGTGACGGCCACAGGGGCATTCGCCAGCATCGCCGCGATCGTCTCCGAGCTGGGCACGCCGCATCGCGGCGTGTGGGAGCTCACGATCGCGATCACCACCATCGCGCTGTCATGGGCCGCCGTCCACACGACATTCGCTCTGCATTACGCCCATGATTACTACCGCGGCGCCAAGCCGGGCGGCCTGCAATTCCCGAGCGGCGACAAGGAAGACCACGCCGACTATTGGGACTTCGTCTATTTCTCGTTCGTGATCGGCATGACCGCGCAGGTCTCCGACGTCGGCATCACCGACAAGACGATCCGCCGCACCGCGACGGCGCATGGGATCGTGTCGTTCATCTACAACACGGCTTTGCTGGCTTTGACCGTCAACATCGCAGCGAGCGCGATTTCGAATTGACTCGTCCGGCGTTCGCCGGACGAGTTCGATCGTCAGCGACAAACCTCGGCATTGGCGTCGTTGCCGGGGCCGCCACCGCCGCGATATTCGAGATGGCAGCCGCGATTGACGGGACGGCAACCGGTGCTGTTGCAGAACATCTGCCCACCGCCCGCAGCACGGCTGGCGCCGGCCGCAGCGGCAATGCCGGCCGCTGCACCATAACCACCTGCCGCTCCAGCGGCGGCACCGCCGGCCTGACGACGCTGCCGTGCGGGACGCTCATCGCCGTCGTCGCGCTTGGCCGTCGCAGGCTTGGCCGGCTTGGCGGCGCGCTGCTTCTCGCACTCATTGTCGTCGTTGACCGCATAACCCTCGCGGCAGACGATTTTGGTGCATTTGTCGCCGTCGGCCTTGAAGCCATGCTCGCAAACCAGCGGACAGACCCTTGCCGGCTTCGCCTTGACCGCATCCAGCGCGTCGGAGCTCGCCATCTTCACGTCGAGCTTGGTGCCCGCATAGCGGTTGAACTGCGACAGCGAGCGCTGCGAGGACGTATTCCAGTTGCCGTCGGCTGCGCCCGAGAAGCAGCCGACCCGGCCAAGCTCGGTCTGCACGGAGCGGCTGAGATCGGCCGGCGCGGTCGCCGGCGTCAGCGACGCAACGTTGGTGCCGGCGGGGCTCGCGGTGCTGGCCGGCGCCGCGCTCGGGGCCGCGGCGGCGAGATTGACGCGCTGCTGCTCGGCGGCGGCCGCCTGCTGCTGCGCCTGCTCCTTCGTCTTCTGCGCGGCGAGCTGCGCCTGCTCGGCCGCTTTCGCATCGGCTGCGGCTTTGGCCTGCGCATCCTTCTGCGCGCCGAGCGCGGCGAGACGGTCACGCTCGGCCTCGGCCTGCTTCGCCTTCTCGATTGCCGCCGCGTGAGCCTGCTCGGCCTTCAGCTTGTCGATCTGCAGCTTGGCGAGATTGGCATAGAAGCCGTCAGGGTGCTGGGCGAGGAAAGCTTCCCACGCCGGCTTGTTGCCGACCTGGAGCGCGAGCTCGTAGTCGCGGCGCATGTCGGCCTGCGGATTCACCGCGGGCGCCGCGGGCGCGGTGGGCGCAGCAGCCGCCACCTTGACCGGAACCAGCGGCACGTCCTCACCACCGAGCGAGCCGTAAACGAACGGCTCCTGCTTGTTGCCGGTCGATTTGAGCACCTCGTCGCGCACGAAACCGAAGGCGCGGCGGACATCGAGGCCCGGCGTCGTCAGATATTTCGACAGCGCGACCGTAAAGGGGCTGTTGGCACCGTCGCCGTCCTGCGCCGTGAAGCCGGCCTTCGCCGAATAGGCGATCAGCGTGTTGGGACTGGTCGGCTCGACCTGGGCCAGGCCACGGCCAATGCCGCGCGAGGCCACCGTGCGCTTCATGGTCTTGCCGAACGGATTGTCGCGGCAGGCATCCAGGATCACCAGACGAAGCTGCTTGGCCGGCTCGACCGCGACCAGGACGCGGTCGAGGGACAGCGCCTCGTCATAAACGTCGGTATCGCGCTCGAGCTTGGCGTCGACAGGGATCAGATAGTTCGAGCCCTCGACCTCGATGCCGTGACCGGCATAGTAAACCACGGCGATGTCGGCACTGCGGGTCGCGTCGGCGAATTCGCGCAGCACGCGCCGCGTGTCCTGAGCCGACAAATCGTGTCGGTAATCGACGATGTCGAAACCGGCCTCTTTCAGCGTCTTGGCCATCACCGCACCGTCGTTGACGGGGTTGGTGAGCGACGGGGCGTGCCGATAGGCCGAGTTGGCAAGCACCAGCGCGACGCGGTTGCCCGCGAACGCGGGCTCCATGCCGAACAGCAGCGCTGCAGCGAGGAGAAGCGGGCAGAGTCTGAGCAGATTGCGCATGACACAACTTCCGGAGTTCGGGGCGTTTCGTGCCCCTTTGGAACCGCTTTAGCAGGATCTCGCGGCGGCGCTTGTGATGGAGGTCACGAAGACCGCGCCGGCGACAGCCCGAGAGCCCCCCTTTGTTTGTCGCACCAGCCCGCTCGCGGTTCGCGGCCGAGCCGGCGCGCAGACCAAGTTGCTTTAGCCATCACCGATATGCCCCCGATATTGCGGCAGATTGTCCGTAATTTCGTGCCAGGGCGCCTTCGAGGCGACGAAAATGTGGGCGCTTGGCCGGATCGAGGGGGCATCGACCAGGGTTCCCATGGCGACATGGACCCATTGTCCGTCACGCACCCGGGAATAAAGCAGCGAGCCGCATCGCCCACAATGGGCGTCATGGGCGGTGTCGTCGCCGAAAATGAGCCGCTGGTCGTCGCCCCGGACGATACGAAGCTTGTCCTGCGCGATGCCGGCGAACGGCTTGAAGGCGGAGCCGGTGGTGCGACGGCAGTTCGAGCAATGGCAGTTCATCGCATAGGAGAACGCGTCCGCCACCTCGAAGCGCACGGTGCGGCAATAGCATTCGCCGATCAGGATACGAACGTTCGAATTTTCTGATCCGATCATGGCGAGCCCTTTGCGCAAATGGCCGACACACCCATAGCGCATTTTGACAGGTACGACTAAGTTCGCCCCAAGCCATCATTCAAAAGGATGACCCATGAGCCAGAACCGTTCGAGCGTCGAAGCCGTCGTGCAATCCTATTTCGACGGCCTTTACGAGGGCGACGCCGAGAAGCTCGGCACCATCTTCCATCCCTCCGCGGATTTGCGCTGGGTCGAGAAGGGTGAGCTCCAGGTGTTGACCGTGCCGGACTGGCTCGACCGCGTCCGCAAGCGTCCCTCCGGCAAGGCCGAAGGCAAGCCGCGCGAGGACTTTATCGTCACCATCGACCGCTCGGACGACAAGACCGCCTTCATCAAGGTCCGGTGCCAATTGCCGCCGCGCTATTTCACGGATTATCTGGTGGCGATGAAGCTCGCAGACGGCTGGCAGATCGTGTCGAAATCGTATCGGTACGATCTGAGGGAGTGAAGGGAGGCACGACCTTCCCCTGCCCGACTCGAAAAGCGCTCTCTTCCATTCTTCCCTCAGTGAGAGCCAAATTCTCGCCACACGTCATTGCGAGGAGCTCTTGCGACGAAGCAATCCAGACTGCCTCTGCGGATGGATTTCTGGATTGCTTCGCTTCGCTCGCAATGACGCGGCTGATAGCGCGTTCATTTCAACCTCACCGCCACTCCCCCCGAGACCCTCTCATGCATCTGGACCGCCGCTCTGTCCTTGCCTCGCTCGCCTGGTTGGCCGCGTCTCCCGCATTCGCCGCCGAGGCACCTCCTGAGCTCGAATCTTACGAGCGCGAGAGCGGCGGGCGGATCGGGGTCTATGCGGAGAACCTTGCCAACGGCAAGAAGCTCGCATGGCGCGCCGACGAGCGCTTCGTAATGTGCTCGACATTCAAGGCCTCGCTCGCAGCCTGCGTGCTGGCACGGGTCGATCGCGGTGAGGAGCAGCTCGCGGCCATGATACCCTACGGCAAGGCCGACCTGCTCGACTACGCGCCGGTCGCCAAGCAAAATCTTGCGGCGGGCACGATGTCCGTCACCGACATGTGCAAGGCAATCGTCGAGCTCAGCGACAATACCTGCGCCAATCTGTTGCTGGCACGGATCGGCGGTCCGGCGGTCCTCACCGCGTTCTGGCGCTCGCTCGGCGACGCCACCTCGCGGCTCGATCACAACGAGCCCGAGCTCAACCGTTCGCCGCCCGGCAATCCCCAGGACACCACGACGCCGATGGCGATGGCGGGCAATTTGCGGCGGCTCGTCGTGGGCGAAGCCCTGTCGCCGGCCTCGCGTACCCTGCTCACCGAGTGGATGGTGAACTGCAAAACCGGCGCGAACCGGCTGCGCGGCGGCCTGCCCGCAAGCTGGACCATCGGCGACAAGACCGGCAACAACGGCAAGGATGCCTCCGGCGATATCGCGGTCGCCTGGCCCAGACCCGAGACACCGATCCTGATCACGGCCTATACCCAGGGCGGCACGCCGAATGCGGCGCAGATCGAAGCCGCCTTTGCTCGCGTCGGGCGCATGGTGGCCGAGCGGCTGGCGTAAGCCGCGCATTGACCCAGCCGTCGCTTCCGGGTCAAGACAGACCATCATGGAAGCGAAGTTTCAAACCTTTCTCATCCTGCTCGCCGTGCTGGCGGGCACCGCATTGGCCGCGCGCCGCTTCAACATCGCGCCCGCCATTCTGCTGATGCTGGCCGGCGTCGGCCTCGCTTTCGTGCCGGGCATGCCGCCGGTTGAATTGCCGCCGGAACTGGTGCTGCTGATGGTGCTGCCGCCGCTGATCTACTCGGCCAGCGTCGCCATGAGCTGGCGCGAGTTCAGGAACAATTTGCGCCCGATCGTGCTGCTCGCGGTCGGCGCCGTGATCTTCACCGCGGCGATGGTGGCGGCCGCTACGCATTACCTGATCGGCCTGCCCTGGACCATCGGCTTCCTGCTCGGGGCCATCGTCGCGCCGCCCGACGTGGTGGCGCCGCTCGCGATCGCGCGCCGGCTCAATTTGCCGCGGCGGCTCGTGGTCATCCTGGAGGGCGAAGGGCTCGCCAACGACGCCACCGCGCTGATCCTCTACCGCTTCGCACTCGCCGCGATCATGGTCGGGCATTTCTCGCTGCCGCTCGCGGCCGGCGAATTCCTGCTCATCGTCGCCGGCGAGATCGCCTTCGGCATTGGGGTCGGCTGGCTCTCTTTGCGCTTCCGCAAATGGTCCGGGGATCCGCAGGTCGAGCTGACGCTGTCGCTGATTACGCCTTACGTGTCCTACTGGCTGCCCGAGCATGTCGGCGGCTCCGGCGTGATCGCGACCGTAGCCTGCGGGCTCTATGTGAGCTGGAACGGCCCGCTGCTGATCTCGTCGGCAACGCGGCTGCAAGGGATCTTCTTCTGGGACCTCGTGATCTACCTGATCGAGGGCGTGCTGTTCCTGCTCACCGGCTTCCAGATGCGCGCGCTCTACGAGAAATCGAAGGCTTTCCCGCTCGATGACATCCTGATCGCGACCGCTTTGGTCCTGATGATCGTCGTGATCGCGCGGTTTGCCTGGCTCTATCCTGCGACCTATCTGCCGCGGATGCTCAGCAAGTCGCTGCGCCAGCGCGATCCGTCGCCGCCCTGGCAATGGCCGTTCGTGCTCGCCTTCACGGGCGTCCGCGGCGCGGTGTCGCTGGCGGCGGCGCTGGCGCTGCCGTTCACGTTGCCGGGCGGCGAAGCGTTCCCATATCGCGACCTGGTCCTGTTCGTGGCCTTCGGCGTCATCTTCGTCACGCTGATCGGCGTCGGGCTCACGCTGCCGCCGGTGGTGCGCTGGCTCGGTGTCGCGCAGGCCGGTCGCGACGAGCACGTCGCCGAGCACGAGGCCGAGATCTCCGCGCGCCGCCAGGCGCTCGACGCGGCGCTGAAATCGCTCGACGCGCTGACCGAGGAAAAGGAGGTGTCCGACGAGGTGATGCGGCTGCTGCGTGCCCGCCACGAGATCCGCGTCAACCAGTTGCCGGATTCGCTCGATCCTACCCACCACGACGTCTCCGCCGCCGGCACCGCGCTGACCCGCGACCTGATCGCGGCCGAGCGCAAATTCATTCACAACCTCCTGCGCGACGGCCAGATCACCGACGAGACACGGCGGCGGATCGAACGCGACCTGGATCTGGAGGAGGCGAGCCTGGCGAACCGGGAGTATCGAGGCGTGCCGCTTTAGCGTCGTGAACTACCGCCTCTCGCAAAACTCCCTCATCGCAGCCGCAACGGCGCCCGCGACCACCTCATGTCGCTCCGGCGAGTTCATCGCCATTTCCTCGTCGCGGTTGATGATGGAGCCGGCTTCGAGCAGCACGGCGGCACTGCTCGTCCGCGACAGAACGACGAGACCGTCATAGCGGTAGACGCCGACATCCTTGTCGAGCAACTGGCGCCGGTAACGGCCCATCACCGGCAGGGAATATTGGCTGGCATAGTGCAGGCCCTGCTCCTTCAACTGCCGACCGATCATCCGAGCCAGCATCAAGCTGGTGGCGAAGTGCGGATTCTGCCGCGACACGAACAGCGAGTGGCCCGAAAAGCGATCGCTGAAATAGCTCTTCGCGCCGTCGAATTCCCAGGTCTCGAGCAGTGTGTCCGGGACCGAATCATGATGGATCGACAGGAAGAGATCGGCCCGGCCGTCATTCGCGGCACTGACGCGCTTGAACAGGCTCGGCCGCGCCTTGCCGTCGGTGACGAGCAGGCGGGTTGCCGCAAAGCCTTCGGACCTGAGCTTCGCCGCGATGAGGCGCGCGAGAACGAGATTGAAGCCGAACTCCGGATCGTTGCGCGCGCTGAGCGCGCCGTAGGAGTCGGGGGTGTGGCCGACGTCGACGACGATCCGGAATCTCTTGGGCTCGCACGCCGTCGGCCCGGGCTGTCCTTTCGCCTTCGCAGGCTTACCCTGAACGGGGGCGCCCGCTGCAAGCAAGAGCGCGATGAGCCCGATCGCAATGGCGCGCCACGGCGTCCTCACACCGGCCTCTCCCCCTTCACCGTCACCCGCGTGCCCGAGCGCGTATGCGGCCAGTAGTCCCACATCGCGCGGTGCTGGGTGCAGCGGTTGTCCCAGAACGCGATAGCGTTCTCGGTCCAGCGGAAGCGGCACTGGAACAGCGGGTTCTCGGCGTGCTGGTAGAGATAGGCGAGCATCGCATCGCTCTCGTCGCGCGGGATGCCGTTGATGTGGCGGGTGAAGCCGCGGTTGACATAGAGCGCCTTCTTGGCCGTGACCGGATGCGTGCGCACCACGGGATGCTCGGCGTGCGGATAGCTTGGCCGGTCGGCGACGCCGTAGTTAGCATAGAGGCCGCGATAGATCGGCTCCCCGTCATGCAGCGCGGTCAGGCCGTCGAGATAGGTCTTCATGCGATCCGACAGCGCCTCATAGGCCGCATACATGTTTGCGAACAGCGTGTCGCCGCCGCGCGGCGGGCATTGCTTGATGTAGAGGATCGAGCCCATCGGCGGCTCGAGATCGCAGGACACGTCGGAGTGCCAGCCCTCGCCGTTGGCGCGCGGCGAGTTCTTGTCGGCATAGATCTTCATCAAGGCGGGGTCTTCGTCCTCATGCGGCGCCGCCGGATGAAAATGCAATTCACCAAACTTGCGGCCGAAGGCGAGATGCTGCTGCGGCGTGATGTGCTGGTCACGGAAGAAGATGACGAGGTTTTCGGCGAGCGCGCGGTGGATCTCGTCCATCTGCCGGTTGGAGCCGACGTCGCCATCCACGAGCGAGCCGATGTCGATGCCGGAGATTTCCGCGCCGATGATGGGCGTGAGCTTTTCGACCGCGATGGTCTCGTAAGGCGCGCCGTCTTCAGCCACGTGGCGATAGCGCGGGCCCTGCTTGCCGGCGAGTGAGCTCATGGCGTGTCTCCCGATCGTTGTTGATTGGAGACATCGTAGCAATGTAGGGCGGGTTAGCGAAGCGTAACCCGCCACTTCGCGCCCGCAAAAAATAAGGCGGATTACGCTTGCGCTAATCCGCCCTACGAATTCAACGATGTGATGGCCGCAAGCTTACTCCGCCGCGGTCACCGGCACCTTGGCGCCCTGGCCGTAGCGCTGGTCGATGTAATCGATCACCAGCGCCTTGAAGTCGGCGGAGATGGTGGGCCCGCGCAGCGTGCGGAACTTCTTGCCGTCGACGAAGACAGGCGCGGCCGGGGCTTCGCCGGTGCCGGGCAAGGAGATGCCGATATTGGCGTGCTTGGATTCGCCGGGGCCGTTGACGATGCAGCCCATCACCGCAACGTTCAGCTCTTCCACGCCGGGATATTTCGTCTTCCAGGCCGGCATCTCGTCGCGGATGAAATCCTGGATCGAGCGGGCCAGCTCCTGGAACGTGGTCGAGGTGGTGCGGCCGCAGCCGGGGCATGCCGCGACCAGCGGCACGAAGGTGCGGAAGCCCATGGTCTGCAAGAGCTCCTGGCCGACCTGCACTTCACGGGTGCGGTCGCCGCCGGGCTCCGGCGTCAGCGAGATGCGGATGGTGTCGCCGATGCCCTGCTGCAAGAGGATGCCGAGCGCGGCCGACGAGGCCACGATGCCCTTCGAGCCCATGCCGGCCTCGGTGAGGCCGAGATGGATGGCGTAATCGGAACGGCTGGCGAGGTCCTGATAGACCGCGATGAGATCCTGCACCGCCGAGACCTTTGCGGAGAGGATGATGCGGTTCTTGGGCATGCCGAGTTCTTCGGCGCGCGCGGCCGAGAGCAGCGCGGACTGCACCATGGCCTCGCGCGTCACCGCGCGCACGTCGCGCGGATTGGCGGAGGCGGCGTTCTCGTCCATCAGCTTGGTCAACAGCTCCTGGTCGAGCGAGCCCCAATTGGCGCCGATGCGGACCGGCTTGCCGTTCTTGTTCGCGATCTCGATGATGTCGGCGAACTGGGTGTCGCGCTTGTCCTTGAAGCCGACATTGCCGGGATTGATGCGGTACTTGGCGAGCGCCTCGGCGCAGGCCGGATAGGCCGCGAGCAGCTTGTGGCCGATATAGTGGAAGTCGCCGATCAGCGGCGTGTTGATGCCGCGCTTGGCGAGCCCGTCGCGAATGTGCGGAACGGCGGCAGCGGCTTCCTCGCGGTCCACGGTGATGCGGACCATTTCGGAGCCGGCGCGCGCAAGCGCTGCGACCTGGGCGATGGTACCGTCGATGTCGGCGGTGTCGGTGTTGGTCATCGACTGCACGACGATCGGCGCACCGCCGCCGACGGCGACGTCGCCGACCTTGACCTGGGTGGTACGATGGCGCGGTGCGGGTCCCGCGAGATCGGAATCGATTGATGTTTCGGGCTTGTTCATGGGGTCCAAATATCAGGTTTTGGTGACGTTCAGCAATGCATCAGCTGGCGCCGCGGCCGTTTGGCTCGGACGGTTAACCAGAAAAAGCCCAGCAATTACAAGGACAGCGGCCGCCCCGAATGCCAGACTTAGGGTGTCGTGCATGATGAAATAGCTACCCACCACGCCAAACAAAGGGGTGATGAAGGTAAAAGCCGACAATTTGCTGGCCGAATAGGTCTTCACCAAAGCGAACCAAAGCGTGAACGTGGTTCCAACCACCCAGACCGCCTGGAACGCCATCAGGCCGAGCGAGAGCGGCGCCGGCGTGTGGGTGATGGTCTCGCCGAACAGCCAGGCCGCCAGCCCCAGGATCGGGATCGAGGTGGCAACCTGGTAGCCCAGCGCCTTCTCGGGCGCGGCGAACCGCAACCGCGTGCCCTTGGCAACCAGCGTCGTCGCCGCCCACAGCGCGGCGCCGCAGACGATCATGAGGTCGCCGAGCAGAACATGCGAATCCACATTGGGCTGCGGCACGCCGATGGCGAGCGCGACGCCGGCAAAACTGATGGCAAGGCCCAGCCATTGCGAGGCGCCGAGCCGCTCGCCGAGCACCTGATAGGAGCCGAGCGCCACGAAGAACGGCGCGGTGTAGAGGAACACCACCGCGCGCGAGGCCGAGGTGAGGCGCAGGCCCTGGAAGATCAGCACGAATTCGATACCGAACATCATCCCGGCCACCAGGCCGGGCTTCCATGTCCCGTCGCGCTCGAAGAATTTCACGCCACGAAAGGTGCCGATGATGAACAGCACCGGCAGCGCGCCCATCGAGCGGATCATCGCCTGGAGCATCGGCGGAATGTCCGGCAGCACCAGCTTCACCGCGATCTGGTTGAACCCCCAGGTCAGGCACAGCATGAGCATCAGGGCAATGGCGCCGGCACTGAGGGGACGTGCGACGGATGGGTTGGCTTGTGATGAGGACATATCTTCCCGAAAAACCGGCTTTGCGCCGTTGTTGCTTTATGCAGCTTTCTGGCAATGGGTGCAGACGCCCGTGATCTCCACCACGGACAATTTGGGCGCAAAGCCCGAGCTGCGTGCCGCGGCATTGAGATCCCCGGCGAACGATGCCGACGGGATTTCGCCGACCAGGCCGCAGCGCTCGCAGATCAGGAACGCCACCGCCGAGGTCGCGTCATGGTCGTGGGCGGCGCAGGCCAGATAGGCGTTACGGCTTTCGATGCGGTGCACGAGGCCGTTGGCCATCAGGAAGTCGAGCGCGCGATAGATCGTGATCGGCGCCGGCCGCGACATGGATTTGGCGAGCTCGTCGATCACCTCATAGGCGCCGAGCGGGCGGTGGCTGGAGAGCAGCGCTCCCAGCACCTGGCGGCGAATGGGCGTGAATTTCTGCGCGCGCTGCTCGCAGACCTCCTCGGCATGCGCCAGGGCATCCGCGGTGCAGCGGCCGTGATCATGGTCGGGTGCGGGAAAGGCCGATTTCGCAGGGTTCATGCCGCCGAGCTTCTAGCATTTCGGCAGGGGAACCCAAAGCACGACCGTCAGTGCGGCTGCCAGCCATGCTCTTCCGGCGGGACAGCTTCCCAGTAACTCGCCATGAAATAATCATAAGCTTGCTTATTATATGCCAAGCTTATTGGAGACCACGCTCATGACCCGCGGGTCGGTCGATCAAAACTTCCTGTTTACGCTGGGCGAGCTCTATCGCCTGCTCCGCGTCTATGCCGACAAGGAGGCATCCCGCTTCGGCATCACCCGCGCCCAATGGGCGGTGCTGGCGAAGGTCGAGCGCAGCGAGGGGATGAAGCAGTCGGAACTCGCCGAGCTGCTCGAGATGCAGCCGATCACGCTGACCCGCCTGATCGACAAGCTCTGCGACAACGACTGGATCGAGCGCCGCAGCGATGCTTCGGACCGCCGCGTCAAGCGGCTTTATCTCAAGAAGGCCGGCCGGCAATTGCTGGGCCGGATGAGCGGGCTGAAGTCCGAGCTGACGGCCAACGCGCTCGAGGGCATCACGCCGGCCGACGCCCATCGCCTGCTGACCCAGCTCGAAACCATCAAGGAAAACGTGCGCACCGCGATCCAGACCAGCGGCGCGGAACAAGCGCGCAAGGAGCAGCGCTATGGCTGATCAAGTTCTCAAGTTCCAGCCCGAGCAGAAGACCGACAGCGGTAAGCCCACCAAGAAAGCAGGCACCAATCCGCGCCGCCGCCTCGTGGCGGGCCTGCGGCGTTACCGCCGCTTCCTCCTCCTGGTCGTGCTGCCCGTGATCGCCGTCGTCGGCGGCCTCACCTTCTATGTCAATGGCGGCCGTTATGTCGGCACCGACGATGCCTATGTCGGCGCGCAGAAGGTGCTGGTGACGCCCGACATCTCCGGCAAGATCCTGAAGGTGGTGGTGAAGGAAGGCCAGTCGGTCAAGCGGGGCGACGAGCTGTTCGAGATCGACCCCGTTCCGTTCCGCCTCGCGGTGGACGAAGCCAAGGCGCAGCTCGCGCAGGCGCGCACGACCTATGACAACCTCGTCGCCAACATCAAGATCTATGGCGACATGCTCGATCTGGCGCAGCAGGGCATCGATCTGAAAAAGCGCGACGTCGAGCGCAAGCAGGCCCTGGTGAAGAACAATTTTGGCTCGCAGCTCGATCTCGACAACGCCTCGAATGCACTGGTGACCGCCGGCGCGCAGGCGCAATACATCAAGCAGCAGCTCTCCAACGCCACGACGCAGTTGCTCGGCAACCCCGCGTTGCCGCTGGAGCAATTTCCGCCTTACGCACAGGCCAAAGCCAAGCTGGACGATGCCCAGCGCAACCTCGACCACGCCGTGGTGCGCGCGCCGATGGATGGCGTGGCGACGCAGGTCGAACAGATCCAGCTCGGTCGTTTCGTCACCGCGGGCACGCCGGTGTTCTCCATCATCGACGTCGCCCACCCCTGGGTCGACGCCAACCCGAAGGAGAGCGACCTCACCTATGTGACCGAAGGACAGGCCGTCACGCTCGAGGTCGACGCGTTTCCGAACCACGTCTTCAAGGGCAAGATCGGCTCGCTCTCGCCCGGCACCGGCGCGCAATTCGCGATCCTGCCGCCGCAGAACGCCACCGGCAATTTCGTCAAAGTGGTGCAGCGCGTGCCGATTCGCATCTATTTCGACGAGACCGACAAATACGTGCGGAAGCTGAAGGCCGGCATGAGCGTCTATGCCACCATCGACACCGGTCATCAGCGCTCGCTTGCCGGCCTGCTCGGCCTGTCGGCGACAGCGAACCAAGACAAAGACTAGGTCGAGGACTGATCCGATGTCCGGTCCCAATGCCAGCCTGATGGTCCCCGGCCTGCGCCGGAACATGGTGACGATCTGCGCCATGACCGCGACCATCATGCAGGCGCTGGACACCACCATTGCCAACGTTGCCCTGCCCTACATGCAAGGCACGCTGTCGGCCTCGCAGGACCAGATCAACTGGGTGCTGACCTCCTATATCGTCGCCGCGGCGATCATGACGGCCCCGGTGGGCTGGATCGCCAACCGCTTTGGCCGCAAGCGCATCTTCATCATCTGCTCGGCCGGCTTCACCATGGCGTCGGTGCTCTGCGGTCTCGCGCAGGACATCAACCAGATGGTGCTGTTCCGCCTTCTGCAGGGCGTGTTCGGCGCGGCCCTGGTGCCGCTGTCGCAATCGGTCATGCTCGACTATTACACGCTGCAGGAACGCGCCAAGGCGATGTCGATCTGGGGCATGGGCGTGATGATGGGCCCGATCATGGGGCCCTCGCTGGGCGCCTGGCTGACCGAGACCTATTCCTGGCACTGGGTGTTCTTCGTCAATTTGCCGTTCGGCGCCATCACCGTGCTCGGGCTGATCGTCTTCATGGACGAGACCGACAAGAACCTCAGCCTCAAATTCGACTTCTTCGGCTTCGCCGCGCTCGCGGTTGCGATCGGCTCGCTGCAGCTCGCGCTCGATCGCGGCGAGCAATTGGGCTGGCTGGAATCCAATGAGATCCTCGCGGAGTTCATCGTCGCGGCCGTCGCCTTCTACTTCTTCCTCGCGCACTCCTTCACGACCTCGGCCCCGTTCATCCGCTTCGCGCTGTTCCGGGATCGCAACTTCGTCACCGGCTGCATGTTCATGGTCGTGATGGGGCTCGTGCTGTTCTCGACAATGGCGCTGGCCTCACCCTACATGCAGAACGTGATCGGCTATCCCATCATCACCGCCGGCCTGCTGCTGGCCAGCCGCGGCTTTGGCACCTTCTTCGCCATGATGCTGGTCGGCCGCATGATGCGCTACATCGAGGCGCGCACGCTGATCATCTGCGGCCTGACGCTGACCGCGGGCTCACTGTTCCAGATGACCGGCTGGACCGACCTGACCCAGGTGCCGGAGATCGTCACCGTCAGCGTGATCCAGGGTTTCGGCTTCGGCCTCGTCTTCGTTCCGCTCTCGACCGTGGCGTTCCTGACGCTATCGAACGAGCTGCGCACCGACGGCACCGCGATGCTGACCCTGATGCGTAACGTCGCGAGCTCGGTCGGCATCTCCGTCGTGATCGCGCAGCTGACGCAGGGAACGCGGCGGACCTATGCGATCTTGTCCGAGAACATCAACCCGTTCAACCATGCACTGCAGATGCCCGACGTCAGGGGCCTGATCAACCTGTCCACCGACGCCGGCCGCGCCATGGCCGACAGGATGGTGAGCGTGCAGGCGCAGATCATCGCGTTCGCGCACGACTATCAGCTGGTGATGATCTTCATCCTCTGCACGATCCCACTCGCCTTCCTGATCGGCTCGACCAAGGCCACGCTGCGCAAGCAGGCGGCCGGGCCGGAACATGCGGTGATGGAGTAGGCGCAGTTTCACGCGATCTCGTGTCCCGGGCGCGGTGCAGCGCGGAGCGATGCGCCGCAGAACCGGGACCCATTCTGCTGTCGGATCTGGGCCCCGGCTCAGCAGCGCATCACACCGGACGATGCTTCGCATCGCCGGGAGTGCTGCGCTGCGTCCGGGGCACGAGAGATCACCCTAACAATTCCTCGCAGCCCAGATCATCCACGGCCGCAAATATCCGCTCCAGATTATTCCACCAGATCACCGGCGGGAAGTTGATGCTCCATTGCCAGACCGGCCTCGTGATCTGCCACAGCACCGCCCAGCGATAGTCGCGGTCGAGCGCGCCGCGCGTGTAGCCGGTGATGCCGCTCTCGATCAGCGTGTCATGGTAGAGATTGACCAGCGGGCGTTCGAGCGATTGCCGGCGCTCCGGATACCAATGCATCGCCATCATGTAGGCGAGGTCGTGGGTTGGAACGTTGATGCTCCACAGGTCGAAATCGAAGATGCGCGCGGTATCGGCGACGCCCGCACGCGGCAGCAGGAAATTCCAGACATGGGCATCGCCGTGGGTGATGCTGAGGTGACGGCGTGACTGGTAACGCTGGGACAGCCGGTCCGACTGATCGATCAGGCGACGATAGAGGGTTCGTCGTTCCTCGCTGAGGCGGTCACCGAGAAAATCGGCGAAGCGGTCGTAATGCCCCGCGAACGTCTCCATCCGCTCCGCGCTGTCCTCGGGGCTCGCGAAGGTGCCGACGGTCTCGCCGAGGCTCGGATGGTCCCACCACGCCGCGTGCCAACGCGCGAGCGTCGCCACGATCGCAATCGCCTGATCGCGCGATGGCGGCAGCGGCCAAGCCGTCGCGATCTCGTGACTGTCGGTGAGATCTTCGAGCAGCAGGTGCCAGACGAGGCTGTCCTCGTCGAAATGTCCGTCGAAGCAGCGGGGCACGAGTCCGGGCGCCATGGTCGGCGCCAGTTGCGTATAGTATTCCACCTCGCGCCGGCCGCCGTTCGCAAGCTTCTCGGCGAATGCGGCATTCGCGGTCTTCAGGATCAGCGATTGCGGGGCGCCGGTGGCTTCGCCGACATAGCGCAGGCCGAGCCGGATGATATGCGACACGACGGTGTCGCGCTGGTGCAGCACCTTCACCTCGCGCACCGCGCCGGCGTCCAGCACGCCGCCCCGGCGCAACGCGTCCGTCAGTCGGGCGGGCTCAACAACCGCCGGCAATTGTGGAGACGTCATGAACCACGATGCCCCTGTCCCGCGCCATACTGCACGATCACACTCCCGGGCACCAGCGGCCGGAACGCCGCCGGGGCTCAGGCCGCCGCGGTCGAGTCGCGCACGGTCCGCACGACCACCGACCGCAGCTGTTCGAGATTGGCCGCCATGCCGGTGATCGCCTGTCTGACCTCCGCGGCGCGCTCGTTCACCGACGCGGCGTCACGGCTGACATTGCCGATCTTGGCCGAGACCTCCTTCGCCGCGGACGCCGATTCGGAAATCGACCGCGTGATCTCCCGCGTCGCGGCGTCCTGTTCTTCCATCGCGGCGGCAACCGAGGTCGCGACGCCGTCGATCTCGACGATGTGCCCTCCCATCGTTTCGACGGCATCGACCGCGGCCTGGGTCGAGGCCTGGATCTCGGTAATCAGCCGCGTGATCTCCTCGGTGGATTTAGCGGTCTGGTCCGACAGCGATTTCACCTCGGCCGCGACCACGGCGAAGCCGCGACCGGCCTCGCCGGCGCGCGCCGCCTCGATCGTGGCGTTGAGCGCCAAGAGGTTGGTCTGGCCGGCGATGCCGCCGATTAGGTCGGAGACCTCGGCGATCTTCTTCACCGATCCCGCCAGCGCCTGGATGGTCGAGCGCGCTTGCTCGCGGCCGGCGACCGCCGATTTGGTCACCGTGCTGGTCCGCGCGACCTGGCCTGCGATCTCGCGGATCGAGGCGCTCAGCTCTTCGGCCGCGGCCGAGACGGTCTGCGAGCTGCCGAGCGCCTGGGTGGAGGCCGCCGCAACCGCCTGCGACTGCGCCGAGAGCGAACTTGCGATGTCCGACAGGCTGGCGGCGGCACGTTCAACGCCATGACTCGCCGCGGTCGCGGTGTCGACCGAGCGGCCGGTCTCGCGCTCGACAGTCTCGGCCATCTGGTTCAGGGCGCCGCGCTTGGCCAGCGCCGCCTCCTGCTCTTGCCGTAATTGCTCCTCGCGCAGCCGGGAATTCTCGACCGCCGCCTGCTTGAACACCTGGAGCGCGCCCGCCATCGAGCCGACCTCGTCCTGGCGGTGCGCGAAAGGAATCTCGGCGGCGAGATCGCCGGTCGCGAGCTTCTGCATCGTGCCCGTCATGCGGACGATCGGGCGCACCACGCCGAGAGCGACGCCGAGCAGGCCCGCCGCGATGAAGGCGAGGACAGCCGCGGACACGCCGAGGAGAATATAGAGCATCGCGCTATCGCGGTCCGCGGCCAGCGTTTCCATGGCGGAATTCTGCTTGTTGGCGCTCTCGACGATGCTGTCGATCACGGCGCGATGCGCGGTATAGGCGTCCTTGAGCTGCGCATAGGCGCGCTCGGACCCAGCCACGTCCTTGGCCTTGAGGGCCGGCAGGAGCTGGTCGGACGCCTTCCAGAATTTCTGCACCTCGGCGTCGGATTTCGACACCAGCGCGGTCTTCAGGTCGGCCGAGAGGCTGGAGCTGACCCAGAACGCCTTGCGCTCGTCGTAGTCCTTGCGGAGCTGAACCAGGCGTTCGCCATGGGCTGCCAACTGGTCCGGCTCGCGCATGGCGAGGGTCGCCTCGAGATAGGCCTCGATGACATATTCCGGCGGCGGCAGAATGTCCGCGATGAGGTCGTTGCCCAGCTTGATGTCCGAGTAGAGCGGACCGCCGACCTTGAGCTCTTTCAGGGCGTACAGGCTGGTCGAGACCACGGCGGCAAAGCCGATGGCGATAACGATCCCGAACGCAACGATCGCGGAGGACAACGACAAACGAATTTTCATGAAACAATCCAGGGCGCGCGCCGAAACCGCGTGGAGCCTAGATCAATGTGGTAAATACGGGATTGCCTCGCGGAAAAGTTGCAAAAAGAACGGCTCCGCAAAATTACGGAGATTGCAGGTTCGCGAATCGGTTTTAGGTCAGAGAAACTGACGCACAATGAGCCGGCGACGCGGGCGCGATTGCGCGGGATGAGAACTGGCGCCGGCGAGCTTGCCTCACCGGCACCCATCGCCTCAGACGTCGAAGAACACCGTCTCGTTGTCGCCCTGGAGGTGCAGGTCGAGCCGATAGACCGGCTTGCCGGCCTCCCGCACGGCGGTGATCGTGGCGCGCCGATCCGTGGGCACCAGCGCCAGCACGGGATCGGCGGCGTTGCCGGCCTCATCGCTGAAATAGATGCGGGTGTAGAGATGCCGCAGCATGCCGCGGCCGAACACCGCAAGCAGGATGTGCGGCGCCTGCGGCTTGCCGTCGGGATCGGGCACCGCGCCCGGCTTAATGGTGTCGAAGGCGTAATTGCCATCCTTGTCGGTGCCGCAACGGGCAAAGCCGCGGAAGCTCGCATTCGGCAATGCGCGCTTGTCCTGCGGGTCGGCAAAGCGGCCTTGCGCGTCCGCCTGCCAGATCTCCAGCATGCAATCGGGAACGGCAACGCCGTCACCGTCGAACACGCGGCCTTCGATACGGATGCGGTCGCCCGTGACATCGGGCGTGAGCGTCGAGCTGGTGAACGCGTCGTTCCAGTCGTACTCGCCGGTCGGCGTCAGGCCGTATTTGAAGAACGGACCGACGGTCTGCGATGGCGTGATCCCATCGGGCTTCACAGAGTCCTGCACGTTAGTGATTCTCCATGGGGGTGGCGTTCTTGCCGCGCAGCACGATGTCGAACCGGTAGCACAGCGCCCATTCGGGCTGGGTATTCTCGAGGTCGAACGACGAGACCATCCGGGCCCGCGCCTTCTCGTCCGGCACCGAGTTGAAGATCGGATCGAACGGGAACAGCGGATCGTTCGGGAAATACATCTGCGTCACGAGGCGCGTGACGAAGGAATGGCCGAACACCGACAGATGGATATGAGCGGGACGCCAGGCGTTGTGATGATTGCCCCAGGGATAGGCGCCCGGCTTGATGCTGACGAAGCGGTAGTAGCCGCTCGCATCGCTCACGGTGCGGCCGGCGCCCGTGAAGTTCGGATCGAGCGGCGCGGGATGCTGGTCGCGGACGTGGACGTAGCGGCCACAGGAATTGGCCTGCCAGATCTCGACCAATGAGTTCGGTACGCCCCTGCCGTCCTCGTCGCGCACATGGCCGTGCACGATGATGCGCTCGCCGAGCGGCTCGCCGCTATGCTGGCGGGTGAGGTCGTTGTCGCCGTCGCGCACGGTCTCGTGGCCGTAGACCGGGCCGGTCAGCTCCGACAACGTATGCCGCATCGGGATCAGGGGCTTGTTCGGCGCGCGCTTGATCGAGCTTTTGTACTCGGGCGACAGCGGCAGCGGATGCGCCTTGTTGCTGTCGGTGGGATAGATGAACGTCATGGGCGAACTCCTCCCCGGCCATTGTGGTCCGGCCGGTCAACGCTTCCGCCAATCATTATAGGATATAACTAATTTGGGGAAGCGGGTTTGGCGGGCGTGCCGCGCGCTATTTGATCGGCGGGCGCGGCAGCACGGCCTCTCCGGCTTCGAGCCGGTAGGTGTGGTCGAGGGAATACCAGGGCGCGGTGACGTCGCGCGCGGTCGGATGCGGCGTGTCGTGGCGCTGGAACTTGCCGATCAGCGCCTGCGTCACCCCGAATTGCACGTCGCTGTCGATATGCGGGTCGGAGGGATCGTAGACCTGCGAGATCAGCACCTTGAATCCGGGCTTGAAGATCAGGGCGTGCAGATGCGCCGGGCGGTAGGGATGCCGGCCCTGCGCCTCCAAGAGACGGCCGACCACGCCATTGGTCGGAATGGGATAGCCGACCATCATCACCGAGCGGAAGGAAAAGCGCCCGTCCTGGTCGGTCGTGAACTTGCCACGCAAATTCATGTCGGCCTGGTCAGGGTCCTGATTCTCGTAGAGGCCGACCGGCGAGGCGTGCCAGACATCGACCTCCGCGCCGGCAACCGGACGGCCATCCTTGTCGACGACACGGGCGCTCACGAACAGCGGCGCGCCCGGCGTCTCGGATCGGACGATCGATCCGCCGTTCTCGACCCGCGGCGAGTTCAGCCGCCAGAACGGTCCGAGCAGCGACTGATCGGCTTCCGTGTTGCCCTGATCGCCATTGTTGAGCAGGCACACCAGCGGCGAGACACCGAGCGAGCCCGCCATCAGCACCACTTCATTATGGGTGTCGGTGGTCAGCTTGCCGAGCTCGGCGATGACGGCGGTGGCGTCGCGAAACTCTTTCTCGGTCAGGCGGACATCGCGCACGAAGCCATGCAGGTGCTTGACCAGGGACACCATGATCTGGCGCAGCCGCGGGTCGGACGTCCGCTCCATCACCGCCAGGGCAGCCGCCGTGACGTCCTGCTCGCGCTTGATGATCATGGCACGCCTCCCAACCGCCCAGGCTCTTCGCCTCTCCCCGCTTGCGGGGAGAGGGGGAGGACCGACTCTTAATTCACCTTCTCGATCGCAACGGCGACACCCTGGCCGACGCCAACGCACATGGTGGCGAGCGCGAGCTTGCCGCCGCGCTTTTCCATGCCATGCACGGCGGTGAGCGCGAGACGTGCGCCGCTCATGCCGAGCGGGTGGCCGAGCGCGATGGCGCCGCCATGCGGATTGACGTAGTCGGCGTCGTCGGCGACGCCGAGCTGTCGCATGCAGGCGATGCCCTGCGAGGCAAAGGCCTCGTTGAGCTCGATCAGGTCGAAATCGCTGATCTTCTTGCCGAGGCGTTCCATCAGCTTGCGGGTCGCCGGCACAGGTCCGATGCCCATGATGCGCGGCGGCACGCCGGCCGAGGCGAGGCCGAGAATACGCGCGCGCGGCGTCAGACCATGCTTCTTCACCGCGGCCTCTGAGGCCAGGATCATCGCGGCCGCGCCGTCATTGACGCCGGAGGCATTGCCGGCGGTGACCGTGCCGGGATTGCGCACGATCGGCTTCAGCTTGGCGAGGCCCTCCAGCGTGGTCTCGGGACGCGGATGCTCGTCCTTGTCGACGGTGATGGGACCAGCCTTGCCGCCAGGAATGGTGATCGGGATGATTTCTTCGGCGAAATAGCCGGCGGCGATCGCCTTGCCGGCGCGCTGCTGCGAGCGGATGGCGAAGGCGTCCTGGTCGGCGCGCGAGACCTGGAATTCCTCGGCGACGTTCTCGCCGGTCTCCGGCATGGCATCGACACCATATTGCGCCTTCAGCAGCGGATTGATGAAACGCCAGCCGATCGTGGTGTCGAAAATCTCGGCCGAGCGCGAGAAGGCTTCCTGCGCCTTGCCCATCACGAAGGGCGCGCGCGTCATCGACTCGACGCCGCCGGCAATCGCGAGCTCGATCTCGCCGGAACGAATGGCGCGCCCCGCAGCGCCGACCGCATCGAGGCCGGAAGCGCAGAGGCGGTTCAGGGTCTGGCCGGGAACCGAATCTGGCAGACCTGCCAGCAACAGCGCCATGCGCGCGACGTTGCGGTTGTCCTCGCCGGCCTGGTTGGCGCAGCCGAAGAAGACTTCGTCCACCTGCGCCCAGTCGAGGTTGGGATGCTTGGCCATCAGCGCCTTGATCGGGGCTGCGGCCAGATCGTCGGCACGCACCTTGGCAAGTGAGCCGCCGAAGCGGCCGATCGGGGTCCGCACGGCATCGCAGATAAAGACGTCACGCATCGTTGTTCTCCCTGAATGCCGCGGTTCGGCCCAAATTCTTCAATGACGGCGGAGTTTTAGGAGGGCGCCCGCGGCAGGTCAATTGACGGTTTCGCGCGCGATTTGCAGGGGCCTGCCGTCCGCAGCGCATGCCGCACTGCGGACAACGTGGAAAACCCGTTCCTCCCAGCCAAAGCGATAGGAGCCGGAGACGAAATTTTGTAGGTTGCGCCGCCCATGACAATGCAACAGCCGATACAAGCACCGCCCCCCGACGACGTCCCCGCGCAGCCGTCGGAAGCCGCGGCGCGCGTGACGCCGATGATGGAACAGTATCTGGAGATCAAGGCAGCGCATCAAGGCCTCTTGCTGTTCTACCGGATGGGCGATTTCTACGAGCTGTTTTTCGAGGACGCCGAGATCGCCTCGAAGACGCTCGGCATCGTGCTGACCAAGCGCGGCAAGCATCAGGGCGCCGACATCCCGATGTGCGGCGTGCCGGTCGAGCGTTCCGAGGACTATCTGCATCGTCTGATCTCCGCCGGCCACCGCGTCGCAGTGTGCGAGCAGACCGAAGATCCTGCGGCTGCGAAAGCGCGCGGCAACAAGAGCGTGGTGCGCCGCGGCGTGGTGCGGCTGGTGACGCCAGGCACGCTGACCGAGGACAATCTGCTCGATGCGCGCGCCAACAACTATCTGCTGGCGATCGCGCGCGCCCGCGCCTCCGGTGGCGGCGACCGCTTCGGCCTCGCCTGGATCGACATCTCGACCGCCGAGTTCATGGTCACCGAATGCTCTAGCGGCGAGCTCGCCGCGACGCTGGCGCGCATCAATCCGAACGAAGCCATCGTCACCGACGCCCTCTATAGCGACAACGAGCTGGGACAGACCCTGCGCGAGCTGCCGGCGGTGACGCCGCTGACCCGTGACGTGTTCGACGGCGCCACCGCCGAGAAACGGCTGTGCGATTATTTCGCGGTCGCGACCATGGATGGACTCGCGCAGCTCACGCGTCTCGAAGCAACCGCTGCGGCCGCCGCCGTCACCTATGTCGACCGCACCCAGGTCGGCAAGCATCCGCCGCTGTCGCCGCCTGCGCGCGAGGCCTCGGGCGCGACCATGGCGATCGATCCAGCGACGCGCGCTAATCTCGAATTGACCCGGACGCTCGCGGGCGAACGCCGCGGCTCGCTGCTCGATGCGATCGACTGCACCGTCACCTCGGCCGGCTCGCGCCTGCTGGCGCAGCGGTTGGCGGCGCCGTTGACGGACGCACCGGCCATCGCGCGGCGGCTCGATGCCGTCAGCACCTTCGTTGCCGATTCCGCCGCGCGCGAGGACATCCGCAGCATCCTGCGCGGCGCGCCCGACATGTCGCGGGCGCTGGCCCGCCTCTCGGTCGGCCGCGGCGGTCCGCGCGACCTTGCGGGGCTGCGCGACGGCATCGTCGCCGCCGACCAGGTGCTGGCGCGACTTGGCGAGCTCGACCAGCCGCCGCAGGAGCTCGCGCTGGTGATGGCTGCGCTGCAAAAGCCCTCGCGCGAGCTGGCGGCGGAATTCAGCCGCGCGCTCGACGAGCAGCTGCCGCTGATCAAGCGCGACGGCGGCTTCGTGCGGCAGGGCTATGAGCCCGCCCTCGACGAAGCACGCAACCTGCGCGACGCCTCGCGCCTGGTCGTAGCCTCGATGCAGGCCCGCTACGCGGACCAGACCGGCGTCAAGGGCCTCAAGATCCGGCACAACAACGTGCTCGGCTATTTCGTCGAGGTCACCGCGCAGCACGGCGACAAGCTGATGTCGGCGCCGCTGAACGCCACCTTCATCCATCGCCAGACCCTGGCGGGCCAGGTGCGCTTCACGACGTCCGAGCTCGGCGAGATCGAAGCCAAGATCGCCAATGCCGGCGACCGCGCGCTCGGCCTCGAGCTCGAGATTTTCGAGCGGCTGTCGGCGAAGGCGATGGCGATCAGCGACGATCTCCGCACCGCCGCTCACGCCTTCGCCCTGCTCGACGTTGCAACGTCACTCGCAAAGCTGGCGGTCGACGACAATTATGTGCGACCCGACGTGGACGACTCCCTCGGCTTCGCGATCGAAGCCGGCCGCCATCCCGTGGTCGAGCAGGCCCTGAAGCGCAATGGCGAGCCGTTCATCGCCAATGCCTGCGATCTCTCGCCGGCGCCTGGCCAGAAGTCCGGCCAGCTCTGGCTGCTGACCGGTCCCAACATGGCCGGCAAGTCGACGTTCCTGCGCCAGAACGCGCTGATCGCCCTCCTTGCCCAGATCGGCAGCTTCGTGCCGGCGACGCGCGCGCGGATCGGCATCATCGACCGCCTGTTCTCGCGCGTCGGCGCCGCGGACGACCTCGCCCGCGGCCGCTCCACCTTCATGGTGGAGATGGTCGAGACCGCTGCGATCCTCAATCAGGCCGGCGAGCGCTCGCTGGTGATCCTCGACGAGATCGGCCGCGGCACCGCGACCTTCGACGGCCTCTCGATCGCCTGGGCCGCGATCGAGCATCTGCACGAGAGCAACCGCTGCCGCACGCTGTTCGCGACGCATTATCACGAGCTGACCGCGCTCTCGGCCAAGCTGCCGCGGATGTTCAACGCGACGGTGCGGGTGAAGGAGTGGCAGGGCAACGTCGTATTCCTGCACGAGGTGCTGCCGGGCTCGGCCGACCGCTCCTACGGCATCCAGGTCGCAAAACTCGCCGGCCTGCCGCCGGCCGTGATCACGCGTGCGAAGTCGGTGCTGTCGAAGCTCGAAGCGCAGGACCGCGGCCAGACGGCGCGCGCGCTGGTGGACGATCTGCCGCTGTTCGCGGTGCCCTCCCGCGCCGCGGCGGAAGCTGCCCCGCCGAGCGAAGCCGAGCTGCTGATGGAAGCGGTGAAGGCGCTGCACCCCGACGAGATGTCGCCGCGCGAGGCGCTGGATGCGCTGTATGCGTTGAAGGCCAAGCTGCCGAAGTCGTGACGGTGCAGCAGCTGCCGTATGGCGGACAAAACGGAGCGTGCCCACGCGTATCGGCTGGACGCGGAGAGATGGTGGGCACGGCGCGCAAAGAGCGCGCCTTTGCCTACCCTACCATTCCTGCGTGAAACTACGCTCTCGCCGCGATCGCGGCCGCTTCCGCCGCCGCGCGCTGCATGCTGGTCGACATCTCGTTCGTCACGGTGCTCTGCTCCTCGATGGCCGCAGCGGTCGAGGTCACGTATTCGCTGACATTGTTGATCGCCTGCTTGATCGAGCCGAGCGCGCTGACGACGTCGCCGGAGATGCCGTTGAGGCTGCCGATCTCCGCGCCGATCTTGTCGGTGGCCTGCTTGGCCTGGTTGGCGAGGCTCTTCACCTCCGAGGCGACCACGGCAAAGCCGCGGCCGGCCTCGCCGGCCCGGGCGGATTCGATCGTGGCGTTCAGCGCCAAGAGGTTGATCTGGCCGGTGATGCTGTTGATCATCTCGACGATGCCGCTCATCGACTGCGCCGCCTCGGTGAGGCGTTGCGCCTGCGCGTCGGCCGAGGAGACCTGCTCCACCGCGCTCATCGCGGTCTCGCGGGATTTGGTCATTGCCTCGGAGATCTCCCGCACCGAGGCGTTAAGCTCCTCCGAACCCGCGGCGACCGATTCCATCATGCCGCGCACGCGCTCGTTGCCCATGCGGACCAGCACCTGCTTGGTGACGTCGGTGGCATATTTGACGACCTTGAACGGCTTGCCGTTGAGATCCATGATCGGATTGTAGGAGGCCTGGATGTAGACCTCCTTGCCGCCCTTGCCGATCCGCTTGTATTCGGCCGCCTGGTACTGACCGCGGTTGAGCGTCGCCCAGAACTCACGATAAGCAGCCCCGTCCCGCTCGTTGGGGTCGACGAACATGCTGTGATGCTTGCCCTTGATCTCGGCCAGGGAATAGCCGAGCGCGCCGAGGAAGTTGGCGTTCGCGGTGATGATCGAGCCGTCCATATTGAATTCGATCACGGCCTGGGCCTTGTCGATCGCCGCGATCTGACCGGCGAGATCGGCGTTCTTCAGCTTCTCGGCGGTGACGTCGGTCGCGAACTTGACGACGCCGTAGGGCTTGCCGGTCTCGTCGAGCAGCGGATTGTAGGACGCGAGAATCCACACCTCCTTGCCGCCCTTGCCGATCCGTTTGAATTCGCCGGCCTGATAGTCGCCGCGGTTGAGCGCGGCCCAGAACTCGCGATAGGCCGTGCCGCTGCGGTCGGCCTCGGCGACGAACAGGCTGTGGTGCTTGCCCTCGATTTCCGACAACGAATAGCCGAGCGCCTTGCAGAAATTCTCGTTGGCGGTGACGATGGTGCCGTCGAGCCTGAACTCGATCACGGCCTGGGCGCGGCTGATGGCGGCGATCTTCGACGCATCCGTCATGGTCCGCATCTTCTTCGCCGTGATGTCGGTCGCGATCTTGGCGACCATCACCGTCTTCCCGTTGCCGTCGAGTACCGGATTGTAGGATGCTTCGATCCAGACCTCGTGGCCATCCTTCGCGATCCGCTTGAACTCGCGCGCCTGATACTCACCACGGTTCAATGCAGCCCAGAACGCCTTGTACTCGGCGGTCTCGCGCTGGTCGGCCGGCACGAACATGGAGTGATGCTTGCCCTGGATCTCGCCAAGCTGATAGCCGAGGGCGTCGAGAAAGTTCTTGTTGGCAGTGATGATCGTGCCATCCAGATTGAATTCGATCATAGCCTGGGAACGGCCGATCGCATCGAGCCGCGCTTGTGCATCAATCTGGGACTTGCGACCGAACATCAAAGAATCTCCATCTCGAAATTGGGTGGATAGCTCGTAGGGGGAGTAACCGTTGCGGCGACACAGCCGTATTCAAATCTACAATTCCCGCGAGTCCCTGCGCTTTGATGCAGCTCGGACGAGTTCGCGCCGACAACTGCGGAAGCGGGTACGCTCAGCCATTCATAGGTGAAAAGCGCGAAGAAAGTTCTAATAGAAGTGTCGGAAATCGGCGGAAACGGGAACGAGCTCTGCCCGCGCCGCGATCAATCGGAGCGGCGGAACAATTTGAAATGACGCATCTCATTCAATGGCTTGCGAAGAGGTCGCGTTGATCTCGATCGTGAGATCGACCTGCAGGACACGACTTTGCGCGACGCCGCGTCGCGCTGATCCGTAGTCTCACGGTCTTCCGGTTCTACTGCGCTTGCCGCGTCTCGTGCATCGCACGCCGGCCGATTCCCCACAGCGTCAGATTCCAGACGATGCAGGTGCCGAGCGCGAGACACAGTCCGACGACGGAGCCGAACGCCACCACTGCAACGTGCAGGACGGCGATCGCCGTGCCGAATCCGAGCAGCCCCCAGGCGGAGTTGGCGAGCACGGCGGCGGTCGGACGGCCGCCGATGCGCGGATGCAGGATCACCATGATGCTGGTGAACACCACGGGATACAGCGCGATGATGCCGCTGATGCGCGGACCGACCCAGCCCGAGGTCGAGACAACGATCGCAACCAGCGTCGCGACCAAGGCAGCCCGCATCGGCACGTCGTACCAGCGGCGCGTCACCAGCGGCATTTTCACGTGGCGATAGCGCGCCAGCAGCGGAATGCAGATACCGAAGGCGATCAGATTTGCGGCGAGCCCCGCGGTGAGCGGCCAGTCGAACTGACGGATGATCGAAGCCAGCACGATCCAGACCGCGACCGCGCTTCCGCCACTCACCAGAAGGCTGTGCCGCTGCGCCAGCACGACATAAGTGAGGCACATGAAGATCGTCGCCGCGTTGATCGGAAGACTCGCGAGCGAGCCTTGCGCGATGAAGGCGGCGTCGTGGTCGAGTGCGAGGAAGACGTAGGAGGGGCCGGCCGAGATCGGCAAGGTCGCGACCAGCGCGCCGATCACCGGGCCCGACCGTTCGGTGATGATCGATGCCGTCACGACGAACGCCGCCGAGATCGCCATGCGCAGGAGGAGGATGAGGAGGAAGTGGAGGTCGAGGGACATTTTCGCTTCTTACCCTCCCCTGGAGGGGCAGGGTCGGCTCATATGGAGCGCAGCGAGATATGAGCCGGGGTGGGGTGACAGTCTCTCGACGGACAAGGTGCCCGAGTGGAGAGATCACCCCACCCCGCTCGCGCTGCGCGCGATCGACCCTCCCCCTCCAGGGGAGGGTAAGGCAGTCACATCCGCTGCATCGACACCGAGACCTTCGGGCCGTTCTTGATGGTCTGATAGACTACGCAATAGCGCTCGGTCAGCTTGAGCAGGAGATCGAGCTTGTCCTGCGGCGCGTCAGTGTCGACCTCGAAGCGCAGACGGATCTCGGCGAAGCCGACCGGGGTCTCCTTGTCGACGCCGAGCGTGCCGCGGAAATCCAGATCGCCCTCGGCATAGACGTTGCCGGTCTTCAGGGGCACCTCGATCGCGGTCGCGACCGATTTCAAGGTGACACCGGCACAGGCGACCAGGGCTTCGAGCAGCATGTCGCCGGAGCAGAGCTCGAGCCCGGAGCCGCCGGTGGCGGGATGCAGGCCGGCCATCGCGATGGCGCGGCCGGTCTCGACCTTGCAGGCGATGCCTTCGCCATCGGTGGAGCCCTTGGCCTTCAGCGTGATCAGCGCGGTCTTGGGGTCGGTCTTGTAGCGCTCCTTGATCGGAGCCTGCATCTGGCGCAGCTCTGCAGCGTCCATGTTCGTTCTCTCCCGGAAAAATCGCCCTTCGATGTACCGGCTCAGCGCGAAATTGTCACCACCACATGGCCTGACCGGGACCCTGGGTTGCGTCACGGTCGGGCACGCTGCGGTCGAGCGAACGGTCGAGTGACGTCAGCACACTTCGCTTGAAATTCTCGAACAGCGGCGAATTGCGATCGCGCGGCCGGCCGAGATTGATCTCGATCTGGTCGAACAGCCGGCCCGGCCGCGGCCGCATCACCAGGACGCGGTCGGCCAGCACCACGGCCTCGTCGACGTCATGCGTGACGAGGATGAGCGTCGGCCGCGTATCGGCCCAGAGATCGAGCAGATGGTCCTGGAGATCCCTGCGGGTGAAAGCGTCGAGCGCGGAGAACGGCTCGTCGAGCAAGAGCACCTCGGGTTGCGGCACCAACGCGCGGGCGATCGCGACGCGTTGCGCCTGCCCGCCGGAGAGTTCACGCGGCCAGGCCTGCGCCTTCTCGGCCAGCCCGACGCGCTCGAGCGCGCGCACCACCTTCGCGCGCCGCTCGGCCGCGGGCGCATCGGCAAGGCCGAAGCCGATATTGTCGGCGACGCTGAGCCAGGGCAAAAGCCTGGGCTCCTGGAAGATGATGCCGATCTTGGCATGCGGCGAAGAGATCGTCTTATTGTCGAGCGTCACCGTGCCCGAGCTGGCGCGATCGAGACCCGCGATGGCACGGAGCAATGTCGATTTGCCGCAGCCGGAGCCGCCGATGATGGCGACGATCTCGCCTTGCCTGATCTCGGCGGAGAAGCGGGCCAGCGCCTGCACGCCGTTGGGATAGGTCTTGCTGACCCGGTCGAGCGCCAGCATCGCCTTCAGGCTCCCTTCACGCGGATGAAGGCATCCTGCCAGCGCAGGAACGGCGCCGCCGCGACCTCGATCAGCCAGTCGGTGAGCTTGCCGAGGATGGCGAAGATCACGATCGCGGCCAGGATCTGCGCGGGCTTGCCGAGCTGCTGGCCGTCGAGCAGGAGATAGCCGAGGCCTTCCGAGGCGCCTATCAGCTCGGCCGCGACCACGAACATCCAGCCCAGACCAAGTCCGACGCGCAGGGACACGACATAGGCCGGCAGCACCGCGGGCAAGAGGATGCGGCGGATCATCGCGAAGCCGGAGAGGCGGAAGGTACGGCCGACTTCGACGATCTTGCGGTCGACCGAGAGGATTGCACCCATCACGCCGAGATAGACCGGGAAGAACACCCCGACCGCGATCAGCGCGACCTTCGAGGTCTCGAAGATGCCGAGCCAGAGGATGAACAGCGGCACCCAGGCCAGCGATGGGATGGCGCGCAGCGCCTGCACGGTCGGATCGAACAGCCGCCGCGCCAGCGACCAATAGCCGGAGACGGCTCCCAATAGCGTGCCTGCGACGACACCGAAGGCGAAACCGAGCCCGACGCGCCACAGCGTTGCGATGATGTGGCGAACCAGTTCGCCGGAACGGGCGAGCTCGGCGATGGTGGCAAAGATGCGCGAGGGCGGCGGCACCAGCCGGCCGTTCGACCAGCCGAGCCAGACCACGAGTTCCCAACCGAGCGCGAGCGCCAATGGCAGCAATGCCCCAAGCAGCGGCCGCGCATAACGCGCGGCGCGCGAGGGAGCAGCAACGTTTTCGGCCGGCTCGGAGGCTTGTTGCAGGACTGGCGCGCCGGAGATCATGGCCGGTAGGAAGCGCGTCTGGTTGGGGAATGCAAGGGAGTGCGGCAATCTCCGCCGGAGTCTCTTGCGGGCGCGCGCCCCTTCCCGCCTGCGTAGCCCGGATGGAGCGCAGCGCAATCCGGGAATCTTGCCGCCAGCGAAAAAGACTCGGATTTCGCTGCGCTCCATCCGGGCTACAGGCCGACCTCAATTCGTCGGTAACGGCACCTGATCGTCGATCAACGCATCCAGCGTCGCCTTCACGTCGACCTTGGCATCGACGACGCCGGCCTGCTGCAGCGCGAGGCCCGCGGCGAGGATCGACTCGCGCTGCGGCGCGCCGATGCGGCTGTGGGTGAGCTCGGTGCGCTCCTTGAGCTGCTTGTCGACCACCGCTTCGGGGAGCTTCGTCACGGCGATGAAGGTCTTCTTCAGCTCGTCGTAATTCGCCAGCGAATATTTTCGCGCCTCTTCATACACCGCAAGCACGCGGCGGGCGGCGTCCGGATGGTCCTTCAGGAACTGCTCACGCACATTGAGGATGCCCCAGGTGTTGGCGTCAGCCTTGCGATAGAACAGTTTTGCGCCTTCCTCGACCTCGGCCTGCGCCATCATCGGATCGAGGCCGGCCCAGGCATCGACGTCGCCGCGGATCAGCGCGGTCTTGCCGTCGGCATGTTGGAGCAGCACCGGCGTGATGTCCTTCTCGGTGAGGCCGGCGCCAAGCAGCGCGCGCACCAGGAAAATGTGCGGATCGGTGCCGCGCGTCACCGCGACGCGCTTGCCCTTGAGGTCGGCAACGCCAGTGATCTTGGAATCCTTGCCCGTCACCAGCGCGGTCCATTCAGGGCGCGAATAGACGTAGATCGACTTGATCGGATTGCCGTTGATCTTCGCCACCAGCGCCGCCGAGCCCGCGGTCGAGCCGAAATCGATCGAGCCGGCATTGAGAAATTCGAGCGCCTTGTTGGAGCCGGCCGACTGCACCCAGGTCACGGTAATGCCGTCCTTGGCGAATTCCTTCTCGAGCAGTCCCTTCTGCTTCAGGACCATCGACACCGGATTGTAGGTCGCCCAGTCGATGCGGATCTCCTTGAGCGGATCTGCAGCCTTTGCCGCGGGGGTCACTGCGAGAGCCACAGCCCCCGCCAGCAGACGACGTCGTGAAATCTTGGTCATGCCCAGCCTCCTCCAAAATTTCATTGTTTTTCAGTGAGTTATATCTAGAAATCAACGAGAAAATCCGTCCCTTGAAGGCCCGCCGGCCGAGAACAGATTTGCCCGAAGCCGCGGCTTTCCAGCATGGAACGACTATTGCCAGAGAATGGCGGGTGACAGCGCCTGTCACCTCTTATATCCGGTGAGACATGGACAGCGTTGCGACCGAGCACAGGCCCGAGGTGGATGATCGTTTCGACACGGTGCGGATCACCGCCGCGGTCGATGCGATCGCCGAGAAGCACCAGGGACGCGAAGACGCGTTCCGCACCGCCATGGCGCAATTGCTCAAGGCCGAGCTGATCGCGTCGCGCGCCGCGGCCCAGGAGATCCTCTTGAAGGACCGTCATGGCCGTCACTGCGCCGAGCGGCTTTGCCATGTCCAGGACGAGATCATCCGCATCCTGTATTCGGCGGCGACCCGCCATCTCTATCGCTCGCCGATCCCGAGCGGCGCCGAACGCATGGCGGTGGTCGCGACCGGCGGCTATGGCCGCGGCCTGATGGCGCCGGAATCGGACATCGATCTCCTGTTCATCCTGCCCTACAAGCAGACCGCCTGGGGCGAGCAGGTGGCAGAGGCCATCCTCTATTGCCTCTGGGACATGGGGCTGAAGGTCGGCCACGCCACGCGATCGGTGGACGAATCGATCCGGCAGGCGCGCGGCGACATGACCATCCGCACCGCGATCCTGGAGACGCGCTTCCTCACCGGCGACAAGCCGCTCTATGAGGAGCTGGTCGCACGTTTCGACAAGGAAGTGGTGCAGGGCACCGCGTCGGAATTCGTCACCGCCAAGCTCGCCGAGCGCGAGGAGCGGCATCGTCGCGGCGGCCAATCGCGCTACCTGGTCGAACCCAACGTCAAGGACGGCAAGGGCGCGTTGCGCGACCTGCACACGCTGTTCTGGATCGCCAAATATGTCTACCGCGTGCGCGACACCAGCGAGCTGGTCGAGCGCGGCGTGTTCGACGCGCAGGAATATCGCACTTTCCGCCGCTGCGCCGATTTCCTCTGGTCGGTGCGCTGCAATCTGCATTTCTACTCCGGCCGCGCCGAGGAGCGCCTGTCCTTCGACCTCCAGCGCGAGATCGCGGTGCGGCTCGGCTACACCTCGCATCCTGGCATGCAGGACGTCGAGCGCTTCATGAAGCACTACTTCCTGGTCGCCAAGGAGGTCGGCAATCTCACCGCCATCCTCTGCGCCAAGCTCGAGGACCAGCAGGCCAAGCCCGCGCCGGTGCTGAGCCGGATGATGGCGCGGCTGCGCCCCACAGCGGCGAAGCGGCGCGTCCCCGACAGCGACGACTTCATCGTCGACAACAACCGCATCAACGTCGCGGCGCCGGACATCTTCAAGCACGATCCGGTCAATCTGATCCGGATCTTCCGCCTCGCGCAGAAGAACAACCTCGCCTTCCATCCGGATGCGATGCGCGACGTGACGCGCTCGCTCGGCCTGATCAACGCGCAAATGCGCGAGAATCCCGAGGCCAACCGGCTGTTCATGGAGATCCTGACCTCCGATAATGCCGAGATCGTGCTGCGGCGGATGAACGAGACCGGCGTGCTCGGCCATTTCATCCGCGCCTTCGGCAAGATCGTCTCGATGATGCAGTTCAACATGTATCATCATTATACGGTCGACGAGCATCTGATCCGCTGCGTCGGCTTCCTGCAGGACATCGAGCGCGGCGGCGTCGAGGAATTCACCCTCGCCAGCGACCTGATGCGCAAGATTCGCCCCGAGCACCGTGCGGTCATCTACATCACGACGCTGCTGCATGACATCGCCAAGGGCCGACCCGAGGATCATTCGATCGCCGGCGCCAAGGTGGCGCGACGGCTCTGCCCGCGGCTCGGCTTCAGCGCCGCCGACACCGAGCTCATCGCCTGGCTGATCGAGGAGCACCTGACGATGTCGACGGTCGCACAGTCGCGCGACCTGTCCGACCGCAAGACCATCGAGAACTTCGCTGCCGTGGTGCAATCAGTCGAGCAGATGAAGCTCCTGACCATCCTGACCACCGCCGACATCCGCGGCGTCGGTCCCGGGGTGTGGAACGGCTGGAAGGCGCAGCTCTTGCGCTCGCTTTATTATGAAACCGAGCCGGTGCTCACCGGCGGCTTCTCGGAAGTCGACCGGGGAAAACGCCTCACCGCCGCCTACGCCGAATTCCGCAACGCCTTCGCCGAGTGGCCGGCGGAGGAGCTCGACGCTTATATCGGCCGGCATTATCCGGCCTATTGGCTCAAGGTCGAGCTGCCGCGAAAAATCCGTCACGCCCGCTTCGTCCGCTCCAGCGAGCAGGCCGGCCACAAGCTCGCGATCAATGTCGGATTCGACGAGGTGCGCGGCGTCACCGAGCTGACGATCTTCGCGGCCGACCATCCCTGGCTGCTCTCGATCATCGCGGGCGCCTGCGCCTCCGCCGGCGCCAACATCGTCGATGCCCAGATCTACACGACCACCGACGGCCGCGCGCTCGACACGATCTCGATATCGCGGGAATACGACCGCGATGAGGACGAAGGCCGGCGCGCCACCCGCATCGGCGAGATGATCGAGGACGTGCTCGAAGGCAAGCTGCGCCTGCCCGAAGTGGTGGCGCGGCGCACCGTACGCAGCAAGGCGCGGCCGTTCGTGATCGAGCCTGAGGTGACCATCAACAACCAATGGTCGGACCGCTACACCGTGATCGAGGTCTCGGGCCTCGACCGCCCCGGCCTGCTCTACGAGCTGACCACCGCGATCTCGAAGCTCAACCTCAACATCGCCTCGGCCCACGTCGCGACCTTCGGCGAGCGCGCCCGCGACGTGTTCTACGTCACCGACCTGCTCGGCGCCCAGATCAACGCACCGACGCGCCAGGCCGCGATCAAGAGCGCGCTGACCCATGTGATGGCCACCGACAAGGCGGTTGCTGCACCGGCGGCGTAATCGTCATTCCGGGGCGCCGCGCAGCGGCGAACCCCGGAATGACAGAGGCCTAAACCTCCACGCCCTCGTGCCGCAGCAGCCAGCGCTTCCGCTCCAGCCCACCGCCGTACTTCACCAGCGAACCATCGGCGCCGATCAGGCGGTGGCACGGCAGCACTACGCTGATCGGGTTGGAGCCGTTGGCATGGCCGACGGCGCGAATGGCCTTCGGCGTCTCAATCTTCGCAGCGAGCGCGCCGTAGCTCATGGTGGTGCCCGCAGGAATCTGAGCGAGCGCGGTCCAGACCTTCTGCTGGAACGGCGTGCCGGCGATGCACCATGCGATACTCGCGAGCTGGCCGAGATCGCCTTCGAAATAGCCCGACAGTGCAGTCCGGATCTGTGTCGGTGCAGGCTGATCGCTCAGGTTCACTGTGCCGTAGTGCAGGCGGAGCAGCTCGCGCATGCGGTGCTCGTAATCTTCCCAGTCGAGCGCGCGTAACGCGCCCTCGACATCGGTGACGAGCAAAGCAATCCCGATCGGCGTCGTCAGGCGATCGAGGCCGAAGTTGAGGGAAGTCCTGGTTGATCGGCTGGCCATTGCGGCACCATTACATCGAAACACACCCATCGCACTTGCCATGCCGTCCGTGCTACCGTCCACCCGAAAGCTGACGCTGGGGAGCTCATCTTGATCCTGATCGCCAATGTCCTGGTGGCGCTGGTCGCCGCGCTGCATGTCCTCTTCCTGATCCTGGAGATGTTTCTCTGGGACAAGCCGCAGGGCATGAAGGTGTTTCGCAACACGCCTGAGAAGGCCGAGATCACGAAAGTGCTGGCGGCCAATCAGGGGCTCTATAACGGCTTTCTCGCCGCGGGCCTGATCTGGGGTCTCGTTCACGGCAACCCCGCCTTCGCGTTCCAGATCAAGGCGTTCTTCCTGCTTTGCGTGATCGTGGCCGGCGCCTATGGCGCCGCGACCGTCAGCAGCCGCATCCTGCTGGTGCAGGCGCTCCCGGCGGCGGTGGCGCTGGCTGCATTGTTCCTGGCTCAGCCTGTGGCCTGAGACGCTACGGCGCAGCGCCGCGATCCTTGCGCGGCGGCAAGCCTTCCTCCACAATCTTCGGCAGCGATGGCGACCGTTGCAATCAACGGGAAAAGACCATCGGCCGAAAATTCCGTCAGGAGGAACAACCCATATGAGCAATCGCAGAGCCTTCATAGCTGCCACGGCGGCGCTCGCCTTCGCGTTCTCCGCCACTCAAGCCCTCGCCCAGAAAAAATACGACACCGGTGCGAGCGACACCGAGATCAAGATCGGCCAGACCGTGCCGTTCTCCGGCCCCTATTCCGTCTACGCCAATATCGGCAAGACGCAGGCCGCTTACTTCAAGATGATCAACGATCAGGGCGGCATCAACGGCCGCAAGATCAACCTGATCCAGTACGACGACGCCTATTCGCCGCCGAAGACGGTCGAGCAGGTGCGCAAGCTAGTCGAGGGCGACGAGGTGCTGTTCACCTTCCAGCTGATCGGCACCGCGGCCAACGCCGCCGTGCAAAAATATCTCAACGGCAAGAAGGTGCCGCAACTGCTGGCCTCGACCGGTGCGGCGCGTTTCAACGATCCCCAGAACTATCCCTGGACCATCGCCTACAATCCCAACTACGTGTCCGAGGGACGGATTTACGCCAAGTACATTCTCAAGGAGCATCCGAACGCCAAGATCGGCGTGCTCTACCAGAACGACGACATGGGCCGCGACTATCTTGCGGGCCTGAAGAGCGGCCTCGGCGACAAGGCCAACATGATCGTCGGCGAAGTCTCCTACGAGGTCACCGACCCGACCGTCGACTCCCAGGTGGTCAAGCTGAAGTCGATGGGTGTCGACGTGTTTTTCGATGCCTCCACGCCGAAATTCGCGGCACAGGCGATCAAGAAGCTCGCCGACCTCGGCTGGACGCCGGTGCACATCCTCGACATCAATGCGAGCCCGATCTCGGCAACGCTGAAGCCGGCCGGCCTCGACATCTCCAAGGGCATCATCTCGACCCAATACGGCAAGGAGCCGAGCGATCCGCAGTGGAAGGACGATCCGGGCGTGAAGGCCTTCTTCGCTTTCATGGACAAGTATTTCCCGGAAGGCGACAAGCTCAACACCGTCAACACCTATGCCTATTCGGTGGCGGAATTGCTGGTCCAGGTCCTGAAGCAATGCGGCGACGATCTGACGCGTGAGAACATCATGAAGCAGGTCGCCAACATCAAGGACTTCACCCCGAGCTTCGCGCTGCCCGGCATCAAGATCAACACTGGGCCGAACGACTTCCGCGTCAACAAGCAGATGCAGATGATGAAGTTCAACGGCGAACGCTGGGAGCTGTTCGGGCCGATCATCGAGGACACGGGACCGTCGGGCTAGGGATTATGTAGGGTGGGTCAGCGTAACCCACCACGGTCTTTCCCCGCGGCAACATAAGAGGTGGGTTACGCCAGGCAGATGCGCTTCGCGCATCTGCTTGGCTGGCCCACCCTACAAAGGATGTGCGCCGCCCACCTTGCGTTGCAACACCCGTTCCTCCACACTCGCCCTCAGCGATGGCATCGGACGCGCAAACGCGCGCCGGGAGATCATCGGCGATAACAAATGAGGGAATTGCGAATGAGGAATGGAAAGCTGCATCTGGCCACGGCGCTTGCTCTGGCGCTGTCGATTTCAGCGGCCAATGCCCAGAAGAAATATGACCCCGGCGCCAGCGACACCGAGATCAAGGTCGGACAGACCATGCCGTTCTCGGGACCGGCGTCGGCCTATTCGTCGATCGGCAAGACGCAGGCCGCCTACTTCAAGATGATCAACGACCAGGGCGGCGTCAACGGCCGCAAGATCAACCTGATCCAATATGACGACGCCTACTCGCCACCGAAGGCCGTGGAGCAGATCCGCAAGCTGGTCGAGAGCGACGAGGTGCTGCTGACCTTCCAGATCATCGGCACGCCCGTGAACGCGGCCGTGCAGAAATATCTCAACGCCAAGAAGGTGCCGCAGCTGTTCGCGGCGACCGGGGCCTCGAGGTTCACCGACCCGAAGAACTTTCCGTGGACCATGGGCTTCAACCCCAACTATTTCGTCGAGGGCCGCATCTACGGCCAGTACATCCTGAAGGAGCATCCGAACGCCAAGATCGGCGTGCTCTACCAGAACGACGACCTCGGCAAGGACTATCTGAACGGCATCAAGGCGGGCCTCGGCGACAAGGCCGCCAAGATGATCGTGACCGAGGCGTCCTACGAGGTGTCCGACCCCACCGTCGATTCGCAGGTCCTCAAGATCAAGGATGCCGGCGCCGACCTGTTCTTCAGTGCAAGCACGCCGAAGCAGGCCGCGCAGGCGATCAAGAAGATCGCGGAGATGGGCTGGCATCCGGTCCAGATCGTCGACATCAACGCCACCTCGGTCGGCGCGGTGCTGAAGCCCGCAGGGCTCGACGCCGCCAAGGGCCTGATCAGCGTCAATTACGGCAAGGAACCGCTCGATCCGACCTGGAAGGACGACGCCGGCCTGAAGAGGTATTTCGACTTCATGGCGAAGTACTATCCCGACGGCGACAAGGACTCGAACTTCAACACCTACGGCTACAGCACGGCGCAGCTGCTGGTGCATGTGCTGAAGCAGTGCGGTGACGACCTGACCCGCGAGAACGTCATGAAGCAGGCGGCCTCGGTGAAGGACTTCGCCACCGACACCGCGCTGCCCGGCATCAAGGTCAACACCTCGCCGACCGACTACCGCGTCAACAAGCAGCTTCAGATGATGAAGTTCAACGGCGAACGCTGGGAGCTGTTCGGTCCGATCCTGGAGGATGCGGGTCCGGCGGGTTAGTTCTCAAGAACGCTGCCTCAACGACGTCATGCCCGGGCTTGTCCCGCCTGCGCGGCCGAAGGCGCTTCGGCGCGGCGAAGGCCCGGGCATCCACGTTCTTGGAGGCGCGAAAGGAAGTCGTGGATGGCCGGGTCAAGCCCGGCCATGACGGCGGAGAGAGATGGGTCCAACAGCATTCACACCGGGATCTCGCCAAAGTTCTTTCCCACCGGCAGCACAGCGTGCCGGATCAGCCGCGAATCCTCCACCGCGGCCTGTCTGTGCTTCACCGCCTCGCGATAAACGGGATCGCGGATCATCTCGACGAAGGCGGCGACGCTCGGATACTCCGCGATGAAGCAATGGTCCCAGCGCTCGTCCTGCGGACCGATCAGCATCAGCTCGAACTTGCCCTGCCAGACGATGCGGCCGCCGAGTCGTTCGAATACCGGGCCGCTCTCGCGGCCATAAGCGGCATAGGCTTCCGCGCCGCTCGCCTTGCGTCCGTCCGGATAGGCCGCTTCTTTGCGCAATCGCACCAGATTGAGCATGTGGATCGGGCCGGGGCGGTCATTGTCCCGGAATTGCGCGAAGATCTCCTTAGTCGGATCGATATGGCCCATGAGCGCTCCCTCTTTTTGTGCCGGCAATCCTAACGCCGGCACCTCATCGGCGGAACTGCGGGATGCGAATGCCCCATCTCCTAATCGCGCGTTAACGCCGGGGTAACGGGGCCTTAAACTGCGACCGTTAGCGTCTCGGCGGGGCGGGCTGACCGGGCGTTTTGCGTATGGCGTGGGGAAAGAAAAAGGGTGGGCGGAAGGAGCCGCTGTTCGGCTTGCCCGCAGCGCTCTCCGATCTGCGCCTCACCGCGGCGGATCGCGTTCCCGGTGGCGGCGACGACAAGCCGAAGAAATCAGCGAAATCATCCGCCAAGCGCAAAGCTGAGGATGCCGGCGACCAGCCGCCGCGCGAACGCAAGGCGCCGGCCGGCCGCAGCGGCGCCAAGCGGCGCGCGAAGTCGCGTGGCGGGTTCGGCCTCGGCCGCCTGGTCTATTGGGGCGCGGTGCTGAGCCTGTGGGGGGTCATCGCCGTGATCGGCGTCGTGATCTATGTCGGCGCCCATCTGCCCCCGATCCAGTCGCTGGAAATCCCCAAGCGCCCCCCGACGATCCAGATCGTCGGCATCGACGGCAGCATGCTGGCGCAGCGCGGCGAAATGGCCGGGGCCAATGTCGCGCTGAACGACTTGCCGCCATATTTGCCGAAGGCGTTCATCGCCATCGAGGACCGCCGCTTCTATTCGCATTTCGGCATCGATCCCGTCGGCATCCTGCGCGCCCTCGTCACCAACGTGCTTCATCGCGGCGTCTCGCAGGGCGGCTCGACGCTGACGCAGCAACTCGCCAAGAACCTGTTCCTGACCCAGGAGCGCACCATGCAGCGCAAGCTGCAGGAGGTGGAGCTCGCGATCTGGCTGGAGCGCAAGCATTCCAAGGACGAGATCCTGGAGCTTTATCTCAACCGCGTCTATTTCGGCTCCGGCGCCTACGGCGTCGAAGCTGCCGCGCAAAAATATTTCGGCAAGTCGGCCAAGAACGTCACGGTCGCCGAGGCCGCGATGCTCGCCGGCCTCGTCAAGTCGCCCTCGCGGCTTGCACCGAACCGCAACCCCGAAGGCGCCGAAGCGCGTGCGCAGATCGTGCTCGCGGCGATGGCGGATGCGAAATTCATCACCGATGCGCAGGCCAAGGCGTCGATCGGCCATCCCTCCTACAATGTGAAGCCGGCCGGTGCCGGCACGGTCAATTACGTTGCCGACTGGGTCGGCGAGGTGCTGGACGATCTGGTCGGCCAGATCGACGAGAGCATCAAGGTCGAGACCACGATCGATCCGAAGCTGCAGAGCGTGGCGGAGGCCGCCATCATCGACGAACTCGCGGCGAAGAGCGTGAAATTCAATGTCAGCCAGGGCGCGCTGGTGGCGATGACGCCTGATGGTGCCGTGCGCGCCATGGTCGGCGGGCGGAACTATTCCGAGAGCCAGTACAACCGCGCGGTCACCGCCAAGCGCCAGCCGGGCTCCTCGTTCAAGCCGTTCGTGTATCTGACCGCGCTCGAACAAGGACTGACGCCCGACACGATGCGCCAGGACGCGCCGATCGAGGTCAAGGGCTGGCGGCCCGAGAACTACACCCACGAATATTTCGGCGCGGTGACGTTGACGCAGGCGCTGGCGATGTCGCTCAACACCGTCGCCATCCGTCTCGGCCTCGAAGTCGGACCGAAGAACGTGGTGCGCACCGCGCACCGGCTCGGCATCTCCTCAAAGCTCGAGCCCAATGCCTCGATCGCGCTCGGCACGTCGGAAGTCTCGGTGGTCGAGCTGGTCGGCGCCTACGCGCCCTTCGCCAATGGCGGCTTCGCGGTGGCGCCGCATGTCGTGACACGGATCAGGACGCTGAGCGGCAAGCTGCTCTACATGCGCCAGCCCGACGAGCGTAACCAGGTCGTCGACCCCCGCTATGTCGGCATGATGAACACGATGATGCGGGAGACGCTTGTTTCTGGCACCGCCAAGAAGGCGGAGATCCCGGGCTGGCCGGCGGCCGGCAAGACCGGCACCAGCCAGGATTATCGCGACGCCTGGTTCATCGGCTACACCGCAAACCTCGTCACCGGCGTCTGGCTCGGCAATGACGACAACTCGCCGACCAAGAAGGCCACCGGCGGCGGCCTGCCGGTGGAGGTGTGGTCGCGCTTCATGAAGACGGCGCACGAGGGCGTGCCGGTGGCGGCATTGCCGAGCGCGCCCGGTGGCTGGGGCCTGTCGAACCTCGCGCAAGCGGCATCGCAGGTGTCGCCGCCGACGGCGGCTCCGGCTCCGGCGAACAACGGCGGTTATCGCCCGCCGCCCCCGACGCGCGCCAATGTGCGCCCCGAGGCAGCTGCCGGCCTGGATGGCTGGCTGATGGACCGGCTGTTTGGCGGAAACCGATAGGTGCTGCCTGAGGTCGAGGATGGCCTCAGAACAAAAATCGCGAAAACAACCCCATGCACAGTAGCCGGGGATAACGAAATCAACGGCTTGCGCGGGCAGCGCGGACGCCGGGAGTTCGCGTCTGGAAGTCAGCGACCCGCTTCGGCAAGTCCTGCCTAGCGCGGCAAGATCGACCGGGATGCACTGCCCCCGACAGCAAAAACACCAGTCTTTTCAAGCGCACGTCTCCGGTCCGGAATTTGCTCTCATAGGTTGAGCGAGTACCGAGGAGCGTTCCATGATTTCAGGTGTAGCCAACGCGGCGTTGCCCCATCTGCGGCCCGCATCAACATCCGCTGCAAATGCAGCATCCGGTCTCCAACCGGTGGCACCCGCCGCCACTGAAGCTGAGACCCGCGAATTTCGGGTCGACGTCTCCCAGGTCAAGCCGCTGTCAGGTGCCAAGGTCATATCTGCCGCGGATAATCCCGTCCTGCGCGACCTCATGGCAACGCACTGGTTGATCGCGCACCAGACGGAAGCACCTCAGTCGACCGTCGCGGACAATGCGCCTGAGAATACCTACGCGCAGGTGAAAGTGGACGGCAACGTGGTGGCCACGCTGTACAACGGCGGATCCTCGGTGATGACGAACGCGGCGGCCGCGAAGATCGGCAAGCTCGAAGACCCTCCCGGCTTGAGCGGACCTGATCTGGCGCAGTGGCGTGCCGACAGTTACGCCAAGCTGCTCGGTGGCACTGTCGAGAAGGCTTCCACCGCGATCACGCAATCGCAATGGACACCGCGTGAGAGCGTGTCCACGACCTATAGCCGCGAACAACTCGACGCCGCCTTCCAGGCGATGCTGGCGGAGGGCCAGAAGGCCAGCGCGCAATCGCTCTACCTGGCGTCACGCACGCAGGCGGGGACGAACGCGGATTTCAGTGCGTGAGTATCGCTTGACGCTGCCGCACTCTCCGCTGTCATTCCCCGCAGGAGGCCGCAGCTTCTCGGCTCAATAACAACCGTCTCTGGAATACCGGGTCGTCCGGCCCTCGTGCGCAATTGCGCACTGGCCGGACGACGACAGTGAGTGTGGGGCGATAGCCCGCCCTAATCCTCGACCCCATAACGGTGCAGATCGTTGCCGTAGGTATCGAGCCACTTCTTGGCGCGTTCCATCGACGGACAAACCTTGCCGCAGACGCGCCAGAACCGCGCCGAGTGGTTCATCTCGACGAGATGGGCGACTTCGTGCGCGGCGAGGTAGTCGAGCACGAAGGGCGGCGCGAGGATCAGGCGCCAGGAGAACGACAGCGAGCCGGCCGAGGTGCAGGACCCCCAGCGGCTGGACTGATCGCGGATCGATAGGCGCTTGACCCGGACACCGAGCTCGGCAGCGTAGGCCTCCGACGAACGCTGGAGATCCTTGCGCGCCTCGCGCTTGAGGAAGTCGCTGACGCGGCGATCGACATGCTCGAGCCCGCCTGCGACGCAGAGGATGCGTTCACCGCTGTCGCGCACCTCGGTCCACACCGTGCCGCGCGTGCTGGCGCGATGAACGATGCGATGCGGCGTGCCGCGCAGCGGTATCACCGTGCCCGGCTGGAACGGCGCGGCCTTCGGCAAGCGACCAAGACGCGCGGCGATCCACGCACCGTGACGCTGCGCGAAGTCTTTGGCTTCAGCCAGCGTGCCCCGCGGCGGCATGGTGAGGATGGCTTCGCGATCGCTCGGATGAATTCTGAGCGTGTAACGGCGCGCGCGGCGGTGCCGGCGCAATCGGATGGCAAAATATTGCGATCCGTGGGTGATCAGGACGGTCTTCGGTTCGTAGGGCCGACGATAAAGGAGTGCGCGGGTGGCCATGTCTGTCAGTCCGGGGGGCAGGAGGGCGCCCGGATTCTGCCATAACCGCCGCCAGGGAAAGCGCTCGGCGCAAAAACAAATCATTTGCCCAATATACAGCGGTCCGGCGTCCGGGAGACCCTACAGACTGGGGTTGGAACCGGCTTTTTTCGCCCCCGCTGGACGCATGCGGCACCCCCAAGGGTTGAGGGTGGACTCACTCCTTTAAAGCTACCCGGATACCTCGAATCTCGCGGGAACCCGGCCCGTCCGGAACCTCCGTCGGGGCCTGGATTTTCGACGGGAAAGCCGAAAAAGCAGATTATTCGGCCGCGCGCGCCTGCAATGAGCTCGGATTCGCCGCCGAAACCATGAAGTCGTGGATTCGCGGCACGATTTCCGACCTGAAGCGCGAGCCGTTGAACACGCCGTAATGTCCGACGCCCTTCTGGACGTAATGAATGCGGCGATGATCGGGGATCGAGCTGCACAATGCGTGCGTTGCTTCGGTCTGGCCGAGACCGGAGATGTCGTCGTTCTCGCCTTCGACCGTCATCAACGCCACGCGCGTGACCTTGGAGGGGTCGACGCGTGTTCCGCGATGGGTCATCTCGCCCTTCGGCAGCGAGTGCTTCACGAACACGGTGTCGACCGTTTGCAGGTAATACTCGGCGGAGAGGTCCATCACCGCGAGATATTCGTCATAGAATTCGCGATGCTTGTCGACGAGGTCGCCGTCGCCCTTCACCAGATGGGCGAAGAGCTGCTTGTGGGCGTCCATGTGGCGGTCGAGATTCATGCTGATGAAGCCGTTGAGCTGCAGGAATCCCGGATAGACGTCGCGCATCATGCCCGGATGCGGGAACGGCACCTTGGTGATGACGTGATTGCGGAACCAGTCGATGCCGCGCTCTTGGGCGAGGTTGTTCACCGCAGTCGGATTGCGGCGGGTGTCGATCGGGCCGCCCATCAATGTCATCGAGGTCGGCACGAACGGATCGCGCCGCGCTTCCATGATCGAGACGGCCGCGACGACGGGCACGGAGGGCTGGCACACCGCGAGCACATGCGTGTTGCCACCGAGGACGTGCAGCATCTCGATGACGTAGTCGATATAGTCGTCGAGATCGAAACGGCCTTCGCTGAGCGGCACCATGCGGGCATCGGCCCAGTCGGTGATGTAGACCTCATGGGCGGGCAGGAAGGCCTCGACCGTGCCGCGGAGCAGCGTCGCATAGTGACCGGACATCGGGGCCACGATCAGCACGCGCGGCTGTGGGCTGCGCAGCGGACGGGTGAATTTGCGATCGAAATAGAGCAGCCGGCAGAACGGCTTTTCCCAGACCGAGCGAACCTCGACGGGGACGCGGATGCCGTTGACCTCGGTGTCGTCGAGACCCCATTCGGGCTTGCCGTAACGGCGCGTGGTGCGCTCGAACAATTCGCAGGCCGCGGCCACCGACTTGCCGACTTCGGTACGCGCCCAGGGATTGAGCGGGTTCTGAAACAGCAGCTTGGTGGCGTCAGTGACCGCACGTGCCGGATTGAGAGAGGCGTGCGCCATCTCGTACATCCAGTACATCGGCGTCGTCAGAACCGGACTGCCTTCGGCCGCCAGGGGCGGCGCGCCGCCAAACTCACCAATCGGCATGTTAAAATCCTCTTCGCATCGCAGCATACTGCCGAATGCGTAATATTGCGTCAATGCATGGTTCCGTACATCTACGTAAGCAGAACGGCCAAACCAGGCTGAATCCACGAGAAAGTGACGTTATTCGCCGCCCGACAGCAATGAGCCATTTTTCTTGGCGCTGCGCAAAAGGGCAAGGAATGCCCAAAAAGAAGCTCCCAGCAGCACCGCATTGATGGCCAACGCATCCAGCATCAGATCGATCCGGAAGGTTCGCTCAATCAGCAGCGCGCGCATCCCTTCGAACACGTAAGTCGGCGGCAGCGCCCAGGCGATGGTTTGCAGCCAGGTCGGCAGCACACTGACGGGATAGTAGACGCAGGCGAGCGGCAGGATCGCGAACATCAAGGTCCAGACGATGCTCTCGGCGCCGAGGCCGTTTCGCAGTACGAGGCCCGAGACGAAGATGCCGACCGACCAGCTGGTGAAGATCAGATTGCAGAAGAACGCGATCAACGGCAGGCCGAGCGCGTAGACATTGAAGTGAAACAGGAACAGCGCCAGCAGCGTCATCGGGATGATTCCGATCGCGAGCCGGATCAGGCTCATGACCATCAATGACAGCAGGAACTCGATCGGCCTCAAGGGGCTCATCATGAGATTGCCGATGTTGCGCGCCCACATCTCCTCCAGGAACGAGATGGAGAAGCCGAGCTGGCCTCGGAACAGGATGTCCCAAAGGATCACGGCGCCGATCAGCGTGCCGCCGGCGCGCGCGAAGAAATTGGCGTTCTCGGCGATGTAGACCTGCAGGAAGCCCCAGGTGATGACTTGCAGCGCCGGCCAGTACAACAGCTCGAGCAGCCGCGGCCAGGACGACAGCAGCAGATACCAGTAGCGCAGGATCATCGCGCCGATGCGGTGGACGGAGATGCCGCGGTGGAGGGAGATGTCGGTCATAGGAGCGATCCGTAGCCCGGATGGAGCGAAGCGCAATCCGGGAATCGTGCCACAAGCGACAGGCGTCCCGGATTACGCTGCGCTCCATCCGGGCTACGGCTGCGTCTGCTCATCGCACCGCCTCCTTCCGGCCGCGCGCGACGTCCAAGAACACCTCCTCCAGCGTGGTGCGGTTGTAGCGGGCCATGATCGCCTCCGGCGTGTCGTCGTCCTCGATGCGGCCGCGCTTCATGATGATGACGCGGTCGCAGAGCCGCTCGACCTCGAGCATGTTGTGCGAGGCGAGCAGGATGGTGGCGTTGTTCTGCTTGCGATAGCGCTCCAGATGCGCCCGCACCCAGTCGGCGGTGTCGGGGTCGAGCGAAGCGGTCGGCTCGTCCAGCAGCAAGAGCTCGGGCTGGTTGATCAACGCTTTGGCCAGTGCGACGCGGGTCTTCTGCCCGGCGGACAGCTTTCCGTTGGCGCGGTCGATGAAATCGGTGAGGTCGAGATCGTCGGCGAGCTCCTTGATGCGGCCGGCGAGGTTCTTCACCGCGTAGAGCTTGCCGAAGACGGTGAGGTTCTGCCGCACCGTGAGCCGCATCGGCATGTCGACATAGGGGCTCTCGAAGTTCATCCGCCCCAGCACGGAAGCGCTCTCCTCGGGCATCCGATGCCCCAGCACCTGCACGCGGCCGGAGGTCGGCAGCACCAGGCCCATGATCATCGCGATGGTCGTGGTCTTGCCGGCGCCGTTGCCGCCCAGAAGCCCGGTGATGCTGCCGCGCGGCAGCGAAAAGGAGATATCGTCGACGGCGCGGGTCTGCTTGTAGAGCTTGACGAGATGATCGACCGTGATCGCCGCGGACGGGCTGCGCTCCGCGACAGTCGGCCGACTTGAAGCCTTGTCATTCTCGGTCATGCTAACCGTTCTTCTGCTATTGCGGCAGGGAGCGCAAGGCTTGTAATCCGGTGGTTCCGCGAGCCCGACGTTTGTGACCTTGGAAGGCACCGCCACATTGGCCGATATGACCGAAATTGCCGCCTCCAACTTCCGCCACGCGCAGCGGCATATCCGCCTGGACACGATCCTGCGGCTGCGCTGGCTCGCGGTGCTGGGCCAGCTCGCCGCGATCTTCATCGTAGCGCAGGGGTTGGAGTTCAACGTCGAGATCGTCCCCTGCGTCAGCATCATCGCCCTGTCGGCGGCGCTCAATCTGGCACTCCAGACCGCGGCCAATCCGATGCACCGGCTGGAGCCGATCCAGGCCGCCGGACTGCTCGCGGCGAACATCGTGGAACTGGCTGGACTGTTGTTCTTCACCGGCGGGCTGCAGAACCCGTTCTCGTTCCTGTTCCTGGCGCCGGTGCTGATCTCGGCCACGGCGCTGCCGGCGCGCTTCACGTTCGGCCTCGGCCTGCTTGCCGTGGCCTGCGCCTCGGTGCTGTTCTTCTTCCATCTGCCGCTGCCCTGGGATTCCGACGATCCGCTGGTGCTGCCGCCGATCTATCTGGTCGGCGTCTGGCTCTCGATCGTGCTCGCGATCGGCGTCACCAGCCTCTACTCGTTCCAGGTGACGGAAGAGGCGCGCAAGCTTGCGGACGCCTTGGCCGCGACCGAGTTGGTGCTGACGCGCGAGCAGCATCTCACCCAGCTCGACGGCCTCGCAGCTGCCGCCGCACACGAGCTCGGCACGCCGCTCGCCACGATCTTCCTGATCTCGCGCGAGCTGGAAAAGACGGTGAAGGATGCGAGCTTTGCCGCCGACCTGAAGACACTGCGCGAGCAGACCCAGCGCTGCCGCGATATCCTGAGCAAGATCACCCAGCTCTCCTCCACCGGCGCGCCGTTCGACCGCATGAAGCTGTCGGAGCTGATCGAGGAGGTGGTGGCCCCGCACCGCGATTTCGGCGTCGACATCAAGGTGCGGATCGCGGTTGCCGCCGTGTCCGAGCCGGTCGGCTCGCGCAATCCGGCGATCCTCTACGGCGTCGGCAACATCGTCGAGAACGCCGTCGATTTCGCCCGTACCACCGTCGAGGTGAACGCGTGGTGGAACAAGGACACGATCGAGCTTCTGATCTCCGACGACGGCCCTGGCATTCCGCCGGATATCCTGAACCGGATCGGCGAGCCCTATCTGTCGCGGCGGCGCAGCCAGGATGACGGCAGCGGTGAACGGCGCGGCCTCGGATTGGGCGTGTTCATCGCGCGCACCTTGCTGGAGCGCACCGGCGCCAAGGTGTCGTTTACCAACCGGACCTTTCCGGAACACGGCGCCGTGGTTCAGATCACATGGCCGCGACAGCGTTTTGAGGCTATCGAGAGCCTCGAAGAAACAATAGGATAGGGCGCTTTCGACCGCGACCTTGCGTCGCACAGCGGGGCTGATCGACTATCGGCGGCCTTGGCACCGCCCGATTGCGAGGCCATATGTAGACGCGTTGGAGAGAGGACAAAACCTTGAACGCCATCGCCGAACTGAACGAACAGACCGACCGCTCGCTTCTCATCGTGGAAGACGACAAGCCGTTCCTGGAGCGCCTGTCGCGCGCCATGGAAACGCGCGGCTTTGCGGTGACGTCATGCGATACCGTCTCGGACGGTCTTGCGCAGATCGGAAAATCGGCGCCGGCCTTCGCCGTGGTGGATCTGCGGCTCGGCGACGGCAACGGCCTCGACGTGGTCTCGGCGCTGAAGAAGAAGCGCCCGGACGCGCGCGCGATCGTGCTGACCGGCTATGGCAACATCGCCACCGCCGTTACAGCGGTGAAGATGGGCGCGATCGATTATCTCTCCAAGCCCGCGGATGCCGACGACGTCGTCGCGGCGCTGCTGTCGACCAGCTCGGAGAAATCCGAGCTGCCGGCCAACCCGATGTCGGCCGACCGCGTGCGTTGGGAGCACATCCAGCGCATCTACGAGATGTGCAACCGCAACGTCTCGGAGACGGCGCGCCGGCTGAACATGCACCGCCGCACGCTGCAGCGGATCCTCGCCAAGCGCGCGCCGCGGTAATTTCACCGCGCTTTCGTGCCCCGGACGCTGCGCAGCACGTAGTGATGCGCTGCAGAGCCGGGGCCCATGTCTTTGCATACTCCGTCTCTGCATACTCCAAGCCTTCTGGGTCCCGGCTCTGCGCAGCAACGCTACGCGCTGCAGCGCGTCCGGGACACGAGACCGTCCTACTCCCAGAACTCCGCATGCCCCTGCGGGTCGACCAGGCGGTTGATCCTGAGCGCTGCCGCCATCGCGAACCGTACCGTCATCTGCTTGCGCGTGGCGGCGGCGAGCTTGTGCTCGGGCGCCTCACACTGCATGTGCGCGCCATAGGCATCCGCGACGATCAGGCCGGTGTCATCAGGAAAGATCTCGCACGGCAGATCCTGCGTGAAGGCGAAGAACAGCCGGTCGCAATGGGCGCGGTATTCGTGCCATTTCTGATCGGCGCGCAGATCCTCCACCGACGATTTGATCTCGACGATCCAGATCTCGCCGCGCTCGTTCAGCGCCACGAGATCGGCGCGCCGCCCCGAGGGCAGCGGCAATTCGCTGATGCAGGTAAAGCCGAGCGAACGCAGCAGCCGCGCGGTACCGCGCGCGATGGCCAGCGCCGTCTCGGATTGGCGACGGTCGGGCGGCGGGACGAGAGTGATGCGGGCGGTGTTGTCCATGGGGAGAGGATAGCCGATTCCGTCAGGGGCGGACACTGTTCGATGGAAGCGAGCTGTTGCCACACTCTCGGGGTCGTCCCCGCGAACGCGGGGACCCATAACCACACGACAGAGTTGGGCGACATCTCGTCGAACGGTACTCCTACCAGCCACGACCGATAGATCACGCGGTATGGGTCCCCGCGTTCGCGGGGACGACATCAAAAACGCGGAACCTCCCCTCCCCCACGTACTTATCACGCAGCCGCCGCACCTCGGCGGAACCATCCGAGGCTATCGGCGCATGATCGACGATCTCTGGTACAAGAACGGCGTGATCTATTGCCTGTCCGTCGGCACCTATATGGACGCCAACGGCGACGGCATCGGCGACTTCAAGGGCCTGCTGCGCCGGCTCGATTATTTGCACGGCCTCGGCATCACCACGATCTGGCTGATGCCGTTTCAGACCTCGCCCGGCCGCGACGACGGCTATGACATCGCCGACTATTACAGCGTCGATCCCCGCTACGGCACGCTCGGCGATTTCGTCGAGTTCACCCATGGCTGCAAGCAGCGCGGCATCCGCATCATCATCGACCTCGTCGTCAACCACACCTCGGACCAGCACCAATGGTTCAAGGAGGCACGGCGCGACAAGAACTCGCCCTATCGCGACTGGTATGTGTGGTCGGACAAAAAGCCCGCCAATGCCAACAAGGGCATGGTGTTTCCAGGCGTGCAGAAATCGACCTGGACGCGGGACAAGGAAGCAGGCGCCTACTACTTCCATCGCTTCTACGATTTCCAGCCCGATCTCAACACCTCGAACCCGCATGTGCAGGCGGAGATTCTCAAGATCATGGGCTTCTGGATTCAGCTCGGCGTCTCCGGCTTCCGCATGGATGCGGTGCCCTTCGTGATCGCGACCAAGGGCGCCAAGGTGAAGAAGCCGGTCGAGCAATACGACATGTTGCGCGCGTTCCGCGAATTCCTGCAATGGCGAAAGGGCGACGCCATCATCCTCGCGGAGGCCAATGTGCTGCCGGAAACCGACATGGAATATTTCGGCCGCGACGCCGACCGCATGCACATGATGTTCAACTTCCACGTCAACCAGCATCTGTTCTATGCGCTGGCCTCCGCCGATTCGCGCCCGCTGGCGAAGGCGCTGAAGGCGACCAAGCCGCGGCCGGCCTCGGCGCAATGGGGCCTGTTCCTGCGCAATCACGACGAGCTCGATCTCGGCCGCCTGACCAAGGCGCAGCGCGATACCGTGTTCAAATCGTTCGGTCCCGACAAGGACATGCAGCTCTACGACCGCGGCATTCGCCGCCGCCTCGCGCCGATGCTGGGCGGCGACCGCAGGCGGCTCGAGCTCGCCTACAGCCTGATGTGCACGCTGCCGGGAACGCCCGTGATCCGCTACGGCGACGAGATCGCGATGGGCGACGACCTCTCGCTGCCCGAACGCAATTGCGCGCGCACGCCGATGCAATGGTCGACCGAGCCGCATGGCGGCTTCACCAAGAGCGACAAGCCGGCCTGCCCCGTGATCGACGAGGGCCCGTACGGCTATCCGCACCTCAACGTCGCAAAGCAGCGGCGCGACCCGAACTCGATGCTGAACTGGACCGAGCGCATCGTCCGCATGCGGAAGGAAGTGCCGGAGGTCGGCTGGGGCGATTTCGCGATCATTGCGACGCGCGATCCCGCCGTGTTCATCATGCGCTACGACTGGCGCAACAATTCGGTGCTGTTCGTGCACAATCTCGACGAAAAGCCGCGCGAGATCGCATTCTCGGTGGGGCTGTCGGGGGAGGCCGGCGCGCATTTGATCAATCTGCTCGCGGAAGACCACAGCCACGCCGACAAGCGCGGCCAGCACCGCGTCGTGCTGGAGCCGTATGGCTATCGCTGGTACCGCGTCGGCGGGCTGGATTATCTGCTGAAGCGGAGTGATATCGACGGCGATACGAAGGGGAATAGGCACCCGGGGTAGATACATCTCCGCTGTCGTCCCCGCGAACGCGGGGACCCATAACCACAGGGCAGAGTTGGGCGACGACTCGTCCTTCGGTACTCCTGCCGGCTGCAATCGAGAGATCACGCGGTATGGGTCCCCGCGTTCGCGGGGACGACAGTCAGGCGGGTGGCGCCACCACCACTCCCTCATTGCCACGCAGATCGAGCACGCCTTCGATCTTCTCGCCCTCACGATCCAGGAATGTCGACAGCAGGATGCTGCTGCCGAACCTGATCGCACTCGTCGTCACTGCGACCGGATCCGCACCGAGATTGAGTGCGACGATCACCGCCTTGCCTTCGGCCTGCCGCCGATAGATCAGCAGATCGCCTTGCGCCGCGATCGGATGATAATCGCCCTTAACCAGCGGCGGACAGCTCTGCCGCAAGCCGATCAGGCGCTTGTAGAGGTTGAGGATCGAGCGCGGATCGGCTTCGAGACTGGCGACATTGTCGCGCACATAATGCGCCGGCAGCGGCAGCCAGGGCCGCGCCGTGGAGAAGCCTGCGAAGCCTGTCGCATCCCACTGCATCGGCGTGCGGCAGCCGTCGCGGCCGACACCGATGCCCGGCACGTTCTTCTCGAAGGGGTCGCGGACATCTTCGGGCGCGATGGCGACCTGGTGCATGCCGATCTCGTCGCCGTAATAGAGCGTCGGCGTGCCGCGTAGCGTCAGCAGCAGCATGGCCGCGACGCGGGCCTGCTCGGGCCCGACGCGGCTCGCCACGCGCGGGCGGTCGTGATTGCCGAGTACCCAATTCGGCCAGGCGCCGCGCGGCAACGCCTTCTCGTAATCCTCGATGATCTTTTCGATCGAGCGCGCGCTCCAGAATGTCGAGAGCAGTGCGAAATTGAACGGCATCTGCGCGCCGGTGAGGTCGTTGCCGTAATAGGCCATGAGCCGATGCAGCGGCAGATAGATCTCGCCGATCAGGACGCGCGCGGAATAAGCATCGGTGACGCGCCGCATCTCGGCGATGACATCGTGCACCTCCTCCTGGTCGGTGGAATATTGCGTCAGGATCTTCTCGTTCGGCGGCCGGCCCTCGACATAATGCGGGTTCGGCGGATTGTCGCGGAATTCGGCATCCTTGATCAGATGCCAGATGACGTCGACACGAAAACCATCGACGCCCTTCTCCAGCCAGAACCGCATCACGTCGTAGATAGCGTTGCGGACATCCGGATTGCGCCAGTTCAGGTCCGGCTGCTGGGCGAGGAAGGCGTGGTAGTAATATTGACCTGAGGTCTCGTCGAACTGCCAGGCGCTGCCGCCGAACTCGGACAGCCAGTTGTTCGGCACGCCGCCGTCGCGCGCCGGATCGCGCCAGATGTACCAGTCGCGCTTGGGATTGTCGCGCGAGGCGCGGCTCTCGACGAACCAGGGATGCTGGTCCGAGGTATGGTTCGGCACGAGATCGAGGATCAGCTTCAGGCCGTTGTCGTGCGCAGCCGCGATCAGCGCGTCGAAATCGTCCATCGTGCCGAACAGCGGCTCGATGCCGGTATAGTCGGAGATGTCGTAGCCGAAATCGGCCATCGGCGAAGGGAAGATCGGCGACAGCCAGATCGCATCGACCCCCAGCGATTTCACATAAGGCAGCCGCCGCAAAATGCCGGCGAGATCGCCGACGCCGTCGCCGTTCGAATCCTGAAACGAGCGCGGGTAGATCTGATAGAAGACGCCGTCGCGCCACCAATTGCCATCGCCTTGAGCCAAGGTCGCTCCCCAATATGCGCTTCGCGCGGACGGCAACGCAGGATCGCGCCGCGGGTTCACACCAAAGTTCCGGGGATCGAGACCAACAGGGCTTTGGGACGGCTCTGTGACGTGCGCGGCGGCGATCATGTCGCCCGGATCCGCAAAGCGCGATTTCGCCCGGAAACGCCGCAATTTCGCGCTGATCCGGCCCCGGTTCCGGCCTCAGCCCACCGCGATGCCAGTGGAACCTCGGTCCCGAGGGACGAAACCACTGGAGGACCCCATGAGGTCACGCATCACACTGTGCTCGCTCGCCTTCGCTCTTGCGACCCTGCCGCTGTCGGCCGGATTGTCTCCGGCCCTGGCGCGGCCCACCGTCGAGGTCGCCTTCGTGCTCGATACCACGGGCTCGATGGCGCGCCTGATCGAGGGCGCCAAGCGCAAGATCTGGTCGATCGCCACGACGATCGTCGATTCCAATCCGGACTCTGACATCCGCATGGGCCTCGTCGCCTATCGCGACATCGGCGACGACTACGTGACGTCGAAGATCGAGCTGACCCGCGACATCCAGGATCTCTACGCCAATCTGCTGGAGCTGAAGGCGCGCGGCGGCGGCGACTGGCCGGAAAGCGTCAACGAGGCGCTCGACGTCGCCGTCAACAAGCTGCAATGGACGGATGGCAGCGATGCCAGGCACATCGTCTTCCTGGTCGGTGACGCGCCGCCGCACATGGACTACGCCCAGGACACCAAATATCCGACGACGCTCGCGGTCGCCAGGCAGAAGGACATCATCGTCAACGCCGTGCTCGCCGGCGATGCCCGCGATACCGAGCGGGTGTGGCGCGACATCGCGCAGACCGGCCAAGGCCGCTTCATTCCGATTCCGCAGGATGGCGGCCAGGTCGTGGTGATCGAGACGCCGTACGACCAGGACATCATCATCCTGCAGCAGCAGCTCAACGGCACGGTGATCCCCTATGGCCCGCGCGAGCGGCAACGGCACACCGAGATGAAGATGCGGCAGACGGCCAGCGTCGCGGCGACCGCGCCGGCAAGCGCCACCGACATGGCGAGCTACATCAACAAGCGATCCGCGGCGACCGCCGAGGCCGTCACCGGCGGCGGCGATCTCGTCGCGGACGCGGCCAAGGGCACGACCAGCGTCGCCGCCGTCAAGGACGCGGACCTGCCCGAGAACCTGCGCGCCATGAAGCCCGAGCAGCGCGAGGCCGAGGTAACCAAGCAGATCGAGCAGCGCAAGGTTCTGAACGAGAAGCTCACCGCGCTGGTCGGCAAGCGCGACAAGTACATCGCCGAGCGGGCCGCGAAATCGCAGAAGACCTCGTCTTTCGACGGCGTCGTCCAGGAGACGTTGAAGGCGCAGATCAAGCGGTGATGGCGGCGCCCCGGGGAACGGTCGTTCCCCGGGGCCTCTCCTGCTCCCTGGCCCGAATCTTTTGCTTGGCGGCATGGCAAAAATCGGCATTGTGGCGCCATGACCGAGCAAAACGACACCCAAGACTCCTCGCAATCCAGGGCCGGCGCGATCATCGTTCCCGTGACGCTGTTCGAGCAGAACTGCACCATCATCTGGGACGAGCCCACCAAGAAGGCCGTGGTGATCGATCCCGGCGGCGACGTGCCGAAGATCCTTGACGCGATCAAGCAAACCGGCGTCACCGTCGAGAAAATCTGGCTGACCCACGGCCATATCGACCATGTCGGCGGCGCGGCCGATTTGCGCGACGCGCTGAAAGTGCCGATCGAGGGACCGCACGAGGCCGACAAGTTCCTGCTCGACAACGTGGTCGAAAGCGGCGCGCGCTTCGGCATGACCGGCGTGCGCAATTTCGCGCCCGACCGTTGGCTCGCCGAGGGCGACACCGTGTCGATCGGCGACCTCGCATTCGAGATCTTCCACTGCCCCGGCCATTCGCCCGGCAGCGTGGTGTTTTTCAACAAGGAATTACGGTTTGCCCATGTCGGCGACGTCCTGTTCGCGGGCTCGGTCGGCCGCACCGATCTGCCCGGCGGGAGTCACGCGACGCTGATCAATTCGATCCTGACAAAGCTGCTGCCGCTCGGCGACGACGTCGGCTTCATCTGCGGCCACGGCGCCGGCTCGAGCATCGGCCAGGAGCGGATGACCAATCCGTTCATCACCGGCGAGATGTGAGAGTCTATTCGGCGGCGTCCACAAGCGCCGTCTCACCGAGGTGACGCTCGCCCCATTCGCGAATGGCGGCGACGACGGGCACGAAACTCTTGCCCTTCCGCGTCAGGCGATACTCGACCTTCGGCGGCACCTCGCCGAAGTCCTTGCGGTCGATCAGGCCGCTCGTCGTCAGCGCCTTCAGCTCGCGGCTGAGCACGCGTGGAGTGATCTCCGCGCTGCCGCTGCTGCCGCGGAGCAGTCCGCTTCGGATCTCGCCATAGCGGCGCGGACCGTCCTTCAAGTCCCAGACGATACGAAGCTTGTACTTGCCGCTGATCATCTTCTGAAAGGTTGCGACCGGACAGCTGCGCGTCGGCAATGCCCTTGTCATGTCGTCTCCTCCATGCGCATCCCGCTCGCACGAGGATAGGAGCAGCGTCGGAAAAGTCCATACTATCAATTTTGTCCATACTTGCAGGATCGCGCGCAAGCCGCAGATGATGACGCACATGACGAACAGGGAGCGTCACATGAAGCACTTCATGATCCGATATGAATTCAAGCACGGCGCAACAGAGGCATGGCACCAGGAGATCGCCCGCTTCATCAAGGCGATCGACGGCGATCCGGAGCTGAAAGGGCGGGTCGGCTATCGCGTGCTGAAGAATCGCGACGACGGCCACTACTTCCATCTCGCCAGCGTCGCCGACGAAGATGCGCAGAAGACGCTGCAATCGCGCGACTTCTTCAAGGCCTATTCGGCGATGACGCGGCAAATCTCCGGGGGCGAGGTGACGGCAACGCCGATCGAGTGGATCGGCCAGACAGCGTAGCTGCAAACGCCGTTGTCGTCCCTTCGCCCCCTGCGCAATGCGCGCCAGGCAGGGACGACAACGAGGCTACTTCATCAATCCCGCGGCGGTCAGCGCGCGCGTGATGATCTGGCCGAGATCGAAGCTGCGAGCCTCTTGCTTCGGCTCGGAGGACTCTTCAGCGACTGCTGCGCGGATCGAACGGGCGAGATGTGGCGCAGACGTCAGCGCCGGATGCGCTGCGGGCTTGGCTTCCGGCTTTGCCGCGTCTGCAATCCAGTCGGTGAGGCCGAAGAATTTTGCGATGTGATAGGACGAGGAGATGCCGGCCTCGATCAGAAAGGCGCCTTCGACGCCATAGCGTTGATCGTTGTCGGCGATCCCAAGCGGCGTGCCGTGCGCCATGTCGGTGATGGCGTAGCATTCGACCAGCGTCTCGCCGTCCTTGTTCCACCAGGCCTGGCGCGGATGGCCGTCGACATTGGTCTCCGCCATCGGCGCTTCCGGCAGATCGTGCAGATCGAGCCACTGCTTGACGATTTCGTTGGCGTTGCCGGGATTGACGGTGCGGTCGGCGCTGCCGTGCCACACCGAGATTTTCGGCCAGGGGCCACGATAATCGGAGGCGTTGCGCACGAGGTCACCGAGCTCGCGCCCGGGACGGACCGGAGAATGAAACATGCCGTCCAGTGCTTCGCGCAGGTTCGAGGCGATGCCATAGGGCAGCCCGGCAATGATCGCGCCGGCCGCAAACAGTTCCGGATAGGTCGCAAGCATCACCGAGGTCATGCCGCCGCCGGCGGACAGGCCGGTGATGAAGACGCGCCTGGGATCGATGCGATGCGCCTTAGCCATGTGCGCGATCATCTCGCGGATCGAATGCGCCTCGCCGCTGCCTCGCGCCGTGTCTTCCGGATTGAACCAGTTGAAGCAGGTATTGCCGTTGTTGACGCGCTGCTGCTCGGGCATCAACAGCGCGAAGCCATAGTGCTTCGCGAGCGTCGACCAGCCCGCACCGAGATCGTAAGCTGCGGCCGTCTGCCCGCAGCCATGCAGCACGACGACCAGCCCGCGCGGCTTCTGCAACTGCGCCGGCACGAACGCGAACATGCGCAAGGCGCCGGGATTTTCGCCGAAGTCCGTGACCTCTTCCAAGGGGCTGGGCGCATCGGCGCTGCGGCCGAGCTCGGCAAAGCGCAAGCCGTCCAGCTTGGTCAGACGTCTCAACAAATCGACATTTCTGGCTAACGACACGGCAAGTTCCTGGTGGGCGACGTTCAACGTCCAGCCAAACCAGATAGTTGCTGCATTGCAAAATAAAAAGACCGTGCGCTGTCAATCCGACGAAATCGGAGGGATTTCCCGTGAAATCCGCAGGCATTAACCACAGATGCCTCAACTTCGTGCAGAGGCGCGGCGCATCCGCGCCGGGAATGCGGTGCTGGCCATGATTAATGTCACAAACAGCGCAAGCGAAACGAGAGATCCTGCGCGCGTTGATTGCAAGGCTTTGACGCCGAACAACACCGCGCCGATTGCGGCCACTCCGGCCGCATTTCCGATCTGCGCCGAAGACGATCATGGTCGACGCAGCCTGCGACAAACCCGGGCAAGACGACCTCTCGTGACGATCCAAATGCAATCGCTCTGCCGTGCGGAACGAGGCCGGACTCCACGCAGTTTGAATTTCGGATGAGGGAGAGTTTCCACGAGTCGCACTCGCTACTGGAGCCACGCACTTTCAACGTCATTGCGCGCAAAGCTCGTCCCGGCGTTACAAGCAGGGAGAGGCGAGAAGCATCTCGCCTCGCTCTCCGCATGCCTGCATTCCGCCTTGCGGGACACCGCGTGATTGCGTTTGCCTCCTCCGGCACGTAGCCTTGCCATCTCAAGAAACAGAAAATCAAAGCCGGAGAGTACGCCATGGCGCGCCTGAAGTTCGGAGCCTTTCTTGCCCCGCATCACCCGATCGGGGAGCATCCGATGCTGCAGTTCCGGCGCGACCTCGACCTGGTCGAGCAGCTGGACGCGCTCGGTTATGACGAGTTCTGGTGCGGCGAGCACCATTCATCCGGCTGGGAGATGATCGCCTCGCCCGAGATGTTCCTGGCTGCCGCCGGCGAGCGCACCAAGCGGATCAAGCTCGGCACCGGCGTGGTGTCGCTACCCTATCATCATCCCTACAACGTGGCCCAGCGCATGGTGCAGCTCGACCACATGACCGGCGGACGCGCCATCTTCGGCTCCGGCCCCGGCGCGCTTGCCTCCGACGCACACACGCTGGGTATCGATCCGATGACGCAGCGCGATCGCCAGGACGAAGCGATCGGCGTGATCCGCCGGCTCTTCAACGGCGAACGCGTCACGGCCAAGAGCGATTGGTTCACAATGAACGACGCCGCGCTGCAGATCCTGCCGCTGCAGGAGGAGATGCCGTTCGTGGTGGCATCGCAGATCTCGCCCTCCGGCATGACGCTCGCCGGAAAATACGGCATCGGCATCATCTCGCTGGGCTCGATGACGACGCAGGGGCTGATGTCGCTGCAGCAGCAATGGCAATTCGCGGAGGACGCCGCCAAGAAGCACGGCACCACGGTGAACCGCGCCGATTGGCGCGTGCTGCTCACCTTTCACATCGCCGAGACCCGCGAGCAGGCCCGCAGGGAAGCCGGCGCCGGGCTGATGCGCTGGCACAACGAATATAATGTCGGCACGCTGCAGCGGCCGGGGCTGACGGCGTTCTCCTCGCCGGATGAAGCCGTGGACAAGACCGCCTTCGTCGAGGGCGCGGCATCGACCATCGGCACGCCCGACGATCTCGTCAAGACCATCAAGAACGTGATGCAGGTCTCCGGTGGCGTCGGCGCCATCATCGGCTTCGTGCACGACTGGGCCAATCCGGAAAATACGCGCCGGAGCTGGGACATGGTGGCGCGCTACGTCGTGCCTGAGATCAACGGTTACGTCGACGGCCTGCGCCGGTCGCAAAAATTCGTGATCGAGAACCGCGCGATCTTCGAGCGCGCCGGCCAGGCGGTGATGGCCAAGATCATGGAGAACGAGAAGGCCGCCGAGGCGCTGAAGGTGACCGGCCCCGGCCGCGTTGCCATCCCCGCCGTCAACGCGCCGGATCTGCAGAAGGAAGCGGCGAAGCGGTAGGACGAACTCCACTTGTCGTCCCGGGGCGCGCACAGCGCGAACCCGGGACCCATAGCCACAGAATGTCGTTTTACGAAGACTAGGAGCTACCAGCCTCGCACCACAACTTCTCCCTGGGGTCATGGGTCCCGGCGTTCGCCGGGACGACAGCTGTGGGTGTGACGATTTTGTGCGTTACACGACGGCGGCTCACTGCGACCGGATCGTGTTATGCTCGCGGTGCCTGCCAATCGGAGCAATCGTCATGTCGATGCAGAATGTGGCCGCAACGGGGCCCGACTACACCGCGCCCAAACGCAACGCCCTGACGCATATTCCCGGCGACGAAGGCTGGCCGATCATCGGCAAGACCTTGCAGGTGCTGGCCGATCCCAAGGGGCACATCGAGGCGAACGGCGCCAAATACGGTCCGGTCTATCGCACGCATTTCTTCGGCGAGACCAATGTCGTGCTGCTCGGGCCGGAGGCCAACGAGCTCGTGCTGTTCGACCAGCAGAAGCTGTTCTCGTCCACGCACGGCTGGAACAAGGTGCTGGGCCTGCTGTTCCCGCGTGGTCTGATGCTGCTCGATTTCGACGAGCACCGGCTGCACCGCAAGGCGCTGTCTGTCGCGTTCAAATCCGGCCCGATGAAATCCTATCTGTCAGACCTCGACCGCGGTATTTCCGCGCGGGTCGCGCAGTGGAAGGCCAAGCCCGGCGAGATGCAGCTTTATCCGGCGATGAAGCAGCTCACGCTCGATCTCGCCGCGACGTCCTTCCTCGGCGCGGACATCGGGCCGGAGGTCGACGAGATCAACCGCGCCTTCGTCGACATGGTCGCGGCCGCCGTCGCCCCGATCCGCCGTCCCCTGCCCGGCACGCAGATGGCGCGCGGCGTCGCGGGGCGCAAGCGCATCGTCGCCTATTTCCGCCAGCAGATTCCGCTCCGGCGCGGCAATCACGGTGGCGACGATCTGTTCTCGCAGCTCTGCCGCGCCACCCATGAAGATGGCGCGCTGCTGTCCGAGCAGGACATCATCGACCACATGAGCTTTCTGATGATGGCGGCGCACGACACGCTGACCTCGTCGCTGACCTCCTTCATCGGCGAGCTCGCCGCCAATCCGGATTGGCAGGACAGGCTGCGCGCGGAGGTGCTCGCGCTCGGGCTCGCTCCCGGCGCGCCGAGCAGTTTCGATGATCTCGAAAAGATGCCGCTGTCCGAGATGGCGTTCAAGGAAGCATTGCGGATCAGGCCGCCGGTGCCCTCGATGCCGCGCCGCGCCATGCGCGATTTTAGCTTCAGGGGATTCGCGATCCCCGCCGGCACGGCGGTCGGCGTCAATCCGCTCTATACGCATCACATGAAGGAGATCTGGCCGGAGCCGGACCGCTTCGATCCCATGCGTTTCACCGAGGAGGCCCAGCGCGGCCGTCACCGCTTCGCCTGGGTTCCGTTCGGCGGCGGCGCGCATATGTGCCTCGGCCTGCACTTCGCCTACATGCAGGCGAAGTGCTTCGCGCGGCACTTCCTGCAGAACCTCGAAGTGTCGCTGGAGCCCGGCTACAAGCCGGACTGGCAGATCTGGCCGATCCCGAAGCCGCGGGACGGGCTGAGGGTGCGGGTGAAGGCGGTTTAACTCTCGTGTCCCGGACGCGCGAAGCGCGAGCCGGGACCCAGAATCTTGAAGTGCGTTCAGTTTGGAGCGATGGGCCCCGGCTCTGCGGTGCGGCACTTCGCGCCGCACCGCGTCCGGGGCACGAGACCCAACTACGCCCCCTGATCGAATGCCTTGCGCAGGGCCACATAGCCCTGCTGCTGCTGGCTCCAGTTGCGGCCGCCGGTCATGGCGCCGTCGACGACGAGGTCGTGGCCGTTGATGAAGCTGGATTCGTCGCTGGCAAGGAACACCGCAGCCTGGGCGATGTCGTCGGGCAGGCCGGCACGCGGGATCGGCTGCGCGGACTTGTAGACTTCGCGCATCACCGCCGGCGTCTTCTCCGCGGCATCGGTCGAGAGCCCGAGCGCCTTGCCGAAAATGCCGGTCGCGATCGCGCCGGGCGAAATCGAATTGACGCGCACATTGGACTCGCCGAGCTCCATCGCCACGCATTTGGTGAGATGGATCACCGCCGCCTTGGCCGCGCTGTACACCATCGAGGACGAGAAGCCGGCCAGGCGGCCGGCGATGCTGCCATTGTTGATGATGCTGCCGCTGCCCTGCTTCTTCATGTGGGGCGCGGCGTGCTTCATGCCGAGCATGACGCTGCGCACCAGGGTTGCCATCGCCGCGTCGAAGCGCTCGGCCTCGAGGCCCTCGATGCCGCCGGTCTGCGCCGGGCCGCCGGCATTGTTGAACAGGCAGTCGATCCGGCCGAATCTGTCGACGGCCAGCGCGATCAGAGCCTGCATCTGCGCCTCGACCGTCACGTCGGTCTGGCGGAAGATGCAGGCGGCCCCGAGCCGCGATGCCAGCGCCTCGCCTTCGGGTAGACGCCGGCCCGCGATCACAATTTTGGCACCTTCGGCAACGAAGACTTCCGCAGTGCGCAATCCGATCCCGCTCGTCGCCCCCGTGATCACTGCAACCTTGCCGTCCAGCCTGCCCATGGAATGTTCCTGTTTTCGAACGATTTGATGCCAAATGGCGAACATCGGCGGCTGCCATCGCCGCGGGCGCCACTATCCCTGCCTGTCTGCGACAAGGCAAGCTATGCTTGTGCGGACGGGATGCGTAACATCTTCGCGGGCCGCTCGATTTTCGAACGCATATCGCAACTGGGCTGCGCATGGGGAAGCTGATCGACGAATTCCGTAGAGGTTGGCAGGGCGAAGCCCCGCCATCGCTCGGCCTAAGCGTTGCGTTCGCGGTGGCCTGCCTTGTGGTTGCAACGTTGGCGCGCTGGGCTCTGGCGCATGTGCGGCCCGACGTCTACTTCACCCCCTACTTTCCGGCCGTGTTCTTTGCCGCCGCGTTCGGGGGCTTCCGAATCGGAATCGTGACCGCAATTGCCGGCGGCATGCTCGGCGTCGTCGTGAATTTCGGCGATGCCTTTGCCGATCGTGCACGATTTGCCCTGCTGGCCCTCTATTGGGCGGTCTGCGCGCTCACCATCTGGGGCGTCGAGCACTATCGCACCATGCTGGCCGAACAGCGCCGGATCTCCAAGCGCCTGATCGAGGAAGAGGATTATCGCAAGCTGCTGGTCGACGAGCTGCAGCACCGGCTGAAGAACAAGCTGTCGACGGTGCATGCGGTGCTGCACCAGGTGCTGCATGACCAGCCGCAGGTCTGGACCCGGATTGATCCACGGCTGCGCTCGCTGGCGGCGACCGACGATTTGATCTCGCGCATCGACAAAGCCGGCTGCGATATCCGCGACCTCCTGATCTCCGAGCTCGGCCCCTACGGCCATGTCCGCTTCACGCTCAATGGCGAGCGACTGTTCCTGCCGCCGAAGCTCGCCGTCACGCTGTCATTGATGTTTCACGAGCTCGCCACCAATGCAGGCAAGTACGGCGCATTCTCCTCACCGAGCGGCCTGTTGCAGGTGTCGTGGACCGTCAGCGACGACCGCCTGACCGTCACCTGGGACGAAACCGAGGGACCGAGCGTGGACAAGGTGGCCGAGCCAGGCTTCGGCACGAAGCTGCTGAAATCGGCACTGTCGGCCTTCGACGGCAGAACCGAGATCTCATACTTGAAGACCGGCCTGCATTGCATCATGCAATGCCGGATCCCGCGAAGCGAATAGCATCGCGCGCCAAGCGAAAGCGCGACCCGCGCTTCAATCGCCGTTTCGCAAGCGACGTTGACCCTCTGTTAATGACGATCGTCGGCGCGCGTCGCATCGCCGCAAAACACCCCCGTATTTCTCCTGACCCCTTAACCAAACTTAAGAGGGAACCGCGCAAGATCGCGTCCATTGCAAAGGCGCGCTGAAACAACAAGATTCATGACTTCTATGAACGACAACAGATATTCCGGCGCGAGTGAAGCCGAGCTCGGTTTTCTCAAGGAAATCGTTAGAATGCTGCCGGCCGGCCTGACCGTGCAGGACGCGCAGGGCGAGCTTTTGCTGGTTAACGACGCCGCGGCCGCGCAGCTCGGCATGGATGGCAGCCGCCCCTCGCCCGATCTGGAGACGCGCCGCGAAGCCTGCCGCAAGGCTCTGAGCGCCGGCCAACCCGTCGTCACCGAAGAGGCGCTTCATGGCGGCGCCGCGCGCCAGGTGCTGCTCACGACCCACCGTCCCGTTCGCTTCGCCGGACGCGAGCTGCTGATCTCGGCGTCCTCCGACATCACCGAGCAGAAGAATTTCGAGGACCAGCTGTTCCGCTCGGCCTATTTCGACGAGTTGACCGGACTGCCCTCGCGGCGCGTGATCGAGCATCGCGCCAACAACCTGCTCATGGCCGATCGCGGCGGCGAGCGCTTCGCGCTGGCCTTCCTCGACGTCGACAATTTCAAGCACATCAACGACTATTACGGCCACGCGGTCGGCGATGCGCTGCTGGTCGAGCTGTCGAAGCGGCTCGGACGCGACCTGCGCGATTCCGACATGCTCTCGCGCATCTCCGGCGACGAATTCCTGCTGCTGCTGTCGCCGATCCAGAGCCAGGAGGAGGTCGCCGAATTCATGCAGTCGACGCTGGAGCGGCTGACGGCGCCGTTCTTCATCGACAATTCGGAGGTCTTCGCCTCCACCTCGGTCGGCATCAGCCTCTATCCCGATCACGGCCGCAGCTTCGAGACACTGCGTCAGAACGCTGACATCGCGATGTACCGCGTCAAGAACGACGGCAAGGGACTGGCCGCCTTCTTCGACTCCAGCATGGAGCGCGAGGCGCAGGCGCGCATGAAGGTCGAGCAGTCGCTGCGGCTTGCCATCCTGGAGAAGCGCTTCTGCTGCGCGTTCCAGTCCAAGGTCGACATTCGCACCCAGGCCGTGAAGGGTATCGAGGCGCTGGTGCGCCTGCGCGACGACGAAGGCGTGATCCAGGCCCCCGGTTCGTTCATCAATCTCGCCGGCGAGCTCGGGCTGATCGACGAGCTCACTCACCTCGTGCTCGCCGAGATTGTCAAGTCGATCGACCTGATCAACGAGACGTTCGGCTCCGAAGCGACCATCAGCATCAACGTCGCCGCCAAGCAGGCCGGCAATCCCGAATTCATGCGCAGCTTCGCGCGGGCGCTGGACGAGACCGGTTTTCCCCAGCGTTTCATGATCGAAGTGACGGAAGACGCCTTCGTCGCCAAGAATCATTTCCAGGCCGAGATCCTGCCGATGTTCCGCAAGCTCGGCGTCGGCATCTCGATCGACGATTTCGGCACCGGCTATTCCTCGCTGTCGGCGCTCGCCGACATCACCGCCGACGAGATCAAGATCGACCGCTCCTTCATCACCGACATCCATAAGCGTCCGCGCAACCAGGGCATCTTGCGCGCGATCGAATCCCTGAGCGAAGCGCTGGGCATGACCGTGATCGCCGAGGGCCTCGAATCCTACGAAGAGCTCGCTTATCTCCAGGCCGCGACCAAGATCCGCTACGCGCAGGGCTATTACTTCTCGCGGCCGATCTTCCTGGAGGAGCTGAAGCTCGCGACACCGGCCTCGAGCGAGTCGCGCGCCAGCGTGGCGAACCGGCCGACCCAGCAGAACCGCCAGGGCTATTCGCGCGCGAGCGGATATCGGCGGTAGGCCGCGCTGCTCGACCACCCGGCGCCCCGCCGATTCCGTCACATCCCGCGTCGTCATTGCGAGCGCAGCGACTTGTTCGCCGAAGCCTTGGAAGGCAGAAGCAATCCGGAGCCTTTCCGCGGAGGGATTCTGGATTGCTTCGCCGCAGGGGCTCCTCGCAATGACGGAGGATGAGGCGGCAGGCTGCTTCTCCAAGTAGCACTGTCATTCCCCGCGCAGGCGATCCAGTACGCCGCAGCTTCTCGATTCAATCGCTGGCGTCTCTGGAATCCTCTCCATCGGTCCGGTCTATTTCGCGACGGAAACACGCAAGATAGTTCAGGGCTGAATGTCTTGATCAGGCCGCCTGTCGCGAGGAGCGAGCTGTTCCGGCAGCGCTCCACGCGATAGGATCAACCAACATCGGCATGCAGTCGAAGGGATCGGGAGGACCACCGTGAGCCATCACCCAGCTCTGCCTTACCTGCGCAATTCCGAGAAGGGCAAGGTGGTCACCGCGGCGGAGGCGGTCATGCTGATTCGCGACGGCGACACGGTCGCGACCGGCGGCTTCGTCGGCATCGGCTTTGCCGAGGAGATCGCGATCGCGCTGGAGGAGCTCTATCTCTCGCACGAGGGCGACGCGCCCTATACGCAGGGCAAGCCGCGCAATCTGACGCTGGTCTATGCGGCCGGCCAGGGCGACGGTAAGGATCGCGGCCTCAATCATTTCGCGCATGAAGGCCTGGTCCGCCGCGTGATCGGCGGACATTGGGGGCTTGCGCCGAAATTGCAGCAGCTCGCGATCTCAGGCCAGATCGAGGCCTATAATTTGCCGCAGGGCGTCATCACGCATCTGTTCCGCGACATCGCCGCGCACCGGCCCGGCCATGTCACCCGCGTCGGCATGGGCACGTTCGTCGACCCCCGGCAGGGCGGCGGCAAGCTCAATGCACGCACCACCGAGGATCTGGTCGAGCTGATCGCGATCGGCGGCGAGGAGTGCCTGCTCTACAAGACCTTTCCGATCAATGTCGGCATCATCCGCGCCACCACCGGCGACCCCGACGGCAATCTCACCATGGAGAAGGAGGCGCTGACGCTGGAAGCGCTCGCCATCGCCATGGCGGCGCATAATTCCGGCGGCATCGTCATCGCCCAGGTCGAGCGCGTGGCCGAGGCCGGCAGCCTCAATCCGCGCCAGGTCAAGATTCCCGGCATCCTGGTCGACTGCGTCGTGGTGGCGAAGCCCGAGAATCACTGGCAGACCTTCGGCACGCCATACAATCCGGCTTTCTCGAGCGAGATCCGCGTTCGTGCCACCTCGTTGCCGGTGATGCCGGTCAGCGAGCGCAAGATCATCGCGCGTCGCGCCGCGCTGGAACTGAAGGCCAACAGCGTCGTCAATCTCGGCATCGGCATGCCCGAGGGCATTGCCTCCGTGGCCAACGAGGAGCGCATCATCGACCTCATCACGCTGACGGCGGAGCCTGGCGTGATCGGCGGCATCCCCGCGAGCGGCATCGATTTCGGCGCGGCGATCAACACGCAGGCCGTGATCGACCAGCCCTATCAGTTCGACTTCTATGACGGCGGCGGCCTGGATGCCGCGTTCCTCGGGCTCGCCCAGGTCGATCGCGCCGGCAACCTCAATGTCAGCAAGTTCGGGCCGAAGCTCGCCGGTGCCGGCGGCTTCATCAACATCAGCCAGAACGCCAAGGAGGTGATCTTCGTCGGCACCTTCGGCGCGGGCAAGCAGCGCGTCGCGGTGAACGACGGCAAGCTCGTCATTCTCGACGAGGCCAAGTCGCGCAAGTTCGTGGGTCACGTCGAACACGTCACTTTCAGCGGCCCGTTCGCGGCCGCGCGCAAGCAGCGCACGCTGTACGTCACCGAGCGCTGCGTGTTCGAGCTCAGGCCCGACGGGCTGGAGCTGACGGAGGTCGCGCCCGGCGTCGACATCGAACGCGACATTCTGCGCCTGATGGATTTCAAGCCGTTGATCCCGCGCGATCCCGCCTTGATGGATGCGCGCATCTTCCGCGATGGTCTGATGGACTTGCGCGAGCGCCTACTCACCATTCCGCTCGACCAGCGCTTCACGCTGGACGAGCAGCAGAACCTGTTCTTCGTCAATCTGGAGCGCTATCCACTGCGCAGCAAGGCCGAGATCGACACTATCGCTGGGATCGTCGAGGCCAAGCTCGCGCCGCTCGGGCGGCGGGTCTACGCCATCGTCAATTATGACAATTTTTCCATCCTGCCGGAGTTGATGGACGATTATTCGGCCATGGTGCGCAGCCTCGTCGACCGCTTCTATTCCGGCGTGTCGCGCTACACCACGTCGGGCTTCCTGCGTATCAAGCTCGGAGAAGCGCTGGAGAAGCGCGGCGTTGCGCCGCATATTTTCGAAAGCGCTGACGAGGCGCAGTCGGACCGGCGTCAGGCCGAGGGAGCCGGCAATGCGCGGCCAGCTCAAAAATGATGCAGGTTCGAAAGGGCGACGTACTCGACCGGAAGGTTCGATTGCAATGTTCGTAGTGTTGTGCAAATCGCTGTTGCAGAGAAACTTTACATCAGGAGGGACCATCGTGCGCCGACCACTCATCATAGCAGCAACCATTCTCGCGGTCGCCGCGGGCGCCTCCGCACGAGCCGACGATCTCAAGGTCGCGCTGATCTACGGCAAGACCGGTCCGCTCGAGGCCTATGCCAAGCAGACCGAGGCCGGCCTGAAATTGGGTTTTGAATACGCCACCAAGGGCACGATGACGCTCGATGGTCGCAAGATCGTCATCATCACCAAGGACGACCAGGGCAAGCCGGACCTTGCGAAGGCCGCGCTCGCCGAAGCCTATCAGGACGACAAAGCCGACATCGCGATCGGCACGACCTCGTCGGCCGCCGCGCTGGCCATTCTCCCGGTCGCCGAGGAGAACAAGAAGATCCTGATCGTCGAGCCCGCCGTCGCGGACCAGATTACCGGCGAGAAATGGAATCGCTACATCTTCCGCACCGCGCGCAACTCCTCGCAGGATGCGATCTCCAACGCGGTCGCGATCGGCAAGCAGGGCGTGACCGTCGCGACGTTAGCGCAGGACTATGCGTTCGGACGCGACGGAGTCGCCGCCTTCAAGGAGGCGCTGGCCAAGACCGGCGCGACGTTAGCTGCGGAAGAATATGCCCCGACCTCGACCACCGACTTCACCGCGGTCGGCCAGCGCCTGTTCGACGCGCTGAAGGACAAGCCGGGCCGCAAGGTGATCTGGGTGATCTGGGCCGGCGCCGGCAATCCGCTCGCCAAGCTCCAGGACATGGACCCGAAGCGCTACGGCATCGAGCTCTCCACCGGCGGCAACATCCTGCCGGCGCTCGCGGCCTATAAGGGCCTGCCCGGCATGGAAGGCGCGACCTATTATTTCTACGAGATCCCGAAGAACCCGGTGAACGACTGGCTGGTGGCCGAGCACCAGAAGCGCTTCAACGCGCCGCCGGACTTCTTCACCGCGGGCGGCTTTGCCGCCGCGATGTCCGTCGTCGCCGCCGTCACCAAGGCGAAGTCGACCGACAGCGAGAAGCTGATCAGTGCGATGGAAGGCCTCGAGTTCGACACGCCGAAGGGCAAGATGGTGTTCCGGAAGGAAGATCATCAGGCGCTGCAGAGCATGTACGCCTTCAAGGTCAAGGTCGATCCGAACGTCGCCTGGGCGATCCTCGAGCCGGTGCGCGAGCTGAAGATCGAGGACATGGACGTTCCGATCAAGAACAAGCGGTAGAGATGTCGGCGTCGTCGGTGCGGCCCTCTTGCTTCACCTCTCCCGCGTGCGGGAGAGGCCGGGAGAGGGCTCTCTCCTCTTGGGGGGGTCTCGCAAGTGGAGACAGCCCTCTCCCCAACCCTCCCCCGCATCCGCCTTCGCCAAGGCTTCGGCGGACAAGAGCGGGGGAGGGAGCGCAACGTGACTCGCGGATATATCCCGTTTCACCATTTGTAGATTCTCAATGTCCCTCACCCTCGAAACCCGCGACCTCACGATCCGCTTCGGCGGCCATGTCGCGGTCAACAACGTCTCCTGCACGTTCCGTCCGGGCGAGCTCACCGCGATCGTCGGGCCGAACGGCGCCGGCAAGACCACTTATTTCAACCTGATCTCAGGACAACTGCGCGCCTCCAGCGGCAGCATCCTGTTCGGCGGCGCGGACATCACCCAGCACTCCGCGCCGCTGCGTACCCGTGCGGGTCTCGGGCGCGCCTTCCAGCTCACCAACCTGTTTCCGAACCTCACCGTGGAAGAGAACGTGCGCCTCGCGGTGCAGGCGGCGAACGGCACCCATTACGACATGCTGCGGCCCTGGATGGTGCGCCGCGACCTGATCGCGCGCGCCGACGCCATCCTCGATCAGGTCGCGCTCGGCAGCCGCCGCGGCGTCGCCGCGACCGCGCTGTCGCACGGCGACCAGCGCAAGCTCGAGGTCGCGCTGATGATCGCGCTGGAGCCGAAGGTCTTCATGTTCGACGAGCCGACCGCCGGCATGAGCATCGACGAGGTGCCCGTCGTGCTCAACCTGATCGCGCAGCTGAAGCAGGACAAAAGCAAGATCATCCTGCTGGTCGAGCACAAGATGGACGTGGTGCGCTCGCTCGCCGACCGCATCATCGTGCTGCATAACGGCCAGCTCGTCGCCGACGGCCCGCCGGCCGAGGTGATCGCCTCGCCGATCGTGCAGGAGGCCTATCTCGGCGTCGCACCGAAGAGCGCAGCATGACAGACCTGCTCACACTCTCCGGCGTGCACACCCATATCGGCCGCTATCACATCCTCCAGGGCATCGATCTCGCCGTCCCGCAAGGGCAGGTCACGATGCTGCTCGGCCGCAACGGCGCCGGCAAGACCACGACGCTGCGTACCATCATGGGGTTGTGGCAGGCCTCCAGCGGCGAGATCAGCCTCGCAGGCCAGCGCATCGAGAGCCGCGCCACGCCGGACATCGCACGGCTCGGCGTCGGCTACGTGCCGGAGAGCATGGCGGTGTTCTCCGACCTCACGGTGAAGGAGAATTTGATCCTCGCCGCGCGGGACGCTGCGATGGACGACAAGCAGCTGGAATGGATCTTTGGCTTCTTCCCGGCGCTGCGCCGGTTCTGGCTGTCGCGCGCGGGAAGTCTCTCGGGCGGGCAAAAACAGATGCTGTCGATCGCGCGCGCCATCATCGAGCCGCGCAAGCTCTTGCTGATCGACGAGCCGACCAAGGGCCTCGCGCCCGCCATCGTGATGGCGCTGATCGAGTGCCTGAGAGAGATCAAGCGCAAGGGCGCCACCATCCTGCTGGTCGAGCAGAATTTCTTCGCCGCCCGCGAGCTCGGCGACAACGTGCTGGTGATGGACAACGGCACCATCGTCCATCGCGGCGAGATGGCGGCGCTCGCCGCCGACGTGCCGTTGCAGGAGCGGCTGCTCGGCCTGAGCCTGGAGGCGCATCAGTGACTGACCTTGCCGCAACCGATCCGCTGCCGAAGCCGAAGCGCGACATCGCGCCGATCCTGCTGCCGATCGCGCTCGCGCTCCTGATGATCCCGCTGATCGGCTCGACCAGCTCCTGGCTGACGCTGACCGCGGCGAGCCTCGCCATGGGCATGATGATCTTCATCATGGCCTCGGGCCTGACGCTGGTGTTCGGCCTGATGGACGTGCTCAATTTCGGCCATGGCGCCTTCATCGCGGTCGGCGCCTATGTCGCCACCCTGGTGCTGGCGCCGTTCGCAGCCTCCATCCAGGCGGATTCGCTCTGGATGAACCTGGCGGTGCTGGCGCCGGCGGCGCTGCTCTCGATGGCGGTGTCGGGCGCCCTCGGCCTGGTCGTCGAGCGCGTGCTGATCCTCCCCGTCTACGGCCAGCACCTGAAGCAGATCCTGATGACGACCGGCGGCCTGATCGTCGCCGAGCAGACGCTCTATGCGCTGTGGGGACCGCAGATCATCCCGATGCCGCTGCCGGCCTCGCTGCGAGGCTCCTTCATCCTCGGCGAGGTCGCAATTGCAAAGTACCGCGTGCTGGCGATGCTGATCGGCCTGGCCATCTTCATCGCGATCCAGCTCGTGCTCAATCGCAGCAAGCTCGGCCTCTTGATCCGCGCCGGCGTCGAGAACCGCGAGATGGTGGAGGCGCTGGGCTATCGCATCCGCCGCCTGTTCCTCGGCGTGTTCATGACGGGATCGGCGCTGGCCGGCCTCGGCGGCGTAATGTGGGCGCTCTATCGCGAGCAGGTCCACGCCTCCATGAGCGACGAGCTCACCGTGCTGATCTTCGTCGTCGTCATCATCGGCGGGCTTGGCTCGATCGGCGGCTGCTTCATCGGCGCGATCCTCGTGGCCATGGTCGCCAATTACGGCGGCTTCCTGGTGCCGAAACTCGCCCTCGTCTCCAACATCCTGCTGATGGTCGCCATTCTGATGTGGCGGCCGCGCGGCCTCTATGCGGTGACCAGCCGATGATGATCCTCTCCGGCGATCCGCCGCGCAGCCGAATCCTCACGCTCGTTCTCGTCGTCATCATCCTGGCGCTGGCGGCGACGCCGTTCCTGTTTCCCGGCGCCAAGGCCCTGAACGTCGCGGCCAAGATCTGCGTCTTCGCCGCGCTGGTCGCCTCCTACGATCTCCTGCTCGGCTATACCGGCTCGGTGTCGTTCGCCCACACCATGTTCTACGGCATCGGCAGCTACGCGATCGCGATCGCGCTGTACGGGATGGGCCCGAACTGGGCCGCGGTCGCAACCGGCATCGTCGTCGGACTGCCGCTCGCAGCCCTGCTCGCGCTCGCCATCGGGCTGTTTTCGCTGCGCGTCGCTGCGATCTTCTTTGCCATGATCACGCTCGCGGTCGCCTCCGCCTTCCAGGTGCTGGCTTCGCAGCTGTCCTGGCTGACCGGCGGTGAGGACGGGCGCAGCTTCCAGCTGCCGGAGCTGCTGCGTCCCGGCACCGTGCTGATCTCGAAGAACCTGTTCGGCTTCGAGATCAACGGCCGCATCCTGACCTTCTACCTGGTGTTCGCCGTCTCGGCCCTGATGATCCTCGCCCTGCTCCGCGTCGTGAACTCGCCGTTCGGGCGCGTGCTGCAGGCGATCCGCGAGAACCGTTTTCGCGCCGAGGCGCTCGGCTTCCGAACGGTGTTCCACCTGACCTACGCCAATTGCCTGGCCGCGCTGGTCGCGGCCGGCGCCGGCATCCTGAATGCGCTGTGGCTGCGCTATGCCGGTCCCGATACCTCGCTCAGCTTTTCGATCATGCTGGACATCCTGCTGATGGTGGTGATCGGAGGCATGGGCACGATCTACGGTGCGATCATCGGCGCCAGCATTTTCATTCTCGCGCAGAACTATTTGCAGTCGCTGATGGGCGTCGCCTCCCAGGCGGCCTCGGAAGCCGGCCTGCCGCTGCTGCCTGGGCTGCTGCACCCCGACCGCTGGCTGCTGTGGCTCGGGCTGCTGTTCATCGCCAGCGTCTACTTCTTTCCGACCGGCGTAGTCGGACGGCTGCGCAACCCCGCCGGCGACAAGAGTGGCGGCGGCTCGCATTAAGCCGCCGTTAATGATGCAGCGCGGCGATTGCCGCGCACACCGCACAACCATGACGCGTTTCCCGCTCCGCTGCATACGGACGCGACTGCGCAACTGGATTAATGCTTAGGTAACTGGCTTTCCTAAGGTTTAGGCCATTTGTGCGGTGTATTCGTGTTCCTCCAGGGAGGGGGAATGCGCCAGGTCTTTTCCACGGTGGCAGCCGCAATGTCTCTAGCCGCAAGGAACGGCTGGGAGGTCTTGGCGCGGCGTGGTCCGGTCCTGTGGCTGACCTTGTGCGGCGTGTTGCTGGTCTCGGGCATCTTCGCCGTGACGGCCGTCGCCGTCGGCGAGTTTCGCGAGCGCACCCTGGCCAATCGCGAGCGCGAGCTGGAAAACACCGTGCAGCTGATCGCACGGCACTTCGACCAGCAATTCGAGGATTCCGACATCGTCGCCGCCGATCTGATCGGGCAGATGAACCTGATGGAGATCACCTCGCCGGCAATGTTCCGTGAGCGCATGTCGGGGACTGCGGCGCACCAGATGCTGCGCAGCAAGATCAGCCCCGTGTCCTATCTCGGCGACATCGCGATCTACGATGCCGACGGCGAGCTCATCAACTGGTCGCGCGCCCAGCCGCTGCCCAAGATCAACGTCTCGTCCCGGGCCTACTTTCAGACCTTCAAGACGAATCCGCAGGCCGAGCCGGTGCTGCTGGAATCCGTGCGCAGCTTCATTATCAACAAATGGACCACGATCGTCGCTCGCCGGTTGAACGGCCCCGACGGCGCCTTCCTCGGTGCGATGGTCCGCCGGATCGATCCGGACAGCTACCAGCATTATTTCGCATCTGTCGCGCTTGCCGAGGGAACGGCGATCTCGCTGTTCGACCGCGAAGGCAAGTTGCTCGCACGCTATCCGCATCGCGAGGAGCTGATCGGACGGAACTTCAAGGACGCGCCGCTGATGCAGAAGGTGCTGGCCCAAGGCGGCCAGCAGACGCTCCGTGGCAAGAGCCCCGTCGACGGCGAGGAGCGGCTCGGCTCGGCGGCATCGCTAACGCACTTCCCGCTGGTCATCCTCGCCACCAACACGACGGCCGCGGCCCTGGCGGACTGGCGGCAGCAAACCAGTTTCATGGTCACGACCGCCGCGCTTTCGGCAGCCGTCATCGCGCTCATCCTCTATCTGATCATTCGCCTGATCAACCGGCAGAACCGCGAAGCGCAGGAGCGACTGGAAGCCGAGCGGCTGCGGCTCGACACCGCCCTCAACAACATGACCCAGGGGCTGATCCTCTACGACGCTGCCGGATATATCGTCACCTGCAACCGCCGCTATGCCGAGATGTTCGGCCTCTCCCACGACGTCATCAAGCCGGGCTGTCACATCCGCGAGGCGATGAACCATCGCAAGGAGCGCGGCGCGTTCGACGGCGATGTCGAGGCGTTCTGCGCTGATGTCATGAGGGTCGTTGCCGAAGGCACGGTCTCCACGCGCACGCATCAGCTCGCCAACGGCCGCGCCTTCCAGGTCATCAACACCCCGCTCGCGCAGGGGGGTTGGGTCGCCACGATCGAGGACGTCACCGAGCGCCGCAACCTCGAGCAGGAGCGCGACCGCAACTACACGTTCCTGCGCGAGATCATCGACCATATCCCCTCCCGCATCACCGTGAAGGACGCCCAGACGCGGCGCTACCTCCTGGCCAACCAGGTCGCCGAGGAGCAGCTCGACGAGACCCATGAGACGATCGTCGGCAGGACGGCGTTCGACCTTTATCCTGCGGAAGACGCCGAGATCATCACCCGGGATGACGACAAGCTGCTGCAATCGCCGAACGGCCTGTTCCTGGATGAGCACATCTGGAATACCCCGGCCATCGGGCGGCGCTACATCACCTCCCGCAGGATCGGCATCCGCGACAAGTCCGGCGAGCCACGCTACATCATCAACGTCGTCGAGGACGTCACCGAGAGGCGGCGCGCCGACGAGAAGATCGCGCACATGGCACATTATGATGCGCTGACCGACCTGCCGAACCGCGCGCTGTTCCGCGAGCAGATCGAACGCGAGCTGGCGAAGGCCGCCGACGGCGGACAGTTCGCGCTGCTCTACATCGACATCGACGAATTCAAGGGCATCAACGATTCGCTCGGCCATCACGTCGGCGACGAGCTGTTGAAGGCGATTGCCGGACGACTCCGCGGCTGCCTCAAGCAGGGCGACCTGATCGCACGGCTGGGCGGCGACGAGTTCGCCGTGATCCAGGCCGCAATCCAGTCCCCTGCCGATGTGCTGTCCTTCGTGACCCGCATCTATCAGGCGATCCGGCAGCCCTATCATTGTCTGGGCCATCAGCTCTCCACCGACGCGAGCATCGGAATCGCCCTGGCGCCGCAGGACGGCACCGATCTCGACCAGCTCGTCAAGAACGCCGATCTCGCGATGTACGGCGCCAAGGCCCAGGGGCGTCGCACCCACCGCTTCTTCGAGCCGGCGATGGACGCGAGCGCCAAGGCGCGCCTGAGCATGGAGCAGGATCTGCGGCAGGCCCTGGTGAACGGCGGCTTCGAGATTCACTATCAGCCGCTGGTCGACCTGCGCTCGGGCGAGGTCTCGGGCTGCGAGGCGCTGCTGCGCTGGCGGCATCCCGAGCGCGGCATGGTGTCGCCGGCGGAGTTCATTCCGGTCGCCGAGGACACCGGCCTGATCAACGAGCTCGGCGACTGGGTGCTGCGCATGGCCTGCAACGAGGCCGCGACCTGGCCGTCGCATGTGCGCGTCGCGGTCAACGTGTCACCTGTGCAGCTCAAATGCGACACGCTGGCGCTGCGGATCGCGGGCGCCCTCGCCGCCTCCGGGCTCGACCCGCGCCGGCTCGAGCTCGAGATCACCGAGGCCGTGCTGATCCGCGACGACGAGGCCGCGCTCTCGATCCTGCATCAGCTCCGCTCGATCGGCGTTCGCATCGCGCTCGACGATTTCGGCACCGGCTACTCCTCGCTCAGCTATCTCAAGCGCTTCCCGTTCGACAAGATCAAGATCGACCGCTGCTTCGTCGCCGACATCGCCGAGGCGAGCGGCGCACCCGTGATCGTGCAGGCGGTGGTGAACATCGCGGCCGCCAGCAACATGACCACGGTCGCCGAAGGGGTCGAGACCGAGGCCCAGCGCGACCTGCTGCGCGCGCTCGGCTGCACCCAGATGCAGGGCTATCTGTTCAGCCCGCCGAAGCCGGCCAGCGAAGTGCGGAAATTGTTCGGCCCGGGCGGCGGCGGGTCCGGAGTCCTGCCGGTGGCGGCGGTGGCCTGATGACGAAGCCAGGGAAACCGTCGAGCAAGCCGTCAAGCAAGTCGCCGGGAAAGACTTCACGCAGGACGGCGGTCAAGACCATCGACGTCGCGGATTCCTATGCCGTGCGGCTGATGCAGCATCTGGTGGTGCCGACCTTCGTGATCGACCCGAAGCGCCGCGTCGTGATCTGGAACAGGGCCTGCGAGCGGTTGACCGGCCTCGCCGCCTCGGAGGTGATCGGGACCAGCAAGCATTGGCAGGCCTTTTACGAAACCAAGCGTCCCTGCCTGGCCGACCTGGTCGCGCTCGACCGGCCGGAGCAGCTGCCGGAGTTCTATTCGGAATATGCGGCGCGCGGCCATAACGGGCTCGGCTTTTCCGCGGAGAACTGGTGCACGATGCCGAAGCTCGGCAGCCAGCTCTATCTCGCCATCGACGCCGGCCCCATCCACGACGAGGCCGGCCATCTGATCGCCGTGGTGGAGACGCTGCGCGACCTCACCGACCAGAAGCGCGCCGAGATGGCGCTGAAGGAGCTCGCCACCAAGGACGGCCTCACCGGTCTGTCGAACCGCCGCTCGTTCGACCAGATGCTGATGAGCGAATGGGCCCGCGCCCACCGCACCCAGAAGCCGCTGGCGCTGCTGTTCGTCGACGTCGATCATTTCAAGCTGTTCAACGACCATCACGGCCACCAGACCGGCGACGAATGCCTGCGCGCGGTCGCCTCCGTCGTCAGCCGGCATGCCGTGCGTCCACTCGATCTCGCCAGCCGCTACGGCGGCGAGGAGTTCGCGCTGATCCTCCCCGATATGGATTGCGACAGCGCCTGCGTCATCGCCGAGGAGATCCGCGGCGCCGTCATGGCCTTGGCGATCGCCCACGGCGCCACGGGCGCCGGCGACCACGTCACCCTCAGCGTCGGCGTCGCCAGCCACATTCCCGGCGGGGCCGATGGTGGTCCGGATCGGCTTCTGGGCGCGGCCGACGAGGCGCTCTACGTCGCCAAGCGGCTCGGCCGCAACCGCGTCATCTGCGCCGAGAGGGTGTTGGCCGAATTCGCCGCCCTGGGCCGGCAGGCCGCGGGGGTTCCGGCGCCTTTCCAGCGCAAATCAGCTCGCGCGCGATAGGCGGGAAGCGGTTGCTCCCCCCTCGCCAATCGGCTAAATGAACCTCGACTGCACCCGTAGCTCAGCTGGATAGAGCGTTGCCCTCCGAAGGCAAAGGTCACACGTTCGAATCGTGTCGGGTGCGCCAGTCGATTGACCGCTGGTGTAGCCTCCCCCTCACGTCAGCATCGAGATGATCGTCTGGACCTGGTCCGAGGCAACCGTCACCAGTCCGTCATATGACGTGTGGCCATGCGCGGCTGCGTTCAGGATACATTCGGCGACGGCCGCTTTCAGGCCGAACACCGATTGATGGGCCGGCACGCTCGCCATCACCGTTTCGAGGGCGTGACGCATCGTCTGAATGAGCTCGGAGCTGTATTGCATGGGCTGTCCTCCGCAGCTCATATTAGGTCGCATGCCCGTGGCTGCCACTCACAAGCCTGAGACTGCTGTTTGAACGGCCCGAGATCGAAAGTCTCAATTCAATCGCCAGATCGCCGCATTGAGCACGCCGGCAAACGCGACCCAGCCTGCGTAGGGCAGGAACAACGCGGCTGCCAGTCGGTCGCGTGACATCTCCAGAGCGATATAGGTCACGATCGCGATGAACAGGCCGACGAGGATGACGAGCGCGGCGCCGATCTGGTGCATCGTGAACATGACCGGCGACCAGGCGAAATTGAGCGCCATTTGCGCGGCCCAGGCCAGCATCGCCTTGCCTGATGGTTCACGGCGAAAGGTTCGCCAACCCGCCACCGCGATCATGATGTAGAGAATGGTCCAGGCCACCGGGAACGCCCAGTTCGGCGGCACGAAATCCGGCTTGGCGAGGCCGGCATACCACGCGCCCGGGAGATTGGTCGCGCCGATCAGCCAGCCGATGCCGACCACGCCCACCACGAAGACCAATAGCTGAAACATCCGTCACCTCGCGCTTCTCTTTGCGCAATTGTATCATTGTCTCATGCGCGAATCCGACACGACGAGCGGCGAGGCCCGGCCTGTCCGCAAGATCATCCATATCGACATGGATGCCTTCTATGCGTCCGTGGAGCAGCGCGACAATCCGGAGCTGCGCGGCAAGCCGGTGGCGGTCGGGGGCTCCGCGGAGCGCGGCGTGGTCGCGGCCGCGAGCTATGAGGCCCGCAAATTCGGCGTCCGCTCCGCGATGCCGTCGGTGACGGCAAAGCGGCAATGCCCCGATCTGATCTTCGTCAGACCGCGCTTCGAGATCTATAAGGCGATCTCCAGGCAGATCCGCGAGATCTTTGCCGAGCACACGCCCCTCATCGAGCCGTTGTCGCTCGACGAAGCGTATCTCGACGTCACCGAAAACCTGCAAGGCATCAAGCTGGCGCGGGACATCGCGCTGCGGATCCGCGAGAAGATCAGGGCCGAGACCGGCCTCAATGCATCGGCGGGCATCTCCTACAACAAGTTTCTGGCGAAGCTTGCCTCGGATCATCGCAAGCCGAACGGTCAGTTCGTGATTTCGCCGGAAACGGGGCCCGCCTTCGTCGAGACGCTGCCGGTCGGCAAGTTCCACGGCATCGGGCCGGCGACCGCTGCCAAGATGAACGCACTCGGCCTGTTCACCGGTCTCGACATCCGCAACCAGACGCTGGAGTTCATGAATGCGAATTTCGGCAAGTCGGGTGCCTATTACTATTGGATCTCGCGCGGCGTCGACGAGCGGCCGGTCCGGGCCAACCGGATTCGCAAGTCGATCGGCGCGGAGAACACGTTCTCGACTGACCTCACCGAGTATGGCGCGCTGGCCGCCGAGCTCGAGCCGCTCGTCGACAAGGTGTGGCGCCATTGCGAGACCACCGGGAACCGCGGCCGCACCGTCACGCTGAAGATCAAGTTCGCCGACTTCGAGATCATCACGCGCAGCAGGTCCGTGCCTGCGGCGGTTGCGAACCGTGAGGAACTGGAGCGGCTGGCCTGCGGCCTGCTCGAAGCCGAGATGCCGCTGCCAAAGCGCGTCAGGCTGCTAGGAGTGTCATTGTCCGCGCTCCAGGCCGGCGGCGAGCCGGAGCCGCAGCTGACGTTGGGCATTTGAGTGAGGCGCGACGATCATGCCGCGTGATGGGCGACCGACGGTGGCGGGATTTTTCAGGCCCGCCACCGATGACAACCGATTCGCTCGGCCGCTCAATGCCTGACGTGCTCGAACACCACGATCACGCCGGTCGGCTCGGGCTCGTGCGCCATCAGGCGCGTCAGGTCGGAATCGCCCCAATCAGCGAGGCTGACGACTTCGCCGCTCTGGCGATCGGCACCGGGCGATGCCGTGGGCTCGAGGACCTTGAGGCCCATTTCATCGACGAAGAAAGTGTGCTCGCCGAACATGCTGTTGAGCTGCGGCATCGCGGGATGTTCGTCGGGCAGCACCTGAGCGCCGAGTTGGTTGACGGTCTGCTTCACCTGTTCGGATGTGAGCTTCATGAGCTGCTCCGTTTCTGTGTCCGGTTTCATTGGCCAGGGCGGGAGCGCGCGTTCCCTGCACCTTTGTCCGCCTGGCTCGAGTCCGAACAGGCGCTGCGCGCAAATGTTCCGGCGAAATGTATTTTGTGATCACGCGTTGCATCCGCCGCGCTCGCGGCACGAGATCGCCACAGGATGCGCACGATCTGGCGACGGAGCGCGCTAATCGACAGCTTCGACGATCCGGATATCGCGATCCGCGCCATCTCCGAGCAGGTCGTGCGCGGCCTTGTAGGCCGGGCTCTCATACGCCGCCTTGGCGCTCGCGACGCTGTCGAACTCGATGAGAACGACGCGCTCCATCTGGCCGAGCTCGAAGACGGCCGCCGGCATCCCGCGCGCGATCACGCGGCCACCCGCCGCTTCGATGGCCTGGCGCGACACGCTGGCATAGGCCGCCATCGCATCGGGGTTCTTGATCGCACGATAGGTTGCAACCCAATAGGCTTTTGCCATTGTTCTTCTCCAGGTCGTTATAAGGATGACTCGCTGCGGTTCTCACCGACCGAGAGCGCGCAGATGCGCGACAGATGGGTGTAGGATAGACCGGTCTCCTCGGCCCAGGCGTTGAACTGCGCCTGCACCTTGGCGAGGTCGCCCTTCGACTTGACCTCCTCGGCAATGTCGAGGCCTGCATCGCGCAGGCAGGCGACGACATCCTTCGACGTCACAAAACCGTCCCAGCCGACGAAGCGCAGCAGCATCTGCCCGGTGTTGCCTCCTAACCGGCTGCCGCGCTTGGCGAGGAGATCGAGCAGGCCGATCTCGTCGGACGAAGGCCATTTCGCCAGAAACTTGCCGAAGCTGCCATGCTCCTTCGCGATCGCCTGCACGAAGGCGGCGTTGTCGCGCACCGACATGATCTTGGCGCCGTTGCGCACGATGCGGGCGTCGCGCAACAGGCCCTCCCAATAGTCTTCCGGTTGGAAGGCGAGCTTGGCCGGCTGAAAATGCAGGAAGGCCTCTTCAAAGCCGTCCCATTTCGTCTCGATCACGCTCCAGGCAAAGCCGGCGCAAAATACCCGCTTGGTCATTTCGGCGAGGACGCGGTCGTCGCCGAGCTTGGCCAGGCGCTTGAGGTCCGGCTTTGCCGGCATCAGCTTGTCCAGGGCCTTGGGCCCGCCCTTGCGCTTCTCGGCGCGGGCGCGAATGGTCTTGAAGGAGGTCATGCGGAGATCCGCGTTGAGGGTCCGTCACGACATCAGAATTCGCTCCGCAGGTCCAGTTCCTCCGTGAGGAAATGCCTGATGCCGTTGCGCCAAGTGCCGTTGATCGAGCGCTCGGCAGACGACGTCGCCCGTGACCGGACACGCCCGTGAATGGCGGTTGATTTCATCTCGTAGTTGCTATTGGATGCCTCCGCAAGTGAAGCAGCCTCAGTCACCGCCTCGCTGGCCCGTGGTTTATCTGCGCAATCCCGGTAGCACCCTCCGCTCGCATCGTTTTCAGGCTGAGCAGAACGATGAGCGGCGGCGCGACCCAATAATGTGAACCATTCCTGCAATGTCCTTTGTCTCCGTGGCGTTCCTCTGTCTGGTTCCCGCGACCTTCCTGCTCTACCACGCCACCTCCAGACTCGCGCTCCAGAACGTCATCATCCTCGTGGCAAGCTACGTCTTTTACGGCTGGTGGGACTGGCGTTTTCTGCCTTTGCTGGTCGGGATTTCCGTCGTCAACTATGCCGCGGCGATTCTGATCGCCGCGAGCCCTCACGAGCACACAAGAAAGCTTCTGGTCTTTTCCGCGGTCGCCGTGGCGATCGTCGTGCTCGCGATATTCAAGTACTTCAGCTTCTTCGTCGATTCGTTCGTGACGATTGCACAACACGCGGGTCTCAAACCGAACCTACCGACGTTGCGCATCATCCTGCCGCTGGGCATTTCCTTCATCACCTTCCAGGGCATCGCCTATGTCGTGGACGTCTATCGCGGCAAACATGTCGCGGAGAGAGACCTCGTCAAGTTTCTCGCCTTCAAGGCGTTCTTCCCGCAACTCGTGGCGGGTCCGATCGAAAGAGCCAGCAATCTTCTCGATCAATTTTCGAAGCCGCGACAATTTACGGCCGATCATGCCGACCGCGCGCTCTGGCTCCTGATCTACGGCTACGCCATGAAGGTCGTGGTCGCCGACAGCCTGGCGATGATCGTCGACACGCTCTTCATTCCGGAACAGCCCTTCGGCTGGTCGGTCGTGCTCGCCACGATCGCCTTCGGCATCCAGATCTACGCCGATTTCAACGGATACAGCCTGATCGCAAAGGGCGTCGCGCTGCTGTTCGGCTTCGAGCTAACCTGGAACTTCCGCTACCCCTACTGGTCGGTCTCGATCAGCGAATTCTGGCGGCGCTGGCACATCAGCCTCAGCACATGGCTACGGGACTATTTGTACATCCCCCTCGGCGGAAACCGTCGTGGCGAGGCCATCACGAACCGGAACCTGATGCTGACCATGGCCTTGGGAGGCCTCTGGCACGGCGCGTCGTGGACCTTCGTTCTCTGGGGACTGCTCCATGGCACCGTGCTTGCGCTCTGGCGAAAAGTGCCCGGCGGAGATGAGTCGCCTTCGCCGATTGCGCGCGGCACCGGCTGGGCCGTCACCATGCTGGTCGTCTTCGTCGGCTGGTTTCTCTTTCGAGCGGCAAACTGGAATTTGCTGGTCGGCATGCTCAGTGCGCTCAGGAACTGGGAATGGGCTCCGGTGCACAGCGCCGTCACGCTCGCGGTTCTATCGCTGGCGACCCCGCTGATGCTGCTGGAATGGCAGTTGCAGGCGCACGGGGACTATTTCCTGATTCGCCGCCCTGCATGGATGAAGTATCCGCTGTTTGCGGCCCTGGCGGCTGTGACGATCGCGGCGTCCGGGCACGTCAACGCAACCTTCATCTATTTTCAGTTCTAGGCCATGCTGAAACGCGCGATCCAGCAGATCATGAATTCGCCGCTGATCAAGGCGCTTCGGCTTGTTACAAGCAGATTCGTTCCCGTCGCAGTCTTGACGGCTCTGATCCTCGGGATCGCAAGTTTCATCCATTGGCGGAGCAAGCATCAATGGTCTCGCGGAATCGAGACTTACATCGTCCTCGAGCAGATCAGGCGTTCGGAGCGGCTGCCTGCATCCGATCTCGCCTTTCTCGGCGACAGCTCTTGCCTGTTCGGGATTCACGTCCCGACCTTGTTGCACGCGTTTCCGGGATCCAGCGTCGAGGCGTTCTGCACCATTGGCTATGTTGGCCCGGATGGCTACGGCGCCATGCTCGACAAGATGGTCGCCCGCGGTCGCCAGCCCAAGAAGCTCATTCTGGTGTTCAATCCGATCCAGTTCGAGCGCGATCCAAGATGGAATGAGTGGCCGGCCTTCATCAGGAACGACCGTTTCGAACTTCCTTCCGGCCTGACCTTTCCGGCCGGCGGTCTCGAATATATCCGACTGCTGATGGAGCGCGCCGTGTACACCCCGCTGCCGGGCGCTTATGCGATTTATTACGGCGGCAAGGACCAGTTCATTTCGACCATATGGAGCGAGCACGGTGGCGCGGTCGAGCCCAACCGAATGCTCGATATTCCTTCGCTGGAAGCTTTCAAGGCCACGCTGCCCGGCCACGTTCTTCTCAAGCCGCTCCCCGCCTCCAAACCGTTCGTGATCAACGCGGAATTCGAGAAGGCGCTCGACGCCCTGTCCGTGACGCTGTCCAAGCTCGACCGGTCGAAGGTCTATCTCGTCATCTCGCCGGTCAATTCCGTCAATGCTCAGGGCGGCCCGCAGAGCTTCCACACCGAGGCGGGCCAAAGGATTGCGGCTCGGCTTGGCCTCGATCAATCGCAATTCCTGGATACCCCGGCCGTGATGCTGGACATCCTGTATGCGCACTATCCCTCGCATTTGCATCGATGGGCGCGGATGATCTACACTGAGCAACTGGCGAAGACTTTGGCCGATCGGGGAATCCTCGAGAAACATCGGGCGAGCGATTGATCGGCTGGCTGGCACCGCCAATTTGCAAGCAATTCGATTTCTCTGACCAATGGATTTTCGATGCGTTGCCTGGTCGTTGCCGACCTGCACTATTCGCTGCCTCAGCTCGACTGGCTCGTCAGCGCGGCTCCGCAATTCGACCTCGTGATCTTCGCCGGCGATGCGCTCGACATCGGCTCGATGGTGGATTTCCGGGCCCAGATCGTGGTGGTGAAGAAGTATCTTGCGCTGCTTGCGGCGAAGACCCGCGTGATCCTCTGCTCGGGCAATCACGATCTCGACGAGCGCAATGCGGAGGGCGAGAAGATCTCGCGCTGGATTTCGGAGGTGCGCGACATCGGTATTGCCTGCGACGGCGACAGCCTCACCATCGGCGACACCCTGTTTACGGTTTGCCCGTGGTGGGACGGACCGCTGGTCAAGCAGCGCCTCATCGCCCAGCTCGGCGACGCCGCTTCCGGCCGGCTGCGACGCTGGATCTGGGCCCATCACGCGCCTCCGGCGGATTCGCCGACGAGCTGGGGCGGCAAGCGCTTCTTCGGCGACGTCGAGCTGGTGCAATGGATCAAGCAGTACCAGCCCTCGATCGTGATCTCAGGCCACGTGCACCAGTCGCCCTTCATCAAGGATGGCTCGTGGTTCGACCGGCTGGGCGAGAGCTGGATCTTCAACGCCGGCCTGCAACCCGGCCGTCCTCCAACCTACATCGTGCTCGACCTCGACGCCGACAAGGCGTTCTGGCTTGCAGCCGGCGAGGCGCAATGGATCGACCTTGATGCGCCGCTGCAGCGGCCCGCCGCGCCCATCGTTGCGCCGCCGGACTGGCTCACATTCTTGGATCGGATTGCCGATCCGAGCCTGGAGAAACCTCGAGCGGCGGCAGGTTGATCATGCTCTGGAGCACCTCGCCGACCATGGCCAGGTGTGTGCCGTGCCCGGCATATTGCCGCTTGAGATCGGCGAGATAGGTGTTGGCGACGTTGAGCCGCTGCGCCAGCATCTTTGCGATGAGCAACGCGATGCCCGGCTGCTGCTTGAGGAACGAAGCGGCATCTTCGAACTCGTAGATGACGGAGTCGGTGGAGGCCCGTACCGTCGCGGTATGCGGCTGCCCCAACAGTACGGACATCTCACCCAGCACCGCGCCCGGCTCGGTGACGGTGGCGACCACCATCTCGCCCTTGAGCACTTCGAGCTTGCCCTGCATCAGCACGTAGAGATGGCCGGTGGTGCCGCCTTCGGTGACGACGACCGCTCCGGGCTCGACCTGCCGTTCGGTCCCGCCACTGCAATAATCCAGAACCGCGCGCATCCTGCGAAAGCTCCCGCCGCTGGGATACCTGCGGACACTAGAGCACGATCCATGCCAGGCGGCAAATCAGCGCGCAGAGCTAACGCGACAAGCGCTTTGCGAGGTGGACCGACTGCCAATCGCCGAGTCCGGTGTCGTTGAAACCCGCCTTCTTCGCAAGGCCGCGCATCTCGGCATTGGCGCGTGCCGTCTCGGCGGCGATCATCTCGTGCCCGAGATCGATCGCACGCGTTTCCATCGCCGTCAGCATCTGAAGACCGAGCCCCTTGCGCTGGAAGGCATCGGCGACCGAGATGGCAAATTCGCCATGCCGGACCGTGGCATCGTAGGCGTACAACGCCTCGCCGATGATCGTGCCCCGGCCCTCCGCTCTCAGCTCGGCGAGCAAGGTGAAATTGTCGAGGCTGCCGCTCCTGGCGATGCATTCGGCCGCGACCACGCCGGGATCCGCCCGCGCGCCGCTGAAGCGCTTGTTGCGCGATGTCGCGGAAAGGCCGGTGAAATAGACCGACAGATTCTCCACGTCGGATGCGCTGGCGGTCCTGATGCAGACCATGCCCGCGGCGTCGGCCAGTTCGACCGGCTCGACGACGGCTGGCGGAAACAGCTGTGACATGCGTGATGCTTTCGGCGGGTTGCTGGGACTTGCAGACCTAGCCGAGGCCGCGCACCGTCCGCTTGGACGGGGCTGCCAATCATGCGGCTGAAAACGAACACCATGTTCTCATGTGCCGCGCATCACACACGGGACAGCGGAGGCCGCTTCCCGCGTGATGACCGCAAGGCTTCACGCCGCCTCCCGCCTCCCAACACGCCGCTCGGGCCGCAGCGCCGTCATCGACTGCTCCTCGGCATCCTGCGGTGCGCCCCAGAACTCCCGTACGGTGGGTCCCCATGTCAGCCGGCGTGCGCGCAAGAACTCCAGGATCTCGTGCGGCCAGACCCTGCGTCCCATCTGCGTGTACCAGCGCATGGCATGGCGCAGCCCTGCATCACGCTGAAACAACACCCGCCAGATCGCCTTTGGACGACACTGCAAGACCATCTCCGTGAGCTTGAACCATGCCAGCACGCGCCAGGGCGCCATGTAGCGCGTGGCGAGCACCTGATGCTTGTAATCCCAACGGCGCCGGTCGGGCTGGATCACGCGGCGGTCGGCCGCGAGCCCGAAATAGGGCGTCCAGCGATGCGGCGTGACGTAGAGCAACTGGACCTGGTCGGGATCATAGGCGAGCAGCTGTCGCAATCCGCGCCAGTGATCGCGATCGGTCTCCTCCTCGAACCCGACAACCCAGGTCGCCATCGACAGGATGCCGTGCTGCCGCAGCAGGCGAATCGCTTCGCGGTCGGTTGCGGTCGTGGCGCCCTTGCGGATCAGCTCCAGCGTCTTCTCGTCGGTATTCTCCAGCCCAAGCAGAAAGCGCTGCCAGCCGGCTTTCTTGTAGAGATGCAGGATGTCCGCATCTCGCACGATATCGTCGGCGCGCGTCGAGCCGACCAGGATGAGATCGACGTTCTCAGCGATCAGGGCTTCGAGAAAGCTGCGCCACACCTTCTTCGAGACGGTCGGATTTTCATCGGCGAAGTTGATGACCTCAACGCCGTGCTCGCGGTGCAGGCGCGCCAGCTCCTTGGCGAAGCGGATGGGATCGCGATGGCGCCAGCGCGTCCAGAAGCCGCGCTGGCCGCAATAATTGCACAAATGCGGGCAGCCGCGCGAGAATTGGACGACCACGGCGCGAAGGCCGCCCCAATAGCTGTAGCGCGCGTGATCGATCAATTCCCAACCGATGCGGTAAGCGTCGAGGTCGGCGATGACGGGCGCCGGCGGCGTTGCATGCGGCCCGGCGGAATCGCGGAATGCGATGCCGGCGATGCCGCCGAGATCGTGGCCGTCTTCCAGCGCGCGCATCAGGCGCCGCGCCGTCTCCTCGCCTTCACCGCGCACGATCGCGTTGACATAGGGTTCATCGCGCAGGATCTCGCGCCAATGATAGGTCGGAAACACACCGCCATAGACGATCACCACACCTGGCATCGCTTTCACCAGGGCGGCGGCGATCTCCGCGATCACGGGATGGCCGGAGGTCGAGCCTGAATGCCCGAACAGCACGGCCTCGGGTGCGAAGCGGTTTGCTTCTGCCAGGATCTGTTCGGTGGACATCGGACCGAACTCGGCATCGAGCAGCCGTACGGTGTGTCCGTCGTCGATCAGTGGACCGCCAATCGCGAGCAGGCCGAGCGGCGGCAGGTGATCGTCCGGAATCCGGCTCCCGATCGAGGGATGAGGCACGTTGACGAGAAGAACACGCATGGACTTTCGCTCCCGCTTTGGTTGGCGTGATCGTCCGTCCCGCTTCCTGTAAAGAAGCCCAATCCCCCGACTGAACTTTTGAAGATATCAAGCGCGATTGCGGCGGAGACCCTTGCTCGGCTCCGCCTCTGCGCTACACCCGCGAGAGCGACGGCACCTCCTCGGGCATGATCGCCTGGAGGCCGCCGAAGCGGCGCTCGCGGCCGTGGAAGGAGGCCAGGGCCGCGGCGAGATCGCTCGCGTCGAACTCGGGCCACATCCGCTCGGTGAAGTGCAGCTCGGCATAGGCACCTTCCCAGAGCAGGAAGTCCGACAGCCGCTTCTCGCCCGAGGTGCGGATGATGAGATCGACGTCGCGCAGGCCCGCTTCGCCGGTGACGAGCTGCGAGAAGGCTTCGCGGGTGATGCTGGTCAACGCGGCCGCCTTCGCCGCAGCATTGAGAATGGCGTCGCGCGCGGAATAATCGACCGCGATGCGCAGGTGCAGCGTGCTGCCGCCCGCAGTCGCGTCTTCGGCGCGCTTGATCGCGGTGGCGATGCCATCAGGCAGGCGATCGCGACGGCCGATCACGGTGAGACGCACACCGTTCTTGACGAGGCTTTGCACCTCATTGGCGAGATAGAAGCGCAGCAGGGTCATCAGTGCGGCGACCTCGGCCTTCGGCCTGCGCCAATTGTCGGTGGAGAAGGCGTAGAGCGTCAGCGTGCCGATGCCTTGCTTGGGCGCGGCCTCGACGATGCGGCGGATGGCTTCGACACCGGCCTCGTGGCCGCGCGCGCGCGACAGGCCGCGGCGCGTCGCCCATCGTCCGTTGCCGTCCATGATGATGCCGACATGAAGCTTCTCGCTAGGGGACGTGTCACTTTGCATTGCAAAGTCTCCGGTCAAAAAAGGGGAGGATCAGGTCGAGATCATGCCGAGGCGGCCGAGCGGCGGCGCCTCGCGGCCGGCGGCCTTCGCGGCGTCGCGCACCAGGCGTTCCAGCACGGCGAGATAGTCGAGGAAGCGTCGGCGCCCGGTCTTGGTGAGGCGGCAGGTAGTGTGCGGGCGGTTGCCCTCGTAGCCCTTGGTCACCTCGACGAAGCCGGCCTCCTGGAGCACGGCAAGGTGCCGGCTGAGATTGCCGTCGGTGAGGCCGCACAACTGCTTGAGATCGGCGAATGCCAGCCCCTTGGGATGCGCCATCAGCGAGGTCAGAAGCCCGAGCCTCGCCTTCTCGTGGATCACGCGGTCGAGCCCTTCGTAGGAAAAGGGCGCGCTGTCAGTCTTCGACATCATGGTCTCCGGATGCGACATGCAGAATGGCCGCCATCAGCGACTGCCCGATCACGAAGGGCAGGCCCATGGTCCATGGCGACAGCGTGTGGGTCTGGCTCGCGAGCACCACCACCGCGAAGCCGGACACGAAATACCAGGCGCCGGCGAGCGCGACGCTGCGCGGCAACGAGCGGACCGAGGCGAAAATGCCGAGCGACACCAGGATCTGCCACAGGCCTGGGAGCAGCCACAGCGTCTCGCCCGCGAACTTCCACATCACCACCGCGAGCAGCACCCCGGCAACGCCGGCGGGCAGGAACTGCTCGACCGCCTGGTGGATCATGGCATCGGCCAGACCCGAATGATGACGGCGCGATCGCGCGCGCATCTCGATCCCGATCATCAGAACGGAGAGCGCGGCGGCGATCAGCCAGCCGGCAAAGAAGCCAAGCGGCTCGCCGGTGGGATCGCCGAGCAGCCAGAATTGCAGGAGCGCCGTGACGAGCGCGACGGCGCCGGTCGCAGCCATCGTCGCCGGGCCATAGCCGCGGAATGCGGTGCCGGCCGCGATCTGGCTGCGGATCGCCACGATGTCGGCCAATGCCTTGTCGAGATCGCGCATCGGTAACGCCAAACCTCGCTCCACCCGCATCTCCTGGGGTTGCCCGCCCCATGAACTTTGTCGTGCAAAGTATATGGGATCGCAAAGTAAAGGCAAGCCGAAAACCGTCGTTAGGATTCCGTTCGGGGCAAACAACTGCCGGTTGCGCGACACCTGTTCCCGCAGATAAGATGCAGTCAAGAGCGTCCGGGGGCCGGGTATGTGTCTTAAGTCATTGATTGTTGCGTTCTTATTGCATGTAGGCATCGCCGGAGTTGCAAATGCGGCGGGACCGTTCGGCAGCGTCAATGTCGGCAATTGGATCGGCGGCGCCTTCAGCAATGACGAGACAGGCGCCTTCTCCCATTGCGCGGCAACGGCGCCTTACGCCAATGGAGTAAGTCTCGTCGTAGCGCAGAATGCGGCAGGCTCCTGGCTTCTCAGTTTTGCCAGCCCCAGCTTTCGCTTCAACAAGGGCGATACCGCGCCCGTTGACTTCATCTTCGATGGGCAGGAGCAGGCCAGGTTATTTGCGACCGCCGGCGTCTCCAACATGGTGACGACCATTCTGCCCCTCAATGTCGCTCGCACCTTCCAGAAGGCAAGCCTGATGGTGGTGACGACCAACGGCAGTAAGCCACTCCAATTCGTGTTGACGTCGACGGCGCCCCTGGTCGCGGCGCTGGCGAACTGCGTCACGCGGGTGAAGGCAGACGGGCTCAGCAAGGCCGGGGATTTCACGAAGGGTACTGCGAAGCCAGCGGCCGCAGCGGACAAGCAGGCGCCACCGCCGGCCAGCAAGTCCGCCAAGTCGAAGAGCGGCACCGGCTTCGTGGTCAGTGCCAGCGGGCACATCGTCACGAACCATCATGTGATCGACAGTTGCGGCGACCTCAAAGGCAATCTCACGGGCGAGGCCGCAATGGCGTTGCGCGTCGTATCGAGCGATGCAACCAACGATCTCGCCCTGTTGCAGGCGCCGTCGACAGCGACGTTCAAGGAGTTCGCCCGGATCCGCGACCGCTCAATCCGCTCCGGCGATTCCGTCGTTGCGATCGGCTTTCCCTACCGCGGGCTTCTGAGCTCGGACTTCACGGTGACGACCGGTATCGTGAGCTCGCTGAGTGGGATGCGCAACGATTCGCGCTTCCTGCAGATCAGCGCGCCCGTGCAGCCCGGCAACAGCGGAGGCCCGCTGTTCGACACCACCGGGCAGATCGTCGGCGTGGTCACGGGAAAGCTCGACAATTTGCGAATCGCGGTCGCAACCGGCAACATCCCCGAGAACATCAACTTCGCCATCAAGACCGGCGCGCTGCGCGACTTCCTCGACAATTCCGTGGTGCCCTACCAGACCGCGGAGCCTAAGGGTGAGCTGAAGACCACCGACATCGCCGCCAACGCCCGCGCCTACACAATGCTGATCTCGTGTACCGGCACGGAACAGGCGGACGCGAAGCGGTAGTCGCTCTCGTCTAATACGGCGCCACCGGGCGCGCGCGCCGGGGTAGTCGCGGCTGTGCCGGCGTCCCTTGGCCGTAGGCGAATCGCGGATTGCGGTCGCAGTACAAGAGCCGGCCGGATACGCTGGCCTGGCACTGCTCGTAGGTATTGTAAGCGCACTCGCCGGGGTAATCATATTCGCCGCCCTGGGCGCACCAGGGATACTCGCGCGCGGCCGCGGGCGTTGCGGCGGCGAAGCCGGCCAGGACCGCCGCACTGAACGTCAACAGCACCAATTGCGTCTTGCGCATGATCCAACTCCTTCAGCTGGCACCAGTTACGGGTGCCATCATTATCAGGTTTCGCAGCGCCGGTTTATTCCAGATCAACGAAGCAAAGCGGGCAAGAAAAAAGCCCTGCCGAGCGGCAGGGCTCCTATCCCGGTCATCACGAATTCGCTACTCGACCTTCAGGCCGGCGAACTCGACGACCTTCTTCCACTTCTCGGTCTCGGCCTTGATCTCCTCGCCGAACGCCTCGGGCGTCTGCGCCCGCGGCTCGCCGCCGAGCTCGACCAGACGCTTGGCCATGTCGGGCTCCTTGATCAGCGCGTTGACCTCGGCGTTGAGCTTGGCGATGATCTCCTTCGGCGTGTTCTTCGGCGCACCCATGCCGAACAGCGCGCTGGCCTCATAGCCCTTCACGGTGTCGGCGATCGGTTGCACGTCGGGCAATTGCGGCGAGCGCTCCGCGGTGGTGACGCCGATCGCACGGAGTGAGCCGGAGCGGATGTGCTGGATGATCGAGGGCATGTTGTCGAAGATCACCTGCACCTGGCCGCCGAGCATGTCGGTGATCGCGGGCGCCGCGCCGCGGTAGGGCACGTGCTGCATCTTGCAGCCGGTCATCGCCATGAACATTTCGCCGGACAGGTGCACCGAGGTGCCGTTGCCGGACGAGGCCATGTTCACCTTGCCGGGATTGGCCTTCACATATTCGATGAACTCGGCGACGTTCTTCGCCGGCACGTCCTTGTTGACGGTCATCACGTTCGGCACGCGCTGGAACGAGGCGACCGGCGCCATGTCGGTCACAAAGTTGAACTTCAGATTCTTGTAGAGCGAGGTGTTGATGTAGTTGGCCGGATTGACCAGCTGCAGCGTGTAGCCGTCGGGCTCGGCATTGATGACCGATTCGGTGGCGATGTTGTTGCCGGCGCCCGGCTTGTTCTCGATCACGAATTGCTGGCCGAGCTTTTCCGAGAGCCGCTGGCCGATCAGCCGCGCCAGGATGTCGGTGGCGCCGCCCGGCGGATAGCCGACCACCCATTTCACGGGCCGGGCCGGATAATCGGCGGCAAAGGCCTTCGACAGCGGGGTGGCTGCAAGCGGACTGGCGGCGAGCAGGCCCAGCGCGGTACGGCGAGTGATCATCTCAAGGGTTCTCCCAAGTGTTGTTCTTGAAGCCAGATGTCTTGAAGCCGGCGTCGGTGGGGTTGTAACAAAGCTTGCTGCAGGCGGAAAGTGCGCGGCGCGCATCGCGACGAAAGGATAAGGCATGCCGGTCAAGGTCGACGCCCTCGATCATCTCGTCATCAACGTCGCCGACGTCGCGGCCAGTGCGGATTGGTACCGCAGGATTCTCGGCATGGAAGTCAAGGTGTTCGATCCCGGTGGCGGCAAAGCGCCGCGGACTTCGCTTCACTTTGGTAACCAGAAGATCAACGTCCGGCCGCGCGATGCCGACAAGGTGGAATGGTTCACCGCCGACCACCAGACCGCCGGCAGCGAAGACCTCTGCTTCCTCACCTCGGCCGCGCCCGACGAGGTGGTGGCGCATTTGCAGGCACACGGCGTCGCGATCGAGGAAGGCCCGGTTCCCAAACAGGGCGCCCGCGGCACGCTACGCTCGGTCTATTGTCGCGATCCGGACGGGAGCCTGATCGAGATTTCGTCGTACGGGGATTAGCCATGCTGGCGCGGCGCAATCGGTCGTCATGCCCGGGCTTGTCCCGGGCATCCACGTTCTTCGCGCGGCAGGGCGTGGATGGCCGGGTCAAGCCCGGCCATGACGGTGGAAAGATTGTGCGCCGATAACCAGGTGGAGCCAACCAGGTGGAGCCGCGGCCACATCCGCACCTCCCCCATTTGCGCCCCGCCTCATCCGATGGCAGGAAGACGCAATAATCAAGAAGCAGCCGCCATCAAGATGCAGGCTGCACGGGGAGGAGCCATGCCACTTCAACAGACCACCGCCGGAATCGTCGGCCCGTTCGACGGGCTCGACGTGCCCTGGCTCCTCAAGATGCGCGCCGAGGTCCGGCGGGATCATCCGTTCCTGATCTGGGCGCCGTTCGATGCGCCGGCGCGGCGCTGGAGCTATGGCGAATTTCACGAGCGCGTCGGCGCGCTCGCGGCGGGGCTGGCGAGGCGCGGCGTCAAGCCCGGCGAATATGTGCTCATTCACCTCGACAATTGCATCGAGGCGATGCTGGCCTGGTTTGCCTGTGTCGAGCTCGGCGCCATCGCGGTCACCACCAACACGCGTTCGGCGCCGGCCGAGATCGCCTATTTCGCCGATCATTGCGGCGCGGTCGCCGCGATCACGCAGCCGGCCTATGCGGAGATCGTCGCGCAAAACTGCAGCAACATAAGTTGGCTGGCAGTCACTTCGCACGATGCGGGCGCGGCGCCGGCGCAAGCGGTCTCACGCGGCGACAGCTTTGAATCCCTGTTCGCCGACAGCGCCGACCGTCCGAAACGCGCGACCGATCCGCTCGCGCCATGCAGCGTGCAGTACACCTCCGGCACGACGTCGCGGCCGAAGGCGGTGCTGTGGACCCATGCCAACGCGCTGTGGGGCGCCAAGATTAACGCCGCGCATGAGGATTTGCATGCCGGCGACGTGCATCAGGCATACTTGCCGCTATTCCACACCAACGCCCTCGCCTACTCCATGCTGGCGTCGCTGTGGGTCGGCGCTACCTGCGTGATCCAGCCGCGTTTCTCGGCGAGCCGGTTCTGGGGCGTCGCGCGCGAGCACGGTTCGACCTGGACCTCGACGATCCCGTTCTGCATGAAGGCGCTGCTCGAGCAGGAGATCCCGAAAGACCACAAGTTTCGCCTGTGGGGCACCGCGATCAACGAACCGCCGGCCTTTGCCGCGTTCGGCGTCAAGATGATCGGCTGGTGGGGCATGACCGAGACCATCACCCACGGCATCGTCGGCGAGGTCGATCAGCCCAACATCCCGATGTCGATCGGCCGCGCCGCGCCGGAGTATCAAATTCGCATCACCGACGATGACGGCCGGCCGACGGACATCGGGGGCACCGGCAATCTCGCGATCAAGGGCATTCCGGGCCTGTCGCTGTTCGCGGAATATCTGCACAATGAGAAAGCCACGCGCGAGAGTTTCGACGCGCACGGCTTCTTCCTCACCGGCGACCGGGTCGATCGGCTGGAGAACGGCTTCATCAAGTTCGGCGACCGCGCCAAGGACATGCTCAAGGTCGGCGGAGAGAACGTCGCGGCGTCCGAGATCGAGCAGGTGATCGCGGTCGTGCCGGGCGTGCGCGAAGCTGCCGTGGTGGCGAAGAAGCACCCGATGCTGGACGAGGTGCCTGTCGTCTTCATCATCCCGCATGGCGGCGTCGCGGGCGCCGTGCCCGACCTGCACGACCGCGTGATGGCAGCCTGCCGCAACGGCCTTGCCGACTTCAAGCTGCCGCGCGAGATCAGGCTGGTCGACGACATGCCGCGCTCGACGCTGGAGAAGGTGGCGAAGGCGGAGTTGCGGAAGATGGTGGGATGAGGTTGTCGTCCCGGCAAACGCCGGGACCCATACCGCGTGATCTAACGATGACGCACAGTGTCCGTACCGAACGACCTGTCTTCGTCAAACGTCTCCCTGCGGTTATGGGTCCCGCCTGCGCGGGGACGACACCGAGGGTGTGGCGGCAGCCGAGAATGCCGAACTAGAACGACCCCAGCGCCACCGGGCGGAATGCCTGCAGCAATTGCTGATCCAGCTTGCCGCCCATGCCTTCCATCATGCTGAACGCACGCGAATGCGTGAAGGGCATGCGGTAGGCGCGTTTCTCGACCAGCGCGGCGTAGATGTCGACGATCGTCGTCACCCGCACGATGTCGCTGATCTGGTTCGACGACAGGCCGTTGGGATAGCCGCTGCCGTCGAGAAACTCATGGTGATGCAGGACGACGTCGAGCATCTCCGGCGGGAAACCGCCTTGGGCTGCGAGCGCGTCATAGCCGCGGCGCGGATGCTGGCGGACCTCGGCCATCTCCTCGTCGGTGAGCTTGCCCGGCTTGTCGAGCAGCGCGGAGGGAACGAAGGCCTTGCCGACGTCGTGCAGCAGCGCGGCGCGGGTCAGGCGGCGCTGGTCGTCCTCCCGCATGCCGAGATGCTGCGCGAAGGCGACGGCGAAGCCGGTGACGAACAGGCAGTGACGATAGCTGCCGACATGGTGGCAGCCGACCGTGGTGAGCCATTCGCGCAGCGAGGAGTGCTTGATCGCCTTCAGGATCTTGCTTTCGGCCGCAATGACGTCGTCGAAGGTCAAGGGCACGCCGAGCGGCAGCTTCTCGAACATCTTCGCCAGCACCGCATGCGCCGCCTCGACGCCGCGGTTGAGCGTCTTGCCGCGATCGGTCGCGTCATAGGCGGCGGTGTCGGGGAAGGCGGCGCGGATGCGCTGCAGGATGGCGTCGGCCTGAAGCGGCCGTGAGATGGTGTCGGTGGCCCCCAGCGCCCAGGCCTGCATGGTGCCGTGATGCAGGGCATCGGCCAGCACGAACAGCCGCGGCATCGAACGGTAAGCATCACCGCGCAGCTTGTTGCGCACCCGCTGCACGCTCTCGGGCGAGCGCAGGTTGATGTCGACGACAAGACCGGAGAGATCGCGCGCCGGCTGGGCGGGGATCGCCTCTGTCGACACCGTCGAGACCTCACCGACCGCTTTCAAAATGCTGGCGAGCTCGGTGCTCTCGTCGCTCCGGTCGGAGGCGAGCAGAAGCCGGCGTTTGGCGGCGGTTTTAGCTGGCGCGTTCATGGCTTCCCCAAAGCATGGGACTGGATTTGGCGTCAGCCTAAGCCGGATCAGGTTCTCCGGCCCTTAAGAGGCGTGCTCAAGGGAACCTTCCGGAATTACGCGCAATTTTACGGATCGGGTTCCCAAGGGCGCCAAAGCAAAAGTGCGAAAACAACCCCATGCACAGTAGAACGGGCTTGATAACAAAGAGGAATTTTCTCCGTCATGGCCGGGCTTGTGTGTGGAAACAGTTTCAAAACAAATCCGCCGGAGGTCCTCCTCCGGCGGATCATCTCATTCGCGATCGCAGCCCGGCTTATGCCTTCATGCTCGCCTTCACCGCCTCCGCCGTGATCGGCAGTGCTCGCACGCGGGCGCCTGAGGCGTTGAAGATGGCGTTGCCGATAGCGGGCGCGACCACCGTCACCGCGGGCTCGCCGACGCCGGTGGCCTTCTCGCCATTGGCGATCACGGCAACCGCGACCTCGGGCATCTGGCTCATGCGCAAGGGCGTGTAGCTATCGAAATTGGTCTGCTCGATGCCACCATCCTTCAGCGTCGCCTTCTCGTACATCGCCAGCGACAGGCCCCACAACGCCGCGCCCTCGACCTGGGCACGGATGTTGTCGGGATGGACCTGGGTGCCCACGTCGGTTGCGACCGTGAGCTTCTTCACGGTGACCGCGCCCGACGGCGCCACCGCGACATGGGCGACGCAGGCCGTCCAGCTCGCCGTCGCGCGCTCCTGCGACGACACGCAGGCAACGCCCATGCCCTCGCCTTTCGGCAATGGCCTTGTGCCGTAGCCCGACAGTCCCATCGCGGCGAGCAGCGTGTTGCGCAAGCGCTGCGCGCCGCCGTCGTTCTTGCCGGCGCCGTCGAGCAGCGAGATGCGGAACTGCGCGGGATCCTTGCCCGTCGCCGCCGCGATCTCGTCGATCATGCTTTCGACCGCCCAGAAGGTCCAGCCCGGCGCCACCGAGCGGAGCTGGCCGGACGGCGTCGCATTGTGCGCGAGCTCGTTCTTGATCGCGCGCACATAATGATTGGGCACGGTGTAGAAGAAGTCCGCGCCATTGACCGTGAAGCTGTCGAGCGGGCCCTTCTTGTCGACCGATGGCGTCAGGAAATCAGGGATTCCCCAGCGCGCGGTCGGCCAGGCCGAGACCACGTCGTGGCTGAGCGCGACCAGCTTGCCGTCGCCATCCACGCCGGCCTTGACCTTTTGATAGGTGAGCGGACGCGAGAAATCCATCGTCATGTCGTTCTCGCGCGAGTAGATCACCTTGACCGGCTTGCCGACCGCCTTGGCCGCCTGCACCGCCGGAATCATCATGTCGGCATCGAGCCTGCGGCCAAAACCGCCGCCGAGCCAATGCTGATGCATCACGACGAATTTCGGATCGATCCCGGCCGCTCCGGCCGCGATCGCGCCGGAGCGCGTCGCGAACTGGTTGCCGGAATAGATGTGCAGGATGTCGCCCTTGAACTCCGCCGTGGCGTTCATTGGCTCCAGCGGCGCGTGGATGTTGATGCTGGTGGTGTACTCGGCCTCGACCACTTTCGCCGCCGAGCCGAAGGCCGCATTGGGATCGCCGTCCTTGACGAAGAACTGGCCGGAATCCTCCAGCTTTTGAAGCCGCTTGGCCTCGTCGAGCAATGACTGGCTCGACAGTTTTGCGTTCGGACCGCCGTCATAGGCGATCTTCAGCGCGTCCGCCGCCTTGCGGGCGTTGGCATAGGTGTTGGCCACGGCGACGACCCAGCCGGAGGTGGTTCCGGTCTTGTCGTCGAGGATGACCGCCTTCATGAAGCCGGGCACCTTCTTGGCGTCACTGTCGTCGACCGATTTCACGGTCGCACCGAAGCGAACCGGCGGGGTCACCACCTTGCCGTAGGCCATGCCGGGCAGCATCACGTCGATGCCGTACTTGGCCGTGCCGTTGGTCTTGGAGGGGATGTCGAGCTGAGGCACCGAGACGCCGATCATGGTGTATTGGTCCGGCGTCTTCAGCTTGATCGCCTTCAGCTCGTCCGGCGTGAAGGTCTTCGTCGCCTTGCCGCTCCTGACGATTTCGGCAAAGCTCATCTGCTTCTTCGACTTCGGATGCGAGACGATGGAGTCGCGCACCACGAGCTGGTCCTTGAAGTAGGGCGGCAGGCCCATGGCCGCGGCCGCGGCCTCCGTCAACGCGATGCGGCCGGCGGCGCCCGCACGGCTCATCGCCTCAAAGTTCATCATGGTCGACCAGCTGCCGCCGGTGATCTGCGCGCCCAGGACCGGATCGTTGAACTTCGGGTCGTTGGAGGCGAGCTGCACGCGCATGTCGCTCCACTTCGCGCCGAGCTCCTCGCAGACGATCTGCGCCATGGTGGAGGCGATGTGCTGGCCCATGTCGGCCTTGCCGCAAGTCACGGTGACGAGACCGTCCGGCGAGATCGCGTACCAGACGCTCGGCTCGAAATTGGCGGGCGCTGCGGCCGCTGCCTGTTCGATGCCGGGCACGCCGGCATAGCCGAGCACGAGGCCGGTTGCGGCGGTGCCGACGAGGAAGGAGCGGCGGCTGAGATCGGTCGTCTCAGGTGTCACGTTCTTCACATGCTCGTTCATGTGGGCCTCCGCTCGTTGGAGGTGGCCGACGCGGTGCGCATCTCGGATGCGGCGCGCATGATCGCCTTCTGGATCCGCGAATAGGTCATGCAACGGCACAGATTGCCGTCCATATGCGCGACCACTTCTTCCTTGGTCGGGTTGGGATTCTTCGACAGCAGCGAGGCCGCCTGCATGATCTGCCCGGACTGGCAGTAGCCGCATTGCGGCACCTGCTCGGCGATCCATGCCTTCTGCAAGGGATGATCGCCCTTGGCGGAAAGGCCTTCGATGGTGGTGATCTTCTTGCCGGCGACATCGCCGACCATGGTCTGGCACGAACGGACGGCTTCGCCGTTGACGTGCACGGTGCAGGCGCCGCACAGCCCGGCGCCGCAGCCGAACTTGGTGCCGGTCATCTGCAATTGCTCGCGGATCGCCCAGAGGAGCGGCGTATCGTTCGCCGCATCCACGGACAGACTCCGCCCGTTGATGGTGAGTGTTGGCATAGGCGTCTTCCCCTGCCGGTGCATGAAGCCGCTTACGGCGGCAACTTGAATGGCGGACGCCCACCGGGCTGGCGTCAGCCTTGGCGCCAAGAATGATCGCGTTCGGTTGCCGTGGCAAATGCAATTTGGAATGAGTCGAAACAAACGGCGTCTGCACCTGCTCGTTGTGCGCCGCGCCAACGGCACCAACGCAGCGACTGGACGCAACAGAGGGCGCATCGCACATGCGTGCCATCGCGTTGAGGCAGTTTCTTCCAGGTAACTTGCCAGGCTAGAGTACGATCGTTGCCGCGGGTCCTTCTCTCCTGGCGGGAGAAGGTCCACCGGTGTCGCGGTGAGATAAAAGATAGAGGCGGAAACAAATGCCTGAGATCAATCGGGACGGCGTCAAGATCTACTACAAAGTCCATGGCGAGGGACCGCCATTGCTGCTCACCCACGGCTACTCCTCGACCTCGGCGATGTGGCATGGCCAGGTCGATGCGCTCGCGAAAGACCACACCCTGATCTTGTGGGACATGCGCGGCCACGGCCAGTCCGACTATCCCGACGATCCCGCCGCTTACAGCGAGGCTCTGACGGTCGGCGACATGGCGTCAATCCTCGATGCGGTCGGCGCCAAGCGCGCCATCATCGGCGGGCTGTCGCTCGGCGGCTACATGTCGCTGGCGTTCTATCGCGCCTACCCAGAGCGCGCCCGCGCGCTGCTGATCATCGACACCGGCCCGGGCTTCAAGAAGGACGACGCACGCGAGGCCTGGAACGCACGGGCACTGGCCACCGCCGACAAGCTCGAGCGCGAAGGCCTCGACGTCTTGAAAGCGGCAACGCGCGAGCGCGCCACGGCCAGTCATCGCAACGCCAAGGGGCTGGCGCTGGCGGCGCGCGGCATGCTGACCCAGCGCGATGCCCGCGTGATCGAGCTGCTGCCCGACATCAAGGTGCCCGCGCTGATCGTGGTCGGTGCCGACGACACGCCGTTCCTCGCCGCGTCCGATTACATGGCCGCAAAAATCCCCGGCGCACAAAAGGTCGTGATTCCCGCCGCCGGCCACGCCGTCAACATCGACCAGCCCAAGGCTTTTGTTGACGCCGTCGCCCCTTTCCTGAAGAACTTGCCGGCATAGCCCCAGGGCAATGGGAACGTCGACCATGATGCGAGCGATCTTCGCGGCGGGCGCAATAGCGGCGCTGCTGCCGTCGGCGGCACAGGCCGAGTCGTTCGGCGGCGCGCCGGCGCGCCAGCCTTTCGTTACGACCTTGTCGAACAACATTCCGCTCGCCTTCGGCATGGACACTGAGCAGACCGCCCGCGCGCTCGGGCAGCCACTGCAATATGTACGCGGGCGTCCCGGCAACGAAATCTACCTGGCCCTGCGCAACATCGGCGGCAGCGGCCTGATCCCCTATCGCCATCGCCTGTTCCTGCAGTTCCGTCACGGACGGCTGGCGGGATGGAAGGAGGATTACGGCGAGAACTGGATGTGGGAGTAGGCGTTGCCCCTCATCCTGAGGAGCTTGCGCAGTAAGCGTCTCGAAGGATGAAAGGCTCCCGCTGCCGCATCTCGGCCTTCATCCTTCGAGACGCGCGCGAAGAGCGCCCCTCAGGATGAGGGGAGAGAGCAGAGTTCGTAGCAACAAGAAGGACAACCCGCGTGGGACAAGACATCAAGCTGACGGCATCCGACAATTTCCAGCTCGGCGCTTATCGCGCCGATCCCTCCGGCGCGCCGAAGGGCGCGGTGGTGGTGATCCAGGAGATTTTTGGCGTCAATCACCACATCCGCTCGGTCTGCGACCGCCTCGCCGGCGAAGGCTATGTCGCGATCGCGCCGTCGATCTTCGACCGCACCGCGCCGAACTTCCAGTCGGGCTATTCTCCCGACGAGATCGCCGAGGCGCGCAAATTCGTCGCCAGTCCGGATTGGGCCGCGATGCTGCGCGACACCCAGGCGGCGATCGATGCGGTGAAGGACGTCGGACCTGTCGGCATCATCGGCTTTTGTCTGGGCGGCAGCATCGCCTTCGTCGCGGCGACGCGACTGGCCGGCCTGAAAGCCGCGATCGGCTATTACGGCGGCGCGGTGGCGCGCTTTGCCGACGAGACGCCAAAGGTGCCGACGCAGCTGCATTTCGGCGAGAAGGATGCCGGCATTCCCCTGACCGACGTCGAGACCATCAAGACCAAGCGGCCGGACGTGGAGGTCTTCGTCTATCCCGGCGCGCAGCACGGCTTCCATTGCGACGAGCGCGCCAGCTACGACAAGGCCAGCGCCGACATCGCCTGGCCGCGCAGCATGGAATTTTTCGCGAAGCATTTGACCAGGTAACACCACCCGTCATGCGCGGGCTTGACCCGCGCATCCATCAAACGAGGCATTTTTCTCAAGTGGATGGATTGCCGGGTCAAGCCCGGCAATGACACCTCGGAGCAGGAATTGGCGGCTTCCTGCCGCCCGGCACTAGAGGTGGCCGGTCAAGCCGCCGGAATGACCGAGGAAAGAGTCGGGCTGAAACCTAGAACCAGCGCTCGCCGACGAACACGGTGTCGCCGGGATTCAAGGGGGTGCCGAGCGGCACGACGGCGCGCATGGAGCCGCCATTCTCGGTGTGGGTGACGGTGACGACGTCGCGCTTGGCGCGGGGCGAGAAGCCGCCGGCGATCGCGACCGCGCTCTCGACCGTCATGTTCGGCACGTAAGGATATTGGCCGGGCGCGGTGACTTCGCCGAGAATGAAGAACGGCCGATAAGACTCGATCTCCACCGCGACCGAGGGCTCGCGGATGTAACCGTTGCGCAGGCGGGCGGCGATCTCGCCGGCAAGGCCTGCCGTGGTGCGGCCGCGTGCCGGCACCGCGCCGATCAGCGGCATGGTGATGGAGCCGCCGGCATCGATGGCATAGCTGTTGGTGAGGCCTTCCTGGCCGTAGACCACGACGCGAAGCTTGTCGCCGGCGTCGAGATGGTAGGAGGCGTCATAGCGCACCGGCGCCGCCATCGGCGCGGCGTAGCCGACCGGCATGGGTGCGGGCGAAGCGGCAAAGGAATTGCTGAGCGCCGCGATGGCGCCGCCGCCGTTATTGGCAACGACGACCGGCTGCGGGGCGCTGTAGGGCTGGCCATAGGCCATGGAGTCGAGATCGGCACGCGGTGACATCACCGCGACGGGGCCGGCGGTCTGCATGCAGCCGCCAAGGGTCAGCGCGGCGGACGCTGCCAGGAGCACTGCCGAGATCGACGATCGTAACGCGCGTGCAACTGGCACCGGACCTATCCCTCGAAACGAGACGGCTTCAGTGATGCACCGGTTATGGTTAATAAAGCGTTTGCGGGGGGCGGGGCCGTTCTTACCCTCCCTGGAGGGGTCCGGGACGAGCGTAGCTCGCCCGTGGTTGATCGCGCGCAGCGCGAGCGGGGTGGGGTGATCTCTCCACACGAGCACTGTTGGATGTGGAGAGACCGTCACCCCACCCCGCTACGCATTGCGCTTCGCTGCATGCGTAGCGACCCTCCCCCTCCAGGGGAGGGTCAGCAAGATGCGTCGTTTCGCCTACGCGCTCACACCGACACCGATCGGGCAGGACACGCCGGTGCCTCCCAGGCCGCAATAGCCGGCGGGATTCTTCGCCAGATATTGCTGATGGTAGTCCTCGGCGAAATAGAATTCGCCTGCCGGCGCGATCTCGGTGGTGATGGCACCGAGGCCTTTCGCAGCGAGCGCCTTCTGATAGAGCGCCTTCGACTCCTCGGCCGCGTTCTTCTGCGCATCGGACGTGGTGTAGATCGCGCTTCGGTACTGCGTGCCGACATCGTTGCCCTGACGCATGCCCTGCGTCGGGTTGTGGCTTTCCCAGAACGTCTTCAACAGCGCCTGGTAGGAGATCTTGCTCGGATCGAACACGACCAGCACCACTTCGGTGTGGCCGGTGCGGCCCGAGCAGGTCTCTTCATAGGTCGGGTTCGGCGTGTGGCCGCCGGCATAGCCGACCGCGGTGGTGTAGATGCCGTCGCCGAGCTGCCAGAATTTGCGCTCGGCGCCCCAGAAGCAGCCGAGCCCGAACACTGCGCTTTCGAAGCCGGCGGGATAAGGCGGCTGCAGCTTGCGGCCGTTGACGAAATGGGTGGTCGCGGTCGGGATGGCTTGCGCGCGGCCGGGCAGCGCCTCAGCGGCGCTCGGCAATGCGGTGGTCTTGCGCATGAACAGCATGATGGGATCTCCGCGGAACGAGCCGTCCGTCGCCTGAGCCAGAGGCTCAGACGGCGTGCTCGCGATCAGGTGGGAATATAGGGCTCTACGTCAGCGCGCGCCGTGTTGTTACGCCGCGCTCAATCCCGCGGGAATTGGAGCTCAATCCCGGCGGGAATTGAAGCTCAATCCCGGGAATAGCCGATCAGCGGTTTCCGCGGCCGGAACAGGATCATCAAGAGGATGCCGAGAATGCCGAGGACGGCAAACACCGGCTGATCCAGCAGCAGGCGGATCACCGAGGTCCACAGCCAGGGCGCCTTGGCCTCGACCCAGGTGCGGAAGGCTGACTGGCTGGCCTGATTGATGTCGTTCCAGAACTGACCGAACCGGGTGAATCTGAGGGTCTGGTCGGCCACCCAGCGGGCGCCGTCATAGACCATGAAGATGAACCCGCCGGCGAGCAGCAACAGCCCAATCAGTCGGAAAAAGCCGCGGATCATGCCTCACCTTATATGGTCGTCCGATCGGAGGACCTGACAAACGCCGCCTGCCAATAGCCGGGCGAGGGCAGAAATTCAACCTCTTCAGGGCGTTACGGCACTGCCTGGAGCGCCCAGGGGCCGCTTTTCCAGCCCGGAAAGCGTTGACGGTGCGCAAGACCCTCTCTATAAGGGCGCCAACTGGCGGCGGGCGCAATCCTGCCGCCGCTGTTCTTTGAGCAGTTGCAGGCCACGCGAGCTTTTGGGCTCGGGGAGGCCTCATGTTCCCGGGACAGCCCAGCAACCGAACACCCTAAATCCGAGCGTCGATTACGCGGTCAAGCAAGCCGGCGCTACCCGACCAAGACGCGACCGGTACCCGCAAAGGATATTGAGACCATGGCCAATACCACTTCCGCCAAGAAAGCGACGCGCAAGATCGCCCGCCGCACCGCCGTCAACAAGTCGCGCCGCACCCAGATGCGCGGTGCCGTGCGCAACGTCGAAGAAGCCATCGCGACCGGCGACCGCGCCGCTGCCGTGAAGGCGCTGGCGAATGCCGAACCCGCTTTGATGCGCGCCGCCCAGCGCAACATCATTCACAAGAACAACGCCAGCCGCAAAGTTTCGCGGCTCACCGCGCAGATCGCCAAGCTCGCCAAGTAAGCGCGACAAGTAAGCGCGCGAGATCACGGCGGACCTGTCCGTCGACCGATCGATCGAGCATCGCACGCGTCAAACAGCCCGGCATCGCGCCGGGCTTTTTTGTTGCCTGTCATATTCACGCAAGCAGACACGCACGATCGATCTTCGATGGGAAGGTTCGCACGGCCTGCGCTATTCTTCGTTCCGTAGTTCTACCTGCCGATGTTTTGCAACAGCGGAAACTTTCACCGCGTTGCAAAAACCCCTGCGCGACGGGCTCGAATTGAATCCGCAGGCGACGAAAGTTCTACACACCGTAGATTCACAGGACCGCACGTCATGTGGGAGTTACCCTGTGAAATGAGACTCAAAAAACGATGTCTCGCTAATCACTTATCGACATAGCGATGGCAAGCATTTGGAAAATTCACCCGCGCGTCGGGTGCGTGACGAATTTGTTAAAAAATTTTGGCGGTGGCTGAGAATTGTCACATGAGGTGTGCCGTTCTCGATTCTGTGCACGAATCCAAAAACTTGCTTCGAAGCCTGTGAACAAGTCGCGCGCGGCATTAACCGAGGTCAAGTTTTTTTGGTGGCTCAAGAGTGAATCAATTCGTTGCGAGTCTTTCCGCTTAGTGTATTCCTTAAGTCGTCAGCGGCGCCCACGATCTTCAGACCAGCGCGGTTTAGGAAACGGGGCGAGCGTGCAAATCGGCGGCGGTGTGCACGTAGGCGACGCTTCAACAAGCGATGTCGGTTCACAACCCATAGCAATATGGGAATGGTAGCTCTTTGTCTGAATGTCTCCAAGCGGGATCTTCCCGCCTCGTGCCACGCGCACATGAGAGACGTCGCAAGGCCACCCCGGCAGGCAAGGCGGCGAAGTCGAGCGGACGACTAGTACATGGGCAGGCATCCGCGCAGGAGTACGGCGCGGCTGCCGTCAAGACACGCAGGACCTTGTCGTGAGCGATCACGGCAGGACGGGGAGGTATCATGTCTTACGGACTCAACGCGGTATTGAAACACGTTTCCCATTCCAGCGATGCCGTTCTAGCTCCGTCAGATCTCCAGCCTCCCGCGTGCGACGGAGCGCCGAGTACGCGCTGACCTCGCGAACCCTCCATCTCTGACATCGCTGATCTGACGCGGCATTCCCGCCGGACGGTCGAGCCATGCCTGACGATGGACTCGCTTTGAGGTCGCGCCATTCCAAGGGCCCTCACTGAGGGACCCGGCAGGAACCCTGCATGGCGCTCACAACGCAACTATATCTCTCGAGAGAAGTTTTCTGACGATGACAATGGAACAGGATCGCTGGTCACGCGTGAAGGGTCGGCTGCGCTCAAGCGTTGGCGAGGACGTTTACACGAGCTGGTTTGCTCGCATGGATCTGGAAGGCGTGCAGGACGAGAGCGTGCGGCTGTCGGTGCCCACGCGCTTCCTGAAGAGCTGGATCCAGGCCCATTATGCCGAGCGGGTGCTGTCGTGCTGGCAGGCCGAGATGCCGGAAGTGCATCGTATCGATCTCACGGTGCGTACGGCCGTGCGCCCGGTGGTGCAGCCGAAGGAAGCGCCCGCCCCGGTCGAGGCGCGCCGTGCGCCCATGCAGGAGCTGCGCTCGACCGCGACCGCGCCGGTCTCGGCCAATCACGACGCGCTCGGCGGCTCGCCGCTCGATCCGCGCCTGACTTTCGCGAGCTTCGTCGTCGGCCGCTCCAACACGCTGGCCCATGCGGCCGCGCGTCAGGTCGCGGAAGGCCGCCGCGGCGACCCCGTCATGTTCAACCCGCTCTACATTCACGCGGGCGTCGGCCTCGGCAAGACGCATCTGCTCCAGGCGGTGACCTGGGCCGGCAATTCCGGCAATGAGCGCAAGGTGCTGTATCTGACGGCGGAAAAATTCATGTACGGCTTCGTCGCCGCGCTGAAGACGCAGACGGCGCTGGCCTTCAAGGAAGCGCTGCGCGGCATCGACGTGCTTGTTATCGACGATCTCCAGTTCCTGCAGGGCAAATCGACCCAGGCCGAGTTCTGTCACACGCTGAACGCGCTGATCGACGCCGGCCGCCAGGTCGTGATCGCAGCCGACCGGCCGCCGTCCGACCTCGAAAGCCTCGATGACCGCGTGCGTTCGCGGCTCGCCGGCGGCCTCGTGGTCGAGATGGGCTCGCTCGGCGAGGAGCTGCGCCACGGCATTCTCAAGTCGCGCGTCGCGGCCGCCCGCGCCCATCACGCGACCTTCGAAGTGCCGGAGGAGGTGCTGCATTATCTGGCGCGCACCATCACCCACAACGGCCGCGACCTCGAAGGCGCGATCAACCGTCTGCTTGCGCACTCCAAGCTCAACAACCGGCCGGTGACGCTGGAGATGGCCGAGCACGAGGTGCGCGACCTGGTCCGGCCGCAGGAGCCGAAGCGGATCAAGATCGAGGACATCCAGCGCGTGGTGGCCCGGCAGTATAATGTCAGCCGCTCCGACCTGCTCTCCTCGCGCCGTACCGCCAACGTGGTGCGCCCGCGCCAAGTCGCGATGTATCTCGCCAAGACGCTGACCCTGCGCTCGCTCCCGGAGATCGGCCGCCGCTTCGGCGGGCGCGACCACACCACGGTGCTGCACGCCGTGCGCAAGATCGAGGCCCTGGTCTCCAAGGACACCGCGCTGTCGGAAGAGGTCGAGTCGCTGAAGCGCCAGCTTCAGGAATAAACGCCTAGGGCGCTCCTGCCATTCTGCCGCCGCCCCGGCCTCGCCCGGGCGGCGGTTTTCGTTTGGGCGGTAAACCGTGGGAATCGCGCGGAACTGCCCCCCAATCCCTTGAAACTGGGGGCCATTCAAGCCACCTTGCGCGACCCTGACGGCTTTGGTCATATCGGCTGGATGATCCGGCTTTCCGGGGTCTTCAGTGCCGTGGTGCGCGTCCCGCCGCCCGGCCTTCTCAAATTTGGGTTTCCTTGGGGATCGGGCGAGTAGTGCAATGAAGGTTACGGTCGAACGCGCGCAACTCCTGAAGTCGCTGGGCCATGTCCATCGCGTGGTCGAGCGCCGCAACACGATTCCGATCCTCGGCAACGTGCTGGTCCGCGCCGAGAACGCCAAACTGTCGCTGAAGGCGACCGACCTCGACCTCGAGGTGACGGAGACGCTGCCGGCGGAGACTGCGACCGCGGGCTCCACCACCGTGCCGGCGCATATGTTCTACGACATCGTGCGCAAGCTGCCCGACGGTTCGCAGATCGTGCTGGAGGCCGACGGCGACCGCGCCGTGCTGGCGATCCGCGCCGGCCGCTCGCGCTTCACCCTGCAGACCCTGCCGGAGAACGATTTCCCGGATCTGGCCGCCGGCGACATGTCGCATTCCTTCTCGCTCGCCGCCAAGGACGTCAAGCGGCTGATCGACCGCACCCAGTTCGCGATCTCGACGGAAGAGACGCGCTATTATCTCAACGGCATCTATCTGCACGCCGCCGGCACGCCCAAGGCCGCGACCCTGCGCGGCGTCGCCACCGACGGTCACCGCCTCGCCCAGCTTGATCTGGTGCAGCCCAAGGGCGCCGAGGGCATGCCCGGCGTGATCGTGCCGCGCAAGACCGTCGGCGAGGTGCAGCGCCTGATCGAGGACACCGACGCCGAGATGACGATCGAGCTGTCGCAGGCCAAGATCCGCTTCACGATCGGCAATGTGGTGCTGACCTCGAAACTGATCGACGGCACCTTCCCCGATTACGGCCGCGTCATCCCGCAAGGCAACGACAAGGAGCTCGTCGTCGACAAGAAGGATTTCGAGAACGCGGTCGACCGCGTCTCGACGATCTCCAGCGAGCGCGGACGTGCGGTGAAGCTGTCGCTGTCGCCGGGCAAGCTGGTGCTGTCGGTGACCAATCCGGATTCCGGCAGCGCGACCGAAGAGCTCGAGGTCGAATACGCCTCCGATGCCCTCGATATCGGCTTCAACTCCCGATATCTGCTCGACATCGCCGCCCAGATCGAAGGCGACGTCGCCGTCCTCAAGCTCGCCGACCCCGGCTCGCCGACGCTCGTGCAGGACAAGGAGGACAAGAGCGCTCTGTACGTGCTGATGCCGATGCGGGTGTGAGAGTGAGGCAGCGGCTTCCCTCTCAACGAAAGCGCGATGCACGTTGCTGCGCCCTCTCCCCTTGTGGGAGAGGGCAGCTCCGCCGGCGGATAAAAACTCAGTCGGGTGAGGGGTTGGTGCCGCAGGATCCGTCCCATCGGCCAGTCCCCAAACATCTCCGCCAATTTGCGAAGGGTATGCGGCACGCGCCGACAGATGCGGAAGCGGCGATGTGGCGCCTGCTCAGAGACCGCCGCATGTCGGCATACAAGTTTCGCCGGCAGGTCCCATTCGGAAACTACATCCTCGACTTCGTCTGTTTCGACAAGCGTCTCGTGATCGAAATCGACGGAAGCCAGCATGCAGAATCGCGAAGCGATGCGGATCGTGACGCAGCTCTATTTACTGAAGGCTTTGCCATCGCGCGCTATTGGAACAATGACGTGCTTCAGCAGTCCACTTCCGTATTGGAGGATATCCTTGCAAAGCTTGCCGGGCGGTAAGATACCCCTCACCCGTCGCCTCACTGCGTGAGGCGCCACCCTCCCCCACAAGGGGGGAGGGAAGTAAAGCCCGGCAATGACAGAGCAAGATGACCCCCTCCCGCATTCATCGCCTGACGCTGACGCATTTTCGCAATTATCGGGCGGCGGGGCTCGAGACGGCGGCTGACATGGTGGCGCTGGTCGGGCCCAATGGGGCGGGCAAGACCAATTGCATCGAGGCGATCTCGTTCCTGTCGCCGGGACGCGGCCTGCGGCGCGCCACGCTGGAGGACGTCGCCGATAACCAGGGCGACGGCTCCTGGGCGGTGTCTGCGCAGGTCGAGGGCGCGCTGGGGCTGGCGACGCTCGGCACCGGCATCGATGCGCCGCGGCCCGACAGCTCCGTGAGCCGGCGCTGCCGCATCGACCGCGAGCCGGTCAATTCAGCCAGCAGCTTCGGCGACCATATCCGCATGGTCTGGCTGACGCCGGCGATGGACGGGCTGTTCATGGGCGCGGCGTCCGAACGCCGGCGCTTCTTCGACCGCCTGGTGCTCGCCATCGACAGCGATCATTCCAGCCGCATCTCCGCGCTGGAACGCTCGCTGCGCTCGCGCAACCGCCTGCTCGAAACCCGCAACTACGACGACCATTGGTGTGACGCGATCGAGCGCGAGACCGCGGAGCTTGCGGTCGCGGTCGCGGCCACGCGCGGCCAGACCGCGGCAAGGCTCACCGGCATGCTCAACGCGCGCGCGCAAGCCTCCGCCTTTCCCTCGGCGCAGATCGCGCTCGACGGATGGATGGAGAACGCGCTGCTCACGGAGACCGCGACATCGGTCGAGGACCGCTACCGGCAGATCCTGCGCGACAACCGTCCGCGCGATGCCATCGCCGGCCGCACCACCGACGGCCCGCATCTCACCGATCTCCAGGTGATCTATGCGCCCAAGGGCATGCCGGCGCGCGACGCCTCGACCGGAGAGCAGAAGGCGCTGCTGATCGGCCTCGTGCTGGCGCATGCGACGCTGGTGGCGGAAATGACCGGCATCGTGCCGTTGCTGCTGCTCGACGAGGTCGTCGCGCATCTCGATCCGAACCGCCGCGCAGCGCTGTTCGACGAGCTGAAGAAGCTTGGCGCGCAGGTCTGGCTGACCGGCGCGGACCCGGCGGCGTTCGCCGAGATCGGCGCCGGAGGCGAAGTCTTCGACGTCGAGAGCGGACAGGTCTCCGCCCGACGCTCAAGGCGGCATTGAACCCGCTCGTTTCCGTCAGCGACTAGCTGCTTGTGGCCGCCGGCAGCGGCCCTCGCGCGAATATCCCGGACACGCGCGATAGTCTTGGCAGATCCTTGGAGCATCGGCATGACGACGATGAGGCATGGGGCGCAAGCTCCGGCACGATGGCAGCTGTTTGCGTGCGGCCTTGCGCTCGTCGCGAGCTGCGTGCTCGCAGCGAGCGCCGGCGCCTTCGTGTCCAATCTGCCGCCGCTGTTCTCGGCCGCGCTCACGCTGGACCCCGAGGCCCAGCTGCCGGCGCCGACCCGCTTCAGCTATCGCGGCACCCACACCACCGTGATGCCCGGCGTCGAAAAGCCGCTGCGCACCAGGCTCGAGACCACCGTGCAAGCGGAGCTCGGCGACGTCCTCGCCTTCTATCGCACCGAGCTCGGAAAGCTCGGCTGGCAGGAACAGCCGGATGGCGCGACGATCGCAGCCGACCATGTCCTGCTCGCCTTCGCCTCTCCGCTCGGGCCCGCCGCACTGGAGCTCTCCCGCAAGGACGGCAGCACTGCGATCCATCTCGTGCAGAAGAACGCCGAGGCGGCGAGCCGGGCGAACGTCCTGCCCGAAGCCGGCCAGGCGAAACTGGTGTTCAGCAATATCGGCGAGAGAGAAGCCGTGCTCGAGATCAACGAGCAGACCATCCCACGCCCGGCCGGCGCGAATGCGGTCGCGCTGGACCTCGTTCCCGGCAAATATCTCTACAGGCTGGGTGTGCCAGGCCATCCGGCCACCGCGAACATCCTCACGGTCGCGGCCGGGGATACCTGGGAGCTCACGGTCGGGCGCGATGGTGACGCCTGGCCGCCGCTGCAGCTGTATTGAGGCCTTGCCCTGTCCGGACCCTGGCCGGCCGGACGCGCCTGTTGAACCTCTCCGGTTCCCGTCGCGACTTCACGTCTGAGGCCGCGCGCCGACGGCGCCGCAGCCCGCCGATGCGCGAGGCCATGACGACCGGCGCGATATCCAGGAGTTTGACGATGCCGATGATCCGGCGCGGGGCGCAAGTCCCGGCAAGACGGCTGCTGCTTGCCTGCGGCATCATTCTCGCGATGGTGAGCACCTCGCATCCGGTGAGCGCGGCTGACGAAAGCTTTGTCGACGTCCATACCCTGCCGCGGCTGGATGGCTCGGTTGAAGATACCTCTCACCCCGACACCTATCGCGTGATCTACACCGTACCAGCCGCGCCTGCGGCCGCATCGGACGCCACGAAGAAGCTGCTGAGCGCCGACGGCTGGGTGCCCTATGTGTATCCGCTGGACGAGAAGAGCGCCGCGCTGACCTTCAAGAAGGGACGGCAGGGGCTGCGCGTTTCCTTCACTCAGACGCGCGGACGCTCCGATCAATCCGCCGTCTTTTACACGCCGAACCGGATCTATGCGAACGTGCCGTTTCCGGACGGCGCGACCGATCTCGTGTTCGACGAGACCCGCCCCTATCTCGGCTGCATCGCGCCCAGCGCGCTCGAGGCGACCGCGGAGCTCTTTACGAAGGACATGGCGGCGATGGGATGGCGCAAGCTCACGCCCGAGACGGCATCGCGCTGGCCCAACGCTGATCTCGGCGGGACCGTCCCGAACGGCGTGCGCGCGTTCTACGACCACCCTGATCGCGACACGACGCATATGTACCAGAAGCCGGTGATGTTGACGCTGACGCGTCGCGACGACGGCCGCACCAATGTCGAGATCAAGGTGGCGCCGTTTGCACTGCCCCAAGAGCTCGAAGCTGACGATGACATGGCCGGGCTGCCACGGCCCAAGCCGACCAAATCGGCGCGGGGCCTCGGCAGCGCAAGCTCCAACAAGCGCGAGATCAGCGCCGCCGCGATGGCCGAGCTGCCCGCCGTACTGGCCTTCTATCATCGCGAGCTCGCCGCGCGCGGCTGGCGCGAGGATGGCGACGCACCGCTCGCGCCCGGCGACGAGGTCGCGATCAAGATCTCTTTGGCGGAGGAAACCGGCGTGCTGCGGCTCGGCCGCAAATATGATTTCACCATGGTCAGCCTGACCGCGCAGGTGAAGGAATCGGCGCTTGCGGCCCGCGCCAAGGCGAAGAAGGAGGCGGACGACAGGTTCCTCGGCGACGCCCTGGGTGCGGCTCAGCAGCTCATCGCTGCCGATGAGGCCAGGCGCAAGGCACAGGCCGCCTCGCTGTCGGACGCGCCGCTGAATGCGCTCGCCGACAGCAAGACGCCGGTGCCGCTGCCTGAAAACGCCGAGGGCGTGAAGTTCGAAGGAAGCGACGGCCGGCTGGAATTCTCCTCGGCCTCGAGCGTGAAGGCGCTCGGCGCCTTCTACCGCGCATCGCTGAAGAGCGCGGGCTGGAAGGAGCAGCCCTCCGTCATCAACCAGCCCAACATGGCGGTGATGGCGTTCTCCAGGGGCGGCAAGTCGATCTCGATGACCGTGATGCAGATGGGTCCGAAGGTGACCGTCCGCGCCGACGGATCGGGCCTGGTCGTGGCCACGGCGAAGCCGGTCGAGACCAAATCGGCCGAAGCCAAGCCGGTTGACTCGAAACCGCTTGAATCGAAGCCGGTGCAGGCGAAATCGGCCGAGCCGCTCACGGCCGATCCCGATTCCGCGCTGCCCGTGCCGACGCAGCGCTCATCGAGCGGGATCAGCTCGACCAAATTCCCCGGCAGCGATCAATCGTTCCGCAAGGAGCTCGAAGCCAGCATCCCCGCCGAGCTGTCCGACGTGCTCGCCTTCTACCGCGCGGAGCTGACCAAGCGCGGCTGGCAGGAAAAAGCCGAGGGCGCCGCCGTGACAGCCGAGCGGGCCGAGCTTGCATTCACCTCGCCGGATGGACCGGCCAGCTTGAAGCTCGGCCGTGCCAGGGGTGAAACCAGCGTCAGCCTGGTGCAGCGGAATCCGCAGGCCGCGGCCAAGGCCGACATCATGCCGAAAGCGGGACAGGCCAGGGTCGTGCTCGGCAACATGGGCCCGAAGGAGGCATCGCTGACCATCAACAATCAAACCGTGAAGATCGCGGCCGGCGCCGGCGGCCCGCAATCGCCGAAGGGCCCGATGCTCGATCTGGCGCCAGGCAAGTATCAGTACGCGCTGCGTATGCCTGGGCAGCCCGCCCGCACGGACACGCTCACGGTTGCCGCCGGCGATGCCTGGGGCCTGCTGGTTGGGCCCAATGGCGACGTGCTGCCGCTGCAGATGTATTGAGCTTCCGCGAGGCCGCTGCGCTCCCTCTCCTGCTTGCTTGCGGGAGAGGGTCCCAGACCCGCAAAAACCACGCCTTTCGAAACCCCAGATCACCCCTTCGAATCGCGCTTTTTTCGAGCCCTCAAATCGGCCCTCGCGCGCCTTGAAAACCGACCAAAAAACCCTATCTCCTCAAAGGGTTGCGGCAGCATACTTTGCGCTAGGCGCAATCCCGCTTTCATGGCACAAATAGCTCGCAAATCAGCGCCTTTTGCGCGGCTGATTCGGGCGACATCTCGAAGGCCTCTCATGACAGAACCTGCTCGGCAGCAAGCTGCCGAAAACGAGCCCTCCAATCCGAGCGATTACGGTGCGGAATCGATCCGCGTGCTCAAGGGTCTCGATGCCGTTCGCAAGCGCCCCGGCATGTATATCGGCGACACCGATGACGGTTCGGGCCTGCACCACATGGTCTACGAAGTCGTCGACAACGCGATCGACGAAGCGCTGGCGGGTCACGCCACGCGCGTCGACGTCGTGCTCAACGCCGACAATTCCGTCACCGTGCGCGACGACGGCCGCGGCATTCCCGTCGACATCCACAAGGGCGAAGGCATCTCGGCGGCCGAGGTCATCATGACCCAGCTCCACGCCGGCGGTAAGTTCGACCAGAACTCCTACAAGGTTTCCGGCGGCCTGCACGGCGTCGGCGTCTCCGTCGTCAACGCGCTGTCGAGCAAGCTCGGCTTGCGGATCTGGCGCGACAACAAGGAGCACTATATCGAGTTCGCCCATGGCGATGCCGTGGCGCCGCTCAAGGTCGTCGGCGATGCGCCGGGCAAGCGCGGCACCGAGGTCACGTTCCTCGCCTCGGGCGAGACCTTCAAGAACATCGAATATGATTTCGCGACGCTCGAGCATCGGCTGCGCGAGCTCGCCTTCCTCAATTCCGGCGTCAACATCGCCCTCTCCGACATGCGTCATGCGGTCGAGAAGCGCGAGGAGATGCACTATTCCGGCGGCGTCGAGGAATTCGTCAAATATCTCGACCGCAACAAGAAGGCGATCGTGCCGGCGCCGATCATGGTGCGCGCGGAAGCCAACGGCATCGGCGTCGAGGCGGCTTTGTGGTGGAACGACAGCTACCACGAGAACGTGCTGTGCTTCACCAACAACATCCCGCAGCGTGACGGCGGCACCCATCTGGCCGGCTTCCGCGGCGCGCTGACGCGCCAGGTCAACGGCTATGCCGAGGCCAATGCGAAGAAGGAAAAGATCGCGCTGACTGGCGACGACTGCCGCGAAGGCCTCACTGCCGTGCTGTCGGTGAAGGTGCCCGATCCGAAATTTTCGTCGCAGACCAAGGACAAGCTGGTGTCCTCGGAAGTGCGTCCCGTGGTGGAGAACGTGCTCAACGAGGCGCTGCAGGCCTGGTTCGAGGAGCATCCCACCGAAGCCAAGATGATCGTCGGCAAGGTGATCCAGGCGGCAGCGGCGCGCGAAGCCGCGCGAAAAGCGCGCGAGCTGACGCGCAAGAGCCCGCTCTCGGTCTCCTCGCTGCCCGGCAAGCTCGCCGACTGCCAGGAGAAGGATCCGGCCAAATCCGAACTCTTCATCGTCGAGGGTGACTCGGCAGGCGGCAGCGCCAAGCAGGGCCGCAACCGCGAATTCCAGGCCGTCTTGCCGCTGCGCGGCAAGATCCTCAACGTCGAACGCGTTCGTCCCGACAAGATGCTGGGCAGCGAGCAGATCGGCACGCTGATCACCGCGCTCGGAACGAGCATCGGCGACGAGTTTTCGATCGAGAAGCTGCGCTATCACAAGATCATCGTGATGACGGACGCCGACGTCGACGGCGCCCACATCCGCACGCTGCTGCTGACCTTCTTCTACCGCCAGATGCGCGAGATCATCGATGGCGGCTATCTCTACATTGCACAGCCGCCGCTCTATAAGGTTAGCAGAGGCAAGTCCGAGCAATACCTGAAAGACGAGCGGGCGCTGGAAGACTATCTGATCGACACCGGGCTCGACGACTGCGTCTACATTCCCGGCACCGGCGGCGATCGCACCGGCCGCGATTTGCGTTCGCTGGTGGATGACGCTCGTATCGTCCGCGGCATCCTGCGCAACCTGCACAACCGCTACAATCGCAAGGTGATCGAGCAGGCTGCCATTACCGGCGTGCTCAACAAGGCGATCTACGGCGACCCCGAGAAGGCCGCCGCGGCCGCGCAATATATCGCCGGGCGCCTGGACACTCTCTCCGAGGAGGTCGAGCGCGGCTGGGTCGGGCAATATGTCGAAGGCCAGGGCTTCCAGTTCGAGCGCACGGTGCGCGGCGTCAAGGACGCCGCCATTATCGACGACGCCTTCCTGGGCTCGGTCGAGGCGCGCAAGCTCGACGAGTACACGGTGAAGCTCCAGGACGTGTATGTCCGCCCCGGCAGACTGCGGCGAAAGGACGTCGAGCACATGGTCTACGGCCCGGTCGATCTGTTCGACGCCGTGACCGACGCTGGCCGCAAGGGCATCACGCTTCAGCGCTACAAAGGGCTCGGCGAGATGAACCCGGAACAGCTGTGGGAGACGACGCTGGATACCGACGCACGCTCGCTGCTGCAGGTGAAGGTCAAGGAGGTCGACGAGGCCGACGACATCTTCACCAAGCTGATGGGCGACGTGGTCGAGCCGCGCCGCGACTTCATCCAGGAACATTCGCTGAGCGCGACGATCG